>Ga0209257_1000008_pt1 | contig 1294570 bp, 1007 predicted proteins | sample AraplaCvi_mCL_r2_FD_184277 | JGI IMG/M metagenome (GOLD analysis project Ga0209257, IMG submission 184277) | Arabidopsis root microbial communities from North Carolina, USA - plate scrape MF_Cvi_mCL_r2 (SPAdes) (version 2) | ecosystem: Host-associated > Plants > Roots > Endosphere | place...
GGTTAAATAGATATTCCCAAGCCCAACACGCCCAACCCAAGCTTCATACATAGGAACTTCAAAGACCGTCAGCCAGAGGTCCCATCTGAAACCGCAGCGTAAGACCAACCCTGAAAATAACGACTACAATTGCATTCGATATAAGTCCTCATGCCTAAGATGAAGTCCGATGCCAGCCCTCGCCGCACGCTCATTATGAGAGTGACCTGATGAAACGTCCGGACCACCGTTTTATGTCAAATGTCATTTATTGCCCGGTTGAAAGTAACTACCTTGCCATTGTCAGCCCGATCCCTCGAATCTCCATAATATGATGTGACCCGATCAAAAAGAAGGATCTCTGAAATTGTATGCTTGTCCCTTACCTAAAAAATAGACCATGAAAAGGATCTTACAAAACACATTTCTGGCAGTCGGTCTTGTCATGATCGTACCCTTTGTCATCACCTTGTCTTCCTCGTCATCACTAGCTGCAGCTATAGTGGTTTCGTTGTTTTTTCTTTTTTGTGCAGCATTCCCTACTTATCTCGTCGTCTTAATTTACTACTATGTGAAAAAGAAAATTGCAATCAACAAAGTCTACACTGCAATAGTAGGTACATTACTATTGCTTTTTATCTATCACATTTGTCTGCTATTATTTATAGTCATCAGTTGGCACAAGCCCTGGTCTGACTTCGCATCAACAGTGATGCTTGAATATACCGACGAATATGCCATTGCCAATATCCTGGCGATTCTTTTGGCTATTGCTGTCCCGGTAGCGGACCTGTTAATTGATAAAATAGAGAAGGACCTAAAGGACTACAAATAATCTTTGTATCGCATGATGGATTACTTTATGAGATCATAAATAAGGCTCCTATAGCTTGGAACATGACCAGCATAGTATTTGGGATAGAACGCCTGATCATCCGGATGCTAATGCTGCCCGCCTGTGGCAAGGCACAGCTTTTGCATCCTTAACCCATAAAGGTCTTCTTATGCGAATAATATTGCTGCTGCTCCTGGGGGCCTCTGCCTTTGCGCAGAAAAAAAGCCCCGAATTGCCCCCGCCGCATGCGACAAAATCCTACATGAAGTATAGTAACGTAAAAGGGTGGGAGAATAATGAAAAACCGGTGGCGCCGGAAGGTTTTATGGTCAATCTGTATGCAGAAGGATTGCAGAATCCCAGATGGTTATACGAATTACCAAACGGCGATCTGCTGGTGGCAGAGTCTAATTCTCATTATAAATTCTTTAAGAAGATAGGAGCGGCGATCGTAGGTGCTACGCGGTCTAATAGTATGAAGAAAAGCGCCGACAGGATCACTTTATTGAGAGATGCGGACCATGATGGTATACCGGAAACAAAGACCGTCTTCCTGGAGGGATTGAACCAGCCTTTTGGAATGCTGCTGGTGGGTGATCAGTTTTATGTTGCCAATACGGATGGATTGCTACGCTTTCCCTATCTGAAAGATGCGACCAGTATTACGACGACAGGAGACAAGATCGCGTCTTTTCCCGCAGGGAAGGTCAATCAGCACTGGACGCGGAATATTATTGCCAATAAAGACAAGACAAAGTTTTATGTAGCTGTGGGGTGTGGTACCGATCATGGAGAGAAGGGGATGGACAAGGAGGCATTACGTGCGAATATCCTTGAAATGAACCCTGACGGTAGTGGCATGCGGGTGTATGCTTCCGGATTGAGAAACCCTGTCGGAATGGATTGGGCGCCGGGGACGAATACGCTCTGGGTGGCGGTCAATGAAAGAGATAAGCTGGGGAATGACCTGGTGCCTGATTACATTACCAGTGTCAAGGAGGGAGCTTTCTATGGATGGCCATACAGTTATTTCGGACAACATCCTGATCCCCGTGTAACCGATGCTCCGGCCGGATTGATTGAAAGTGCGATAGTGCCTGATTTCCCGTTAAATGCACATACAGCCTCCCTCGGACTGGCCTTTTATACCGGTAATGCTTTCCCGGAGAAATATAAAAATGGGGCGTTTGTTACACAGCATGGTTCCTGGAACCGCAAACCTGTATCAGGCTATAAAGTGTTATTTGTACCGTTTAAAAATGGCAAACCTGCCGGATCACAGGAAGACTTCCTGACCGGCTTTGTAAAGGACAGCGTGAAAGGTGTTGTGAGAGGCAGACCAGTAGGTATAACGGTCTCCCGGACAGGGGCGATGTTCATTACAGATGACCGTACAAACAGGATATGGCGCATCAGCTATGCCGCTCCGAAGCCTTAAAAAGACTACTATATATTTATCACATACATCTATAAATAACAGGGTCGCTTCAGTAATGAAGCGACCCTGTTATTTATAGAATAGGCGTTAGCCTGATATGCGTCACTGCTCCGATATCCACTGGATTACAAGCGCCCGACGGCGCCATTAACTGCAAAAGGCTGTATAGTATATACAACCTTTTCCTGCAAACCCACTATTAAGCGTTTAGTTACAATGTCCCAATGCGTAGTATATAATAATAAACACTACAATGGACCCCAGACAGCCCCCTCCGAATTTCTTTGCGCCCCAGAAGGCAATAATAGCTCTGAAGAATTTGTTCATACCTGAAAGATGTTTCTTAGTATAAAACAATAATCAGGCCCGGACGGTTTATTGTCCTTCGTACAATTGCAGTCGTTGCCGTAAACTGATTATCTCCAGCTGCATGTGCCGGATCCTGTCCAGCAGATGCCTGATCACATCAATACCGGCCGTATTGACCCCCATTTCGCTATACCAGCGCGTATATAGCTCCAGGTCCTGTAATTGTTCCTCTGAAATAAAACTGTTGCCTTCTACGATAGTAATGGCGATCAGTCCTTCATCAGCCAGTGAGTCGATGAAATTGGATTCAATCTCATGAACGCTGCAATATTGCTGGATGGCTATCAATGCTGCTTGCATAACGGGAATTTTAATGTGATGATTGAGCCAGTTTTCTGAATAGTTCCTGCTGTTCTTCCGTCAGGTTAGTCGGTAGTAAAACGGAATAGGTAATGATCAGGTCTCCAAAAGCGCCGTCCTGTTTATAAACAGGGAAGCCTTTGCCTTTCAGTCTGACCTTGGTGCCATTCTGTGTTTCCGGTTTCACTTTCAGTTTGATCTTTCCGCTCAGCGTATCGATCGTCAGGTCTCCACCAAGGATAGCGGTGTACAGGTCTGTTTCGACATTCATGTACAGGTCATTATCGACCCTTTTGAATGCCGGGTCTTCTGCTATAACGAACGTGATATAAAGGTCGCCGTTCGGACCTCCATTGCCACCAGGAGCGCCATGTCCTTTCAGTTTGATGACCTGCCCGTTGGCAATACCGGCAGGTACTGTGATCCTTACCTGTTTGCCATTTACGTTCAGTGTATGTTGATGGGTGGTATATGCTTCCCGCAGCCCCACATGCAGTTCCGCATTGTAGTCCTGACCACGGAATTTACGCTGTCTGCCGCCGCCACCGCCACCACGGTTACCAAAAAGAGACTCAAAGAAGTCGGAGAACTGTCCCTCAGAGAAATTCCCTTCAAAACCTTGTCCGCCAAAGCCCTCAAATCCCTGTCCGGCATAGGGGTTACCACCCTGTTGTCTGGACTTTTCAAATTGGTCAGCGTGCTGCCAGTGTTCTCCGTAAGCGTCATATTTCTTACGCTTTTCCGGATCACTCAGTACCTCATTCGCCTCATTTATCTGCTGAAATTTGATATTAGCCTCCTTATCATTGGGATTCATGTCAGGGTGATGTTTCCTGGCCAGTTTCCTGTATGCCTTTTTAATGTCGTCTGCGGAAGCTTTTTTATCTACTCCAAGTATCTGGTAATAATCTATAAAAGCCATATGTATCGTGTATATCTACGTGCAGCACAAAATCTTTGCCATCTATCATTATAATTATTTATTTATATTTGGTACTTAAACCCTTATCCCTTGGACACACAACATTCTTCGACCGGCAAAGCGCCCGGTATTATTGATGTTACGCCACCTTCGGAGGCCACCATTAAGACCCAGAGCATCAGATTAATCGCTACTGGTATTATGGGACAATTTGCAACTATGTCACCATTGGTGTCATTACGTAAGTCAGCCGACTTTTACAACTGCTATGATGTCAGGATGCACATTTACCTCCCTGATCAATCCAGGAACCTGAAGCTGGGTGAAGACATCTCTCAGGCGGGTACAATCGACATTGAAAATGGGCCTATCGAGGTAAGAGAGATTGACGTTATATACGACAATCCGGAGATCAAACCTGAGATCTACGCGTATTCTCTCTGGGATATCAGTTTCCGTTACTGCGTAGAAGGACGTGAACTGCCAGCTATCCGTGTCCGTTATGTTATCGACGATCCTGAAACCACACACGGTACCGTTACCAGTGTTGAGAAGACCTGATTTACATGTTTAAACACCTGTCTTGTCAACTTGTCATTTTATTGTTCTGCTGCGCCGGCCTGCTGAATGGGGTTACTGCGCAGAAAATTAATTTGCCTCCTGCCATCCGTCAGTTGATTACACAACAATGTAGCATGTGTAGTCGGCTGCCGGCAGGGCAGGACAGCGTCGTGTCCCGTTATTTCCACCAATGCCATGCGGCCGTGGATAGCGGGAACCTGGATGATGGTTTTAAATATGCGGCCACTATCAGCGCCATTACCGATAGTACGGCTACCGTTCCACGACTGCTGACCGTCCGCTTTCTGAAAGCCAAAATCCTGTATTTCAAGGATTTCTATAAAGAAGCTCTTTCGGAGTACCTGAAACTGGCGGATGTCCCCTCGCTGGACAGTAATATACAGGCCAACATTTATCCAAATATCGCCGAAATCTACCTGGAGCAGGGCCAGTTCAACAAATCCCTGGAATACCTTAACCTCGTTAAAAGACATTATTTCCACTTCTACGAACCGCCGGTAGCAAGAAAGGTCCTGAACAATACAGGTGTTTGTCTGCTGCACCTGGAACGTCTCGACGAAGCGGGAGACAACTTCGAAAGGAGCATCGCGATAGCGGCCTCCTTAAAAGATACTACCGCACTGGTGAACTCTTACCTGAACATCGCATTGCTGTACGATCAGCAATTCCGTTATCCGCAGGAGTGGAATTATCTGCAAAGGGCCCTGGCCCTGGTAAAGAATGCCAGCGATCTCAAGGTCCGCAGTAAGGTGTACCTGAACCTGGCCATTGTGGAAGAGCGCAGAGGCCACCTGAAAGAGGCACTGTTATACAGAAAAGAATATGAGCAGCTGGAAGCACAGATCGCCAACAGAGATAAAATCTGGGAACTGGCAGAACAGGAGAAGAAGATCGCTATCCAGCAGCAGGAATTAAAAATGCAGTTGCTGCGTCAGGAGAATAAATTACGCGCCGCAGAATCTAAAAGAAGGATGTGGCAACGTAATACATTTTTTATCTTGTCCCTGTTTTTCCTGTCCTGTGCGGGGCTGATCTATTTCGCTTACCGCCATACCAACAGACAGCGCCGTATTATCGCGGAACAGAAGGACAAACTGGAATTACTGAACGAAACGAAGGACCAGCTCTTTTCTATCGTGGCGCATGACCTGCGTTCGCCGGTACATCACCTGAAGATCAACCTGTCGTATCTGAAGGATACTCTGGCACGGAACAAGATCAGGGAAGCAACCGCCCTGTCAGAAAATATTGAAAAGATATCTGATAATACATATGCCCTGCTGAACAACCTGTTATACTGGTCATTGGGACAAACAGGGCAGTTGAGCCTCCAGGCGGAACAGCATGACGCGCATATGATCATCGCACAGGTGGCATATGATTTTAATGCCGGTGCTGCCCTCAAAAGGATCACGATCTCCAATGAGGTGCCGAAAGGAATGTTCTTTTATGTGGATATGAACACTGCCAAGATCATTTTCCGTAATCTGATAGATAACGCGATCAAATACACGCATGCGAACGGATCGATCACTATCAGTGGTCGCATTGTTAATAATACCTGCGAGGTAACTGTACAGGATACGGGTATCGGGATGGATGAAAAGATCATCCAGGCCATTTATAAGCGGGATACAAAACGTATACAACAGGATACGGCAGGCAGTAAAAGTACGGGCCTGGGCCTGTGGCTGGTAAAGGCCATGACCGAAAAGAACGGAGGTGCCCTGCGCATCAGCGGAAGCGTTGGCGCCGGTACGAGTATCGTAGTTTGCCTGCCGGTAAACGAACATTATGATTCATTTGAAAGTGCTGATCCTGGAAGATAGCCCTGACGAAGCAAACTACCTGGAGAATTTTTTACGTAAACAGGGATGCTCCGACATCCGGATCACAACAAACCTCAAAGACGCAGTTACTGCCTATGATGCAGAACTGCCAGACATTTGCCTGATTGACATTTACCTGGCCAATAAACCAGACGGGATACTATTTGCCGAAACGATCAACGAGCACAGGGAACAAAGACGTCCTTTTATCTTTCTCACCAGTGCCGGTGATAGCACCACGTTCCGTCTCGCCAAATTTACGTCTCCGTACAACTACCTGTTAAAGCCTTACAATCCGCTGGAACTGGAATATGCCATCGAACTGGCCCTTTCCAAATTCAAACAGGAATCGACAGCTCCGCCTGCCCAGGCAGTAGCGCCGGTCTCGGATACGCTGTTTATCAAAAAAGGGAACCTTCTCCAGCGGATCGCCTTTGACGATATCAAGTATATCGAGGTGGACGGTAAATACAGTAAGGTGGTTTGTCCGGCGGAGAAATTCGTCATACAGCAATCCCTCAAGGACCTGCAGGCGCAGTTACCCCCGGTACAGTTCTGCCGGGTGCATCGTAATTATATCGTCAATGTAAAAGAGGTGACCAAGATCAATACCTTTAATAACGAGATCTTCTTCAAAGACGGGGAATCCCTGTTTTTCAGCCGCCGGTATATCGATGAATTTCTGCAGGCGTTTAAGATCTTTAAATAAAAAAGAAAGGAATGCCTGGGGTCGGGGCATTCCTTCTCATGACCATATCCATATCCTATACTTAAAGAGGATTCGAATATCCTGATTATATCCCTGCTCCGGGATAAAAATGGCATAAGATGCATACATCAGGCATAAGCGGTATTTTTTAGGGCATAAAATGAATAGCTTTGCGCTCGTTTTATAATGGATGGGTCCATTCCCGGTCCGCTGTAATTCCTAACGCCGTTATGGAAGTTCCCGTGTCACCACGCGGCTACCGACGGAATAAAAGGTTAATTTTGAATCGACATTTGGCGCTAATTGATAAGGTATGGATTTGACTCTTGACTCGACTTACCAGGCTGCCACGAAGGTAGCCGACCAGATAGAAAACCATTTTTCCAAACATCTGGCTATTGCCGCTGTGAGTGGTGAGGAAGACCTTGCCACGGTACCTCATGCGAAATTTATTGAGAAAATGCTGGACGTGGCCTTTTGGGCCAGTTTACGCCGGGAGGAAGGTGTTCCTACCCGTATCTCCCTCGCTTTCCTCAATCCCTGTCAGGCGGGAAAACCCCTGAAATTTGCCCAGAAACTGCCTTTTGACGTCCGGGTGCTCACTAAACTGGCCCCAGGGGTCGAAAGAGCCGGTGTGCATGTAGGTGTCTGGTATGAAGGCGACAGCCTGTTTATATGGGGAACGACCCTAAAACTGCCTAACTTCTGTTTTGTACTCGATGTATCCGAACCGGGACTGCTGGTAGTAAAACACCGCCGCAGCGTCGGACTGGGTAAATTTGCCAACGTCGCTGTTCTGAAAGGTGATCAGGTGAAGATCGTGGATGAATCCTGTGGTTTACTGCCGGATAGTCCTGAAATCGTGACCTCCCTGCTGGGACTGACCTCATCCGCGGTCTGGAATGACCCGGTGAACGTCCTCATACAGATCGCCGTTTCCATGCGGGCACATAAAAGGGGAGGCATTCTTCTCGTAGTGCCTGCCGGTAGCACAAAATGGAAAGAATCGATCGTACATCCGCTGACCTATCCGCTTTCTCCCGCATTTTCCGGAGTAGCAGACCTCGTACGTCAGGACGGTGGAAAGGTAACAGAGATTTACTGGCAGAATGCCCTGCGCCGGGAAGTGGACAACGTCACCGGACTGACCGCCGTAGATGGCGCCTCAGTGATCACTGACCGTCATGAACTGGTTACCTTCGGGGCAAAAATTACCCGTGCGCCCTGGTCTAAACACGGGGTGGACAAAGTGGTCATGATAGAACCTGTTATCGGAGGTACGCCCGAACTGATGCATCCTTCTGCTATTGGCGGTACCCGTCACCTCTCTGCCGCACAGTTCGTCAATGATCAGCCGGAGGCAATTGCCCTGGTCGCTTCCCAGGACGGCTATTTTACCGTTTTCTCCTGGTCGGAACAGGTGCAGCTGGTACAGGCACATCGTATCGATACCCTGCTGTTGTAATTAAGCATTTTACTTTTTTTAAATACTAAAGCCAGTCAACGGAAGTAAAGCGACCGTTAACTGGCTTTGTCGTTACTCAAATTGTGACATTCTACCCGATGTAGACCCCGAGTGTTACCCGCGTAGATTTTTCACGGTATAGTCCTGATATAGGTTTACACTATTGTTAGATAATCCTGGGTATAGTCCTGATAATAGGTTTACAATGTATTGAATGCAGGATAACCTTTACAGGTTTAAGTTTATTCCAGTGAGGGCTTTACAGTTGTCTTAGTCCTGACATAAGTTTAGTCTGGATAGTCTATACATCTTCGACGCTCGTGCTTCGTTTAACAAGGAAGGACCAGCGTCTGATAAGTATAGTCTAAGTATATTGTAGGGAAAGCAAAACCGTATTTCAACGGATATTTTCCATCGTCGCGGCAGTCGCCTGACGGAAGGCCTGCCAGAAAGCAGATAAGTCAACCATTGTTTTACGCGGAATGACAAGCGAGCAAACATAAGGTCCTGATAAGCAGGATATTGCCTTGTATTGAATGAGGTGTTTAAAATGGCTGGTATAGAGGTCCGGACCTTCCTTTACAAGTGATTGTATCTCCAGTACTTTCATATCTATGGTCAATCCTGTGCGCAATATTTTGGATAAGGCCTCCTTCATGGTCCAGATCATCGTACAGGACACATCGTCTGATAAGGTAACGGCCTGGGTGAGGGTTAATTCATCGGCCGTCAATTGCCCTTTAATAACGTTTATATTCGCTTTATTGGTCTTTTCTATATCAACTCCCAGAGGATGTATTTCGGGGTAAGCCAGGGCGATACCTATGTTATCACAGTGCGTGATACATACCTGCAGATTACGTGTAACGGCATATTGTACTACAGGGAACTGAAAGATACCAGCTGTAATAGCGATCTTTTCCAGGTCCTCATATACTGCGAGCGCACCGATCGCTTTTTTGGCAGCGATACGGCCTAAAAGATAACTTTGTCTTCTTCTGTCAAACGTAAGATGATCATAATATGCGCTCTCATCAGCATGTAATAAGTTGATCGTGGTGATCAGCTCCTGCAAGTCTGCACGCAGCACACAAAACCCTGCCCGATGTGTGCTGTTTTCCCTGTTTAAAGCTATTTGTGCTCTCTGGAGTAACATGTTATATCTATCTGATTTTCAGTTAATAACAACTGATGTCTGCATTTCAGTCTCAATATTACAGGTGTGTTTGTAAAGTCTGCTGAAGTGCTACATCAATGATACAACATTTTACAGGAATTGTGCCGCCGTTATACGCGCAACCCTGATATGAAATAAGACGCAATATACTATTGCATCAATGTCAAGCGAAGTCTGCATATAGCCCGTCATTCGTGTATCTTATTTGGTCTTTCGGCAAAATAGCAGTAGATTGAATATAAGTAATCAGTTGGTATACACCATTAATCGTCCGACTTTTTTTACAGGTTCTCTCTGATGTAAACACATCCATTTTCCTTTCATTCAACAGGACTGTTTATCCCCAATGTATACGAGAATGAATGGGTGCTATCCCTATTTTATTACCGCTTCAAATTTTATTGTAATGAAGTCTATCTTATTAATTGATGATGATGCCGATGAAATTAGTATCCTGAATGAAGCTGTGGAAATGACTGGCACCGATAGCATATGCGATTGGGCACAGGGTTTAGAAGTAGCTTACAGATTGTTAAAGGGAAACCGACCTGACATGATCCTGCTGGACTATAACATGCCGGGTCGTGATGGTTTGCGCTGTCTGGAGGAATTGAAACGCAACCAGGAGCTGCGCCATATCCCGATCGTGATGTATTCTACTTATATTGATTATGGTCTGCGACAGGAAGCCATGCAAAAGGGCGCTTTTCGTTGTATTCAGAAGACAACATCCGTACATGATCTTGTAAGGGAATTACAGAACTTGCTGATACAGGTCTGATAGCCTGCTCCTTTTACGCCGGACGTTTTATTCCGATCATTGAATTTTATTTTGCCGAAACCTACCATTGAAACGCTGGCAAACTGTTCCTTACAAACAGGTGCATTTCTTCTACATAATAACATCTCTTTCCACTATCCGGTCATTACCGGAAGGGGCAAATAGTGCCCTGTCATCCCTGTAAAGTGGCATGGCAGATTATTTGCAATACTATCTCTATAAATGGTCATGTATGCAAGCGCATCTATGATGCTGTAACCCAACTGCAGGTTTTGCAAAAGCGTCGTCGTGTCAGACGTAACAGCATACCAGCGCTGAGGATAATCTAAACTTAAAACTTATTTTATATGGAAAAAGCATTCTCACGTGTAAAAAGCAGCGCAGAATATCTGGACTTGCCGGATAGTCCGCAGGACGAAAAGAAAATGCAACGGGAAGACATAAAAATGGAATTACCCGATGTGTCTGATATTCCCGGGCAGGAACACATTCATGTACCGCCGCTCGGAGAGTTGGCGGACACAACTATCTCTTCTGATGATGAGGAAGGAAAAGGTATCCTGGACGATGAAGCGGACGAACTGGACGATGAGGTGAATGTGACAGAAGAAGAGCGGAACGACCTCGAAACAAGCGCTAATGTAACGCCAGGCGAAGAAGATGCAGAAAATATGAGAAAGGCTGCACTGGATGATATGGATGAGGATGGTGAACTGCTCAATGAAGGTAGTTTCGGAGAAGAAACATCCGGTCAGGACCTGGATATTCCCGGTGCCGAACTGGATGATGCGAATGAGAACATTGGTGCCGAAGATGAGGAAAATAATGCCTACAGCAGGGGAGGTGTGAACAATGATAATATGACAGAAGGCACACCCTGAGAAATCTCAATAATTAGTGAATAAATGTGGTCATCCCGTTTACACGGGATGGCCTTTTTTATGGTCACTTATTTTTCTTTTCCTGGTAAGACCGGTCCCATTCCAGGATCGCTTCCCCCACTGATCTTCCACTGCCAAATACCCCCGTCGCTTTATCTGTTCCGAGTATACAATGATACATCTCCCCATCTCTGTAAATAGAGGGACGAAAATTCTGAACAGATGAAGGAATGCCTTCTGCGGTATAATCGATGTGTATGATCTCTTTATCAATAGATGTCTGTTTCATAACATGCATTTACAAAAAATGCGACAAAGATTATTCCATCCCAGTATTCAGATACCGATCTGTCTGCATGCTTCATGGAATTTATGTAATACGATATTGGTGAAATCTGTTCTTACGCCCATTGGTTCCCTGGAGGGAGTTGTAATGCGTCCGCATTTGACGCAATGCTGCCGATGATAGATCGAATAATAAGCAAACAACTCATAGATACCTTCTTCTGGTACAGGAGAGGCATAACCGGTAATAGCGATGCCCCAGTCAGCAGAGAATAGTTGTAACACGGCAGCAGCCATCTGATCTGCTACCTTTTGAGATACGCAATTGGTGTTCCCTGCATGAACAGGATCAACGTTGAGATGACGCGCTTTTTGTCCGATATTATAAGCTGTAATACCACCCTGTAGTATCTGTGTGGCGCCATCGGCAAGAGAGAAAGCCACCTGCAGCTGACCGGCCGTTACGCTTTCCGCCACTGCGAGTGTTTCCTCTCTTTGCTGAAGAATAGCTGATATATTGTTGACGATATCTATATCATAAGCTCCTGGACCGATCATACCATTTTCTCTTTTTCGTAAGATAACACAAGGGCTTGCAGGTCAGCGTCAGCAGGACCTGTAATGACCTTGCCATCATAATTATATCGTGCGCCATGACAGGGGCAATCCCATGATCTTTCTGTCTGGTTCCATTTGACATCGCAGCCCATGTGGGTACAGGTAGGGTTGAGCGCATAGAATTTACCGGCGTCGTCTCTGTATAAGGCCACTTTTTTATCATGATAACTGACTAGCCGTCCTTCACCAGGCGCCAGGTCTCCCAGTTGTTTGAGTTCATCCGCAGAGAAAAGCTTGCCGAATATTTCTTTGACAACGTCTGTATTATGCGTAACGAAATTAGTGAAGCCTGCTACCGGTTTGATCCTGTTAGGGTCGAACAGTTTCTCCAATACCGTATTCTCTTTCAGAATGATACATTTCAGTAATTGTGCTGCTACTGTACCGAATGTCATACCATTACCACCATATCCGGAAGCGACATAGATATGGTCTTCGTGACCCGGCAAATATCCGATGTAAGGCAGACCGTCTGTAGGCTCAAAATACTGTGAGGACCATTTGTAGGCGACTTCCTTCACTTTAAAATGCTTTCTTACATGGGCCTCCAGTGCACGGAAGCATTTATCGGTGTTTTCTTCTGTTCCTGTTTTATGGTCTTCCCCGCCAACGATCAGATAAGGCTGACCTTTTACGACCTGTGTACGATAGTAATGGTACGGATCGTACATGTCATAACTGAGGTTTTCCGGATAATTATCGTCTTCCAGTGTTACTGCCATCGCATAACTTCTGTAAGGAGCACAGCGCAGGTGCAATAAGTTGATGCCTGGCGGAATATGTGTCGCATACACCACATCTACTGTACTGAACACTCCGGCAGTTGTCGCTACTTTCATCGTATCGTCTTCCGTGACATTGATGACACGGCATTGCTGCAATATATTACCGCCCGCGGCTTCGAATGCCTTCGCAAGGCCGTGTATATATTCCAGGGGATTGAATTTTGCCTGTCCCGTAGCACGTAGCGCTTTGGTAAAAGGAACATTCACCGGAATATCCGGTATATAATCTATTTGCAGTCCGGCGTCCGCAGATGTTTGCCTTATCTTTTCCAGTTCTTTTTCCTGATCAGCATCCTGGGCAAACAGATATGCATCTGCCTCCTGGTAGCCGCAATCAATATTGAATCTGCTGACATTATTTCTTATCAGATTGAGGGCCTCTGCAGTTGCATGGGCAACATGGTTTGCATTATCCTCCCCAAAATTTTTTGCAATTACATAGTAAGGAGTATCCAATAGTGTGTTCAGGTGAGCAGTTGTGCCTCCTGTAGTACCAAAACCAAGATCATTGGCTTCAACGATCAGGCATTGCTTGCCGGCTTCCTGCAACAAGAGCCCTGTTGTTAGTCCTGTAATACCTCCGCCTACGACGACCACATCGTACACCGTCTTTCTTTCTGCGCTGCTGGTAGTAATGTAAGGTGATACATTATCCTGCCATAAACTGGTTTTTGCGCCATCTCTTTGTATCATGTCTTAATAATTTATTCGTTGAGAAAAGATCGATTAATATGTTCCCCTGCCAATAACCACGTAGGAAATGTCCTCCGATCATTATGGATTTAGCACCACCTTTACGCAGCTATCTTCTTTCTTTTTGAAAATATCATAAGCATTACTGGCGGCAGCCAGTGGCAGTTTATGCGTAATAATATCATGCAGGGTAACTTTTCCTGATGATACCAGTTGCATCAGATGATCAATATACCTGTGTACAGGCGCCTGTCCTGATTTGATAGTGATACCTTTGTCGAAAATGCGGTAGACGGGGAAGTTGTCATATGGACTGCCATAAACGCCTACTACGGATACTGTACCACCACGCCTTACTGCCTTGAAGCAGTTTTCAAGCACCTTGGCGGTGCCTTTTTCCAGATTGATCGTAGCTTTTACTTTTTCAAGGAAGGTCCTGTCTGCTTCCATTCCTACCGCATCCACACATACATCAGCACCTCTTCCATGTGTAAGATCATATATAGCCTGCACAGCATCTGATTCGGCAGCGTTGATCGTTTCGACGCCGTTCGTATTTCTGGCCATCTCCAGCCTGTATTGTACAGGGTCGATAGCAATGACACGTCCCGCACCCTGTATCCACGCAGCTTTCTGGGCCATGAGTCCCACAGGGCCTGCACCGAAAATAGCCACTGTTTCACCTCCTTTTAATTGTGCCCAGTCAATGGCAGACCAGCCGGTAGGGAAGATATCTGTAAGGAAAAGCGCCTGTTCGTCGGTGAGATTATCCGGTACTACCCGCGGACCGAAATTCGCAAAGGGCACACGCGCATATTCTGCCTGTCCGCCGGCATAGGCGCCATAGAGGTCCGTATAGCCAAACAATCCACCTCCTTTGCCAGCCGTCATATCTCCCTGCGGACCGTAATGTTCTTTATTGCTATTCTCGCAATGTACGGGCAACTGGTGATCACAAAAGTAACAATGGCCACACGCGATGGGGAAGGGGACTACCACCCGGTCACCTCTTTTCAGTTTACTGACACCTGATCCGGCATCTTCTACGATCCCCATGAATTCATGGCCCATCACCTGATCTTTCAGCTGAGGAAAGAACCCGTCATAAATATGCAGGTCCGAACCACAGATGGCAGTTGAGGTCACTTTCACAATGATGTCTTCAGGATGTTCAATACGTGGATCTTCCACGTTGTCTACACTTATATCTCCGATTTTATGGAACACAGCAGCCTTCATAAGATAATTTTTATAGTCTGATGATAACGGTTATAAAATCGTGCCATGGCTTTCACTAAAAAGTTTGTATACACCCTGTTGAAGCGTGTACATCAAGTGTAGAACTCCTGGGGCAATCGTGTATCTTATTTGTTACACCACACATGTACACTGACCGATTCATCCGGCTGCGGCAGCGCCCGCCGGGGAAGCGCTCCAATGCAGCACTTTATCACAAATAAGAATTGTGTGAAACAAAGACCTAAAAATCAATTATTTCATAACAGCCGTATTTGGTTTGTTTATTGATCTTCTTTCGGTGAGCCCATTTTAGATAAGTAAGCATATTTTGTCTGGTGAATCAGAGATACATCGGGGAGGTCGCAAGCACATTTATTACCAACTGTCAATCCTATTTAATTACACATATGACGACTACACAGCAGAGACCCAGGCTGAAGATCTTTACTTGGCACATACATGGAAGTTATCTGTATTACCTGTCACAGGGCAATTTCGATATCTATATTCCTGTCAACGAGCAGCGCACTCCTGGGTATTATGGAAAAGGGAAAGCATTTCCATTTGGGGACAATGTTTATGAGGTTCCAGTAAAAATGGTGAAAGACCTCGACTTTGACGTTATTCTTTATCAGTCTACGAAAGATTATCTGGTAGACCAGTATGACATTCTCTCTCCTTCACAGCGCAGGTTACCCAGGGTATATCTGGAACATAACACGCCTGCGAAGAACCCGGTAACGACAAGACATGTGGTCAATGACCGGCGTATCTGCCTGGTGCATGTTACCCATTACAATCGTATGATGTGGGATAATAACCGCACACCTGCCACTGTTATTGAGCATGGTGTAACGATGCCGGATGCAGTTTATAGCGGCGAACTGGCAAAGGGGCTCGTTGCAATCAATTGTCTTCCTCAACGGGGGAGAGGACTGGGCTGGGACATCTTCCAGCAGGTACGGAATATATTGCCCGTTGACCTGATCGGTGCTGGAAATGGAGAAGATGGACTGGGAGAGGTGCCCTATCAACAATTACCATTATTCAGAAGCAGGTACCGTTTTTATTTCCATCCGGTAAGACATACCAGTCTTGCACTGGCCGTCTGCGAAGCGATGATGCAGGGCTTACCCATCGTAGGTTTAGCGACTACAGAGTTAGTAACAGTTATCGAAAATGGACATAACGGTTTTATCCATACTGATATCAATTATCTCATCAGAAAAATGAAACTGTTGCTGAACGAACCTGAACTAGCCGCGCAGATGGGAGCAGCAGCAAAGGAAACGGCCATGAAACGTTTCGGCATTGATCGTTTTATTGCAGACTGGGAAAGATTATTTCACAACGTATGTAACGGGAATATGAATGAGGTGATCTATACGGACCAGTTGTTTGGTAAACAGACTGCGGATGCGGACCGTAATCCTATTGCCAGCGATATCTGACAAGCAAAGCAACACATAATAATGCCTCGCCGGACCTGGTATCATGTACATCAGGTTGGGCGAGGCATCATCTTTTAAATGCATTTCAATGTTGCTGCGCGTTCCAGATATTCCGGACCCAGTAAGGGTCTGGTTGGGTATCATCATCTGTAAACGCGATCAGCGGTGCTTCGCTTGCTTTAGAGCCGGCATTCTTTGCAGCAGCGGTTCCTTTTTTTTGTGGCAGTGCAATGTATCTGACGTCGATCAGACTGGCATATTTCCAGCTACCGGCCACCTGACGTGTGTATTTGTCGGGGCCATCACTGACAACGATCACTTCTATTGCACTAAGATCAAACTCCTGCGCTTCCAGCGCCTGCAGACAGCGGGAGAGTAATTCGGGGCGTTGATAAGAGGGAATGACAACGCTTACTTTTTTTTCCATCGGACGTAGTTTTTATAGCTGAGTAAGTAAATGGTGTATTTAGGAAGGCATTAAAAGGATATGGACAGCAAGGGTGGTTTAAATAAGGGCAATGAATGGTGGATGTGCATTCATTGCCCCTGTTATGCGTAGCTACGCTACGGGTTAACTATTTTTGGGAAGGTTCCCAGTCGATATCATCTGTGTCGTCTTCCGACATGTCATTTTCGTCAAGGTCTTCCTCATCGAGTTCAGGTATATCATCTTCGTCATCTTCTTCCAGGTCTACATCACGATCTATGTCATCTACATCATCTGCTTCCAGATCATCCTGGTTTATGTCATCGGCATTATCCTGCTGATCTTCTGCCAGATGGGCATTCAGCGGATCTTCGTCATTGCTCAGCTGCTCTTTGTTTTTAGGATGTTGCATGAGACTGGTGTTTAAAAATGGAGTGAAATAATAATGGAATGTATTTATTAACATAGTCTCAAAGACTACGCCACCTGTAAATACAGTACTGAATTATTATTGTCGGCAATAAAAGGGAAAGCTTATCTACACGCTATGTAATATAAACAACACAAGGGGGAGGTCAGCTGATATAATAATCCGCCGGAGGTGTATCAGGCTCAACCGGTTTGCCGGTCATTTCCAGCAATGTATTTTCGATCATCCTGCTCATGGCATCCAGCGCCAGGTCATTCGGGGCCAGTCCGAAAGGCTCTTCCAGTTCATCTGCAATTGCCTCCAGCGCTACGAATGTATAGGCAATGAATGTTACGATAATGGGCGTCATCCAGCCCAGGCTGTCGACGAACCCAAAGGGTAACAACAGGCAGTAGATGTAAACAGTACGATGTAAGAGAACGCTGTAAGTGTAGGGGATGAGAGTACCTGCCAGTCGCTCGCAACCACCGACGATGTCGGAGAGTTTATTCAGGTTCTCATCAAATGCCGCCTGCTGGATAGAATCGATCTTTCCGTCCTGTTTGGCGGTCTGCACCCATTCACCCATTTCTTTCATCAGCATAATGGGCTTGTAATGAGCGTTTTTGATGCGCGCCGCCATGGGTTCGGGTAATAATCTGTCCAGATCAAGTCCACCTTCTGTCCGGCGTAACTGGTGTTTCAAACTGTACGTAAAGGCGATCAGGTATTGTATAAATGCTTTCGGTTCGGGTGCATCTTTCGGATAAGTGCCCAGGGTGAGTGCCTGTCTGGCAAGGGAACGCGTATCGTTCAGTAAGGCGCCCCATAGTTTCCTGCCTTCCCAGAAGCGGTCATAACTGGCATTATTCCTGAATCCAAGGAAAAGCGCCAGCGCTATCCCGAACAGGGTAAAAGGAGCGGGATTCAGCTGTATTTTCATATGAAAGAAGGAGCCCCGGGCATATACTACCAAAAAAGATAGTACCAGCAATAAGAGCAGGCGGGGAAATATCCTGGGCAGCACAGAACCTTTCATTACGAACAACATCTTGAACCAGTTCTCTTTCTTTCTGATGATCATGGGACGGATTTGCGCACAAAATTATGGATTCGGTAGTATTCCGGGTTCTTCATTTCAGGAAATTGACGTACACTTGTTGCAACATATAGTTGTCATTTGATGTTCGGAAGCTTAAAACCAATTAGTTAAGTCCAATGCCGGTAAATGATATCATCATTGTGGGAGGCGGGCTGGCCGGATTAACCAGTGCCCTGCACCTGTTACGTGCAGGGTTGCGCGTTACTGTCATAGAGAAAAGCTCCTTTCCGAAACATAAGGTCTGTGGAGAGTATATCTCCAATGAAGTACTGCCCTACCTGCAATGGCTGGGAGCTGATCCTGCTGTACTACAGCCAGCACGTATCGAAAGAGTCTGTATATCAACCGTTTCAGGTAAGAGTGTAGAAGCTGCGCTGCCCCTTGGAGGTTTCGGCATCAGCCGGTATGCGCTTGACCATTTCCTGATGCAAAAGGTACTGGCAGCCGGTGGCGTGATACTGGAAGATACGGTCAGCGACATTGTATTTGAGCACGACGCTTTCCAGGTCAATACAGTGGCGGGCAGTGTGCTGAGTGCCCGTTTTGTGATAGGGGCATATGGTAAACGGGCTGCCCTCGACCAGCAACTGGAACGTGACTTCACCGTACAGAAATCTCCCTGGCTGGCGGTAAAGAGCCATTATGCCGGTAGTTTTCCTGACGGACTGGTAGCCTTACACAATTTTATGGGCGGGTATTGTGGCGTGTCCAAAGTGGAGAATAATATCATCAACATCTGCTACCTCGTTAGTTATGATACTTTTAAAAAGTATAAAAATATCGACGCGCACCGGGAGGAAGTATTGTACCGGAACCCGCATTTAAAAGCCATTTTTGAAGGTAGTAAACCGCTTTTTGAACGTCCGCTGAGTATCAGCCAGGTCTCATTTGCAGAGAAACGGAAGGTAGACCGGCATATCCTCATGACAGGCGACACGGCCGGACTCATTCACCCGCTCTGCGGCAATGGTATGGCAATGGCCATTCATAGTGCCAAGATCGCTTCGGAACAATTATTGTCCTTCTTCTCAGGGAATGTTTCCTCCAGGGAGGAACTGGAAAGAGGGTATAACAGCACATGGCATGTGGCGTTCGGGAAAAGAATGGCAACCGGCAGACTGCTATCGGCCATATTCAGGAAACAGCAGTTAGGGGCGGCAGCAATGCGGGGATTGACATTATTTCCTGGCTTATTACCGGTCATTATCCGGCAAACACACGGAGAACCTTTAAACAACTAGTTACACATGTTTGTCAATACGCAACAGCGGACCCTTGCTCCGGAGATTATGGATGACTTTCTGATGGAAGGAGAGACCCTGCGTAATACTTTGGACCAGATCGCTTACATTAACAGGATATTGGGAGGGAACAGGATCACGCTCAATGGCGTCCGCGCACTGATGGAAGATGTGTCCGAAGGAAAGATGATCACCATTGCAGATATTGGTTGCGGTAATGGAGATATGCTGCGGTCAGTAGCGAAACTGGCCCGTAAATGCAACTGGCGGGTACGGTTAATTGGTATTGACGCCAACCGGTTTACTGTAGATTATGCGGGTGAACTATCCGCAGAATACCCGGAAATCACTTACTATTGCATGGATATTATGCAGGACGGGTTCCGGAACCTGCAATATGATATCGCATTATGTACGCTTACGTTGCATCACTTCGAGGAAAAGCAGATCCTGAAGCTGATGTCTCTCTTCAGAAGGAATGCCGCCTTAGGTATCGTGATCAATGATCTCCAGAGAAGCGCTGTAGCTTATCGCTTGTTCCAGGTATTCAGCTGGATCGCCGGACTGGGTAAGATGGCTAAATCTGATGGCCTTATTTCTATCCTCCGGGGTTTTAAAAGAAAAGAAATTGAACAACTGTCGCAAAAACTTAACTTCAATCAATATACACTCAAATGGAAATGGGCTTTCCGTTATCAGTGGATAATTAATAATGTATGAGCGTTAAAATAACAGCAGTATCGAAAGCCTTACCTCCATATACCAGAAGTACAGATGAGATCATGCCTTTTCTGGATGTCTGGTTGTCCGGTCAGGAAGACCGTTTTGCAAGAAAAGTTAAAAAGATCTTTGAGAATGCAGCTGTTGACAGACGCTATTCTATCATGAGCCCAGAGGAAGTATTTACCAGTACTTCCTTCGAAGAAAAAAACGATATCTATGTCAGAGAAGTCGTGAAGCTCGGTCGTCAGTGCCTGGAAGGTGCACTGGAAAAAGCCGGACTGGCGCCGCAGGACCTGGACTACATCATCACCGTGAGTTGCACGGGTATCATGATCCCCTCACTGGATGCTTACCTTATCAATCTCCTGCAATTACGCCAGGATATTGTGCGTTTACCCGTTACTGAAATGGGATGCGCCGCAGGTATCTCCGGTATGATCTACGCAAAGAAATTCTTACAGGCCAATCCCGGCAAACGGGCGGCTGTTATTGCCGTAGAATCTCCCACCGCTACTTTTCAGCTGGAAGATTATTCCATGCCCAATATTGTGAGTGCCGCCATCTTTGGTGATGGCGCCGCCTGTGTGATCCTGTCTTCGCATGAAGAGGATACCGGTCCGCAGATACTTGGTGAAGACATGTACCATTTCTACGAAGCAGAACATATGATGGGCTTCCGGCTCACCAATACCGGTCTGCAGATGGTACTGGACGTAGCAGTGCCTGACACAATAGCCGGACACTTTCCCGCTATCGTACATCCCTTTCTGGATAAACACGGTTGCCGGATAGAAGATGTACAACACCTGATCTTCCATCCCGGAGGAAAGAAGATCATCCAGACGGTAGAACAGCTGTTTGGCGATATGGGAAAGAACATAGACGATACCAAAGAGGTATTACGTTTATATGGTAATATGTCCAGCGCGACGGTGTTGTACGTGTTAGAACGCTTTATGGACAGAGGCGTGCCGGCAGGTGATAAAGGGCTGATGCTGAGTTTCGGACCTGGTTTTTCTGCACAGCGAATATTGTTACAATGGTAAAAGAATTTCTCGCACACCACTACTGGGCGCTGGTACTCGGCGGCAGCAATGGGCTGGGACTGGCTACGGCCCGTAAACTGGCGCAGCATGGTATGCATATCTGTATCGTACACCGCGATCCGCGTGTGGACATGGAAAGGATCAACCAGGAATTCGATGCGATACGCGCCAACGGTGTAGAAGTATTGAGCTTTAATGCAGATGCGCTGCAAGCAGAAAAAAGGAACGATATTATACTGGCTTTGAAAGCAGCCATCGGTAGTGAAGGACGTGTCAGAACACTGGTGCACAGCATTGCGAAAGGTAACCTGAAAGCGATGTATCACACCGACAATACAGTACTCAGTACGGATGATTTTCGCATCACGCTGGACAGTATGGCCATCAGTCTGTATGACTGGACACAGGCACTGGTACAGCAACAGTTATTTGCAGCCGATGCCCGTATCCTTTCTTTCACCAGTGAAGGCAGCAGCCGCGCGTGGGCGCATTATGCAGCTGTAGCAGCGGCGAAGGCAGCCCTGGAAGCGATTACGCGTAACATGGCCCTGGAATTTGCCCCACTCGGTATACGGGCCAACTGTATTCAGGCCGGTGTGACCGACACCCGCTCGCTACAGGCCATTCCCGGTAGTGAAGCCCTGATCGCATATACAAAACAACGGAACCCCTTTCACCGGCTGACAAGCCCCGAAGATGTCGCCAATGCTGTTTATCTGTTATGTAAGGATGAAGCAGCCTGGATCAATGGCGCAGTGATACCGGTGAACGGTGGTGAACATATCAGCTGATATATGACTGTACAAGCAATCCTGGACAAGCTCCCCTTTACAGCACCTTTTCTTTTTGTCGATGGTCTTGATCATATTGACGACGATAAAGTAAAAGGACATTTTACCTTCCGGGAAGACCTGGATTTTTATAAAGGACATTTTAAAGGTTATCCGGTTACACCGGGTGTGATCCTGACAGAAGTGACGGCACAGATCGGACTTGTTTGTCTGGGTATCTATCTGATGAAGGATGATGAGTTGGGAGAACATATGAGCTTCGGGCTCACATCCACAGAAATGGAATTTATGCGCCCTGTTTTTCCGGGGGAGAAAGTGACGGTGGAGGGAGAGAAAGTGTACTTCCGTTTTGGTAAACTGAAGTGCCGGGTGACCATGAAAAACGAAGCACAGGAAGAAGTCTGTAGTGGCGTTATTGCCGGAATGATCATTACGAAACCTTATGAATAAAAGAGTTGTTGTGACCGGCCTGGGAGTTGCTTCGCCTAATGGCGTTGGCATTCCTGCTTTTACGAAAGCGATCAAAACAGGTACTTCCGGTATCCGTCATGATGCAGAACTGGCGGCTTTACAGTTCTCCTGCCAGATCGCAGGAAAACCCGAAGTACCGGAAAGTCTGCAACTGCAATACCTTGATCCGCTGGAACTGAGAAACTTCAATAGCAATGGTATCCTCTACGGACTGATCGCAGGTATGGACGCCTGGAAAGATGCACAGTTACCGACAGGCCCTGAATTAGCGCCTGACTGGGACAGTGGTACCATCTTCGGAGCAGGTTCTGCCGGCGTAGACAAACTGCGGGAGGCGATCTATAAAGTGGATGCACTGAATGTGCGCCGCCTGGGTAGTACGGTCGTACCACAGACCATGGCAAGTGGTATCAGTGCATGGCTGGGTGGTAAACTGGCACTGGCCAATCAGGTTACGACCAATTCATCTGCCTGTACTACCGGAGCTGAGAGTGTACTGATGGCTTATGACCGTATCCGCAATGGTTATGCAAAACGGATGCTGGCCGGTAGTACAAGCGATGCAGGGCCATATATATGGGGTGGTTTCGACGCACTGAAAGTCTGTACGTTCAAACATAACGACAATCCTGCGGCTGGCTCCCGTCCGATGAGCGCCTCTGCGAGTGGTTTTGTACCAGGTAGTGGCGCAGGCGCTTTATTACTGGAATCACTGGAAAGCGCAGAAGAAAGAGGCGCTACGATCTATGCAGAAGTATTAGGCGGGCATGTCAATTCCGGTGCACAAAGGGGAGATGGTTCTATGACAGCACCTAATAGTATTGCCGTGCAGCGTTGTATCAGGGAAGCTGTGAAAGCGGCAGGCATCGATGCAGCAGAGATAGATGCGATCAATGGTCACCTGACGGCAACGGGCAAGGATGCACTGGAAGTAGAGAACTGGAGTATTGCGCTGAATAGAAGAGGGCAGGACTTCCCTTATCTGAATGCATTGAAAGGGATGATAGGACATTGTCTCAGCGGTTCCGGCAGCATAGAACTGGTAGCAGCCGTGCTGCAATTACACGAAGGATTTTTATTCCCCAATATCAATTGCGAAGACCTGCATCCGGATATTACGGCGATCGTAGACCCGGAAAAAATACCCCGGCAGTTGATCTATAAAGAACTAAATTTGATCGCGAAGGCCAGCTTTGGCTTCGGAGATGTCAATGCCTGCGTGATTTTAAAGAAGTACAAATGAAAACGATGGATAAAGAAACGCTGATCGCACAATTAAAAGAGATCGTCAAACCGTATGCGAAAGACCAGGAAGCTTTACAAAACATCAATGAACACACGGATTTCGTAAAGGACCTTAAGATCAACTCTGCCAACCTGGTAGATGTGATACTCGATGTAGAAGAACAATTCAACATAGTGATAGATAATGAGGCGATGGAACATATGCTGAATGTGAAATCGGCGATGGAGATCATTGAAGCCAAACTAGGCGGACAATGATCGGCAACGACATTGTAGATCTCCGTCTCGCCTGTCAGGAAAGTAACTGGCAGCGAAAAGGATATCTGGGCAAGATCTTTACAGCTGCCGAGCAGGAAATGATCTGCGGGGCCAGTGAGCCTTCAGACATGGTATGGTTGCTCTGGAGCTGTAAAGAGGCAGCTTACAAGATCGTTAACCGTGTGACGAATGTCAGGATATATAACCCCGTAAAATTTGACTGCACTTTATTACACCAACAGGGGCATTCGTTCACCGGCAGAATATTCCACGAATCAAAAAGCTACGCCTTTATCAGTAACAGACAGGATAGCTGTATACACACGGTGGCCGTAGCACATGAAATCTTCTTTGACAGCCTGGATATTTATACAGGTAACAGCTGGCCGATACATTTATTTGAAGAATGTGCACTGATGAAGAATCGGGATGGCATACCCTATATGATGAACTGTTACAATGGTTCCCCTATACCTGTTTCTATTAGTCATCATGGTGAGTATTATGGTCTGGTCAGAAAGAAGACACATTTATAAAAGGTGCAGTTTTTGAAGCTGGTCATGTAAAGACATGACATATGAAGCTGAATGATGATCTTATCAAAAAATTGGAAAAACAGTACACGCCTTCAACCATGGTAGACATGGAGTTCAGAGGCAATGACCTCTCTTTTAAAACAGACGAAGAAGGCAATCCGATCTTACTTTTTATTGGCAAAAGGACTACTGACGGCAATGTCAGGGGTGAGCGTTATGCCCGAACCCTGAAATATGACCGTGAGGGTAATCGTATCAAAGACCATTGGGAACTGAAAGGCAAGGCAACTTGATGTATACGGTGAGTTTGGTATAGAGATGGTAAAGTGTTTTGTATGGCACAGATCACCTATCACGCATCTCACGAACAGCATCCACCGTCGGCATTATTGCAATATGCGATTGCAGCAGAGCAGGCCGGATTTCAGGCCGTTCACTCTTCCGATCATTTCCATCCATGGAGTGAACGGCAGGGACAGAGCGGCTTTTCCTTTTCATGGATAGCAGCAGCTATGCAGGCCACTACATTGCCCTTTAGTATGGTATGTGCCCCCGGACAGCGTTATCATCCGGCGATCGTTGCACAGGCCGTTGCCACCTTGGGCGAAATGTTCCCAGGCAGGTATTCCGTTGAACTAGGCAGTGGCGAAGCCTTAAATGAATGTATTACGGGCGAAATATGGCCACACAAAGAGGAGCGAAATGCACGACTCCTGGAATGTGCACAGCTGATAAGGCAGCTGTTAAAGGGAGAAATGGTCACTTATGATGGATTGGTCAGGATCAAGGAAGCAAAGCTTTATACGTTGCCCGCCATTACTCCGCCCCTGATGGTAGCAGCGCTGTCAGAAAAGACAGCTGCCTGGGCCGGAGCATGGGCAGATGGTCTAATTACTGTTGATGCAGGAAAGGACCAGCTGAATAAGATTGTAGATGCTTTCCGTAACAACGGTGGTGCAGGAAAACCTGTATATCTGCAAATGGCATTCTCTTATGCAAAGACTGAGAAAGAAGCCCTGGATGCCGCCTATGATCAATGGCGTACAAATTTCTTTGCACCGGAGGTATTGAATGATCTTAGCAGACCTACGCAGTTTGACAGTATTGCTGACTATCTGAAGCCGGAAGATGTAGCGGAGAAAATGCTTATTACAGCCAGTAATGAAAGGTGCATCAGTGAAATTCAGCGTTATGTTGACCTTGGTTTTGAGCGTATTATCCTACATAATGTTCACCGCGATCAAGAATTGTTTATCCAGGAATTCGGTGATAAAGTTTTACCCCATATCCGTTCAACCCAAAATGAAAGATCATGACTACAGGAAAAAAGAAGTATTCTATCTGGAAAAGAAAAGGTTATACTAATCTATTTGAAATGATGCGCCGTTCTGACAGACATTTCTTTTCCTAACTGGAACGGTATCCTGTCAGTGAGTAGTCCGATCACCAGCTGAAAGCCGCCAATGATCAGGTGTGGCAGAAATATCCTGTCTGCGAAGCCAAGCAACCACGGAGATATCATCAGCAGTATACCTGCGATGACGTCTATTGTGAGATGTGTCCTCATGCTGATGATGCGAAGGAAACCGCCTTCGTAACTGGTGATCACAGAGACCATCAGGATAGCGATGCCGTAGATAATGGAAGTCCAGTGGGGGGCTGAGCCATCATGGAAGGCGAACACCCAGGGTGTGGCAACCAGTAGTATCCCGGATGTGTAGTCAAGCAGTGCATGTGTTTTGGTGCTAATGAATGGCATACAGTATAGTTTATTGGTAAGATTCTACATCGTCAAACTGATCGGGCGCATAGGTTTTACGTACATCTTCCAGGATGTGTCTGGCTTCCTCCAGGTGCGCTGTAACAATAGGCAGTGTTTTCTGGGCATAGTGCTGCAGGGCAGTGTCCTTCATATTATGTGCAGCGGCATCCAGTTTTTCCATGGTAGCCTGATGTTCTTTCACCATTGCCTTGATATAAGCCCGGTCAAACGCTTTATCTTTTTTTTCGGCCATATCAGTCACATCTTTATGGGCTTCTGCTGATAATCCATTGGGTAGCGTAACTCCCGCGCTATAACAGGCTTTTTGCAGTTCTTCATTAGCCTGGGTATGTGCTGTGATCATTTTCTGTGCATATTCTTTCAGCCTGCTGTAATTCGCATTCTTTTGCGCAAGTTTCCCCAGTTCGATCTCTTTCAGATTGGCATTCGCTGCGCCAGTTGCGAAGCTGACGGCGGCATCACTGATATCGTTCATGCTTTCGGCCATAGCACTGGTACTGTCTTTACTGGCTTCCTGCTGAGTTTTGGTACTATTCCCGCCACAGGCACAAAGCAGTATGGCGGCGATCAGCCCGGTATATAGTCTTGTCATGTCGTTTAATTTACAGATGTGGCTCAAAAAGAGTACCATCACTTTGCTGGCATAGTTTTATCGCCAATAGTCATACATACGATCCTATCACTTAAAAAACAATTCTTATGAGTTCAGTACTTAACCAGGGCCATGAAGAAGGACCCGTTGCAAAAGCGATCGAACAACAGACAGCAAAGCTGCCATCAGATACTTTTTTGTGGGCGGCAGTAGGCGCAATGGGTGTGTCACTGGCATTACAATGTCTGAAGCAGAAGCATGTCAGTCTGTTTGTCGGTCAATGGGCGGCACCGTTTCTTTTGTTGGGTATCTACAATAAAATAGTGAAGACGGAAGGGCATGACTAGCAGCGTAACAACGATATGAAAGTCCGGATACTATAGGTAGCCGGACTTTTCATATTATGGGAGATATTTACATAAAGTTGTTTCCTTGTGTACACGTATCATTTGACGCCTTTGGTCTTTTCGTGCACCGAAGTGTGAGCATCGGAGTAGCAATGAATATGCCTATATGCCGGACTGATGCCGAAAAATGTGGGATTAAGGGAGTTCCACTGCGGCATCACTTAAATGAAGGATGCTTAATAAGTCCTTCATGTTGTAAAAAACGGTAGCTCCCTCTTTTCTGAGTTCGTCACCGTTAAATGGTTTTGCATAACCATATACTTTGAACCCGCCTCTATGTGCTGCAATTACCCCCGCTTTGCTGTCTTCGATCACGACACACTCCGAAGGTGAGAAACCCATTTGTTTAGCTGCATGCAAAAAGATACCCGGATCCGGTTTCCAGCTATTAATGTCATAGCCGCTGAATATCCTGTTGCCTTCCTCAAAATAGGGTAGCAGGCCGGTAATAGTAAGGTTCAGCTTCATCTTTTCTACGGGACCGCTGGAGGCAACGCAGAACGGTATGGTCAGACTGTCAAGTACAGCTTTAATACCATTTACAGGGCGCATTTCCGTTTTAAAAACCTCATATGAACGCTTCCGGAAAGCCTGTTCAAAATCTTCCGGAAAGGGGCTATTAGCCTTTTGCTGCAGCATTTTGATGCCTTCTTTCAACCGGATGCCACTGAATTCTTCCACTGCTTCCTGTAAGTCCATGGTCACGCCATATTCGGATGCCATATCTAAAAGTACTCTTACGCCAATCACTTCACTATCTACCAATACGCCGTCACAGTCAAATATGATACATCCGGGCTTTTTCATGTTTACGATTTTAGATTATCTGTTAATGTGGTCTTTTGTGTTGTTTCTTTAAGCTGTAATATCAGGACGGTGATCAGTACGCCAAACAGGGCCATTACGGCAAATGCCCATCTGATACCCAGGCCTTCCGCCAGAAAACCGACTACAGGCGGTACCACCAGGAATCCCATGTACCCTACGGTGGAGACAGCTGCGATGGCAGCACCGCTACTCAGCTGTGTGTTCATGGTGGCCATACGCAGTACCAGCGGCACCACACAGGAAACACCGAAACCGATCATCATAAAACCGATACTGGCGGAGATCGTATGCGGCAATACAGCTGACACGAGGAATCCGCAGAGGACCAGTATGCCGCTGTACCTGATCATGGTTGGTATGCCCAGGCGGTTGACAAGCCTGTCACCGGTAAAACGGCCGGTACTCATAGCGATCATGTAAATGACATAACCTGCGGCGATCAGTTTCTCCGGCGGATGTACCGCTTCCTGGAAGAAGATATTGCTCCAGTCGTACATTGTCCCTTCACATGCCATGACGGCAAATGATATCAGCCCGTACTTCATCAGGTGTTTGTCGGGCCAGATAAAACGTTTGGTATCAGCCTGTTTCTTCGGCGGTTCATGCGGACTGTCCGGGAATGCAATAAAACCCATGATGGTCATCAGCACCGCTATTACCAGGAAGTGCCATGCCGGAGTGATCTTCACGTTCACCATCACAGCACCTACTGCTGCAGCAGCAAAACCTGCCAGGCTCCATACCCCATGAAAAGTAGTAATTATTGACCGATTATACAATGCCTGGACGGCAACAGATTGTGCATTTACAGAAATATTCATCAGATTCCGGGAGGAACCAAAGCAGAAGAGCACCAGGCCCAGCTGCCAGGGCTCATTGACAACCCCGATCATCGCCAGCATCAGGTTAAAGACCAATACCCCGATCATCATAATATTCCGGCTGCTGTGCCGCTGTAAAAGGTAACCGGTAACGGGCAGTGTCATGACCAGCCCGATCGGCAGGGCGAACAGATAGAAGCCCAATTGGGCCTTATTTAAAGATAATTGGCGTTGAATATCAGGTATCCTGGAGGCCCAGCTGGAAAAACTGAAGCCGGAAATAAAGAAGAAAGCAGCCGTCGCGAGCCGGGCGGACCTGGGAGTGGTAGTCATGGGGCAAAATTAATAATTAGGAATTAGGAACACAAAGGGCGCCTCATTACTGAAGCGCCCTTTGACTTTATTCATTTAAGGGAATTAGATAGTAAGTAAGCATTTACACGCCAATTCTTAATTCCTAATTCTTAATTCCTAATTCTTAATTGACTAATACACCTGTTCCACACGTCCTACACGTCCATCCGCAGTAATACCTTCCACTACGATACGGAAACGCTTAGAGAAGTCATTGTTATAGAACTGGATCGTCCTTGCATAAGTAATGGAATCTACAGAAATGTAAGGGTTCCAGTACAGGGTGAGACGTTTGTCGGGCAGTTCATGTACTTCTTTCTTCACTGCGTAGTCAGGTGAATAGAATTCTTTCACCAGGCTGTAACCCGCTTTCTTCATACGCTCGAAACCACGGATGGTCTGATCTCCCTGGTTGTCGCCGCCTTTCTTGGTGTATACAGCGATCGCACCACCGGCGCCACCACCGAAACCACCCATAAATGGCGGACGGAATACTTTCACCAGCGCAATGTCATTAACGTTCACGTTGGCGATCATACTTACGTCTGTAGGCATTTCGTTCAGGTACAATGATGGTTTTGCACCGCGCCATGCCAGGGTTGGGTTGTTGAGATCACCTGTGATATTCAGACCCGCTACCCTGGATTGCAGGTACTGGAATATATTCAGCTGGAAAGGCGTTTCCTTGGTCAGATCGAAGGTATAACCATCGCCGGAAGAGAACATACCAGAGGTATAACGCTGCTCGATCGTCTGCTGTGGCGTGATCTTTTTATCGCGGATGTTCACCTCTTTCAGGTAAACGGTTTTATTGGTGATAGAGCGGTTGACCTTATTGCTTTCATTGGCAGTGATCAGGAAACGGCTCATAGCTGCGTTATCCAGTCCCAGTGGTACACGGGCGGGATAAGGCGTACTTACCGGCTGGTTGATATCGAAGAAGTGTTTGTCAAAAGTAACCTGCACATCTTTTTTACGCTGTTTATCATTCCCCTGGAAGAATACGAGGACGGTATCCATGAACTGGATATTTGGAATTTCGAACTCGCCCTTATCATTTACCTCTGCAGAAGAGAAGGAGGTGCTGCTGTCCAGTGGATTTTTGAAGATAAAGTCCACTTTACCACCTGCTGCCGGATAACGGCCGGTATTGGTTACCGCAGTACCCTTGATGGACATACCCTGTTCATACGGGAACTTCAGCTGCGGCATCTCGTTATTCAGGATCTTCTTCCAGCTGAACCTGCTCCAGCCGTTGGTCAGCATGATGAGGTCAATAGCGTCGACGGTAGCTTTGGCAGTATCTCTGAAGTACCAGGCCGGATTATAGACATATCCTTTCAGATCGGACGTCATGAGGAAGGTAGACAGGATATTGTGTTCATCCGGGTCTTTCACTACCTGATCAGCATCCGTGATAGAGATGGACATAGTGCTCTGCATGCTGTCTGGTGCAAACAGTTCGATAGAGCTTTTACCTCTCGGCGCAGTAGAGATTTCTGCGTTCATGAAGCTGAGGTCAATCTGGTCTGCTTTCCGCACAAATGCCAGTCGCTCGGAAACCGGCAGTCCTTTATCGCTGAATAAGGTCACGTGTACGATACCTGTAGGCAGTCCCTGTGTAGGGATGAAACCACTGATACGGCCTTCTCCCACATCGAGAAGCGCTTTATATACCAGCTGGTTCTGTACCTGGCCGATAACCATCATCCTGCGATAGGCGGTATCGTCCGGGTTAGCCAGGGTGGCCTGGTAGAAAATACGGTTACCTCTGTTGTACAGCTTCAGGGCTACGCCGTCGCTGCTGGCTACGGGAAGATCAAATGTTTTCTGCAGACCGGAGCCTAATTTCACGACCGCACGGTATTGTTCACCAGCGGCAGGCGTCAGGTCGAAGGTACCCATACCGTCATGTATGGTCTTTATCTCTGCCACGGTTTCTTTCTTGCTATTCTGTACCGTACCGGCGATGGCTACCGGGAAGCCATTCTGATCGATGGCCTTGAAGGCTACCAGACCGGCATTATTTGCCAGCATGTTACCCCCTTCCGGGAAGAACTGTACGGCAAAGTCGGCTTTGGCAGTATCCTTTGCAGGGAGCGGCGCCTTTTTGGAAGGGTCCAGTATTTCGATATTCTTATAGAAAAGGAAGGACTGGTCATAGTTCAGCATCCAGGCAGTATATGCCCTGATCTGGTACTGACCGGATTTCAGGGTTTCGGGCAACTCAAAGTCACCCGCTGCGGCAGCACCCTGAGCAGGCAGCCTTTTTTTGGTAACTACATTCCCATCCTTATCCAGCAACTCGACATAGAGGATGGAGGCGGTCAGTGACGGTTGGTTCTGGAGCATGATGTATGCCTTGAACCACATCGTTTCGCCGGAGGCATAGATGTCTTTGTCAAAATGCAGGTAAACTTTTTCCTGTGGGTAACGCTTTGCAAACAGTGCCAGGGCATTTGTAACCTTATCCTGCCAGTCGTCAGCCGGCAACAGGGAGAATGCTGTAAGCACGCCTGCCGAACAAATAGGGATGATCCATTTCAGTCGGGTGTACTTTCTAAGTGATGAAAATTCCATGCGGGACGATTTATTAATAACTATCTAATTTACGGTCAAAAACTAAGCGCTTTGCTTATTATTGCGGATGAAAGTAAGCATTTAAGTAAAATTTAAGAAAACCGCCCATCAATTTACTATGTTCGGCCCAATTGACCAATTCGTTGCCAGGTTCATTCAGCTCACGCCGGAAGAGCTGGATATTTTCCATTCCCTCCTGGAACACAGGAAAGTGAAAAAGAAAAACTTTCTGCTCAGAGAAGGGGAAGTCTGTGATTATGAGGCCTATATCCTGAAAGGGTGCGTACGTACCTTTTACGTGGACAAACAGGGCGTCGAAACCAATCTGGCTTTCGCCATAGAGGACTGGTGGGTGGCTGACCTGGCCAGTTTCTCTGAGCAACAGCCCTCAAGACAGAATATCGAGACGCTGGAAGACTGTGAACTGCTGACCATCACTTTTGAGAACAAAAACCTGCTGTTTTTGAAGGTCCCTAAGTTTGAAAGACTGTTCAGGGTATTGTTACAACGCACGGCCAGTGTGATGCAGCAACGTATTTACGCGGCTATCTCCCAGACTGCAGAGGAACGGTACCTTGCCTTTATTGAAAGATATCCTGCTATTGTACAACGTATTCCGCAGCATCATATTGCGCGGTATATAGGGGTTTCGCCGGAGTTTTTGAGTAAGGTGAGAAGTACGATGTACAGGAAAGGCAATTAAGAATTAAAAATTAAGAATTAAGAATTGGTTGAAATGTCTGTTCAGGAGTTTATTTTGTTCTAAATGGAATAGACGAAGGCCATCATAAATACAGAGGGTGTTCACCATGTGGCGAACACCCTCTGTATTTATAATAAAAATCAGGATGCAGGAAAGAGACGTTGATTCAACAGCACATTACACTCAACTATTCCTGCTCACTCAACGATCTCCGCTGCATTCCAATTCTTAATTCTTAATTTTTAATTCTTAATTAGAAACTAACCCATTCTTATTTAAAGACCAGCTTATTCGCCCAGTCTATTTCTTCCTGGCTGATCGTATGTCCCATATTGTTGTAAATATTGACCGTAATATCAGCCCCCATATCTTTCAGCACTTTCTCTGTGGCTTTTACACGATCAACCGGTACATGCGGATCGGGGTTGCTGGTACCAATGAATACCGGACTTCCGCCGAAGTTACCGTTGTAGTTCTCCGGATAGAGCTGATCTCCGATCAGTCCACCGGTAAAGGCTACCGTACCACCGTATCTGGCCGCATTGCGGGTAATGAATTCAAGGGTGAGACAGGCGCCCTGGGAGAATCCGAGGAAATAGATATTTTCTGCTGCGATACCGTCTGCCACTACATCGTCCACAACTTCTTTCAGCACGCTTAGTGCGGAAGACAGCCATGGTTCATTCTGAGCCGGTGGCATGAGGAACGAGTAGGGGTACCATGTGTGACCGGTAGCCTGTGGGGCTAACAGCGCATAGTCCTTTACGTTCAGGTAGTTGGCCAGTGTGAGGATGTCTTCCGCACTACCGCCACGACCATGTACCATGATCAGCGCTTTCTTTGCTTCTGTCGTCTTTTTCCCTGCTGTTATTATGTTCTTGGTATGCATAAGTTCAATTGTCTGGATTATTCGCCTTCCTGTTTCAGCCAGATGTCCGCAAACTCTTCGGGATGTTTTTTGAACTGTGCGTGTACGTAGGCACACAGCGGTCTGACTTTCAGGTTGTGTTCACGGGCGTAGTCCACCATTCCGTTCATCAGTATCCTGGCCAGGCCTTTACCTTCGACCTGGGGCATGATCTCTGTATGATAGGCGGTAAGTACGTCCCCGTCTATACCGATCACCATTTCACCGGCTTGTTCACCTTCATGCATCAGATAGAAGGCGCCGTGTTTCTTGGCATTGAGCCTGATTACTACTTCATCCATTTTATTCAGATTAAAGCGCTGGTAATACTTTTTCGATATCTGCGCGGATAGATTCATACTGTACCGGCAGTTTCAGGTGCTGACCCAGTTGGTCCAGCGGTTCGTCCACGGTGAAACCGGGATTGTTGGTCGCCAGTTCAAACAGTACGCCGCCTGGTTCTCTGAAGTACAGGGAGTAGAAGTAATCGCGGTTGATCTTCTGGGTGATATTGAGCCCTTTTTTCAGGACTTTATCCCGGAACTGCATCAGTACCTCGTCATTAGCCACACGGAAAGCAATGTGGTGGTTGGTGCCGCCACCGCCTTTACCGGCAGATTCTTTCGGAGATTCGATAAGGTCAACGATCGCAGCTTCCTGTACGGCGTCAGTCACGAAACGGTGACGGTTACCTTCCTGTTCCAGGAATTTATAACCCAGTACGTCTGTCAGGATGTTAGCGGTAGGGCCGATACTTCTGAGGTTCAGTACTACGCTGTGGAAGCCTTTGGTAGCATGTGCCGCCTTTACTTCCGCAGTTTCCCAACCACTGCGGTTATCTGCATTTTTAGGAACGATCAGGTTTAATTTCAGACCGTCCGGGTCTTCGAAGGGGAGGTACAGTTCGCCGAATCTTTCTGCTACCGGACCGTGTACCACGTTTTTAGCGGCAAAGCGGTCTGCCCAGAAATCCAGGCTGCCAGCCGGAACGGAGTAACCGATCTCAGTTGCCATACCGGTGCCGGTGTTGCCGCGACCGATGCCTTCCCAAGGGAAGAAAGTGAGGATAGTGCCGGGCGTACCGTGTTCATCACCGAAATAGAAGTGATATGTACCGGGATCGTCGAAGTTAACGGTCTTCTTTACAAAACGGACCCCTAATGTATCTGTGTAAAACTGAAGGTTTCTTTTCGCATTATCAGCGATCGCTGTAATGTGGTGCAGGCCTAATATTCTATCTTCCATAAAAAATGTTTTAAAAGTTAATACGCCAATGTGCCAAAGCGTCCGTTCTTATAATCTTCTATTGCCTGGTCTACTTCTTCTTTCGTGTTCATCACGAAATTGTCTTTAGCAGCCACTGGTTCGTCAATTACTTCCGCAGAGAGGAACAATATCTGGCTGTCCTCATTGGCAGCTACGGAGAATGTGCTGCCTTCTCTGTTGAATACGATCAGATGATGTTCTGCAACAGGGGTGATATCGTCGATGGTCACACGTCCATGTGCAACATAGAGCAGGGTCCAGTAGTTATCTGTGACATTGAACTCTATCTCTTTCCCATTGGCGATCTCGCCTACTGCTGAAATAACAGGTGTAAAGGAGATATTCACCGGCCCTGTTTTGCCTTCGAATGTTCCGCTTACAAGCCTGAGGTTGACACCGTCCTGTTCAAAAATCCTGGGCATATCCTCTTTCCGTACGAACTGGTAACGGGGATCATCCCATTTATTGGCAGCGGGTACATTGACCCATAACTGCAATATTTCTATCGTTCCGCCTTCTTTATGCATCTGCTCTGAAGGGCCTTCACTGTGGAGGATGGCCTTACCTGCAAACATCCATTGCGCATCGCCCGCATTCAGTAACTGGTCATTACCTGTTGTATCCTTGTGATGTGCCTGACCCTGTAACTGGAAGGTTACCGGAGCAAAACCACGGTGCGGATGAGGGTGTATCCTTTCATCAGAACCCGGAGGGATGATGTCTGGTCCGCCATGATGCAACACGATAAACGGGTTGGCAAAACGGAAATCCTGGTGAGGTAATGGCTGTAATACCGTCTGTGTAGGGGTGATGTTCTTTGCTCTTCCTGCAAGGATGTGTGCAATATTCTTTTTCATAGCAGATGTTTTATGCCGGAGCCTTATCTGTGCTCCAGGGCGTATAATATTTCGTTCTTTAATAAACCGCTGCCGCCGCCAAAGTGTCTTTTCACAATGATACCGGGTGCGCGTTGTTTAAAGTGACCGGTCAGTGCCGCTTCTTCATCAGGCGTTACACCTGCGCACAACAGGACGATATCAAAGGCTTCCTGGTCAAAGGCGGCGAGTGCCGCTTCGTCTGTCGTTACGGCCAGGCCTTTCCAGTGCTCCGGCGTATTGAGCAGGCGTTGCATCACTGTCATGATCTCGGCATTTCTTCCTATCGCAAGGATGTGCAGTTGTTGCGTATCCATATCAGTTGATTTAGTCGAGGTGAGCAGCGATCGTTGCAATCGGATTACGGCTTCTGGCAGTCAGTTCCCTTGTTTTGTAAGGTTCTTCCAGTTTCTCTGCACTATCGATATAACCCATCGCCAGGATCGATACCGCTTCTTCATTCGCTCCCAGGCCTGCTGTCTCAGCAAACTGCTGTTTATTGAAGCCCGCCATTACGTGGGCATATACTTCCATGTTCAGTGCCTGTAACAGCATGAAGGAGGTCGCCATACCGACGTCATGCATGAAGTAATGGTTCTTCTGCTGGGTGTCAGGCGTTTCACGGATACCGACGGCCGCTACCAGTGCTGCCGCATTTTTTGCCCAGGGTTGGTTACCCGGCGCCAATGTGGCCAGCAACTTGTCAAAACCAGCAGTACCACGTAAAGCATATATAAACCTCCATGGCTGGGTATTGTTCGCACTTGGCGCCCATGAACCGGCTTCGAGGATGGTCTCAAGTGTTGCCGTAGTTAAATCTTTTGGAGAAAAGGAACGTGGGCTCCATCTGTTCTTAATCAGATCAATTACATCGTATTGTGTATTGGCAATCTTAATAGACATGTTCTTTAGTTTATATTTAATGTTTACGTTAAGCAAAGGTATATGTATCAACTCAGGCTTTTCTGGCAATGAGTTGTCGATTTCAACTGAATAAAGGTATATCTATCACAAGCAACTCGGCATTTTCTGTCAGTGCGGTGATATTTAGCTGTCCGGGATCGGTGATACCGTATCCGTCCCTGGCGTTCAGTTCCTGTCCGTTGACAGCAAAAGAACCGCTGATCACGAAGAAATAGACGCCGTTGCCCTGTTTTTTTGCGGTATACTCCGTAGAGATACCTTTATCAAAGCGGCCCATGTGGAACCAGGCGTCCTGATAGAGCCAGGTACCTTCACCGTTTCTGTCAGGAGAGATCAGTTGTTGCAGGGTATTCTTCCTGTCAGCGATATTGATCTTCGCCTGGTCATAGCGGGGCGTTACGTTCAGCTGATTGGGAAACAGCCATATCTGCAGGAAGCGGGCTGTTTTATCAGGGTAGGCATTGTATTCACTGTGAAATACACCTGTGCCGGTGCTCATCACCTGTATCTCTCCGGCTTCAGTGACCACGGTATTGCCCAGATTGTCTTTATGTTCCAGCGCGCCTTCCAGCGGGATGCTGATAATTTCCATATTATCATGAGGATGGGAATCAAAACCCCGTCCTCCGGCTACCACGTCATCATTCAATACTCTCAGTGCGCCAAACTGCATCCTTTCAGGATTGTAGTAGTTAGCAAAACTGAAGGTATGGTGGCTGTCTAACCAACCGTGGTCTGCATGTCCGCGGGTGTCTGCCTTATGTAATATCGTATTTGCCATGATTGGGTATTTGTTTATATGTTGCAACAAATATACGCCGGTATCTCTCAGCAATCCATTAATGTAGCTTAAGAAATCGCCGGGAGGACAGGTCAGGGGATCAGCCGGACCGGTTGTCAGGGTATAAGCGGCTGATTACAAATACAGTTTTGCCTGATGTCCATCATAGGCCTGCGAGGGGACATGTCCTAATTTTATCATGCAGGCGGTCATAAGGATAAGTTAATTAAGGAGGATTTCAGGAACCAATCAACATTTCATTTGTTTAACTCAAGGAAGCATCAGGCCTGGCCGACTGGATATACATTTAACTTGCTAAAACACAACACGATGGAAATCTACATCAGTGAAGAGGACATTCTTCTCAATATCCAGAATAAGTTTCGCGAGGTATATCCCTATCTGAAACTCGAATGTTACCTCTGTCCGCACGAGGCAGAAAGGGCAAGCGCCAACAGCCAGAAAGTAGCTGCCGATACGCCTATTGAAGATATCCGGCTGGTGCATAGCTTTGGCTGGGTAGATATTGGTGAACAGCGCAGTGTTGAAGAGGTGGAAAGAGATTTCTACCATGATATGGGACTTGCGATCCAGGTATTCCGCCGGAATAAAAACGGCTGGCTGCAAACCACCAGAACAGATAACCTGACCCTTGCAGAACAGAATGAGCTGGGCAGGGAAAGTGTCACCACAGAAACTGCAGAGACAGAAATAGAAGCATAGTATCGGCTGCTAAAAATCCCCTCAGGCAGCAACAAATTCCACAGTAGTGTTTCAGCATGTATACAAATATGCCGGCTGACTACGCTTTACTTCCCCAAGATGGCATACATGGCGTGTTCTTTGTTTCTGATAAGGTATTCTTTCACCTTTAAAATGGAATATCATGGGACAGCAAAATCATGACAAGGACACAGAGAAAACGCAGATGCGTAAAGAGGATTTAACCGGTAAAGCTGAACAGTCTGAAGCAGCGATCGAACAAACCGAAAGGGAAAGGCATAATAAAGGAGCAAAGGATGTAACGCCTGAAGCACACAAAGAAAGACCGGAATTGAAAGAAGCGCCTGAGAGCCTTAAAAACTCCCGTTAATAGTACGGGAAGCCGCTGAAACGGTTTTCCTTCATATATATCGCTTTATTTGGCAGCTGTGCAGAGAGAATGCAAATGTGTTATTGCCATGTGTAAAGCCAAATAAACTTCAAACAGGAAAACAGCCGTGGTCTGCAGGACCACAGGCAATCCCGAAGCGAAAGAGGCGTGAATGGACATGAGCCGGGATATTGAAAAGAGAGATAGGCATTATGCCTATCTCTCTTATTTTATGGCTACTGCTGTCGCTTTTGATAAACGGCCGACCAGATGAACTTTTTGAAATAATATGCCTCATGTTCCAGGGTATATCCTGCGGATGTAAACAGCGGTCTTACATTCGCCAGTGAGCTGGCTTCCACTGCACATAATATCCCGAAGAAAAGGTACATCGAGTTTAACAATAGTTGTTGCCAGAAAGGCGCCTGTTGCTGATAATGGAAATCTGTGAACAACCATCTGCCGCCAGGCGATAATAGCGTATCGAGATGCCGGAATACCTGCGGAATGTTTTCCGCTTTAAAATTATCAAAGAGAAAAGGCGTGATGATGATATCGAAGCCGGCAATGTCAGTCTGAGAAAGATTAAAATCCTCAATGGCGCTATGAATGAAATGCACTTCATTGGGCTGATAGGCCTGCTTTTTTGCCCTGGTCAGCATATTCGCAGAAATCTCTACATAGTATATACGTTGTCCATGAGCACACTTTGCTGCGATCCTTTCCAGTATCCATCCCGTACCACCACCGGCAATGAGAATGGTGCTGCCGGCCGGAATGTATGACAACAATGCTGTCTGCGCATCTTTTTGCGCATTCCCGAATACTACGCCGCTCAGAAAATCATAATACCGGGCAATATTGTCATAGTTATTCTTCATGTGCCTGTAAATTAACAGAAAAGGGTCAGGGCGCCAAAAGCAACCCCGACCCCATATACACAAAACGAGACAAGTTATATTAGTGATCAGCCAGCACTACTTTCACCTGTTGTCCTTTCTTCTTAGGCGTTGCCAGCAGTAACAGCGGCAGCGCAGCCAGGAATACAAGACCTACCAGCAGATAAGCGTCATTGAAACTGAGTAAAGATGTTTGTTTGACGATATTGGCGTCCATCAGCCGGAGGGCTTTTGTATGTGCTTCCACAGCCCCCGTGCCTTTGGATATAAAGAACTGTGTATAGTCGGCCAGGCGTTTTACAGCAGCCGGATTATCAAGGGTGATATTGGATACAAGGTCAGAACGGTGTACCGCATTACGGTTGGCCAGATAGGTATTGACCATGGCCAGTCCGAATGAACCTCCCAACTGACGCATCATATTGTTGAGCGCTGCTCCCTGTGCAAAATCCGCCGGCGCCAGTGATGACACTGCCAGTACCGATAAAGGTACCGTGATCATGGCCAGTCCGACACCCCGCAATATCAGTGTATTCGTAAGGCCGCCTGCACTCACGTCCAGGTTATATCCTGACATCTGCCAGCTGAAAAGGATGAACATCGACATCCCCAGTGTGATCATTACGATCGGAGAGATCCCCCTTTGTAACAGCCGTGCAGAAATGATCAGTCCTCCGATAGCCAGAATAGCCCCTGGTAACAGCAATAGACCTGTTTGTGTCGGTGTGAAATTGAGTAGTCGCTGTGCAAATACCGGTGTCAGAAAGACGGAACTGAACAAGCCTACGCCTGATACAAAAGTCATGACGGCTGCCAGACTAAGATTCCTGCTTTTTAGCACCCGCAGATTGACGACGGGATTAGGTGTGGTCAGTTCCCACCATACGAAGAGCAACAAGCCAAAGAACGCAGTCACACTCAGGAAAATGATGTATCCAGCTTCAAACCAGTCGTCTGTTTCTCCGCGTTCCAGCACGGTTTGCAGCGAACCAATACCTACTGCCAGCAGGATGATACCAGCCCAGTCGACACTGGTATTTTTCACCTTGACCTCCGGTTCTTTCAGTAATGCATAACAGATACTGGCAGCTACGATACCGATAGGAATATTGATATAGAATATCCATGGCCAGTCATAAAACTCGGTGATATAACCACCCAATGTCGGACCGATCGTAGGGCCTACGAAAACACCTACACCAAATAAGGCGCTGGCGATATTCTGTTTCTCTTTTGGGAACAATTCAAATACGATCACCTGAGATACGGAGAGCAATGCACCACCTCCGATACCCTGCAGGAAGCGGAATGTAACCAGGAGCCAGATGTTGCTGGCCTGTCCGCACATAAATGAAAAGAACGTAAAGGCAATAATAGAACCGATGTAGTAGTTACGCCGGCCTAGTTTGTTGACAAGAAAGCTGGTGATCGGAATGATGATCACGTTGGCAATTGCATAGGCCGTGATCACCCAGGAGGTATCCTCGAGTGTGGCGCCAAGATTACCACTCATATGTGACAGCGCCACGTTGACAATAGAGGTATCGATCAGCTCCATTACCGCAGCTGCAATAACCGTGATCAGCAGGATGATCCTTTTCATGTGTAGAGATTATGAAAGGATCATGATTATACCACTCGGTATAATCATGGTCCTGAAAAAGGGAAAGATTAATTCCTTTGATTCAGTGCGGCAAATGCTTCAGCTGGAGAAGAAAGGAAGAGTTTATAAAAGTCGGCGGTATTGCCTACGTGTATTTCATAATTGTCAGCAGCGAGTGCATCGATCAATGCGCTGGCTACGCCGGATGCCGGCATACCATTTTCACCACCGATCTCTTTGGAAAATTCTGTATTGACTAATGGCGGCATCAGTTCGAATACCTTGATATTGCTGTCGGACAGTGTAAAGCGGAGTGTTTGTGTATAGGAGTGAAGTGCTGCTTTACTGGCTGCATAACCTGGTAATCTTGTACCGGGGGTAATCGCTACGATAGAAGAAACGTTTACGATAGCCGCCTCCGCCTGTTGAGATAATAATGGCAGCAGTAATTCATTCAGTCTGATAACAGACAGATAATTGGTATGTATTTCCTGTGCAGCTTTACTAAAAGCATCGGCACCTGCTTCCAGTTTATATAGCTGTGCGGCTGCTGCGTTATTGATCACCACATTGAGTGCCGGGAAGTCCTTTTTCAGTGTTTCCACCAGTGCCAGTACATCTTCTTCTTTTGATACATCTGAAACGATCGCTGTTACATTTTTTAACTGTGCTACTGCTTTGTTCAGTGTATCTGCGTTTCTACCGGTGATGATCACCTGGTTACCGCTTTCTGATAATAGTTTTGCTGTTTCGAAACCGATGCCGGCGCCACCGCCAGTGATTAATACGGTATTATTTACTGTTTTCATTTTGTTTCTGTTTGATGTGTTATATGGATTATACCGAATGGTATATTTATGTGTAAAAAAATATTTAGAGTGAATCTATGTACCGTTGTGTTGCCTCCATGATGCTTTTACCATAGCTACGTTTTGCGGTAGTCCTGGCGATCATGATCGCTCCCTGTACCATGGCCATTAATGTCAATGCGGCCTGCTCTGCATCTGTATCCGCAGCTATTTCTCCGTTTTGTTTTCCTGCTTCGATCAGCCTGATGGCTCTGTCCTTAATTGCTTCCAGTGCATCTGCAACTCTTGCTCTCAGTGCAGGATGTGTATCATCTGCTTCTGTAGCGGTATTTAAAAGCGGACAGCCCCCTGTCGGATAAGCGATAGGACGTTCGTCCGCAAATATCCGGGTACGCACTTTCAGTTTTTCCTTGATCGTTGTTGCTTTCTCTTCTTCTGCGTTGAGATAAGACCTGAGTTTAAGAAGATTGTAGTCAAATGAGGCCAGCGCCACTTCATCTTTATTGGCGAAGTTGCCATAGATGCTACCTTTTGTCAATCCGGTAGCCTCTGTCATATCAGATAAAGACGTTCCGGCAAATCCTTTTGTATTGAAAATGGGAGCGGTCTTCTCTACAATAAACTGTCTTGTTTTTTCAGCCTTGCTCATAGTGTTTTGATTAAGACAATACAAAATTATACCAGTTGGTATTATCTACCAAATAAAATTATTTCCCTTTGATGTGTCTGGTTATAAGTAATTGATAATTAAGTAACAGTGTAAAGTTGATATGAGCTTTTAAATCAGGATGTTCGCTGCATTATAACCTGATTTGTTATCTCTCTATAACTTAAGGTTATCCGTAATCACTAATGATGATTTCCTTTACACCGTGGAAGAGCTGACATTTGTATCATCAAAGCAAAATAAAAGACTAGCAATATGAATACGATCGTGCACAATGAAGGCGTCAGAGAGGAAAGTGTAAACCATACCGGCAGGAAGCACTTCCTGGACAGGAGTATTACGACGCGTGAAGTGATCTTTGTACTGGCGCTGGCGCTATGTATGACGCCCTGGATATCTGCTCCGGTAGCATTAATGGGTGGATTGATCATCGCACAATTTATTGGTCATCCGTTCCTGCACCTGAATCATAAAGCAACACATGTACTGTTGCAAATCTCTGTCGTAGGACTGGGTTTTGGCATGAATGTACACAGTGCGCTGAAAGCAGGCAGTGAAGGCTTTATATTTACCATTGCTTCTATTACCGGTACCTTACTGATCGGTTATGTAGCAGGAAAGTTATTGAAAATAGATAGCAAGACCTCTCATCTGATATCCTGTGGGACCGCCATCTGTGGCGGTAGTGCGATCGCTGCTGTCTCTCCGGTAATCAAGGCAGAAGAGAAACAACTCTCCGTTGCGCTGGGAACGGTATTTATCCTGAATTCTGCTGCCTTGTTCCTCTTTCCTTTTGTCGGTCATCTCTTACATCTTTCACAGAATCAGTTTGGCTTATGGAGCGCTATTGCCATCCATGATACCAGTTCTGTAGTAGGCGCTGCCGGTAAGTACGGTCCGCAGGCACTGGAAGTAGCGACCACCGTTAAACTGGCCCGTGCGCTCTGGATCATTCCTGTGACCCTGCTGACAGCCATCTGTTTTAAAACGGGTAAACAGAAAATAAAGGTCCCTTACTTCATCGGTCTTTTCATGCTTGCGATGCTGGCGCATACTTATTTCCCCATGGAAGCAGCAAGTGAGGTGATTGTCCGCGTAGCGAAAACAGGTCTTACCATTACGTTATTCCTGATCGGTGCTGGTCTCTCCCGCGATGTACTGAAAGGTGTAGGTGTGAAACCGCTTGTACAGGGTGTATTCCTTTGGGTATTGATCTCCGGTGCGGCTTTGTGGGCAGTGATGACACTCGCGGCTTAAGCCGTTTTTCTTATGTAGATACAGTATCGTTGTATTATTTAAATGCACGTGTTTATTGCAGTGCTGCTTCCAATACTTTATCCTCCTGCCGGATGTATGCGTCAACGTCTACTGGTACCGGTTTATGAGGAATGATGCCGTGGCCGGTGCGTTTCGGCGGACGTACATCCATCGCATATTTTATCGTGGAAATCCATATGCTGATTTTACTATTTGGGAGCACTGTTTCTATCAGTTGTCCGGAGTGATTGCCCTCATAGGCGCCACCGGTTTCTTCTCCGAAAAAAATAGCCCTGTCATTGCTATAAGCAACGGCGCAAAATTCCGCGGCAGCGGAAAACGTCTGTCCACTGATGAGTATTGCAACAGGACCGTCATAGTGCAGGGCTGCAGGTTGTTGTAATCCTAACCCTGGTCTGCCGGAGAGCTTCTTTTTATCTTTTTCCTGGTATAGATAATAGCGGAACGGTTGTTTGGAAAGATAACTGTACAGTAGTACGCCATAGGCATCGCGTCCGCCACCATTATCCCGCAGGTCGATGATCAGTTTTTTAATCCCTGCTTTTTTTAATTGCCGGAATGACTGTTCAAGGAAGGCAGGGTAATCCAGTTGAGCTTCCTGTAAGTCGGTATAACCAAATGTTCTGATAGTGAGGATGCCGGTTTTGTCTGGTGTTATGGAAAATGATAATAAAGGGCTGCTGACCGCAGGTGTTTTCAATGCATTGATCGCGGTTTCTTTTACTGCTGTCAGGGACACTGTTTTTATTTGTCCGGGACCCGCAGCATAAGTGACCGTAAAGCCACCGGAATAGCCATAGGCGAGGTAGTAGTAAAAGTAAAATATCTGATTCAGGACGAGGTTTTTCTTTGTATCGTTATAGCCATCCGACATGAGAAATCCCCGCATTTTTTCCAGCATGACATCCGCGGGATGCGAGTTGATGCTGATTAGCCGGCTCCCTGCAGGAATAGTATTGTTGATACTGCTGGTGATGAAAATGCTGTCTTCCGTTACGTATGTAAGCAGGGGCAGATAACTATTCTCTGTGTGAATGAACTGTGCAAATGATTGTGGTGCACCGGTAGATAGATGTCCGTCTCCCACAGCACTCAGGAGTAGCTTTACGATGCCATAGAACTGCCGTTCGTCGGTATCATCGTTGATCTGCTGATAACAGCTGTCGAACAGATCGGCCCATCTGTTTTCAGATATGTAGGCGTACATATCCGGATGAATAGTGGTCAGTTTCGTTTGTAGTAATCGCAGGTCTGCTTTCAGCGAATCCGCGTGTTGTGCAGATACTTGAAAATAGCAACAGTGCAGGATGATGACTGTCAGCAGGGTAATAATACGGGTGAACATGTACCCAAGGTAACATATTTATCGTTAGCTGTAGAACTGTTTGAAACGCGCTATTTCCTTGTCCAGTTTGGCTTGTGTGTTTTTATTGAAAGTTTCGATAGGGTAGAGGTCAATGATAATATCCTTCTTTTTAAAGGTCCGCTTCCAGGTACCTGCGATCTGTCCTTTGACAAGGATGATGTTGCTGAAGAGGGGATTACCATCCCGGCTTAGCACGTCCGCGCTATCTGCGTTGTGGATTACTTCTCTGTCCTTATAAGCAACAAGATATTCATCATAGTTAGGGATGAGCAATACATCATTCGCGGTGGATTTGTCTTCCGTTAACTGTGCCGGACCATAGTAGGTTAGTTCGCCGAGGGTATCTGTATGCAGCTGGTCCTGTACGAGTTGTAAGCCTTCTCTCGCCGCTGTGATGGGTAGTCCGCACCAGCCGGTGAAGTCTTTCAGGGTAGCGGGGCCATGGCTGTTGAAATAACGTAGCGCCAAAGCCGCCAGTGCTTCCTGCCTGGTTTTACCGGGAGCAGGAGGTACGCGTTCCTCAAACGAGGCGTATGTGATCTGTTTATCGCGTTTACCACCGTTACAGATGATCATATCCTGTTCTGCCTGTATGAGCAGGAAGTTCATACGCAGGTCATCGGTGGCGATCTTCGCTTTTTGCAGTTCGGCGGCCAGCTCGGTACGGGTCAGCTGTTTGCCTCCTTTAAGGGCCTTTTCCAGGACTTTATTGCTTTTCCGGTATATTTTATCGTCCAGCTCCAGTTTGCGGTTATAGGTGCCCATAGACTGCTTTATATAGGGGCTGCTCAATTCCAGCATCCAGCGTACATCGCTGGGGTGTACCAGGTGCCAGGTCGGACGAAGTATGTGGGTGCGGACCAATTCACCATTGGCAATACATTGTTCTATTTCCTGGTGATTGGCGGCAGGCAGGCGCATGCCAACAGCCCATTTGGACATTTCATAGTCCTGGGCCTGTACGGCGCCGCACCAGTACACCAGGTCAGGGGCATTCTTAAAAGCGGATGTTGCAAGTTGTTGATTAATAATTCGTTGTTGCAGGAGCTGTTTGGCTGTCATCTGATTTCATTTGTTTCCGTGGACAAAGGAAAGATACGAAGATGACAACAGTATGTCAGCAGGGGTGGATAATTGTTCGCTCAGATAGGTGGGAATGTCCCATCAGAACAGCATTACACCGTTATTAGGCCGCTATCTGTACGCTTATGAGCGAAGAGATAACGGCGTAATAGCGGTGTAATGGGGGTATACACTGAAGAAAATGCCTTTAGATTAGCAATCTCCGTCTGGTCCGCAGGTTTGTCCTTCTATGATCTCCAGGCCAGCAGGCTGTGTACTTTTCCATTCAGCCACTGATTTACCCAGTACTTCCAGGAAGGTTTCAGCCGCCTGTGCGCCGGAAACGCCATATTTACGATCAAAAACGAAGAAAGGAACGCCTCTGATACCCAGTGCTTCCGCTTCATCAATATCATGACGTACTTCTGCAGTAAATGCCTGACTACTAACAAGCTCGTTTAACACGCCTTCTTCCAGACCGATCTCTTTACCCAGTGCCACCAGGGTATCCGGATTACTGAAATCCTTTCCTTCTGTGAAATAAGCTTTGAATAATCTTTCTTCAGCGGCATCGCCCAGCTGGTGTTTCTTAGCCAGCTGTATCAGCCTGTGTGCGTCAAAGGAGTTGGCCACGACAGCCTGCTCCATATTATAGGTCAGACCCAGGGTAGCGGCTAATCCGGTTACCTGGTTATTCATCTGTTCTGCCTGTTCGTAAGGGATCCCCTTTCTTTTGGACAGGTAGGCATAGAGGTTGTCGCCGTGTCCTGATTCGATCGTTGGATCAAGCTGGAAACTGTGCCATTCTATTTCTACAGACCCGGCGTCAGGGAATTGCTCCATAGCGGCTTCAAACCGGCGTTTGCCGATGTAGCACCAGGGACACATGATGTCTGACCAGATCTCTACTTTCATTTTATTCGCTGTGCTCATAGTATCGTTTTCTTTTGTAAAGTTCCTAAACATACTTTACTTTTGAAAGTGGTATCCCGGGGGAAAGTACTTTCTTCGGAGAAACTATAGGGAAGTATTATGAACAGGAAAACACAGACATCAGAGAAGTCTGAAGCTTGTACGGAGCATCTCCGTGCCATTCACGACACCATGGACGTGCTCAACGGAAAATGGAAGATCGCAATTATTGGTTCTTTACGTTTTGGGAAACGCCGTTTTATGGAACTGCAGCGGGAAGTAGAGGGAGTAGGCTCCAAAATGCTCTCCAAGGAGCTGCGGGAGCTGGAAATGAATGAGCTGGTAAGAAGAACGGTTTATGACACTAAACCGGTTACGGTAGAATATGAACTGACTGAGTACGGTAAAACACTGGAAAGCATCATCGACGAGATGGCTAAGTGGGGCCATTCTCACCGTAAAAGGATTATGCATCCCGTAAATCAGTTAGACCTACAGGATGCACTAAGCCATCTTTAACCTTCAACCTAAAACTGAAACTTTCTTTACGAAGCGATCGAAATAAGCTTTCTCCAACGCCTCCCGGTGGTCGGGGTGAGCGATCTCTATCAGTGCTTTTGCACGTTGTTTAAGACTTTTCCCGAACAGATTGGTCCTGCCGTATTCGGTGATCACCCAGTGCATATGTCCACGTGTCGTCACTACGCCTGCGCCTTCTTTCAGGAAGGGCGTGATGCGGGAGATGCCTTTACTGGTGACGGACGGAAGCGCGATGATCGGTTTACCGCCTTCTGAGAGAGAAGCACCACGCATAAAGTCCATTTGTCCGCCGATACCGGAATATTGATAAGTACCGATAGAGTCCGCGCATACCTGACCGGTCAGGTCTATTTCGATCGCACTATTTATAGCCGTCACTTTAGGGTTCTGACGGATAATGCTCGTATCATTCACATAACTGATGTCCATTACTCTCAACGCCGGATTATCATTAACGAAGTCGTACAATTTTCGTGTACCCGCCATAAATGCGGTCACTGATCTGCCTCTGTTCAGTTTCTTCAGACTGTTATTGATCACACCATTTTCAATCAGGGGGATCACGCCATCTGACAACATTTCGGTGTGCAGCCCGAGGTTCTTATGCTGCGTCAGGTTTTTCAGCACCTGGTCGGGAATATTACCTATCCCTAATTGCAGCGTAGCGCCATCTTCCACGAGTTCGGCGATATTACGGCCAATCTGTTCGGTGACCGCTGTGGCCTGCTGGGAGTAATCCACTTCCGGGAGGGCGGCTTTTTGCCATACCGCGGCATGGAACCGGGAGAAGTGTACGAAAGCCTCACCATGTGTACGCGGCATCAGGGGATTGACCTGTGCGATGACGTATTTAGCCACATCGATCGCTGCTCTGGCAATATCCACCGAAGTACCGAGGGAACAGTATCCGTGCGCATCGGGCGGAGATACCTGTACGATGGCCACATCCGGCGGCAGGATGTTATTTCTGAACAACTGTGGTATCTGACTGAGGAAGATGGGTACATAGTCACCGTCGTCGCTATTTACAACGGAGCGGTTGGCGGCGGAAACAAACAATGAATTGACATAAAAACTTTTACGGTATAACGGATTGTCGAAGTCAACATCTCCAAGTGTGGTGATGCTGACCAGTTCTACATCTCTGAGGTCGGCATGTCTGTTCTGTAAGGCCCTGAGCAGGTGAACGGGTGTAGCTGCGCTACCATGAATAAATACACGATTACCAGACTCAACGCACCTTACGGCTTCCGCCGCGCTGATATATGAAATGTCAGACATAGTATTGTATTTTAAGAACGATGTCCCAAAATTATGCCTGCCTGCCACAATAAAACATGATAAAGATTAGCCGGAAAGATGATATATGTTAGAATGCGAGTTGTCCCTGTACGTATTGTACCCGGGGAACGATGACCTGTGGAATGGCGCTGATGTGGTATACAGCCGTTTCTACATCGCGGGAGGCGACGATGACCTCAGTCCTGCCTGCATGCGGACGGAAAAGCTCCAGTACCAGTTCGGGGTTATTATTATCCCTGGAAAGATGAGATAATAACAGATGCGTCATATAAGCCGGTTTATGCGCTTTGAAGACGTCCAGGGCCTGTGTATTGGAAAGATGCCCTTTGCCGCCACGGATACGTTTTTTCAGGAAAAACGGATAACGTCCCTGTTCCAGCATCTTTTCATCATAGTTAGCTTCCAGGAATGCGGCATGACACTGCTTAAAATGCCTGATCAGGTTACTACAGGGCACGCCGATATCTGTAAAGACACCGATACGTATCTCATCCGCGGTGATCATGAAGCTATGTGGCTCTATGGCGTCATGCGCTTTAGAGAAGGCATGTACAGTGAGTGTACCTATGAGCACAGGTGTTGCTTCATCAAAGACCCTTACGTTAGCTGTATGGAGATTCAGACGGCCATGTTGCATGGTCTTCTCGGTGATGTAGACCGGGAGATCATATTTTTTTGATAATACTTCCAGTCCGCGGATGTGGTCGGAATGTTCGTGCGAAATAAAGATGGCTTTTACTATGTCCATCTTCAATCCCAGCCTTTTCATCCGTCTTTCCGTTTCGCGACAGGAGATGCCGGCATCTATCAGAACGGCCTCAGTGGCGTTCCCGATATAATAACAGTTCCCGTTGCTTCCGGAATTGAGTGACGTAATTTGCAGTGACATAGCACCGCAAGTTTACTAAAAATTTTAGTTATTTGACAATCCATTCGTGAATACCTGCTGCATTTTCTTTTGGAAGCTGTATTTCGAGCTTCAAAGCGCTTGTTTTTACCGGTTCGAACTGTACGCTGTCGTATTGGTCTTTCTGCACGGAATAAGGCGTTGTGTTCTTTACAGGAAGCCATTGGTCACCTTGTTTGTATAGTATTCTCCAGGAGGCGGGGATGCGGCAGTCTCCGAAAGGACTATCATCATACCAGTAGACCTCAGAACCGGACACGGTATATTCCTTGTCAAAATCATACTGCACCCATTCCAGTGTGTTGTGTTTAGGCCACCAATGCAGGTACATGGAATTATTGTCCTGCGAGTTCAGTGGTTGGTACTGGTCGTTCAGCGCGAGGTACATCCGTTTATTAGGCGTAGAGGCGCTTACTTTACTTTTGGAGGCGATGGTAGGCGCAGGTTTTGGTCTGGCGGCAGATGCCTCGAATGGTATCCATACGGTCATTTCCGAAGGCCCACGGTTCGCCCATGTATAATAAGGAATAGCGGTGACCATCTGTGTGGTGCTGATCAGCTGATTGGTATTGAGTTGTCTGCTGGCAGACGTACCCTGCATTTCGAGTACGGTCACGCCATTCAGCATGTCGGGTTTATAAACAGCATTGACAGCGGCGTTTTTGTCTACGACGATATTCTGTACGACCGCGTCTTTGTTGTCCGGCCCTTCAAGACAATACATGACAGGGCCGCGTTGTAAAGCAAAGCGGTCCTTATCGCTGGCAACCGCTGTATTGGCCAGTACCTTCTGTACCTGCATAGGGAATTCGAAACTGATCTTATCTCCGGCTTTCCAGCCGCGTTGCAGTACGGCGTACCCTTTTTCCGTTTTATAGTTAATTGGTTTGCCATTCAACAGCATGACCAGCGGTTTTTGTGCACTGCTGTCCGCATCGAAATAAAGATCGCCGGGAACGGGTTTGTCATTGGCCCATTCCGGTATGCGGATATGGAGGGCGAACAGGGTTGTTTTAACAGCATTGACAGTGATCGCCACTTTACCATCCCAGGGATAATTCGTTTGCTGTACTAATTGTACGTTACCTGCCGGGAGGGTGATATTGGCAGTATTGCCTGCAAAGAGATTGACATAGAGGTCATTTTTGTTCTGTGCGTATATATATCCCGGCATAGAAGGCAGGAAGCGTGTCATATTCGATATACAACAGGCGCATCCGAACCAGGCGCTGCGCTGATGCTGGCCCATGGACATAAGCGGATTGGGGTAGAAGAACCGGTCACCGCTGAGCGAGACGCCTGACAGCAGTCCATTGTATAGTGTACGCTCCAGGACGTCGATGTATTTTGCATCCCCATGCAGGAGGAACATTCTGCTATTCCAGTAGACGTTCGCGATAGCCGCGCAGGTTTCTGCATAAGCGGACATATTTGGCAGATCGTATGGTTTGCCGAAAGCTTCTCCATTACCCGTAGCGCCGATACCTCCAGTGATATAGAGTTTCTTTTCTACCACATCGTGCCAGATATCGTCTATCGCATGGAGGTATTGCTGATCGCCGGTCAGCGCAGCTACATCCGCCATGCCGGTGTACATGTAGGTGGCTCTTACGGCATGTCCGACAGCTTCGTGCTGGTCCACTACTTTTTTATAGGACTGATTATATTCGCCGCTGTGTTTCTTACCTGGTCCACGTACATCGAGAAAGAATTTCGCGAGGTCGAGGTAGGATTTATTACCGGTGACACGGTACATTTTGGTCAGCCCTGTTTCTACGATCTGGTGACCAGGAAATCTTTCTTCTTTGCCAAAACCGAATGTCTGCACCAGCAGGTCTGCGTTCTTAACAGCGATATCCAGGAGATTGCGTTTGCCGGTCGCCTGATAATGGGCGACGGCGGCTTCGAAGAGATGGCCGGAGTTATATAGTTCATGGCTGAGGTCTTCTTCCTCTTCCCATCTGCGGGTACCTATCCAGGCATGAGGTTGTGAGGAATTGACCGTCCGGAAGGTGTACAGATAACCATCTTTCTCCTGTGCGGCGCCGATAACAGCGATCAGGGTGTCGAGGTATTTTTCCAGCGCAGGGTCTTTTTTCATCTGCAGACTATACGACGCGCCTTCGATCACTTTATATACATCTGTGTCATCAAAAGTGTATTCTGTCATCTTATCACCCGGCAGGGTATGTGCAGCACGTTTGAAATTATCGATCCTGCCGGTTTTCTGACATTGGTCCAATGTATAAGGTATTGTTATATCCGCATTTACCCTTATTTTTGGAGCCCAGAAATTATCTGTTACCTGTACCTGTGTGAAAGCAACCGGCTGAATGGGATAATCTTTTTTCAGCTGCCCCTGTACCAACGTACTGATGCCTGTCAGCGAAAGAATAACTGTGAATAATTTCATATTTCGAGAATGAGTTTTGGCAATGGCTAAAGTTATGCATTGCCACGGGACACCGTTTATAATATATTAATCAGCATTAATCGGATTTTATCTGAAATCGTTATCCTTAAACTTTTGAAGTTACCCATGAAGAAGAGATTTTTATTTTTGTCAGCATTGTTCGCTATGCAAACTTTTTATGCGCATTCCCAGGAGGTGATAGCGGATACCTATTCAGCCGCCGATACAACAGGCCTTAACAAAGGAACGGCGCAATACAAACTTTTTAGTGGTAACGCAGTGACCAACCGTCTCAGATGGAGCCTGGCGATCATCGGCAACGAGACCGGACAGACTACGGATACCGCGGGTGCAAACTTCCGGATATTCAGGCATAACAATAATGGTGACTGGATACAGACCGCGCTGGCGATCGAGCGTTCAACTGGTCTGGTTGAAATGTACAGTGGTTTTCGTGCTAATTCAGCCACTCCCGGCAAGGCGGCACTGACTGGAGCAGGTATCACCGGTACCGGTACAGGTATCGCGAATACTTCCGTTTTGGGGTTTTATGAATCAAATGGTACAAAGCGGCAGGGAATGATTGGAAAGTACGTGAATAACAGTAATGACATGTTCCTGGTATCTGAAACTGGAGGTATACGTTTGTCTCCTATGGGCGATGGTGCTGTCCATATATCAGGAAATGGGGTGAGGAACGTAATGGATTTCTACCAGGCAGAATATGGTCCACCTACTCCTGAAACCAGAAGCATTGGTACCAGGCTGGTGCTGCATACCCGTATAGCTGCAGGCTCTCCTGCTGTGGATTATGCAATGGGTCTTCAACTGGGTGCAACTGTCACCGGATGGTTCTCTGTTCCAAGTAATACAGAGACCCATTACTGGGATTTTTATGGCGGTACAGTGCCTGTAGTGAGACTGGATGGAGCAGGTAATATCAGCACCAAAGGTAATGTAAATGTAGTTGGTGATGTGAGCACACGCAAACTGAAGGTTGCTACGACCGCATGGCCCGACTTCGTATTTGCCGATGATTATAAATTACCTTCTCTTCAGGATGTCAGCAGATATATTAAAGAAAACCACCGTCTGCCAGGCGTACCAGCCGCTGCAGAAGTTGAAAAGAGTGGTCTTGATGTAGGCGAAATGCAGAAAACGATGATGGAAAAGATTGAACAGTTAACTTTGCACCTCATCAGACTGGACGAGGAGAACCGTCAGCTGAAAGAAGAACTTGAAAAATTGAAAGCATCGAAGTGATGAGTGTAAGCGGACATCGTTATTTTGCCATTAACAAACCGTATAATATGGTCTCCCAGTTTATCAGTCCTGACAAGGTCCGGTTACTGGGAGACCTTGATTTTGATTTTCCTGAAGGCACACATGCTGTGGGCCGGCTGGATAACAATTCAGAAGGATTACTCCTGCTGACCACCAATAAAAGAGTGACCCGCCTGCTTTTTGAAAGCGAGCAACCACACAAAAGAGCTTACCTGGTGATGGTGAAAAACATCGTCACCCAGGAAACGATCGAGCAGTTGAGGAAGGGTGTTACCATCCGGATCAAGGGAGGCGTAGACTGGGTAACTACCCCTTGTGAAGCAGAGATCGTGGAGAAACCGGCTTATATCGCACCACGTGAACATCACCCTGTAAAAGAATTTCTGCCCCATTCCTGGTTGCTTATTACGCTCACAGAAGGAAAATTCCACCAGGTGCGTAAGATGACCTCCGCTATCCATCACCATTGTGACCGTCTCATCCGCGTATCCATAGAAGATATGGAGTTGGGCGATCTGCCACCAGGCGGCGTACGCGAAATAGAGGAAGAAACCTTCTTCCGTCTGCTGAAAATAGAGAACTGGCAACCAGAAGCGTCAATATTACCGCAGGAATGAGCAATATGCCATTAGTTTGCTGCTGAGATTCTTGGTATTTTGCCTGCTTCCATTATCATGCTTAAAGAATCTATTATGTTTAAACCATTCAGGCTTACGGGCGCCGTATTATTCAGCGTATTGCTGGGTATTTCTGTTGCCCGTGCGCAGGAGGCGGACCCTGCACGTTATGCGATCGTCCCTTATCCTCAGCAACTGGTGCCTGCTACAGGCGAGTTTGTCATTACTGCAAAGACCAAACTGGTATTGCCGTCCGACAAAGCATTTTTCAGCAAAGAAGCGGCTCAGTTACAGGCACTGATCAAACAGGGTCTTGGACAGACGCTGGCGGTTGCTGCAAAAGCAGGTAACGGTATGATCGTGCTGAAACAGGACAGTCAGCTGGCAGGAGAAGAGGATTATAGGCTGGAGGTAACGCCACAACAGGTGATCATCGCCGCGAAAACACCTACCGGTATGTTCCGTGCGGTGCAGACGGTGCGTCAGCTGATGCCGGCTACTATTGAAGGCGTAAAGAACGCAAAGCTGCCGAAGATAACGGTACCTGCGGTGAAGATCACTGACCATCCTGTATATGGATGGCGTGGTATGCACCTGGATGTGTCCAGACACTTTTTTTCTGTAGATTATCTGAAAAAGTTCATCGACCTGCTTGCCCTGTACAAAATGAATAAGTTTCATATTCATCTTACCGATGACCAGGGCTGGCGTATCGAGATCAAAAAATATCCTTTGCTGACAGAACAGGGCGCCTGGAGAGAATTTAACAACCAGGACTCTGTATGTATGGAGAAGGCGAAGACCAATCCGGATATGGCGATCGATAAATCCCATATCATCCACAAGAATGGTAAGACGCTTTATGGTGGTTTCTATACCCAGGCGCAAATGAAAGAGGTGATCGCTTATGCAGCGGCACGTCACATTGATATGATCCCTGAGATCGATATGCCGGGTCATATGATGGCGGCTATCAAAGCATACCCTTATCTGAGCTGCGAAGGCGGTTCTACCTGGGGACCTTTGTTTACCACACCGATCTGTCCGTGTAATGAGAAGACCTTTGAATTTGCAGAGAATGTGTATTCAGAGATCTTCGCTTTATTCCCTTCGGAATATGTGCATCTGGGCGCTGATGAAGTAGAAAAAAGCAGCTGGGCGAAATCTCCGCTTTGCGAAGGCGTGATGAAGGCGAATAACCTGAAGAACGTGGAAGAACTGCAAAGCTATTTTGTGAAAAGAATGGAGAAATTCTTTAACTCCAAAGGCAAGAAGCTGATCGGCTGGGATGAGATACTGGAAGGTGGTATCAGCGAAACCGCTATACTGATGTACTGGCGTAGCTGGGTGCCTGACGCCCCTGTTAAGGCAGCGAAAAACGGTAACAAGGTGATCATGACACCAGGTAATCCATTGTATTTCGATGGTATTCCTGATCGTAATTCCATCTCCAATGTATACCACTTTGATCCGGTACCAAAAGGGCTGACGAAAGACGAAGCAGCACATATTATTGGTGCGCAGGCGAATACCTGGACAGAATGGATACCTTCAGAAAAACGGGCTGACTTCATGATGTTCCCGCGTATGACCGCATTGGCAGAAGTACTCTGGACGCATCGTCAGGATTATGATAATTATCTGCTCCGTCTGAACAAACAATACAAACGTCTGGACCAGCTGAAGGTACATTACCGTATGCCGGACCTGGATGGTTTTACTGATGATAACGTACTGGTAGGTAAAACGGTGCTGAAATTACAGAAGCCGGCGCCGGAAATCAGTATCCGTTATACGACAGATGGTACAGCCCCGACAATGTCTTCTCCGGAGTTACCCGAAGCGTTCATTGTACCGGGACCTGGTACGATCAAACTGGCATCTTTCAGTCCGTCAGGCAGCAGCAGCGATATCTATACGCTGAACTACCGTAAGCAATCTTTCTTCCCTCCGGTGAATGTGGATGGCTTGCAGAGCGGCTTACAGGTACAGTATTTCGGCAGTTCCTATAAGGGCGTTACCAAACTGCCTGAAACCGCGGACAGCCTTGTAAATGTCAGTAATGCGATCATTCCGGAAGGAATGGGTAAAGGCGGTAAGGCTTTTGGCGCGAAACTGGTAGGTTATATAGAAGTGCCCGAAACCGCGGTTTACAGCTTTTTCCTGACAGCAGATGATGGCGCGAACCTCTATATTGAAGGAGATAAGGTAGTAGATAACGATGGCTGGCATGCGCCTGTACAGAAGAGTGGACAGGTTGCTTTGCAGAAAGGATTGCATCCGTTTGAACTGAAGTTTGTTGAAGGCGGCGGCGGATACACGCTGAAGCTCGAATACAGGGTGAACGGGGGTAAGATACAGGCAGTACCGGATAGCTGGTTTAAGAGAAAGTAAACGATCTGAATAATAGTAAAAAGCGGTACGCCATTGGCATACCGCTTTTTTATTTTAATAATTCGGGTTCTGATAATAGCTGCCGCCTTCCTGTAGGGTATTCAGGAATGCAGATGGTATCGGACGTACTTCATGTTGATTGTCGATGAAATACTGTCCTACGTCAGGGTTCGTTGACATGAGATAAGTTTTGTTCAGCTTCTTCGTACGTTTAAGATCATAGAAACGGACATATTCTCCGCAAAGTTCCCGCGCCCTTTCTTCGAGGATGGTCTGTATGTTGACACTTCCCACCGGAATGGCGCCAGCCCTTGTTCTTATCTTATTGACATATTGCAAAGCATTCCCGCCGCCTGCATAGAGTTCTGCTTCTGCCGCGATCAGGTACACTTCTGACATGCGCATCATAAAGGTGGCATTCAGGTTACCGTAGCGGTTGTTATTTGGATTATTGACGTAGTAGTTGCTGCTATTATGTTTTGTCAGTGATGGATAGAAACTGAAGAACGGATTGGTAGTTGTGGTACCTCCACCGTCGAGTGGTCTGTTCACCCGGTTGTATTGCATCTTAACAGCCTTTGTGCTGGCGTCGTATACATCCGCATAATCAACGACCAGGTAGGGTTGTGACAATTTGGTCGCAACCTTGGCACTATAGTCGGGATCATTGGGATGAATGAACGCGATACCGGCATCTCCCGTATTGAGCGTGGTGCCTGTACTGATATCATTACTTCTGTCAAATATTTTCAGTGCAGCGTCAGTCCAGCTGTAAGTAGGTTTATTAACGGTCCAGGAGGTCTGGAAGGACTTATGATAACGCGGGTCCAGTGAGCCGTCCTGTTGTACGAACAGGCCAAGGAGATAGGCGCTGGGCATGAATTGTCCGCCGGAACGACGGCCCCAGGTCGTATAGTCGGTACCTACCTGTTGCATGGCGCCGAAATCAGTCACTACACAATAAAACAGTTCATTGTTCATATTCATGTTCCAGGCATTGTTACTGACACCTCCGATGACAAAGCGGTGTGACCACAAAGATTCTTTATTGGTGTAGTTGTTGGTTTCCAGGAATACGTCATCGAAAGTGGGATAGAGGAAGGAGTTGTATTTACTTCCACCGCTTTCGCAATCATCGATCAGCAGTTTAGCTGTTTCCAGCGCTTTAGCCGCCATTGCTCTTGTTTCATCGTATTCGACGGTCTGTAGATAGGCGCGGGCCAGGAAGCCCATAGCGGCCTTCTTAGAGGGCTTAGTAGTGCCATTGTCAACCGGTAACCATTTAGCGGCGAATTCCAGGTCCGGAATGATGAGCTGTTTATAGGTATCCAGTGCGGAGGTCCTGACAGGATGCAGATCGATCGTAGCTGCCGGAACGGTTGTTAAAGTAACGCCGCCGAATTGTTCTACCAGGTTGTAATAGTACATGGCGCGCAGAAAGTAGGCTTCAGCTACGACCTTATTTCTTTCCTCTTCGGTGGTGAAGGGAGCGATAGTTGCATATTTGATCGCGGTATTGCAGGAGCCGATACCATCATAACAGGAGTTCCAGACGCCATTACCAATAGTGAGATTAGAAGCGGCGCCGGCATTGTATTTAAAGAACTGTGACCAGGAGATGCCGTTCTTCTGATAAGTCCAGATATCGGTGCCTGCTTCGCAGAACATCATCCATTGGTTGTAGCCGTATAACTGGCGTTCCATGCCGAAGTAACAGTTATTGACGAGGTTTCTGTAGCCGTCTACGGAAGAAGCGGCGACAGATTCAATGGTGAATCCTGATGGATTGACCTCTTCGAGTGAGCAGGATGTAATGCCTGTCAGGAGACTAAGCAGTAAAGCAGGTAATATATTGGTTCTCATGATTGCCAGGATTAAAAGGTGATGTTCATACCGAATACATAGGTCGCGAAGAGCGGGAAGGTATCGGAGCCATTTGTTTCAGGATCGGTGCCTTTCAGATCGCGGTTCTTTGTAATGATCAGCGGGTTATAGGCGCTTGCGTATATCCTGCCTTTACTGATATGTGCGTACTTCGTCAGATGGGCAGGGAATGTATAACCCAGCGTGATCGTTTTGATCTTGATGAAGGAGCCGTCTACATAACGAAGCGACTCTATGCCGGTCGTGCTGTTAATGCCGGGACGCGGATAACGGGCGGATTGGTTTTCGGGTGTCCAGTAGTTAATACCGGCAGGTTGTCCGTCATCTGTGGTAGAATACCAGCCCAGCAGGCTGCTGCTGATCATTTGTCCCCAGCGCATCATGGTAAATACGTTCAGATCAAAGTTGCGGTAGGTAACGTTGTTGTTGACACCCAAAAGCCATTTGGGAACAGTTGATCCCAGTACCATACGGTCGTTGATGGAATAAGGGTGTACACCTTTATCGCCGGTACCGTTGGCATCAAATTTCTCATTGGTCGCTACTTTCACAAAACCTGGTTTGGCGCCATACAATGTGGCGGTAGCTTCATCGGCGGTGGACCAGATGCCCTGGTATTTGTAATCGTAATGGGCGCTGATCGGTTGTCCGACAAAGAGTTTTTCTGATATCACGTCACCATCCGGCAGGTATACGATCTTTTCTTTATTGCTGGTGAAGGAGAAGTTGGTGCTCCATTCAAAAGCGGGCTTCACGATGTTACGGGTGCTGAGGGTGATCTCGATGCCTTTGTTGTTGGTCTGTCCGATATTCTGCCAGGTCTGCAGGGGAGACGCCCAGGCTGTAAGTCCGGAGGTGACTGGCAGGGAACGTTTGAATAAGAGCCCTTTAGTGGTTGTGTTATAGTAATCTGCATTCAGTGTGATACGGCCTTTCAGCACCGTGAGGTCCAGGCCGATATTGGTATTATAACTTCTTTCCCAGCTGATAAGCGGGTTGGAGTAGGTGCCATAGTTCTGTACGTTAGGCGCGAGTTTACCATCCAGGGAAATCACCTGGTAGGTAGCGGCCTGTGTTTGTGAGGAATAGGCAGACATACCACCGGAGTTACCGGTGACGCCATAACCTGCCCGCAGTTTTAGTTCATCCATCCAGTTACCTGCGCCCTGCATAAAGCTTTCGTCAGACAGCCGCCAGGCGACTACACCGGCAGGGAAGGTGCTCCATTTATGTCCTTTGGCGAGGTGTGATACGCCATCCCATCTGTTGGTGAGCGTCAGCAGGTATTTTCCTCTGAAACTATAATTGATCCTGCCTGCAAAGGACAGACGTTGCCGTTGTTCGTAGGACGAGGCGTTGCCTGTTTTCTGTGTGCCGCTGGCAAGATTATAGAATTGGTAGTAATCCAGTTCCTGGCCTTGTCCCAGTGAGTTGTTATAATCGGCGCTGTTCTTTGCCCAGGAGGTGACACCGGTGACGGTCAGCTGATGGTCAGTTGCGATGGTCTTATTATAGGTCAGGATATTCTCCCAGGTATATCCGTAAGTGAAGCCATTATAGATAGCAGCCAGTGGAGATGCATAGCCGCTTACGACATTGGAAACGGCCTGTTTGCCCCAGTATTTACCATTGCGGTAGTTGTTGAGCGTAACACCTATTACAGAGCGGTAGGACAGGTCTTTCCAGGGTTTGATGTCCAGGTAGCCATTCATGTAGGCGAAGGTGGTGCGTGTGTTATCCGCATACTGATTGGGCAGTTGGTCGCCCAGCGGAGTGGTCTCTCCCTGCACGAACAGGGGATTGATATTGCCATTGGAATCATACGCGTCGCCCAGCGGTAGGGCGGATAATGATTTGGTAAAGATGTTTTTACCTCTCGCGTTCTGAATGGAATAGTTAACGTTGATATTAGTGCCGACTTTCATCCAGCTGGCCATATCTCGGTCGAGGTTCATACGCAATGCGTACCGGTTGAGGTTTTCATTGCTGAGAATCCCTTCTTCTTTGGTGTAGGTAAAAGAGGTGTAGACCTTTGTTTTCCCGGTACCGTCGGAGAGGGAGAGGTGGTATTTCTGTTGTGTGGCGGTATTGTCGGTGATCAATCCTACCCAATCGATCCATTTTCCTTTGTTGTAGGCATCCAGGACAGGTTCGGTGGTAAATATCTGTGACATGTCCTGTGGATATTCACCATTGACGGTGCGGTATATTTCCTTGCGATAATTGGTGTATTCATCACCTGTCATGCCGTGAAAGAAGTGCGGACTGCCGGAGAGACCATAGAAGACGTCCAGATTGACGGAAGACTTCCCTGTCTTTCCTTTTTTTGTAGTGATGATCACGACACCATTTGAACCGGCGGAGCCGTAAATAGCAGTAGAAGAGGCGTCTTTCAGTACGTCGATAGAAGCGATGTCGGAAGGGTTGATCTGGTCGTAGCTGCTTTGTATACCGTCTACGATGAATAATGGACTATTATCACCATAAATAGAGCGGCTGCCACGCAGGAGAATATTAGGGTTTGTGCCTACAGCCCCTGATCCCCGCATGATATCCATACCGGCTACTTTTCCCTGTAAAGCTTCCATGGCATTGTTGACAGGCGTAGCGGTGATATCGGCTTCTTTAATGGAAACAACGGCGCCTGTCAGATCACGTTTTTTAACCGTACCATAGGCGATGACGACACTTTCACCCAGCTCCTGTACGGATGTGCTGAGAGTGATATTGAGGGAAGGGGACGGGCCTTCCGTTAGCCGGATATTCTCTGCATCGCTTGCTTTTGCAGGAGTGGCGGAAATACCTTTCTCACTTGGTTTGAGCGTGCATTCTATGGTGTTGTAACCCATGCTTGAGATGACCAGTACGGCGTTATCGGCAACAGCTGTCAATGTAAAGGCGCCACTGGCATTGGTGGTAGCGCCTGCGCCTGAACCTTTGACACGTATGGTAGCGCCGATAATGGGCGTACCGTCTCTGGCTGTGATTTTCCCGCTGATGGTGATGGGAGGGCCGGATGAGTGGACCGCTGCGAGTGAGATATGCGGATGGAACGCGCAAATGAGCAGCAGCAGCATTGTCAGTTTTTTCATAAACGTTTTTTTATAAAGCATGAAATGTTCTCAGTGGAAACCGCCTACGGACCGTATGGCTGGTTGGGCTATTCTCGTGGAATTGTAGCAATAAGCGTCTGCACGCGTTGTACAGGTAATGTTTTTATAACATGGAGGCGTCGCTGGTTGTCGTTTTTATGGATATCAGGTCATAAAAGTATAAAATAGGTGTTATGATGACACTATTTGATTATGATCATAGTGTAATACTACTTATTTGTAGTTGAATATTGTTATGGGACAGTATAGGACAGTTGATACTTACAGGTGAGTGATCGTTTGGGTACATGGATTGATATTGAGCCGGTTGTGATTTGGGAGGGTGTATTCGGTAGATACATTTTATTTGTAACTTGCGGCCTGGACCCTGTACTATGAATGTGCCTGTAGAGAATACCCTGCTATTTCAACCCGCCTGATTAGTACGTAAACGTAGTGTAGTTATCATGATCCATTATATCGAATATGGAGATATCTTTCAACTGGAAGATATTGTCAATTATGTAATTGTGCGGGGGCGATGGGCAAAGGTATTGCGGTCGCATTTAAAGAGAAATATCCGAAGATGTACCTGGAGTATAAGCGCCGGTGTAAATCGTGGGAGTTTGCGCCGGGCAATATTTATGTGTATCAGTATGGCCAGGGGTATGTATTTAACCTGGGTACACAGGTGTCCTGGACAACGGGCGCGACTTTAATGCGGTTGAGCAGTCTTTTGAGAAGATGCTGGCATACGCTGCTGCACATGGGATACGACAGATCGCCTTACCGCGGCTTGGAGCGGGGTTAGGCAGACTGGACTGGGATGAGGTGAAAGGTGTGATGGAGCGTATAGCGGGTAGTTATGAGGATGTTGAATTGTATGTCATTGAAAATTATAAAGCAGCATAAGATGGCAAATGGGATACGTAAAATGATCATACCGATCCTTATTTTATTATTGTTGGGTATAGTGGTGGTGTTCGCCGTGATCAATACTATTAACGGGCACAGTTTGCAAAAGGACCTGGATAAAAACGGCCGTTATGTGGTGGCTATGATCAGGTATTATGAGCCTGATGCAGGTAAGTATAAGGATAGGGTAGCGGAAGGGCATTTTTATTTAAATGATATTGAGTATGGTATGACCTTGCAGCTTCCAAGGCGGGATGCGCCGCCGGTAGGGCGGGTTATACTAAAGGTGCTGGAATCTCATCCTGAGACATATGAGCTCATTTATTATGAGCGTGTGCCGGCCTGTTTTGATAATGAAGAGAGTATGCGGCTGATATGGGATGAAATACCGCAATGTCCGAAACCATAAAACATAATGGATGGAAAATAAGAAACCGTATATACCACAAACAAAATTTGACGATGCCGCTGTAGCGATGCTACATACTATGCCGCTGGAGCAGATAAGGGAAGATGTACCTGTATTACTGATGTGGATACAGGATATGAACTGGCCTATTGCTTCGGAGGTAAGTGATTACTTCGTGTCATATGTGAACGAGATAAAGAAGGAAATACTGGAGATCTTTCAAATCAATGACGAGATATGGAAACATAACGTTTTAAGTCTGTTATATGAAGCCTCATATAAGCTGGATGAGATGCTGATACTGTCTGTAAAAAGAATGGCATCAGCACCTACACCCAGCGAAAAAGAAGATGAAGTTGATGAACTGGCGACAGCAATACTGCAACGACAGGCTGAACTGAATGCTGAAGATTAATCAGGTCATTCCGGCAGGAGTGCATCGAAGTTTGCGATATCGCTTTCTAATTTAGTGATCCGTTTTTTCCAGACATTCCATAGCAGGATGATCTGAACAGTGAAAACGGCTAGTATTATCAACAGCAGCAACTTTTTTTGACTGGTAAAGCTGATCACTGAGGTAAAGAATAACAACAGACAGGTAGCGGCTATGATCCTGCTGCTAACTGATATGAGCGCATATCTTCGCAGGCGTAAAAGGGACTTCCTGAGTGATTGTGTGATCGTATCTGCATGTAGTGTTCTTGTGGCGAGTTTGTATCCCAGGATGCTGTGTATGATAGCAAAAAGTGACGCGCCCACCAATGCTATATTGGCGTATAGTGGTTTTCTGTCACCATCAAAGAAATCATAGTAGACAATCAGGAACAAGATAAATGCAATTGTCTCCAGGAGTAATTGTTTGCGCATCTTCCGTAAACCCGGGGCAGCTAACATTGTTTTAAGTGTTTGCTGATCTTTAGGCGTATTGCCCAGATCGTTCCACATTGATTTTAAAGGATCGTTTTGCATGGGTTATTTTTTTACCTGTAAGAGTTGTTGTAATCTGTTTTTTATTCTGTTGATCTTTACTCCCACATTATTCTCCGTAATGCCTGTGATAGCGGCTATTTCCTGATAAGTGAGTTCTTCGAGATATAGGGCTATGATGGCTTTATCTGAATCATTTAACTGGCGGATCGCGATCCGTAGTCGTTCCATTTGTTCATTGTCATCCGGCATGCCTGCTGGTATGTCAGGCAGTACGGAGGGGTATCTGACATCGGGTTGTTTTTTGCGGAAGATCGTCAGGGCTGTATTGATGGCAATCCGATACAGCCAGGAGCTGAACTGGGACCTGCCTTCAAAAGAGGGGGCTGATCTCCATAACTGGCCTACGATCTCCTGGAAAAGGTCTTCCCTGTCTTCCGGTGAATCGCGATATAGCCAGCAGATCTTATGGATGATCTGTTGGTGTTGATCTATTAGCTGTAAAAACTGCGTTTCATCCATGTGTTTTTATTGATGAGGATACTTGTTATACTTTTCCGGCAGTAATGCCTGCTTTCCGGAATTGTTAGTTGCAGCTTTTTCAGAAAACTTACAGGAGGGGTTAAATACCGGGCATATTTTTATCCATGATCGTTTTATGGTCGACGGCCCATTCTTCCAGTTGTTGCCAGATAGGCGTCAATTTACGGGCACTGTCGGATAACCTGTATTCCACCCTGGGAGGAATTTCGGCATATGCCGTCCTGATCACCAGACCGTTCTTTTCCAGTTCCTGTAAATGGAGGGTGAGCATGCGGTCGGAGATTTCGGGGATGATGGCTTTGAGTTCGCTGAAACGAAGGGTTTTCTTCTCCAACTTGTACAGAATGACCAGTTTCCATCTTCCTGCCAGCATGTCGACCGCATACATCATTCCGCAGAAGCCGATCAGCTTTTGCATATTCAGCGAATTGCTGGATGTGACTTTTCTTTTTCCCATTACTTACACATTTGTGTGCGGCATACAATAGGCTGCACTGATATCCGGTAAGGTACAGCGGTATAATTTTGCTGCTGTTACCATAAAAACGGGATAAAAATATGAAAATACTGATTGTACTGGCCCATCCTGAATTAAAGAGCATGAACGGGGCTATGTTCCAAAAGGCGATAACAGCATTGACCACGGCAGGGCATGAAGTGAAGGTCTCTGATCTTTACAGGGACCAATTTAACCCGGTTTCTGACCGTGGTAATTTTACCACTACGTACGATGGGGCTTTCTTCAAACAGCAGCTGGAGGAAATGCATGCGGCAGAGCATACAGGGTTTGCCGTGGATATTGAGCAGGAGCAGCAGAAAGTGGAATGGTGCGACCTGATGATCTGGCAGTTCCCGCTGTGGTGGTTTACGGTGCCGGGCATACTGAAAGGCTGGGTAGACCGGGTATTTGCAATGGGGCGGTTTTATGGCAATGGCAGGTGTTATGAGGCAGGTATACTGAAAGGGAAGAAGGCGTTATTGTCGCTTACGACGGGCGGTGCGGAAGAGAGTTATCTGAAGGAGGGCTTGCATGGGGACCTGGAGGGGATTCTGAAGCCGGTACACCGGGGGATGCTGGAGTTTGTAGGATTTAGCGTGTTAGCGCCACAGGTGGTGTATGCGCCGGTCAGACAGCATGTAGCGGAACGGGAAACGGTGTTGAGTGACTGGGGAGACCGTTTGAGCCGTATTTTTGAAGAAGAGCAGGTGGTTGTAGGCGGATATTGATACTGCTTTATTATATGAACGGGGATAGGCTGCTGTTTAAGTCTATCCCTGTTTCTTTTATATCCGAATTATGCTAGAGCTACGCATATTGATTGCGTATGTCCGGTATAGTTTTACAGCTGTAATGAAATCAAAGGCATTTTTTGAAAAAAAATAAAGCCGTGAGAAGGAAAAATTTCCTGATATTAGGAATATTATCTTTCTTTGCGTCAAGAAGTTAAGTATACCTATGGTGATGTTATAAAATGTTCGTAAATGTCAAGCTATTGTTAACTGCCCTGTACTTGTATATGAGAGGATGCTTGATGTTTTATCGACCTATGGCCTATGCATCGGGATTTAAACCCTGCTACTAAGCTTAATGATTGTTACCAATACTTTGTCAGACGGGAACTTGTTGTCTTTTATGCTTAAAAGGGGGACTTTTCTGCATACATGCCTGTTCCAGATTGTTATTTGAGCCTTTATCTTATTTGTAAAATGCAAAAGAATTAATCAGGATGATTAGCCTGCAATTGCCTGTCAGATGGTGGTTGTGATATCAGTGTCCGGTTAGTTTGAGTAGGTGGCCAACTGTAATACTGCGGAATGTATCCTGCGGTAACAGGGCTGTTTCTCTGCATATTGTTATATAGTCATAAAATGTCAGAAATGTTCGTGCTGTTAAACGTTGTTAACTATCATGTGTGTGTCAACTTTGTGCGTAAGACCGTAGACTGTCAGTCTTAGGGTATTGGCATTTAAAATCGTCTGTACAGCTGAATTTTCACTTTGTTTTAAACCGGGGAGACCTATACCGAATTCAAGGAAATATTATCCCTATCTATACCTATATGCGTTCTCTCATTCGTTTGAACCTTTGTCATATGTATAAAATATGCAGAAAGGCATTGCCGGTGCTGGCGTGCCTGACGGTATGGCTTGTGCCTGCTGGTTTTGTTACACCGTTAGCCGCTCAATCTGTTTTACCGGATAGTTTGCCAGGGGACCTGACAAAAAGGAACCTGATGAATCAGCCTGCTTTAAAGTCGGCAGTGGTAAATGCTATTAACAGCCGTGTAGATGATACGCATGTGCCGGATAATATACCGCCTATATCTTTTGATAAGCTGGGTTTGGGTGGCCTCAATGCGGGCGCAAAGACGCAGTTCATGCAATACCTACAGGCAGGTAAAGGGGCAACAGGTGTTGCGAAGATGCAGGGCGCTTTTGATAAAATGAAGGACAGCTCACGCAGGATGCAATATATTGATAACAAGCTGCGTGGCTTCTATGCATTAAAGGATAAACAGTTGCCAGGCAATCTTACATTACCCGGAATGCCTGAGAATAAATTGAAGGGAGCTTCCTGGACCACTACCTATAGTGATTCTACTGCGATGATGTCTGGCTGGTGGAATGAAGGTACGGTGCAGGACGTATTCTCTTTCGGAAGTATTCCCTTTCAGCTTAATTATTCCACATTGTCGGGTTATGATTATTCCAATACGGCTTTGCAGGATGCTCATTTCATGAAGATATCCTTTGATCGGGAGGCATATCTTGACAAGATCAACCAACAGTTGAAACAGAAATATGACCTGAACAAGTATTTTCTGGAAGACCTTGATATTAAGAGTAGTATAAAAAAATATGCTACTGACCAGTTGACCGCCATCAGGGGGAAAGACAGTTTAAAAGCGCAGCTATCTCCTGAACAGCTGATGTACCTGGACAGTGTTCAGTTACATAATGTATTAGCAAGAAACGGAGATACGGCAGCTGGTTACTATAATAAAGTAATGGCGCTGAAGAAACAGCTCGGAGGCGTAAAGGAAATGAACCAGCTGGTAGGTAGTCAGCGGGACGTGAACGGTAGTATTGAGGCCTGGTTACAACGCCCGGCCAATACGGCTGGAATAGCTGGTAATCTGATGCATCTGAGTCCGTTACAGCGGCTGATGATGCATATGAAGGAGCTCAGACTGGGTAGTGTAGGAGCTGATGCCAGCAAGGGAAGTGTATCTGACCTGTTTATGACCGGTGCGATGGGTACTTTCCTGAAAGGTAATAAGTTCATCATGCTGGGTCTTGGTAAGAGTAAGGAGATGGGCATACAGGACGCCGGATTACAATCCGCGACCGGTAACCCTGCATATAGTATGCAATTTCTGCGCTTTGGCCGTGGGGACATAGGAAATAAACAGAGTCATGTGACGGTGTTGAATGCTAATGCGAAACCTCAGCAACAATATGGTTTTAGTACCAGTGCGATCAGTCGTAACATCTTTGTAGGTTCTGTGGCGAAGCAACTGAGTCTTGGAGACCTGGGTACCCTGGACCTGGAACTGTCTAAGTCCTCCGGTCAGTTTGGCACCGGCAGTCAGGATGGTGCGAATGTTTCTAAATCTGCCGCCAGCCATCTGTTAGATAATATGTGGGCAACTGCTTCCATCGGAATGGCCTACAATGGAGATGTGAAGAAGATCGGTCTCTCTCATAAAGTATATTTCAACTATTCCGGTCTTGGATATGTGAACCCGGGTGCGCCTTTTGGCAGCAGGGGAACAACACAGTATGGCTTCTTCGTAAAACGTAACTGGTTAAAAAATAGGGCAATGGTCAGTCTGAGAACAGATATCCGTAATCTGGCCGTATCGCCGTTAAGCGATGAAAAGCGGAGAAGTCTGCAATATGCCCTGGATGCCCGTTATCGCTTTACACGCAGATTCTCCCTCAGTATGAACCTCCTGCAGAATACCCTGAAGGAAACTGCGGAAGGAGAGAAGTATACAGCTTTCCTGAACAGGAAAATCTCCTTTATGAGTCAGGCCAATGGAAAGATCGCCGGCAAATCATTCAGCAACAGCAGTAGCCTGGGCTTACAGCAACTGAACTATACACAACCAGGTGCGTCATTGAAAAGCCTGTTTGTAAATGCGTCTTCTATGCAGACGTGGATGGCTGGTCCGGGCATGGTGATGGTGAGTGCATTATACAGTCGTGATATAAACAACGCAGCCGTATATAATAACCTGTTTAATACCGAGGGTGGTTATCAATATACCTTATGGAAATTGTCCTGTGGCAGTTCGCTGATCTATATGGACAGCAAAGACGTAGTCACACAGTTAGGTTTACGTCAGCAGGTATCTGCTCAGTTCTTCAAACACTGGAGTCTGAGTATCTCTGCGGATGGCCGTCATAACATCAGAAATACAAGTGCCAACTATTACTATGGCAGATTTAATACAGCAATGTCATTGCATTACCAGATAAACTAACAGCAAATGAACGGATACAGAATATTATTGACAGGGCTGTTACTGAGCGTGCTGCTGCCGCTGAAGGCGCAGATCACTTTCTCCTTCATGCCTGAGATCCAGGGACGTACCGTAGAGAACATCTATAAGGTACGTATGGGGAATCCTGGTGGCCGTCAGACAGTTAATCTTGTGATCAATGTAACGGAGGCGAAGTCGGGAGCTGTTGTAAGTATCAAAACAGCGCCATTTGAACTGATGCCGGGTATGAACACGGTACCTCCGGGGGCAGTATATAACGCCGGCGTCTCATTCGGCAGCAGCAGGGTGGCGACGGTAGTGAGCCAGAGCGGTTTCTTCCCGGAAGGAGATTATGATTATTGCTTTCAGTTATACGAAGGAGGCAATCACAATGGCGGTCCGATCGACGAACAGTGTTTTAGCTATAATCTGCAGCCTTTCAGTGCTATGCAGCTGATACAACCATATGATGCAGATAAGATTTGTGATAAGCGTCCGACATTCTCATGGCAACCACTGATCCCTGTGATCAATGGTGTGATGTACAGGTTGTTGCTGGTAGAGGTAAAAGAAGGACAGCAGCGTGCAGAGGCTTTAAGAATGAACCTGGCGATCATCAATCAGCGTCAGATACCATTACCGATATTGACCTATCCTTCGCTGGCGAACCAGCTGGAGGAAGGAAAGAAATATGCCTGGCAGGTGTCTGCGTATAAGAACGAGTTGTTATTAGCGGAGTCAGAAATGTGGGATTTTACAGTTGAGTGTGAAAAGACGCCGGAAGCGCCTAAACCAGACGCTTTCAGGAATCTGGACGATCTAACCAAAGGAAATTTTTATATCGCCCGCGGACAGGTGCTTTTTGCCTTCAACAACACGTATGATGTTGCGAAGCTGCAATACACGATCCAATGTCTGACAAAGGCAGACCAGCCATTAAAGAAACTGCCTGAGGTAAAGATCGTCAGAGGACAGAACCAGGTGGTGATCGAGCTGACAGAAAAGAATGGTATGGTGGATGGTTATTTCTATATCATGGACGTGAGACTGCCATCAGGAGAACAGAAACAATTACGATTCATTTATAAACAACCGGAGGAGTAATGTTGAAGCGCATTATAACGGGATGTAGTGTCTTTTTACTGTGTGCATGCGGTGCAAACAAAAAGGAAGTACTACAGTCGATGAGAGACAGCAACCTGCTGCAGGAGAAGAAAGTGAACGATTACGTGTTCCGTTTGCAGTATATGCCACAGGAAGCGATCACTGAAGACACTGCCCTGGTGTATTTTCGTCTGAATGTCAGTAATAGCGACGGCAAGGCAATGAACGGCAGTAATGATCTCAGTTTCAGTTATGGACTGGATACGCTGTTTTCTTTTGTCACAGCTACGGATACGATCACTCCAACAGATGTTAACCGTATTGCCAATGGTACTATGAACGGTGCCGAGTATATGCTGGTATTTGATAAACAAACGGTATATGCGCAGCGGGAGAGTAAGCTGTTATTTAAAGACTGGTTGTTTACAAAGCAAACTATATCATTTCCTGTATCCGGGAGTGCGATTTCTCATATTGATTCGTTAAGTCTGAAGTTATGAAAGTAAGAACAAAGCGTGGTAGGGTAAGTATAGCCTGTTTTTTTCTTGGATTATTGATCATACAGTTAGTAACGCCGATGGTGACATGGGCGTTGACATCAGGGCCTGCACAGCCGGAAGCGAAGCAGTTTCAGCCGGCAGGCACCAGTGATATGGTGGATTTATTCTCAGGAGATTTTAAGTATAATATTCCGCTGGTGGATGTGGGCGGATATCCGGTTAACCTGAACTATCAGTCAGGTGTAGGAATGGATGATGAGGCAAGTTGGGTAGGTCTGGGCTGGAACCTGAATGCAGGGGCGATGAACAGGCAGATCAGAGGGATTGCGGATGATAGTGATGGGGATACGTTGAGAAGTGAGAATTATATGAAGCCGAAGGTGACAGGTGGGGGAACGGGTACGATAAGAGGGGAGTTTTTTGGTAGTAAGGTTTCCGGTTCTGTATCTATTGGCGTATTTAATGATAACTATGATGGATATGGTGCAGAGTTTGGGCTGAATGCCGGGGTGTCCTTATCGCAAAAGAACTGTGGTGGTACAACACCGGGAGTCGGCGCTGGTTTAGGGATCAACTCCAACACTTCAGAGGGAGTAAGCGTGACGCCGTATGTATCATTATCGATGAAATATAGGGATAACGCAGAAATGCCGAATTCTGTGGGCACGAGCAGTACCTTGCGTCTTAATTACAACACCAGGCAGGGTCTAAAAGGACTTACTCTTGCGAATAGCTATGGTGCGAATAGTGGTGGAGGGGATGGAAGCAGTACTTCTATTTCTTATAATACGCCTGCATTTTACCCAAGCCCTAACATGATATTTAAATCCTCGAACGCTACTTATAGTGGGGATCTTGGCTTTGCCGGGACGGGGGCATTCGCAGGTGTCGGGGTGTCAGGTTATAAATCAATAAGAGAGATATTAAACAGGACGCAGCAGAACAGAACATTTGGTTTTTTATATGCGGAGAAAGGGAGTAAGGTGCCAAATGCAATGATGGACTTTATGCGTGAAAAGGAAAATCCTGTGATCCCTGAGTTGAATAATGTGGCCATGCCTATAGCCACTCCGGACATATTTTCCTATTCCAGTCAGTTGGGTGGCGGGCAGTTAAGATTGTCCAGATTGAGCAGCGGTGTATTCTTTGATGATGAAACCGCTGATGTATCTGATAATAAATCTTTTAGTGCTGAATATGGTGCGGGATTATATTTTCATGGAGGTACATCTGTTTACCAGCAAAATATTGTGACCAGAAATGGAAAGTGGAGAAAGGAAAATAAGTTTTTAAATAAAGGTGATTTTGCTGAAAAAGGTACATTAGAAGAAGAACACGCTTATTTTCATCAGGTAGGAGAGACACATGTGGATGATCAGGCTTTTGTGAGCCGGATATCAGGTGAGGATGCTTTGAGTGTCCCTTTGAAGGGAAATGAAGCACAGTCAATGTTACAATCTGCTACTGCGACAGTAGGTGATCAAACCAAGCCTTATAAAAGAGATGGGAGACAGTTAAGAAGTACTGGTGTAATGTACCTGACTGCATCTGAGGCAATGCATGCCGGGTTCGATAAGCAAATCAAAAATTACAAGTTTAACAAGTTGGTGAATGAGAAGTTTAATGCTTCGATTCCTGATGAAAAGTCTTTCGACACTTTATCGCGTGTAAACACATACAGGAGGAAGAACCACATTTCGGAAATGACTGTTACCGGTAATGACGGTAAGAGAATGATATATGGACTGCCTGTATATAATATTAAACAGGATGAATATGCATTCGCTTCTCATGGCGTGAAATTAGATACAGCCAGCGGTCTGGCTAATTTTGACACAAGGGCCGACGGTTCAATCGAGCATCAGGTTTTCGGACGGGGACTTCGTTCTGTTGACGAATACTATCATAGAGAATCACAACCTGCATATGCTACATCCTATATGCTTACAGCTATACTGTCTCCTGATTATGTAGATATGACCGGAAATGGTATTACGGAGGATGACAGGGGTACAGCATTTAAATTTAATTATTCCAAATTAGATTCACCCTACCGTTGGCGTACACCTTATGCCAATAGTGTGAAGAAAGCTCAGTTTAACAGAGGATTAAACGCAGATCCTGACGATGACAAAGCTTCAATTGTATCCGGAGAAAAAGAATTGTGGTATCTGAACACGATTGAGTCTAAGACCATGATCGCTTATTTTATTACGGAGGACCGACAGGATGCGATCGGAGCAGACTGGTTGGGTAATAAAAAGGAAGATGCAAAGCAGAAGTTGCTGAAAGAGATAAGATTATATTCCAAAAATGATCTTACTACCCCAATAAAGACGGTTGTTTTTGAATATGATTATACATTATGTCCTGGTATTCCAAACTCGGCTAACAATCAGGGCAAACTCACTTTGAAAAAGGTGTATTTCAGGTATGCAAGTTCAACTAAAGGTCAATATCATCCTTATAAATTTGAATACGGACAGAATGCTTCCTACGGTACCCGGTCGATAGACAGATGGGGAACATATAAACCAAGGTTTGCAAATATCAAGGACGGTTTTCTGGAACTCCGAAATGACGAGTATCCTTATGCGACACAGAATAGGGCATTGTCGGATGCCTATGCTGCGACCTGGCATTTGGCGAAAATAACACTACCGACGGGCGGAGTGATCAATGTTGGTTATGAGTCTGATGATTATGCATATGTGCAGGATAAGAAGGCAACGGTCATGTCAAAGATCACCGGCATGTATGATGAAAGGGGAATGCCTACAGTAAGTCTTCTTCTGGCGAAGTCATTCGATATAAAAGTTGATGATAATCAATTTACAACAAATGACCTGCAGGTCTTTAAGGACCGTTGCCTCAATGGCGAAGATTATCTGTACATGAAGTTGTTCGTGAATCTGTCGAATGTGGTCCCTTCCAGTGATGATAAGAATTATGATTTTGTACCGTGTTATGCACGGCTGAAATCAGCTAGTGTGGCAAATGGGGTCGCCAGGGTAACTTTTGAGGACGATAACCAACAAAATCAACCTGTAAACCCATTCGTAACTGCGGCATGGCAGAGAATGCGAATGGATTACCCCCGTTATGCTTATCCGGGATATAAGAATAAGATTGACAGTGACCAGCCGGTTACTGCCATTGTTACTGCATTGGGTAATGCGATCGGTAATCTTTCTGAACTATGGACTCCTTTCAATGGAAAGGCGTGGAGAAAGGGGTTTGCTTCAAATATAAAACTTGATAAGAGTTTTGCGCGTATCGGTAAACTTGATGGTAAGAAATTAGGCGGCGGTGTTCGTGTGAAAAAGATCACAATGGACGATGTATGGGGTAGTATGATCGGTGATCAGAGTAATGCCATTTACGGACAGGAGTATAAATATACCATCATCCGGGACAATCAGGAGATCAGTAGCGGTGTTGCGGCTTATGAGCCGATGGTTGGCTCAGATGAAAATGCGCTTCATCAACCGCTTAAGTATACGCAGAATGTAAAATGGACGCTGGATAATTTCTTCTATATGGAAGAACCATTTGGTGAAACATTGTATCCTGCTCCCCAGGTTGGCTATAGAGAAGTGCAGGTACGTAATCTTGGTGCTGGCGGCGCGACTGATGCGACCAATAAAACGGGGTGGCAAACATATGAGTTTTATACGGCTAAGGAGTTTCCTGTATATGTTCAACAGACTGCATTACAGAAGAACGTACACAAGCCTGCTTCCTGGTCAGCCTTCTTTGGTGGCAAGTCCATTTACGAATTGAGTATGTCACAGGGATACACTGTTTTTCTAAACGACATGCACGGTAAGCCCAAAGCAGAGCGTGTGTTTGATCAGAAAGGACAGCAGATAGCGGCGACCGAATATTTTTACAATGCAGAAGAGTCAGGAGGGGTACAACGATTAAAGAACGTTGTAGATGTAGTAGATAATACTGGTACGATCACTAAAAAACAAGTTATTGGACGTAACCTGGAATTGTTTACTGATATGCGCGAGTCTGAGATGAGTAATACTGGTCGCAGCATCAATATTGGGGTGGATGTTATTCCGTTCTTTAATATCACTTTGCCACTTCCGCATTTCCCGTGGACAGTGAACGAGGATTATCGTCTTTTCAGATCAGCTGCTGTATTGAAAACGGTTGAATATGCTGGTGTTGTAACCAGTGTGAAGAAAACGGTTAACGGATCTTCCAGTACCGCTTCTTATTTATTATTTGATAAATATTCCGGTGAACCGGTATTGACGCAGTCCGAGAACGAATTTGAAGACCCTGTTTATAGTCTTAGTATTCCGGCTTACTGGATGTATAGTCAGATGGGTATGGCTTATAAGACGCTTGGAACGGTGTTTACCAATTTTATGACGGATGACAGTGGTATTCCTAATGCTAAATTCAGGGATTTCCTTACTGCCGGAGATGAGCTGGTAGATATCGAAACAGGTTATCATAGCTGGGTGATCAAGACGCAGGCGGCGAGTGGTTCTTCTTTGAGGTTGATCGAGAGCACCGGAAGACTGGCAAGGAACCTGGTTGGTAATGTAAAAGTCTATCGTTCCGGTTATCGCAATATTTTGTCCGCTCCGGCTACTTCTATAACGAGTTTGAAGAATCCTATAGAGGGAAATAAACTGATATTGCTGACGGATGCAGAACTGTCCCGTTTCCAGATACTGGGAGCAACGGCCATATTGTATGATGAGGCTTGGGGACAACCGATAGATTGCGGCATGAAGAGCTGTCCTCCAGGTTATCAGTCGGATGTGCGTGGAAACTGTTATCTGGCGCCTTTGCATAAGGATACGCTTCATCTTACCGTACCTCCGCCACAAGCAGATTTTGGTAAAAGTGGCGCATTCTTCTATCAGGGAGGTAATTCTCAAAAGCTGGATGAAAGCACTACTCCATTCTGGAAAAGCCGTCTTAAAGAGGTAGGTATATGGATGGAAACAGTAGATAATTATGAATGGCTTGGCGTAGAAAAATGTATTACAGCGCCTGTGGGCAAGTACTATTACATTGGTCATGCCAGTGACAGAACGATGAGTATTTATGTTGATGACACGCTGTTTTTTGCATTTCCTGGTCTTGATGTTGGTAACTATGAGGTTTGGAACGTAAGAGAAAAATACCTCACAGCAGGTAATCATAGAATACGTGTCGAGGGGTCTGATGATGAAGGCGCTAAAAGTGTCGGGTTTGAAGTGTATGATGTACCCAGAAACGTGCTTGTTGCAGGAACAGATGTCGAGGCAATCAGGCAGGGTACGATTTTAAGTTCCAACCAGCTTGTAAATGATGAGAAAGCGCTCCGTTTTAAGCGAAATGCTGCCAAGGCAATTGTTGGAGCAAACTTTAGCTGTACAAATGGTAAGCTGCCTAATATGTGTGATGAGACACCTAACTGTGATTACAGATCGAAGGATGAGTGTCCTGCAGGATATACCAGAACGGCGGATGGTCTTGCCTGTGTGCCTAAAGTAACAACGACGCCGGGAACTGAGGGGTTGATAGTCGGTAATGGAGTAGTAAAATCTATATATGGTATGAATGGCGGTATCATTTATGACGCTGCCGGCAATATTCAGGTGAGATCATTCGGTAGTTATTGGATGTCATGTTTTGGTGGCAGCAGTAGTGCAAGGGTAAGCGATAGTACGAGCGTCAGCGCCAGTGCGAGCTCCGGTTATTGTGGCCGTCTGAGTCAATCAGGTGTGTGGTTTAAAGGAGGCGCTTATCCGAATAATTGGATTGGTATGAATACTTGTCTGACTGTGCCGAAGAGCAAGGTGTACTATTTTGGTATGGGAGCTGAAAGTCAGATGAGGATTTATCTTGACGGCAAGCTTACGAAGGAGGTTTTGATGCAAAACTCTTCCGATTCAACACCATATAAGGACTGGAAAGTCTATCCGGTATATGTTAGTGCAGGGCAGCACCTGCTAACTATTGAAGCTAAAAGTGGAGCAGGGGAATTTAACTATGCTGTCGCACTTGAGGTATATGATAATACATTGGCGCAATTAACGAGAGGTCGCAATGAAGATGTGCGGCCTATATACTCGACGTTTACTACCCTCGATGGCGGGGCGATAGACACTTATCTGAAAGATCTACAGGGTAATATAGTGCAACGTCGTTATTCATGTCCTAATGGACCTGTAGATGTTTGTTCGGGAACAATAGGTTGTGCAGCTGATACAACAGACAATGCGCTCAACCCTTATTTATATGGATTTATGGGCACATGGCTTCCTCATAAGCAAATGGCATGGCTGACCAGCCGTTCCGGACAGGACCTTATTTCTAAACCAGCGAACACCGGAGCAGGCGTTCGCACAAATGGGTACTATCAGAAGTTCCGTGCTTTCTGGATATATAACAGTGGATGGAATATCGCAACGAATATAGAATGGGTAACGTCGAATACGATGACCATGTACGATAAGTACTCGCAGGAATTGGAAAGCAAGAATGCTTTAGACCAGTATAGTGCGGCGAGATATGGTTACAAGTCGACTCTCCTGGTTGCTGTAGGCGCCAATATGCGTCATCGCGAGATATTTTATGAGGGCCTGGAAGACTACAGGTTTAACAGGGCACTAGGTGCAGCTGGATCATGTGAGCCTGACGAATTCAATATCGGTAAGGTCATTGACCGCAGTAGAGATACTGTGGAGCTGGATGCAACTGAGTCGCATACCGGAAATTACAGCCTCAAATTGAAAAAGAATATAGAATTGAAGACGTATGTTTTTTCAAATGAGCACATGCCAGGTATTTATCTTGACAATAATTCACGTGGAGAATACAGGCGTAAGAGTGATGGTTGGTTGGGGTTAAGAGGTTTTTGTCCTTATGAGGCTGGTGTTTATGTCTTCTCAGCCTGGATTAAAGATGCTGCCCCCGCCGGAGAATCGACTCTCTCGTTAACGATTAAGAAGGGAGGGTTCAGTATGCCTGTCACATTGAAGAAGAAAGCAGTGGTTGAGGGATGGAAATTGGTAGAAGGTACGATCTCTATTCCTACGTCTAATCAATCTTCCGCTATTGAGCCATTAACAATTATGTTGAATGGAAGTAATATCAATATAGACGACATCAGGATCTTCCCTTATGATGGTCAGCTGAAAACGTTCTCCTACGATGATAAGACGCAGCGTGTGATGGCAGAACTCGATGAAAATAACTATGCAACGTTCTATGAATATGATGACGAAGGAAGTCTGATCCGTGTGAAGAAGGAAACAGAAAGAGGCATCATGACCATTAAAGAGAACCGTTCTGCATATCGTAAGTCAAACCAGTAAAAAATTATCCCTGTACCATGAAATTAAAGTCAGGATATATAAAGATCATAATACCGGCAGCTGTTTTGTTGATCGCTGCCGGCACTTTCGCCGCGATACCGACATTGAGAGCGCGCTTTTCAAAGCAGGAAGAGCCTCCAAAGGAGGAACAAATTGTTATCGTAGAGAATAATGCAGCAGATAAAGCGGTGCTCGCCGAATTATCCAAAGTATTACATGCGATGGATACTGTTACAGTAGTGACGGTGAATGGATTTATGGTAGGTAAGGACCTTGCCGATAGTACTAACAATATGCAGTCGGCTTTCTGTTACACACGTCAGGCAGATCAGGCGTACTACAAAATGGGTGAGAACGAAATGATCTCATTGAGAGAAGCGTATATTGTCATTGCGCATGATCTGAAGAAAATATTCATCTCCGCTCCAAAGGAAGTAGTAAATCCCATACGCTTGTCTCCGCAGATGGAGGTAGACTTTTTATCGAAGGAGTCTTATACTGTTTCCCGTAAGGAAGAAGGAGGGTTGACAAAGATTTCGCTTGTTAATCCTACACATGCCAGCTGTAAGGAATATACTGTGTCTTTCGATACGCTGAACATTGTACGTAAAGCGGTGATGCGTATGACGAATCCTGAAGCGCTGACTGATCCGTCGAAAGATAAGATACTTGACATAAAGATCAGCAACTGGCAGTTGGGAGTAGCAAGGCAGGACCTGCTGCATATGAACAGGTATGTGACTGTGGTTGGAGAGAATATTATACCAGCTGCTAGACTGAAGGATTACGAATTGATAAAAGAATAGGTGTTAACCTCTTAATAACAGGATTCCTATGCGTGTTTTTTGCGCCAAAATATTTTTATGTGTGATGTTCATTGCTGGTCTGTTGGTACAGGCGGATAAGGCAATGGCGTTTAATGCGATCGAAACTTATCAGAACCAGTTACAGGGAAAGCTCAAGAAAGGTGATGTTCTTCAATTGAAGGATCCGAAATTTCAGAACAGTGCTTTTGACTGGTCGAGGGTGTCTAATAAGACGGTCAGTAATATGATCACCTTTTCAATTTATCGGGATGGTATTACTGCCATGCCCAAGGCATTTAAGTGCGAAGTAGATTTAAAACTGGAATATTGGTCTAGCCCGAATCAGGTGGACCCGACGGTAAACGATCATATTAAACTAGAGATAAATTATGATCCGACTGTTGGTATCGCCTATAAAGATGAAGCTGTGTATCGCTTTATGTATGGTTATCGCACGCAGGTAACTATTAATAACATTACCAGTGCTGAATTAGGTACTGATTTGCCAGCCATATTCAGGTTGAGCAGCCAAGTGATTTTGGAACGATCATATACTTTTGATACTAATACACCACTGATTCCAGAGGTTAGTTTAGCGCAGGTTGCTACCAATTCAAATGTCTCTCTGACATGGTCTACAATAACGGGGGCTGAAGAGTATGATCTGGAATGGACTTTTATTGATGAGGAATCTGATAATGGTCGTCTGCTGGCGGGTCAGGGTAACGGTATTTCCAATGATGCCCTGAAGAAGATGTTTAAGAATAATGCCACTCGTGTAACCGTGCAGCAGGAGTATTATGATATATCACTGGTAAATAACTCAAAATACCTGCTTGTGCGTATTCGTCCTGTGCAATATCAGCAGGATAATTTCCGGCAGGAATATGCATGGCAGTATCAGATAAAACAGGGGCAGGTAACTACACCGGGTGTGATAGATCTTGCAGCTACTCCATGGCATGAGTCAGGTAAGAACTGGCAGTATAATGCTGTTTATGCAGAGGATGGAAAAAAGAAGGAAGTGGTGAATTATTTTGATGGCTCGTTACGTACCAGGCAAACAGTTACTGTAAATAATTCTGATAAGAAGGCGGTTGTACAGGAGTCTATATATGACGAATATGGACGTCCCCTCGCGAGTATCCTACCTGCACCGCAGAACGAATCAGCTTTTAAATATTATCCTGGCTTACACATTAGTTCGGGTACTACAGCTTATAATTTCAGTCATGTATACGGGAATGCCAGCAATTGTATAAGTACTCCATTACCTTTAAGCAATAGCAAGGGGGCTGCAAGGTATTATTCTGCAAATAATGAATTTCTGGGAGATGCCCTGCATCCGGAGAACGAATATATCCCTGACGCTGAGGGTTATCCGTTAGCGGTAACCCGTTATACCGGTGATAATACGAACCGTGTAAGCGTACAGGGAGGCGTTGGGCCTAAATTCCAGCCTGGTGCTATTGGCGCCACCCGTTATTTCTACGGGAAACCTGTGCAGCTGGAACTGGACCGGCTTTTTGGTAATGATGTCGGTTATGCGAGCCACTATCTGAAAAATGTGACGGTAGATGGTAATGGTCAGATAGGTATTGCTTATCTGAATGCTGCAGGAAAAACGATCGCAACCGCTTTAGCTGGTAGTGGTCCGGGGAATGTGGATGCCCTGCCGTCTAAAGAAGCACCAGTGACGCAGACTGTGGTGCTGATGGACCGTGAGTTTTCTTTTGATCCTTCAAAATTGAAGATATCTGCTACTGCTACACATATCAGTACCGTCCTGGGACCAGTGAAGTTACAGTTTGATATCAGCAAGCTCGTAAAAGCGTATTCGGAGAGCGGCGTCAATATCTGTAGTAATTGCTATTATGAGGGGAATATTTACATCACTGATAACTGTGGTAACGAGTTCTACAAGACAACGCAGCCATTGAAGATCGGGGCGTTGCAGAACGCCTGTCTGGTTACTGATGGGGTTGCGACTTATACGGTGGACACTATTTTTGATGTAGCGGAATATTATATAAGATTTGAATTAAGTATTCCTGAAAGTGCAATCAATTTCTATACTGCTGCGTATGTAAAGGGGAATAAGAATCTGAAGACAGAATGGAATTTTATCAATGATGCCTTGTTAGGTAAAGATTTCTTTTCCTGTTTTAATGATTGTGCGACGTGTAAGGAGTCTCTGGGAGATCTTGCTACATTTAAAAGCCGGATAAAACAGCGCTTACTTGCAGATGGTGTTGATGTAAGTGCCGGTACGATTGACTCGTGGATTGATAGTCTGTATGGTGCTTTGTCAAGTCAATGTGCTGCATTGAGAGCTAACTGTACACCGTCACCTTGTGCGGAGCTGGAAAAGACATTATTGCAGGATGTAAGTCCTGGTGGGCAGTATGCGCTTTTTGATGCGAATGGCGTTGTGCTGGAGGCTGATTTAAATATACTAAATCTTTACTGGAGACAGGTATTCAGGCCGTTGCCGAAGGATGATGCAGCTTATATTGGTCAGCAGTTTGAGATGGAAGATGGCAGTATCAGTTCACCTCATGACAGTGCATTTACTGTACAGTTACTGGTAAAATACTGGAATAGTGACTGGGCAACCCGATTTATTGAATATCATCCAGAGTATTGTGCGTTGAAGTTTTGCCAGGATAATGCAGCGTCCTTTGCGTGGGATGAGAAGATCACGAGTATGGCAACGACGGTAGCGGATATACCGGGAGCGTCAGGAGGTGCCGTATATGCTAAAGAATCTATCTCGTGGTTAGTTAATAAAGACCCATTTTTTACCGGGAGACAGAATTACAAGGATTTGTTCATCGCAGATTTGACAAATTATTCAAGTAATGTATTGGGGATGAATATTATATCCGGTACGTCGGTGAAGACACTGGGTGGTTTTGTAGACTACATGCTTTATTGCGCAGATTATACGGGCAATACTAATGTTAATAACATCCCTTCGAAAGATGCGAATAACTGGAACAATTGTCAACCGAACACGGCATGTCTTGTTCCTGACAAGGAGTGGGCTCTTTATCGTCAGAAATATCTTGAATTAAAAGATCGGTATTATCAGCGTCTTCGGGATTCATCGAATTATTGTGGTGGACAATGTCCAGTAGGCAGTAGTATCTCGTATGATGCTTTGGGTGATTGTCCGGCAGCTGATCAGTTTGTAATTGAATCTGGCAGTAATTCATGCAGCGATGGAAAACAATCTGTTCGCATTAGCTATCAGGGACGCCGCCTGTCAAAAAATACAGTTGTCTCTATTTACTACCCGGCTGAATACCAATCTCTGGCTGAACGTGATACCGTTTCTTTTTCGGCTGACCGTCAGCTGGCAGAGTTTTGTATTTCAGATAAGATTCCATTGAATAGTTTGCTCATTGCAAATGTCAACTGTGGAAACCAGTCAGGTGATTTTTGTTCCACTTATAGTGGGGAAGATTTTGAGTTTGTGTATAACGAAGTTGGGGGAAGTGGCTATTTCCGATTCATATTTGGCGCAATACCAGCAGGTGTTCTTCCACGTTTGCAGGTACGGTTTGGCGATGGAAATACGCAAGTTGTCAGTACGCAGACTTTCCGTCTTTGGAATGAGCAGGGAGAAAGTGAGGCGGTGAGATATAGGTTTAGAAACTTTCCTGTAATTGTAAGTTCAACACTGACTTGTGCTAACACACCAGTAACTCCGCCACCTACATCTTGTAATGATGCATATCAGTATAAAACTTCAAGAATTACGAAGATTTCTTACACCGCTCCTACGATAAGTACTGATACTACTGTATTGAAGAATATGGTCAGTCAGGCGCTTGCAGACATGATCGCTCAGAATTGTGAGGCGCAGGCTGACAGATGGATGTCTCAGTTGGATGAGTGTCCTAAACTGAACGGAGCAGATACCGTCAACCGACCTGTTTTAAGAAAAAAACTGATTGAGATCTGTAAGCTGGGTGGAGACATAGATCATATATATGGCGCAAGTACAATACCAGCAGGAAAGCCGTCTACAGCGGAAGGTTACAGGTCATTCAAGGATGCAATACAGGGTATTATAGGTGTTGACCCGGTTACACTTTGTAGCCCTTATCTGATAGATGCACCTTATCCTTATGAAGTAAAGGCTCAGACTACTGAAGTAGTACTTGAATCGACCAATGCGGCTGTATGTGAAAGATTAACTGCATTGACAACAGAATATAATGCAGCTAACAGCGGGGATATTTTTTATGTCTATCTGCAGAAGAAGTATGGCACAGCAATGAATATTACTGCGGCTGAACTGGCGTTGTTACAGCAGGGATGCAGCAACTGCAGATATCTGTTGAAACAGCCTGTGAAGTTGCCTGTATTTATGGAGAAAGGGGCCAAAGGCTGTATTACTAAGGCGGAGTATAATCAGGCGATGAGTGATTTGCAGGCTTTAGCGGGGTCTGGATTAAATGTCAGTCATGCTAATTATGAAACGATAGTTGCTAATTATCTGAATAACCGTTTTGGATTTACGTTATCGTATGGTGACTATCAGGCATACAAGGATGCTATAGAAAAACCGCAGGCACCTGATATACTGCTCTGCAATCATCCGGTGTTTTCAAGTGTAAAACAGGATCAGTATGAGTGTATGATGATGGTGCTTGATGATGCAGTGGTATCAGGGAAGGCATTGTACAGAGATTACATAGATGAGGTGAAGCGTCTGTTCCGCAAGGACTATATAGCAGTTTGTGGATCTAATAAACCGAAGGTATCTCTAACTGAGCAACGTCAGGTTTATCATTATACTTTATATTATTATGACCAGGCAGGTAATCTGATCCGTACGATTCCTCCAGAAGGCGTGCATCCATTGAGTGATGCAGAAGCTGCGCAGGTTGGTGCAGCCCGTGACATAAAGGAACTTGATTGTTCCAACCGCTTCCAGCCGGATAACAAAACTAAGGATGTTGTATTGCAAATGCTGACCGACGCTTTTGACAAGACCACTGGTGAAGCAATGGAGATGTGGTTGTATAACGCCGGTTCTGGAGAAAGCCAGGTGTTGGCGACAACCGGGGGTAAGAAGTATTTGTTTAACGTTTGTGTAAGCGGAGGTTATCTGAATTTTGATGTATATACGATCAGTGCATCTGGAGGTAATGCTGATTTCGTTTTATCGGCACATAGTGCAGTCAGTTTAGCCGGTGTATCGCCATTAACAAAGTGGACGCATGTTGTGGTTCAGGGAAGTGGTTTTAACGGCAATAACAGGGATATTTATGTGAATGGAACAAGGTGTCCGGCGGTGGTGATAAATGCATCCGGTGCCTGTGGTTGGGAGGTTAGTTCAAATGCAGGTGTGGTTACATTCCCTGAGAACTTCAATTCGCTGCGCCATTTAAGGGTTTATAATCACCTGTTATCAGATGATGTAATTGCTGCGAATGCAGGAGTTGCTTGTTTGAGTCCGAGTGCAGCATATGTACCGACGAACGGAGATGCGCTGGTACTTTGGGCGACGTTTAATAATGGAACTACACCCGGTGGCGGAACAGGTGGAGGGTCGGATCCCGTTGCATATTCTCCTATTTATCCTACTCATACGTTAACTACGTCTTATACTTATCAATCCCTGAATGGTATACAGGCGCAGAATACGCCTGACGCTGGAACGAGTCATTTCTGGTATGATTTGTTGGGAAGGTTGGTTGTATCTCAAAATGCGGAGCAGAAAACGCCTGCACGGATAGGTGTCAGCAACAGGTTAAGTTTTACCCTATACGATCAGCAAGGAAGGATCGTTCAGGTTGGTGAGAAGATAAATGCAATTCGCCCTTTAGATGCTGATGCATTCATTGGAGACGATCCTCTCAAAGATTTGTACGATGCGCAGGGACAACAGGTAACAAAGACATACTATGATTTTGCCCCTTGGGATATTCAGGATATTGGAATAGCTGATGCGCAGGACAACCTTCGGAAGCGGGTAACAGCTACCACGTTTAGTGAATATGCAAATAGTGATCCTCAACACGTCACCTATTATAGTTATGACCAACTGGGCAATGTTAAAACACTGTGGCAATGGAATCCAACATTGGGACTTAAGAAGATTGATTATCAATACGACCTGGTGAGTGGTAAGGTCAATCAGGTAGGATATCAGCGTGGAGAAAAGGATAGATTTCTCTATGCTTATGAGTATGATGCGGAAAATAGGTTGACTAAGGCAGTAAGTGGTATTAATGTCGCATCTTCTGATGGATGGTACATAGAAGCTTCACACACTGATGCTAGTTACCGTTATTTGTTGCATGGGCCATTGGCAAGAATGGAGTTAGGCAATGCTAATTTGGTACAGGGTGTAGACTATGCTTATACATTACAAGGCTGGCTGAAAGGAGTCAACGGACATTATTTGCAGTCTGATAAAGACATGGGAATAGATGGTGTAGCAGGTAGGATGCGTAGTACTGTTGCAAAAGATGTATATGCTTATACACTTGATTATTTTAAGGACGATTATAAACCTGTCGGCGCAAACACAGCATTTTCACTTGAATGGACAAAAGGAGATTTGTCAGAAATTGGCGCGGATTTGTTCAATGGTAATATTAGCCATAGTACGCTCGCTGTAAAATACCTGAATGATAAAAAAACAGTAGGTTATAGTTACCGTTATGATCAGTTGAATCGTTTAAAGGCAATGCGTCAGCATTCTCTGGTACCGGGTACTACAAAATGGAACTCATTAAATTTTAACAAAACGTATAGTGAGGATATCACTTACGATGGAAATGGTAACATCCTGACATATCTACGTAATGGTGACAAAGATGCGCAGGAGAAGATGGACCAGCTGACTTATGTATACGCGAAGGATGCCTCAGGTAACTTGTTGCATAATAAGTTGTTACAGGTTAAGGATGATGTAGTTAGTAGTGCTTATGCAGAGGATATTGATAATCAGAATGCAAATAATTATATTTACGATAATATAGGTAATCTCATAGCTGACTCAGAAGGAAAGATTGAAAATGTAACATGGACTGCTTATGGCAAGATCGACAAAATCAAAAAGACTGATGGCACTCAGATAGAATATAGCTATGATGCAGCTGGTAATCGTGTTTATAAACAAACTCGTAATAGTAGTGGAGTAGTGATTGACCGTACATGGTATGTGAGGGATGCGCAAGGGAATACTTTGGCCGTTTATGGGAATAAAGACGGTGACGCAAATATCTATTGGAAGGAACAACAGTTGTACGGTAGTAGTCATTTAGGCACCTGGAATCCAGATATGAATGTTACTCAGGATACCAGTATTAATGGCTGGTTGCGTAAGGGTTTGAAGGAGTATGAATTGGTGAACCATCTGGGGAATGTACTGGCGACGATTTCTGATAAGGTCGTGGATTCTTTGGTTGGTGCGCAGTTGGTGTCCTATGAGCCAGAGGTATTGACAGCGCAAGATTATTATCCGTTTGGAATGTTGCAGCCTGGTAGGAAATGGAATTTGGGAGCTTATCGCTATGGGTTTAATGGGAAGGAGAACGATAATGAGGTGAAGGGAGAGGGGAATCAGCAGGATTATGGGATGCGGGTGTATGATCCGAGGGTTGGGAAGTTTTTGAGTGTGGATCCGTTGTCCCCTCAATATCCAGAATTAACGCCATACCAGTTCGCAAGTAATACACCTATTCAGGCTATAGATCTTGACGGGAAAGAAGCTGACTGGTTTATGTTAGAGTGGTTAGAGGAAAAAATGTACGGGTCCTCTCACCTTACAAATGTTCGGAAGGGTTTCACAGAAAGAGGAATAGGAATGGTAAAAGGGATGGTTAACATTCCTAAAGTGATTGTTTCTTGGCTTGGTAGCGGACCATTAACAACAATAGCCGATCCACGTGTGAAGGAAGATTACGAGGCACAACAAAGAGAGGCTTTTTTGAAACAATCAAGCGAAATAATAAAAGACTACGTAAATCTTTTTGATAGAGCCTCAAAAGGAGAGGATAAGGCTATTGGAGAATTGGCATTTGAAGCTGCTATGTTAGTTGTGCCAGGTGGAGAAGAAGCAAAGATGGGAGAACTAGCAGTACAGGCGGCTAAGCTAGAAGGCCCTATTGCAAGAGTGTCTAAAAGGTTAATGGGGCTAAAAGATAGAAATCTTGTCAAGTACGATGTGAAATATTTTGGAAGTAGGATAAAAGGAACTAATAGACTAAACTCAGATCTAGATGTTTTGATCTTAACTGAAGAGACAGAACTCTTTAAAGAAGGTAGTAGGCTAGATAAAATAGTTGGAGAAATTAAGAAGGATTTTTTCGAAGAAACGGGTATAGAATTGGATGTTAATATTATGGACACAAAAACATATAATGTTGCAAAACAAGGACAATTTAAATTAGATGTAGAAAGGCATGCAAAGAAAGTAGTTCGACCTAATAAACCAGCAAAATGATTAAGTTATTTATTAATGATTTGGAGAAACCATTAGATTCTGTTTGGTATCATTATAGGGATCATGGTGAGCCTGGGAAAGTTTATGGCATACGAATTTCTCTAACAGAACAAGATGTGATTGATATAATTGAAAGATATGCGAATGTAAAAATGAACGAACCGTCTTTTGAAAAGAATATTTTGATTAAGGATCGAGAAAGAAGGTCGCTTGGTCTAATATGGAATTTGTTTCTGTTTTTGAATAAGAATGGTTATATACAAGAGTTAAATGAAAGGTCTATGGCTATTACGATAAATAATATTAAGAGGGTTGTTCTTACGGAAGAACATTTGGAACTAATTGGAGATGTTAGTGTTGATTAGTTTTATTACAATTTAGGTTCTAGGTACCCACTTGTAAAGAGTTATGATATCTAAGTGATAAAGAGTCCGGTATTATTTACCGGACTCTTATTATTTAAGTATAGCTTGAAGTTTAGATTTAGCGAGAAAAGCATCGAGCAGCGAATAGACACATTCTTTGTCTTTATCTGGCAGTTCGTTAATCTCATTAAGTCGCTTCATCATCTTAGGGTCCTTCAGAATATTAGTATCATTAGCTTCGCCTAATAAGAATCCCACGGTCGTATCCAGGGCCTCAGCCAACTTCCTGACTACATCAATAGATGGCAGCATCTCATCCCGCTCATAACGGCCGATGACAGTATGAGCAGACCCCAGTTTTTTAGCAAGTTCCTGTTGAGAAAACCCTTTAGCTTCTCTGCACTCCCTGAGTTTTTTACCAAAAGAGACCATTGTATGATACGTTTACGGTTAATAAAACCCCTGTTATAGAAGGTTTAGTCAAAATTATGAAACGTATGCGATAAAATAAAATCGTAAAATATTTGTTCAATTAAACTGATCCGGTATCCTTGTACCGTTTACGGTTAATTAAAAATATTTTATGTCATCAGGAACGAGAACAAAAGCGATCCGTCGCGGCAAACTACATGGTCGTTACCAGGAATTAAGTAATCATTGGAACAGGGGGCGTGATGTGCCCTGGCTGAATGTACGGGGCCTATGGTTGGAAGAAGCGGGCTTTAATGTAGGCGATCCGATAGAGATCATCGTGAGTAAGGAAAAGTTGGTTATTAAAAAGGCGCATGATGGAAATAGCGGACATTAAGGAGCAGTTAACGTTATCGCAGGTGCTTATGCATTACGGGTTAAAACCTGATAAGCACCTGCGGTTACACTGCCCGTTCCATGATGACAAGACTCCTAGCCTGCAGGTGTATTACAAGACGCATACGTGTTATTGTTTTAGTAGTAACTGTAAGACCCATGGTAAGCCGTTAGATGTGATCGACTTTGTGATGCACAAGGAAGGGTTTAGTAAACGGGAGGCGATCTTGAAATGTAAGGAGTTGATAGGCGGTAGCACGAGTGCTGTTGCAGTACCTGTTAACCGAACAGGAGTCCTACAGTACCTATTTACCTATTTTAAGAATGGTGTTTATAACAGCAAGCCCGCGCAAGTGTATCTGCAAAGTCGCGGGTTGGATATGACACGCCTGGAGATCGGTTATAATACGGGTCAGTTCCATCATGGGAACCGCAAGGATGAGGGTCTGATCAACGCTTGTCTGTCCGCAGGCTTATTATCCCAATGGGGCACTAAAATGCGGGAAGGTAGCCCGCTGTACAAACCTTTTGGGAAGTATTGTATCGTGTTTGCGTTACGGGATAGTGGGGGATCGATCAGTGGTATGTACTTCCGCAGCACGGTCAATGATAATGATCAGCGTCATTATTACCTGAAGGACCGAAAGGGCTTGTATCCTGGTTATCCGAAGGGAGATATAACTAGGTTGATCCTGACCGAATCAGTGATAGATGCCGCGACCTTGTTACAGCATCATGAGATAGGCAAGGAATATGGCATCCTTGCCTGTTATGGGACGAATGGTCTGACAGCAGAGCATGAAGCAGCAATAGTGGGCTTAGGTCAACTGCAGGAGATCATTTTTGCTTTTGATGGGGATGACGCAGGTCGTAAGGCGGTAGAGAAATACAGCACCTTGTTAAAGGATCGCTTGCCTTATGTAGGTATGAGCAGTATTGTACTGCCAGAAGGAGAGGATATCAATAGTATGGGCGTGAGTCATACCGCGGAAGTGTTTACAGAGTTATTGCAAAGCAGGACTGGCTTATTTTTTTCAACTGAAGTATCAGCTGAAAAAACAACGTTGTTATTACCGGAAAGTACCGCTGTTGCATCAGCTGGTGCGGTATTAGACAGCCGTAATCCCTATAGGTTAGTATATGTGGGCACAGGGGGTATTTACTATGTACAGGGCGGCTTAAGTAAGCAGCTGGACAGTATGAAGGTAACGTTGGTGATCGAACATAAAGACAGCAGCCAAAAGAGCCGCAATAAGATAGACCTGTATGAAGATAAGCAGGTAGAACGCTTATGCAGGGAAGCAGGGGAGAAACTGGGCTTACGCAAAGATGTGCTGGAACAGGACCTTTACCAGTTGACAGACCTGCTGGACCAGTACCGGGAGGCAGAACAGGGAAAAAGTGAATCCACGGCAGCAGAGGGCGTTGCAGTGTATACCTTAAGTGAATCAGAACGAAATACAGCCGTTCGTTTTTTACGTCAGGAGGGGTTACTACAGGCACTGAATGTATTATTAGGCGAAACAGGTATCGTCGGAGAGGAACAGAACCGCTTGTTTTTACTGCTGGTAGCGCTGAGTTATAAGATGTCCTCACCTTTACATGCGCTGATACAGGGCAGTAGTGGTAGTGGGAAGACACGTTTATTAAAGCAGGTATCGGACTGTATCCCACCAGAGAAAGTGACACGTCTGACGCGGGTGAGTGATAAGGTGTTATATAATTATCCTGAACGTTACTTTATCAACCGGTTGTTATGCCTGGAAGATATAGACGGGCTCAGTGAAGAGGCAGAGTTCGCGTTCCGAGAGTTGCAGAGTAATGGAGAGTTGAACAGTGCGACGAGTATTAAGCTGGATAATGGTCAGATCACCAGTGGTCAGAAGACGGTGAAAGGGCCGATAGCTAGTCTGGCGTGTACGACGAGAGGGGAACTGTATGAGGATAATATGAGCCGTGTGTTCCTGATAGCGGTAGACGAGAGTGGGAATCAGACGCGTCGTATCATTGGTTATCAGAACAGGAAGGCGGCAGGGGAGATAGATACAGGCAGGGAACAGGAACGTAAAGGTTTTATCCGTAACCTGGTACGTAGCTTAGAGGCGTTAGAGGTTGTGAATCCTTACGCAGGTCGTTTACAGTTACCTGAAGATGCACATAAGATCCGCCGCTTACATGACCTGTTTTTAAACTTTGTGAAGATGGTAACCTTGTTGCATCAGTATCAGCGTAGGCGGGATAATAAAGGTCGGTTAGTTGCCGAGTTAAGCGATGTTGAGTCAGCGATCAGTATCATGTTCGATAGCATTGTATTAAAGGTAGATGAACTGGATGGTAGCCTTCGTCAGTTCTACGAGCAGTTAAAGCAATATATAGGCGCGCGTGGACGAGATTATGAGTTTAGTCGTTTTGAGGTGCGTGATGCAACAGGCGTAGGTAAGACCCAACAGCATCATTATATAAATAAACTGGTGGAATTATGTTACGTACGTCAGTACGGTCATGCGAACCGGGGCTATAAGTACCGGATAGCGCACTGGGATAACTACAGTGGGTTGCGGGATCGTATAAAGACCCACCTTGGCGATCAGCTGTCAGTATTAGTGACCGAACACCAGCGAACGCCAGACCGAACGCCAGAGTTGCCTGTGGTGGCTGAAGGAGATTAAAAAAGGTGCTGGCGTTCGGTGTTCAGAAAAAATGCTCAAGGGGGTAAAAATACTAAAAACGTCATAGTGGTACCATGGAAGTTTATATCATAGGGTTCCAAAATTATTTACAGCAAAGTGGCTATGGGCTTAGTACGCAGCGGATGCTGCCCGCGTGTGTGCGAGAGTTTTTAGAATATGGAGGTTTTAAAAGCATTAAAGAAATAAGCCCGGGTATCATAGTGTTATTTTATGAGTGGTTACATATCCGTCCGTTAAAATACCGATCAGGCGCCCTGAGCGGGATCATGATCAGTCATTATGTGTATGCGTTAAAGGTGTTTTTTAGCTGGCAGGAGAGTAGTGGCGGGTTACAGTATAATCCTATGAGTGGGTTAAAGTTCCGTAGGCATGCCAGTGGGAGGCGTGAAGCACTCAGTGTAGCGGTAGTGGAAGCATTGTTTACAGCAGCGATCAGCATGCGTGAGCGGGTGATGTTACACCTGTTTTATAGTTGTGGGTTGCGTCGTAGTGAAGCGGAGATGTTGAACGTCAGAGATGTACAGGTGCGTCACCGGTTGTTATATGTTCGTTCCGGTAAAGGGGCCAGCCGCAGGGTGATCCCTTTAACGGGCAAGGTAGCGGGTGAGTTAGGTGTTTACCTGGAAGAATATCGCAAATCAGGGGCAGTAGAGAAAAGTGCTTTTATGTTGAATCGTGAAAGCAGGCGAATGAGCGGAAATAGTTACAACCGCTTACTGAAAGAGTTGGTTGGGCGTGCAGGATTATGGAAAGGGATCAGTCTTCATTATCTACGTCATAGTATAGCGACGCATCTGTTACAGGGCGGTATGTCCCTTGAATATGTACGTGACTTTTTAGGTCACCGTCATCTGGAAGCGACGCAGATCTATGCGAGGGTAGGCGCCCATCAACTGGCAGTAATATGACCTTAGAAAAATATTTACAACAACATTATACCCCCAGTACTGCGGCCTCTTACTTGCGAGAGATCAACCAATTTTTATCTTCTTATCCTGAAGCCCCAGGGGCGGTTTTCTCCGATCTAATGAGTTATATAGGTGTATTACGCCACCGTTACCGCAATAGCTACACCTTACACCGTATCGTCAGCAGTATCAAAGTGTATTATGATTACCAGTGCCACATAGAGGCGCGTCTGGACCATCCAGCGCGTAATATCCGTTTACGGGATAAGCGCAGCAGAGACATCCAGTTACAGGACCTGTTCAGTGCCGCAGAACTGGAAGTATTGCTGGAGCGGGAGGAACGTTATAGCGTGCTTGCTCTTCGTAATAAAGTCTTAATGAGCCTACTAGTGTACCAGGGGTTGACGGTGGGCGAGTTATCTGCATTATCAGTATCAGATATACAACTGGAGAAAGGTAGTGTCTATATAAAGGGTACGGCGGTCACCAATAGGCGGGAGCTGCCCTTAAAACCGTTACAGATCGACTGGCTGAGTAGTTACCTGTCAGAAGTGCGTCCGCAGCTTTTAAGGGGCTTAACAAGCGATTTATTACTAGTTGGTCATCGAGGTAAAGGGATGCCCGGAACAGAGATCAGTAAACATGTAAAACGTGTTTATAAAGGTCTTTACCGGGGTCGGGAGGTCAGTGCACAGCGTATCCGTCAAAGTGTGATCGCGAACCTGTTTATCCAGGGTCACGATATAGGCGTAGTGCAGCAGTTCGCAGGTCATAAATACCCCACGAGTACGGAAAGGTACCGCCAGGATGATGTGTACCGTTTACAGTCAGCCATAGAGCTTTACCATCCGATAAAGTGAAGCGTTTAGTTGTTCAAGTCCACCTATACGTCGTGTATACAGCATGTATGAAGGGTGTATACGTCCTGTATGGAGGGTATAGGAGGTAGGGGCTAATGGGTAAAATGTTGCCTGTAGGGGCTACGACACAAAAATGACACACTTTGTTTGTAAGTCGTTGAAATATAGTTGAATAAGAGTCCATACTAAGGCACGCAGCCAATATGTTAATGAGCAACTGCCTTCTAAGCAGTAGGTCAATGGGAGATCTTTGTGGAGTCTGCGGGAATCGAACCCGCGTCCAAACAATCTGCCATCATAGGCATGTACAAACATACGGAAAGAGAGTGTAAATCGGGTGTAAGTTGTTTTTTAGAAAAATCAACCCTTGCCAGTACTGAGTTTTAAGAGTTAGGTTCGAGTCCCAACGGGACCAGGACTGCCAATTCCCTTATCAAAAGCCAACCAACAGGGTTTATATGTTCTTTATCAAGAGACTCAGGAATAGCGGTCTCACTCCGGTCGCGGTGCGCACAAAAACATGCGCCAGGCTGCGGAGGTCTGTCTACTGTAAAGGTGTTCCATGTGCAGCCTGTCACAGTTTTTGCGCCCCATCGCCCTGCGTTCGGGCAGCTCCCGGTCTGGCGGCAGGCGCACAGGTAGCTCTGCTACAGCCATCCCTTTGCTGCCTGTAGTTCGTCCGCCACCTGCCTTAGCCGCCAGGGCCTTATCTTTTTGTCTATGCCATCCGCTGCGCTCCTGGCTGGGATATGGTCTAGCGCGGCCAGCTGTGGCTCCGTGCTTGCTGCGCTGCGCACTCCCACCACAGCGACCCTGGCGGCATGGCGGTGGTGGCGGTGGGTCGCTATTAGGCGTTGGTTATAGCTACCAGGGTTCAGTTCCCTGATCTATAGCGGCTATTAAGCTGCGCGAACGTGAGCAGTAGTTCCCTGGTCATCTGTAGTACTATCTTGCTTCCGTCTGCAGGATAAGGGATGCGGTGGGCGGGCTTACAAGTGCTGTACGCTAGTTCCTTGATGATCAGCAGGATAAAGACCAACATTAGTAACGCATCCCTCATCCCGCATACGTGCGTGTTATTTTTTTGTTTCAACTGAAAATACAGATGAAAGAAAAAAGGATATCTTAGGGTCAGTTCTTTGAGTAAAAATCCTTTTGGGGTGTTGATGCCTGGGGAGAGGGTTTAGTAGTGGGGGCTATCGTTATGGGTTTAATGGGAAGGAGAATGACAATGAAATCAAGGGAGAAGGGAATCAGCAGGATTATGGCATGAGGATATATGATCCCAGAGTAGGGAAATTTTTGAGCGTAGATCCACTTAGAGCCGATTATCCAGAGTTAACACCCTATCAATTTGCAAGTAACAGACCTATTGATGCGAATGATCTTGATGGCGCAGAATCAAGTCACTGGGATCCAATCCGTAAACAATGGATGATGCCCTCCGATGCGATCAGAAATCCATTACCTCCAGGAGCCTATATGCCATCTAATGATGCAGCAAAAGGTGGCCGTGAAAATGCACAGTCAGGGGCTATTGGTATAGGAATAATTGGAGCAGCGATGGTGGATGCGGCTACGGGTTTTAATTTTACCAAAGGTGTCCTTGGTCTTTATACAGCTACGCAAGCTGCAAGTATTGTTGCACATAATAAGGCATCCACACCGGAAGGCATAGAAGAACAAAATAGAATTGGAAAAGAAGCAGCTGTTGAAACCGGAGTAGGGTTACTATCAGGTTACGTTTTAGGTAAGGTAGGAACAGCTTTGGCGAGAACTATTGAAAGTTCAATGGCCAAAAGGATTTTCACTAATAGTATAACTAGCAGAAAATTAGCGGAAGATTATGCTTTGGCGACACGATATAAAGGATTTAAAAATATTAATTCAGAGATTGGGTATGAAAATCCTTATTTTGATTTATATAACGAGCATGCAGTTGTAGATATTACAACGACAAATGCTAAGACGTTGAGTCCTAGTGAATTTTATAAAAAGCTTAATAATCTAAGTGAAAAAGTAGAAGGGGTGAATGACCGAATCCTTCAGATATATTATGAAGAAGGTAAATATACACAAGACGCAGTAAGGAAGTTGCAAGGCCAATTGGATGAGTATATTAAAGATTTCGGTTTAAAATCAACTTATCGTATTGACGCAATCAAGTAGAATATGGAGAATTATTCATGTATTTTATATTTAAAAAATAACCAACATCAGCTCAATAGGCTAATAGGACAATCGTTGAAATATTTAGGCTTTGAGCCTCGCGTCATGTATGTAAATTTACCAACTGATGAAACATATGATGATGTTGTTTACGACACAGCATTATTGGAGAAATTAGTTGACATGAATGCTCAAACTATATTTATAAAAAATAAAATTTATGATCCTGAAGGGGATAATAGATGGTTTAAATATAGTCTTGATACAGTTTATCAAATAGCTAGTTTTCAATGGTCCAATTCTGATTTAGACTTTTTAATTAAAACTCCTGGTATCAAAACGTTTTTAGAGCTAGAAAACTTTATTTGCGGTTATTGTTATAATATCTCAGATGTTTTTGATCAGAGCAATACTTCGATTAGGTATTTCGAAACTCACTACCCTAACATAGATTACAAAGTTGGCAGGAATTTTTTAGGGGAGGACGTGGTGGATATATCAACGCATTGGGGACGTAAGATATGTGCTGCTTCCATCGATTTTATGGCTGCGGCTCACTCATGGTATGGTGGTTCTTTCAAAGAAATTATTTCTTATGATGAGCTGTTAGCATTTAAATACACAGAGAGAATTTCTGTAAACGGCAAAGCATTAGCCTTTATAAAATTATTTGATTTATTTGATTCACCCTCAGATTCGGAGAATCGTAGAAAGCAGGAAGAATATTGGAAGTTTTTTGATTTGGTTAATAAGGCTGAACAGTATGAAAGGATGAGAAAAGAGGAACTGAATATAAGCGGAAATCCATGGGTGAAAAAATTGTTGGAGAAAAAGCGAAAAAAAAGGTAATGAGTTAGGGGTATGTAGAAGACCTGGAAGTAAATCTTGCTTTACATTTATTTCCCTACCTTCGCGCCCATGAAAGACTACAAAAAACACTTCATCGTCCCGGCGCCACCGGAAGACCTCTATAAAGCACTCACCAATCCAAACACCATCCAGCTCTGGACGGGTGAACCCGCTGAGATGTCTACTGAGGCTGGTACGGAGTTCTCCCTTTGGGGTGACAGCATTGTAGGGATGAACCTGGAATTTGAAGAAGATAAGAAAATCGTGCAGGAGTGGTATTTCGGCGAACAGGAAGACGCGTCTATCGTGACGATCATCCTGCACCCGAACAAGAAAGGAACGGACGTTGAACTCAGACACACCAATATACCAGACGAAGCTTACGAAGACATCGTAGGTGGATGGAATGAGACATATTTCGGCGCACTGATCGACTTTTATACTGAATAGAGATGAAAGCCGCCAGTGTCAGCGAATTAAAGAAAGAATTGCAGGAGGTTCCACCGGCACAGCTGGTGGAACTATGTCTGCGTCTGGCTAAATTTAAGAAAGAGAATAAAGAACTGCTGAACTACCTGTTGTTTGAAGCCCATGATCTGCAGGGGTACATAGATTCTGTCAAGCAGGAGATGGACGAAGCTTTTGCAGAAGCCCCGAAGCAGCATGTTTATTTTGTCAAGAAGCACCTCCGTAAGATTCTCCGCGCTACGAACAAGCATATCAAGTACACCGGCTCTAAACAAGCCGAAGTAGAGTTACTCCTGTATTACTGTATGAAAGTAAAGAAGGGGGAATTCAAAGTAGGAGAGAGCGTTGCGCTCACAAAACTATACGTGCAACAGGTGAAAAAGATCGAGAAATCTATTTCCCTGCAACATGAAGATCTCCAGTATGATTACAAAAGGCAATTAGAGCGGCTCTAAAGCGCTATTCTGCCTTTTCAGACATATCCATTTCCAGTAATTTACTTACGCCGGCATATTCGGCAGACGCTTCAGGGCACAACATAGCTCCTAAAGAGGCTACTGCTTTCTTCGCGAGTGTTTCGATGTCGGTACTGGTAGTCAGGAAAGTTGGCGTATGTTCCTTCATTTGTCTCAGCAGGTTATTCTTATGTTGTATAGAGAGACCGGCTAATGTTTTCAATCTTTCAGACGTCGTATTATACAATTCTTCGTAGTAAAAAAGGATGTTCATAAAAGCACTTGTTTATACGACAAATGTAGCCCTTACGTTATAATGAAAGCCATATGGAAATCTTATGATCCATAAGATTTAGTTATAGATAGATTTTGCTAATTTGATAAAGCGTTTATTCAGTTCGCTGGTTTCACCCTTTCGCTGGATAAAGTAAAAACTACGTTCGATGCGCAGGCCTTCGAATTGTAAAACTGCCAGTTCGCCGAGTTGTAACTCCTTGACAATCGAGCGGGTAGAGAGAAATCCCACGCAGCCGGATTCTACCAGGAAGTTCTTGAGGGCTTCCGTTCCGCCGAGCCGGACATTGATCTTCAGATCGTCCAGGCCAATTTTACTTTTCTTAAGTCCCTGTTTGATCGCTTCCAGGGTACCGCTGCCGCGTTCGCGGATGGCCAGGGGCATGTTTAATATCTCTTTGAGGGGGTATTCCTTTTTCCTGACCAGGGGATTGTTGTGACTGCAGACAGCTACGATCTGATCCTTTAAAAAAGGCTGATAGGTCACATTACTGAGCTTGCCCTTTTCTTCGGTCACACCGATATTTATTTCGTTGTTTAGAAGGGCATCCAGGACGATTTCGCTGTTCCTGTTCAGCAGGGATATCTCTACCCTGGGATATTCCTGGTTAAAGGCCGACATTACACGGGGAAGAATGTACAGGGCTGCTGTTGTGCTGGCGCCCAGGTTCAGTCTGCCGGTGGCCTGTAATTTGTCTTTCATGACGGAGATGTCGAACTCCGTTTCCTGCTGGATCATCTTTACTGTCAGTAGCCGTTTGTATAATAGCTGGCCTGCTTCCGTCAGTTCTATATGTAGTCCTTTCCGCTCGAACAGCTTGGTCTGATACTGTTCCTCCAGACTTTTAATATGACTGCTCACAGCTGGCTGTGAGATGAATAATACTTCGCTTGCCTTCGAAAAGCTCTTTTCCCTGGCTACTTCCATAAATACCAGATGTCGGGTCGATAACATAGGCTTTTATTTGTATCCAAGGTATTTAAAATACCAGTCTGTTCCAAAAGCGTTCAGCTATCGAAAAACTATCCAATAGAATATCAGGAACTTATGATTTTTGCTCAATGAAACTTTCAGAATATTTTGAAAGTTCGAATATTAATGGCTAGGTTTGTATCACAAAAGCAACCTTCTGCCAGTCACCTGAAATGAACCCGGTATGAACACAATCGCCTACATCATTTATCTCCTGATCACCTACCTGATAACTGTGCGTGTTGGTCTTGTTTTCTTTCGTAACGGTAGGATTTTTATACTTGGTCTGCTGAAGGACGATGTGACTCTCACAGACGCTATTAACCGCATCTTACTGATCGGATATTACCTGGTTAATCTGGGTTATGCAGCACTCATGATCAGTACCTGGAGCACAATTCATAACTGGGTGGAGCTATTTCTCTCCATCACTGTGATGACCGGAAAGATAGTGATGACACTGGCTGTCATGCACTATATCAACATGCTTGTTATTTACCTTATCAGTAAACGAAATAAAACACTTCTTCACCCTTAAAACACTGTTGTATGGAAAGAACGCTCAATTTCACCGCTTACCTGATCTATCTGCCGATCGTTATTTTTCTGACATGGTATGTAGCACATACTTTATTCAAAAACAGTAAAGTATTTATGCAGGATATCTTTAACGGCAAGACTGATATTGCCCTGGCAACCAACAAACTTTTTGAAACAGGATTTTATCTGATCAATCTGGGCTTTGCTTTCTGGGTAATGGAGATCACGCATGGGCTGCTGGACAACCGGGATATGGTAGAAGCGCTTAGTACAAAAATAGGCGGCTTCTGTGTTAATCTTGGTCTCATGCTGTTCCTTAATCTCTATCTGTTCTTCAGAGGCAGAAGAAAAGCAAAAGCCCGTTATACACCACTGAGTGCAACCCCTAAAATAGAAGGATGATCCGCGGTCTGTCATTATCCCTATACCACCGGCCTTCCCTGTTTGTCTAATCCTCAGCTTCAGATGCTACGGTTTATGCCCTGGCATCTTTAGCGTTTCCATACATACAGTAAAACGCCTGCTCCGTTTCCGGAACAGGCGTTTGTTTTTTAAGTAAGCGTCGCTTTACTGTATCAACAGTTTTTTCGTAATGACCTTTTCACCGTAGGTGAATTTCACCACATATACGCCTTTGGGCAACTGCGGAAGATTCAGTCTTACTTCCGGTTGTGCCTTCGCCGCATATACCTGTCTGCCGTTCAGATCATACACAAACAGTTGTCCCTGACCGCTATAGTTGGAGATGATCACTTTGGCCTGACCATCGGTAGCAGGGTTCGGTAAGATCTGTATGGAGGGCTCTTTCAGCTTCGCAATTACTTCATTGGTAACTGCGGCTGCTACCGCTGCCGGTGAACTATTCGCCAGTATCACTGTACCATATCCTGAAGTGTTTTCATAGTTGAACAAAGTGCCAAACCATACCGCCTGACCATCACGTGCACCACCATTGTCATCATCGTCATATGCCGCATCAAAACCGAAGGATACACCTGCCGCAGGAGTAATGTTCAGCTGTGACCATGGAATACTGATCTCAACGGTGTAACCACCAGTGATCGCCGCATAAGCATGCTGTACGCCTGTTACCGCAGTTTTGCTAAACAGGGAACTGCTGTTGTACGCTTTGATGAACTGGTTATCGCGTCCGTCAAAAGTGCTTAGCTTATTGTTGTTAGCGTCAATGAAGATCTCAACAGCATCATTATCCCATGGATCAGGAGAATCTGCATAGAGCGAGCCGTCCAGGACTCTTACACCGATATAGAGGTTGTTCGCATCCCACAGTACGCCGAAGGTAGCAGTGTTGTTAGGCGAACCGGTTGTTACTTTGCTGATCGTTTGTGACAGATTCCAGCTGCTTTCATTCAGGTTACCATTCACCGTGATCGTACCGGCAGCAGGACGTGCCTGTATCGTGCCAGGTTGATTTGGATCAACAACAGTACCTACTGTTACCTGTACCTGATCACTGGAAGAGAGTGTACCATCACTGACGGTCAACTGGAACACATACGTACTGCCGTTTGTCAGACCGGTGATCACAGGATTGGCGATCGCCGCGTTGCTGATAGTGGCGGCAGGACCGCTTACCTTTGTCCAGCTATAGGTTACGACGTTGCCTTCAGGATCAGAGCCGGCGCCTTGTAGCGTGACTGTTGTTGTGTTGGCTGCCAGCGTAACGTCAGCGCCCGCGTTTACCACAGGTGGCTGATTCTGCGGTCCACTGCAGGTGGTCAGATATACCGTACCAAATACAGCAGGATTAGAGAATGCCGTTGTATTCGTAGCAAATGAAGCGATCTGCGCGTCGCGTGTTCCATTGTTATCATCGTCGTCGATCTGTACATCCAGTCCGATAGGTTTGCCTATAGCTGGTGTCGTTCCGATGGTTGTCCATGGAATGGCCACTTCCAGGTTATAACCGGTGGCAGTTGCATATTGTCTGAAGTTGATACCCGTTGTTCTGGTTACAGAATTAGAACCGGTATGCACCACATTGTCATTCCAACGGAAGCCGAGCTGGAAGTCGTTCGCACCATCGTAGGCACTTCCTTTACTGTTGTCGCCATCCAGGAATATTTCTACTACGTCATCCTCCCACCAGCTGGCGCCGGAGTCGGAAATACGGGTCGCATCATTGACCTCTACCAACAGATAAAGATTGGTATTATCATACATGGCACGCCATTTACCGGCATAATCGGATGGTAAACCACCCAGCACCACATTACTGATATTTCTTACCGGCGCAATCGACCACGCTGCATCGATCGTATTGTCAATGACAGGGGCCGTGCCGGATACCTGCGCAATGACTGGCGATACGCAGGGAGGATTATCGTTATCAGCAATGTTAATGGTCGCAATGGTGTCGCCACCCAATTTATACGAAGCATCCGGTTTTAAGGTCAGGCGTAATGTTTCCGGACCTTCGAACACGGCGTCGTCTACCGCTGTGATGTTGATCACCGCGGATGGTTGTGCCGGCGTCAGTGTGATCGTACCGCTCAAAGAAGGATTGGCATTATAATCACTGGCACTGGCAGTGCCAGATACTGCATATTTCACATTGATACTCTGTGACAGGGAAGAGGTGCTGACAGTAAATCTGCCGGCAGCGCCGCCTTCTGCTGCATTCGGTAAAGTTGCTGTGATATTCACGCCAGGCAGTATCGTCACCTTACGGGTCGCCGTGAAATTACCACTGGCGGTCGTTACGGTGATATTGGCCGTGCCGATGCCTACAGTGGTCACTTTACCGGTGGCGTCTACTGTTGCTACAGATGGATTGGAACTGCTCCAGGTAACGTTTTTGTTGGTCGCATCGGAAGGGATAATATCAGCAGATAGCTGTAATACCTGTCCCTCTGTAAGGGTGGTATCATTCGCTGGTTTGATATTCACGCCTGATACAGGAATGTTGATGTTTTGGATGATCAGCTGGAAGCTGTTATTCCGGTTGAGATAAGCGCCTGATTCCGCATTGGTGACGGTCAGGTTGTTGAAGGTCGCAGTCTGTGAACCTGCCTGTACATAGAGTCCGAAACCGCCATAGACATCAGAAGGAACGTCTCTTACAACAGGATCGAGTCCGGTACCATCGATGGTAGTATTATTGAATACGAGGTGATGCAGGTTATTACCGTAAATCTGGATACCGTCGCGTTGTGAGCGCAGAATGGTATTGTTGTCGAATTGCATATTGAAAATACCGGTGCCGCCTGCATAGAATTCGATCGCACCTCTTTTCTGGTCCCACAGGTCATAGCTCGTGCCACAACCGATCATGGTGTTTTCATATACTTTGATGAGATCACCAGGATACTCAAACGTAAAGCCGGGGAAGTCGTTGGTAAAACGTATGGCGGAGCCACCTACACCGTCTTTGATCAGGTTGTGATGGATCTCATGTCCGGTACCGCCGAATAAAGCGATGCTGCCTGCACGCCAGTTGTTTTCGATGGTATTGTACCGGAAGATGTTGTTGCGGCAGGTAGCGTTATTGCCCGCTGCATTGGCAGGCCATACCGCCAGACCATCATCACCGTTATTCCTTACGCTGGATTGTTCCACTACGGAATTGGAAGTACCCTGACAGAAGTTTACGCCATCAGCATAGTTGTTGCGGATACGACATCTGGAGATCACCAGGTCGTTAGTGATATCGATCGGATAAGGAGGATCGTAACCAGCTATCCAGAAACCACATTCAAAGTGCTCAACCCATATATCGTGTATACGGGAGCCGGCGCCATAAGTACCCATAAAGCCTTTATAGGTCTTGTACATTTCACCGGGAAGTCTTGGATTGGCTTCGTCATATTTCAGACGGTCATTGTTGATTGTACTGAGTGTAAAATTAGAGATCTCTACATTGCTGGCACGGCCCATAAAGCCGCCATAAAATTGTTTGTCGGTGGAGAAATTAACGTCTGTGTACCAGATGCCTGCACCCTGGATTTTCATGTTGGTAACATTCAGGGCCAGTTTATCGCTCAACAGGAAACGACCTGCCGGGATATAGACATGTTTACCCTGTGAGGCCGCTGCTGCGATACAGGCATTGAATGCGGCAAAATCGTCTGTCTGGTCATTGGCGGTAGCGCCATAGTCCGTAACAGACAGGAAATTGGCCGGTAGCGGTAATGCGGCAGGAACAGCTTCCACTTCCACAAAGTCGACGCCATAAGTAATGCCGTCGTTATTGTCTTTGCGGATACTGAGTTTGTCGCCTGCATTCATCGGCGCATCGAGCCGGAAATGGACTTCGTCAAAGCGCATGAAGGTCTTTCCTCCCGGTGTCTGCACAGGATCGGCAGCAGGGAAATACTGGTAGGCCCAGTAGGATGAGAGGTTGATCGTACGTACTTTAACGCCGTTGACATACAGCCCCAGGGTACCGGTACGGCCTGCGCCTGTATTGTCATCGGGCATGGTAAAACGCAGGTTGACCCCTTGTGCGGGCTGCGTAAGGGTCCATTCAACACCAGCGCCATTTGTCGCAAGACTGACATACTTCTGGTCAGATGCCTCGGAGGCGATTTGTGTCTGAATGAACTGAGGTGATTGCTCAAGGGCCGCACCTCCATCCAAGGCTGCATTTTCTGCTTCATAACGGGTGTAAGGCAGCTGGTACGCGCCACGGGGCAAACCGTCGCTTTGCGCCAGCAGTGCGCTACTTTGCATCAGTAACAGTAAACAGCATATAGTATGGTACCAGAGGGGAATTTTCCTCAGGTACCTGAGCCGGGCAGGACCAGCCTGCGTAATGGACGCGGAATGCTCCGCTTTCGAGGGAAAAGAAACGGGTTTTCTCATTATGGTAGGTATTTAGAGACAGGAGTGTTTTCCAGGGGCCTCTCATTTTCAACAACGTGGTAAAGTTTTCATCCGTGGTAATCTCAAAGGAAAAGAAGTCGGCTGAAATGGGCAAGTAGTACGGAGAAAATATAGAAAATACGGGGGCATATCAGGAGCTATTTTTCTTTAATTTTCTCATTATCAGTATGCTGTAGATATATAAGCACGTTAATTGATATAGGCGTTTTGGAGGGTCTCTGCCTTCATGAGCGGGATGTTTCCCCGGTTTTTCATGTCATTTTTTGGCCGGATATTTTGTTTAATTTAGCGCTACCTATGAAATACCTATACCATGGAAATTAAAGCTCGTTTCTCCCAGATCGGATATGTCTTGTTAGGAGTGTGGGGCCTGTTTCTTGCGGCGATGACATTTTTGGAATATAGTCCCTGGGTGTTGTTTACTTATATCGCATTAACGGTGTGGCTGATCGGCGTCAGACCATTTATCTTTACCATCCGGCTGGATAAAGAAAGGATCACTATTACGTGGTTCAAGTTCTTTATTAAGCGAACGACCAGCAAGAATATACAGCACATCAGACTGGACGTGGTTTATCCTGGTGTGGAAGAAAATCCGGAGGAAGCGATCCTGCATATCTTCAACGGAACGAGATGTATACACCAGGTGTATGCGAATCGGGGATTTGAAGAAGCAGACTTCAGAAGGCTGATCGTTAAACTGGAGAAATTTAAGATCGCCGGACAGACGGTAAACAATTAGGAATTGGACAATTAGGAATCAGGAATTGGAATGCAGCGGAGATTGGGGAGGATAGGGATTGGTTAATTAAGGATTAAATATTAGATATTACGTGAAACTAGGCAGGGAATATACAGCACTGTGGCATTGGGGGAAGATTGGCCTTTCGGCACTGGTATTGATAACGTCTATCATTACCCGTACGGGTGGTATGTATGCGATTTTGACTTTGTTTACCCTGGTGGTTATGCTGGCGGGGGGATATAAGCGGACATTCACTATTGTACTGGATAACGGTACACTGGTACTTACTGGGGTGAATTTAATTTTCAGAACAGTTGTCAGCTATAATATACAGGATATCTGGCTGGAACTCATTTATTCAGGATCAACAGGCAAGGAAACGGATGCCATGCTGAATGTATTTGAAGGGAAGAAATGTGTACGCCAGGTGCATGTGAAAGAGGGATATACCGAAGAAGCATTCAAAAACCTGATCACCGCTTTCTATGTGATGAAGACCTCGTCAGCAGCCTGATATCTGTTATTTACCCTGTTTATAGCAGATAAACACGACGTATTTCAGCTATATACCCGACGTATACGTGGACTTGATGGCGAGATGATGCCCCGCAGTTCTTAAGTGTGCAATGATGAATTGTTAGCTGTATGCTATGGGAAGAGGCAATACTTCCTCTATTGCGGGGAGGCTCCGCAGTTATCCGGGAAATCGGGGATTCAAAAAGTAAAGTGACAATCTATCTTAATAACCATTTTATATCTTTCGGGCGGGAGGTCGGCTATTCTCTTTGCATAAATACGGGAGACTGATGCAGCCCCGCATCAGCAGAAATAAGCGCAGGCAATTTATATGAAATGAGCTGCTGCACATGAGCAACTTTATGGAAAGTGCTTCCTCTTTCAGGTGTGATAACTGCTATGATATCGGCAGCTACATATTTTCTATCACAGGAAGGTACACCATGCCGGAACGCTCTCACCTGGACTGTTATCACCAATACACCTGTACTACTCTGGTCTACCTGTAACGTCGTGCCCGCAAAATATTCACCGGGCGTTAGCATCATCCCAGTTGTACTGCTATGTATGATGCGCTGTGTAGCGAAACTGACATTAGCAGCGATCGCCTTTAATTCAAAGGCGATGCAATCTTTGATTGCAGGCAGTATCTGTGCAGGAATATGCACCAGGCCTTCCGGTGAACATGCAGGTACTGTTGCAAAGAAGCGGTCAATGCCTGCATGCTGATTGAAACGAAAGCCCCTGAGCGCTGCCTCATAGTTCCTTCCATTCCTGATAAATGCCCTGTTAAGACGATTGACGTGTGTCCCGTCCGGAAGTATGTCCATTTGCTCATACAGCGCATGGCGGATGAGGGCGCCTTTTCTACTCGCGATGCCGAAGCGCTGCGCTGCATGCCGGGTATTCTCCGTTTGTCTGACCGTTTCAGGCGCACTGCGCAGAAAGTGCTTGTCTTTTCGTTGATAGCCGATCATGTTACCGATTTTGCCGGTGAAGGTGATCAGCGAGGTTTGTCTTGCCATAAAGATATATCTGGTTATACATAAATATACGGTAAAGAATTCATGAGTGCTGATGTGCTGTTTTGACCGTCCTGCAATCGTCGTCGTATCAGCTGTGAACGTTCTTCAACCTGCTTACAGACCTATTTGATAATAACAAACATTACCCGAATACATATTAGCGAATATCGAAAATAATCACTGCTGTCATGGCGCTTTTCTATCCTATAAAAAAGTCCGAAAATAAATAACTGTATTTTTGACATTTATATTATATTCAACCTTGAATTTCACCGTTAGCATGAAAAACGCCGGAGGTACTGACCGGCCAGGAACTGTAGTGCAATTAACAAACCTCGAAAAAACACACAACTAAACCCAACGTTATGAAAACGCTCTACGTACTCGTAGTGCTGTTGCTATTTGCCTTCCTCCAGGGCTTTTCGCAGCAGACAAACAACGTTACTTACTCAGGAACAGTAACAGATTCCACAGGCATTCCCATTCCGGGCGCCACCGTATCAGTGAGGAACAGTAACAAAGGAGTGGTCACGAAGAATGATGGTTCGTTTTCCATTCAAGCCATGCCCGGCGCGCTTATTTCCGTCAGCATTGTAGGTTTCCAGACAAAGGAGCTTGTCCTGGGAAAAGAAACAAAATTACAGATCACTGTTTCTTCACAGGCCAGTAATCTGACAGATATTGTTGTAGTAGGTTATGGTACGCAACGAAAGGCCTCCGTTACAGGCGCCGTTAGTACCCTTAAATCGGACGATCTCGTACGAACACCTGCTACTACTACCTCCGCTGCCCTCGTGGGAAAAATGCCGGGTATAACAGCCCGCGCTACTGATTCCCGCCCGGGTAACGGTACCAATCTTCAAATCCGTAACCTGGGTACGCCGCTCTTCGTTATCGATGGGGTGCCTTACACCGGTAACACGGCTGCATCCGCCTTTGGATTAACCACCGGTTCAGGGCAGGATATCTTCAATACACTCGGTCTTGAGGATATTGAAAACATCACCATTCTGAAAGATGCTTCTGCTTCCATTTATGGTTTACGCGCCAGTAACGGTGTGGTACTCGTAACCACTAAAAAGGGAACGAAGAACGAACAGCCCCGTATTAACCTGTCAGGTTATTACGGTTTCCAAAACTTTACGCGTTATCCTTATCCGGCGAATGCCGGACAATATGTACGCGCACTCGTAGAGTCAGAACAGAACCTCGGCCGTGATCCTTCGCTGCTGTATACGCCCGGTGAGCTCGCGAAGTGGGAAACGGGTACAGAAAAAGGTTATAAGAGTTATGACTACTACAAGGAAGTACTCCGCCCTAATGTACCTCAAAACTACATTAGCGCGAATGCTTCCGGTGGTTCACAGCGTACCAGTTATTATATGTCTGTCAGCAGACTGAGTCAGGATGCGCTCGTAAAAGATTTTACCTATGAACGTACCAATCTGCAGGCTAACCTGGAGGCCAGTCTGGCGAAAGGATTAAAGGTCGGCACACAGATCAGCGGTCGTCTTGAAAAACGTCACAACGTCGGTGTACCTGGGCTGGATGATTATTTCAACCCCTTCCTGAGTATCTTCAGTATGTGGCCAACAGAAAGCCCTTACGCGAATGATAATCCGAATTACATTCATCAGACGCACAACGTAAACGTTAACCCTGTCACCTACAGAGATGACGTGACCGGTTATCTGGATGAATGGTGGAGAGGGATGAACGTCAACTTGAATGCACAGTACGATTTTGAATTCGGTCTGAGTTTAAAAGGCGTATACTCCTACAACTATCTCAATGAGGAATTTGACGGGTTTGAATATACCTGGAACGCTTACAAATATGATGCGAACACGGACAGCTATTTTACTGAGCCCGGCTTTGGTAACCAGAACCCATGGCGTGAAAGACATAAGCGAAACGTTATCTCCCGTTATGCACAGTTCCAGATGAGCTATGCGCGTAAATTCAATAATCATAACATCTCCGCGATCGCGGCGTATGAGTTGTCAGACTATGAAAACTCATACTATGTAGTACATACTATTCCTACCAACAACTATGTGCCTGTGCAGTACCTGGTGGAACAGGACTATCTCTCCGACGAGTGGAACCTGGAAGCCAGAGCAGGCTATATCGGCAGGATCAATTATGACTACAAATCCAAGTATCTGCTGGAAGTACTGGGTCGTTATGATGGCTCTTACCTCTACGCTTCGGGTAAACGATGGGGCTTCTTCCCGGGAGTTTCGCTTGGCTGGAGGGTCTCTGAAGAACCGTGGCTGAAAGGGAAGTTCGGTAATGTACTGAATGACCTGAAACTGAGGGCTTCCTACGGTGAAACGGGTAGTGAGATCGGCTTCTCAAATGGTAATGCGCCGAACGCATTTGACTATCTTGCCGGTTACAATTTCAACCAGGGCGGTGCTGTCATGAATGGCAGCTACGTGATCGGTTTGCGGCCACGTGGTTTGCCGGTAACAGAACTATCCTGGGTGAAGAATAAGAACTTCAACATCGGTCTTGACTTTACGCTCCTGAACAACAAGGTCAGCGGTCAGCTGGATGTATTCGAACGCCGTCGTTCCGGACTGCCTGCGGCCCGTTACGACGTGTTGCTGCCAAGTGAAGTAGGTTATTCGCTGCCGAATGCGAACCTGAATAAGGATGCCACCCGTGGCATCGAGGGTATGATCACTTACAACGGCACTTCCGGTGATGTGCGTTATTCTATCGGCGTCAATGCTACTTATGCGCGACTGAGAAGTGTGAGTACCTATAAACCACGTTTTGGTAATGCGTGGGATAAATACCGTAACTCGATTGAAGACCGTTGGTCGAATATCACCTGGGGCTATCATGTGACAGGCCGGTTTGAATCTGAAGAACAGATCAGGAACTATGGTATTGACAATGACGGACAGGGCAACCGTACAGAACTGCCAGGTGATTTTATGTATGAAGACGTGAATGGTGACAAGATCATCAATGGGCAGGACCAGCGTCCTATCGGGTACGCACAGGGTGCGCAGCCTTATGTCAGCTTTGGTATCAACAGCAGCGTATCCTGGAAAGGCATCTCCCTGCGTTTTGATTTTGCCGGTGCAGCGATGCAGTCTTTCCTGCGTGACTGGGAACTGCGTTATCCTTTCCAGAACAATGGTTCGTCGCCGGCCTATATGCTGACCGACCGCTGGCACAGGGAAGACCCTTATAATGCGGACAGCAAATGGGTGAGTGGTAAATATCCTGCTATCAGAAAGGATAATACCACTCATGTGAACTACGCTGTAAACGATTTCTGGATCACCAACGTAAGGTATATCAGACTGAAAAATCTCGAACTGGCTTACAACTTCTCGCGTGAGTTTGTCAAGAGGATCGGTATTTCCGGACTGCGTGTGTATGCTAACGGAACGAACCTGTTCTCTATCGACAACGTGAAAGAGTATGAAATAGACCCTGAGATCGGCTCTTCCAATGGTCTGGTATATCCGCAGCAACGGTTGTACAATTTCGGTTTTAACGTATCCTTTTAATGCATCTTAACCCGCTAATCATGAAACGACTTTATATATACTGCCTGATGGCAACGGGACTGTTCCTGCTGACCAGTTGTATGAAAGACTGGCTGGACAGAGAACCACGCACTATCCTCTCTGACGAGCAGGTATGGAATGATCCTAAACAGATCGTCGCATTGCTGGCGAACTTTTATGACAGGATACCTGCGGAGAGCGGGTTGACGGACGTCAATAATGAAGGGGCCGATGGCAGGCTTTTTCAATGGCGTAATCTGGCAAACTATGACGAGGGAATGTGGAGCGGTCAATCCAATGAAGACGGTCGTAATAACATCACGTCCTATGGTTATGACAGCTGGTATCTCTGGAATTACACCTACATCAGGGATATTAACCTGGCGCTGGAGAATATCGAGAAATATGGCTTAAAGCTGTCAGAGGCTTCAAAGAAACAGTATTCCGCTGAATTACGTTTCCTGCGCGCACTGAATTATTTCAACCTGGTAAAAAGACTGGGCGGCGTTCCCCTGGTCACGAAACAACTGGTTTATGATTATTCCGGTAATGTGGAGAGTCTTCAGCAGCCACGCGCAAAAGAATCAGATGTCTATGATTTTATTGCTTCAGAAGTAGATGCGATCAAAGACCTGATCGGTAATGACGGTAGCACTACCCGGGCTAACAAATACACTGCGCTTGCATTAAAGAGCAGGGCGATGTTGTATGCAGGATCGCTGGCAAAGTATAACGGACTTATGGCGGCGCCTATCACGACCGCCGGTGGAGAGGTCGGTATTCCGGCTTCCATGGCGAACGGCTATTACCAGAAGGCGCTGGATGCATCCAAAGAGATCATCAACAGTGGTCCGTACACTTTGTATAAGAATAATCCTGATCTGGGAGAGAACTTCTATGAAGCGGTAACGAAGAAGGCCAATAACAGGGAAGCGATCTTTGTGAAAGACTTCCTGTTGCCTACCCGTAAGCATGTGTTCTCTTATGACAACATTGCCCGCGGCATCAGAGAAGACAATCTGGGCTCTTCTTCTGTCGTTCCTTCGCTGAACCTGGTAGAGGCTTACGAATACAAAGATGGTACAAATGGGGCGCTAAAAACACGTACTGCTGACAATACAGACTACATCTACTACAATAATGTAGCGGACATCTTCAGCAACAAAGATGCGCGGTTGTATGGCACGATCATCTATCCGGGTACATCTTTTAAGAGTCTGCCGGTATCTATTCAGGCAGGCGTGCTGGTATGGAATGCCGGCCGTAATGCTTACGATATAGTGGAAGGCAGTGACCTGGGCACTACTTATACAGATGGTAAGCTGCTGACCGGTACCTCCGGTCCGCATCGTTCTATCCAGGAGGTGTCCAACACAGGGTTCTATCTGCGTAAGTTTATCGATGCGAATGACAAGACCAGTACCCGTGGTGTGCAGAGTGATGTATGGTGGGTGTGGTTCCGCCTGGGTGAAATTTATCTGAATGCAGGGGAGGCCGCCTTTGAGCTGGGACTGACAGGAGATGCGTTGCTTTATATCAATGCGCTGCGTGAAAGGGCAGGTTTTGGTCCTAATAGTCTGACTACATTAACGATCGATCGTATCCGTAATGAGCGCAGGGTAGAACTGGCGTTCGAAGATCACCGTTTGTGGGACCTCAAACGCTGGAGAACGGCGGATAAGGTATGGAATGGCAGTACATCCAGTCCGGATGCCATGATCTATGCCTTGTATCCTTATCGTGTGATCCGGGCGGGAGATGCTGCGAGAGATGGCAAGTATGTATTTGTGAAGATGGTCGCACCCCGTTTCAGGGCGCCCCGCTTTTTCCGGCTGGGCAACTATTACACTGCCATCAATCAATCGGTGATGAACAACAATCCTAAGATCGTAAAAAATCCATTCCATTAACCTGTTAAAACGAACTGACATGATCAGATCAATATCATCATATGTCATTGCACTGTTGCTGCTGGTAATGGTGAATGGCTGTAAGAAAGACAACTACGAAAAACCGGCTTCAATACTTACCGGTAAAGTAGTGTACGATAAAGAAGCAGTAGGCCTCCGCTCGAATGGCGTGCAACTGGAACTCTGGCAACACGGTTTTGAGCTATTCACGAAAATACCTGTCTACGTGGCGCAGGACGGTACCTTCTCCGCCTCTTTGTTCGATGGTACTTACAAACTGGTCCGCCTGCCGGGTAACGGACCATGGGTAAATAATACCGACTCTATTGACGTAACCGTCAATGGCAACACGGTAGTAGAAGTGCCGGTACAGCCCTATTTCGTCATTAAGAACGCGACGATCGGCAAATCAGGTACAACAGTGACGGGTACCTTCTCGATTGGAAAAATAGCCAATGGTGGTACACTTGAATCAGTAGCATTGTTCGTGGGCAAAACCAATATAGTTGACGCCGTAAACAACCTGGGGACTGTAGCGGTTAACGGGAGCGATATTACTGATATCAACGCGCCTGTTACTGTCAGTCTGACAATTCCAGGCAGTCTTTCGGGGCAATCATTTTTCTTTGCACGCGTAAGTGTCAAGACAGCAGGCGTTGCGGAGCATATTTACTCGCAACCCGTTAAAATTGAATAGATAGGACTCATAATTAAAAACAGTAAGCCCATCCGGAAGATCATATCTTTCGGATGGGCTTTGTAATGATCTGTAAACCAATTGAACAAACCAAGTAGCATCTTTTATTTTAAAATATTAATTTTATTCAAAATGCCGCAGATGTACCTGGACTTATTGAAGCAGAATATCCTATCCCGATGGAAACAAGCCTTTGTTGAATTTGACCTTTTACAGGAGTTTAAGACCAAAACAGCTACTGAAAAATATATCCCAGGTTACAGATACGATCTCGATGATTATGGTACTCCCGCTTTTTTACAGCCAGATGAAAAGATATTCCCGGTAGGAAATGTACGTGAGTTAGGTGATTATCATTTTTATGGCCTTACGGAAGACGGAATGCCCTGTTATACCTCTTATGGAAAACCGGCTAATAATGTATTCTGGGCAGGTTATTATTCGTATGGTAAAGAATGGGTAGAATATATAGAATACAATCTTGAGACGCAGATACCCTCCGGCATTAAGCGTATCCGGTTTGATGAAAATGGTCAGAAAATAGCTTATCAGTCGTTAATGGTGAATGGCAGAGGTATTGGTGAGGAATATGCTGATATGACCGCTGAAGAGAAGATGAGCAGTATTGAGAGTTATGAGCATTCTTTGTTCTGTAATATCGAACAGTATGAGATCATGGACGGACGTATCGTGAAGGCGGATTGTCTGGGGATCGTGCCGGGTGTTGGGGAGATCAGGTACGAGAACTTATACAGATATGGCGATGACGGTATTCTGGATGAGATCAGGATGGTGTATGAGAACGGAGAGAATGAACTGGCGTATGTAAGACCTGACACTAATCTGGATATACAATCCCTGATGAATGCTGTTGCGGAGAATATGGCTGTTGCTATTGTCGATACGCTGGAAGAGCAGGAAGTAGAAACGCCGCTGTCTTTACTTGAATTAAACTATCACTATGCAGATACCTATATTCCTTCTTTATCGCCACGTTCTGTCGCTGTTACGAGACAGATTTCCCGGCAGCATCCTGATGAAGATATTTTCGATCTGATATTTCTGGCAACGGAGCTTGATCATGCCTATCTGGAGGTCAATCGTGAGAAATTTGAACGTCCTTTTACACAGCTGATCAAGATCATCAGCAAGGAAGAGAAGTGGGATATGGGCGGTCTGATGCTACGTAAGGCAGCACATATACTAACCACCAGCAAATTATTCGGACGTATACCCGTAGGTGACGAGTTTGCTGCTTATGCGGTGGACTGGAGTGTCGAAATGGAGGATTTTGAGGATGTACTGCGCGAATGTGGCGCAACGGGCGCCATGATCGCTGCCTGGAAGGAGCGGGGATGGCTATAAGGTAAAGTATTGCTTTAAGATTTCTTTCATCAGGGAAGGGGTGAGGGGTTTGTTTTTGAAACCGGCAACGCTGGGATTAAGGCTGGCTCTGTGTTTGTCTTCCGGATTGAGTGAGGTGGTAAGCATTACCACGACTATCTTTCCTTTTTCTTCCGGTTGCAGTTTCTCATATTCATCCAGGAATTCCCAACCATTGAGGCCCGGCATATTGATGTCCAGCAGTATCAGTTCGGGTTGCTGACAGGTAGCTCTTTCCACACAACCTTTCAGGTAATCCAGCGCGTCAGCGCCATTCCATGAAATATGTACATGATCTGTACAATCCAGACGTTTTATGACCATCTGATTAATAAAGTTAGTTGCTTCATCGTCCTCGATGAGCAAAATGGAGTTGAGTTTCCTGTTCATGCCGGGTTAGTGGTTGGTTGGTTATACCGAAATAATAAAATAGAACTTACTGCCTTCACCAGGAATAGAATCGACCCAGATCCTGCCGTTATGCATGGCTACGATCTTTTTACAGTGTGCGAGACCGATGCCGGTCCCTTCATAAGCTGATTTACTATGCAGGCGTTGAAAGATCTCGAAGATCTTATCACTGAATCGCTGGTCTATGCCGATGCCGTTGTCCCGGAATTCGAAGATCCAGCCATCGTCGGTGAGGCACGCTGAAACGTTTACATACAGTTGATGATCTTTCTTTCTGAATTTGATGGCATTACTGATGAGGTTCTGAAATAAGAGTTTCAGTTCCATCGGGTAAGCACTCAGTACAGGTAGCTGTTTTACGTTAATGATCGCGTTACTGTCCCTGATCGCTGATTGCAGGTCAGCCAATACTGTTTCCATGATCACATTACAATCCACCTGCGGGTCCAGTTCTGCTTTCCCTAAGCGGGAGTAGTCGAGCAGCCCTTTGATCAGCTGGCTCATGCGGTTCACTGACTGCGATATAAAATGCAGGTAGGTATCTGCTGTTTCGTCGAGTTTGCCCTGGTATTGTTCTGTAATCATTTCTGCCAGGCTGCTGATAGAACGTAAGGGTTCCTGCAGATCATGCGAGGCAATATAGGTGAATTGTTCTAGTTCGCTGTTCTTTATTTCAAGTTTTTCCGTGTAAATGCGGCTATTTTCTTCTGCCATTCGCCTTTCAGTAAGGTCATGCGTTATTTTCAGAAAACCGGTGACCTGTCCTTCCCTGTTATGCATGGCGGTGATGGTCACATTGCTCCAGAAGAGGGCGCCATCTTTTCGTACCCGCCATCCCTCATGTTGGACACGGCCGTCTTTTACTGCTGAATGCAGGAGTTGCTCAGGTACCAGACTGGCCCTGTCGCGGGCGGTATAAAATAAGCGGAAGTTTTTTCCAATGATCTCGCTGGCCGTATAGCCTTTGATCTTCTCAGCGCCCTTATTCCAGTTGAGGATGTTACCATCTATGTCCAGTAACAATATGGCATAGTCTTTTACTTCCTCTACCATATTCTGGTAATGGTCCCTGGTTTGTTTTAGTTCCAACCTGGCTGCCCGTAACTCACGTTTCGTCTGCTGAAGCCGTTTACGTAGTGCGCTTCTCCTGTTCATGTTCTTACTCTCCTTACCTCACAAAAAAGGGTTACAGCCACAGAGGGCTGTAACCGGATGTTCTGAAATAACCACTCTTCTGGGGGGATGTTTAATCAAAAAGTTTACAACACTGCAAAACGAAAAGAAAGACTAATGATGTTATATATAAGTATAGGTGAAAGCATACCACTAACAGCTATTGAAAGCAAGCTGTCAAAAACACATATAATATTGTCCCGTTAAAAAATATTGTCCCCACAAAGAATGCTGCTATATCAAACAGATATAGAATTATTATAATTGATGTTGGTACTTACGTATGCCGTAAGATTATGGATTTTCGAATGGAAAAAATAAATCAACTTTTTTCTGTGCACGGTGTTTTGCGCCTATCTTTGCGATCGGAACAGATTTTAAATCAATTAATCATGGAATTTGCACAACCTGACCGGGAGATATTTCAGCAGCTGGTGACAATGAAAATGCCGTTCGGTAAATACAAGGACGTATTGTTGTGCGACCTGCCTGTGTCTTACCTGGAATGGTTCCAGCGGAAGGGATTTCCGGATGGCAAACTGGGGATGTTGCTGGCTACGGTCTATGAGATAAAATTGAACGGCCTTACGGGGCTGCTCACTCCCCTTAAAGGGAAATAATTACTGTGCTCAATGATCAGTTCAATTCTTTGAATACCACAATACCATTGTGACCTCCAAAACCGAACGTATTGCTCATTGCCACGCGTACTTTCTTATGTATGGCATCTTTCAGCACGATCTGTAAGCCTGCAGGTATAGCAGGGTCCAGTTGTGTTGTATTGATGGTTGGCGGAATAATTCCATTTTTTATACTGAGGATTGAAGCAACTGCTTCAATAGCGCCCGCAGCTCCCAGGAGGTGTCCTGTCATGGACTTCGTAGCGCTGATGGATAAATGATCAGGTGCGTCCCCGAACAGGCTTCTGATGGCTGCCAGTTCGCTCAGGTCGCCTACCGGTGTGGAGGTGGCATGTGCATTCATATAATCGACATCTGTCGGTTGCAGGTCGGCATCTTTCAGGGCTAATTTCATACCCTGTAAAGCGCCCTTTCCTTCCGGATGTGTTGCTGTCATGTGATAAGCATCTGCCGTCATGGCGGCGCCTACTAATTCAGCATAGATATGTGCGCCTCTGGCTATTGCATGCTCATATTCTTCCACTACCAGCGCGGCAGCGCCTTCACCCATTACGAAACCGTCCCTGTCAGTATCAAATGGTCTGGAACCTGTTGCAGGATCATCATTGCGGGTAGACATCGCTTTCATCGCGCAGAAACCACCTACAGAAGCTTCTGTGATCGGCGCTTCGGAACCACCTGTAATGATCACTTTTGCCTTACCAAGACGGATGTAGTTGAGTGCGTCCATAATAGCTGTATTAGACGTTGCACAGGCAGATACAGTGGTATAGTTGATACCCATCAATCCAAAACGGATAGAGATCATACCTGAGGCCATATTGGCGATCAGCTTAGGTACGAAGTAAGGGTTGAAACGTGGTACGTAATTGCCCACAGTATATTCCTTTACCTGTTCTTCGAAGGTGAGCATTCCTCCCTGTCCGGAGCCCCAGATGACGCCACTGTCAAATGGGTCCATCTTTGAGAAATCCAGTCCGGAGTCAGTCACTGCCTGTTGTGCAGCTACCAGTGCATATTGTGTAAAGGGGTCTGTCTTGCGTATATCGTTACGGTCCAGTACACTGGCCGGGTTAAAATCCTTGAGTTCACAGGCAAACTGCGTCCTGAATGGATCCGGATTGAACTTCGTAATGCGTGCAGCTCCGCTCTTACCTGCTACCAGGTTGTTCCAGAAATCAGCCACGTTGTTGCCAATCGGAGTAAGTGCGCCAAGGCCGGTGATGACTGCTCTTTTAAGTGTTTGCATGTATCTTGTTTAATTAAGAATTAAAAATTATGAATTAAGAATTGTACACGAATTAAGAACTACGAATTGGATATTATGGGAATCCTTTTGTATAGAAAGGCTCACCAATTCTTACTTCTTAATTGATAATTCTTAATTTTTCTTCAGGAGGTCTTTATATAACTGACCACTTATTTTACTATATGTCTTTGGTCCCATGACCCTGCTCATCAGCAGCGAGGCCAGGAGATTACTAAGTACCAGCAAGGCCCTGTCATAGGCATCGCCATCAAATGCAAAGAATCCCTTTTTACGCCCGTTTTCGAGGCACTGGGCGGTCCAGTTAGCGAAAGCTGCCGACATTTCCGTTACCTTTTCCTGTAAGGATTCCGGGAAGGTCTTATAGTCGGGGGACAGGGTACCCATCAGGCAGACCAGTCCCTCTTTATGTTTTCTGTTAAATGTCTCGAACAGCTGTTTCAGTTGTTTATCTTCCGGCATGCCGGACCATTTGGCTGTATGCTCCTTAAAACGTTCAGTTTCAAAGTCTACCACCGCCACGCCCAGGTCGGTTTTAGTGGGAAAATGATAGTGAATGGCCGCATTTTTTATCTCCAGCGGGTCAGATATGTCTTTATAACTAAAGGCATTGTATCCCTTAGTCCTGATCAGCTGGTCTGCCAAAGCGATAATTTTCTCTCTTGTGTCCTGCATAGAAAGCAAAATTACTTACTTGTAAGTAAGTAAGCAAATATTTTCAACTGGCACTCTTTTGGTGCATATCTGTACATTTATTATCACGTAAAATTGTCTTCAATATGACTACAGCGCGCAATCATGATAAAGAGATCGTAAAGACATTAGAGCAGTTCCTTACCGGAGGACATGCACATGCCACCTTCGATGATGCAGTAAAAGGTTTGCCGGCTGCACTCAGGGGAGAGGTGCCTGAAGGGATGCCTTATAGCATCTGGCAACTGGTGGAGCATATCCGCATTACACAATGGGATATCCTCGAGTTTTCCCGTGATGCAGAACATACGTCTCCTGAATGGCCGGAAGGGTACTGGCCGAAGGAAAAGGCGCCGAAAGATGATGCGGCATGGAAGCATAGTCTGGCGCAGATTAAAAGTGATCTGAAAGCATTTGTGGCGTTATTGAATGATCCTGATGCGGACCTGTATAAACCATTTGCGCATGGAGATGGACAGCATTTGTTCCGGGAGGCGATGCTGATCGTAGATCATACCAGTTATCATACTGGAGAGATCATTGTGATGAGAAGACTGCTGGGGGCCTGGAAGTAAGCCAGATATTGATTAAATAGAAAGAGGCTGTTCACTTTAATAAGCGAACAGCCTCTTATATTTTTCTGCATTATACGCAAAGCCACATATTATCAGCAAACCATTTACGGTTGTCGAAGAAGTTAGCGACCGTCTCAAAGCCCGACTGTACGGCCAGTTGCTCTGTTGTTTCAAGGTCATACTTCTGCGAGATCTCCATGTATATGTATTCATGCAGACCGAAGTGGAATGTTTGTCCGCCGATAGTCACATCCTGTTCTTCCAGGCTTACCAGATAGCTTTTACAAGCCCCTGTGCCAGGGTCGTAAGTCGGATAATGATCAAACTTCGTGATATCAAAATTACCTCCCAGTTCGCGGTTAATACGCTTCAGCAGATTGAGGTTGAAATCCTTTGTAATCCCTGCGCTGTCGTTATAAGCGTCGAGTATAATCTGTGGATGTTTTTTCAGGTCGAAGCCGATCATCACCAGGTCTCCCGGTTGCAGGTAATTTCTTAACTGACGGGCGAATTTTCTTGCTTCTGCCGGTGTGAAATTACCGATGTTACCGCCCATACAAAGCACTACCTTATTTTTATCCGACAGCACGTTGGCTTCCTGCAGCATGTCAAAGTATTCACCGTGTAAACCGTGCACTTTCAGTGCCGGTAACTGAGCTGGTAAGGACTGCTCGAGTTGGGCGATCACGTTGCCGGATATATCGACAGGGTAGTAAGTGAAATCTTTGCCTGTGTTCAGTAATTCCCTGAGCAGGTGTATGGATTTTGTCGCATCACCTGCGCCCAGTTCTACTACGTCAAAGCGATTGGTATAAGAGAGGATGGTCTGGCTGATAGCAGCTGACTGTTCCTGCAATATTTCCATTTCGCAGTTGGTCGGATAGTATTCATGGCAACGCATGATCTCCTGGAAGAGGCGGTCGCCCTCGGCATCATAAAAATATTTGGAGTTCAGGTACTTGTTTTTTGCACTGAGTCCGCGGATCACATCCTGTAAAAAGATCTCTTGCTGGTCCTGTTTAACAGGAACTAATACCGTATGCATTACAGAGGTGGTGGCCATAATGTTATGATTAGAGTAATGAGATTAGTTTATTTTGCCAGTCTGATACCGGTAAACTGCCATCTCAAGGAAGGATGGAAGAAGTTCCGGTAAGTAGCGCGGCTGTGATTGGGAGGCGTTACTTCCGAACCACCACGCAGCACCATCTGACTGACCATGAATTTGCCATTGTATTCGCCAATGGCGCCTGGTGCTTTTGCAAAGCCCGGATAAGGAAGGTATGCGCTCTCTGTCCATTCCCATCTTTGTCCCCAGGAAAATTGTGCCGATGCTGCTTCCCATTCGAATTCAGTTGGCAGCCGGAAACCTTTCCATGCGGCATAGGCGGTCGCCTCATAATAACTGATGTGACAAACCGGATCATTTTCATTTACCGGCTGTAGTCCCTGCCAGTTGTAATGTTGCCATTTGCCATCAACATGATGCCAGTAGAGGGGGGCTTTTACTTCATTTGTCTTTACCCAGTCCCAGCCTTCCGCATGCCAGTGACGGAAGTCCGTATAACCGCCGGCTTCCATGAATTCGAGGTATTCTCCGTTGGTCACGAGTTGGGAGGCAATGCTATATTGCTGGAGATATACGGTATGTCTGCCCAATTCATTATCAAAACAGAAGCCTTCCCCTTTATAACCGATATCGTACAGACCTGCTTCCATTTCTACAAATGGTTTATCTGTCGCAGGCGCGATATAGTTATCGACCGGTGTATCGGAATAAGCCGGCATCAGCGGGTTATGACCCAGGATGAACTTAATGTCCGTATATAGTAGTTCCTGGTGCTGCTCTTCGTGATTCAGGCCCAGTACGACCAGTGTTATAAGTTCGTCGGACAATGGTGTGTCCAGGAACGCCTGCATGGCTTTATCGACATGCTCACGATAGCGCATAACGTCTTCCACAGCGGGACGGCTTAAGTTGCCTCTGTCCGTGCGTATTACGCGGGCGCCTACTGTTTCATAGTAACTGTTGAATACGAAATTATAGTTCGGATCAAATTCTTTGTAACCCGGAAAATGCGGCTTCAGCAGAAATGTTTCGAAGAACCAGGTCGTGTGTCCGAGGTGCCATTTCGGCGGACTTACATCAACGACAGGTTGAACCACATAATCCTCTGTTTTCAGGGGCGCGCAGATATGCATGGACCTTTTCCGCACGGTGTTAAAATCATTTTTCAATTGCATATACCTTCGTGGTTAGTGATGCTGTAAATATTCCTTTAGATCTGATATTGATGTGATATGCAGCTCAGCTGCCTGCTGTTTGCGCATCATTAATGCATAAGTATTGTTGAAGCCAATAGGAGGTAACCACCTGATCTGATATTGTTGCATAAAGGCGGTTGAAACGTAGTCATATACTTTTTGTTTGTCCGCGATCAGGCTGTCAATAACGGATTTCTCCGTCTGCAGGATGACCAGCAAACCGGTACCTGTATATTCCGGGTAAAGATCGATCTGTCCGTTGGTGAGTGCATCAAAACAGATTTTAGTGCCTCCCAGGCCGGTTTTTGTGACTGCTTCCAGGTCAGTATACCCGTTCACCAGCAGTTTATACATATTGGCAAGAATATAACCGTCCCCGAATATTTTAGCACCGATGACAACTGTTCCTTTAGCACCCTTTCTGGCGGGCTGTAATAATCCTTTAGCTTTTAAAAAATCACTGGCTACAAGTGCAGGGTCCTGTTTCAGGTGATCTACTTTGTAGTTCAGTTCAGTCATTACACTATCATTAATTATACCAGATAGTTTATTTAGCGCGGGTGCGAGTTCCGGATACTTATCGAGTGTGGCCTGCCGTACGATAGGGGCCGCATAGTAAGGGGGAAAGATGTGTTTATCATCTTCCAGCACCTGCAGGTCAAAAGCCTTTACCCTGCCATCTGTGCTGCTGCCGCTGATCACATCCAGTGTTTTCTCGTAAGCAGCTTTGTACATGATCATATCGCTGATCACGACGGTGCGCATATTGAGCCCATATACCTGTTTCAGGCCCAGATTGCCATCTTTACGGCCCATGAACTCAGGCGTAAATCCGGCTACGAGGCTACTGCCATAGGCGGCGGGCAGCAGGTAAAAAGACGATAATATGAGCAACAAAAAAGGTAAGATATACAATGCCGTTTTGACGCTTCTCATCCGCAGTTTTTGCAGCCGTGCTACTCCTGCATCAAACAATATGGCCAATAAGGCAGCAGGAATAGCGCCTGCAAGTATCATGTTGGTATTATTGAGCGCGATACCGCCAAAGATGAACTCCCCTAAACCACCAGCTGCGATATAGGCGGCCAGGGTAGCGACGCCGACATTGATCACGGTTGCGGTACGGATACCTGCCAGTATTACCGGCATGGCCAGTGGCAGTTGTACTTTTAAAAGCAGTTGCTGCTGACTCATACCCATGCCAATTGCTGCATCTATCACGGTAGCATCCACCTGCAGAATACCGGTATAGGTATTTCTGATGATGGGCAGAAGCGCGTACAGAAAGAGCGCTACGATTGCCGGTTTAGCGCCGATGCCCAGTAAAGGGATCATGAAACCAAGTAAGGCAATACTGGGTATCGTCTGCAGTACACCGGCAATGCCTAATATGGCGCCTGCCAGCTTTTTTTTGCGTGTGATCAGTATTCCCAGCGGCACGCCAATGACAACTGCGATCAGTAAGGAAATAAATGTTAGCCCGATATGTTGCAACGTTTGTTCCAGCAGTTTGCCGGCCTGTTGTTGTACAAATTCAGGAAAGCCGGGTAGATCTTCCATTGCTGCTGATAGTTTGCTTGTATTGTGTAAATGCCTGCATCAACGCGGCGTTGTCTATGCGAATGAGCTTGTCATCAAATGAATAATATACCGGCGCCGAAAGCGTGTTCATCTGCGCTAAGGCATCCCAGCAGGAAGCATCTGCAGCGAGTATGAATGATACTTTTTCTGTGGCGTGATCTTTCGGTAACAGTGTTAGGATGTCAGATAACTTTACCGCATTCAGTTCCAGCAGCAGACGTTGCTCCTGGAAAAAATGGGTGACAAACTCATTGGCAGGAGAGAACAGCAATTCAGCCGGTGTACCGGTTTGCTGAATAGTTCCCTTATCCATGAGACAGATACGGTCGCCCAGTTGAAAGGCTTCCTGTACATCGTGTGTGACCATGATGACGGTCTTATTGCTGATCTCGTCCAGTGACCGGAATTCTTTTCTGACACTGGCCCTTGTTACGGGGTCAAGTGCACCGAAAGGTTCATCCATTAATAGTGCCGGAGGGTCTGCTGCAAGGGCACGGGCGAGCCCGACACGCTGTTGTTGTCCGCCGCTTAATTGTTGCGGATATGCATCATAATATTCGGCAGCCGGCAGGCGCAATTTTTCCATCAGTGTACGGGTCCTTTCTTCTATGCGTTTTTTATCCCATTTGAGTAAAGCTGGGACAATACCGATATTTTCTGCGACCGTATAGTGCGGAAACAATCCATTATCCTGTAAAACATAGCCGATATTACGACGAAGTGAAGTGATTTCCTGTGTGGTAACTGCTTCTCCATTCACATATATTTTTCCGCTATCAGGCGCTATGAGCCTGTTGATCATGCGCAGGGTAGTGGTCTTCCCGCTTCCGCTGGTACCCAGCAGTACGAGGGTTTCTCCCGTATTGACCTCGAAAGACACATCACTGACAGCAGGCTTGCCGTTCTGAAAAGATTTGTTGACACGTTCAAGCTTTATCATGGCCGGGATTCATTGAGGATTTTAATCCGCACATTGTGCAAGGTTATTTTTCCAATGTCATAAAGAGGTTATTAATAGATTCTGAATACAATGGATGCGCGAATATCATTTCTCTCAGCTGTTTAGCTGTGATCCCTCCGAGCATTGCCATCTGCATAACAGACATCACTTCCCCTCCTTCGGGGCCCAAGATAGCAACTCCCAGTAATTTATCGTCGTTAGAATTAATAACAGCTTTCATAAATCCCTGTGTGTTACCTGTCTCTATGGCCCTGGCTACCCGCGTCATATCGAGGCAGGCTACTTTCACATCATATCCTGCTTCTTTTGCCGCTTTTTCGGTCAGTCCGATACGGCCTAACTGAGGGTCAGTAAACATGCAGTAAGGTACGGGTCTATCTTTAATAGATGTATCTTCTTTATTGACCAATCTCTTGTACAAAATCAGGTAATCGTTGTATGAAATGTGGGTGAATGCCGGTCCGCCTTTTACATCGCCCAGTACATAAATACCCGGCACGTTGGTTTCCAGCTGATCGTTCACTTTGAAGTAGCCTTTGTCGTCTAATTCAATGCCTGCTTTTTCAGGATGGAGGGAAGTGGATTGTGGCGTACGTCCTACTGCTACAAGCAGGTGAGAGCCGGTGATGGCAAGGTTCTCGCCATTGGCGGTGAATTGTAAACGAATGGTATCGCCTATCTGTTCTACTTTCTGAATATTTGCGCCGGAGTGCATGGTGACGCCGGAAGTTTCCATTACCTTTTTCACAGCGGCTGCAACGTCTTCATCCTCATGCTTTAGCAATTGCCTGCCTTTATCAATAATGGTTACCTGGCTCCCCAATCTGCGGAATAACTGACCGAATTCCAGTCCGATATATCCGCTGCCCATGATCACGAGATGTGAGGGCAGTTTGGTGAGTTCCATGATGCTGGTATTGGTCAGATATTTTATGGTATCGAGACCGGGAACGGGTGGGATTTTGGGGAGCGTACCGGTATTGATGAAAATATGCGGAGCGGTAATTTCTTCTTCTCCGCCATCCTTCAGGGCTACTTTCAGTGTCTTCTCACCCGTGAATACGGCTTCTCCGTATATAATGGACAGCCCTTCTGTTTTTTCCATTCCTTTTGTAGCGCCTCCGCGGAAGGATTCGACTACTTTGTTCTTTCGCTGGACAATCTTTTCAAGATCAACTTTAAAATCGCTAACAGTGATACCCCATTCCTGACTGTTTGCAATGACATGGGCGGCGGCGCCGCAGGCAATCATTGATTTGGTTGGCGTACAGCCGTCATTGATACAGGTACCGCCGATCCATCTTTTCTCTACAATGGCTGTCTGCCAGCCGGCCTTAGCCAGCTTTTTAGCCAAAGGAACACCACCTTGGCCGGAGCCAATGACAATTGCATCAAATTTTCTCATAACTCAGCTTTTGCGTTTACTTATGCTTATTCTACGACTTCTACTCCCTTCCAGAACGCGATGTAGCCTTTGATGTTTTCTGCCGCCTGTTTTGGCGCAGGGTAGAACCAGGCTGCATCGTGGTTGACTTTACCTTTGATATTGACATCGTAATAAGAGGCTTCTCCTTTCCAGGCACAATTTGTATGTGTGTTTGAAGGATTCAGCAATCCCAGTTTTACCGATGCCGGAGGAAAATAATGATTGTTCTCGACTACCACCGTTTTGTCGCTTTCCGCAATAACCTCATTGTGCCAGATTGCTTTCATCGTGTTGTCGTTTAATGTGTTATGATTACAGGCCCAAATATTATACCATGGGGTGTTATATGGCAAATCAGAAGATAGTACTTTTTTTTGAATTGGAATTTGCCCGGATCAATTTCTTTTACTTACTTTGTGTTTCAAAGTGATGATAATATCACATAATGCCCTACCGGGCTTTTTTTAGATCAATCTTCTTTGTAGTTCAAAGTGCTTTATATTATGAAAGGACGATCCATACCTTTGAGAATTCTGGAAACACGGTTAAAGGACAATATGTACAATTTCGGCGTGGTTGTACTGGTACTGACACTGATCTTTTTTTGCATTGGTGAGGTGATACCTCCGAAAGAAGAGGGCGAGTTTATAGGCTGGTTCTTTGCCAATTATTTCTTTACCTGTACCTATTTTATTACGTTGTTGATCAGCGGACGTTTAAAAAAGCGGAGAGACGGGTTACCCCTGATGATGCTATTTCTGCTGATATTCCTGGTCAGCGCCTATTCCCTGAATAGATTTATTCCGGTATTTGCGAAATCTGCTTCCTGGTTTGCCGCCACTATTATCGGCTGTGCAGTGAACTACCTGGCATTTGCTTATCTGCGTTATCTGCCGGTATTGGCCAGGCTATGTATGTTCTTTCTGCTGGGCCTGTCTTTCTGTTGTTTCCTGTATATGACGATGTATATATTTCCTATCAGTCTGTATGGAATGATAGGGTTCTTTTTACTGGGTATTCCGCTACATGCGATCCTGCCTTTATTACTTTGTGTGTATACGGTCCGCGTATGGTGGAAGAACAGTCAGCAAAGGCGTAGTTATGATATTGCTTTCTTCTCCGGTATAGGAGCGACTGTATTATTTGTAGGGGTGTATGCATTGCTCTGGCGTGTGAGTGTAAGAGAGATAGACAGACAATATGTCGCTCCTGCGACCGATAATGGTTTGCCGCAATGGGTGAACGTTGTATCGAAAATCCCAACAGGCCCTGTTGCGCAGAAAGTGCTGGTGGCGGATATTGGTTTTTCTGTGCCGGACAACTGGGGAGAAAACAGTATTTTCAGAAGATCGCGGAGGGAGCCATTGTTACATGATCCGCTGGTGATGATCTCTGCATTCCTGGGGGGTACTACCTTCATTCCATGGGAGGACCGGGCACACATACTGGAGACCTTATATGACCATCAGTCGGATAAGGAACTGCATCTCTGGTCGGATGAAAATCTTGTTACCTCTCATGTACAGACAGCCACGCACATCTGGCCTGCATTGCGTCTTGCCTATACAGAAAAGACGCTTAGCGTAAAGAATAACGGAGATAAAAACAGCTTCAATCAACAGGAGGCTATTTACAGATTTCAGTTGCCCGAAGGCGCTGTGGTCTCTTCTCTTTCCCTCTGGATCAATAACAGAGAAGAGAAGGGTATTCTGACCACAAAGGCAAAGGCGGATAGTGCTTATACGAGTATTGTGGGCTATGAGCGCAGAGACCCTTCTGTGGTGCACTGGCGGGAAGGGAATATGATCGCGGTGCGTGTCTTTCCGGTATTGGGAGGGGAGGAACGTCAGTTCAAGATCGGTATTACTGCTCCGTTGTCGCTGGAGTATGGTCAGCTGGTATACCGTAACATTCCATTTAAAGGCCCTTCAGCGGCCGGCGCGCGTGAAAGGGTAGACGTGCGGTTTGAAACAGTACCAGTAGACCTGAATTATTCAGCAGCGTTTGGTCATGAGGGTAAGCAAACGCTAATGAATACTGGCGGATATCGCGAATCATGGGCAGTATCGGTGAAAGATGAAGGGCTGGCGCACCAGGTTTTCAGTAACAATAATGTGACGTATACGGCTGTGCCATACAAGAAAGAGCAGGGAGAGGCAGATATTAAAGCTGTTTACCTGGATATCAATAGCGCCTGGACGATCGCTGAGGTCAACAAAGTATTTTCCCTGTTAAATAATTATCGTGTATGGGTATATGCAGATGGCAAATCAGTGGAGATGACGGTCGTTAACAGGGATCAATTATTTACACAATTATCAGCACAGCGCTTCAGCCTGTTCCCTTTTCATAAGATCGCTGATCCTGATAAATCCCTGGTGATCACAAAAAGCGTGATGCAGTCACCGGGTTTGAGTGACCTGGGCGAATGCACTTTTACAAACGATCTGAAGCAATGGTTAGGTGGATCACATCGTGTGATGCTGTTCAATCTGGGCGGAGAATTATCCCCTTATCTGCGTACATTAAAGGAATGTCGTGCTTTCCGGTATGATGATGGAGAGACAGGTCACTTACAGGCATTACTTCAGGCCAGGGTTTTCCCGCAGGATACAGAGAATGATCAGCGTGTGGTGATAGAAGCGGCGGAGATGGTTATTACGGCGCAACCCGGCACTAGCGGTACGACCGCCCCTGATCACCTGCAACGTTTATTTGCCTATAATCATATCATGCGCGCTATGGGGCCACATCTGCTGACGGGAGGCGAAACAGCGGATACGTTGGCCGCAGTAGCAAAGGAAGCGCATATTGTGACGCCATTATCAAGTCTGATCGTCCTGGAGACGCAGGCAGACTACGATCGTTTTAATATCAAAGATAGCAATGGTAGTCTGAAGAACGCTGCGATACAGAACAAAGGCGCTGTGCCGGAACCACATGAGTGGGTACTGATCATTATAGCCGTATTACTGCTGATCGGACTGAAGTACCGGTCTGTTTTTTCAAAACGATTTAACTGGATAAATGGCTAAGCTTTTCTATCAGCTATTGTTGAAGATGATATACGCCGGTCGTTGCTGGCCGGTGTTGCTCTTCGGTACTTATGGGTTCATACTTTTTTATGGTCTGCGTGACTACTATGAATGGTTTTCAGCGGGCAGCATACTGGGTGTACTGGTCTTGCTGACAGTGACCTCATTTAAGCGTAGTGAAAAAGGAGGTACCCGTTTCTTTCTGCTGGCGCTCCTGCCTTTGTTGCTTTACCTGCTGGCGCCCGCCAAGACATTACTGTGGGCTGCTGCAATATGTGGTTGTCTTTTCCTGGCAGAGACCTTTTATGGCCGGATCAATCAATTACCGCTGCTGGTACTGGCGATCAGCACGCCTTTATTTAAAAGTGTGGCCGATGTATTCAGTTTCCCGATCCGCCTGGTGCTGACGAAGTGGGCAGGGGCTGCATTGCGTCTGATGGGAGGCGGTATCCGCGTACAGGGAAATATGATCGTCATGAATGGGCAGGAGTTTTCTGTGGACCCTGCCTGTATGGGTTTACAGATGACAATTACATCGCTGCTGTGCGCGATCATGATCATTGGTTTTTATCAGAAAAAGTATCAGAAAGTATTGTCTGCGCGTATGGTATTAGCGGCTTTGCTGCTTGTTCTGGGATTAAATATCGGATCTAATCTGCTGCGTATTATCTTACTTGTATGGTTTGGTATTATGCCTGATACGGTGATGCATGATGTGGCGGGTATCCTCTGTTTGCTGGTCTATGTGATCGCACCCGCATTGTTAATGATGCGTTGGGCGGTCAACAGATATGGCTATCCGGAGCAGGCGCACCGGCGCCGTTATGTATTGCGTTCCGCCTTGAAGATGTCATTGCTGAATGCTTCTCTGGCGGGCATCATATTGCTGGCGCTTGTAGCTAAGCCTTTTATAGCGGCCCACAACGAGGTCAAAAAACAAGCAGCGGGCATCCCTGGTTTTGCGGTGGCTGATCTGCCCGGGAACATTATCAGGTTGCAGAATGATAGTCTGCTGGTATACATCAAACATATTCCCAACGGATATTATTCAGAACACCATCCGATGATCTGCTGGAAGGGGAGCGGTTATAATTTTTACCGGGTACAGGAAACGCCGGTGGACGGTCACCGGGTCTATACTGCCCAGTTACAGCAACAGCAGGATATACTGTATACGGCCTGGTGGTATGACAACGGGTTGGTTGCTACCAACAGTCAGTTGCAGTGGCGCTGGGATGCGTTGTTGGGTGCGCATCCCTATTCCCTGGTCAATGTGACGGCTGCTTCCGAAAGGGAGTTGCAACTGGCGGTTAAAGACCTGCTGGAGAAACGTCGTCTGTCCGCGTACTTTTAAGCTCTTCAGATAGTGATCTTTTTGGAGAGACCATCGTCTGTTAAGCGTTCGGTCCTCCTAAAATAGTTTCCGTAACCAAATGGTTTCTTATATATTTGTAACCGATCGGTTAAATGATGTTTTATTCCACTAACAGTTCAAATCCATCAGCAACATGAAAAGCGAACCATTTGTTATTGAACGTACATATGACGCGCCTGTAGCGCGCGTTTGGGAGGCCATTATCCGGCAGGAGCAGATGAAGCAGTGGTACTTTGATACGACTGATTTCAAGGCCGAGCCAGGCGCAGCGTTCCATTTTTACGGGACCGGCCCGGAAGGGGAACGCTTCAAACACCTGTGTAAGGTGACGGACGTAGTAGAAAACCATAAACTGGCCTATAGCTGGCGGTATGAAGGTTTTGAGGGAGATTCCCTGGTCAGCTTTGAGCTGTTTTCAGAGGGAGATAAAACCAGGGTGAAACTGACACATGCCGGTCTGGAAACGTTCCCACAGGACAATGCGAGCTTCAAAAAGGAGAATTTTGTTATGGGTTGGACCCAATTGATCGGTACTTCCCTGCGGGAGTTTGTAGAGAAGGCATAGTCTTATTCCAGGATATCATCCAGTCTGGACAGATTATCCATAAAAATAGGATGGTGATAGTCGTCCAGTCGTTGTAAGGTCACCACCAGCTGATACTGTTCCAGGGGACTGAGGTCTCCCAGTATCAGCCGGGAGATCTTATCCATATTGCCATACAGGCCTGCCAGCAGTTCTTTCCCTTTCTCACTTACCCGTAAAGCTTTGCTGCGTTTATCTTCTTTGTGTACGGTTTCTTCCATGTAGCCCAGTCTTACCAGTCTTTTAATAATCTCCATACCGGTGGGCTTTTCGTGCCTGTTCTGCTGTATCAGCGCTGTCTTGTTCATCGGCTCATATTGCAGCAGGGATACCATATATCCGAATTCATCCATCGACTGAAGGGGAGAACCTTCCAGTGCTTTCTTTATATACAGTTTGGCATAACGGTACATATAAACGATCAGTTTACTGATCAGTCCAGGCGTGTGTGCATCGCCATATCCTTCCTTCGTAAGTGGTGTGTCGTGAAAAGGTACCGGCGGCAGTTCCTTTGTTTGTAACCAGGCAATGAAGTCGTTTGTTTTTGGCTCCTTACCCGTTGACCGTTCATAATCTTCTGCGAGAACGATCAGGTCTTTCAGGAATGTATAATCCAATGAAATCTATTTTGGCAATAATAATAAGATTATATAGCAAAACTGGTATAAAAACATTTTATACTTATCGCTTAATGATATATTATTGTACCAATTTAGTGTGTAAACATACTTGTTGCCCCTGCGCACAACATTTTTATTATTGAAGAACCCCCCATAGCGGAATTGAAAAACGGTTTGAATGGAACATTTCGACTACATCATTGCCGGCGCCGGATGCGCCGGAAGAAGCCTGGCTGTACATCTCATTCATGCCCGCAAACTGGCGGGTAAAAAAGTTCTCCTGGTAGACGATATTGAAGATAAAGAACACCGTCAGCACTGGTGTTTCTGGGAAAAAGACCCTGGTCTGTTTGACGAGATCGTATCCCATTACTGGGCTAAACTATCATTTACGGGTAGCGAGGGCCAGCAGGTACTCGACATTGCCCCTTACCATTACAAAATGATCGCGGCAGACCGTTTTTACGATTACACCCAGCAGCTGATCACGGCAGCTCCCAATGTGACGGTCAGGAAAGGACTGATCGGGAAAGTATTTAATACAAGAGGTAAATCAGCCGTCATTGTCGACGGACAACGTTTTACGGCTGAATATGTATTTAAGAGCGGTCAGCCGCCTGTGGCGCCCGGAGCGGTGGAGAGCAACCTGATCCGGTCTTTTAAAAGCTGGCAGGTGGAGACGGTTACGCCCTGTTTTGATCCGGATATGGCTACCCTGATGGATTTTAAAGCGGTATCGCTGGGAGACAGTGGTTTCTTTTACACCCTGCCTTATTCCTCTACAAGGGCAGTGGTCACGTATACATTGATCGCAGGGGACATACCTGATCAGGACATGTATGATATGGTGTTACAGCGTTATATGAGACAACAGCTGCAATGTAGTCTTTATAGCATCAGCCATACAGAGACAGGACACATGCCCCTGTATGAATATGCGCGTAACAGTATTGATGACAGGATCATTTACCTGGGGACAGGCGCTTATGACATAAAAGCCTCCGGTGGTCATGCGTTCCGCTTTATACAGCGGCATTCGCAACATATCGCCCAGCGGCTGCTGGATGGGGCGCATCCCGCCACTGGTGGCATACGTTTCGATCGTTTTGGTTTCTATGATAGTATCTTTCTTCGTTTACTCGCGTTGCCTGCGGTGTCTTTAAAAGGGCTTTTTTCACGCTTATTCCAGCGAAATTCACCCGCTACTATTTTGAAATTCCTGGATCATGAAACCTCGTGTTGGGAAGAATTACGTATCTTCACAACTCTACACAAACGGGCTTTTGCAACAGAAATATTCAGGAAATTGAAAGGACAAATTTCATCCACAGCGAAAAGTTTTTAGTGTTTGAATGCAATACTACAGCAGGAACTAAATAGATTGACTGAATTAGCCGCTCTGGTTTGCGATGTACAGGTAGCAACGATCTCTATCGGTGATGATCAACAGCAATCCGTTGTCATTGCATATGGCATTCCTATAATTGTACCTGAACCTCCATTCTATCGGACATACGATTTAAAGGGCAATACCGGGCGTTTGCTTGGTACGCTGACGCTTAGCGATAGCCGTCCGCTGCAGCCCGATAATCGTCAGGAAAAGGCTATACAGCTGCTTATCCAGGAGATCGTCGCTCATATTACAGATCATTATCATTATGAAGAATTGCTGGATAGCGAGCGCAATTTCAGGGCTTTCTTCGAGAATTCTCATGGTTTGATGTGTACACATGATCTGGAGGGCAGGTTACTGACGGTAAATAATGCCTGTGCGGCCATATTGGGTTATACCTGCGAGGAAATGAAGGACATGACCTTAGCGGATATCGTTCCAGCCCAATATGAGAATGAGCTCCATACTTATCTGAAGAAAATCGGTACAGAAGGAAAGGCGCACGGTCTTATGATCACCATCCATAAGGATGGCACGATGGGCTCTGTATTGTTCAACAATGTGCTGTTCAGGAATCTCAAAGGGGAATCTTATGTGATCGGGAACGCCATTGATGTAACGGAAAGGCAGGTATTGGAAAGAGACCTCAAGCGTACCCGTGAGATACTGGAACGTACCAGTCAGATGTCCCGTATCGGGGGATGGGAAGCAGACCTGGTGAACCGCGAGCTTTTCTGGTCAGATGTAACAAAGGCAATTCACGAAGTACCTGGTGATTTTCAGCCTACCATGGCGACAGCCATCGGTTTTTATAAGGAAGGAGATAACCGGGAGGCGATTACGGATGCCCTCCGCTTCAGCGTAGAAAAAGGGAAGCCATGGGACCTTCAGTTGCAGATCATTACCGCGAAAGGACAGGAGAAATGGGTAAGGGCTATCGGTAATGCCGAATTTGAGAATGGGAAGTGTAAACGGTTGTACGGCACCTTCCAGGATATATCCGCGACGAAAGAAGCCGAGCATCAGCTGATATTACAGAAGTCCCATCTTGCCGCCGCCAAGCAACAGGCGGAGCAGGCGAATATGGCCAAGTCGGAATTCCTGGCCAATATGAGCCATGAGATACGGACGCCGCTGAACGGTGTGATCGGGTTTACCGAACTGGTATTAAAGACCGACCTGAATGAGACACAGCACCAATATCTGTCTATTGTTAACCAGTCAGCCAATGCCCTGCTGAGCATCATCAATGATATCCTCGACTTCTCCAAAATAGAATCCGGTAAACTGGAGCTGGACATTGACAAATATGACCTGTATGAGTTCAGCAGTCAGGTAAGCGATATCGTCAGTTATCAGGCCCAGCACAAAGGACTGGAGATGCTGCTGAACGTATCCACGCAATTACCCCGCTTTGCCTGGTTTGATGAGGTGCGGCTGAAGCAGATACTTATTAATCTCCTTGGGAATGCAGTTAAATTCACCAGCAGCGGAGAGATCGAACTAAGGGTTCATCCGTTGGAATTCCTGGAAGATGGCAAAGCAAGGATACGCTTTGAGGTAAGGGATACAGGTATTGGTATCAAACCGGAAAAGCAGTTTAAAATATTTGAAGCCTTCCGACAGGAAGATGCTTCCACCACCAAGAAATATGGTGGTACCGGGTTAGGGCTGACGATCTCCAATAAATTGCTCGCATTGATGGGGAGTGAATTGCATATTGATAGTGGCGTAGGCGAGGGCAGCACCTTCTATTTCGATATTGTATTAGCCACCGTAGAAGCACCTGCTGAAGAACAGAATAACCTGGAACGCATTAAAGATGTACTGATCGTAGATGACAATGACAACAACCGTCGTATCCTGAAGGAAATGCTACAGATGAAAGGTATTGCCTGTACGGAGGCGCATAGCGGATTTGAGGCACTGGAACTATTGTCCGCCAATGATGGCTATGACGTCATCCTCATGGATTATCACATGCCTTATATGGATGGACTGGAAACGGTCAGAAAGATGCGGCATCATTTCGGTACCAAATCCCGTGAGCAGGGCATTGTGTTGTTACATAGCTCTTCTGATGATGAGCGGATGATTACCGCCTGTGAACAATTGGGTATCGGACAGCGTATGGTGAAGCCGATTAAAATCCATGAGTTATATAACAGTCTCTCCTTACTGATCAATAAGGAACAACGTAAGCGCCATCAGCAGGAACAGCAGGCGGAACAATGGATCGGTGGCCGTCTGAATATCCTGATCGTGGAGGATAATCCGATTAATATGCTGCTGGCGACGACCGTCGTTAAACGTATTGCGCATGATGCCCGTATCTATGAGGCGCAGGATGGTATAGACGCCATCCGTGTCTGCCGGGCACAGTTACCTGATCTGATACTCATGGACATACAGATGCCTGCCATGAACGGTTATGAAGCAACAGCGCGTATCCGGGAGATCAAAGGAGGACAGCGTATACCGATCATCGCATTGACTGCCGGTAACCTGAAAGGAGAGAGAGAGAAATGTATGGAGGCTGGTATGAATGACTTTATATCCAAACCGCTTATTCAGGATAAACTGATGGAACTTTTCCGGAAGTGGTTGACCATTCCTGTGGAAGAAGAAGCGGTGCTTCTTACCACTGTCCGGGAGGTGAAGGAAGAGCATTTCAATATTGCTACTTTGGAGACTTATCTGATGGGAGAGGACAGGGCTGTGTTGAAGCAATTACTGAAACTGACGATCGATGAACTGAAGTCGGCAGTTTCGGAGTTACAGATAGCAGCAGCGGCGGTAGATATCCGTAAGATCAATCGTATAGGACACAAGATACGTGGTACTTCTCAGATCATCGGGTTGAGAAAATTAGCACGTATCGCAGATCAGCTGGATACACTGACAGTAAAACATGAGCCTGAGTTCAGTCAGCTGATCGAAGCGATGCAGGGAGAGTCTTTGCTGACGATTCAGTTGATGGAAGAACAGATCGCGACCTATGGGTGAGTATATAATTAGGAATTAAAAATTAAGAATTGGAGGCATCAGCGCGCTGGCGATTGATGATAGTGTTGATAGATAACAGGCATTAGAGAATTATTACGAATTACTGTCTTATAAAGTGAAACGGGCTTCAGTACGCTGAAGCCGTTTTCTATAATTTTTAATTCCTAATTGAATCAGTCTGCGTTATTCACGAAGTAGTTAAACTTCTTAATGTAAGCCTGTTTCAGCTTTTCATCTGTCTCTGTAAAGAAGTAGCCATGATACCCACGATCAAGTGCTGTATATTTCACTCCTTCTAATTGCAGCTTTCTTGAGTCAACCACGCCGATCAGCTTGTCTTTATGGAATACCAGTACGGTACGGAAACCCGGGGATGGATCATCTGCTGCGCTTTCGTAGTTGTAGTATTCAATGTATGGTTTGTTGTTATCCATGGATTCCAGCTGGAATTGCTGAATGAAAGACGCCATACCGGCCTTTGTTTTCTCCGGTTGTTCTTTCATATAGCTGGCCAGTGCATTTTCGATAATGGTGGCCTGCTTGAGTTTATTTTGCTGTACAGCGGCATGAAATACGCCGGTATTCACACCTTTGTCGTTTTTGAAAGTCATTTCAATAACAACGTCCTGCAGCACCTTGCCGACGGTTTTACCATTTGCAATGATCGGCGATCCTTTTTTCAGTACCTGACCTTCCTGCTGTGCATCGGTCAATTCTGTCGTGACCAGGGTGGCTGACCATCCTTTAGTGGGAATACCTGCTTCCAATTCAACGTTATCATTTACCTGGGCCATTGGTTTCCCGTTGGCCTCATCCAGCAGCGTAACGGTACCAGCTGCTCTTTCCCTGATGATCTTTTCAGGTACCGGCTTTTTTCCTTCTGTTGCTGTAGCAGGCTTAGGATTTGTTTTGGCCGGTTTTTCTGCTTCCTGTACTGTGCTATCTGCCTGCTGCTCATGTTGTTTGTTTTCGACACAGGCAGTCAGCAGCAATGCTAATAAAAGGTATGAATGCTTTTTCATGATCGCTAAAATTAGTGAATATAAACTTGTTTCAAAGCCTCACGTCCCATAAATACAGGGAAATATCCTCCTTTATAGCCAATAGTCTCATTGATGGTCAACGGCTTTACAAGCAATCCTGTGTTTATCATTTTTCAGCTACCTTTGTTCCATTCAAATGGGATTCATGCATCTGTTTATAAAAAATATGGTTTGTAATCGCTGTATTCTGGTAGTACAGCAGGAATTAGATAAACTGGAGATACCTTATTCACGCATTCAGCTGGGCGATGTGGAGATGGAGCAGGCGCCTTCCGAGGCTAAGCTGGACGCGCTTGGCCGGCAATTACACGCACTTGGCTTTGAAGTGCTGGATGATAAGAAAGACGCTTTAATAGAGAAGATAAAGACGACTATTATACGCCTGATCCATGGTAATGATAATGAGATGCTGAACACGAAGTTGTCAATAGTATTACAGGAAGCCCTGGACGTTGATTATCATTATCTTTCGACACTGTTTTCTTCAACGGAAGGGCAGACGATCGAGAAATATGTCATTTTACAACGGATAGAGCGGGTAAAGGAATTGTTGCACTATGATCAGATGAACCTTAGTGAAATCGCCGACAGTATGGGTTATAGCAGTGTACAGCATTTATCCCAGCAGTTTAAAAAGATCACTGGTCTGACGCCAACCGGCTACAGACAGTTAAAACATAATGATAGAAAGCCCCTCGATAAAGTGTGAGGGGCGCTTATCATAATTATATACATATTCCCCATCATTCTATAACAATCCTTCTCTGACCCGGTAGTAGCTTTGTGAAAAGTTTGGACAATGGCTACAACAACCGGACATATAACAAAAGAAACGTTTCCTGTACTGGAGATGAGCTGTGCGGCCTGCGCTGTCAGCGTCGCCTCCATGCTGCAATCTGTACCTGGTGTATCGGATGCATCGGTGAACTATGCCGATCAGACGGCCCGTGTCACCTATGATAGTGACAGTGTTACCCCTGAAGGATTACGGAATGTGGTCCGTGGTATCGGTTATGATCTTGTCATCGATACACATAACCGTGAGCAGGTACAGGAACAGGCGCAAATGGACCATTACCGGTCGTTAAAGAAAAGAACAATTGCTTCACTGATATTATCAGCGCCGGTAGTGCTGATCGGGATGTTCTTTATGGATATACCGTATGCCAACTGGATCATGCTGGTATTATCAACCCCTGTTATTTTTTACCTCGGCCGGCAGTTCTTTGTGAATACCTGGAAACAGGCCCGTCATCGCAAAGCCAATATGGATACGCTGGTGGCGCTGAGTACCGGTATTGCCTGGTTATTCAGTGTATTTAACACCGTATACCCCGAATACTGGCATGCACGTGGTTTACATGCGCATGTGTATTTTGAAGCAGCAGCGGTCGTGGTAGCGTTTATATCGTTAGGAAGATTGCTGGAAGAAAAGGCAAAATCAAATACCTCTGCTGCATTAAAAAAGCTGATGGGATTACAGCCTGCGACCGCATTCATTGTAGTGAATAATGGGGCTGATACGAAAGAGATTCCTTTAAGTGAGGTACAGGCAGGCGATCTGTTGCTGGTAAAACCAGGCACACGGATACCTGTGGATGGTCAGGTACAAAGTGGCAGTTCCTGGGTAGATGAAAGTATGATCACCGGAGAACCGGTACCGGTACTGAAAGAAAAGGATACAGCGGTATTTGCAGGGACGATCAATCAGCAGGGTAGTTTTTATTTTAAAGCAGAGAAAGTAGGCGCTGATACCGTATTGGCACAGATCATCCGGATGGTAAGAGAAGCACAGGGCAGTAAGGCGCCTGTGCAGCAGCTGGTCGATAAGATCGCCGGCATTTTTGTGCCGGTGGTGATCGGTATTTCGATACTGACCTTTGGTATCTGGATACTGGCAGGAGGGGAGAATGCATTTACGCATGGCTTGCTGTCAGCCGTTACTGTACTGGTGATTGCCTGCCCCTGTGCATTGGGACTGGCAACACCGACAGCGATCATGGTGGGTGTCGGAAAAGGTGCAGAGAACAATATACTGATCAGAGATGCGGAGAGTCTGGAGCTGGCGCACAAAGTAAATGCGCTGGTATTGGATAAGACAGGTACGATTACAGAGGGAAAGCCTGTTGTGACTGACAGCTACTGGATAGCTGCTTCGAATGAACAAAGCGAACTGCAACGTATACTATTGACGATAGAACGGCACTCTGAGCATCCGCTGGCAGCTGCGATAGTGAAGGACTTACAGGATAAGAGCGTTACTGCATTGTCTGGCGCACCGTTCACCGCACTGGAAAGTATCACCGGAAAGGGGATACAGGCCCATTATCAGGGAAGGAAGTACCTGGCAGGCAATCTGGCATTGCTGGCGGAAAATGGTATCAGGCCGGATGATGTTTTAGCGAAGAAGATAGCGGACTGGCAATCTGCTGCAAGGACAGTAATTGCCTTTGCGGGAGATGAAAAGATATTGGGCATTATTGCAATAGAAGATAAGGTAAAGGCGACTTCGGCCTTGGCGGTGGAGAATTTGCAGAAGAGCGGTATTACGGTGTATATGCTTACCGGTGACAATGCGCACACGGCGGCCGCTGTAGCCGGACAGGTCGGTATTATGCATTACAAGGCCGGCGTATTACCCGCAGAGAAAGCTGCTTTTGTGCAGTCTTTACAGGAGCAGGGGAAAGTAGTGGCAATGGCGGGAGACGGTATTAATGATAGCCATGCACTGGCACAGGCGGACGTCAGCATTGCGATGGGCAAAGGCACGGATATCGCGATGGACGTGGCGAAAATGACCCTGATCACTTCCGATCTGAATATCATTCCGAAGGCGTTGCAGTTATCCCGTAAAACGGTACGTACGATCCGTCAGAACCTTTTTTGGGCGTTTATTTATAACATCATCGGTATCCCGCTGGCTGCAGGCGTACTATTCCCGGTGAATGGATTCCTGCTGAACCCGATGATAGCGGGCGCCGCGATGGCGTTGAGTTCTGTATCGGTGGTAAGTAATAGTCTGCGATTAAAATGGTCAAAAATTTAATAATATAAACTATGGAACAACAGTTTAAAACAAATATCAAATGCGGCGGCTGTATAGCAACAGTAACACCATTTCTGAACGAAGCGGCAGGTGAAAATACCTGGAAGGTAGATACGGCAGCACCTGAAAAGATACTGACGGTATCGGCTGATGCTGTGTCCGCAGCAGCGATTATCAGTGCAGTGGAAAAGGCCGGATATAAGGCAGCACAATTGTAGTCGTAGATATATAGTCTTTAGTGTTTTACCGGGCTGATACATATCAGTCCGGTTTTTTTATGGTTTATCTATAGTCAGACTATACTTACCTTCCGTTAGTGCTTCGTTCAGAACGGTGCTGTGGCGGAGAAGAACAAATAAGGGACTGATGTAGTATAGGGAAAGTTCCTATTTCTTCGCTTATACCATGATTACACCGTTATTACGCCGCTATCTGTCCGTTCCTGAGCGAAGAAATAGCGGCTTAATGACGGTGTAATGGGGGGATACATCGAACGATAAAAGAGGTATTCGGCAGCGAATATATTAACGGTATAATAATTGCTCTACAGTAACGTTATTTAACCGGACAGTAAACCCAGGAAATATGTTAAACTCCACCTGGATATCATTTAAACAACCTGCCAGCAGGACGATCGCATTTTGTATGCTGGCAGGTATTTTCACTTTTACAGCTTGCAGAACTAACCGCGGTTACGATCCGGCCCCGAGAATGGGGGCGGAATATCGTTTTGAGGAAGGACTTAAAAAGGAAAAGAACCCGCAGTATCTTTTCAGCAAGAAGGAACGGAAGGACCTGGAAAAAATGGGTTATCCTATCGGCGCACCTAATCAGGCATCTGAGTCAGGCAGCGATACTAAACCGGCCACAAAATCTCCGGCCACGGGAGCATTACAGAAGGCTCCATCAGACAGCCTGCGTACGGACACTGTATTTAAGGTGAAGCCGCAATAGCAGCGATCGGGTTTGTTTGGTTTAGTTTGAATTACTTACATTTGTGGAAATTTTAAAATATCCTCTATGTTAAAGACCTTGTACACCGCTGGGCTTTTCATGGCAGCTACCTGCATGTTTGCTGGTAAGGCCAATGCACAGTTAAAAGGTTTCAGTATTGGTCCTTATGCTGAAATCGGCTCCCCTGTGGGCGATTTTAAGGACACACATAATTCTGGTTTTGGTGGTGGTTTGAATGCTGATATTAAGCTGATCGCAGGATTTGGTGTGACTGGCTCTGCTGGTTTCATGTATTTCTCCGGTAAACGCTACGATATCGTTGATATCGAGGGTAACCAGGTTTCTATGAAAGCAGAAGCTATTAAGGCGTTGCCGGTAAGAGTTGGTCTGAAGTACAAATTCGGTTTCCCGTTATTGTATGTGAAGGCTGAAGGTGGTAGTGCTACATTTGTAGGAGGTGATTCAGACGCGTATAAAGGTACTGCCGCTATTTTCGCTCCGGGTATTGGTATCCGTGTACTGGGCCTGGATGTGGAAGGAAAATATGAGATGTGGTTTAAAGATGGTACCAGTGGTTTCTTTGGTCTGAAAGCCAGCTATCATTTCTAATCTGAGAAAAGTTGTTGCAATAAAAAAGGGCTTCCGGATTCCGGAAGCCCTTTTACTTTAGACCTGTAATTACTTTTTGTTCACTTTAACGGCTTTTGACTTCTTCGCTGCGGAAGTGTCAGCCGGTGTTGCAGCAGCAGTATCTTTTCTAATAACTGCTGTGTCGCGTTTAGCAGCGGCAGTATCAGCTGTGGCTGTCGCTGAATCCAGTTTCGCGGCGAAACTGATAGTGTCTCTGGTAGTAGCAGTGTCTGCTTTGATCGCTACCGTGTCTGCATTTCTGAACGCTACTGTATCTGCTTTAAAAGCAAAGTTGGTAGTGTCTTTGAAGAATGCAGTGTCTTTTGAAAAGCTGACAGTGTCCTTGCCAAAGGCAGCCGTGTCACTTACAAAATTTGCGGTGTCTAACCTGAAGTTCGCTGTGTCGTACTTAAAGTTAGCCGTGTCCATTTTGAAGTTGGCTGTGTCTGGTGAGAAATTGGCCGTGTCTGCTTTGAAGTTAGCCGTATCCATTTTGAAATTAGCCGTGTCCATCTTGAAGTTGGCTGTGTCAAATTTGAAGTTGGCAGTGTCCATTGCAAAGTTAGCGGTGTCTGGAGCAAAATTAGCAGTGTCTCTTACAAAGTTCGCTGTGTCGAGTACGAAGTTTGCAGTGTCTGCATTTGAAGTCATCGCATTTACTGCGTTAGTCTGTGTCATTACGAATGCTCCCAGGCCAGCCATGAGGCCAAATCTCAATAATTGCTTTTTCATGGTTTTTCAATTTAACTGGTTAAAAAATAAAGATCTCAATAAAAGATGGTTGAATACATTTCAACCAAAATCTTGCAAGAATACTCTAACGAAATGTTAAAGTGATTTTATTATTCTTTATGTTGTTGATTATTAGTTGATTGCGAATTTTTCTTGTTTGAGTAGTTTTCGATTGTATATTAAACTTTACTGGAAAAAGTAAGTTCGCAGATATTTCATAATGTGGATCGGAGGTAACAATACCGGGTACACGCTTTCACAATTTCTCTATACATCATGTATAAACTGATACCGTTAACATTTTCTTGCATTATTGTCCGTAGGAAATCAGTAATTATATGGCCAGTGTGATTCGCTTAGTGATATCCGGTTGAGAGGTGCTATTCAGCTGGTAGCATCTTGCCTTTATGACCATATACCTGTCTGGTTACTGCAGTGTGATAAATAAATGTCAATTGAACACAAAAAGTGCTTATGATTGTTGCAGATATTGATTTTAGGGTGTATATTGTTGTGACAAATCCCGTTATGATACGAATAATCAACTTTGTTGCCACAGCATTTTTGTTGCTGACAGGACCAGCATCCTTTTCTCAGACAATGACGCTAAAAGTAAACGGTCCGCAGTCGGAGGTCTCGCCAACGATGTGGGGGATCTTTTTTGAGGACATTAACTTCTCCGCAGACGGTGGTATCTATGCAGAATTGATAAAGAACCGCTCTTTTGAATTTACGGAACCGATGATGGGTTGGAAAGAGGTGAAGAAAGAGGGGGCAGGTAATATATTAATAGTGAACCGGGAAACGGGGCATGCGACTAATCCCAGGTATGCACATATTACCATAACTGCGGACAAAGGTAGTTACGGACTGTTCAATGAAGGATTTCGTGGAATGGGCTTCAAAAAAGGGTTATCGTATAACTTTTCTTTTCTGGCACGCACTACGGCAGGGAAGGTGAGCGGGAAGCTGATATTGGTGGATGAGAAGGGAGCGCCGATAGGAGAGACCACCGTCTCTGCAGGCGATAAGGAATGGAAGAAGTATACGGCAACGGTGACAGCTGCGCGTACAGTAGCAAAAGGAGGCGTACAGTTGTTGTTTTCCGGCACCGGAGCCCTTGATATAGATATGGTGTCATTATTCCCCCAGGATACCTGGAAACAGCGCCCGGGAGGCTTGCGTAATGACCTGGTACAGTTACTGGCTGACCTGCACCCTGGATTTGTGAGATTTCCCGGTGGTTGTATTGTAGAAGGACGGGACCTGGCTAACAGGTATCAATGGAAAAAGACGGTGGGTAAGGTCGAAGATCGTACGTTGATCGTGAACCGTTGGAATACGGAATTTGCGCATCGGGCGCCCGGTGATTATTTCCAGAGCTATGGACTGGGCTTTTATGAATATTTCCAGTTATCGGAGGATATAGGCGCTGAACCATTACCGATCCTCAACTGTGGTATGGCCTGTCAGTTCAATACCGGAGAAGTCGCAGCGGATGAAGATGTGGAAGCGTATATACAGGATGCGCTGGACCTCATCGAATTTGCAAATGGTAGTACGAGCACGAAGTGGGGACAGCTAAGGGCAGAAATGGGCCATCCGGCGCCGTTTAACCTGAAACTGATGGGTGTGGGCAATGAGCAGTGGGACAGTCAGTATATCGCCCGTTACCAGCGTTTCGAGGAAGTGCTGAAGACCAAACACCCTGAGATAAAACTGGTGTCCAGTGTAGGGCCTTTCTCCAGCGGGGAGCGGTTTGACTATCTGTGGTCTAAACTGAAGCCTTCAAAGGCGGACCTTGTCGATGAGCACTATTATATGGCACCGGAGTGGTTTTTGAAAAATAGCGCCCGTTATGACAAATATGAGCGGAAAGGACCGAAAATCTTTGCAGGTGAATATGCCGCTCATGTGAAAGTGCCGCAGGGCAAAAAAGAGACGGATACAGCAGAAGGGCGAAATACCTGGGAGAGCGCATTGGCAGAAGCCGCGTTTATGACGGGACTGGAAAGAAATGCGGATATTGTACAAATGGCTTCCTATGCGCCATTACTCGCCCATGTGGATGCGTGGCAATGGCGGCCGGACCTGATCTGGTTTGACAACCTGCGTTCAGTTGGGACACCGAATTATTATGTGCAACGTCTTTTTACGAATAATAAAGGCACGCATACGGTATCGGTTACAGCGGGGAATCAGGCGCTGACAGGACAGGAGGGTGTTTATGCCAGTGCGACGATCGATAAACAGGCACACAAAATTCTGCTGAAGGTGGTGAATACGACGGATAAGGCGATAGCGTATACAATTGCGTTGGAGGGAGCGGTAGCGGCTCAGGGCACAGCTACGCAGGAAGTGCTGACTGCGAAGGATAAAACGGATATCAATACACTGGATGCGCCATCGGTCGTAAAGCCGGTTACCGCGCAGATCAAAGCCGGAAAGAACAAAGTGGCGATCACCGCGGGCGCTAATTCTCTGAATGTGATCACGATAGCTTATAAGTAAACCGTTATTGGTTTTAAAAGACAGGAAGGCCCGCACTGCATAGCAGTAGCGGGCTTTTTGTTGTATATAGGCGTGAGTGGGAGGGAAAATTTTTGTGAAAAGAGGAAGAAATATTTTTGCTTTGAAAAAAAGATGTAAATTGGTTGTAGAATAGTTTGTTAGCTAACTTCATTCGCCTCAGATTTGTAGTAACGTTGCTTCAATATCTTTTTCTGAGCGCTGTTTTCTCCCCTTTATATTTTCGATGATCAATTGCCGCTTAAACGCGGAGAATGATAAATGATCTATGCATTGTCATAGTGATCTTATTATTTCATAACTACTATGTCTTACAAAGAGTTAAGAAGAAAAAAGTTGGTGATTTTTTTTGAAAAACACTGGCTATTTGTTGTACATTTGAACTTAACTTTAAGGTGAAGTTTTTAAACGGTAAAATAAGACCGGTAATGACAATGAATAAGATCACTTATTATTCATTTCATATTGATGGAGATGACCTGTGTGAAGTAGAGAAGTTTGTGACCACATTTAATGGACCGGCATACGGAGAAGATTATTATAATATCATGTCTGTCATCAGGGAGATGGGCATGAACAGAGGTGCGGAAGCAAAGTACTTCCGGCACGAAAAAGCTGCAGAGGCATTACCGCCGCCATATACATCGGGAGATGTGCGGCTTTATTGCAGCAGGATTACCAGAGACATCGTTATTCTTGGAAATGGTTGTGTAAAGAAAACGCAGAAGGTGCAGGAAAGTAAAGATTGCCTGTTTCATTTTGAGTTAGTGAATGCTTTAAGCACCCAGATCACACAGCGCATTGTTTCTGGCGATCTCAAAGTCGTTAACAAACAGCTTGAAGGTAATTTACATTTTAAAATTTGAGATTGTTATGAGTAAAATTTTCGAAGACGCAATGAATGCAGTACCTGCTTACGGGCAGGAAAGAGCTGCTATGAGCCTCGACGTGGTTGATCGTATCGAGGCGATCCTGGAGATGAAAGGCATGTCGCACCGGGAGTTGGCCACGGCATTGGGCAAGTCAGAGTCAGAGATCAGCAAATGGATGAGGGGGACGCATAACTTTACGTTCGAGACGATCGCAAAGATCAATCTGGCGCTTGGCGTAAAAGTGATCGAAATCCCTCAAGGCGGCCGTAAGAAGACGGTGATGGGACGCTTACATGCTGCGGATACGGTGGTATTGCCATTGAGCAGCATTACGCCAAAGAGAGCGGTACAGGAGGTGAAAAGGAGTAACCCGCTGTATAAGGTTCCGGAAGAGCAGATGTTGTCCCTGCCTTTTGTATTGAAGAAGCATTAATATCTCTACACTTATGTCTGTATCCACCACTACACTGGAATCCCTTTCGGTCATTACGTACAAAGCATATAATCCTGTTGAGGAAAAAGAAAATTATAGCGGTGAACTGAGAGTGGCCGCTATGATAAAGTATCAGGCTGCCGGAAAGAAAATAGCTGTTGTGATAAAGGTGGAAGGTTATATCAGGACGGGCAGGGGTACGCAGCTATTTCCGGTGGGTTATATCGAAACGCTGACGGAGTTTCTGGTGGAAGCGGGACCTGAGAAGATGAAAGCTGGAAAGCAATCACTGGTGATCACACCGGAGCAGGAGAATTGTCTGATAGGTATTGCCTATAATAGCACACGGGGATTGTTGTCTGAAAGAGGACGTAATGACCTGATAGGTGCGATAGTGCTGCCGTTGGTGGCGCCAGAGAAGATCATACGGCAAGTAGTGCAGGAGGCATGATGACCGACGCTTGTTTTCCTCAATATGTAGGTCGCTCCGGGGACGTTTACACAATGTACAGCTTCGTTGTTTGTTAGTCTGTCATCAACTATTTCCGGTATTCTGCTGTTATATGCCTTGTATAGGGTATAACCGGACACTCATGGATTTTAAGCCATCTTTAAGCCGCTTATGCCCGCTATGGCACGCTTTTTAGGCTTTATCTGAGACCGGACTACCGGAAATGCAAGTATATGTTCAGCAATTATATACATCGGTTCCTCTTTTGGATATTGATTTTCAGAATAGTTCCTACATATGCGCAGGACACCACCGTTGCGCAGGTTAAATTACCTGAGAAATGGGACTTGCAGGCTTGTCTGGACTACGCAAAGACCAATAACATTACACTAAACAGTTACCGGCTGAACCGCCTTAGCAGTCAGCAGGACCTTGAGCTATCCAAAGCCGCTGTGCTGCCCAATCTTTCTGCCAGCGCATCCCCTTCATTAATACAGAGTAAGACTATCGATCCGGCTACCGGTGACCTGAAATCGGGTGTGCGGTTCTCGGGTAGTAGTTCGCTGAATTCATCAGTGACATTGTACAATGGAGGATACCTGAAGACGGACATTCAGCAGAAAGACCTGCTGGTGAAGATTGCGGGGCTGGACCTGGCGACTGTTGAAAATGATATTACCCTGCAGATTACTCAGGCCTATCTCAATATTCTGCTGGCGAAAGAGAATATCGTGTATGTCAGGGACGTAGTGGCTACGTCCAGCGCACAGGTACAGCAACAGCAACAGTTTTATGATGTAGGGGCTGTCGCACTGAAAGATCTAGTTCAACTACAGGCGCAGCTGGCCAATGATAAGTATACGCTTGTCACAGCCGAAAATACACACCGGCAAAACCTGCTCGTGCTGAAACAATTGCTGCAATTGCCAACAGTAACTCCCTTTGAGATCGTGGAGCCGGATACACTGATGGGCAATGCCTTACTGACACCATTACTGGACGCCCAGCAAACAGCATTGAATACACGGCCGGAAGTGAAAAGCAGCGAACTGGGGCTGCAGGTAGCCACGTTGGACGTCAGGAAAGCCCGGGCAGGATACTTACCGGCATTGACTGCAGGAGCGGGATTAGGGACCAGCTATGCGCATAATGACAGTTACTCTTTTCTGCGACAGCTGGATAATAACTTTTATCAGCAGGTAGGACTGACCTTATCGGTACCCATTTTCAGCCGCCGTGCAAACAGGGTGAATGAAGAAAAAGCTAAAATAGGTGTGGGGCAGGCAGAACTGACATTACAGAATACACGCACCAATCTGTCGCAGGAAGTGGAACGCGCATACATCAATGTGCAGAACGCACAGGGGCAGTATGATGCCGCCGTTGAACAGCTGCGCTATACGCAGGAGGCATACCGGATTGCCAATGAGCAGCTGAAAATCGGCGCAGCGAATACGGTGGAAGTGCTACAACAGAAAAATCTCTATGTGCAGTCCATGCAGTCATACATTCAGGCCAAATATGCAGCTGCGCTGTACATCAGGATATATGATTTCTACAGGGGCGTGCCTGTCCATTTATAGTATAAAATAACAAGGAATGAAGAGAAAGATCGTCATTACAATAATAGTACTGGTGGCCGCACTTGCCATCTGGTACTTCTTTTTCCGCAAAAAGGAAAGTCAGGTGGTGATCAGTACACAAAAACCAAGATATGGTCATATATCCACCAGTGTGACCGCTACAGGTACCGTGCAACCGGTGGATACAGTTGCCGTGGGTACACAGGTCTCCGGTATCCTCAAATATATTTATACAGATTTTAACCAGCCGGTAAAGAAAGGGCAGCTGCTGGCGGAACTGGATAAGGTATTGCTGCAGGCAGAGGTAGACCGAAATAAAGGGACACTGGCGAATGCACAGAGTCAGCTGATATACCAGCAGGCACAATACAAAAGGCAGGACCAGTTATATAAAGTAGGCGCCATCAGCAGGGCAGATTATGATAATGCGACCTATCTGAATAAGGCCGCCCAGGCCAGTGTGGAAAGCGCTGCCGCTTCTTTGCGGACAGCAGAAAGGAACCTGTTTTTTACGGAGATCTATTCTCCTATAGATGGCGTGGTGCTGAACAGGAGCGTGAGTGTTGGTCAGACGGTGGCGGCCAGCTTTAACACACCTACCTTGTTCGTACTGGCGAAAGATATCACCAAAATGCAGGTACAGGCCAGTGTGGATGAAGCAGATATCGGGAATGTAAAGGATAGCCAGCGGGTATCTTTTACGGTAGATGCTTATCTGGATGAGGAATTTGCGGGAAAGGTACAGGAGATACGTTTACGTCCGTCCGTATCCGCGAATGTGGTGACTTATACCACTATGATCAGTGCCTCTAACGAAAGTATGAAACTGAAACCCGGTATGACGGCGACAGTGACGATCTATACGGCGGAGAAAGATGATGTCATGCTGATCCCTTCCAAAGCATTGATGTTTAAACCTGATTCTGCACTGTCAGGACAGTTTAAAGTGATCACTGTGGCGCCGGCAGCAACGGAGCGCAGGAAAAGCGCGACACCGGTAACGGGTGGTAACAGGGATACGATCAGAAGGAATATGGCAGGGATGGAGAAGAAACCGGAAGAAGCATCAAATTATGTATGGGTGAGGCAGGGAGATACCCTTTTGCAAAAAAAGGTGGTAATAGGATTGAATGATAATACCCGTGCGGAGGTGATCTCTGGTTTGTCACCCGATGAAGATGTTATCACTGGTATGCAGGAATTGAGTGGTAAAAAAGGTACGGCAGGAAGCGGCGGACAAGCCAGTCCTTTCATGCCTCAAAGAAGAAGACGATGAGCCAAAAGATATTGGAAATACAGAACATCAAACGGGAGTTCCGGATGGCAACGGAGGTGGTCCGTGCGCTGAAAGGTGTGTCGTTTGACGTTTTCGCCGGAGAGTTTGTGACCATCATGGGGAGTAGCGGGTCCGGCAAGACAACATTGCTGAATATACTTGGGTGCCTGGATAAGCCGACTGACGGAAATTATTTGCTGGACGGCGTGAACATCGGCCAGCTGTCCAGGAATGAACTGGCGAGATTGAGGAACAGGAAGATCGGGTTCGTCTTTCAGGCGTATAACCTGCTGCCCCGTACTTCGGCATTGGAAAATGTGGAACTGCCATTGCTGTATAACATGGAGATCACGCATGAACAAAGGCGGCAGAAGGCCATTCATTCCCTGGAAGCCGTAAAGCTGGGAGAACGTTTAGGACATACGCCTAATCAGTTATCCGGTGGCCAGCAACAACGTGTGGCCATTGCCCGCGCACTGGTGAACGAACCTGTGATGATCCTGGCGGATGAGGCAACAGGTAACCTCGATACACGTACCTCCTATGAGATCATGGCCCTTATGCAGGAGCTTAACAAGGAACAGGGGAAAACGATCGTATTTGTGACGCATGAACCGGATATCGCTGCTTTCAGCAGCCGTACGGTGATGTTACGTGACGGCAAAGTGGTAAAAGATACGGTCAACGAAAATGTACGCTCGGCAAAAGAAGCACTGGCGTCATTACCACCAGCAGATGATTATTGATTATGAATATTCTTAACCTGATACGGATCGCTTTAAAGGCCCTGCAGCGAAATAAGCTGAGGGCGTTTCTGACCATGCTCGGTATTATTATCGGTGTGGCGGCGGTGATCGCAATGGTGGCTATCGGACAGGGCTCAAAAGAAAGTATACAGTCACAATTGTCCAGCATGGGTTCTAATATGATCACAATACTGCCGGCGAGCAATGTGACAGGAGGCGCCAGACTGGAAGGGGCAAGTGTACAAACGCTGACCATAGAAGACGTAAAGGCGATTCAGAAACAGGCGCTTAATATCAGCGCGATCTCACCCGCGGCCAATTCCAGCGGACAATCCATCAACGGCGCTTTTAACTGGCCTACCAGCATCCAGGGCGTGGCGCCGGGGTATCTGGATATCAGGAAATGGAGTCTCCAGGATGGAGTGCCGTTTACGGATGAAGATGTGAGGGCGTCCGCAAAGGTTTGTTTGTTAGGGCAGACCGTTGTCAGTAACCTTTTTCCCAATGGAGACAACCCTGTAGGTAAGATCATCCGTTTCAATAATATTCCTTTCCAGGTGATCGGCATCTTAGCAGCCAAAGGACAGAGTTCTTTTGGTCAGGACCAGGACGATGTGATATTAGCGCCTTATACCACAGTACAGAAACGCATCCTGGCTACGATCTATTTCAGGACATTGTATGTCTCCGCAGTAAGTGAGGCCGCGACAGATGCCGCAACAAAGGAAATTGAGACCATACTGCGTAAATCTCACCGGCTGAGAGACGCCGATGAGAACGATTTTCAGGTGAGGACCATGGCTGAATTGATCAATACGCTGAGTTCCACCAGTAATCTGCTGACGATCCTGTTAACTGCCATCGCGGGTATATCCCTGGTGATTGGTGGGATCGGTATCATGAACATCATGTATGTGTCAGTAACGGAGCGTACCCGGGAAATCGGTCTGCGTATGTCTATTGGCGCAAGAGGGATCGATATACTGATGCAGTTCCTGATAGAAGCGATCATGATCAGTATTACCGGTGGGCTGATAGGCGTTGTACTCGGTATTACTTCCGCCTGGTTGATCACCTATTTTTTACATTGGCCAACGTTGGTGTCTGAATCGTCGATCATACTGTCTTTTATGGTATGTGCGCTGACGGGCGTCTTTTTTGGGTATTATCCCGCGCAAAAAGCCTCCCGGCTGGACCCGATAGAGGCTTTACGATATGAATAGATGGCATTGGTTGTTGTAGCCTGTTTGTCAGCTAAACATACGTTGAAAATGCCTGGCCAGGTATATCTGTAACTCAGTTTAGCTGACTATTTACGGCTAACATGGCGCTGGATTCGTCAGCGGACCTCGTTAACTACTAATGTTTATCAGTTGTAGATAAGTGCTTGTTGACAATATCCATGGCACGCTGCCGTAGTTCAGGGTGTCCTTTTTCCATGACTTTCAGCAGTTGACGACATTCATGCAGAAAGGTCGGAACGAAATCAGAATCGGCGCCGGTAATGTCATTGGCATTATCAACGATATCAGCATACTTTATTGTCTGACCTGCTGCACTGATCTGGCTAAGCCGCTTAGCTTCCATTTGCTTGCGTTTGCGCCTGTTCCAGTGCGGGTAATCTTGCTTCGAATAGATATCTGTCAGCTCTACGGTCAATGTGAGCGCACGATCAGCTTCAGCGGTAGACAGTGTCTTATGCAGCCAGTCTGATAATTCTTTTGTTGTGACAGCAGTATCTTCCAGTACGTCGTGCAACAGGGCTGCTGACAATACCGGAAGATCTGAAATATAAGTCCTGCATATTTCCATCACTCTTACGGGATGGTTGATATACGGTTCGTCGGCAAATTTGCGCCTTTGGCTACCGTGCGCCTGTCCGGCGAAGTCTTTGATCTGTGTAAGTAGGTCCATCAGGATACGAGTAATTTTCTGCATGCTTCGGCGCATTGTTTACAGCTTTCAGCACATTCCTGGCAATGTTTGTTGCTGTGCTGACTGCATTCTGCGGCGCATGCCTCGCAAATATCGGCACAAATTGAACAAATTTGTATTGCATTTGTGCTTCCCAGGCTCATTAACTGTGCGGTAGCGTAACAAACTGCGGCACATTCCATATCCAGCTGGATACAGCGGGCCATCATGGTGACGTCTTTTTCTTCTGTACAGGAGGATGCACAGTGGTTACAGATAGCCGCACAACGGAGGCAAATCTCGATATAGTCTCTGTAGAAGTGATAACCGTTTTTCATTTTGTGTATTTATTGGTGGTGAAGAAATCCTAAAACGTTCTTTCTTAATCACTTCAAATACCGTACAAATCTGAGCAGGCATGCTCAGCCAATATTGTGGCAGAATTTGCTAATTTGCGCCGATGAAACATACTTTTCTTTTCCATTGTTTGATCATTATCTGCTGCTCCTGCTTTGCACAAAAGCGCGCGCTGGTCTTTCAGACAGACTTCGGACTGAAGGACGGGGCTGTAGCCGAAATGAAGGGAGTGGTGTACAGTCTGTCACCCGATATTCCGATGTTCGATCTCACACATGAAATACCTGCCTATAATATCTGGGAAGCAGCTTACCGCCTGCAACAGACAGCACCTTACTGGCCGGCAGGAACAGTGTTCGTGTCCGTGGTGGACCCGGGTGTAGGATCAGACAGACGCTCTGTTGTGCTGAAGACGAAAACAGGCCATTTCTTTGTCACGCCAGATAACGGTACGCTGACCCTGGTAGCGAAACAGTCGGGAATTGCTGAGATCAGGCAGATCGATGAGGCGGTAAACCGCAGGAAAAACTCAGGCGCTTCTTACACCTTCCACGGCAGGGATGTATATGCATTTACAGCGGGTAAACTGGCAGCAGGGAAGATCACCTTTGAGCAGGTAGGCCCTAAACTGGCAGACTCAGTTGTGACCATCCCTTTTCAGCAGCCTGTATATGCAGATGGCGCCGTCAGGGGGAATATCCCGGTACTGGATGTGCAGTATGGCAATATCTGGACAAATATAGATCAGCAGACCTTCGCAAAGATGCAGGTAAAACCAGGTGATCTGCTGAAGGTGGTCATCTATAATGGGAATGAGCAGGTTTATAGCGGTATGATGCCGCTGGCGAATACCTTTGCGGCCGTACCCGAAGGTAAAGAGCTTTTATACCTTAACAGCCTGCTAAATGTGTCATTTGCAGTGAATATGGGCGACTTCGCAGCCCGTCACCAGGTGAGAAGTGGTCCGGAGTGGACAGTGGTGATTAGTCGTCCATAGAGAATTTTACTTATTTTTGTCGCTTAGCTTTTTTAATCTTACAAATTTCAGATGCCACAACCGGATACTACAAATACGATGTTTCATCTGGCGGCAGACTTTATCAATCATACCAACCGCCACATATTTCTGACCGGTAAAGCCGGAACAGGTAAAACAACCTTCCTGAAATACATTCGGGAGCATACTGCAAAGAATACTGTAGTAGTAGCGCCCACAGGTGTTGCCGCCATAAATGCAGGAGGTGTGACCATGCACTCGTTTTTCCAGTTGCCATTTGGTCCTTATGTGCCCGCGAACGCGCATCTTTTTGGTGTGAACAACGGGGTGACTGATACACATGCGCTTTTCCGTAACATCCGATTTAACCATGATAAAAAAGAGCTCCTGCGTGAGATGGAGCTCCTGATCATAGACGAGGTCAGCATGGTGCGTGCAGATACCCTGGACGCTATTGATGCTATCCTCCGCCATTTCCGCGGACAGCCGCTGCTTCCTTTCGGAGGTGTGCAGGTATTGTATATCGGGGACCTTTATCAGCTGCCGCCGGTAATGCCGGATGATCAATGGCAGTTCCTGAAAGACCATTATGAAAGTGTGTTCTTCTTTCATGCCAGGGTGATGCGGCAGTCAGCGCCGTTGTTCATCGAACTGAACAAGATTTACCGGCAGAACGAGGCTACTTTTATCAATCTGCTCAATGGTGTGCGTAACAGTACGCTGGACTGGGATGACCTGGAAATATTGAATCAGCGTTATCTGCCTCATTTTACCGGCGATGATGAGCAATATATCGTACTGACTACACATAACCGTCGCGCAGACGAGATCAATAATGCCCGCCTGGCCGCCATGCCGGGACAGATGCATACGTTCACCGGAGAGATCAGCGGAGATTTCAGTGATAAGGCATTGCCGACCGATATGGACCTGCGTATTAAACTGGGTGCACAGGTCATGTTCATCAAAAATGACGTGGCAGAGCCCCGCCGGTATTTTAACGGTAAACTGGGAACCGTGACAGATATCCTGCCAGATGACAAGGTAGTCGTGAAACTTGCAGGAGGGGAAGACACGCTTGTGCTTGAAAAAGAGACCTGGCGGAATATCCGTTATTCCTGGAACAAGGCAGAAGAAACGGTAGACGAGGAAGAACTGGGTAGTTTCAAACAATATCCTATTCGTCTGGCCTGGGCCATTACGATCCATAAAAGTCAGGGGCTGACCTTTGAAAAAGCCATTATTGACGCAGGGAACGCGTTTGCCCCCGGACAGGTTTACGTGGCTTTGAGCCGCTGTACCTCTCTGGACGGACTGGTATTACACTCGCGTATTCACCCCGGCGCGATCCGTACGGACCAACAGGTACAGGAGTTCTCTTCAGGCTTCCATAAAGAAGATGAACTGGAACTGCTCCTGGATGGAGAGAAAATGGTTTTCTGGGCGGAACAGCTGCTGAAGTTGTTCGGAGCGGAAAAGATCCTGATGGAACTGCAACAACACGCTGCCTGGTTGAGAGACAAGAAGATGAACGGTATGGAAAGCGCGGTGACATTGAGCCGTGGTTTGCAGCAGCGAGGGGCTCAGTTGCACGAAGTGGGACTAAAGTTCAGGCAACAACTGGACCCCTTACTGAAAGATGTCTTGCTGAACGGCAATACATCTCTGTTGAAAGAGCGTGTAGGGAAGGCTGTAGCGTACTTTACAAATGAAATATACGAAGGGTTTATACAGCCGATCAGAAGAGAAAGAGACCTGGTAAAGAGCATTGCAAAAGTGAAAAAATATGTACTGCAATTATCCGGTCTGGAACATTTCCTGTGGAACAGATTACAGCTTTTCGCGGACGCGAGTTATGGGAACCTGAAATTCAATGAAGGGTTACCTGACTATGGTACATTGCGTGCGCCGGCCAATGAGGAAAAAGCAAAGGAAAAAGCTGGTAAGAAGCGCGAGGCAGGTGGTAGCCGGAGAGGGACGCTTGAATTGTATCTCGCTGGTAAATCATTGGCGGAGATTTCAGCAGAACGAGGTCTGGCATTGAGTACAGTAGAGAGCCATCTGGCGGATTGTGTTGCTAATGACGAGTTACAGGTGAATCGGTTTGTGGGGGATAAAAAATTGGCCATGATACTGCCGCTTGTAAAGGAATTGGGTGTGACCGCTTCCGGTCCGATCAAGGCACGATTGAGCGAGGATGTGACCTGGGCTGAGATAAGGGCGGTGCAGGCGCACTGGAGGCGAGCGATGGAGTAATTGGCGCTGATGAAGGTACTATCAGCTGCGGTGTGGATATGATGATGTCCGGACAAAGACAGGTGCCGTATAGGCACATTCTGTATATGGCGGATCAGGGTGCAGGGCTCATGCATACCTGATTGATTATATTCAGGAGACAAACGTATTGTTAACTTTAATAGATGTAGCGTTGAATGATCAAGTAGAGCATTTTGATGTTTTGTCCATTGCAATGAAGATTGCAGTCGCCGTGGGTATAGGTATGTTGATTGGCCTTGAAAGAAACTGGTCACATAAAGAGGCCGGTATCCGGACATTTTCTATTGTTTCACTGACGGGTATGTTGTGCATGCAGGTAGATACCAGCCTGGTTGTAGCAGGACTTGCCGCAGTATGTTTGCTGATCATTATATCTAACCTGAAAAGTTTCCTGACAGACAGAAGTTCGGAAATGACCACTTCTGCAGCGCTGATCGCGTGTTATATACTCGGAGTGCTGATTGGCAAAGGGCATATATTTACGCCGGTGGCTGCAGCTATTGTGATCACCATGCTGCTCGCCTGGAAGTCAGAGCTAAGGAAGTTCGCCGGCGGATTACAGCCTTCAGAAATAAGAAGTGCTATCCTGCTTGGGTTGATTGGTTTTGTGATATATCCATTGTTGCCCGACCGCTATATTGACCGCTGGGAGATCGTTAATTTAAGTGATGCCTGGGTCAGTATTATAGCAATTGCCGGTATCGGCTTTCTCAACTATATTTTCCTGAAATTATTCAGTTCGAAGGGGCTTTATCTTGGCGCCGTTTTCGGAGGACTGGTCAACAGCACTGCTACGATAGCTGAGATGACGACGCGTGTGGAGGAATCGGGTACTCCCTCAAGGATTACGATTTTGTCGAGTATCATCAATATCTCTATGTTTACAAGGAATATGGTGCTGGCAGCCATTTTTGTCCCATTATCTCTGACCGCGACCTTACTGCCGCTGCTCGCGATGTCCTGTGTGGCCGGCTTCTGGATCTGGCGGGATCTGAAGCAGGAGGCAGCCTATGGAGAAGTGGAACAGGAGCTTCAATTGACATCTCCGATATCTGTAAAGAAAATTCTATCCTTTGGCCTGTTATTTTTAATTATCCAGATAGGCGGCACATTGTTAACCCGCATGCTGGGAGAGGGCGGCCTACTTGCGACTGGTTTTCTGGGAGGGTTGGTCAGCAGTGCCAGTACCACAGCTGCAGCGGCGACCATGGCGTCTCATGGACAGATCTCACCTGCATTGGCTGGTAGTACTGCCATCCTTTCATCGATGGCCAGCGCACTGGTAGACTTCCCGATAGTATGGAAGAATATTAAGGATAAGCGCCTGGTGAAGGCATTTAGCCTGAAGCTGACAAGTGTGCTCGTCGTGGGGTTTGCCGCAGTGGCGCTTGATCATATTTTCAGGATATCAGAAACCCTGATCAATGCAATAAAGTAACTTTTCTATTATCTCGTAAAGGCTTACAACTATCCATTCCAGTTTCTTTCCGGATTTGGGCCTGAACTTTGCAGCCTGGACTATTTTATGAAATCTCATCAATAGACAAAGACTAAAACGTACCCGGGTAATGAATATACTGCTGATAGAAGATGAAACGGATTTACAGGAGGTAGTGAAAGAGTCACTTGCAAAGGAAGGGTTCCTGGTGGAAACCGCTGAGACCTTCCAGGAAGGTCTGAAAAAGATCAGTTTTTACGACTATGACTGCGTGTTACTGGATATCATGTTGCCAGGCGGTGATGGGCTGCAGATACTGGAACACCTCAAGAATATCGGTAAGTCAGAGAATGTGATCATCATATCAGCAAAGGACTCAGTGGATGATAAGATCAGAGGATTGAATCTCGGGGCGGACGATTATCTGACTAAACCTTTTCATATTGCTGAACTGAATGCACGCGTCAAATCGGTGTTGCGTAGAAAGACATTCGAGGGAAAGAATACCCTTGAATGCGCAAATGTAAAGGTTGATCTCAACGAGTTTACGGCTTTTGTGAATGATATACCGATGGTCCTGAACAGAAAGGAGTTTGATATCCTGGTATATCTCATGGCGAACAGGAACCGCCTGATCACCAAATCTTCCCTCGCAGAGAAAGTATGGGGAGACTATATGGATGACGCTGATGATTTTGAATTTCTCTATTCCCAGATTAAAAACCTGCGAAAAAAACTGAAGGATAGCAGCGCAGACGTGAAGATCAGCGCGATGTATGGGATGGGTTATAAGCTGGAAGCATGAAACTGCACAATTATACACTGAAATATCTGGCAATAGCCCTGCTATCGATTATTGTTTTGTGGGGAGTGCTGTTTTATCTGCATATCAGACAGCAAATAGGGGAGAGTCTGGACAGGAACCTCAGTAATTATAAACTTGATTTTATAGAGGCCGCGCAGAAAGATTCTGCTGTATTGACGCGTTTATCAGTGTCTGGTAATTTCTTTCAGGTACAGCAGATCGGTGAAGAAGATGCCTTGGAGGTCCGCGACAGATATGAAGATAACACAATTGAACAGGATGGGGAAACGATCGCAGCCCGGAGGTTAAGCTCTGCTTTTGAACTGAATGGACGTTATTACAGACTTGAAGTGACGACTTCAACTTTAGAGGAAGATACCCTGATCAAAAATATCCTATATGGCATTATCCTTTTGTACCTGGCCCTGTTACTAAGTGTGTTATTTATCAATAATTTACTGCTAAGGAAGCTCTGGCGGCCGTTTTATGCTATTATCCGGCAGATTGAAAAGTTCCAGTTAGGAAAGAATATCCGTATCACAACTACGCCTACCAATATCTCGGAGTTCGCCGCTCTGAATGAGACGATTGAATCACTGGTAGCAAGAGCAGAAGACGCCTTTTCCGGTCAGCGCCAGTTCGTAGAAAATGCTTCTCATGAACTACAAACGCCACTGGCGATCAGTCTGAACAGACTGGAACTGCTAATGGAAAATGAGCCGCTTTCTCCTGAAGGAGCGACCGCTGTTTCACAGGTAATGAAAGGACTCGAAAGACTTTCCCGCCTGAATAAGACCTTACTGCTATTGACCAGGATAGAAAATAACCAGTACTTAGACACTACGGTGGTGAACTTTAATAAACTGATCGCTTCCCTGATACATGAGTTTGAAGACCTGGCAGGGCATAAAGGCGTTCATATCCAGTTTGTGGAAAATAATCCGTCGCTGCTGCTTTCGATGAATGAAGATCTTGCGGGTATATTGATCGTAAACCTCCTGAAGAATGCGATCGTGCACAATATTGAACAAGGGAAAGTGACTGTTGCCACCTATACAGACAAACTTGAGATTTCCAATACAGGTGCACAGGAACCCCTGGACGTAAAAAGAGTTTTTGACCGCTTCTATAAGAACTCTGCGAATAAGCAGTCCACCGGATTGGGATTGGCTATTGTAAAGGCAATTGCCAATCAATATGGACTGAATACTGTGTATAGCTACAGAGATGGCGTGCATGTTATTGCTCTTTTGTTCCCAAAAAAGTAAGATCGTTAGTTGCCGGATAATCTGTCCGTAATAAGAGCGTTCCTCTCAAAGCGTGTTGCTATTCCCGGATTCTTCCGGTTTCGGGTCCTAATCTTGTCGTAGTAACAAATATCTACGACGATGAAGAGAACGATACTATTCCAGTTATTAGTCATGTATGCGATCAATATTAACGCCCAGTCATCAGCGGGGCCCAATATTAAGCATGTCGAACCATTACAGGTAGACCTGATACAGGATTTGAATGCCCGTAAAGGTGACCGACAACTTGAGATAGATTTTGATATTGATCTGCAACATCGCTATAATGCAGTGGGTGTCGAACTGGAATATGAGCACACCATTTCACAGCGGCTGGGAATGGAGGTCGCCATACCACTGAGTGTATATGGTCTCAAATCAGGTTATAATACAGGAGATGATATTCCTCACAACAAAATAGAAGGGCTTAAATTAGGTCTGCAATATACCTTTTCCACGATTCAGCAGGCCAGGACAACCATCGCGCTTGCGCTGGTCCACGAAAGCCTTTTTCATTCTTTTACATCGATGAAAAAAGGCGCTCACCTGATGAAGGGTTATGCTGAAACTGTGGCTTTTGTAGCAGCCAAACGCTGGGGCAGGCGTATACATACGATGCTGTACACAGGACCGGAATGGGCAATAATGCCTGGCACATCCCGTAAGCCTGTTTTGCATGGCGATATCAGTATTCACTGGCAATTGGCAAAGCGCCAGTTTATAGGGCTGGAATACGTTTATAAAAGCGGAAAGGAAATGACACCAGAGATTTATCCGCAGCTGAAAATGGCCCTGACCAGGCATACGGACCTTTGTCTGGCGGCAGCTATTCCCGCAAAAAGAACACATGAAGGGATGAATATCCAGGGAAGTCTGGAGATAAAATTATAACGAATTCCAGATTCTTTCCGGTTTCGGGTTGCAACTTTGTTTTATCAATAAACATTGTCATTAAAAACACAATAAAACGAAAAGCATGAAGAACAGATTATTAGTAATAGGTGCAGCACTGATGACTTTTAGCACAGTATCCGTATCCGCTCAGAAACTGTCGTCAAAAGACGTGCCTTCGGTTATACTGAACAATTTTCAGACAAAGTTCCGTAATGCAGATGATGTGGAATGGAAGTTGAAAAACGGATATTATAAGGTGGAATTTGAAGTGGCGCACCGTGATTATGAGATCAAATACGATACAAAAGGCGCAATGGTGTCTTACGAAGAAGAATTGGATACTGCCGCTGTTCCTCAGCCAGTACGTGCAGCCGCGATGTCGAAACACCCCGGAACAGTATTAACGGAGGCTAAAAAGATAGAGGTTGGAGCCGTAACCTATAAAGTTGAAGTGAAAAACAATTCCGGTGACGAATGGGACCTTGTAATCGACCCTGCAGGTAAAATTATCTCTGATAAGCGCGACTAGCATGATAGACAGCTGTCCAGTTCCCCACTGCGTGCCCCTTCTTTTCGGTTAAAACTGCCAATTCTACCTTTTCTTTCACAATTCTTTCGTAATTTTGGAACAATCATTCTAAAAAGACGAATTCATGGCCGACAGCAAATTAAGAATCAGTGTATTGGACCAATCGCCCATCAGAAGGGGCAGCAATGCAGTAGAAGCATTACAGGAAAGCATTAAGTTGGCCCAGATGGCAGACCGTCTGGGTTTTACCCGTTACTGGCTTTCAGAACATCATAATACCCGCTCTCTCGCAGGTGCGTCACCTGAAATATTGATCGCCAGACTGGCGGCAGCAACGAAACATATCCGCCTGGGGTCAGGAGGGGTGATGTTGCCGAATCATAGTACGCTTAAAGTGGCGGAGAATTTCCGATTGCTGGAGGCTTTATATCCGGGACGTATCGATCTTGGGATCGGCCGTGCACCAGGAGGAGACCGTCTGACAGCACACGTGCTGAATCCATCCAACACTTTCGAACCAAGAGACTTCGTGCAGCAGATAAATGACCTCGAAGGATATTTATCCGACTCCAGAGAAGTAGGTACGATTCACGAGAAAGTGATCGCTATTCCCACCATTGAGACGGCCCCCGAACTTTGGATGCTGACATCCAGCGGAGAAAGCGGCTTGCTGGCGGCACGACAGGGCTGGGCATTGTCTTTTGCACATTTTATTTATCCGGTAGGCGGCCCACAGGCTGTCAGAAACTATAGAGAAAGATTCAAAGCCTCCCAGTTTTTACAGGAACCGGCAGCGAGCGTAGGCATTTTTGTTTTCTGTGCAGATACACAGGAAAAGGCGGATGAACTACAGGCCATGATGGATTATCGTTTGCTGAGTTTCGAAAAAGGAAGATTTGACGAGTTCCCATCTTACGAAGAGGTAAGAGATTATGAATACAGCGATATGGAGTGGCAGCGTGTCATGGCTAACAGAGGCCGTATGATCGCCGGTACGCCGGACCAGGTGAAGGAACGTATGTTGAAATTGGCGGCAGATTACGATGTGAATGAGATCGTAGCAGCAACCATGGCGGAACACGCGGAAGATCGTTTCCGGTCGTATGAGCTGCTGGCAGAGATTTTTGAACTGCAGCCAAGAAACGTTTAATAAAATATCACCTGACATTTACGTAGTATTGGCAGATATTACCGATTATTGTTCCTTTACAGGAAGAGCAAATTAAATTCGTCTGTTTATACTGCAATGGAACAAAAAGATAAGGGAGTAGATCCGGTTACGTACCAGGGTGAATATCAGGAGTGGATGCGCTTTGCGTTACAGTCTGCCGGGCTCGGTACCTGGGACATGGATCCTATCAAGAAGCATGTAATATGGGATGATCGTTGCAGAGAACTGTATGGATTTCCGGAAGGCAATGTGACGTCATTTGATAACGTAATGGCCTATATCCATCCGGAGGACAAGGAGCTGGTGGAGAATGCCGTTAACCGCGCCCTTTCTGACGAGCAGGGAGGCCGGTATGATATGGAATTCCGTACGATCGGCGCCGCGGACCATAAATTACGCTGGTTACGCTGTATCGGACAGGCCTATTTCAATGAAAACGGTGTCGCTTATCGTTTTGCAGGTACCGCTCAGGATATCACCAGGCAGCGTAAAAGCAGGGAGAGACAGGCGATGTTGTTTTCCCTGGTAGAAAGTAGTTCTGATTGTATGGCTGCTTCTGATATGGATGGCGGCCTGTTTTATATGAATGCGTCCGGTAGGAAATTGCTTGGCATTCCGTTGGACCTGGACATTTCTCAGCTGGAAGAAAAAGAGTTGTATGATGCTGAAAATTATCAGTCTTTCTGTAATGACGTATTGCCAGGGCTGAAAAACGGCCGAAAATGGACCGGTACCCTCTATCTGAAACATTATCTTACCCAAGAAATTATTCCTTTTCACGCGGATTATACCGCTATTAGAGACCCAAGGAACAATAACATTATTGGCCATGGGGCTTCCCTGCGTGATCTTCGACCTGAACTGGAAGCCAAGAAGGAGCAACAGAAATTACTCGCCTTGCTGGAAAATAGCCGTGATTTTGTAAGCCTGTCTGATGAAAATGGACAAGTTTCTTATGTCAATGCGGCTGGTCTGAAGCTTGTGGGACTGGATAGTTTGCAGCAAGCAAGGATCCATAACAGCAACTATCTGATGCCGGAAGAACAGGAACGCCTTAAACAGGAGGTGAATGTCCAATTATTCAGCCGGGGACAATGGTCAGGGGAAATATCCTATCGTCATTTTAAAACGGGCGAAATCATACCTGTACAGGCGACTACCATGCTTGTATATGATCCGGTAACTGGTGCTTCTCAGGGAAGAGCCAGTATCGCACGTGATCTGCGGGAGGAAAAGGCGCTGCGTCAGCAGATGATCGATAACGAGCAGGAACTGGAAAGATTGGTGGAACTACGGACGGACGAGCTGAAAAAGGCTAATATCGACCTGAATATCGTGAACCAGAACCTGGAGCAGTTTGCGTATGTGGCCAGCCATGACTTACAGGAGCCGCTGCGTAAGATCAATATGTTCTCTGCCCTGTTACAGGATAAATATGCCAATGAACTGAATGAAACGGGTGTACGTAATCTCGGTATTATCCGGAATGCGGCTACCCGTATGACCACATTGATACAGGACCTGCTGGCCTTCTCCAGGGTATCCCGTCAGGACCATCTCTTTGAAAAAGTCGATCTGCGGCAGATACTTGAACAGGTAATAGCCGATGTGGACGTCACCATACAGCAGAAAGGGGCCAGGATCGAATACGACGGGCTTTGTCCGGTGAAGGCAATTCCGCTGCATATGACCCAGTTATTCCAGAATCTGTTAAGTAACGCCCTGAAGTTCAGTAAAGTAGAAGAGCCGCCAGTGATCACTGTCAGTTCCAGGATGATGGACCCGCAGGAAGTAGCGGCACATCCACAGTTACAGAACGGCACAACTTATTGTGAAATAAGGGTAAAGGACAACGGCATCGGTTTCGCTCCAACATATGCACGCAAAATATTTGTCATCTTCCAGCGTCTTCATGGGCGGGGAGAATATGAGGGAAGCGGTATCGGGCTTGCGTTATGCCAGAAAATTGTGATCGCTCATCATGGTATTATCTACGCAGAATCGGCAGAAAAAGAGGGTGCTACCTTCACAGTTATTCTACCGGCGTACACTTGATTATATTTTTTTATATTTTTGCTGGAAATAACTGATCCTATCCTATGAGAAAATACTTCCTGCTGATTGCAGCTATAGCGCTGACGTTTGCTGCCTGTACCAAGGAATCCGGCGTGGGCGGTGGAACAAACAATCCGGGCGATTCAACGTCTACACCTGGAAATGGATCCGGCTCCAATGGTGGTAGTGGTGGAAAGACTGCTGATAGTGTTGTAATCTTTACAGACCTGAAATTCTCCCTGACCCCTGGTAACGAAAGTTATGGTCGTGCGTTCTCTTCTTTCAAAGGGAAAGTCTACCCGGATAAAGAGATCCCTGATACAATGGGAAAATACATCGACATCTTTTTCAACAACTTTGGTGCGAACTATATGTTCTTCGCCAGCGCGAATGACGCCACCGTTGATCTGAAAATACCTGGTACACTGACTACCCTGGTGCGTAACCATGTACCGATAGATACATTTGATGTAAATGCTTTCGATACGATCATGCATGCATCCACTATCAAGAAGCTCACTATAAAAACTGATGATCAATCTTTTGCAACAGCCGACCTGCCACTGGTAGTGTTCTTCCAGAATGGCTTTGGCAAGAAAGGTATCATTAAAGTGAAAGCACTGAGCACTGACTACATAATTGCAGACGTGAAAGTAACGTACTGATATTAAGATATTTATGCAGAGAGAATAAAGGCTGTCCGCTGTTAGCGGATGGCCTTTTCTAATTTTAGCCCCAGTAGGAGTGTGTAGGACAGTTGCCCCATGGTGTTTGTTTAAATTTGAAAGGTTCCACGAATAAAACAAACAATTCCACATTTATGCAAGCTATTTTAGGTGTATTCTTTCATTTTATCGGAGGTTTTGCCTCGGGCAGTTTTTATATCCCTTTTAAGAAAGTAAAGAACTGGTCCTGGGAAAGTTACTGGATCGTTGGTGGTTTCTTTTCCTGGCTGATCGTGCCATTTCTGGCTGCCTGGATCACTGTACCGGATTTTCTGAGCATCATCAGTGCAACAGACGGTACAACACTTTTCTGGACTTATTTCATGGGCGTATTGTGGGGCATTGGTGGTCTGACTTTTGGTCTGGCCATGCGTTATCTGGGGATGTCCCTGGGAATGTCGGTAGCATTGGGATACACTTCGGCTTTTGGGGCACTGATCCCTCCTATATACAGGGATATTTTCACAAATGATACAGAACATACCTTTTCAAATATGATCCAGAGTCCCGGCGGATTACTGGTGTTATCCGGCGTAGCCGTATGTCTGATCGGTATCGCGATCTGCGGCGCTGCCGGTGTAATGAAGGAACGCGAGCTTTCTGATGAAGCAAAAAAGCAAAGCATCCAGGAGTTCAATCTGCGTAAAGGATTGATCGTGGCCACTATATCAGGCGTGCTCAGTGCCTGTTTCAATTTCGGCATAGAGGCAGGTAAACCGATGGCAGCTATCGCCGTGGAACAGGGCAGCAATCCGCTGTTCCAGAACAACGTCATCTTCGTAGTGTTATTATGGGGGGGATTGACCACCAATCTGTTCTGGTGTATGATCCTCAATGTACGTAATAAGACTTTCGGTGATTATGTAAATAAAGACACGCCGCTGGCCGGCAACTACTTCTTTGCCGCCCTGGCAGGCACCACCTGGTTTTTCCAGTTCTTCTTCTATGGGATGGGTGAAAGCAAACTGGGGAATGGCGCCAGTTCCTGGATCTTACATATGGCTTTCATTATCATGATATCCAGCCTCTGGGGCATTACCCTGAAGGAGTGGAAAGGCGTAAGCCGTAAAACGTTCGGAACAATACTGCTCGGTGTATTGACCATCTTTTTGTCTGTGATGCTTGTTGGATACGGTAACTCGATCTGACAAAGCAGGAGAATCATTGTAATTAATTTAAACAAGAATATATGTCGGTTTCTTCCTTAACAAATTTCAAACACGTAAGCTATCTCTGGGATGAGCAGAAAGCCGCAGCACTGGCGGGGGATGAAGTAGCATTGCTGATTTACCGTTCCAACCTGCTGGGAGCCGATTTAAGGCTGACGAATTACGGTGGCGGTAATACCTCCTGCAAGGTAATGGCCAAAGATCCGCTTACTGGTAAACAAACGGAAGTCATGTGGGTAAAAGGTTCCGGTGGAGACCTCGGAACACTGAAACGCAGTGGTCTGGCTGCTTTATATGTCGACAGACTGCATAGCCTTGAAAACATTTACAGAGGGATCGAGCATGAAGATGAGATGGTGGAACTGTTCAATCATTGCATCTTTGACCTGAGCTCTAAAGCCCCTTCTATTGATACGCCATTACACGGTTTTCTGCCGTTCAAACATATAGATCACCTGCATCCTGATGCGGCTATCGCGATTGCTGCGGCAAAAGATGGTAAACGCATCACAGAAGAATTATTCGGTGGTACGATCGGCTGGGTACCCTGGCAACGTCCGGGTTTTGACCTGGGGCTGCAACTGAGACAATGTCTGCAGGATAACCCTGGTATCAGAGGTATCATGCTGGGTTCTCATGGTCTGTTCACCTGGGGGGATACTGCTTATGAAAGCTATATCAATACCCTGGAAGTAATTGAGCGTTGTGCGGCTTACCTGGAAGAAAATTATGGCAAAAAAGGGCCTGTATTTGGCGGTGCGCGTATCAGTTCTCCGGACGCAGAAGTGCGTAAGAAACAGGCTGCAGCACTGGCGCCGGTGTTACGCGGACTTTGTTCTGGTCATACCCGCATGGTAGGACATTTTACCGATGATCCGCGTGTACTGGAATTCATCAATTCAAAAGACCTCGACAGACTGGCGCCGCTGGGTACCAGTTGTCCGGACCACTTCCTGCGTACGAAGATCAGTCCGTTGGTATTGCCACTGGAACCTCAGGCGTCACTGGAAGATATAGATGCAGTGAAGCTGCATCTGGAGCCAATGTTTGGGGCCTATAGAGACATGTATACCGACTATTACAATACCTGCCGCCATCCGAATAGTCCGGCTTTACGCGATCCCAATCCTGTTGTGATCCTTTATCCGGGCATTGGTATGTTTACCTTCTCAAAAGATAAACAGACAGCCAGGGTTGCAGCGGAATTCTATACCAATGCGATCAATGTAATGAAAGGAGCAGAGGCGATCTCTGAATATACCGCTTTACCAAGACAGGAAGCTTTTGATATTGAATACTGGTTACTGGAAGAAGCGAAATTACAGCGTATGCCAAAACCGAAAGCATTGTCTGGTCGTATCGCATTGATCACGGGTAGTGCAGGTGGTATTGGTAAGGCTATTGCGAAGAGATTTGCAGATGAAGGCGCTTGTGTGATCATCAATGATAATGACGCCGGCCGTCTGCAATCAGCAAAAGAAGAATTTACAAAACAATACGGTGCGGATGTGTTTGCAACAGCTGTGCTGGACGTAACCAAAGCAGCTGATATATATGCTGCATATGAGGTGGCCAGTCTGGCATTTGGCGGCGTTGATATGGTGGTGAATTGTGCCGGTCTGTCAATCTCCAAGCCATTGGAAGCCCATACGGAGAAGGACTGGGACCTGTTGTATGATGTACTGGTGAAAGGTCAGTTCTTAGTGACGCAACAAGGCGTAGAAGTGATGCGTAAACAGGACCTCGGTGGAGACGTCATCAATATTGTCAGCAAAAATGCGCTGATGAGTGGTCCGAATAATGCCGGCTACGGTTCTGCGAAAGCTGCGCAGTTACACCTGAGCCGTCTGAATGCAGCAGAACTGGGTAAGGATGGTATCCGCGTGAATGTGATCAATCCGGATGCCGTTATCGCAGATAGTAAAATATGGGAAGGCGATTGGGCTGCTGGTCGTGCGAAAGCATATGGTATTACGGTGGAAGAGCTGCCGGGCTACTATGCGAAACGCACCCTGCTGAACCAGGTGATCCTTCCTGAAGATATTGCCAGCGCCTGTTTCGCTGTTACCGGTGGTTTGCTCAGCAAATCAACTGGGAACGTGATCAACGTAGATGGCGGAGTAGCGGCAGCATTTGTAAGATAATGTCATAAGTTCTTCAGTTACATCCCTTAACATTGAGACAACACATGCTTCTGGTTTCCACCAGAACGGCATGTGTTGCCCATGTGAGGAGATTTGCCGTTACTAACGAAAAACTTTTCCTAATTTACTCATGACCCAAACCACCCGTTATGAATATAGAAAAATTCCAGACCGCTGCTTTTAATGATTCCCATATACAGGCACATGAGCGCAATTTTGAGCATGTTGCGGCGGGCGTTCCCGACGTACAGGACCTTGTTCAGAAATTACAGGATTTCCAGGTAGCGATCCCCAGCTGGGCGCTGGGTACAGGTGGTACCCGTTTTGGCCGTTTCTCCGGAGGAGGAGAACCGGGTAATCTTGAAGAGAAGATTTCTGACATCGGCATATTACACGCACTGAACAGAAGCAGTGGCGCTATTTCCCTGCATATTCCCTGGGATATTCCGGAGAATGCGTCCAGCATCAAAGCACTGGCGGCGCAATATGATATCCGTTTTGATGCGGTTAATTCCAATACGTTCCAGGACCAGGCAGATCAGGCGCATAGTTATAAATTCGGCTCACTGCACCATGTAGATAAGGCAGTCCGCAAACAGGCAATAGCACATAATATCGAAGTGATCAGATATGGCGTGGAACTTGGGTCGAATGCACTTAGCCTCTGGCTGGCAGATGGGTCCTGTTTCCCTGGTCAGCTGAATTTCAGGGGGGCATTCAAGCGTACGCTGGACAGTTTGCAGGAGATTTATGCAGCATTGCCGGATGCCTGGAAACTGTATATCGAATACAAGGCATTTGAGCCTAATTTCTACTCCACCACAATTGGCGACTGGGGCCAATCCCTGCTTTTCGCCAATAAACTGGGTCCTAAGGCCTATACACTGGTTGACCTGGGACATCATTTACCCAATGCCAATATCGAGCAGATCGTCTCCTTATTGCTGATGGAAGGTAAACTGGCTGGTTTCCATTTCAATGACTCCAAATATGGCGATGACGATCTTACTGTAGGCAGTATCAATCCCTATCAGCTGTTCCTGATCTTCAATGAACTGGTGGATGGAATGGATGCCCGTGGTATGAATCATGCGACTGATCTGGGTTGGATGATCGATGCTTCTCATAATGTGAAAGATCCGCTGGAGGACCTCCTGCAATCTGTTGAAGCCATCATGATCGCGTACGCACAGGCATTATTAGTCGATACAAAAGCATTACAGGCCGCACAACAGAACAACGATGTTGTCGCTGCACAGGAGATATTACAAGCAGCTTATCGTACAGATGTTCGTCCGCTGGTAGCACAGGCGCGCCTGCAGGCAGGAGGTGTTTTACAACCTGTTGCTTTCTATCGTGAGTATAAGATAAGAGAACAGCTCATTAAAGAAAGAGGGCTGAAGACGGTTGCTACAGGACTTTAAATCTTAATTCTCCCCATGCGTTGTATTGCGATACTCGACATTGGTAAAACCAATAAAAAAGCCTTTCTCATAGATGAACACTACCGGATCGTCCGGGAGAGTGGCACCTGTTTTCCTGAAACAAAAGACGAAGACGGTGATCCGTGTGAAGACATTGCATTGCTGACCAACTGGGTAAAAGACACGCTCTGTGAGCTGGTCGCTTTACCTGAATATACGGTGGTCGCGATCAATTTCAGTACTTATGGCGCCAGTATGGTCTACCTGGATGAGGAAGGACATGTACTGGCGCCTCTTTATAACTACCTGAAGCCATTTCCGCAGGGGATGCAGGAAAAGCTCTGTGCTGATAGTGGCGGACTGGATAAGGTATGCAGCGATACTGCCTCTCCGGCACTGGGTAGTCTGAATGCCGGATTACAGCTGTACCGTATCAAACAGACGAGAACTGCGTTATTTGACAAGATCAGGTATGCACTGCATCTGCCGCAGTATATCAGTTTTCTGGTAACAGGACAACCCCTGTCGGATATTACCAGTATTGGTTGTCATACGATGTTATGGGACTTTTCCCGGCAGCGCTATCATGAGTGGGTGCTGAAAGAGGGACTGGCGGAGAAACTGGCGCCGGTATTTCCGGGGAACAGGGTATTGCCTGCCACTATTGAAGGACATAGTTATATGGCGGGTGTCGGGCTGCATGACAGTTCTGCGGCACTGATCCCTTACTTATCCAGCTTTTCTGAGCCATTTGCCCTGATCTCGACGGGCACCTGGTGTATTACCCTTAATCCGTTCAATAATAGCCCCTTAACTGCCGCCGAACTGGCGTCTGACTGTCTTTGCTATCTCACTTACGAAAACCGGCCTGTAAAGGCCGCAAGACTGTTTGCCGGCAACGAACATGAGCAGCAGGTGAAAAGGCTGGCAGAATATTATCAGACACCGGTAAATTACTACCAGCAAGTCGTATTCGACCCCGCTATATTTGCTCAATTGCTCGCGGTACCTCAGCAACACCAAAAGCCTGTACCTGGTACAGGTCTGTTGCGGTCTTCCCGCTTTGCAGAAAGGTCATTGACTGACTTTACCAGCTATGAGATCGCTTACCACCGTTTATTGATGGATATCATGGAACAGCAGCAGTTCTCTTCATCGCTGGTATTAGCAGACACACCGGTAAAACGGATTTTCGTGGACGGTGGATTTAGCAGGAATACGGTATATATGCATCTGCTGGCAGCAGCATTCCCCCATATGGAAGTGTATGCCGCCTCAGTAGCCCAGGCTACGGCAGTAGGAGCCGCTCTCGCTATCCACAGGCACTGGAATGCCCAACCATTACCGGCTGACCTTGTAGAGATGAGACATTATAGCCACGGCTCGATTTATATTTGAACAAGATGAAAGTAGGACTATTCATACCATGTTACATCGACCAGTTTTATCCACAGGTAGGTATCGCCACGTTATCGCTACTGGAGAAACTGGGTTGTGAAGTGGTATACCCGCAGGGACAAACCTGCTGTGGTCAACCCATGGCCAATTCCGGATTCGAACACCTCACCTCCGGTTGTAATACGCTTTTCGTAGACCATTTCCAGGATTTTGACTACATCGTAGGGCCTTCCGGAAGCTGCGTACTGCATATCAAAGATCATCTGCATGTACCGGAACGGGAAGATAAAGCTACGCATATCCGCCAGCGCATTTATGAACTGGCCGAATTCCTGACGGATGTACTCAAGGTGGAAAGTCTGCAGGCCAGATTCCCGCACAAAGTAGGTATTCACCAGAGTTGTCATGGACAACGTGGTCTGGGCCTCTCTCAGATGAGCGAGCTGGTAGCAGAACCATTCTCCAAACCACAACAGTTATTGCAGATGGTGGAAGGGCTGGAACTCGTAGAACTCAAACGTAAGGATGAATGCTGCGGATTTGGCGGTACTTTCTGTGTGTTTGAGGAAGCCGTTTCGGTAAAGATGGGGAAAGACCGTATTACAGATCACGTCAATAATGGCGCTGAGTATATCACCGGAAATGATGTAAGTTGTCTGATGCACCTGGAAGGGATTTTACGCAGACAGCAAAGCAATGTAAAGGTGTTGCATATGGCGGAAATATTAAATGCTAGTATAGACTAATCAATGGAACACGAGAATCATAAACATCAGGAACACGCAGTCCTTGCTGACGCCTTCAACCAGAATGAGCCCCGTGTGGACTGGCATGATGAGACGCTCTGGTGGGTACGTCAGAAACGTGACCGGATGGCCTGGAGCATTCCGGAGTGGGAGGAATTGAGAGAAGCAGCTTCTCAGATCAAACATAATGTGCTGGGTAATATGCATGATTACCTGCTCGAGTTTGAGAAAAACGCGATGGCCAATGGTGCTGTCGTTCACTGGGCTGCAGATGCTGCCGAGCATAATAAGATCGTGCTGCAATTGCTCCGGGAACAGGGTGTAAAGCGTATGGTGAAGAGTAAATCCATGTTGACGGAAGAGTGCCACCTGAACCCATATCTCGCAGAGCATGGCATTGAGGTAATTGATACCGATCTGGGTGAACGTATCGTGCAGCTGGCAAAGGAACCGCCCAGCCATATCGTGCTGCCGTGTATCCATAAGAAGAAAGAAGAGATAGGGGACCTGTTCCATGAACATCTGGGCACACCTGCGGGGAATGCTGATCCGAAGTTCCTGACAGCAGCTGCCCGTCAACACCTCAGAAAGGAGTTCATTCAGTCAAGGGTCGCTATTACAGGCGTCAATTTCGCTGTTGCTGAAACGGGCGAGATGGTGGTTTGCACCAATGAAGGAAATGCCGATATGGGCGCTCACCTGGCAGATGTACATATTGCGTGTATGGGTATCGAAAAGCTCATTCCGCAGCGTAAACACCTGGGCGTATTCCTCCGTTTACTGGCAAGAAGTGCGACAGGGCAACCTATTACCACATACAGCAGTCATTTCCGTAAACCGAAAGAAGGACAGCAATTACATATTGTACTGGTTGATAATGGCCGTAGCCGTCAGCTGGGCAGGGAAGATTTCCGTAACTCCCTGAAGTGTATCCGTTGCGGGGCCTGTATGAATACCTGTCCTGTATATCGTCGTAGTGGTGGTCATAGCTACCATAATGCGATCGCAGGACCGATCGGGTCTATCCTGGCGCCTAACCTGGATATGAAAGATTATGCCGATCTGCCTTTCGCCTCCACTTTATGTGGATCGTGTTCGAATGTTTGTCCGGTGAAGATCGACATACACCAGCAACTCTATAAATGGAGACAGGTGATCACTAAAGAGGGGTATACCAAAAAGACCAAAGCTGCAGGTATGCACGCCATGAATATCGTGCTGTCCAAGCCAGGACTGTATAAAACAGCCGGTGGCGTAGGTCGTTGGGTGATGCGTACGTTCCCTGCTGTGGTGAACAATGGTATGAACCCATGGTATAAACAGCGCGAAATGCCGGCTCCCCCGAAAGAGTCATTTGCCGACTGGTATAAGAAGAACAGGAAGTAAGCACACCATCGGGCAACTATTCTCAATTGTAAATTTGTAATTACGCTATGTCACGCGAAGCGATACTCGCCGCTATAAAAAAGAATCAGCCTGAATACCAGGCATTACCCGATCTGTCAGGCTTTGGCCAGGCAGGTCCGGGAGACCCTGCTGCCTTTAAAAAGGTAGTGGAGACGCTCGGTGGTCAGGTATATGAAATCACCTCATTCGCAGAAATACAACCGCTTGTAGCGGAACATTATACTGATCTGAAACAGGTCGTCGCTATTAAGGAAGAATACCTCCCCGGCGCCGCTACACAGTGGCAGACAGGAGATGGTCGTCAACTCGAACATGTGGACCTGGCTATTATCCCCGGACAACTCGGGGTAGCCGAAAATGGCGCTATCTGGGTGACGGAGAGTGAGATCGAAGTGAGAGTGTTGCCGTTTATCACACAACATCTGGCGATCGTCATTGACAGTAAAAGTATTCTTCCCACCATGCACGACGCCTATGCACGTATCGGTGCGCCGTCAACTGGTTTTAGCGCCTTTATCGCCGGACCATCCAAGACAGCGGATATCGAACAATCATTGGTGTTGGGCGCGCATGGGGCGAAAAGTCTGACGGTCTTTATGATCGGATAACCCATCAATTTCCATGTTATGAAAATCGCTTTTAAAATGCAGCTCAAGCCGGGCTGTAAAGAAGAATACCGCAAACGCCATGATGCCATCTGGCCGGAACTGAAAGCATTGCTGAAAGACAATGGCGTAAGCGACTATTCTATCTTCCTGGACGAGGAAACCAATACCTTGTTCGGCGTGCAGCAGCAAACAGGAGAGCAGTCATCCCAGGACCTGGGGGCTTTGCCCATTGTACAGCGCTGGTGGGCCTATATGGCAGATATCATGGATACGAATGACGACAATTCTCCTATCACTAAACCGCTGGTGCAGGTCTTTCACATGGACTGACTATTTTCTTTCCAGTATAAAGTGGATATCATCTATCACATCGCCTTCCCGTTTCGTACTGATATGGAGGTCATAAGCCGCCTGCTGTGTTTTTAACTTCAGCTTCTTCAGCTGCGCCTTATCCGGCTGGATGATATAGTTGCCCGGCGGGAGGCCCATATAGTTAAAATAACCATCTGATTCCGTCAATATACATTTTACCAGGGTACTGTCTGATCTGTAAATACAGATTTTGATACCGCTTTGTTCCTTCAGCGTGGAGTCTTCCCGCAAGCTTACACTACCCGATACTTCTCCCATCACAGCAACAGGTACATCGATGCGGCGCAATTGATTTGGTTCTATTGTGATACGGATGGTTGGTTTACGGATTTGCCAGGAAACGCTTTCGAAACCCTTTGATTCCAGTTCGAACAGATAGGCCGCGTATGGTTCCATATCGAGTATACAGATACTCGTATCTCTCAGACTGCGGATCATCCTTCCACCGTTGTATTTCATTTGCAAACCTTCTACTCTTGGTTCTCCTTTATCGAATTTTTCATTGTTGTTAAGGTCGAGAAATGGCACAAACACCACACCACCTGAACCTACACTGGAACGGTTATGTGTACCTGAATAACCTGAGGCGCCGTCATGGATGATGCTACCCCTGGCTGATTCTACGAATGTTGTCAGGTTATTGTTGCGCCAGAGGGAGAACCCGATCTGTGAAAAAGAGAAATCGTAACGCAGGCCAATACCGATATTGGTAATGTCGGTACGATAGTTCTTTTCGTAGGAAAAGTTCAGATAACCGTTTTTAAAGAGGTATTTGCCGGCTTCACAGCGTACGGCCATAAACCGGTTGCTGTTGTATTCGTATTGCACCTGTGGCGTCAGCAGTATATTGCCCGGTACCCGGAAGGTCAGGGCCAGATTGGTATATACAAAAGGCGTTTCGTTCTTGATAAAGATCGCGTAGGTGGACAGACTGGTGCCTACCTTGTAAAGTGCGCCTGACATCAGCCATTCTGTGGTGGTGTAGTAAGACCCTGGCAGGATGATCTGATCCAGTGTCAGTCGCGTGAACATCGAGAAGTTCTTCGATGTAAAAGGTTTGGAGATGATCGCTTTGCGCTCTTCCAGCCAATTATAGATGATAGCTGTCTGTCCTTTATTATACCGCGTATAATTCAGTTCTGCCTGCAGATTGTTCTGGGAGCGGTAGCTCAGGATGCCTCTTGACCGTACGCCGTGCGTATATTCTCCATAAAACAGGAGGTTGGATACCAGCCGGAGGGAAGCGGTCACAAAAGGCAGCGTATTAGCCTTTCTGATCGAAGAAAGGTATTCAACCCCTGCCCCTACCGTAATAGTGTTTGTAAGCCCGTAATTGGCCTGTATACGGCCTAATTTGCTGTTTACGGTATCTTCTGCCACACCCGCACTGGCCGTGTACTCAAATTCCTTTGCGGGAATGAAGTTGAAAGGAATGCTGATATTCTCTTCCTGGAACCGTTCTTCTCCCCATGGGCCATAGAAACGCAGCTTTATCTGCGAATTACCGTATACCAGGGGTACCTGGAAGGTATAGAAACCAGCGGCATCAGCTACCGTATAATCTACCAGGGCATTGTTGATATATAGTTCCACGGTCCATCCCGGGTCAGTGAAATTACTGAGCGTATAAGTGCCATAGGAACGGCGGTAGGTGGTAGGCGCATTGGTCACCTGCACACCGACCACTGGTGCGAAAAGGGACGCAATGGTAGGCGTGAATATCTTTCCGGCAATGATCTGGCGTAACCATTTCCGGTCGTTATTGACAAAACGCAGCCGGTAATACTGTTGTCGCTGGTCAAAAGGACGTATGATGTTACTGTCCGGATGGGTTGGTTTCAGTTGCTGCCTTGCGAAGTTGTTATAGTTCAATGACACGGTAGCCTCTCCGCCCGCGAAGGTGCCGCCCATGGTCAGATTGAACCAGGCATCATTGGTGCTTTGCAGTCGCTGGGTAGATACGACCGACCAGTCGGCCATACCAAATTTAAAGAGCTTATTGCTTCGTCCGATGGTGGTATCGGCGACAATATTCCCCTTCAGTTTGTTCAGGTTACGGTACATCAGCTGTTGCCGCATTTCGCGGATAGCTGGTAGTTCGACCTTTGATTCCACTTTTACAGATAAGCTGCGGAAGTTAAAATTACAGGTCAGCTGAAAGATACTGGAGAAATAGTCCGTGCGCAGGTATAAGCCGGTTTCTGTTTTCACAAGACCATTTGTCCCAACTTTGAATACCTTATCCCGGAACTGGATCTGGTTGTTCTTCTTATCGATCAGGAAAGCTGCATCCTGCGTAATGAAGAATCCCGAGAGGGAATCCAGTGTCTCGGAAGGAGCATTCCGGATTTTCAGGAAGTTAAATACATCCTGAATGGACAAATAAGCGACTTCGTCCTGTACAACAGCAGGGATCTCGGCGCCGCCGACGCCCTGTAACACGACCATGATAGAAGTTTCTTCATATTTGGGGTCTTCATCGTTATCGCCGTCCTTATCTTTGGCGGCAAGGGGTAATGTACAAGCGGCCAGCAGCAGTATACAGACTGCGATGCTGCAAAGCCGCTTCAATGGATTGGTATGGATAGTAATGCCTGTCATCAATGTTTTATTCCTGTATGAATGTGACCTGAAACACACCGCTGTAATTGCCCGCAGGATTTGCCGGAGGGGGCCCTACTGTAAGGGTACCACCAATACGCACGATCGTGCGGGCAGGAGATGTAGCCGTAGCAACGAAAGGGGTGCCTGTACTGGCCGTCCCTATATGTAGTGATAAAAAGCCGCCGTTACTGCCGGTCAGTGTCACATCCGGACCATTCATGATAGAAATGAGTGTGCCCGGATTCGCATCTACTTCAAAAATGGCAGGGGAGAATGGATAACCCAGATTCGCCTGTACGATACTCCCGGTTACAGAGCGGGAGCCATCCGGATAAAGGATCACCGTTCCGCCTGTGATGCCCTGAAAGAACGCACCGAAGATCAACCCCTGTGCCGGATTAACGTACACAGAGATAGGCCGTGGAGGTGGCTCCTGCGCACGTGCCACACAAGGGGCCAGTAGCAGACCGCTGAAAAAAAGGTGATATATATGTTTGAATTTGCTCATCACACGGTTATTGGTTAGCAATAAACACTTTCTTCGATACCTGCTGTTTGTTTGCGCAGAAGGTCACGATGTAAATACCTCCGTTGTAATGTGATCCCAACAAATAGCGGCCATTGCCGGTATAGTCTTTTCGTAGCAGTACCTGCCCGTTTACATTACTGACGGTGATCGTACATTTCTCTCCCGGTATTTTATCAAACTGTGCGTACAGACTATTGCCAGCCGCATAAGCATGATACAATGGTGTTTCAGTTGAAGCGCTGCCATCATCGCCTGCTCTCAGTACCAGGAAGAAACGGGTATCAAAACTTCCTTTGCGCAGGAAGAGGCGGTAAGGGCTTGTCTGATGCAGATCATGTGTAATACCCGCCTCTTTATCGTACAGGTAGAAATGTCTGCCGGCAGGCATGCGCTCGATCAGCGGCATGGTAAAGCTGACGTATCCTTCCCGCTCTGTCGTAATGCCCAGCGGGATCATTTCCGTACTATCTATATCATTGGGCCATGCGGCGATGGATTGCCTTTCCGGGCCTGCCATGATATACAGATTAGGCACCTGTTCGTCAGTGTTGATGATCTTCAGCGCGTCGATGTCCTGCTCGAAATCTCGGGAGTAACTGTTGTCAAAATAGATAACAGCCGGATCGGAAGGAGCGCCATCATCTGTAAAGCCTGCACTCAGTCGCAATAACGGTTCTGTTAGTGGTCTCTCCCTATGGAAATTAGGGGCCAGATTATTGACCCTGGCTGTATTATTTACCGACAGGGTACCCGATACCGGGAACGTGCCATTGGTCACGTGTACAAAGAAACCCTGCATGGCAGGAACGATGTTGTTGGCGACGCCATCGCTGGAGACGCCATTGATGTAGGAACTGTAAGTACCTGTGTATTGAGTGGTCGTACCTGCATTGAAATAGTAGATCGCATTGTCGACATTCACGCGCGTCCAGCCACCCACCGCGTCCCAGTCCACCGGTGACGGATAAGGATTCCCTACCAGGTTAAACCCTTTGGTATAAGGCTGGTTGTTGTTGGTGAGGGTAGGAGCGGTGATCGTACCGTTGTTGACCGTGCCGGTCATATCGAGGGTGACAGGAGACATGCTCGTACCCAGATTACCTGCATAACCAACCATTGATGCGAGGATGCCCGAAGCGGCGGTGTAGGACACCCAACCGGAAGAAGTTCTGTTTTCTACGTAACGATAGAAGGATGGGAAGCTGGAATTCAGGTTCACGTCATCTGAAAACTCATTCACGGTCGCAGCATTTAACGGCGAACTGAGGTACACATAACCGAAGCTGTTTGGACGGTAGCGCTGGATGGTCACGCTACCCAATACAGAGCCAGCACCGCTGCCATCTATCAAGGCCGTACGGGTAGCTGTAGACAGCAAGGTCAGGTTGGTGCCTGTCACGAATAAGCCAGCGGTTGCCTTTAATACACCGGCGATATTCAGTGGTCCCAGTAGTGATACACCCGCTACATTGTTCGTACTGAGGTTGAGCACTGTGTTACCGGCAAAAGTATTTGCAGGGATTGTCTGGGAAGCGGAGCCTGTCATTTCGATGGTGCCGTTGCCGGCAGTGAAGGTCCCGCTATTGGTGATCGCGCCGTATATCTGTAAGGTGGCGCCGCTGACGGTAACAGAAGCGCTGCTTTGTATGATCAGGTTGTTGGTCGTCGCGGTACCGGTATTGATCAGCGGATAGTTGCTCAGACCTGTTGGAATGGTTGCGTTGGTGGTGCTGACAGGCACAAGATTATTGGACCAGTTACCGGGCACGAACCAGTTGACATTCACAGCGCCTGTCCAGATGTTATCAGCGATCAGTTGTCCGACGGCAAGCGCCACACTGAGATTCGTCAGCCCGGTAGCCTGTATGGACGTTGGTAGCGGACTGGCCGTTGTGGGCGTAGTCCAGGTAGAACCATTATAGCTGCCAACTTTAAAATTAGCTGTATTAGACCCTGCATCCACATCTGCAGCGTTCCAGTTCATGGTGACAGAAGCCGTGGTAAAGCCGGTACCTGTATTGGTGAATGACCAGTAGCGATTGACGCTCCTGTTCGGATTTACCGGCGAAGTGGCAATATTCGGATGATCTGTCGGCGTGACGGTGGCCAGTATACTACCGGAGGTCGTCACATTGGCGAAAGTGATAGATGCCGGACTATAATAGGTGGCGTCACCCAGTTCGAAATTCCTGGTTACACTACCTGTTGGCAGGGCTTTTTGCAATCTGCCAATTACCCAGCCCGTGGACTGAGAAGCGCCGGTCACCGTACCGGTAGTGGGTTGGATGACCGCGAATGTGCTGCCTGTACTGATCTTATTCAGGATGAAATTCAGTACACTGCTGACGGTCACATTAGCCCCAAGGTTAATGATACCTGCTGTCTTATTGACCGTCAGGTTATTGAATGCTCCGGTAGAGGTGATGGTCTGAGTGCCAAGGCCATTGAAATAAACAGTTGAACCGGTATTCGTATAAGTACCGCTATTCATGGTCCAGTTGCCGCCAACAGTATCCGTGAAACTGCCCTGTACAAAGGTGCCGGTAGACAGCGTAAAGTCATTCAGAATTTTCAGTACCGCAGATGCTGTTTTAGACCCTGTTGCAGAGATGACCAGGTTACCGTACGCTGTAGCAGAGGAAATAGCTTGTGTACTACCGCCATATTCTACTGTACTGAGCGTATCCAGTGAATAGATGCTGAAGGCAGGTAAGGTCTGTGTACCACGCAATATCAGCCGGGCATTGTCTTCAATGGTCAATGAACCGGTCGCACTTGGGGTGATAGCAAAACCAGCAGCATCCAGTATCCCTGTAGTGATAGTTATATCGTCTACTGCAGTGATAGCTTTAGCGAGCGTAGTGGTAATGCCCGGGTCTTTTTGATTAGTGATCTGTGCCAGGTTGAATGAAGCAGCCGAACCGGTGATAACAGATGGCAGCCCGCCTGTCATGGTGAGTGTGCCTACGGTACCATCATAGGTGCCATTATTGGTGAAGTTATGACTGACATTGTAATCGGAAATAGCGGTAGTGATACCGTTGATCGTCAGGTCATAAAAAGTGGTTGCAGGTGTGCCTGTTAATTGTGCATCTGAAGCCGTCATGGTGAACAACGATGTGCCTCCATTCAATGTACCATTGCTTTCTACATCACCGGCTATGGTGTATGTATAGGTACCTGCGTTGAAAATGGCATTATTGGCAATTGTGAAATCGCCATTCACCGGCCAGTTCGAAGCAGGCGTTACGCCAGACGTATTAGTGATGAGTACATTACCCAGTGCATTTGGCGTGCCGGTTACGCTCATGGCGCCCGTACCGCCAAATTGTACTGTGCCTGTGCTGGTAAAGGCGGTACCAGCCAGCTTGATGGTTTGCGCGGCAGAGGGGACGAAGTTCATCGTACCGCTACTGTTTACTGTACCATTGTTTGTAAACGAGCCAAGAATACTATGCGTAGAAACACTGCCATTGAAGGTGGCGCCAATGCCGATATTGAAGGCGATTCCCACGATCCAGCCAACGCTTGCTGTGACGCCGCCGGTGTTGTTGATATTGAGTGTAGCGTAAGTAGGCGTACTGGTAGAATTGAGCACTGGAGGCACAGTACCATTAAAATTGATGATACCGCTTGAATTGGATACCAACGCATTGACAAAACGGATCGTTTGTAATGCAGTACCTGTGAACGTGGTAGTCCCTGTGCTGGTAAGAGAGCCATTGTTTGTCAGGTCCCCGTTTACAGTAGCTGTTCCTGCGCCAGCAACATAAGAACCTCCTGTAGCGATGGTCAGCAGACCGTTGTAGGTAATATCACTGCCGGCTACGGTATAGCTGCCATAGACGGTCATGCGATTGAAGATGGTATTTCCGGTGATGGTTTTGGTAGCGCCGTTAAGGGTAATGGTACTGGTAGCAGGAGCGAAGGTGCCGCTGTTATTCCAGTTGCCATAAAGGTTGATAGTATAGGTAGCGCCGTTAAAGGTAGCGCCGCTGTTGATGGTCAGGTCTCCGTTGACGGTACAGGTAGCGGCCAGTGTTTTTGTGCCGCCATTACTGAAGATAAGATGGCCGTAAGGCACACCCGCCACCGCCTGTGCGACGGTACCGTTATAGTTCGTCGTACTGGTAGCGCCTAATGTATAAGTAGAATAACCAGAAGGGAAGTTATTGGCCCCGCCTGCCTGTAATGTAGCGCCATTCGCCAGTGTAAATGCGCCGCCGGCAGATGCTCTGTTGGCCGTAAATGTGGACAGGTTCAGCGTACCGGTATTGACGGTAAGGTTACTGTTGACAGGACAGTTGCCTGTCAGTGTCGCGGTTCCGGCCCCTTTGGTAATGATCAAGTTATTGAATGTAGTGGCAGAGACGGTTTGTGTACCAGTGCCATTTAAGGTAACTGTACCACCGGAAGAAGAAAAGGCGCCGCTATTGTTCCAGTTCCCGCCAACGGTTAGTCCGATGACCCCACTGTTCAGCGTAGCACCGGAGGATATATTTACATTGCCCGTTACCGAAGTTGTGCCATTCATGGTCATAGAACCACCGGTCACGCTCAGGTCTCCCGCTACAGTGGCTGCGCTGCTTAATAATGCATCGCCGGCTGATTTGCCGATTTGCAGGTTATTATAGGCTAATCCTGCCACCGTTTGCGCACCGCCGCCGTTATAATTCACAGTCCCCGTACTGGGCGTAAACGTGCCATTGGTATAACTATAGTTACTACCGATGTTCAGCATACCTGCACCGGAGAAGATGACATTAGCACCTCCGGATTGCGTCAGGGAACCGCCTACCGTTACTGTGCCTGTGCCAATATTCAGGTTGATGGCATGTGCAGCACTACCGTCACTAAGGGCGAGGTCGCCGTTCACGGTGAGTGCCTGTGCACCTGTGTTGATCGTGTGGGTGACATTCGCAGACCATTTACCTGCGATATTACCCTGTGTGGTCAGACTTCCTCCAGAGGCAAGCGTAAGCGTCGCTGCCTGTGTACTACCCAGTGATATTGCTTTTACAGATACGGCAGTGCTGATGGTGGGTTGATTGGTGAAGGCAGCCGTACCAATTTCAACGATATCATTGACGCCGGGCGGACGGGAAGGACTACCCTGTACTACTGTCCAGTTGCTGGCATTGGACCAGTCGCTGCTGACAGAACCATTCCAGCGTACTACGTTTGAATTATCTGAGAAGGCCCATCGGCCGTTTATGGCCAGTGTAGCGCCATATTGTACATAATTATCTGTTGTATTACCTGCTGTTCTACCCTGGAACACCCAACTGCTGCCACTGTTGTACCACAGGTTCATAGTAGACTCATTGTTACCATTCAACTCTGCGTCCTCATAGTGAAACCTGAGTGTGGTCAAACTAACTGTCAGACCAGTAGTGACGGTATATACGCGGTTAACGGCGCTACCCTGCGGGAAGTCGCTTACAGGGCCGATAGCAACAGAAACAGTAATGGCGCCTGTCAGTGGCAGGCCTACAAGACTTAGTGTCGTATTCGGGCTCTCGAAGGCATATACTCCACCTAATCCGAAAGCCTGGGTACGGCGTACGTTCCCGAGTATAATACCGGGTCCGGTCCTGTCTACTGTCATATTGAAGATGTTTGCCCCCGTATTGATGGTACCGACAGTCATGTTGACGGTAGAAACGTTCACATCATTGTTGAGATTAACAAGTGTGGACTGTAAGCTTTTATTCAGCGTAAGGATGTTGAATGTAGTGACGCCGGTAATAGTAGAGAGATTGGCGCCTGTAAAGGTGAACGTACTTGTACCTGCATTAAAGGTGCCGCTATTCACGAAATCTATCAGTACGGTATGACTAAAGGAACTGGCATTAAAGGTCGTTCCTGTCGCCAGCGTAAAATAGCTTGTTGTGATAGCACCCGAAGCTGTTTTGGCAGAATTGCCGGAGAGTAATAGTCTGTTGTAGGTCAGGGCATTGATATTCTGTGCGGAAGTACCGTTGAAGTTGACAGTATTGGGTGGAGTCGTCGATACGTTCAGGGTACCTGCTGTAACAGTGAAGGTACTGGCTATACCAAGTACGGCATTGGTAGATAACTGTAAGGACGTACCGTTGAGGGTCACATTGAACAGGTTAGCAGTACCATTGAGGGTACTGGTACCAGTAAAAGTAGCCGTGCCTGCGCTGGCGCTGAATGTACCGCTAATATCCAGTGTGGTGCCAATGGAGAAGGGGATGGCCGTCGTAACTGAACCAGGTACGATCAGTGAGCCAAAAGTAACGGTACCTGCACCTGAAATCGTCTTGCTGGCGCCCTGCATCGTAACGGAACCGCCAGTGCCTGTAAAGGTCCCGCTTACTGCCAGGTTGCCTGTCAGTATGATGCTGCTGGTACTACTGACAGATCCTGATACCGTAAGGTTATCCAATGTGATGCTGGCGCCTGATATCGTTTTTGTGGCACCGGTCATCGTCAGTGTACCACCTGATGCCTGTGTAAACACGCCCGGGCCTGTAGTGGCCAGGTTACCGGCAATTGTAAGCGCTGCATTTGCGGCGGCAGTGATATTAGTAGCGGTGATGTTGACGTTATTGAAACCCTGTGTGCCTGTTCCGCTGATATTGGTGCCCGGACCGTTAAAATTCACGGTACCGGTACTACCGGTGAAAGTACCATTGTTGATCCAGTTACCGCTCAGGTCCAGTATGAAGCTGCCGCCATTAAGTGTCGCGCCGGCATCGAGCGTGGTATTTCCTGTGACAACTATATTAGCAGCTGCAGTTGCGCTTACGCTGGTACCGGCTCCCGGCGTACAATAAAAATTACCGGCAACGGTAAAGGCTGTCGCGGGCATTGTCTTGACAACTGCGCCACTGGAGCTGGACAATGTGAGGTTACCATATGTTTCTGCGGAAATGGTCTGGGCAAGTCCATTGTATTCGATCGTGCTGGTCAGTGCGAGTGAACGGGAGGCAAAGTTTGCCGGAAAGGTACCTGTACCGCCGATCCGCAGAGTTGCTCCGTTGGCAACGCTGACAGCGCCGCCTGCTACAGTAGTGCCTCTGTTTGCCGTAAAGGTAGAGAGGTTCAGTATCCCGCTATTGACAACGATCATCCCTGACGTGCTGGTCGTAGACGTCATTGCGTTAAGGTTGCCCGCCAGTGTTTTCACCAGTGCGCCACTGATGCGAAGGGTAGAGTAGGTGAGGTCATTCCGGACGGTCTGATTGATGGTGGTCGCGCTGTATTCAACCGTACTACCCGCAGAGAGCGTAGTAGTACCTGTAAGTGTGTAGTTGGTGGCGAAGGTCGCCCCTTTGACATGTAATACGCCCGTAGCGGTCACGCTGAGTGTACCCGCGCCGGAAATAAGTGTGGTCGTCCCTTCCGGTGGGACCAGGTTACCGCTGACAGAAAGGGCTACAGTAACCGGGAAGCTGACAGCAGGAGTGACAGTAGCCCCTGAGTTGATCGTCAGTCTTCTGAAAGAAATACCACTGCCACTGATGCTTTGTGTCGTACCTGCCATGGTGATCCTGGAAGAGGTACTGGTGGTGGTATAAGTGCCGTTATTGACGAAATCTCCTTTTACCGTAACAGTCACGCCTCTATGCGAGATCGTACAACCGCTGCCATTGGTGAACGTACCTGATATGGTAATGGCTTTGGAGATGGTCAGCACCGGATTTTTGGCACTGGTGATGAGTGTAAGCGCTCTGCTTGCAGCGGTCGTACCACTGATGGTAGGCTGGAAGGACCCTGTGAACGCTGCATCTCCGATAATCGCGTCTACAGATGCTGTAGGGACACCTGCGGTCCAGTTGTCAGCAGTGGCCCATGCGGTGCTCACAGTGCCCTTCCAGCTTGTCGTCTGACCCCACAGGGTAAGCGGCAGGCTGAGTGATAGAATAAGGAGTGTAAAACAAACAAGTGTAAATCTTCTGTCAGTATTCATGTGTTTTGTTATTGTTCAGGGCATACCACACGTATACCGGAATAATACCAATCAATCCTCAGTGTAGCTGCACTTCTGTCTGCGCCATCGGATCGGGAACAGCGTCTTTTGATGGTTTGGTGTAAGAGATCCTCAGTTTGCCGTTGTGATAGTCGATGCCCGGCTTTTGGTCCAGTTCCAGCTGGAATTGTCTGAACACATTGGGTGTATATACCGCGAGGCCTTTCACGCTTGCAACAGTGGTGATCTTGCCTTTTTCAGATACATAGTCAATATTGATATCGCCATATACGGAGTGGTTACCGGAGCGGCGTACTACCATGTTCAGATGGGCCGGTGCATTTTCCGGGGCCTGTAGTGAAATATCGGTCAGGTTGACCTGTGCGTCGGGCGAGCCGGTTCTGATGATCACAGGAATGCTGATACCAAAAACGGGTGTCAGACTTACAGAAATGCTGGAGGAATCTTTCAGTTTGATCGGTTCTCCCTGCACTTTGGGGTCTGGCACTGCTCTGAAATAGATATGCGAGCGGTATTCACCGGCCTGTAGTTGTCCCGTTTTGATCAGCTGTACTTTGACCAGTTGTGCTTCACCCGGAGCGAGTGTGACGCTTTTGGGGAAGAAACGCAGGAAACTACTGGCGAATAACTGTCCTGAATCGGGTTCGGTGATCTTATCAAATGTGCCATTGCTGTTCATGCGTATCTCAATGATAGAAATCAGATACCGGGCAGTGTCCTGGCCGGTATTGGCAAGATTAAGTTCCTGTATTCTTTTCTGTCCGTCGAAAATGACCCTCATCGGCGTGATCAGCAGGTTGCCCTGGGCGGAGGAGAATAACGGGAAAAGTAAGAGCGTAATGAATGTCAGTAAATGGATAATGCGCATAAGCAGGATTGAAGTTAAATACCCAGGAGGCCCCTCCCGGGCATCATACATACCGGGAGGGCCTTTGGGTAAAGATCAGTGTACCGTTAGTTATAGTTAACAGTAACATTGAATGGGGTACCGGATACGTACTGACCAGCAGGTTGTGCTGCACTGACGTTCAGTGTAGCGCCTACATTCAGTACCTGTGTGCCGCCAGTCAGTGTACCTGTACCGGAAGGATCACTGGTAAAGGCAGTTACTGTCATCGTATTGGCGCCACTGGTAATGGTTAACGGTGTGGTCGGCAACGTAATGACATACGTATAACCGGATGTACCGTTTACCGTAAATGAAGCTGCAGTTACTGTTCCGGCAGTAGTTGGTAATGTTACGCCACCGGTGGTTGTACGCGTACCGGCAGGGGTTAATACAACCGTACCACCTGTAGTGGATTGTACGGCCACATTACCGAAGTTCATATCAACATCCTTGGTGATGCTGATAGGCGTGACAATAGTCGCCGTCACCGTCGCCGATGCCGTCTCCTGTGCCCGCGCTGTTGTTGCCGCGCATGCTAATGCAAACGAAGCAACGAAAAGCAGTCGTGTTCTTTTCATTTGTACTTTTTTAGATTGTTACAGTAAAGTCTTTATTGCATAGACGTACCATTACGTCCGGGGAGTGAGACGAGTTTGACAAAATGATGGTACTGTGTTTTCCCGACACAGCCCGCTTATTGCATTTTCCGTTTGACAGGGGTAACCGCTTTCTGCGGTGGGATTAACTAAATCCATAACGAATATAGAAAAAAGCCAGTCATTAATTCTTTAATGCAAGACTTTTTTTATGCGTACCAGGGTCTACAAAATACAGTTGTAGAGACCGTTTTGTTCATTTTTTGCTAATCTTTAATGAATATTTCCTAATGATAACTTGTCGGAACTGCCCCACTACATTGTCCTGTTTACACCGTCGTTGCTTGTGATTACCTTACTACTTTAGCAGTAATAGCTATTATTATTTAAAACAGATATGATATGACCAGTGATCCCAAAATAGCACACCACCCGGAACAGCCATATGTAGCGATCCGTAAAAGGGTAAAGATGGCCGAAATTCCGGTCATACTGCCGCCATTGGTACCGCAGATCGTCCAGTGGATGGAAGAGCACAATATAGCCCAGGCAGGCCCCGTATTTTTCCGTTATCTGCAATTTGATCATGAAGATCAGTTACTGGTGGATGTGGGCGTACCGACACAGGCCCCTGTTGAGGTCAATGGAGACGTGGTGGCCGGTTCCTTTCCTGATGCGGATTATGTGACAGTGACGTACATGGGAGATTACAGCAATCTCAAAGGGGTGCATATGGGACTCGAGGCATGGATGAAAGAGAATGGGTTGAAGGAAGGCGCGCAGAAAATAAATGGAACTGAATATGCTGCCCGCACGGAGTTTTATCTGACTGACCCGGATGAGGTGGAAGACCCGAAGGATTGGCGTACAGATGTAGTAATATTACTGGCGGGCAGGTGATGACCTACTCCGCCTTCAGACTCTTCACCGGATTCATCATCGCGGTCTTCACCGCATGATAACCGATCGTCATTAGTGCCAGTGCCACATTGCACATGCCAGCCAGCAGAAAGACCCACCAGGGTATATTGATCCTGTAGGCAAATCCCTGTAACCAATACTGCATGGCCAGCCAGCTGATACCTGCCGCCAGGACTAAGGCTATACCCACTAATCTCATCAGATCGCCTGATAATAACAGAACAATATTCGCCACGGAGGCGCCGATCACCTTACGTATACCGATCTCTTTTGTACGCTGTATGGTCAATAGCGAGATCAGTCCTAAGAGACCTATACAACTGATTGCAATGGCCAGTATAGCCGCACCACCGATCAACCTGTTCAGCAGGTCTTCCCCTTTATAAAATGCCGCCATCTGATCGTCCAGAAAGTCATATTCAAACACATTATCCGGATACAGCGCCTGCCAGTTATCCTTAATACTATTGATACTTTTCATCATGTCTGTCCCACTCATCTTAATACCCACATATGCATAATCTTTTGCCTGTGAGGTCATGATCAGCGGTTCCATTTTACTATGCAATGAGTGCAGATTGAAATCCCTGACCACGCCTACAATAATACCCGGACGATCATCCAGCGTGCCTGCTATCAACTGGTGTCCGATCACTTCGGATGGCTGGTGGAAACCTAGCTGTTTCATCATGTATTCATTGATGAGAAACTCGCTGGCTGTATCGCTTTCGATGAGATTTCTGCCGGCTGATAATTGTATACCGAAGGTTTGCAGATAATGGGCGTCTCCCAGGGTGCATAGTGCCGTATAGTCTTCCCATTCCCTGTTGTCGAATTTGACGGAACCTGCCTTAAAGGTCGCCGAAGCAGGCGGACGGAAGCAAAAGCTGACGTCTTTCACCCCTGGTGTATGCATCAGCTGCGTACGCAGATAGTCAAGTTTGTTTTTATCTGCGGATGGGAGTGGTACCATGACAACGCCTGCTTTATCGAAGCCGGGATTGACGGTTTTCAGGAAGTTAGTCTGCAGGGTAATGATCAGCGTACAAATGATCAGGGACTGTGCTACCAGGTTCTGAAACAGTATTAAGCCCTGCCGCATCCAGGGACGTCCGGCGCTGGTCTGGTCCGCTTTTAAGAGCGCAACAGGCTTGTACCTGCTTAGCAGCAATGCCGGATAGGAACCGGACAAGAGCGTAATGAACAGTACAAGGGAAATTAAGGCGATGATCAGTTGAGGATGGGCGAAAGGAGAGATCGACAATGAGGTATTTAACAAAGGGTTTAATACCGGCAACGCAAAGGCTACCCACACCAGTGATAACACGGTTGCAGACAACGTGATACACAGCGTTTCTATCATGAACTGCCAGAAAATGCTGCTGGCGCTGCTACCCAGTACTTTCCTGGTACTGATCTCCTTGGACCTGCGTACATTCTGTGCCGTTGCCAGGTTGATGAAGTTTACGCCCGCAATGACGAGGATGATCAGTCCGATAATGGACAGGGTTGTTAGCAGGGATTTGGAGATTACACTTCCGAAACGCGCATCGAAATGTAGGTCTTTTAGCGGTTCCAGGTGGAAATGATAGTATTTGGCCATTTCTCCCATATGTCGTTGCGTAACGGTACGCAGTGTTTTGTTGAGCTGGTCGGCAGGATAACCATCCGGGAGCAACAGAAACAGGTTATTGGAAGAATTGATCCATCCCCATTCCGTCTCCATCGAAGGAAACATTTCCGGATACAGGCCTTTCATGGAAGCGGCAGAAAGAAAGATATCGACTTTGGTGCTTGTTTCCGGTGGATAGTCTTTCAGGATGCCGGTCACTGTGACAGTAATCTTATCGTTGATGCGTATAGTTCTGCCAATGGGATCAGCATTGCCAAAGTATTTGTTTGCCTGTTTCCTTGTCAATAAAGCGGTATTAGGCGCCTCCAGTGAGGTTGCCGGCTGCCCTGCTTCCCATTTGTAGTCAAATAGTTCAAACCAGTGCTGGTCTGTAAAGGCAACGTTCCCATGTTCTGAAAAGAGCTGTTGCGTGGTATGACCACTTTGCGGAATGGCTATCGTGAAGGGAAGGTCTCTGTAATTATGAAACAGGAACGCCTGCGTACGTACCTGCGGGATCTCAGTTTTTATGGCTGTTGCCAGTGCTATCGGAGCTCCTTTTTCGTATTGTATGGAACCATCGTCCAGGTGTAATTCTGTAACGACCTTATAGATGTTTTGTCCCTTGCTATGCTGTGTATCGAACGTGAGGTGCCAGTTGATAAACTGATACAGGACCAGGGCACAGGCAATACCCAGTGACAGACCGAATACATTTAGGATCGTATAAAACGAATGACGACGTAAGTTCCGCAATGCGATCCTGATGTAGTTCCTGAGCATAACTGTAAGTTAAAAGAACCGGACAGTTCAAAAAATATACCCCAATACTATAGTGCTTATAATCAATAGGATCGGGATAATGAAACAAATGGAACTGTCCGGTTTCAATACAGTCTTTGTCCGGTTTTACAACTTGTTTATTTCAGCGTCCATCCACTTTATACGTTTGGCCAGCCAGTCTTTCATATACTGTACTTCTGAATCATACGACCCCAGTGATACGGCGTTGGGCCAGGTGTAATCATAGAGTACGTCCCATTTGTTGAAATTCTCCTGTTGGGAATATTTCAGCTGAGCGGCACTCTCGTTGATGAAGGTGTACAAGGTGCTGATTTGCGTGGTTTTAAGCGTATTCCATCTGGTCTTTACCTGTTCTACAAATACCGGATCGTCAAATAATCTGTTGATCCAGGCCGCGTTTTTCACCCACCATCCCTGAGGAATATTGTTGCCATTGTAGGTGATATTGCCCAACGCCAGGTCGAAGTCCCATATAGGACCCATAGAGAGTTTTGCGTTTCTGTCTTTGTACATGAATACGCTGCTGAAGAAGACGGCATCGTTGTTCTTCAGCAGTTCATTGACCAGGAACCAGTTAATGAAAGTAGACGCGTTGATATACTTGCTATAGCCTTCCACAGGGTCGGCGAAGCCCGGACTATACAGCGTGTTTTCCGTTTGCTGAATATAATTCCTGATATAGTCGAGTTGAGCGGACGTAATATCCTCCGGCGATTTAATGGTAAATGGTACCTGCAACTGACTCCTGAACCACACTGTTTCGTCCAGTCGTTCATCGACTTCCAGCAGATAACCTCCACTGATATCTGCAGCGGGAGAAGAGGCTTTCAGTTCGGGTATATTGACCCGTGTAGCGCCCACTTCTACCTGGTCGGTCAGCAGGTAGTTGCCCATGAACTCCCCGTTCAGGATGACTTCTACAAAGCGGGCGCGGGGCGTAAAAGCGGCTTCAAAGCGGCGGCCGATTTCCAGCGCCAGATAGTTACGTAGCAGCGTCTTGTCCGCAAAATTGGCGAGCAATACCCATTTCTTAGCCGCAGGCATACCCAGCATTTCTGTCTTGGTGTTCAGTTTAATACGATAAGGCTTTTTAGGCATGTTCCAGGTACTGCTGCCCCGGCCTCTCATTTCGAGTTGCATGTTGGTAACAGCCTGCGGATACTTTGTATTGGCGTCAATCGTCATACTGCCTTTTACATAATCATCTTTCGATACGACCGGCGCCTCCGTTTCAATATACAGGATGGGCAGGCCGGTGAAGGTGAAAAGTTGTAACGTATAGTCTTTTGTGGTATTATCAGCTGCCTTTACCGTAAAGGTGAGCGGCCGGCTGAAATCATTACTGGTAATGCCTGTTTGTTGTACAATCCCATTAACTGTCACGGATGTGCCATTGGTGTTGAACGTGGCGATCAGTGACTTATTACTGCTGAGATAGGGGATACAACCGCTGATATGGTCTTCGTAGACATGGCAGACGACGTCCTTTACCAGTTGTTGTGGATTGTTTTTTGCTTCAAACGTGAATGACAGTATCTCTTTGGCGGACGGCACGACAGTATCTGCTATCGGTTCGCTGGTCAGCTGTGGTGCGTCCTCTTTTCTGCAGGCAGGCAGTACAGTGCATAGTAGAACCAAAATGGTGTAGATGTTTCTGGTCATAAGTAGGAGAGATTATCCGGGCATAGCCGGGTGAAAGTGGAACATTCCCTGAAAGACGACAATAATTGTTTCGGTGTCTGGCTAACTGTGACGTGACGCTGTGACTGGCTCTGGCGATGATGGTTGTGATGTCTTTATTGGTTCTGTCTGGTGGCAAATTTGGAGCATAGATCTTCAGCAGCGCACGATGTTAATCATGGACATGGAATAATAAGCTGTTATACTGGCAAAATACGAATGTGTAAGCAATGGTCAATCGGGGCGCTTGATAGCTATCAGCGCTCCGAAGGTAAGTTTTTTTATAACAGATGTGTTTATTTAAATAGTGAGCAGATTTGCCCAATATCTTTCCATATAACCTGAAATGCCTTTGCCAGGAATATATGCGGCATAAATAGCGTTAAAATCGTTTTTAGCTACATCGTAGGTAGCATTACCTATCGCTTTTTTACGCGCCATGTACAACAGGGCTATGGAAGGAGAGCGGGAGATGCCCCAGTTACAATGTACGAGTACCTTTTTGTCGTGTATATGCCGCTCGATGAACAACATGGACCTTTCTATAATGGGATGGGTATACTGAGGGGACAGTTCCTGGTCCATATCCACCATATTCAGATACAGGTGACGGTCACCATGGAGGTGCATCAGGTAGGAGGGGTGACTGGCCTTCAGATTGCCGCTGTAACCCACCGCCTGCCGGTGACAGGGTTCCTTACAAGCATGAATGACGGCAAAGCCGGCAGTCACCTGCTGACAATCTGTGTTAGTTCCTACATATAGATTCTCAAATACCTGGATCATGAAATTTCCTTACTTATTGCGCCTAAAAATACATAAACCTGATAATACTCCACATTTGTTATTGTGGCGATTTCGGGGTAATACATGCATGGATCGCGCCAGATATCTATTTGTTTCAAATATTTCAGGAAAAATATATCTTGCGGATTGCCTGCTGCATTATATGGTAACCTAAGCAGGCCGGTCTCTATGCTTATCGATAAAGAATACGCCAGGAAATTCCTGGGCAATCCCGGTCATCTCATTTATAGTCTGCGCGTCTGGCTGACGACACTGCTTTTGTCGCAGTTCCTCTGCTGCGTAGTATTTCCTCCGTCTTATGATCTCACAGAGATCGTTATGACTATCACAGCATTAACGCTCGCGACGCTCATGATGACCGGTTGGGCGGCTATATTTTTTTATATAGCTGTAAGGCTGGTACAGTTCCTGAAAATCACTGACAAACAAAAGAAAAGCTTATTAGTGGCAGTAGCGATAGGTGAAATGGTCCTCATCAGTCGCTCAAAGCATCAGTTATCTGGTCTGCCGTTAAATATGGCTGTCATTTACGCCCTGGTAACCGCAGGGACCATTTTCTTTTATGATATGGACCCGGTAAAGTCGTCGGCTTCCAGCTGATGGGCAAATGCTGCTGGGTCCTTCGGACGAATAAGCCATGAATTTGCGATGGTGAAGAGGTGGACTTGATCGCTGCAATTGCTTATATTTCAAGAATATATGTTTATGCCATTAGTACAGTATATCACCCGGAAATTTTGTTTCCACAGTAGTGATAACCTCCTTCCCTGAAAAACCTCCGCAGCAGTATCCATCTCCCTGTTGTATATCCCCTTTTTTTTAATTAAATTTCGATAAGCCCTTCTCCACTTCAAGACAGATCGCAGCAACAACCCACGTCACGTTATTTTAAACTAAATCTCGAAGTAACCAAACAGAAAACCACATGAAAACACTTTTAAGCCTCAGCGTAGCCCTGCTACTATGCTGTACTGTACGCGCGCAGAACTGGACCCTCATCTGGAGCGATGAATTCAACGGTCCTTCCCTTGATCTTACAAAATGGTCATATGAAACTGGTACCGGCGTCAATGGCGACTTTGGTACTGGTCAGCTGGACCGCGCAACTAACCGCATAGAGAACGTTGGTATTGAATCCGGTATCGCCGGGGCCAATGGCAATGTGCTCAGAATATCCACGAGAAAAGAATTTTATATTGATCGTAATTATACCAGTGGCAGGATCAATTCCAATGGAAAAGCCAGCTGGGGCCCTCAACACAGGATCGTAGCCAGGGTATGGCCCAAAGGCGTACGCACCATGGGACAGGGTTTCGCATTCTGGATGATGCCTGATGAATTGCCGCAGGGTCAGAGTACTATCAGCTGGCCCCAGGGTGGAGAGATCGATATCATGGAGTATGTCGGTAGTATCCCCACCTTTAATCTTGGTTCCACACATTATGCCTGGGCATGGAATAACAACCAGTGGGCAGACTGGAACCATGGTCACCAGGGTGGCTATTACAGTTTCGCAGAACAACAGGCGCCTGATAATCCGGAGTATATCCGGGTAGATCTGGGTGCAGTTGTATCGGTGGACAGGGTAGAGCTGAACTGGGAAAATACCGGAAAATCCTTCAAAATCCAGACCTCTACAGACGGTACCACCTGGGCAGACGCTTATACCACGACTGCCGGTGATGGTGGTATTGACAATATCACCTTCGGCGCCCGGAATGCGCGTTTCGTCAGAATGTACGGTACGCAGCGCTCCAACGACTGGGGCTATTCTCTCTTCGAATTCCAGGTATTTGGTGGCGGCAGTGCTAATCTTGCATTAAACAAGCCTGCTGTAGCCTCTTCTGCCCAGGGAGCCGATGTAGCTGCCGGGTTGGCGTTTGATGGTTCCGCGACCACCCGCTGGAGCAGTTCCCTGAGAAATCCTGATTACCAGTGTTGTGCCCAATCTTCCGCGACCGATCTTGCGGTAGCCGCCAATGGCTGGCATGAGTATGGAATAGACTGGTTTGCTGACAGAATGGAGTTCTTTGTAGATGGCAACGTTTATCATATCCATTACTTTGAAGATGGCGCCGCCTTTGCCGCTGATGGTCAGAACGAGGCACAGGTACAGGTGATCAATGGTAAACGTGTCCGCAAGTCAGAGTTCTCCAATCTCTATTCAGAATGGCATCCCTTCGAACATAAAATGTACGCTATCCTGAGCGCAGGTGTAGGCGGCAGTGGTAATACCTATGGCGGCCCGATCGTGGACCAGGCGATCTTCCCTGCTGATGTGTACATCGACTGGGTAAGGGTGTATTCCAATGGTACTACCTATAACCCTCCGCCAGCGGTTACGCTGACAGCGCCAACAGGTACGGAGACCTATGCGGCGCCCGGTAATATCACCCTGAGCGCCTCCGCCAGCGACCGTGATGGTGGTACTATCTCTGCTGTTACATTCTACAATGGTACAGCTGTTATCGGTACCGATAATACCGCTCCATACAGCGTACAGTGGAACAATGTAGCGGCAGGTACTTATACGATCACCGCAAAAGCAACCGACAACGGTGGTGCTACTGCTACCTCTAACGCCGTGGCAATTGCGGTGAACGGTGCAAGCTCTAATCTGGCCCTGAACAGGCCTGGTACCGCTTCCAGCGTGACCGGCGCTTTTACCGCATCCAATGCATTTGACGCCAGTGCTACTACCCGTTGGGAAAGCGCCTATGCTGATCCGCAATGGATTTATGTAGACCTTGGTAATACCTATAATGTGAACCGCGTGAAGATCACCTGGGAAACTGCAATGGGTAAAGACTATCGCGTAGAAATTTCCAATGACCTGAACAACTGGCAACTGCTGAAAACGGTGACCGGCAACACCGCTTTGGTGAACGACTGGACGGCACTTTCCGGTTCCGGCAGATATGTAAGGGTATACGGAACGGCTCGTGGTACGCAATACGGCTATTCCATCTTTGGTATGGAAGTGTATGGTTCCGGTGCGTCTACCTCCGCCAATATTGCCCTGAATAAAACCGGTACCGCTTCCAGTGTAACAGGCGTATTCAATGCCAATAATGCATTTGATGCGGATGCGGGTTCCCGCTGGGAAAGCGCCTATACGGACCCACAATGGATCTATGTAGACCTGGGCGGCAACTATAACGTCAATCGGGTGAAAGTAACCTGGGAGACCGCTTTAGGCAGAGATTACCGTGTCGAGATATCTACTGATCTCAATAACTGGCAGGTGCTGAAGACGGTAACCGCTAATACGGCCCTTACCAATGACTGGACAGGCCTCTCCGGTACCGGACGTTATGTGCGCATCTATGGAACGGCCAGAGGTACACAATGGGGTTATTCCATTTTCTCAGCGGAGGTTTATGGCAGCGCAGCTTCATTGCCTGCGAATACCCAGGCGGCGATCAAACCAGCTGAAGAGAAGATCATCACAGCGAAGTTCAGAGGCTATCCTAATCCGGTTGTAAATAACTACAATGTGGAAGGTGTTGAAGACCGTTCCCGTGTAACGGTGCTTTACCTGGATGGTACGCCTGCCCTGAGAACACAGGTAACAGGTGCGAAGATCGATCTGAGTCAGTTGAAGGCTGGTATGTACATCATCCAGATTTTTGGTAAACAGGGTGTGATCAACCAGAAGATCATCAAACAATAATTCTACCAGCGAATACTGTCTTGAAGTAAAAGGCTGTCCGTCAAAAGCGGGCGGCCTTTTATTTTTTGGGTTTCAGCAGATTGGAAGCGAGCCTGACCGGTTTTGTGAAATAGTAGAGGAAATAAGGTAATTGCAGGGCGTCTATATCATTGGCATTGGGGCGTAGCAGGTGGGTCAGATAACGGTGCGTAATACGCCATTTAGTGGAGATATCCGCAGCGAGTGACAGCCGTACACGGGCCTGTTGCAGCAAGGTATAAGATTGTCCGGCCCGGGCATATTGTAGTCTGTGGGCCAGCAATTGGTACGTATTGTCGTGCGCCGGTGGTGCGTCCGTCTCAAATCCCAGTAAACTGGCTGCCAGTTGTTGCCATAACAATTCATACGGGCGTAATGCTGCCGGAACCGAAAACGGGCCCTTCCGGTACAACAATATCATATCCATCAATGACCGGAGATGCGGAAAGAAATCGCTGGCGCCATTGTTAACCACCATCAGTTTGTAATAGTCTTCAGCAGTGTAAGCTCTTTGCAGATGATCAGGTCCCAGCAGATCGTCAAATGAATACTGCAGGTCCATCAATCCATGGGTCGGGCGGTAATGAAATTCAAAAGAGAATCTCCGGCCCCGCTGACAACGTTTCCCGAATGTGACCTCTTTGATATGCCGCCGGAAATGTGCAGGATATTTTCTGAAGTATTTTTCATGGTACATGTCGTAACCTTCCGCCTGCATAAGGGTAGTTACCTGGTCAGCCTGACCGCTATCGATAATAACATCGATATCAATAAACTCCCGCATACCGATATCCCGGTACAGCAACAGGGCGTAATCTGTTCCTTTATAGTGCCGTGCAGAAATGCCCTTTTCCTGCAACAGGCTGATGATACGCGCGGCTTCCTGGTGCCGGTCAACGGCAAATAACAGGAATTCCCGGCAATAAGCCCTGAATTGTTGCAGCGTTGCTGCCGGTATGCCGGCAGACAACTTACTTAAAACCTGATATACCAGTGGTCTCACCCTATGTTTCGTGCTCAGCTGATATACATGCTGCCACTCGACCGGATGCTGGGTTATAAAGGTTTTGAGTTCGGAAATGGCGCTGGTTTGCAGATATACCCTACAGCATAGTAATACTACAGTGACTTCGTTGTTCAGCATGAGGTTAATCAACGATCAGCATCCTGTGCTGCATCATCTTTTGAAGAAAAAGAAGGGTTTCCTGCTCGCAGAGTTGCATACTGATCGCATATTCCTGCATCAGCGCGTTTACGACATCATGAATAGCTACAGGCTGTTCCAGTTTTTCCCAGATAGCGCTGCCGACAGCATTGAGACCTATATATTGTCCGTTGTGGATGTCCATCAGGACGACTTCTTCTCCAATGCGGCTTACCAGGAAATTCCGCTCGTTCCGTCGCACGATCGTTTCCTTACAGAGGGACGTTTGTACACTTTCTGACATATGTTTAAACATTAATGATAAGTTGCGTGTATATAGTATTGGTAACATAAAATGACCCAAAATAGTTTAACCTACATGCACAAATATTGGGGCTTTGGCCTGTTGATATCATCCGGAATTGAATTCCCTGAACTGATGCCTGCATCGTCTCCGCATACAGATGTAACCATTACAATCGATGTAATTCCACAGATCAATGCGACAGCAACATTCAGTACAGGACGTATTACGTATTATATGAATGATCGTGAGCTGATCTTTACGGTGGGAGAACTTGCGTCCTATTATATCGCTGATGGCAACAGGGTGATTATTTGCCCGCTAACGACGGAAGTAGAAGACCGGTTCCTACGGATGTTCGTACTCGCTGGCGCCATGGCGGGTATATTACAGCAACGGAAACAGCTGCCGCTGCATGCAGCGGGTATTGTTATGGCGGATGGACTGACGCTCATCAGCGGACATTCCGGTGCGGGCAAGTCTACGACGCTGGCAGGCCTGCAGGAGAGAGGGTATCGTATTTTTACGGACGATGTCACTGTCTTAAGACAGTTGCCCGATGATGATCACGTCCGGGGGATCGCATCTTATCCCATGTTAAAACTCTGGGAACAATCCCTGCAGACCCTGCAATGGAATGACCGTTCGTTTCCGGTGATGCCGGGTATGGAGAAGTATGGCATATTCTTTCATCAGCATTTTGATACACAGCATTATCCAATCAGGAAAATAATACTGCTCTCTGCAGGGGAAGTCGATGAAATTCAGCATGAAACGCTGAGTGGTAGTAAAGCTTTTACTCATATTGTGCAACATATCTATAAGGAGGTCTTGTTCCGGCAACCTGCTACCCGGGCGCTGTGTTTTGATACGATCAGCGCAATGATCAGACACACAGAGACGCATCTGATAAGACGCCCTTCGGTTTGCGACCCGGAACATTTGTTGAATACGGTAACTGCCTTGTTATGAAAATGAAACGCATATTTAAGGCCTCTTTCCTGTTTGCAGAAGCCTGGGTATACCTGGGCATTGCACGCGTGATGCTGGTATTTATGCCTTTCAGGAAAATAGCGCCCATGCTGGGAGAATCTATCCATACAGATACGGCCGCTTTGCCTTCTTCCCTGCGTCCGCAACGGATAAGGGCAGCTATCAGCAGAGCCGCGTCCTGTGCCCCCTGGCGTACAAAGTGTTTTGAACAGGCCCTGGCTGGTAAACTGATGCTGCGTTACAGAAGGATGTCCGGCGTTATTTTCTTTGGCGTCAACAAGGCCGGTACAGAGCTGAAGGCACATGCCTGGCTGGAGTCTGAAGGTGTTGTCATTACAGGTGCAAAAGGTATCGAACAGTATACAGTTATCGCACGTTTTAAAAACTGAACCATGAGCGCGATCTACGGTATTATATATAAGAATGGAAATCCGGTATCACACGAGACTGCCCACATCATGGCCAGCGCCATGCGGCATCGTGCGATAGATGGAGAAGGCAGCTGGTGTGAAGGGAATGTGCTGTTTGGGCAGTGTATGCTGACATTTAAGGCAGCGGATAAATCCTGTCGTGTACCGCTTGTAACAGATGACCTGGTCATTGTGGCGGATATACGTATTGATAACAGCCCCTATATCCGTAAACTGACCAATTCCTCCAAAGAGGCTACCGATATTGAACTGCTGTTGGCGGCGTTCCGTATGTGGGGACAGCATTGCGTATATTATCTTAATGGAGAGTTCGCTTTTTGTATATGGGAGCGGAAACATAACCGCCTGTTTCTGGCCACAGACCGGGTGGGGTTCAAATCGCTCTACTATTATGATGCGCCGGATGTGTTTATTTTCTGTACAGAACAGAAAGGACTGCTGGCCGTAAAACCCTTGCCGCATTATTTCAATGAAGAAAGTCTTATTACTTACCACTTCCGCGATGGCGATCCTGTCGCCACACATACAAAGTATGTGTATGCGTTGCTGGGAGGGTATGGTCTGACCCTGGAAGATCGTTGTATAAGGCAGGTACGCTACTGGAACCCATCACCGGGGAAATATAGTTTTGATGACGGAGAAGAATGTGCCCTGGAAATGCAGAAGCTGCTTACTACTGTAATAAAAAACAGGATCAGTACAGACCGTCCGATAGGTATTACGCTCAGCGGCGGACTCGACTCTTCTTCTATCGCCTGCTTACTGGCAAAGGAGTTAGCGGCCGTCAACAAGCCCTTATACGCCTTCTCTTCCGTACTACCGGAGACGGCACAGGGAAAAGATGAAAGAGCCTATATAGAACGGATACTCCGGCATTGTCCGAATATCATTCCGACGTTTGTAGATGCGTCTGCCTGCGGTCCGTTTGATGATATCAGCGATGCCTTTGACTATGATGAAACGTTTCCTAATCCGTTCTTCTACATGGACCATGCAATATTGCGGGCGGCAAAGGAAAAAGGGGTAGGCGTGTTATTTACCGGTTATGGCGGCGATCACTGGGTGTCCTGGCAGGGGCATAGCGTTATTTATAATATGCTGGCAGCGGGCCGCTATCAGCTGGTATATCAGCTCATCATGGAGTTTGCATCACAGGAGCAACAGCATCCATTGCAGATAGTGAAAAGAGAGCTGGCCGCGCACACTGCTATCTATCGTGCATTGCGGGGACGAAGACGGAAATCGCTAGACGGTACCGCACTACAAAATAGGTTAATCCGTAAATACAGATCGATGATCGATCTACGTCCGGTAACAGATGTATTCGCTGCTATGATGGACAATGTATTGAAAGGTCGTGTAGGCTTAATGCCGGCATTGCTGTCCAACCGGAATGAAGCATATGGTATTATCTCTGCGGTGCCTTTGCTGGACAGAACCGTGCTGGAGTATATGATGGACGTGCCTGATCAGATGTTCGTATATAACGGTCATAAACGTAGTCTGATACGGCATGCGATGAAAGGTATCGTTCCGGACGAGGTGCTCTGGAGAAAGGATAAAGGCAAGTATTCACCTGATTTCATGGCCCGCAGCCGTGCCGGAATGTCGCAAGCAGGCGCGATCATACAATCGCCTGAATGCGGGCTGGCATTTGAAAAATATCTCTCTAAACCTGCCATGTCTCAGCTGGCGGCAGGTCCCGAAGTAGCTACTATCAGACTAATACAAGGTATTATATGCAGTAAGGTTATTTCCATCCTGGAAAAAAATGGATATCTGTTTGAAGGAAACTTTTCTTAACTTCAGTTCATTCCAATCCAAATCACATATGAAAAACGAAACAGCTCAACAAAAGATCACATGGGAGACACCTGATATGACAGTGCTTCCGATTAATGAAGTTACACTTGGCGCGGGTGCCGCTGGTACAGATTTCGGATCCGAAATCAGTGTCTGATTTATTACTGTCTGGAATTCCAGACAGTAATCCATTTTCTTCCACTCTGCTTAATCCTGATCAGTAATGAAAAACAACACACCGCTACAACCACTTACCTGGGAAACTCCTGACATGATCGTACTCCCCATCAATGACGTAACGCTTGGCGTGCGTGATTTTGGAGGTGAATTCAACCTGGAACTAAGTTTTTAAGCCTTATCCCGGCTAAACACCAGACCGTATTCCGTACATTCCATTGCTCACATTCCACCTAATTCAGATCACGTAATGAAAAACGAAACAACGCAACCCAAGACCAAATGGGAGACACCTGATATGACCGTACTTCCGATTAATGACGTTACACTTGGCGAAGCGGGACCTGGTCCGGACTTCTCAGGCGAATTTCATACCAGCGTCTGATTCATTTTCCTGATTCCACTTCATCCTGACTACACGATGAAAAGCAACACCTCTCAGGAGCTACCTGTCTGGTAAACTCCTGACATGACGCTACTTCCCGTGAACGAAGCTACACCTGGTTTATGGGATGCTGGATTTGATCTATAAGGAGAAATAAGTGCTTAAGGTCTATCCAAGTTTAATACCATGCCGTATGCCGTACATTCCTGCATAATAAACGGGTATATATCCGTCCTGCAGGTACAGCATGTTTGTTTTGATGGTCGTGCCGCCCGCGCAGGCAATATGGAAAATGTTGTCCTGTATCAGTATGGTACCAGGAGCCGCATCGGTCTGTACACCTGTGGGGGCGCCGTCCATTATTTTTAATTCCTGTCCGTTAAAGATCGTAATCGCCCCTCTGTTCCATGGATTGCAAGCCCGTATCAGATTACTTACCTCAACCGGCGTCATCTTCTCCCAATTGATCATCACATCCTGTAACTGTGGACGTTTGTAATATTTCGCAGGCGTATTTCCGTTATTAATTTCCGGAAGTGGCAGCCTTTGTTGTATGGCCCCCATGATACTCCAGGCGCCTTCAATACAAAATTGTGCACATAGCTGATTGACCATGGCATAGTGATAGTGCGGCTGATCAGGAATGCTCTTTGCCCATACGACCGTACCCGCATCAAATTTCTCGGACAATACATGTATAGTGAACCCTAATGTAGGTTGTCCGGTTTTTAATTGCCAGAATACGGGAGATGGTCCGCGGAAGGAGGGTAACGGACCGCTATGAATATTAAAAGCGGGTATTCCTCCAAAACGTCTGATGTCCAGCAGATAACGGTACCCGTATACAAATACGATCTCCGGCCTTGTTGTTTCCAGCCAGTAGTAGACGTCTGTATCAGGGTCTCTTTCCGTCTGCATGGGCAGTTTGGTGGTATGGATAAATGCCTGTACTTTCTGTTGAGCGACAATGTCTTCTGTCGGTGAAAAGAAAATACACACTTGCATGCCATGGCTTGCAAGTGTGTAGGCGAGTGGAATGAAATAATCGCTGCCTGTTATAATTCCTACTTTCATATTTGGTTTTAAGAACTTGGATAGATACCGTACAAAGCTATAATATAATTTATTGTTACGTATGGCATCATATTGTCGTGTGCCTGTGTGCCACCTATAGGGGTGATAGAAGCAGGGTCCATCAGGGCATTTGGAATGGTTGTACCACCGCCTGGCAAAGGAAGTGTGGTGTACAGGTTGACGTCCGGATAGGCAGTTGGACCGGTATTGTTATTACCATTTGTAGCAGCCAGCATATTGTTGACAGGGTCACCGGTAGTGGCAGTGGTATTGACTGCCATCAGCGGATGTGTATGATTGGGAATATTACTTGTCAGCAGCGTAATGTTAGGGCTGCCAGCTGCCTGGCCCAGGATATAGTTGCCGCTTCCACCAGTAGGGGAGATTTGACCGATACTGATTGGTACTCTTACACGCAGATCAGGCAGTGCAAAGGTCGTAATGCCGTCCCCGCCGTATTGTGTACCGATCAGGCTGAATAGCGCATCATACTGACTGATGGCTAGGAGGCTTCCATTACATACGGACCAGTTCACAGGCGCAAAGTTGCCCGCAAATAATCTGATCTCTCCCAGATAGTTATCCATAATTTTTTTTTAGAGGTTTGACATTTAGTTGCGTGAAGGGAATATGCCCTGTGTTGCGATACAGTAAATAAGGGTCAGGTAAGGCATTCTGTTATCATGCGGAAGGCTGCCTCCCGCTGCTGTTACAGAAGGGGCCATCTCTACCAGAGGGGTAGTCGCAGGGGCGAAGAGATTGACTGTGCCGGTATTTTGGCCGGGTTGTGTCGGACTACTGGGTGTGTTCGCGTTACCGAAATAGTTTGTATTCGGACTACCCTGATCGTAAGAAACATTCACTCTCACAGGGTGCGAATGTGCAGGCAGGTTGTTAGACAACAGTGTAACGGTTTCCGTACCGGCTGCCTGGCCGATGTTATAGACCGTACCACTGGTACTCTGGCCTGTACCGACAATCGCACGGCCATTCAGATTGGGTAACATAAAGTTTGTAGTGCCATTGCCGCCATAGTAGACGCCCAGTAGGGCAAACAGGGCCTGATTTTGCGCAATAGGAAGTGTTTGTCCGCTACAGGATACCCAGCCTCTGGGGATGTGTGTATAAGGGAACAAACGGATCTCTCCGAGATAGTTTTCCATGGTGTGGATGAAGATAAGGTGAAGAAATGTGATGAGATTGATTACGGGTGCTGAGGGAACACACCGCTTGAGCATATGCAGTACGTCATTGCCAGATAGGGGTCCATGTTATTGTGAGGGACGCCGCCGCCGGCAATGCCCAGCGCCTGCGGATTTAATGTCGCGCCGGAGGTATTGTTGGAATAAGCCACAACACCCTTGCTCGGCCCACTACTGAACGCATTCGTCAGATATGCGTTGGGGCCTGGTTGTGCAATGGCCGCTGCCGTTTGTGCCAGACTGGTACGCACGACTGCCTGCACCATGTGATTATGCGCGGGCATGGTGGCCGTTGTCAGCGTGACGTTTTCACTGCCACCCTTTACTCCCGGAACGCCGAATGAAGGGTTTTGCAGGTTGATGCCTATTGCAGCAATACCGCGAAGATCGGGAACAGCGAACGTCGTAGTGCCATTACCGCCGTAATTGGTACCCAGGATTGAAAACAGGGCAGGATTACTTTGAATGGAATAGATGGCGCCGTTACAGGGGAGCCATCCCGTAGGTGTAAAATTGAATCCAAAGGCTCTTATCTCGCCTATGTACGCATCTGCCATAAGGGGTGCTTTTTTTGGGTGAATAATAAATGATAAAAGATTACAAAATGTATGACTACATCAAAAAGTGGAGTTAGCGCATTCTGTTTTTCATGGAACTGGTAATTACTTCAGGGAAACATTTTCAACTCTGTAGCAGGTATATTTTTCTGTTTAAGTTATTTCTAAGTTAATGGAACTGAATGGGAAATAAAAATTTAAGGGGAAATAAAAGACTTTTTATTTCCCCTTAAATTCGGTAAATATATATTAATAGGTATGATGTCCGTTCAGACGAGTACGGAGAGCGCCACTTTCACAATATCATCCAGCGACTTCTTATCAGGTCTTGCCTGTCCGCTGATACGCAGACCACTGTACGTATTGAACAGATGTTTTGCGATCGCCTGCGGTGTAAAGGTTTTGCTGATCTCTCCCTGTTGCTGCGCTTCCTTCACCCATTGCTGGAAAAGATGTTCCATCGCATCTGTATTCTGTAACACTAACGTACCCACTTCCTCGTCTACATTGGAAAGTTCAGTCGTGGTGTTGACCATCAGACAACCATCCCGTTTATCATCCCGCAGGATAACGTCCACCATGTACTTAAACGCGATCTTTATTTTCTTCAATGGTGAACTCGTCCCGCCCACAGCCTGCATCAGCGATTTCTCCTGATCCGACAGATAATAATTCAGACAACGCATGAACAGACTGTGCTTGTCGCCAAAAGAGTTGTACAAACTGGAACGACTCAATCCTGTTGCCTTCGTCAGATCATCCATCGACGTACCATTATATCCCTTGTGCCAGAATAATTCGGTCGCTTTCTGTAACACTGTTGCTTCATTGAATAACACTTCTTTTGGCATCGTACTGTAGTTTGTTTGGAATAGTCGTTCCAAATGTACAAAAAAAAATTATAGTGTGCTCATACCACCGTCTGCGATCAGCTCAGCGCCCAGCAGGAAGGTAGAATCATCAGATGCCAGGAAGAGGACTGTTTTCGCGATCTCTTCCGGTGTACCAAAGCGGCCCATAGGTATGCTGGACAATATACCGCTGGCTGTAGCAGATAATTGTTCTTCGGACAGACCCAGTTTGCCGTATAATGGTGTAGAAACCGGACCAGGACTTACTGCATTCACCCGGATCTTTTTGCTCAGGAATTCAGCAGAAAGGTTTCTGATCAGCGTTAACTGCGCGGCTTTACTTGCTGCATAAATAGCGGCATTCGCCATACCAATATGCGCATTGATTGAAGTATTCAGCACAATGGAAGAACCTTCTTTCAGTAAAGGCAGTAACTGCTGTACAGTGAAGTAAGAACCCTTCACATTAATGTTGAACTGTTCATCAAAGAAAGCCTCATCTGCGCTTTCAATAGGAGCGAATTTTGCTACGCCTGCATTCAGGAATATGATATCGATCGCCGGGTGGATCGCTGCTACCTGCGCCTGTAACTGTTTGATGTCTTTCATACTACCTGTATCAGATACGATACCTTTTGCTGACTGGCCCAGTTCTGCTACCGCTTTGTCAACCGATTCCTTATTACGGCCGGTAATGATCACCTGTGCGCCTTCTGCAATGAAAAGCTGTGCTGTTGCGAAACCAATACCGCTGTTACCGCCGGTAATCACTGCCACTTTATTCTGTAACCTGTTCATAAAACTTGATTTAATTGTGAGTTGTTGTTGCTGTTTATTTCTTTTCTTTTGTTTGGAACGATCGTTCCGGATGTAAAATTAAGTATGTGGAACGAATGTTCCAAATAAAGTTTTATAAAAACCATGAGAACGGAAACGCGAAGCCTGAAATGTACAACTGTAGGGGTGTTTTTTTCGCTTTCTGCTCTCAGAGTAAGATTATATTTTATATGACATGCCTGTTAAGATGAAAACTATACAACATGCAGGGCTAACTGCAGCCCCGTACCAGATAGCAAGGCTAATCACAGCATTTATATGATTTTCTGTAAAACCACCTTAAAGTGGTTTAGTAAGCGATCGCCGCCCCGAACGGCAGGGAATCCTCAGCATTCCCGGTACCCGCTATGTAAGTGTCTATTTCGGTCGTCAGTACGCGGCGAACGCCAGGTCCTCCTTTCGGTGAGTCAGAAGACAACATCCGGTGGTAAAAAAGAAAAAGACCATTCTTTATCAGAGAATGGTCTTTTTTTTCGTTAAATTAGGAGTAACCTGATTTTCCGATGTCCGAAACTGTAACACATCCGTCCGCTACGGCGGAGGAGCCATCGTCCCTGCCTTTATTTGAGACGAATCTGTTCTTTGGTGATCTGCTGATATGCATCTCCTTCGCCACAATATCTGTCATTGCGGCTATCGTCTGTATATATCTCATGTCACCCGCTTCATGGGGCGGCCAGCTCACGATGGCGCTCTTCTTCCTGTTAATTGCCGGCTGGATAGTCTTTACGCCGCATACCTTCCATCTGTACGGCGACAAACTGGTGATCAAAAAGCCGCTGACACACCTGTCAGGCACTACTACGGTTATTCCGTTGTCGGCGATCAGACAGGTACAGTTCACCCGCTTCAGTGGTCCGCGCAGGGGTACTTTTATGCGGATTAAAACGCATGGCAAAACGATCGAGTACCGCATTACTGACAGACCATATATCGACGATATGATCTGGCACCTGCAGCAACTTGGCGTAAAAGCCAGAAGGAACAGTGTCTCCTGACCAGCGCGCCGGCATACAGTGATAGACCATTCATAGTGGAAGCGTCAGAAGGATAGCTCCTTCTGAGCATACTTTCCTGCGACGCCTGACAGCAGGTATAAAGCCATTAAGCGCATCCTTACTGAAGGAATAATATATGCCACTTATTTCCCCGTATTGATACCGGGAAGCAGCAATTGCTTACGTCTATTTATTCTTCACCGGGATGGTCCTGGAAATCCACAAAGTCTTCCACCGCACTTCTGGTCACATCATCCAGCTCCGGATGTTGCAGCAATGAATGCATTTTCTCCACCAGCGTCTTATGTTCCAGGTAGTTCTGATCGGCATTGGTCAGCCGGTTCAGTATCCATACCGTTAGCGGGGTAGGGCGTCTGTCCAGTGACGCAAAAAGGGGTTCATGGTAGAATTCATGGAAAGATTCCAGCGTATGCGCCAGCGGTCCGGGAGAGCCGTAATCAATATGCGGATGCTTTTCTATCAGCCGGAAAATAGGTTCGATCGCTTTGTCTTTATCAGCATTGTGTTTCAGCGCGTCCATCAGTTCGTAGAAATAAGAGATATTGTCATCATTGGAGCGCCCATCAGGCTCAAAGGAGTTAAGTGCCTTGATAATCTCATCAGTTGTCATCATGGAATTGTTAAGGGTTTGAAACGTGAAAACTATCAGTTGGGTGTACGCAGGGTTAATGATTTAAATGTAGGCAAATTTACCGAAAGCATCACAAGTTAATCACCCGTTCTCCCGTGGAAAAATGAGTGTTTTTTACGGCTCCAGGTCCCTGAAAACGGTATTGTACACCTACTATATCCGTAGCCATATAATCCGCTTTAAAAGCACAGGCTACTTCTCCATCTACCAATATTCGTACCTGTTTATCTTTCGCTTCCACCTGAAGCCGTACCCACTCATGCAAGTTCCTTCCAAACTTCGACAGGTCAGTGTCTTTACTTTCCATGGACCGGTTGCCCGCCCGCAGATAAAGCTCTCCTTCACAACCCTTCGCACACAGCGGAATAATAAATACATCGTTCTTACAGAGTATCAATACCTCTATCCGCTGACAGGCAGCCGCGCCTATGCTATAGGTGCTTTTGATTTGGGTGTCAAAACGAAAATCGTCGGTCCTTAGTCCGCCCATATCTTCCACATAATAGAACCGCAGGTCTGGTAGCTCCGGTTGCATTGGAATATTATAGGCGTCCAGCATCGCCTTGTCCACCATCACGATACTATCGCGCAGAGATTCCTTTTTTGCAAAATAAACCGGCACTTTCTGTTGACCGGCAAGCACCAGCCAACCATTGGAACTGATCATCAGATCATGCTCCTTTACGATCTCTTTCCCTACCATCAGTTTCGCCCTGAAATAACCGGGATAGTAGTAAATGGAAGAATACTCCTTTTGGTCTTTGGGAACGGCAAATTTCCGGCTGATATCCCATGACTGGGAGATATATACGGTATCCTCTCCGGCAGCGCTGGCGTCATATCTGAAGATCACCGAATTAGGCACCCCCTGCAGGACTGTCTTATTACTGCTGAACTGATAGTTCGCCCGCCGGTCAGGAGTTGTGGTCCGGCCATCTGAATGAAGTCCAAGATACAGCACAAAGGCAAGTGGCAACATCGCTAGTCCCCATAAGGGCCAGCGCCGTCCCTGATGCCTTTCCGCTTCCTTTTGTATAGGAGCAGGAGGTGGTGGAGGAATGATCTTCACAGTTTCGTTGACCGGTTTCTCTTCCGGGGCCGGTTGGGCTCTCAATGTACTCCAGTCTTCAAAACCGGCATATCTGGCCAAAGTATTGAGCGTTGTCGTCGCCGGCGTATTGGTATAAGATAATTTCCCCCACAGCCGCTTTAAAGTGGTCACACTCAGCACCACACCGGTTGCCTCCTGGATGGACTCACTCAGTTTCTCAAAATCATAGGTCGTCCACCTGTCACTGTTTCCCCGGTTAAACCGCTTCTCTGCCAGTGTCAGACAGTGTTGTATGTAGTCTATTTCTAAATTGTTTTCCATTTGATAATGAGTTTATTATCTCTGTGAACAGACTTGCACAAACTTGAACATCCCTTGAATTGCTGTCAAGTTACTTATTATTCAGCTTTGCGGCATTATCATCTGAAAACTTAAAACGACAGACCATGTACAAGACATCCGCCTTTTTAGTATTGCTGCTTTGCTCCATTATTGCCGTCGCACAGCCCAGGGTAAGCAGACAACAATCCAAATCATTATCCGCACCACAAAGAAACAGTATTGCGTTAACACCCGACAACTGGGAGGTTAAGCCCAACTCCGTTGAATTCCTGACCTGGCAATCTGTCCCTGCCATGAAAATAACAAGCAGCGACGGCTCGGCCGTACTCAAAGGGGTCGATTTCAGCGACGGCACCATCGAGTACGATATGGACCCCGTTGACCCGCGTTTTACTTCCATGTACTTCAGACAAAGTTCCACAGATGAAAGGGAATGCTTTTATTTCCGTACCAAAGCTGCCGGTAATAACATGGCCATGGATGCCATCCAGTATGCGCCTTTCATCTCAGGTGTCAACCTATGGGATATGCTGCCCGGTTACCAGGGTAATGCGACCTATGAAAGGGGTAAATGGAACCACGTTAAACTCGTTATCTCCGGAAAACAGATGTGGGTGTATATCAATGATACTGCCCGCGCAGCATTAAAGATTCCCCGCCTGGAAGCCAATGCAAAACATGGCAGTATCGGTTTTGAAGGCCAGGTCATCATTGCTAACCTCGTGATCAGACCTGGTGATACCGGCGGTCTTTCTCCTGTTGAATCACCCGATCCTACCGATAGTGATCCGCGTTATCTCCGTACATGGAAAGTAACGAGCCCACTGGTGACCACCAAAGATGTAGACTTCAGCAGCAGCTTTATGCCGGCAAAAGAAGCTGCCTGGGAGGATGTCTGGACAGAAAGAGGTGGGTTGGTGAACCTGACCCGCAAATTCGGAATGAGTAAGGAACGTCGTATCGTATGGCTGAAGACCAATATCCATGCGGACAAACAACAGCTGAAAAAGCTTAACCTGGGTTTCAGCGATGAAGTATGGGTATTTATCAATGGTAAATACCTGTATGTGGACAAGAACCTGTACGGTATGCCGATCATGAAAACGCCTGAAGGCAGATGTTCTATTGAAAATACGGCCTTTAACGTGCCGCTGAACGAAGGCGATAACGAACTGCTCATCGGCGTAGCCAATAGCTTCTACGGCTGGGGGATTATTGCGCGACTCGACTAAGTAGTGGAAGAATGATGCCGCAAGGCTGTCCGCCTGACCGGGGACAGCCTTGCCCTGTTTCAGGATACCGTTCCCAGTAGGGTCCTGAATTGCTCGATCTGCCTCCTGTGCCGCATCACATGTACGATAGCATGCTCCATCAGTTGCTCGATATCATATACCTGCCCCCAGCGGGTCAGGATCTTTTTATCGTTGTCCGGCTGTTCCAGTTCGCTGTCCTTAATATCCTGGAAGACCATCTGGGTAAATGCAAAAGCCTCCTGCAGGTCCCTGATATAGTCGTTTACGGTTGGATGGTAACGTTTCTCCGGTCTTACCATCTGATACCCATAAGCGTGCAAAATATAGATCGCATAGCTATGCGCGGAATTGACCACATGTGACAGGACCGTTTGTATAGAACGGCAGTTGTCATCCTGGGTATGAGGGTCTGTAACTGTTGTTAACTCTTTGTTGCCCAGACCTGTGATCACTTGCTGTAATTCTCCGATAACCCGCTCATATTCATCTAATAAGGCGCCCTTTGCTCCCTGTCTGTACACTTTATTCATACCGTATCTTATATATTAGAATTTTTGTGTTATAATATTGGAATTCCCGTTTAATTATCTATTTTCATGTTTTTCCCCAACGCTGACACACTTAACAGACCGTAAATGCAAAATTATGTAGTGCTTCCCACAGAGGAAGCCGAGGCACTAAAAGTTTTTCAGGATTTGCTGGACCAACCTGACCAGCTTTTATTATTGATCTTGGGGGACGATGAGGTAGCCGCTGAAGCAAATGATACGGCCAACTTTATCAGGTCCAAGATCGGTAAATCGGGGATGGGAATGTATGACATGGTCATCTTTTTACGGGTGACCAATCCCCAGGTCATTCTTCCGGTACTGAAAAAAATGGAATGGCATCCGCGTGTCAAACCATCCGATTATGACAGCTTCGTGCTGTTGTCTGTTTCTCCATTCAGGAACGTCGTTTCAGAGGGCGTTACCAAAGTTCGTTTTATGAAAGGCAGAGGTAGTATGCATACTGCTGTTATGACTGCTTACGCCAATGGCTGAATCCCAGTTTACCTTAATGAAAATCCAATATGCGACGTTTAATATTGCCATGTGCCATACTGTTCCCTGTATTGTTAGGTAGCAGTGCTGCTGCACAGTCGATCCTGACTATCCGGGAAACAGACCAAAATAATAAAACCTACGACAGTAAAAATAACGCTGATATAAATAGCCGGCTCACCATCCGTTTTGACCGCTCTGCATTTATCAGAAAGGTGAATACGGCTGGTATTGGTAGTCCGCTGCCCGAAGATGCCGTTAGCCTGCTCAATGTACTATACGAGGGCACAAGAAAGGTCGATATCTGGGCAAAGGGCATGGAAGAAGCTGTCCGCCAGCATGTACGCGGCGATAAAAACAGTCTGCCGGCCTTCCTGGAAAAAACTTCTTCTATCGCCCGGGAAATCACCACCGTCTTTGACCGTGATCCGGCTACGCGGGATTACTTTGAAGCCTATGACGATGTAACCGATATCTGGGGAGGTATTACCTACGCCCTGAACAAGCGTATCGCCGATCTGGAAAAGCAACTGACGGATGGCGGCGCTTATAATGATGTACGGGTACAGATCGGTGGATGGCTGATGCATAATAATCAGTCTTCTCCGCTGCATTTTAACGGACTGGATGATAATCCGCAGGGAGAGTATTATGAAGTACAACGCTGGAAGTTCACCTTGTCTGACGCACAGCTTTCCCAGCTGGAAGACATCCAGAAATGGGTAAAAAGCAGTCAGCAGCGGGAAATGAACGTTAATGAGATCCTACGGGGAGAATATGTACGGCAGTTCACCGATATCCTGCAGCAAAGCCTGAAAGCAGACTATGAAGAGTTCCGGAAAGAAGGAGAGAAGGTACTGAGCACCCTGGAGGATGAGAAGATCATTACAGATATACAGCAGGCGCTGGCACAGGGTGAACTGATCAAGTCCCTGCTGAATGAAAAAGTGAAGTATTACCAGACTATCGATCATACCAGTAAGTTTGAATTATCCGGGTTTATGTCGCGTTTGCAGTCAGACGTTACAAGCATCAATGGGGAATTCTCTAAAATGAAAGGACTGCTGACAGCCATAAAGACCGATATTCCGGCAGCTTCCGCAGCTGTACAGACGCAATGTGCGGACCTGTTGTCGCTGGCTTCGGGTAAAGTGACCGCCCTGGCTGATATGGTGATCCCGGATGATGTATTGCAGTTTGGCAAAGAAGAAAGAAAGCTCGCAGACCTGGCGCTTCGTTTCTCTGACAAGGTATTTTCCCTGGCATTGGGGAATATCCCTTCAGAGGCAGCCACTGATCTGCTTTATTCCGGTTATCGGGAATCAGGCGACAGGGTAGTCATCAAAATGCAGGTGACCAATGGTAGTTCGAAAAGGAACCTGATGGAAGAAACGCATAGTCTGACCTTATACCGTATTCTGGCCCATATAGAGGCGACAGTCGGTGTGATCTTCGCACATCCGCTGAAGACGACGAAGATCGAAAAGGACGTCCAGATGGCCCCTTACTACAACGTCCTGTTTAAAGGTATATTTGGGATGAGCCAGCAATGGAAACGTAACACTTCTCTGCCTAATAACCTGCTGGACCTGAACTTTGGTTTACACGTATCTTCCCCTGATTTTGATAAGGACGATGTACCCGAATTAGGCCTTGGCGTAGTGGCCTCCACATTACATGACTATTTGCAGGTAGGCTGGGCATATAACCTGTTTTACGGTGCGCATTATGTATTTGTGGGCTTCAGACTGCCTATTCCTACTATGAGTCTGGGTGGTAATAATGCAGGCGCCAGATAACAACGCTTTAATCCTACAGTTATATACAATAAAAGGCTTTCGTAATTACACGAAAGCCTTTTTTATGTTCTAACCCATGTGAAAAAGCGATGTAGTACGCATTATCCTTTGCGTAGTTCTTTATCAAACAGATAATTCAGTCAGCGTGGTTTATTTAAAATAACCGCTGCAGATATCAGATAATCATATGGTTATATTCATAACGATGGTCATTACTATGACAACCTGCATAAGAATATCTCTTTGTGGTCAACAACCGGGAGGGGTTATTGTTTACTATATAAGGAGTAACATATTATGGGGGAGATTTGCATGTCAATTTTGGCATGACTAATGCAGCTGTGTACACAAATTGTACTTTTATCTCCATGTAAATTATTAGTGATATGGCAAAGTATGGTCCGCTGCTGATACTCGAAGACGATGAAGATGACAGGGAATTATACCAGAACGTCCTGAAGGAGCTGGGATTGCGTAATACGATCCATTTTTTCGATTCGGGAGATGCCCTGTTATCTTTTCTGGAAGAGACAACAGAGAAGCCGCTGGTGATCATCGCAGATATCAATGTACCAAGGATGAACGGCCTGGAATTAAGACGCCGGATCGATCAGGATGAGGTGCTCAGAAAGAAGAGCATTCCTTTTGTATTTCTCACAACAATAGAGTCCAAGGAGATCGTTGATGAAGTATATGACCTCACCGTACAGGGATACTTTATCAAGAAGCCATTTTATGACGATATAGCCAACCAGATCAGGGCAATTCTTGAATACTGGCTGATGGCAAGAAGTCCAAACGAATAAGACACACCAGTAAACACATCGGCGATTCCCCACCTCGTGCATTCCCTACACATCCTTATCTACTCATTTTTTGAATAGTATGTTTGTGCTTTTTTTTATGGACAACTGGCACTCAATATAATAGCAAGATGGGAGATTTATGTGCGTTGCAAAGAAAAGTTAAGATTTGAGCACGTATATAAATCGGTTCTAAATTTGCGTTAAAGCAGAGACAGGTCAGAAAAAAAATAAACCCTCAAGGCCAAAGTAGAAGCCTATGTACGACGCTGCTAATTCCATCAGAAGATCAGTAGGTTATGTCAATCAGGAGATAAAAGTTCCGGCAATGCTTAAACGCCGTAATCTGGCGTATGAGCCGCTGTTCGCGGTTATTTATCTGGTTAGCCTTTTACCTGCATGGGTATTGAAAATCATTCAGAAATTATTATACTGGCTCATCCACCGGGTGATCAGATACAGAACTGATGTTGTAGTGCAGAATCTTTCGCGTTCCTTTCCGGATAGAAGCTATCGGCAGATACAGGTAATGGCGCGTTCCTTTTACAGCCATTTCAGTGCATTGATATTAGAGACTTTACAACTGTTATCCATGTCGGAGAAACAGCATCGTAAACGGGTACACCTTCATAATCCGGAGGTATTGGAACATTGCCATAAGGAGGGCAGAAATATCATCATTTTGATGGGACATTACGGTAACTGGGAATGCCTGAATATTTTGCCAAAATACCTATCCTTTGACGTATATGCGGTCTATAAGCCAACGCCTTACCGGTTGCTCAATATGGTCTTGTACCGTATCCGGTCGCGCTTTGGTATTAAGTTGCTGTCAACCAATGAGACCGCCCGTTTCATGCTGTCCAACCGCCAGCATCCAAATGCTTATGTATTTATTGCGGACCAGTCTCCCTTAGTCAGACCCCGTTACCAGACGCATTTCCTGCATCAGTCTACCGGCCTCTTTACCGGCGCCGAACAACTGGCGCGCTCACTCGATGCAGTAGTATTGTATGCCTCTGTCAGAAAACGTTGCAGTGGCGCCGGCTGGGATATCTGTTTTTCGCTGATTACAGAGGAACCAACAGATATAGAGTCCTATGAGATCACAAAGACCTTTGCCTGGTACCTGGAACATGATATCATGCATGCGCCGGCTTACTGGCTATGGACACATAAACAATGGGAGCGGGAACATGGCTAAGCGCCGGTCACCTCCACCTTACTTTTTCCATTGGCCATCCTGATCACCTTTATCTGTGTAGGGATACGTTCTGTCATCTCCTGTACGTGAGAGATCACCCCTACCTTACGTCCCTGATTGTGTAAACGCTCCAGTGCATCCATCGCAATATTCAGCGTATCAGGGTCCAGCGCGCCAAAACCTTCATCGATGAACAGGGACTCTACTTTCATCTTACTGGACGAAAGGGAGGCCAGTCCTAATGCCAGCGCCAGTGATACCAGGAAAGATTCTCCGCCGGAAAGAGAGAAAACGGTCCTCAGTTCATCTCCCATATCTTTATCCAGGACCTGTAAAGCCAGGTTACCCGGTATCCTCAATAATTTATAACGGCTGGTCAGCACGGACAAATGCATATTTGCATGGTCCAGCAGCATATCCAGGGTATATTCCTGCGCGATCTGCCGGAACTTCTTACCATCTGCGGAACCGATCAGTTCATTCAGTTTACTCCAGTTTTCATGTACCGTCGTCTTTGCGTCGATAGTGTATTGTAAGTCACCGATCTTCAGTTTGTTCTCTTCGTCCAGCCGTAATCTATAGGCAAGATTGTTCTTTTCCCTGCCCAGTTCTTCCAATAGCTGCTTCGCGTCATTGGAGGAAGCGGTCAACGCTTCCAGTGATTGTTCGCTGACACGCTTTTCCTGGTGATTACTTAACTGTAAAGTTCTTTCCGTCAGGGTCGCCTGTGTGGTATTGACGGCGTCCCGCAGGGCAGTGATGGCTTTTCTTTCTGTCTCTATCCAACCCACTGTGTGGGAGAGTAGTTGTGTCAGTTCTTCTTCTGTCAATGTACTGCCATATGTCGCGGCATAGCTGTTTAACCACGCATTGATCGCTATACGCTCTTTTTCAATATTACTGCGGATGCTTGTGATATCTGCCGTTGTCGTGTCCTTGCTGGCGGTATAGGCGCGGAGGTCTTCTTTTCCGGCATTGAATGCGGCGGCAGCGGTCTGCTGGCTAAGAACTGCCTGCTCTATGACTTGTTTCAGCCGCTGTTCGAAGCTGACAACGGTCGCTCCGTTCAATAATGCCTGTCGTTCCTGTTGGAGGGCATTGAACGCCTGTTGCTGTTGTTTCAGTGCATTGATCTTCTCACTTACTGCGGTAGCAATGGCAGGCCCCTGTTTGCCCATTTCCTGCAAAGCCGACTGGTGTTCACGTAGCTGCTGATTATTGACGACGATCGCTTCTGCCTGTTGCTTCCATAACTGGGCAAAGGCCGTTATTTTAGCATTGAATCCCTGTGGGTCTTTTTTCCAGTTATCTATCCAGTCAGGATTGCTGAAATGCGGGGCCAGTTGCTCGGTCATCGTGCGGAGCGTATCCGTAATGTGTTCCAGCTGTCTGGCGATACGTTCCTGTGCTTCTTCCTTGCTGGTCTTTTCACGTTGTTTGTCCTTCAGCTGCTCTTTATGCGCGGACAGCGCCTGTAGCTGTATGTCCAGCTGACCTTTCAATCCCTCCACTGCGCTTCTCTTCGCTTCATAAGCATGCAGCTGTACCGTAATATCCTTTTGGGCGGTCTGTAATTGCTCTACCTGTTCTTCCAGCCATTGTGCCCTGTTTTCATCGGAAGTCGCCTTACTGGCGGCTGCCAGACTGAAACCCGCCCATTTCTCTTCCAGGGTCTTTATCTGTGCAACTCTTTCCTGCAAAGACCTGGTAAATGTTTCACGGTCAAGCTGCAGTTTTTTACAGAATTGTTCCAGGCTGCCGATATCGCCTGATAAGGTATTATAGTGCCTTAACGCGGCATTGTATGCTTCCTCCAGTGTTTGCAGCATGGCATGTGCCAGCGGATGATCTGTGACGAAAGGATGCTCCTTACTGCCGCATACCGGACAAGGTTCATCCTGTACCAGTTGTGCACGCAGGGACTCGACATTTTCTGCTACCTGTAAGCGTGCCTGGTGCAGTAGTTTATCGGATTGTTCCTTCTTTGCCTGGGCGATAGTCAGTTCGGTCTGTTTTGCTGTAAGTGCAGCTGTCTTTTCTTTCAGTTCCTGTTCGCAGTTTTCCAGCTGACGGGCAGTTCTCTCTTTTTCCTGCAGACTACCAAACAATCTTTCCCAATGTATTTTCGCCGCTTCACCTGCTCTTATCTGCTGAACAAGATCAGCATCTTTTTCTTTCAGTGTTTCCAGCGGAATGGCCTGTAACATGGTATTGGCCGCCTCCAGTTCAGTCTGTAAGCGGGCGCTCTCTGTCTGCTCTTTATCTGCCTTTTCCTGTAAACCTGCTATCTGCTCCTGTGCTTTTTGTATAAAGATGGTATTTTCCTGCTGTTCTTTCAGCGCTTCCTGTTGTACGGGCAATAGTTTGGCTGTATGCCCCAGTTGTGCGCTGATCTCTGTAATATTCTCTGCAATATCTTTTCTGCCCAGGTGTTCCCGCTGCCAGTCTTCCAGTTTACCAATGGCCTGTGCCAGTGTCTGGATCTCTTTTTCCTTTTCTTCGAATGCCTGCAGATGCGCTTCCTGCTGTTTTTGTGCATTGGCTGCTTCCGTACCGGCCTGCTGCAGTTGCCGGTCTTTCTCGCCTGTCAGCGTATCTAATTCCCTTGCCCGGGCAATATCAGGCTGGTGCTTCGCTGCTTCCTGCTGTGCGTGCAGCACAGCGGTATTTGCCCTTTCCAGCGCCGCTGCCGCCTGTTGTTGTGCTTCAGTGGTATGTACAATACGGGCGTCGATCTCCTGTAAAGCCTTTTCTTTTTCCACTAATTGCTGCTCATGCGATTTTCTCGCTTCCACCGGCCCTCTCGCCGCTTGCACATGTTCAACCAGTGTAAAGGTGCGCACCCTTTCTCCTGCATTTTCCATGGCCAGGGTAGCCTGCTGATATTGATCAGCTGCCTGTTCCCTGTTTTTCTCCAGGGTATCCAGCAACTGGTACCAGCTGATGGCAGCACCCAGTTCCGCAATGGTGATCTGCTGACTGCTGATCTTTGCACCCAGTTCCTCCTGTTGTGCGTGCAGGGCCATTCTTTCTTCTTCGGTCAGTCGCTCGATACCTGCTACCTGTTGTTTCAGGTTTCTGAGTTCCGTATCTGCCTCCTTGAACCTATTAAAGATGCCAATAGATATCTCAGAATATATATTCGTCCCGGTCAGCTTTTCCAGCAGGGATGCTTTGGCATCCTTATCTGCCTTCAGGAAGGCGGTAAAGTCTCCCTGTGCCAGCAAAACTGAACGGGTAAACTGTTCGAAGTTCAGTCCGACCACCCGCTCTATCTCCCGCAGGGTTTCTGTTTTCTTACCCGGGAAGGTGCCGTTGGTCGTCAGATTGAGCAATTCTACCGTATCCGCCTGTAAATTGCCATCGATCTTGTTACGGGCGCGTTTAACCGACCATCTCGCCTTATAATTGTTGCCATCTACCCCGGCAAATTCTACCTCTGCAAAACCTTCTGCGGTACCATCACGCAGAATGCCTCTGACATCTCCCTGACTGATCTTGTTGCCTCCCTGGTCCTGTATCTCTATACCCGCCTCTTTGGCCTGCAGATAGCGGGGCGTTCTTGCATACAATGCCAGACAAAGGGCATCCAGTAAGGTGGACTTACCCGCGCCTGTCGGACCGGTAATGGCAAAGATGCCTGCTTTACTCAGTGGCCCCTTTGTGAAATCTATCTCGTTCGTATCTTCCAGTGATGCCAGATTCTTGAAACGAATGGCTAATATCTTCATGCGTAATTACTCATCTTTTGTGTTAATCTCCTGCAATACCTGCTGAAACAGGGCCACCAGTTCATCCGGTGTTTCGCGTTCATAGTCCTCCTGGTAGGTCTTTTTAAAGATGTCCAGCGGACTTAACTCCTGCAACTGTGCGGCGCTGGCGATCCGTTCGTCTGACCCTTCGCCTGCGGAGGATGGATAGCGGACGTCTATTTTTGCCAGCCGAACGTGTTTGCCGGCAAGGGCCGTTTCTATCTTGTGCCGCAGGGCAGGTTCGGGTCCTTCCAGCAGTACGCGTACTTCCAGGTAAGGAGCGGTATGTATTGTTTCCGTCGCTTCCGGTAGTTGCAGTAAAGCTTCCAGCACAGTGTCGATCGGCTGCGGTTTAGCAGGTACCCGTAGTAGTTCGGTCGTTACCGGTATTTCCAGCATTTCCAGTCCGCTCATGACGCCATTACTGATATCAAAGCTCACTACCTGGTGTTTGTAGTTCATTTCAGAGAATGACATTGGCAGCGGACTACCGCTGTAGCGGATATGTTCTTTTCCACCTATTTTCTGGGCTTTATGAATATGTCCCAACGCTACGTACAGCAGGTCTTCATGAAACGCTTTCGCAGGAACTAGTTCAATACCTCCCATGATCACTCTCTCAAAACTATCGTGATCGGACTTTTCAGCATCCAAGGTATGCAGGTGCGCCATTGCGATGATGTCCTGTCCTACTGTTTTTTTCGTTAATGCATATTCGTAAGCCTCTTTATAAAGAGCGCTTACACCATCTGTGTACGGTGACTGACTTTCCGCTATTGTTGGATAATCACCCATTCTTGGATAGGGGATCGCCATACACCATAGCACTGTTTCGCCGCTCCTGTCCCTCACAGGGACCAGCATTTTCTCATAATCGATACTACCATCTGCCTTGCGTTCTATCAGTCCGACGATATGAATATCCGAAGATTCCAGTAAGGGCTTGGGCGCTTCCAGGCGGGCGGCAGAGTCATGGTTACCGGCGGTCACGATGATCTGCAGTCCGGGTTGTGCCTTTACGGCGCTATTGAGAAATGCGTAAAACAATTTTATAGCAACAGCGGATGGATTGGCTATATCAAACACATCTCCGCTGATGATCAGCAGCTCTATATCTTTTGCTTTAATGGTATCCACCAGCCAGTGTAAAAACTGCTGATGTTCATACGTCCTGTCATACTGATAAAAGGTTTGTCCGATATGCCAGTCCGCAGTATGCAATATTTTCATCCACTCTTTTTTACAAAGATAAATTACCTGAGTGGTTAAGCCAGAAAAGGGGAGGGGAATGTGTAAAAATCAGGTATTTTCCGCAGGTAAAAAGAGGCTTTTTCACCTGGAGGGCAAGGAGATATGAATTAGGAATTAACAAGTAGGAATTAGGGATCAAATGCAGCGGAGATGAATACGAGTACTGCTAAGGTCTTAATTGTCAGTTCCTGATTCTTTATTCTTCCTCGTTCATCTTTCGTTCATAAAACGAAGGATGAACGAAGAAGAATAAATATCTAAAGAAGATCAAACCGGATTTAAATCATCAGAATTTATAACTATATCCGGCACGGATCACCTGGGTCTCATTATAGTCAGTCGCCAGGTAATGGAATCCACTGCCCCTGACCTCCCTTTTATTACGCAGGGTATTGGCCACATCGGTCGCATTGACAAAAATCTCTCCTTTCCCCTGTTGAATAGTTTTTTTGACACCCAAATCTACGGAAAAACGGGAATAGGTTTTTCCCTGCGGTACCAGATCAGGAGCCTGATAAATAGCGCTTAACTGTGCGTCTATCTGTCTGGCAAAATGGAACTGGCCGTTCAGCTTGATATTACCGGAGAAGATATCTTCACGGGCGGCGCTGAAGACGTTTCCAACGGGGTATTTGTTGACCACGGTGAAGGAGTCGATAATATTATTATAGCCGTTCAGGGCCAGGTTAAAGGTGGCCCATTTTGCCACTTTCTGGGAGAATACCAGTTCGATACCGGTCATGTAACTTTTACCGGCATTCTGAAAGATGTTATAGATGATATTACTGCCCGGTACGGTGCTGCCGATACGGGTAATAGTGGCATCCATACGTTTGTGATAGACAGAAGAGAACAGGTATCCTTTATCCCAGCTGGTTTTATCACCCAGTTCGAAGAGATTGGTATACTGTGGGCGAAGTGCAGGATTACCTACCTTGATGATCTCCGCATCGTCGTATTTCGGGAAGATACGGATGTCCACTTCATTAGGTCTGTCCACACGCCGGTTGTAGAAGAAGGATATCTTGTTGTTGTCCGTCAGTTTATAAGCCAGTCGCAGGTTTGGAAATGGCTGTGTATAGTTGTAGCCGTCGCTTTTGTACACCGGGTGACTCGGATTGACGTCATAGGCCAGGTGTACATATTCCAGTCGCAGACCGGCTTCCAGTTCGAAGTGTTTGTTCTCATAGACATAGTTGCCATAAATGGCAGGGATGTTTTCCTTGTAGCGGGTGAATCCACCGGCACTGGCATCCAGCACAGAATGTGCGCCCGGTTTGAAATCCATGTTCACGGGAATATAGCGGTACCTGAATTTCACGCCACCTTCAAAACGACCATGGCGCAGGGGCTGTACATAATCGATATTGATGTCGGTAACGTGCTCGTCCGACAGGACTTTAAAGGAGTCTATCCCGGTATATTCAGGCATAATGTTCGTAAAGAAGTACTTTTCATCTTCACGGTGGAAAGTGCTGCTCAGACTTACATTCAGGGTCCTGCCCGGTTCATGGAAATTGTGCTGCCAGATGGCGGAACCAACTATGGTAGTTTTCAGTTCGTCTTCCAGGAACTGCCAGAGGCGTTGTCTTTCGGTCAGATTGCCATTAAAGAATGGTTCATCGCCATGGTCCAGTATTTTCTCTGTACCGTACATACCGGAAACCGTGATGGTATTGTTACCATTGATTGCCCAGTCCATACCTGCTTTTACGTTGGAGAAATTGGTGTTCCGGTTACGTTTGGTTTGTTGTTTTACCACATCGCCGTTGTCGTAATAACGGTCTACGAACTCGTTTTTATTCAGTGTTTTGGTGTACAGGTCGTCTGCCTGTAAGAACAGGTTGACTTTGTTTTTCCGGTAGTTCAGTGACAGGGAGGGATTGATCTTTGGCGTACCCTGGTATTGCCGTCTTATGGTAGGATAGTTCTGTCTTTTTACCCATAAAGCGCCGGCACCGGCACTCAGCCCGATCTTACCGTTAAAGCCTTCTTTTTTCTCTTTTTTGTAGATGATATTAATGATGCCGGCGTTACCGTTGGCATCGTATTTTGAAGAAGGATTGTTGATGATCTCTATCTTTTCGATGGCAGATGCAGGAATGTTGTCGAGGCTTGTTTGTCCGCCGAAACCTGTAAGTGCGGTCTGTTTCCCATCCATCAGTACCATGACCCTATCACTGCCTCTTAATATGATCTTTCCGTCCTGGGTGGTCACACCGGGCAGATTTTTCATCGCCTCCAGTACGGAACCACCGGCCTGACTGATATTGTCCGCTACGCTGAATGTTTTTTTATCCAGGCGGATTTCTTCCTGTTTACCGGTAATGGTCACCGTGTTAAGGGATTTGGGATCAGCGGCCAGTTCTATGCCACCCAGTTCCAGTACCGGACTTAATTGTCCGATGGTCAGGCTTTGTGTAAGGGGCTGATATCCGATATAGGAGAATTCCAGCAGATAGTTGCCACTATTGATATCTGCGATCTTGAAGCGGCCATCATCGCCGGAAATAGTACCGGATACAAAACTACTGTCTTTTGCTTTTTTGATGGTTACGCTTACAAATGGTAAGGGGTGCTTGCCGGAAGCTTCTTTCATCTGCCCGGAAAGCGTCACCTTGATAGATTGCGCATGTAGGTGCTGCGCAAGGAAAAATAAGATGATACAGAATAACGAGACGCCTTTCATGCAGTTGATATTTTCTGCATAGTTAAGACGTGAATCGAAAGGAAATCTAAACTAGAACTTTACGGAGAAGATATGCCGCATGTCGCTAAATGTATAATCTGTTTTCCAGTTATAACGGCTGCAGATTTGCTTCACCAGAGACAGTCCTAATCCGGTGCCGGGTGTTTCTGCAGAGGTAGTGCCGAAGCGTTTGAATAACTGTTCCTGTTGCAGACTAAGCGTACCAGGATTCGCAATGAACAGCGCTTTATTGTTTAATGTGATCTGGACCGTATTGTCATTAGGGGTGTACCGGATGGCGTTAGTGATCAGATTATTTAATAATATTTCCACTAATATTTTATTTCCCTCTATGGTTACGTCTCCGGCGATCTCTTTATCAAATACCAGGTTTTTATTCTCTGAGAAATTAGAGAAGAGCACTAGTGAATTTTCCAATAGTTCAGAAAGATCGATGGTTTCTTTATCCATGAACTGACTGTTCTCGATCTTGGTCAGCAGTAACAGGTTTTTATTGATACGGGTGACGCGGGCCAGTGCTTTGTTGGCATCTTCGATGAGATCATATTGTTCGTTTGTCAGGAGTTTGGTTTGTAACAGGAGGTCCAGTTTAGATTGAATAATGGCCAGCGGTGTCTGTAGTTCGTGGGAAGCATTATCGGCAAATTCTTTCTGTTGATTGTACACGGCGATATTACCTGCGATCAGTTTATTCAGACTACTATTCAATTCTGAGAATTCTTCGATATCTGTTTCTTCGAAGCTGACGGTCTGCTGCTGGTCAAGGTTAAACCCTTTGATCTGTGCGAGACTATTATAAAAAGGTTGCCAGAGACGTTTGGATATCCTGCGGTTCAGTAGTATAAATCCGATCATCAGGAGCAGGAAGAACAATACTGTCAGCAGTGTCACAAAAAGGATGATGAGATAGCGGTCTTCCCGTCCGGCGGCGGCGGTGAGTGCAATCTTATGTTCATCCAGCTCGTGGCGCCATAGCATATTGATCATATAGTAATACACTGGTATACTGATGATCAGTACCAGTCCGGCGTATCCCATAAAACGTTTCATGGTGCGGTTCAGCAGCTTGCTCATATTTCCCATTTATAACCTGTGCCGTAGAGTGTCTTCAGGTAGTTATCACAACCGGCTTCTGTCAGTTTCTTTTTCAGGTTTTTGATGTGTACGTAGATGAAGTCATAGTTGTCGAACATATCGGCAACATCACCGGAAAGGTGTTCTGCGAGGGCGCTTTTGGAAATGACTTTGTTCTTATTGCTGATGAAATATAGAAGGAGGTCAAATTCCTTTTTGGTCAGTACAACGTTGTTATCGTTAACAGAGACGGTTTTGGCCAGCAGATTGATCTTTAGTTCGTTCAGTTCGATGATATTGACGTTCCCGAATTGTTTACGTCTGATCACAGAATAGATACGGGCTGCCAGTTCGGGGAGGTGGAAGGGTTTGGTCAGATAGTCGTCCGCGCCGATCTGCAGGCCTTTGATCTTATCGTCCAGTGAGTTTTTAGCAGAGATGATGATGACACCGTCCTGTTTATTCTGTTCCTTGATCTCTTCCAGTATTTTGAGTCCGTCACCACCGGGCAGCATCAGATCGAGCAGGATACAATCATAGTCATATACTGTGATCTTGTCGATGGCTTGTCCGAAGTTACCGGCATATTCGCAGAGATAATTTTCGTCCGCCAGATAAGCGCCGATGCTTTTTGAAAGGGCCGGTTCGTCTTCTATTATCAAAATTTTCATCCGTGAAAATATAGAGGAATTCTAAAAACATTCTGAAGTTAAGACTTATCGCGCTGTTTTCATTGCATATATTTTATTGGGCGTTAATGTATTGTGAAAATATGGGTACATCCGGAGTCCATGGGTGGTCAGCACCAATTTCCGACAGAATTCGCTGGTAGGTTTGCAGGCAGATTAAAACAGCTTGGATAATGAAGAATGTGTTTCGCAACAGATTCTCACTGATTGTATTGATTGTACTGTTGATACTTGTACTTTCCTTCCTGACGCGTGTCGTTTTACTGCTCAGTACACCGGCTTCAGGCGTATCTGCCATACAGTTTGTGAGTGCCTTATTTATTGGCGGGATGTATGACCTGTCGGTCGCTTCCCTTATTATCATTCCTTTTGTACTGCATCTCTGGTTACAGAATGATTTTATTTATCAAAAGAAAGTATTACCCTTTGTAACGGGAGGATTTCTTCTGGTGATGGGCATATTACTTTTTACGCATCTCGTACCGAAAGATTATAATACGGACCTGTATCATATTTTGTTGTATTACCTGACGGCACGGTTTGTCATTTACCTGTTGCTGTTTTTTATGCCATATCGTTTTCGCTTACAATGGCGGACGGGTGTTTTATATATCGTGACGGCATTGACGGTATTTCTATTGCTGATGAATGCTGTTAGTGAGTGGTTCTTCTGGCGGGAGTTTTCAACCCGGTATAACTTTATCGCGGTAGATTACCTGGTGTATACAACGGAAGTGTTGGGGAATATCTCCGAGTCGTACCCATTGGCGCCGATTGTCAGTACGCTTGTTGTGATAGCTATTATGGGCATTGTTATTGTGCGGCGTCCTATAAGCGAAAGCGTCAGGGCTGTGCGGACGTCTTTTGTCAAACGATCGCTTATTGCGGGCAGCTTGTTCTTATTTGCCTTTACAAGCTATGTTATTGTTAACGGGAAATATCGGCATTTCAGCAGGAACGAATATGCCAACTCTCTTGCGGGTAATGGTCTCTATGAGTTTGCAGTTGCTTTTACGCAGAATGAGCTGGACTTCTATAAATTCTATCAGACGATCCCTGATACCACGGCCTTTAGTATGGTAAGACAACAGCTGGCTTCTTCTAATAGTCATTTTGTTGGTAATGACCCTTATAGTATAGAAAGGGAGATTACCTATCCGGAGCCTGAACGTAAGCTGAATGTGGTGCTGATCAGTGTGGAGAGTTTGAGCGCTGATTTTATGCAAACATTCGGTAGTACGGAGAATATTACCCCATATCTGGATTCGCTTTCAAAAAAGAGTCTGTTATTTACACAGCTTTATTCCTCCGGTACCAGAACTGTCCGCGGACTGGAAGCCTTATCATTATCCATTCCTCCATCGCCGGGACAGAGTATCGTGAAACGCCCTGATAATGCACATCTTTTCTCTATGGGCAGTGTGTTACGTGCGCATGGGTATACTACGCAGTATCTCTACGGCGGCTATAGTTATTTTGATAATATGAAGGAGTTTTTCGGCAACAATGGTTATACCGTGATAGATCGTTCTGCCATACCTGCTGATAAGATACACTACGAGAATATCTGGGGTGTCGCGGATGAAGACCTGTTTACATTAGCGTTGAATGTTCTCGATAAGGATAATAGTGCCGGAAAGCCTTTCTTTACGCATATTATGACGGTAAGCAATCATCGTCCGTATACATATCCTGACGGAAGGATTGACATTCCTGCTGCCATGCAGGTAAGACAGGGCGCGGTGAAGTATACTGATTATGCCATCAATAAATTCCTCAGGGAAGCCAGTCATAAGACCTGGTTTGACAGTACCTTGTTTGTGATCGTGGCAGATCATTGTGCCGGTAGTGCGGGTAGTGTCGAGTTACCAGTAACGGGTTATCATATTCCCATGCTGATCTATGCGCCTAAAATCCTCCAGCCACAGGAGGTGAACACCCTCACCGCCCAGATAGATGTAGCACCCACTATTCTTGGTTTACTTCACTTAGATTACCGTTCTAAATTCTTTGGTCAGGATGTGTTAAATACGTCGCCTGACAAACAACGCGCGTTTATCAGTACTTATCAGGGCCTTGGTTACCTGCGGGGGGGTAAGCTGTTGGTACAATCGCCCGTAAAGACAGTCCATGAGTATATTCCGGACTTTCAGAACGGAAATGCAGCGCCTGTACAGGTAGAAACTGATTTGTCCAGGGAGGCGATTGCCTATTATCAGAGCATCAGCTGGTTGCTGAAGCACAGGAAACAGTCGTTTTAGTATATGATCAATGCCGGTTTGTTCGCTGATTGTCGTCATTGTCATGGCGACAGAATAGTCGTCTATTTGTGTCATCGCATAAAACGGGAACGTATGTTAGGGACACTTAATCAACAGGAAATAGAGGAATTATTGCTTCGTAATGTAACCGGTAGAATTGGCTGCCGTGATGGTGATCAGATATATATCGTGCCGGTGAGTTATGCGTATAATGAGAAATATATCATCGCGCATTCCAGTGAAGGGCTGAAGATAGACATGATGCGGAAGAATCCTTCTGTGGGTTTTGAGGTAGATGAGATCAGTGATCAGCGTAACTGGAAGAGTGTGATTTGTCAGGGGCGGTTTGAGGAGATACTGGATGAGAAAGAAAAGTATTATGCCATGAAGTTTCTGGTGAGCCGGCTGATGCACACACAATTGAGTGAGACGGCACGGCTGCCGGATGTGGTAGCCGAAAAAGGGCAGGCGGTCCCGCTGATAAGACCTGTCGTATATCGTATTCGTATGGAGACGATGACAGCAAGATTTGAATTTGCGTAATAGTTGTATATGTATCCGAAAGTTGCAACGAAGTCTGCTTTATAGCAGACTTTTTTGTTTTATTGTACCTGCACCCTATGTTCGTCAGACAAACAAGACTCCTGAAATCCCCATTTATCTTCATTACAACCGTTCACCAGGTGTTGTCTGATTATTTTGTAGTCCAGTGCTTTAGGCACATGGATCGCCAGGATATTTCCGGCGCGGAAACCTTCTGCATCACACCCCATGCTGGTGAATTCATTCATGAATGGTTTTATGTCGTCGACATTTTCAACGTGTATTCTGACTGTACTATTGCCTGAGAAGGAGATGAAGTCTTCAAAATAATATACATTCTCTTCTTCGTCGTATTCAACGCTGATGATATCACCTGCTGAAAGATTTTTTACAATAATTGGGATATTGGCCAGCTCATAATATTCTCCCACCTGTTTACACCACATCGTTTCTGTTTCATAACTATCCTCACCGGTACTTTGCAAAAAGTAGACTTTAATATATCCGTCTTTGTTTGTCTGTTTGGTTTGGCCATTGCTGATCATTGATTAAAGTCAGTTGGGGTGAATAATACAAAGCGTTAGTTGTTGTGCTATTCTTCATCGAGCTCACTTCCATCGCCGAAGACGGTTATGCCCTGTAGGAAACTCTTAAAGCTTTCTCCATAAGTATAGACCTCATCATCTTTATCATACATGTCTACAGCGACAAATACCCGTTCTTTTCGTTTGATCCCGAATCCAAGACTCCCTCCGTTGGAGCCAATGAGCAGTAAGTCAGGTGCATATTCGGCAACTTTATAATCGATATTAGCCTGATTAATTTCCTCTATTGGCCAGAGCCTGAGCCATTGCCCTTTTCGGATTCCTCCTTCGCCGCCATTACTTTCCCGCATAAAGTCCAGATAGTCATCAGGCAGTTGAACATCGATGGATTCGACGATGCTATTAAAGGTATCGGGATCAGCCGGAGGGTTTTTCTCAAAGAATTCCGTGAGGTAAATGATATCAGGATCCATTAGTTGCTCAATTGATGTTTTTGGAAGATTTAGGATATAAAAGAAAATCGGGAGGGGCCTTATCATCCTTGCCTGGTTCAATGATCTTCGGCGCTTCCCATATAAACCTTATTAAGTGCAGGTGTCATCGTCCATCCGAGGTTCAGACAGGTAAACCAGGAACTCTTTAAAGCTGTTTCCTGCATTGATCCAATATTCTTCTTCTGTATCAAGGAAGCCAAGTGCAACAAAAGAGCCTTCCTGTTTTTTTATTGCATAAGCGAATCCTCCGCCACTTGAGCCAATGAACAGAAGTTGGGGCCAATATACTTCAACCTCGTATCCATCATTTAGTTCTTTTAAAGATTCCAGGCTCCAAAGATCGACATATATTCCATCAAGGATTATTCCGGTGCCTCCATTCGCCTTCTGCATGAATTCGAGATAGTCGTCAGGAAAGTTGCAGTCAAATGATTTTTGAATCTCCAGGAAAGCCGCGTTGTCAAGCGGGGTGTTAAAATCTAAGCCTTGTAGATAATCGATCGTCTCGATATTATCGGCAACGAGTATTGATTCATGATGTTCTAAACGGGCAGAATGCAGTTCATGCCACTTATGTGCATTATCTGTAAAAAAAGTAATTGGCGTAAAGGCGGCTTTTTTTAGAAATTGTTTTTTAAAGTCCCTCATGATGTTGTCACACCATTTTACAAATGCTTCTTCCTTTGCAATAAGCGTGTCGCCTTCATAGTATTTATGCGTGTAATGGAATGCGCTTCTATCCAGTTTTTTATCACTGGAACGCAGGCCGCCCAATATGAACTCTAACACGTAACTCCTGCATGTGTCGAGGTGACGGAAATTATGCCCGTGAAGATAATTGATGAATGTTTTTGAGTTGTAACGGTCGTTTGTCAAAAATACCGTATACGGCTTTTCTATTGGCAATAAACCATTGTCAGTAGATGGGGCCTCTATATTTTTTGTATCATCGCCTACAAGTAGGCAACCGTTTTCTTTGAGGAATTTTTCAACTGCAATCATGTCGTCAACTGTCTGGAAAAAATTCAGTCGTTTTGAAGCCATATGATATGTTGTTGTGTAGCAAATATAGATCCTATTGTTTTGTCTTAACGATGAACTGAAGATATTTTCAGTATTTTAGAAAACGGTTAACAGAAAGTTAATGATTTGAAATAATATGGAATGTAAAAACTGATAGGTGTGTTAATATACACTACTACTCATTAGACAAGATGAACTTCAATGATTTCTTCTTTTTAGCATGTGAAAACGGGTCATACGTCTGTAAAATTCATTCAACTTACACCGGTGCGTGATCATAGTAATGAATATATCCCCGACTTTCACAATGGTACTGCTGCGTCTGTACAGGTTGGAACTAGACATGTCGCGGGAGGCTATTGCCTATATCGGAGTATCAGCTGGTTGTTGAAATATAAGCGGCAGCTTTATTGATACTGATGCTGTTTGCGTGCGTATATTTTATATAGCTCAGGCCAGCCTGTACAAATTAGTGCCGTCAGGAGACAGATACCCATATCTGACAGAGTGAGCAATTTTAATCCGAAGAGGTCTCTGACAGCAGGGATGAGTTGCAAAAATACGACAAAAACGACTGAGAGGCCTGGAATATAGGGCGTCAGGACATTATGATAGTGCATCGTTACGTTGATGTTAGCTGTAAAGGACCTGTTGGTAAACGTAAGCAATACATTGCAAAGTATCAGGCAGATAAACACGATGCTTCGTGTATAGGCAATATCATGTTGTTGCATGTAAAGGGCATACAGTGTAAGAATACCGCTGGTGATAACAAGACCCTGTATAACACTCATTGTCATTTCACCTCCGGTAAACAGGCTTAATGTCGCTTTTCTTGGCGGCAGGCGCATAAGATTGCTTTCCACGGGTTCTTTTTCAAAGAATAGTGAACAGGTGGGGCCCATTATGAGTTCAAGAAATATTACATGGACCGGGGAAAATATATTGATGTATTTCCAGTTCAGCAGTAGCGGAGCGGCCGCAACAAGTATAATAGGAATGTGAATGGAAATGATGTAGCGTATTGCCTTTTTGAGATTACTATATATTTTACGCCCCTGTTCTATTGCAATTGGAATACTGCTAAGGTTGTCATCAGTAATGACCAGATCGGCTGCCTGTCTGGCGATTTCTGTTCCCTTTTGCCCCATAGCAATACCAATATTGGCGGCCTTAATGGCGGGGCCATCATTCACGCCGTCTCCGGTCATGGCAACGATCCCGCCATCGGCCTTAAGTGCCTCTATGACTCTCTGTTTGGCGTCAGGGAACATTCGGACAAACAATGATTCCTGTTGTACGATGAGGCGAAGTTCCGGTTCCTGCATATTCATAACGTCATCTCCTGTAACGGGTCGGTTAAATGCGATCCCTGCACAACCAGCAATATACGCAGCGGTAGCCGCATGGTCTCCGGTTAGTAACATTGGTCTGATGCCAGCCTGTTTAATTGTTGCAATAACGTCAGGCATTCCTTTGCGTGGAGGATCGTACAATGCCAGTAGTCCTAAAAATTGCCATGCTGCATCATCCTGTCTGGCTGGCATAAGAGTCCCAGGTATTACTGCCGTTGCTATGCCCAGCACACGATAGCCTTTATTCCCCATTTCTTCGGCAATCTGCAAAACGTTGTTGTTTATTATATGGCTCAGCTGGCAGACTTGTAATATTCTTTCTATTGCGCCTTTACCCGCAGCCAGTGTAACACCATTCCAGTTATAGACGTGCGTCATCATAGGCGGTTTGCCTTCCAGTGGATATTCGTGGATCATTGGTGGTAGCGTTATCCCGCTGGCATTATTTTCATGAAAGGCTTCAAGGATCGCCTTCTCCATCTGGTCGAATGGTTTCTTTTCACAGGCCAATGCGCTCAGAAAAAGGACGTGGTTATCCGGAGGCAGCAGGTTGTTCTGAAGATCGTATTGGATATCTGCACGATAGTCGTAAAGGGCGACTACTTTCATACGGTTTTCTGTAAGTGTCCCTGTTTTATCCAGGCATAATACATTAGCGGCTCCAAGGTTCTCAATGATCTGGGCCTGACGGGGAATGATGCCCATGCGGCTCATATAATAAGCACCCAGCGCCATAAATGAGGAAAAGGAAACAGGTATTTCTTCCGGAATTGCTGCCATAGCGAGTGTAAGACCGAGCAAAAAACTATTACTCCAGTTACCGCTGCGTGCAAAGTTGACAACGAATACAACAATGCAACCCAATATGCCGAAGGTTGCCAGCTGACGTACAAACACGCTTGTTTGCCGTTGCAGTAATGTGGGTTCTGAAGTCACCCCGGAGATGCTTTTACCCAGTTTGCCAAGCAGGGTACTATCTCCTGTTTCACTGATCTTTGCGATACAAGATCCAGAATTAACGGTAGTGCCATGGAAAAGTGTTGCGGCAGTGACAGCATTTTTTTCCACGGGATATGCCTCTCCTGTGAGTATAGATTCATTGACAGTAAAATCATTTGAACTGATAACCAGGGCATCTGCGGGAATGAGTTCGCCTTCCTGTAAGAGAATGATGTCGTCGGGCACGAGATCGGAAGATGGAACTTGTGTCTCTTTGCCATCCCGGATAACGGTGCTTAAGCTGGCTGTATATTGCCTGAGTGCTTCCATCGCATTTTCGCTTTTAACTTCCTGGTAAAAAGAAATGGCAGATACCAGCAGTATGGCTACGATCATCATGAATCCTTCAGCAATGCTGCCCAGCAGGAAATATAAACCTGTTGCAAACAACAGCAGCACGAACATCGGCTCTGCAATTATATGGCCAAATGTTTTCAGCAGGCGGTACTTCCGCCTGTCTGTAAGCACGTTCCTGCCATGATGAGCGTGCAGGCCCGGAATATCTGCACTTCGCAGGCCGGATGGTGATTTGTATGTGGGATTTGTGATCATGTTGCCCATATTTATTCAGCAAGCAGATGGAATTTTTTGTAGAGCAGCTGTCTCCTGGAATGATATTTTTCTTTGGCAAACCGGTTAATATGTGCCAGTGCCTCTTCTTCTGAGTCCGTAAAAAGTACATATTTCAGGTCTTTTTTGTCTATCATTCCAGCTTCAAGCATATTATCAAAAAGTGGCATCAGGGGTTCCCAGTACTGCCTGCCCATTAATATTACCGGGAAGTCCAGTATTTTTCGCGTCTGGATCAGCGTTAGTGCTTCGAAGAATTCGTCCATTGTACCTATACCACCAGGCATAATGACAAAAGCATACGAATATTTAAACATGAGTATTTTTCGTACAAAGAAATATTCGCAGGTGAAATATTTGTCCATGAACAGGTTGGGTTGCTGTTCTTTGGGCAGTTTTATATTGCATCCTACTGAAAAACCGCCGCTTGATTTAGCGCCTTTGTTGGCCGCTTCCATGATGCCCGGACCGCCGCCTGTCATTACGGTAAAACCAAGTTTTGCAATACCAGCGCCCATGCTGGCGGCTCTTTTATAGAAACGGGAGTCTGATGTAGTCCTGGCGGAGCCGAAAACGGAGACACAGGGCCCAACGAAGTGCAGTATTCTAAAGCCCCGTATAAACTCAAAGAAGATCTTTATGACAAATAGTAATTCCCTCAACCTGGAGCGGGGCCCCTCTAGGAAATACTTTTCTTCGTGCTCCTGAAAGCCTTTGCCAGTACTTTTCAGTTTTTCGTTTAACGTAGTGGCGTCCATTGTTAGTCCTGATTTCAGTGATTGCCTATTAAGCCCGGTACCAGTACCGCGGCCCCTTTTATTGCACCGCTTCTTACCATTGCGATGGCTTCATTAGCTGCAGATAACGTAAATAGCTGTGTGCTTGTCTTTACATTCAACCTGGCAATAGTATCAAAGAAGAGAATGCCGTCTTCCCTTGTGAGATTTGCCACAGATCTGACAAGCCGTTCTTCCCAGAGCAGGCGGTAGGGAAAGCCTGGGATATCGCTCATATGTATTCCTCCGCAGATGATCTGTCCGCCCTTATCAACATGCGATAATGCAAGTGGAATGAGGCTGCCTTCGGGAGCAAAGATGATGGCGCCATCCATCTTTACGGGAGGCGCCTGATCTATACCTCCCGCCCAGGTAGCGCCCAGGTTTAGTGCAAATGACTGCGTAGACAGGTCACCTTTTTTGGTAAAGGCATAAATTGATTTTCCCTGTTGGGAGGCGAACTGTGTCAGAATGTGTGCTGCTGCCCCGAAGCCATATAAACCAACATTTGTGGCGTTGTCAGGTAACATCCGCCAGGAGCGGTACCCGATAAGTCCGGCGCACAACAGCGGCGCAGCAACAGCTGTATTGTATGGTGCTGGAAGTACAAAACAGTATTTCGCCCAGGCTGTTGTATAGTCAGCGTATCCTCCGTCAACGGTGTAGCCGGTAAATAATGCATTCTCACATAAATTTTCCCGCTGATGCTGGCAATACCTGCATTGACCGCAGGTATATGCTAGCCAGGGAACGCCTACTATTGTTCCTATGCCAGGCGTTTGTACATTGGTCCCCCTTGCAGCAACAATACCGATTATTTCATGTCCCGGTATTAGCGGGAAACGTGCATTCTTTAGTTCACCATCCAATATATGCAGATCGGTCCTGCAGATACCGCAGGCCATTACCCTGATCAGTACCTGATCAGCGTTAGGTACGGGCGTCTTCACTGTTCTACGTTGTAGTGGCATCCCTGGCATCTCCAGTACCATTGCCTGCATGGTTGAAGGTATAATGCTAGTCATTGGAAAGAATTACTTTTAGTGATTTTTCCTTATCTGCATGGGCAAATGTCTCATATGCCTGCATGATCTCATTGAGTTTGAACCGGTGCGTAATCAGACGCCCGGGATCGAGTTTTTTTGAGACAACGGTATTCAGCAATAAGGGTGTTGTCACAGTATCTACCAGCCGGGTGGTAATGGTGATATTCTTTGCCCATAGGTCCTGTAAATGAAGTGTGGCAGGTTTACCGTGAACACCAATATTTGCGATGCAACCTCCCGGGGCTATAATAGTTTCGCATAGTTCGAAGGTAGCCGGTATACCTACGGCTTCTATTGCTGTATCCACTCCGCGGTTGCCTGTGATAGCCATCAATCTCGCCATTACGGATTCTTTCCCGCTGTTAATAGTATCAGTGGCACCAAATTGGCGAGCTACCTGCAATCTGTTTTCATCCAGATCGATCATAATGATTTTTGCAGGGGAATAAAAAGCGGCTGTCAGAAGGGCTGCAAGACCAATGGGACCTGCGCCAACGATAGCCACTGTACTGCCGGGGGAAACTTTCCCATTCAGCACCCCGCATTCGTAACCCGTGGGCAGGATATCACTTAACATTACAAGCGCTTCTTCGTCTGTACCCGCCGGAATATGGTAAAGGCTGGTATCTGCAAAAGGAATCCTAACATATTCGGCCTGTGTGCCATCTATCAGGTGTCCAAGGACCCATCCTCCGTTTTCGCAATGTGAGTACATGCCCTTACGACAATAGTCGCATTTGCCACAGGAGGTAATACAGGAAATGAGTACATGATCGCCCTTTTTAAAATTGGATACATTACTGCCGGTCTCCTCGATCACACCCACGCCTTCATGGCCAAGGGTGCGGCCATCTGTTACCTCCGGTACATCACCTTTCAATATATGAAGGTCAGTTCCGCAGATCGTCGTTTTGAGGATCCTGACAATCGCGTCAGTTGGCGTCTGTATAACAGGTTTAGGTTTTTCTTCGAATGCTTTCTGGCCGGGGCCATGATATACCAGTGCTTTCATCTTTTTTTTGTGAATTTACCTCGCGTGCGATCATTTGGGAATGACGAAACACCAGTCGGTCGGTGATTGTTGTCATTGATACGATACCGGAATAGTTGTCAATTTGTTTCAGCACTTATTGTTCATCTCTAAATCGTAATGTATGTTAGGTATACTTAGCCAGAAGGAAATGAAGGACCTGTTGCTCCGCAATGTAACCGGAAGGATCGGGTGCCGGGATGGTGACCGTGTTTACATAGTACCCGTCAGTTACGCGTATAATGATAAATATATCATCGCTCATTCTTCAGAAGGACTTAAGATAAGAATGATGAGAAAAAACCCGGAAGTTTGTTTTGAAGTGGATGAGATACAGGATATGGGCAACTGGAGAAGCGTTATCTGTTTTGGCAGATATGAAGAAATTCATAACGAAAAGGAGAAGTACTACGCCACGAAATTTCTTGTCAGCCGCCTGGTTCATCTAAGGCTCAGCGAGACGGCCCATCTCTCTCCTATAAGTGAGGAGGGCGAGGAGGAATCCTTACTCCCGCCACATATACGACCGGTTGTGTACAGGATACGACTGGAGCACATAACGGGCCGGTGTGAAAAGATCTGAATAATTATAAATAAAGAAAACTCAAAGGTCTGCTGAAAAGCAGACCTTATGCATTTTTGGAGCAACGACTACATACTGTAGAAAATCTTTTAGGTCATTCAGGTGTATGAACGTCTCTGTTGGCTTTGCCATGTTTGTCTGTAGATATTCCAAGTGTAGTATATAACGGGCAAATGCCGCTCAGACTGGTGACGGCCAGTACTACGGCTATAACCAGCAGAATAATACCTGCACTGCCAGTCACAATTTTATTGTAATAAATAAAGAAAGCAGTCAATGCCATTGTTGCCCGTAAAATACGGTCAAACATTCCTTCATTCTTTTTCATAAAGTAAGTTTTGAATACATGCCGAAAATAGAACAGATTTTATTCGGGGATGGTGACAGGCATCATCGAAGTTGATGATTTATATCCTGAAAACCGGTAATTGATGTTATTGTGGTGTAAAATAATCATAAATAGCTTTGAAACAGATTGTTTAACTCCCTTTAATTTTCCTGTTATGAGAGGTAATATATTTTCAACGGCTTACCTGTTATCCAATGTCATCGCAGTGCTGATAGTGTATCTCTGTATACTGAAGCCGGCATTTGGCAGGATGTGTATCTCACTTCTTTTTATTGGTGCATCGGTCGTGAATACGGTCATCGCCATTTCACATCCAAGGCTTTATCTGACTTATGCAGATGTGGCGGCAATGCCGTTGTATGTACAGTTTATAAATGGTTTCTTCAGCCGCCATATTACAACAATAATATTATCTATAGCAGCCGCGCAGTTTATCATCGGCAGTTTGCTTATCTGGAAAGGAGCATTGGAAAAATTTGCGCTTTGGGGCGCTGCGATGTTCCTGGTGGCTATTGCTCCGCTGGGAGCGGGATCTTCTTTCCCAAGTTCGTTACTATTGGCCCTGGCCTGTCTGCTACTGATGCGGGAAAAGGAGATTAAGCCCTGGCCAGAGACGCTGTTTCATATCAAATCAGATAGTAAAAAAATTATATCATGAGCACAATTGCAAATCATACCGTATTACCCCGTTGCCAGGCAGCACTCAGCGACATCTATTATACTATGGCCGGTTGCTATCGGTACCTGGGAAGAGGATCAATGACCAGGTTATATGAGCAGATGGCTATACAGGCGGGCATGCTGAAAACGATCATGCCCTCTCCGGAAATCAGCCATGATCAGGGAATCCCAGCGCTGCTGGAAAGGGATCTTTCTGAATTTTCGGCGACAGGAACGCTGAGGAAATACGACCGCCTTCTGCATCGTGTGCCGGCAGCATTACTGGATACGCTGGAAGTAAAAGGGATTGCTGCGACATTGGTCCGTAAGCTTTATGAAGAATTGAACATAACATCTGAAGATGAGCTGAAAACGGCTATTCTTTCCGGTGCGCTGAAAAGGGTTCGGGGATTCAGCAATGCGAAGATCGATCTGCTTAAAAGAAATCTGAAATTATATAAGTCATTGGGCTCCAGATTATTACTCTGGGACGCTATTCTGCAGGGAAATGAAATTCTGAGGGTGATAAAAGGTATTCCGGAGGTGGATGATGTTTCTCTTACCGGTAGTTTACGGCGGGGAGCCGAGACTGTAGGAGATATTGATATGGTGGTAAGTGTGCGGATAGAAAGTCGTGCAGATTTCATAAGACACCTGCTCCAGCTGCCGCAAATCCAGTACATCGTTGCTACTGGCTGGAGACGGGTATCTGTGGTGTTATATAATGATACTCAACTGGACATCCGCCTTACAGATGAAAAGTCTTATGGTGCATCCCTGATATATTATACCGGTTCTCTGCGACATGTGGCCATATTAACCGAACGTGCGGAGAAAAGAGGCTATATGTTTACTCCAATGGGTTTGTTCGATGGAGTAACCGGTGTCTGGATTGCAGGTGATACAGAAGGAGGCATTTTCAAAGAACTTGAACTTGCTTACGTGCCACCGGAATTACGGGAAGGTGGACGGGAAATATACCGGGCAGGCAGGAATATGCTGCCGCAGCTAGTCACTTTCAGTGATATAAGGGGTGATATGCGTATCCGTACTGACTATGAAAAAGGTGGAGATTCGCTGAATACGATCTCACGCTATGCGATTAATGCGTTTCCTCATTATGAATACCTGGTTGTGGCGGATCAGTTACCGTTTGATATGTATCATCAGCAGTTTGCAGAGATCGATCGTGTAAACAGTGAATTGGGGTATCCTTTCCTGAAAAAAGGAATAGTAGTGGAGATGACGGCGGAAGGTATTGCTGTGCCGGAGAAGTTATTACGTGAGGCGGAATGGGTAACGGCGATCATTAATGAACATGAGCCATTCAGGTACAGACAGCTGTTCATCAGTGCCTGCGATCATCCCCTGATCAATTGTATTGCGAATCCGACCGGTAGAATTATCGGCGCCAGGGAAAGCAGTACCCAAAACTGGGACCAGTTATTCAAACGTGCAGTGAAAACAGGCACTGCCCTGGAGGTAAATGCACAACCACAGCATCTGGACCTGTCGGATAGGTTGATTAAAGGTGCGGCAGTAAGCGGTGTTAAGATCGTTATTAATAGTTGTGCACAGCTTTGCAGTCAATATGATTATATGCAGATGGGGGTCATTATGGCCCGCCGTGGATGGTGCGGTAAAGCAGATATTCTTAATACAGGAAACTGGGAGAATGTACAGCGGTTTAAACAACAGCATTTAATGACCTATAAAAACGACAGTCATGAAAAAGATTCTATTGATCTTTAACGGCAGCGCTTCAGTCAATCTGCTGAATTTTGGATGCTATATGGCGGGTCTGACCCAAGCTCGTTTAATAGGTGTCTTTCATGAGGTGATCGAATATGAGAGACACCCGACTGAATTAGTGGAAAAAGAGCACTCCGCGCGCACATGGATAGATGCAGACGAAAGTCATATTCGGGACGAACGAATAATAAGTGATATCCATCGTTTTCAGGAAGTCTGCGACAGAAAGGGAATACATGCTACTGTTCATAACGCCACCCGGTTTGCCACACCCGAGCTGGTCTCAGAAAGCCGTTTCTCCGATCTCATTATAATGGATGCTACTCCCGCTGAAGGATTGCCGGCAGATGCTGTACATGAAAGAATCGTAAAGGAACTGGTGGCTTCCGTAGAATGTCCGGTCATTATTGCGCCCGCTTCCTTTGAGGAAATTGAAGAGATCGTCTTTTGGTATAACGGAAGTACTTCTGCTGCCTTTGCGATGAAACAGTTTGCCTATTTGTTTGAGGTCCCTGAATACGTGAAAGCAACGATTGCAGTGGCACAGAACGAAGAACAAACAGAGATCTATGATAAACATCATATCACGGACTGGCTGAGCCGTTATTACGATTATGGAGACGTGGTGATGCTGAAGGATCATCAGGAGAAGGGTTTATTCGATTATCTTTTAAGAAAGAAGAAAGTAATGCTCGTCATTGGGGCTCATGGAAGGGCAACACTCCTTCGATTCTTTCAGCAGAGTCTGTCCGATTTACAGTTAAAAACGCTTCCTTTTCCACTTTTTATTACTAATCACTGAAAAGTCTACAACCATGAAAAAGATACTGTATGTAACTGATGTTTTGAAGTTAGACCTCGCTACGCTTGATTTTGCCTGTTATCTGTGTAGTTTGTCTCATTCCGGGCTGGTAGGTGTTTTTCTTGAAAATCTAAATAATGAGTTCAGATCAGCAAGCCTGTTAAAGGAAACAGCGATGCAAAGCGGGATCAATATTCAGACCAGTAATCCCGTGGAACTGAAGGAGCGGTGTACAGCAGAAAATATCCAGATTTTTAAAGATGGATGTGACCGGAGAGGAGTAACAGGTATTGTACACAGAGATCAGGGAGTGCCTGTTGATGATGTCATCCTAGAAAGCAGATATGCCGATCTATTACTGATAGATGCCGCCACCTCCTTTTCGGCGCAGCACGAAGCTGTTCCGACACGTTTTGTCATGGATGTACTTGCTGATGCGGAATGTCCTGTGGTAGTGCTACCTGTAAGTTTTGAGGGGCTGAATAAAGTAGTATTTACCTATGATGGACGAAGTTCTTCTGTATTTGCTATTAAACAGTTCACTTATCTTTTTCCGGAGCTGAAGGATCATCCGGTTGTTGTGATCACGGTTATGGAAGGAAAAAAGCCGCTACCTGAAGAGAGGTACAAGTTAAAAGAATGGCTGCATGATCATTATACAGACGTTGACTTTATTGTCATGGATGGTAATGTTAAAACTGGCTTGCTGGATAGTTTACTCTTAAGAACAAAGGATTTCATTGTCATGGGGGCATATGGAAGAAATGCCTTTTCAAATTTGTTCACGCCGAGTCATGCTACCCCGCTACTCAAACTGGTAGCCCAGCCGGTGTTTATTGCTCATCACTAATTTAATCTTTAGAAATATGAAAAAGATCGTTGCCGCTTTTGACGGATTAAAATTTTCGGAGAGTACCCTGCAGTATGCAACAACATTATGTAGACAGCATGATGCACACCTCGTCGGGGTATTTCTGAACGATATGACTTATTTTAGTAGAAGTCCCTATGCCGTTATGACGGATGCTGTAAATTCCGGCTGGACACTGGAAGCACTCGAGGAGGATGATCATGCAACCAGGGAGAAAGCTGTTCAGCGGTTCATTAGCGCCTGTAGCGAAGACGCCATTAATTATTCTGTTCACAAAGATAAAAACATTGCGCTACGGGAGCTCTTACATGAAAGCATTTATGCTGACCTGGTTGTTATAGGAGAGGGGGAAACGTTCAACCGGTATTTTGATTCGCCGCCTGCCAGGTTTATCCGGGAATTTTTGGCTGATGTACAATGTCCGGTATTGCTTGTTCCTAAAACTTATGTTCCTATAAAACAATCGGTCATGCTATACGATGGTAAACCATCCTCGGTTTACGCTGTCAAAATGTTTAGTTATCTGCTGCCTGTTTTGAGTGCCTTGCCTGCTGAAGTATTTACTGTAAAAACTACTGACGAGAACCTTCATTTGCCAGACAATACGCTGATGAAGGAATTTATGAAACGTCATCATAAAAATGCAGTATATACTGTTGTGAAGGGGCTCGCGGAAGAAGAAATTCCTTTGCATTTACGGAAGCAGGGGCCAGGTGTGATAGTTGTAGCCGGTGCTTACAGGAGAAGCGCTTTTTCGAGGTTTTTCAGGGAAAGTATGGCGGACATTTTGCTCCAGGAGCTGCAATGGCCCGTGTTTATTGCTCATCAGTAATTATCATTTTTTATGGAAGGTTTCATAAAACGTCTTTCTGAAGTTAATATGAAAGACGTCGCTATTGTTGGAGGCAAGAGTGCTTCGCTGGGAGAGATGATGAATTATCTCATGCCTGTGGGAATTAATATCCCTGATGGCTTTGCGACCACTGCATTTGCTTACTGGACATTCCTGGATTATAACAATCTATGGGAGCCGCTGGCCGCTTTAATGATGAGACTTGACCGGCAAAACTTCAGTAATCTGAAGGTAATCGGCGCCGCTGCCAGGGAGATGATACTAAAAGCGGATGTGCCTGAGATCGTCGTCAGGGAAGTGAAAGAGGCCTATGAAAGGATGTGTTTTCTGCAACCTGTTGCTGTGGCAGTCAGGAGCAGCGCTACAGCTGAAGACATGCCTTATGCCAGTTTTGCGGGCCAGCATGAGTCTTTTCTCAATGTCACAGGTGATGATGCTGTAGTAGATGCGCTTTTACACTGCTATTCTTCTTTATATACTGACCGGGCGATCAAATATCGTGAGGACAATGGTATTGTTCATGAAAAGGTGGCGCTTTGCGCCTGTATACAACAAATGGTACGTGCGGACCTGGCATGTTCAGGTGTTGGATTTACACTTGATCCGGAATCGGGATTCAGGGATATTATCCTTATTTCCGGTTGTTGGGGACTTGGCGAAAATATAGTGCAGGGCAATGTGGACCCGGATGAATTTTGTGTGTTTAAACCGGGCCTGTTAAGAGGAAAATACCCTATTCTCAGCAAGAAAGCCGGGGCCAAGCAACTCACAATGATATACAGGGCCGCATCCGGAGAGACAATGAATGTTACTACCCCGGATGAACAACGCTCCCGGTTGACATTAACAGATGAGGAGTTGCAGCAGCTGGCCCGCTGGGCATTGCTGATCGAGCAGCATTATAAATGTCCTATGGATTTTGAATGGGCAAAAGATGGCACAGACGGACGATTGTTCATCGTACAGGCACGTCCTGAGACTGTCCATTCACAGAAAGCAGGTACCAAAGAATATGAATACCGGCTGCTTGAAAAAGGGGCTGTACTGGCGGAAGGACAGGCTGTGGGTACCATGATCGCTACCGGCACGGCGAGAGTACTGAACTCTCCGGAGGAGGGAGGACAGCTGGAAAATGGGGAAATCATTATTACCCGCACTACGACGCCTGACTGGGACCCACTGCTCAAAAAAGCTGCCGCCATCGTTACAGACGCCGGCGGACGTACGAGTCATGCCGCCATTGTAGCCAGAGAGCAGGGTGTACCCGCTATCGTTGGTTGTGGCAATGCCACTACTGTTATTAAAACTGGTATGAAAATTACGGTGTCCTGCGCTGAAGGCAAAACCGGTGTTATTTATGAGGGGGCGCTTCAATACGAGAAAACTGCTTCCGGTATCACAGATATTGAACTTCCGGAGAAAGTGAAACCGATGCTGATCATGAGTGATCCGGGACAAGCGTTTAAACTTTCAGCCCTTCCTGTTGCTGGTGTAGGTCTGCTGCGTATGGAATTTATGATCACTCATACGATCGGTATTCATCCCATGGCACTGATAAGGTACCCCGATCTGAAAGATACAGCAGTAGTGACACGCGTTGGTGAGCTGACAGCGGGCTACGCTGATAAAAAGCAGTTCTTTGTTGAGAAGTTATCGCAGGGCATTAGTACTATTGCGGCAGCATTTTATCCGAGGGAAGTCATACTCCGGATGAGTGATTTTAAAACAAATGAATATGCGCAGTTGCTGGGAGGCATTGAATTTGAACCCCGTGAAGAAAATCCGATGCTTGGTTTCCGTGGAGCTTCCCGTTATTATCATCCGGCTTATAGTCCGGCATTTGCATTAGAATGCGCCGCTGTTCGTTTTGTAAGAGAAGATATGGCGCTGACAAATGTTAAGGTGATGATCCCTTTCTGCCGGACGGTCGGGGAAGGAGAGTCGGTTTTGTCAGCAATGGCAACCTATGGACTGAAACGCGGGGATAACGGACTTGAGGTTTATGTCATGGCAGAATTACCTTCAAACGTAATGCAGGCAGATAAATTTGCTCTACTATTTGATGGCTTTTCTATAGGGTCTAATGATCTTACACAACTAACGTTGGGCATAGACCGTGATTCAGCGATGATATCCGGGCTTTTTAATGAAGAAGATCCTGCAGTGGAAGCCATGCTATCACATATGATAAAAAGAGCCAATAAATCACGAAGGCATATCGGACTTTGTGGCCAGGCAGCCAGCGACCTGCCAGCATTTGCAGATCTGCTTGTGAGAGCTGGCATCAATAGCATTTCTTTCAATGCTGATGCGGTCCTGAAAGGAATAAAGAACATTGTAGCGGCCGAAAATAGCCTGAAGAGACACCTGATCCTGCTTTGACCGTAGCGCCAGGGATTAGTTGGCCAGATCTGCAAGTTTCCTTGCATTGATAATAAAAATATAACCTTCTTTTATATCGACGAGTTTTTCATCTCTGAAGTCACCAACTGTCCGGATAAGGGATTCTTTAGCCACACCAGCTATGGCGGCGAGATTTTCCCTGCTGATATCTATGCCGAAGCAATCGCTTCCGGAAGGACTGTATTTCTTATGCACCGTTAGTAGGGCTTCTGCTACTTTTTTCCGTAGTGAATTATATGCAATGCTTAATAGCTGTGTTTCTTTCTCTGCAATGTTATTGGCCAGTAATTTAATAAACCGCTGTGTAACCTGTGGATTGACATTTGTCAGTTCATCAAAATCTTTTCTGGGTATGACGGCAAGTTCCGTCTCGTCCATTGTCTCGGCATTGTCTTTATAGACCGTATCTTCCAGGAGGGCTGCATAACCCAGAAAATCACCCTCATTGTAAAGTCCTGTGATCAGTTCCTTGCCATCTTCATTCGTTTTATAGGTTTTAATCTTGCCTTTTATAATGTAAAAGAGACAGGATGGATGATTTCCTTCCTGGTATATACATTGTTTCTTTTTATGTTTAAGGATATTACGTCCTTCTTTCAATGCATTGATGCATTGTTCTGCAGATACCATCTGTAACAGGGAATTTACGCCGTTTATGCCATGTAATGCGGCCTCTTTTAACGTTGCAGCTTTCTTCAGCCTACGTTCAATAGAATTCAGTAATTCGAGAGGATCAAAGGGTTTAGTGATGTAATCATCTGCACCCATATCCATTCCCTTACGTATATCAGCGCGTTCACTGCGGGCGGTAAGAAAGATAAAAGGGATATATCTGAGTTCCGCTTTTTTGCTTACTAAATGCAGAACGCCAAATCCGTCAAGTATAGGCATCGTCAGATCGCATATGATCAGGTCCGGTTTATGCTCTTCTGCCAGCTGAATACCAGTTTTACCATCCGGAGCGGTTAGTACTTTATAGTTGGCCAGCTCCAGGATTTCGGCAGTGTTTTCCCGTACGTGGTCATTATCCTCAATTAACAGTATTGTGGGCATGTGTGGTGTTTTATGAGTTGTTACATGTTATCTTATCCTGTTCTATAAATGTTGTGTGACGGGGGAATGTTTTTAACGTGCATTCAAAATTAAGCATAATAAACCAAAAATGGGAAAACAGGATAAATTATTACCAGTCACAATGATATTGATAACAATCATCTTATTCGTTGAGGAACATCATTTTATCAGGTTCCCTCAGATGGTAACTTAGTAGTGTTAATACAAATCTTACCAACAAAAACAAGGAGGTAATTATGTCTACAAACTTAGCTAAAGCTACCCCATTACTGCCCTCTTTCTTTGATGATATGTTCAAGCCCTGGAAAGACCTGTTTGACTCGAATGGCGGCCGCTCCTGGACTGCTACAGTCCCAGCTGCTAACATCAGTGAGGAGAAGGATGTATTTAAATTATCACTTGCCGCCCCTGGGATGAGTAAGGGTGATTTTAATGTTGACGTGGATGGAGATGTGCTCACGATCAGCGCAGAAAAAGAAGAAAAGAAGGAAACAAAAGAAGAAAAGGTAAACAGGGAAGAGTATAACTATTCCAGCTTTACCCGTAGTTTCCGGCTGCCTGAGGGAGTGAAAATGGATAATATTTCTGCTGTGTATCAGGATGGCGTATTAAAGGTCATCCTGCCAAAAAAAGAAGTAACCCTTAAAGCTGATCAGGCCAAAAAGATAGAGATTCATTGATTTATCCCCGCCGGAAGTCTTTCCGGCGGATTTTTGCGTATAATTGAAAAAGATAGCAGCTATAGCCGCTATCTTTTTCGTTATGTACCTAAAACCCGGATAAACTTTTATGGATGTGTGATGAAAAGAGGCCCTTTCATTTTTCTGAGAATACTTTCGGCGCTACTGTCATCAAAAAAGCGTGACAACCTGCTTCTGCCATAAGCGCCAAAAGTGCTGATATAATCTGATTTACCTTCCAGGTATCCGGTAAGAACATTGTCCATTCGTCCTGAAAGGATCTTGAATGCTACCTGGTCGTTGTAGGAAGAGAGGTACTCCTGTAATAACTTTTCATTTGGAGGCACGCTATTGCCCTTTTCACAAACATATACAACTGTACAGCTTTTGGCGACCAGTGCGGGAAATAACGAGGCAAAAGCCCTGATAGCGTACATGGAAGAATAGGTGCCATTATAGCAGAATATAACACCTTTGGGTACGAGCAGGTTATCAGGGATAACCATTACCGGGCATTGTGCCGCCACCAGCATATCCCTGACATAACTGGTTGGATTGGTGTCAAACAGGAAAGGGAAAGAGATATCTCTGCCGATGAGCAGGAGATCTGCAAATCTGCTCTCCAGGATTGTCTCTTCGACAGCAGATCCTTTATCTCCCCGGATCGTGCAGGCGATATTTCGTTCTTTGCAGGCCTTTTGTAAAGCGGCTGTGTTTTCCTTTATGATCTTCTTTTTTTCGTCCGCGGCCTTAATGACGATCTCATAATAATGTGCAGGTACGCCTTCCGCAAAGTCAGGCGCCATCAGGGTAGAGACGCTATTGATATCTTCCATCATAATGATGGTCAGTGTGCTTTTGATCATACCGGATATATATTGGATGGCATCCAGCTGCTCTTCTTTGTAGTTTATGGCATCGATAATGGCAACTATTTTTTTCATTATTAATGAGTTTAGTGTGATAGAATCTACGGGTAAAGCTATTGAAGCTATGAGCGCCCGGCAATGACGGTGGTCGCTTATACAATGTCTCTGGTTGGAAGTCTATATGACGGCGGTTATGCCGGTTTAAGACGTACAATATCGGTTCTGTGGGTAAGTGTGAAATTCCTTGGGTAAACACGGAATGAATAGTTATAATCTCCATTATATTTTAACGGTACGCTTGCTGTAAGTAGTAGTTTATTGCCATGCTGCTGAGATACAAGCAGTTCTTTTTTGAAGAAAGTTTCTTTTCCTCCATGTTTTGGTGTGAACAGAATTTCGGCCCCGATATCATCTGCTGTCAGTGTGCCGGTGTCTACATCAAGTGATACGTTCAATTCATCTCCTGTTACGGCAGCGGGTGTCTGATCATTTCGGGGTAATGCATTGCTGATCTTAACGCTTTCCCAGCCCTTACGGATCTTTTCTTTCCATGCCGTGAGCGCTTTAGCTGCTGCAAAATCGCTAGTGCTAAGCATATATGTACGGTCAGCAAGCTTTTTGTAACTTTCTATGTATTGCTGCAGTGCATTTGTCATACAAACGGCCTCTCCGGACACAGACAATGCATTTCTTATCTTCTGTATCCATCCATGGGGTAATCCTTGTTCATTTCGATCAAAAAAGAGCGGTATGATCTCGTGTTGTAACATGCTATATACTTCCGCTGCATCTACTTCAAATTGTTTTGATTCTTCCTGATACATTGGACCTGCTTTTAGCGCCCATCCGGTTTCCGGATGATATTGCTCTGCCCACCAGCCATCCGGAGTACTGAACTGTAACACGCCATTCAGCAGTGCTTTCATGCCGCTTGTGCCACAAGCTTCTTTCCCCCTTACCGGAAAGTTCAGCCATAAATCGCAGCCCTGTACCATCAGGCGGGCAATATCAAGATCATAATCTTCCAGAAAGATAATTCGATGATCGTATGTATGACCGATGATCTCCTGCAACATATTTGTGCCTGCCTGGTCATCAGGATGTGCTTTGCCGGAGATAAGAAAGACGACAGGCTGATGCAGGTTGCCGGTAATTTTTTTCAGTTCTGTGTGGTCGTAGAATAATAAAGTCGATCTTTTGTATGGGGTAAATCTCCTGGCAAATCCTATAAACAGGGTGTCTGGTTGCAGGACCCGCATCATCTCAGTAATTTTTTCAGTAGCTGTATGATGTTGTCTTAATTGCCGGACAATAATCTGTTTAAGTTTTTCGAGGAACTTTTTTTTGATCTGCGTTCTGGTAAGCCAGATTTTAGCATCACTTATGGTTTGAAAATGTTGCCAGCAGCCGTTGCCCTGGGAGATATTTATGTTGCATCCCTGAAACACATTTTCCCACTCCGGCGCCAGCCATGTAGATAGATGTACACCATTTGTGATATAGCTGACGGGGATTTCGGCGGGATAATATTCATCCCAGATCTTCTGCAAAAGACTGGCGGATACAGCCTGATGTATACGGCTCACCGCATTGATCTCTCCCGCAGTATGGGCTGCGAGATAAAACATTGAAAATTCTTCCTGCATTTGTGAAGATTGCCTTTTGCCCAAAGACATGAATTCTTCCCAACTAATGCAGGACGACACGGTAAGACCTGAAAAATAGGTTCGCAGCAGATGCTCATTAAAACTATCCATCGCTGCAGGAGCAGAAGTATGAGTCGTAAAAAGTAAAGATGCTCTTACAACTTCAAGGGCATCGTCAAATGACAGGTGGTTATGCAAAATTAATTGTGCAATTCTTTCAATTGATAAAAAGGCGGCATGTCCCTCATTACAGTGATACACGTCAATTGTTACCTGAAGAGCATTCAGCAGACGTACACCGCCCAGCCCTAGAATAATTTCCTGCTGTAAGCGTGTTTCCCGGTCTGATGGATACAGCCTGGAGGTAATGAGGCGGTCCGCCGTGGTATTGTCAGCTATGTCTGTGTCCAGCAGATATAAAGGAACTCTTCCGACCTGTATTTTCCAGATTTCAGCATGGACAGTCCGTCCAGGGAAGGTGAAGGGGATAAGTAATCGTTCGCCATGGCAGCCTGATACTTTTTCCATAGGGAAATCGGATGGGTCCAGTTGTTCCGGCACAGCAATCTGTCTGCCGTCATCAGAAAAGTGCTGATGGAAGTATCCCTGTTTATAAAACAACCCGATGGCCACGCAGTTCATACCGCTATCACTGGCTGTTTTGAGAAAGTCTCCGGCCAGCACGCCAAGGCCACCGGAATAGATGCGAAGGTCTCCCAGCAAAGCATATTCCATGCAGAAGTAAGCGATAGCTGGAGTATTTTTGGATGTCATATGCAGGTATTCGTCAAGTGTTTCTTCCTGCAATCGCATAGCTGCCAGAAATCTGTTGTTGCGACTTAGCATTTCCAGTTGTTCATAACGCAGGTTGTTTAATAGTCTGACGGGGTTTTCGTTTACCTCGTCCCAGTTTACCGGATCTATGCTCCGGAACAATGCCGCCGCATCTGGATGCCAGCTCCACCATATATTCCTGCTGAGTCTTTTGAGAGGTTCCAGTTGTGCCGGAAAATTTGTTGTGATGTAGACTTCCCGCCAAACAACCTTGTCTTTTTCAGGTGTTCCTGTCAGCACAGGTTGTGCCTGTGGTTTGTCACAATACAGATCTTCCCGCTGTTTGCTTCTATGCAGTGCGAAGTTATAGGCATCGTAATATTTCGGCAGTAAAATCTCCCAACTAAAATGAGCAGCTGTAACGTGCGCGTTTTCGCGGAGACTGGCTATCTTTTCGGAAGACAGTATTATAAATGAGTGTATGACTGCTGCGATGTCAGTAGCGGTACCTGGATCGTCGTTTTCGCATCTGTTCAGAATAGTGATACCTTTTCTGTTATCTGCGGGCAGTGTGCTTACTGCCTGCCCAAAACCTGATAGGGAGGTGGTCATTGATGGGATATAAAATGCACTGCTTTCGAGGGGCGTATAACCCCAGGGCTCATACCAGGATGGAAATATACCGAGGTCGAAACCCGGTAACAAACTATAATAATCAAGATTAAAAACGCCATCGTTTCCATCCAGGTAAACCGGCGCGTAAACGACTTTGACGTTGGCGCGAGCTGTGTTATCCAGCTGCTTTTCATGCAACTTGATGAATATCGGATCTTTGGCGGCTGTATACAAGTTATGCGTCAGCACCTGATCTCCCGATATCAATGATTTGTGTTTGGGGCCTGTATGAGCCGCGGGAACAAATATAAAGACGACAACAGGAGTGGGAAACGATTGATGATTTAATATTCCTAACGCGTCTAAAAAAACGTCTATTCCCTTGTTATGAAATTCATAACGGCCACTTTTTAGAATCAATATAGTTTCCGGTGGTAGTGTTTCCTGTATCAGCTGGCTGGCAACACGGAGGAGCACATTGCGTGCGGTTGTACGTTTTTCAGAAAAATCTTTTTTGGGAACTATGGACAAATCAAAGCCGTTAGGCGTAAGATAGTCAGGATTTTTACGCAATAGCAAACGGCATTCATTTGCAGTTGTTTCGCTGACGCAGGTAAAGCAGTCTGCTGTGGATGCTGCGATAGTCTCCAGGGAGTGTTTGGACGTGATGCCGTACCTGGCGGCATCAGCTAGTGGGGCGGAACAGTTATAGACAGGTTGTCCGGCACCGGATAGTGTTCGTCCTAATACGGTAGCATGCGTTGTAAACACGGTTGCTACCTGAGGTACATGTTTTTCAAGGTAGAGAATGCCTGCACCGGTCATCCACTCATGAAATTGCGCTATGATATGTTCATTTGCGTTCAGGTGTAATTCGTAAAAAGATGCAATTATCAGCCCTGCGGCATATCCAAAGAGGGCCGGTTCAATGTAATCCCATTGACCAGACAGAGAATCAAGTCTGAAATCTCTCCAGAGGCTGGTGAAAATATCATTTTTGTTTTTGTATAAGGTGGTAAAATCAATGAGTATCACCTGTGGAGCGCCTGCAATATTCCAATGTCCGGTCCTTATTTTTAGTCCGGCGGCGGTAGCCTTTTCCTGTAATAATGGAAACAGCGTTCTGTCTTCCTGAAAGACCGGGACATCTCCACTGGTTTTTGCAAGATCGGGTCCGATCATGATAAGCCGTTCTTTCAGCTTTTCCCGCAGCAATCCTGCTTTGGTACTGACGACAGTATGTATGCCTCCGACCTTATTGCATACTTCCCAGCTTACCTCAAATAGATAATCCGGCGTCAGGTGTTCGTTAGTGACAGGTTCCATATCTGTAATGTTTCTTCATGATGAGAAAATAATGTGGTGGAGCTCCGGGATTTAAATCCTGCAAGTAAGTCTTCCATGCGAAGCAGTTCCGCGACGCTCCATGCCTGTGCAACAGCTCCTCTGGCTGTATGTGGGAAATCACCATCGAATATTTCCGGAATAGTATTCAAACAGTATTCATCGAGTACGTATTTGAAGCCATCATAAATTTTGTCCAGGAAAGGGAGGACTACCGGGCCTTCGGTTCTTAGTAGTCCTTCTGCAAAATGAGCCAGTAACCAGGGCCAAACTGTACCCTGATGATAAGACCTGTCCCTTGCATGCTGATCACCCTGATATGTTGGGTTATAAGCCGGATCGGATGGAGACAGTGTTCTCAGCCCCCTTGGTGTGAGCAGGTCGCTTTTTATTTTTGACATGACAGCGCGTTGCTGTGCCGGTGCCAGTGGAGAAAACGGAAGAGATACGGCAAATAACTGATTCGGCCGGACAGACCAGTCTTTTATATCCTTGTGTACAACATCAGCCAGGTATCTTTTTTCTTCATTCCAGAAGGTTGCACTGAATGACTTTGCTATCATTTCAGGATAGCCTTCCCAGCTATCTGTAAATGCATTGTCTTTGGCATAGAGAGCTACTTTGAGGCAAAAGCATACTGCATTATACCATAGTGCATTGATGTCGACAGCTTTGCCTGTGCGGGGAGTCACTGGTTCTCCATCTGTTACTGCATCCATCCAGGTGACGGCTGTCCCGGGAATACCGGCAGTGATGAGACCATCTTCCTCCATACGAATATTATATTGGGTGCCATGTTTGTAGGCATCGAGGATATTGCTTAATATTTGTCCGTAATTACGCCAGATCTCTTTCCAGGAGTGGGTCTTTTCTGCATATTGCTGTATTGACCATATTAACCAGAGTGGCGCATCTGCGCTATTATAGGTAGCTGTTCCATCACGCCCGGTATTGGGAAGAAGCCCATTTTTTACCTGTGAAATCCATGATCTGGTAATTTGGGTAAAAGAAGCTATTTTCCCGGTGACCAGTGTCAGGCCGGGCAGAGATATGAAGGTATCGCGGCCCCAGTTATTGAACCAGTAATAGCCGGCTTTTATACTGTTATCTCTGAGGAATTGTGTTGCTGCCAATAAAAGGTGTGCTTTCAGCGTAATAGGGCGGTCAGTGGTGTGCTGAAGCTGACTGAAGCGGTTCTGTATGGATGGCATATGCTGTTGATGCAGGCTGCCGGCGAATATTACGGATTCACCGGGCGGCAGACTGATATCAAAATAGCCCGGCGAGTATAGATCTTCCTTCCAGTCATAGCCCCGTTGTTTTTCACTGGGGTATTCAATGTTTTTATACCAATAGCCTTCCTGGACAAATGAACCGGCGCTTACCTGCATAAAAAGCTCGCTGTATCCGCCATAGAGCTTCATTCCGATGCCGTCCTGCAGTTCAGTTACTGCTGTGTTTGCGTGGCCGTTCTGAAAGGTCAGACAGTGCATGTTCCGGAAGGCCAGTAGTGGACGCAACCTTAGATTTACGGGATGTTGACCGATGATGCGGGTATATCTGATCATCAGTGTTCCATCAGCATCCATGAGCAGTTCTTTTACTATAACTTCATCCTGTATCTGGTACCACCACTGAGGTAATGGATTGGCGGTGAAGGCAAGCAGTTGCTTCTGGGCAGGCGGACAGGTATCGGCATAGTAATGGAAGAACAAATCGGTGCTCTCTTCATTACAGGCGAATGTATCGTCCAGTGAAGATAATAATACATAATTGTCATCTCCCGGGAAAGACTGAGGCATCACCATCAAACCATGGTATTTTCTTGTGTTGCAGCCGGAGATGGTACTGGCAGACCAGGCGCCTGAAGCCGCAGCAACCAGGTATTCCCTGGTTGCCGAGAAGTTCAGGTCCTGCATTAGCGGCGCGTGGAAGCAATCGTATAGCATATGACAGCATTTAAGGTGCGATGATCAGTTCATCTCTTACTTCTGTGACACCGGGGGCGGCCCACACGGCTTTTTCTACTTCGCTTCGCTCTCCCCAGGAACGTACTTTGCCCTTCAGGATAACACGGTGACCTTCGGTGATAATATTGATAGCAGCAGCTTCTACTTCTGCGCTTCGTTCCAGCGCCTTTTTGATGATATCTTTTACTATTCTTTCTGTAGGCGCCTCTTTCAGCCGGATCAGGTTAGTAATTCCTTTAACGCCCTGTAAGTCTTTTGTCAGGTTTTCGGCAGCTTGCCGCTGATATTGCCAATCGAGTTCGCCTTCGAGGGTAATCCATCCATTTTCCACCTTTAGTGTTACATGGTCTTTTGGTACAACTGTACTCCATGACAAGGCATTAATGCCGGCATGGGCAATGTCTGTATCTGACCTGCTTTCACCGTTGAAGAAGTGAACGGAGATATCCATTGCGACCGCCTGTACGTCTTTAACTCGTTTGGCGGCTTTTTCAGCGGCCAGCTTTTTTGTGTAGCTATTTACTGTTCCGCTGAGCGTCACTACGCCGTCACTAACGGCAACACCGATTTCGGCTGCTTCCAGCGTAGGGTCCCAGAGCAGTTCGTCCATAACATCCTGTTGGAGTTGCAGATCTGTTTTCATAAAATCAAGAATTAATAATGTGAAGAATGATTAACCAGTATTCAAATTACAGCAGCGCGAAGTGCACTGCAATGACGGTAATTGCTTTTACCGGTGATCTGTATCAATCTCAGTCCATATTGTTCGTCATTGATCCCTTCCGGATGATATAAGATCTTGAGATGAACTAAATGAGCTGTTATGAAACATACATTCACCCTGATGACGATCAAAGGTACAAGGGTAGGGATTCACTGGTCTTTTCTTTTGCTGATCGGATGGTTACTGATCATCGAAGGGCAGTCCGGGAAATCTGCTATGCATACTTTCTGGAGTCTGATGGTAGTAATGGGAATACTGGCCACTGTCATCGTACATGAATTAGCACATATGTGCACTGCAAGCTATTTTGGAATAAAGACGCAGGATATTTTGTTATCTCCGATTGGTGGATTTACGCATTTAAGAAGTCTGCCTGATACGCCCGGCAGGGAGATAATGATAAGCCTAAGCGGCCCGCTGGCCAATCTCCTGATCGGAATTATACTTATACCGCTGCTGCCGGAGCAGGCGCCTGTATGGAAATCCATACCGTTTTTCCTGAATACTGACCGTGCAAATTTTTTATTCCTGATGCATGCGGTCAATATATTGGTGGCGATGGTTAATCTGATCCCGGTGTTCCCGATGGATGGTGGCAGAATACTGAGGGCGGTACTGGAAGTATTTACGACTCCCGTAAAGGCGACAAACATTACTATCTGGACCGGTCGTTTTATCTCATTGCTAGTGCTCGCAACAGGCATTCTGAATGTAAATATATTGCTGATCGTAGCTGGTCTGTACCTGTTGTTGCAGGGTGCTGTTGAGAAAGAGCATACTATGATCAGGATGCGTCTGTCCGGACTTTTGCTGAAAGATTTGATGACAACCAGCTATCATTCAATTCCGGGTAACATGTCATTGCGCGATGCACTGGAAGCACTTGCTGACTACCGTCAACCATATTTCATCATCACCGACGGAAAACATCCCGTTGGAGTGCTTGACAGGGGAAAGATGTTACACAGTATTGACAGGAGGCATATAGGGCGTCCTGTGACTGAATTACTGGATAAACAATGTCAGGCATTTGATGCCGGAATATCAGCAATCGTAGCCTGGGAACAATTACCCCCTGAATTTGACATGATCGTTCCTGTCACCGTCAATGGTAATATAGCGGGTGTAATCAGTAGGGATACAATTGTTGAATATCTGATCCTGCATGATCAGGAGGATGCGCTTGGGCAGGTATACAGTTAGTACCTGTGCTCTATTAATACCGCATATAACTTGTCAAGCATTAACAGCAGAAGGCTTTTCCATAGTGGGAAAGTCATTGCTGCGAGTAGCAGTGCCGACATATATGCGATTATAGCAACCTGCATATCCGTAAATTTATCAGCAGGACGAGTATGAGACTTAACAGGAATGATACTGGTATGCATAAAAGTAGATTTTATTGATATTGAATGTATATGGGACTGGGATATAAAGCCAATACCTCTTCCGGCTCCATGATCCGTTTTCCTGTCCGTGGATCTACGTTGTAGAATAATTTGAATCCTGTGAACTGTACAGGTTCTGCCGCAACAAAGCCGTTATAACTGTCAATTTTTTTCGCAGGTGATCCGAATCCATCCATGTTGATGACAATCTGTACTTCCGGAACCCGTATTATATTTTTATAGTTTGTAAGCATGGCTTGTGTAAAACGATGTACGACCAGTATTTTGGGCGGCAGGTGATATGTTCTGACAATGTTGGCAAGAAAGGAAACTGCATAATTAATATCAGCTGCGTCAAAAGTGCCTATACTGGAACAGGGAATTGCCTTATTTTTCATAGCATATTCGGGGTCAATGCCCAGATGGGTATCAGGTCGTCTGAGATAGGTTTCCAATGGTGGAAGTTCTTCCTGAAGCGTACTGAGGCCGACCTGTACATCGAGAAATAATAGCATGTTGTTGGTGGTTGCCAGGTTTATCGCTTTATTGATTTGTGCCGGCGGCATCCTCAGGCGGTATTTTCCTGATATGCCGGGATTGCGTTGCGCTGTAACTGCGATGTAGTGTATCGCAGGTATCACCGACATCATTGTGTCGGCCCTGTACCATCTTTTTGCTTCAGCTTTGAGGCGGGAAAGCATTTCTGCTTCAGGGCCGCCCAATACGCCCATTGCCGGCGTATAAAAGTTACCATAGTAAGCCAGAATCCTGCTATATGGTAGTACTCCTGCTTGTTCCGGCTCATCTTCCATAACGGGCCATTTTGTACCAGGCCTGTTATGTACCAGGTGCTGCAGTTTCCGTTGATAAATACTACTGTCTGCAGGCAGCTGATTCCCGGGTAAAGGGGTGTCAGTAATCATGTAATCAGTAAGGGAATTCCCGGTTTCTTCTGCCGGTGTAGCTGTGCAGGATTGCAACATGCACCATAGGCATAAGGCTGTGATCATTATTTTTGATTGCGGCATCATAGCTGTTTTTATTTCAAGTTAGCCGAAGACAGACAGTATACAGATGACCCAGCGGTCGGGATGCTATGATCATCGTCACCGGAATAATGAAGGATGTTATGATTGTCAGTGATGAGCATCATTGCCGTAGTCAACAGATGGATGTTATTTTGGAAATACAACAAGCACTATCACATGAAGAACATCTGTCTGTATTTTCAGGTACACCAGCCATTCCGGCTGAATAGTTATTCATTCTTTCAGATAGGTTCGGACGAGGCCTATTTTGATGACATGATGAACCGGGATATATTAAGGAGAGTTGCGTACAATTGCTATCTGCCGTTCAATGGGCTTTTACTCAGGTTGATCGAGGCTACGGGGTATCGGCTGCAGGTTAGTTTTTCACTTAGCAGTACAGTAATTGAGCAGTTGTTGTGGTATGCCCCCGAAGTGCTGGATAGTTTCCGGGCATTGGTTGCTACTGGTTGCGTAGAGCTCCTGGGTGAAACAGCGGCACATTCCCTGGCTGCAATAGTCAGTGAGAAAGAATTCCGCGAACAGGTGCGCGCACATACTCATCTTATATATGATGTATTTGGGCAGATGCCCCAGACTTTCCGTAATACGGAGCTTATTTATGCTGACAGTATTGCTCCAATAATCAATGATCTCGGTTTTGATACAATACTGGCGGATGCTGGACATGATGTTTTACAATGGCGTAGCTCTAATTATATCTACGGTGCAGCAGGTTGTCCGGCGGTGAAACTTTTGTTAAAGAATGGACAGCTTAGTGATGATATTGCCTTCCGGTTTGCCGATCGGGGTTGGAAAGAATGGCCACTGTCGCCGGATAGATATATTTCCTGGCTGAACGCAATACCAGGCAATGAGCAATTGTTGAATCTGTTTATGGACTATGAGACCTTTGGGGAACACATGCCTGCGTCCTCAGGCATTTATGAGTTTATGGAAATGTTTATCCTACAGGCCTTAGCTGCGGGATACACATTCATTACTCCGCAGGCCGCCGGGGCATTATTACCTGTAAAGGCTGTGATCTCCATTCCTTCATACACGTCCTGGGCTGACACTGAAAAGGATCTGAGTGCCTGGCTGGGCAATGATATGCAGCGGGATGCTTTTGATACACTGTATGGATTGGAGGAACAGGTGCGGCAGATTAAAAATGAGCCTGATATATACACTATCTGGAAAAGGCTTCAGAATAGCGACCATTTCTATTATATGTCGACCAAAGGCCTGTCAGATGGTGATGTACATCGTTATTTCAGCCCATATTCGTCCCCTTTTGAGGCTTTTATCAATTATATGAATATACTCACGGATTTTTCTGCCAAGGTCGCTGAAAGGTCTAAAAAACGCCTTTCCTGTAAAGGGATGTATATCTGAGGACCTGATATACGATAAATCATCAGCCTGCGCGCAGGCAAAAAAAATGAAGTATATGAGAACACTAATGTTTGGATGGGAATTCCCTCCGCATATTTCCGGCGGACTTGGAACTGCCTGTGAGGGTATTGCCCGTGGACTTACTCAAAATGGTGTAGATGTGATCTTTGTAGCACCCAGACTGTCAGGCGACGAAGCGCCCGGGAAGACCGTACTGTTGTCAGCAGATCAGATTCCTGGCGGGGTAGCAGCTTTGCAGACTTCTGCCGTGAAGGGGCTTTTATCTTATCTTAATGTCAATAGCCGTCTAGTCCCTTATAGCACGGCCGGGACAAACACGGACGATATGTCTGTAGAAACGTTGCTGAATCAAATAATATCGGCGGGAGAGGTGGCGCATGGATATGCTTTTAAGGGCGGTTATGGTCCACAGCTGATAGAAGAGGTATTTCGTTACATGGTGCCGGCGATGGAAATTGCAAAGAGATGCTGCTTCGATGTGATCCATGCGCACGACTGGATGACTTTTCCTGCTGCGGTAGCTGCGTCGAAAACAAGTGGAAAGCCTCTTATAGTGCATGTACATGCTACAGAATTTGATCGTTCAGGAGCGGGTGTCAACCAGGAAATTTATGATATCGAGCGCATAGGCATGCAGGAAGCGGACAGCATAATTACAGTCAGTGAGTTTACCAGGAAAATGCTTGTCAGTCAATATGATATTCCCTCACACAAGATAACCGTTGTTCATAATGCAATGCCGGCGGCTTCCTTTAGTCATACATTGCATCATGCGCGTCCTTTCAGTGAAAAGATTGTATCTTTTGTAAGCAGGATCACCTATCAGAAAAATCCGGAAAATTTTCTTTATGCGGCTAAGCGTATACTCGAGAAAGATACTCATTTCCGTTTTGTAATGGCCGGGAACGGTGATTTACGGGAAAAGATGATTCAAAAGGCGGCAATGCTGGGTATATCTGCAAAAGTACATTTTCCCGGCTTTGTAGACCTGTCGCATTTATCGCACCTGTTTTCCCTGACCGACGTTTATGTGATGCCATCCGTGTCTGAGCCTTTCGGGATATCTCCACTAGAGGCGATCAAAGCCGGTGTGCCGGTTATAGTTTCGCGGCAATCCGGTGTACAGGAGGTACTACAATATGCCTTAAAGGTGGATTGGTGGAATGTCGATAAAATGGCTGATGCCATATATGGTCTTGCAAAATACAACAGTCTCTCAAAAATACTTAAAAAAGGCGCACAGGAAGAGTTGCGGCACCTTAGCTGGGAAAAACAGACTCACCTGATAAAACAGCTGTATGAAACATTATCAGCTTCATGAACGGGCCTGCTTTTTTATTCGTTTCAGTAAGTCCATCTGTGACCATTTTCCCGACACCAGCATTCGCCTCACCGTATAAAGAGGTTCCTCTGAACTTGTCTCCTCAGATAATTGAAATGCTGCCTTGATCCCTAGCTTCTTTAATGCGGTAATTGCGTCATTATTCCATATGCCAAAAGGGTAAGCATAATAGCTGATCGTTGTTCCGGTTATAGCCTCAAGTTGCTTTAGGGGTTCGTCCACCTGATGTTTCCATTGCTGCCCTGCGCTGGTGGTAACAGCCGGGTGATCGTAACTGTGACATCCTATTACATGGCCTTTCTGGTACAAAAACCTGATTTGTTGTCTGGTCAGGTAGTTTTTCTTACCTATACAAACGGTCATTATAAAGAAAGTGCCCCTGAATCCATATTTTTCAAGTATAGGTGCGGCAATCGACGCATGTGTTTCATGTGTGTCGTCAAAAGTTATCATTACAGGTCTGGAAGGAAGCGGCTGCCGCTGCGTAAGGTAATCATATAACTGATCCGGCAGGATAGCATTATAACCGCTGTCATGCAATATTTTTATCTGTTCATCAAAATGCAGTGCGCTTATATGGTAAACATCTTCTTTCCCTCCGGTCACACTGATATTATGATAGCAAAGAACCGGAATATTATCAGACAATATACCAGTGGAGAATGGTTGCCAGGGAACTTGGGTGTGATCATAGGCATATTTATAGCAGGCTGGGGCGGCTGCGGATATTAATAGTGTCATGAGGAGGGTGTATTTGATTTTGAGCATGTGGATGAATTTAATGCTGTTGAAATTTAAAGCACATTTAAGGTAGCCGATATGCAGAGCGGCTACCTTAAATGTGTAATCAGAGGATGGAAACAGAAAGTGTCTGGTGAAGCATAATCATTATCCATGTGATATAAATACGGGAAACAGATGATCTGTTATCATATCAGAGGCAAAGCTGTGCCTGAATATTTGTGAGAAACCGGAACGGCCAAATGCGCCAGTTACCAGTATTGGGTTGGCCTGATCAGCCATCCATGTTGAAAAGTAATCTTTTGGTGCAAATTGCAGCTCGCGGAAGGTCAGATCGCTGAAGTGCCTGGCAACCAGTTCTCTGATATAGTCCTCGTCTGGTAACTTTTTACCGCTTTTGTCTGATGCAAATGCGACAGTAGCTGGTAATTCACATAGTTCAGGAAACAGGTAGGCGAAGTTTTTAATAGCGCGTACAGAGGCGCTGCTACCATCATAGGCGAGTACTATACTTTCCGGATAGTTGAATTTTTCCGGTGTTACCACCACCGGACATTCGGCCTCGTGCAGTACATCCCGTAAATATTCGTTAGGACTTTCGGTACCCAGGTTCTCGTAAAAGAGTTGTCCACCCAGTATCATGAGGTCAGCAAAACGGGTTTCTTTCTGAAGTTCAGGAAGTGCGTAGGAACTGAAATTAGTATGTACTCTATGGTCGATTCCATAACGCGCACAGGCGGCTTTAAACCTTGATATATTTTCTTCCACAGTTTCGGCGTCGACCCGCTCGATGAGCGGAATATACACACTTCCCCCTCCATAAGCGTAACTCCATGAGTTGGCAACATCGACCTGTGGTAAAAAAACGCCGGTCAGCAAAACAGGTTCACCTTCATTCATTCTTCTGGCAAAGTCAAAAGCGCCCTCCGAATAATCGGTGCCTTCAAATGATAACAATATCTTTCTCATAAATCTTTGTTTTAATAGGAAATACATAAGTAAAGGTTGTTTACGGCCGGCTCTCAGGTACTTAGTGCTTTTAAAGCCTCATATACCAGGAATGCGGGCCAGACGAATGCCTTCAGTAAGCCTATTACACCCGGCCAGAAGCTTACCGCATGTGAGATATAAAAGATGGCTGCTCCGATAAAGCCCAATCCATATATGGCTCCCTGGGATGTCTGAGCTGGAAATTCTTTTTTCATAGATTTTTTTTAGCATGTATGAGGAATGTCAGCTGTTTTTCTGCAGGCAGCCGAATGTCAATCCAGAAAATCGCCATTTGGATTTAATTTTACACGCAGGCGTTTATCGCCGTTTTGTAGCACCAGCTTATACAATATACGTGTTGCCCGGCCATCCTTATAATTTACGAGATAGGTATCGTTAGCTATACCCCAGTTGGGATATCTTTCTGCCACAGCAGTGGTAATTGCCTCTGGAAGCGCTACATTCTTGTACTTTTCAGCTGTGCTTATCAAGGCTCCTTTGGAGTCATAGGCAGCGAGTATATAACCGCCCGGCAAGTAGAAAGATATTGAGTAAGTGTCATAATCTTCCTGGTAGATCTCTGAATTTTTTATGTCGTATGAGACTGCTTGTTGGCGCAGCAATCTGACGGGCTGGCCCACATCACCGTCCACTGAGCTCAGGTACTTATAGTTTCTTGCCAGCACAACAAATTCTGGTAATACCTGTTGGGCAAATAATGTAATGTGTGATCCGGTAAGTAATAAACCGGTAAGTAGTATTAGTTTAATCTGTTTCATATTCGTGGTTTTTGCTTTCAAAATGTGTGTTATTTACAAGTTTCTTCGTGTAAAATTAACTGTCTAACACAGTGTCAGGCAATGACGGCGATCACTGAAATGATTGAAGTTCATCAAAAACAGATACGCGTATTTACAGGCAATACAGTTAAGTGGTCATTCATCCGGCTGTCATAAATGTTATCCGGAAGCGTAAATGATGAGATGTGTCGTAACTACCAGTGACCATGGTCATCTAATATTTATATTATTTGTGCTAGCTTGATTTTACAAATCGCAGAAAGATGAAAGGGAAGGAGCTACTTATTTATATAACTGTATTGTTGCTGTTATTTGCATGTGATACCGTCAGGATGTCACAGTCATGGCAGGTAGAAAACAAGCTCCCTGAAAAGTATAATAAAATGCTGGTGTTGTGTTTAGGCAATGATAGCAGCACCGGTTTGCGATATAAAATGGAGAAGCACCTGGCAGATGACTTGAAGAAACTTGGTTACAATGCAGTTACTTCACTGCAGAAATACGGTGCAGGTGTGTTTTTTACCATGGAGGAGCGTATTGCCATCGGTAAGTTAAAGAGAGGCAATTTTGATGCTGTCATAACTATTGTATTGCTGGACAAAACAAAAGGAAGTCATTATGTTCAGGGGCGTATATTTTATACTCCCGATGTTTTGTATGAGTTAAAGTTCTGGAACTACTATTCCAGAATGTATGAGCATATGATCACGCCCGGATATTATTCGGAAAATACGCGTTATTTCTGGGAAAGTAATCTTTATAACCTTCGTACCGGAGAGCTGGTCTGCTCGTTACAAACGGAATCATTTGATCCTCTATCCACAGATAAGCTCGCGCATGAACACGGTAAGCTTATAGCAAGGTACCTGGTAAGTCACAATGTAATAGCCTTGCCGGGACAGCAGCGGGCTTTGAAAGACTGACAATCAGATAAATTGAATGCCATGATAATTACAGTAACGTTTAATCCCGCGTTGGATAAATCCATTAGTATTCAGGCTTTAGTTCCTGAAAGAAAAATGCGTTGTTCGGCAGCAGTGCCGGAACCGGGAGGAGGGGGTATTAATGTTGCCCGTGCACTTACATCGCTGGGAGCTAAAGCAACAGCATTCTTCTGGGGAGGAGGATGTGTAGGAAAGGAGATAGATCGCCTGCTGGCAAATGAAGGAGTTGCCGCTGTTATGTTGCCTGCAAAGGCCGAATCACGCGAGAACATCACAGTATATGATAGCACAGCCGCCTGTCAATACCGCTTTGTTATGCCTGGTCCGGATATATCTGCGGAGGAATTGGATAATGGTCTGAAAAAAATAAAAAATACTGGTCCGGCAGATTATCTGGTGGCCAGCGGAAGTCTATCACCGGGAATGCCTGGTGATACTTTTGCCAGACTGGGCATAATCGCAGCAGAATTGGGCGCGAAATATATCGTTGATACCTCTGGCGATGCACTGGTACAGGCTGTCAAAGTCGGCACCTATCTGATAAAGCCAAGTCTGAATGAACTTGCTTTATTAGCCGGCAGGAAGGCGTGCGATATCAATGATGTTGTGTCTGTCGCCAGAAGTATTATTCAGGGAGGGCGCTGCGAAAATGTCGTTGTTTCGCTGGGCGCCGCTGGTGCAATACTTATTACCAGGGAAGCTTCCGTGACTATTTCAGCACCAGCAGTACCTGTGAAGAGTACGGTTGGCGCTGGTGATTCAATGGTGGCTGGGATCGTCTTTGCACTGCTCAGAGGGCAAGATCTGGCAGATGCGACCCGCTTTGGAGTTGCGTGTGGAACAGCTGCAACCCTGAATCCAGGAACTGCACTATGTAAACTGAGTGATGTTCAGAGGATATATAAGGATTTGTCGGAGAACATTAAGGCGGAAATGTAATATGCGGGCTTATGAAATGCTTATTTGCTATTATGTTATTGTTTGTGATAATCGGTTGCAGGGACAGGCTGGAAAAAATAAAACCTGTGTTTGAGCGGATTACGGAATCGGTGTATGCTTCCGGTTATGTCAAAAGTAATCATCAGTATGATGTTTTTCCGGCGGTTAATGGAATTTTAAAAAAGAGACTTGTGAAGGAGGGCGATATTGTGCGTCAAAACGATGCTATTCTTCAGCTTTCCTCAGTAACAGCGCAACTACAGGCTAAAAGTGCAGATATTGCCGCAAAAAATGCTGCACAGGCAGCCAACTTCAGAAGACTGGATGAACTACGTTTGCTGATCGATCAGGCGAAGATAAAAATGGATCAGGATGCCTTGCAACTCAGGCGCCAGCAAAATCTCTGGTCTCAACAGATAGGTAGCCGTAATGAACTCGAGCAGCGGGAACTCAGCTGGAAAACTTCTAATGATAATTATGATGCTGCCTGTCTGCGCTATGCAGAGTTGGAGAGGGCGCTAAAGTATGATGAGCAGCAGGCATTGAATGACCTGAAAATATCGCGGTCACGCGCCAGTGATTATACTGTAAGAAGCGAGTATAGCGGTAGAGTGTATAATATACTTATTGAAGAAGGGGAAATGGTCAATACACAGCAACCTGTGGCGGTAATTGGGGATACTGCCTCTTTCCTGCTGGAGCTGCAGGTAGATGAATATGATATAGCACTCATTAAGCCCGGACAAAAAATCATCGTGGCTATGGACAGTTACAAGGGGCAGGTATTTGAAGCGAGTGTCACGCAGGTAAGACCATATATGCATGAAAGATCAAAGACCTTTACGGTGGAAGCATGCTTCCTGAAACCACCCCCTATATTATATCCCAATCTGACCTGTGAAGCAAATATTATTACTGCAGACAGGCCGGGAGCACTTACAATTCCCCGTTCCTGCCTCCTGGATGGTAATTTTGTTCTTCTGGCCAACAACAGAAGGAGGAAGATATCTACCGGGTTGATGGACTATGAAAAGGTAGAGGTACTTTCCGGACTTACCATAGATGATGTAGTCTTAAAACCCATGCCATGAAGCTTATAGTTAATATTGCCTGGTCACTGCTGAGGGCAAGATGGCGGCAAAGTCTCGTTGCTGCAATTGGAGTGGCATTTAGCATCATGATGTTTGTGTCGCTGCTCGGTTTTATGACCGGACTGAATGAAATGATGGATTCTCTTTTCCTGAACCGTACGCCGCATGTCCGTCTCTATAATGAGATAAGGCCGGCGGTTGTTCAGCCAATGGAGAAGTCTCCGGCTTACCGCTCCGGTTATCATTTTATCAGGTCGGTGAAGGCAACGGGCAGCCGGCAGGGAATTTATAATGCTTTGGCCATCCTTGCGTCATTACACCGGGACAAACGTGTTGCCGGCATAGCTTCCAAAATAACCATGCAGGCTTTTTTCAATGAAGGAACCATTGATATAACGGCTACAGTGAATGGAATTGAAGAACGTGCGGAAAGTAGACTATTTCATTTTGAAGTTTATATTGTCGAGGGAGACGTATCGCGGCTAGCGGAGGATCCCAATAGCATTATACTTGGTAAGGCGCTCGCGGAGAATCTGTTGGTCCATATTGGTGAAACCGTGCAGTTGACAACTGCGGAAGGAGAGCGGTTCCCGCTTAAAGTTGTTGCATTATGGCAATCAGGTATTCAGGATTATGATAAGGTCCAGAGTTTTACATCGTTAGCTACAGCACAGAAATTGTTGGGCAAAACTGCTAATTATATAACAGATATTCAGGTCAGCATTAAAGATATCGCCAGCGCCCCTGAAATGGCGCGCGAGTACGGCAGACTTTTTGATATCAGCGCTCAGGACTTTCAGACGCTCAGTGCAGAATTTGAAACAGGAAGTTTTATACGGTCTCTTATATCTTATGCGGTAGGTATCACCCTGCTTACTGTATCGGGTTTTGGAATTTTTAATATACTAAATATGATGATCTACGAAAAAATGGATGCTATCGCTATATTGAAAGCTACTGGTTTTGCGGGCAGAGATGTGAAGAGAATATTTGTTCTAATTGCTATGAGCATTGGGTTAGGGGGAGGTCTGACGGGGCTTATAACAGGTTTTTTAGTGTCTCTGGGCATAGATCAGGTGCCTTTTCATACAATGTCATTACCAACTATGACAACTTATCCCGTAAGTTATGCACCGTATATTTATTTCGTAGGTCTCAGTTTTACGCTATTATCCTGTTACCTGGCGAGTTGGCAGCCTGCCAGAAAGGCCAGTAAAGTTGATCCGGTAATCATCATCAGAGGGAAATAATATGGGAGATATTATACTTGAAGCACGTCATATCAATAAATACTTCCACGATCCTGTTGATGTGAAAGTATTAAGCGATGTTAATCTCAATATAAAGAAGGGCGAGTTTGTTGCGGTAACTGGTAAGTCAGGATGTGGCAAGTCCACCCTTTTATACATATTATCGACCATGGATACAGATTATAGCGGTGAACTGCTTATTGAGGATGTAACGATGAATAATAAAACAGAGCCGGAGCTGGCAAGAATAAGAAATGAGAAAATCGGATTTGTTTTTCAGTTTCATTATCTGCTCAATGAGTTCACCGTATTACATAATGTAATGCTACCCGGATTAAAACTAAACAAATATCCGGCGGTGGAAGTTGAGCATATGGCGATGGAGAAACTTAACATGCTTGGAATCGGGCAACTGGCGATTAAAAAAGCAAATCAGTTGTCCGGTGGCGAAAAGCAGCGTGTTGCGATCGCAAGGGCATTGATCAATAATCCCTGTATTATCATGGGAGATGAAACTACCGGAAATCTTGATAAAAAGAATAGTGAAATAGTATTTAATATTTTTTATGAGCTTGCCAGTCAGCAAAAACAGGCGCTGTTAATTGTGACACATGATGAGGAATTTGCTGCAAGAACTCAAAGGACCATAAAAATGGAAGATGGAAAAATCTGCCTTATTTAAATTTATCGTATACGTCTTCAAAGAAACGCACCGTACCATTTGTTTCCGGCCAGGCTACTTCATACAGTACCATTACAGGAATGCCCGGCTTTACCGGAATAATGACAGGTTTACCTGCTGGCGCATCTTTTAGTTTAGATAGACTATCAATACGCGCTGATTCAGCCGGTAAGAGCAACTTTGCCAATGGAATGGCATCTTCTACGCGAATGCAACCGTGGCTGAAATACCTGCTGTTAAACATAAAGTAACTTCTGGCCGGTGTATCATGAAGATATGTGCTGTAGGGATTAAAGAAGTTTAATTTAATTATACCAAGTGAATTGTCGCAGCCATTCATTTGCCTGAGTGTATAAGGGAAATTATGTTTATTCAGGGCCGCCCAGTTGATAGATAGTGGGTCCAGTATTCTACCGGATTTGTCTAATACCTGATAATTCCCTGCTTTAAGATATAATGATGGGGCTCCTTTAATACCAGGTAATAGCTCCTTAACAGCAATATTATGTGGCACTGTCCAGTAAGGGAACATAATAATTTCGTCTATTTTACTGCTCAGCGGTGATGAGGGCGTTTTAGCTTTACCTACAATTACCCGGGAATCGAGTATTGTACTGTCGCCAAGATATACAAACAGTTCAGCAGCAGGGATGTCTACTATAACAACTGATTGGTATTTCCGCAGGCAATTCAGCCATCGGAATGTGTTTAATGCGTGTTTTAGTTCTACCAGTCTTTTTTCAAGAGATACATTTAGTTCTTCTATTACACCTGGTCTCAGCCCGCCATCTTCCAGGAATTCGAACATATACTGTGCTAACCTTATTTTTATACGAAGGGTGTCTTCGTGAATTGTATAATCAGACGTATCCAGGAATCCAAGCTGGTATAATTTATCTATCAGTGGATGATTGCTGCTGTCGGCTTTCTCAGAGGTGATTTTTACAGGATGATAGTCCGTTCGTTGTAATCTGTCGGCATAAAAAGCAATCATGCTTTTTAAGGAACTGTATTGCGGACTGGCAGGTTCCACTTTTTCCAGCAATTGGTGAAAGTTGTTATTGGACAGCGCACTATAAAGCAGTCCGGGGATGTCAACACAGTCAGGAACATATTTCAGGCCATCGTATTCTACGCGTGAGGCTTTCGGACCATAGGCCACATCCGTAAAAAATGAAATTGCAGCTTCAGAGAGTGCCTTGTCTGTTTTGAGGGAGTCTGTTGGTATATAACCGGATTGTAGTTGCTGCACCAGTAGGTACGCGTAGTCCCGCTGATCCAGTCCCAATAAAGACGCCTGGCTAAAGTAAGAGAATAGTTGCTGACGGTTTTGCGTACAAGTAGCCGGTAACCAGAACATCTTTTCTACGGCACGGCCGACACTGGCATGCATCATCATACAGATGATCAGATAACAAATTTTTCTCATCATCGCTTTTTCTTAAAGCTACATTACTACATCTCCGTCAGCAATGATGATGGTTATGACAATACCTGTCAGTGGTCACTTATTATCATCATATATGTTAAAATCCTCATTCACACCGCTACCGGTGACCGATACTCCCACATTTGGGGATATCCCATGAATTGATTTATCCGCAATTTTGAGTCGTGAAATAATTGTGACAGATTATACAACAACGAACGATGATAAAACTTAGCGTAAAAGAACGAAGGGAACAATTCTTATTCCTTGGCGGAATATTTTTGTTCACCGTTAGCCTCCTTGGATTTGGATTGTTTCATGATTTCGGAGATAGCAAAACCATATCAAAAGAGGACCTCACAGATAAGCTTTCCCGCGATGCGGAGTTTGAAGAACTGGTAAAAGTACAACGTGCGACCATTGACACCGCGTACAAACAGATCGTTAACTTCGATCCCGCCGTGAAAGCGGTATTCCTGGAAAATGATATCCGGTATTCACTCGGCTCTATCAAATCCAATTACGACAGACAGGCCTTTGACCCGAGATATAAGTCCTTTCTGCAGGTATCACTGTTATATAATACTTTTTTCTTCAACAGGCGGGAACTGAAAGGGAATATCAATGATATTGACAACCTCAGAAAGACATTAGAGGATTGCAAATTATCGACCCGTCAACTGAAAGAAAGTATCGGGACGCAGGGTAACCATTAAGCCCCCAAAATAACCATTATTCTTTTTTAAGTAAACACAACACAACATGTTCGACCCAATCATCGACGATGCAAAGTCAGTGAACAGTAATTCGAGACGATCCATCTTTATCTATGTCATTATTGTTATCCTGGCGCTGACAGCATTCATCTTTCTGTTTAAGAACGTCTTTGCAGATAAACGCACCAGTGACGCCAGTATCCTGAAAAATGAGCTGTATATGAACGAAGAACTGGTCTATGCGGATAATACCAGCGGCGCAAAAAACTGGCGCTGGGAATTCGGGGACGGTACGACTTCCAATACACAGAGTGGTACCTATCACTACGGAAAAGCAGGTTCTTATATCGTGCGTCTCACCATAGATGGGGATATGCGGGTACAATTCCCCGTGACAGTGAAAGATACCGTGATCGCGCAGACAGACACGATACTCATTATCAACGGCCCCACTGCCGGCGTAGTCAATGAAGAAGTACGACTGGAAGCAGAAGGGAAAGGAACACAGTTCGAATGGTCCTTCGGAGAGACGGGACGGGTAGATGTAAACGGCCGTACTGCATTGTATACCTTCCGCAAACCGGGTACCTATATGGTAAGACTGATCAGTGATAAAAGTCATCCGGTCACCCATATCATGTACATCACCGATCCGAGTCTGGATACAGTACTGGTAGTACCCGGAGAAGGGGAGCGAAAGATCATTGACGATATCCGCGCACGTCTGCAGGCCATTGCCGATGGAGAAGACTTTAACACTAATTACTACTACCTCATCAACAAATATCTGTGCGGCAACGAAAAGATCACGGTTGCTATTGAACAGGACAGTGCCAAAAAAAGCAGTGACTTCTATACTTACTGTATGGGACTTACGTTCGGTGGAGAAATTTCTGTCGATCAGGCACAGCTAACCATCAGTCCGAAAGCATCCTGCGCCACATTGTTAAACATTAAACAACACTCCGCCCGCACAGCGAATAAATAAGTAATCATGAAGCACATATTTTCTCTTTTTATGCTGCTTAGCCAGGCGGTCTGGGTAAGTGCGCAGATAACTTTGCCCTTTCATCAGAAAGTAAAGCCTTTACCTGATGCTTTTGTAAAGCCTGCAGAAGACACAAGATTAAGCACACAGAAACCTAAAACAGCTGCACCATGGGTGGTATTCTCCGACAGAGATGATAACTACACGACAACCACACCTGGTGGTAGTCTGGTAATGAAGAAGCTGACCTTTATGGAAGCCTTCTATGTAACAGAAGAAAAAGGCGGTTATGTGAAACTGGTGAAATATAACACCAGCTTATTAACCGGCAGAAAGATCAACAATAAGAAAAGCGCAGTTAGCTATGGCTGGATTTCCCGGTGGAAACTACTGATGTGGAACAGGTCGTGGTCTGATACAAAGACGGGTTTCCCCGAAAAGGCCATTACCGTGATCAGTGATAAAATGCCACTGACGTCTGCACAGACTTACTACGACCGTACAGATTCTGCTTTTGTATATAGTTCTCCGGAACTGAAAAGGGCGGTAGCGAAAGTGAGGTTACATCAGATCAGCTACATCTATAAACGTTCAGAAGATGGCAGGAAATACCTGATCGGTAATGAAACACAGCTGGTTGCTGACAGCGCAGATAAAGTGATCTGTGGATGGATCGCGGCGGATGCCCTGCATAACTGGGGCGACAGGTTATATATATCGCCTGCTGTTCCTGCAAATGGATCACCGGTAGATTCAGCATCCCTCATCTTACACCAGGAACATGCAGACCCTTTGCTGCGTGAAGAGGATTTTATCCTGAAAAGCGCTCCGGTGCTGAATAATACTGCCACAGGATATAAGGTAGGTAAAACAGTGGACGTATATGATAAATCACATAATACGCTGATCACGATCGATGGTTCTGCCTTGCAATACAATGATTACCTCGATCTGCGGAAACACATCCATCAACTGAACGTAGTGTTTGTGATTGATGCCAGCAGCGCCATGAAGAAATACTATCCCGGATTGACCAATACGATCCAGTCACTGGAGAATATTTTCGGTGAATATGATAAACAACATCAGTTAAGCTTTGGCGCGGTAGTGTACAGAGATAACCAGAACTGTGTCGCAAAAGGTATCGAAACTACCGGTGGCATCTATCCGGATTACCGCAAACTCATGACTTTTCTGAGTACACAGGCAGAGAAAACCGCACAATGTAATAATAATGTTACGGCTGAACCCATGTATGATGGTGTAAGAGCGGCACTTGATCTGTTTAAGTCCCATCATAACGAAACCAATCTCATTATGCTGATCGGTAGCGTAGGTGATTCTACAGCACATTTCCAGCAACTCAGCGAGCAACTGGGTAAGCAGAACGTTCGTCTGCTGACAATGCAGATGTACAGTGATTACAATGAGTGGTATAACAATTTCGTGCTGAATGCAAAGAAACTGGTGTCTGAATCAGCCGTCTATGCATCCGAGGTAAAAAAGAAATTCCTCATCAATGGCGAAGGACTGGATGAACGTCATGCCTACAATATCAGTCAACAGGATTCCGTGTCCTACTTCCTGGATTATCCGGAGAATAGTCTGATACAGGGTGGTGTCGTATTCCCCACCAAAGGGGAAGTTAACTCTAAGAAGTATATCACGGAAGCTACCAGAAGATTCCTGCGGGAGACGGACTACGACATCCGCACACAGATCACCTCACTGGATAGCGCCTTCCGTCTGCGAGGTATCGCAAATGCTAATCTCTCTGAAACAGTAAAAGCACAGTTGCCCGCACCTGTAGGAGAAGAAGTTGCCGACAGAATGCCACATAATGGGTTCAAATATTTTATGACAAGTGATGTTCCTGCGAATGTGCTAGCTGCTAACCCGGGGTTACTGCAATACACACTGGTGCTGAATGCAGCAGAGTACAAACAGATGAACGACATTATTGCCTTTATGGCGGGTCAGAACCTGGCGCCTGACCAGGCTTCTTTCAGAAAGAAACTGGTGACTAACTATATCAGCATCCCCCGTCATCTGCTGGACCTTGATCTGTCGAAGAACGCCATCCGGTCTATGTCACTGACCGCATACTTTAAAACCGTGACAGGCTTCCCGCTGCAACAGATGTCCTTTGACCGCTTTACAGTAGGCGATCTCAAAAAGGACAGCCGTATGCCTAAAGCTGAGTTTGAAAATTATATCCGCTTCCTGATCCGTTCAGCCGAGCAGATCAAGATCGCTACACAGGTAGGACAGCAGTTCATCTCCAACGGGAAGATTTACTACTACATCACAAGAGACAATTTCAGTACTGACAACACAAAGTAAATAGCAGTATGAACATTTCGAATAGTAATGAATCGGTGAAGATTGCCATCCGGATCGCACAGTCCCTGGCAAAAGAATATCATAACGGTGAATTTACCCCCGCGCATCTGCTGAAAGCACTGATGCATAAAGAAGTAAGCCTCTACAGTTTTCTGGCTGCTATCAATAAAGATGCTGCATACATCGCAGAATGGGCGGAAGTGCGCATCGAATCACTGGAGAAGACCGCACAGGTGACGGATGAAGTGAAAGGCAGTGCAGCGATAGCAGCTGTGTTTGAAGAGGCCGATCATATCCGGCTGAAGATCGGTGCAGATCTCATCAATCCGGTTTGTGTGCTGGCGGCGCTTTGTAAACCTACTGTTGGTTTCTCCGTTGAACAACTGAAATCCTTTCCCCTGAAGGAACGGGAGGTATTAGACGGTTTTATGCGCGATGAAGAGATCAGACAGGCGGTTGCGCCGGTAAACCAGACAGGAGAGAAAGCTGGTGTTACGTCTACCGCTGCCTTGTACAAATACTGTATCGACCGTCTGACGCCGGCACGTGAAGGCAAAACAGACCCGATCATCGGAAGAGACAGAGAACTGCGCATGATGATGGAAATCCTGTGCCGCCGCACCAAACCGAATGTCATCATTACTGGTGATGCCGGCGTAGGGAAGACGGCACTGGTGGATGGATTCGCTGCAGATATCGTAGCTGGTGAAGTGCCGGAACAATTGAAACATACCCAGCTTTTCGAACTCGATCTGGGCGCGCTGATCGCTGGCGCTTCCTATAAGGGCGAAACAGAAGACCGTTTAAAGAACATCCTGAAAGAGATCAAACAGTTTGATAAAGCCGTCCTCTTCATCGATGAAATACATACCCTGCTGGATAGTAAAGGGCCGTTAGGTGCAGGTATCGGTAACCTACTGAAGCCGGAACTGGCCAGGGGAGAGATCACTGTGATCGGTGCTACAACACTGGAAGAGTACCGCAAGTACATTGAACCTGAACAGGCTTTCAGCAGACGGTTTGAAGTATTACAGATCGGAGAGCCTACTGAAGCAGCCGCCATCCGGATGCTGGAAAAACTGAGCGAAAGGTATGCCTCCCATCACCAGTTACAGATACAACCCGCTGCATTAGCGGACTGTGTACACCTGGCCAAACGATATATGAAAGACCGCCGTTTACCGGACGCCGCCTTCGATCTGTTGGACCGTACGCTGGCTGCCATCAAACTGATGAACGATACCAGCGCCAAAGTACTGGATGACCTGCAACATGCTTTACAGGCATTGCAGTCAGCGGAAACACCGGCTTCACTCAGCGACTACCAATGGTTATATACACAGTTGCAGGACAAGGTAAGTCCGGTGCTGCTGGGCCAACTGCAGGACGAAACGAACGTCGCTGGTTTTGAGACAAACGCACAATACCAGGAATACCTGGAAAGCACACTGACCGCCTTACAGCAACGCGCGACCATACCGGTGCAGGAAGTCAGCGGACATGAAATAGCGGCTATCGTCTCTTATAAGACCGGTATCCCTCTGGGTAAGATTCAGTCCCGGGAAAGAGAAAAACTGCTGAATATGGTGCCTTTCCTGAAGAATAGGGTGGTAGGACAAGACCATGCGCTCAGCGTGGTGGCAGATGCCATACTTGAATCCCGGAGCGGGCTCAATAAAAAAGGACAACCTATCGGTTCCTTCTTCCTCCTGGGGCCTACCGGTACCGGTAAGACAGAACTGGCCAAGTCTATCGCGGAGTTCCTCTTCAATGATGAAAAAGCCATGATCCGTTTTGACATGTCCGAGTTCAAGGAAGAACATTCCGCAGCCCTGCTGTATGGCGCTCCGCCGGGATATGTAGGCTACGAAGAAGGCGGACTGCTGGTAAATAAGATCAGACAACAGCCATATACCGTCCTGCTATTCGATGAAATAGAAAAAGCACATCCTTCTGTATTTGACACTTTCCTCCAGATCCTCGATGAAGGACATATGCACGATCGTCTGGGTAAAGAAGGCGACTTCTCCAACAGTCTGGTCCTGTTCACTTCGAATATCGGTAGCGAACAAATAGCGGCGCAGATCAGCAGGGGAGAGATTCCCGCTTCACAGCAACTGCTGGAGATCATGTCACCTTATTTCCGGCCGGAGTTCCTGGCCCGTTTGTCAGAGATCGTACCCTTCGCACCGATCAGTGAACAGAACGTGGTCCGCATCTTTGAAATGCAGCTGCATAGTCTGACACAGGCCTTACAACAACAAGGCATCCGGCTGAAGGTAGAGGAAGATGCGGCCCGCATGCTGGCATTGGGAGGATTCAATCCGAAGTATGGCGCCAGACAGTTGTCAGGTGTTATCCGGAATGAACTGCGCAGACCGATCTCCAGATTTATCATCTCCGGAGATGTAAAGAAAGGGCAGGAAATAAGGGTAGTGAGAAATACAGCGGAAGAGAAACTGGAATGGCGCATACAATAACACACGTAATCATCACTTGTAAATAATAATACCATGTTTAACTACGAAATAGGCGGCAACGAAAGAAAGATCGACACCTCGGAGGCATTTGCTGACATTGCCTACAATAAAACGCTCTTTGTACAGAAACTTACTGATAATGACCCGATCAGACCGGAGAAAGTAGAAGGGCTGAAGACAGTACAGGAAGTGTTCAATCATTACAAACCAAATGTGAATGTGGAATTTGAACGCTACGACGGTTCTTTTGCCAATGAGAACCTGCAGTTCAATAACCTGGGCGACTTCTCTATCAAGAGTATCGTCGGACAAAGCCAGCATCTCAACAATGTGAGCATTGAAAAAGAAATGTCCATGAGCGTGATCAAACAACTCAAGTCTAATAAGACCTTAAAGACAACACTGGACAACGAAGAGACAAAGAACGCATTTATCAGTGCGCTGAAGAATTTCATTACCGAACTGGAAGACAATAAATAACCGGCACATCGTGCTATAAAAATAAACTGATATGGCAAGTACCGAAAAACAACAGACGGCCGGTGTTCAAACCGCAGAGAAAGCCGTAAAGGCCGAACTGTCACTGGCAGAAAGCCTCGAGAAACTGGCCCGTGTGGGTGGCATCGATCTGCTGGAAACAGCAATTGATGGTTTGCAGAACCTGAACCCTGACAGAAAAGCCAGGAAACAGATATTTCTCACGGGTAATGAGAAACGGAGGGAACGGGAAGAACTGAAAAAGAAAATCCGCCTCTGGATAGATATCCTGGAGAATGCAGACTCTGTAGCTACCATGATAGAACGTAGTAACGAGCGCTTACAGGTAGCAGAAGAGAATATCAATAAGAATATCGGTATCGCACTGAAAGCGACCCGTGAACTGGAACAGTCTTACCGTGCGGTTAACCTGTTTTACCAGAACACGGAAGCAGATAAACTCAAGAACGTAGTACTGCTGAATGCTTCTCAGGAGCAGATACAGGACCTGGACAATCCGCGATTTATCGAGTATGTCAATGATGAACTGAAGCAGAAATATGACCGTCTGGATTTGCGGGAGAACTATTCCCTGCTGGTAGTGCCTGGTTATATGGGTTCTAACAAGGTAGTAGAAAAGTGGGCGGCTATTGCTTACAGACATAAAGCAATGCTGATCACAGATTTCGCTGATCTGGACCATCCGGATGATGTGATCGACCTGTTCACCGAAGCAAACCTTACCGGTGGAGACGCTTACAGATCAAACGTAATTATGACCTGCAACTGGCTGATCGGCCGTGGTAAAGTGCAGGAAGTCGGAGAAAACGATGACCTGACCGTACCCGGTTCGGCAGCACTGGCGGGTAAGATGTACCATACCCTTATGTCACAGGTAACTGCTGGTAAGAAACATGGTTCTATGAACGATGTGGATGGCGTACGCTTCGAACTGAAAAAAAGTGAGATCTCTCACCTGGAAAGATTGGGTCTGGTGCCTATGGTGAATGAATATGGTAAGGTAATGGCCTTCTCTGCCAAGACACTTTTCAACGGTGATAATATCGGCTTACAGACCTATTCTGTAGTTAGGGTTTTTGACTACATCACCAAAGTGCTCTTCGACTTTCTCAATAGACGCGCTTTTGAAAACTGGACATCCAAAACGGAAAAAGACCTGCGTGGACAGATCGTCAAATTTCTGGACAGGATACAGGGGCCGGACCGCCTGATCGAACATTTCAAGATCATGCGTTTTGAGAGAGATGAAGTACAGAAAGATACCATCCACCTGGATATTCATATCACGCCTTATTTCCCGGCTAAGAGTTTTGTGGTAAAACTCGATGGCTATAAAGGAGAGGACGAAGCCACTACCTGGGCATCAGAATACGCACAACAATAATAAACAAACCATCAAAACATAAACTTTTAAAAAATTACAGTTATGGCCTTCAAAGCAACATTAACCTTCTCTGGTAAACAATATGATGTATTACAGTGCTCTTATTCCATGTATCGCGATGTAGACCTGAAAGGCAGACCTACTTCCGGTGTATATGGCGGTAAGATCGATGTGGAAGTAGAGTCCAATCAGGATACTTCTATCATTGAAAGTATGGTGAATAATCAGTTCAAGCCGGTGAACGGCAGCATCACCATCAAGAAACAGGATGAAGATGCCAAAATGAAAGAGATCACCTTCTCCGACGCATATATAGTTAGCTTCTCTGAAGGTATGAATGCTTACAGTGATAGTCCGATGACCGTCAGCTTTCAGATCTCTGCCCGTCAGATCAAAATGGGTAATGCAGATCATGAGAACGACTGGCCTAAATAGTCGTCCGTTTAACCATGGTAAATACGCCTGCGGAACCTTCGTTCCGTGGGCGTTCTCTGGAAGCTTTAAATACCGGATATGTCAGACTTACTATATCAGAAACCTTTTCGTCTCAGGAACATCTTCGCAGGCAAGGAACTGGACATCACAGATACCGGCCGTTCTATTTCACAGCATATTGAACTGATCATTTTTACCAGATATGGGGAGCATCGCCATAATGAAGATTATGGTTGTGAGATATGGGACCTGGATTTTGAACTGGTGGTCAGTGAACGGATATGGGAAGAAAAGTTTCGTCAGTCCTTGCAGCGTTCCATTATGCGGGATGAACCACGACTGGACCGCATAGAAGTAGATGTGAAAATGAGTGAAGTGGAGAAGCTTTTTTTCGGAAGGAATATCTCTGAGATAAAGAAGAAAGTGGAGCTCACCGTTACCGGTATTGTGCAGTCAACAGGCGAGCATTACAGTTTTAATACAGCGTTGTTTTTAAGTCCGCTGTGCAGTTAGTCACCATTACCAGCTAGTGAAAATGAACGAACTATTTTATTCTTCGAAAGATGAGATCAGGAACAGGGTGCTGAAACATGCACGCGAATACTGGGGGCTTACAGCTACGGCGGATTTTGATCCGCTGGTGAAACTGCTGATAGAAGCGCTGAGTACAGAACTGTTCAATATCTCCAATGAGGTGAGCAATTTGCAGAACCGCATGGTCGATAAGATTTCCGGTATACTGGCGCCCGATACATTGATATCAGCACTTCCCGCACACGCTGTTCTGCATGCAAGACCGGTAGAAAGTGTGGAAACGATCGATGAAAAGAGCCGCTTTTATTATGGCAAACGAATGGTTGATAAAGAGGAAAACAACCGCGAAATGACAATGGACCTGTTCTTTAGTCCATTGCAGGCGGTAAAGCTCTTCAATGCGAACGTGGCTTATATCGCAACGGGGAATAACCTGTTCCAGGTCGATGATCAGCAACAACGCTCTTTACTGACACAGGCAACGCCGGGGCAGCAACTGGCGGTCAACAGCTTTTATGTAGGCGTAAAGGTACCCGGAGAGCTGGCGTCCGTTAACGGCATGACGTTTTACTTCGACTGGAAGAATTACCAGGTAGAACGGCAGACATATGACCTGCTGTCGTTTGCGGAGTGGTCTGTACAGGGGCAGGTAGTGAAAGTAGCACAGGACAGGTTTTATGAGGCTGTAGCCAGAGGGGTGCGTTCGCCGTTTGAAGAGCGGGAGATATTGAACATACTCCTGCGTGACGTAAGCGCGTATTACAGAGATCGTTTTTATACGCTGACGGATATCGCCTGGGAGACTCCTTTATTGGAACCTTATCCTGCCGATTTTAAGCGTGTATTTGCGGCTAATAGTCTGGAGTCCTTGAAAGATGATCTGCTCTGGATAAAGATAGCGGTGCCTGCGACCATTCACCAGCATATGCTCAATGAATTGTCTGTATCTATCAATGCCTTTCCGGTAGTGAATAAGAAATGGCATGATAACAAGAACAGGCTGAAGATCATGACGGATATTATTCCGTTGAAAATGGCAGATCACGAACAGTTTTTGAGTGTAGATAGTCTGAAGGATAATATGGGCAACCGCTATACAGAAATTCCACAGGGCTACAACGATGAGAGAAGTGCAGGTTTGTTCTCTGTGCGCTATGGTGGAACAGAGCGGTTTGATAAACGGAATGCAAAAGAAATACTGGACTATCTGTTTGAACTGTTACGGGATGAGAAGGCTGCTTTTGCAGCATATGGTACCGATTTTCTGAATACGGCCCTGAAGGAGCTGGAGCAGAATATCTCTATGATCGCACAGAAGACCGGCGGACAACAGAACAGCGCCCGTGAGCTGCTGAACTACATTGTATTCAAACCTCTGGACCAGGCGGATATCCTGTTCCTGGAATACTGGACCACCAATGCAGAGCTGGCGAATAGTATCAGAGCTGGTAGCCGTTTACAGCCATTTGAAAGTACCAGGGTACAGGCGGATAGTATCTTTCTGCTGAGCACCACCCAGGGAGGACGCTCCCGCTTGAATGCGGCTAACAGGGTAAGGGCTTATAAGTATGGGCTGACCACAGGTGACAGGATCGTCACACAAACGGATATCATCAACTTTTGTCACTGGGAATTTGGTAGTCATATCACAGGAGTGGAGATCAGAAAAGGACTTGTGAAATCGCCTAAGCCGAAGGATGGGTTTGTGAGAACGGTGGACTTAGTACTGACCCCCGCAGCTGGTAACGAACTGAAGACCGGGGAATGGAATGCTTTGCTGGAACTGGCCCGTACAAAATTACAGACACGTAGTACGATGCACTTGCACTACAGATTAATGCTGGCATAAAAGAAAAGCGATGAAAGACGCACTGCATATCATCAATGAACTGGATACGGATTTTAAAGCGACGGTAAAAGTAGCCGAGTTGCTGGAGAACGGGATGATCGATACTGACCAGGTGGCGGTATTACCGGTTGGCCCGCAGCGAAGCGCGTATGCAAAGGACATCCATGGCTATCAGACCGGATACTCGGACAGTCTGCTGAAAGACAGACTGATCGTAGAGATCAACCGGGAGGGCTTGTATGATATGCTGCCTGAAGGATTGTTCCATGTAGCGCCGGTCAGAAGTTCAGGACTGTCCGACGTGGAAATGATGGCCGATGTACAACTACGCAGGAATGAAGAGAAAGACGCAAGGAAGTTCTTTATGCCTTTTGAGGCCGAACTGAATCACCTGCGCATCCTCCTGGAATGGTATGAGAACAGACTGGATAAAAAGACAGCCTATCATGATCTCTCCATGATATTTGGTGCGGAGTGGGATGAGTTTGATCTCCTGGACAACGATCAGCGTATCATCTGGATGCATCTGTTACCCGCTATACAGCAACGCCGGAATGATACTGGCTTTATGGGCGATCTGCTGTCTGTATTGTTTGATATCCCGGTAAGCGTAAGTGTCAATCCTGCTGCTGTTATACAAATAGCCGTAGCAGATGATATGCGCTGCAAAGCAGGCAATGGCGCTACGTTGGGTGCTGACATGGTGATCGGGAACAGCTTTGTCAGTGAAGGAGAAGAAATGAAGATCAGTATAGGGCCTGCTACGAGCGAAAGACTGCTGGCTTTTCTACCAGGCAAACGTTATGCGCAGCTGATTGATACGGTTACCGCTTACCTGACGCCAATAGAAACGACCGTGCATGTAGAATTGATCACAAGTGAGGCTGACCGGAAAGGATCATTGGGGAATGACAGCGCCAATACTTTCCTGGGATTTACAGTATACCTGTAAACAGCCCAACATAAATGTTACAGATAATGGACGTACAGCAATTTTTTATGCGATACCTGCTCTTGCCGCTCATAGCGGTGGTATCGGCAACAATACTCATTGTTGTCAATAAGAAGAACAAATTTATCAATAACAAAAAACTGATCACCGCCATCCTGGTAATGGGACTGTTGTTGGCGATACCGGGTTTACTGGGTTTACTCGGACTGGATTATATGCCCTGGGGCTACATCATTAGTATGCTTTATTTTATAGCGACAGGGTGTGTGTTTGTTTACCTGATGACAAGATATTATGTCAATGAATTACATGACCGGCGGCCGATCCTTGTTGTTGCCTTACTGATATCCTGTCTGCTGGGATTTTACCTGTACCGGACCATATTTGATTTTTTAAGTAAAGAGCAGATAGGCAGCTGGGCCGCTACCAGCACTTTCAGTTTTATGTTGCCGGTCTTGTTCTGGTGGAGTTATATCGCTTTACTGAATATCCCCGCAGAGATTTACAAGGTATGGCAGTATCCTTTGCTGCCGGTCAGCCTGGATATGGAACACCTGGACTTTAACAGGATGCTTGTCCTGGAACTGGAAGTATTCAAACATACCCGTGATGCGGAACCGATCAAAGTAAAGGTAAAGGCGCCGGAGAATATGCAATTTGGCAACTGGTTCTATAAGTTTATCGAAGACTATAATCTGAAGTTCCCAAAACAGCCGGTGAGTTATCTGGCTACGGAAGACGAGCCATATAAATGGATATTCTTTATCAGGACATCCGTATTCAAACGAAACATTTTCATCGATCCTGATCTGGATATCAAACAGAATGGTATCACGGAAAAAGTGACCATTCATGCTAAACGGGTGACGGAGAATATCGCCAGACCAGTTGTAACAGGAGATGAATCCATTTTTATCTGATTAAAATAATGCGCAATGATAGTACCACTGAAATATAAGCCGGTTAACTGGGTAGATGGCATGAAGCTCTCGAGCGCCCACTTTGTAGATACCGATCAGCATCACCAGGACCTTGTGAGAGATGCGCGTTCGCTGGCGCTGACCAGTTATAACTATGGCATCCTGCCACCATTTACCGGGCAACGGAGCGGCTATGATATTGAGATCATGGAAAAGGCGACAAACCATGTGGAGATCAGTGTAAGGGTGTTAAATGCAATCACCGCGGAGGGGAACAGGATCGATATAGACGGGGCGGGCGGGTTACAGCATCAGCTGCGCTATACGCATTATTTTCAGGAGAACAGCGACGGCCGTATCATTTCCTATAATGTGGTCCTTTCAGTGAATCCATTCGAAAGAGTACCTGCAGGTATTCCTGATCCTGAGGATAATCCCCCAAGGTATCCGGAAGTAGCAAAAGGGTATAGTATTTCCCTGCTGCCTACAGCAGCGATCGCGCCTAAGACTGCTGATAGTAATAGTCTGACGATCGGACAACTTCATCTCTCAAATGGTCGTATCACAGTGAACAATAACTATATGCCGCCCTGTAGTACGGTGTTGAGTCACCCGGTGCTGATACGCTATTATGAGCAGTTCAGTGTCTTGATGAATGATCTGCAATTGTCCGCCTTTACGATCATCGATAAAACAACAGGGAAAGAGGCTGTTACACCGCTGGGGAAGAATATCCGGCTGGTATCAGAGAAGATGCTTGATTATCTGGCGCAGGTCTTTTTCAGCTATCGTAATCTGGGGTACCAGCAACCACCAGTTTACCTGGCGCAGTGTTTCTCCGGACTGGCGCACGTGTTCTTTACCGGTATCAAGCATATTGCTGCAAAGGAAAGAGAGGAAATGCTGAAGTATTTCTATGAATGGAGAGATGTGACACCCGGCAATTTCGAAGAACTGCTGGCCCGCACCATAGAACTGATCTATGACCACCAGGATATCTATGCCAGCGTATCGCTGATAGAGGAATTCCTGAAAGTAGTGACCGCGTTGTGGAAGAAACTGAGTACGCTGGAATATATCGGTCAGCGCAAGGAGAATATCGTGGTGGCCGAGCAGCAGATCGTGCAGCAGGTACAGGCCAAACGTACCTGGACTTTACTGGATTAAGAGAAAAGATTGTTAACACTTTAAATATTGTGTGATGGCAAATCCGATTATGGGAAAGAGCTTTCAGCATGGCACGTTTAACTATAACCATGATATCAATGGCAACAGGGTTGATAACAGGGATGGTTCATTCAAGTTTTTGAAGGAAGACACGGAGGTCGGTCAAAAGGAGAAAGAAACGATCATTCGTAAGATACTTAATTCCGGAAGGCTGTGTCATGGAGAGAACCGGTTTGTACGATACGGCAGATATCATATTTATAAGAATAAAACACACATAACACTTACTGCAAATGAAGGGTCTGGTGTGAAACAATATAAGCCCAGGGGCATTGATCAGGACTACGCAACTGCAAGGTACTGGTACGGTTCAATGACAAAAGATGAATTTCATGAGCTGGAGCGTACTGGTGTGATGCCGACACAGGAGTCTTATGGAGGGATATGTACCAATGCGAAGTACAGTATCAGTTACTGCGCCGGGACCGATAACCTTGATACGCATGTGGTGGAATACTCAATGGACATAAATGGAAGAGAGTTCAGAGACCGTTTATTCGCACATTACCAGTCCAAAGGCTTAAAGAAAGCGAGTAAGCCGCTCGAACCAAAACCTGAAGCTGCCGGTGGATCATTCGGCCTTGGTAAGAAGGGCACCTATACGGCGGATAATCATGGCGCAGGTGCGGAGAATGTTGTCAAGGAGGTGTTTGATCAAATGCTGAAAGAGGGCGATATCACCTTTAAACTCGTATACATGAAGTTTAAGCTGTCAGATTTCAGATAGTTCAATATTAAGTACGGAACAATGGATATTCAACTAATTAAAGATATCACCATAGACGGGAAGGAAATTGCCTATGTCATGTCATTCGAATTGCACCAGCGCTTCAATGCACATCACTTTTTCGAGGTGCGTTTCAATCATGATCTGCTGGGGGCGCCGGGACTAATAGAACTGGATGATAGCCGCAACCTGGTGGGTAAGACGCTGACCGCTTCATTCGGCGTAGCCGGAGGCAAACAACAGCAATTCTCCGGCGTGGTGACAAAAGTCTCATTGACACAGAGCCACGGTTATCATGGCGTGATCGTGGCCAGTGGGTATAGTCCGACGATACTGATAGAACGAGGACCTGACCTGGGTTCTTACTATAATAAAACGTTGTCGGCTATTGTCAGTCTGGCTACGCATGATACCCCTGCCAATGATCTGCGGATGGTCGTAAACCCTGAAAGAAAGAAGCCGATCGATTATGTCATGCAATACCAGGAAAGTGATTTCGACTTTCTGAACCGGTTGAGCGGTGAATACTATGAGTGGTTTTATTATGATGGTAAGCAACTGAATTTTGGTAAGCCTGCTTCTCAGACCGAAGTATCACTGGTATACGGGAGGGATGTACAAAGCCTGGATTATGGGATTGAAGTGGCGCCGTTACGTAATAACCGATTTGCTTATAATCCGCAACAGGATGAAATGTTGCAGAGCAAAGGAACGCCTGCCAGTGGCGGACGTCCTGATCTGACACATGCGACCAGTACTGCTGGTAATACTTTCAGTAAGGTTTTTAATCAGCCGTCGATGGTGCGCGTTGAGAATAATGCGGAATTGAAAGAGGTGGTAGATAATGAGGAAAAAGCGAACAGCGGACAACTATTAAAGATCACAGGACGGGGTGATAATCCGGAGACAGGTATCGGGAAGATCATCAATGTGTCTATGAGTCTGCGGCAGGGTGCAGGGTTTACGACTAAAAGTCTGGGCAAGTTCCTTATCACTGCTATCGTGCATATGATAGATGGCGATGGCAGCTACTCCAATACGTTTGAAGGGATCGTTTCCACAGCGGAGAAAATATCCTTTAGCGGGTATCGCAGACCAGTACCGGATATGCTGCTGGCAGAGGTAACAGACAATGCAGACCCTCTGGGACAGGGCAGGGTCCGTGTACAATTCAAATGGGTGTGTGAGACAAACGACCCTACGGTGTGGCTACGTGTCGTAACGCCGGACGCAGGGAATAGCAACAAGGTGACTAAAAACAGGGGTTTTGTGTTTATCCCTGAAAAAGGCGACCAGGTGCTGGTGGGATTTGAAGATGGTAATATGGCCCGTCCGATCGTCATGGGGAGCGTCTTTCACGGGAAAAATGGTGTTGGCGGTAATACGAATAATGACCAGAAAAGTCTGACGACCAAGAGTGGTCATTCCATCAGCATGGATGACAGCGGCGGTATACTGGTCAAAGACAAAACTGATCTGAACTTCATTGCGATAGACGGGAAGAATGCGATTACCGTGAATACAGATAACAATATCACGTTACAAACCGGCAAGGTGATGATCATCATGGATAAACAGCAGGATAAGATCATTTTGCAGGCGAGGAACATAGAGATCAGAGCAGCAGACGATTTTACGGTTACCGGCGATGGCGCACCTGCGCGGAACGGCAGTATGGAGTTCGGATCGCGACTGCAGATCTCTTCGCAGAAAGAATTATCCGTAATAGGCGCATCCAGTGCAGCGTTCAATGGCAAGACCGTTACGATCGCGGGGAGTAAAACAATTATTGAAGGGAGTCCGGTGAAAATAAATTCATAAGTACAATGGAAGGGCAAAATATAACAAAGTTCAGGCTGACGGTGAAAGGGAATGTGAAGATGCTGACGATGATGGACAGCTTTGCAACGGAGGGACGTTATGAACTAAGCGCACGAGGGGCGAATAGTATGCGGCCTGAATTACAGGAATATGTGCTGGAAGAGAAAGAGGTGAAGCTGACAGATTATTTCGATCCGAACACTTATCAGTTGATCGAATACGTGAACCGGCTGGCCAGCATCTATAACCGTCAGCATATCTGTATCAGTAAGGAGGGCGCTATTAAAGGCCTGTTGAATCTTCCGGAAATAAAGACAAAATGGGAGGTGCTGAAAAAAGAGCTGATGCAGGTGAACCCGGTAGCGGCATTTGAAGTGATCCGTCACCGGGACCGAGAAATGGACCAGCCCGTAGCGGTCATTGACAATCTTTCCAATACGCATTTTATGCAGTTGTTCCTTTGTGACTATGGGGCACAGCAGGAACTACCGCTTAAAAGACAGACCACTACGCCTGATCGTATGGGAATAGGATTTATGATGCCGGTAGTGCAGACTTTCCGGAAAGATCAGCAGGAAAGCGGGTATATAATACATACAGAGGCGGTACTGGACAATAGCGGCCGTATCGATAAAGGGATGATCACAAAGGTGACGGGACAGCAGGAACTGGACATCAAACATTTTACAAGCGGCAGTTTTCAGCATACAGCAGATGGCGTGCTGCAATCGGCAGAGATGACGGTGTTTGAACAGCTGAATGAAGAGTATAAATCTGACCTGTATTTACAGCTTGAAAATATCGGATCATGGAACAGCAATGGTTAACAGAGAAGCATTACCTGGTCTGTCCAAAGGGCGTCATGTTCAAACAGATGAAGGTGATGAGTCAGCGGGAGGTGTCTTTTAGCGGGCATCTGGCAGCGACAATAGCAGATACGATGATCGGTAATGCGTTCATGTGTATGGGCAACCTGGCAGTGGCTGCGCCACCGGTCTCTGTTTTACAGAAGAAGGCGGTGGCGGTGATGAGCGTGCCGGGTATTGGATTGCCGCGTATGGGCATCCCTGCTAATCTGCTATTGCTGGCCAGCGGTATGGGTACGATGAAGTGTAACCTGAGTGCCCCTACCCGAAAATGGATCGGCGCTTCGACCAAGCTGGAGATCAACGGACATGCGGCATTGGTCGTAGGACAGAGTAAGTTATTATGTCCTTCGGAAGCAGTGATGATTGACAGCGTAGATACTTTCTGGCAGGCGATGACGGCCACCAGTCGTCGTAACCTGGGGAATATTGCGGCGTTTGCGTATAGTCTGCTGGCAGGACGGGGGCTTGGCACTATGAATGGCGGTCAGCAGGGAGCACCTGCGATGTTCAATCCGGCGGCTTTATCAGGAGCGACCAGTATGTTAAGCCGTCATGTTACAGGGACGGCTGTTTTCTCCGGTGCTCCGGAAGAAGTATGGAACAGTGAAGAACAGCGTAGTGGCAATCAGTTACAGGCCAGCGGTACGGAACTGACGATCTCCCTGTTTGCCGCAAAGGGAGCAACCATGACCTGTTTCCCGGCAGGGACGCTGGTGTATACGAATAATGGATTGCTGCTGATCGAAACGATCACGCAGGACATGTTACTCTGGACAATGGATGAACAGAGCGGAGAGCGACAGCTGAAGCCCATTAAGGAACTGCACAGACGTACGGCTTTGAGTATGGTGGTGGTCGAACTGGAAAACGGGGCCATATTCGAAGTAACGCCTGACCACCAATTTATGACAGCTGCCGGTTGGATGGAAGCAGGCGCTTTACAGGCTGGTCATGTATTGGAGAATATTACCGGTCAGCCGGTAGGGATACGCTATACAGGACTGATCCCACGTAATGCGGTGGTGTATAATTTCTCCATGTACGATAATGAAAACTATTTCGTGACAACAGAGGGCATATTGGTACACAATGCATCCTATTTCTGAGTGTAAGGAATAAGCATTAAGAATTAGTAATTAAGAATTAAAGCTGCGTGTTGTGTAGCGCGATTACCGTCTAATAATAAAAGATATGAAACCGATCAATGACCGAGAGTTAAAGAAAGCATATATCACGTTTGGTATCAATTTCCTGATACTGGCGATCTTTTCCATAGGTTGCCTGTACTTCTTCTTTGCGACACAGCGGCATGAGTACAGGTTGTTACAGCATGAGGTGGATGACGCAGAACAATTACTCTCCAAAAGAAAAGACATCAACACACAGTTTGACGCGATGCTGAACCGCTTCAATGAGCTATCCCGTTTCTCTTCTATCAATGCGGCGGAGATGGACAACCAGGCCATCATGCTGGCGGATATACAAACATCCATCTTTAAGATCAGGGATTTGTTGAAGCAGGAGCATAAGAACACGCCAAGTTTTGAGCTGTACCAGAAGATGGCGGATGATGCATCGCAGATGGCGGGCATACAGGATTCACTGTTCACCACCCGATTTCAGCTGGAGAGTGTGAAGTCACAGCTGGATGCTTGTTTGCGGTTGAACAAATCCGCACAGGACAAACTCAGTTTAGGCATATTCAGGCATTAACCATTAAATACCATTTTTATGAGTGCACAGGGAGAGCATATTTTTAATGCCCTGGGAGATCTGGCGGAAGAGCTGGCAGGTGTATTAAGAGGACGGATCAATCCCAATGCGACAGCAGAGCGACGTACAAGGGCATTGACAGCCATTCAGCGGCTGGAGACATTGGCGGAACAGTTTATCCGGAGCCGGAATAATACAGAGTTCCGGACGGCCTCCGTTGGCGATCCTGCCAATGACCAGCGTTACTCCAGGTTTGCGCGGGATACCAGGAGCGCCATAGACAGGATACTACCGCAGTATGTGAACGAGGTGATCGTATCAGACGGCGGTTCGACGCATACACGGGGTTATGTAGAGATGACCCGTTTTCACCGGGATATAACATACTATACGGTAGATGCAAAAGCCCAGGAATCAAGAATGGGTGATTTCAAAGGAAAAAAACGCAAGGAAGCGGAATATGTAACCTGGTATAATACGACCAGGGACCTGCTCAGCGAGTTATACCGCGCACTGTTGGATGCAGCAATGGCCGTCAACGCGACCTATATTCCATAAGCCATTGTTTAATAAGCTATTTTAAAGAGCGTTCGTTATCTGTCACATGGCGGCTGTCTTCCGACGGGGAGGCAGCTTCCTCTTTTTGTGCCCCTAACCCCGAAAAATACCGTTCTTACCCCGATTCGTACTTTTTCTCCGGACAGGCGTATATGATCTTTGTACTGTTCAACGATAAATAAACAGATACAAACACACACGATGAAAGCGATCATTATAAACGAATTTGGTGGTACCGATAAGCTGATCAATGCAGAACTCCCTATTCCGGCACCCGGTGAACATGACGTGCTCGTAAAAGTACATGCGCTCAGCATTAATCCTGTAGATACAAAAACACGTGCAGGAAAGGGCATGGCAGGCCGTTTAAAGACCGAAAGCCCCATTATCCTGGGTTGGGATATCTCCGGGGAAGTTACGGCCGTAGGAAGCGCCGTAAATGATTTTAAAGTAGGAGATGAGGTGTTTGGTATGGTGAATTTCCCTGGTCACGGTAAGGCGTATGCGGAATATGTGGCCGCTCCGGCTGCTCACCTGGCCCTTAAGCCCGCAAATGTAACCCATCAGCAGGCAGCGGCCGCTACACTGGCAGCCCTGACCGCCTATCAGGCCCTGGTGAAACAGATACACCTGCAAAAAGGGCAGCGTATACTGGTACATGCCGCAGCAGGTGGCGTAGGTCATTTGGTCGTGCAGATAGCCAAACACCTGGGCGCATATGTGATCGGTACATCTTCTGCTGCTAATAAGGACTTTGTACTGGGTATTGGCGCTGATGAGCATATCGACTATAAAAGTCAGCGGTTTGAAGAAGTCGTGAAGGACGTGGATGCGGTATTTGATGCGCTGGGTGCTGAGACGATCCTCCGCTCTATTCCGGTGGTGAAGGCAGGCGGTCATATCGTGAGTATTCCGACCACCGTTCCGGAGGATGTAGCCGCAAAGGCCCAGGAGAAGGACGTAAAAGCATTTTTCTTCCTGGTACAGTCCAGCGGGGCGGATATGAAGGTCATTGCAGACCTGCTGGAGAAAGGTATCCTGAGACCTTATGTGAACCATTATGACTTCTCCCAGATGGATATTGCCCATCAGCAACAGGAAACAGGTGGTACCCGTGGTAAGATCGTATTAACCCTTCCATAGAAAATATGCGCTAACTTTGAAGACCAGAAAACAGATCATATGCAGGTAGAACATTCGGCGCAACCTTTTTTTGTGAGCAGGGAATCCTTACAGGAATGGACCAAACGTCCACACCAGCATAATTTCTTCGAACTCGTCTATATAGAAGAAGGCACCGGAGAGCAGTGTATCAATCATACGGTGATACCCTACCAGCGGGACAATATCTTCCTGTTGCCGCCACTGGACTGTCATTCTTTTATGATCTCGCAGCCGACTACCTTTATTTTTATCAGGTTCAACGGATTGTTTTTCAAAAAAGACAATATGCAGATGATGGACTATACCGAATGGTTCCAGAACCTGCACTATATACTGAGCAGCTATAACCGTCAGCCGGGAGATATTATCCATAATGCTGCTGACAGGAACATGCTGGTCACCCTGATCAAGGGTATCCATGGAGAATATACAGACAAGCGTGAGCAGTCTGACTCTATCATCCGCGCGCATATGTTCGCATTGCTGAACATCCTGCGGCGTAATTTTGAACAGACATTTAAGAGCGAGCATCAGTCGGGCGATAAGCAAGTCAGTGACATGCTGCAATATATCCAGTTCAACCTGTTCGATAACGAGAAGCTACGGATAGAGTCGCTGGCGGGACAGTTCAATCTGTCTACGACTTATGTGAGCGAGTATTTCAGGAAGAAGACAGGGGAGAGTTTAAAGGAGTATATTCTCAAATCGCGTGTGAATGTGGCACAGAGCCGCTTACAGAACTCTGACCAGAGTGCGAAGGAGATCGCGTATGAACTGGGTTTTACGGATGCCAGTCATATGGCGAAGGTGATCAAGAAGTATTATCCGACGGAGCCTGCCTGTTCGACAGGAGCGTAAAGATTTTGAGTGTAATAAAAAAAGCCATGCTGTGTAACGCAGCATGGCTTTTTTCATTATCAATAATTTTATGTTTTCCGAAAGGTCTTTTTATTTCCCTATGTCTGTTCTGAATGGAGAAGCGGGCAGGTCCGCTGAATTATACAGGTTCACATCCGGTACATTTGCCCAGCCATATCTTACTGCTACGGGAGCTTTCAGGCCTTTGCGGGAAACGATGATCCTGTTGCCCTTGATGACAGCTTTCGCTGGCCGGAACTGTTTATCTGCACCCGCTATCGTAAAGCCTTTTAAAGCGGCATTGTTCTTTGTTTTTAAGCCTTCGCCCGTGTGGGTGAAAGAGACGATGATCTCATTTCCTTTGACCTCGTAGGCGTCATATACAGGTCCGGCATATTCCCCTGGTTGCTGATAGACCATACCGGCAGCTGCTGTTGCCAGGCGTTCTCCTACAGGACGTTTATTGGAAGGGTGAATATCTTTTGGGTCGCCGCAGTCGGTGGTAACGATCAGGGCTGTATTCTTTACCTGCTTTGTTACGAGTAGCTGCGCTTCCCTGATCTCAGGCGTCATGTCTTTGTAAGGGGCGATCTGTACGATCAGGAAAGGGATGTCGCCCTGTCCGAAGTCAGTACGCCAGTTACGGATCATATTGGAGAGAATGGCCGGATAGATGCCTGGTAATTCGTTATTAGCTTCTCCCTGGTACCAGGCGACCCCTTTTACGGCATAAGGTAAGATCGGGTAGATCATGCCATTATAGAGGCCGTTTTTCTTTTTACCCTGTGGCATGTAGCCATATTTGATATTGTCGTAGTTTTTTGAAAAATCGGCCAGGGCAGGATCGCTGTTGAGCGCTTCTTCGCTGGTCCAGTCTTCCGCGGGCGTACCACCATAGGCGGTGAAGATAAAGCCTACAGGGATATTTAGTTTCTTGTATAATTCGCTGGTGAAGAAATAACCTACCGCGGAAAAGTCGGCCGCTGTCTGTGGTGAGCAGACGGTCCATTGCTGGTGTACATCCGGTATCTTCTCAGCAGAATATTTCAGCGGTACATAGTATTCCCTGATCAGGGGATAGTTGGCCTTATCCCGTTCCTGTTCCCAGTTGGTGACAGGCAATTGTGGAGGTCTTGGTCCCAGCTGGCGCTCCATGTTTGATTGTCCGCTGCAGACCCATACTTCTCCTACAAGTACATCGCTGATGCTGACGGTATTGGTGCCTTTGATGGTCATCGTAGCAGGCGTAGTAATATATGGTAATGGATTTAATTTCACCATCCACTTACCGTCTTTTGCTACAGTAGATACCTCCTGACCATTGAAGGAGACAGATACCTGTTCACCGTCAGCTGCTTCGCCCCATACCGGTACGGGTACGCCTTTCTGCAATACCATATGATCGGTGAAGAGGCTGTGTGGTTTTACGGTGGCTTTCAGGGCAAGCGGTAGTGATAGCAGGGTAATAATGCCAAGGAAACGGTTCATTTTATCATAACGTTTTAGAGGTAAGATCGTAACTGAATTAAAAATTAAGCATTAATCATTAAGAATAAAACTATTCAGGGCCTAATCTTAATTATTAAGTCTTAATTTTTAATTCCGATGAAAATTGTACCTGTTTTAATTAAAATAATATTATTAATATTATGCTGCCGGCACAGTTAACCCGCTGTGGTAAAGGATAAGACCTGTATGATATATCATAAAAAAGGTCGTCAATTTTCGAAATAGCGTAAAAAATAATACCCCTTACAGTACCGAACTGACTCAGCTGCAAAACATTAATGACATGGCCTGGCATTTGCAAGCAGGGGGCTTACTGAAACCGGCCCTTACCGGACTTTAATAACCATTACATAACCAGTTATCTTATGAAGAAAACCTTGCTCGCCTCGGGGCTTTTGTTTGCCCTTTTATCAGGTTGTACCAAGAAAGAAAACAGTGAGAATGCCCTCGGCAATTCTTCTTTAAAAGCCGATGCCGTTGTTGCCGGTTCACCCGTTGGAGATGTGGTAGGAAAAGTAACCGTTGGTTACCAGGGATGGTTCACTGCGCCCGGTGATGGCTCTGCTGTAGACAGATGGACGCATCAGAACCTTGAAATGTGGCCGGAGATGAAAGAGTATACCACTACTTATCAGACGCCCTTTCCTGCATTAGCAAACGGACAACCTGCAAAGATGTTCTCATCTTATGACCAGTCTACTGTGGATGTTCATTTCAGATGGATGCAGGAGAATGGTATTGACTGTGCTGCCCTGCAACGTTTTACCGGTGAGTTATCCGATCCGCCGTTTAAGTCGATGCGCGATGGTATGGCGCAGAAAGTGAGAAATGCGGCTGAAGCCAGTGGCCGTAAATTCTACATCATGTATGATATTTCCGGCGATGCGGATATGCAGAGCCGTATTAAAACTGACTGGACCAACACGATCACCGGGACCTTAAACCTCTTATCTTCTCCTGCTTATGCGAAACAGAACGGCAAGCCTGTTGTCTGCATTTTCGGGATGGGATATCTTGGTGCGAAAGTACCTGGCGCAGGCGATTCTGCCCAGTGTCTGGACGTTATCAACTGGTTCAAAAGCCAGGGATGCTATGTGATCGGTAGTGTACCGATGGACTGGCGTACGCCGCAGGGTGTATTTACACGTGATAACTTCATGACGGTATATGAGTCGTTTGATATGTTATCGCCATGGGCAGTGGCTGCACAGGTGGGTCCGACGTATCAGCCATGGATCAAGGGAGATTATGACTATTGCGAAGCGCATGGTATGGATTATCAGCCGATCGCTTATCCTGGTTTTTCTTTTCATAATACGAATGCGGGTAGTCCGCTGAATGAAATCCCCCGCAATCATGGTGATTTCATGTGGGCGCAGGTAGCTGTAATGAAACAGGTGGGTGCAAAGAGCCTGTATGTGGCTATGTTTGATGAAGTGAATGAGGGGACAGCTATTTTTAAAGTAGCAGAGAATGCCTCACAAGCGCCTGCGAATACGACGTTCGTTCATTTGAATCAGGATGGCGTAGCGGTATCTGCTGACTTTTATCTGCGGCTTGTAAATGATGCCGGTAAAATGATCAAAGGTCAGATACCTTATCAGGCGACCCATCCGACGCCACATGTTATAGGCGGTGCTGGTCCGCTGGCAGATGGTACTTATAAGATCATCAACCGTAACAGTAACCTCGCGCTAGATGCAAAAGGACAGGGTACAGTGAACGAAACTGCTGTGCAACAGTGGGGCTATTCGGGAGGTACTAATCAGCAATGGACGATTTCCAGTCTGGGAGGCGATCACTATAAGATCATCGGTGTACAGAGCGGCAGATCACTTGATATAAAGGGGCAGTCATTGCTGGATGGTGCAACATTACAGTTGTATGATTACAATGAGGGCGCTAACCAGGAATGGATCATTTCACCGGCAGCCGGAGGTTGTTATACCATTCAGGGCGCACAAAGCGGTAAAGTGCTGGAAGTACCTGCCTTCTCAACGACAGCCGGTATCATCATTGAACAGTATGGCGTCAACAATGGTGCGAATCAGCAGTGGCTGATCAGCGCTCCATGAGATCATCCCTTGTAAATGTATAAACTACAGTAAATGTTAAGAAAGCTAAGCGGATTTATACTACTATTGCTTGCCTTTTTCATAAGCGGTTGCGCAAAGAAGGAGGGTAACGAAGCTGGTTTAAATATGAACGCACAAAACATAGCAGCAGCCCCGCCGGAGGGCGGGTATGGGAGTCTGCAGGACAGAAATATCCAATACTTTGGCCGCTGGGATTTCAGCGATAGCACAAAGTTCAATGCCTGGTGGGGCGGCGCCTACATCCGGGTGAATTTCACCGGTACGACGGTGAAGATCAAAACGGGTAACGTCAGTAATTTCTATGCCAGTATCGATGGCGGTCCCTGGATCTCTTACAAGAATACCGGTGGCGTGATCGATCTGACGGCTACGCCGTTGTCCAGTGGTGAACATACGCTTAGTGTGGCGCAGGGCAGGGATTATGATTACCTGTTCACTTTTGAAGGACTGATATTAGATGCGGACGCCGTAACAGGTACACCTGCCGTTTCCGCTTACCTCATCGAATATATCGGCGACTCTATCACTGCGGGTTACCTGGACGATCAGGCAAATGTTTCTGACTATGCCTGGATTTGTTCGGAAGCCCTTGGTACGGAACATACCCAGATCGCTTATCCGGGTATTGCGCTGGTGAGTAGTCCGCGACATGGCGTTGCTATGGACAGGCAGTACTTCAAACTGAAAACGCCTGATTATACAGCTGCGCCCAACTGGGATTTTAGCCGGTACACGCCGCAGGCGATCGTACTGAACCTGGGTACCAATGACAGCGATTATGAAGATTCAGATAGCGTATTTCAGGCGGTATATTTCCAGTTGTTACAGGATATCCGTACTAAATTTCCACAGGCGGAGATATTCGTGCTCCGTACTTTCCTGGGTATCCGCGCACAGCCTACGGCAGCTGCTGTTGCCGACCGTATCGTAGCCGGCGATAAGAAAGTACACTACGTAAATACGGAAGGCTGGATCACGCAGTCTACGGCTGATTATCTGCCGGATAACCTGCATCCGAGCGAGTCCGGGCATGTTAAGATCGCCGGATCATTAAAGGCCGTACTGGCGCCTTACGTCAATAATACGGCTGTGCTGGCAGATGGTATTTACAGCATCGTGAACAGGAACAGCGGACTGGTAATGGACGCTGCCGGACAGGGAACTGCCAGCGGTACGGCGATACAGCAGTATACGGATAATGGCGGCGTCAATCAGCAATGGCAGCTGACATACCTGGGTAATAACCGTTATCAGATAAAGGGTGTACAGAGCGGCAGATCACTGGACATAAAAGGGCAGTCTTTACAGGATGGCGCTGCGTTACAGTTGTACGACTATAGCGGCGGCGAGAATCAGCAATGGACATTGTCCGCAGTTGCAGGTGGTTATTTTTATATCACAGCCGTACAAAGTGGTAAGGTGTTGGAAATTCCTGCACAATCGACCGCTCCCGGCGCTGCTATTGAACAGTATAGCAACAATGGCGGTGCGCATCAGCAATGGGCGTTTTTAATTAAGAATTAAGAATTAAGAATTTGTTGCAGTTGACGCCTGTATGTGAAACAACAGGCGCTTCATTGAAGTGCCTGTTGTTTTATAGGGAATTTGCGGTGATCTACGCTTAATTCTTAATTCTTACGAGATATCGTCATTTCTGTTTAAGTTTGCCCTTAGCATAATAGGAAACAGTGAACTAAATATTAATGTATGGAGATGTTTTCGGAGCAACTTGTACAAAAAGAGAAAGAGCAGGCTATTTTGCTGGAGCTGAGTAACAGAATTGCAGCCGCGAGGCACCGGGAAGATCTCTGGGATAATCTGATCACAGCACAGCTGCTGGAACTCTTCAACAGTAAATACTACACCATCTGTATGATCAATGAGGATGGTGTGACACATACGCCTTTCTTACATAGCGAGGAATCAACTATTAAATCCAGGACAGGCGAAACGCCTATCATCAGTGATCTGCACCCGATTGAGGACGGCGTTTTTAATCTCGTGCTGGAGGCAGACGGTCCCGTGAGCTTTGAACTGCAGAAACTCATGCGGGGCAGACTGGTTCCGCCTTACATCTATCGCTGGTTCAACGTGGGCGTTGTGGAGATGATGGCCGTGAAAATCTGTAATGGTCAGCAACCAAGAGGACTATTGTATTTATTTACCGATCAACGGGATGCATTCAGTGACCTGGATGCCCGGCTGACCAACGCCATCGCCAATATATTAGGCATCGGTATCAGTAATATCCTGGCGAATGAGACGATCGAAAAGCAGTTGCAGGAAATAGAACGCTTCCGTCAGAAGTTACAGAACGAAAATCATTATTTACAGGAGCAACAGGGTTTACAGAATACGTTTGCGGATATCGTAGGCACTTCTGCTGAGATGCAGCGCCGTATTACGATCCTCTCCAGGGTGGCGCCTTCAGAATCTACTGTATTGCTGCTGGGAGAGACAGGAACAGGTAAGGAAGTATTTGCGCGCGCTATTCATGCCGGTTCTCCGCGCAGGGACAATCTGATGATCAAGGTGAACTGTGCCGCTTTGCCGCCCCATCTGATCGAGAGCGAGTTGTTCGGGCATGAGAAGGGGAGTTTTACAGGTGCGACACAGCGGAGGATCGGGAAGTTTGAACTGGCGGATAATAGTACGCTGTTCCTCGACGAGATCGGAGAGTTGCCATTGGAGTTCCAGTCGAAATTACTCCGTGTTTTACAGGAGAAGGAAATAGAGCGAATTGGCGGGAAGGGTTCTATTAAAGTGAATGTGCGTATTGTGGCAGCGACGAACCGTAACCTGGAAGAAGAGGTGAGAGCAGGCCGTTTCAGGAGTGATCTGTATTATCGTTTACATGTATTTCCGATCGCTATTCCACCCCTTCGGGAGCGGAAGGAAGATATACCGGCACTGGCCAATCACTTTCTGCAACGCTTTGCCACGAACAGCAGGAGAGAGACGCCTTCCATCTCTGCAAAGGCCATGGAGAGCCTGATGCACTATGAGTGGCCGGGTAATGTGCGGGAGCTGGAGCATCTGATGGAAAGGACCTTACTGCTGACCACTACAGCGGTTATTACAAAGATCGATCTGCCGGGCGTGCCCGTTACGGCGTCAAAAGACCTGGATAGTACGTTCATATTGCCTTTGGACCTGATGGAGAAGGAATATATCCTGAAGGTGCTGAAGCTTTGCAATGGCAGGATTGCCGGGCCAAACGGGGCCGCGGCAAAACTGAAACTGCCTTCTACCACGCTCAACTCGCGGATGAAGAAATTAGGTATCAAAAAGTTGCATTATGTCAATGCAGACGGTGCGTCCCAGGAGGAATAAAGCGCTATCCTTTAAAAGTCTGTTTAATGCCCAGTTTTTTCATGCGGGAGTAGAGCGTCTGGGCGGGCATGCTGAGTAATTCGGCTGCGCCGCCTGGTCCCGATACTTTTCCTTTGCCTGCTTTCAGGGCATTGATGATGTGATCACGTTCCACTTCTTCCATTGTTTTCAGTTTTCCTGACTGCACAATTTCCGTTTCCCGTAATAAAGCGGCTGGCATATCGATACTTTCGATCTGATGGGTGGTGGACAGCAATACGTGTCTTTCGATCACGTGTTCCAGTTCACGGATATTACCGGGCCAGTCGTAGGACATCAGTTCCCGCATCGCATTATCACTGATACCTTCTACCGGTATATTATTCTTTGTGGCATATTTTCTCAGGAAATGATGCGCCAGCGCATGGATATCTTCCTTTCTGTTGCGCAAAGGCGGTAGTTCCAGCGGGAAGATGCTCAGGCGGTAGTAGAGGTCCAGTCTGAAACGACCTTCTGCCACTTCTTTTTCCAGTTGTCTGTTGGTGGCCGCGATGATACGAACGTCCACTTTTACCGGACTTTCCCCACCTACCCGTTCGATCTCTTTTTCCTGTAACACACGCAGCAGTTTTACCTGTGCATCCGCTGGCATTTCCCCGATCTCGTCGAGGAAGATCGTGCCTTTGTCTGCCTGTTCGAAGCGGCCGGTACGTTTCTGTGTGGCGCCGGTGAAAGCGCCTTTTTCATGACCGAATAGCTCTGTTTCTATCAGCGAGAGGGGCAGTGCGGCACAGTTCACAACTACCAGGGGCCGGTTGGCGCGCGGAGACAGCCGGTGTATACATTGTGCCACCATTTCCTTACCGGTGCCACTTTCGCCGGTGATCAGCACAGAGGTATCGGAAGGGGCGACGATTTTTATCTGTTCAATCAGTTCTTTGGTTTTCGGACTCGTTCCGATGATCGAGTCGAGGCAGTTGGAGTCTGCTTTTACAGCAGCTTCCCGCTGGACGCGCACGTTTTCTGTCTGGTGTTTGTACCGTGCGATGTCCAGCATCACGAAGAGGTCTTTTTCCCGGAAGGGTTTTACGAGGAAGCCATAGGGCTGGGTCAGTTTGGCCGCTTCCAGGGTACGGTGGTTGGTATTGGCGGAAATGTAAAGGAAGGGCACTTTTTTCTCCATTAACTCTTTTCCCAGGTCAATACCGGACAGGTCGCCTTTGAGGATGATATCCAGCAGTACCCATTCCGGATGATGTTTTTCTATCAGCGCACGTGCCTGCACAACAGAAGCCGCAATGCCGCAGATGGTGTATCCTGCTTTCTGAAGCATCAGACGCAGGTCATTTGCGACGATAAATTCGTCTTCAACTATCAATATGTTTCCTTTACTGTTCATCAGGTGTGTGTATGTATATTTTCGTTCGATATAAATTCCTTGCATCTGAAGGCGACCGTAATGGATACGCCCGGATGATTGTCAGCTAGTGTAAATGTGCCATCCAGCTGGAGGCTGAGTCCCTGCATCAGGCTCATGCCGAGAGAGGCGGATTCTTCAATGTTCTTCCCTTCGGGAATGCCTACGCCATTGTCACAGATACCCAGAAAGCAGTTGCCGTCCTGAATTGCTTTAAAACTGATCTCGATCCTGCCTTTGGTCTGGTCGGGAAAGGCATATTTTAATGCGTTGCTGACCGCTTCGTTCAGAATGAGTCCCAGTGGTACAGCTTCCACTACGTCCAGCGCCACATGGTCACTATTCACTTTGAAGCTGATATGCGCGTTTGTGTCCAGGGTATCCCTGATGTAGGTGATCATTTCGGGAATGTACCAGTTCATGTCTATTTTCCCGAGGTTCTCTGTCTGATACAGGCGCTGGTGGATAAGCGACATGGAGTACATCCGTTGCTGACTGTTGCGGATGGCTGCCAGTGCATCTTCATTGTTCAGGTATTGCGACTGTGTATTCAGCAGACTGATAATGATCTGTAAGTTATTCTTTACCCGGTGATGTATTTCTTTCAGCAACCATTCTTTTTCATCCAGCAGTGCTTTCAGTGTTTCATTCTGTTCGTTGATCTCATGCTGCTGACTTTCCAGTTTGATGGTGGTCCGCTTGTTACTTTTGTAGCGGTTGTAGACCAATATCAGAAACACGATCAGCACCAGTATCCCACCGATGATCAGGTAACGGACCATGATCTCTTTTTCCAGGGAGCTGGCCTGTAACTGACTTTTCTGCGTCAGCAGCAGGATGTCTTTATCTTTTTCTTCCGTTTCAAACTGCAGTTGCAGCTGGCCCAGTTGTCTTGTTTGCGCCAGGCTATTCAGTGAATCCGACAGGGCTTTATACTGCTGGAAATGGGCGATAGCGCCTGTCAGATTACCCAGTGCAGAATCCGTTCTGTAGCGAAGGCGTTCCAGCATAGCATTGGCCGGCACAGATGCGATCTGTTGTGCGGCAAGGCTATTCAGGTACGTCGCTGCTTCCCGGAAATGACCTGTTTCTACAAGATACAAAGATATGTAAGCGGAGCATCCCGTTTTTTCATATTCAGAAATGCTGTCGCTATTGTAGAGTTGCAGTATTTTCTGGTAAGAGGTGTTTGCCTTGTGATAGTCGTGCAGGCCCAGGTATACGCGCAGGTATTGCCGGTAGAGGTAACTGAGGTCATCTGCTTCGGTAAGAGGCCGGTAATTGGCAGCAACGTTCAGTGTATCGAGACTTTCTTTGTATTGTCCTGTTTTGATGAACAATTCGGCAATGTTAAGCTGATAATTCTGGACAGCCGCTGAATCATTCAGCTGATAGGCGAGGATGAGCGCTTTTTTATAATATTCCAGTGCCTGCCGGGTGTAATTGATACTGTGGTAACTCATGCCCAGGCGGTGGTAGACGGTGGCCATCAGTTTACTGGTATCCTTTACGGTTTCGCCGGTGTGGACGGCGAGCATGTTATAACGTAAGCCCTCGACGAAGTTGCTCTGTTCATTGCAGACGGTGCCAATGAGGGCATAGACGCCCTGCAGGCGTTTAAAACCGGCGGACTGGTATAACGCCAGTGATTGTTTTAGCCGGGAGAGGGCGGTGGTATAATCTTTTTTGAGCTGATAGAGATCGCCGATCATTTCCAGGAGGGCGGCTTCGCGGACTTTATCACCTATCTGGTGATAGAGATGAGCGCCTTTTTCATAGAGGGAGATCTTCATGGGAAGATCGGTATCGGCATTGCTGTAGCAACCTGCCAGTTCGATAAAAGCGTCCGCTTTCTGCTTTTCCGTACCTGCTTTGCTGAGGATGTCCACGGCTTCCATGGCATAAGCGGTGGCTTCGGTACCCTGTTTATTGTGGCGCAGGGCAGCGCTCATGAGCTGTTTGCTGAGGCCCAGCCCCTGGTCATAACTAAACCTTTGGCTGAGGGTCGCCATTTCCTGTGAGATACGTTTTGCGCTATCACAATCGGCTGTAAGCGGCCGGGGTTTACTGAGGATGCGGTCGCCCTGTCGCCATAGCTGGTGTATGGTTGCAATAGCGGCGGAGCGTTCGTCTTCTCCGGAGCGGGACACGGTTGCGTGTGACCGTCCATAGACCGTAAGCAGTAGAAAGCTGATAAAAAGTATATAGCGGATGCCGCTCATGCTGTAATAGTCAATTTTGATAGGTCCGCTGCTGATTCAGCGAAGTGTAGTACCTGCCAATATCAATACCAGAATGTTATTATTTGATTACCAGGTAGTTTGGTGAAAATGGGTGTTGGAGGAATTGACGATATATCGCAATTTTATGAGGGGCTTCAGAAAAAAGGCCCTAGTCGGCATACGCGTGGGCTTTTTCGCTGGCAGCAAAGTTCTGGTATTTGAACGAAATTCTGACAGAAACGCCCGGATAATTATTGCGCAGATCAAAAGTTCCATCCAGCTGCATGGCCAGTCCCTGCATGAGGCTCATACCCAACGAGGCGGTAGCCAACGGGTCCTTTCCTTCGGGGATACCGACGCCATCGTCGCTGACGCTGAGCTCACAGGTATCTTCTGCGCTCATCTGCAAAATGACCGATATCCTTCCCTTACGGTTATCCGGAAAGGCATATTTAATGGCATTGCTGACCGCTTCATTCAAAATGAGCCCCAGGGGTACAGCCTGTATCACATCGAGCTCAATAGGGTCGCAATTGACCTTAAAAATGATCTTTTTCTCTGTCTCGAAGCTGTCCTTCATATACCCGATCATTTCGGGGATGTACCAGTGCATATCGATCTTACCCAGGTTGTCCGTCTGGTACAGGCGCTGGTGGATTAGCGACATGGAGTACATGCGCTGCTGGCTGTTGCGGATGGCTGCCAGGGCGTCTTTATTATTCAGGTACTGGGATTGTGTGTTAAGGAGACTAATGATGATCTGCAGGTTGTTTTTCACCCGGTGGTGAATTTCTTTCAGCAGCCATTCCTTTTCATCCAGCAGGCCTTTCAGGGCTTCGTTCTGGGCGTTGATCTCGTTCTGCTGTCCTTCCAGCTGGATGTTGGTCCGCTTTTTATTCCGGTAGCGGGCATACATCAGGGCGAGGAAAGCAATAAGGATGATGACGCCGCCGATGATCACATAGCGGAAGACCTTTTCCTTTTGCAGGTCTGCTTCCTGCAGCTGGTTTTTTTGTACCAGGAGTTTGATGTCTTTATCTTTCTGCTCTGTTTCAAACTGGAGCTGGATCTGTCCCAGTTGTCTGGATTGGGCCAGGTTCCGGGCGGAGTCGGAGAGCTGCTTATGCTGCAGCATGTGCCTGATAGCGCCGGAGAGATTGCCGCGGGCAGAGTCAGTTTTGTATTGCAGGAGGGACACCAGTGCGTTACGTGATACGGAAGCCGGATAGGTGTGCTCCATGATCGCAAATGAATCGAGGTAATGTGCTGCTTCTGTATAATGGCCGGTTTTGGTCAGGTAGGAGGACATCGGGACGCGTAGTTCCTGTTTCATGATCTCGTTCACCTGTCCGTAGATGCCCAGCATTTTCAGATAGTATTTTTCCGCATTACGGTAATCCTTCATGTTGAGATAAATAGTCACATACCGCATCATAAAGAATCCTTCATCATATATGTCCGCTACCGGGTAACGGGTATAGGCAGCGTTCAGACTGTCCAGCGCTTCATCAAACCGTTTCATTTTGCCAAGGACCTCACCGATATTAAAGAGCAGATTTTGGACACCGGGTATATCATTATTGATACGTGAGATACGGATTCCCTTCTGATAACAGTCCAGTGCCTGTTTATTATAGTCGATACTGTAATAACTCATAGCAAGTCTGTTGTAGATAGTGGCCATGAGCGTACTGGAATCGTGCTGTTCTTCACCTGTTTTCAGCGCCAGCAGGTTGTAGCGCAGGGCCTCTACAAAGTTGCTCTGCTCATTGTATACGCTGCCCATGATGGCATAGATGCCCTGCAGTCTTTTATAGTTCAGTGTTTTGTACAAGCTTAATGCATGGTTCAGGTGTTTCAGTGCGTCTGCATGGTTTTGTTTCAGCAGATTGAGGTCACCCAGTACCTCCAGTAAAGTAGCTTCTTTTAGCTGATCGCCGATGTTGTGATAGATGGCGATCCCTTTTTCATACAGCGCTATTTTAGGAGGGAGATCGGGATCGGAATTACCATAGGAGGCTCCCAGTTCTACAAGTGCGTCCGCGTGTTGACGTTCAGTGCCTGTACTGCTTAATATATCAACCGCTTCTTTTGCCAGCGGACGGCTTTTGTCAGGATGTCCTTCTTCCCGGAATGCCATGGCCTGTAGTAGTTTGCTCAAGCCCACTCCCTGCTTATATTGCGTCGGTTTGCTGATGACTTCTATACGTTTGGCAATATACCGTACACTGTCCATATCGGTTTGTACAGCGCCAGGTTTTAGCAGCAGATTTTCAGCCTGGGTCTTCAGCCGGCTTATTTCCGCGATGGGTGGTTGCCCTTCATCGGACGCAGCGGCATAAGCAGTTCCACAGGTAAGGAAAAGCAGGTTTATAATAAAGCATAACAGGCGGGGACCGCCGGTACTGTGGTGATGGTTCATATTGTTCACATACTCTTTCTATGCGTAAAAAGAGCTCATTTGCCTGAAAATAAGGCGGAAAGATAACAAAAGCAAGGTGATTTTTTGCTATAAAAGGGATGTCCGGAGTATTCCTTCTTTTCTGCTGATCTGTTGAAATGCGGTGGGCGTCATCTTGAACTGGCGGAGAAAAGCCTTGCCAAAACTACTCTGGGAATTGAATCCGGTCATCATGGCCACTTCAAATATTTTATATCCTGTGCCTGTCAGTAATTCGACCGCTTTTTTCAGTCTGGTTTCCATGACCAGTTCGTTGGGCGTCATATCGGACAGCGCTTTGATCTTCCTGTAGAGGGTAGGGCGGCTGATGTTCAGGAGCTTCGCCAGCAGGTCTACATCCAGGGCCGTATTTTCTATGTTGTCGAGAATAAGGTAGTTCAGTGCTGTGAGAAAGTCCTCTTCCGGTTTCGGACAGCTGACGGTTGCGATATGCCCCTGCGGATAGCGGGTGTAATAGGCCCTGATCTTTTTGCGGTTGTTCAGCAGACTACTGATCTGGGCTTTCAGGTGTTCGGAAGAGAAGGGTTTATCGATACAGGCATCTGCGCCAGCCTTCAATCCATCCAGCTGCGATTGCAGCCTTTTTCCTGCCGTCAGCAGGATCACGGGGATATGCGAATAGTGCAGGCTTGTTTTGACGTGCAGACAAAGGTCAAAACCGCTGAGCAACGGGGTTTGCATATCTGTGATGATAATACGGACAGGATGACTTTCTATCATTTCAAGCGCGTGTTGTCCGTTTTCAGCGGTGACGACGAGGTAGTCCTTCCCCAGGTCCCTGGACAACAGCTGTAGTATGTCCTTGTTATCATCCACTATTAATAGTGTGTCTTGCATACGTGGTTCAGATAAAAGCGATAAATAAATGTATCAGTACAACGTTCCTGTTCATTTGATGGCCAGACTTCCGGTCCATTATTGCGGGTTCACTCCCTAAATTTACGCAACCGATTGCGATTTGAGAAATAATAACTAATTATTGATAAGGGATGACCAAAAAATCTGGCAATTTATAAGGTACTTCACACCTGAGATTGACAGCGAGGACCAATATCAGCTAAAACTAAAAACGATTCCCGTATGAAATACTGTGTTCCCCGGAGATGGCATTGTCTACTCATGGATCTACTTAATGTGTGTTAAGTTGACAATATTTTTCCCCTGTTGACAGATTATCATTTAAAAACTATCAATTTCCCGCGTTATGAAGCTTTCTTTACGAGCTTTTTTCCGGATGCGTCCGGCTCCCGGCAAACAGAAACGTGCGCTTCCGGTTTGGCTGACCACGATCGTGGCCATGTTGTTGCTGACCGGCGCCTATGCCCAGAACACCCCGCCGGTCAGAGGCAAGGTACTGGATGAGACAGGGAAGCCCCTGTCCGGCGTTACCGTAGCTATTAAGAACACCTCCAGAGGTACTGTTACCGGTACTGACGGCAGCTACAGCATCAGTGCTGCCGCAGGCGATGTGTTGCTGTTTAGTTTTGTGGGGTATACCACCGCACAGGTAACCGTGGGCAGCGGTGCTAAGTACGAGATCAGTCTGGCGCCCAATTCCCAGTCCCTGGAGCAGATGGTGGTGATCGGTTATGGTGCGCAGAAGAAAAGTTCCCTTACGGGTTCCGTGGCTTCTGTGAACAGCAAGACCATTGCCGAACTGCCGGTAGTCAGCGTACAACAGGCCCTGCAGGGCCGTGTGGCTGGTCTGACCGTTACCAATAACGGCACACCCGGTTCCGACCCGATCATCCGTATCAGGGGGATCAGTTCTATCAGCTATGCTTCTGATCCGCTGTATGTGATCGATGGATTCCCGACTTCTAATCTGGCCAGCTTTGACAGCAGGGATGTGCAATCGGTAGAGGTGCTGAAGGATGCGAGCGCAGCGGCCATTTATGGTTCCCGTGCTACGAACGGCGTTATTATTATTACGACAAAGAAAGGCTCCCGCGATGGCAAACCGCATGTCAACTTTGACTCCTATGTTGGTGTACAGTCGGCCTGGAAAACCATCGACCTGCTCAATACGCAGCAATATCTGCAGTATGAGCGTGCACTGAACGGCGCTGCCGGTATTGCCAAACCTCCGCGTCTGGAAGACGCCAGTTTCAATCAGCCGCTGTATGATGGTACTTCCCAGACATTTGCACAGACCAACACGGACTGGCAGGACGCGTATTTCAGAAAGGCGCTGATCACACAGTCGAATGTATCTGTGAGTGGCGGTAATGAGGCGTCCCGTTATTTTATGTCCGCCGGCCACCTCAAACAGGATGGTATCGCGCAGGGCGTTAATTATGAGCGTGGTAATTTCCGTATCAACTCAGAACATAATATCAGTAAGGTGTTTACTGTAGGAGAGAACGTGTTGCTCTCCTATTCCAAACAGCGCTATGATAATACTTCCGGTAACAGGACCCGTCTGGCCAATATTATCAGGGCATTGCCCTATCTGCCGGTATATGATCCGACGACCAATGGTGGCTTCCGGAATGCAGAGAACAGTGTGGACGGCGCCGATCCTACCAATCCGGTAGAAGATGCGGTCCTGCTGGGGAATGCACACCGCCAGGTATTCAAATTACTGGGTACGGTGTATGCACAGGTGAACCTTACTTCCTGGCTGAATTTCCGTTCTACTTTCGGGGCAGATTACGTTTCCAATTATCAGCATGAATTCCTGCCTATTTACAATGATAAGGGCAGAAATGCAGCTGTGGCGACGATTAATGACCAACGCTCCAACAGAACAACGTTGCTGTATACACAACAGCTGACTTTCGACAAGACCTTTGGTAATCATCATATCAATGCCGTAGCGGTATATGAAAGACAGCAGGCGAATAATTTTGGTGAAACCCAATCCGGCAATCAGAGCACCAATGACCGGGAAACATTTGTGGGTGCTACGAATGTGACAGCTTTTTCTGCCCGGACCGCTACTTTGATACAATCGTATATCGGCCGTCTGAGTTATGACTTTGCGGGTAAATACCTGCTGAGTGCCGCTATCCGTCGTGATGGCTTGTCTGTATGGGCGCCTGGTAAGAAGTTCCAGAGTTTCCCATCTGTGTCTGCGGGATGGAAGATAGACCAGGAGCCTTTCCTGCAACCGGTGACCGCGATCTCCGAGTTGAAACTGCGTGGTGGTTGGGGCGTTACCGGTCTGAACGCAATTGGTATCTTTCCTGCTTTACAGAATTCTATCCTGGCAAATGAATATCCCTGGCAGGCTGTTGTGCAGGCTAATGGAGCCAGTTACCCTTTTGGCAATACTATCACAGTCGGTAATGCTTCCTATTACAACCAGCTGGCCAGCACCGGTTTGGAATGGGAAAAGACCAAACAGCTGAATATAGGACTGGACCTGGGTTTGTTCAATAACCGTGTCACATTTACGGCTGAATGGTACCGCAGACAAACAGACAACCTGATCCTGACTATTCCGACGCCGTACAGTTTTGGGTTTGGCGGAACAGGGTCGGAACTGAATGCGGCTTCCATGAGGAACAATGGTGTAGATCTGCAACTGGGTTATAACAAAACTGGTGGCAGCTTCACCTGGAACCTGACCGGTAATATCGGCTTTATCAAAAACAAGATCCTGAGTCTGAATACTGCCAGTGCTACCATTGACGCCGGGGCAGACGCGGACTTTGGTAATGGTAATATGACACGTACAGTAGGCGGACAGGCGATCCAGTCATTCTATGGTTATGTGGTAGAAGGTATCTTCCAGAGTCAGGATGAAGTGAATAAGAGTCCTGTACAGATCGCAGGTACTGATCCTGCCAAATCTACCTCCGCAGGTGATATCAAATTCAAAGACCTGAATGGAGATGGTAAGATCACTGCGGATGACCGCACCTTCCTCGGTACTTACATTCCTAAGTTCACTTATGCGCTGAACTACAGCGGCAACTATAAAAACTTTGACCTCTCCCTGTTCTTCCAGGGGGTACAAGGTAATAAGATCTTCAATGGTACCCGTGTACTGCGTGAAGGTATGGCGCGTCTGTTTGGTGCAGGCACAGAGGTACTGGATGCCTGGACGCCGACTAATACCAATACGGATATCCCGAGGGCGGTCAGCGGTGATCCTAACCAGAATGCACGTGTATCAGACCGCTGGATCGAGAATGGTTCTTACCTGCGACTGAAGAACGTTATACTGGGTTACTCCCTGCCGGCATCCGCGTTGCGTACGCTGACCCATGGAGCGGTCAGTAACTTCAGGGTGTATGTCTCTTCTCAGAACCTGCTGACCTTCACCGGTTACAAGGGATGGGACCCGGAGATCGGTTCCAAGAATACGACACTTACCAATGGTGTTGATTATGGTCAGTATCCTTCCGCGAGGTCATTCCAGTTTGGCTTACAGGTAGGTTTCTAAACAAGCGCAGTAAAAACGATCAGACATGAAAAAGAGTATTTCCTATAAACATATCATGGCGGCGCTTTTAACGGCGGCCGTATTTACCAGCTCCTGTACAAAGGACCTGGACAAGACAAATCCCAGTTACGCGACACTGGACAATTACTTCAGGAACAGCGCAGAAATGCAGAAGGGCACAAATGCCATTTATTCGGCTTTTCATGCGGGTAACCTGGTGGGCAGGGAATGGTTTTTTGTGCATGATCTCAGAAGTGATGATGTGTCATCAGGTGGCGGTCAGCTGGAAGTACCCAGGGCACAGATGCTGAACGGGGCCACTTCTTCTGATAACTCGGTGATGGCGAGTGTGTGGAGAGGACTGTATACCGTCATTCATCGTGCGAATACGGTGATCGGTAGTGCGCCGAATGTATCAGACAATGACGAGCTACGTGACCAATGTGTGGCAGAGGCCAAATTCTTCCGTGCCTGGGCTTATTTTGAGCTGGTGACGCTCTGGGGTGGCGTGCCGGTGTATACGGTGGTTGTCAGCGCACCTGATCAGTTTCAGGCAAGGGCGACGGTGGACGTAGTATATACACAGATCATTAAAGACCTGACGGAAGCTGCCGGGGACTTAAAACCCAGTTATGGCGCTGCAGACCAGGGAAAAATCACCAGCGGCGCCGCCAATGCTATGCTGGGCAGGGTACAGTTACAAAAGGGCGATTATGCTGCTGCAAAAGAAGCATTGCTGAAAGTGAGCGGTTCAGGATTGTATCACCTGGTGAACAATTACATGGACAATTTCCTGGAAGAAACGGAGTTCAATGCAGAGTCTATCTGGGAGGCCGTTTATTTCGACAGAGGCGATAACAGTTTTGACTGGAACGGTACCGGTGATGGAGCAGGTACTGCGCAGTCAACCATCCGTAATCAGGAGTATAGTCCGGTAGCCTGGAGAAACCTCATTCCTTCCAACAAGTTTCTCAACGAGTTTGAAAATACCGCTACCGGCGCTGCGAAAACCGATCCGCGTTACAGCGGTTCTGTATACCAGACCGGCGATAAGTTCAACAACGACGTCGATGTACTGACGGATGCGATGCAGAACGGGAACGCGTCTGTGGTGAATGGCATTACGAAGAAGGTAAGCTGGCGTAAGTTCATGCTGATCTATAAGCAAAGTCTGTCGACCGCTTCCTATCACCCAGGTGGCAATAACCAACGTATTATCCGTTATGCGGAAGTATTGTTAATGCTGGCAGAATGCGAGAATGAACTGGGTAATACAGGAGCTGCTGTCGGTTATCTGAATCAGATCAGGGACAGGGTATCGGTGGCTATGCCGCATTATCCTACCGCGCAGTTCCCGGTGTCCAATAAAGACCAGGTTACAAAAGCGTTGATGCATGAGAAAGTGGTAGAAATGGGCGGAGAAGAGATCAGGAACCGCGATATCCTGAGATGGCGGAAGAAGGGATATTTCACGACCGATCCCTTGTCTTATTTCAGGGCAAACAGGGATGAGCTGTTGCCCATCCCTCAGCAGGAAATTGATAACAACCCTCAACTGGGTGCGGGTGGCGTTGCCAAACAGAACCCGGGTTATTAAGCATTGGTATCATAGATCAATATTCATTTCAAAGGGGGAGGCCGGGAGGCCTTCCCTGTTGTATAAGTTAGGATTGTCGGGGTTGTCGGCCCATGCATACCGCACACGTACCGGGGCTGTTATTTCCGGTGACCATACGATCACTGTATTTCCTTCCAGTTTTGTTTGTGCCCATACAAACTTTCCATCCTTTCCGGCAAGCGCAAACTGTCCGGGTGTGTTGCCATCAGGAGTGATCAGACCACTACCGGTATTTGTAAAACTGACCACTACTTTATTGTCCCTGCGGACTGCCTTTTCAACCAGCGGACCACTCGCGACAAGCTGTTCTTCACCATAGACCATTTTTCTGGCAAGTAAAGCCAGCCGGTCGCCTACTTCTTTCTTTCTGTCAGGATGCACGTCATTCCATTCTCCCAGGTCGATGGCGATGGCCATACCCGTATGCGGGACGGCCAGACTTTTACGCTGTGATTCTCTGAGCGTGGCCCAGTTGCTTTCTGCCGGGAGGTATTGTACTTCCAGGAAGCCGGGGAGTTGTGCGAAAAGCACGGGGAGCGCAGGGTTGTGCCATTTATTCCGCCAGTCACTGATCAGGGCGGGTAACAGTTGACCGTATTCCTGTGGATTGCCCATATTGCTTTCTCCCTGGTACCACAAAGCGCCTTTGATGGTATAGGGAATGATGGGCGCGAGCATACCATTGTGCAGGGCTGCCGGACAGTTTGTTTCCCTGAAAGTTATCTGTGGCGGCGGCGTATTGTAGACGGCGCCCACTTTATATTGCCATTCGCCTTTGATATCGAGTGTGTCATTGACAGTGGCGATGTAATAAGGTTTATCAGGTATGAACCCGCCTTTACCCGCGTTGTTCGTTACCCTTACGACGATCAGGTTTTTACCTGGTTTCAGTAAGCCTGCCGGCAGGGTATAGTGTCGCTGGGGATATTGATAGGTCGTATTGCCGACCTTTTGTCCGTTTACGTATACCACATCTGCATCAACGATCCTGCCGAGGCGCAGCATGGCGGATTTGTCCGTCATTGTGGCCGGTATCTCAATTTCCCGCCGGAACCATACGATGCCGTTCAGCTCCCGCACGCCCTGGTCATTCCAGTAACCGGGAAGGGTGAAAGGGCGCCAGTGTTGGGGCGTATAGGATGGATCGTACCAGGTAGGGTGACTGTCCAGTCCTGCGTCAGCCAGTTCCGGTACCGCTGGAGCAGGCGGCGGCGTGATGGTTTCATTACTGCGGATGGTAGCCTGTATAGCAGGAAAATCTCTGAGTCCTTCCTTACTGGTCCAGGCTTCAATGGGCGTACCGCCGACCGAAGCGTTGATCAATCCGATAGGAACGTGATAACGCTGGTAGAGATCACGGGCAAAGAAATAGGCGACCGCAGAAAAATCAGCCACGTCTGTGGGCGTGGCTGATTTCCAGTAAGCGGCTGACAGGTCTCCGGAGGGAGCTTTCAGATTAACCGCCTGTGGTACTTTAAAGTGCCGGATTTCCGGGAAGCTGGCATTGGTTATGTCAAAGGCATAGCGGTCACTGTGGAGGGCCATCTGATGGACCATGTTGGATTGTCCGGCGCAGAGCCATACATCGCCTACCAGGATATCCCGGAGGATGATATGGTTCTTACCCCTGATATCCATGGTAAAAGGGCCTCCCTGGCTCATGGGAGGGAGGGTGACTGACCACTTTCCATCCGGACCGGACGTGGACTTGATCTGTTTCCCACGGAATGTTATCCTGATCTTCTCACGCGGTGAGGCCCAACCCCAGAGCTGTACAGGTGTATCCCGCTGCAACACCATACTGTCGCGTACAAGCCGGGGGAGCCTCACCTGTGCGACCGAGCGGGTATGCAACAGGGAAAAGAGCAGTGCACCGGCGACGATGTAGCGATGGTGCGTCATAGGGATGGATTGATGGTTTGAATACTGCCATCCCCGTTGTAATGTAGTTCGGTGACCTTGACATTACGGAGGTAGGTTTTGCCGGATAACTGCACGTCGTGGTAGAACAGGTACCATTTGCCATCTTTTTCAATGATGGAATGGTGACTCGTCCATCCTTCCACCGGTTTCAGGATGACGCCTTTATAGGTGAAGGGCCCCCAGGGACTATCACCAATGGCATAACACAGATTGTGGGTGTCGCCGGTGGAGTAGGAGAAGTAATATTTTCCTTTGTATTTGTGCATCCAGGAAGCTTCAAAGAAGCGTTTGTCATTGTCTTTTTCGTAGAAAGGGTGTCCTTTCTCATCCAGTATTTTTACTTCATCGACAGGGCCGTCGAAATGTTTCATGTCTTTGTCCAGCATCGCCATTCTGGGCAGGATGGCCAGTTCTTCCGGTTTGCGGTTACCCCTGGCCGAATCGTACTGGTCCTTGTTCCAGCGTTGTAATTGTCCGCCCCAGATGCCACCGAAGTACATGTAAAACTTACCGTCATCGTCTTTGAATACACAGGGATCGATGCTGTAGCTGCGTGGTATCGGTCCTTTTTCCGCGGTAAAGGGGCCTTCCGGTTTGGAGCTGGTGGCTACGCCGATATGGAATACGTCCTTTTTGTCTTTTACCGGGAAATAGAGATAATAGGTACCATTGACATAGGCGGCATCCGGCGCCCATAGTTGCCTGCCAGCCCAGGGAATATCTTTGATATCAAGGGCTACGCCATGATCAGTAACGGGCCCGCCGACAGCATCCATTGACAGCACATGAAAGTCCTTCATATCGAAATGGCTGCCAAGATCATCTTCCGGGATACCGGTAGCAGTGTCATGGGAAGGGTAGATATATATCCTGCCGTTGAATACGTGGGCGGAAGGATCAGCGGTGTAGATATGGCTGACGAGGGGCCGGGAAAGGTATTTCTTTCCGGTACTGTCAGCGGAGATAGCGGTCCGGGTACTATCACCGGACTTTGACGGACCGGCAGGCTGACAGCTATAACAGCCGAAGGCCAGTGCCGCCGGGAGGATAAAAACAGGTGAAAATTTGAAAGCGCGCATATTTGAGAGTATTGAAGTGTCAGGGTAATTGTTAACGGGAACCGGTGGCAGGTGGTGGCAGATACGTTTCCTGCAGACCACCGGCGTCCACTACCAGCTGTTGCAGCACAATGGCCGGTGAGATCATCCAGTAACGGATGGTATGGCGGCCCGGATTGCGTAATCTATGGGAGGTGGTGGGGCGAAGGATATTATCGGCGACCCATTTGTTCCAGTCCCCGTTTTCATGCACGCAGATGACCAGAGGTTCCTCATTATCCACAGAAATGGCATATTTAAGCCCTTTCCCGCCCGTAAAGTCGAGGGTAGGGCTCAGCAGTGCAGTAATTGTAATCAGGCCCGTATCGGGGCTGTTAATCACATATTCCAGGTATGGACTGTTTTTACTGAGCGGAACTGTCTTTGTCACGGGAAAAGTGGTCATACCATCCCCCGTGCGGCCGATATCAGGAATCCGTTTCCAGGTAAGGCCTGCATTGTTGACGGCTTTGGTATATCGGTCGGCCGGGAGGGAGTAGTACCGGGAAGTATCTTTGGCTGACCGCGGAGCAGCTGGTATTGGCTGGTGCGTGGTAACATAAGTGACGGCAGGCATACTGTTATAGTCCGGTTGTTGCCAGTAGGTATAACCGATATGCGTCTGGTCCATCATGTGATTCCATTTGCCGTCTGCCAGCTGATGGTATTCCCTGGATAAGAGGGAGTCGCTTATGTATAACTGTCTGGCTTTGTCAGCCCAGCTGTTAGCGCCGGAGTCCTGTTGCGCGGCCAGTTTCCTGTTCTTGGCGACTGCATAGTACAGTTGGTGAACGATGGTGAATGCTTTTACGGGGTGTAGCAGCAATTCGAAATAGGCGTCTTTGTATGCCGGAGGAATGCTTGCATATAGTTTTTCGGTGGTGGCCAGGAGGGATTCCCATTCCTGTAATACGCGCGTAGCCTCGTTGTAGGCGGTCAGACTGTAGGTATCAGCGTTCAGTAGTTCCGGTTTTCGTCTGGCGGCGTATTGTCCGTAGAGACGCAGTATTTCTCCTATCTCTTTTGCATAAGATGCGCCGAATTGTTCTGCGGCCCATTGCGTATAATAGCCTCTCAGATTGTCTTCCTGCCAGCGGTCCGTATCCCAGGCATAGTCCAGGAAAAAGGAGATAGGGAATTCCATGGGTTTGAGATCACCGACATTGACGATCCATATTTTGTCTGCGCCATAAGCTTTGGCGAGATGCATCTGTTCCCATACGCGGGCGATATTGTTGGTGTTGATCCATTTGTAGTTGCGCGGATCGCCGACATAATCGAAGTGGTAGTAAATGCCGTAGCCGCCACCTCTGGCAGCTTCTCCGGGATGTGGCAGTTTACGGATATTGCCCCAGTTGTCATCACAGAGCAGGAGGGTCACATCATCCGGTACGCGCATGCCTTTGTCGTAGTAGTCCTGTACTTCTTTGTACAAGGCCCATAACTGGGGCGTGGCGGCAGCCGGTTTGCGGGTAATGGCGCTGATGATCTGCCGCTGGTCTTTTACGATGCGTTCCAGTAATGCCGTGGCGGTACCTGCTGTCATGGGTTCATCCCCGTCGCCCCGCATCCCGATGGTGACGATGCTTTCATGGTTGCGCATGCGTGTGATGCCTTTGCGCCAGAAATCGCGTAAGGTGGAATCATTTTTTACATAGTTCCATGGACCTTTGCCATAGCGCCGCCATTCGTCGTGCGCACGCAACATGGGCTCATGGTGAGATGAGCCCATTACGATGCCCCATTTATCAGCCATTATGGGATTAAGGGTATCATCGTCATTGAATGCATTGCCCCACATGGCGGGCCAGAGATAGTTCGCTTTCAGGCGGAGCAGCAGTTCAAACATATGTTCATAGACCTTGTGATTGAAGCCGCCGAATTTCTCTTTGGTCCAGTTGGCGAAGGCGGGTGCTTCATCGTTGATGAAGATACCCCGGTATTTTACCGACGGTGTCGTGGATTGCCAGGAGCTGTTTTTGATAAAAAGCGTTGTCTGTTTTTTGACTGGTACGTCTGCCCACCAGTACCAGGGTGATACGCCGGACTGTCTGGATAGCTCTAATACGCCATAGGCGGTACCCCGTTTATCGCTGCCGGTAATGACCAGTGCTTTTTCTACCTGCGGAAAGGGGGATTGGAGGGTGTGTATACGGAAGGTCTCCCATTTGCCTTCCAGGTTGTTATAGTCTGCTTTTTTATTGCGTACAAGCGTCCTTATAGCGGCACTATTTCCTGTACCGATGATGACCAGGTATTTGGGCGCGTTCGCGATGGTATGTATGATAGCGGGCTTTTTACCTGTTACGCGTTCTATGTCTGTCTGGAGCAGGGTAGCCACTTTATTTACCAGCCAGTCATCCGTACTGTCCACGTAAATGGCGGCCGGGTCGATATCTACCAGGGGGAAGTTGTTCTTATCCGTTCGGGTGGTCAGTAATTGCTGTGCATACAGGCACTGACCGAGGATCAACAATAAGAGAATGTTGCTCAGTTTTTTCATAATGGGAATTATTCTATAACGGGTCCTTGTTCTGCTACTTACTGCCTTTCTTCAGGGACGAGGCCCTTACAATGAGCTCTGACCTTAGTATGATGGTATTGGTGCTGCTGATAAAGGAGACGTCCCTGACATGGTTGATCAGATGTCTGGCGGCTACCTGTCCCATTTCATACCCTGAATAATTGATCGTGGTCAGATTGGGTTCAATTACTTTTGTCACAGGGTCATTATTGAACCCGACAAAAGCGATATCCTGCGGGATGCGGATACCCTGTTCTTTCAATGCCAGCATACAACCGACCGCACAACTATCGTTGGCCACAAATATGCCGTCGGGCAGTGGCTTCATCTTCAGTATCGTTTTGGCGGCTTGTGCGCCTGCTTCCTGGCTCAGGTCTGTAATAAGTACATAGTCTTCCCTGAACTTTATTTTATGTTCGCTCAGGGCTTCTTTGTAGCCTTTTAGTCTGTCTTTATAAACGTTCTGCAGGGTGGGCGCTGTGATATGCAATATCCTGCGACAGCCCTGGTCTATCAGGTGCCGGGTGGCGTTGTAAGCCGCCTGGCGGTTGTCTATCAGGATATTGACAGAGCTTTCATGTTGTTGTACGCGGTCAAAGAAAATGACCGGTATATTCTTTCTGAAGAAATTATCAAAGTGGCTTAGTTCTGTTGTGTCTACGGCGAGTGAGACCAGGAGTCCGTCTACCCGGCTGTCGAACATGGTCCTGGCGCTGGCGGCTTCTTTTACGGAAGACTCTGAGGACTGTGCAATGAGTAGGGAGAAATTCTGTTCGTTGGCAGCTGTTTCAATACCGGCGATGACAGAAGACATGAAGTGGCTGTTCAGTCTGGGAACGATAATGCCGAAGGTATTGGTCTTCTGGTTCCGCAGACTACGTGCAAAGTGGTTACTACGATAGCCCATTTGTTCAGCAAGATCGAGTATCTTCTTTTTGGTTTTCTTGCTGATCGTAGGATGGTCCTGCAATCCACGGCTGACCGTGGTCGCTGAAATATTCAGTTCCCGGGCGATGTCATATATGGTCACCTCTCTTTCGTTTGCCATAAATGTCGGATATCTGTATAAGGTAATTGAATTGGGAGAGCTGCTTACCGGCACTCATATCGTGGACACATTTGTTAACACAATCGCTTGTGTCATTTAAATGTACAGCTAAAGTAAACTTTTTTAGAAAATAAATTACACAATCGGTTGCAATTTTCGAAATTGTCTTTACTTTAGGAGTGTAGAATGAAGTGAGTTCCCGTTTTGAAAATGATTTCATAAAGAATTACGAATTACGAATTACGAATTACGAATTACGAATTACGAATTACGAATTACGAATTTATTTATGATCCAGTATTAGACTCCTGTCGGTATTGATATTCTATAGTTACACAGATACATGTATGAGAATTAGGACTTACCAATTCGTAATTCCTAATTCGTAATTCCTAATTGATCAGTTATGCAGATGGAACAAACAATGCGTTGGTTTGGTCCCGGAGATACTGTGCCCCTGCCTTATATCAGACAGGCTGGTTGTACCGGTGTCGTAACAGCATTACATCATATTGCTCCAGGTGAGGTATGGCCGGTAGCGGCCATTATGGAACGGCGTCAGCTGATCGAAGCTGCGGGTATGACCTGGACGGTGGTGGAAAGTTTGCCGGTGAGCGAAGAGATTAAGCGACAGTCGGGCGATTATCTCCGGCATATAGAAAATTATAAGGAAAGTCTGCGGAACCTGGCTACCTGTGGCATCAAAGTGATCACCTACAACTTCATGCCTGTACTGGATTGGGTGCGTACGCATACCGATTATCCGATGGAGGATGGGAGCCGTGCCTTATATTTTGAGCGTGCCGCATTTGTTGCATTTGACCTGTTCCAACTGCAACGACCGGATGCAGCGCTTGATTATGATGCAGTGACGATCAAAAAGGCCCGTCTCAGGTATGAGGCGATGCCGGCAGCAGAAAGGGAAAGGCTTTACAGCAATGTCTTGCTGGGATTACCAGGTACAGGTGGACAATTCACGGCGGCAGAAGTGTTGCATGCTTTGAACGCTTATAAAGATATAGATGCAGATAAATTGCGGACACATCTTTGTGCGTTTTTGTCTGCTGTTACGCCTGTCGCTGAAGCCCTGGGTTTACAACTGGCGATCCATCCGGATGATCCGCCTTATCCGGTGATGGGATTACCCCGCGTGGTCAGTACGGAAGCGGATATACAATATTTGTTCGATGCCGTACCATCCGTTGCCAATGGCCTGTGTTTTTGTACCGGTTCATTTGGTGCAAGGGCAGATAATGATCTGCCGGGTATGATACAGCGACTGGGTGATCGTATCGTATTTCTGCATCTGCGGAATACCAAAAGAGATGCGGAAGGCAATTTTTATGAGGCGGACCATCTGGCAGGAGATGCGGACATGTATGTGATCGTCAGTGAAATTGCCCTGCTGATGCAAAAGCGAAATGCATCAATTCCCATGCGTCCTGACCATGGGCATCAGATGCTGGATGATCTTGACAAAACTACTTATCCGGGATATAGTGCTATTGGCAGACTGAAAGGGCTTGCCGAACTGAGAGGTCTGGAGACCGGCGTATTAAGGCATCTGTTCACGTTATTGGTTTTATTACTGGCAACTTTTTTTGAGCCAGTCCTCGCACAACAGTACGCCGGTCATCCGGAACTAAAGCAACAGGGCAGCACGGTACAATTGATGGTGAAAGGGGCTCCTTTTCTGGTAAGAGGGGGAGAACTGGGTAATTCAAGCGCTTCCAGCAGCTGCTATATGCAGCATCTCTGGGATACGCTGGAAGAGATGCATCTGAATACCGTGCTGACGCCTGTTTACTGGGAGCTCATGGAACCCGTGGAAGGGCAGTTTGATTTCTCTGTAATTGACAGTATTATCTATCAGGCGCGTCGTCATGATATGCACCTGGTCCTGTTGTGGTTTGGCGCCTGGAAGAATAGTATGAGCTGTTACGTCCCTTCCTGGGTAAAGCAAGATACACAGCGATTTCCCAGGGCCCTGAAGCGCGATGGGACGGGACAGGAAATCTTATCGGCTTTTAGTCCGCAGAACCTTGCCGCAGATGCAAAAGCATTCCGCATGCTGATGCAGCACGTCCATGAAATGGACGCCGGTTTTAGTACCGTCATTATGGTACAGGTAGAGAACGAGATCGGATTTCTGCCGGAGGCAAGGGAACATACACCAGCAGCAGATGCGGCTTATAAAGGACAAGTGCCGGCCGCGCTGATGGATTATCTGCAAAAGCATAAAAATGAGTTAGTACCGGAACTGAAAGCGCATTGGTCGCAAAGTAGTTATCTGACAAAGGGTACCTGGGAACAGGTCTTTGGGAAGCGCATTGCCACCGAAGAACTTTTTCAGGCATGGTATTATGCACAATATGCGAATGCGGTAGCCGGTGAAGGTAAAGCGGCGTACGCGCTGCCGATGTTTGTCAATGCTGCGCTGAACCACCGGAACGTGGCCCCGGGTCAGTATCCCAGTGGCGGGCCGCTGCCACATCTGATAGATATATGGCAGGCAGGCGCACCGGCAATTGATATCTTATCACCTGATTTTTATAATCCGCGGTTTAAGTATTACAACGACCTTTATGTGCGAAGGAACAATCCTCTTTTCATTCCGGAGATACGTTTTGATGCATCAGACGGGGCGAAGGCATTGTATGCGGTCGGACATTATCAGGCAATGGGTTTTTCTCCTTTTTCAATAGAATCTACAACTCACCCTAAAACCGAAACGATCACGCAGAGTTATGAGCTGTTGCAACAATTGTGGCCGGTCATTGCGGGTTATCAGGGTTCGGGTAAGATGGAAGGGGTTTTACTGGATACGGCGGATTTGCGTCAGGAGATCGTTTCCGGTCAATATACCTTTGCTGTTGCACATGATGGTACGCTTGGCTGGACGGGTATTCCGAAGGAAAAATGGCCGGAAGGCGCCGGGATCATTATCCGTACCGGAGAGGATGAATTTATCATAGCAGGTACCGGTATTGTCATTACGTTTGGTACGAGCGATAAGACGGCTCCGCTGGTGGGGATACTGGAGGCAAGCGAAGGTGTTTATACGGATGGGAAATGGATACCCTGCAGAAGATTGAATGGTGATCAGACACACCAGGGACGCCATATCCGTATTCCTTTGGGAGAATGGGGGATTCAGCGGATAAAGTTATATCGATATAAATAAACAGGTCTCTTCTACATACATCGATCATTCCACGAAAAGATGAATACGACAAAGAAACTGGCAATCGTTACCGGCGGTGGTTCGGGCATCGGATTCGCCATTGCAGCACAGTTTGTTCAGCATGATATTTATACGGTCATCGTAGGCCGGGACGAGCAGAAATTGCGGCGTGCCTGCGAAGCACTAGGGCCTGACAGTGAATGTTATGCCTGTGATCTGAGTGACCTCGGGGCCATTCCTGTTATGGTTGACAGGATTATCGCCCGCTATGGTCATATAGATATATTAGTCAACAATGCCGGCATCAATATGAAGAAATCGTTTACAGAGGTGACGGACGATGATTTTCAGGGCATTATGCAGACAAATGTGACCGCTGTTTTTGCGTTGTCCCGCGAGGTTGTCAAACATCAGCTGGAGAAAAAGATAAGCGGTTGTATCATCAATATCAGCTCTATGGCTTCGCAGTATGGTATTCCAAAGGTGATCGCGTACACAGCCTCAAAATCGGCGATAGAGGGTATGACAAAAGCGATGGCGACGGAGTTATCACCTTATGGTATCCGGACCAACTGCATCGCGCCCGGGTTTATTGCTACGGATATGAGCGCGAAGGCCCTGGATGCCGATCCGGAGAGAAAATCAAGGGCACTGGACAGAACGCCGCTGGGGTACCTGGGACAGCCGGCAGATATCGGCGCGGCCGCTTTGTTCCTGGTTTCGGATGCGGCGCAATATATTACAGGTGTTGTGTTGCCGGTAGATGGCGGGAATGCGGTCGGATTCTGAAGAAAAGCCGCTACAAAAGTTGCATAATTCAGGCGATTGACTACATTTACAATCGCATTTTCGTAGCGTTGTCCTATACTGTTACCTTGTTATGATGAGTTCGGAAGAAATGAGATCGTCGTTCGATCTCTATAACTATAGTCCTGTTCCTATGTGGCTGTATGATATCAACAGTTTGCAAATACTGGCTGTCAATGATGCCGCCTGTAGAGAATATGGCTATTCACGTGAAAAATTCGTTTCCCTGAAAGTGGATGTGTTATGGCATGCGCTATACTCCAATGCCATGATGGAACTGATCAATAATACGGCCAGGCACAGGTTGCCTTATATGGGTACCGTTAAATTCATCACCCGTAAAGGCGATATGGTGATCGTCGATCTGCAGGCAACGCCTATGACGGCGTGGCATGAGGATGCGCGTATCGTATCGGCGATCAATGTAACCGAGCGGGAGCGGGCGAAGGAGACCGAGCGGCAGCTGCGGTTGAGTAACGAGCGCTTCAATTACGTTAGCAGGGCCAGTCATGAGGCGATATACGACTGGGACCTCACGGCGGATAATATTTATTGGGCGGATGGTTTCTGCCGCGTATTCGGGTATCCGCTGGACAGCAAGCCCTATCCCCTGAAAAGCTGGTCCAGGATGGTGCATCCGGAAGATCTGCAGAAGACGCGGGAAAGCCTGCGTTGCGCCTTACAGGACATGTATACCATCTACTGGCATTCGCAGTACCGTTTCCGGCATTCCATGGGTACTTACCTGTACGTGGAAGAAACAGGTTATATCATCAGAAATAAAGAGGGAAGGGCTATCCGGATGATCGGTACGCTCCGGGACATTACTTCGCAACGGGAGACGGCTGCTGCCTTGGAAGCTTCTGAGAAACGTTATAGCGATCTGTTCCACCTGAGCCCATTACCGATGTGGGTATATGATACGGAGACCTATCAGTTCCTGGACGTCAATAAGGCTGCTGTGACGCTTTATGGCTATAGCAGGGAGGAATTCCTGTCCATGACGCTCCGGGACATCAGGAAGCCGGAAAACAGGCATGAAGTGGATGAAATAGTCAGAGAACGGATCAAGCCGCGGGAGTATCATTCGGCCATTGTAAAACATGTAAAGAAATCAGGGGAGGAGATCGTTGTCAATGTGAGTGGCAATTCCATTGCTTATTGCGACAAGGAGGCACGTGTGGCGGTCGCATATGATATTACGGAGAAGCGAAAGTATATCAGTGCGATAGAGGAACAGAATGCCCGGCTGGAGGAAATTACCTGGACGCAGGCGCATCTTGTACGCGCACCGCTTGCACGTATTATGGGTATTGTACAATTACTGGGAGATGCCGGCGTAGATGTTGCCACCAAAGAAACGCTGTTGTCTTATCTGCAGGTCTCTGCCACGGAGCTGGACGATATTATCCGGAAGATCATCCGGAAGAGTCAGGAAGTAACAGAGAAACATGACTATTTATCATCCGGACTAAACGGATGTTAAGAATAAATACCGGACATGAGTGAGACCACTGTTCCGGCATTGCCTATAATAGATGCATGAACATGAATTTTAACGCAGCAGCGGCAAGAGCTCCATCAGGTTGTCTATAATTTGGTCCGGATGGGCGGTTTCCAGCTGTGCTTTTGTGTGTGCGCCGGTGGTGATGCCGATACTTAATCCGCAGCCTGCATTTTTCCCCTCTTCAATATCGATCGTAGAATCCCCGACTTTTACAACTTCACTACCATCAGTAATATGAAACTGCTGCATGGCATGCAGTATCATATCCGGTTCCGGTCTGTTACGCGGCACGTCGCTGGCGGTAACCAATGCGTCATATTCAACGCCTTCCCGCCAACCTATTTTATGAAGAATAGCGTTTGCTGTTTTTCTGTCATAACCGGTATTTAATATCCTCAGGACATTCCTTTCTTTTAGTGATGCGAACAGTTCAACTGCATTGGGCTGTGCGAAGATATTTTCCTTTGCATAAGCTTCGGTGAGTTGTGTGATGAAGTGCTGGTAGATAGTGTCTGTCAGCGGTTCATCCGCTACGCCAGCATATACTGCAAGCACTGCGCGGATGGCCTGTTTCTTTTCTTTACCCGCGCCTTCCGCCAGTACCTGTGTAAGGGTGAAACTGAAACCCGCTTCGTTGATCGTGTTCCTGAGTGTTTTGTATACCAGGTTATCTTCATTGATGGTCGTACCGGCCATATCAAAAACGACCATTTTTATTTTTTGCATTACTGAGAGAAATTGATGATGTGAAAGATGGACCGCTGTAGGGCTGTTTTAGCGCGTGCTGACAGTGATCTCTCCGTTGATGACCTCTTCTGCGAGTCCGAAGGACAAGGTCATACCGTTACCGCCGACGCCGTTGATGATGGTAACACCTGCTTCCGGACTGAATACCAGTTCTGTGCTGCCATTCGTCATTTTAGGATAGAAACCTACCCAATGCTGGATGATCTCGGATGATCGCAATTGCGTGAACGTGCCCAGGTAATTGATGATCATCCGGTCGATGAAACCGCGGCTGAAGGGATCGTGTGTGAGACCGTATTCGTGTGAATCACCGATGGTGAGTTCGCCGTACTGGTTCTGCGATACCATTACGTGAATGCCCCATTTTAGTTCTTCCGCGTATTGTTGCGCGTAACGGCTTTTCAGGGCTGGTAGTGAAGCGGCCGACTGAAATCCGGGATAGTGTACCATGGAGAGTCCGCCACAGAGGGACGGGCCGATACGCTGTCCGTCAGGTAAGGCGGCAGCACGCATCATCTGTAATTTACATTTGGTCAGACTCAGTTGACGGAAGGTATCCGGATAGAGCGTTTCGAAGTCCACGCCGCTACATACATAAATCCGATCTGCTGCCCATTGCTGGTTGCCCGAAAATACAGCAGGGTAGCTGATCTTATGAATGGCGGTATGCCAGTGAAAGCGGATGCTGTATTTCTTTTCGAGGAAAGCGGCTACCTGTCCGATGGCTTCCCGTGCTTCGACGATCATTTCGTCCGGGCTCCAGAGGGCGCCGAGCAATCCTTCCGGATTGATGGCAGGAGATTTCTCTAGCGCCTCTGCAGGCGTCAGGAGCGCACAGCCACGTTCAGCGGCGTTGACGGCCACATATTCGCGGATAGCCTGTAGTTCATCGTCATGGTAGGCCAGGTGCAGGGAGCCCACCGGGTCGTGCCAGATGCCGGCTTCTTCGCAGATGGACTGCCATATTTCCCGGGAGCGTTTTGCCCTTTTATACAGTTTTCCAGATGGCTGACCGATAGGCCATATCATCCCGAAGTTCCTGATGGACGCGCCTACGGCACGTTCGTCCCTTTCGAATACTTCGACTTCAAAACCTTTTAGCGCAAGTGCTCTGGCGGTTGCCATACCTACGATGCCTGCGCCGATAACGATGGCTTTCTGTTGCTGTGTCATAACTATAAAAAAAGATAAACAAAGTTTAGCTAAACTAAACTTTGTTTATCTTCAGTTTACACGAACGGTATTAATTTTTTATTAAGCCTCCTTATTCTCAAAGAAGTAAATGACAAGCATAATGGCGTTGGCAGTGCCGGTATTCCTGGGTGTGTGGGAGATACGACCGTCAAAAAGGAGGGAATCTCCTTTGGACAAATGGTAAGCGTCTCCGCCGATATTGTATTCCACGTCTCCGCTGATCATGTATTTATATTCAAAGGCTTCGGTCTGAACCATGGGCCGGCTGGCGCCAGGTGCGAGTTCCAGTAAAACGATATCTACTGTTCCCTTATTGACGGACTGGGTGAAAATACGTTTGTAAAAGAAGCCGATGGCGTCTTCCTTTTCAAAGGGGTCGTAATCCGCTGGTTTTTTGACCAGTACGAGCGGTTGTTCGCTGGTGGTGCTGATATCCTTAAAAAAGACGTTAAGATCAATTTCCAGGGCTCTGATAATGTCTATGAGGACGATCAGGGAAGGAATGGTACGGCTGTTCTCGATCTGTGAGATCAGGCCTTTACTGACCTTGGCGCGGTCGGCCAGGTCCTGTACGGTGATATTCTTTTCGCGTCGTTTTTCTTTTATCCTGTTACTGATCTGAACTAAAGTGTCCTCTCTCATTATGAATGATATTAAACCGGGATGACCGGGCTGTAAATTAACATATTATAATAAAAGCGAGGGAGGGGAGCCGGTAGGCTTACTTTCCAGGAGATAAAATAGTATCAGTTATTATCCGGAGGTAGTATGTGGTCTGTAAATTATAATATTGATTATCAATTTGTTGGGATGTGCTTGTGCTGTTGTGAGGGTCAGTATTTACCCTATACCCGACGTATACATGCTTCATACACGACGTATATACGACGCATCTATGCTTTATCTATAACGTAAAAGGCAGCTGTGAATGATACTTTTTTCGCAGCTGCCTTTTACGCTATGTTTACTTTTCAGGAGATTTTAACCTTTACCTGGTCGCTTCTTCCAGCAGGAAGATCACTGATTTGTAGTCCTGACCCGTTGCGAGGTTCATACCGATCTCGCAGGTCCGGTTACTGGAGATATACTGATCGAAGTGTTTGTCTTTTATCTCGGCTACGACTTCCTGTGTGGCGTCGTGCGTTAATTCAGGATGGAGGAAGCCCCTGTCCCCGGCAAAAGCACAACAGGTAGAATGGATCGGATTATATGCCGTTTCTGACACTTTCTGGGCGATTGTCAGCAGTTTCCCCGCCAGGTTGAGGTGTTGGGTCGAGCAGACCGCATGTATCACTGTAGCGCCTGTTTTTCGCTTTATTTGCAGTTTTGGCAGCAGGTGATCATGCGCCCAGGCGATAGAGTCCAGGAGTGTCATTTTTTTGTGTTTCTCCAGGTTCTCCGGCGTCAGGTAATGTACTATCTCGCTGGTAATACCGAAGGTGCAGGAACTGGCGTCGCAGACTACCGGGAGGCGTCCTTCGTCGCTCCAGCGCCACATACTTTCCACTACCTGATTGGCCATATAGGTATTCCCGTCCACATATCCTTTAGAATGCCATACGGTGGCGCAGCAGTTGCCTCCCAGATCTTCGGGTATCCACACGGGTAGTCCGGCACGATCGGAAAGCGTTACCATTGCTTCTGCCAGTGTCATTTCCTGTTTTTCGCCTCTGGAAGCGCCAAAGATGCGGTTCACGCAGGCGGTAAAGTAAACGGCGGCTGCTCCTTCTTTGCCGGTAGCAGGTAGTTTTGTCTTTGCCGGATGCGGGATGTTGGGTATCCAGGCGGGCATCAGGTCTTCGCTGACAACCGTTCTGGCGAGCGCGGTCAGTCCTTTGGCGGGTAGTCCGGAGAGCACCGTTTGTGTAGCGGCGTTCAGTGAGAGCGCGCCGCGCATTACTTTTTCGACCGTTCCCCAGTTCTTTGCCAGTTTCAGGGCGATCTGTTCTGCTTTACGGGTGTGTTCCATGGAACGGAACTCTTTCATCAAAACACCGGTATTGATATCCAGCGGACAGGCAATTTCGCAGCTGCCATCGCCGGCACAGGTTTCGATCGCACTGTACTCATATTCCTCCAACAGGGCGGCTGTTACCGGTGAGCCCTGGGGCTGACGCAGCATTTCCCTGCGCAGTGCAATACGTTGTCTGGGGGTCGTACTGAGGTTACGGCTTGGACATACCGGTTCGCAGTACCCACATTCAATACAGCGGTCCACTTCATTTTCTACTGTAGGAATGGTATGCAGGTGTTGCAGATGAGACTCCGGATCAGAAGAAAGCAGTACGCCCGGGCCAAGAATGCCATCAGGATCGGCCAGGCGTTTTAGTTTCCACATCAGCCCCGTCAGTTTTGGCCCCCATTCGTGTTCCACAAAAGGGGCGATGTTACGGCCTGTACCATGTTCCGCTTTCAGGGAGCCATCATATTTTCCTACTACGAGTTCGATCACATCCCTGAGGAAGGTGTCAAAACGTTGTAGTTCTTCTGCAGAGTTAAAAGAAGGGGTGACCAGGAAATGCAGGTTACCGGCAGATGCGTGTCCGAATACATATCCTTTATAGCCATGTCTTGCGATCAGCAATTGCAGATCGACTGCTCCTTCTGCAAGTCTTTCAGGAGGGAAGCAGACGTCTTCCAGTATCAGTGAGGTACCGCTTGGGCGCGTACCACCAACGGAAGGCAGGAGGCCATTACGGACGGTCCAGAACTGGGCTGCCAGTTTCGGGTCTTTGGTAAAAGAGCCGGGTTCCAGTAATGGTAAGGTCAGTAATATATCGTTCGCAGCTTTTTCGGCTATTATTAATAATTCAGGGGTGGCTACCCGGAATTCCACCAGTAAACCGGTGGCATTGCTGTCGAATGCTTTCCAGCGGTCCGGTACACCAGGCTTGCCTTCTACTGCATGTAATGATGCCCTGTCAGATAGTTCGACGGCCATGGCGCCTGCCTTTATAAAAGGCGCTACGGCTGCACAGGCGGAGTACATATCCGGGAAGATCAGGAAGGCCGTTAAGCGATGCGGATCGTCCGGTACGGTGTCGAACACTACTTCGGAGATGAACCCTAAAGTGCCTTCTGAGCCTACCATGAGACGGCGGAAAATTTCCAGGGGTGTTTTACCATCCAGGAACGCGCCCATGTGATAACCGGTCGTATTCTTGATACTGAATTTTTTCACGATGCGGGCACTGAGTTCGGTATCGGCTTCGATCTCTGCCTTTATCTCTTTCAGGCCTTCGCACAATGCCGGTTCTGCACGCTGAAATTGTGCTTCTGCATCGGGGTCCGCAGTATTGATGCGGGTGCCGGATGGCAGCATAAATGAGAGGGAGGAAATAGTTTTGTAGGAATTCTGTGCGGTGCCGCAACACATGCCACTGGAATTATTAGCGACAACACCACCGATAGAGGCGACACTGCCACTGGCGGGGTCTGGTCCGAGCCGATAGCCGTAAGGTCGCAGCGCAAGGTTAGCGCGGAACATGATAGTGCCGGGTCTTACGCGCAGCTGTTTTCCTGCTGCTTCTACGGTAGCACCCGCCCAGTGTTTACGGGCATCCAGCAGGATACCATCTCCCTGTGCCTGACCGCTTAAGCTGGAGCCGGAGGCCCTTATTGTAACGGGGATTTGTTTTTCCCGTGAATATTTGAATATTGCCAGCACCTGTTCCTCCGTGGTAGGCGTTACTACCACTTTCGGGATCATACGGTACGGGCTCGCGTCTGTTGCATAACGTATGAGATCGAGTGCTTTACAGAGCACCTGCTCTTCTCCCAGTAAACCGATCAGGTCTTTTTTGAGCCATTGCGGCGTTCCTTCAGCGATGGCATCGGGCGCTCTGTCATGCGTTGGCTCATGTGGTAATGGTTCAATCTTCGCCGGGTCCGGAGAGAGTAGCTTTTTCATATTTCATTCAGATTTGGTCATTGCATTCGTCTGTACCAGCTAATGTACTGTTTGTTTCGTATTTTTTTCAAAAAGGTTGGCAGATAGGGGCAGGAGCTACTTTATGATCAGGGTTATATAATAGTTACGCTTCGTTGGTCCTTCGTTGCAGAACGAAGGACCAACGAAGCGTAACTATTATCTGTTAATTGCCTGTCCGGTATTTTCTGGGAGAAAGACCAGTACTTGTCTTAAAAAGTTTGGTAAAGTGAGAGGGGTAGAGAAAACCCAGTTCATACGCTATTTCGCTGACCTGTTTTTCCGTTCCCAATAATAAGGATTTTGCCTTGTCAACCAGCTGCAGGTGAATATATTCCTGTGTCGTTTTACCCGTGTATTTGCTCAGGAGGTCTGACAGGTAGCTGGCGGAGATATTTAATTGTCCGGCAAGGTATTTTACATCCGGCAGACCACGTTCCGCCAGGTCATCCTGTGAAAAATAGTCCCGCAACAGGCGCTCGAAACGCTGTACGATATCATTGCCGGCTTTCCGGCGGGTGTAAAATTGTCTGTCATAAAAGCGTTCGCAATAGCTGAGCAGCAGTTCGATGTTTTTTATGATCAGTCCTTCGGTATGCTTGTCGATATGCTGGCCGTATTCACGTTTTATTTTAGCGATACAGTCCCGGAGAATGTTCTTTTCTTCATCAGAGATATGCAGCGCCTCGTTCAGATCATACAGGAAGAAGGTGTATTCGTGTATGGTACGCCCTAACTCGGTACCATGGATCAAATCCGGGTGAAAGAACAATGCCCATCCTTCTTCGATCGGTATATCAGGACCGGAACGTAGTACCTGGTCCGGGGACGTGAACATAAGCGAGCCTTCACTGAAATCGTATGTCTGCCGTCCGTAGCTAAACCAGCCTTTGAACTGTTTACAGGAGATCGTGTAAAAGGACATCCGGAAGGCGGTGTCTTCATCGAACAGGCGATGGTTGATGGCAGACAAGTCGATGATCGAGATAAGCGGATGCTGCGGTTTACCGCAATCATAGATTTCGTGCAGTTTGCTGATACTGTTTATCTCGATAATGTTGTCTGCCATCATGTGAAGTTACAATTTTTACAAAGCGGGTGACTGTTTACAGGTTATGACCGAAGAAAACGTCGTTAAAGTGTTGTCTGAATGCTTCTGCGCCCATGCTGAGCCTTGCAGCGTAAAGTTGTTTGCCATCTTCACCGGCAACGTACCTGATCTGGTCTTTCCCGTCGGTGGCGGCTTCGAAAACGGTTTCCGCGATGATCTCAGGAGGGGTGAGGTTTTCAGGCAACATAAGATTCCCCATTACTTTCTCCACTTTATCCAGGAGGGGTTGATAAGCGTCTATTTTCTTTGCACCATACGCCATGGAGCGGCCTACATAATCCGTTCTGACGCCGCCCGGCAGGATGGTTTTGATGCCGATATTGAATTTGGAGAGTTCGAAGTACATGCTTTCACTGAAGCCTTCCAATCCCCATTTGGCTGCATGGTACATCGCACTGAAAGGAAAGGCGGTCATCCCACCCATGGAGGAAGTGGCAATGAAAAGACCGCTGCCCTGTTCTCTGAAATAAGGAATAAATGCCTGTGTGATCCTGATGACCGCGATCAGGTTTGTATTGATAATACCGGTGATCTGTTCATCGTTGTATGTTTCCAGCGGACCATACAGACCGTGTCCGGCATTATTGAAAACGACGTCAATTTTAGCACGTTTGGTGGCTTCGCTGACGCATGTCTGGATCTGAGTGAGATCGGTTACATCCAGTGGCAGGAGGGTCACATTGTCCAGCTGGGAGAGTTCCTGTTCTTTTTCGGGCGAACGCATGGTAGCGATCACCTGCCATCCTTTGCTATGGAAAAATTTAGCTGTTGCTTTACCTATGCCTGATGAGGCGCCTGTTATGAATATTGTTTTCATTGTTTGAATGATTTGATGGTACAAAGGTGGGGCAGGGCGGGAGAGGAAAATTATACGGATTCGGGCAATATTTATATATTTAATAGATGAGGCTACATTTTGGAGCCTTTTTAATCCGATTGAACGCCCGTACAGATGGAACACCCTCAGAAACAAGCCTCCACTCAACCCATAAACTCCCGTTCTTCAGCAGAGAACAGTTCTGCTGATGGCATTGGAATGACTGCTGTTACACCGATACAGAGAATGTCCGGAACTACCGGCGCGGCTGTAGTTGATAGCCGTCCGCCTGCGGGAAGGTTTGTTTTGCCGGCAGTAGGTCCTCCCGAAAATGCGCCTGTGCAGTTAATGGAAAAAGATAAGATAAAAAGCGGGCGGTGGTACATCGTCCAGGTGGGGGAAAAACAATATACATTGTACCTGAAGTCAATGCGTTACATTGGGGAGTATGATTTTTATGACAAGGAAAGGGGAGGGGTATTAATCTTAACAGTTAAAGACAATAACGACATACTGGAATTTGCATCCGGGCCGGGGACAGATAACCAACAGGGCAATGATATGACGGGGGGAAAGGGAACGCATGATGATGCTGATAAAATGCAGGATATAGCAGGTGGGGAGGGCGAAAAGGGAAATGAGGGAGAGAATGATCATATTGACGGGATACAGGCTAAAGCGGGGGATAATGGTCAGTGGACCGACGGTTCAATGGCAGCAGACGACGGTGCAGAGAGACTGGGAATAGTATCCTGGAATGTCGCGCACTTTAGTGACCGGGATGTAGAGGCAGCGCTGGAAACATTTGTAAAAGCGTTCGGAGATTTCGATGTGGCGAGCTGGGACAAGTTATTTAAGCATCTTGATGATTTTATCGCAGGTGTTCAGGAGGTGCTGGATAAATTCAGGACAACAAAGAAAAAGCCGGAAGATGAGAAGTACAAAGAAATGAGAGTTATGAGAAGACTTTCTGAGGGCAGGGGCGGAGACAAAAGAAAGGTTAATCTTCCAAAGCATCTTAAAGAAAAGCCTTTTATGGACAGTGATGAGCTAAAAGGCGAGGACAATGACCTGTTTGATCGCCTGCAGGGAGATTCATCGGATAAATTGCAGAAACTGGATGAGTCTATAAAGAAGCTGGCAGCAGAGCTGGCGGGTTATGACAGAGGTAAACTGAAGGCAGAGATCAAAGAAATTGCCGGTGTAGATTGGAAGGAGTTATGGAAACATGCAAAGAGCGATTCCGGTAAGCGAATGGAACTTGCAGTGAAAGTCAAAAATCTTCGTGCTTTCAAAACATCAGCGGAGAGCACCGATGCTTTATTGAAACAGGTATCCGCTTTAATGACCAACAACGCTATCAGGGTCTTCCTGCAGCGGGCGGTGTCCACGGCTTATAGTGCGTTACAACAGGACGAGCTGAATGCGGCGCCGGCCATGCAGGCGGTGTTGGAACTGGACCGTTCCATGCATACACACAATATCCTGATCCATATCGAGGAAATGTTTGCTTATAACGGATGGCTTGATATTGTCATCCTCCAGGAGATCAATAATCCCCAATTACTGGGAAAAGATAAAACGCCGGGTGCCGCAGGTGGAGGTACAAATGATGAACACCCTGATTATGATACTTACCTGGGTCCGCAGTTACTTTCTGCCGGAGATACCCCTCAGCAGGAATATTATCCCCTGCTGATACGGAAATCATCAGGCATGGAGGTGAAAAAGGTGTATCAGGTATCGACCAAAGGAGCGATGGTGGAAGCGCCGCCGACGATCAACTGGGATAAGGGGGCGGGTATTTATCGTCCGATTATCGTTTATGAAGTGATGAGGACAGGGATGCGTAAGCCATTCTGGATCGGTGTTGTACATACTACACCGGAGGCGGATACAGACAAGCGGGTGGCGGAATGGAACAGGAAGTTGATTTTTGAAGAGGTGAGCGAAGGGTTGACCACACTCCGGCGGGTAGCAGGAGCTCGTGGTATCCCGCTGATAGTTGGCGGGGATTATTACCTTACTGCTGAAGCCGTAGTGGCGGATGAAGTGATATCTGACAGTGAAGAGGAATGGGAAGGTAGTGAGGAAATTGATCAGGGCATACTGGGGTTACAGCAGGAACAGGACCTTAATGATAACAATGAAATTGCCAGTTACAGGAAAGTCATTGAAGCACGTATCAGAGGTTTGCTGCAGGCACGGAAGAAATTATTGAGAGAAGTAAAAGATATTAGCGAGGAAGATCCCCGGTTGAAAAAATTGAATAAACTGATCAGGATAAATGAAGAGGCGTATCAGGACAAACAATTACACCGAAATGTCAAAGGACTGACAGTGGCGTCGCAGGTAGAGGATATGGGGCTTAATCTAGCTCAGACCGTATCTGGTACCAATCCCAAGAGCGACCCGCTTACGGAGCGTGAAGATGTGCAGATCGCGGATTTCTTCATACACAATGATATGTGGAAGTCCAGTCAAACCGGATTACTGAGACCGGAGGGTAAGATGGTCTCTGTCGATACGGAAGACATGACGTATTCGAAATACTGGCAGCGATTCAGTGATCATTTCCCTGTAGCTGCAATTTTCTCTCTGGAACATGAAGATCTCAGCCAGCATGAAGCGCTGGTAACACCGTCGGGTTCGCAGGAGTCGGCAGATAAGATCAATATCAACCGTTACGCACATTATGAGGAAAAGAATAAACAACTGGCATGGGTTGAAAAGATGCTGGGCACGGCCGTCCCTGATCAGACAGACGTGCTTAGGGCGTTTAATGCGATAATTGGTATCGCCGAACCGATCCTGAGCGGACTTGACGAGAAAACGAAGTATGATTATTCTCCGCCTGAGGGAATATGGGCGACAATAAAGAGGATCGAATATTTTAAAAACCGTACTGCTGAAACAATGGGGACCGGAAGGATCTCGACTTACGAACCGGAACAGATCAATGAAATGGCGATGGCGTACCTCACAAAGCGATTGGCTGCGCTGCAAAAACAATATAGTGAGGAATCCCCTGACGAGGTGGAAGATGGCAAAATCGGCTTATTTGGTATGGCGGCATCCGATCTGCACAACTTAATCAACAAAATATGTGTGCTGGAGGGAATCCTGGGATTAGATGAGGCGGAGCGTCTGCATGTGACCCGCCCGGAAGATTTTCAGCCGGCATTTTCAGCAGAGGACCTGGTTAAAAAAATGAAGACGTATATCGCAAAACCATTTACCAGCTCTGAGAAATATCGGGTGTCAGGCTCTTATTTCGGGACGCAGCCGCGTACGGTCATGATCGGTCAGCATACGTGGACAGTTAACCATACCAATGGTGCGGGAAACTGTTTTTATAACGGTATTTTCGAAGGGCTATATGGCGTAAAAGCAGATAATGACGCACAACAAATGATCCGTGAAAGGGTCGTTCATATGCTGCTTACCAATCAGCAGGTCATCACGCATCTTTTTGGCGTAGTGCCCAAGTTGGCCGATGTGAATGCTGTTGTAGAACAGATCATCCAGGAGGGTAACTGGACAGATGATTTCACCCCTTCATTTGTTGCAGAAGCGCTGAATCTGAAGATCATTGTATTACGTCCCAATGGCACAGTATACTATATAGCCAGTCCTACGGTACCGGGACCACAGACCCACCAGGTATATCTTCAGTATAACGGTGCGCATTTCGATTCTATTACCCAACGGGCATTGAACCTGCCTGTAGTGGTTGCTGATGCAGATATGGAAGTCAGTAAGCCGGGAGAATTCTGATCATTTTATTGCATGTACTGATATGTACTGCAGTAAACCTATTCCCTTAAATAGTGGGATCAGGCATTTTATGATCCTAATAAATGCATCTTTGTTGCATTTATAGAAAACTTCTTTATCTTCGCGGCGGTTCAGTGCACGGGACCTGCATCAACTAACAACTTATCCGTCAATAATGAACATTTATAAATCTACTATGGGGCTGCTGTTTGCAGGCCTGGCTACCGTATTGTTTTCTGCCTGTGGTAAAGATGATCCAATCGTGGATATGGGCTATCTGCCGCCTGCTACGCTTCCTGATTCCGTTACTGTTACCTATGGAACCGTGACAACGCTCAACCTGCCGGATGAATACAAAAACCAGCCTTATGTCAATTTCAGACTGGATTTTACAGGCAATACCAACCTGCAGGTGAATGCAGCAGATTCACTGAATACTTTACTTGCGAAGGCGATTGTCGTCGACACGAAGGCGAGGGGTATCAAAATAGACGCAGGTAAACTATACCCTAACAGCAACAGGTCGGAGCTGACAGGCGTTCGTTTACCGGACACCTATAAGGTTCGTCTGGTCGCCGAATCTTTAACAGGATTGAAGCCGGTAAAGACTGATTTTACATTGAAGGTAATGCCCGCGGCACTAGGCATTAAAGAGCTGTCAGCCACTGATCCTATTCCTTATGGTTATTCTTTATATAGTGCGGAAGGGGCTTCCTATACGATCGATTATCTGGGATTGAATAAAGAGGGTACCAGTCTGCAATTGCATCAGAACGGTTTTCCTGACGGACATGTGACCCTGCAGGGAGATAAGGTCGTGCTTGACCAGTATGCAGGAGATGAAGACCGGAAATATGAATGGACGTATGACCTGATAGCGAATCTGCTTAAAGATGGTTACAGGGTGGCTTATAAGCAGTTCAGAACAGTCATCCTGCCACAACCTAAGTTTTTATACGGGGTATATTATCCGGAGTATGATCTGACGATCGTACAAAACCGTGTGGTGATAGGATTGGGGAATGCTTATATGTCGCCTGCACCTGTTTTTAATCCGGAGAAATATAAGGGTAGTTTCAGGATATTGTCTGTTGCATATGGTGCTGCACCGTTCGTAGATACGGATAAGGTCTTTTCGGTAGATGCTGCTACCGGGCAGGTAAAAGCTGCTGCCGATAGTTCTTTATCTGCAGGAGAATATAAAATTACTGTGGAAGCGACGACTACGATCGGGATAAAACTGACTACGACGTTTACGCTGGTAATGGAGTAATATTTAATACAAGTGGGAGATTATAGTATACGTTCTCCCACTTGTGTTATGCTTACCTGGTCGCCGTTTATAGTGATGCAACCTATTGCTTCCAGTCTTTCTAAAGTTTCGGCTATTTCAGCTTTTGTCAGCAGATATGCATATTCTTTGTTAAAGGCTGCAAGGCTTCTGGCAGCCTTATCGGGAAAGCGCAGAAAGCGTAAAAAGCTGTCATCCCGATGGGTGAAATCCTCTCTGAAATAAATTACGTAGTCATAATCTTCATTGATCGCCTGTTCCGCAACTTCCACGCGATTTATTAATGCAGCAATTCTATTATGATCACTATTAAACATCCCCATCAATTCATACGTCTGCCCTTTGTACGTGACCGTATAAAGTTGAGCAAATCTTTTCTTTTGTTCAGGAATATCAGGTATCTCATATGCGTCCAGTAAACGATCCAGTGTTTTTTCGAGATTGTTTTTTAGTTCGATTACCTCTTCTCTGTCCAGTTGCAGGATGTTGATGACTTTGCCGGAAGGCAGACTTTTAATCTTCTCATGGGTTATCTGCGCCATATGCGAAGTCTCGTTCTCTGACCAGAAACTTCCATGCAGACATTTGTCATCTTTGATAAGATACACCTGCGCTGAAGGTTGGAGAAGCCGTTTGCTCTTTAGTTCTTTTTTGCCTAACTGTTCAACATGACAATGGCCACACATATCATCAGGGACATACTCACTATTTCTCGGAAGTAATAGTTTTCCGCATTCTGTGCAAGGGATACCCAGGTGTCTGTCAGGCCAGGTAGGACAATCGCAATCCGGATGCATATTTGCCGGGAAATAGAATGTCAGATTGTACTTTTCTGCGGCTTTGTTACCTAATTCTTCTGCAAGGATGCATTCGTTCCACCTGTCACCTGTGAATGAGGGGCTTCCTTTCGGGATTACTACTTCTCCCAGGAATTCTCTCTCAAGTAGTTGTTCCGGCGAAGATGTAGTGGCCGTGTACAGAAATAATAATAAATACCAGCCATCGCTATCTCCATCCCACATGGCTTCCAGTACTGTGGGTATTCCGGGAGTTTCGTTTATTTGCTGTTCTAAAATTTCAAAGGAGATTATATGGGACATATGTTTTTAACTAATCGGCATTTCTTATGCTGCGATAGGACAGCAAATGTATGACAACAGATTTTTACCAGGAAAAACTCAATATGTTTTATTAAATTGGGAACACATTAACATAAAATATGAACAAAAAAGGCTGCCTTTCACCTCCTTAATTTTAATATTCTTCAACGTTTGGATGAAGTGAACGCGCCGGCGCTCTGCCGGATGGTATGTTGTGCTTCAAAGTTTCATTTGTTTTAAATATTAAAATATATCCCGTCCTTCGGGCGGGGCAGGTCAGTCTTTTATGAAAAAGTCATTTTTAGTGTTACACCTCGCGGTGATACTCGCAGGTTTTACGGGTGTTTTTGGTAAACTCATCTCTCTCAATGAAGGATTGCTGGTATGGTACCGGGTGTTTTTCTCCTTTGTGATCCTTTTTTTCGTTCTCCGATTATTCAAGGTTACTGATCGTCTTCCCTTAAAAGAAAAGTTTGATGTTGCAAAGATCGGGATGTTCATTGCGATACATTGGGTGTTCTTTTATGCCAGTATCAAGTATTCCAACATTTCGATAGGCGTTGTTTGTTATTCATTGACGGGTTTCTTTACGGCCGTTTTTGAGCCGCTGATCAACAGGAAGAAATTTGTGCTTTCGTCGCTGGTATTGAGCGGTCTGACCTTACTGGGCATCAGCCTGATCTTTCACTTTGATACATCCTATCAACTGGGTATTGGTCTCGGTGTGATATCCTCGGCTTTTGCTGCGTTATATACCATTTATAATGAGCGACTGGTAAGGCGGTATGACAGTAAACAGATCAATTACTACCAGATGATGGGAGCGACTATCGGACTTGGCTTGCTGATGCCGGTGTACTTGCATTTCTTTCCCGTGGAGAGTCTGATACCTGATCTGAAGGATACCCTTTATTTGTTATTACTGGCTTCTGTTTGTACGGTGGGTTTATATATTTTATTTGCGGAGTCATTGAAGAAGCTCTCTGCTTTTACGGTGAATCTGAGTTTCAACCTGGAACCGATCTATGCGATCATATTAGCGTTCCTGTTTTTCAATGAAGGGAAGGAGTTGACTGTTTCTTTTTATGTGGGGTTGTTGTTTGTAATGGCTTCGGTGGTGTTGCAGACTTACATTTCCATACGCGATCACAAGTAATAGCATATTATAAAAGGCAAGGCCTCCTGCGGATTGCGGGAGGCCTTGTTATCAGAAAGCAGGTTGTAATGTTTTGATAGGTACTCTTCTCTCTGCTGGTCTGAAGTACCAGGATACGATCGTCAGTGTTAGCAGCAACACAGAAGGCAATATCTGTGTGATCGGATCGCCTAATGTAATATGTGAAACGATGGCGCCTGACATCGCAAAGAAGAAGCCGGCATAGGCCCATTCCTTTAATAAGGGAAAGCGCGGAACCAATACAGCAACTACGCCCAATATCTTCCAAATACCGAGTATGGTCATCAGGTACAGGGGATAACCCAGGTGTGTGAATGCATCCACTTCTGCTTTTACTTTGAGCAATTGTACAATACCAGTAGATACCATTCCCAGTGAAAGCCAAAGGGTGGCTACCCAATAGATGATCTTATTTCGTTTACTCATGACGTGTAATTTTTAGTTTGTTTACGATTTCCTGTAATTTATTATGCGCCATATTGATACCCTGGCGGAAAGGTAACTGCATCAGCTGGTCTCTGACAGCAACAGATTTATATACTACATGCATGGTCAATCTGCTGGTGACGTCGCTCAGTTGCTGGAATTCGAGGAATTCCAGCTGTGCGCCTAATGACATATTATCCATTTCAAATGTGCGGGTGATCTTCTCATTGGGAACGAATTCATGGTAGACTCCATTCGCAGTAAATACTACATTCCCTTTAGGGTCTGATGTTTGAAATTCCCAGCTGCCATACTTCTGGTTTTCCAGCTTCAGCACTTTTGTATTCATCCATTGTTCAATGATCTCTGGTTCTACATATGCTGTGAAAAGCAGTTCTACGGGTAAGTCAAAATCCCTTGTGATGATGACTTCCTGTCTGCCGTCTTCGGCGTGGACTTTGGTTTTCGGTTCCATAGTATGCTATTTTTTAGGTTTGTAGTTTTTCATGATCGCTTCTAATTTATTAAACCTGTCATCCCATAATTGCCGGAACGGCTCGATGAAGTCTGCGATCTCTTTTATCTTCTTAGGGTTCAGGTGATAGTAAATCTCTCTGCCGCTTTGTTCCTGTTCCAGTAATTCGCATTCGATCAATATCTGTAGATGTTTCGATACCGTCGGTCTTGCTGTATCGAAATTCGCAGCTATTGCCCCTGCTGTCAGGGACTGCGAAGCCACTAATAGCAGTATTGCCCGTCTGGTAGGGTCTGCTATTGCCTGAAATACATCGCGTCTTAGGTTCATTATGTAGCTATTTGACTACAAATATATGTGTAGTTATTTGGCTACGCAAATTTATTTTCGGGAGGTAAAGCGGGAGGGATTTAACTGCTGGCTTTGATTAAACTACCTAATACCTTTAAATGCTGGTCGATACGCTTGCTCCAGACCGGGCCGAAGTTGATCCGGATATAGTTATTGTAATAGTTGTTGTTAGAAAAGATCTTACCCGGACAAATACCTATTTTGTCTTCCAGCGCTATTCTTTGTAGTTCCATAGCGTCGATATTGTCGGGTAATTTTACCCATAGGGAAAGGCCCCCTCTTACTTTTGCGATCTGTATACTGGCCGGGAAATGTTTATGTATGCTATTGAGGTAAAGGAATACATTTTTTTGTAATTCTATTTTCAGTTTATTGAGATGACTACGGTATTTACCTGTAGCGAGGTAGATAGACAGTGCGTCCTGCATGACTGCAGAAGAGGCGATATTAGTCCCATATTTATGTCTTCTCAGCAGATGATGATACTGTCCGCCTGATACCCATCCAATACGAAAGCCAGGCGCCAGTGTTTTCGAGAAAGAATTGCAGTACAATACGTACCCTTCTTTGTCGAAGGCTTTTAAAGGCTGATGTGGTTCCTGATCAAACAGCAACTCTCCTAATGTATCATCTTCAATGACCGGTATCTGATACTGAGAGACCAGATCGGCCAGTCTTTTTTTGTGTGTATCCGGCATGCTGCAGCCAAGCGGGTTATTTAATGTTGGTTGTAATATACAGGCCGTTATCTTTTGTGATTTAAAACTATTTTCAAGCAAAGTAAGGTCTATTCCTGTTTCCGGTGAACAGGGAATCTCCAGCACCTTCAGGCGATGATTCTCTATTGCCTGTAACAGGCCGGCATAAGTTGGAGATTCTACAACAACAGTATCACCTGGTACTGTCAACGCGCTCAGGCATAAATTGATCGCTTCCAGGGCGCCGTTTGTGACAATTACCTCATCGTTTTTAAGTGTGTTATGCCAGTGTATGGTGCTTTTGGTGATTTGCCAGGTGAGTTGGTCGTGTCCTTCTATCAGCGGATAATCATAGGCGTTATTACCCGGAGCTGCCAGTGCTTTGTTAATACATTTGTTAAGCTGGTTGATGGGTAGCATTTCAGGTGATGGTGATAGTATAGAGAAGTTGGCTAATGCAAACTTTTTTGCATTGATCATCATTTTAGAAGCCATTTCGTTCATGCTGACATTGGCGGGAAGCATCTGATAGTCTGATATGCCGGGTTCCAGTATTTTTTTAATGGTCTCGTTAACAAAATAACCATATCGCTGCCGGGATATGATGACGCCTCTGTCAATCAGCAGATCGTATGCCATCAATACAGTAGCGATACTGACATTAAAGTCTTTACTGATCTGCCGGACTGAAGGGATTTTGTCTCCGCCTTTCAACCGGTTTTGCTGTATATACTTCCCGATTTTAACGGCCAGTTCCTGGTAGCGAAACTCCTTCGCTGTTTCCAGGACAGTTTTTTTGCTCATATGACAAAGATAGGTCTGGTCAAAGATAGATTAAATCTGTACTGGTTTTTTTCTTCAATTCTGAATCTGTTTTGGCGCCGTCAGCTGGCATACATTTGTATCCATAAATATTCGATATATGTCAGAAAATAAGATGAAAGCGTGGCAAAAGCAAGGCCTTGGTTTAGATAATTTGAAGCGGGTAACATTGCCTGTGCCTGTTCCAGGAAGGAATGAATTGCTGGTGAAGGTAAAGGCGGTTTCGCTGAACTTCAGGGATAAGGCTATTATAGATGGTATCTATATTCCTGAACTTATGAGCAGGCCTTTTGTACCGGTATCTGATGCGGCTGGTGAAGTTGTGCAGATCGGTGCAGATGTAAGCCGCTTTAAGGTGGGAGACAGGGTGGTATCTCATCTTTATACAAAATGGACCGACGGTATACCCGCAGGAGATCAGGCGCCATCTGCTATTGGTGGTCCGAACGATGGTGGTCTTGCGGAATATATGTTGCTGCATGAAGAGGCGGCGGTGATGACGCCGTCATATATGAGCGATGAAGAGGCCTCAACCCTGCCTATTGCGGCGCTGACCAGCTGGTTCTCACTTGTAGATTATGGAAAGATCAAAGCGGGAGATACAGTAGTGGTATTAGGCACAGGAGGTGTCTCCGTTTATGCGGCGCAGATCGCGGCAGCATTGGGAGCAAGAGTGATCGCTACGACCAGTAGTGATGAAAAGGCAGGTAAAATGAAAGCATTAGGCGTTGATGCTGTTATCAATTATGTAAAGCAACCGGATTGGGAGAATGAAGTATTAAAACTAACCAACGGTCAGGGTGCGCAGCATATACTTGAAGTCGTAGGTGGTGATAGTCTTGCAAAATCAGTTCAGGCAGTGTCATTACAGGGGAATATCTACATTATCGGTTTTCTGAAGGGGCTGATGGCGGAGCTTAACCTGTTTGATGTGCTGGCCAAACAGGCCGGGATCAGAGGCATTTATGTCGGACACCGTACTTCTTTTGACCAGATGGTACTGGCATTTAATCAGCTCAAAATAAAGCCGGTTATTGATAAGGTGTATGGGTTTGAGGATGCGATCGCTGCTTATCAGCATCTGGCAAAAGGTGCGTTTGGAAAGATCGTTATCCGGATTCAGGAATAGTTATTACGCGGGTTTTTATAAAGGGAACGATACCAATCGTTCCCTTTTTTGTTTCTTTTATTTTTCTTTCCGATGGCGGATGTTATTACTACAGGTGTCTAATAATGTGGAGAGCGCCTATACACTTGTTATCAACCTCATACTTAACCTTTAAAATCCACATTATGAAAAAGAGTCCAGCATTGCTGGTAATGGGTCTGCTGACATTCATGGCCTGCAAACAGAGCTTGCTGACGCCTGTTGAAAAACCACAGAACGCTGACAATACAGTAGGTATTACACAGGCGATCACAGCTGATTATATCACCGTCAGCATCAAAAATGTCAAAAGCAGTAAATTCCTGGAAGTAGCAGGAAATCCTGTGCAAAACGCTAAATTTAAAGACAACGCACTTCTACAACAATGGGAGACTTCCCTTTCTGGTACAGAAACAAACAGGTGGCAGAAATGGCACCTGATCTATCAGACAACCGTTAATGGAACGCGGTATTATCATATCCGCAATCTTCACAGTGGTAAACTGATCGACGTTCCCTCGGCTTCCGGTACATCCGGTACTGTCTTACAGCAATATGCGGCTTTCCCGTTGCTGGCGGACCAGCAGTTATGGCGTCTTACAGACATTGGCAGCGGACAATACCGTATCGTCAATAAAGGTAATGGCTTATCGATGTCAGTCGCAGGTGGCGCTACCGGCAATGGTGCGCAGGTCATACAGGAAACTACTGTGAGTGATAATAAACAGTACTGGACGATCACCGAGATCACTCCGGATACCTACCGCGATGACCAGGTGGTGCGCTTCTTTAACCGCAACAGCGCCAGTCTGGGTTCCGCAGCTTTTGATCAGGGGAATACCATCCCGCTGACCTGGGGATCGAACAATGGGAAGGTGCTCTGGGTAACGCAGGACGCCTGGGATGGTTCGCAGGTACAGTCCAACGGTATGTTCAACTGTGGCCATTTCTTTAGTTATAATAACTCTATCTTCATACAGCCATCGAAAACAGACTGGAACCCGAATAACTCACCCAATATGACCATCCCCAACAGCACATCCGGGAAGCCCAAACAAATCTGTAATATACAGTCGGGTACCACCTGGAGCTGGCCTGGTCCGGGAGTAGAGATCGGTGATAAGGTCTATATGCAATGCGGTGAAGGGAATGGCCTGAATGCGACCAATCAATCCCTCTACAGACTCACACAAAGCGCCGGCACACAATGGACCGCGGAGCGTCTTATGCCGAACGGGTTCAATAATTATACTGCTATCAGTTATTCTACCGGTCTGGTAAAACCAGGTGATGGATATGTGTATGCCTTCGGTAGCGAGGCGACCAGCTTCGGTTATGGTAGTTATATACATGTCGCCAGGTTCCCTGAAGGTAGTCCGCTGCAATGGCAGTATTGGAGCGGGTCAGCATGGACTTCCAGTCCGGCGGCAGGATCAGCTTCGAAGATCGCTGACGCAAGAGGCAGTAACAGCGTCGCCTATGTGAACGGAAAGTATGTACTGATGACATTAGACCAGGGCTTCAACTGCGATCCTGACAGAAGCGTGTACATTGCGACGGCTACTTCCCCAACAGGGCCATTTACGGCGCAGATCAAGGTCTATACGATCCTTGAGTATTTTAAGGAACAATATACCCGTTATTATACGCCGGTCATCCATCCGGAGTTTAACAATGGCAGGAATGAGTTGCTGCTGACATATAGTGTCAACTTCTCTGCCTGCGGACTGGATGGTTGTGAAGGCGCATGGTTAGACCCGTATTATTACAGGCTGAAGGGGATCAGGGTGCCTTATTCGAAGATAGGGTTGTAAGGTAGAATAGGGCTCTCTGGGAAATTAAGAATTAACAATTAAGAATTAAGAATTGGAATGCAGCGGAGGTCTTCGCGGTAATTCTTAATTCTTAATTCTTAATTCTCACTGGCGGTAACCGCCATCTAAAGTGTCTAATATAAAAGCTATCATTAAGACGAGAAAATACTTTTACATTCTATGCTCAGGGAAATTATTACAACGTTGTTATGCGGAGCCGGGATAATGGCGTCTGCACAACAAAAGGATCTGGTCAGTTACGCAAATACTTTACAGGGTACAAATTCTGAATATGCCCTTAGTCATGGGAATACTTATCCGACAACAGGTCTTCCTTTCGGGATGCATGCCTGGTCTGCGCAGACCGGCAGTAACGGCGATGGCTGGAAATACCAGTACAAGGCAACAAAAATCCGTGGTTTTCAGCAGGTGCATCAGTGTAGTCCGTGGGTAGGGGATTATGCGGTATTTAGTCTGATGCCGGTGGCCGGGGAGTTAAAAGTAAATGAAGAACAACGGGCGGCTACTTTTAGTCATAAAGACGAAACGGCCAGACCGGATTATTATAAAGTGATTTTTGAAAACAAGACGCGTGCAGAAGTGACGCCGACGGAGAGAGGGGCACATCTGCGATTCTCATTTCCGGCAAAGACACCGGCATATGTTGTACTCGATGGTTACAATGCACTGAGTGGCGTAAAGATATATCCCACGGAAAGAAAGATCACGGGCTTTGTTACGAACGGACGGTTTATTCCGCAAAACTTCAGGAACTATTTTGTGATCGTTTTTGATCAGCCTTTTGAAGCGGCCGGTACCTGGGAGAATGTAAAAGGACAGATTTTCGCGGATTCTCTTTCCGGAGAAGGGAAGGGAATGGGCGCATTTATCCGCTTCCGTAATGGCGCTAAAGTACAGGCAAGAGTCGCATCTTCCTATATCAGCGCAGAACAGGCGGAGCTGACCTGGCAAAAGGAACTGGGTGGGTTTAAACAGCTGGAACAGACCAGGGCTGCTGCTAATAAGACCTGGAATACGCTTTTCAACCGTGTATTGGTAGAAGGTGGTACCGAAGAAGATAAAGCCACTTTTTATTCCTGTCTGTTCCGCGCCAATCTGTTTTCGCATCAGTTCTTCGAATATGATGGACAGGGAGCGCCTCACTATTTCAGTCCTTATGATGGTAAGGTACACAGTGGTTATATGTATACGGACAATGGTTTCTGGGATACTTTCCGTGCGCAGTTCCCGCTGAATACGATCCTGCATCCGACGATGGAAGGGCGTTATATGCAGGCATTGCTCGATGCGCAGCAACAATGTGGCTGGTTCCCTGCCTGGTCTTTTCCCGGAGAAACGGGTGGTATGCTCGGTAACCACGCGATCTCCCTGTTAACGGATGCCTGGGTAAAGGGTATCCGGACATTTGATCCAAAGAAGGCCCTCGACGCTTATTTCCATGAGGCGATGAATAAAGGCCCCTGGGGTGGCGCTAATGGCCGTGCGGGTTGGAAGGAATATTATCAGCTCGGGTATGTCAGTTTTCCGGAGTCACATGGCAGTACTTCCCAGACGCTGGAATATGCATATGATGATTTCTGTGCCTATCAGCTGGCTGAACTGACGGGCAATCAATTCTACCAGTATGTATTTGGCCGTAGTCTTTATAACTATAAAAACCAGTATGACAGCACCACCGGCTTTATGCGTGGCCGTAAACTGGATGGTAGTTGGGTAGAAGATTTTAACCCTGTTAAATGGGGCGGTCCTTATACAGAAGGTAATGCCTGGCACTGGCAATGGTCCGTTTTTCATGATGTACAGGGCCTGATAGATCTGATGGGTGGGGAGGCCCGTTTTATTGCTAAACTGGATTCCGTGTTCAGTTCTCCGAATAAGGTGGACCCAGGTTATTACGGTCAGATGATCCATGAGATGACGGAGATGGTGAATGCGGATATGGGCCAATATGCGCATGGCAATCAGCCGGTACAGCATATGATCTACCTGTACAATTATGCCGGTCAGCCGTGGAAGGCGCAGGCACATGCGAGAGACGTTATGAAACGGTTGTATAATGCCGGTCCGGACGGCTATCCCGGCGATGAGGACCAGGGACAGATGTCTTCCTGGTATGTGATGAGCGCCCTTGGTTTTTACAGTGTGTGTCCAGGTACGGATGAGTATGTGATTGGCAGTCCGGTGTTTCCGAAAGTGACGCTCACGCTGGAAAACGGGAAACAATTTATCGTGGAGGCGCGGAACAATAGTCCGGAGAACGTGTACATACAATCTGCCACCCTCAATGGCCGTCCGTATCCCCATAACTGGATCAGGCATGCCGATATCACCAATGGCGGGGTGCTGGTGATGGAAATGGGAAAAGAGCCGGCGAAGGGCCGTGGACTGGAAGCTGCGGACAAACCTTATTCCATCAGCAGGCGTTGAAAATCTCCGCATCGCTAATTTCCGGGGAGATTTAGAAACTTGTGCTAAAACGATTATATTAGCTGGTAGTTTGAACTCAGGCGATGCGACAAGATTATTCCACGTTTACCGATGAAGAGGTGTTCCTGCTCGTGAAGAAGGGGGAGGACCAAGCATTCGAAGAAATTTTCAGACGTTTCTGGCAGGAGTTGCTGGATGCGGCCTATCGCCGCGTAAAAGTACAGGAAACTGCCATGGAACTGGTTCAAAGTCTGCTTGTGAACCTGTATCTGAAAAGGGAAACGATTGAACTCCGGACCTCTCTCCGCAATTATCTGCATATCTCATTAAAAAATAAGGTACTGAACGCAGTACGGGCTGAAGTTGTGCGTAATACTTATCAGCAGCATATGCTGGCAGACAATGGCCTGTATCAGGCCGATGCCGCCACAAATCTGCAACTGAAGGAGTTACAGGAACAGATAGACGCTTCCTGCGCGGGCATGCCGGAAAAATGCCGGGAGGTCTTTTTCCTGAGCCGGAAGGAGCACCTGTCGTACCAGCATATCGCACAAAGGCTCGGGATATCGGTGAACACCGTGGAGAAACACATGGTGAAAGCATTGAAAATACTGCGTTCACGCCTGAAAGAATATAACTTTACGCTGTTCTGGCTGGTGCTGTTGGTACTGCTGGGATGGGAAATTTTCAGCAAATTTTAAATACAGTGGCGGTAGGACGCTTTTCAGGTGTCTAATGTGTAGAAACTATGGACATAAGCAACACCAGGTTAAAAGAATTATTGGATAAATATCTCGATGGTACAGCCTCTGCGGAGGAGATCAGTGAGGTAGATGCGTGGTATGGGTCTTTCGGGTCGCATAAGGGCATCACGGAGCAATTAAACGCAGATCAGCAGGTGGCGCTGGAGCAACTGCTCTTTTCCCGTATTCACAGGGAAATCGGTCAGGCGCAGGTGCCATTGAGGGTGGTCAGGTCCCGTGCAGCTTACTGGTGGGCAGCCGCCAGTGTGGCGGTACTGCTTATAGCGGGCGGCGTATATTATACCGTTAACCGCACTACTGAGCAGGGAGTTGCCGGTATGATGATCACGGAAACGTCTGAGCAGGGGAATATCAGGAAGATCACTTTGCCTGACAGCAGTATCATCTGGCTGAATGCGGACAGTAAAATACGCTATGCGCAACAGAACGGCCGGGAGATATGGCTGGAGGGGGAAGGGTACTTTGAGGTCGCTCCCCGGCAGGAGCAGGGGTTCCTGGTACATACCGGTCAGCTCGATGTACAGGTATTGGGTACCAGTTTTAATATCGATGCTTATGCCCCCGGAGATTCGATCACTGTTACCGTGAGCAGCGGTAAGGTGGCCGTAAGGACAGAGCAAAATACAGACGTCGCTGTTGCTGCCAATCAACAGGCGGTTTATAAGGCGGCGGCTGACAAAATAAACAGATACGATATCAGTGCGGCTGATTTTGGCGCCTGGAGGGAGGGGCTGCTGGTATTTAAAAATGCCAGTTTTGAAAGTATTGCCCGTACGCTGGAACGCCGTTATAAGGTGCATATCCGCTTCGACGGACAAAAAACAGCTTCCGCCCTGCTTTCTGCCAGATTCGGCAAGGATGAGCCTATAAAGGACATTCTACGCATGTTATGCGATATATATGGTTTCAACTACCGGCAGGAACCAGGTAGTGAGGAATACCTGGTGTATGATGCGCAGCCACATCATTGACCGGATCCAACTGTTCGGATGAAGTGATAATGGTAAGTTATGAAAAGAGAATTGCGGAGTGCCTGCATTTGCGCGCCATTAAAATGGCCTGCCTGTTATTCCTATGCGCTTTAGTGATGGTTGGAAATGTCTCTGCACAAACGGGTACGGAAAGAGACCTGAGACGTACAATGGTTGACATACAGGTCGTCAATCAGTCCTTCGATAAAGTATTTGAACAGATCGAAGCCGCTACCGCGTTCCGGTTCGTATTCAATCCGTCGGAAATCGCCCGTAGCGGTAAGGTCACCATCAGCAAAAAAAATATTTCAGTTGAGCAGGTACTCAGACTGCTGCCGCCACCTTTGCAATATGAGCTGAGGGGTAGTAACATATTGATCCTTGAAGAAAGGAGACCTGTGAACGGCCCGGCTCCACGGCTGTTGCACACTGGCCGTGTATCGGATGGGGAAGGACATGTGCTGCCCGGCGTCAGTATCATCGTAAAGCGTACCGCACGCAGGGTGATCACAGATGAAGAAGGTGTGTTCCGTATCGAAGCCGGTATGGGTGATACACTAAGGTTCTCCCTGCTTGGTTTTCAGGACCAGGAAACAGCGGTTTCGCTGGCAGCTCCGCAGGAAATTGTCTTACAGCCTGGTTCATCTGCCCTCCGGGAAGTCGTGGTGATCGGTTATGGTTCTGCGAATAAAGAGAACCTGACCACAGCCATCGGTACCGTCAAAGGAGAGCAGCTGAATGAAAGGGCAACTACTTTAAACGTTATGCAGGGACTGGCCGGTAAAGTGGCGGGTGTAAGTGTGATGATCAATTCGGGGAAACCGGGTGGTAATCCTATCGTGAAGATCAGGGGAACGGGTTCTATTAATGCCTATAACGGGCCGCTATATGTGGTCGATGGTATTGTAGGCGCTGATCCCATGAATATAGACCCGAACATTGTCGAGTCAGTGGATGTGCTTAAAGATGCGGCAGCTTCTGCCATCTATGGCGCCAGGGGTTCAAACGGAGTGATCGCCATCACGACGAAGAAAGGTGGTAAAAACACACCGGCGATCTCTTTCCGGAATACGCTCAGTTTTGCCACGCTGGCCAGGGAGATAGACCTGATGGACGCGAATGAGGCATTGGAGATGTTCAAACGCGAATATGCATATCAGCCGGGACGTATCGCACCGCATCTTGATCCTGACAGGCAGTTCTCCCGGAAGGAGGACCTGTTCAATCCTGACGGTACGCCGAAGTATAATACAGACTGGCAGAAAGAAGCCAGCCGGCTGGCGGTATCGCATGAACACGCGTTGTCGTTCTCCTTGGGTAAAGAAGATATTTCTGCGCTGGCAGGACTTTCCTATAGTGATCAACAGGGAATTCTGATCAACAGTTATTCCCGTCAGGTGAATGGATTCATCAATCTTGGCTGGAACGTAAAGAAGTGGCTGCACATTCAGACGGTGCTGAACAGCGGCGCATTCAAACAGAACAACGTTGACATTAATACGTTTGGCCTGAATGCCGTGCGTCAGATTTACGAGTTCCTGCCTTTTTTCCCGGTGAGATACCCGGATGGCACTTATTCCAGGAAAGCAGATTATCCGGGTGCGGAGAGCTCTGAAAATCCGGTGCGGCTGATGAATGAGGTGCAGTCCGTAGCAGGTCGTACCTATACCATGGGCAATCTGCTGGCGACCTTTTACCTGAGCCCGAAGTTGCAGTTTACGGCAGGTATCAGCGGACAAACAGGCGCCAGTTACAATTTATATTTCTCCGGCAGGGATATCATCGGCTATTCCGATGTACAACAGGGGGTGGCTACAAGGGGGCATGGTCAGACAGGCTCCTGGACCTCAGAAGATTATTTTACCTGGAAGGACAGCTTCGGGAAACATCATCTGACAGGCGTAGCCGGCGCCAGCTGGTATTACTTTGCCAGTATGAATACACAGGCAGGCAGCGAGGGGTTCTTTGATGATTTCTTCTCGTATAATAGTCTGCAGACAGGTCTGGTGCCACAGCGCCCAACGTCCGGATCAAGCAGAAATGCGATGAATTCGTTCTACATGCGGTTCAACTATGACTATGACAATCGCTACCTGTTCGGGATATCCCTGCGGGCGGACGGGTCCTCGCGTTTTGGCGCCAATAACCGCTATGGTTACTTCCCCAGTTTTTCAGCTGCCTGGCGTGTATCGTCAGAGCCATTCCTGCGGGACGTGCGTAGCATCAATAGTCTGAAACTGCGTGTCAGCTATGGTATCGTGGGGAATTCCGATATCGGGGATTATGTGACGCAGAGCAGGATCAATAGCGGTCAGACGCCTTTTGGCGGACAGGTAGAACCTTCTGCTACGCTTGGCGGTCTGGGGAACCGTGATCTTAAATGGGAAAGGGCGCATCAGCTGAATCTGGGTGTGGACGCTACCTTACTGGACAGAAGGTTACAGTTTACCGCAGACATCTATAACAGGATCACCAAAGACCTGCTATATTTTAAGTTGTTGCCATCTACCTCCGGATATGAAGGTGTATTTGACAATATAGGATCGATCCGTAACCGGGGACTTGAATTATCTCTGACGACGGAGAACATCCGCAGAAAAAATTTCTCATGGAATACTTCACTGATCTATTCCATGAACCGCTCGCTGGTGCTGAACCTGAATGGAGATATCATGTATCCCTGGGCGGGACGTATCATGGAGGGCAGGCCTTTAAATGAGTTTTATGGTTATCAGCGGCTGGGCACCTGGGGTACAAATGAAGCGGCGGAAGCAGCTGTGTATGGAAAAAAACCGGGCGATCTCAAATATGCCGATCTGAATCATAATAAAGTGAAAGATGCGGGCGACCGTACGGTGCTGGGAAACGGGATGCCTGATTTTGAAGGCAGTATCGTGAATACGGTCAACTATCGCAATTTCTCCCTGGCAGTTGATCTGCAGGTGATATACGGGCATAGTCTGGCGAACCTGACACGCCTGATCATGGAGAACGCGGCGCCGGTCACCAATAGCTATAGCAGCTTGCTGGATGCCTGGACGCCCGATCATCAGGGTGCGATGAACGCGGCACTACGTTTACCGGGAGATGGATTTGACAGTGAGATCGACAGTTATAATATCGAGAAAGGATCGTTCCTGCGGGTGCGTAATATCACACTGGGGTATCGCCTGCCATCGGCATGGCTGAAACGTTGTCACCTGCGGTCGGCGGTATTGGGTGTAAGTGCGGAGAATTATTTTCTCTTCACGAAATACAAGGGTTATGATCCGGAAGCGTCCTCTTTTGATGGAGACTTTAACCAGGGCGTGGACCTCTACCAGTATCCGAAGGCGAAGACGATGGCGGTCACACTAAATGTTACATTTTGAATAAAGGAATTGAGATATGAAACGAATGGGCTTCCTGCTGCCGTTGCTGACGGTCTTAACGTCCTGCGTCAATTTCCTGGATGAGCAACCATCTGGTTCGCTGGGGCTTGACGATTACTATAAAACGGCAGAACAGATCAAAGCGGCTGTCAATGGCACCTATGAGGGCCTGTCGCTTCCCTATGCCGAGAATATTGGCGTAGCTGTTAGTCCGGTGTATTCTCTGGAGTATATCACCGGCTACAGCCGACGCCCAAGACCTTCGGGTTTTGAAGATGATCAGTTCCTGCGGCTGGACAGACTGGATGCAGCCAATTCGAGGTTGCAGTCATGGTGGAACGCGACCTATTATCCGGTAGAGAACTGTAACAGTGTGATAGAAAATGTGAGCGTCAGTACGCTGATAGATGACGCGACTAAGCAACGTTATCTTGGTCAGGCGTATTTTATGCGGGCCTGGTATTATTTCCAGGGGGTACAGCTCTTCGGGGATATACCATTGAAGCTGACCACTACCAAAGACCCGAACGATGTAAAGATACGCCGGTCACCGAAGGAAGCGGTGTACGATCAGATCGTGAAAGACCTGCTAAAGGCGGAGAGCAGCGGTCTGCCTTGGGTAGATCAGAGCGGGCATGTTAGTCTGGGGACGGTGAAATCATTACTGGCAAAAGTATACCTGACAATGGCAGGTTATCCAATGCAACGCGGGGTGACTTATTACGGAAAGGCATACGATAAGGCGTTGGAGGTGATCAACAGCAGACAGTTCAATCTGTTTGAGACCTATAAAGACCTGCGTGATCCGGCGAAGATGAATGTAGGCGAAAACATCTTTATGTTACAACGTCATCCGACGATGGCGGAAAGTAATATTCATGGTGCGTACCTGCCATATCCTGCTGAGCCGGTTTCCATACAGCCTGCTTATGGCGGAGCGATGGCGCCGACATTGGCTTTCTATAATTCCTATGCGGCGAATGATGGCCGTAAACAGGAGCAGGCGTTTTATTATACCCGGTATCCGCGGTATGATCATCCGACGGAGATCATTACATTCCCTGATCCTTACATTTTTAAGTTCTGGGATGCGGATGCAGAAAAGACAGGCCGTTCGGGCGCTAATTTTCCGCTGATACGTTATGCAGATGTATTGCTGCTATGTGCAGAGGCAAAGAGTCAGTCAGATGGAGGCAGTACGACAGATGCGGCGGCGATCGCTGCTTACTATGCCGTACGGCAGCGGGCCTTTCCGGCAGCCGTTCAACCGACTATATTAACAACAGACGATATTCTGAAAGAGCGATACTGGGAGCTTTGTTTTGAATTTCAGACATGGTATGATATGCTACGCACACGTAAAGCGTTTGATGTGGCCAATGGTACGATGACCAACCTGATAGGCTACAAAGCACCGAATCATCTACGGGCCTTTGAACTGAAAGACCTTGCGTTTCCGCTGCCATTAGCGGAAGTTCAGAAGAACCCGGATTTAGCACTTTAAACGACAAGATGAAACATACTATTCTTTGCCTCGCGGTGTTATGCACCGTTGGGGCGGGGCGATCATTTGCCCAGCAACAACACTATTTTATCGATGGTTATCATGGCGGAAAGTACGGACACTATCCGGCAGGGTACACCCAGTACATTGTTGAACAGTTACAGGCGCATCCTGCGTGGAAGATCAACCTGGAAATAGAACCTGAAACCTGGGATGTGGCAAAGGTGGAAGAGCCAGCGGCATATGCTGCATTGAAACAGTTGTTTGCCGATCAGTCAGACGCCGGCAGGATAGAATATGTCAATCCCGGTTATGGACAAAGTTATCTGTATACCGGTTCCGGAGAGAGTATGATACGACAGTTCAGTTATGGCATGCAGCATATACGGCAGCATTTTCCGGAAGCGGTTTTCAGTACTTATTCCAGTGAGGAACCTTGTTTCACCAGTGCATTGCCACAGGTCTTATTATCCTTTGGATTTAAATACGCTTCTCTGAAGAACCCGAATACCTGCTGGGGTGGTTATACCCGCGGCTTTGGCGGTGAAGTAGTGCAATGGCAGGGGCCCGATGGCAGTCAGTTACCCACTGTACCAAGATATGGCGCAGAAGCATTGTTGCCTAATTCCACCTGGCAAACGACGGCCTGGAATAACAGCAATGAGTATATACAGTCTGCCCTTGCTGCCGGTATCCGGCAACCAATTGGCATGTGTTTACAGGATGCCGGCTGGCGTAATGGCCCCTGGCTGAAGCAACAGGCGAAGTATGAAACCTGGCGTAATTATATCGGACATGTAGCTGATATGCAGCATGCCGCTGTATGGAAGTTCAGTCAGGAAGATGTGCAGGTAAGCCTTGTATGGGGTGCACAGGCCCTGCAACAGATCGCGCAGCAGGTACGGCAGGCAGAGAACAAACTGGCGGCTGCGGAAAAGTATGCGGCTATCAGTTCGCTTGTACAACAGCGTGCATGGCCAAAGGCAGCCTTAGATAGCGCCTGGAAGTCCTTGTTGCTCTCACAACATCATGATTGCTGGATAGTGCCTTACAATGGCCGTAAAGGCGATACCTGGATAGACAAGGTGCAGCACTGGACAGATAATAGCCTGCGTGTGAGCGATAGTATCCTCTTGCAGGGAACAGCAATGGGCCGTGCGTTGCGTGTGCTCAATACGACCGCTACTGCAAGAGAAGAGTGGGTCGTAGTACCCGGTTATAAGGGTCGTTCTGTAAAGGTGACCGATAATACAGGAAAGCAGGTAAAGGCATATGTACAGCGCGATAGTTCGCTGATATTTAAAGCGAGCGTAGCGCCGATGGGGTATAACGTCTATCATCTCAGCGAAGGCACAAAGGCAGCTGCTGCCACAACACGTAACAAACAATTAGCCGATGGCCGTTATCAGATAGAGACAGATCAATACAGGATGACGATCGATCCGGCCAGGGGCGGTGTTATTACCAGTCTGATCGCAAAGCAACTGAACAACCGGGAGATGGTAGATCGTAAACATCCGCGCAGTTTCAATGAACTGAGGGGTTATTTCTATCAGCAATCGGCCTGGCGTTCCAGTACGGATACAGCGGCAAGCGTAAGGTTGAAAGAAGACAATCCGGCACAGACGGTGGTAGAGATCAATGGCGCCATTGGCGGCCATCCATTTACGCAACTGATCACTTTAGCGAATGCTACCCGCAGCATAGATATGCAGCTGAAGATCGACTGGCAGGGTGAACCGGGTATAGGCGCGCCGCCTGCGAAGCACTATCGTGTAGAAGATTATCACAAGGCATTTTATAATGATAGCTTCAAATTGCAGGTACTGCTGCCGCTCAATCTGGCACAACAGCAACTGAGTAAGGACGCGCCGTATGATGTAACGGAGAGCCGCTTGACCAATACTTTTTTTAGTACCTGGGATAGTATCAAGAATAATGTATTGTTACACTGGGCAGATGTAACGGATGGTAAAACAGGGCTGGCCCTGTTAACAGATCATACGACGAGTTATGTACACGGAGAAAATTATCCCCTGGGCTTTACGGTACAATTCACCGGTACTGCATTGTGGGGTCGTAACTATAATGTAACAGGACCGACAAATGTACACTATGCTATTGTGCCACATAGCGGCAGATGGGATGAGGGTGGTGTGAGTGAAGAAGCATCCCGCTGGTGTGAACCCCTGAAGCTATTGCCGGCTAATAATGAAACGGCATTTTCCCTGCTTTCTCTAGCAGATCAACGCTGGCAGGTACCGGCGATGATGCTGGATGGAAATGATCTGCTGATCAGGGTGTACAATGCCGCAGGTGATAACAAGGAACATACCCTGTCTGTTTCCGGTACGGCTGCTGCGGTCATCCTGGAACGACTGGATGGTCAGTTACTGGAGACGCTTCCGGCACAGCAACAGGCAGGTAAGACAGTCATCCGTTTAGCGATACCCCGTTTTGGTATCCGCACGGTCCGTTTAAAAAATATAAACATTCAACATTAATCCGCTCCATATGAAGAAAGTACTCTATTCCGTTTCACTTTGTCTGGCATCGCTATCTGCTGCTGCCCAGGTGAAACCCTTCCAGCAGCATGACCGCGTGATCTTTGTAGGAAACAGTATCACAGAAGCCGGTGCTTATGTGTCTTATGTTTATCTCTATTACATGACGCATTTTCCCGACAGAAAACTGGTCATTATGAATGGCGGTATTGGTGGTGACAAAGCAGCTGATATGTACAGACGTCTGGACTATGATATCCTGGCCAAGAAACCCAATACGCTGGTACTGACATTCGGGATGAACGATACCGGTTATTTCGAGTTCAATAGTGATGATGCGGACAAATCCGCGCGTGAACGTATCGCCGCTTCCCGCCGCAGTTATGAGCAGATAGAACAACGCTTGTTACAACTGCCCGATCTGCAAAAGATCCTGATGTCTTCTCCGCCTTATGATGAAGAGGCGAAGATCAAAGGCAACTACTTTAAAGGCAAGTCCAAAGCGATGCAGGAAGTAGTAGCTTTCCAGGAAGCCGCCGCACAAAAAAATAAATGGCCATTTGTGGACCTTTTCCGCCCGATGACAGCTTTAAATGCCCGTCTTCAGGAGAAAGATTCTACATTTACGATGATCGGTCCGGACAGGATTCATCCGGGTAATGCAGGCCATCTTGTTATGGCAGCTTTGTTCCTGAAAAGTCAGGGCCTGAGCGGGCAGCCGGTAGCAGATGTTCATATCGATGGTGGTAAACTTAAGCAGGCGCAAAACTGCAAGGTAAGTGGTCTGAGCGCGAGCGCAGGAAAGGTCAGCTTTGATTATCTGGCGTCCGCTTTACCTTTCCCGATGGATACGGTATCGCGTATCTGGGGGAATGACCAGAAGCAGTCTGACGCCCTGAACTGGATACCTTTTACGGAAGACTTTAACCGTGAAATGTTGACTGTTGCCGGATTGTCAGCCGGTGAATACAAGCTCCTGATAGATGGTAGTCCGATCGGACAATGGTCTGCCGCTGAATTTGCCAAAGGGATCAATCTGGCTACGCAGCAGGAGACGCCACAGTACAAACAGGCGCTTTCTATCATGCAGCTGAACATGCGTCGTATGGAGACGGAATCACGTCTGCGTCGTTATTACTGGGTACAGGGTAATTTCTTTGACAAAAAGAACATGCGTATGCAGGATGATGCGGCCGCACTGGATAGTGTGCGTAAGCAGGCACAGAAAGACGGCATGCTGCGTTACCACGAAGAGAATTATGAAACGGCCATGTACAAGGAATTACGTACACACTGGCAGGAAGAGATCGATCTGATCATCAACCTGGTGTATCGTTTGAATAAACCTGTCAGCCATAAAATTGAGATCGTTAAAATCTAATATAGTGAAGAAGAACCGTAAGCTATTAACAGGCGCCATACTCATGGCGCCTTTCATCAGTTTAGCACAGCAGCCTGCTGACTATGTCAATCCGTTTATAGGGGCCAGTACCAGTATCGGTGCGGCAGGTACTTACCACGGACTGGGTAAGACCTTTCCGGGCGCCGCAACGCCATTTGGGATGGTCCAGCTAAGTCCTAATACGATCACCGGTGGTGACAACGGCTCGGGATATAGTTATGAGCATACGACCATAGAGGGCTTTGCCTTTACACAGATGAGCGGTATCGGCTGGTATGGCGATCTGGGTAATTTCCTGGTGATGCCTACGATTGGTCCGCTGCAGACAGTTGCCGGTAAACCGGAACATCCGGAGCAGGGCTATCGCTCTTCTTATGCGAAAGAAGATGAGAAAGCCAGTGCCGGTTATTATGGCGTAAAACTGACCGAACATAATATCAAGGCAGAGATGACCGCTGCGCCGCATAGTGGTATCCTGCGCTTCACTTTTCCTGCCAATAAGCAATCACGTATACAGATCGATCTGGCCCGCAGGGTAGGTGGTACGTCTGTCTGGCAGGAAGTGAAAGTGATCGATGATCATACGATCGCAGGTTATATGCGTTGTACGCCTGATGGCGGTGGTTGGGGTAATGGGGATGGAAAGGCCAATTACACGGTATACTTTTATGCGCAGTTCAGCAAGCCGCTTAGTAAGTCAGGCGTATGGAGCGCTGATATTCCGGATGACTGGTCCCGCAAACGCGAGGATATTGAAAGTGACCGTTATCAGCAGCAGATCGCCAAAGCAGCTGTATTGCCTGGTGTAAAGGAAAAGGTAGGTAAACACCTTGGTTTCTATACGGAGTTTGCTACTACTGCGAATGAAAAAGTATTGATGAAGGCAGGTATCTCTTTTGTGAGTGTCGATGGCGCAAAGGCGAATCTGCAAGCAGAGATAAAAGGCTGGGATTTTGACGGTGTGCAACAGCAGACAAAGGCCTTGTGGAATAAAGCCCTGGGCAAAATAGCGATCAAGGGTGGCACTGAAGAAGAGCGCAAAGTATTCTATAGTGCGTTATATCATACGATGATCGATCCGCGTCAGTGTGCTGATGTGGATGGTAAATATATGGGCGGCGATGGCAAGGTACATGCGGATAAAAATTTCCGCAGACGTACCATCTTCAGTGGATGGGATGTGTTCCGCAGTCAGATGCCTTTGCAGACGATCATCAATCCGGCTGTTGTGAATGACGAGATCAATTCACTGGTCACGCTCGCGGATGAAAGCGGTAACCATTATCTGGAACGTTGGGAAATACTGAATGCTTACAGTGGTTGTATGATCGGCAATCCTGCGGTGTCTGTGATCACGGATGCCTATGCAAAAGGTATCCGCAACTTCGATGTACAGAAGGCGTATGGCTTTGCAAAGAATACCATAGAGAAATTCGGTAATGGTGCGAAGGGGTATGCTACCGGCGGACTGAGTGTTTCTTTAACACTGGAATATGCGTATACTGAATGGTGTTTAGGACGCCTGGCAGGCTTGCTGGACAAAAAGGAAGATGCACAATTATATACAGCACGTGGCGGTAATTACAGTAATGTGTATGATAGCTCGAAGGCCTGGTTCCGTCCGCGCAATGACGATGGCAGCTGGCAGGACTGGCCGGAAGATGGACGTATGCGTCAGGGATATGGTACGATTGAAAGCAGTCCCTATCAGCAGGGATGGTTCGTGCCACAGGATGTACCTGGTATGATCGCTTTAATGGGCGGAAAGGAAAAAGTACTGACCGATCTGACTAATTTCTTTGATAAGGCGCCGGAAAATATGATGTGGAATGATTACTACAATCATGCGAATGAGCCGGTGCATCATGTGCCTTTTCTGTTCAATTACCTTGGTACGCCATGGCTGACGCAGAAATGGACACGTGATATCTGCGCACGCGCTTATCATAATTCCGTAGAGGGATTGGTGGGTAATGAGGACGTCGGACAGATGTCCGCCTGGTATGTACTGGCAGCCAGCGGTCTGCATCCGGTATGTCCGGGCAGTAACCGTTATGAGATCACCAGTCCGGTGTTTGATACTATTACATTAAAGCTTGATCCTGTATATGCCAAAGGAAAGCAGTTCAGCATTGTTGCGCGTAACAACAGCGCTACCAATCGTTATATCCAGCAGGCCTGGTTAAATGGTAAACCTTATTCGCATGCGCATATCGATCATGCGGACATTGCCCGCGGAGGCATCCTGCTGCTGGAAATGGGCGCAACGCCCAATAAAGCGTGGGGTATAGAATAAATCCAGATCAACGAATGGCGGTACCGGTGTTGTAGCGTGTCAATACAACAAGGGAGAGCAGCAAGCTGCTTTGTACGCACCGGTACTGCCATGTCGTTACCCAACCCATAAACATGCATGCCGGCGTTATGAAATGAAGTCCACGTTAACCGCTTCTCCCGTTTTTGTTAATTCAAACGGTCATGTATGTATTCCACAGCTTCCTCCTATGCGCCCGTTAAGCGTTGTCAGCAGCGCAGGGCCTTTGCCGGCTTTTCTTTTGTTCAGCTATTCCATCTGTGCGGTTGCTTTTTCCTGTTACTGCTTTTTTCACAGACATCTGCTGCGAATATTTACGCAGATACATTGATCACCGGCCGGGTAACCGGCGAAGGGAATGAACCTTTACCCGGTGCAAACGTCACCTTACGCAGTGCGCCTTCAAAAGGCGTTACCACCCGTCCTGATGGTACATACAGTATACAGGCATCTCTGCAGGATGTACTGGTCGTTACTTTTGTAGGTTATGCGCGTCAGGAGACGGCTATCAATGGCAGACAGCGCGTAGACATTGTTTTGCAGGCCCAGGCGACCAGTCTGGAAAAAGTAGTGGTGGTAGGTTATGGTACGCAGAAAAGAGGAGAGGTGACAGGCGCCATTTCTTCTGTTGATGCCGGTGATATCAAAGACCTGCCGGCTGCCAGTCTGCAACAATCCCTGCAAGGCAAATCCCCCGGTGTACAGATCACCCAGAACTCCGGTTCACCGGGTAAGAACGCGCAGGTCCGCGTCCGGGGATTGACCTCTATCAACAACTCAGACGTACTATATGTTGTAGATGGTGTACCATTAACGGCCAATGGTATCAATGCGATCGATCCTTCGAATATTGCGTCTGTTCAGATATTGAAAGATGCTTCTTCACAGGCGATCTATGGTTCGAGAGGTGCGAATGGCGTCGTGCTGATCGAAACAAAGAAGGGCAGTAAAAACGCGTCTCGTATTTACTTCAATGCGTATGGTGGCGTGCAGCAACTCAGGAAGAAACTCAAGATGCTGGATACACGCGATTTTATCACCCTGAATACGGAGGCATATAAGAATGCGGGACAGGCGTCCCCATGGGGCGATCCTTCTCTATATCCACTGAATACCGACTGGCAGGACGCCATGTTCCGGACGGGGCCTATACAGCGTTATGACCTGGCTTTTGCGGGTGGTAGCGAGAAGCTTACTTACCGCTTAAGTGGTAGCTATTTCAACCAGGATGGCATCATTATCGGTTCTTCATTCAAGCGTGCTTCTTTATCACTTAATTCAACGTTTAAGGCGAATGATAAAGTAGAGGTGGGAGAGAATATCGCTATTGCGAAAAGTACACAGTACCTGGTAGGAGAAGGGGCTACCAGCAGGGTCGATTTATTGTCTGCGCTTAGTATGGACCCTACGGTGCCTTTACGGGATTCTGCGGGCAACTATGTACCGGCCAGGTATTCTGATATCCAGCATCCCATTGCCAGCATCAACAATATTTCCAGCAACCATCCTTACAACAACTGGTCTGTCGTAGGGGCTACTTATCTGCAGGTCAAACCAGTAAAGGGACTGGCTTTGAGGACCAACCTGAGTATTGACCTGAACTTTTTAGATGACAAGGCTTTTGCGCCTTCTTATTATGTTTCTGCGGCGCAGAATAATCCGGTGCCCAATCTTTCGCAGACAAAAGCCGTTGGCTATAGCTGGACATGGGATAATACCGCTACCTACGAACAAAAGATCGGAGAGGACCATGAGATAAAGTTGCTGGCAGGTATTTCCCAGCAACGTTTCAGTTATGATTTTATCAGGGGTAGTAACCAGGGACAACCAGGTAATGATCCTTATCTGCAATACCTCGACGCCGGTACGGCCAATCCTGCTGTAGGCGGTAGTATGGTGCGCTGGAGCCTGCTTTCCTACATAGGCCGTATTAACTACAATTTCAGGGAGAAGTACTTCCTGACCGCTACATTGAGAAGAGATGGTTCTTCCAAGTTTGGCGCTAACAACAAGTACGGTAATTTCCCATCTGCTTCTGTCGGCTGGTCGCTTACAAAAGAGGGCTGGTTTGATAACGTAAAAGCGCTCAATTCACTGATGCTGCGCGCCAGCTGGGGTGTGGTGGGTAATCAGTCCAGTGCCGGTTATTACGACTTCTCTTCCACCATTAACAACTATTACTATGCCTATGGCAATCCGGCCAATGCCGCTTTGACGGCTGAACCGAATGGCTTAGGTAATCCTGATCTGAAATGGGAGCAGGTACGCCAGTGGGATATTGGTCTTGATTTTAGATTATGGGAAGGATTGACTGGTACAGTGGATTATTATAACAAAAAGACAAAGGACATGCTGCTGCGCATCCCTATTCTATTTGAAAGCGGGTTCTCAACAGGGCCATTGACCAATGTCGCTGCTATGTTTAACTCCGGATTTGAGTTTCAACTGGACTATAATCATTCCTTTGGGAATGGCATGCGTCTGAATGCCGGCGTGAATCTCTCCACATTGAAGAATAAAGTACTGAGTTTACAGAACGAAGGTGCGCAGATATTCAGTAGTCCGAATATGACACGTGCCGGACAACGGGTAGCGGAGTTCTACGGATATGTATTTGATGGTATTTTCCAGAACCAGCAGGAGATCGCAAGTCATGCTACACAGCCGAACGCAGCACCCGGTGATATCCGTTTTAAGGACCTGAACAACGACAAGGTGATCAATGATCTTGATCAGACTTACCTGGGATCACCGATCCCGAAAATACAGTATGGCTTTAATGTGGGTGCGGGATATAAAGGTTTTGATCTGAATTTGTCCTTTTTAGGCGTAGCCGGGAATAAGATTTACCAGTCCTATAAATACAACACGAACGGCTTCTTCATTTCTAACTATAATATGGAGCAGGAAACACTCGGAAGATGGCATGGAGAAGGGACAAGTAATACCATTCCCCGTCTGAATGCAAATGACCCTAACTACAATGCACGCGCGTCCAGTTATTATCTCAGCAGTGGGTCTTATCTGCGACTGCGGAATGTGACCCTGGGTTATAACTTCCCGGATAAGCTGATGGAAAGATGGAAGATGAGCGGATTGCGCATATTCGTTTCCGGACAAAACCTGCTCACGTTTACAAAGTATGACGGCTATGATCCTGAGATCGGGATCACTTTCGGGGGTAATGCCGGTACCCTGAATCTGGGACAGGATCAGGTGAACTATCCGCAGCCGAGAGTTATTACTGCCGGTTTGAACCTTACTTTATAATGCTTATCCTACGTTAATCCTACGTTCCTGAACGTAGGATTAACGTAGGATAAGCATTATCTAAACGGCATCTGAACAATGTCACATCGTATCCATTTAAAACGATTGTATGAAATATATTAGTTTTCTTTTAGTCATTACTGCTATATGCAGCTCCTGTTCAAAGTTCCTGGAAGAGGACCCTACAGCGCATCTATCCACTACTACATATTATAAAACTGCTGCTGATGCAGAAGCGGCTATTAATGCTGTTTATGCGGCAGCCAGACCGCAGAATTTCTTTGCACTGGAGACACGTATTGCGGTAGGTGATATTATGTCGGATGATGCGGAAAAAGGAGGCGGAGGCGCTTCCGATGTGGCGGAGATGCAGCAACTGAAGTTATTTGTCGCCAAGCCGGATAATGGTTATGTAGAAGGCGCCTGGCAGGCTAATTTCCATGGTATCTACCTGGCTAATCTCGTATTGGACAGGGTGCCGCCCATTGCCATGAATGTAACAGATAAGCAAAGGATCCTTGGGCAGGCCCGTTTTTTCCGTGCTTATTTTTATCTGCAGCTGATGGAGTTATTCGGCAATGTACCACTCATCACAAAGCCTTTGCAGACAGGCGATTATAATCAGCCGCAGGCGACACCTGCCCAGGTATGGACGCAGATCGAACTGGATGCTGATAGTGCGATTGCCGTATTACCACAGCAAAGCGAACTGACAGCTGATAAGAATGGAAAAGCGACTGTGGGTGCTGCGAAAGCATTGTTACTATATGCATATTTATGGCAGCAGAAATGGGCAGATGCACAAAGGATAGGAGATGAGGTCATCAATTCCGGTCAGTACACCCTGGCGCCGGATTATACAAAGATCTTCACGACGGCAGGGGAGTTTAATACCGGTTCCATTTTCGAGATCAATATGGCGAATGTGCCCGGGAAAAACGTGGGGAGTAATATCAATCTCTGGCAGAATCCCCGGAATACCTGGGGCTATGGATTTGTTTGTCCGACGCAAAACCTGGTGAACAGCTTCGAACCCGGTGATCCGCGGCTAAAAGCGACCGTTATAGCCAATGGCGACGTTCTTTCAGATGGTTCGGTAGCAAATACCACTTCCAGTCAGACAGGGTACTATAATAAGAAATACTGGCTACCCCAGAACGAGGTCCCGTATAATAACGGTGGCGGTGCAGGGGATGGTCCGACCAATGAGCGTATTTACCGCCTGGCGGTAGTCATGTTATGGACGGCTGAAGCAGCGGTGCATAACAGCGATGTTGGTCATGCGATGGACCTGGTCAACAAAGTAAGGGAACGGGCGCGTAAAAGCGGCGGTAATACCGATATGAGTATCCTGCCTGCCTATGGGACCGTGACCCTGGAGAACATTTACCATGAACAGCGGGTAGAAACGGCCCTGGGGGACCATATCCGCTTTTTTGAGCTGGTGCGGACCGGCAAGGCGGCCGGCACATTACCCGGGTATAAAGAAGGTGTACACGATCACCTGCCAATACCATTGAGGGAGATTCAGTTAAGTAACGGACTGCTGCGGCAGAATCCCGGTTATTAATACCCTGTACAGGCACAGGGAGGTCATTTTTGATAAAATCAGGATCCGGATGGCGGTAGGGTTCTTTTGAGGTGTCATTATAAAAATGGGGACATAGATTTTATCACCAAAAACTGAACGCTACCACGTATTACGTTATGAAACTGACCTTCATGTTCGCAGCTTCCCTGGGCCTGTGCATGGGAATTCTTACACTGGTATCCTGCAGTGACAAGAACTTCCTCGATCAGACGGAGACAAGCAACCTGGACGAGAAATCGGTCTTTTCCGACAGTGCCAGGACAGTACAATTCCTTACCAACATTTACATTGACATCGGTTTTACCGAGAATGCCACCCGTTTTGGGAACGGTGGACTGGACGCTGCCTGTGATGAGGCGGAGCCGCAAAAATCGGCTTCTATCACCACCTCTGTCCAGTTTGCCACTGGGACCGTCAACCCTTCCATTATCAGCGGGGATGCCTGGAGCTTGAGTTATACCAACATCCGGCGGGTCAATCTGCTGCTGAAACATCTTCCCGGCACGCCTATTCCTTCCTATATCCGTAATGTAATGGGGGCAGAGGCCCGTTTTCTGCGGGCGTGGTATTATGCCATCCTCCTGAAACATTACGGGGGTATACCGCTGACCGGCGATTCCGTGTATAATGTCACGGACCCGATCCCGGCCACCCGTCATACGTTTAAAGCCTGTGTGGACTACATCGTCTCTGAATGTGACGCTGCTGCCGGCGCATTGCCATTGGAGCGTGTACGTGAGGACTATGGTCGCGCCAGTGGTGGCGCTGCTATGGCCCTGAAGGCAAGGGTGTTGCTGTATGCTGCCAGTCCGCTGTTCAACGGCGGCAACGTAGACCCGCAGAACGCGCTGACCGGTTATACCGACAATGTGCAGGAAAGATGGAAACTGGCCGCAGATGCAGCAGCCGCTGTCATGAATTCCAATGCCTATTCCCTGTATGAGGACAATGCCACTGCACCGGGTTACGGCTTTTATAAAGTGTTTACCCTCCGTGTCAATTCAGAGTATATCCTGGCGAAGATGCAGGGGCTGAACCGCGAACTGGAAACTGCCTGGCAGCCTCCTTCCCGTGGCGGCGCACAGGGTGGATTTCCTTACCAGGAATTCGTGGACGCTTTTGGTATGGCCAATGGTAAACCGATCACCGACCCGGCTTCGGGTTATGCAGCGACTGATCCTTATAAGGACAGGGACCCACGTCTTGCCTATTCTGTAATCCGTGACCAGACGCCATTGATACAGAATAATGGTCTGAAAGAGCCGGTCAATATCTATCTCACTGCAGCTGGTAGTGGCGTAAGCCAGGACGCTGTACTGGCAGGAACACCTACCGGTTATTATACGAAGAAGATGCTGGATGAAAATATCAGCGCCAACTTTATACATGGTAGTCAGCGTTGTTTCCCACTGCTGCGCTATGCGGAAGTACTGTTGAATTTTGCAGAAGCGAGCAATGAGTTTGATGGTCCGACACAAGCCGTTTATGATGCTGTACAGCTAGTACGCAGAAGGGCGGGACTGCTGCCATATGAATTACCTGTCGGACTCTCACGCGATCAGATGCGCGAGGCCATACAGGCAGAAAGAAGGGTGGAACTGGCATTTGAAGGACATCGTTTCTGGGATGTGAGAAGATGGAAGACAGCTGAAACAACGCAGAACAAGACGATGACCGGTATGAAAGTGATACGTAATGGCAACAATGCCACCTATACCGTCTTTTCTGTACGTAAACATAATTTCCGCAAGGCTATGTACCTGTGGGCAATTCCACAAAGTGAAACCGCCAAATCTCCCGAACTGGCGCAAAATCCAAACTGGTAAAACAACCACCATGAAAGTAAGCATCTCCTTTTGTTTACTGATACTGTTGCTCAGTATCAATGCCTGCAAACGGCAGGAAATATCTGTGCCAGAGCAGATAAAAGACATTTCGGGTGAGTGGCGTATCGTCAAAGCCATCCGGAATGGCGTAGAAATTACCACGCTCACAGATTTTACAAAGTTCAGAATACATTTTAAAGAGGGACAGTACAATATTGAAAATCCGATGCCATTTGTCGTGAACAAAAACGGGAGTTATTCACTGGATGATCCTGCGTACCCTTTACGCATCTCGTTCCTGCAAACAGGTACCGATAAGGCGATCAGTACTGGTTTTACCTACCCCGTAGTGAATGGTAAACGCAACATGGTGTTTTCCTTCAGTCCCGGTTGTGCATCCAATACTTATCTGTACACACTTGAAAGAGTGGCTCCCTAACCTGATTCAACACGACACGATATGAAAAAATATATATGGATTATAAGCGGGATGCTGCTGTTCCTGGCAGGCTGCGTGTTCCTTGAAAAAGTAGAGCAACCTGCTGATGCCAGACCTGGCGAAGAGATGACCATTAAGATGGAAACGCGCATCGATGTAGCAGATGGCGGACGCTCCAATGTGCGGCTGATCATTGGTTTCCTGGCGCCAAAGAACTGGCAGGCCGGTGTGAATTCGGCTATCACTTATAGCACTACGACCTATGGTAGCGGCAAAATGGTGGCTGTACCACTGAGCGTAGATGCAGGCGGCGGACAAAACTGGCCGGCAGCCCTGAAGAACCGTTTCGGCATGGGCGGCAACTTTATGGCAGATGACCTGGAATGGGTGGTGTTCTGGACAGAGCAGTCCTATAACGTGCCACAGGGCGTGAAAGAGACGATCAACGTAACGATCAAAACAATGCCTGGTCAGGAGAGCGTGCAGTTTAAAACAGGCTATTTCGTGGGTACCAGTTCAGAAGGGCTCAGCGATGTATTCGGCTCCAACAACGTGTATAAAAGCCGCTTTATGGATTGCTTTACGGTAAGTGATGGCATCAGCGATCTGACCGATTTCTGTAATCCGCAGATCGGCGCGGTAACACCGGGTGTCGCGACAGACAATGACCTGCTGACCATCTCTTTTGATCCGGACGTAGTATCCACCGCTCTCAGCGGAGAAGCGAATATCTATCTATGTGCGAAAGCCTATACCAATACTGGTAAAGTGCTGGACGTATGTGTACAGACTGACCAATCCAAACTGAAGCCTTATACCGGCCGGAAGTCTGCTATTACTTTCTGGCCACGTGCTTATTTCAGCATGCAGGAGGGAGATGTGCTGGAGAAGATTGAATACTTCTTTACGGATGCCAGCGGAGCTACAAAGGTGGGTTTCAGTAATACTGCCAATCCATTCGTCTACACGTTCAAATGCCAGTAAAACATGTCGCATAAAAATTATACAATGGCACTCAATTATATTCAACGATATATCTCTGCGCTTGGCTGTGCGCTATGCCTGCTTTGCGGCAGCGTATACGGGCAACAGTCCGCTGGTATTAACGGCAGACTGATAGATGCTTATGGTCAGCCGCTGGCCAAAGCACTTGTTTATGTAAAAGGAACAGGCGATAGCACGTTTACTGATGCAGCAGGGAAATTCACTTTGCCAGCCGGGCGTAACAGTGTGCTTGTGATGCAATATCCCGGCTATAAACAACTGCAACATACTGTGAAAGACAACACGGTGGTGTTGCGTATGGAAGAAGTTTTTATTCCTAACCCGGAGCATATCCCCGTGTTATATGGAGAGACGTACCGTCGTAGCAGTGTAGGAGCGATCGGCACGGTATATACCAGTCAGTTGTCAGCTACACCGGCTACTTTATATGCCTATGCATTACCGGGACGGCTTGCCGGATTGTATACCCAGCAAACCAGCGGTTTCCGGAATCCTGGTACCGGGAATAACTTTGATGTGGACGAATTTGTAGGGAACATTCCCAGACCGGGTGCACTGGAAGCGAATGACAATTCGGAGATCAATTTATGGTTGCGCGGACAAACACCTGTGACCATCGTAGATGGCGTACAACGTGACGTGTTTTCGATAGACCCGGAGAACATCGAATCGATCTCTGTGCTGAAAGATGGATTGTCTACGATCTTGTTAGGACAACGTAGTTCACGGGGCGTATTACTGGTCACGACCAAACGTGCGCGTGCCGGTAAACCACGTTTATCATTTACGGCGCAGACAGCGATACAGCAGTCGTTAAGTATGCCGAAAGCCTTACCCGCCTGGCAATATGCATATCTCTTGAATGAAGCTTTGCAGAATGACGGTAAGGCGCCTTTATACAAGGAAGCAGATATACGTGCGTTCCGTGATCATTCAGATCCTTATGGGCATCCTGATGTGAACTGGTATGACCAGGTGCTGAGAGATAATGCGCCTTTATCACGATATAACCTGAACATCAACGGTGGTGGCGATGTGGCCTGTTATTCCGTATCACTGAACTATACCGGGCAACAGGGTATCTTCAAATCATCACCAGAAAATAGTTATACGACGAATGCGGGTCTGAAAAGATACCTGATCAATACCGACGTCAATATTGATGTAACCAGCAACCTGAATGTCGGCATGCAGTTATTCGGCCGTTTACAGGAAGGTACACAACCAGGAGCAGGTACCGGTAAGATACTGGGCGATCTGCTTGCTACGCCCAATGCAGCCTATCCTATCAACAATATCAACGGCAGCTGGGGTGGTACAGGCAACCTGACCACCAACCTGCTGTCATCTACTGTCAACAGCGGGTATATCCAGGACAATAGTAAAGACGTGATGGCCAATGTGGACTTACGTTATGACCTGGGTGACTGGCTGCGTGGTCTGTCGCTGAAAGGAAAGGGTAATCTGTCGATCCAGTCCGCGAATGCGATCAACCGTAGCAAACAGGACCTTGTCTATAAAATGAACATTACACAGGGCGATACCACTTATGCAAGATTCGGTCAGGCCGTTACGCAGCACAATGATTTTATCTCTGTTTTTAATGCACAGTATTTCTTCGGACAAATATCATTGAATTATGACCGGCAGTTTGGTGCGCACGGACTGAGCGCAATTGTATTAGCCGACAGAAGACAGACGATCTTCAACTATGACCTTCCAGGTAAAGCAACGAACCTGTCAGCGAAGGCTACGTATAACTATGGCAACCGGTATTTTGCAGAAGCTGCCATCAACAGAAGCGGTTTTAACCGTTATATGCCCGGCAGACAATACGGTACCTTCTACGCAGGCGGCATCGGCTGGGATATCGCCAGGGAAGCATTTATGCAGGACCAATCCGGTTGGCTGAATCAGCTGAAGCTAAGGGCTACGTATGCACAGACAGGGAATGGTATCGATAATTCAGGGTACTATATCTGGCGACAGGATTTCAGCGAGAACAACGGTATAGGCGGTGGTATTTATGAACAGGGTACTGCCCGTTCACCCGGTTCCGGTTTCCAGGAAAATGGACTTGCGAATACAAATATTTCATGGGAGACAGCCCGCAAGATCGATGTAGGCATTGACGTCTCTCTGTTCAGTAACCATTTGCAGGTAACAGGCGATTATTATCATGACCGTTATGCGGACCTTTTACAGATAAGAGGCAAGAGCATTGGTTTATCAGGCGCTGCCTATCCACCGGAAAACATCGGCATCAACCTGTACAAAGGGGGAGAGCTGACGGTGACCTGGCAGTCTGATATCAACGACTTCCATTATTTCATTACTGCGAATAGCAGCATAGAGCAGAGCCGGGTGATCTATATGGATGAACAGCGTCGTGACTATGCATGGAACAAAAGAACAGGGCAGCCGGTAGGTATGCGTTTCGGGTATATAGCAGATGGCTTTTTGCAGTCAGCCGAAGAGGCGGCAGCAGCGCCTATCATTACCGGTTACCAGCCATTACCCGGCGATATCAAATATAAAGACCTGAATGGGGACGGTGCGATCAATCAGTTTGATGAAGCGCCTATCGGCAAATCAAGTCCACGTATTTACTATGGCGTCAGCGCCGGTATTTCCTGGAAAGGACTGGAATTAAGTGCTTTGTTGCAAGGAGTGACCAACCGGACCAACTACGTAGCCAACTTTGCTACAGAGCTTGGGTTCCAGTTCCTCAACTTTACTTACGGACAGGCCTACGAACAGATCACAGGCCGCTGGACACCTGAAACGGCTGGTACTGCCACTTATCCCCGTCTGAGTGCTGACGCAAACTACAACTACAATAAAGCCAGTTCTACTTTCTGGGTGCGCAACGGGAACTATTTCCGTCTGAAGAATGTAAGCATCGCCTATAACCTGCCTTATGTATGGGTACAGCGGCTGAAACTGGGCGGCGTGAAGGTCTTTGCCAATGGTCTGAACTTGTTCACACATGCGGCTTATGACTTTGTTGATCCTGAGGTAGGCGTAGGCGCTTATCCGATCCAACGGGTACTGAATACAGGTCTGAATATTAAGTTCTAGTCAGCCATTTAAATAAAGTAACATGAAGCAATTCCCAACTATATTTCTCCTGGCCGGCTTCCTTATTGCCCTGGTGGCCTGCCAAAAGGATTACGAAGCGGTACCGCTTGAGAAAGTAACGATAGAATATGTTTTTGATAAAGACGATTCGCTGGGTACTTATGCCAATAAGTTCCTGAATACGGTCTATTCCAAGCTACCTGGTGGCTACAACCGCGTAGGCGGTGATCTGCTGGATGCAGCCTCTGATGATGCGATATCCGGTTTTACGGGTACGACCAGCGTGTCTAAACTGGCGACGGGGGCTTATACCTCTTTTGAGACGATCGCGGAGGAAACACCCTGGAACAATGCTTATTCTGCGATCCGCGCAGCGAGCATCTTTGTCTCCAATATCAATATTTCTCCGGTGAAGGATAAGTTGCCCAATGGTAACTCCGTGCGTTATGCCTGGAAGGCGGAAGCGCGGTTTATCAGGGCGCTGTTTTATTTCGAATTAGTAAAGCGTTATGGCGGCGTGCCATTGATGGGAGATGAGGTAAGGGAGTTAGGGGATGATGTGCAGGTGCCACGTAGTTCTTTCGAGGAATGCGTACAGTATATCGTTAGCGAGTGTGATGCGATCAAGGACAGTCTGCGTCCGAACCCGGTTGTAGCACCTGAACTGAACAGTCACCGTGCTACCAGGGGCGCTGCGCTGGCATTGAAAGCAAAGGTACTGTTATATGCAGCGAGTCCGCTGTTTAACGGAGAGAATATCGATGCAGGTAATCCGCTGACCGGTTATACCGGTTATAATAAAGAGCGCTGGAAGCTGGCAGCAGATGCAGCCCGTGCGCTGATCGACGAAAAGACTTTTTCCTTGCTGCCTAATTTCAAGGACATCTTCATTACGCAGAATAACAGTGAGGTCATCTTCTTCCGGCAGGGAGGTAATACAACAGATATTGAATCGACGAACGGCCCTGTTGGTTTTGCACAGGTAGCCCGTGGCCGTACCAATCCGACACAGGAACTGATAGATGCTTTTCCTACAGATGCGGGTCTTCCAGTTACTGACCCTGCATCAGGTTATGATGTGAATGCTCCTTATGCGCATCGTGATCCACGTCTGACCATGAGCATCATTTACAATGGCGCCAGATGGCTGAATACAGAAATACAAACTTATGAAGGCGGTCAGCACAGACCCGGAGGTGTGGAGCCTGGCACAAAGACAGGTTATTATATGCGCAAGTTCATGGGGAATTTCGAGAACGCGACCCAATACAGCAACACCAGTCATGACTGGATACTGTTACGCTATGCTGAAGTACTGCTCAATTTCGCGGAAGCGGAAAACGAATACAATGGTGCTACGGGAGAGGTTTACCAGGTGTTAAAAGACCTGCGTGCACGTGCCGGTATCACACCGGGAGATAATGGCCTGTATGGATTACGTCCGGGTTTGTCACAGGATGAGATGCGTGAGCAGATACGCAATGAGCGACGCATAGAGCTGGCTTTTGAGGAACATCGTTTCTGGGATATCCGTCGCTGGAAGATCGCACAGCAGGTGTATGGTCATCCGCTGCATGGAATGAACATTATCCGGAACGGCGGCGATCTGTCCTATACCGTGGCGGAGGTCTTCAAACCGGTATTCAGTGCACCGAAAATGTACCTGTACCCGATCCCTTACGACGAGGTGGTGAAGAACGATAATATGCGCCAGAATCCCGGATGGTAAGCTTTATTCCTGACATGAAATCAACTGATTAAGATGAGAAATATTTTACTGTTGCTGCTGTTGGTCATTTCCCTGTCTTCGATGGCACAGCAAAAAAGCATAAGCGGTACTGTGAAAGACCTGAATGGCGTATTGCCTGGTGCGGCAGTTGTCGAGAAGGGTGTGCCTACCAATGGGGCTATTACAGATGCTGACGGCCGTTTTAAACTGACCCTGAAGGGGAAGTCGAATGCGGTGATCATAAAGCTGATCGGGTTTACGACCCAGGAGATCAGTGTAACGGGTTTGGTAACACTTGATGTCATCTTACAACCTGCCACGCAGGGGATCGATGAAGTGGTGGTGGTAGGTTTTACGCAGACAAGACGTATTACGAATACCGGTGCGGTAAGTGGTATTACCGGTGCTGAGATCAGGAACGTACCTACTGCCAACGTACAGAACACATTGATGGGTAAGCTACCCGGATTTGTATCACAACAGCGTTCCGGTCAACCGGGAAGAGATGCTTCCGACTTCTTTATCCGTGGTGTGAGTTCGTTGAACAGCGAGGGTAATAAACCGCTGATCATTGTGGATGATATTGAATATTCTTATGACCAGTTGCAGCAGATCAACGTGAATGAAATAGAAAGTATCTCTATTCTGAAAGATGCTTCTACCACTGCGATCTATGGTATCAAGGGCGCCAACGGCGTATTGGTCGTGACGACCCGCAGGGGTAAGAGTGGTCGTCCGCAGGTAAACGTACGCGCAGAATCAGGCTTACAGGCGCCGGTGAAGACACCCAGATTGTTAGATGCTTATAGTACGGGACTACTTGTGAATGAGGCCTACAAGAATGACGGTTTGACGCCACTGTTCACAGATGCCGATCTGGAACTGTTCCGGAACGGGAAAGACCCTTATGGTCATCCTAATATCAACTGGTATGAAACGGTGTTTAAGAAGTTCGCACAGCAGGCGAATACCAACGTCGATATCTCCGGTGGAACAGAAGCCGTGAAATACTTTATCTCCGGTGGATTTTTAACACAGAACGGGCTTGTAAAGGACTTTTCTGATCCCCGGAATGAGGTGAATACGAATTACTTTTTCCGCAGGTATAACTTCCGCTCCAATCTCGATATGCGGGCTAATAAGACGCTGACGCTACGTCTCGATCTGACGGCGCGTTTCGGGGACATTAACGAACCACATGCGGCGAACGTGGTATCGGAAGTTTATAATTTTGAAAAGATACATCCTTATTCAGCGCCTATCATGAACCCGGACGGTAGTTATGCGTTTGCAGTGGATACAAAAGATAAGCTGCCGACTATCAATGCAAGGTTGGCGAACGGTGGTTATACCCGTAGTAAACGCACGGACTTCAATGCCTTATTTGGCGCTACCCAGCAACTGGACTTCCTGACAAAAGGATTGTCTCTGACGGCCCGCGTGGCTTATGCGGGTGTGGAGCAATATTCCAGGAATCTGTTCCGTTCAGCTGATCCGCCGTCTTATCATTATAATCCGGTGGATGGCTCTTATACCCTTGATCCCCGGGGGAATTATCGTTTACAGGCTTATCGCGTGACGGGCAATACGGACCTGTACAGCCGTAACGTGAACACACAGGCATTCATCAATTACGACCGCACCTTTGGCGCGCATACTTTTAACTCACTTATACTGTACAATAAGCAGAGTTATGCGTTTAAATCGGATGTTCCGGCTAATTTCCGCGGACTTTCCTTCAAGGCTGGCTACAACTATCAACAGAAATATCTCATCGATTTTAACGGGGCTTATAATGGTTCTGACCGTTTTCAGGCGAAGAAAAGAAATGGTTTCTTCCCGGCAGTGGGCGTGGGCTGGAATATATCGCAGGAGTCGTTCTTTAAAGAACGTAACCTGCCTTTCAGTCTGCTGAAACTGCGTGGTTCCTATGGTGTAGTAGGGTCAGATGTTACCTCGGGCAACCGTTATCTCTATCGTCAGGAGTATTACTATAGCGGCGGTTATTCCTTCGGGGAGAATGATTCGCAGCAGGGTTCCATCTATGAAGGAGAACTGGGTAATATGGACGTAAGCTGGGAAAAAGCGAAGAAAGCGGATGTGGGGATCGATATGAACCTGTTCAAAGACAAGCTTTCTGTAACGGTGGATTATTTCCATGATATCCGTTATGATCAGCTGGTGAGGAAAGGGTCTGTCCCTGGCATTATTGGTATTGGTTTTAGTCCGACGAACGTGGCCAGAACAAGTAACAAGGGCTTTGACGGACAGATCAACTACCGTGGCAACATCCGCCGTGTCAACTTTACTACGAGTCTGGTATTCCAGCATTTCAAAAACAAGGTATTGTTCAAGGACGAAGCGCAACCGGCTTTCCCCTGGCTGAGAGAAACAGGCCGTCCTATCGATCAGCCATTCGGCTATACTTTTATTGGTTACTATACGCCGGAAGATATTCAGAAGATTCAGGCGAATACACATGATAAGCCAGCGACACCGCTGAGCGAATATCCTATTCAGGCGGGTGACCTGAAATATAAAGACCTCAACAACGATGGTATTATTGACAATAATGACCGCGGACCGATCGGTCGTCCGAACCTGGCGAATACGGTATTGGGTATGACACTAGCGGCCAACTATAAAGGATTTAGTGTGAGCGTACTGTTCCAGGGATCATTTGGTTACAGCTTTAGTGTGGTAGGTACTGGTATCGAAACATTCCAGAGCCAGTTCCAGCCGATCCACCAGGAGAGATGGACACCGGAGAATGCGGATAATGCACAATTCCCCCGTCTGACCAGCAACCCGACCACTGTGAATAGTGCGCGTAGCTATATGTCAGATTTCTGGCTGATCGATGCACGGTATGTACGTCTGAAAACGGTTGATCTCGGGTATCAGTTGCCAAGCCGCTGGTTGCCACAGCGTCTGAACAACGCACGACTGTACCTGAGCGCCTATAACCTGCTGACATGGACAAACTACGATAAATACCAACAGGACCCCGAGGTGTCCAGCAACTCTGCCGGTGATGCGTATATCAATCAGCGCGTTGTCAATCTGGGGGTCCAGATCGGTTTTAAATAAACACAAAGTAACGAGGAAAATTTGCTAAAATGTTCAGAAACAAACGATGGGCGCTGTCAGCGGTCTTAGGGATATTATGCCTGGCAGCAAAGGGACAGGAAAAGATCATGACCTTAAACAGCAGCAATGCGGCCGTGACCTGGAAGGTAAAGGCGGCAGCGGAGCTGGGACAAACAACGGATATTCATACCAACGCTTATAATGACGGGAATTGGGTGAAAGGTATCGTACCAGGGACCGTATTTGGGTCATTTGTAGCTGCCGGACTGGAGAAAGACCCCAATTATGCGGATAATATTTACCAGGTAGATAAAGCGAAGTATGACCGGGATTTCTGGTATCGCAGCACCTTTACCTTTTCCCGGCGTAAGGCAGGGGAGCAGCAATGGCTGAACTTTGAAGGCGTCAACCGGAAAGCGGAAGTCTTCCTGAATGGCCATAGGCTGGGCTTACTGGACGGATTTATGGACAGGGGGCACTTTGATGTGACGGGTATCTTACGCTATGATCAGCCGAATGTACTGGCTTTGCTGGTCAGCTGGCCCGGTACGCCTATCGTGAATTATTCGAGCCCGACGTACATCTCCAGCGCTAGCTGGGACTGGATGCCTTATGTACCCGGACTGAACATGGGTATTACGGATGATGTATACATTACCGGCTTCGGGGCAGTCACTATCCAGGACCCATGGGTACGTACCAGTACCGCCGATAGCTTACTTGCTAAACTGAGTGTTTCGATGGAGTTGGATAATCATTCCACACAGGCGCAGGAAGGTACCATTTTCGGCACTATTCAGCCCGGTAATATCCGTTTCTCCAAAAACGTAAAGCTATCTGCCGGACAGACGGAACAGGTCTCCTTTCAGCCGGAAATAGCCCATCCTGAGCTTTGGTGGCCGAATGGGTATGGTAGTCAGCCGTTATATACCTGTGAACTCCAATTCACCGTAAAAGACAGTGTTTCTGACAGCCGCAAAGTGACCTTCGGTGTAAGACGTTTCAGTTATGATACGACCGGTGGTGTGTTGCATATACATATCAACGGACAGCCGGTCTTTATCAAGGGCGGTAACTGGGGGATGTCGGAGTATCTCTTACGTTGCCGGGGCAGCGAGTATGATACGAAGCTAAAGCTGCACAAGGAGATGAACTTTAATATGGTGCGCAACTGGATAGGAAGTACGACAGATGAAGAATTCTACGAGGCCTGTGATAGATACGGCTTGCTGGTATGGGATGATTTCTGGTTGAACTCACATCCGAATCTGCCGAAAGATATCTTCGCTTTCAACAAGAATGCGGTAGAGAAGATCAAGCGGTTGCGTAATCATGCGAGTATAGCGGTATGGTGTGGCGATAATGAAGGGTATCCTTTACCACCGCTGAATAACTGGTTGAAAGAGGACGTCGGCACGTTTGACGGCAATGACCGTTTGTATCAGGCAAACTCGCATTCCGATGGGCTGACGGGTAGTGGTCCGTGGACGAACTTTGCGCCTGCCTGGTATTTTACCAGATTTCCCGGTGGATTTGGCGGTACGCCAGGATGGGGACTCCGTACAGAGATCGGTACGGCGGTGTTCCCTTCTTTTGAAAGCTTTAAACAGTTTATGCCGGATAGCAGCTGGTGGCCGCGTAATAGAATGTGGGATATGCACTTCTTTGGTCCGTCGGCAGCTAATGCCGGTCCGGACAGATATGATGAAGCAATTAATAAAGGATACGGTACTGCCAGTGGTATTGAAGACTATTGCCGCAAGGCGCAACTGGTGAATATAGAAGTCAATAAGGCGATGTATGAGGGTTGGTTACATAATATGTGGAATGATGCTTCGGGTATCATGACCTGGATGAGTCAGTCCGCTTATCCGAGCATGGTATGGCAGACTTATGACTACTACTATGACCTGACAGGTGCTTACTGGGGTGTAAAAAAGGCTTGTGAACCATTGCATATTCAATGGAGTGCGGCTGATAATTCCGTGAAGGTGGTGAACACAACATTACAGGATTATACTGATATGAAGGCAGAGGCGATTGTCTATAATATGGATGGAACGGTTGCTAAACAGATCGGTCAGACGGCGACTATCCGTGCTACTGCGAACAATACAACGTCTTGCTTTGATCTGAACTTTAATGCGGATAATCTGGCGTTTAAAAAATCAGTAGTTGCTTCCTCTTCTTCTCCGGAGAGTGCCGGCGCGATTGCTGTCGTGGATGGTAGTGTGGGTTCCCGCTGGAGCAGTAATTATAACGATAATGAGTGGATCTATGTGGACCTGGGCGTTGCACAGGAGATCAATCATGTCGTATTGGTATGGGAGGATGCCCATGCGGCGGCTTATAGTTTACAAGTCTCTGACGATGCACAATCCTGGAAAGACGTCTATCAGACAGCAACCGGTAAAGGTGGCACGGAAACCATTTCTTTACAGGCCATAAAAGCACGGTATGTAAGAATGCAGGGACGTAAACGGGCATCACAGTGGGGCTATTCTTTGTATGAGTTTGAGGTATATGGTAAACGTAGCGCGACGCTTTCAGATGTACAATTTATACGTTTGCGACTGAGTGACGCGAATGGCAATCTGCGATCTGATAATTTCTATTGGAGAGGTAACCGGAATGGCGATTATACGGCGTTGAACAAACTGCCGGCTGTACAGCTGAAGGTGAATTCGAAGGCGGTGCAGGTGAATGATAGCACCCGTATTACGGCGATTGTGAGCAATCCTGTTAATGCCGCAGGACCTGCATTTGCGGTATGTGTGCAACTGGTAAGGGCAGATAACAATGAGCGGGTATTGCCGGTGGTGATGAGTGATAACTATTTCACGTTGCTGAAAGGCGAAAGTAAGCCGCTGGAGATCACTTTTGAGAGGCAATTGCTGGAGGATGGAAAGTATAAACTGATCGTCACACCTTATAACCATAAATAGCTGGTCTTTTGTTCCATTGCATCAAAGCTTCTCCTTAGGGGGAAGCTTTGATTTGTTTTGCGAGGTTGCCAAGGAGTTTTAATTTACGTTTGATGTCTTCAGACCAGCTTAATCCTATAGAAAGGCGCATACAGTTCTCAAACTGGTCCTGTAAAGAAAACATCCGACCGGGAGCAATACTTATTTGCTGTTTCATGGCCAGGTCGAACAGTTCCGCTGTGTTAATCCCTTTGTCGAACTCCACCCATATAGAGAGCCCACCCTGTGGCCTGCTGGTTTTTGTTCCCTCCGGGAAGTATGCTGCAATGTTTTCTGTATACTGCTGATAATTGTAGTGTAGTATCCTTCTGAATTTCCGGAGATGATTTTCGTAATGACCACTGGTGAGAAAATTAGCGACTGCCTCTTGTGTAATAGCGGGAGCAGAGATCGCGTGCACCAGTTTCAGCTTCAGTATTTTGTCTTTGAATTTCCCTGGTGCTACCCATCCCACACGGTACCCGGGTGCGAGTGTTTTAGAGACGGAGCTGCACCATAGCACTATTCCTTCTGTGTCAAACGCTTTACAGCAGGTGGGTCTGTGTCCGCTGAAATAGAGGTCGCCATAGATATCGTCTTCGATGAGCGGTACTTTATGTCTGGCAAGGAGTGCAACGATCGCTTTCTTGTTTTCTTCCGGCATATAACTACCAAGAGGCGTATTGAAATTCGGCACCAGTAAGCAGAGGTCGATTTTGCTGACGACCTTTTTCAGTGCGGCGATCTCGATACCTGTGGCAGGGTGTGTCGGCAGTTCCAGGACTTTCAGGCCCAGGCTTTTAGCCAGTTGGAGCGTGCCGGGATAACAGGGACTTTCCATAGCGATGGTGTCTCCGGGTTTTGCCAGCGCCATCATACAGAAGGAGAGGGCATTCATACCGCCGGCGGTGGTGATGAGGTCATCGTGCTGCAGGTTACCACCCCAATAGATGGAACGGGCGGCAATTGCTCTTCTCAGTTTCTCATTGCCTTGTAGGGTTTCGTAAGCGGTACCACCATCAGCGAGGTTCCTTGTTGCGTTGATCAGTTCTTTGCTGAGTTTTGCTAACTGGAGTAGTTCATTTGCCGGTACGCCTACGGAGAAGCGCGTTAATGCTGTATTGCCGATATTGGCATAGACCCTGCTGATTAGTTCTTCCGGTTCTTTGTTACTGATCCTTCCGGAGGGATTGCTGATATCAGGCAGGGGGAGCCTGCGGAGGGGCTGCTGACATACATAGTACCCTGATTGCGGAATGGATTCGATCAGTGACTGGGCTTCCAGTTCGAGGAATATCCTTTTCGCTGTATTCATACTGATACCATATTCCTGGCAGAGGTTCCTGACAGAAGGGAGGCGGTCTCCCGGTTTCAGTACCTGTTTCTTTATCAGTTCGCCGAGCTTATTGGATATCTCTATGTATAAGAAATCATTTTTCATGTAGTATGCTAACTGTGTCCATAAAGATAGTCCAAACTGAGACTGTATTCATTTAATGCTCCGCTATACTTTTGTAGAAACAAACAGTTATTATGTCAGCGATCATTATCAGGACTGGAAAGGAAAATATGGATGTGCAGCTGGTACACCGTTTTCTGTCGGAAGACTCTTACTGGGCAAAAGGCATCTCTTATACGTTTGTGGAACAGTCACTGGCGAATTCATTTTGTGTCGGTGCTTTTATCGGGGACCGGCAGGTAGGCTTTGGCCGTGTGATCACGGATTATTATACCTTCGGATGGTTCGCGGATATATTTGTATTGCCGGAATACCGTGGACGGGGGATTTCCAAAGAAATGGTGGGGCATATTATGGAGTTGCCATGGTCGAAGCGGCTAAGGAGAAAGATGTTAAATACGAGTGATGCGCATGGGTTGTACCGGCAGTTTGACTTTAAAGACCTTAAATATCCTGGTAATGTACTGGAGGTGCATCAGCCGGATATTCATTTACAGGTGAGGGAGTAGTGTGTATCTATTACTTTTGCGTTGGCTTACTTAAGGTGTTTCTGTATCTTTATCGTTATGAAATCGCTATTGATCCTGCTTTTTATTGCAGGGATATCCCATTCGCAGCCTAAGGAAGTTTATATATGCCGCTCGGGCAGCAGTTACGCTTATCACATTAAATTATGTCAGGGGTTGCGTAATTGCACGCATCGGATAGACACTGTTACGGTAAGAGAAGCTATTGCTAATGGGCATAAAAAGCCCTGTGGGTATTGTTACAGAAATTAAGGCGACTATATACGCAACAGGCCTCCTGTACAATAAAGGAGGCCTGTTATCTTTTATTGGTTATTACCTGGAGCTACAGTGTAGACATATCAATGACAAAGCGGTATTTCACGTCTCCTTTGGACATTCTGTCAAATGCTGCGTGAATGTCTTTCATGTCGATCAGTTCAACGTCTGCCACTATGTTATGTTCCGCGCAGAAGTCCAGCATTTCCTGTGTTTCGGGTAAACCGCCACTAGCAGAGCCTACTACGCTCTTTCGTCCCAGCTGGAACATACCAACACTTTTAATTGTGAAGCCTGCAGGTGGGATACCTACTACGATATGCACGCCATTCAGTCTTAACAGTGATAGGTAGAAATCAAAGTCATGTTCTGCGCTTACAGTATCGATGATAAAGTCAAAGGAGGCTTTTACTTTTTCTACTTCTTCTGCGTTGCTGGTTACCACGAAATGATGTGCGCCCAGCTTTTTGGCGTCGCTGGCTTTGTGGGGAGAGGTGCTGAGGATGGTCACTTCTGCGCCGAGTGCTATGCCGAACTTCACGGCCATATGTCCAAGTCCACCCAGGCCGAGTACTGCCACTTTGTGGCCTTTACCCACCTTCCAGTGTTTCATGGGAGAGTAGGTAGTAATGCCAGCGCACAATAGCGGCGCTGCTGCTGCAAGGTCCAGTTTTTCGGAGATACGTGATGTAAAGGATTCATCGGTTACGATGGTATTGGCGTATCCGCCGTAGGTCGGGAGATTATCTCTGTATCTGTCGATACCGTTATAGGTAGGAATAACGCCGTTCTCACAGTATACTTCCAGTCCGTCTTCACAGTGACTGCATTTTCCGCAGGAGTTGGCCAGTGTACCCACGCCTGCAAGATCACCCGGTTTGAAGTTTTTCACGTGTTCGCCGACTTTCACAACGCGGCCGACGATCTCATGTCCAGGTACCATCGGGAAGATACCGGGAAACCATTCATTGTTGATCTGTGCCAGATCAGAATGGCAGACGCCGCAATATAAAATGTCGATCTGTACATCATGTGGTCCTACATCTCTTCTTTCAAAGTCCCATGGTGCTAATGTTGCGTTGGCGCTTTGCGCCGCATAACCTTTTGCTGCTAACATGTTGTATTGTTTTAGAAGCGCTAAATTATGCGTAGCTTTTACCGGGAACTTGGTACAATCAAAGCAAAAGTTATTAAAATCAAATAAAGCAGAAGCAGCTGTTTATTGTTTGTTGGCGGTCCTGAATGACTTAGGCGGTAGTTTTTCGACGCGTTTGAAGAAGTTGATAAAGTTGGATAGTTCTTCAAAACCCAGGCACCAGGCTATTTCCGCGATACTCCATTCGGTGTGTAGCAATAGTGATTTGGCTTCCTGGTATATCCTTTCGGCGATCAGCTGGGAGGTAGTCCTGCCGGTTGTTTCTTTCAACGCACGGTTGAGATGGTTCACATGGACAGACAGGTGATCTGCGAAGTCAGCGGGACGACGCACTTCCATCTGCTGTAACGTTGACTCGATCGGGAATTGTCTTTCCAGCAGTTCCGTAAAGAGAGAGGCGATCCGCCGGGAACCACTGGCATCTGTGATCTTCAGCGTTTCTGCAGGTTGTAATCTCAGGGCGGCGTGGATCAGTTCCAGTACTTTCGTACGGAGGACGTCATATTTATAGGGGAAGTCCGTTTTAATCTCCTGTTGCATGTCCAGAAATATCTTTTCGAAGGCGGCAAACTGTGTTGCTGTCAGTTCGAATAAGGGATAGTTACCTGGCTTAAAAACAGGGTATGTCTTTATCATTCCGAACTGGTCTATAAAAGCTTCCGTGAATACACAGAAGAAGCTGGTATGATTACTGCCGACGAGTTCCCAGGAGTAGGGGATGTTCGGGTTGGAGAAGAGTAATGCGTACTTATCAAATTCAATGTTCTTATCGGCATAGAACAATCTGGTGTTGCCTTTCAGCAGACTTATTTTATACAGGCCTTTCCGGGTATACGACTCACAATCGAACCGCTCATCGTTATCATGGTTGATAAAAAACACGTTGAAGCGGCCGATCTCTTTTCTGAAGGAGTCGGGTATCGTTTCGATCGCAGCTTTATAGTTTAACTGTTTTTGTTTGTTGCCCATATTATTCAAAGCTACGTTATCCGGCGGGGACTGGATTGGTAAAATCAAATAAGAATGACGGGCCGGATTTATTTGTCGGACAGCTGAACATTCTCCTTCACATCAGCGTTATACCTTTCTGTGAATACAAAATCTACGGTATGTTCGAGCATCCCTTTTCCTTTGATGGCCGTATTGGCCGCCCTGAATATGCGATTGCCTATGTAGCTTACATGGCTTTATTTATCTCTATCAGCTCAGGTATAATAGAATCCGGTTCCTGGCTATCCCTGATACAGCTACCGATGTTATGGATACTGCTCGCACAGGGTGCTAAACGTTGTCATGATCTGAATAGGAACGGTTACTGGCAGCTTATTCCTTTTTATGTATTATGGTTGCTTTTCAAGGAAGGGAATGCTTTACCCAATCAATATGGTTATCCTGATTCGCATCCGGATGATGTGTCAGCCGCTGAGCTGAATGAGCAGATAGATTCTATTGGCGAAAGTCCTGTGAAGAAACAATTATGAGTAAACAGTTCCCCGACAAGCTTACGACAGCCGTTATTGTTACCAAATGGGTCATGCACCGGTATGAGCCTATTCTATTTGTGTTTCATCATGAAGATGATGGTATGTGGGAGTTTACGGGTAAGACACAGGGAGTCGAGGATGAGGACTATAATATAATAGGATTGGGGCAGGCTATATCCCTTGAACCTGATTTACTTGACATTGCCGATCTGCCGCTTGGATATAAGGCCGTTCGCAGGTCGGCACGCGCGCCCTGGCAGATCAGTCGTCTTCCGGGAGAAGATATGCATCAGCGATAGTCCTGACGCACAGCAATTAAATTAATGGTAATGCATTGCATCATGAAAAACTTATTTTTGATCCTGGGGATCACTTTTTTTTCGGCAAACACTTTTGCGCAAAGACAAATGAAAAATATAGAAGACCTGATCAATACAAAAGAACCGGGATGGGACCTGGTACAGGAATGGATAGGTAAAGCGAAAAATAAGGTAGAAATCCTGCCTTGTGATACGGCAAAGGCAAAAGCGGCCCTATACCAGACACAGGTGACCACACGGTCGCCTATGGGTGCAATTATATATGCTACAGGTGGTTTGCTGATCGATCACGGCTGGATACGGATATTGGGTTCCGGACATGCACGTCTGAACAGATCATTACCTGAGTGGAATCTTGGTAAGTCATATAAAGAAACAGGAGATGTGCCGCAATTCCTCCTGATTGCGGATGATGCAGCGGGTGGCTTCTTTGCTGTGAATGGTGGCGCGCTGGGGCCTGATCCTGGTAAGGTGTATTATCTCGCGCCTGATAATCTGGAGTGGGAGGCGCTCGACCTGACTTATAGCGATTTTCTGTCCTTTTGTTTCAACGGTGATTTAACTGATTTTTATAACTCGCTGAGATGGAATCAATGGGAGGCGGACGTAGCGAAACTGGATGGGAATGAAACTTATAATTTTGTACCGATGTTGTTTACGGAAGAGGGAAAGGATATCAATAAGGTGTCGAGGAAGGCTGTTCCTGTGCAGGAGCAGTATGAAGCGAATATGAGCTTCAGAGAACAACTGGGCATCGGGAAATGATAGTAATAAAGCCGGTTCGGGGTAAACACCGGATTTATCATGTATATATTTTCGGCGTTTACCCCTGCTGAACGAGGAACAGGATTACAATGAATTCCGTAATATCAGCCTGAACGGATTCTTTACGCGGCCTAATTTTTTATCCTTAATCATCAGTGCTGCTGCCGCTCCCATCTCTTCATGGTCTGTAGAAATGACGGTGATCCCGTCCAGTAATATCTCCTTCAGGAGCGTCTCGTTATAAGAAACGATCCCTACGTCTTCTCCGATCTTCAGCTGATCATTCCGGCAAATCTTGACCAGGTTCACCAGGTCTGTTTCTTCGATAATAATATAGGCTTGTCCCTGTGTTACCGGCGTATGCATTTCAATACCCTCTATAATGGAGAAGTTAAAATCCTGCATACGGCAGAAATACCTGAACCCTTTTTCGATCTCAGGAGGATAGGGGGTGAACCCGGGATTTACAAAGACAAGACTGGTATATTTTTTCAAAGCGGGTAAGGCTTCATGTAATGCCTCGTAAATATCTTTTTCAAAGTTCTGAAAAACGATACCGTATTGCCCTTTCAGTTCCTGGGCGTCTTTGTCCAGCAGGATCAATTGTGCGGGTGGTATCTTTTTCAGTATTTCCAGTACTTTTTCCGGTTGCTCATAAAAATGGGGCATGATGACATAATAGTCATAGTCCCCCAAATGATTACTGATCAGGTTCTCAAAGAGCGCGACACTATGGTGATGGATATGCAGGTCTACAAATACATTGTCTCCCAATGTCTTTACAAAGGCGTTATAGACCTGTTTTTTATAATTGCTTATTTTGTTGAACAGCAGCAAGACGCGCAAAGGGATCGCAATATCGGTCCGGTTGATGAAATAACCCTTTCCCTTTACGGAGATGATGACCTTCTTGTCTCTCAGTTCCTTGTATGCTTTTTCCACGGTACCTCTGGAAAGGAGGTATTGTTCACTCAGTTCATTGATAGAGGGTATTTGCTGGTCGCGGGTTAACAGACCGTCGCGTACGGCGGCCATAATGGACTCCGCGATCTGGATGTAAACGGGAATTTTGCTATTTGTATCGATCTGCAAGTCTTTCATTCCGGGAAAATAGCAAAGAATTGGGAAATGAGAGCAATGTAATGCTACCTAATGCAATTGCGCACAGCACTAATATTGGTCTGCCATTCCATTCGCCGACCGTATTGCTCATGAACATAGAAATTACGGGTAATCCTATACCGCCGCCTATAAAATACGCTGTGGTGGTCAGACTGCCACTAACGCCCAGTTGTTCAGTGGGTACTTTCTCCATAGCGATAACGGAATATCCTGTAAAACAGAGCGTCATGCCCACACCGGCGATGAGGGAACCACCTGCTAACAGAAAGAAAAGGCTGTGATATTGTACAGCTGCTACAAGAGAGAGCGTTCCGGCAAGCATGGACGCTGCGCCGAAGATGGCAATCGTTTTGGCCGGTATTCTCCTGGATAATACGGGCAGGCCAAAGCGCCCTATCAGGATAGATAAAATATTGAATGGCATCATGATAAATCCTGATTCAGCGGCAGAAAAATGGAAGTTCTGCTGTATAAGGAAGCTCATAATGAAGAGATACCCCGTAAAAAGGGCGCCCAACAGGATGAAAAGCGTGTTTCCTTTTCTCAGGGAAGGCAGGGCCAGTACTTTCAGGTCTAAAAGCGGTATTGGCTGCGTTTTAAGGCGTTTATACAGGTATAACGTAGTCAGGACAAGCAGCAAGAAGAATCCGGCGATTTTCAGCCTGTTTTCGACAGGTTTTGATAATAGTTCGGTAGCCCAGGTAAGGGAGAGCATTGCTACGACCAATGCAATAGCCGCGGGAATATCGGGTAGTTCGCTTTTAGATTTTATGTCCTTTTCCAGGTACAGATAAGCGATCACGATGATTATCAGCAGGATCGGTACATTGATGAGAAAGACCCATGACCAGCCAAGATAACTGGCAATAATACCGCCGACGGACAGTCCCGCAGCCGAACCTGTAGCCGCAAAGGAACCAAATATCCCGATGGCCCTGCTACGTTCCTGGGACTCAGTAAAATAATAATTGACGATGGAGAATGCGGAGGGCATGATCAATGCGGCGCCCAGTCCCTGTAATGTCCTGAAGAGTAAGAGGGCGTGGTAAGTCTGTGATAGGCCGGCGCCCAGGGAGGTCAGCAGGAATATTACAGCGCCCCAGAGAAAGACCGTTTTCCGGCCTATGAAGTCTGATAGTTTACCCCCAAGGATGAGAAAACACCCATAAATCAGGACATATACGCTCTGAAGTTTATAGCTTGAATCATTTGTTAATCCCAGGTCCTTTTCAATCTTTGGCAGCGCCAGATTAATGATCGCGATATCCAGTGCTTCTACAAAAATGCCCATAGAGGCAATGACCAGTATCAATTTTTTATTCAACAACTTCATACTGCAAAAGTATAAATGACATTTCAATTGATTTGTCATTTTGATTATTTTGGTACAAATGGTCGTTGTTGTTGCCTGAAAATAGTGATTTGTGCTATTTTAGACTATAAATTGATATAATAGCAGGACAATTGCCTGCCGACTGGTATAAAAACGGTCATTTTATAAGATCATCCGTCAATAACGACTTCATCGATCTCACCATCATGGAAGTATACCACGATCTCATGACCTTTACCTTTTGTGGTGTCAAAAGAGATCGACCAGATGGAGCGTTCCTGGTTGAAACGGGGGATTTCCAGAAATACAGGCGTGAATTCCTGTTTGAAGTGCCTTATTGTAAAGTCTTTTTCCCAGTGACGGAATTCTGTTTCGATCGCTGTCTGTATTTGTGGAATATACTTGTCATAGTCCTTCTGGAGTGCAACGTAAAATTGCTGCTGTTCTTCCTCCGGACCGGGCAGATTACCCTCTACGTGTATTTCAATGTTGCCGTTGGATGGTTTGAAGAACGTATAGCCCTCAAAGAAATTCATGGCTTTATCCCTGGTATTTACGAAGCGTAGCTCTCCGAAAATCGCGTCATTCACAATAACAGGTTTTTTAAAGAAGAAGTCGAATAATCCCATGGGGTAAAATTACGGAAGTTGTAACATTTCATGCGCTTCTTTCGGGAAATAGCTGAATGATAATATATTTGGGAGACATAAAGAAAAACAGGAAGGACCATGTCACACATGATAACTGCTATTATTCTGAAAGGTGCGTATAAACCAGAGGAACTTACTTACTTTGACCTTCGGCCCGTACCGCTGAATAAAGAGCTGACACTGTTTCATATTGACGCTACCTATAGCGCCTACTGGCAATTCTATCTGGGGACTAAGGGGGAGCTACCGCTTGCCCGCCGTCCTTCTCTTCCGTTTCCCAGAGAAATAGTGCTGGCGCAGATTGTAGGCCGTATATCCGTTTCTTCCTTACCTCATTTTGCTATTATTGCTACCGACTATTTTGGGGGCATCGGCACACAGCATGCCAATGTTTTTATTGGCAGTGAAAATGCCGATCCTGAAATGGAGAAAATTAATCAGGCCCTGCGGTTCCTTGGTGTAGTGGCCGAACGAGGGAAAGATGAATTTGATACTGTTGGACTATCTAATATCCGTAGTATGCCGGAATATCTGGAAAAATACTGGGACCTGGCAGAGGAATATGACCTTGATTACTGATGCATCTGTGTCCACAGCATTCCATATCGCATACTCGCGGACATAGCGTCTTTACTTCTTACCTAACGCCGTTCCATTCAGCCAGACGTTCTCATATCAGGATAACTAACAACAGATTTGTCATGTATAGTAAGTTAACCGGTGCTTGAATATAAGGCATCGGGAGCCTTTAACAGCATGTTTTTCGCTACTATCTTTTTGTGTGTTGTAAGTTAGCTGATTAGGTGTCTGATTGACAAATGTAGATTGAAGGGATGTATACAGATTACTGTAATTGCTACCATGATTATTGTTCAGGGAGACTGGTATGCACCGCATCTGATGGCATGGGTAAATAACTGCTATTTATTAAACATGGTCCTTTATTCTGTAGGCACAGCGTCTTGCACCTGCGAGGATATGGTCCACTCTTTCGACAGATACCTTATCCCCTAATACTGCCCTGAATGTGTCCAGTTCCGATTTACAGAAACCCATACATGCTGTAGCGGCAGCACAGATCGGACAGTGATTCTCTATCAGCAGATATCCTTCTTCATCTTTTATATAGGTGGCCATATAACCCTCATTGTCCCTGATACGGGCTAGTCCGCCGATCCTTCCTTCCAGGTCTGACACATTTGCCAGTTCTTTCAGGTATTTCTCCTTTCCGTCCCGGCCATTGGCCTCAATGACTTCCAGCAGGGCATTTTCACCCAAAGTATCCCGCATCTTCAGGATGAGCTTTACGGTGAGGTCGGCATGAGCGTCCGGGAAACGGGCATGTCCTAGTGAGGTCAGTGACCATACCTGTTGTGGCCGTCCTTTGCCTTTGGACTCGCTCCTTGTTTCTACCAGCCCCTCATTTGCTAGTTTAATTAACTGAAAACGAGCTCCTTCCGTTGTGATGTTAAGGTCTTTTGCCAGTTCGATCAATGGCAGGGGACCTTTTGTCTTCAGAATCCAGACCGCTCTCTCATTATCCGGTAGTGTCATTTTCATAAAAAACAAAGTAAATATTTGGTAAATGCAAATATAGAAAAAATCAATGCGCTAATAATCATAATAAACCAAGTGTTTATTTGGTTTAATAGTTTCTTTGTCTACTTTTGTAGTATAAATCATCATAAACATGGCTATTCATTCACTACCATCGCTTCCATATGCATATAATGCGCTGGAACCCGTTTTCGATACCCGGACCATGACCATACATCATTCCAGACACCATCAGGCGTACGTTGACAATCTGAACAAAGCCCTGGCAGATACGCCGTATGCGCCCCTATCGCTGGAAGAGTTGTTCGTTATTATCAAAGACCTGCCCGTGGCGATCCGTAACAATGGGGGCGGACATTATAACCACAGTCTTTTCTGGACTTTACTGTCTCCGCCTACACTAACTGATGTATCGCTGGAAGAGGCCAAAAAGATGAAGGAGCTGGATTTTCCTGCCATCCTGGGCAAGAAGCCGGATGACAGACAACCAGTTGGGGAACTGGCAGTTGCTATCAACGAGGAATTCGGTTCTTTTGAGCAGTTCAAAACGAAGTTCACCGAAGCAGCGACCACACGTTTTGGTTCCGGCTGGGCATGGCTGATCTGGTCATCTGAAGAGAAGAAATTAAAGATTACTTCTACTGCGAATCAGGATAATCCTTTAATGAAATTACCTGATATCGTTCCCGGCGAACCCTTATTAGGACTGGATGTATGGGAGCACGCCTATTATCTGCATTACGAGAACAAACGCCCGGATTATATCGCCGGTTTTTGGAAACTTGTCAACTGGGATGTCGCTAACGAGCGTTATCAGAAAGCCAGAATAACCCACCTTTCCAGCAGGTATTGATCGCTAAGTATCAGTACTATTTTTCCCTTCAGATACAGGTTTAACATTTAAACGCCGCAAAAAAATAAAAATGCGGCATGGGATTGTCATGCCTGCTTGACGGGTATCGGATCAACTATTAAACATTTACGAAATGACCAATCATATAAAGGCCGGGAGACAGCCATCTCCCGGCACTGGCGGCGCTTTGTGCCTAACAGGCAGCTTCCCCGCTATGTATATTATTCCTGTTGCGCTTTCTTTATTGTTGCTGGGAGCATGCGGACAGGCCGAAAATGGATACGCACATAACGGTCCGCAGGAGTATCCTATCTATACGGTACAACAAGCGCCAACAACGCTCAAAGTACAATATCCGGCCTCTCTTGAAGGCCAGCAGAACATTGAGATCAGACCAAAGATCGATGGTTATATCCGCGAGATATTAGTAGATGAAGGAGCGGTCGTTAAAAAAGGACAGACGCTGTTCGTGATCGATGCGCCACAATATGAACAGGAAGTCAGGACCGCTACTGCCGCTATTCAAAGTGCAGAAGCAGAGGTCAGTGCTGCTAAGTTACAGGTAAGCAATCTGACGCCGCTGGTGAAGAAGGAGATCATTACGGCTACCGCGCTGGAAGCTGCGCAGTACAATCTGAAAGCAAAAGAGGCCGTTCTTTCACAAGCAAAGGCAAGTCTGGCGAATGCCCATACCAATATTGGCTATACGCGTATCGTGAGTCCGGTAGACGGTGTTGTCGGCGCTATCCCCAATAAGATCGGTAGTCTGGTAAGTCCTTCGGCTCCGCAGGCCCTGACAATGGTGTCGAATATCCGCAATATCTACGCTTATTTTTCTTTTGATGAAAAAGAGTTCCTGGCGTTTACTGCTAAATATAAGGGACAAACCATACAGGAGAAACTACAGCAAATGCCGGCGGTAAATCTGGTGCTTCCTGACGGGACGAATTACCCGGAACAGGGGCATGTGGAGACAGTAAATGGGATGATCGACAGATCGACCGGGGCAATCAGTTTCCGGGCCACGTTCCCCAATCCAACGGGTATTATCCGTAGTGGTGGCAGCGCTACCCTTGAAATTCCAATGAACCTTTCTTCCGCATTATTGCTGCCACAGAAAGCTACTTTCGAAATGCAGGGCAGGAAAATGGTGTATGTCGTAGCGGCGGATGGTATGGTAAAAAGTCGCGAGGTGCATGTGATGGATATAGGCACCGGCGACAGCTATGTGGTCGAAAGCGGATTACAGGCAGGCGATAAGGTGGTCGCCGAAGGTATGGGTAATCTGAAGGATAGTCTGCTGATCAAACCTGTTCCCGCAAAACCACTCGCACAGCAATAACATCCATCTACCGGCAAATTATATCTATGCTCTCCCGTGACCTGTCGTCACGTGGGGGACGGGCATCGCTTTGTCTTCAATCTATCAATTATGCTAAAGAAATTTATCGAAAAACCGGTATTGTCAACAGTGATCTCTGTGATCATTGTGATACTTGGTCTGCTGGGACTCCTGTCCCTGCCGATCTCTCAGTATCCGGAAATTGCGCCACCTACCGTAGAAGTAAAGGCGGCCTTCCAGGGCGCTAATGCTGATGTGGTAATGAATTCGGTGATCGTTCCATTGGAGGAACAGATCAATGGGGTGGAGAATATGAGTTACATGACCTCTACTGCCGGTAATGATGGCAGTGCGACGATCACCATTTATTTTAAACTGGGTACCGATCCCGATCTGGCGGCTGTGAACGTACAGAACAGGGTATCGAAAGCGACCAGTTTATTACCTGCGGACGTGATCCGTGCAGGGGTGACCACCAGTAAAAAACAGAGCAGTCAGGTCTTCATTTTTGAGGTCTATAGTAAGAGCAAATCTTACGATGAAACCTTTTTGCAGAACTATGTCAATATTAATCTGATGCCCCGTTTAAAGCGGGTGAACGGTGTAGGGGATGCGTTTATTTACGGCGCAAGGGATTATTCCATGCGTATCTGGTTAAAGCCTGATGTAATGGCGGTGCATGGTTTGATGCCGGCAGACGTCATGGCGAAACTCTCCGAACAGAATATTGAAGCAGCGCCTGGTAAGTTTGGTGAGAACGGCGCACAGGCTTTTCAATATGTGATCAAATATAAAGGCCGTTTAAAGACCGCAAAGGAGTTTGGTGATATCATTATCCGCTCATCCGGTAACGGACAGTTTCTCCGCCTCAACGACATTGCGAAGGTAGAAATGGGCTCATTGAGTTATGCCAGTTCGACGATCACGGATGGTTATGCAGCTACGGCGATTGCCGTATCACAGTCTTCCGGCTCGAATGCGCACGAATTGATCAATCAATGTGAAAAGATTATTGAGGAGAGTGCAAAGGACTTTCCCGAGGGCGTCTATCATGTACCTTTCCTGAATGCGAACGAGTTCCTGGACGCCTCTATTGAAAAGGTGGTACATACACTGATCGAGGCGTTTATACTGGTGTTCATTGTGGTGTTCATTTTTCTGCAGGACTTCCGTTCTACCCTGATCCCGGCTATTTCTGTGCCGGTGGCCATCATCGGTACCTTCTTTTTCCTGAAGGTCTTTGGTTTCAGTATCAATCTGCTGACCTTATTCGCGCTGGTACTGGCGATCGGTATTGTGGTGGATGATGCTATTGTGGTAGTGGAGGCGGTGCATGCAAAGCTGGACCAGGGCGCTACTTCTGCGAAGAAGGCGACATTACATGCGATGAGTGAGATCAGCAGCGCCATTGTATCTATTACCCTGGTGATGGCGGCCGTGTTTGTGCCGGTCTCTTTTATCAGTGGTTCAGCGGGTGTGTTTTACAAACAGTTTGGGCTGACGCTGGCGATCGCCATTGTGATCTCTGCGGTGAATGCATTGACTTTAAGTCCGGCGTTGTGCGCGATTTTCCTTCAACCACATGATGCGCATGCGCCTGTAAAAAAAGGCGTATTACAGCGTTTTTATACCGGTTTCAATACTGCTTTTCATGCGATGACGGGTAAATACCGTCAGTCGGTCCATTTCCTGATCAAGCGTAAGTGGTTGGCAGGCGGTGCTATTGTGGTATTCAGTATGGTTTTGTGGTTCCTGGTGAAAACCATTCCTACCGGTTTTGTACCGAATGAGGATGGAGGCGCGATCTTTGGCGATATCATATTACCGCCGTCTTCTTCGCTGGAACGGACGACAGAACTCTCCAATGAAGTAGCCCGTATTGCGGGTAGTATTCCGGAAGTCGAGTCTGTGTGCAGGGTAGCAGGACAGGACCTGATCAGTGGGCCTGGCGGTTCGTATGCGGCTTTGTTTATCCGCTTAAAACCCTGGGCGCAGCGTGCGAAAAAGGGACAGGATATCGGCAGTGTCGTCGGTCAGCTTTTTGGGCGGACGGCACATATCAAAGGTGCGCAGGTGATCTTTTTTGCAGCACCGACCCTTCAGGGTTTTGGCAGTTCCAATGGCTTTGAGTTCTCCTTACAGGACCTTTCTGCCGGCGATCTGAATGAGTTTGGAGGCGCGATCTATAAATTCCTCGGGGCGCTGAATCAGCGACCGGAAATCCAGTATGCGGCGACCTCTTTTAATAACAGTTTCCCACAATACCAGCTGGACGTTAACGTAGCCCGTTGTGAGGAAGCCGGTGTGCCCGTTAATACGGTACTGAGTACGATGCAGGGGTACTTTGGCGGTATTTATGCGGCTGACTTTAACCGTTTTGGTAAACAATACCGGGTGATGGTGCAGGGAGATGCGCTGAACCGTGCGACACCGGAAAGCATTCACCAAATCATGGTGAGGAATACGGCAGGCCGTATGGCGCCGATCTCTGAATTCATTACGCTGAAACGTGTGTATGGATCGGAGTTCCTCAACCGCTTCAATCTGTTCAATTCAGCTTCCATTACCGGTGCGCCGAAACCTGGTTATAGTTCGGGCGACGCGATCCGGGCGATCCAGGAAGTAGCGGCGCAAACCCTGCCTAAAAAATATACGTATGAGTTTTCCGGTATCACGAAAGAGGAAATTTCCAGCGGCAGTCAGGCCTTACTTATCTTTTTGCTCTGTCTTGTATTTGTCTATTTCCTGCTTTGCGCGCAATACGAAAGTTACGTACTACCTTTTGCGGTACTGCTTTCACTTCCTATAGGACTGGCAGGCGCATTCATTTTCGCAAAGATATTTGGCGTCGATAACAATATCTTTTTGCAGATCAGTCTGATCATGCTGATCGGGTTGCTGGCCAAGAACGCTATCCTGATCGTGGAGTTTGCGCTGATGCACCGCAGGAGCGGAGAGGACCTTGTACGGGCAGCGATTACGGGCGCCGGTGCGCGTCTGCGTCCGATCCTGATGACGTCCTTTGCATTCATCTTCGGACTGGTACCGCTGATGCTGGCGAGTGGTGCAGGAGCTGCGAGTAATAAGTCCATCGGTACTGCTGCCATTGGCGGGATGCTGATAGGGACGCTCTTTGGTGTCTTTGTGATACCTATTCTATTTATTCTGTTTCAGCTGTTACATGAGCGTATCAGTGGAGCGCCGAAGCCGCATGGTCGTCATACGGTGAAGGAAAATGAAACAGCCGATCTGATTTTAACGCATGAATGACATGAAAAGAAGATATTTATTGCTGCTGCCTTGTGTTACAGTGGTGGCGGCCTGTAAGGTGACTAAAACATATCAGCGGCCGGCTACAGATACAGTGGCGCAATACAGGGGGCAGTCTTTGTCCGATACGATGAACATCGCCCGCTTACCCTGGCGTACTTATTTCCAGGATGGCGATCTTCAGGCGCTGATCGCCGAAGGCTTGCAACAGAACCTGCAGCTGAAGATGGCCATTACGCGTATTGAAGCGGCTAATGCTGCCTGGCAGCAAAGCAGGGCGGCCTTTCTGCCCCAGGTTGGATTCAACGCCGGGTACAAGCAATCCCGCCTGGCTTATCCGCAGGGATTCGGCTTCGTCACTACGACGCCGCAGTTTGATATGAGTCTGAGCGCTTCCTGGGAAGCGGATATCTGGGGCCGGTTACGTAGTGCAAAAAAAGCTGCCTACGCTTCCCTGCTTGCCGGAGAGGCGGTGAGGGATGCTATATTGACCCGCCTGATCGCTGATATTGCGGGGCATTATTATACGCTACTGGTACTGGACCATCAGTTGCTGATCCTGGAGAAGGCGGCGGACATACGCCGTGCGGATGTGGAGGCGATGACGGAGTTACAGCGGTCGAACGTCGTGAATGGCGCGGCGGTGGTCCAGAGTCAGGCGAACGAGTATGCAGCGCGGGTGGCCATTCCGGTATTGAAAAAGCAGATCAGGCAAACGGAGAACGCTTTGAGTACCTTATTGGGTAAGCCCGCCGGTGATATAAAACGGGGACGTCTGGAAGATCAGCCGGTACCTGTAATGATCAATAGCGGGGTGCCGGCGCAGCTGCTGGCGAACCGGCCCGATGTTCGTCAGGCGGAACTGGCCTTCAGAGCGGCCTTCGAATCAACCAATATCGCCCGGACAGCTTTCTATCCCTCATTGACGCTGACAGCAGCCGGAGGTTTCAGCAGTTTTAGTTTCGGGGATTGGTTTACGAAGAATACCGGTTTATTTGGTAACGTGGCGGCGGGTGTATTCCAGCCGATCTACAATCGTGGTCTGAATAAATCCAGGCTAAAGATCGCTGAGGTGGAGCAGCAGACCGCCAGTTACAATTTTCAGCAGTCTTTGCTGACGGCGGGGCAGGAGGTGTCTGATGCCTTATTTAGCTATTCATCGGTAGAAGAACGCAAAGCGTTCCGCAGTAAACAGATCGAGGCATTGGAAAAGTCGGTCGATTTTACGCAGACGCTTTTAAAATATAGCAGCAACACGAACTACATTGACGTGCTGACTTCAGAACAGAGCCTCTTATCGGCTCAACTGGAGCAGGCCAATGATCAGCTGGAGCAATGGATGGCGGTGATCAGCCTCTATCATGCGCTGGGTGGTGGTTGGCAGTAAGCGGACGAACGATTTAAAAGTGTAACAGTTGTAGGTTTAAGCAATCACGGGTATATTCTTATACCTGTGCTCTTTTTTCCTACTTTTGCAGGGGATCAGCCTATGCGCTTTTTTTAAAACACTTTTCATGAAGCACTTTAGTATAGAGGATGTCTTTAAAGGATTCAGTTTTACGCCAGCCGAAACGGTTTTGGTGGAAGACAAGTTTAAAACGCTGAATCTGAAGAAAGGCGATGCTGTATTAAGTGCAGGGCAGCTGGTGCCTTATCAGTACTATGTGGCAGAAGGGTGTCTGCGTGCCTATTATATTGCCGATACCGGCAAGGAGTTTACCTTACAGTTTGCGGTCCAGGACTGGTGGATCAGTGATTACACTGCCTTCTTTGCCGAAGGCCATTCGATTTTACATATTGATTGTGTGTACGATGCCGTGGTGCATCAGATCTCCAAAACCAGTATGGAGCAATTGTACAGAGAAGTGCCGCAAATAGAGAGTTTTTACCGTATCAAGATGGAGCGGTTCTTTGCCAGTTTTCAGCGAAGGATACTGTCTGATCTGGCATTGCCTGCAAAAGAGAAATACGCCAATTTTTTGAAGACCTACCCCAATATCGAGAAGCATATCAAGAATTATCATCTTGCCTCTTACTTAGGCATTACTACGGAGAGCCTCAGCCGCATAAGAAAGGAAATAGCCAGGGGTAAATAAGAACTTACCATACATCAATTTTTTTGAGACGTGCCGGATGCATCTTTGCATTCGTAAGGCTTCATTTACAAACAACTAAAACACTTACCCATGGAAAGAGAGATCATTGTTAAATGGAAAATAAAGGCATCTGCCACTAGTGAAATTCTGGCATTATTGCCGGAATTGGCTGAAAAGTCAAAGAATGAACCAGGCAATACGGCCTATCACATTTACCAGTCGGAAAGCGATCCCAACGAATTGATATTACATGAGCGTTACGTGGATGCGGAAGCCGCAGAAGCGCACAGGAATTCCGCTCATTATCAGGAGATCGTCGTGGGTAAGGTTGTTCCGCAGCTGGAAGTACGCGAGGTCATCATTGTTAAAAAAATAGTGTAAACCAACATTCATTAACCTTAAAATCTGATTGTATGTCAAAGAAAATATTATTCATCGTATCCAATGCCAGCTTTATTGGCCCTAATCATAGACAAACAGGCGTATTCCTGGATGAAGTAGCACATCCCTATGTAGAATTTGACGATGCGCATTACCAGATAGATTTTGCCAGCATCACGGGTGGCGTTCCTGCCGTTGATAATCTTACGGCCAGTGAGGAAAGTTCCAATGCCCGGTTCATCAAAGATGGCGGACTGGCGAAAATGCAACACAACCGTAAACTGGCGGATGTAGATACCAGTGGTTATGATGCGGTGTTTGTGCCTGGTGGTTTAGCGCCGATGGTAGATATGCCGGAGGAACCCTTGCTGAAGAAAGTGATCGCAGGTTTTTATGATAGCGGTAAAATTGTAGGCGCGGTGTGTCATGGTCCGGTGTCATTACTGAACGTAAAACTGAACGATGGCAGTTATCTGATTGCCGGAAAGAATATTACTTCTTTTACGAATGAAGAAGAGGACAATTATGCGAAAAATGATGTGCCTTTTGAACTGGAAACCGCGCTGACCAACCAAGGTGCGAAGTTCCATGCAGCGGCGCCATGGTCTTCGAATAGCATCGCGGATGGCAGACTGGTGACAGGACAGAACCCTGCTTCTGCGAAGAGTGTGGCACAAAAGATGATCGCGTTGATGGAGGCCTAGTAAAAATATACAGCTGATTAACCAGGGGAAAGCTGTCTCATTATTATGAGGCAGCTTTTTTTAATTTCAGGAGGGCGTAATTTCCCGATTACGCCTATATTTGCGAATAGCAGATCAATGCCCCATACTGTAGTATCGTCGTTTGTTTGTGTTTTCCGGGGGACGTGTTTTTTTAATGTATAGGTGTTTGTACCTATTGAATTACTTATATCCAGTTGGTAGTTATCGTACCTGATAGTGTACAACGCACTGGTAGCAATCTAAGAGCGGCAATCTTTATACCCAAATAATAATTTAATTATGAGCAGACATTTATCCCTCTTTCTTTTGTTGTTTCTATTTGTCAACCAGGCAGCCTATTCGCAATTACTGGCAACGAGCCCGAAGGGCGGTTCAATAACGGTTAAAAAAGCGGATGGCGCCGACTTATTGGTCCCTATCGAACTGGATTTTGTTAATCTGACGAGCAGCGCTATTACCCCTGTAATCGAGATCGATCCGGATTTTACGACACCCCCGGCTGTATCTAAGTTCAGTGCTGTGGAAATCAGCAGCATAAAGATTGTTAATGGTAAAATGAACTTGTCCATTAATGCTAATGAAACAAAGGAAACGAAGAAGACATTTTATCTGTGGATAGATAAGAGCATATCTGTCAACAGTGATAAGATCGTCTATTTAACAGTTTCTGGCGATAAGAAACCACTATGTACGATCAAACTGACGATTCAGCCTGATGATAAAATATTATCAATCAAAGATTATCTGAAATGTACGAATGTACTGGACTATGTTACGAAAGTAGAATCCAATAATAATATATTGACGGTCAGCGGTTATAGATTTATAGAGTTGGATGCCAAAGGGAATGGTGAAAATGTGTTTTTAAAGAAAAATGTTGAACTGAAAAGAGGTCAGGTGCTGGCGGTCAATGAATGGGGTTGGGTTTTTAGTTCTTATTATTGGAAGCCGGTACCTATATCGCTGATCACAGTGCCTTTCAAGGTAAGGCCTAAGACAATGCACAACGAAAAGGAATTCAGCAGTTCGGCAAATTCCGGTATCACTAATCTTGGTTTTAACCTGGAATTAGGCAGGTATCAGATGGACCGGTATTTCTCATCGGGTAAGAAATCGACGCATAAATTCAGTCTGGGTTTCATGGCAGCACCTTCGGTGGAGGAATTGGATTCTATTTTTACATTTGGTGCAAACGGAGCACTTGGCAAAGGAGCCGGAAAAGTTGAAAAATCAAAACAACTTTTTATTTCGACCGGAATAACGCTCTCGTATACATACAATGATATATCGTTTGTTTTTGTGCCTGCGGGCTGGGATTTTGCTACTTCATCTGTTGGTAAAAGTTGGGTGTATGACAAAAAGAGATGGTGGGGCTTTGGTATAGCGATCAATCCTAAGATTTTTGCAACGGTCCTGAATAAGTAACCCGTTTTTAAGCCATTATAACTAACGTACATTGGCGTTTACGATAAAAAAGCTGCTTTTTAAAGGCAGCTTTTTTTATTGTGCAATTTAAGACCTAATTTCCCACCTTCAGACCCTGGCCTTATACTATGAAATACTTTGGAATAGAAGTCTTTGACGCTAAAATATATACCGCCTTTCTGCTGGAAGAAGATGAGCCACTATCTTCTCAGGCGCTTCTCCTGGATTGTGATCAGGGCGCTTTACATTATCCATTACGCGAATTTGATTTTTGGATTGGGGTAGGATGGTATGGCGACAAATGGAATCTAAGTGATCCCCGAAATCAGTTCATGGTGGAAATAATCGGTGGAAATAAAAATGAGTGCCGGAAATATATCAAATATTATGTGCCTCCTGATCTGAAAGCTTTGAAGACAACTATGCAAAAAGCGGTGGACCTCCTTCAACAGATATTGAAAATGAGTGATGAGGAAATTTATGCACTTCCGTCCGTAGAGATGCTGATACTGTTCTTCCAGGGGAATTTTCCGCAGCATACCATTACACCAGATACAGTATTGTTTGATGATCTGGGCATTGGACAACGGGAGGCAAAGAAGCTTATGGAAGAGATGCAGTGGTATTTTAACTATCAGGCTTCAGATGAAGAATTGCGGACGGCTTTTCCATCAGCTGAGACGGGTACAACTCAAAAAGATGAGTTGCCGCTAAAGGGGGTAACGATCAAACGTCTTCATGAAGTAATGATCAGGGATAACTGGTTTGATCTTTCGGAACTATAGATATGGTGATATCTAAAGCATAATACAATAACATTCTCCCAAATGTATCCGAAATTCGACAATTTGTATCTTTTTCGGCGCTTATCGCCTGGTAATTTTGTATCACAATTCTGATATATGAAATCAAAAGTGATCTTTATTACGGGTGCTTCGAAAGGATTAGGAAAAATCTGGGCAGAATTCATGCTTACCTGATTGCGGAGGCGAAGAATATGCTGGTAAGTGCGGATTTAACAGTAGCAGAAATCGCTTATGCATTGGGATTTGAAAATCCGCCTTATTTTTCCAGGTTATTTCGGAAGGAGACGGGGCTTACGCCGGTAGCTTACCGGAAACAGCGTTAGTGAACGCTCATTGTTCTGTTTCGTAAAACAAACGTTAGCAGCATGCCAGAATTAATAGACCATTATTTTTTAGTTGACAGGAGGGACGTAGATTTTGTACTGGGTTTTCTGGACAAGTATCTGCCTGCGAGAGCGCCAACCAGTGAAGATTACCTAATTACAACATTAGATGGTGAAGTAACAGTTGATGCGAAAGATATAATGATCGTGTTGTCGTTCTATGAACATAACGTTAGTGCTGTTGAGACCATTTATTTAGAAAATCTTGATAACAATTCACTGATCACGCATGCTATTCTTACCTATACGGACGATGCGAAAATGGTTTTAGGCATTTCTGTAATGGGGACTTTTAATGATCCGTACCATATGCGGGATAATCTCAGCATATTTAATGATATAAAGTCTTATCTAAATGCTGCTGTGGCCTGCATGACATTAGAAGAGCCTCCGCCAGATAATTCGGTCGAGTTTATTGAATTCGCGAAACAGCGGGAATGGGTTGGATGGTGATGTGTTGCATTGTTACAGTAAAACGATTTTTATGAAGGAATATTTAAAAGTGGATTTTATTTTCTCAGGGACATTTGATATTTCAAATCTTTCTTTTTTTGAAGAATTGCTTTCCTGTACCAGCAATTATAACTTCAATTATCCCGAATATGATATCAAATTGGGGTTTCCAGATATCATAAACGTTTTCAAGAAGGAAGCAGATGTAGATTTTGCGTTGTCGGTTGATCGATATGTATTTGGTAAGGATAGGATAGCTTTGGGCGTATTTTTTAATCTGGCACTGCAAGAGGGTAAATCAGAATTATTGATGTTCTTTGATCTAAATGATCTTATGATAGAAGGGCTTTCTGAAGTCCTGGATTTCTTAAAAGGATGGGCTGAGGGATTCAAAGAAAAGTACCAGTTTGACTATTTTATTTGTAAAATGGATAATGGGAATAAGGATGAATTTTATTTTGATTTAAGTGGGAAAGGTCTGTTATATCCGTGTTGAGTATTGGACGCAGTTATAAGTTTACGATATTGTAAAATAGGCAGCAAAAAGGACCACATCGTCTTTAGATGTAGCCCCTTTAAAATAGAACGTTATAATATCTCAAATATTACAGATTTGGGGAACCAACAAACACCTGATAGTCTTCAAATGCTTTGGTAGGTTCAAATTCTTTCCCTTTTTTAGAGAAAAAAGACTTTTCGTCAAACATACCCGATTGGGCAACTAAAGCGCTGTAGTTACTATAATTGCAGGATACAATAGCATACTCCCCATATTCCTTTGTTACATCCGCCGATCCTTCGTTGGGAGCCAGCAACATCTCTGTTCTGATTACATATTGCATCGCTATTGGATAACCGGTTTTGTTATCAAGGTCCATCCTCATCTCCTTATAGATGCCATCAGGCCTAAATACTATCGTTATTCTATTGAAGTTTGAAAATTTGTCGAAAGAACAATGGTCAATTCCGGCCATTTTCAGTGAAAGCCACATTTGTTCAAGTGGGTTACTACTATCAGCTGAAGGTTTTGAAAGATACATGACCTTATCTTCTTTAAATAGTGTAATGACATAACGTCCATTGGCCGTCATATCCATATTGGACATCTGGTAGTGGTAATTAGCCCCTGCGATATCAAGGTGTCCGCTAAGAGAGTCCAGGGTGACCTCAGGATGTAGCTCGCTGGCGTAGGTATAATCGATATCAAATCCAATATCCTTTTGCCTGTATAGGTCTTGTAATTCGCTGAGCGTATTAAATAAAGTAATGCTGTCGTTCTTTTCCTGTGCAAAGGCCTGCATGTATGTCATGAACAGGCATAAGCAAAGTACTCGTTTCAATATTTTCATTTCGTCCATATTATTTACTATAAATGAATTTTACCTGGAAATATTCATTACGGGAGTTCTTTACGCGTAATAGATAACTTTTCCCTCTCTCAAGGTCCCATTTTCTTTTGATATCAAGAGATATCATGTTGTCGCCCGGTATCACCTTCAACTGACCGGATGTAAGAATACTGTTGCCAGATTCGAGTGCCATAAGCTCATAGAATACCTCGCTATCATTCACGGTATTTGCATAGTTGAAGTGTACAGTACCGGTGATTGCTGCCACAGTTCCATCCAGGTCTTTTCTCAGTTGGATGTACGTGTTTTCCTGCTTTTCCTGTTTTTCGATATTTGATTTCAGTTTAAATGTCCATACATCTGTCTGTGCGGCAAAGGCATTCCCATTTTTCGCGATGACTGTCCATGCATATAACTTCCCCGTGTCGAGTGAAATGGAAGAAGATGGATAGTTAGTAAACAGGTTCTTTGTCGAAGGTAGATGATATACCGGCAGGTTTTGCTGTACTGCTTCCACAGGTGATTGTCCGGAGCGGACTTCTGTCAGCAATAGTTCATAGTTCAGGTCTCCGAAGATACTCACCGGGGAAGGAGGTAGCCAGCTAAACTGAGGGTTGTATGTTTCTACAATACTTTGGTCCGCCGGTGTATTCAGCTGGGGAGGACCTACCGGGGATACTGAAAAAGGTACGCAATCTTCAGAAATGAGGTCGCCATTATGGCTGTTCTGTACAAATACGCTATAGCATGCCTGGTAAGTTCCGGCAGGTAAAAGACCGTTTGGTGTTCTGTCACCTACAGCTGTCAGGTATTCATATTGAATAGGTGAGACGTCCGCCGCTTTCAGTTGCCTGGTCCCTTTCGTTAAGGCAATGTTTCTGGTAACACCAGTCAGCACTGGCTGACCGGTCTTGCTATCGATTAGTCGCATCATGACGGTGACGCTAACAGGAGCTTCAGACACCGATATAAGCGCTACATTCCAGAGTTGCGCTTTCATGAGTACGCCCTCTGGCGGGACCTGCGCTGTGATGTTTACCTGTGCTGCCAGACGGCTACCAAGCGCCAATGCAAGCAGGGATGAAAATAAAAATTTGTTACTGATCATATTTAGAAAGTCTTTGTATATGTTAATCTTCCATTGTTACTGGGTAGCAAACGTTTCTGCATGCCCGGAATAAAGGCTTTTTCCGCCATGAGGGCAATCTCTCCCAGTTTAGGTATCACCACTCTCGCATTACCGGAGTAGCCGGTTTGTGAGATATGATATACCGTCTGATAGTTATATTTCACACCCACGCCTACATCCAGCCAACTGGCCATTCTATATTGCAGATTACCGTCCCCGCTATACAGATTGTACTCGGGATTGGTGGCAAATGCTGCCCCTCCGCCAATAGTCAGCCTGTTGGCAAATATGGTATGGTTCAACTGCAAATTCTTACTATTGAAATACAGGAAACTGCTGTCGGCCTGTTTGTTATAAAATTGCGTATACGTTAGGACCGTATTCATCAGCAGCCCTTTGCATTGATAGGAGTGACTCGCGCTACCAAGCAGGTTATAAAACAAGTTTTCGGTATAGCTGCCATCATCCATTTTTGTCAGTTGCGAACTGGGGAAATAACCCACCGTGATGACCGGTAGTTTTCTTACGCGCATGGTAGCACGGATGCTCTTAAAGACCGTATTACTTCTGAAATTGGTCTGCTGATAGCTTGTTACAAAATCATTTTTCCTGATACTACCACTGATAGTAAGTTGTTGTCGGAAGAATGGCTGGTCTACGCCCACCGACCATGCTGTTTGTTTTGATCCTGTCGTATAAAGGCTGAACGATTGAAAGTTGGCGCCCATCATCTTATACATGCCAGTGATCCTGGTGCCTGTCTCTGGTAAAAGAGACCCCAGTTTTAAAGAATAAGCTTCATTAGAATGGTCGCTTAACCTGAATATGCCATCCAGTGCAGCGTGTTGTTCTGATGGCGCAAGGGCATAGGTTGGCAAAGAGGATTTCGCAATTTCACCGGTAATATAATTGTTGCTATTCAACTGCCATCTTCCCTCGATAGAGAGTCCTTTGATCTGCTGACTGAGATTAGCCGCCCCTGCATTTCCATCAGGAACTGTGTTGAAATTATATACCTGTTTTCTCCCCGTATAATAAGTCAGGATCACGTTATTCCCGTTTCTCATTCCTTTACCTACGCGTAAGAGGTTGAGATATTGCCTGGACTTGCTTTCGTTGAATATAAAATCCCGGAAGCGATAATCGACTTTACCAGTAGCAAAGGCAAAATAATAATTGGGGTTATATTCGATCTGACCGCCAAGAATACTGATATTCTTTGCGGTAAGTTCAGAGTAATCTACAAGCATACGCCCGATACCGACGGTGCGTATTGCCAGCAGATGTTTGTAACCGGCAGGTAATACGGAATCGGGGAGATTCATTGACTTCAGGTTTTCCGCCAGTTCTTTATTGTCCTTACTACGGGCCAGTACATCAGCTAACGCATTCTTTCTGGTATTGTATATTTTCTCCTGTTCTTTATAATTGCTTAGTAGTCCTGATAATTCTTTCTGAAGAGAATCAGCTTTCTTACCGAGCAAATTGTATTGTTCATTGAGATGCTGCAATGCTGAATCGGCCTTTTCTTTTTCTGACTGTCCCTTGTTGGTATATTGCGCTGGAATTTGCAGATCATTCCAGCCTTTTGTGCTAATGGCGGGCGTTGTCAGTACAGGCCGGGAGTCCTTGTGTTGTCCGGTAATCGCGGCAAGCGAATCCTTGATCCTGGCGTAGTATGCCTTTTCCCGTGCTTCTACGATCTGCTGTAACAAAGAGGGGTTTGCCTTCATTGTCTTATACCTGTCCAGCTCCAGCTGTTTCGTATCAATCAGTGATTTAAGCTGCTGCAGTTTTTCCAGCTGCGCATATTTCCCCGCATCCCAGTTCCTGGCTTTTTGCAGCATGGTATTTTTAAAGTCCCTGCTGGTATATTGAAGATTGAAGTCAGTAAGGTTCCTGAAAAGCGAGGAATTAGACATCCGTGTCGTGAAGTTTACCCGGATGGGGTAATTGTCTTTGTATGTTAACTCCAGACTGGTCTGAACGGTATGCTGATATACATCTTTCTGTACAAAAGGGGTATCGATATTCGATTGATAAAACAAATCGTAGATCACGTTACCATGTATAGTTAACGGTGTTTCCTTTTTAATAGGGGTTAATACTGTCTTTCGGTGTGGTGCATGTTCGAAATACGCGACAACCGTGTCCAGCTTTTGAGGGACATAGGGAACAATGACTACAGGGTGGTACCTGTTATCTGCATTACCGAAATAATAAAAACTATCCGCAACCTGCGGTTCCTGTTGTTTTCTAGTGCTTTTTACTTTCCATTTGGAGTAATAGTCTGCAACGCCCATTTTGAGCCCTGACTGACCACAAACGGTTGTCGCTGCAAGCAGTGAAAAAAGGAAAATTGGTATAAAATGTTTCACGGTATATAGGATCAAACAATATCCGTTACAATAATCTGTTCATAAGAACCAGAAGATGAGATAAATTCTTATGATAAATTATTGGTCGGGATGTCAAACAATATCGAACATACAAAAGGTGAACTGGCTTACAAGGTATACATCTTAATAATTGGTAACTAAAGTTGAAAACGGGATATAACTACACTTAACAATCGTTCAACAATGACTGAATATTGCCCTTTTTTTGGTACACAAACATAGTCTTTTTTCGGAAAACAATGGATGCTGTAAATTTTTTTTTGGATAAAGTCTAAAGGGTAATGTTATGATAAAGGAATAATGAAAAGAAAAATATATGATTTGTTATTCTTTGCTGGTATTGCATTCTATGCTTTCATTATAGATGTTGTAATTCAAAAAAAGAGTTGAATTTTTTAAAAAAGTTTGCAAAATAATTTTTACGATGTATGTTTGTTTCGTAATGAGCCCGCTGAGTAACCTATACCGCCAGCAGGAAGTTTAGAATAAAACATTTGTTGGCCTTAGTTATTTGTAAATAGTGATTTGTGAAGAGATCACACAAATGTTCGTAGTGCATCCAATTCATTAAAAGTGTAGAAGTTGTAATCCTTATTTTATGTATTCATTCTCGTAAACTTTGCCAGTGCCAATAGCACTTGTTTTCCCCTGTGTTACGCTGTCATAGCTATTTACGTCCAGATTTTGGGGTGATTGAACAATTGTGAAAGTATTGTTCGTATACTGTCGTACAACGATGGTACAGGGAATCTATATGCATCCTTAATTAAATGTCTGTGTCAGCAGCGCGCTGTCGCGTGTAACTTCGTGTGCATGTGAAAACCACCATTGTCATTCTTTTTGTAATAACGTAACATTCAAATATATCCCTAAATGATCCTGCAAATCAGTGCAAAGAAAAAGAGGACGATTTCCTTCCTGTTACTTGCTTTGCTATACTTTGAAACAGTGATTCCTTCTTACGCCCTGGCGGTAGCCAGATCTACGACTGTTTACAGTCTTCCGGCAGAAAAGAAGGATGTTAATTCCCGCACACTGAATAGTGTACCCAAGGCAGCGATACCCTTAAAAGAGGTGCATTCCCTTACTAACGCAAAAGCATTTACAGGTGGTCCTACGCAACCGGAAATGCAATCTTTTGCTGCCGTTAATAATGCAAATATGGTAGATCTTTTTACCGGTGACTTTTCTTACAGTATACCATTGCTGGACGTAGGCGGTTATCCTGTTACCATTGGTTATAACAGCGGTATCTCAATGGACCAGGAAGCCAGTTGGGTGGGTCTTGGCTGGAATATTAACCCTGGTGCGATCATGCGTAATATGCGTGGTTTGCCGGATGACTTCAGTGGGACCGCCGATTCTGTCCAGAAGGTAACGAAGATAAAGCCTAATGAAACCTATGGAGGATCGATTGGTGCTGATCTTGAATTAGCAGGTTTTTCTGCGACACCGAAGTCAAGTGATTCCACTTTGAGCGCCAGCGTCAAACTCACAGCGTCCGCAGGTATATTCTATAACAACTACAAGGGGCTTGGTACAGAAGTAAATATTAATTCCAGTCTGAATGCCGGGTCATTAAGTATGGGAGAATTTTCAGGTGGTTTGTCGCTCGCTAACAACTCGCAGGAGGGAGCGACCGTACGTCATAAGATCAGCTATAGCCTGTTTGGAAAGCTATCAGAAAAGGTCGGTGGTTTTGGCGGTAATATAGCGGTGGGTGCTACATATAGTTCCCGGTCGGGTTTAAAGTCATTGCAGCTAAGTGCCGGTCTGCAACAGTATGGGATCAGTAATAGTAACATGCGGCAGCTCGTCAATTCCGGCCTGGACAGGTTATCTCCATCCGCTACGTTGAGTTTTGCGTACCCTTCTTATCTCCCGGATATCAGCCTTCCCTATACAAGTACATCGCTGAGTGTGACGTTGAAGACCGGTTCTACGGAGAAAGTGCTGCACCCGAATCTTTTTATACAGGGATATGGGTCTAAGCAGTTTATTGCAGACGAGGATATTCGTATGTCTTTACCGGCTTATGGTTATCTGAATTATCAGCAGGCCGGATCTAATACAGCTGCGTTACTTGATTTTAACAGGGAGAGAGATATCCCATACCGGGAAAAGCCTGAAGTGCCGAATATTGGCATTCCTGCATATACTTATGACGTTTTCTCCATATCCGGAGAAGGAACTGGTGGGATGTTCAGGGCTTATCGGGGTGATATAGGATATGTGTTTGATCACACCATGAGGACAAAAGATAATTCTAAAAATGCGAGTATTGACTTTGGTGCGGGGGACCTGTTTCACGGCGGACTGGATGTGACCTACAATAGGTCAACCACCACCACAGGACCCTGGAAAGAGTTAAACCCGTTGGCCAAGAATGTTAACTTTTCTTCTTCCAATAAACTACATGAAGCTGCGTACTTCCGTAACCCCGGAGAGATGGCGATCAATGACACCACCTTTTACGAAAATATCGGGGGCGATGATGTAGTTGCCGTCAACCTGGAACAGGGCGGTATCAGCGGTCCTGATATCCGTACGACCAATGTCCTGAACCGCTACCGTAATCAGCGTTTTGCTGGTAAGAAGGTGATGAGTGCGAGCAATATGAAAAAAGATGATCGTGATAAGCGCACGCAGGTTATTTCCTATCTGACTGCTGAAGAAGCGGCACATGCAGGTCTGAGCACGTACATCGAAAATTATGTAGAAGACTCTTTCAAAATCAATAATTGTAATGTCGCTTTTCCTAATGGCGCAGAAGGTACTGGTAGTGGATGGATAGGAGAGTACTATGCCAATAGCCTGGATCGTTTTCTGTTCAAACGTGAGGATACGATTATTGCATTTACAGATAAAGAACTGTTTAACCGTAATATACCACAGGGAGCTCCTGTGGGCAGGTTTGATTACTCGTTCTCTATCCGCTGGACCGGGAGAATTAAAGCGCCTGTAACGGGTAAATACACCTTCTCTACCGCTTCTGATGACGGGGTAAGATTCTATGTGAATGATACACTATTAATAGATAACTGGAACGGTCATCCTCCTACATTGGATTCTGCTGTCGTGAACCTCGTAGCAGACCAGTTTTATAATGTAGTCCTGGAATATCGCCAGGATAAAGAACGTGCGGTAATGGCGCTGGCATGGCGGTATGCCGGTTTGCCATCAACTTTTATTCCAAGACAGTATCTCTACCATATGCCGGAAAAGGACACTTTCCTGGCAACTAACGCTTCCATAGTGCGTGAAACGAGGATCAATGATTTCCGTAAGAAAAATCACCTCTCAGAGATTGATGTATTGAACGCTGACGGTAGAAGGTATGTTTATGGTATCCCTGTTTATAACATGCAGCAACGGGAGGTCACATTTGCTGCGTCGCAGGATGGTGCTGATAAAGTGGCCGGACTGGTTCATTACGCGCGTGGCACAGATAATACCACCGCTAATCAGAATGGCGTAGATCATTACTTCAGTAGCGAACAGCTACCGGCATATGCGCACTCTTTCCTGCTGACCGGTATACTGTCGCCTGATTACCAGGACCTGACAGGTGATGGTATCTCTCCGGATGATCCGGGAGATGCGATTAAGTTCAATTATACCAAGACAGCCGGCATACGTAACACCTATAAATGGAGAATGCCGATGGGTGTAGATTCTGCTAATTATAGCGAGGGATTAAAGACCGATTATAGGGATGATAAGGCCAGTTATGTACATGGGGAGAAAGAACTCTGGTACCTGCATTCTGTTGAGTCGAAGAATATGATCGCGACCTTCAAACTGGCAAAAAGGGATGATCTCCCTGCTGTGGATGAAAATGGCCTAAGACTTGCCGATATCAAAACCCGCAGACTGGAAGAGATCAATCTTTACACCAAAGCGGAATTTGCAAGAAGCAACCACCCAAGACCGGTAAAAACAGTGCATTTTGAGTATTCATATGAGCTGTGTCCTGGTGTGAGCGGAGACCTCAACAAAGGAAAATTGACGCTCAAAAAGATCTGGTTTACTTATAATGGTAATAACAAAGGACAACGTAATCCTTACATCTTTAGCTATAATAAAAAGAACCCTTCCTATAAAACCAACTCGAGCGACCGTTGGGGGAATTATAAAGACCAGTTACAAAACCCCGGCTCCGTACCAGGTAATGTGCTGACAAACGCCGATTATCCATTTGCATTGCAGGATAGTACCCAGGCTGCGGATAATGCGGCCGCCTGGGCGCTGGATAAGATCGTACTGCCCTCCGGCGGACGAATGGAGATTTCTTACGAAAGTGATGATTATGCTTTCGTGCAGAATAAACGTGCAGCACAGCTTTTTAAAATCGCAGGTTTCTCGCCTTCGGCCCCTTCCTCACTAAATGATCTAAAACCGGAATTGTATGGCATCATTGACTATCTGTACGTTGCGGTAGATGTACCGTACAAGGTGAATAGCAACGAGGAAGTGTACAACCGATATCTGCAGAATATGGACAAGCTATTTTTCCGGTTATCGGTGCAGATGCCGGGTGACAAATTCGGTAGCGGCAATGAGTATGTAAACTGCTATGCAACGGTAGATCAGGGTAACTATGGGTTCTTCAATCAGGGGAATAAATCGACGATCTGGCTACGCCTGAAAGCAATTGACCCAGGCGCGAAACTGAATACGCCGAAAAGCGTGTTTAGTCCATTGGCACAATCAGCTTTCCAGTTCCTCCGCCTGAACCTTGGTTCAAAGGCATACCCCGGATCAGACCTGGGTGATGATAATATAGATATGGTAGATGCCATAAAGATATTGTTATCACATGCCGATAACCTGAATAATTTGCTGCTCACCTTTGAGACAGCAGCCCGTATGAAACATTGGGCAAGAAAGGTTGATCTCAACAGGAGTTTTGTAAGACTGAACAACCCTTATTATAAGAAATATGGTGGCGGTTATCGCGTGAAGAAAGTCCTGATATATGACCATTGGAATAAGATGACAGGACAAAAAGAATCGCTTTATGGACAGGAATATCAATATACCACGATAAAAGACATAGATGGTAAGAAAGAATTGATTAGTAGTGGTGTGGCTGCTTATGAGCCGGTTATTGGTGGAGAGGAAAACCCATGGAAAGTACCTGTTGAATACAATCTGCAGGTCTCTAACCTAGTGCCCGTAGATAGAGGTTATACGGAACTGCCTTATGGGGAAGGATTTTTCCCTGCTCCATCAGTTGGCTATAGCAAGGTGCGTGTAAGAACGATTCATGCTGATAAACGCCGCTCCGCCAATGGATACGAGGAAACCTGTTTCTATACCGGCTACGACTTCCCAACCCTGACAGATGTCACTAATCTCGGTGACAGCAAAAAACGCTTTAAACCGCTTCTTTCCAATCTGCTGCGTATCAATGCGCGCCATTACCTGGGATTAAGCCAGGGCTTTAAAGTGGAGTTGAATGATATGACGGGTAAGATCAAATCACAGGCTTCCTATGGAGAGGCCGATCCGGAGAAGCCAATTACTTATACGGAATACTTCTATAAGGTAGACAACCAGCAGGCTTTAAATAAACATCTGAGCAATGATGTAAAAGTGATCTCTCCACAGGGAAATATTGCCTCTGCCACCATCGGAAAGGATATTGAACTGATGCTGGACATGAGACAGCAGCATTCCACTTCGATCGGCTATAGTCTTAACGTGAACGGAATGATGTTCAAGTTTGCCTGGCCGCCGATATTGTTCATACCTGTTATTTTCAATCTGGTACAGCGGGAGGAGACGAAATACAGTTCGGTTGCCGCTACAAAGATTGTTTATCGTCACGGTATCCTGGACAGCGTATTGGCTATTGATAAAGGTAGCCGTGTGACAACCAGTAACCTGTTGTATGATGCGGAAACTGGTAGTCCGCTGCTGACAAAAACATTGAATGAATTCAATGACTCACTGTATTCTTTTACTTATCCGGCCGCATGGGCTTATGATGGTATGGGTGGTGCTTACAGAAATATAGGTGTTGAACTGGACCATATCACCATGAAAGATGGGCGTATAGCGGGACTGACAGAAGGTCCATCTTTGTATTTCGCTGCCGGTGATGAAATCCTGATCTATTCTCATCAGAAGACAGGCGGTACGGCTTGCAGTCCGGAGATAGCAACTTTCCCTGCATCGGCCTTTATTTATACGGTTGATGCGAACGCCCTGACTGGTGGTACACCGGACCTCTATTTTGTAGACAAGGATGGTATTCCATTTACAGGGAATGATATTTCGTTGAAGATCGTTCGTTCAGGCAGACGTAATATTAACGGCGCAGTAGGATCAGTAGTATCTCTGAAAAATCCTATACAGGGCAAGGCGCTTGTACTGGATAGCAGCCGGCAGATCATTTCTTCCTCCGCAGTTGCCTATAAGCAGTTCTGGAAAGTGAACGACAAGAGAAAACAGGATACTTCAGTTGTCTGTGTGGCGCAGTCTTACAATGATTATGTAGGAGCTGGCGGAGACTGTGGCATACGTTATTATGGAAACGTTGCGAAGAGTAAGTCCATCCGGAAAAATGACTGTGGTACCGGCGCGACAGGGTCCGTAATACTGTATAAGGTGGATGCTAACAGATATACTTCCTATATCAGTCAGGCGAAAGCCGATTCTATGGCGCAGGCGGATATTGACAGTTTCGGACAAAGCTACGCCAATGCCCGAGGTACCTGTACATTTACTTATAACAGCCGTATCGACAGTGTGACCATATTAGCTCATACCTGTCAGGGAGATGCTATTCCATTGCCTTATACCTATATCGTGCCTGCGAAGACATTTACTTCTAATATCAGTCAGGAAGATGTTGACGGCAAAGTGAAACAACGTCTGATTGATAGTGCGCAGGTGGTGGCCAACAGAAATGGCCGATGTTATTATAAGAACGATACTACTGGTATTCTTGCTTATCCGGCTTGCGGAAGTACCGGTATAGGTAGTGGTATTTGGGTACAGATACCTGCAGGAGTAGATACGTCGATGATCAGCAAAGATGCAGCCAACGCAAAAGCCAGGGCAAGATACTGGGCATATGCACAGTCGAGGGCAAACGAACTGAGTCCTTGTGCTCCACTTCCTTGTAATGTCTTTTTCAGCAAGAAATCTGATGCAGGAGATCTTGGAGTCTTCAACATATATGTTACGGATGTAAACACAGGACAGATAGTGTATATGAAGCAGTTTAATGATCCTACTGATGCCGATCTGGCGAAGTGTGTGAGTCTGCCATCTGGTTCATATAGCGCACAGATCGATATGAATTCCGGTAACCTTTACGTGACGGTAAATGGAACAGAAAGGACCGTGCCTGCCGGAAGTCCGCAAACCTGGCTGTTTAATGTAGCTGGTGCTGGTCTTACCCAGACATTCCTCTTCTCCGACAAGCCAGTGACGGTCTATAGTAATACTGAATATGTCGGATCGTATACAAAAACAGATTGCCCGGAAGCATCAACCGGTACTGCTGTTCCTTACACTGTTCCGGCTGGAAAATATACTTCTACAATATCTCAGCAATACGTGGATTCGCTTGCGAAAGCCTATGCTGATGCAAATGGCCCTGACTACGCTAATCAGCATGGTAGTTGTAATCCAACAGGCACTAATGTAAGCATACGTCAGCAGGATGGTAGTGCTTCGCCTGGAGGAGCCTACAATATAAGAATCTTAAACGCCAGTGATAATTCAACAGTAGTATCATTTAACTACGCGGAACTCGATGCTGGTTTGCCAATTTTCAGAACCATTCCGTTAGGTACTTATATCGTAGAAATACAAACGCAGGCGCCAGGTTTGAGTGCGACTGTCAACGGTGTACATAAAACTTTGAGCGGTAGTACGATACAACAGTGGAACACATCCGCTCCGATAGATATTATAGTAGGAGCATTGTAACCATGTACTAATTGATGGAATGACTTTTAACATGAAGAAGATATTTATGAGATCATATATTCAGATATTATCGCTGGTCATAACATTACTGGCAGGTAGTACAGGTCATCTGAAAGCGCAGGGCAATGTCAGCTCCTGCACCTGTGAAGGCCTGAAACCATTCTTCGATTACCTGATTGCCTCACAGCGGCTGTTCATCCAGCCGGAAGATGGTATCCTGGTGTCCTCCCTGTTAGAGGATGCCAGGAATGCGGGGTACACGATATCCTATACACAGTGTCAGGTATTGTCCCGTAACGTAAATGGTCAGTTCTATGCAAAAATCAAAAGTGTGGCCAGCGCCACAAAATACCAGGCAGTCATCGGCGGCTGTACGGTGTCGTTAAACTCGGTCAATGCAAATGCCATTACGTTCAATAATCTGCAGAGTAATGCCTGTGGAACGACCGGCACAGTGTCTTACCGTACAAAAGCCAACAGCACTTTAGTAGCCAACCTTCAGGTTGATTCCTGTCTCAACTGTCGGGCGGAGGATGTTGGCGCTGTTTATTCCTGCTATAGTCCGGTCACTGACCGCTCTGTTAACCCATATCTCTATGGATTATCGGGTAACTGGCGTCCTTATCGCTCTTATGCCTATTACGGCGATCGTAAGGAAAAGAACCCTAAAGCAGACCTGTCGTTAAACACAGCAGGTACTATTGAAGGATATAAGAGCTACTGGAAATTTGAAAATGGTAAGCTGACAGGCATGGCAGAAACTTCGGCAGATACTGCTATCTGGGTATGGAACAGCGAACTGACCCTCGTGAACCGTAAAGGACTGGAACTGGAGAACCATGATCCTCTTGGACGATATAACGCCGGCTTGTATGGATATGATGATGCCTTGCCAGTGGCCGCTGTGCAGAATGCCCGTTACAGGGAAATTGCCTTCGAAGGATTTGAGGATTATGGCTTTAAGGTAACACCTTGTGATGGTCCATGTCTGGTGCCTAAGAGTTTTGATTTCTCATCCTACAAAAGTCAGTTGGATACAACCCAGCAGCATACGGGTTTATTTAGTCTTCGGGTAGATGTCGGGGCGAATGCGGGTATTACGGCTCCTGTTGGAGGTAACGCTGCAGATGGCTTCCGACTGACCTTTAATAAAGCAGGCGTGTCCTGCGGTCAAACCGTCCCCGGATTATCCTCAGTAAAAACAGATGCAACTGCATTACTACCCTCTTTCTCTCCGATAGCTGGCAAAACAATTGTGATCAGTGCCTGGGTGAGAGAAGCAGTTGAATGCAAAGGCGGTGCTTATACGGATAACCAGTTTGCGATAGTGGTAAAACAGTTAAACGACAGCAGCACTGTCATTGCACAACCACAGGGCGCGATCATTGAAGGATGGCAACGCTATGAGGAAGTGATCTCCGTACCGGATGATGCGGTATCTGTGGCAATAGTCATGAAAGCGACCGGGAGCCATGCCGCTTATTTTGATGATATCAGGATACATCCCTATAACGCTAATATGAAATCATATGTGTACAATCCTTTTGACCTGCGTCTCATGGCGGAGCTCGACGAGAATAACTATGCTACCTTCTACGAATATGATGATGACGGTACGCTTATCCGCCTGAAGAAAGAGACAGAACGTGGTATTAAAACGATCACGGAAACAAGGAGTGCACTTTTAAAAGAAAATTCTGATCAATGAGTCCATTTTTATTATCCCTAGAAACTTTGATCATGTCAGCAGTAAGAAAGATCATCCGTTACAGGACAGCTGCACTAATGTGTTTGTTGCTTGTAATCACATTGGCGGGCCGGGCGCAGTCTGTTGTTACGCTGAAGACAATGCTGGATGGCGCGAAAGGACAGCTGGCAAAGGATTCCTTTGCGGTCGTACCTGATAGTATTTATTTCGGCGCCGACAGAATACCCTCACTGGAAAGAGTGGAGAATGTCAGGAATATTGTTACCCTGAAGATCAACGAATATACCACTACGCCATTACCCGCCACATTCAAGGCAACGGCAGTAGTGCGGATCATTTACACAAAACCTGATAATCAGATAGATTCCATAGAAAAGACGTTATCTGTCAACCATGCTGATACAGGTAAATATATCAGCAGGAGTAGTTACGTCTTTAATAATGCGCACCACGTCACTGCAAAAATTGTCAGTTTTACGGTGACCGGCGCTACAAATGTGCAACCATTCTTATTGCTGGATAATGAAATGCAGGTGAGTCCTGTATATAAGTTGTCCTGTACAACCGATGCTGTGCGAGGCTTCAGTTCGATTATGGTAAATGCTGCCAATGAGCTCCATGTGACATGGAACCAGTTGATCGGCGCCGATGTATATGACCTGGAATGGACATATGTCGACTCAAGCGCAGTAAGCAGATATGGTAACCCGATAAATACCAGATTACTGTTTAAAAACAATGCGTCACGTGTGACGATCGCTGACCTTAGCTATGACATTCCCTTATTGTATGACAAGAAAGGGATGCTCTATTTAAGGGTCAGAGGTGTGCAGGAGAAAGCTAATAATGTGCGCATAGAAACACCCTGGAGTACAGAATCCGGTGGATTAGGAAGCTTTGCTTTTAATGGTCACCAGGATTCGCTGAACTGGCAGGTAACGACTTCCTTCGCAGAAGAAGGCAAGCGCAAGTCTGTGATACAGTATTATGATGGTAGTCTGAGAGGACGTCAGACGGTGACGAAAGACAATACCACTAAAACCATTGTTGTAGGAGAGTCGTTTTACGACTATCAGGGACGTCCGGTTGTCCAGGTAATGCCTGCGCCTACCCTAAGTTCCATCATTAAGTACACCCCGGGATTCAATAAAGGGATTAACAGTCCGGAGTACGACAAAGGACAGTATGACACCTTGCCCAGTCCAGCCGCATTCCTGACGGCAAGCGCTAATGCGATGTCTTCACAAAGTGGCGCAAATCAATATTATTCCCCTGATAATCCTGATACATCTGGCTTTAACCGTTTTATTCCGGACGCAGAGGGGTATGCTTTCACAGAGACCTCCTATACGCAGGATAATACCGGCAGGATCAGCCGTCAGAGTGGTGTAGGTCCCGTGTTCAGACTCGGCAGTCATCATGAATCGGAATACTTCTATGGTTCTCCTGGTGAAGGAGACCTGGATGCATTGTTTGGTACCGACGCAGGAGATAAATCGCACTATTTCAAGAATATGGTGCGGGATGCGAATGGCCAGTATTCGGTGAGTTATGTAGATATGCATGGCCGTACGATCGCTACTGCCCTGGCAGGTAAACCGGATAATAGTGTGTTGTCAGATATCTCTTCCTATAGGGAGGAAGACATTACAGATACATTATCCCGTGCTGGTAGCAATGTGGTAAAAGACCTTACGCTGGAGAATAAGCAGAGTCAGCTGGTAACGATTGATGGTAACTATGCCTTCAGGTATAAATTGAAGGCACCGGTTATCAGATTGAATGGTTGTAATCAGCAGCTTTGTTTTAATGGTGTATATGATCTGGAGATCACGATTACAGATGATGCATACAACCAGCGTATTGGTGGTGCGCCGTTGAAATTCGTATTCCGCAATTATAATCTGGATAGTATCAGGGCTGATTGCAATATCGCTCCCCGCGATTTTGACCAGACTTTCAATGTTTGGTTGCCGAGAGGAAACTATGAGATCACCAAACAGCTGACCATTAACCAGCGGGCTTTGGCACTCTATCGTGATAGTATTTTCATGAAACAGGATACCTGTGTTACCCTGGAAAAGTTGATTCAGCAGCAGCGTACGCTGTTGGCGCAGGCCCAGTGTTTACCGGATTGTAAGTCCTGTACAGACAGCATAGGTACCTGGGAGACTTTCTGGGCGAAATATCCTGACCGTATCGGACAGCTGGCGGCAGATTCCTCTTCCTACAAGGCACAGGCGCTTTCAGACTATGCAAAGGCTATAGAAGCCTGTGACGCACTCTGTAAAGATACGACTGAAGTAAACGAGTTACGTGCCGCATTGCTGGCAGATGTATCTGCGCCTTCCGGGCAATATGCTGATCTGAGTGATACAACAAGTATCTTATCCATCTTCTACCGGAAGAATAATACCGCGCTGCCTGCCTATCAGCGTACAGATATTGTGTACAAGGATGAAGCTGGTCTGCCGGATATGGTGTACAATGACGAAACGCAGACATATGTATTACCGCAGCAACTGTCACCGGCAGTTTTTGCGGAAAAGTTTAAAGAATCATGGGCAGAGGCATTGTTGCCTTTCCATCCTGAATACTATAAGTTCCAGGCTTATCTGCAACGCAAATCAGCTTATGACTGGGGTAGAAAGCTGGAGGCGATTGATGATTATGCAACAGCGAAGGCGCAAGGGTATCTGAATCCTATTGGCAATAATGCTTTCCCATTCACTATTGTAAATGCGAATAAGGATCCGCTGGCGGGCAGAGATGCATTGGTGGCGGGTAAATTATACCAGGCCTTGTCATCATACAATAATGAAGGCGATCCTGCGAAGCTGCTTTCAATGTGGAGTGCTGCGACGATCATGGTAAAATGTGATAACGTAATACCTGTCTGTACGGATCAGTACCGTACTCCGGCTAAGGCATTTGACGAAGCGGTGTTATGTACGGGTGATCTGGATATGGCATGGCGTAGTTTCAGGCAGTTGTACCTGAGTTATCGTCGTAACATACTGGATGATGAAGTGGCGAATGTCGGTGCACCGGCTGGTGTACGTATAGTAAGCAGCCAGGACTTAATTGATAGTGGTAAGTTCCCACGTTTTAATACAGCGGCGGCAGCTTTAAAACAGAACAACTTAGGTTATCTTGGTACTGATAAGACCGAAAAAGAGCTGACGGATTCAATCAATATGGCACTGGCAGCCAGCTATGATGCCAATTGCAGGGCTTATGTATCTGCCTGGCTGAAACAACTGGCGCCTTGTAAATATGATTCAACAGCTTGGGCTGAATTGTCCCAGAAACTGATCAGCGTTTGTAAAGAAGGTTCAGACATCGATCATCCATTGGGTGCAAGTTCTGTAAAACCATCCAGTGGCTACAGGTATAGAAGTTTCCAGGAGGTACTGGACGAATATAACAGTGCGCATGGTATCGACAGTCCGCTGGTATGTAATGGCTATCTGATCACTGCGCCAGCGCCATATGATAAACAACCGGCTTATGGCGATAAACCTTCCTATACAGGGCCGAACGACTGCGAGTGTAATCAGCTGCGCATATTACAGACGGAGTATAACCGTAACAAGAAAACCAGCGATACCAGTTTTGCGTTTTACCTGAACAGAACGAGGGGAACTTCCTTAAGTCAGGATCAGTTACAGACATTGCTGAATGTATGTAATACATCTGGTAGTTCCTGCACTTATTTGTCAAAACCAGTTACTATTCCGGTTATTATTCAATGTAATACGGCACCACCCTGTGTGTCCTGTACGGAAGTAAGGGCCGCCTATACCGATTATCAGGCGAAATTCCCGGGTATTGTACCTAAGTTGGAAGAGGATACAACGAATAACGGGCAGCAGGAGTTGAAGAATCAACTGTTTGCCGCTTATATGAATAATAAGCTTGGGTTTGCAAAGGAGTATTGGGAGTATCTTAATTTCCTGGATACATGTCAGGCCGGTTTTGCAGCAGACGAAAATGTTTGTGAGGTAACTGACCGTATTTATAATTCCTATATTGATTCCCGCGGCAGAAGTGTCATTATTTCTGACCTTTCCCGTACGCCAGATAACGGGTTCCTTTTAGGAGGTATGTTAAAAGGAAAGCAATCGGGTATTATCACTTTCGCCTCTACATCGGTTAATGAAAGATCATCTTCTGTAGGTCCGACCATTGACCTGGATTCAACAGCCTTTATAACAAAAGTAAACGCACATGGTGCGATTGAATGGTCGAAGCAATATCCGGTAGGAACAAGGGATTATTTTGCCCGTGTGAAGCCTACCCGTGACGGTGGTATCATTGCGATCGGTGCTGTATGGGGAGTAGGACATGACAGTTCTGAAATCCTGATTACAAAGACGAATGCGATCGGTGATGTAAAATGGAGCCGTAAAATCGGTTTTAATACGCTGAATGGAGAGACTGGGGTGGACATCCTGGAATTGAGTGATGGGAATTTTGCTTATTCCGGCAGGTCCAATATCAATAATATTGACAGTACCGGTGACTGGATCGTAGGAACACTTGATACAGTTGGTATGGGTGGATGGATCCGGCAGATGGGTAGTTCGAATATCGACGCGACCTATTCGATGCTGGAAGACCATGATACGCTGGTAGTAATGGGAAATCTCCTGATGGAACATACAGGGGTGTACCATGACTATGATCTGATCATCGCCAAACTAAATAAGTATACCGGTGTGACGAACAGGGTATTCCGGTATGATTTCGGAAGTGCCCCGATCACGAATGACAGTTACCCGGGTGTGATTGAGAAAACACCTGAAGGATATGTGTTCAGTGCTACTAATGGTTTTGGAAGGAGGGCCGTCAACTCTATCGCCTGGATATCCAATACCGGTACTATTTTGGCTTCGAAACAGTTCGCCGTCAGGAAAGACACGCTTGTGGCGGAGAAAATGCCGATGGCGATTACCAGTGACCTGGGACTTGTCATTGCACAAAATGCATTGACATCGCCACGAACTAGTCTGATACTGAACAGGATCACGCGTGACAGTACAATCGCCTGGTCTGATATGATCATGCTGGATAGTGCTGCTTCCCTGAACAGTATCGTGCAAAGTGCCAGTGGCGGATTTGTCGGAGTGGGTAGTTATGGACGAGACGGTTTATTGATGATGACGCCTCCTTCAGGAAGAGTAAATTGTAAGAATACGGAGATAGCAAATAGTCTGATTTTCCTGAGGGTGACGCCTAACAGGAACAGTCCTTTGCCGATCAACATTATACGTGGAGCGGATTCTGTCGTATTGCCAGTTACGATTACCGCACTTAGTACAGGTCTGTCACGTGTGACGATCTTCTGTGGTGGTATTGATAGTTGTTATAAGATCCGCGGCGGACCGCTTTTATGTGGTAATGTCAATCCTATCTTTAGACCAGTTACTGATAATATCGACAACTGTTCCGATAACGAATACTTCGCTGTCAGCAAGGGAACTGATTTGTATAATGCGTATGTCGATTCTGTTAAGAACAGCTTTGGTAATGTATATGCGGATAGTTGTATGCAGGCCGGTCAGCGTGAGATATACACGGTAGCCTATAAACTCAGCGAGTATCATTATACGCTTTATTACTATGACCAGGCCGGTAACTTGGTGAAGACAGTGCCTCCTGCCGGTGTCGTGGTTGATCGTTCTGCTTCCTGGCTCTACCGCGTAAGAATGGCAAGGGCAGCTAAACAGTCACTGAAGCCTGCGCATACGCTGGTCACTAATTACCGCTATAATACCCTGAACCAGGTAATTGCGCAGCATACACCAGATGCGGGTGTTAGTAATTTCTGGTACGACAGACTGGGAAGGTTGTCAGTATCTCAGAATGCAAGGCAGCAACCGCTGTCAAGATATAGCTATACACAGTATGATCTGTTGGGAAGAACGACGGAGGTCGGTGAGATCGGCAGTAGTGCTACCATGAGAAATACACTTAGCCGGAGCGCCGATAGCTTGCAGGGTTGGTTCACTAACGCTGATAACAGTCGTACACAGATCACGCATACTTATTACGATACCCGCGTTGGGTTCTTTGCACCGGAATTGTTCTTTGCAAAAAATCTGAGAAACCGTGTGGCATGGACGGCATTGTTTGATTCCTCACCTGAACAGTTAACGGGTGATTATGCCGTGGGCACTTTCTATAGCTATGATATTCATGGTAATGTGGATACGCTCATGCAGGACTACAAGAAAGGTGTGCTGCAGAACCTGCAAAGCCGCTGGAAGAAGATCGTTTATAAATATGACCTGATCAGCGGCAAGGTGAATCATGTTGCTTATCAGCCGGGGTATTCAGATGCGGTGTATCATCGTTATGGTTATGACGCGGAGAACAGGCTGATAAGCGTTGAGACCAGCACGGACAGTGTATATTGGGAGAATGACGCGTTTTACCAGTATTATAAGCATGGTCCGCTGGCGCGTACGATTTTGGGTCAGCAGCAGGTGCAGGGGACGGATTATGCCTATACATTACAAGGGTGGTTGAAGGGTGTGAACAGCACTTCGGCAGGTAGTGACTTTGATATGGGACGTGATGGGCATTCCGCAGCGAAAGATGTGTATGGTTTTGCTTTACATTACTATGGTGATAATGACTATAAGCCGATTGGTCTTAGCCGTCCGTTTGCGTCGGCAGCTGGAAGCGGGTTTAGTCCGCTGTACAACGGGAACATAGCGGCAATCAGCCAGTCTATTCCTTCAGTAGGTGCTTCCATACAATACAAGTATAGCTATGACGTGTTGAACAGATTACACGGAATGCTTGCCTATAAGGGTCTTGACTCTGCGACGAACACCTGGAATGCAGTTCAGTTGCCGGATTTCAGAGAGCAGGTGACTTATGATGCGAATGGTAATATCCTGACTTACAATCGTAAGGGGGATACTACATTTGCGAAGAAGCACCTGGAGATGGATAATCTGACCTATCATTATAAGACGGGTACCAATAAGCTTGACTACATTCATGACAGCGTTGATTCTACTTATTATGATGTTGACATCGATCGCCAGTTCGCGGGTAACTACCGATATGACAGTATAGGTAATCTTATCAAGGATAGTGCAGCAAAGATCGCTGATATTCAATGGACTGTTTATGGTAAGATCAGTAGTATCACTAAAGAAGATGGTGCTGTTATCAGATATGCTTATGATGCCAGTGGTAACAGGGTAAGTAAATACGCAAATGGCGTGTATACATGGTATGTGCGTGACGCAAGTGGTAATGTGATGGCCGTTTATACGCAGGGAGACGCCGGGGTTAATGCTGGTAAACTAACTAAAATTGAATCTGATCTTTATGGATCGAGCCGTTTAGGGCTTAATTTGTTGAATATCAATATTCAGGATAGTGCGGCAGTGAATGGGGAGACGATTGTTGGATTAGGTTCAGGATTTTATACTAATTTCACGAGAGGAGGAAAGATCTTTGAATTAACGAACCATCTTGGGAACGTACTGGCGACGGTAAGTGATAAGAGATGGTGGCAGTCGGGAGACGCTGTGGCAGATGTTGTGTCTGCACAGGAGTATTATCCGTTTGGGATGTTGATGCCGGGGAGAGGATTTAGTAGTGGGGGTTATCGTTATGGGTTCAATGGTAAGGAGAATGATAATGAAATCAAAGGAGAGGGGAATCAGCAGGATTATGGAATGCGGGTGTATGATCCGAGAGTAGGGAAGTTTTTGAGTGTGGATCCGTTGACGAAAGAGTATCCTGAGTTGACCCCGTATCAATTTGCAGGGAATAAGGTCATTACGTCTGTTGATTTGGATGGATTGGAAGATTATGATTTTAGGGGAGCGAAAGTCAATAGACTAAGTTATACGAATCGAAAATGGTATCAAGATCCAGTTGGGATTTTTGGGGCAAATGCAATTAGAAGTGCCTGGAACCAGACAGTAGATATGGCAGAAACAGACGCCAACTTTTTAAGCGATCCAAAAGGAAGTGCTGATCGTATGAAGAAGAGTATAGTGTCGTCTGTTTTTAAAGGACTAATATGGTTAAGTGAAACCAGCGATGAGGAAAAGGTTGATTTTGTAAAGGGTAAACTAACAGATGTCAAGACATATGAAGATATAACGGGTACTTTTTTATTAGGGAATTTAGCATCAAGAGCTGATTTTTCGTCTATAAAACTTAGTTCGGAACTTCCTCCAGGAGTTCATATTAAAGGATTCTCCTTTGGTAGACAACTGATAAAAAAGGCGTCAGATTTTAAGTTTACGCATTTGGAAGGAACTATATTGAAATCGGAAGGCTATAAGGTGATACAGAATCTTTCTGATAAAGCATTGATAGAAAGTGTTGTAAATCCTTTAGATGGAGAGGGCGTTATTCTTAACACAAGAACTGGTAATGTCGTTAACGGAAATACTCGCCTTTATGAGTTACAGCGTAGAGGGTTAAATGATGTTAAAGTACCATATAGTGAGTATACTCCTGACGATTGGATGTTCCCGGAATTAAAAGAACCACCAAAAAAACCATAATAAAGATGTTTGAAAAGAAGTTTTTGGCTTATTTGCTATTTATTACTCTTATTGAAATACGAGAACAAGCATATGAGAAAGGCGATAATCGTTTATATTGGTTATCAGATCTACTTCATAATATACCATTTAGATTGCTTGATGAAGAAGCTTCAAAATCCGCCTACGAGGAACTTGTTAAAGCTGTTGAAACGTTAAAAATCGAAGGTTGGTTAGAGCAAAGGGCCAATGAATTTTATCAAAGGTATCCTGAATATTTGTCAGAATAATAGTATTATACTTAAATAACAAAGCCTGGTTCAATTGAAACCAGGCTTTGTTATTTAAGTATCGCTTGTAGTTTAGATTTAGCAAGGAATGCATCCAGTAAGGAATAGACACATTCTTTATCCTTGTCAGGCAGTTCGTTAATAATAAATAGATATGTTGAGTATTATAAATAACTGATATGTTTATTTGAAAAATGGTGTGCCAACCAGTCAATGCGATTATTACCGAATCGCTAGCCTATACAGATAGTTAAAGCTTGGCCATCATGGCTACGATCTGTTATTTGTATAAGTTGCTGACCATATGTTCTACGTACTTAGGCATGTCTGATATAATTGTCAATAAGATACCAGACTTTTTAGAGAATAATCTTGGCTCTTCATCTATGTTAAATATTCAAGGAAAAAATCGTTAACTGAGGAATTGCAGATATTAGAAGTTGCTTACCGGCAAAAGTGGGTAGTAAAGCAAGCATATCCTTTAAATAGAAAAGAGTATGGTATATGATAAAGTGAATCCTTATGATTTAGATTGGGGGCCGGCTACGGCGGAGGGCTTTGATGAGAAGGCTCAGGAAATATTGCTGGTTTTTAATGTTGACGTTTCTTCAATAGCAAATATTGAACATGCAATAGTATTCGTTGTAGGGCGGGTGATATGGTTTGATCTTCAGATAGCGGGTATAGCTCAAAGGTTAGTTTTTGATTTTAGAGGACAGCCCTTAGCGTTATTAAACCGGGCACGCAAGATGAAAGAGAATGTGTTAGAAAAAGTGGCATTATTTAATAAGGCAATACATGTAAATATCGAAATTTTGATTTAAAGTAAGAATATGGCATTTAACTTATTAATCGAACTGCCTTCATCTAATCCTGACTGGACTACACTTAATAGAAAATTGGTAGATTACCTGGACTTTGGAATTGAGTTTTTTCCTATGCCAGCGAGTGGCATTTTTAGCAAGAATTATTTGGGTATGTCCATTGTTAAACGAGAGCTGACGGATAAAAAAGCTGTTGCTATTAGAGAAGTGGTACTTTATCTTTTAGGTTTGAAATGTTTGATTTTTGACTTGTATTCATCCTCCCAGGTTTCAGTGAATGATGTTGAGTTGTTAATTAAGCGATTACATTGATTTGATAAGTAATAAGATGAGTTTATTAGTTAATGCTGTGGAGGCAAATAATCTTAGTCTGGTTAAAGATTTAATAGGTGGCGGACATAACATTAATGAGAAAGATAAATATGGATACTCAGCATTACACGTAGCAACTAGCAAAGGGTGGGTTGATATCGCCGCGTTTTTGGTAAATAATGGTATCGAATTAAATGCCCGAGATAAATTTGGTGGTACAGTTTTACACTATATAGCGGTATTTAATCAGATTGATATAGCTACATTGGCTTTAAAGCATGGAGCAGACTTGTCGATTGAAGATAGTTACGGGAACCAGGCACTTTGGACAGCCGTTTTTAATGACAAAGGAACAGGTGAAAGAATTGAACTTATCAGATTGTATCTTCAAAATGGAGCGGACCCTAACCATAGAAATAAAGTAGGAAAAAGCCCCAAAGATATTCTTGTTAGGAGGGGCGACGAGCGCCTCTTATCGTTGATGTAAATAATATTGGGCGGTTACAATCAATTTTTGATAAATTAATGATTAAAGAATTATACTGGTGAAATACTATAGAATATTGGATGATTTAGATTGTTGTAGTAGATGGTTTTTGGGAGATGTAAATTTTTCTGATAAATGGTCTTTTTGGAATTATGTCACTGTTCGGGAACTGCCATCTGTGGATACTGATTTGACCATTAGTATACGTCAGGATGGCAATCGCCTAGATTTAACGATGGCGGATTTTGAGATTCTTATTGCTAATAATTCAGTGGCAGAGTTGTTTCTTGATAATGATGTTTTAAAGGTGCCAATTAAGATTACCCCAAGAGAATCTGCAACCCATTTTGTTTTAGTGATAAAAAAGGAATTGGATTGTATAAATAGAGAGAATTCTGTTTTTAGTATTTGGGAAGAGGGTAATAATATTAGACCTGATAAGGCAGGTCAATATCGCAACTTCCAGAAAATGTTTGTAGATCCTGGTAAAATAGAAGAATTGGATATTTTTAGGATTAAAGGTTTTAATGTGGCGGTTATAGTTAGTGAGCGTATTAAAATTGCCTTTGAAAACCAAGGGTTAACAGGAGTGAAGTTTAAAGAGGTATAGCAATGTAAATATGGATTGAAAGTATAAATTATATCTACACCAACATGGTTTAAAACAGGGGTACTTTCGTAAGGAATTAGATTAACTTGATAGAGAGATGAATATGAATCAGTTTATACATGTCTTAAATTATGCTGGTCTGCGTTGGTCTTCAAAATATCGGAATAATCATCTAGACTATATTTCAATTAATGTAGAAGAGGGGAGTGAGGTGTTATTTGACCTTGAAACTGGACTTATAATGAGGATCGCGCTCTTGGATGGGAAACTCCATCAAAATCAACCATATATGGTGGTTAATAGCAAATCAACAGGTAAACTATTGTTTAAACATCAAAGTAAATAATAGATGAATGCTATCGGATTTTTTAAAACTCATCATCCTGATGTTAAATGTTCCAAAGATATTAACGATTTTTTCTCCAATGAGGCAATAAACGAAGCTGAGTTGTCTATGATCGTAGCTTATTTGGAGAAAGGTGTGCCTGTCATTAGTTTTATATCTGATTTGTATGAGGAAGGCGAAAGAATTGGACCTAATATTATCTGTTCAGATGGTCTTTGGATATGGCCTTCCTACTATAGTGTTTATTTAAAGAAGTATCCCCGGTTAATTATCCCGGCTGAATTTATCTTACATGTGAAATTGAATAGAGATAGGTCTTTGAGCTTAAACATAACAGAAAGGAAGTATACGCAATATTTGCTGACTAAATTGTTAGATATCAGACTAGCGACGGGTTTTAAATTGCCGGAAGACGTTGATGAGATGGTGAATATCAGGGGAGAGTTTATTCATTGTTATTAGTTTAAATTAGAAAACTTATATGCTATGAAAACTCCTGGTTAATCCATTCCTCTAGCGAGGAAGTAGCGGCTTAAATAGTACAGAAGTTTCTTGGGAACTCATTAATAATGCACAAAAGTGTTGTTAGGGTATGAATAATCCATATTCTGGCGATGCTAAATAAGTTACAGATTTTAGATGCGAACTACGGAGTAATACTTACAGAATGAGATACTTAGCTTTTGTTTTATTTTTTTTAGCGCATTCGGGCTATGCTTATAGCCAGGATAGTGCGAGGATTTACTTTTTGAATAAACAGATATCACTACAGGCTGGTGATAAAATTATCCTTGATTCAAAGGATACGTCATTGGTAGAGACACTGTTTAATATTGGAGGGGGCAAATATTTGTATATTAAATCCTCAGTCGCTGATTCTATACCAGTTGAGTTCGGACAATTAAGCTTGCACTTTGCAAACCATGCACTATACCTGTTACGCGAAGGGCCCTGGCTTATAGAAAATGATGAAGAGAAGCTATTATGTACATATCGTGCAACTGATGACGACGTTGAAGAGTTCCCAATTTCTAATAGGCCTGCATATGTAAATCAGAATAGCATTAAAAGCCACGGTAAAAGTAAGAAAAGAAGAGTCAGATTTGTATCTGTAGATAGCCGTTGATGATGATGTTTAAAAGAAGCACAAAGATTGCTGGCCTGTCAAAAATATAAGCACCTGGAAAAGCAGCGTCAATAAAATAGAATCATCGAAGCATTTATGACATGACATTCGAAAAGGTAAAATAATATATGAAAGAGTTTGAGATTTTCGTCTTATATGAAAAGATGGGTGGCGCCGTAGTCCCTCTCATTGATTTGATCGAGGATAAAGATATAATGGATATCGAGGATTATGAAATTGAGGGTTTTTGGGGCGCAGCAGGCGGGATAAGAATAGTGCTCGACGGTTATTGTGTTATTTTTGATTCAGTGGATTTTCATTATCTATTTAAATGCATTAACTTTTTGCTTCACAGTCTCTTCTTGTTACATGGAAAGGATGCATCCGGAATATTTCCGATTGACGAAAATCACCCTGATGACATAATAGTTAAAACCACTGGAGGAAATGTGCTACACCTTAAGAATTTAAATGAAGAAGATTTCTTAGTTAGTTATAAACGAGGTGATGCACTAAATTCGAGACGAAGAGGTGAACGCTTTTTTGAGGGGATAACGATTAATAAGCGTGTCTGGAAATCGGCGGCTAGAATAGCGTTAGAGGAATATTTTTCAATTTTGCTTAGTGTTATAGATAATTCGCCAGATGCATCCAGAAATCGGACTGCTATTGAGTTTTATCATTATTGGCTGGAAGTGAAGTAGGGATGATCCCAAAACAAGTAAATAAAAATGCAATACAGGTTCAATAAAAAGTTTGTCGCATTTGGCGGCGATTATTTGCTGGAAATAGAAGAAGCATGTAAATTGCCGGCTTCTCTCTTAGGTCAAAAGATCGTTTTCTTTGACGGTTGTTACTTTTATGAGTCGTTAATAAACGATATAGGCTATTCTGACTATTTCATAGATGCAACAGGGAATGAGTGTTTTTTTAATAAAATACACGTAGAGGACTATTTAGATGAGCTTGAGTCGGACAAGATGTTAGCATATGGAATTTCTTATGCTAAACATCTATCGAAAAAGCTAGGGCAACTAAATGAAGGGGAATTTAACGTAATTCTCTCATACGACGAAGAAACCTGCACAATCCGCTTTCATAAATGCAGAGAAGAGGAGGATTACCTAGCGCAGGACCTTGAAACATATCTTTCGGACGCAATACTTGTTGTTACAAAATAGTGGTGAATATACACTTCTCTTTATTGTCTCAATTAGGCGGTGAACGATACATTGCGTCATGGAAGAAAGAATAAAGTATGATGGATCGAATTTTATTTAGAGTAAAAGATGATATCGAACTTCAGTTGTTATTTATAACTGATGCCCAAAGAATGTTGTTTTTTGACGGTGGTTCATTTGGATATATAGATGCTGCTTCGTTGACGGACATTGATTCATATGATGAGTTAGAATATTCCAGGAAAAAAAAGTGCAAGGGATGTCTTCAGGCGCTTGAGATCAGGGGTACAACTAACGGCATTTACTATGTCAAATTGTTAAATGGAGACATGCTTGTAATTAAATATACGATACACGGTTATGGAGATTTTTCTCAAAAACTACAAATTGTGAAGAGAAAAGCATTCTTCTCCCGATATACTGATTACGAAAAGCACATGCTTGCAGAATATGAGTTGGCTAGTGAGATTATTGTTTGAGTTATTCCCCGGGTAGCCATATTCCCCTCTATTTCGCATCACCTCCCCGGTGCATCTCTGCACAGACACAATGATATAGATACGCATATACTAAAGCACGGCGAACTTTTACTTATTACCATAGATCAATTTTTCCCTTTAAAGGGTCATTTATGTTTGCATAAGAAAATCAATTAGCAAACTTAAATGTGCAAGCTATGCTAAACTTTCAGTTTAAGAATCCGACCAAAATACTGTTTGGCAAAGGGCAGTTGTCAAATCTTGCACAGCAGATATCAGCTGATGCCAGGATACTGATGATTTACGGTGGAGGAAGCATCTTCAGGAATGGAATATACGATTCGGTTAAAAATGCATTGTCCGGTCACACCGTAATTGAATTCGGTGGTATTACTGCGAATCCTGAATACGAAGTATTACTTAAGGCGATTGACGTCATTAAATCCGAAAGGATCACCTTTCTGCTTGGTGTAGGCGGTGGTTCAGTCATAGATGGGACTAAGTTCCTGTCAATAGCCAGTTGCTATGAAGGAACGAACCCATGGGACATTTTATCCAGCAGACTGGTGCCGGAGCGTAACATACCCTTTGGGACAGTCCTGACCCTGCCAGGTACAGGCTCAGAAATGAATCCAAGAGCAGTCATCACCCGGTCTGAAACCCATGAAAAGCTTTCCATAAAAGACGATCATCTCTTTCCCGTTTTTTCCATACTCGATCCTTCCGTCATTCGCTCTGTGCCCAGAAATCAGCTCGCCAATGGTCTTGCCGATTCATTTATGCATGTACTTGAGCAGTATTTAACTTATCCCGTTGGGGCCTTATTACAGGACAGGTTTGCTGAAAGCATTCTCCAGACAATCATAGCCGTTGCCCCGCAGATCATGTCAGATGCATCTAATTATGAAGCCGCGTGTAATTTTATGTGGAGCAGTACCCTGGCGTTGAACGATCTGATTGCACAGGGAGTGCCTTCCGACTGGACAATCCACAAGATCGGTCACGAATTGACCGCCATCCATCATATCGATCATGCAAGAACGCTGGCTATTTTAGCTGGTAGCTATTACCGCTACACTTTTGAAGCAAAGAAAGAGAAGCTTGCGCAATATGCAGCAAGCGTATGGAATGTAAGACAGGGATCGATAGAAGAAATGGCTTCCCAGGCAATAGAACATACAGTGGCCTTTTTCCACTCCCTTGATATCCAGACACACTTATCGATGTATACAGCAGACTATGAGCTTACCGCAGTAACTATTGCAGAAACCTTTGAGCAAAGAGGATGGACCGCGCTGGGTGAAAGAAATAATATAACTCCGTCGGATGTTATGGAGATAGTTAAACAGTCATACTAAACATACTTTACGACAAATGTATTTACCCTGGTATACTGAATGTCTTCTTAAATCTGCTGACGTTATCCAATATAGAAAACAAATTCTTCAACTTCATAATCCAAACAAATGAAAACAAATAATACTTCCTTCAATAGTGTTGCGTTTAGCGTAACAATGCTTTTCGTGCTTATACTTACCGCTTTTACCGGTCGCGGCCAGAATAGTCCACAACAAGCAACTCATCCCAAACCAACGATTATATTAGTACATGGCGCCTGGGCGGATGGTTCATCATGGAATAAGGTAATACCAATCCTGCAAAAACAAGGTTATGAAACTATCGCCGTACAGAATCCGCTGACCTCTCTGGCAGATGATGTCGCAGCAGTAAAACGTGTCTTGGCAGAAGTGTCCGGCGATGTTATACTCGTAGGACATTCCTGGGCAGGTACCGTGATCACTGAAATGGGAGATGACCCCAAAGTAAAAGCGCTGGTCTATGTGGCAGCATTTGCGCCGGATTTGGGAGAAAGTATCGCCAGTATCAGTAAAGACGGCTATGAGCTTAGAAAGTACCCACAATCACCTGTACAGGATAGTGACCGGATTGTCAGTGATGGTTTTATACGGCTGAAGGAGGCTACAGTTTTGAAATATTTTGCACAGGACTTGCCGGCATCAGAGGCTAAGTTGATCGCAGCTACGCAGGGTAGGTTCCATGTAAGTACTATCACTGCAACTGTGTCAAACCTCGCCTGGAAAAATAAGCCGAGTTATTATATTGTTGCAGATGCTGATCAGATAATACCTCCGCAGATTGAAGCTTATATGGCGAAGAAAATAAATGCTAAAACATATCATATCGCAGGTAGCCATGCCATTATGCTTTCTCAACCTAAAAAGGTAGCTGAGGTGATACTTGCTGCTGCGAAGTAAATGGGCTTTGTATGTCTGGTCTGAAAGACAAGAGTATTGAATTAGGAGAGGCAAAGTAAAAAAAAGATAAGTATATAAACAATACAAGGCTGTATCTATTACGATACGGCCTTGTATTTATCAATGCTATCATTTTTATTGTTGTATTCTTGCTGAGGGTAATTATTCAAGCTCTTTAACTAAAAACTCTTGAACAGCTCTTTTCTCAGCAGAAAAATTAATACCAACAGCTATTTTCTTTCTGCCGTCTAGTTGGTAAGAACGCAAATAACCTTTCTCGATGATTTGATCAAGTGCAGTTTGTGCAGTTCCATTCAATTTCAACTCTAAAACAAATATATATTTATCTGTAAATACCAGGACATCGCATCTGCCTGTAGAACTATGGACCTCGCTGCGTACGTCAAGACCTAAACGCTTAAATGAGAGATGCACTATAATATGAAAAATGGATTCACTTTCTGCCTTCCAGTGGTCATAAGGAATAGTTGATAATATTACATCTAAAGCTTTTGCCATTTGAGGGATATCGTTATTCTTCAACGCTTTTCCCAAATCAGTGGTAACAGCAACGGAATTGCTGGCTGGATAAACATTCCTAAGCACTTAGTAGTGCATCATTTAAACTATCTTCTACTTCTTTATTTGGATATCCCAGTTCATATAGTTCAGTATTTGCATCGTAACCTTTAATAGTCAGATAACCGGTCTGAAATAAAACAGGAGTCGTTGCATAATGCTCAACGTTTAAATTTCCGAGTGCATTTTCGTCGATATGAAGATTTTCCAGTTCAAATTCTTGGTTTTCTCGAATGTGTTTAACCAGCCAAGTAGGTGTGCCGGTTTGAAACCAATAATTTCTGAAATCGCGAGCGTCCATGTATTTTAATACGGAAAACGGATTGTAGACGGTTTCCGCATGTTGATGCCAGGCATATCCGTTATACCAATATTTTAATTTACTTAGTAAATCTGGTTGAAGTACTTGTATTTCTGCAATTTCTGCTGCGAAATTATTCTCAAGTTCCGATTGAGTAATACCTGCAAGAGTTGCATAGTTGCGATGTATTGTAATGTCATTGAGGTTATTCAGATCGGAAAAAACACTCACTTTGGTGAATCTGCTTACACCAGTAATTAATAATAGACGAATATATGCATCAACATCTTTTAAAACAGAATAGAAACTTTTAAATACAGAGCGGTTTTCCTCGACTTTCTCCAGGTCTTCCAGATAATCTGTAATTGGCTTATCATATTCATCAATCAGGATTACAACGCCTCCATTGACAGCGGCTTTTCGTATCAGTTCTTCAAATCTTCCCTTCAGGTGGCTGGATTCCAGTTCAAAGCCGAGTTCGTTTGCCAATGCTCCCATCTCCATATTAAGAGCATCATATAAGCCTAATTTTTGATAGTCAAGCTTACTAAACTTTAAATGTATCACAGGATGTTTCTGGTTCCAATTCCATTGATCATAAATCCAAAGCCCTTCAAATATCTCTTTGTTGCCGCTGAAAATTTCCTTTATTGTTGATAATAGCAGAGATTTGCCAAAACGCCGTGGGCGACTGAAAAAGTAATAACTGCCTGATTCAATCAAATTGTAGATCAGACGGGTCTTATCGATATATAGAAATCCGTCCTTTCTTATTTTGCCAAAATCTTGTAAACCGATAGGATACTTCCTCATGATGACAAAGTTAAAAATAAAATTTGTGACAATGGGTTGTTACATATCACATTGCTGAACTAACTATTGCGCATACGCCTTCCTCGCCTTTGCATCCCGGATATACGTATCAATCAGATCATACAATACTCTTTTCTTGTCCTCTTCCAGTAACTCAAGCTCTTCCAGTCGTTTAAGCGTCTTTTTATCAAACTTTGCATTTATGCCTTCACCGACCAGGTAGTCCAGACTAACCTCCAGTGCATCTGCAATCCTTTTTGCGGCATCAATAGAAGGTACCGCTTCACCTCGTTCATATTTGCCGATCATTACCCTGGAGACGCCGCTTTTGTCAGCAAGATCAGTTTGTGACCATGCTAATTTATCTCTGACGTCCGCTATGATTTTTCCTGTATTCATCTCTTAAAGGATATAAAATGGTGTGATTAGTATGCATTTTAGCGAATTTAAGTAACTAAAAGGATAAAATACTTCTGATAAGATTTGGCCAGATAGAAATAATAAGGGATATTTATATCTGATAGTTTACATTAAAAACCAACGATAAAATTTCACTTATGGCAAAGACGATCCGTCATGGCAAACTGCACGGCCAGTATCAGGAAGTAAGTAATCATTGGCAAAAGGGGCGTGATGTTCCGTGGTTAAATGTTCGGGGTTTATGGTTAGAGCATGCTGGCTTTAATGTTGGTGATCCAATTGAGATTACAGTGACAAAAGGTAAGCTGGTAGTGAAGAAAGTTGTTGTGGATGGAGATAGCCGAAGTTAAAGAGGGTGCAAAGTGATTGCAGATGTCTGTCCGGCATCTGCAATCACTTTTTTTCGTGCTGTATAAAAATGGGCTGCAGGTATCGGAAGTGTGTTTTCCTATAATATTTGTATAATTAAAAATAATCGGGGATATTTATATCCTATAATTTTGTAAAAATCGTGATTGAAATATCCTTCCGCAAGAAAAAATAGTAAAGTGTGTAAGGTCAATCCGGCAGTAGATTTTTTTTATGTTCGAGATCATATTTGATTCTAATAGAGAAGAGCAGCATTCAGATATTGTTATCAAGTATTTCCGATATAGGGTTTTCTGCAGCGGTGGACTCATACTATTTACGTATCGACCCTCTTATTATGCCATCGCAAGAAGATTCAGCCAAAGTCGTGGAATGTCTGAAATTAATGATCTCAGGTTGGATAACGACGATCAAGGGATTGGGTGTAAATGAAAAGGCTTATCTGCCCTATGATTTTTCAGATCAATATATCGGCGTTTTTAAAATCCATAAAGTCTCATCTGAAGAGATTAGCATAGGTACAGGGTTTACCAGCCTATATGCCGGCTTTCAGCAAGTTCCTTCAAGAGATACTATTTTGAATTTAGATGAAACTGAATTTGAAGGTGAAGGAAACGACACTATTTTATCAGTAGATAATTTGGTGGCACAGATACATGCCGCATTAAAAGTTTTTTAATTTCATCAGTCATATATGACCGACTACATTAAGCGCTATTCACGGGAACCACGAACATGTATATACCAACATGCCGGAAAGATTTTACTCACGGAGTATAACTACACTGGAGATATAGCTGACTGGTCTTCTTTAATCAGATTACTATATATATTTGAACTACCCTTAACGGAAATTCTAAATGGAATCGTTGACCCAAGACATAAGATCGAAGATGTCTTTCCCGTTAGTGAAATACTGGTATGCCTCCTATGCGAAAAAGGTTCTTCATATTGGATCGAATTAGTATTCAGATTCTTACTCGATGACAATATAAATGTTTTACTAAGTGAAAAAGCAATCAGTGTTTTACAGGATCGCACTGTTACTGCACGCTTACCTCAGCATTTAGCGCATCGTACAAGAAGGATTATAAATAAATCAATAGCAGCAGGTAATAAGGCTTGATTGCCTGCTTAAATTTCACGTAAAACCCGCAACCCTAAATCTCCTAATTTTGCCCAAAAAAACACTATGGCAGAAACAAACAATCCCTTATTCACCGGGATAAAGGTGAGTAAACAATTATCAGACAAGAAATTTGTCATCAGAAGAAGAAAGGGTAAATACTTCTTAAGCAAGTACCCGGACATGAGCAATGTCAAACCATCGCCGCTGCAAATGCAGGGAAAATCGCGCTTTGCGCAGGCCGTGAAGTATGCGCAGGAAATCGTGAAGGACCCGGTACGTAAAGCCGCTTATAAAGCACATCCGGGTTCCACTGTTTATCACAGCGCTATTAAGGATTATATGCGACAATAATCCGATTCATGTAGCAGGTGCGCCCCCTGCTCATGATATACCATCCCGATCCTTATCGCAATACCCCACCCAATATTTTCCTCAATTATTACAGCCAATATCTCACTGATAACCCTATGCAGCACTGCAAGTCTTCCCGTTTATTATTCATTTGATAGTCAGATAATACTTACTATAGCTTAGTGCTACCTTGCCATCGAAACACTAACGCAGACTAAGTATAGACAGGCCCTTTTCATAGAGAAACCTATTGGCTAAACGCTTATTTTTCATTAACTTGTATACTGTTAATCTAAAGCTGCCGTATTCGGTATGCATTCACGCTCAAATAAAAATTTATATGAAAAAATTCCCTATCAACACCATTGTTATTAAACGCCATTGCTATCCCGTAACTACCCAGTTCATCCTATTCCTTCTCTCCCGACTACAGGCCCTACTAGCCCGACTTAGTGGCTTACTGCTTCTCTCACTGCACTATTTCAGTTATTTATTCATTTTAGTTAACCGATTTGCTATATCCAATGGAACAACCTTTTTTAATTATCACAAAAGACGGCAGCCGATTGGCGGTTTCCCCCAGGGAAATTGTTTATGTTTCTGTTGACGCTAATTATATTAAACTGACGCTTGTTAACAACCGCACCATACCCGCCAGATACAGTCTGAGCGCGTTTAAAACGCACCTTCCTTCCAAAGATTTCATTCGTACACACAGAAATTACATCGTCTCTATCCAGCACATCGAAAGTGTTGGAAGGGATTTTTCTATTGAAAGAGAAGGTGTGAAAACGAAGGAAAACGAGATCACAATGAAGAATGGTGATACAGTGCCTTTAAGTGAGCGCTGTAAAAAAGATGTATTTGCCTGTTTTAAGCAATTATAGCGGTACGCTCATAACAGGAATGCAGGCGCTCGTGAAAACTTTCCCGGCGTCCGGATACATTGCTCAAAAGTGAGCCGAAATCCTTGCTAATATTGTCTCAGCAATCGCAATCAACGGTACTGCGCCTGCAACAGGAGAGGGGCGCCTCCGGTTGCGACCGTTGATCACGATGGCGATGTAAATCTATTTTTAAAATAAAAAGATGAAATCATGGCAATAGTAAAGGATAACATTTTCACCAGCGGAGTATCCGGTACCATCGGAAAGAAGATGACACTGCGTATACGTAAAGGGAAAACGATCGTAGGCATTAAACGCGGACCAAACAGTCTGCCGCCTACAGAAGAACAACTGGCAGTACAAAACAGATTCACAGACGCAGCAACGTTCGCAAAGAACGCCATACAGGACCCTGTATTGAAAGCAGCTTATCAGAAAGCTGCGAAAGGGGGACAGTCTGCCTATAATGCTGCGTTGAGAGATGCTGCTTTACCACCGGTAATAAAGCTGATCGACACCAGCACTTATAAAGGACAGACAGGCGATAGCATCACCATCAACGCACACGATGTGTTACCACCGGTGGGCGTGAAGGTGACTATTTTATCACAGGCCGGCGTCGAACTGGAAAACGGTGACGCATTACCGGATGACCATAAACGTTACTGGACGTATGCAGTAACAGCAGCCAATGCTGCATTGACAGGTACCGTCATTCGTGTAGAAGCGACCGATGTTCCGGGCAACAAAGGCTCCCGCGAGATCACTATTTCTTAAATCAACAAACAGCATCCCGGTAATAAGCCGGGATGCTATTAAAAACCTGAAAACAATCATCATGGCAATCAATAACAACAATATACTCCTGATGGGCTTAAGTGGCTCTATCGGTGATCAGCTGACCATCCGCCAGGTAAACGGTAAGACGATCGTGGGAAGGAAAAGAGGGAAGAGCACCACACCGCCTACCCGTAAACAAACCGCTGTATTAGAGCGATTCAAAATTGCGACAAAATTGGCGACAGCTGCATGGAAAGAACCAGAGAAAAAAGCCATCTACCAGGAGATCGCAAAGAAACGTAAAAAGAACGCCTATACCCTGTTGTGTAAAGACGCACATTCAATCCCCGAAATCCGGGACATTTTTACTGACCATTATAAAGGAGAAGTGGGAAACGTTATTTACATACAGGCAAGAGATGTCGTGCAACTCGATTCAGTGGAAGTAATGATCATCGCAGCAGATAATACCGTGCTGGAAACAGGAAGAGCGATCGCGCAAAGCACCGAATGGGCATACACCTGTAAAGCCGCTAACAATAGTCTGCCAGGTACCCGCATCGTCATCGCCGCCAATGATATTCCGGGCAATCAAATCACCCGTGATTTCTTACTTATATAAGTAAATTTCTCCACAGGATTGTTAGTAAAAATGTCCGGATTTTCTATCCAGGACATTTTGTTTTCCCGCCAGGAGCCTGACTCCTAATTACCTCCATATTATAGATTAAACAAACACGAAAAATTACTCATACAATAAAAAGAATATTCGTACCTTTATAGCTGAGTCTGTAGGTCGGACTTAACATCCCTAAAAATTAATTGATTTTACCTATGAGTTATATCCTGATGCAGGGTACTTCCAACTCCAAGATTGAAAAAATAGAGTTGCATGATTGCCCTAAATGTAAACACGGGTCACTGGAAGATAGATTGCCTCGTGGTTTCTTCGCTAAATATGTCCTGGGATTTTTACCGCTGCGTAAATACATGTGCTATTCTTGTCTGAAGACCAGCTACGTATTACACAGACCTAAGAAGCAACAGGTAGCTGTTGAAACACCAAGACCAGTCGTAAGACCCAAACCTGTGGCTATACCGGCACACTAACTGTGGAATAACGTAAAAACATATATTTTTTTGTAGTAAAGATTACCCGGTGCTATTAACGGCATCGGGTAATTTTTTTTCAGATTATCTGTACGATTCATAATTACAGAAAATTGAATTTGTATAATTTCATATTTGTTACTCCTTTTCCTTTAAACATAACGGCTGAGCTTCCCCTTTTCAGAATTTTAAAACAAACGTATCTTCCTATTTGTTATCAAATGCAGTGGAATCAGAAAAATGGTGTCGCCCGACTTTGGTATAGTGTTTGTTTCAACTGTCTTCACTGAACATTAAGATCGCAAGCATAACTTTAAAGTCTTTTAACAAACATCTTTAGAGTAATACCAAACAGGTCAACTGACATGCCATGAAAGACGCTTTGCATCATGAGAATACTTTAATGTTTCTAAGACAAGTCCACGTTAAAGGCTGTCATCATTCCACCATAACGATGTGTTTGGATATATGTGTTTTGTGATATGATAATGTAATGCTGCGTACTTATACGCAATGTTAGATTATGCTTATTTGTTGCTTCCACGGAATTTGAAAAATAGTTATACCACCAAAAGCTAGGAGATACACAGTATAAAAGAATTATGAAAAACAAGGCAGTTCTAATATGATGGAATATTGATATTAGAGATAAAAACATTGGTTAAACTCATCTGTAAATTGGATAAAATTTAAACTTATGTATTTATTTTGCACGCAGGTTAAGACATAATCCACTGAAAAACATATTGTTTAGAGATTCCGAAGTTGTTGAAAAACATTGATACAAGTTTTAACCTTATCTAATTAAACTGATGACTAAGAGATCATGGATTACCCCGTCCTGGCTGATTTTGTTATTAGACCTTGGGTGTTCGATTGTTGCAATGAGCTTATCTTTTTTACTAAGGCTTAACTTCAACCTCGAAGACTTTGGTCGATACCCCATGCAGGATATTGTTATTGTGGTTGTGAGTGTGAACTTATTACTGTCACTACTGTTTCGTACATACACTGGTATCGTACGTTATACAAGTATGGCTGACATAGGCCGCATTTCATGTGTAAGCCTTATCAGTGCTGTGATATATTATTATATCAACGTCGCTGCCCTCGCTTATACGACAGAAAATATGTTCCCCCTCTCTGTCATTGCTATCAACTTCTTCATCAATACTTGCTTCCTGCTTTCCTACAGACTCTTTGTGAAATGGGCCTTCCGCTACTATAGCAGATATGGCGTCATTAATAAAACAAAGGCTGTTATATATAATGCAGGACACTCCGGGCTCGTCGTTCGTAAAGCCATTCACGAAGACCAGACAGGTAGTATTCGTATCGCCGGATTCCTGGATGATAAGCTAACCCGCGCGGGCAAACGCCTGGATGGATTACCCATCTTCGCCACCTCCAGAAGGTCACTCGAAAAACTTGTCAAACAGGAGAAAGTCAAACTGCTCATCGTCGCAGAAGAAATGCCCGATGCGCAGATACTGAACGAACTTGTTGACAATTGCTTTGCGTTAAATATAAAAGTACAGAAAGTGCTGCCGGTCGATAAATGGATCAATGCAGGCTGGAGTCCCGCAAAACTACAGGACATTAAGATCGAGGACCTGCTCGACAGATCAGTGATCAATATCAGTAATGAACAGGTATCACGGGAGAATAAGGGAAAGTCCATACTCGTTACCGGCGCCGCTGGTTCCATCGGCAGCGAACTCGTAAGACAACTCGCTAAACTCGAACCTTCCGTTATCCTGCTCTGCGATAAGGCAGAATCGCCACTCCATGAACTCGAATTGGAAATGGCTGAGCTGTCGCCTGCAATCACCATCGTACCCTACATCGCCAATATATGCGACAGAATACGTATGCAACAACTGTTTGAAGTATACGAACCCTCTGTCGTCTATCACGCTGCCGCCTATAAACATGTGCCAATGATGGAGAAAAATCCTTCCGTAGCCGTGTTGAACAACGTATTAGGCACCAAGATGCTCGCTGAGCTATCTGTGGAGTTTGGCGTCGAAAAGTTTGTGATGATCTCCACCGATAAAGCCGTCAACCCCACCAACGTGATGGGCGCTTCCAAAAGGATCGCTGAGATATTCACACAATCTTATAATACACACGTCAATCGTCAGTATAAAAAATCCACATCCGGATATAATCCCGCACCCACCCGGTTCATTACCACCCGGTTTGGCAACGTGCTGGGTTCAAACGGCTCCGTGATCCCCCGCTTCAAACATCAGTTGGAGAAAGGAGGCCCGCTTACCGTTACCCATCCGGATATCACCCGTTACTTCATGACCATCCCCGAGGCTTGTCAGTTGGTGCTGGAAGCAGGCGCGATGGGACAGGGAGGGGAGATCTTTGTCTTTGATATGGGACAACCGGTGAAGATCGCCGAACTGGCGTGCAAAATGATCCGCATGAGCGGCAGAGAACCTGGCATTGACATACAGATCGTATATACAGGTCTGCGGCCCGGTGAGAAGCTGTATGAAGAACTGCTGAACACAGCAGAAAATACACTGAGTACCTACCACGAAAAGATACTGATCGCAAGGGTCCGTGAATATGATTTTGTTGAGGTAAACGACCATATTGAAAAACTGATCGCTTCTGCCCAGAAGCACTACATCACCCCAACCGTTGTGTTGATGAAACAATTGGTGCCGGAATTCATTAGTAAAAATTCTGCGTACGAACAGTTGGACAAGGATATAATCAAGTTGTAATCCATCTATAAACAAAAGCGCCTGCGACATAGATTAAGCTATGCGCGTGGAGGTACGTTATTTAAACAGATATTTTTCTAATGAGACTCAGTAATTGCGAAATCAATTTCAGTAATCCCTTTTTTCTGTTACGCTTGTTTGTATCAGCTATCCCCCTGTTTACGTTTATGTCGTGCTCAACACCAAAGAATGTGACCTATTTCAGAGATATTCCTGATACGGTGCTGAGAAGATCGATTGACCAGGCGCCTTATTATACGCCCGAAATACAGGTAGATGATATTCTGCAGGTAACTATCCAGACCCTCGATCCGGCGTCAACCGCAATGCTGAATCAGACAAATACTGCATCCTGGCCTGTTACCGGAACCAGCGGAACGCAACCAGCTAGTAATACAGCGGCTTCCAATGTAAGCGGTTTCCTGGTAGACAAAGACGGCTACGTCGTATTGCCCCTCATCGGGAAAGTACTCGTGAAAGGAAAGACCACCGATAAAGTAAGAGATGATATCCGCCTAAAAGCTGCGGAATACTATAAAGATCCTGTTGTGAATGTTCGGTTTGCAAACTTTAAGATCACTGTACTGGGAGAGGTAACACGCCCCTCCACGTATATCGTGCCCAATGAAAAGGTCACCCTGCTCGATGCCATCGGTATGGCGGGCGACCTGACCATTTATGGTAAAAGAGAAAATGTCATGCTGATCAGGGATGCGGGACCCAAAAAGGAATTCATCCGCTTTAACCTGAACGATAGTAAAATATTTACTTCCCCCTATTTCTATCTGCGGCAGGGAGATGTTGTATACGTTGAGCCAGATAAGAACAAAGTGTCAGGGACAGATACGAATTCGGTGAAAAGGATCGCCGTTATTACGTCAGTGCTGACGTTGCTGGTAGTTGTGATTTCAAGGATCAATTTCTAAATTTTTATCACTGTTTCATATGATGAACGATATTCATAAAAACGGGGCCTCCATAAATAACCAAGCAGCATCAGCTGAGTTCGATAACGAAGAAGAAGGTCTCGATCTCAGAAAGATAGTCGACAAGATGATCCGGTACTGGTACCTGTTCGTGATCTGCATAATAGCAGGCATCGCATGTTCGCTGTTGTATATGCGCTACGCCACGCCAAGCTATAAGATCAGCGCCAAAGTATTGGTACAGGATGATAAAAAGAACGGTAATGTACCCGGCGCCGAAATCCTGGAACAGCTGGAAATGTTTTCCAGTAAAAGTAACGTGGACAATGAGGTCGAAATACTCAAGTCCCGCTCGCTCATGGAAAAAGTTGTACGCGACCTCGACCTCAACGTCAGCTACTTCGTAGAAGGCCGCGTCAAGAAAACAGAACAGTTCCTCCGACTGCCATTTAAGTTCAAATGGCTGTACCTGAAAGATACACTGGAACAGTCGAGCTATGTAGTCAAAATACTTGACAATAATAAACTCAGCCTCACCACTAAAGGAATTCACAGGGAAGCTGCCTGGAATGATACCTGCCACTTACCGGAAGGTATCGTGAAACTGGAACGCAATGAATTCTATCCCATCCAGAATAAAGAATACCAGATCAGGGTCACTTCCTTCGATTATGCTGTAGGTCTTTACCAGAAATTGCTGGACATCAGCATTCCAAATAAACAGGCCAGCACCATCAACCTGGTACTGACAAATACCATCCCCGAAAAAGGTGAACTGATACTCAATAAACTGCTCCAGACCTATCTCAGCGCCAGTGTGGAGGATAAGAACAGGATCGTGGACAGTACCATCTCCTTCATCGATAACCGGCTGGGGATCGTGACCCGGGAACTGACCAGTGTAGAAAAGGATATCGAACAGTTTAAACAGTCCAATCAGCTGGCTAACCTGGATGAACAATCCAAATTGCTCGTTTCCAATACCGGCGACTATATGAAACAACTCACCGAACAGCAGGTGAGAATGAATGTGGTCGGGTCGCTGGAACAATACATGCGGGATGAACAGAACGCCAGAAGGGTCGTACCGTCCTCCCTCATCGTACAGGACCCTACCTTCCTGGGTATCGTCGAAAAATATAACGCACTGCTCCTTGAAAGAGAAAGACTGCTGATGTCCAATACAGAGTCCAACCCCGTTGTGAAAAATATGGACCTGCAACTGAGCGGCCTGCGGGCAGACCTGCGGAATAACCTCGCCTCCCTTAAACAGGGCATACAGGTGAGTATCGACGAACTGGAACGCAATAACGGCCATATCAGCCAGAAAATCCGGGAAGTGCCCGGTAAAGAACGCATCTTCCTCGATTATTCCCGTCAACAGGCAGTGAAACAGGAACTATACCTGTTTCTGCTTAAAAAGCGCGAAGAATCGGCGATCTCGAAGTCTTCCAATATAGCAGTCGCGAGAGTAATTGATGCCGGTAAAAGCGATCCTGTGCCCTTTAAACCGAAAGGCTCCGCTATTTACATCATTGGCTTTATCGCTGGTCTGGTGGTCCCTGCACTGTGGATTTACCTTCAAGGCCTGCTGGGACGCCGTATCAGCAACAAACAGGATATCCTCAACAATACCCCGGTGCCTATCCTGGCGGAAATCGGGCACAACAAGGACAAAGATGTCATCGTTGTGGGCCGCGAATCCAGAACGCCGATCGCCGAGCAGTTCAGGGCTATCCGTACCAACCTCCAGTTTATTCTCTCCAATGAAGGGGATAAGGTGGTCATGCTGACCTCCAGCATGAGCGGTGAGGGTAAATCATTCGTGGCGACCAACCTGGCAGCCGTACTGTCCTTATCAGGCAAGAAAGTGCTGCTCATGGAAATGGACCTCCGTAAACCAAAGATCTCCCAGATGCTGAATTTAAATAACGCTATTGGTTTCAGCACCTACGTGATCGGTAAAAGCACCCTGGAAGAGATCATCAAGCCTTCAGGCGTCAGTGATAAACTCTGGCTGATCCCTTCCGGTCCGATACCGCCAAATCCGGCAGAACTGCTGCTGATGGATAAAACACAGAAACTGTTCAGTCACCTGCGTACCCTCTTTGATTATATCATCGTGGATACGGCGCCTATTGGTCTGGTAACGGACGCACAGCTGCTGGGACGTTTTGCAGATGCTACCCTTTATCTCGTAAGACAGGGTTTCACCTACAAACAACAGCTCACCATTACCAAAGACCTGTATCAGCACAGGAAAATGCCTAAGATCAATCTGATCGTGAATGATGTGAAAACCGGCGCCGGATATGGTTATGGTTACGGATATGGCTATGGGTACGGTTATGGATATGGTAATGAACAGCCGAGTAAAGGGATTTTCAGGAGAGTCAGAAAACCGGTAACGAAGTGAATTAAGAATTAAAAATTAAGAATTAAGAATTGGAATGCAGCGGAGATCGCCCCAGGAATTCTTAATCATTAATTCTTAATTATTGCCCGTTTGGCTGAAGAAAATATATGTAGAAAATGTCATCAGGGATAAATACTAACGAACAAAATACGGTAGCCAACGCCAATATAGCCATCATTGGCCTGGGGTATGTCGGTTTGCCCCTGGCGATCGAATTTGCAAAAAAGTACCACACGCTCGGTTTTGATATCAACGAAGTGAGAGTGAAAGAACTGACCGTGGGTAAAGACAGGACAAGAGAAGCCAACATAGCCGAACTGAAGCGGGTGACCGCTGCCGCTGCCGGACCATCAGGAACAGGGCTGACACTGTCTTCTGTAAAGAGTGATCTGCATGCCTGCAATATTTTCATCGTTACCGTGCCGACGCCGATAGATGATTTTAAAGCGCCTGATCTGGGTCCGCTGTTAAAAGCCTCTGAAATGCTGGGCAGCGTGCTTAAAGAGGGCGATATCGTGATCTATGAGTCCACTGTATACCCGGGTTGCACAGAAGAAGATTGTGTGCCGGTGTTGGAGAAAACCTCCGGACTGACATTCAACAAAGAGTTCTTCGCCGGTTATTCTCCGGAAAGGATCAATCCGGGCGACAAGGTCAATACCCTGACCCGCATCAAAAAAGTGACCAGCGGGTCTACACCGGAAATCGCAGACAAGGTAGATGCATTGTATCGCTCCATCATCGATGCAGGCACGCACAAGGCGTCCTCCATCAAAGTGGCAGAGGCCTCCAAAGCCATTGAAAATGCCCAGCGCGATGTCAATATCTCTTTTGTCAACGAACTGGCGCTCATCTTCGACCGCATCGGGATCGACACCAATGATGTCATCGAAGCGGCAGGCACCAAATGGAACTTCCTCAAGTATAAACCCGGACTGGTAGGTGGTCACTGCATCGGCGTTGATCCCTACTACCTGGCGCATAAGGCACAGGCGCTGGGTTATCATCCGCAAGTGATCCTGTCAGGCCGCAGGGTGAACGACAACGTCGGAAATTTTGTGGCCAATAAGGTGGTGAAACTGATGATCGAGAAAGACCATAAGATCAAAGGTTCCCGGGCACTGATCATGGGCATCACCTTTAAGGAGAATTGTCCGGATGTACGCAATACCCGCGTGGTCGATATCTACGAAGAACTGAAACAGTTCGGTCTTGAAGTAGATATCTATGATCCCTGGGCAGATGCGGAAGAGGTCAGAAATGTCTATGAAGTGGAAGTGTACAACGAACTGGACCAGACGGTCATATATGACGCCATCATCGTTGCCGTTGCACATGATGAGTTCCTGACACTGGACTACGGAAAGATCAAAAGCGATAACGCCGTCATTTTCGATACGCGCTCCTGTCTGGACAGGAACCTGGTAGATGCCAGGCTATAACCGCTAAGCATTCAACAAATAAAATAAACAGCAGAATATGTTAAAAGCTGATATCATACAGGGACCCATTCAGATGGTAGATCTGAAAGGACAATATCTGAAGATCAAATCAGATGTAGATAAAGCCATCCAGGAGTGCATAGACACTACTGCCTTCATTAACGGTCCACAGGTGAGCGCCTTCGCCACTAAACTGCAACACTACCTGGACGTAGAGAAAGTGGTGACCTGCGGGAATGGTACAGATGCATTACAGATCGCCCTGATGACCCTTGGTCTTGAACCGGGTGATGAAGTGATCGTTCCTGCATTCACCTATGTCGCCACCGCAGAAGTGATCGGTCTCTTACGACTGACGCCTGTAATGGTAGAGGTCAATCCGCAGACTTTCACTGTTGATCCGGCTGAAATTGAAAAGGCGATCACGCCAAAAACAAAAGCGATCGTACCGGTACACATCTACGGACAATGTGCTGATATGGACGCCATCATGGCCATTGCCGCAAAACATGGTCTGCATGTAGTGGAAGATACCGCCCAGGCAATCGGTGCAGAATACGTCCATGCAGATGGCAGCCGCAGTAAAGCAGGCACCATCGGTACTTTCGGCTGTACCTCTTTCTTCCCTTCAAAGAACCTGGGATGTTATGGAGATGGCGGCGCCATGTTCACAAATGATCCTGCTTTAGCGGAAAAGGCGCATATGATCGCCAACCACGGACAAAAGAAACGATACTATCATACCTATATCGGCTGTAACTCCCGGCTGGATACCATCCAGGCAGCAGTACTGGGCGTTAAACTGGACTACCTGGATGATTATAACGAAGCCAGGAACAAGGCAGCCAACTTCTACGATGCTTTACTGGCGGATGTGGAAGGGCTGATACTGCCTTACCGGAACCCATCTTCCACACACGTCTTTCATCAATACACTATGCGTGTGAAAGATGGCAGGAGAGATGAACTACAGGCTTATCTGAAAAGCAACGGCATTCCGGCCATGATCTATTACCCGGTGCCTTTGCATCAGCAGGAGGCTTTTAAAGGTGTAGGTAGAAGGATCGGTACACTGGAACTGACAGAACAGTTGTGCAGCGATATCCTGTCTTTGCCGATGCATACTGAACTGACGGAAGAAGTACAGCTGACCATTACGAATGCGATAAAGGATTTTTTCAAACGATAAATTATAAGATGGGATTTTTTTCACACGAAACAGCCGTTATCGACGAAGGCTGTGAGATCGGAGACGGTACAAAGATCTGGCATTTCTCACACGTGATGCCTAACTGCAAAATAGGAGAGCACTGTAACATCGGACAGAATGTAGTGGTATCTCCGCATGTCGTACTGGGCAGGAACGTAAAAGTGCAGAACAATGTATCGATCTACGAAGGGGTCATCTGTGAAGATGATGTTTTTCTGGGGCCTTCCATGGTCTTCACCAACGTGATCAACCCCCGGAGCGCTATTGTTCGCAAATCAGAGTTCCGTAAGACGCATGTCGGTAAAGGCGCTTCCATAGGGGCCAATGCCACGATCGTATGCGGACATGATATCGGTGAATATGCCTTCATTGGAGCTGGTGCAGTGGTCACAAAAACAGTGTTGCCCTATGCACTGGTAGTAGGTAATCCCGCGAGACAGGTCGGCTGGATCAGCGAATACGGTCACCGGCTCGCTTTTAATGAGCAAAGTATTGCGGTCTGCCCGGAAAGCGGACAACAATATGAGCTAGTCAACAATGCCATAAAAAGGATAAAATAAAATGAGTGACAAAGTAAAATTTGCCGTAATCGGCTGTGGTCACATCGGCAAGCGACATGCAGAGATGATCTTCCGGAATGAGGAAGCTGAACTCGTCGCTTTGGTCGATAACAGTCCCAGACACACGCTGGGCATCGAGAAGTATCAGGTCCCATTTTTCTCCTCACTGGACGATCTGCTGTACTCTGAAGTAGCAGAAGGTCTCGATGTAATCAACATAGCCACCCCCAATGGCTATCATGCCAGACAGGCCCTGCAATGCCTGGAAGCTAAAAAGAACATCGTCGTTGAAAAACCAATGGCGCTGAACAGGAAAGATGCAGAAAGTGTCATCTTCAAAGCACTGCATGTACACAAGCACCTGTTTGCCGTAATGCAGAACCGTTATTCCCCGCCGACAGTATGGATGAAACAGGTCATCGAACAGGGTGTGCTGGGTAAAATTTACATGGTGCAGATCAACTGTTACTGGAACAGGGATTCCCGCTACTATACGCCGAATAACTGGCATGGTACGAAAGAACTGGATGGCGGTACGCTGTTCACACAGTTCTCTCACTTCATCGATATCATGTACTGGTTATTCGGAGATATCGAGAACATCAAGGCCAAATGCGCCAACTTCAGTCACAGAGGTGTGATCGATTTTGAAGACAGCGGTTTTGTGAACTTCAACTTCGTGAACGGTGGTATGGGGTCACTGAACTATTCCACTTCCATCTGGAATGAGAACCTGGAAAGTTCACTGACCGTGATCGCAGAAAAAGGTTCTATCAAGATCGGTGGTCAATACATGGATAAAGTCGAGATCTGTAAGGTGAGGGACTATACCATGCCAACGCTGCCGCCAACCAATCCGGGTAATGATTATGGTTCCTATAAAGGCTCTGCAGCCAATCATCATTACATCATAGAAAATGTGGTGGACGTGATGAAGGAAAGAGCGGCTATTACGACCAATGCACTCGAAGGGTTGAAAGTAGTGGATATCATCGAGCGGATCTATGCTGCTGCGCAGCAATGCTAACAGGGTGTTAAAAATAAAAAGGACTTGAAAAGTGTGTCATTAAACGGTTATATATCCCGGGTCAGGAATTCGGTTTTCTTAAGGAATGTCTCTACACTGGCGGCAGGCACTGTATTGAGCCAGCTGATCATTTTCGGAGCTTCTCCTTTTCTGACAAGGATCTATAGCCCGGTAGATTTTGGCGTACTGGCGCTGTTTACCAGCGTCAGTATGCTGGCTGCCATCCTCAGTACCGGTAGGTATGAGCTGGCGATCGGCTTGCCGGAACAGGATGAAGAAGCTATTAATGTGGTAGCGCTGACCGTGTTGAACTCATTCATCATGGCGACGTTTTACGTCCTGCTGATCCTGGTATTAAGACAGAGCAGCTGGTCCGTCTTACAGTCTTCTACGTTGTTACATCAGCCTGTCATATTCCTGGTGCCGGTGTACACCTTTATGACAGCGGCCTATTCGTCACAAACCTACTGGAATCAGCGGCGGAAGTCCTACAAGGAGATTTCTACCTCACTGGTGACACAGGCAGTGGTAGCGACTGTTATCAATATCGTTCTTGGCCTGATCGGTTTGAGTGCGTGGGGACTGATAGCAGGATTGCTGATGGGACAATTGGGCGCAAATACCTTTTTGTTGTTTGGTATGATCAGGGAAAAAAGTTTCCGGGGAATAAAGGCATCCAGGATCAAAGAAGTAGCGGTACGCTTTGTCAACTTTCCTAAATACATGACATTTTCAGGCGTGCTGCTGACTACCTCTCAACAGGTCGTACCGATCATCTTTTCTTTTCTTTTCAATGCTATCGTAGTCGGTTTCTTCTCCCTGGCCAACAGGATGCTGCGGGTGCCCAATATCGTACTGACCACCTCCATCGGGAACGTGTTCAGGAACGATGCCATCGACAGTATCCGGGATAAAGGGAGTTGTAACCAGCTATTTAAGGCGACGCTGCGTAAGCTGACCTTACTGTCGGTGCCTATTTACCTCGTGCTCTGGATCGTATCGCCTTTTTTGTTCGTGATCTTCTTTGGCAAGGACTGGGAATCTTCCGGTTATTTCGCCAGGATCATCTGTATCATGCTGGCGCTTGATTTCATTGCAACGCCATTGAGCACCTTGTTCAATGTGATCGGCCGGCAGAAAGCATATATGCGCCTGCAACTGTGCAATACCGTGATCGGTGTAGGCGCATTGTGGGCAGGAGCGAAGTTCTTTAACGATGCATATATGTCCATCAGCCTGTTTACGCTGAGCAATTGTGTGTTCAGTCTGGTGTCCATCTACATCACTTATCAGTACTCGAAAGAGCAATATAAAATCTGATCGCGCTATGGCGTTTTACATTTACGGTTTCATATTATCTCTTGTAATCCTCGCTTATATAAAAGCAGGGGTCAGATTTTCTTTGTTCAATATCTACTTCGGATTGTTCTTACTCTTTTACGGTCCGGCATTCTTTATCTACAACGCTTCACAGAAACTCTTTGAAACGAATTATGCTATCACTTCCGTGAATATGCTCAGTTGCTTTGTGATCGGGTTCTTCATCGGGAAGCTCTTATTCCGGGAAGTAAAAGGCAAAAAGCGCGTGAAGTATACGAACTACAGTAACTGGACGGATTATCTGCCGGAAGAAAAAGTAAGGATAAAAAAAGGACTGCTTTATGCACTGCTGCTGTTGAGTGCAGCGGTGATTTTTGCAGGGCTCTTTTTATATGGTGGTATATCCTCGTTGGGCACCCTGATCAGTAATCCCCTGGCAGACGCAGAGCTGATCAAAAAGCTGAGACAGGACGCAGGCGTAACGGGCTGGATCGCGCCTTTCTACGTGTATACGACCTCGGGTATCGGCAGGTTGCTGGCTTTCGTGTTTATCGGACTGGCCCTGCAAAAGAAAAATCCCATAATGGTCTTTGCCGCTTTTGCCTTTGCCGTACTGCTGAGTATTTCCTATCTGGCCAATATGAGTAAGTCCTCTTTTATCGTGTTTTATTGCCAGCTGTTATTTTTCATGATGCTGTTCTTTAATGTGCGTATCAACTTCAAAAAGTCCCTGCTGTATATTTCACTGATTATTCCAGTGCTGATAGGTGTTTACCTGGTAGCGACCAATGCAAGTGATGCCGGCACAGCGCTGGACCTGATCGGACACAGGATCTTTGTAGAGCCGATACGCGTATTACAGCTTTATCCTAAGTTCTATCCGGATATTTTACCACATACCAATGGCATGAACATCCGTCTGGTACATGATTTCTTTTCGTCTGATAACTATGTGCCTGCGCACGTGGCAGTTACCGGCGGACTGGAACATGCCTCCTTCAATGCGATGTTCATTGCAGATGCATACGTAGACTTTTCCTATTTCGGCGTAGTGATACAGTCCATCTTTGTAGGCTATCTGCTGTCGTACCTCGACTTCCTGTTATACCGCAAAAATAATTACCTGCAGAAAGCATTGATGGCGGCGCTGCTGATCGGGATATTTTCCATGATCAACTCAGGGCTGATCACGTCACTGATAGGATTTGGTCTGATAACATTGCCGATACTGGCCTATTTCCTGCGCGACAGACGACGTCGCAGGATTTATATAGGGCCGTCTGACTTTGAGTATACCGAACAGTTTAAAGTTATATAATGAAGATCGTTACCATTTTAGGGGCCAGACCGCAGTTCGTAAAGGCCGCCGTTGTGAGCAGGGAAATAGGGAGAAATGCCGGTATCCGGGAAGTGATCATCCACACGGGCCAGCATTATGATAAAAATATGTCGGATATCTTTTTTGAAGAAATGGAGATTCCGTCGCCTGATTATAACCTGAACATAAATGGTTTGTCGCATGGTGCTATGACAGGTGAAATGCTGAAAGGGATCGAAAGCATCCTGCTGCAGGAAAAGCCGGATTATGTGATGGTCTATGGTGACACGAATTCTACGTTTGCCGGTGCGCTGGCGGCTAAAAAGATCCATATAAAAGTAGCGCATGTAGAAGCAGGGCTACGCAGTTTCAATATCAGGATGCCGGAAGAGGTAAACCGGATACTGACAGACAGGATTTCGGATAAATTGTACTGTCCGACGCAGACAGCAGTCGATAACCTTTTACGGGAAGGCTATGCGGCACTGGACGGACAGATTCACAAAACCGGCGACGTGATGCTGGACGCGGCATTGTTCTATTCGCAGAAGGCCAGGGAAAGATCGGCCGTTATTGAGACACTCGGACTGGACAGATTTATACTCTGTACTATTCATCGCGCAGAGAATACAGATGATCTCAACAGATTACGCTCCATCGTAAACGCCGTAAACGAGATAGCAGGCAGTATCAGGGTCGTGGTGCCGATTCACCCGCGTACCCGCAATATACTGGCCCAACATGCGATTACCGTCAACTTTGATATGATCGATCCGGTAGGATACTTTGATATGCTGAACCTGATCACCCATTGTAGTCTGGTAATGACAGACAGTGGCGGATTACAGAAAGAAGCCTTTTATTTTGGAAAGAACTGTGTAACACTCCGGGACCAGACGGAATGGGTCGAGTTGGTGGATAATGGTTTTGCAGTATGCGTAGGCAGCGATACCTGTAAAATCCTGGAAGCCTATCATGACCTGTTACATAAAGACAATGACTTTTCCCTCGACCTGTATGGTAAAGGCGACGCCTCTGAAAAGATCGTAGCCGGATTATTTAACTAATTATCAAGTCACATAACACTGAACATATGAGGATCGTACACTTATGCAATTACTTCCAGCCGGAACTTGGCTATCAGGAATATTTTTTAGCAATTGAACATGCCAAGATGGGTCACGAAGTAACGGTGGTGACCTCCGAGCGATATTTCCCGTTCCCTGACTATGAGAACACAACAAAGCCGGTACTGGGCAACAGGATACATGAGCCGGGTGAATATGATCTGGAAGGCTACCGGGTGATCAAATTGCCTGTCGCATTTGAGGTCAGCAAGCGCGTATGGCTGAAAGGCCTGGAAAGAGTGCTGAGAAGGCTGAGGCCAGACCTGGTGGTGTGTCATGGTATTGGCAACTTCAATGCCCTGCGGGTGTCAAGCTGGAAGAAAAGCATGGGCTTTAAGCTACTGGTGGATGACCATATGCTGATGTCTGAAGTCAACCGTTCCATCCTCGGAAAACTATATTACAAGACCTTCAATTTCCAGAAAGTATATAAAAGCGCTGACAGGATCGTGGGTGTGGCAGATGAGTGCGTACAATATATCGTCGATTTCTACCGCTATCCAAAATCAAGAGTAGAAATGATCCCACTGGGCGCGGACACAAACCTCTTCCGTTTTGAAAAGGAACAGGCTGCTGCCTTCAGGAAGCGTAATGGGATAGATGAGGACGCGATCGTCATCACCTACACTGGTAAACATACCTTTAAAAAGGCCCCTCATTATACATTGGTGGCGCTTGACCAGTTGAGGGACAAGCTGGGCGATAAGAAGATCGTAGCCCTGTATGTTGGTAATATGGAGGCTAATTACCGCGAAGAACTGGAATTACATGCGGCTAAAGTCGCGGACAGGGTGAAAGTGATCATGCTGCCTGCCGTGACCAATAAAGAGCTGGTGGCGATCTATTCCGCCAGTGATATCGCTTCCTGGCCAAGACAAGGCTCAATGTCGATGATCGAGGCCTGCAGCTGTGGCGTACCCATCGTGTGCTGTGACTTCCTGACAGAACGGTATAAGAACAACAACGGTATCGCTATTAAGGAGGATAATATGCAGGACCTCATCAATGCCTATGACTTCCTCATCAATAATGAAGCGGAAAGAAAGGCAATGGGACAGCGTAGCAGGGAGCTCATCATGAATGAGATGTCCTGGAAGAGCATCGCAGAGCGTTATCTGGAATAGGCCTCAAACTTGCATTGGTAAGGATGATATCTTTTTCTTCCCGAATTAAATGATAATACCATGACTATCAGGAACCTGCAAGTGGCGTTTTGGTTGATTTTTTCTTTTGTATTTACCTCATACGCCGGCGAAGTATACGCATTATCAGTCTATAAGCCGGTTGCGATCGACGTCAAGGCACTTGGCGCCAAAGGCGATGGCACTACAGACGATACTAAAGCGATCCAGCAGGCATTGAATCAGGCAGCGACGGCAAGTGACAAGATCGTGTCTTTCCCTGCAGGTCAGTACCTGATCAGCAGAACGCTTAGAACGGCTGCTGCAGGTACACGGATGGTATTTGCAAAAGGTGCATCATTGAAACTGGCCAATAACACCAATGGCGGTATTGTCATTGTACACGATAACTGTAGTGTTGAAAATGCCACTTTACAGGGAAATGGGCAGTCGGCTCCCGACCTGTATCAGGGCTATGGTATTTCATTGTATGGCGTATCAGGAAGTACGGTGAAGAACTGCATTTTTACCGGTATCAGCGGCTTTAATATATTCCTGAACAGGAACGCCAATAAAGGATGTAAGCAATGCGTCATTACAGGTAATACCATCAAGTCGCCTGCATTATCACTTCCCAAAGGATACGATGGAAGCGGTATCATGATCGGTTATTCCGGAACAGGATATGCACACACGGACAATGAGGTCAGTAATAATACCATTGACGGCGCACAGACACTGGGACACGGTATTGCCGTAATGACCCACGGTTCCGGAAATAAGATCATTGGTAACACTATCAGTAACTGTCTGCGTTACGGGATCATTTCCTACGAGACCAGTTATGAAGATTCCACCTTGTTCACTACTTCTATCATCAATAATACGATCAGCAATATCGGTGCGAAAGACGGTACTACTAACAACATGGGAATGGGTATTTACGTCATGAAAACACACGGAGCGATCGTGAAAGGGAATAAAGTGACCAATACGCTGGTCAATTCAGATAATACAGAAACACTGGGCAGAGGCGCTATTACAGTAAGTGGTGGCGTAGGTTGCACCGTAGAGGACAATACGATCATCAATTCCAACAGATATGGCATAGTCTGTATTTATGGCTTCAATACGGCGATCAGGAACAACAAGATACTCGGTGTAAAGGAGTCAGGTATTTATATGAGAAATACAAATGGCAACGTGATCGAAGGCAATGAGTTCAGAGATATTGCTAAACTGGCCATCCGCGGACAATTTGGTAACACCGGCAGACCAGCCTATTCCTCTAATGGTTTTCTGAAACGATTCAGGAATATCCCGACAGGAGAAAATATCCGTATTGCCAATAATAAATTCTATGGTACATCCACCAATGTGATCAACCTGGTAGGAGAAGATGATAAAACAAGCCCCGGATTTAACAATCAGCTGAAAGACCTGGATATTCAGGACAATGAGCTGATCGGAAATAAGAATACAATAGACAAATCCATTAAAGTATCAAATGTGGCGCCCGGTGGCAGCAGGATTATGAGGAACCGGAATAATTAGCAGCAGCGCAACGTCACGTATGAAAAACACATTAATAGACAATGAAATTATTCATTAATGCTGCAAATCTGAGATTCGGCGGTGGCAGGACCGTCGGGTTCAACCTTATCAACTATTACTCTTTACACCCTGCAGTATCATCGATGATCGTAACCGTACCTGCAGGATGCGGTTATGAAAGATTCGCGGCCAACAAAAAAGTAAAGTTGCTGGTATATGATAAGATATACAATCATGCTGTATCAAAGATCATATACAATTATGTATTGCTGCCCTTAAGGATCGCATTTACAAAGACAGACTTCATCCTGAGTCTGGGCAATATTGCCGTCCCGACGAGAAAGACGCAGTTTCTCCTGATACACCAGGCGTATGTGGCTTATCCGGAAAGTATTGTATGGAAAAGGATCAGGAAGAACGACAAACCTTTTTACCGGTATATCATGAATACGCTCCGGCTGATAAGGACCAATCTGCACTTCGCTTCTATGCTGGGTGTACAGACAGAGTCCATGCGTTCGCGTATGAGCCGTTTGTATAACTTTCCTGAAGAGCGTATCGTGGTGATCCCGAATGCGGTCTCTTATACCAGCGGTATTGCGCCTCCACCAAGAAGGAGTGAGTCGGAAAAGGAGATCAACCTGCTTTTTATCGCCAAGTATTATCCGCATAAGAACTACGAGATACTATATGAAACAGGTAAACTGATCGCGGAGAGGAAGCTGCCGATCAGGATCACGGTGACGATAGACCGTTCAGAGAATGAAGGTAGCAGGCGTTTCCTGGATACCATAGAAAAAATGGGATTGAGCCATATTATCGTCAATCATGGTAACGTTCCCCTGGAAGAACTGGGAAAAGTGTATGCTACACAGGATGGACTGTTCCTGCCTACATTACTGGAATCCTTCTCCGGATCGTACATCGAAGCCATGCACTTCCGCAAGCTGATATTTACCAGTGATATGGACTTTGCGCATGAAGTATGTCTCGACTCCGCTTATTACTTCGATCCGCATAATCCGGAAGATATCGTCAACAAGATCGAGGACGCATTCAAAGACCCCAATACGATGGAGTATAAACTATGCCGCGGACAGGAGATACTGGAAAGTTCCAAGACCTGGGAAGATATCGGGAAATTCATCGATGATAAATTTTTGAACTTAGCTAAATAACTACTCATGTTTAAAGATAAATGCCTGCTTATTACCGGTGGTACGGGTTCCTTCGGAAACGCCGTACTCAAAAGGTTTTTACATACCGATATCCGGGAGATCAGAATCTTCAGCCGTGATGAGAAAAAGCAGGACGATATGCGTAACCTGCTGCGTAGCGATAAGGTGAAATTCTTTATGGGAGACGTACGTGACTTCCGTAGTATCGATAACGCCATGGACGGTGTAGATTATGTATTCCATGCCGCAGCGTTGAAACAGGTGCCTTCCTGTGAGTTCTATCCCATGGAGGCCGTGCGGACGAACGTACTGGGTACCGAGAACGTGGTGGAAGCAGCGATCAAACATAAAATAGAAAAGCTGATCTGTCTGGGTACAGATAAAGCGGTATATCCCATCAATGCCATGGGTATTTCCAAGGCAATGATGGAAAAGGTGGCCATCTCCAAAGCGAGATTACATAACAGACCATTGATCACCTGTACCCGTTATGGCAATGTAATGGCCAGCAGGGGGTCGGTGATACCGCTGTTCATTTCGCAGATCAAGGCCGGTTTACCATTGACCATCACCGATCCGAAAATGACACGTTTTATGATGTCCCTGGATAATGCGGTAGAACTGGTGCTGTTTGCCTACAAGAACGCCAATCCCGGAGATATCTTCGTACAGAAGGCGCCCGCAGCTACGATCGGTCAGCTGGCCAGTGTGCTGATAGACCTGTTTGAATCCAGGAGTGAGATCAATGTGATCGGTACCCGTCATGGGGAAAAGCTCTATGAGACACTGCTGACCCGTGAAGAGTTTGGTAAGGCGGAAGATATGGGCGAGTTTTATCGTATCGCTGCTGATGACCGGGACCTCAATTATGCGAAATACTTCTCTGAAGGAAATGAGCGTATCGCAGAGGCGCAGGACTACCATTCACACAATACCTATCGTCTTTCAGACGAAGAACTGCGCGCCATGCTGCTGAAACTGGATTATGTACAGGAACAATTAAGTAATAGCCATGTCGGAGAAGGTGAATTATATAAAGGGTAACCAGTTCAGCGACCATCGGGGTACGCTGCAATTTGTCAACGACTTCTCCTTTCCGGACGTAAAGCGTTTTTACCAGATCACCCATCCGGATGCAAGCGTTATCCGCGCCTGGCAGGGACACAAGGTAGAAGAGAAGTTCTTTTACGTAGTGAAAGGACGGTTTGTGATCGCCTGGGTAGAAGTGGATGACTGGGAGCAGCCATCCCCCGATCTGCAGGCCGCACATGTTATACTCGAAGAAGGAACGCCCGCGGTATTACATATTCCCGCCGGCTACGCCAATGGCATCAAAGCATTGGACCCCGGATCAGTGTTGATGGTTTATTCAAATCTTAACCTGGAAGCATCTGCTGCTGACCGCTGGTCATTTGATCAGCATCTATGGTTTGACTGGCAGCAGGCAGCTGCTCATATCACTACTGCATGAAAAGAATCGGTATTACAGGACAGTATGGATTTATCGGAAGCTATCTGTTCAACAGGATCAGTCTGCGGAAAGAAGAATTTGCGCTGGTCCCTTTTAAGCGGGAATATTTCGAAAATGCCGGAGAACTGGCAAACTGGGTGTCACAATGTGACGTGATCGTTCACCTGGCAGCCATGAACCGCCATCCTGATCCGCAGGTGGTACATGATACCAATGTGGAGCTGACCGCAAAACTGCTGGAAGCCCTGAAAGCGACACAGGCAGCTCCGCAGGTGATCTTTTCTTCCTCCACACAGGAGGAAAGGGAGAATCCCTACGGACAATCAAAAAGGCAGGGCAGGGAGTTGCTGCGCGAATGGGCGGCGGAAATCCATGCACCGTTTACAGGGATGGTCATTCCTAACGTATTCGGGCCTTTTGGGAAGCCTTTTTATAATTCGGTGGTTGCTACCTTCTGTCACCAGTTATGTAACGGAGAACAGCCGCATATCGATAACGACGGACAGCTGAAACTGATCTATGTCGATGAGCTGGCAGATCATATCATCGCTGCCATCAGGGAGGCGAAAAATGATCCTTTATGGCTGGTGCCGCATACTACGGAATGTTATGTCAGCGAGATATTGGAGAAGCTGGAATCCTACCGGGAGCTTTACCTGGAAGAGGGCATTTTCCCGGCATTACCGGATAAGTTCAGCGTACAGTTGTTCAATACCTTCCGCAGCTTTATTGATCATGCGTCCTATTTTCCTTATAAACTGAAACAGCACGCCGATAACAGGGGCGTATTCGTAGAAATGGTCAAACTCCAGCAGGGCGGGCAGGTATCGTTTTCAACGACGGTACCGGAGATCACCCGGGGTAACCATTTTCATACCCGTAAGATCGAGCGTTTCCTGGTCATCAAGGGAAAGGCAGTGATCGAGTTGCGGCAATACAATACGGATAAGGTGCTAAGTTTTGAGCTGGATGGCGATACCCCTTCTTATGTGGACATGCCGGTATGGTATACGCATAATATCAAAAACGTGGGCGAGGAAGAGCTGTACACCGTATTCTGGATCAATGAGTTTTTTGATCCGCAGGACCCTGATACCTATTTTGAAGTTGTTTAAATACCATCGCGTATAAACCAGTTATGAGTAACACAATGAAGAAACTGAAAGTACTGACTGTTGTAGGGACCCGCCCGGAAATTATACGTTTGGCCAGAGTGCTGGCGAAACTGGATGAATCTGAAGCTATCGAACACGTGCTGGTGCATACGGGACAAAATTATGATTATGAGCTGAACCAGATATTCTTTGAAGACCTGGGACTGCGGAAGCCTGACCACTTCCTGGAAGCGGCGGGTAAGACGGCCACGGAAACGATCGGGCAGATCCTCATTAAGATCGACCCGGTATTGGAAGCAGAACAGCCGGACGCCTTTCTTGTACTGGGCGATACGAACAGCTGTCTTTGCGCTATTCCGGCCAAGAAAAGAAGGATACCGATCTTTCATATGGAAGCAGGGAACCGTTGCTTTGATCAGCGCGTACCTGAAGAAACCAACCGGAAGATCGTAGATCATATCAGCGATATCAACCTGACTTATTCCGACATCGCAAGAGAGTACCTGCTCAGGGAAGGCCTGCCGCCGGACAGGGTGATAAAAACGGGTAGTCCGATGTATGAGGTACTGCATCACTATCTGCCTAAAGTAAAGCAATCGGGTATACTGACCACCCTGGCGTTGCAGGAACAACAATACTTTGTGGTGTCCGCACACAGGGAAGAGAATATTAATTCAGACAGGAATTTCGATCATCTTGTAACGACCTTAAATGGTATTGCAAAGCAGTTCGGTCATCCGGTGATCGTCTCTGCCCATCCGCGTACCAGGAAGATGATCGAGGCGAAAGGCGTGACCTTTGATCCGTTGGTGAAGCTGATGAAACCGATGGGACTGAGCGATTATATCGCTTTGCAGTTACATGCAAAAGCGGTGTTGTCAGACAGTGGTACGATATCCGAAGAGTCGTCTATCCTGAACTTTCCGGCATTGAACATCCGGGAGGCGCATGAGCGTCCGGAAGCGATGGAAGAGGCTTCTGTCATGATGGTGGGCCTGAACCCGGAACGTATCATGCAGGGACTTGTACAGCTGGCGTCGCAGAAAAGAGGCGAAGAACGCACCCTGCGCGAAGTAGGGGATTACAGTATGCCGAATGTATCAGATAAAGTAGTGAGAATTATACTGTCTTATACTGATTATGTAAACAGGGTTGTATGGAGCAAAAATCAGTGATATGACCAGGGAGAAAACATTTTGGGTAGTAACGGAATTGTTTTTCCCCGAGGAAACCTCGACCGCTTATATCATGACCAAGATCAGCGAGCAGGTAGCGGGGAAACGTAAGGTGCATGTGCTTTGCGGACCAGCTGCTTATCAGCAGTCTAAGATAACGGCAGATGCCGGCCAACTGGAGAATATAGCCATCACCCGGGTAAAGGCGGGCAATCTCAATAAGGATAAACTATTACAAAGGGCCTTACGGCTGGTGCTGATCAGTTTGCGGCTGGCCGTTGCCCTTTTCCGTAAAGCAAAGAAGGGCGACGATGTGTTACTGGTGACGAACCCGGCGCCGCTCTTGTTGCTGGCGGCACGTATCTGTCGCTGGAAGGGTTTGCGTTGTTATACCATCGTACATGATGTGTTCCCGGAGAACCTCGTAGTCGCGAAACTGGTCAAACCGGGGAGCCTGCCTTACCGGTTCCTGAAAAGCATATTTAACGCTGCATACAGTCGGATGGCGGTGTTATTGGTACTAGGCAGGGATATGAAGGCGCTGTTTGAAGAAAAGATGGCGAAATATACGCACAGGCCGTTGATCCATATTATTGAGAACTGGGCGGATATCGAGATTATCAGTCCGCAGACAAAGACGGATAACGGGCTTGTACAGCATTTGCATATCGGCGAGAAGATCATTTTTCAGTTTGCCGGCAACCTGGGACGTGTACAGGGCTTACAGGAGCTTTTTGCCATTATCAGGGAAGTGCGCAACCCTTTGCTGCATTTTATGTTTATCGGCGAAGGTGCGTCTAAAAAAGAGTTACAGGCTTATGTGGAAGCGCATCAATTGACAAACGTGAGCATCCTGGATTCTTTTCCGAGAAGCAAACAGCAGCAGTTCCTGAATGCGTCAGATATAGGCATTGTGTCCCTGCAGGACGGAATGGTAGGCCTGGGAGTGCCTTCTAAATCTTATAATATTCTGGCGGCGGGTAAGCCGATCCTCTATATTGGCGACCGTAGCGGGGAAATAGGGCAGATGGTGGAAGAGCATGGGGTAGGCTGGTGTTTTCAGTTGACCGACAAAGAAGGGCTGCTGCGCTTCTTTAATGGCTTTTCCAAGGCATCTGTGGCAGAGCTGGAAGCGAAGGGCGTGCGCGCCCGTAGTCTGGCGGTAAATGTATATTCTAAAGCGCGCATCCTGGACAAGTATGCGCAAATACTCACAGTATCATGAAAGCATCTTTGCTATTAACCGGGGCTTCCGGTTTTCTGGGCACAGAGATCCTGCATACACTACGATCTGAATACGATATAACAACGATAGGCCGTAATGGCGCTGAATACGGTCAGACGAGTCATGTGAAAATGGACCTTTCCAGAGACAAATCAAAAGAACTGCCGGCATGTGAGGTCGTGGTACATTGTGCCGGGAAGGCGCATGTTGTGCCGGCTTCACCGGAAGAGGCAGATGAGTTCTATAAAGTGAATTTATATGGTACAGTGCATCTGTGCGAGTCACTGGAAGCATCGGATGCCATTCCTGTTTATTTTGTGTTTATCAGTACGGTTGCGGTGTACGGTGTGGATGAGGGATTACTGATCAATGAACAGCACGCATTGAATGGCGATACGCCATATGCGCGGAGTAAGATACAGGCAGAGCATTATCTGACGGAGTGGTGCGGTCAGCGGGATGTACAGTTGCTGATATTACGATTGCCATTGATCGCTGGTGCGGAGCCACCGGGTAACCTGGGCGCCATGATACGCGGTATCTCTTCCGGCAGATATCTGAGCATTGGAGAAGCGGCAGCACGCAAGAGCGTGGTATGGGCAGGAGATGTAGCTGCTGTGATACCTGCAGCGATGAAGGAGGGAGGGGTGTATAATCTGACTGATGGGTATCATCCCAGTTTCAGGGAACTGGAAACCTGTATCGCGACAGCACTAAAGAAAAAGACGCCTTCGGCGATACCGATGGGTATTGCGAAGATGATTGCCGGTGTGGGCAATCTGCTGGGAAAGCGGGCGCCTGTAAATAGTGATAAACTACGTAAAATTACCTCCACACTGACCTTTGACGACGGGAAAGCAAGACGGGCATTCAACTGGCAGCCTTCCCGGGTTATTGACAAGTTATCGTCTGTATTATGATGTATTTAGCGGTTGCTATATTATTTTTTGTGTTATTACCTGTTTATTTCAGGATAGCGGACAGGTATAATATTATCGACAAGCCCAACGAACGGAGTTCACATAAGAATGTCACGATCAGGGGCGGAGGGATCGTGTTTATCATGGCGGCACTGGTGGTGCTGTGTACGCATTTTACGGCCTTCTGGCTGCCGGTGACGGGCATTCTGGTCATCGGACTGATAAGTTTCCTGGACGATATTTATACGCTGCCTAATAAGGTGCGGCTATTGTTTCATATGGTGGCGGTCACACTGCTGTTCCTGTACCTGCAGGTGATGTCCTTGCCAATATTGGTGATCATTCCTTTGTATATACTGGTGATCGGTATTATCAATGCCTACAATTTTATGGACGGCATCAATGGTATTACAGGACTGTATAGTCTGGTGATACTGGCGGGCCTGCAATATGTGAATGTATATCAGAGACCGTTTATCGAAGCGGATATGATATGGGTACCGATGATCGCGTGTGTTGTTTTTCTGTTTTTTAACTTCCGTGTGAAGGCGGTTTGTTTTGCAGGCGATGTGGGCAGTGTGACGATCGCTTTCTGGATCGTGGCGTTATTGCTGGACCTGATCCTCACTACAGGCAACTGGATGTATATATTGTTCCTCGGTGTATATGGCGTTGACTCCATTCTTACTATAGTACACAGATTGATTTTACAACAAAATATTTTTAAAGCACACCGGCTGCATTTCTATCAGATACTGGTGAACGAACAAAAAATCCCGCATTTAGTAGTAGCGGCTGCTTACGCTTTGCTACAGGCATTGATTATTCTGATGTTGCTGAACACAACTTCGGGCGTTCACCGGGACTGGTTGAGAGGCTTGTTAGTCTTACTGCCGCTGGTGCTGATTTACATTGGCTTTAAAGGGAGATTGATGCAGTCACGTTTAAAAGGAAATAAATGAAGACCTGTCTTATTTATGGCAAGGGAGGTCATGCATTGACGGTGGAAGAGCTGGCAAGAAAAAATGATTATGAAATAGCGGCATTTTTCGATGATCGTGCTGACGTGAATGAGTTTTACAGGAATAAAGCGGTGTTGAAATATGAAGCAGCATTAATGATGGAATACCCGGTTTTAATCGCTATCGGCAACAATGTCATCAGAAAAAAAATTGTTTCATTTGTGGCACATAAATATTGTACATTTATTGACAACGCAGCTTTTATTACCCAGCATGTGCGTATCGGAGAAGGTACAGTAGTAATGCCCGGCGCAATTGTACAGGCAGGCGCAGATATAGGACGGCATGTTATCCTCAACATTGGTTGTGCCGTAGACCACGAAGTTTCAATAGGCGATTTTGCACATATTGGTCCGAAATGTTACATCGGAGGTGGGGCCGTCATCGGCGAAGGTGCTACTATAGGCGCAGGAACTGTAATTATGAGAAATGTTCGAATCGATGACTGGGCGAATATTCCACCGTTAAGTATTATTACCTGATGTAGCCATTTTTCCTCTGTAACTAATATCTCAGAATAAACATGCAACCCTCATCAATTTTTAACCGGATTACTTCCAATGGAAAGTTTGTTCCTGAAGTAGATGGCTTACGTTTTATTGCAATATTTGCCGTTGTGATTGCTCATATCGATGGTTTTTTTACTGACAAGGTAAATGAACTGTTACACCAGCAGGATAAGTGGTTATCTCTTTTTGACTACATCCTGCAGGGCGGTGGTATTGGTGTTTCTCTTTTTTTTGTCATTAGTGGGTACATACTCGGACTGCCATTTGCCAATCAATACCTTGGCGATGGAAAGAAGGTGGTGCTGCGCTCGTATTTTATCAGGAGACTGACGCGTCTGGAGCCACCGTACATGCTGTGTATGATTGGCCTTTTCTTTATATTGATCTTTGTCCTGCATAAATACACGCTTAGTGAATTGTTACCAAGCCTGATGGCATCATTGACCTATACACATAATATTTTCTGGGACAGATACACTTTACCGCTCATCAATGGTGTTGCGTGGAGTCTGGAAGTAGAGGTGCAGTTTTATATTATGGCGCCGCTGCTGGCGAGAATATTTTTACTGCCTGCAGCAAAGCGGAGGTCTCTTATAATACTTATATGCATAGCTATGATTGCCGGAAGAAGTATATATCAGTTGCCATCCCGCTCTATTCTGGATTCTATTCAGTACTTCATGACAGGTTTTTTGCTGGCGGACCTGAAAGTGACAAATACTACCCTCAAAATAAAGCAGCCATGGGTATTAGCAATAGGAATACCTGCCTTACTGCTGGCATTTATTTTGAAGATGATATTGCCCAATAATGATCCTGATCTCTGGTTAAATATGGGATTGTTTGTAGTAATTGCCATTTTTAATTACTTATGTCTGTTTCATGGATTTATCAATGGATTTTTGACGAACAGGATTATTTATACCATTGGTGGCATGTGCTATTCTATTTATCTGCTGCATACAGTTGTTATCTCTGCATTCGGAAGTAAATTTATCAGCGGCTTCTTCTTTGATTCGCTGTATCTTAATCTGGCGTTGTTCAATGTATTGCAGATTTGTTTGATCATGGCGGTATCAGTTACATATTTCGTACTGATAGAACGCCCCTGTATGGATAAGTATTGGCCTCAGAAGCTGCTTTCATTTTTCCGAGGTCGATCTGCACGTTCATGGAAGACCATCCCTTATTTACTCAGGCTGAGAAAATAAATTTACAGGCACGGCAATAAGAACGTAAAAATATTCAGGGGTAGAAAAATAAATACTGTGCGCTCAATAAAGCAGCAAATGCATATACGGTTTATATATCAGGTAAAGAGATAGCACCGAGCGAAGTAGTTTAGAACCAAGTGTTAAAAAGTTTTTGATAAATTCAGGGTCTTTGAGTCCGGCTTACCACGTCGGTATCAAAGACCCTGAATTTTTATATTTACCAAAGTTTAAATCAGGCATAAAAATTGAGAAATTTCGTCCGAATTCCATTATTTCTGAGCGCAGTTCTATAATTGATACAATAATGCAGATACTGTTACGAAACCAAAGATGCAAATAATGATAATGCGTACTCAGCAGTAAAGCCATATTCTTATATGATACATTAAACCGAAAAACCGATAGCCTTATTTTATTGATTGTCATTTGCATACACGCCATAAAGCGTCGTGATAATATTCTGTTTTTTTAACAAATGAATATTATTACAAATAATAATTATTTACATATCTTTAACGCTGCCGGGTTTAGTTTATCGCTTGGATAAACCCGATGACGATACTATTTGAATCACCTGACTATTTCGATCCTATGAACAAGCCGGAGTGTTTATGCCCGTGGGTTACCGCAGGCATCAGGCAGACCTGTAGCCTATTACTGTGTTTAAGTTTTTTATTTTCTGGCCTTAATCAGGTATATGCCCAGGATATCGAGTTGGCAAATCCGTCAATAGAGTCTCCCATACTTGCGCCGCTGCCGCCAGCGCCGTGGAAGCGTTTTGAGCAATCTCCTGATGTACAGCCAGGGTGGGTGGGCGTAACTGCTCCGCCAATGGACGGCAATACCTATATCGGGATGATCGCTTCTGCTGAATGGTCGGAGCGTCTGATGCAGGAACTGGTGACGCCTTTACGGGCTAACAAATCTTATACTGTTTCGTTCGGATTAGCCTTTCCTGAACGGTATTTTTCTGCTCCCATGTGTTATGGCGGCATGGTAATTTATGGGGCGAACGGACCAGGTGAGAAAGGCGATGTGTTATGGAAATCGGGCACTTTTACACATAAAGAATGGCGTACTTACAAAGCGACATTCACCCCTGAGAAAGACTATAAATATTTTGTATTCGGACCTTATAGAGACAGTACCTGCAAATTTATGTATTCAGCGGTGCTGGTAGATAATTTCTCGCCTTACATCAGTGAGGTGCCGCAGCTCTCAGCGATCGCGCGCAATACCTGTAAAGGGCAACAGACGGGTGAAGTAACAGTAAATGTGACAGCCGGTAGAAGACCTTATCAGTATCTCTGGGAGCCGGGAGGATATAAAGATTCAGTCGTGTCGCATCTGGGTAAAGGGAACTATCGCGTGACTGTCACGAGTGCCAGCGGCGCCACTGCATCAGAAGAAGTGCGGGTAGGCGAATATGAGATGACGGCGGATATTCAGTCAGATGAACTGCGCTGTTATGGAGACAAAGGGAAGATCACTATTATAACGGTGGGTGGAGAGAACCCATATCTGTTTAGTATGAACGGCGGCGCTATCTGGCAGAAAAGCGCGGTGTTTGAAAATCTGCAACCGGGTAATTATGATCTCGCAGTAAAAGATGTATTTAGTTGTGTTTTACAAATAAAGCAGTTCAATATTCCGGCAGTGGAACGTATGGAAGTACAATCTGTCAAAACCGGGGCAGCCAGTTGCAGTAATGTGAAAGACGGGAAACTGGAATTCACGGTAACAGGAGGAACGCGACCATATATGTATGAGGTATCTGGCGTGCCGGCGGGACCGGATAGTATCATCGTGCCGCTGGAATCTGGTGAATATAGCTATCGCATCACTGATCAGCATAATTGTGAAGTAAAAGGCAGTACGAATGTTTCGAAAGAGAGTCGTGAATGTGCGGTGCTGATACCAAATGCATTTAGTCCGAATGGTGACGGCATGAATGATATTTTCCGTGCAAAGGTACATGATGCGGTGAGTGACTTCAGGATGGCGGTGTATGGAAGATGGGGGCAGCTGATCTTTGAAAGCCGTAATCCGGATATGGGATGGGACGGTACGCAGAAAGGATCAGGAGTGCCGGCAGGGAGTTATCTGTGGGTGGTGACTTATACGGATAGTAAACAACAGGGCATGCAGCAGCAGGGGACATTGGTGCTGGTAAGATAAAAAAAGATTGCCGCTTTACGGCGGCAATCTGAAAAATATCACTTTGCTGAGTAAGGTAACGAGGTTAACTTATTTAACGTGCTGATTCATTTCTTTGGCCAGTTCGAACATAGATATCTGGTCTTTGCCATTGAATACTTTCTTCAGTTTTTCATCTGCGTTGATCAGGCGTTTATTCTGGGCATCCTGCAGATTGTGTTCTTTAATGTAATCCCAGATCTTTTTAGTGATCTCAGTTCTTGGCAGCGGATCACTACCGATTACTGCTGCCAGGTCTGCACTTGGAGTCAGTGGGGCTTTCAATCCTTTGCCACCGCCTTCTTTTGCAGGAGCTGCTTTTGTAGTGGTTTTTGCTGCTGGTTTTGCTGTCGTTTGTTTTGAAGTAGGCATTGTAAACCTTTTTTATGATTGTAATACCCACGCAACACCAAATACTATGCCCCGATTGGCCGATGTAAGCTTTTGAGAAAGAAAGTGATGGAATAATTGTACTACCTTTGGTGTATTAGTAAAAAAAAGCATATATCCCTGTACGATGAGTTATCCTGCCAACCGTCAGTTAATACTTAATGATAATACGCCTGTATATCAATTGGTCATACTTATTTTGTTAGCAGGGGCGCCAATTCTCATATTTATGGAAATAGACCTGCCCTGGAGCTTGTTTGCCATATTGGCGTGGGTTTTAGTATCGTTTGCCTATATAGAATTTACCCGCAGGTCATATTCAGTGTACCTGGAGAATGGACAAGTGATCGTGTATAATCTGTTCAATATGAAAGGAAGGCGTTTTCGTCAGCAGGACTTTGAAAAGGTGAGCTTCAGTCAGCGACGGTTACAGTTACCGGGTATTTACAATTTCCGGATCGAGTTTAAGGACGGCAGCAAGTTTTATTTCGCCGTCGGCGATGGGACTATCCAGTTGAACGGTCCAATGGGTAGTTTTAAAAGTGAGGCGGCGATCCTGGCGCATGTCAATGGTCTGATCCGGGCATTTATCGCCGGGAGTCAGGATATACCAACGCGACCATTCGCCGGCAGTTCCTGGCGCTAGTATTATTAAGATGGAAGTATTATTTTAGGAAGAACATATCTTTCATCACTATGTACCTGCGTTCTTTTCTCTCCATTCCCGTTATTGTAATCCTTTGTGCTTTACTGGCATTACAACCTGCAAAACCCCGTTTCCGCGTCCTGGCATTGGCGGAAAACGGCGGGCATCATCTCGCATATTCAAAAGCGGCGAAGGTCTGGCTGGACAAACTGGCGGCTGACAGCAACTTCGCGATCGATTATATTGAAAACACAGACAAGATAGATAGTGCATATCTGTCTAATTATCAGTTGTTCATACAACTGGATTATCCGCCGTATGCCTGGAAGGGGCCGGCGGTAAAAGCATTTGAGCAGTATGTGAACGAGGGCAGGGGAGGATGGATCGGTTTTCATCATGCGACCTTACTCGGTGAATTTGATGGCTATGGTCTATGGAACTGGTTTTACCAGTTTATGGGGCAAATCCGGTTCAAAGACTATATCGCAAACTTTGCAGCGGGCGACGTACATGTAGAAGATGCTGCCCATCCTGTATTTAAGGGCGTTCCCGCTGTTTTTAATATAAAAACAGAAGAGTGGTATATCTACGACCGCGATCCCAGGCCGAATGTGCAGGTATTGGCGAACGTGGATGAGCGGTCTTACGTGCCGGCATCTTCAAAAACAATGGGCGATCATCCGGTGATCTGGACGAATCCGGCTTACAAGGCGAAGAATATTTACATTTTTATGGGTCATTCCCCCGATCTTTTTGAAAATACGGCCTACAAGACCCTCTTCAGAAATGCGATTTTTTGGGCTGTAAAGAAAAAATAGGGCCTATATCCTGTCATACGACTGTCAGAAATTTACGTTTTCCGGAAAATTTATACGGAATAGCGACTTTTTTTCTGGTGGGAAAAATCATACTAATAATGTATTGACTTCAGTTGTCACCAAACGGTTGCATATACCCAAAACGTGCAAATTCCCTGTAAATGTGGTAAAAAAATACAATGCATATTGGCGCAGACAAAATACCGTATGTTTATACATCCAACAAACGTGTCACCCTGTAACGGAAATATGAATCAACAATAAATTTTCGTTAACCAAGGATTAACAACTTTCTAATTAGCAAAGTCTTAATATTGCATTAACAATCCGTGTGAGGGTAGCCCCAGTTGCCAAATAGGATTCGACAACTGGGGTTAACAAACAATGGATGAAAGACCGGCTTTCCATTCATGGTTGGCCGTTTTCTTTTGTATAAATCTCCTCTGCATAAAAAAAGAGCGTTCTTCAAGAACGCTCTTTTTATTTTAAGCATGTTTCATTCACACAGCTACAGATAAGGGTTGGCGCAGTTTCCGGGACCGTGCATCGCGACAGTCTGCTTCGCCATAGGAGATTTGCCACGTTTTAAAACCGGGATATAACTCCGGACTAAAGGCTTTACACGCAAACAAAACTTCCGGTCTTCCCGCAAGTCCTTCGAGTTGCATATACTGCATCCCCAACGTTCTTCCCAACATGACCGCTTCGTGTAGCAGCACCCGTAATGGCGCATCGAAGAGGAAGTTCTCGTGCGTGGCCGCCAGATGGAACTGCATGAGATCATTACAGAAGGTGAGCAGGGCGCCGGCAGCTGTTTGGGTACCCTGACCGGCCAGTAGCAAACTGGTATCAAAGCCTCCGGGACGTAACATCTGTCTGAACCAGGCTTTATCATAGTGGTCAGCTGCGCCTTTATTCAGGGGAGACATGTTACGGCGGAAGATCTCTCCGAAGGAATCTACGTCCTGGATAGCGACAGCCTGGCGGACGGTATATCCTTTCCGTTTGAGAAGGGTCACCTCATTGGAGAAATTGTCCCCATAATGTTCCTGACGCATGTCCGGACCATCGCTCACATTGATCAGCATACTCTCCGGATTTTTCCGGAGCACGCCGAGTCCGAGCGGTTTAAAATTTTTATGGATTAAAGGATGTAACTGAACAGATACACTTATGATCGTATGCTGTTCAAGAAAAACCTTCAACACACTTTCGAAGCGTTCCTGCATGCCACTGTTAAGCAAGGCAAAATTAGTACTACAGATGGGACCTGCATAACTGTAAAGGGCATACTGACGTTTACCGTCAGCCTCACCTTCCTGTTTTCTGATAACGGGCAACGCAATGAATTCGGTTTCTTCTTCATAGACAAGCAGTAGCGGCTCGCCATCGGCTGCCGTACTGTGATAGTGCCAGGTATGATTGAAGTCGGACATGTGGGAGTTTTTGACAAAACGGTCCCACCGTCGGTTATCATAAATGGTCACAACATTAAAGGACATCATCTAACTAAAAATTGATTTTTCAATAAAGGAACTAAAAACGTACCGGCAAAATGTCCAGATGGTTTTTAAAATGGTATTCGGATGGTTAATCAGGTTTCTTATACTAGTTACAATATGGTTTTTAATGATATAGTTAACCGCAGTTAACAAGGACTCCTAACTTATCATTATTATGGTATCCTTTTTGTTAGCTGCCCGTAGGCATTCATGACAATCATATAAATGCTATGAAAAGCCAACGATAACGGAGTAAACTCCCATTTTCCTGTCCCCCCATAGTTAGCCTTTAAAGACTCAACCACTATGCCAGTAGGATAATTATTTGTAAACCAACCATATGGAGCATTTTTCTGCCGAAATCATGCTCCAATATATTGGAGAACTCTAACCGCATACACGAAATACTGGAGTTGTTGCCCCGTTGACAGTGATGTCACCGGGAATTCTATTCATGTAATAGTTATGGAACTATGGATTTGTTAGCGTTGATAGAACTGTTATTGCCGGAAGGGACATTGCCGGAAATACAGTCTGAGAATGGACATGTAGACTGGAGAGTAGCAATTGGGTCGATCAGGAATGAAGATGATCTTTTTGCGTTTATTCATACCGTGTTGCAGCCTTACCTGCATACGATCTCTGTATTGATCGGCATTGCTGACGGAAATGGGACGATCAGCCGCTGGTGCCACAGAACTGAGGGATTAACACTGTTACCGCTGCCTCAGAAGGTAAGCGAGCATTTTATGCAGGACAATATTTCAGGCGTGCTGGAGATGTATGCACCTGACAGAAGGTCAGCCTTGCAGACGACCCTGTTCAACAGCGGAGTGCGGGAGATGCTGATATTACCCTTGCGTAATCATACCAATAGCTTTGGTTTTTTATGTCTGTTGGCCAAACATCATAATACTTTCCCCAAATCATTGCAGATATCCGTGAAGCGGTACGCCGGACTACTTTCTGCTGCCACCCTGAAACTGATGTTACTGGATGCGTTGCCGCAATGGTTACAGGAAGAGGATATGGACGGCAATAGTGGCGAACTGCGATTGTATAATGATCTGCTGCCGGCGAAGCTGGTTAGCGGGATTACTTTACGTCCGGTGATACAACAGGTCAGACAGGTTGCGCCAACAGATGCGACGGTACTGCTAACCGGAGAAACCGGCACCGGCAAGGAGCTGTTTGCAGAGGCCATCCATCTTTCTTCCCTGCGCAGACATAAAGCTTTCGTTAAGATCAACTGTGCCGCGTTACCTCCGCAGCTGATAGAATCGGAGTTGTTCGGTCATGAGAAAGGGGCATTTACAGGCGCTATTCACCGCCGTATCGGCAAATTTGAGATGGCGGAAGGCGGTACCCTTTTCCTCGACGAAATCGGCGAATTACCCCTCGATATGCAGGCAAAACTCCTGCGTGTGATCCAGGAGAAGGAAATTGAACGCATAGGAGGGACGGAAACCATTCCTGTCAATGTGCGCATTATTGCGGCCACCAACAGGACGTTGGAAGAGGAAGTGAGACAGGGGCGTTTTCGTCAGGACCTGTATTACCGTTTATACGTATTTCCCATACATCTGCCGGCCCTGAGGGAACGCAGGGAGGATATCCCATTGTTGCTGCAGCATTTTGCCCGTAATGCAGCCATGAAGTACAGAAAACCCATACGGAATATTACATCCGGATCAGTACTGGCGCTGATGGATTACAGCTGGCCGGGAAATATCCGCGAAATGGAACATATGGTAGAACGCGCGGTTATCTCGAGTGATGAACCACAGATCACGATCGCTGTTCCCGGAAACCGGAAGGTACTGGAAACAGACGGGAATAGTCTGTCGCCATTGCTTACGCTGGCGGAAACAGAACGGCAGACCATCATCAGGGCGCTTCGTTATTCCAATGGCAGGATCAGAGGTCCGCAGGGCGCTGCCGATCTGCTGGACATCAAACCGACTACGTTAGAGGCGCGGATGAAGAAACTGGGGATCGTGAAGGAACACGTCGTGCGTTAACCAATGCCTGCACAACAGGTTTTCACAACCAGTCATACAACATCCCTACCGGGTACGCATATGAAGTATACCCGGGCATCGTAAAGGTCGTGCGCTGATTATTGTCTGGTCAACACACCGCCGTAACCGATCGCAAATTTTACCAGTGCATTTGGTCCTGAAAGCTGGAGCTTTTTGGTAATGTTATGTCGGTGATTATCCACCGTACGCACACTAATGCATTTGTAGGAAGCAATGTCCCTGCTGCTCATACCCCTGGCGATCATATCCAGGATTTTCGCTTCTGTCTTACTCAGGCGTTCATTAATAGGATTTTTACCTTCCACGTGTAACTGACGTATCAGCGTTTCGCGTGGTTGCATGGTCTCACGGATATGCTGATATCTGTTGAGCCGTGATTGTATGCTCTTGATCAATTCATCGCCAGTAAAGGGAAAGACAAGGAAATCATCCGCACCAAGGTTCATGCCTTTCCTGATATTCGACGCAACATGTAGCCGGTTAAACAGAATAAAGGGCAGGTGTTTCATGGATGGATCGTCCCGTAAAGAGATCAGGAACTGGTAGCCGGAAGTATCGGCTACTAATACGTCACACAGGATCAGGTCAGGTTGCTGCCGGTTGGCAATGTCAATCGCTTCAGCCACAGTATTCGTCGCTACGACGTCATACGTAGGCAGCAGCAGCTGACGGAACTTCCGTAAAATAGCAGCATCTCCTGTTACCAGCAGGATTCTTGAATGGGGGGCCTCCTGTAGGGCGGAGGCAGCCGGATAAGGTGTATTCATGGTACATGGTTTATCCCCTAAAATCAGCCACGCATAGCTGTTTTTTGAGAATCTTGGTTATTAGGTTAATACTTCGCCTTTTAATGGTTAATAAATTGGCGGGCCTTCAGGCCGAACATGACAAGGTTATATAGAACAATAACAAGTAGTGAGGCTTTGGAAGAAAGATATGGGATTTTTTTCTCTGTATTGCAAAAGCAGCGTGTTGAAGTAAAGGTAAGGAAATTATTACAACTAATTGATTTTGTATATAAAAAAGGAATATCGTTTTGAGAAAACGTGTAATTAATGGTTAGGAGTACTGGTGGTAATTCTCGTGAAATTTGGCATCTGGCTGCGAGAACGGGGTAATAGTGTCTTATGATGTATTAGAGACAATGTTTGCGGAGGGGCAATTGTCGTTCTCTTTTTAGTTAAGAAATTGTCTGGAAGGAATAGCTGTCATTATTTTCAAGTTTGGGTCTTACGCTGCGGTTTCAGATGGGACCTCTGGCTGACGCTCTTTGAAGTTCCTGTGGATGTGGCTTTGGTAGGTCGTGTTTGGCTTGGGAATATCTATTTAACCACTATCAAGCGGGTAGGGGTACTTCAAATAGCTAAGGCCAGGGTCTCCATCTGAAATCCTTCGCTGTGACGGGGCTGTAGAACTTCAATATTGTTTCGGGAGATAAGGTTTTTCATAGTTCGGAATAATTATTTCTGTAGTCGTAGCTATTTCTGTAAGAAGTCTATATCAGTCTATATAAGTCATTGCACAACTACAATCAGCGCATATTGGTACATATCAACACATCTCTACAGACATCGATACATATAGACCAGTAGACCAGCAACAGTTTACGAGTATTAGCATCCAGCGCTCATAACTTAAGCGACAAGCCTGATCAGCGGAGGGTTGAGGTGGAGACAAAGGGCCTTAGCCCTTTTCGAGCCTGCCCCGCTTGACAGGGGTTCAATTTACCATCCCACCGCCCAACACGACCTTCCACCGCCCAATAGCACGTCTCGAAAAAGGGCGTCAGCCCGGCGTCCCACCTCAACCCGCAGCGAGCTGTCCAATACCACATAGCACAATCCCTTAATCTGCCTATAACAACCTATAATTCCAACCTAAACTCCAATGGAGATATCATACCCGGTGAAAAACAACTACCAACAATGCCCCAAAAACAAAAAAGCGTCTGTCATTGACAGCACGCTTTTTCTATATAATTTCTAATTCCTTATTTACAGCTTTACATCCGTCGAAATTTACAGTCTTCCATCCACCAACTCCCTATCTATACAAGCCTTAGTATCGAAAATAACCGCATTACCACTACCAAATTTCTTGAAATCGAACGTCAGGAATTCCCGATGAGCCACAGCGATCACCATAGCGTCAAAGACTTCCGTTCCTTCCAGTTTAGTAACAGTAGGCACACCATATTCTTTTTTCACTTCCTCCGGGTCCGCCCATGGATCATAAACAGTCACATCCAGACCATACTGCTTCAATTCATGGTAAATGTCTACAACGCGCGTATTACGAACGTCAGGGCAATTTTCCTTGAATGTGATACCCATGATCAGGGCATGAGCGCCTTTTATCTTATGGTCTTTTTCGATCATAAGTTTGACCACCTTGCTGGCTACGAAGTAACCCATTTGGTCATTGACGCGTCTGCCGGAGAGAATAACCTGCGGATGGTATCCTAATGACTCAGCTTTATGTGCCAGGTAGTAAGGGTCTACGCCAATACAATGGCCGCCAACGAGACCTGGTTTATATTTTAGGAAGTTCCATTTAGTGGCGGCTGCCTCAATAACGTCGTTGGTGTCGATACCGATACGGTCAAAGATCAGGGCCAGCTCATTTACAAAGGAAATATTGACGTCGCGTTGTGCGTTTTCGATGGCTTTGGAGGCTTCCGCAACTTTGATGCTGGGCGCTTTATGCGTACCGGCGGTGATGATGGAAGCGTACAGTTCGTCGATGCGGGTCGCTATTTCCGGAGTGGAGCCGCTGGTTACTTTTTTGATCTTTGTGAGGGTATTGACTTTATCGCCGGGATTGATCCTTTCAGGGGAATAGCCGACAAAAAAGTCTTGATTGTAGCGTAAGTCGGAGTGTTTTTCCAGCACTGGTACGCAGTCATCTTCCGTACATCCCGGATAGACAGTGGATTCATAAATAACGATATCACCTGGTTTTAATACGGAACCCAGCATAGCGGAGGCGCCAAGAAGGAAGGTGAGATCGGGGGATTTGAACTGGTCTATGGGAGTGGGAACGGTGACGATATATATCTGACAGGCTTTCAGGTCGTTTTTATCGGAAGAAAGGTGTAATCCATTGGAGGCGTCAGTGGTGGCTCCCAGTTTCAGTACTTCGCGGAGGGCATCTATGTCGGCTTCACGGGTTTTGTCCTGTTCGTTGCACAGTTCATGGACGCGCGTTGCGTTAATATCAAAGCCCAGCACTTTATACTTTCTGGCAAACTCAATTGCAAGGGGGAGGCCCACATAGCCTAAGCCGATAACTGCTATCATGTCGTATTGGTTACTTTATCACCTGTGCGGCGGTCGTCAGCGTCTTATTTTTAAAAGGATAGTTCTCAAGCAGTTTTACCAGCTTTTTGTCTTTCGCAATAGCTTTGATGGCTTGCAGATGTTTATCATGATGCAGGTCTGTACCGATAAAATCGACCAGTTCCTCTTCGATCAGCCATTCGGCGGCTTTTTGGATATGCCGGCCGTAATAGCCTGCGAGGGAGAGAAGATTAACCTGGAGGTAGCAACCCCGTTGTTTGAAGGTCCGGTATTCTTCTGTTTCCTGGTGATAGTAGTTATAACGCTCGGGGTGCGCCAGAATGGGGCGGTAGCCCTGAGCGGACAGTTCGAACAGCCACTGATGCAGCTGTGGCGGCGCACACATGAAGGAGATCTCCACCAGCAGCAGTTCACCGTTGAGGGTGAGCAGGCGGGAGGATTTCATCAGTTCTTCAAAGTATTCGTCCATGTAGTACTCAGCGGCATGGTGGAAGCTAACGGCAGACCCTTTCGCCAGCAATGCTTCTTTTACGGCCTGGAATGGTGCGCTGAGCGTTTCAGCGGAATTCGGATAGCGGTCAATGATGATATGCGGACTGGTGATCACCTTCTGGATGCCCAGTTCGTGCAGTGTTTCAATGAAACGGACGGAGGTTTCAACATCCTGTACGCCATCGTCTACTCCCGGCACCAGATGAGAATGGATGTCGGTTTCTATTCCGGCGAGAAACGGAATGTTCGCATTAGTTGTATCGGACTTCTTGCGGAAAAAAAACATAATTGGTTTATGGGTCTGGTATAATGAAGTTATGCTCCAAAATCGAGGGACGCTACTATCTCTTCGAGGAACCGCTGATCTGTTTCATCAAAATGATTGAGTAGTTCGCTGTCGACATCTAATACACCAATAACCACGCCATTACGGATTACAGGGACTACTATTTCTGACTTTGACAGGCTGCTGCAGGCGATATGCCCCGGGAATGCTTCTACATCAGGGACGATGAGCGTTTTTGCTTCCGCCCAGCTGGTGCCGCAAACGCCGCGTCCTTTTTTGATACGGGTGCAGGCTACAGGGCCCTGAAAGGGGGCCAGTACCAGTTCGTCTCCTTTTACAAGATAAAATCCAACCCAGAACCAGTTGAACTGTTCTTTCAGCGCTCCTACGGTGTTGGCCAGGTTGGCTATCAGGTCGGGTTCACCGGTCACCAGTGCTTTTATCTGCGGAATAATAGATTGATATTCTGCTGTCTTGTCTCCTTTAACGATGCTCAGGTCTTCTGCCATAACTGCAAATATATGAAACTTGGAGGGAGCTATGCAAAACCGCTGCAGCGAGAGATAAAATGAACAAACTGAAAAGATAAAATGAACAAATAAATGCGTAATTTAATGCTGTAAGTTTTAACCCACCGCTGCCGTCAGCAATATCCCTATTGAAAATCCATCAACCAGAATTTTTAAACGTTACATTAAAAGACACCTGTTATGATGACTAATCACTCTCCTCCGGGCGACGGTTCGTTGCTGCTATAAGGGTGCTTATACCTGCCGGAATTCGTTTACATAAATTATGAACCATATATTTGTCATTGTATGAAAGCACAGGTAATATTGGTGAATGAACGCGACGAGGAGACAGGATTGATGGAAAAAATGGAAGCACACGAGAAAGGCTTACTCCACAGGGCTTTTTCCGTGTTTATTATGAATGATCAGGGCGAGATGCTGTTACAGCAGCGGGCGCTCGATAAATATCATTCCGGCGGCTTATGGACGAACGCCTGCTGTAGTCACCCCCTGCCGGGTGAAACAGTGGAAGCGGCCACCCATCGCCGCCTTTCGGAAGAAATGGGATTTGATTGTCCCCTGCGTGAACTATTCCAGTTTACTTACCGCACAGAATTTGACAATGGTCTGATAGAGCATGAGTACGACCATGTATGGGTGGGTGTCTATAACGGAGCGATCAACCCTGACCCAGGGGAGGTACATGCATTTCATTATTTACCGGTAGAAGAAATTGACCGGCAGTTAACGGCAAACCCTCAGCAGTTCACCAGCTGGTTCAGGCTGGCCTTTTCCAGAGTTATAGACAAATTAAGGGAATGACCTCCCTTTAACCCAAACCCTCTTAACCCACTTTTACTATGCCAACGATCACCTTGCCTCGGATAATTTATCCGTTCCCCTCTCTTATTAACCAATTTGTAACAGCAGCACATGAGCAAAACCGTCAATGGGTAGCCGATTTCGGCTTTATTACGACGTCCGAAGCCATGGCCCGTTTTGACAGGTCCCGCTTTGCCTGGCTGGCCGCAAGAGCATTTCCGCATGCCGGTTTTCATGAACTGTGCACCATCGCTAACTTCAACACCTGGCTGTTTATGCTGGATGACCAGTGCGATGAAGCACAACTCGGAAAGAAAGCCGTATATCTGGAACATGTTACCGACGGCTTCATGAACATACTGAAACATAATACACCTGTTGATACCGTGCTGGGAAGAAGTTTCACAGACATCTGGGAACGTATGCAGGCCCTCGGCGATACTGCCTGGCAAGCCCGTTTCATCAGAAGTATGGAGGAATATTTTACTTCCTGTCACTGGGAAGCCGGCAACAGAGCGGCGGATATCGTGCCTACCGTCGCAGAATACGTCACCATGCGTCCTTACACCGGTGCATTGTTCGCCGATGTGGAAGCCATCGAGATCATAGAAAAAGTGTATCTGCCCGCCCACATCCTGCAACACTTTATCGTACAGCGCCTGGTGCTGGCCTGCAATAACATTGTATGCTGGGCCAATGACATCTTCTCCTGCGCCAAGGAAGCCAGACAGGGAGACGTACACAATCTTGTGCTGGTCCTTCAGCATGAGCGTAATATCACCCTACAGGAAGCTGTCAATGAGACCGCCAGGATGCATAATGAAGAAGTGAAACTGTTTACCGCCCTCGAAAAACTGCTGCCTTCCTTTGGCGCAGAAATGGACAGAGAACTGGAACGGTTCATAGCAGTGCTTCGCTCCTGGATCACGGCGAATTATGACTGGAGCTATCATGATACCGGAAGGTACCAGATGAAAGAAGTGGAAGTAGTGATCAATTCTTAATTAGGAATTAAAAATTAGGAATTAAGAATTGGAATGCAGCGGATGCCGGGAAGAATAATGAGTGGTCGTGAAAATTTCGCTATCTGCCAGGTAAATGGAGCGTTATGATGAACCCGGGTATCAGGATTGAAGATGGTAGACAACGACGGGGATTTTTGTAAATCCGATGTCAGGTGCGGATACCCGCAAATAGGACCAGTTCAGAAGTCAGTAATTGGATGCGACAAAGATCAGGGTAAATGATAGCAGGATTTTTTGCAGATATCAGACAGGAATAATAGCAATACTACAAGATCGTACAGACAACCGCTGCACATTTCATCTATTAAAAAGTAAGGGCGTCTGCCAATGGCGGACGCCCTTACTTTTTACACTTAATTTTTTCCCGGCTTCCCTTTCAGCCTCTTCTCCAGCAATTTCCCCAACCACCAGAAAGACAAGGCCAGTATCGTAAAGAACACACCCTTGTGCGTGCGGTCCCACAGATATTCAAAATACCTGGTGTACAGGTTGAGCAGCAGAAATAAGACCGCCATATCCCTGACCATCGTATCATGGCTTTTGATACCCCAGATGAGCACCAGCACACATAAAATGGTAAACGCAGCTACCCACCAGAGCAGACTGACCTGCCTCACCTGCTGCCATTCATCCCAGGAGGCACTGTTGCCAAAAATAGAGATCATCCAGCCGGATAAAAGCAACAACAGCCAGCTGCCTACCCATGTAATGTGCTTTACCTGTTTGTACAAACGATTATTGCGGAATATCCAGTGAATACCTACCATAATGATCGCCAGCAATATCATCCGGCAGGGGAGGTTCATGCCAAGAAAAAAGGCCTTACCATCGGAAATATAGTAGGTGAGCTTTACATAAGCAGGTATCAGACATAACAGGGTAGCCGTCCACATCAGCCGGGAAGACAGTAATATGCCCAATATACCGTAAGCTGCCGTGGCCAACAGCCAGAAGACGCCGTAATTGCCGTTGAGGTACTGAAGGGTCTTGCCAAGGTACACCACGCTGACGCCGACACTTAAAATGGGTAGCAACCAGAATAATTCCCGGTTCAGGGAATAGTCCGGATTGCGCTGCTGCCGCCGGTAACCGTTAAAACAGAGAAATATGGTCAGACCCGCAAACAGGGTAGCGATAATGCCGTCTGTCAGGGAGAATTTCAGTCGGAGGACCTCTATCCATTTTTCATCCAGCACCAGCGAACCAAATGCCATCAGCGCACAGGAGATAGCAGCAATAAAGATATACAGCGTTACCACCTGCCAGTCACCCTCACGTATACGCCAGGTTTCTTTCAGACGGGTAGCCTGTTCCGGGGTAATAAGGTTTTCGGATTCCCATTGCCGTACCGCCTTCTGCAGCAGGTGGGCCTCCTTTTTATCAACTTCTAACATACAGGGTAAATATAACGCAAAAACAATGTGGACTATTGAAATAATGTTTTATTAAGTATCTTGACCCGCTTTTTCAATTATCAAACTTAGTGCTAGGGTCTGAAAACTGCTTGTGAACGGGCCTTTAAATCCCTGATATGAATCAATCAGCTGATACACACCACTTAGGTAGCCTGGACTACCTCGTGTTTTTTATCTATTTTATCATTGTCGCCGGCTTCGGCTACTATATTTTCCAGCGTAAAAGGTCCAAAACGGCGAGTACGAAGGACTTTTTCCTGGCAGAAGGCTCCCTGACATGGTGGGCGATCGGGGCCTCCCTGATTGCGTCCAATATCTCGGCAGAACACTTTATCGGCCAGTCCGGTTCCGGTTTTGCCCTGGGCCTGGCTATCTCTTCCTATGAGTGGATCGCTGCTGCTACCCTGATCATTGTAGCCATCTTCTTCATCCCGATCTATCTGAAAAATAAGATCTATACCATGCCGCAGTTCCTGCGGGAACGGTACAACGAGACGGTGAGTACGATCATGGCCATCTTCTGGCTGGTGGTGTACGTACTCGTTAACCTGACCTCTATCGTGTACCTGGGCGCCCTGGCAATTACAGCTATTTCGGGTATACCGTTCTTCTGGTGTATAATCGGGCTGGCCATTTTTGCCCTGCTGGTGACGCTTGGAGGTATGAAAGTGATCGGTTATACTGACGTGATCCAGGTATTTGTGCTGATCGTGGGTGGTCTGGCTACTACCTATCTTGCGCTGCAAATGGTGTCCAATCACTTCGGTTACGGTGATAATATCCTCAAAGGACTGGCTATCGTACACGAGCGCGCAGATACGCATTTCCATATGATCTTCTCTTCCGACCACCCTTATTATAAAGACCTGCCAGGTCTTTCCGTGATCGTTGGTGGTATGTGGATCAACAACCTCAACTACTGGGGATGTAACCAGTATATCATTCAGCGTGCCCTGGGTGCTGACCTGAAAACCGCCCGTAATGGTATCCTGTTCGCCGCTTTCCTGAAACTACTGATCCCATTGATCGCGGTAATTCCGGGTATTACAGCTTATGTGCTCTTCAAGGAGGGCGTATTTAACGACGAACTCAGAAATGCTGCCGGTGTGGTAAAACCCGATCTGGCATACCCGACCCTGATGAACCTGCTGCCGGTAGGTCTGAAAGGACTCGCCTTCGCAGCCCTGACGGCTGCTATCGTGGCATCACTGGCGGGTAAACTGAACAGTATCTCTACGATCTTCTCCCTGGATATCTATCACCGTTATTTTAACAAACAGGCAAGTGAAAAACACCTGGTAAGAGTGGGCCGTGTGGCTGTGATCGTGTCAATGGTGATCGCCTGTATCGTGGCACCTGCATTGACAACGCTGGACCAGGCTTACCAGTTCATCCAGGACTGCGTAGGATATATTTCTCCGGGTATCCTGGCGATATTCCTGTTGGGTTTCTTCTGGAGACGTACCACTTCCCTGGCGGCATTACTCGCAGCGATACTGACCATTCCATTGTCAGCTATTCTGAACTTCCTGCCATCCTGGACAAACGGTGCATTCCCGGAATATCCTTTCCTGGACCGTATGTCCATCGTATTTGGTTTCCTGGTAGCACTGATGATCATCGTTACGCTGCTGGATAAGCGTAGTAAAGATCAGAAACGTATTATCGTGATCGATCCGGCATTGTTCCGTACTACCCCTGTGTTTATTGCGGGTAGCGTGATTATCACAGCGATCCTGATCGTACTGTATACCGTATTCTGGTAAACATTACCGTATAAATAGCACGAGGGCCTCCGCCATTGGCAGAGGCCCTCGTGCTATTTATACCCCTGATAGACGCGAAATATCCCTGCGATGCCGGGATTGATAATTGCTTGCTATGCAGTGGTTTATATGGATGTGATGTGGACTTGACCTGGTGTACTATTTCACCAGACTAACAGCCTTCCCGGCATTGATCTGCCCAAAGCCAAAGTAAGGGTCTTTACCAGGCGCGCCATAATCATCCGCTGATTTCCGCAATACGGCAATTCCTAATTCCTAATTTAAATTGGATTTGCGGAAATCGATTGAAATTTGTAAATTAGGATAGCAGACGATCTTTATTTCTCCATTTCAATTTCCACGAATTATGAGCGCAAACACCTTTTCCAACGAAGAATTAAATCCTTTGCAAAGTATAGAGCAATGGGAAGACGATGTACTCCTGCGCTATCCTGAGCCAGCAGCGCCGGAAACGGCAAAATCCAAAGAAGAATACAGAAACTACGACAATCCTGGTCGGGACACCGTAAGAGAATTCTACCGCCTGAACCATCATCACCAGACATATGACTTCGTTCAGCAGAAGAAAAAGGAGTTCCTGAGCTTCAGTCGCAAAGAAACGCCCGTGTGGGGTGCAATGGAGTTTCTGAACACCCTGGTGGATGACTCCGATCCGGATATCGAACTGGACCAGTTACAGCACCTGTTGCAGACTGCGGAAGCGATCAGGGCGGATGGTCATCCGGACTGGTTTGTACTGACAGGCTTTATCCATGACATGGGAAAAGTGCTTTGTCTGTTTGGAGAACCACAATGGGCCGTAGTGGGAGATACCTTCCCGGTTGGCTGCCAGTTCTCCGATAAAATCGTTTACCCGGAATTCTTTGCTGACAATCCGGATGCAAAGGATGAAAGATATAATACCAAATATGGTATCTATAGTCCGAACTGCGGACTGAATCAGGTGGACCTTTCCTGGGGACATGATGAATATCTGTACCAGATGATGAAAGACTATCTGCCTGAACCGGCGCTCTACATGATCCGCTACCACTCTTTCTATGCACAGCATAGGGAAGAAGCATACGATCATTTAATGAATGATCATGATCGTGAGATGTTTGAGTGGGTAAGGAAATTCAACCCTTACGATCTCTACTCAAAGAGCCCGAAACCACCCGTAATCAGCGAATTAAAGCCATACTATGAAAGTCTGATAGCAAAATACCTTCCTGACACCATCAGGTTGTAATTGCTTTTGGCTGTGTTTAAAATAAAAAGGCTATCCGCCATATATGGCGGATAGCCTTTTTTATTGTTCGTATTGTATTAATTTAAACCAGTGCTTCGTAGAGAATCTCTACCGGGTGCTGAGATTTACGGCCGGTGCCATCTTTAACCTGGTGCCTGCAACTTGTACCCGGAGCTGCTATGATCGTTTCTTCCGCAGCATTTCTTACAGCCGGGAATAATACCATTTCGCCGATCTCCATAGACAGGTCGTAGTGCTCTTTCTCATATCCGAAAGAACCCGCCATACCACAACATCCTGAAGGGATGATCTCAACAGAATAATTAGCCGGCAGCGACAGGATGTTCTTACTGTGGAGCGGTGTAGACAAAGCTTTCTGCTGGCAATGACCATGTAATTTGATCTGTCTTTTCTCTGTGGTGAAAAGCGTTGCCGGAATATAACCAGCAGCAGCTTCACGGCTCAGGAACTCATCTATCAGGAATACGTTCGGCGCCAGTTGCTTCGCCTTTGCTCTCAGTTCTTCTCTCACCAGATCAGGATATTCATCCCTGAAACTCAGGATCGCAGAAGGTTCTACTCCCAATAAAGGTACCTGGTCATTGATCAGATCACCGAAGATACGCACGTTCTCTTCTGCAAAGTTGCGCGCTTTACGCAGCAGGCCTTTGGACATCCAGGCACGTGCACTTTCAGGGTGCTCGATCATCTTCACATCATATCCGAGACGGTGCAGCAGCTTTACGGCTTTAATACCGATATGCGTATCGTTGAAGTTGGTGAACTCATCGCAGAACAGGTATACCTGTTTCTTTGTAGCAGATGTATTGCTTTTCTCCTTCGGCCACTGCTTTTTGAACCAGCTTCTCAGCGTGGTGGATTGCAGCTCCGGTAATGAACGTTTGATCGCAAAACCGGAAGTCTTTTTGATCAGGTTACTGGTCAGCGGTGTATTCACCATCCAGTTGTAAATGCCTGGGGCGATCGTTGCCAAACCGTTCAGACGGGTAAAGTTGCTGATCAGTTTTGCCCTGAAAGGAACGCCGTTGGCATCATGGTAATGCTGCAGGAATTCCATTTTCAGTTTGGCCATATCTACGTTGGATGGACATTCTGACTTACAGCCTTTACAAGCCAGACAGAGGTCCAGTACCTCATAGATTTCCTTATGGTCGAAACGGTTCTCTTTCGTAGAATTGGTCAGGAACTCACGCAGGATGTTAGCCCTTGCGCGGGTAGTGTCCTTTTCATTGCGGGTCGCCATGTAACTCGGACACATGGTACCACCGCTTTTTTCTGTTTTACGACAGTCGCCCGAACCATTACATTGCTCCGCATGCTGGAGGATGGTCTGTTCAGGGAAATGAAAGACCGTTTTCAGTTCCGGTGCTTTTTGTCCGGGCGTATAACGCAGCATACTGTTCATGCTTGGCGTATCTACGATCTTATTCGGGTTGAAGATATTCTCCGGGTCCCAGGTATATTTCAGGTCACGCAGCAGGGTATAGTTCTTATCACCGATCATCTGGCGGATGAATTCTCCGCGCAAGCGACCATCACCATGCTCACCACTGAGTGAACCATTGTATTTCTTTACGAGTGTTGCGATCTCTTCGGCGATCTTTCTGAAGAGCAGATTACCTTCTTCCGTTTTCAGGTTGATGATAGGACGGAGGTGGATTTCGCCGCTACCAGCGTGTGCGTAGTGTACGGCATGGAGATCATATTGTTTCAGGATATCGTTGAAATCGCGTATGTAGGCCGGAAGGTCGTCGATATCGATCGCTGTGTCTTCAATTACCGGTACGGCTTTTTCATCGCCAGGGAGATTACTGAGCAGACCAAGACCTGCTTTACGCAGTGTCCAGATCTTTTTAGTATCCTCTCCGAACAGGAGCGGGAAGTGGTAACCCAGTCCGGCAGCCTGTAATTCAGCGATCAGCTGATTAGATATTTCGGTGATGCCTTCCCGCGTATCGCGGCAGAATTCCACCACGAGAATAGCACCGGGATCACCCTGTACAAAGAAGCGGTTCTTGCTTTGTTCAATATTATCCTTGGTACATTCCAGGATGAAATGGTCAATGAGTTCGCTGGCGCTTGGCTTATATTTCATCGCGATAATATTCGCGCGCAGAGATTCATCAACAGTATTGAAGTGGATACATACCAGCCCGGTTTCTTTGGGTGGCAGGGGAGAAACGTTTAGTTTGATCTCTGTCAGGAAGGCGAGGGTACCTTCTGAACCGGCGATCAGTTTACAGAAGTTGAAGTCTTCCGTACCGGCAGTAAAGGGTGCTGTTTCCAATAGCAGATCGACAGCGTAACCTGTGTTGCGACGGGTGATACTTGGTTTTGGGAACTCGCGGCGTATCTCTTCCTGGTTGCTGTGATTGCCCAGGAGCGTACGTACCTGACGATAAACGGTCGTTTCCAGACTGTTATCATTTCTTTCGCAACGGGCATGGAACTCATCAGCAGAGATGGTATTGAAAACGACGTCCGAACCATCGCTGAGGATCGCTTTTACTTCCAGCAGGTGCTCGCGGGTACTACCATACACAACGGAGTTGGACCCGCAGGAGTTATTACCGACCATACCACCGATCATGGCACGGTTGGCAGTAGAAGTTTCTGGTCCGAAGTAGAAGCCATAAGGTTTCAGGAACATGTTCAGTTCATCCCTGATCACGCCTGGCTGTACTCTTACCCAGTGTTCTTCTGTATTGATTTCCAGTATTTTCGTGAAAGTTCTCGAAACATCTACGATAATCCCGTTACCGACTACCTGTCCGGCGAGTGAGGTACCGGCGGTGCGTGGGATGAGTGAGGTCTTATTGGCGCGCGCAAAGGCGATCAATGTCTTGATGTCCTGTTCATTTGCCGGGATGGCTACTGCCAGTGGCATTTCCCTGTAAGCAGATGCATCGGTCGCGTACAGCGTACGCATAGTATCATCATCGTATAGAGTACCCGTCAGGTCACGGGCCAAACCCCTGAGCTTATCTCGCATAATTATTTAAACTTCCCTTTTCAGACAGTAAAAGTAACATTTAGATAACCTAAATACAAGCAGGGGCCGGGAAATTAGAAATTGACGAAAGTGGATGGTAATTAAGAATTAAAAATTAAGAATTAACAATCAGTTGAAGCACCGTGGCAGTCATTGTACTATTTATTAATATGCCTAATAGCTTTAATTCTTTAGTGTATGGTTGTTTATTCCTGATCATTCAACTGAACAATCCCTTTGCGGGTTCAACAAAGACAGGTTTCTGCAATTCAATATCACACACTTCTTTGAATTTGTCGACCATATAAACGGTCAGTTCCGGTGAATAGGCCTCATCGTGCATATGCATAAAGAAATACAGTTCCTGCAGACCGTGCTCTAACCAGTTATGAATACGATTGACCCAGTCGTCGATACGGACGTAGTCGGTAGGATGGAGGCTATTGCCCACATACCGGATAAATGCTTTACGGATGGGCATGTACATATGCGCGCAATCTCTTCTGCCAGCAGTATCGGTAATGACAGCACCTACGTTCAGTTGCTTTAGAGTGCTGAACAGTTCCTCTCTGATCTTATCATCACTGAACCATTCAGGATGCCGGACTTCCAGGAAGAATTGAAGGTCTGTCGGCAGGCTCTCCAGGTATTTAAAGAGATTGTCTTTCCGTTTAGGAGAATATTTATCGCTTACCTGGAGGAAGATGGGACCGAGGTGTTCACCAAAGGCCAGTACCCCTTCGAGGAAAGAGGTGGTTTGCGGACCAGCATCCACGAGGTTGCTGAAGTGGCTGATAGATTGTGGCACCTTGGGGCAGAACTTAAAGTGTTTGCCTGTTGCACGCGCATCCCATTTTGCAATAGCCTCCGGCCCATAGATTTTGTAATGGGTAGCATTGAGCTCGATACTATTGTAATGATGGACGTATTCGTCGAGGAAGTTGGCTTCTTTCGTGCCTTTCGGGTAGATCTTGCCGATCCATTCCTTTCGTCCCCATTTGGCGCAGCCCAGATATATCTTCGGCTTTTTAAGTGCTTTCGTTTTGAGGACCGCTTTATTAAACGCCGGTTCAGCAGGCAGTTTGAAATCTATTTCGTCCAGCAGCGCCGGATCAACACGACCAAAATCCATGTGAATAGAAGCTTTCTCCGAAGGTAATGCATTATGCAGTTATATCGCGTATTCCGCGTTCCGGGGTTTCTCTGCCCCAGTTGGGGGTATAATGGGACAAGCAGGTGAAAACCTAACAGTAACGGGCAAATAAAAAAAGGAATTGGATTATTTGCTGATATATAAGGGGATTGGTTTAAATTACGCTGGACTTAGGGACTAGAATGAATAGCTTGTTATAGGACAGGAGCCTCAAATAAAGTTTGGACAATCCTTTGTAATATGCTTTTTCCAAGGTAATTTAAAAGAAACAGTTTTTAATTCTTTAGCATGGAGATTTTACACGTTAGCGCGGAATGTTACCCTATAGCAAAAGTAGGAGGTCTGGCAGATGTGGTAGGGGCATTGCCCAAGTACCAGTTCCAGGCGGGGCATATAGCCAAGGTCGTGATGCCCGCTTACAATACCCGTTTTTTTCATTCACAGGAATTTGAACTGGTACACCAGGGAGGATGCTGGTTAGGACATAGCTGGCACCATTTCAACGTATGGAGAGAGGTTACGAACCTGTTGGGTTTTGACCTTTATCTGGTTGATATTCCAGGTCTGCTGGATACGGAGAGAGTATACGGGTATTACAATGATACAGACCGTTTCCTCACCTTCCAGATCGCAGTACTGGACTGGTTGAATGAATGGCAGGACCATCCGGATGTGGTACATGTACATGATCATCACACGGCACTTATTCCATTCATGATGACGCATTCATACAAGTACGAGCGTCTGAGAAACATTGCCACCGTTTTGACGATCCATAATGCGCAATACCAGGGGCAGTTTGGCTGGGACAGACTGTATCAGCTTCCGGGCTTTGATCTCTGGAAAGCAGGCTTGCTCGGCTGGCAAGGCGCTGTTAATCCATTGGCCGCCGGTATCAAATGCGCGTGGAGATTCACCACTGTGTCGCCAAGTTACCTGGAAGAGATGTATACCGGAGCTGCCGGACTGGAAGCCCTGATGAACTATGAGAAAGGTAAGGCGATCGGTATATTGAACGGTATCGATACAAAGGTATGGGACCCGGCTACGGACCCGATGTTACCTGTCAACTACGATGAAAAGACGTTCGTAAACGCAAAACGTGAAATAAAGCAACAACTTTGTGAGCAATATAATCTCGATCCTTCACTCCCGTTGATATCTTTCATCGGTCGCCTGGTGGGGGAGAAAGGAGCGGACCTGCTGCCGGAGATCATTGGCAGGTCTATCTTTGAACAAAAACAGCAGCTGAATTTTCTATTGCTGGGAAGTGGCGATCCACATGTGGAATGGTCATTGCAACAAACAAAATTACTGACGGCAGCAAACTTTAACGTGCAGTTCGGATATGATGAGGCGCTGTCACACAGAATTTATGCAGGTAGTGATTTTCTGCTGATGCCAAGCCGGGTAGAGCCTTGCGGATTGAACCAGATGTACGCACTGCGCTATGGTACAGTACCCATTGTACGTAGTGTTGGTGGATTAAAAGACACAGTTACAGACTTCGGTGATCCTGGTGGTTTTGGCATCCGTTTTATCCATGCTGCTGCATGGGATGCCTGCAACGCGGTTGGCCGTGCTGTTGAACTATATAGTGATACTGTACAATTACAGGATATCATTAAAACCATGATGCAGCTTGATCATTCATGGGACAGTGCAGCTGCTGAATATCTGGAATTATACAGCTCGATCGTAGTCGCTGACTAAACCCGAAAACTGAAACAAAGAATCGTAATATATGTCTAACGCAGTTATCTCCCTTATCTTAGGTGGCGGATCAGGTACCCGCCTGTACCCCCTTACGCGTAAGCGTTCTAAGCCAGCCGTACCCGTTGCCGGTAAATACCGCCTCGTGGATATTCCCATTTCGAATTGCCTTAATGCTGACATGAACCGCATTTTTGTGCTGACACAGTTTAACTCCGCGTCGTTAAACAAGCATATCAAAAATACTTATCATTTCAGCCATTTCAGTAAGGCGTTCGTAGACATCCTGGCTGCCGAACAGACACCAGACAACCCAACCTGGTACCAGGGCACCGCGGATGCCGTACGCCAGTGTCTGCATCATATAGACAATTATGAATTTGAATATGTGTTGATCCTTTCCGGTGACCAGCTGTATCAGATGGATTTCCGTGAAATGCTGCAACACCATATCGAAAGTCAGGCTGAAGTATCCATTGCTACCATTCCGGTAAATGCGAAAGACGCGTCCGACTTTGGTATCCTTAAAACAGATAATGCTGGTCTGATCACTTCATTTACCGAAAAACCCAAACAGGACGTACTCGCGCCATGGGCTTCTCCCGTAAGTGATGAAATGCAGGCAGAAGGAAGGGTATACCTGGCTAGTATGGGTATCTATATATTCAGCAGAAAGACCCTGTATGAGCTGTTAAATGGTCAGGAATCGTCCACGGACTTTGGTAAGGAACTGATCCCTTATGCGATCAATGCTGATATGAAGGTGGTGAGTTACCAATATACCGGTTACTGGACAGATATCGGAAATATCAGCTCTTTCTGGGAAGCAAACCTGGAACTGACCGACGAGATTCCCAAATTCAATCTCTTTGATGAATCACATATTATATACTCCCGTGCACGCATGCTGCCGCCAGCTAAAATAGCAGGTACCCTGAAAAATACCCTCATCTCAGATGGTAGTATTATTCTGGATAGCCACCTGGAACGTTGTGTGGTTGGTATCAGGACCCGTATTGGCAGGAACTCTACCATTACTAATAGTTATGTGATGGGGAGTGACTTTTACCAGACCCTGGAGGACCTGGAAAGAGCAAAAGCCAAAGGCCATCCGCCAATGGGTATCGGTGACAACTGCGTGATCAATAACGCGATCATTGATAAGAACTGTAGCATCGGCAACAATGTCCGTATCAATGTGGGCGATCCGCTGCCGGATGGAGACCATGAAAAATATGCCGTGAAAGATGGAATAGTGGTGATTAAGAATGGAATGGTATTACCGGATGGCTTTGTGATCTAAGACAAGAACACAACAGGTCATTCCTGAAGATAAAAGAAAAGAGGTGCTTCATTCATTGAGGCACCTCTTTTCTTTTTATACAGACAGATTAGATGATCACTGTTGCCTACCTTATAGTTAACGCTTAATTTCAAATTATAACGGATTATTGCCATTCGTAATTACTAATTGACGATTCTCGATTCATTCCATACCTTCGTGCATCTAAAAGAATCCGAGCGTAGCGTATGGAGCAACCTGTAAGTCGAATCCCGTATTGTAAGACGGGGTATTTCAATCAATTGGTATCAGATTTTCTGGCCGGGCATCCTAATCTTCGTCCCTTTTACAAATACTCGCCTGTAAATCCTGATTTTGAGGCCGCTATACAAGCTAAAAAGGCTTTCCCACAGCAAAGGGAAGTATTGGTAGCAGCCCTTCAGGAACAATATAAAGAACTGGAAATCAACGATAAAGTTCGTAATAATATCGAAAGCCTGCTGGACCAGCAGACCTTCACCATCACCACCGCACACCAGCCCAACATCTTCACCGGTTATTTATACTTTGCGTATAAAATACTGCAAACCATAAAGTTAGCTGATCAGCTCAGGTCGCAATATCCGAAGTATAACTTTGTGCCGGTTTACTACATGGGTAGCGAAGATGCTGACCTGGATGAACTGGGACACGTCTATATCGGTGGTAAGACGATCAACTGGCCAACCGCTCAACAAGGTGCAGTAGGCCGTATGCAACCGGAAGGATTTGAGGACCTGATCGCAGCCGTGAAAAATGCACTGGGATATGGAACTTATGCCGATGAACTCATCGCGTTATTAGAAAAGGCCTATCTGGGGCATAAGAATATCCAGGAAGCAACCCTTTACCTGGTGAATGAACTGTTTGGCAGATACGGACTGGTAGTACTGGTGCCGGATTCTCCGAAACTGAAGCAATTGTACGTACCGGTGATGCGGGACGAGCTGTTTCACCAGCGCTCCTTTGATATCGTCAATGAGACCATTGCAAAACTCTCTCAACATCATAAAGTACAGGCCAATCCCCGTGAGATCAACCTGTTCTATCTGACCGAAACCTCCCGTGAACGTATCGTGAAGGTAGGGGACGTCTGGAAAGTATTACACCTGCCGGTAGAGTTTACGGCCGCACAACTGGAAAAGGAACTGGAAGAGCATCCGGAGCGTTTTAGTCCGAATGTCATCCTCCGTGGTATGCTTCAGGAAACGATCCTCCCAAATATCGCCTTTATTGGCGGCGGTGGTGAGATCGCCTACTGGCTGGAGTTACAGCCATTGTTCGAGCATTATAAAGTGCCTTATCCGATATTGCTGTTGCGTAATTCTTTCCTGCTGACGGATGCCAATTCCCAGCAACGTTTACAGAAACTGGGACTGACCATTACCGATCTCTTTGAAGATCCGGAAGAACTGATCACCCGTTTCGTACAGGAACATACGAATGCTGCTTTGGTATTGAAGGATGAATACACGGCCATCGAAAAACTCTTTGATGACCTGGTGCTGAAAGCAAGAAGTATTGACGTAACGCTGGAGGCAAGTGTAGGATCAGAACGTACAAGAGCCGTGAAGTCCATCGGTAAACTGGAACATAAGTTCCTGCGGGCAGAGAAGAAGAAGTTCACCTGGCAGTCGGAGCAAATCCGTACCCTGAAGTCAAAACTCTTCCCGGCGAATTCATTACAGGAAAGAAAGGAGAATTTTATGCCATGGTATATAACGATGGGACCTGCGTTCTTTGATCTGATACTGGAGAATATGGACCCGCTGTCAGACCAGTTCGGGATTATTTATCAGGACTAACAGTTATATAGATAGCTCTGGAAATGTTATCACTACAAATAAAAAAAGCGGCGATGGATTGTCCATCGCCGCTTTTATGTTAATGAATGAGTTATAATTGTTTTTTCTTTGCTAATTGTCCTATCTGATACCGGTGTTTTTCTTTTGCTTTACTATAGTTCTTCTACGTTAGTGCTGCCTTTTGAGACGAAGCACTAACATAGAAGAACTATAGTATAACTACTATCAAGTGCTTTTTTGCTGCTAATGCTTAATTGTTTTATCAATCGTTTTCTTCATGTCTTTCAACAGCGAAAACATCGCATTCAACTGGTCCCTGACCATCTTCGTTTCCAGCATTTCCTCCCTGACAGGCGTTTCTCCTTTACCATCATTGATCTCCTGTTGTCTGAGCTGATAAAGCTTTTCCAGTTCAATATCCAGCGTTTCCAGCGCCTCCATGTTGGTCGGCGGCGGGGTGGGTTTTGCTTCCGGATCATCTATCAGTCCGACAATACAATCAAAATGCTGCTGCAGATAATTATTGAGCAGTTTATACTCCGGTTTGGGGAAATGCACGCCGTGCAACATACCATAGTTGGCCATGGCTGCAATGTGCGACATCAGGGAGTGGTTCAGCACCACAAAATGGTAGACCTCAGAACCGTGTATCTGTTTGCTTTTGGGTTCTGACAGCATCCGCTGGAAGGCTGACATGAGGTTGGCCGCGCTGACGTTGGTGTCTTTTCTGGCCAGTTTATAGTCATTCATCACAAACTCCCTGTCAGTATACAGCCGCATGACATGGTCCAGATAACGGGCGTTGTCTTTTACCATTTTGCTCATGTGACTGGGCAGGTAGTTGTGTTCCCAGCTGGGCCACAACAGCAGACTGGCCAGGAAAGCGATGCTTACGCCAATGAAGGTATCCAGTACACGCAGTTCTGCATTCTGCAAATGCGCAGGATGCAGGAAATGCAGGAGGAATATTACAAATGGCGTCACGAAGAAGACACTGAGCGTATACTGCTGGGTCATAAAACTATAGGCCCCGAGGATACAGATCAGCATCAGAATAAAGATGACGGTATTATTAGTGGTAAGGTATAATACAGCGGCGGCAAACAATGCGCCGGTGATCGTACCGATAATACGCTGATAGCTACGGGCCTTACTGATGCCGAAACCCGGTTTCAGGATAACGACGATGGTCAGTAGTATCCAGTATACCCTGTCCAGGTGGAATACCTGTCCAAGCAGATAGCCGGTAACGGCGGCTATGCTGACACGCAGGGCGTGACGGAAGATATGCGATTCAAAGGTCAGGTTGTTCACCAGTGGTTCTACATCATAGCGGTTTTGCGTGGTAAAGCTGGCCAGTTGTAAACGCGGATCGATCACTTCGTCTTTCACCCTTTCGAGTCTGGTCAGCCGGTGCAGGTTGTATATACGCTGTGTCATGTCCTGCAGGTTATGCAGGATATTGGTCAGTGTGAGCAGTTTGGTACGTTCTTTCAGGGTCGGCATCGTTTTACGGATATCGGCCACTGCATGTTGTACCTTATCTATCTCATGACGGAGGTTGGCGCGGGGAAGGGATCTTTGTCCGGCGGCGACCGCCGTAGCGATCAGCTCCAGTTCGCCGGTAAACTCCTGTATAAGGGTATGGAACTTCTCCAGGATATCCATTTCACCAAAATCATTGTGCAGGGCCAGGTAGTCGGTTTGGGAGGCCATGATCTGCTCCTGAAGGTCCACAATATCCATAAAGATCAGCACCATGCTTTTATTGATACTGGTGGAGCCTTGTTGGGCAGAACGGCGTTTGAGCAGTAATTCGCGGACGGCCTCCTGTTTTTCGCTGACGATCACCTGTTGAGCCAGTACCGATTTATAGATTTCGTCAAAGTTCTTATGGGCATCCTTTGCATAAAAACCGGCCCTTTCTTTCAGATAGTGGGCCGTTTCCATGATACATTCCGCAAGTGTCTGCTGTACACTGAGGTAGGGACGTATCTGCCAGAGCAGGAGGGCGAGAAAGCCGTACCAGATGCTACCACCCAGGATCACCAGGCAGTGCAGGAGGGCTTCTTTTGGTCCGACAGGGGTTTCACCCAGGATAGAGACCATCACCAGCATACAGGCGATGCCGATGTTGCCGCCGCGGTTACCATAGACGAGCAGCATGCCATTGGCAAAACAGCAGGCCAGTATCCAGGCTGTCATCAGTAAAGGGTATGGCGCGATCAGGGAGGTGCCCAGGGCGGTAAAGAAGATAAATGCGATGGCAGTCAGGATGCCATTGCGTTTATGCAACGCGGTACCAGGTACGTCTGAGAGGGCAGTGGCCAGCGCGCCCAGCGAGGCTACAATGCCCATCGGGAGGTCGCCCATCATGGAAAATACGACGGAAGGCACTACCACACTAATGGTCGTACGTAAACCGGTACTGAAATGATAACTATAGATGAAATTCCTGACTTCCTGAATCCAATGCCGCATCTGGAAATTTTAATATATGCAAAGTTATTTAAATCGCTGATACGCAAAAAGAATGCTATTACTCCGTTACGGCACTATGCTGTTTACGCTATTCCGGTAAAATATGCGCCTATAGCGACGCTGGTGGCCAGTTGTAAACTATGATGGCCTACTTTAAGGCAGCAATTTATGCACAACTGTGTATAATTAAATTTTTACCGGGACATGGTTGTCTGATAAATTACTGTTTTCTTTGGAAAATTAAAGATAACCTTACCAGAATAAAATCCTGATTATCAGAAAAAGGAGATAAATAATCTGGTAAAAATGCATTATTATAGTATGATCAGGTAAATCCTGGCTAGAATTAAGAGAAATCATAGTTATCTTTGACGGCTTAAAAAAACAAAGCGAAGCAATTGTGCGTTTAAAAACATTAGAAATCAAAGGCTTCAAAAGCTTTGCTGACAAAACCGTATTACACTTCGACGAAGGGGTAACAGGGGTTATAGGCCCCAACGGCTGCGGCAAAAGTAATATTATCGACTCCATCCGCTGGGTGATCGGGGAGCATAAGATCAGTAATCTCCGTTCGGAGAACCAGTCTGGTCTTGTGTTTAATGGCTCCAAAACACGCTCGGCAAGTGGTATGGCTGAAGTGAGCCTGACGTTTGAGAACACCCGCAATGTGCTGCCAACCGAGTTTACCACCGTTACCATTACCCGTAAGTTTTACAAGAATGGCGATAGTGAATATCGCCTGAACGATGTGGCCTGCCGCCTCAAGGATATCCATAACCTGTTTATGGATACCGGTGTCAGCACGGATTCGTATGCCATTATCGAACTGGGTATGGTGGATGATATTATTAAAGATAAAGAGAACAGCCGCCGGCGTATGCTGGAACAGGCCGCAGGTATCTCCATTTACAAAACACGTAAAAAGGAGGCCAAATCCAAACTGGAGGCGACCGAAGGAGACCTGAACCGTATCGAGGACCTGCTCTTTGAGATCAACAATAACTTAAAAACCCTGGAAGCCCAGGCCCGTAAGGCAGAACGCTTCTATGAGGTAAAGAAGGAATACCGCGAGGTCAGCATCGAGCTGGCAAAAGCCGCCCTGGAAGGATTCAATGTCACTTTTAGGGAACTGACAGATGAACAACAGGCGGAAAGCGATAAGAAACTCGCCCTGGAAACGGAGATCACCGCTGCCGAAGCCAGTGTGGAAGAAGATAAGCTGCATTTCGTAGCAAAAGAAAGAGAGCTGCAGGTATTGCAGAAATCTTTCAACGAACTCGTTTCTACCATCCGTACCAAGGAGAATGATAAAAACCTGGCCAGCCAGCAGCTCACTTACCTGAAGGAAAGAGAGCGCAATATCAGCCAGTTCCTCGCCAACGCAGAAGGACAGTTACAGGGCCTGACTGATTCCATCACCTTTACCGCTACACAGGTAGAGGAAGAACAGGAAGCTTTTGAGACCCTGCAGGACCAGCTGGAAGGCTTGCAGGATATGGTGGAGGAAAAGAAAGAGGTATTCAACCAGAAAAAACTGTCCCTGGAAAACCAACGCCGCGATCAGCAGCAATGGCAACGCCAGCAGTTTGAAGCAGAAAAGAAGGTCGCGGTAGCAGATACCTCCGTGCAGAACCTCCAGCGCAGCATTCAGCAGTTGCAGGAAGAAAAGGCCGGACGTCTGCATCAGATCACCCAACTGGAAGAAGAGAAGGTGATATTGCAGGAAACCCTGCAGGACCAGAAAGCCGATCTTGAAGATATGATCGCTTTCCAGGAAGAAACCAAAGGGAAAATACTGGCTACCCAGGGAGAGATAGAAGGTCTGCGTGACAGACTGGTGGACGAGAACCGTACCCTGGACCAGAAGAAGAACGAATACGACCTGTTAAAATCTCTCGTGGACAGCCTTGAAGGTTATCCCGAGAGTATCAAATTCCTGAAAAAGAATACAGAGTGGAACAATGCTGCTCCTATCCTCAGTGATATCTTTTTCTGTAAGGAAGAATATCGTACCTGCGTAGAAAACCTGCTTGAACCTTATCTCAACTACTATGTTGTAAATAATGCGGCAGAAGCTATTCAGGCGATCCGTCTGCTGGATGCCAACAAAAAGGGTAAGGCCAACTTCTTTATTCTCGATCAGTTCCATCAGCAGAACGGTCATCCGGCTACGCCTCCGGGTTCCATTCCGGCGCTTGAAGTAGTAGAACTGGAAGAACGTTATAAAGGACTGGGTAATTATCTGCTCGGGAAAGTATTCATTGCAGATGATATCAGCAGCTTACAGTTCGACCAGCTGGCAGACCAGGATGTACTCGTCATCGAAAAGAGTGGCAGAATGAATCGCGGCCGGTACAGTTTTAGTGGTGGTTCTGTCGGATTATTCGAAGGAAAGAAACTGGGCCGTGCCAAAAACCTGGAGAAACTGGACGAAGAGATCAAAGCGCTGGAAGAAGTAGTCGCTTCCCTCCGTCAGCAGATCCAGGAGAAACACAACCAGGTACTGGGATATAACACGCAGTTAAACGAGAATAAGATCAATAGCGCCCGTGAGAAGATCAACCAGTTAAATAACCAGGTGTTCGGATTGCAGAACCGTATTGAGAACTTCCGTCAGCTTGTTGAGTCAGGAGATAAACGCCTGCTGGAAATGCAGGATTCCCTTGAGGCCAATCAGGATAGTATTAAAGGTGTAAGGGAAGAACTGGAAGAACTGAACGAAAAGGTATTCGCTTTGCAGGATAGTATTGTGGCAGCAGAAAAAGCAGCGACAGATGCAGAGCAACAGTTCAATCAGGCGAATGTGCAGTTCAATAACCAGAACCTGCAACATACCCGTCAGCAGAGTAAAGTGCAGTCCCTGAGACAGGAACTGGATTTTAAACGTAAGCAATTATCTGATCTGCATACCCAGATCACCAGTAATAAATCCCAGCTGGAAGACGCTGTAGCTAATATCTTTGCTGCGGAAGAAAAGCTGGGTACCGCAGAAGATGGTCTGATAGACCTGTTCCGTAAAAAGGAAGAAGAAGAGAAAGAGCTGAACGAGAAAGACCAGGAATATTACAACTTCCGTAACCAGTTGCAGGAAAAAGAAACGACCCTCCGCGCACGTCAGCGTGCAAAAGAACAGCTGGAACAGTCGCTGACAGTGATCAAGGACAAGGTGAATGAGCTTAAATTGCAACTGGCTTCCATGAAGGAGAGACTGAGCGTGGAGTTCAAAGTGAACCTGGATGAGATCATCGACGAACAACGCAGTTCAGCCTTACCGGTAGACGAATTGCAGGGTAGTGCAGAAAGACTTAAGAAGCGACTGGAGAACATGGGTGAGATCAACCCGACCGCGATCGAGGCATACCAGGAAATGAAGAAACGTTACGAGTTCATACTGGAACAGAAAACGGACCTGGTAACCGCGAAAGAGTCCCTGATGGCAACGATCCAGGAAGTGGAGGCGACGGCCAACCAGAAATTCCTCGATACGTTCAACCAGGTAAAGGAAAACTTCGTACGTGTATTCAAGGCATTGTTCACCGAAGAAGACCAGTGTGATATGATATTGAATGATCCTGAGAACCTGGCAGATACCGGTATCGAGATCATCGCCAAACCTAAGGGTAAACGTCCGGCTGCCATTACACAGCTGAGTGGAGGAGAAAAGACACTGACAGCTACAGCACTGCTGTTTGCTATTTACCTGATCAAACCGGCGCCATTCTGTATCCTCGATGAGGTGGATGCTCCGCTGGACGATGCCAACGTAGGTAAATTCACAAACATGATCCGTAAGTTCTCTGACAATTCCCAGTTCATCATTGTGACGCATAATAAGCAGACAATGGCGGCTGTGGATGTGATCTACGGGGTAACCATGCAGGAACCAGGCGTAAGCAAACTGGTACCTGTGGATTTCAGAAGTCTTAACTAAGTTAATCAATAAAGCAAACCAAAAAATTACATATCATGGGCACATGGGGTACCAGAAACTTCGAAAATGATGGCTCTCAAGACTGGGTATTTGAAATGATGGACAACAAAGATGGCGGCATGGTAGCCGACACTTTGCAGTTCTCTCTGAGCAAAGATGGTGTACTGGATACATCGGAATGTGAAGACGCACTGGCGGCTGCGGAAGTTGTAGCAGCACTGTCCGGCAGAGCAAGCGATGATTTCCCTGAAGATCCGCTGGATCATCTTGATTCACTGAACCTGCTGGCTACTCCGGCACTCCGTAAACTGGCAATTTCTGTAGTAGAAAAGATCAGGACTACATCCGAAATGAAAGAAGTTAGAACTGAAGAAGGACAATACGAAAGTTGGGATGCTGTAATAGCTGACCTGCTGAAAAGATTGAACTTCTAAGTTACAACTGATTAAGACTATAAAAGAGCTCCGCCTTATCATCTTACCATTGCCTGGTAGAAGATAAGGCGGATTTTTGTGTCAATTAGGAATTAAGAATTAGGAAGTAAGACGGAATGGGCGTGCAATTGGGATAATTGAGGGTTAAGATAATTGGGAGGCAAGAATTAAATACTGCATTACCATAAATAAAAGAGCGTCCAACCATTGGCGGGACGCTCTTTGCTATAATAATTCTTAATTGTTAATTCCTAATTCCTAATTGAATTAAATAAGTATGCCTGCGATGGTCGCCGACAGGTAAGACGCCAGCGTTCCACAGAAAAGCGCCTTCAGGCCCAATGAGGCAAGATCAGCACGTCTTTCTGGTGCAAGTACCCCGATACCACCGATCTGCATACCCACGCTGCTGAAGTTGGCAAAACCACAAACCGCAATGCTCACGATCAGCAGACCTCTTTCTGATACGACAGGGATGGTTTTATCTGTCAGATTCTTGAAAGCAATGAATTCGTTGATGGTCAGTTTCTGTCCCAGGAGGGTCGCCACACTGTTCACATCCTGGTTAGGAACGCCCATTGCCCAGGCAACCGGGTAGAAAATCTTTCCAAAAATCCAGTTCAGGCTCAGATCGAACGGCAGGTGAAACAACTGACCCACTTTCAGTAAACCCCAGTCGAGGAAGGCGATCAGGGCAATGAAACCAATGATCATCGCGATCACGTTCATGGCTATTTTAAAGCCGTCGCCCGCACCATGCGTGATGGCATCGATCACATTCACATACTGGCTTTTTACTTCCAGTTTTACTTTACCCATTGTCTGCGATTCTTCCGTTTCCGGGAAAACGATCTTGGAGATCACCAGTGCACCAGGTGCTGCCATCAGACTCGCTGTGATCAGCATAGGAGCGAGGTCCAGACCCGCAGCTGCACCCATGTTGGAATAGACCACCAGGATACCGCCGGCGATACAGGCCAGACTTCCGCTCATAGACGCCAGCAGTTCACTGCGGGTCATATAGGGAAGGTAAGGTCTGATCATTACCTGCGCCTCGATCTGTCCCACAAATGCACTGGCCACATTACTCAGGGCCTCCGCACCGCTCACACGCATGATCACGTTCATCGCTCTTGCGATAACCGCAACGATCCGCTGCATGATGCCAAAGTGATACAGGATCGCCACCAGGCAACATACCAATATAATAGCGGCAGTGATATTAAAGGCAAATACGAAACCTCCGTTCAGGTAGTTGACAATAGTACCGGGTTTGGATTCTACGGCAATGCCACCATATACGAAAGCAGCACCCTGACGTGCAAAATCTTCCAGTTTACCCATGGCTTTACCCACGCCCTGAAAGAAACGAAAAACGAACCCTACCTTAAAAATGAGCAGGGCTATCAATACCTGCAATCCGATCCCGCTGATCACCAGCCGGAAATTGATCTTCTTTTTGTTGTTCGAAACTAAGTAAGCCAGTCCGAGGATAAGGATTATCCCGATAAGTCCTTGGAAACGTCCCATAAGCGCGATAAAAGTGGTTGTATTGAGCGAAAATAGCGATTAATTACGAATTAGGAATTACGAATTGCGAATTGAAATGCAGCGGAGACCGGCATTTTGGAATTGAAAGACCAAATAGGCACATATAATTCCAGCTTTCATGTGTCGGGTGGACAACCATTTTTATATACATTGATGCCGTTTATACTATCCACCCGTAAATCGTAATTCCTAATTCGTAATTTAATTTCCTATTTTGGCCTTTACAATCGATTACAATAATGCGTTACAGGTTTTATCTTATTGGACTAAGTCTATGGTTAGCAGCGTGTAATAATGACGGCGACAAAAAGACCGGCACTTCCTCCGACTCACTGGCTATCAGGGAAAAATATGCAACATCCCCCGTATTAGATGCAAAAACGGCCATCTCACAGATGGCCATAGAAAAAGGACTGGAGGTACAGCTCGTGGCAGCAGAACCACTGGTAACCGTACCCGTTGCCATGACCTTTGACGAAAAAGGGCGTATGTGGGTAGTAGAGATGACGGGGTATATGCCGGACACGGTAGGCACGGGGGAAGATATTCCTAACGGTAAAGTGGTGATACTGGAAGATACCGATCAGGACGGGGTGGCTGATAAACGCACCGTATTTATAGACTCTCTGGTATTGCCAAGAGCGATCTGTCTGGTTGAGAATGGGATACTGATCGCAGAACCGCCTAAATTGTCGTTTATCGAGATCAATAATGACAAACCGGGTAAAAGGACCCTGGTGGATGATAAATATACAGAAGGGGGAAATGTGGAGCATCAGCCCAACGGACTGTTGCGTGCAATGGACAACTGGATTTACAACGCGAAATCAGATAAGCGCTACCGTAAGGTAGGGAACAAATGGGTAAAGGAACTGACGCATTTTCGTGGTCAGTGGGGTATTTCCCAGGACAATTACGGTCGCCTGTTCTATAATAATAACTCAGAGAACGTACTGGGAGATTATTTCCCTGCCGGTCTGGGTGCGCATAATCCCCAACAGAAGAATGTAGCGGGTTATGATGAGAAGATCGTAGCCGACAACCGCGTATACCCGGCCCGTCCTACTACCGGCGTAAACCGCGGTTATATGAAAGGTACCCTGAATGATAGTCTGCGTCTGGTGAACATGACTGCAGCCTGTAGTCCGCTGGTCTACAGAGGCGCTTTACTCGGCAAGGCATACGATAACAATATATTCGTAGCCGAGCCGTCTGGTAACCTGATCAAGCGGAACATCATCAGAGACAGCGGCTACATCGTAAAAGGGCAACAAGCCTATGCTCATAAGGAATTCCTGACCAGCACGGACGAGCGTTTCAGGCCGGTGAGCCTGTATGATGGTCCGGACGGTTCATTATATGTACTGGATATGTACAGAGGGATCATCCAGCATAAAACTTATCTCACGCCTTATTTAAAGAACGAGATCAAAAGCCGCCACCTGACCAATCCGCTGAACTGCGGACGTATCTACCGGATCGTTCCGGCAGGTACACATCCAAAGGCGACGGTGATAGAAAATGATCCTGCACGTCTGCTGGCGTTATTAAGCAGTCCGAATGGCTGGTTAAGGGATAAGGCGCAACAGATGATCATCGACCATCATTATACCATCCTGGTGCCGGGGTTGAGGGCATTGTTACAGCAGAAGGACAGTCTTTATACACAGGTACATGCCCTCTGGACACTGGAAGGTCTGGGCGCCTTACAACTGACCGATGTCATGGTATTGCTGCATCAGGCAAATCCATATGCACAGGTACAGGGACTGGCGGCTTTGCCTGCCGTGATCAATGCGGCGAATGGTAAAGCGGTGTTGGGTGAACTGGCGGTCATGCAGAAGAATGTGTTCCTGGCGCCTTATGTAGCATTGTTACTACCCGCTCTGCCGGCTCAGTTACATGCAGACGTGGAGCAACTGAAAATGCAGCTGGTGGAAGCATACGCGAACGACCAGTATGTAGCGGATGCCGTGATCAGCTGTATGGCCGGCAAGGAGTCTGAGTTACAGCAACAGTTGAAGAACTGGAACCCTGACACTACACTGGTACTGGCTAAACGCCTGAAAAGGGTGCTGAAAGATATTGAGAACCACCGGAAGGCGAGTATGGACGAAAGCCTGCAAAAGACTTACCCGAGAGGCGCCATCCTTTTTAAAACCGTTTGTCAGACCTGTCACGGCGCAGATGGTGATGGTATTCAATCGCTTGCACCACCGCTGAATCAATCTGAGATCGTAACAGGTGATAAACACAGACTGGCGGCGATCGTGTTGTTTGGGTTGACCGGACCAGTAACTGTTGCGGGTAAACAATATAAGGCGCCGGAGATCAGTGGCGATATGCCGGGAATTGGCAGTAATGATGAGTTTTCAGACAAGGATATCGCGGAAGTGCTGAGTTATATCCGTGGGGCATGGAGTAACCGGGCGGCTAAAGTGACAGAGAAAGATATCCAGGATGTGCGGAAACAGTATAAAGGCAGACAGAAGTCATTTACGATCAGCGAACTGAAATAAGTCTTCTCAGAAAAAGGGTCTATCATAAAAAGAGCGCCGGACAGGCGCTCTTTTTTATTTAATTCACAGGACAATATTCAGTGTATGTAATTTATTATAAAGTGTTTTACGGTCGATGTTCATCAGGCGGGCTGCCTCCGATTTATTGAACCGGACCTGCTGCAATACGTCCAGTATCTTCTTGTATTCGGCCTGCCGGGATACATTTTTCAGGTTCTCGTCGCTACCTGGCGGGAGACCTGGTTCAAGGTCTAGGGGGAGCAATTCCTCCGGCAGATTAGCATTGGTGATTGGCGAATTGTCCGTTGCTAACAGACAGATTCTTCTCATAACATTCTTGAGTTCCCGGATGTTACCAGGCCAGCCGTAATTACGAAAGGTATGATAAACCTCTTCGCTGATCTCTCCGCATTCCCTGCCAAGTTCTGCTTCGATGGTCTGTTTGAAAGTGGCGATAAACAGCGGTAAATCATCTTTACGGGCCCTCAGCGCGGGCACATTCACACTAAATTCATTCAGGCGGTAGTATAGGTCATCTCGGAAACGGCCACTCAAAACAGCCTGTTGGAGGTCTTCATTTGAGGCCACGATCAGACGGATATCCACTTTTGTTTCCCGGGTGCTGCCTACCGGTCTGACCTCCCTTTCCTGTATGACCCGGAGCAGGGCGGTTTGCACTTCATAAGACAGGTTACCTATTTCATCAAGGAACAGGGTGCCACCATGTGCCTCCTGAAATGCGCCTGTTTTTGCCTGTATGGCTCCTGTAAAAGCACCTTTTTCGTGTCCGAATAATTCGCTGCAGGCCAGTTCGGGTGACAAACTACCACAATCTATAGCGACAAACGGTTGATCCTTCCGTTTGCTCTGGCTATGGATCAGGTGCGCAACGGATTCTTTGCCGGTACCTGTTTCTCCCTGAATGACCACACTATAATTGGTAGGGGCAATCAGTTTGATCTGTACATGGAGTTCCTTGGATGAGTTACCATTACCATATACGAATTGGCTTAGCCTGCCTTTGGGAGATACCAGGGTAGAGACAGGTGTTTCTGAAGCAGTTGTTGTCGCCGGCGACTGTTCTCTGGAATGTAGCGACTGATGCAGTAGTATTTTCTGTACCAGCAGTACCGCTTGTTCTGCCTTTAGTGGTTTGACCACATAATCATAAATACCGCTTTTGATCAGTTGAATCGCTACCCGGACATCAGGATAACCTGTCATCACAATGATGCCTGTAGCAGGACTGAGCTCCCTGATTTTAAGGGAAAGTATACTCCCGTCGATCTCTTTATCTTTTAAACGGTAATCACAGAAGACAACATCATAATGTTTCTCTTTCACCATTTTTAATGCGGAAGAACCGGATACGCTGTGAGAAACGTCATATCCTTCGTTAGTCAGGATCTTAGTCAGCAAGGTGCAGATCTGGATCTCATCATCTATGATCAGAATGGTTTTCACATGTTTAAGTTGAAAGGTGAATAATATAACGTCTCAAACGAGAAACACGAACATTATTACTTGACTTAATAGCGATTGTTGGCCGGGGGATAAATAGAAGATGGTATTGATTGTTGAGGCTTCAAATGTTATGGCTGGTATAAAGGTATCGAAATATTGTATCAAACCAAAATAAAGATCGGTCGGCCAGACTTATTACTGCCTGATAACTAACGACATCGGATAGGTATATGATGAGATTCCCGATAGCAAATCTTGAGCTAAAGGTAAAATGTTAACTGAGCTACGGCACGATCTTAGTGTAAAGATGAAGGCATTGCTTTCAAATGAGCTGAAAATCAGCACGTAGGGGAAAAGTTATTTTAAGCGAAAAGAATGGCCGGTTTTATGGGCGTTTCTAACACTAAATTAATTAATCTGATATTATAATTAACACGTTCTAATTAACTGATAATGAGATTTGTATAATAATTTATCTAAATCGGCATAAACACAAAAAAAGCCGTCCACCTCAGGTGAACGGCTTCTTTATTTCTGAAAAGTAAAAAGTGCTTATTTGATCTCCTTATAGACGATCTTATCGCCATATGCGATGTGGTATTTATCGCAAAATCCGGCATTCACTTCAAGTACATACTGTGCTTTTTTGAAGGACGGGAGACTCTCTTCTGAAAGTGGCGTCGTATACTTTTGCACCGACACGATCTCTTTTTTCTCATTCAGGTAGACGATGTCCAGAGAGATGTAAGTGTCTTTCATCCAGAACGACTGTTCTTCCGCATGAGGGAAAATGAACAGCATTCCCTGGGTATCCAGCATTGACTTACGGTACATGAGTCCCTGTGCTCTTTCCTGGTCACTGGTCGCCAGTTCGATATCGATCTGACGAAGCGTATCGTCATTGACCTTACTGAGAAAATAAAGAACACCTTCTTTTTTGAATGGCGGTCCGCTGTCTGTCTTCGTACTGATGGTCGCATCCCCTGAGGATACGTTACTGTTAAAAGCCTGATTGCCATTTCTGTTCTGACAGGAGGCGATATAGATAAGAAGTCCTGCATTGAATAGCAGCCATCGGGAAGCTGACATAAAGCGGTGTTTTTTAACGTGCCATCAATTCCTCATCTGAGAACACTACATCGGTGTAGTCCTTGATCTCGTTATAAACCGTATCTCTTTCTACCGGTCTTCTGCCAGCCTGTTTGATCAGCATGGCCAGTTGAGCGGTGTTCATAGATGGATTCTGTTCTTCTGCACCTGCCATAGAGTAAATTTTAGTGGTATCATCGATGGTACCATCCAGGTCATTTACACCAAAGGAGAGGGTCAGTTGAGCGGTATTTCTACCCAGCATCGGCCAGTAGGCTTTCAGGTGGGGGAAGTTGTCCATATACAGACGGGCGATCGCGTACAGTCTCAGGTCTTCCACTACGGATGTTTCTGCAACATGGGCCATTTCATTGTCCTTATTGCGGAACTTCAGCGGAATAAAGGTATTGAAACCTCTTGTCTGGTCCTGGAGTTTACGCAGCTGTTCCATGTGGTCCACACGGTGCCAGAATTCCTCTACGTGACCGTACAGCATGGTCGCATTGGTATGCATACCCAGCAGGTGCGCCGTTTTGTGAATGTGTAACCAGCCCTCAGCATCTACTTTGTCATGGCAGATCTTTGCACGGATATCCGGATGGAATATTTCAGCGCCACCGCCCGGCATAGACTGGAGACCAGCATCATGCAGAATGCGCATACCTTCCTCTACACTTACTTTCGCCTTGCGGAACATGTAATCCAGTTCCACCGCGGTAAAGCCTTTAAGGTGCAGGTCAGGACGGTGTGCTCTTATTTTCTGGAGCAGCTCAACAAAGAAGTCGAGGTTCATCTTTGGATGTACGCCACCCACGATGTGTACTTCCGTAACAGGTTGACCGTCATACTTTTTCACTATATCCAGCATCTGATCGATGCTCAGTTCCCAACCTTCCTCACGGTTCTTATACAGTTTGGAATAGGAACAGAATCTGCAGGTAAAGATGCAGACGTTGGTGGGTTCAATGTGAAAGTTACGATTGAAATAGGTTTTGTCACCGTGCAGACGCACTCTGACAGCATTGGCAAGGGCGCCCAGGTAACCCAGTTCTCCTTTCTCAAATAAAAGAAGACCGTCCTCCGGCGTCAGCCTTTCCGCTGACATTACCTTTTCTCCGATGGTTTTCAACCCTTTGTCCAATCTTGTATCCTGCAGTAACAGTTCTACTGCCGGATGGTCATTTCTGGTCGTCATCTCGCTTAATTCACTTTAGTTATCTTAATAGTCTTGACGTTATTCCTGTATATTAATTTTACAAAATAAATACCATTTGGCTCATTTACCAAATCAAAGATAAAACGGTTGCTATTGTTGATTGACGAGCCTGGCTGCTTAGCCACCAGCTGTCCTAAAGTATTATAGATCCCGATCCATTCCAGGTCATTCGGTACTTCCAGGAAGGTGATGAACAATTGGTTGGATGTTGGAACAGGCCCGATCACGATCCCTTTTTCCTTCAGATAAGGCAGGGTATTCTTCGTGACGATATTGATATTATCCAGGTAGATATTGTTCTCCGCATTGCTGATGTTCCTGAATACCACCCTGAACGGCCCTTTCTTAATGATCGGGGTCAGGTTAATGGAATCCCTGCGCCATTCTGAAGCGGTAGGTACAAATTCGGTCGTTACCGGCACCCTGCGGGTGAGAAGAGAAGCACCGCCTTTCTTATACAGACTATCAAATGTATCTCCGCAATCGGAAGTCGTCAGTATTTGTAAACTATCCCAGGTGGTATTCGTGCCATTCAGACTGGAGTACGCAGCTGCCGCCACATCAAAGAACAGGAACACGGAATCCTTACCTGTCGGATCGAACACCGGCGTCAGGATATCGTCCACCGCATCGTTGGTATTATATGCCAGGTTATGGATAACGATCGACCTGGTGCCTGATTTGGCAGCATCCGAACTCAATTCCCAGCTAAAGCTGTTGTCATAGTTCTTGATTTCCCAGCCATCCGGCGGGAAGGTATTGCCTTCGAAACCTTCTAACAATGGGAAGGTCGCATTCGCATAATATTGGAAAGGAGACCAGGCGGTATCATTAGAACCGTCACCATCTGTCGGATTGTTATTAGGTAAAGCCGTATAGACTTTCAGCAGATGCAGGCCTTCTCCAGGAATACTGCTGTCCAGGTCCACTGTATCGCTCTTCAGCGCTGCCAGGTTGCCCGTCCAGTTGTAACTGATCGTCGTGCCTTCGTCTACTACATAATTGATCTTCACGGAAGTCAGGGCATTTTTACCCTGGTTCTTCAGTATTACACGTGGTACGATATTGTTTTCACAGATTTGGTTATAAGGGGAGAGGATGTTCAGGATAGAAGCATCGTTCTCCTGGAGGTTTAACGGCAGACAAGCTTCTGAAACCATCAGGGATGCCCTGTCGTTTTCCAGGGTAATACGCATCCTGTCTGCCTGATCAGAGGTAAACAACAGCATGCAGGCATCATCGGAATAGTCCATGAAGTTGTTGAACATGATACCCGGAGAGTCTACCGTACATCTGTCGGTCAGCGGGAACCGCGGACAATTATATGTATAGTTACCCTGTAAAGGCGTATCATCAATACCATCATCCGCAGCACAACCTGATTCATCCCCCCAGATGTGACGCAGGGAGAAGAAGTGTCCAACTTCATGCACCGTAGTGCGGCCCACATTATAAGGCGCAACAGCAGTACCTGTTGTTCCAAAGGCGGTATAAGTGATCACCACACCCTGTTCATCCGCAGGATAACCCTGGGGGAAAGTGGCAATACCCAGATAATTTTCGGCGAGGTTACAAACCCATATATTCAGATAGTTATCGCTATTCCATACATCAGCGCCACCGGTAGCCACATGTTTCACCGCTGACGCAGAATTGGCTGAAGAGAAGGAGGTGCGGGTGGTCGTTACCCTGTTGATACCATTGGTAGGATTATCATCGGGGGTACGTTGCGCCAGACAGAACTGTATATTGGCCTGACCGATCAGCGGTTGCCATGCTGCCGGCACATTGGCAATATCAGGTGCTACGGCTGCATAATCCCTGTTAAGGGCATCGATCTGGGATTGCACCTGTTCATCAGTCACCTGATCAGGGTTTCTCATGACGATATGTACAACAACGGGAATGGTGACGGTCGGGTAGATGGTCCTCATCAGGGCCCGGGATTGTTTCACTGAACGGGTCATCTCCTGGAGGCGCGCTTCTTTTCGTTCACGCACTTTCTGCAAAGCTGGGTTTGAGGCAATGAGTTGCTGCATTGCTTCTTCGGTACCACATTTACGCTGTGCAAGCGCTGGTATGACATAGAGGACGGCGAGGATGAGAAGGGTAAAATTGCGCAAGGTTCTAGTTTGAGTAGTTAAAATACAGCTTGTCAGCCTATTTTTATTAAAAAGTTACGACGATATCGTTATTTACATGTTATCAATCTTTTGAAGACGAAGTTCGCTATTAAATTAGATTCTTTTATATGGATAGCTTTTAGTGTTCTCCTTATATCATTTTGTCAACTTTCTATCAGTAAACGCAGTTTAAAGATTTTTCTTATTAACCGTTAGACCCGAACCCCTTTGTCAGGTTTATTTTCTTTTACAGGTTTTTCCCAACTTTCCATGCGACCAGCTATCCCTACCGTCTTTTTTCCAATAAAGATGAACAGGACGTGATATAAGGGGCGGGGGATCATCCTTATTAACAGGCTTGTATAGTACTGCCGGGGAGCGCTGATCGTTGATTCGATATATATAGGTTACTGTCTGCAGGTAGTTATGTTTACATACAGGACCGGATACACTTTTGCGGGAGACGAAAAAGATGCATCAGCAGAAAGGAGCTATTACGCTGGTTAGGTAAAAAAGCGTGCGACAGTCATCTATCAAATTAGATATCATTATATTAGCTTCATTCGGTAATTTAGCGCCCGAACCGGGACAATCAGCAACGTGTATATCCCTTACACATAATATCTATGAGATCATTCATTCTGTCGACCTGTTTAGCCGTGCTGTTTATGGGCTATTCGGCTTTAGCACAGCAAGCCAGTTTTACTGCTCCGGACACAGTATGTGTCAATGAGTCTATCACTCTTACGAATACATCAGCAGGAGGATCGTCATTCTATTGGAATTTCTGTGCAGGTAACCTCTACCAGCCGCCAACTGCTGTCAACTTCGGTAATATCAACGGCGCCTTTGCGACGCCTGTATTCCTGGAGATGGCCCGGGAGGGAGGTAATTACTTTGCCTTTGTGACCAATAATGCAGAAAGTCTGGTAAGGCTTTCCTTTGGAAATAGTCTGTTAAATACGCCAACTGCCGAAAACCTTGGCAATTTCGGAGGCCGGGTGCCCCGTCAGACCGAGGGCCTGCGAATTGTGCAGGATGCAAATGGCTGGCATGTGCTGATCGTTGGTGGGGGGAATGCAACAACGCCGAGTATCGCCATTGTTGATTTCGGACCAAGTTTATCAAATACGCCGACCTGTACCAACTGGGGTAATATCGGCAACCTGGCTTATCCCACCGATCTGTTTACATTTCAGGAAGGGGGTATCTGGTATGGATTTACCCTTAACTCAGACAATAATAGTCTTACCCGCTTCAATTTCGGGACCTCCTTCGCTTCAGCGCCTTCCGGCGTCAACCTGGGTAATCTGGGTAACCTGGATTATCCGACGGGCATGTTCCTGATAAACGTCAGCGGTAACTGGCATATGTTTGTAACGAATGCGGAAGGTCATACTATTACCAGGCTGGATTTTGGTAATTCCATGCTGAATACGCCTACGGCCGTTAACCTTGGTAACCCGGGAGGTATTCTTAACCATCCCCGTGATATCTATGTCTTTAATGATTGTGGCGGCGTGTTCGCTCTTGTCGCGAATGGTGATGGAGATGATCTGGTGCGACTGGATTTTGACGGTGGTGTTATCACTGGCAATGTCACGGCTGCTTCTTATGGGAATATAGGCGGTTTCCGCTATCCTCATTCGCTTTCGGCAGTTTTCAGGGTACAGGACGATCTGTATACTTTTGTGGCCAATGCATTGAACAATACATTGTCCCGGGTGAAGTTCAGCGCCTGTACCGGTAGTTCGGTACCGTCTTCGACGCTGGCCGCTCCACCATCTTTTACCTATGCACAACCGGGTACTTATACCGTCAATATGATCATGGATGAAGGCTTGCCTACTCAACAATCCACCTGCCGGAATATCGTCGTGGTGCCGCCGCCTGCCGTGGACCTTGGTACGGACCAGATCACGAGCTGTAACAGTACACCCGTTACCTTGAATGCCGGCACCGGCAATACACATTATTTATGGTCAGATAATAGTACCGCCAACACATTACTCGTTCGCTCAGGGGGTGCCTATGGTGTCGTAGTGAGTAACGGTGGAGCATGTACGGCCAGTGATCAGGTAGAGGTGATGATGAGTCCTGCGATAGATGCAACGATCGATGTAACAAATATTGATTGTGCCAATGCCATGGGGGCAATTACGGTAACGCCTTCCGGCGGATTGACGCCATTTACCTATCGTCTGAATAATACAGACATGGGTACACAGCATAGCTATACCAACCTGGTAGCAGGTACTTATAATATAGAGATCACCGATGCGATTGGTTGTACGATCACCAGAAGGGTAGACGTAACGGTACAACCTAATGCGTCCTTCTCTATTACCGCAACACCGATAGCGCCAACCTGTAGTGGCCTGACAGATGGTGCGATCAATATAACGGTCAACAGCGGACAACCGCCTTTTGAATTTGCGCTGGATGATCAACCTTATCAGAACAATACTTCTTTCGACAATCTCGGTGTAGGTAGCTATAAAGTATACGGTCGTGCCGGTGCTTGTCTGGATAGCGCGATCGTGGCAATCATTGCGCCTCCGGTGATAGACCTTTCCGTAACGCCAACAGATGAAACCTGTGGGAGGGAAGATGGTGCACTGGAAATTAATGGTAGTGGTGGCACCATGCCTTATACCTATGAGCTGAACGGTGTTCCCATCAACACACCGGATATCGAAAATATCGTTTCGGGGGATTACACCATAAAGATCATCGATGCGAATGGTTGTGAAGCAAGCGCAGATGTGACATTGAACAACCTGGATATTGCACCGGTAACAATTACGAACAGTGACACCACTATTTCTATGGGTGATAAAGTGGAACTGCATGCTGTCAATGCAGTGGATTATAGCTGGACACCGGTAACAGGTCTTGGTTGTGCGGATTGTGCGACGACAGTCGTACAACCATTGCAGACCACCACTTATGTTGTCATTACGCCTTCCGGTAGAAATTGCGCCGTTAGTGATACTGTGACGATCTATGTAGATACGCGGCATGCGCTCTTTATACCTACCGCTTTCACGCCTAACAAAGATGGCGTCAATGATGTATTCAGGGTAAAAGCAAAAGCGGTCGCTGTTTTCAATATGATGATCTACAATCGTTGGGGAGAAGTGATATTCAGGTCAGGTGATGTTAGTAAAGGATGGGACGGCACTTACATAGAGCAGTTACAACCTGGTGGCGCTTATGTGTACATGATCGAATATGCTTTCTATGACGATGTAACGAAAGTATTTCGTCAACAGGGAACGGTAACACTGGTAAGATAGTTGTCAGCAACACACGCGTGCGTATATTAATTAATCCGTCTGTCTTCTGCAACAAACCCGGCTGTTATTTGATAACCGGTATAAGGTATAAATGATAAAGCCGGTACGCGATAAACGTACCGGCTTCTTTATGCATTACATGCTACCTACTAGAGGTTAGACTGAATTTTCTTTTCCAGGATGGCTCTTGGAGCAGCACCTACCTGTTTGTCAACAACCTGACCATTTTTAATGAACAGGATAGCAGGGATGCTTGTGATACCGTAGTTGATAGACAACTGAGGGTTCTGATCCACGTTTACTTTACCCACGTTAACCTTTCCCGCATAGTCTTTAGACAAGTCTTCGATAACCGGACCGATAGCGCGACAAGGACCACACCATTCTGCCCAGAAATCTATCACACTCAATTTATCGGAGTCCAACACTTCTGTCTGGAAGTTTGAATCTGTGAATTCTAATGCCATGATATTAAAATTTATGAATTATAGTAAATCAAAGTTCTGTAATAAATTTATAAATGCAAATATATTCATTCAATTTTCGAACCGGATGCAAATTACTGCTTTTTTGACAGCCGGTATTTGTTTGTTAAAAGGCGCCGTTTGACCATGCAAATTAGAGCAATTTAAGACCGCTACTTATTGATTGTATCTATATACGTATCGATGTCTGGTTGCTTCGACAGGAAGTGTGCCAATTCATCGTTCATCTCGATATGTTTATTAAATGTATGCAATTTTACCTGCATGGCATCGTCACGATCAATGAGTTGTAAGAACAGTTCACTGGCTCCTGGATATTTGTTGATGTTGTCAACAAGGAAGTCTACCAGTTCACGTGTGATGAACTTAGGCATGGTTACCAGTGTTACCTTCTTCGTATGCGTCTTCTTCACTTCCTGCAATAACTGTATACCGTTCACCTTGAACTCATATTCTGCATCGTTGAAGCGCTTGGCCTTGAAACCACCATTAATGAACAGACAAAGCCCTGTCTTGAGGTATGGCGCAAAGCGGATGAAGTCTTCACTCCACAAGGCGAACTCAAACTTACCGGAATAGTCCTCTATTGTCATTATGCCAAACTGGCGGTTATTACGCGAAATACGCTCCTGCGCCCCCGTCACATAGACAGCCAGTCTGAAATTACGCTCACGACCGGACTTCGCATTACCCGGCGCCTGCAAATCCGCCTGGTACTCAACCAGTTCCTGCACCGTGTTCATGTTGTAATAGCGTCCTTCGAAACGGTAGTCATCCAGCGGGTGACCAGAAATATAAATACCCGTCACCTCACGCTCGTTATTGAGCTTCAGGATCAGCGGCCATGGATCGCAAGGTGGGACTTTTGGTGGTTCTATTTCCGGCATATCTTCAGCGCCGAACAGGCTGCTCATGGTTGTGGCAGCGCCGGCTGATACCTGCTGACCAAACTTTACGATCTTATCAAGGCCGGTGGTATTGTCATTATCTGGCTTATGGAAGTATTGTGCACGGTGTAATTCGGTGAAACAGTCGAAGGCGCCGGACATGGCCAGGGCTTCCAGTGATTTCTTATTCACTGCACGCTGGTTCACACGTTTGATCATCTCAAAGATGTTCTTGTAGTTACCGGCCTTCTGTCTTTCTTCCAGGATGTTTTCTACCGCAGCTTCACCCACACCTTTCAGACCAGCCAGACCAAAACGGATCTGACCTTGTTTGTTCACGGCAAAACCTTTGAAAGACTCGTTCACATCGGGCGGCAATACGTCGATGCCCATGCGTTTCGCTTCCTCCATGAAGAAGGTGATCTTTTCAATGTTACTGGCGTTGTTCAGTACAGCCGCCATATATTCTGCCGGATAGTGCGCTTTCAGATAAGCGGTCTGATAAGCCACGAAGGCGTAACAGGTGGAGTGGGATTTGTTGAACGCATAGGATGCGAATGCCTCCCAGTCGGTCCATACTTTATCACAGACTTTCAGGTCATGTCCGTTAGCGGCACAACCTTCCATGAACTGTTTCTTCATTTTGTCCAGTACCGCCTTCTGTTTCTTACCCATCGCTTTACGGAGTACGTCCGCATCGCCTTTGGAGAAGTTGGCCAGTTTCTGGCTCAGGAGCATTACCTGCTCCTGGTATACCGTAATACCATAGGTATCGTTCAGGTATTCTTCCATTTCCGCCAGGTCGTACACCGTTTCTTCCAATCCGTGTTTACGACGGATGAACAACGGAATGTACTCCAGTGGTCCCGGACGGTACAAGGCGTTCATCGCAATAAGGTCATCGAATCGGTCAGGTTTCAGTTCGCGGAGGTATTTCTGCATACCCGCGGACTCGAACTGGAACGTGGCGTTCGTTTCCCCTTTCTGATAAAGCTCATATGTTTTCGCATCATCGAGTGGAATATCGTCGATGCTGATATCTATACCGTGGTTGGTTTTGATCAGTTCAAGGGCGCCCTTGATAATGGTGAGGGTCTTCAGACCCAGGAAGTCCATTTTAATTACACCGGCGCTCTCGATGATACTACCTTCAAACTGTGTTACCAGCAGGTCAGAGTCCTTTGCGGTAGATACAGGTATCAGGTCGTAAAGGTCTTTCGGCGCAATGATGATACCTGCCGCGTGGATACCGGTGTTACGTACCGATCCTTCCAGTACGCAGGCTTCCCGCAATACTTCACCCTGCAGGTCCTGTCCTTTGATCAGTTCACGCAGTCGCTTCACGTTTTCCAGGTCTTCAGGGCCCAGGCCTTCTTTCTCTGCCAGGCTCTTTTCGCCCTCATCGATAGGGGCGTTGAAGATGCGGTCCAGCTGGATACCCGGTTTATCAGGCACCATTTTGGCCAGCATGTTGGATTCAACCAGTGGCAGGTCCATTACACGCGCCACGTCCTTGATACTCATCTTGGCGGCCATGGTACCGTAGGTAATGATCTGTGCTACCTGGTTTTTACCATATTTATTTACAACATAGTCAATTACCTTCTGACGGCCTTCATCATCGAAGTCCGTATCGATATCGGGCATGCTCTTACGTTCCGGGTTCAGGAAACGCTCAAACAGCAGGTTATACTTGATCGGGTCAATATTGGTGATACCGATACAGTAAGCTACGGCAGAACCTGCCGCAGAACCACGGCCAGGACCGATAAATACCCCCAGATCGCGGCCTGCCTTGATAAAGTCAGATACGATCAGGAAGTATCCCGCAAATCCCATGTTCTCAATTACGCTCAGCTCGAAGTTGATACGTTCCTCGACCTCGGCCGTTACTTCCGAATATTTCTTATGCGCACCTTCCATTGTAATATGGCGCAGGTATTGGTCCTGCGTCAGGAATGGCGGCGGAATAGGGAAGTTTGGCAGGAGGATATCGCGCTTCAGATCAAGCAGCTCCACCTTGTCCACGATCTCATTGGTATTGTCGATAGCCTGTGGCAGATCGTGAAAGAGCGCCGTCATCTCTTCTGTCGTCTTGAAGTAGAACTCGTCGTTATAGAAAGCGAAACGCTTGTTCTTCATGGACACATCATCATCCGAGAAATCCTTCATGGTAGGCGTACTCTTCTTCTCGCCGGTGTTGATACAGAGAAGGATATCGTGTGCGTTCGCATCCTCTTTATCTACATAGTGGGAGTCGTTCGATGCGATGATCTTTACGTTGTGTTTGCTCGCAAATTTGATCAGCGACTCGTTCACTTTCTCCTGTTCAGGGATACCATGTCGCTGTAATTCAACATAATAGTCCTCTCCGAAGATGTCCAGCCACCATTTGAATTCCTCTTCACCGGCTTCTTCTCCTTTTTTGAGGATAGCTCTTGGTACAGAGGCGCCGAGGCAACAGGTCGTGGCGATCAGTCCTTTATGATACTGGAGGATGAGCTCCTTGTCAATGCGGGGGTATTTACCGTACAGTCCCTCGATATAACCAAGGGAGCACAGCTTGATCAGGTTACGGTAACCTTCATCATTTTTCGCCAGTAATACCTGGTGATTACGGATATCTTTCTCTTCACGGGTAAAAGCGCGTTTGAAGCGGTTTTCTACTACATAGAACTCGCAACCAACAATAGGTTTTACCTTCAGCCTTTTATCCTTTGGGTCTTCGGGATTCAGTCTGTTGTTATAAGCTTCTGCCACAAACTGGAAAGCGCCGAACATATTACCATGGTCCGTGATGGCCAGCGCCGGCTGATTGCTGGCCATGGCTTTCTTGTACAATGATTTGATGTCTGCCGCACCATCCAGCAGAGAATATTGTGTATGAACGTGTAAGTGGGAAAAGATCATTCTACAAAAATCCGACTCTTCGCCCAATTTTGGAACATGTGCGGGTGAAATTTATCCACAAGGGCTGCGTTTAAGACATATAGCAGACAAAAGCGGAAAGCAGGGCTAACGTTGGACTATACGACAATTTTAAGGTAAGTCCCTGCGCATGCGGCTTCCGTCAATTAAAGTGAAAACACTTTAAAAACAATTATTATTAGTAACTTAGCTAAAAATTATTTAATCTGAGAGGCTTATGAAAGTAAGAAAGGAGGTCCTTTGGGTAACTGTTGTAATGTGCGCTTTGGGGGCAGTATCCTGTAATTCTACTAAGAAATCTGCCACAAAGAAAAGCAGCAGCGATTCAAGGTTTATTGAAGGCATGGTTATTTCCAGGGCTGCGCTGTCAAGTAATGTTGCCAATACCGGATCTATGAAGATTAAGAATTTTACCCCAGCCAGTTCCAATGTCGAAAATGCTGCGCTCTGGCAGTTCAAATATGCGCAATTGCTGGACGTACGTGTTGAAACCGTACTGAATACTGACCTTTTCCGCTTTATTGAAGACTGGTGGGGTACGCCTTATGTATATGGTGGTAAAAACAAGAATGGGGTAGATTGTTCCGGTTTTGCCAACAGTCTGCTGAATTTAGTATTCAAGGTCTCTTCCGGTGGCAGCTCCGCTCAGTTATATGATAAATCCAAAAAGGTAAACAACACGCAGATGCGTGAAGGCGATCTGGTATTCTTCAAAACCAATGGTACTTCTGTATCGCACGTAGGTGTTTATCTTGTAAATGATAAATTTGTACACGCCTCCACCAGTTCAGGGGTTATGATCAGCGACCTCAATGAAAGTTACTGGAAAAAGTATTACGTAGGCGGCGGCAGGGTAGAATAAATAACTATATCTTCGCCCGGAATTATTTTTGCGATTGAAAAATCCGGTGATTATCCATGAAGATAGGTATTGTATCCATTATTAAAGAGCCATGGGGCGGGAGCGAGGAACTCTGGGCCGATATGGCTGCAGAAGCGCTGAAGGAAGGGCATGAGGTGTTTGTCTCCGCCCTGAAATGTGGGCCTCCACATCCCAAGACCGTCAATCTTCTGCAACATGGAGCAAAACTTTTCTATCGCCGTGGATTTGTAAAGCCAGGTATCTCATTCCTGCAACGCATCTTCCGCAAAGGCCTGATCATTCTCGCCAATAAATTACAGAATCCTTTTCATCGTCTCTTCAGAGAGCGGCCCGACGTGATCTTCTACGTGGGTACTTCCTATTCCATCGGAGAGGACGTCCTCCTGCTCAAAGCACTGGACAAAACACCCGCAGCCCTTTATATCAACTGTAACCTGAACCACGACGTACGCGGTTTCGGGGGCACCCGCTTTGACCTGATCAATGCCGCTTACCAGCGGGCAAAGAAAGTGCTGTTCGTATCCGAAGGCAATCTGGAAATAGCCCGCAGACACCTCTGTTCCAACATCGGCAATGCTATGGTGATCCGGAATCCGGTGAACCTTTCCAATATCGGTATACTACCCTTCCCAAAGGAAGAAACCGTACATTTTGCGATGGTGGGCATATTGGTGACCGATCACAAAGGACAGGACCTTGTACTCAGCGCTCTGCACCAGGAACAATGGCGCGACCGTAAATGGCACCTGAACATCTATGGGGCGGGTTTGGATGAAGGATATCTGAAACAGCTGACCGCCTTCTACGGACTGAACGACCGCGTTACCTTCCACGGTAAAGTGAACGATATCAAGGAGGTGTGGAAAAAAAATAGCCTTTTATTGATGCCTTCCAGACAAGAAGGCATGCCGCTTGCTGTAGTGGAGGCCATGGTGTGTGGACGCCCCTCCGTATTGACGGATGTTGGCGGACACAGGGAATGGGTAACAGAAGGCCAGCAGGGCTTCATCAGTCCCGGCGCTACCGTCAGGTCTATGGCAGACGCTATGGAACGGGCCTGGGAGAACCGCGCCGACTGGGAGAAAATGGGTATTGCCGCCAACACTGCTGCCATCGAACGATACAACCCCACACCTGGCAAAACGATATTGAACCTATTATTAAATACATAAAGAGCGACGCTTGAAGAAGATATTTTTCCTCTTTGGTACCAGACCTGAAGCCATTAAAATGATACCGCTGATCAAAGCATGTGAACAGCAACCCGATAAATGGCAGACATACATATGTGTGACCGGTCAGCATAGACAGATGCTGGCACAGGTGCTGGACTTTTTTGGTGTCACTCCGCATGAGGACCTGGCCCTGATGAAACCCGGACAAACCCTTTTCGATATCACTGCAGATGGGTTGAAAAGACTCGATGAAGTGCTGGAAAGAGAAAAACCGGACGTACTCGTTGTACAGGGTGATACAACTTCCGCTTTCACCGGCGCATTAGCCGCTTACTATAAAAAGATCAAAATAGCACATATCGAAGCTGGTCTGCGCAGCGGTAATAAATACTCTCCCTTCCCGGAAGAAATGAACCGTAAGATGACCGGCAACCTGGCGGATTTTCACTTTGCGCCTACGGTTAATTCGCAGCAAAACCTGTACGCAGAAAATATACATGAACATGTGTACGTGACCGGCAACACCGTGATCGATGCCCTGCTCATGACCGCTGATATCATCAAAGATGCAACTGCCTACAAAGAATATTTCAGTTTCCTCGATCCTTCTAAAAGGACCATCCTGGTTACTGGTCACCGTCGTGAGAGCTTCGGACAACCATTCGAAGAGATATGTATGGCCATCCGTGATATCGCCCTCCGTTATGAAGGAAAGGTGCAGATCGTTTATCCGGTACACCTCAACCCACAGGTACAGGAACCTGTACAGCGTTTGCTGACCGGCGTGCCTGGGGTACACCTGATCGAACCGCTGGACTATCCATACCTGGTATGGCTCATGAAACAGAGTTATCTCGTACTGACTGACTCCGGTGGTATACAGGAAGAAGCGCCTGCATTAGGTAAACCGGTACTGGTAATGCGTGATGTAACAGAGCGTACAGAAGGTATTGACGCAGGTACCGCCCGCTTAGTCGGCACAAGCCGCAAAGCGATCGTTGAGAACTGCTTCGCACTGATGGATGATGAGCAGCTGTACCAGCAGATGGCGCAGGCCGTAAACCCTTATGGGGACGGTACCAGCTCAACACAGATCATTGATATTTTACACAAAGTATTATAATATGAACGGACCACTGGTCACGATTGTTTTACCTACTTACAACGGTTCCCGTTATCTGAGGCAGTCGCTGGATAGCTGTCTCATACAGACCTATACCAACTTTGAACTGCTAATCGTAAATGACTGTTCAACTGATAATACCGCTGAAATTGCTGCGGAATATGCAGCAAAAGATGCGCGTGTACGATTGATCAACAACGCTGTCAATAAACGCCTGCCCGCTTCGCTGAACACAGGTTTCGACGAAGCAAAAGGCACTTATTTCACCTGGACCTCAGATGATAACTACTATGCGCCTGATGCACTGGAACGCATGGTAAAGGTATTGGTCGAGAAACCGGAAATAGACCTGGTATACTGCGATTACATCCAGATCGATGATGATAATAAAGAAGTCGGTATCATGCGCTTCAATGATATCAATCAGAGCATCATCACCTGGGAAGGTTGTGGCGCCTGCTTCTTATATAAAAAAGAAGTACATCTCCGTAATAAGGGCTACAACGTGTCAGCCTTTATGATCGAAGACTATGATTTCTTCCTGCGCGCCTACATGCATAGTAAGTTCCACTATCTGCCGGAACACAATGTTTATTACTACCGTGTACACGCTGCTTCGCTGACCGGCACCATGTCAACCGCCGTACAGGACCTGCAGAAAATAGTCGTGGAGAAACAATTGCCCACACTCGTGCAGCATATCAGCAAGCGGGATGAAATGTTGTACTATAGAAAGTTCGCCGTGTTTTATGCCGTCTTCAAGGAGAATCAGCCGAAGATGAAGTTCTATCTGCAGAAGTTATATAAAATGTCGCCTAAACAGGCATTCGTCGCATTGGCTTATATTACTTTCAGAAAGGTAAAGGGCGCTGTTGTCATTCCTTTCTCATTTGCCTTCGCATTACTGAAGATCATACTTTCCGGTAGCAAAGAATAGCAGACCAGAACTGCCATATAATTCAACACCCACCTCGTGTAGCGGTATAAAGCTATAAGAGGTGGGTGTAATATTTTTATTCGTTATTTTATTCCGGTTTGCCTATGCCGAGTCGCTTTTTCACAGTACGGAACACGCCTGTTGCATCTTCAGAGATTTCTAACAGGAGTGTGGTAGCAATAAAACCAATTACAAAAATTATACTGCGCAGCATAATGTTCAACAGGGGATAGGAGAAGTTGATCAAAGTAGTGGTGACAAGCACCAGTACTACCGGCAACAGGATGCCATAGATCGTCTTTACTGTAAAAGGCTGCATCTTGTAATTATACCATAGATAAGCAAAGCGGATACCATTGAACACCACTACCAGTATGAGATTGGCCCAACCTGCTCCCGGAATGCCCATATGTTTGATCAGATAATAATTCACTGGTACAGATGCCGCCAGTAAGATCATATTGGAATAAGACTCAAACTTCCATCTGCGGGAGGAAATGATGATCTGTCCACTGGCGCCGGTACCTAATTCCACGATCTTCGCAATAGCCAGCAACAGTAATGTCGTCTTACCCATTCTATATATCTCCGGCAGTTTCAGGAAGGTCAGCGCATCATCGAAATTGATCCATACCAGTCCGAAAAGGAACGTCGAGATCAATAACAGCGTGATAGACGTCTTTGTATATACATCCGCCAGTTTGCCCATGTTTTTCTCCTTCCATGCTCTCGCGATGATCGGGAAAGCAATGCTCACCACACTTCTTTGCGGTACGCCGATCGATGTGACCAGATAGTTGACCAGTACGAACACCGCTGCATATTCCAGTCCATGCATACTGGAGATGGCCAGTCCGTCGAAGCTGTCTTTGAATATCAGTACCACATTACTCGCCAGCATGAAGAACACGTACGGCAGCATTTTCGTCCAGAGACGCCTGGTTAATTTACTGATACTGAAAGTGATATTCATCTCACCGATAGAGATCATGTAGATCAGCAATCCAAGGAAGGAAACACCATATAGTAAACTGAACAACAGAATGAAGGTTTCGAAGGAAATCCAGTTCAGTATATATACTGCCAGCAGCAGGAGATTGGCGATACGAAAGGCGACTTCCTTGAAGAAATTGGAAATGACCGTCTTGAAGAGATTCCAGGCATGTGCTTCCAGTATATTCAGGTAAGTCAGGAAAAAAGTGATCGGCAATGCGAGATAGTAATAATCTACCAGCAGGGGCGATTTTCCCGAAAACTTACGACTGATAAACGGTTTGAGAAAATAAACGCCTGTAGAAAGCAGGATGAACCCTATGGTAGTAATGACCAGGGCCAGTGTCAGCAGATCGGAGTGTTTTTTCTCCATCCGGTCCTTATAATAAGGATAGAACTTTCCAAGCAGGGTAGGGACACCGAAAGTAGCAAAGGAAGAGAAGAGTACCCCCATTTCCAGGATTACCCGGGTCAGACCATTATACTCCGGCAGGAGATATCTTGCAGATAAGAATACGTTTATAGCACCGAAAACAAATCCAACATAGGTCCATACGATAGAAACTATACTCTTTTTCCGCAGTTCGCTCATATTTCTTAAAAAATAACAGTTGTTGTAAAGCTAAAGGTATTTATTAATTTGCGATTTCAGATGGTACTTTACCATTTTTTCATCATCTGCCCCGGCAGAATTATTGCTTAAAATCACGCATGGATTTATCGATCATCATTGTAAATTATAAGAGCAGCCGCCTCATTCTGGATTGTATCAGCACCATTGTGGCGGAAACAACAAACATCAGTTACGAGGTGATCGTGGTGGACAATGCATCCGGGGATGACAGTGAACAACAACTCAAAACGGCGTACCCATTTATTCAGTTTTTACAGATGGGATACAATGCGGGTTTTTCCCGCGCCAATAACGCCGGCCTCCGTGTAGCCCAGGGAGAACAGCTCTTATTACTGAACCCTGATACGCTCATACTTGACAAGGCCCTGGACCGCTGCGTACAACGCTTTTCCAAAAGTAACCTGATCGCCTGCGGCGTGCAGCAGCTCAACGCTGACCGTACCCTGCAAATATCGGGCAACTATTTCATGAAGGGCGGTCTGAACCACCTGCTGCCTTTGCCATACTGGGGAAAGGTGATCCGCTGGCTGGGCTATCAGCTCAAAACCAAAGTGCCTAACGTACAGGAAGCCAGCACAGAACACCATGTGGACTGGATCAGCGGAGCTTACCTGATGGTAAAACGTAGTTCCATTGAGAAAGCGGGCTATATGGACGAAGATTTCTTCCTTTACGCGGAAGAAGTGGAATGGTGCAGCCGTCTGCGCCGGCAGGGAGAACTAGCCATCTACGGCGATATCAATATCATTCATTTACAGGGAGAAACAACCGGCGACGCTTTTGATTCCGATGAAAAAGGTTACTACGGGCTTTACGACCGTAAAGGCCTGCAACTCATGCTCTCCAATCACGTGAGAGTACGGAAGCAGTTCGGCGTACTGTGGTATTTCATTCTCCTACTTAATTATAGCTTCGCGATACCCGTATTCTTTATCGGCAGCATCTTCGAAAATCTCTTCAAGGGCCGTAATCCTTTCCGGTTCATGCCACAGGTATGGGGACTGACCAAAAATGTCTTCCGCTTATGGTGGCTGACACCAACGATCCTGCGCAACAAACCGTATTTTTATAAGGTGCTGTAATCACCGGCGCCTCATTCTTTGAATTATACAAGTAATTATTTGTTGCTCCCAAATCCGCGGAGCGCCGCCATGGTACTTTTGAATCGTCAAAACAATGACAGTATTCAAAAGTTAAAGCCATGAAAAAAACAGTTTTTATTACCGGTGCTTCACAGGGATTGGGAAAGACCGCCGCTAAGAGATTTGCCGCAGCAGGCTGGAACGTGATCGCTACCATGCGTTCTCCGGAAAAAGAAAATGAACTGAACTTACTGGATAACGTGCTGGTCCTCAAGGTAGATGTACAGGACAAAGCCAGCATTGAAGCGGGTATTGCCACTACTATCGCGAAATACGGGAAGATAGATACCTTTATCAATAACGCGGGTTATGGCCTGTTCGGACCATTTGAACTGGCTACCGAAGAACAGATCCGTACGCAATTTGAAGTGAACGTCTTCGGACTGATGGCCGCCACCAAATCCATTCTTCCACACTTCCGCGCCAATAAGGCGGGTACTATCATCAATATATCCTCAATGGGCGGAAGGGTATCTTTTCCCATTATCAGCCTGTATAATGCCACAAAATTTGCCGTGGAAGGATTTACAGAGTCCCTGCGCTATGAACTGGCGGACTTCAATATCCATGTAAAGCTCATAGAACCAGGCGTGACTGCCACCAATTTTGATAATGCCGCCAATTTCACGTCCAGCAATGACATCACCGACTACAACGCCTATGTCAATGCTTTCCTGGGACACTGGATGGCCCTCAATGCCAATCCTGCTACCAGCGAAGACGTAGTAGACGTGATCTATACCGCCGCTACTGATGGCAAAGATCAGTTACGCTACATCGCTACGCCTGACGCGCAACTGCTGATCAACGCACGTAACACCAGAACAGAGGAAGAATATCTTAAGCTGATGAAAGACAGGCACGTTCCACAGTCTTAATGCATAACCGGCAACATACCGGGACCGCCATATACCGCCGGCCCCGGTATGTCATGCCGGATACCTGGAAATCAATACCTTTATAGCATGGAAAAGATGGAATCACTGGAGGGTTTTTACCAGGATAAATTCAATCGCCCGCCTGACGGATTGAAGCATGACAACATGCACTTCAATCTCTTCAGTTTTGATGATTGTGAGGGGACCGCGACCATCAAATACCGTCGCCGTGATTTCTATAAGGTGACGCTCTCCTGGGGCCGTAATATCCTGCACTACGGCGATACCAGCCTCGAAGTCAATGGTCCGGCGCTGGCTTTTTTTAGTCCTGACGTGCCATATACCATCGATCTGCCGGACGGTATGATGATGGGCGACTATTTCATCTTTACAGAAGCCTATTTCAATGCGCAATACCGCAATAGTATCCGCGAACTGCCTGTATTTGCCGCAGGTGCGCGGCCAGTATTCCTGTTGAATAAGACTCAGGAGAAGACAGCAAGAGGGATTTTTAAGAAGATGAAACAGGAACTGTCGACTGACTATGAGTTTAAGCATGACCTTATCCGCAACTATATAGTTGAGTTGATCCATTTTGCGCTGAAACTGAAACCTGTTGATACCGTTTATCAGCAGATGGACGCTAATACCCGTATTACAGCGGTCTTTAATGAATTGCTGGACCGGCAGTTCCCCATAGAATCTTTGGCGCAACGCTTCGAGCTGCGCTCAGCGCGCGACTTTGCCGACCGCCTGGCAGTGCATGTCAATCACCTGAACTATGCATTAAAACATACAACAGGTAAGACAACCACAGAACATATCCTCAACCGTCTGGCCAGTGAGGCCATGGTATTACTCAAACATACTGACTGGAGTATCTCTGAGATCAGCTATACGCTTGGGTTTGAAGATGCAGCGCACTTTACGCACTTCTTTAAGAAACATACCAGTCAGACGCCTACTGCGTATCGAGGCTAAGTGGTCTTATTGAACTCACCATACATTTCTCACCTGTCCCGATAGGGGCGCCCTGGCAGCTGCCAGTAAAACAGCATGATATGCTCCGGATCAGTTTTGTAAATCAGTACTACGTACTGCTGTATGCGCCTGTGCGTGGAGGGACGGAATGTGTCTTTACATTCCGGAATGATTTTTTACCGGCAGGGATGTTCCGCTACAGTGGGCTCTTCCCATCTGCCGTCAGCGAACAGCGTTCCTATGTCCTCAATGCGCTGGAAGATGCCACAGCCAGTGCTATTTTTAAAAAACTTGATGCAGAAGATCATTCTGATTATCCATATGCGAAAGAATTACAACGTACTTATGTGATCGAGTTAATGCATTTGTTGCTTAAAAATAAAGCGCTATATGGGAGTTGAATAATCTGTTTAGCCTTATAGGCTGAGGGACACGCTGCGGTTTCAGATGGCACCGCGGACTGATGCCCGTTAAGTACATGATGTAGCAGGTGGTTGATGGGAGCTTTGAATTATATCGGAATTGAAATTTGGTAAGAGTTATAGGCTTTGGTACACGCTGCGGTTTCAGATGGTACCGCGGACTGACGCCCGTTAAGTACATGATGTAGCAGTTGGTTGATGGGAGCTTTGAATTATATCGGAATTGAAATTTGGTAAGAGTTATAGGCTTTGGTACACGCTGCGGTTTCAGATGGTATCGCGGACTGACGCCCGTTAAGTACACGATGTAGCGGTTGGAGATGGGCCATGGGTTGGTTCTTTGGTTGAGCTTTAGCTGGATGCAGGGGACGGGCTAAGGTCCGCTTTACCATCTGAAATCCTTCGCTTTGTTCCTGCGTTCCTTAGTGACACAAATTTCATATGACATAAAAAAAGGAGCACATTTCTCTACAGCCCTCACTATACTAAGTGGTTGCCGCCAAGACAGGCAATGGCAGATGGAGCTGGCTGGCCTTAGTGCTTTGAAGTCTGCTGAGCCTTTGCAACCAGGGGTTTAATCTACCCCCACTGCCAAAATCTCCAACCCACCGTCCCATAGCACACAACTTCAAAGCACGACAGCCTGCCAGCCCATACTGCCTTTGCCGACAGCCGTCCCACTCAAATAGAACAGCAACCTGGGTTTAATCCAATCCACTGCCAAAATCTCCAACCCACCGTCCCATAGCACGCAACTTCAAAGCACGACAGCCTGCCAGCCCATACTGCCTTTGCCGACAGCTGTCCCACTCATTTAGACCAGCAGCCCATACCGCCTTCGCCAGCAGCCATCCAATTCACTTAAAAGACAAACAAAGCCAATAAAAAAGCCTGGACAGTATCAAAACCATCCAGGCCATTTATGCGCTCTTAAGCTATAATTCTTAATTGTCTTTATGCACCGGTTCCCAGTACCCCTTTAACACATCGATCCTGAACTGTATCACCGGCCATGTTTTAGCCGGCTTTCCCTGTAATAAGTAATAACCACCTATTACAAAAGAAGCACCCAGTTTAAACAGATATTCCAGGCTTTTCTTATGTACAGCACTACTGCCTTTGGTGGTCATACGTACCTTTTCGCCACGGCCGATGCCGGAAGCTACACGGTACATATATTCAGCGGTCAGTTTCTTTACTTCGACCACGTGATGTACGATCACCGCAGGATCATAATAAATGATACCACCTCTTTCAATCAGTTTATAGAAGAATTCCTTGCCTTCACCACCTACGCGGAGCGTACCTTTTACACCCGGCAGACTGGTATTAAAACCACCCACAGCGAAGAAGTCATCCCTGCGTACGATCATATTGGATTCCAGCGGATAACGGCCGTTTTCAAAGGGTTTGGCCTCCGGACTATAATCGAAGTTACCTACAAGGGAGGACACGTAGTGTGACATCCATTTCGGCTCTGACGGGATGTATCGCGGGATGATACGTCCGCCCAGACCGGTCGCATCTGGATGCTGGTCAAAGAAGGTAATGATGTTCTGCAGATAACCCGGCATGGCGACCGCATCGTCGTCCATACAACAGATCAGTTTACCATGGGACTTTTCAGCACCGGTATTACGTGCATAGGAAGCGCCCTGGCGGGTCTCCAGGTAATAGGAGATTTGCATGTCAGGATGTGACTGGATATATTCCGCTACCTTGGTTGCTGTATTATCCTTGCTGTTATTATCCACCACGATCACTTCATAGCGTTGTTTATCAATATCCTGTTTATACAGACTATCAATGGCCTCGATAATATAGGCTTCTCTGTTATATGAACAAATGACAACTGATATCGCTATTTCCATGAGTTATACAATCCTTTTGTTTAAAATTCTGACCAGGGAAAGCAAAATAACTGTAATTTATCCGAAATTTCAATAATGGGGCGCTTACGATTCTTTTTAAAGCTGGCATTTATCTGTAACATTTGCTTCCTGGCAGCGGAAGCATCTTATTATATTGACTTCAAGGGCCAGGCGCCGGAATTATTGAAATTCATTCTGCCAATGGGGATCATGTTCGCATTCCCGTTGAATCTGCTGGTATTATTGTTCGCTTCTTTAGCCCTGTGGCGTCGCAGGATCGCCTGGGCTGAACTTCCTCCATATGTTTTTCTATTGAATATCATAATTTTACTGGTGCAATTTTATTTCCTCTTCAGATGATCAACAACATTCTAAAAGACAGACCAACTAAACTTTTCATCTTCTTCTGCTCATTTTTCGTGGCCAATGCATTGATCGCGGAGTGTATCGGCGGTAAGATCTTTTCGCTGGAGAAACTGTTCGGGATTCCCGTACATACCTTCACGCTGTTTGGTCAGGACAAGCTATCCTTCAATCTTACCTGTGGCGTTATACTCTGGCCACTGGAGTTTGTAATGACGGATATCGTTAACGAGTATTACGGTCCGAAAGCCGTAAGACGTATTTCCTACATCGCAGTATCGCTGATCGCGTATGCGTTCGTGATGTTCTATGTAGCCATGGGCGTACCGCCGGCTGATTTCTGGATCGGTTCGGGAGTAGAAGATGGCATCCCTGATATGACGAAGGCCTTCAATGGAATCTTTGGTCAGGGTATGTGGATCATTATGGGTAGTATCGCCGCGTTCCTGGTGAGCCAGATCGTAGACGTGACCGTCTTTCACCGTATTAAAAGAGCGACAGGAGATAAGCACATGTGGCTGAGAGCTACCGGTTCTACGCTGGTGTCTCAGTTGGTGGATAGCTTTATCGTACTGTTTATTGCATTTAAACTGGGTAAGGGCTGGAGCTGGCAGCTGGTACTGGCGGTATGCGTGGTAAACTATATCTATAAGTTTACAGTAGCCATCCTGCTGACGCCGGTGATCTATTATGCAGAAAGATTAATTGAAAAGTACCTGGGGCATAAGACAGCCGCTCAAATGAAGGCGGTTGCAATGGGCAAGGAAGAACCTGTGCTGGTAAATGAATGATCAGTAACGGACTTTCACCAGGTCTGCCACTACTTTATCAATGGGAAGGGTAACTGCTTCGGCGGAGAACTCTTCCCAGTTGATCCATCTGGCGCCTTCTACTTCCAGTGCGCCTTCCGGTACTTCAAATCCGAAGGGTTTGTCCAGTAGGGGGAAATTGAACGGGGCCAGTGGTTTTACCAGGTAATAGATAGAGATGATCTGTGAGCCGTCGCCAAAGGCGGATATCTGAAAGAAATCAGTTGTATAGATATGTTCCACTACTTCTACGTCCAGGCCCAGTTCTTCCTGAAACTCCCTTACCACACACTGTAAAGTACCTTCCCCGAATTCCAGTCCGCCGCCGGGAAACTTCGTAAAGTACCCTCCTTTAATGAATTCATCTGTCACAAGCACTTGCTTCTGCTCATTGAACATTATACCATATACGCGTACATTGAAACCTTGCATCGGGAAAACGGGTTTAGTAATATCAGAACCATTTCTTCTTCATAAAGTACCAGCTCATGATCACGGAGATCACGATCGAGAGTATGACGGGAATATAGAACGCATGCGTTGAATGCGCAAAGGGTATTTCCACGTTCATACCGTAGATACTGGCTACAAGCACCGGGAAGGTGAGTACGATGGTAATGGACGTGAGACGTTTCATTACCAGGTTCAGGTTATTGGAAATGATGCTGGCAAAGGCATCCATTGAACTGCTAAGGATGTTGGTGTACACATTCGCCATTTCAAGCGCCTGTGAGGTGTCTACGATCAGGTCATGCAGGAATTCCTTCTCGTCTTCGTTCAGGCCCAGGAAGTTAGTCCGTTCCAGTTTCATGAGCAGCAGTTCATTGCTGCGCAATGCGGTCAGGAAGTACACCAGGCTTTTCTGGATACGCATGATGTACAGCAGTTCCTCGTTACGGTTACTGTCATACAGCTTTTGTTCCAGTATATTTCTGCGCTGGTTGATCTCTTTCAGGTAATCCAGGAAGTTCATGGTTACCTTTTCAAAGATCTTCAGCACCATCATATTTCTTTTCTCGGGATGACGGTTGTGGAAGGTATTCAGAAAGCGGTTGATCGCCGCGTTATCGAATGAGTTAACCGTCAGGATCTGATTATGCGTCAGGATGATTACGATCGGGATCGTGATATAATACGCATCGCTCTCGTTGATGGAGTTGTTTTCCGTCGGAGTCTTGATGACGATCAGTTTCACATTATCCTCCAGCTCATAGCGGGACTTCTCGTCTATATCGAGCGAGTCGGTGAGGAAGTCCAGGGGAATGTCCAGTTCTTCGGAGAGCTGGGCAAATTCTGCCTGTTTCAGGGGAGGGGTAATGTTTACCCAGGCCCCGTTCTCAGGTCCCGAAATTTCTACCGTGCGCGAGTCTATATTTTTGAAATATTGAATCATCCGGCCGCAAAGGTAGAACAATTAAAGTTATGGCAATGTGATATTTCCCTCGAATACAAGGGTGGCGGGTCCGCAAAGCCAGATATTGTCGTAGGCATTTGCACCGGTACGGTTGAAGCGTACTTCCATTTTGCCGCCCAGTGTCTGTACAGGTACGACGTATTCTTTTGTTTCCGGACCGGCGGTCATCAATGCTGCAGCGGTTACGCCGGTACCACAGGAGTAGGTTTCATCTTCCACACCCCGTTCGTAGGTACGTACGAAGATGCCTCTATCGAGCGACTGTACAAAGTTCACGTTAGTGCCTTCTTTGGCGAAGCGATCATTGTAGCGGATACGTTTACCCTCGCTATTTACATCCACCCCTTTTACATCTTCCACGAACATGACATAATGCGGAGAACCGGTATTCAGATAGGAATGGAGCGCGTTGATCTCAACACCGCTCACGTCCTGCATTTTCAGGTTCACCCAATTATCTCCCTTTAAGGTCGCTTCATGCGGACCATCCACCGCCAGGAAGTGCAGTTTCTCGCTTGTCAGCCCCATTTTACGGGCAAAAGCCACCAGGCAACGGCCACCGTTACCACACATGCTGCTTTCACGACCATCGGCATTATAATACTTCATACCGAAGTCATATCCTTCCTGCTTATTTAACAGCATCAAACCGTCCGCTCCGATACCGAAACGTCTGTCGCAAAGAAAATGTACCTGTTCTTCTGTAAGAAAATTGTATTCGCCGTTCCGGTTATCCATGATCACGAAATCATTGCCGGTCCCCTGGTATTTGTAGAAATGTATTGCTGACATAAGGAGCGAATTTAAGAAATTCCACCTATGATTTTGTCAAATAGGAATTAGGAATTAAGAATTAGGAATTTTGTATCAAAACGGGGCTGGTGGAAGCGATCAGGCGAACGGCATTACGTGCGGAAGATGGTATAAAAATGGACTTCAGCCAACTATGCAGATAGCACTAGATATCAATGTGCTGGATAAAACCTGATAAGTTCATAAATAAAAGACAAGAGGCGATTCAGTTACTGAACCGCCTCTTTTATCAGGTATTTCTAATGCTGAATTTCTAATTCTCAGCAATGATCTCTACTGATTTCCTGATCAGATTGGCCACTGCTGCTGCGCCATCCTTTGTAAACTGCTGACCGATCCTGTTCGCAACAATTGCGCTGATCGACAGACAATCATGTCCCAATACACGGCCCAGTCCGTAGATACCCGCTGTTTCCATTTCAAAATTGGAGATATAATGATCGCCATGTCTGAATGAAGTAAGGTGTTCCAGCAACTGTGGATGGGAGAGAGGCCCTCTCAATGCACGGCCCTGTGGTGCATAGAAACCCGGACAGGTCACCGTGATACCACTGATATATCCTTCTGTGAATCTTGCTGCCAGCGCAGGCGCCGCGCTGATCAGATATGGATTGGCACTACCTGGACGCAGTGCTACCTGCTGATGAAATGCTTCCAGCAGGGACTTTTCTTCCGGTGTATTTTCAAATGCGTACCAGGGCAGGAGGTTGTCCAGTCCGACGCCATGAGATGATACCACAAAACTATCCACCGGCACGTTCCCCTGTAATGCACCGGAGGTACCCAGGCGAACGATCTGTAAACGGGTAAGGGCAGGTTTTACAGTACGGCTGGCGAAATCGATATTTACCAGTGCATCCAGTTCATTCAACACGATATCTATATTGTCGGTACCGATACCCGTCGATACCACGGTCAGTCGTTTTTGTCCGATATAACCGGTGTGACTTACAAACTCCCTGTGCTGGCGTTTCACTTCCACTTTGTCAAAATGTTTACTGACTTCCGGTACACGGTCCGGGTCTCCCACAGTGATGATCGTGCTGGAGAGCTCATCCGGTGTAAGGTCCAGGTGGTATACGGCGCCCCGGCTATTCAATATCAGTTCTGATTCTGCAATGCGTGTATTCATCTTTTTTGATATTTTTTTAAAATATATTTGGCAAATATCTAAAATTTCCTACTTTTGCAATCCCATCAAACAATGGGACGAACAAAAAGGTTTCGTGGCCGAGTGGCTAGGCTGAGCTCTGCAAAAGCTCCTACAGCGGTTCGAATCCGCTCGAAACCTCGAAAAGGATTACAGCAATGTAATCCTTTTTTGTTTTATAGCCGGTCTGTAAGGATACTTTTCATATGATTATATGCAGGCACCTTTAAAAGTCACTTAAGGCATTATCGGTGCTACTAACGTATACACATATACGTATATTACAAAACAGCGGGTTATTTATTTTATTTCTCTTTTTGCGAATATCTAAAATTTATTACATTTGCGATCTCATCAGTCAGGTGAGCGCATAAAAGGGTTTCGTGGCCGAGTGGCTAGGCTGAGCTCTGCAAAAGCTCCTACAGCGGTTCGAATCCGCTCGAAACCTCAGAAAGGATTACAGCGATGTAATCCTTTTTTGTTTTATTCTAAATGGATAAACCAGTGGTCGCAGACTGACAAAAGCTACAGTCACCTAACGACCGTAGTTCTTTTATGATCGTTAATCCGCTGCCGGAATCATCGGAAGACATGCCGAAATCCACGTTTGACTGCTGATGCCGCCTCCGGCGAACCGAATTTTACCTAAATTGCTATAATGGCAACAGTCCCCCTTTCCAGTGCCGCAGGCAGATGGATCATGATCTCCGCAATTATGGCTTCCGCTATGGCCTTTATTGACGGCACCGCGCTCAATGTCGTCTTACCCTCCATTCAGAAAAGTATGCATGCTTCCGGTACAGACCTCTTCTGGATACTTAACGCTTATCTGTTGATGCTGGCAGCACTGATGCTGATCGGAGGCTCCCTGGGCGACAGACTGGGCCGGAAGAGGGTTTTTATTGCCGGTATCCTGATCTTTATCGCTGGTTCTGCTGCCTGTGGTATAGCAGGCGATGTGACCTTGTTGATACTGTTCCGCATGTTACAGGGTATTGGCGGGGCACTGATGATACCCGGTAGTCTTTCGCTGATATCCTCTTCCATACATGAAAAGGAGCGGGGCAAAGCGATCGGTACCTGGTCGGCCTTTACGACAGTTGTAACTATCGGTGGGCCTGTACTGGGTGGTGCACTCGCCGACGCCGGTTACTGGCGCTATATCTTTTTTATCAATGTGCCTATCGGTATTGTCGCTGTGCTGATCTTATGGCGAAAAGTAAAAGAAAGTATCGATGATACACAGGATAAGACACTCGACTTTGCCGGCGCGTTTTCAATTGCCGCCGGACTCGCAGCGGTAACCTTTGGTTTTCTGCGGATACCGGATACCGGCTTCAATAACTGGCAGGTCTATCTATCTCTGGGACTTGGCATACTATTGCTGATCAGTTTTATCATCATTGAACGCAGGAGCCCGCACCCCATGATGCCTTTATCCCTGTTTAAGAACATGACCTTCTCCGGCGCTAATCTGCTGACCTTCTTTCTGTACGCCGGATTAAGCGCAGGCATGTTGTTCCTGTCGCTCAATCTGGTGCAGGTACAGGGTTATGATCAGTTGCAATCCGGGCTCACCTTTCTTCCCTTTACCATTCTGATGGTGCTGGTAGCCCGTTTTGCGGGTACGCTGGCAGATAAGTATGGTCCGCGTTTACTGCTGACCATCGGCCCCGCTATTGCCGGCGCCGGACTGCTGCTCTTATCCTTTATCAAACAAACACCCGGACCGGATGCTTATTTCAGGACATTCTTTCCGGGCATCGTCGTCTTTGGCTTAGGGATGTCTTTTACTGTCGCGCCATTGACGGCAACCGTGATGGGTGCTGTCAGCGATCATTATTCCGGAACAGCATCGGGTATTAACAATGCCTTGTCGCGTATTGCGGGTGTCTTTGCCAATGCTATTTTCGGGGCCATGGCCGTGTTGTTCTTTTCAGGCTTTCTGCAACGGGAACTGCCTGCTTTATCATTGAAAGAACAGGACCGGAAGGAAGTGGTACAACAGGCCGCCGAACTGGGAAATGCCCGGCCACCCGCTGCATTAAATGAAGCAGACAGTAAAAAAGTAAAGCAACTGTATCACGATAGTTTTATCGACGCCTATGGTAAGATCATGCGTATCTCTGGTGTATTGGGCTTTCTGGGCGCACTGATGGCCGTGTTGTTTGTCCGGAACAGTGCCGTCGCCACCACAAAGCCGGACTAATCTTTCTCCCATCAAATAATAACCTGCACGGTTGAGCGCAAACGCAGCTTCGGGGTGAGAATGCCCGTTGCTGGTCTTTTTAAGCGCCTTAAAAAGGGCTGGATGCTATACTCTATTCACATGACTGAGTCAAAATACTAAGCCGGTACGCCCTTTGTATGAGAGAATCAATGGCTACCTGCTTGTTTTGCCAGGCCAATACAGCCGGCGCTATAAAAAGCATATGGTGGGTGAGAACAATGTTTCTCATCTTCATGTTTTGCATAAGAGAATAGCCTTGGGTGTGAAAATAGCTAACTATCCGTTTTTTTTCGTTTCTTCCGTGCTAAATAAGGAAGTACAGCAAAAATATTACAAAACAACTGCATGAGCCTATATAGACTTTTTACCACGCTGGCTGTTCTGGCAATTTCCACGGTGCAGGCACAAAGCCCTGCTGGCGACAGCATAACCGTCGCTATTTCCCCTGCCTACGACAGTGTGAGTGGCTTACACCGGACCCTGTTCGGTGAGAGCTATCGAAAATTATGGGCCGCGCCGGTAAAGATGAAGGTCTTTTACCTGGAGAAAGAAAAGGGTGGACTGATCATCGAACAGAAAGGTGGTGGTCTGCAAACCAAATCACTCCGCCTGAAGGATAAAGAGGGGCGCGAATGGGTGCTCCGTACGATTCAGAAATATCCGGAAAGAGGCCTGCCGGCCAATCTGCGGGCGACCATCACCAAAGACATCCTCCAGGACCAGGTAGTCACCGCACATCCCTATTCCTCCGTAACAGTACCTCCACTGGCAGCCGCACTTGGCATCCCGCATGCGAATCCACAGATCGTATATGTACCTGATGATCCGGCGTTGGGGGAATACAGGAAAGACTTTGCCAATGCGGTTTTCCTCTTCGAAGAAAGAGAACCTGTAGATGCAGAACGCACAGATAATACCGAGAAAACACAGCGGAAGCTGGAAGAAGATAATGACGTGCATGTCTATCAGAAGGTCGTGTTAAGTGCCCGTCTGCTGGATATGCTGTTGGGCGACTGGGACCGTCACGAAGACCAGTGGCGCTGGGAAAGGATGAAAGAAGACAAACGCGTGGATTATACACCCGTACCCCGCGACAGGGACCAGGTATACTACAATACCACAGGTCTCTTTCCATGGATCATCTCTCACCAATGGTTGAAATCCAAATTCCAGGGTTATCACGATCATATCAGGGATATCAAGGGGTTTAACTTTAACGCCCGTTACTTTGACCGTTACTTCCTGAATGGCCTCAGCGAAGCGGATTGGCGGGAACAGATACATTATGTACAGGCGACACTGACAGACAGCTTAATACGCCAATCGGTGCGGCTGATGCCGGACACGATCTTTGCGCTCTCCGGAGAAAAGATCATCAGTGCTTTCATTGCCCGCCGAGATGCACTGGAAAAGGAAGCGATCAGTTACTATAAATTCCTGTCTATCTATACCGATGTACCGGCTTCAGACAAGCATGAGTTCTTTGATATCCAGCGTCAGCCAAACGGCCATGTGCTGGTGACCATCAACAAAATGAAGAAAGAAGGCACATTCGATGGTGTGATCTATCAACGGGATTTTGATCCCGCTGTCACCAAAGAGATCAGGTTGTATGGCATGGATGGACATGATGTCTTTTCCGTAAGCGGACAGGGATCATCTCCTATACGTATCCGTATGATCGGCGGGGATGGGGTAGATAGTTTCGCTGTCGCAGATAATGTGCCCCGCAAAGGCAGACTCTATGTCTACGACCGTTCTGACGAGGTGAATCATCTGCCTCCGCGGGGAGATGCGAAGATTCGTACAGAAAAGGATACCCTGGTAAACAGCTACAACAGACGGAGCTTTCTGTTCGACCGCTTCGGACCATTACCCTCTATACAATATAACCCTGACCAGGGCTTTATGTTGCGCGTAAATACGATGTATGAAAAGCAGGGCTTCCGCAAGACGCCTTATGCACAGCAACATCAGCTGATCGTCAGTTATGTGACCGGCAGACAAGCCTTCCTGTTGCAATACCTGGCAGACTATAAACAGCTGATCGGCAAGAATGACCTGCGGATCAATATCCTGTCCCGTGGTCCGCATAACCTGAGTAATTTCTTTGGATTGGGTAATCAGTCTGTCTTTGTCAATGATGATGATAAGGATATTACGTACTACCGTAACCGATATGACCTGATAAACGGCGATGTAAGATTGTACAGGAGTATTGCCCGTAATCTGACAGTCAGTGCGGGTATCGCCGGACAATACTACACCAGCAGGGAAGCCAATAACAGCCGTAAGTTCCTGGGAGCGTACAATAACGCTTTCCCGGATGCACATGTGTTTGACGACAGACTGTATGCCGGTCTGGTGACTGCGATAGAAGCAGATACCCGTAATGGCATCCTGATGCCGCGCAAAGGGATCAACTGGCATGCAGAATTAACAGGTATGCAGCAAACGAACCGTGAGCATAAGCGATATGGTAAGCTGACGACTGACTTTAGTTTCTATGTACCCCTGATCGGAGACTCTACACTGGTGATGGCGAACCGCTTTGCGGCAGGTACCACCTTCGGTGATCCGGAATATTTTCAGATGATGGCGATCGGTGGTACGCAGGTCTTACGCGGATTTCATACTAACCGTTTTATCGGGAAGACCGCCGTCTACCATAACTTTGAATTACGTCTGAAACTGTTTGACTTTACCTCTTATCTGATGCCAGGTACAGTGGGGCTGATCGGTTTCAATGACCTGGGAAGGGTGTGGATGCCGGGAGAGACGTCGCACAGATGGCATGATGGTTATGGCGGCGGTTTGTATATAATGCCGGTAGACCTGTTTTTGATACAGGCGGCAGTAGGCTTTTCGGAGGAAGGAGCGTTACCTTATATAACGGCTGGGTTCAGATTTTAAAACAAGCAATTTTATGTATAACAGACAAGGGGCTGTTTCGCTAATGGCGAACAGCCCTTTGATTATTTCGGACAAGTGAATGTATCAGCCAGTCATCAGAATTTTAGCACATCCCATATGTTTGGCGGGTACTATTTCTCCGTTGGCATCGGGCATACCCATTTCTATACCGACAGAAACGACCAGTGTTGCGGATGCTGGTAGCTTTTCGGTTTTCTTTGCATGCATTGTCAGTGTGAAATCTTCCTGTGGCAGTGTGTTGAGCAGCCAGGGAGTATATACAGGTGGCGCATAGACCGGGTCTTTTCCCATCCGGTGTTTTTTACCCTCATATCCATGCTTATCTTCCAGTTTTCCCATTCCGGCAACGATCCTGTACACAGATATTGTCCAGGGCAGGAAAAGATTAAAACCCGGAGACAGCGGAGGAATATTTACGGTTGCACTACAACTCTTACGATCTATGGTACAGGTCAGCGGATGGCGGATAACGCTATCGAATATATTCGCTTTGTTCAATGAAAATCCATCCAGCAAATGCCGGTGTGTTGAAAAGAACACCTGTCTTGATCCAAGCGGATGTAAATCGTCCGACTTCATGATCTCCCTGCACAGACCATTTAGTTTTGGTGTAAAATTATAATCTCTCAGATGTCTGACGTGTAGTAACGCAAGACGTATGGATGCCGCAGCAATGGCGGCTTCTCCAAATTCCTGGTTGTTCATACGCGTGATAGCAAAGCTTGGAGATTTGCTGACTTTTTCCTTTGAAGGACCTCCCTTGGTGCGGGCTACAGGTCTGTCTATGCCGCGCATTTTGTATACAGAAATGTCGCCAAATGTTCCGGTAATATCAAAGGTTTTGTTCTCAAATTTTCCCATAGGAAAGGATTAACAATATGATTTAAATGGGTTAACGAATTGTGGTGATCATGCTTAGATGAGCTACTCTAAATTTACGAAAAAAGGTACATATTTCTTACTCGTTTTATAGATGTCTCATAGATGTCCCATAGATATTTCATCTCTATAGAGATAGCTCGTATATGAGACATCTATGGAACATCTATGAGACATCTACCCGATGTAGACCCGAAGTGTTACGCGCGTAGATTTTTCACCTCCGGTATGATGATAATAATTGTAAACCAGTTGGTTATGGGATAGTTTCAGCGTTTTTGGAAATGGAAATCGCAGTTTTTATAAGGGATGCTGCAATGGATTGGAGGGAAGCTGTGTTTTCGAAGGTTGGCAGGCGTGTAGGCGCACTGATATCAACCGCCTTTTAGAGAGAAAAAGAAAATCTCCCAACGATGCCGGGAGATTGCAGTGAAAACGATCATCTATGTGCATCGGAACGCAGCAGGGAGAACATCAGCATATCATAATGCCTGTTATTCCAGTACATCCAGTCCCGTAAGGTGCCTTCGTGTTTGAATCCTATTTTATGCATCAGATGAATGGAAGACGCATTCCCTTCCATGACCTCTGATTCAATACGATTGATATTAAGGGCATGAAAGCCAAAACTAATAATTGCATGTAAGGCTTCTGTACAGATACCCCTGTTCCAGTAAGCGTATTGCAGGTCATAACCGATATTGGCGCGGTGTTTTGGCGTGAAGTTATTAAAGCCTACAGTACCGATGATGTCTTTACGGTCGTTCAGACGAATACCCCAGCGGATGGCTACTTTGGATTCGAAACGCTTTCTGAAATGATCGATCAGCCGGTGAGAATCACCGGGGTTTTCCAGTGGCGTAAGATTATAGAAGCGGGTGACATTACTATCGCCGAATAGTTTATATAGATCTTCCGCATGCGCCTCTGTGATCTGAACGAGTTCCAGATGCGGTGTTCTTATCGTAGGAAATTTGTCAAACACAAGGTCTCTGTTTTCGATAACGCGGGACATGTTTATAAGCTGTTTGGTTTGAGGTTACTTGCCGGTAATGAATATAAAGAAAATCACGGACAAAAACCAGCAGCTTATGCAGGTTGTCAGGGCTTATCCTGCGTGGACCATACAGAAATACAGGAGTGCGGCCACCAGTGCGGCAAATAGGGTGTTCAGAAAATTCACTGCATTATTACCGATCAGTTGCCTGCGTTCAAATGCTGCGCCTAACAGAGAATCGGCAAGATTACCCAGGATACCGGCTATCAGGACGATCAGGCTCAGCTGGCTGAAACCGGCATATATCAGCGATATAATAGCGGCTCCTGCAGCGCCGATCACGGTGCCCTCGAGACTGATGACGCCATCAAGTCCTTTGGGCTCTTTTTTAAGGCTGAGGATATTGAAGAAGTTCCGTCCGTATACCATGCCCAGTTCAGAAGAGGTCGTATCGGCGAGGGCAGCGGCCAGACTGGCTGCCAGCATCAGCTGATATAAGCCGGCCGGGCCGGTAGCGAACAGGTTCAGTAATGCTACGATCGCTGCGACACCGCCGTTGGCGAATACCTGTCCGGCGGTCCTTCCCTGCGGATGACTACCTTCGGCGCTTATTTTTGCTTTGAGGTCTTTCCGGTGAGACGTGGCCCATACACCCAGGACAAAGAAAGTGAACAATAAAAGGACGCCTTTGGGCCCATCGCCAACTGCTATCGATATACCTATCAGCAGGGCTGTGATAGCCGCCGGAAAGGTCAGTTTACCGATACGCACGCAATAAATGATCACGCCGGCAATGAGGAAGTAAAAAAGCAGTATGAAGAAGAAGAAGCCAAAGTGTGGAGTTAGTAGTTCCATAGGGCGACAAATCTATTAAAATAATTTTCAAAGAAAAATTTGGATACCTACATGCAAGTAGGTATGTTTGCATTGTCAAACAGAGATAATATCATCATGAGCACAGCGCTGAACACAAAGGAACGGATCGTGGAACTGGGAAGGGGGCATATGCAAAGGATTGGCTACCATTCCTTTAATTATAAGCAGATCGCGCTGGAGCTGAATATTAAGAACGCGTCCATCCATCACTATTATCCCTCCAAGGAAGACCTGGGTATGGCAGTGATCGAAAAAGACAGGCAGGATTTCCTGGATTTTATCCAGCGGACAAAGAAGGCGGCTCCGATGGACAAGCTGGATGCCCTCATCTGTGCCTATCAGGAATACTTTAAAGGCGGTCATAAGCTCTGTGTGATCAGTACCTTCAGTGCCTCCTTCAACGAGATAACTGAGGGTATGCAGCTGGCTATCCGGCAATATTCGGAGCTTGTCTGCTCCTGGCTGGCAGCCGTATTAAAAGAAGGCTTGGATAAAGGCGATTTTCACTTCACATTACCAACTGAAGAAATGGCCAATCACTGGATGGCGACCCTGCCCGGGGCATTACTGGTCGGGCGAAGCCGGGGAAAGGAGTACTTTGATATGGCACTCCAATCACTCAAAAAATCAATACAATCCTCTTAAGAGGATTTTTTTTAGACCATATTACCTACCTGTATGTAGGTAGGTAATATATAAGAGAGGACAATCATCATAAATAGTAAACAAACAATGAAACAGATCATTCTTACAGGAAGCAGCAGCGGTTTCGGCCTGTCTGCCGTGAAGACACTTGCCCTGAAGGGCCATACGGTATACGCTACCATGCGTAATATCAACGGCGTCAACGCCGTTGTTGCAAAGGAATTAACAGACTGGGCAAAGACACAACAGGCGAAGGTGATCGTCGTTGAACTGGACGTGACCAGCACTACTTCCGTTAACAATGCCATCGCGGAGATCGCAAAACAATCAGGCGGCAGGATCGATGTACTGATCAACAATGCGGGTGTTTCTTTCATGGGACTGGGAGAGTCTTTATCTATCGAGCAGACAGAAATGCTGTACCAGGTAAACACCATCGGACCGGAACGTACCATGAAGGCCGTGCTTCCTTACATGCACAAACAAAAGGAAGGGCTGATCATTAACGTGACCAGTGTACAGAGCAGACAGTATTTTCCTGTCCTAAGTACTTATAATGGCACTAAAGCGGCGCTTGATGCAGTTACAATGGGTTATCACTACGAACTGAAATCATCAGGTATTGACGTTGTAAGTATACAGCCGGGTGCATATCAGTCCACTGATATTGTTTCTAAAGGTATTGTTGCTAAGAATGCCGGCGTAGAAAGCCAGTATGGCAAAGATATACTTGACTTTAAACGTGCGCTGGTACAATATTTTGAACCAACCCCTGAAACTCCCGATCCAAAAGAAGTGGCGGATGTGATGTTGAAACTGGTGGAATTACCACAGGGTCAAAGACCTGTTACCAATGTAATAGGCGGTGGTCAGAATACAGGGAAGATCGAAGAAATGAATGAGACGATGAAGCAGATCGTAGAGGGAACGGTAGCGTTTTTACCAACAGTGTTCCCGGCATAATGTCCATTAACGACCAGCATTACAGTAATGAATGTATTCCTGGAAATAGAAAAGCGTCCTGCTGAGATAGCGGACGCTTTTCTTATGATCTTTAATTCCTGATCCTAATTATCAATACCTAATTCATTCAGCTGCATCAGTTGCACAAACTCCTGTCTGAATGTAGCGATCTTACCGCTCTTCAGGGCTCTCACAGCCTCAATCTGTCTTTGCAGCTCATCCTGGTACAGTGCATGCGATTCGATCTCTTCTTCTTCGGCCATATAGTCATTTCCTTTCTCTTCACTTAATTGTGTGCTGATCAGGATATCGAGCGTATTACGGATAATGTCTATTACTTCCAGAGAAGTATCGATCGGGTCTTCTGCGAGTCCGCTGACAGCCATCCATACGGCAGTAGCGGCGTTTTGTGCAGAAGAGGCCAGGGTAGAGCGCCAGACTGATTCGAATATCTCCATGTGATTGTCGAGATTCGGTATCTGGTCCTGCGCCATTGTATCCAGCTCTTCAGCGGTCGTGTCTTTCAGTTGACCGGCCACCAGTAACCAGGCTTTGTCAAAGATGACGTCTGTCTGTGCGACATTACCACCAAATTCTTTTTCGTATATCTTTTTAAAGGTCAGCCATAAGGTCTCTGCTGCTGCAAGGCTGAAGCGGGAAATATCATTGGGAGAAAGTGATTCGAGTTGCTCCTCCAGTTGTTCTGTCATGTGTCGTTGCTACTATTTTAAAGTCTTTTACAGCCGCTGACCCAGCAATGCTGGTGTAAAAGACCCGATAGCAGCTGCAAGATAAAACAATTACGCTACTACACCCTCATTTCCGCCTCAAACGGCGTCGCAGGGTTCAGTATGAACAGTTGTCCGGGATTGATCCCACCCAGGATACGCTGAAAGGTCATCTTTACGATCACCCTGTCATCCGGAATATTGACCATGCCACTTCTCGCAATCATTTCTGCATTGGCGAAAAGCGGAATGAACTCACCGTGCTCGCGTACATAGGTAGCCAGCATCAGGTCTTTGCTGTCCTCCATTTTGTGCGCCAGGGTAAAGACCTCACAGTCTTTCATCGTCTCGATCAACTCCTGCCGGAACCGCTTTTCATCAAACCATTGTTTCATGACCTTCTGTTGCAGTAGGGCGGAATTGTCTTTGTGATAGAAGGGAGGGTTATGCTGACGGATATAATCTGTCAGTTCTGCTTCGATCACGCTGGATGTATAATAAATCTCGGTATCGCTCATAAACTGGGACTTGATCATCCAGGTGATCTCCTGTATGGAGTCCTCATCTCCCTGATGATCGATGGCCAGTACCAATATATGTGCTTTGGATGCATTGTTATAGGCAAAGCCAAAATAGGCGGCCGTCACAGCTGTTTCAGTACTGAAGTAGCTGACCAGGTCATCTACGAAATTCCTGTCTGCTGATAGTGGTGTAGGCGTCGTCACGCTTGTTGCTGGTACAGTTGTTTCGGATACAGTAGGTTTTTTCCTGAAACGGTCAAATAATTTCATACGGATAGGGATTTAGAATAGTCGCCGGCATTTACCAATGCCAATAGTCACAGGCGCGAACATATCGTATACAAATATAATATTTATAGATACATATCCGAAGAAAAGCGTCCCTTTATTTATTCCGGTAGGCGGAAGGGTTGATCTGGTGATAGCTTCTGAAGAACTTATTGAAGTGACTCAGGTCGGTAAAGCCTAATTCCTGGCTGATCTCTTTTAGAGATAAGGAGCTGTATTTCAGCCTGTTTTCAATAATATGAAGTTTGTAACGGTTGATATAATCCCGCAGGGCCACACCGGTATGTTCGCGGAAGAATGCGCCCAGGTGTCTTTTGGAAAGACCGAATAAAGCGGACAGGTGTTCCTGACGTACCAGTTCCGTTTCATAGATATGCTGATGAATATAATGCAGCATGGCGGTGAGCTTCTCGTCCTGCTTCACGATCGTTTCCAATGGCTCGTGTACATTCCTGCGGAGGATAGACATGACCGTCTGTAAAAGGAAGAAGATAGTTTCGCTGGTCTCATTCCTTGTTTCCTGCCATTCTGCTACCAGTAGCCTGATCAACGCATCTGTCTTATCTGCATCGGCAGCTGATTTCAATACGGGGAACTGCTGTCTGCGGCTACAGATCAGGAGTTCATCGATATGCCTGTTCCAGCGGTGTCCTTCGGGTAAATGTCCTACCTGTGTAATATAGACATTGGTGAACTTGATAAAGGTAAAGGTAGTCGGCGAGGTGATCTCAAAACTGTGGTAATCGGCAGGCGCCAGCAGGAAAATGGACTTTTCCGTATAGGGATGCCGGATACCGGATAGACAATGAAAACCGCTGCCTTCGTGTATGAAGATCAGTTCGAAATGGTTGTGGTTATGCAATGGATGCTGCCATTCCGTTGTTGTGAAGTGAGATACTTTTAGAAATTCGTGCTGAACATACCGCTGCATATGACACAAAATACAAATAATCCCCGCCAATATACAAATGCCGGACCTGCCGCTACAGGTAATTTTGAGACATAAATCAACACATATGAACGGACAACGTAAAGTAGCGCTGATAGCAGGCGCACAGGGCGTAATAGGCAGGAATCTGGCGGATCACCTGGATGCATCGGGTGACTGGGATGTTATCGGACTTTCCCGCAGGGGCGGCGAAGCCAAAGGAAATGTGCGGCATATAGCGGTGGACTTACAGGATCGGGAAGACACGGTTGATAAACTGGGCGGACTAACGGCGGTGACGCATATTTTTTATGCCGCCTATGTAGATGCGCCGACCTGGGCAGCCCTTGTGCCACCTAATATGGCGATGCTGGAAAACCTGGTCAATGTAGTAGAACCCGTTGCAAAGGGATTACAGCATATCAGTCTGATGCAGGGATACAAGGTATACGGCGCGCATCTGGGCCCTTTTAAAACACCTGCCAGGGAGTCTGATGCCGGTCATATGCCGCCTGAATTCAATGTAGATCAGCAGGTATTCCTGGAAAAGAAACAGAAAGGCAAGACCTGGAACTGGTCCGCTATCCGGCCATCCGTAGTAGGCGGATTTGCTTTGGGAAACCCCATGAACCTGGCGCTGGCCATTGCGGTATATGCGTCCGTTTCGAAGCAACTGGGGCTGCCTTTACGCTTTCCCGGCAAACCAGGCGCTTATGATAAACTGATAGAAATGACGGATGCCGGTCTGCTGGCAAAGGCCACTACCTGGGCAGCAGAGAGCCCTAAGGGCGCGAATGAGGCCTTTAATATCAACAACGGGGACTTATTCCGCTGGAATGAAATGTGGCCGGAAATAGCCCGTTATTTTGAACTGGAGGTGGCGCCACCTTTACCCATGTCGCTTGATGTGATCATGTCGGATAAGGCAGCGCTGTGGCAACAGCTGCAGGCGCAATACCAGCTGACCGATATTCCCTATGAGCAGTTGTCTTCCTGGCGTTTTGCGGATTTTGTGTTCTCCTGGGATTATGACATGTTCGCAGATGGCAGCAAAGTCCGCAGGGCAGGGTTTCATGAATACGTTGAAACGAAGGAGATGTTTTTCCGCATCTTTGACGATTTCAGGGCGCGTCGTATCATTCCCTGATCCTTTTTTGTGATCTTTGCGGGAATGAATGTCATCAATCTTCCTCAGGATCTCAATCCGGCGCAATACCGCGCGGAAGACCGGATACTGATCCGGCCATATACTTCCCCCTGCAATACAAAAAAGAATCGTGTGATCCTGCACAGGAACATGATCAATTTACTGATAGAAGGACGTAAGACGGTTATTTACGGCGGACAAACAACCACCGTCAATGACAATGCGATCTTATTCCTGGCAGCCGGTAGTTGTCTGACGACAAACGTAAAGTCAGACAATGGCAATTTCCAGTCCGTATTGCTGTATTTCAGTGATGACGCGCTGCTGGATTTTTACATGAAATACGACCGCCTGGTACAGGTGCAACAGCAGGATAAGCCATTACCGGCTGCTTCATTCATTACATTTGAAAAAGACGTTTTTCTCCGGAACTATATAGAGTCACTGAGACATTTATTACAACTGGGCCAGCCATTGCCCCAGGAAATCTGTATCCTGAAGTTTGAGGAACTGTTGTTATATCTTTTGCAGACAGCGCCGGAAACGCTATTACAACTAAAAGCGAATGCGACCGGCAGTATGCAGGACTTTGAGATCAGGAAGGCGGTGGAGGGGAATATCACCCGACCTGTGACGGTAGAAGAGCTGGCTTTTCTGTGTAGCATGTCATTGTCTACTTTTAAGCGGCGGTTCATGAAGATTTATGCTACTTCTCCGCAGCGCTGGTTACTGGAACAGAAGATGCAGGTAGCTGCCCGCTTATTGCTTGACCGGCAGGCCAAACCAGGTGACGTATATGATCAGGTGGGATATGAAAGTCATTCCAGTTTTACGAAAGCGTTCCGGCAGGTATTTGGGATGACGCCTTCGGCTTACCAGGAACAAAATATGAACGTCCAGGCATAAACTCTGGACGGTGAGGACTAACAGGAGGGGGTTGCCACGGTCTAATTTTGCGGTATAAAATCATAGAATATGACAGCAATGACAGAACAGAACAAGGCCGTGGTAAGGCGTTTTAACAAGGAGATCATCGAGGATAATAACCTGGAGAGCTTTAAAGAGATCATGGACCCTGCGTTCATCAATCACACCGCAACGGCAGGTATAGATAAAGGAGCGGCCGGTATCTTACACACTTTCAACAATATATTGCGCCCTGCGTTTCCCGACCTCAAAGTAACGATCTATGAGCAGGTGGCAGAAGGGGATAAGGTGACCACTTTCAAGGTCATTTCAGGCACACACAAGGGAACTTTTATGGGAATACCGGCTACGCATCAGCCTGTAAGTATCCGGGTGATGGACATGGTGACGGTACGTGACGGAAAGTACTATGAACACTGGGGCGTAAACACAATGGCAGCGCTGGTGATGGAATTAAAGGCAATAAATAGCGCAGAAAAATAGTATCTAAAGTATTTCTTTCAGCCCTGTTTTTTTTGACTAAATTTTGTTATATTTGTTACCCCCCCTAACTGAAGAGGGTGGTGAGCAGAAGGCTGACCTGGTGATGTTGTGAATGCTGACAATGAGTTAATTTATTAATTATATCGTTTACAGTAGGAGTTCTCCGGAACTCAGAATTAAAAGCCTTCTGATGCTCAGGAGGCTTTTGTGTTTTCTATAAACAAAAATAAACGAGGTATGTTGGAAATTGTAGAAGTAAAAAAAGACGATGTTAAAACGCTGGAGCAGGTGAAATCCCTTTTTCGTGAGTATGCCAACTGGTTGAGTGTAGATCTTAGTTTTCAGGGCTTCGAAGAAGAACTGAGCAGTTTGCCTGAACCAAATTATGTAGCGCCCACGGGAGCATTGTTTATTGCCCTGGTAGATGGACAACCTGCGGGTTGCGTTGGCGTAAGACCGTTTGAAAACGTGACCTCCGAAATGAAACGGCTCTTTGTACGCGATGCTTTTAAAGGACATGGCGTCGGCAGAGCGCTGGCCATTAAAGCCATCGAGGCCGGAAAGAAACTGGGTTACAAACGTATGCTGCTGGATACGCTGGCACACATGCGCCCTGCTATTGAATTGTATACCAGCCTGGGTTTCCAGCCTATTGCTGCGTATTACGACAACCCTATCAGCGACGCTGTATACCTTTCGATGATGTTTGAAAAGGAAAGCGAAAATGCCGGCACGGCGATCTAAGCACTGACTTTAACAATTTTTTGGCAGTGCGGCTGGTGCTGACCAGCAATAAATATTGATAAATTGTACCGATGGATGGCAAATCATCCTGTGTGCAATTTATGGCAAGAATACGCGGTTTGTTACTCTATTACCGTTCGTTTTTCCTGGTTCCCGGAATACTGCTGATCCTTTGTGCCTGCTGGGTATATCGTAGCAATGCTACTAAGCACCTTGGTATACTCCCTGCGATCTTTAGCCTGAAAGCCATTGCCTTTGGCATGACCGCCTATGTTGCCCATCAGCGGAAAGAAAGATATTATTTCTTTAATCTTGGTCTCGGCCCTTACCTGCTGACAGGGACTGCCTTTGTGATAGATTTCCTCCTGCTTTTTATTGCCCTTACCCTTACTTCATTTTATAGCTGATGGATATACTGGAAACGGATAGCGTCACGCTTTCCTATGGCACAAAGACGGTTATCAGTGGCGGCTATATGAAAATGATCAGTGGCCGTATTCATATACTGGTAGGTCGTAATGGCTCGGGTAAGTCCAGTCTGATGCGCGTCCTGTTTGGTGCGCAGGCAGCGGAATTCAGCTTTGTACAATACAACGGTAAGAAGCTGAACAGGCCTGCATATAGAGTACCGGGGCTGGTCATGTATCTGCCACAATTCCCTTTCGTACCTGCTCCGCTTACAGCAGGCGCCTTCGCAAGGTCTTATGATGTATCCTGGGAAAGGGTCGTTACCTGTTTTCCGGAGTTTGAAGGAAAGGAAAAGGTATCGGTGAAATCGCTTTCCGGCGGACAAACACGCATGCTCACCACGATCGTGCTGATCTGCTCCCCGGTGAAATTTGTCATGCTGGACGAGCCTTTCACGCACATCATGCCCTTGCATATTGATACGATCAAAGACCTGATACGGGAGGAAGCTGCGAAAGGGAAAGGTTTCCTGATCACGGACCATATGTATGACCATGTGCTGGACCTGGCAGATGCGTATTATTATATGGAATGGGGTGTGACGATTACGATGAACCGGGAAGAGCTGTTGGAAAAGGATTATTTTCTGCGAATGAAATGGGAGTGAAGAAGAACATATTGTTAAATCTGCTGAACGGAGTGGAAATACGCCGGGGATATGCAAATTTCGCGCTTTGTCCTATGCAACATTAAAGCGTGTTCTATGCAAAGAAGATCATTGTTCAAACGATTTGGCGGGTTATTATTGGCGCCGGCGGTATCACTGCCAGCTTTCGCAGCTGATGCGGAGAAAAAGCCTGTATTACGGGTAGCACATATTACTGACGTACACCTGTATGATAAAGCAGGCGCGCCTGATTTCTTCCGGAAATGCCTGCATCATATTCAGTCGCAGCAACCGAAGGTTGATATGGTCCTGAACGGCGGCGATATTGTGTTTGATATGAACAAGGAGAACCTGTCGACCATCGATGCACAATGGAAATTACTGCATACGATCATGAAAGAGGAATGTAGTCTGCCGGTATACTATACCCTGGGTAACCATGATATCTGGTGGAGTGAAAATAACAAAGGACAGGCAGTTTACGGTAAGCAATACTCATTGGATCAGTTGCAGCTGAAATCGCCTTATTACAGTTTTACAAAAGGAGGCTGGAAATTCATCGTACTGGACAGCGTACACCTGGATGTAGATGATACCTGGTATATCGGTAAACTGGGGGAAGCGCAGATGAAATGGCTGGCAGATGAACTGAAGGCAACGGATGCGCAGACACCGGTATGTGTGTTGTCGCATATTCCGATCCTGACGGCAACGCTGATGGTGCAGGATAATATTGTGAACAGATGGGAAATGCTGGGTGGCGATATGCATACTGATACGGCGGACATTATCCGTTTGTTCTATCAGCATCCGAATGTGAAATTATGTCTGAGCGGGCATATACACCTGAAAGATAAAGTGGTGTACAACAACGTGACCTATCTGTGTGATGGCGCTGTAAGCGGTGCGTGGTGGAAAGGGAATAACAGGGAGACCGCGCCAGGTTATGGCATGCTGGAACTGTTTGCAGATGGTAGTTTTACAGAGAAGTACGTGCATTATCAATAATAACGTACGCAGAAAATAGAAAGAGGCTCTCTCAAAACTTTTGAGAGAGCCTCTTTTATGATTACTTCATCGTTGACTTAGGTAGTTTATAACCATTGTGGTATTCAGGCGTAAGGTATTTGTTAGCCTCTTTTTCGGTGAACCCACCGGTAGCGCCATTCCAGTGTAGCTTCTGGCTTGTTTTGTAGGCGATATTCCCTAACTGGGCAATGGTGGCGACGTGCGCGCCGGCTGCCAGTGGGGTGTTCAGGTCTTCCAGCTTGCGTGATTTGATCACTTCCAGGAAGTTGGTCGCGTGTTTATCCAGGCCATTGTCGACTGACTTCTGACGTGGTACTGCTTCCATTTTATCTTTTTCAGGGATCACTTCCCAGCCGCCACGGTCGAGTACCAGGGTACCGTTATTGCCGATGAAGGCGATACCATGATCACGGCCGTAAGGACCGCCGTCTATACCGATGGCGTGTTCCCATTGTATATTGAAGCCATCGAACTGATAAACTGTTGTCAGTGTATCCGGTGTTTCAGCTGCATCGTCAGGATAAGCGAATTTGCCACCCGCTGCCATTACTGACTGTGGATGCTGTGCTTTCATACCCAATAGCGCATAGTCCAGCAGGTGTACACCCCAGTCGGTCATTAATCCACCCGCATAATCCCAGTACCAGCGGAAATTGAAATGGAAGCGGTTAGGATTGAAGGGGCGCTTTTGTGCGGGGCCTAACCAGGCAGCGTAATCAACACCTGCAGGCGGATTACCATCCGGTTGTTTAGGGATAGAGTGCATCCAGCCCATATAGGCCCAGGCTTTCACGAGGCGTACCTGTCCGAGTTTACCGGAATGTACGAAGGCGATCGCGTCTTTAAAGTGCTGCTGACTGCGTTGCCACTGGCCTACCTGTACGACACGTTTAGTGTTTTCCTGGGCATACAGCATGGCTTTAATTTCTGCGATGGAGTTGCCGATGGGTTTTTCGACGTACACGTCTTTTCCGGCGGATACGGCGTCGGTCATCTGGAGGCAATGCCAGTGATCGGGCGTACCGATGATCACGGCATCGATGGATTTGTCTTCCAGCAATTTACGGTAGTCGCCATAGGTCTTTACTTTCTGGCCTTTTTTGTCCAGTTCTGCGGCCCGTTTATCGAGTACGTTTTTGTCAACATCACAGAGGGCAACGCATTGTGCGTACGGGTTTTTGAGAATAGCGGTGAGGTCTGACCAGCCCATTCCGTTGATACCGATAGCGGCAACATTGATCTTATCGCTGGGGGCAACTGCGCGTAGAGCGGAGGGCAACGCACCGACCAATCCTGCTCCTGCCACAAGGGTAGAGGCTGAGCGGATGAAGTGTCTTCTTGAGTTGTTCATAACTGTAGTTGATAGTTGTTTTCAATAAACGCGGCATATACAATGCAAAACGCGGAATACTGAAAGATAGATACTTCGGCTGTAAGATGCAACAGCAATCTGGTATATATCGTCCAATATTCCGCGTTTCCCTTAACGGGAGAAGTATGGTTTAGAATTCGTCGTTTTCTTCTTCTGTACCGGTACCGAAGTTCATCATGGTACCCAGGAGATCACTGAAACGGGTCTCGTTCTCCACTACCTTTTTACTGATGAGGGAGTAGGAAGCGAGTCCGTGTAATACGAATTCCATGAGCAGTAACTGTTCTTTGTTATTGGCATGCGGGAATTTACCCTTGATCAGCTCTTTCAGGCCATCCACTTTCTGGAGGGAGGTCTCATACTGCTTATCATTTACATCCTGCAATAACTGTACGGCATTGCCTTTATCAAACCACTGGATCACTGTCCGGTAAGGATTCTCGGCAGCAGCGCTTTGTTTACGCTTTTTAAAGGAATCCGGGTTCGGGAAGTACTGTGAGAAGACACTGCGGATGGCTTTGTCGAGTAGGTTTACCGCTACCTGTAACGGCCCTTCCTGTTCGCCTTCATATACCAGTTCTATTTTACCGGTAATGGCCGGAATGATACCCTGGAGGTCGGCTATACGTACGTATGTTTCTTTTTCTTTGTTGATGATGGCTCTGCGTTCGCCGGCACTCACTGCATTTTCGTATGCGGCGATGGTCAGACGGGCAGATACACCGCTCTTTTTATCAACGTACTCACTATTACGGGCTTCAAAAGCCACCTGTTCGATGAGGCGCTTGATCATATCGCTGATATGTACGTGACGTTGTTCATCGTGTACATTGGCTTCCTGTTCGGTAATGAGCAGGGAGTTCTCGATATTCTTCGGATAGTGCGTGATGATCTGGCTTTCTATACGGTCTTTGAGTGGTGTTACAATAGAACCACGATTGGTATAGTCTTCCGGATTCGCAGTGAACACGAAGAGAATATCCAGCGGCATACGCACTTTAAAGCCGCGTATCTGGATATCGCCTTCCTGGAGGATGTTGAACAGGGATACCTGTATACGAGCCTGGAGGTCGGGCAGTTCGTTGATCACGAAGATACCTCTGTTAGAGCGTGGGATGATACCGAAATGGATCACACGTTCGTCGGCGTAGTTCAGTTTCATGTTAGCCGCCTTGATCGGATCGATATCACCAACGAGGTCAGCTACGGATACATCCGGTGTAGCGAGTTTTTCGCTATAGCGTTGGTCGCGGTGTACCCATGAGATAGGCGTGGCGTCACCCAGTTCGGCAACGATATCACGTGCGTGACGGGAGAGTGGTTCGAAGGGACTGTCGTTCACTTCAGAACCTTCCACGATGGGAATGTATTCGTCCAGCAGGGAAACCATCTGCCTGGCCATACGTGTTTTTGCCTGTCCGCGGAGACCGAGGAACAGGATATTATGACGGGAGAGCAGGGCTCTTTCCGTATCAGGAATAACGGTGTCTTCGTAGCCGATGATACCGGGGAATGCGTTTTCTTTTTGCTGGAGTTTACGGATCAGGTTTTGTCTGATCTCTTCTTTAACGGATTTAGGTTTATATCCACTCTTCTTTAATTCACCTAACGTACTTATGTTGATATTCATGTTTGTATTAATGGATTATTCTATCAATGATATGATTGCGGATGCCGGTTAAAGCATTTTTCTTTTTCCGTTCTCAAAGTCGAAGAAAAGGAATTGTCCCAGTTTGTCCAGACCAGAGAAGAAGGCTTTCCCGTTGTTGGTTTCGGTAAACTCTGTTACGAATTTTTGCAACCACGGGTCGGTAGCTACCATAAAGGTGGTGATCGGAATCTTCAGTTTCTTGCATTGAGCAGCAAGATTGAGCGTACGGTTGAGGATTTTGCGGTCCAGGCCGAAGCTGTTTTTGTAGTACTCTTTCCCGTTCTTGAGGCAGGTTGGCTTACCGTCGGTGATCATAAAGATCTGTTTGTTCGGATTGCGTCTGCGTCTGAGAATATCCATAGCCAGTTCCAGACCGGCAACGGTATTGGTATGGAAAGGACCGACCTGCAGGTAAGGGAGATCTTTGATCTCGATCTGCCAGGCGTCGTTACCAAATACAATAATGTCGAGCGTGTCTTTCGGGTAGCGGGTAGTGATCAGTTCACTGAGGGCCATGGCTACTTTTTTGGCCGGCGTGATACGGTCTTCACCGTAGAGGATCATGGAGTGGGAGATATCGATCATCAGGGCGGTGGACGTCTGGGTTTTGAAGTCCGTTTCCTGGATTTCCAGGTCGTCCTGGTGGATGGAGAAGCTGTCTATACCGTGATTGATCTGGGCGTTGCGGATGGACGCAGTCATATCGATCTGTTCCAGTGCGTCGCCAAACTGATAAGGACGGCTGTCAGCATTCAGTTCGTCTCCCTGACCGGATTTGCGGGTATTGTGATTACCGACGTTGTTTGATTTCTTGAGTTTTCCGAAGATCTCTTCGAGTGCTCTTTTGCGGATACTCTGTTCTGTCTTGCCGGTTATCTGGATGTTTCCGTTCTCTTCGTTTTCACGGATATATCCTTTTTCTCTCAATTCCTGTATAAAATCTCCGATGCCGTAATCTTCATTGGTAAGTTGGTACTCTTTGTCCAGTTCGGTCAGCCATTGTAATGCTTCACTGACATCTCCGCTGGTGTAAGTCAGCAGTTGAGTGAATACATCCAGTAACTTCTCAAAGGGCGATTTTCCCTGCTGCTCATCGGGTTCAAATTTGGAAAAATGTATGCCTCTCATAATATTTAAAATTAGGCAATTTAGTGGTATGATGTACATACATACTCTATGGCCGGTAATTTCATAAAAACATAACGAAGAATATCGATATGATATAGTTGATTATGCATGTGGTATATTTTAATATAAGAAAACAGGGTGATTTATTAACAGTGTTATAATATCTTACTACAGTTATCGGAGAGTATGGGGACCGGGAAAATTGCACGAATTGGATGACGTATATGACAATGGAAGTCCGGATGACGGGTCCACTGACAGTCGGATGTGACCGGTCAACCCTGATTGTTTGCATTGTTCGCAGAAACGGACTATTTTTCACACAGGTCTTTACTGATTACCAAATAAAAACTATTGCAGATGATTAAAAAATTGAGCAGCGTGCTGTTCCTGGCCGGCGTACTGGTTGGAACGACGATGACATCCACGTTAAGTTTTGCGCAGGGAAAAGCCGCCGATAAGCTGGGCTGGAAATTAGGTGCACAAGCTTATACCTTTAACCGTTTTACGCTGGGACAAGCCCTGGAAAAGATGGATAGCGCAGGTATCGAGTATGTGGAGTGTTATAACGGTCAGACGATCGGGAATGGCATCGATGGTAAATTCGACTGGAGAATGGATGCCGCGAAACAGGCGGAAGTAAAAGCCATGTTTAAGGCAAAAAAGAAGAAACTGGTGGCTTATGGCGTGGTATCGCCGGCCAGCGAACTGGAATGGGAGCAGGTGTTTAAATTCGCGAAATCTATGGGCATTCAGGTGATCACTGCCGAGCCTAAACGCGAACATTGGGATGCGGTATCTGCATTGTGTGATAAATATAAGATCAAGGTGGCGATCCATGACCATCCGAAGCCGAGTCATTACTGGCATCCTGACAGCGTACTGGTAGCGATCCAGGGACGCAGTAAATATATGGGCGCCTGTGCGGATATCGGTCACTGGGTACGTTCTGGTATGGAGCCGGTTGATTGTATCAAACAACTGAAAGGGCATGTATTGCACCTGCATTTCAAAGACCTGAACGAGAAATCCCGTGATGCGCATGATGTGATCTGGGGTAACGGGGTTTGTAATATGCCTGCCGTACTGGCCGAACTGAAGTCACAGGGCTTTAAAGGCATGTTCTCCGTAGAATATGAATATAACTGGGATAACAGCGTACCTGACGTGAAAGAGAGCGTAAAGTTCTGGTGGGACCAGGTAGGAAAATTATAATAGTGTTCCAATGTTTGATGGGAAACTCCTGCATTTGCAGGAGTTTTTTCGTTTATAGGCATGATTGCGGCGTTATATCATTCATAATCAGGGTGCAAGGGAGAAAAAGAGACACTTTTTTTAGTGAAAGTATTTAGGTATATTTAATATATCCTATTATGAATACTATATCCTAATCCTATGTTCATCTATCAGATCCTGTTTGAGAAGGCCGTATGGCCTCAGGCGGAAAAGGAGCCATTTCTCCGTGACGCCGACTTCTTTATCCGTTCTCTTCGTTCCAATGGTCAGTTAGTATCCCGAAATGACGTATTTCTTTTCCAGGAAAACGCGGTGTCCCTGCACGTGCAATGCCTGAAAAAGGACTCACTGGAAGAGCGTTATAACAGCGATTATGTCAATCAGTGGATTTCTGTGCTGATGGAAAGATATGGTGTGACGGTATCCTATCAATATATGGGAGAGCACCTGGTGCCGGTGCCGACGGCTGAGGCGGACGCGTCCAGTTCATTTATTCTTTACTGGGGAGGGCCTTCTCCGGTAAGATCGGGAGATACCTTTGACCAGATACCGCTTTATCATTTGCCATATACGAGCGTATGGCAGCGGAACTATGAGGATATCAACTCCTGGTCGCATAGTTATGCAGAGATCGACGGCTTATGGTTCCGTGGATCGATGGGAGAAAAGCATTTTCATGAGTTTTTATCGGATATTAACAGTCCGCTGACGACCCAGGGGCGTAGTATCTGTAACCGGCTGGAGCAGCTGACGGGTAAACCTAGTTATTATTACCTGTTTAATGCGGATAATAAGGCGTCAGGGCATCATTGTCCGTCCTGTGGAGGGGAATGGCAGCTGGAAAGTAAGTTACTGGCAAAATTTGACCTGAAATGTGATCATTGCAGGCTGGTGTCGGGGAGCATGTAGTTTAGTCTTATTGACACACATATATGCTTTATCCTACGTTAAAGCTTTACGTCTTTTGGCGAAGCATTAACGTACAATGAAGCATATGTGACTAATAAAGAGCGCTTCGCTGAACGATCGAAGCGCTTTGTCTATTAATTACTGATTCATAATTAATAAAAAAGAGCGATCACTGTTCTGTGATCGCTCTTTTTTTATTTTATACCGGTTAGCGGTTATTAGTCTTGTGCACCATCAGTTGTCTGGTCCGGAGTGTCAACCTTGATAGTTCCTGGCTGTTCCAGTTGCTGGCGGCGTTCAGGATGTGTGAAATCTTCCTTCATACGCTGCAGCAGGGTGATGAACTGTTCAGCCATCTGCATATCACGCTGCAGGCCATTCATTTTAGAAGCTGGCAGGCTGCGATAGTATTGTAACTGTTGTGTACAATCTTTGATGATCAGCTGAGAGATCTCGTCTGCTTTCTTAGGATCACCCGCCAGGTAGTAAGCGTATACAGTCTGCATAGAGCTGTAGTTGTGCATCTGTCCTGGTGTGGTCATCGCGTAAGGGAAGTTACCCTGCAGGAGGTTCTTATCGCTCTTATTCAGTACAGCCAGTGCGGAATCCTTATCACCGGCAAGGGCCATAGCGGTACCCAGTTTGGTGTAGGCGTTACGCAGGTATTGCAGCAGTTTACGGTTTGGTTCGTCGAAGTAAGTACCTTGAACGTTAGCGCCACCGAAAGCGAATTTCTCCATCAGGTTTTTGTACATCACCGGAATGTTCACGTTGTTGTCAGCACCCATTGGATCGTTGCTTTCTGTCTTCGGCAGCGGTACGAGGCGGTAGGTCAGACCATCCGGACGGAGGTAGTCGTTCAGACCGAGGTCGGTTGGGCTGGTGAAGTAGATCGGACGTTTCCAGTCGTTAGCAGCGATGATATCGTATACTGCCAGGTCATTCTTCAGCAGGTAAGATTTGCTGATCTGGAATGGCAGCTGCGGCATTACGCGTGCGCTGTCATGGATATCAACAGTACCGTTTTTCAGTACTTCTGGTACGTTTACCGGTACGAAGAGTTTTTTAGCAGGCAGGTAGTTGATCTGTGAACCGTCGGTAGTGGACAGTTTTGCACGAGGATCATCAGAACCCATGAATGCCATTACTTCTTTCAGGTTATAGAATTTATCCTGCGGGAAGCTACCGCCATCATAGTACTGGATGTAGTTGCGGTTTTCGCCCTGGTATTTATCAGGAGTCCAGGACATCGGAACGCCTGCGCTCTTGTTAACCATATGACGTTGCTGATCGATATACCAGTCTACACCAAGGAGACTGAGGTTGATCACACGAACGTCAGGACGGATACCTTCTACTTCCTGTGCATACCATAGCGGGTAAGTATCGTTATCACCGACCGTGAACAGGATGGCATTTTCAGCACAGGAGTTCAGGTAGTCAGCAGCAACGTCACGTGCGATGGTTTTGGTAGAACGGTCGTGGTCATCCCATTCCTGGAAGCCCATCAGCACAGGCACCGCCAGCAGACAAACGAGAGCTGCAGCAGGAGCGGAGATCGCTGATTTGGTCTTTTTCTTCAGGAATTCTGCCACGGACAGTACGCCCAGACCGATCCAGATGGCGAATGCATAGAAGGAACCTACGTATGCATAGTCACGTTCACGTGGCTGGTTACCCGCCTGGTTCAGGTAGAGCACGATGGCAAAACCGGTGAAGAAGAACAGGAGGGAAGCTACCAGTGTATCTTTACGGTGATTATTATACTGATAGAAGAAACCAATTACACCTAATACGAACGGCAGGAGGAACAGGGTATTATGTCCTTTGTTGTTCTTTAAGCTGTCCGGCATCATGGATTGGTCGCCGTAAATGATATTGTCTATGAAGGAGATACCAGTGATCCAGTTACCGTCACGTTTGTTACCGTAACCTTGTGTATCGTTCTGTTTACCGGAGAAGTTCCACATAAAGTAGCGGAAGTACATGAAGTAAACCTGGTATGTCACGAAGAAGCTAACGTTATCTCTGAAGCTTGGGCGTGCATTTGCATCAAGACCCAGCCAGTCGCGGTAGTAATCCGCATGGCCCTGATCGTTACTGGCGTCCCAAACACGAGGGAATAGCATTTTATCTTCAGCAGCGTAAACAGGCACCTGTTTTTTACCAGCGATCTCATATTTGTCTTTACCACGCGCGTAGATGTTTCCTGCATCTTCATAAGAAGAAGGACGGGCAGTGAATACCTGACCGTAGATCAGCGGGAAATCACCATATTGCTCACGACCCAGGTAACCTACCAGGGAGATCGGGTTGTCCACGTTGTACATATCTACGGAAGGATTCGCGGTAGAGCGGATCATTGTAGTAATATAAGTGGAGTAACCGAGCAGGAGGAAGATGATAGAGTAGATGGTTACTTTGATAGCGTGTGTAAAGCCGGCAGAACCGATTTTTACATCGAACAGCTTTACTAAATAAGGTATGAATACGATCGCGGCTGAGATGATCAGCTTTAATATTTTGATACCAGCACCTGAAGCGTCGTTAAAGGCAGGGATGACAATAACGGAAGCGATCAGGATCAGTGGTGCATAGATACCGAATTTAGGATTTTTCAATCCGTATAACAGGACAGCGGCCAGTGCGATGAAATAGAAGGCGAAGCCACTGTAGAAAGGCAGACCGAGGCTATTTACGAAGAATACGTCCATCAGACCGGAAGCCTTCACGGTATCCTGGATAACGAACTTCTGCACGAGACCGGTGATAGCGCAACCAATGATAAACGCCCAGAAAGTACCGATAGGGGTTACTTTAGGAGAGCGTTTGAAGTAGTACACCATTACGATAGCCGGGATGGTGAGGAGGTTCAGCAGATGGACACCGATAGAGAGACCCATTGTGAAAGCGATGAAAACGATCCAGCGGTCAGCATATGCTTCATCTGATTCGTGTTCCCATTTCAGGATCGCCCAGAATACGATGGCGGTGAAGAGGGAGGACATTGCGTACACCTCGCCTTCAACAGCGGAGAACCAGAAAGAGTCAGAGAAGGTGTAAGCTAATGCACCTACGACGCCGGCGCCCATGATAGCGATCATTTTCTCACTGGAAATAATTTCTCCGGCTTTCACCATCAGACGGCGGGCGAAGTGTGTGATGGTCCAGAAGAGGAACAGGATAGTGAAACCGCTTGACAGTGCAGACATCAGGTTTACGCCGATAGCTGCCTGAGAGGGCGGAAACGGAATGGTAAACAATCTACCCAACAGCACAAATAAAGGAGCTCCCGGAGGGTGCGGAACCTGTACCTTGTAGGCACTAGAAATAAACTCGCCGCAGTCCCATAGACTTCCGGTGGCCTCCATAGTCATAATGTAGACAGTGCAGGCAATGATACAGACAACCCAACCGACGATATTGTTGGTCCTTTTAAAATTCATAAGGATGTTTTAGGTCCGACAAAAATAGAAAAAGTGGCAAATTATGCTAATTAGCGATAACAGTTTTAACTTTTTCTTTAATAAGAGAAAAATTCTGAAGATGCCAGGGTGAAAAGTCGCTATAGGAAAGGAATTGATTAACAAACAAATATGTTGGGGTTTAGGCATGGGGAGCCTGGTCCCGGCGTAATTAGCCGAAGATGATACGTATTGTCTGATAAAATGCCAGTTTCTGGAAGCCGGAGACCAGTTGATCGCGGCTAAAGCCCTGAAGACCAAAGAGGCCGGCGGCGTTACCTTTATTAATAGCGATTTCGAGATAGCCGGCTGCGTTAAAGAGGGCCAGTTTATGGCCTTCCGGGACATCGGCGTAGGTTTCACAAAGTTGTGTAATCACCTCATCGCGGCGGAAGAAGATAGAGAAGGGTCTGCCTTGTCTGTGTTCTTCAAACTGCTGTCGGGTGATATTTACGACTACGTTCTCGAAGTTATCGATATGAATGATCTGACCATCAATATAATCCTGACCGGTCATTGGCTGCAGGTTATTTTTGATGACGAATTCGGTGGCTGGTTCGCCGATCTCTTCGAGTGTTTTACCACTCTGAAGATCTTTATAAGCTTCTGCGAATCGTCTCAGGATGGTAAAGGTATCCTGGGGCTGATCTTTATATAATTGTAATCTTACGACTTTATCGGGCGTACCGTTCGCTATCATTGTCACCAGCCCGTTATCAGCACAGGCGATATATTGTCCGTTATGTTCTGCCAGCAGTACATGATTTGCTTTTCTGTCGAAAAGGTTGATCAGTACAATATGGAATGTACGTGGCGGGTAGTAAGAGAAGGCACTCTTACATATATATGTAGCCTGTGGGAGGTTGAAAGGGGAGATCTGGTGAGTGATATCCATGACGGGGGCACCAGGACAGTGTTGCCACAGCTGGCCTTTGATGGCGCCTACCAGGTAGTCCTGCAAGCCGATGTCGGATGTCAGTGTAATTATGGACATGTTATCAATGAATACCACTTTCCCAAAAAGAATGCCATTGAGCTATTGACGGCATTTTGTCTGCAAAGAAATATAAAATATATATGTTGCTGTATTGAATTTGTCAATAACTTGTTCAGATGTGCATAACTATAAATAGGCCGGGGTAGGGGCTTTGGGGCATATAACATCAGTAAGAAAGGTGACAAAACCTGAAAGATAAACGTTAAGCCGTTCATGCTAATACCTTTGTAATCAATCATTGACGATGAACGGCTTACCGTTAATTATTTAAGTGGTGAACCTGGTTCTTTCTTAAAATGGTTATACACCAGTCCATCGAGTAGTCCGGGGAAAAGTTTACTGAGGAAAACTGTCAGTTTGCCCTGACCCGTAAGCACCAATGTGCGTTTCCGTTTTGTGACAGCTTTGAGTATTTCATCTGCCACAGTTTCAGCGCTCATTAATTTTCCTTCATCCAGTGGTGTTTCTGCCTGTGCACGACCCTGTTCATTGAGGGCGGTGTTTCGGATATTCGATGAGGTGAAGCCTGGACTTACCCACATTACGTTAATGCCTGTATGCAGATTTTCGGTGCGTAGTGCTTCGAGGAAACCCTGCATTGCAAATTTAGAGGCGGAATAACCGGTACGACCGGGAAGGCCTCTGTAACCTGCTATAGAAGATACACCTACGACGGTACCTTTGTTCGCCAGCAATGACGGTAAAGCATATTTAGTGCAATATACAGTTCCCCAGAAGTTGATATCCATCAATTGCTTAAGTACTGTCAGATCAGCGTCTTTGAACAATGCGCGCATGGAAATACCAGCGTTATTGATCAGGACATCTATTTTTCCGAGTCGGGCAATTACCTGATCGATGAAGCGTTTGCAGTCATCTTCCCTGCTGACGTCAGCGGTATAGGTGTACAGGTTATCGGTAGCGAGTTCTTTTTCAAGCGCTTCGAGGGTATCTGCCTTTCTGCCACACACGGCTACTTTTGCTCCTGACCGGAGGGCAGCAACTGCCAGTGCCTTTCCAATACCGGATGTACCCCCGGTGATGACAACGACCTTGTTTTGCATTAGAAATTTTTTTCAGATGCAAAAATAGGGGTAAATGATATATGTTGTTTCTTTTTGTCTGTAGCGGGTTTTGTAAAAATGTTTGAAAAAAAGTTGCTAAAAAGTTGGAAGGAATGATTTTTTGTATACCTTTGCAATCCCAATCACAAAAAGGGAATGATTCCGTAGCTCAGTTGGTAGAGCAATACACTTTTAATGTATGGGTCCTGGGTTCGAGTCCCAGCGGGATCACAGCTAATATTTAAGGCGTTCTTATCAGAGCGCCTTTTTTTATTTCCGCCCACCAGAGCGGATTCATCAGACCTGCAAAAACAGTCCGGTCAACAGATCAGATTAAAACGCCCGAAAAATCGACTCATTCCAGACTGAAAACCAGACTGAAAATCTCGTAAGAAATCAGTCTGGCCAGACCAAAAGCATTGGGAAAAAAAGCAGGGGAAAAAGACAACAACCAGAAGCCAAAAACCTACGCCCACGGCCAACTAACAAAGAATCTACGCCGAAAATGACTGCATCATTAACGTTTACAATCCGTAACAATGAGCAGCATTACAGCTTCCCCCGTATCCGCATTAGCGTACGAAATCATCAGCTTCCCAGGCACCGGCAAGCACCAGACACTCAATCTAAATTATGTCATCCGCAGAGGTAACGTCACAAAAAAAACCGGTTGCGCCCCATTAACTTTTCGCGTAAACGTAAGCGGCACCGTCACCAGCAAAGACGTTGAATTAGACACCAAACAGAAGATAAACCCTGACCATTGGGACTTCGAAAAAAAATGCCTCAAACCAAACTGTCCAGATTATGAAACCACCACAGCACAGCTGGCAGAACTTAAAATCTACCTCAATTCCCTTTTTTGCATCCTTACCAACGACAGCAAAGAAATCACGCCCATTCAAATCAAAGAAACCTATGAAAGCAAAACAAAGCCACAAACAGAAAAGCCGGCACAGGTTTACACTCTACTCAACACAATAGACGAATTCATTGTAGAATTTGAAGAGAAAACCAAACTGCCTAAAGATGACGAAGACCACCGTTCAGAATTTACGTTGAGGCAGTGGAGAGCTACCCGTAATAAGCTAATCGGGTTTTTAAATTACTCAGCCACAAAACAATTGCCCCTCAACAGCCGTAAAAAACAAAAAACAGCCGAAGAGAGGTTAAAATACATTGAGGAAGGTAAACAATATGACATACCCCTTAGCGAAGTTTCATTGTTATTTCTCCGCAAATTCAAAGTATACCTCACCCGCACCCGCAAGGGAGAGCTATTACAAGACTCCTCAGCCAGTAAGCACTTAAAAAACACCAAACAAATATTAACCTACGCGACCGATCAGAAATACATCATTGCCAACCCGTTGGAAAGCTATAAATCCAAAAACAACGAAAAGGAAGTAATACCATTAGATTATGCAGAGATTGAAGCCATAGAAGTAAACGAGGACTCATACCAAGGCTCGTACGCATCCAACATAGCTATCTGGTTCAAATATTTACTGGGTTTGCGCACCAAGATGTAATCGCCCTTGGCAAAGCAAATATCATTGTTGATCCTGCCAGCGGTTGCCGTCTCCTTTCCAAAAAAAGAGGAAAAACAAATATTGAAGAATGTGTACCCATTTTTCCAATCATAGAAAAATTGATCAAACTATATGAAAATGATCCATACTGCATTGAAAACGACGTATTGTTTCCGATACCAAAACTGGGCAACTATAATAGCTATCTAAAAGAACTTCAGGATCTTTGTGGAATACAGAAAGTGCTTAAGACCCACTTGGCGCGGCACACCTTTGCGCACCTGATGCTCAATTTTGGCATACCACTGGAAGTAGTGAGCAAAATGTTAGGCCATAAAAGCATCACGATGACACAGCGATACTGTAAAGTTTCCCTCAGACTAATGGCAGACAAGGTATATCCTGTCATCACTCAGCTTTTTATAAAATCCGGTGAACTGCGTAGTTTCCGAGAGGTCATTGCGAAATTCTCCCCATTAGCAGCAGCATAACAACAAAGAAAGGGGCAGTCCATCCAGACCGCCCCTTTCAGACTTATTACTAACTATAGCGGTAAACCGGCATTCTGAAAAAACTTACTCCCGGATCGAACCAACCAATAAAAAGGCCGATCCGTTTGTAGACTATAAACTCTCTACAAAAGTCCACAAAAATCAGCCTCCACCTGTAATCCTCATCAAAAAAATTGCCGGGAAATATCCACCAAAAAGATTCGCGGCCCCGTGAGCCATAAAAGCCTTAATTTCATGCTAAGATGGACTTCAGGCAAAACATTGAACACGGATACTTTCAACTTCGTCTCACTCAAAAAAACGGAGACATTCATTTCCAAGTCATTGTCCCAGGTGGAATGTTGAACATACAAGCCAACGAACACGGAGCCTTACAAGCTGCCCCCAACGACTTCCAATGCGAACCTGAATTTATCGACTACATTATCACCAGCATAGAATCATATTAGTTTCCGCTTCGCGGGATCGAACCACAGACCCTACACCAAACCAGCACGACTACCCCTAGAACCATCAGTACTATAAAACACTCAATTCCCTTTTGCCCGCTTCGCGGAGTGCTACCGACCAAAACAAATCGCATAGACATTATAGTAATGGTTTCAGACCAGTAAGGAGGATAAACCATCCTCACTCGTCTTCGGTAGTAATTATAACCCCTCTTTTCCTGCGGGCTTTTCTCCCAAAGGGAGAAAGGACCAGCCGCACTCTACAAGGCGTCATAAGTTCATTTCACTCCTTCGGAGAGAAATGTCCTATAAACTGAGAAGACCAGAGCGGAGGATGAACCATCCTCTCACGTCTTCGGAAGTAATTATAATCCCTCTTTCCCTTCGGGTGTTTCTCCCAAAGGGAGAAAGGTAGCATAACGCATATTAAACTATGTACCTCTCACCCCTTCTGGAAGAGAGGGCTGAAAGCCAGAGATGGGCCAAACACTTTCACCGGCTGGGGAAGACAAACAAACCTACAAATCGTTCTCTGGCTCAAAATCCCTGACATTAATATCATAGACTTCCTATGCAGTTTTTTTCGCTTGTTGTAAAAAGAAACGCCAATCCCCGTTTATGAATCTCATCTGAAAAATTGAGTATGATAACATTGTATTTGCCAAGATTAATAGGTGCCAACGCTTGGCAATGACCAATCGTGGATCTACTACCGCATGCTATTTCAGAAATCAGCGACACAAAAACGGAAAAGTGCTTGAATGTGAAACACAACTTCACATCCTGAGTAATAATGACATTAAAGTCACAACAAAAAATAGTACTAAATATGATGACATCAAATTTTAAATCATCCCGACCTAGGGACACATAGTTTGGACAGGGCTATATCATCATCGAAAGAAATAATTATTGAAATACAAAAAATTTAAAATAAATCAAATAAACATGAAACTAAAATTCATGAACGTAGATCAGTCCGACCTCGCGTCTAAGTTAGACGTGTTGATGGATATGCAAGAATCTATACAAGAGCATTTCAAATCGAAAAGCTATGGAGAAAGTTTGAAAGAGGTTTGTATTAGCCTGGACTTTGAATTATCTTTTAGCAAAAATGATTTTGAATCCGTAGTCCAGGAATATCGAACTTTTCCAAAGTTTAACGAACCATCTACTCAAGATGTGGTATTCCAAAAAAGTTTGAACTATAGCATTCGCTTTAACTATTTCAGGTATAAAATCGAAAAAGGTGACTACCGATGTTATTTAGCATCTGACATCTTGACTTCCTTAGAAACAATTAAGACCGTTAAAAAAATACAAGATTTCAATTTAGAAGCCTTCAAAGCAGACCTTGAGCTCTTCTTCAAAGAAAACGGCTGGATTTAGTCTTTCCAGTTAAACTAAGATATAAGGCGGAGCCCATGCTCCGCCTTTCCCATTTATCAACCTTCACTATACCCCAAGTAAAAAAACACCCGAGGTAACCTTCCCCAGCAAACTTTTTTCAAAGAAATACACAACCCACTATATTAACCAGTCATTAACTATCATACTCATCATTAAACTCTCCAAACCCACAAAAACAGTACGATATTTGTTTTTAGAAAATTACTTATATAACTTAGGCTGTACGTTAGGGAATAAATCAGCCAAAAAAAGTCACAGATTCTATTTATCAATGAGGGGTAGATATAAATTGTATAACGATGCGCAACTTGCTGAGTTATTAATTCAGAGGGATACTCATGCCTTTGAAGAAATATATAACCGGTACTTTGGTGTCATATATAGCTTTACTCGTAAAATGTTGGGCGATTAGGACCAGGCCGAAGACATCGTCCAGGAAGTTTTCACCAACCTGTACGAGAAAATGGACAGTATTTACCTCGCCTCAGTCCGTTCTTACCTCTATTCTCCATATTTATTACTGAAATTTGAGCAATCGGTGAAAAAGCAATCACGTCCTGATCACTCCCACAATAGGATTAAGGTTATTCCAGGAAATAAAGGCTGGATGTAGGCCAGGTCTAGCTGGCGCAGGAAAGTGCGTGGGTTGTTTGACCATCTTGGGATATAGTTTCCAGATATACAGTCAGTTTAAAAGGGGGTAATATCCACACTTCTTTCCCGGTTCTCCGGCTGAAAGATTTACCAGCCAGCCTTATGACCGCTGTACTAAGGCGGTCGTCATCCTCAGTTCGTTATGCCGCGAAGGCCGGTATCAGGATTTCACACTTGCTATTCACCACTTGCATCGAGGTATTTCTCTTCCCGGATGCTGAGATAAACTCAGCATGACGAAAAATAGGCGAATAGCATACTGTCATTAATTGTGGCATTGATTCGGAGAATCATATTTTAATTATTTAAATTTGAAATATGGATTCCAGGGCTAATATTGCTGAAAAACAGGTCTCGACGGCTGACCGCCTGCTGAAGAATATGAGTAACATGCACGAGCTGGGTCGTCAACGTGCTTTTGAACTGGGCAATCCTTTTTATGCATTGTTTCAGGAAGATGAAGGCTATTGGCGCAAGGAGCTTTCTACAGGTGAAAAGTATCTGGTGACAGTCGAGGTGATCTTTGACCAAAATGATATGCCGGTTCAACTCAAAGATTCTATCATAAGGAAGATCAACTAATGCAGAAACCAGAGCTGATTTTCATAACCGGTTGCAATGCTGCTGGAAAATCAACCTTCATACGCTCCCGTTTAAATGAATTAGTTGATTTTGAAGTTTTGATGACAGATGTGTATAAAGACCCACAAAAGACCTGGCCCGAAATGTAATTAAAAGCAATAAAAGCCTGCTTATTGAAACTGTTTTCAATGATTCATTATTTGCCGACTTGTTTAATCTCGCAACTCAATCCGGATACACTACTTCGTTGTTTGTATTGTTCCTGAACAACCTTTCGCATTCAATAACGCGGGTCGCCACAAGGGGGATCGAACAAAATGGTATTGTTATTTCGGGCTCCAATGTCAGGATTAATTTTGAAGAGAGTTTTAAGAATGCAGCACAGTACTATCTATATTTTGACAGAAGCGACTTTATTTATACGGGTGTTGGAGAAGTTAATAAGTTAATTATGAGTTTTCAAAAAGACCAACTTATTCACCATGTGTCCAATGATCTTATTTATCCTAAGCGTTTTGCAGAATATAGCTATCGAAATCATCGCTTGAGTGAGAAAGCCTTTAGTGTGATTACCCAAAATCTGAACTTTAATAGTTAGCCGATTTGAAAAAAAAGGCAGTGTTTCGATATTTCTCTTCCCGGATGCTGAGATAAACTTAGCATGACGTGGTGGTGATAGCGATGTAGTAGCATTAGTTATTTCTCTCTGCTGTACATAATCCTAACACTGTTACATACCCTATTATCCCTAAAGTTTTGCCATTTAATCTGAAGAAATAAACACCTGATTTCTTTGCGCATATAGGATGCGTTTGCTGTTGCTTTCTTTGTTGGACAAGGGTGGAGACAATTTGGGTAATATTGTACAACGAAGGTGTCATGTATTTTTTCGTTTCGTTTTGTGACCTTTGATCTTTATTAAAATTTGATGTTGCCCTGTACCTAATCTGGCTGCTCTTATTTTGTTCGTGAATCATTAAATCAGTTTAGATCTTAACCTATACGTATGAATAATGGGATTGTTATAAGTTTTCTTATAATGAATCTGCATGGCCCTATTAATGTTGCCCAGCCCAAAACATTGGTGGTAGCCGCAGATAGCAGTTTGCAGAAGGCAGAACAGCTGCCGGGTAAGTATTTGTCGGATGTCAAAAAGAAGTCGGAACGTGTAGAGCGGTTGGTAAATAAACGTGCTGACAAAGCAGTGACCCGCCTGTTGAAGCAGGAGAAGAAAATGAAAGCGCGCCTATGGAAAGTTGATTCGGTAGCTGCTCAAAATATCTTTGCCAAATCTATAGATAGCCTGGGAAGCCTCAAATCCGGGTTGAAGAATAAGATAACAAGTAAGCTTCCGGCGGGAAACAGTTACCTGGATAGTTTGGGTGGATCGCTGAAATTCCTGGAAGGGAAAGGTGCATTGCTTGGTACTTCCAAAGAGAAGCTATCTGGCGTGACCGGGAGCATTGAATCGTTGCAGGGTAAGTTGCAGCAGGCGGACCAGATCAAAGCGTATATCCGCCAGCACAAAAAAGAGTTAAAAGAGCAGCTGTCGAAGTACACAGGTTTTTCCAAGGATTTGCTTAAGATCAACAAGGAGGCTTATTATTATGGTCAGCAGGTCAATGACTATAAGGCTGTGCTTAAGGATAAAAAGAAGGCCGAGGCAAAGGCAATGGAATTGCTGAAGAAAATGCCTGCGTATAACGATTTCCTCCGTAAAAATGCTCAAATAGCTGGTTTGTTCAATATAGGAGCTGCCGGTAGCAATACGGCTCAGCGCCTGGAAAGTTTACAAACCCGCAGCCAGGTGGAGCAGATGATCCAGCAACGTTTGGGGAGCGATCCTGCGGCCAGACAGGCTGTCGGCCAACAGATGGAGCAGGCCAGAACACAGATCAACGACTTGAAGGAAAAATTCCCTGATCTGGACAATGCTGGTGATATGCCCGATTTCAAACCCAACCCGATGAAGACGAAAAGCTTCCTGCAACGGCTGGAGTTTGGCGGCAATATCCAGTTTCAAAAATCCAACCGTTATTTTCCGACTACTTCGGATATCGCGGCGCAAGTGGGTTATCAGTTCCATAAGAACGGAACGGCAGGCATTGGCGCGTCTTATAAATTGGGGCTTGGCTCGGGCTGGAACAACATTGCGATTAGCCACCAGGGTATTGGGCTTAGGTCTTTCATAGACTGGAAGCTGAAAGGCTCCTTCTTTGTGAATGGGGGTTTCGAGCAAAACTATGTGTCCACAATTACTCATGCAAGCCAGCTGGTGGATTGGAGTGGCTGGCAGGGAAGTGCATTGCTGGGATTGAGCAAGAAATATAAGGTTAGCGCGAAGCTCAAAGGAAATATCGTGTTGTTGTATGATTTTCTGGCAAAGCAGAATACTCCTTCTTCAAGCCCGATTAAGCTAAGGCTGGGCTATACTTTTTGATTTATCGACGTTGATGTGCCCACAACAAGGTCTGACACACGGCCCGTGGGGGGACGCTATGATATCATTACTCACTATTTTAATAAACCACACCATCATGTATCGATTTTATTCTTTCCTGCCGCTCATGGCTGCGGCTACACTTTTACCTTTGGCTTTGACTGCGCAAACAAACAAAATTGAAAATACAGGTAACGTCGGAATTGGGACTACGGCCCCGATAGTTCGGTTAAGTATTTATGGTACGGCGGATGATTCTGCGGCGATTTCTTTGCAATCGGGTACCAATAGCCGTTTTTATATACAACAGGGCGGCTCTGTGTTAAAAATGGGCGGTACTACTCCGGGAACAGGGGCCATCAATGTGACCAATACTGGAAGAGTGGGTATTGGTACCAACGCGCCCACATCTATGCTGGATGTGAACGGCGATTTTAGGTTGGGGGTCTCTACAGGGGGAACAGCTTATTGTATTGGCTTTACCCGCACAGTGGGCGCCCAGGTTTTTGGTACCACTACTGCTGGGCTGACTCTGGGAGGTGACGTGAACGGCGTTGATGCGGTCATTTTGCCCAATGGCAACGTGGGCATAGGTACTACTAACCCTCAATCGAAGTTGGCAGTGAATGGCGATATTTTTTCAAGGAGAGTAAAGGTCACGCAGGAAGGATGGGCAGATTTTGTGTTTGCGCCGGATTATCAATTGCCATCGTTAACTGAGTTAGAAAGCTATGTCAAAGCGAACAGGCATCTTCCGGATGTGCCGTCTGCTAAAGAGGTGGAGGCAAAGGGGCTGGATCTTGGAGAGATGAATAAGATTTTGTTGCAGAAGATTGAGGAGTTGACGTTGCATATAATTAGGCAAGAAAAAGAGCTGAATATGCTCAAAGAAAAAATAATGGTTGGTGAATCAAAGTAATCATCTTAAACCGAAAAAATGAAAAAAAGCAACTCAAAAATATATTTGGCAGGGATGCTGATGCTTTTCTGTATTGGCAGTCTGAAGGCCCAAAACAATACGCTAAAACCTGATTTGGCTAACATCGTTTTACCTTCTCCCAGTGCGGCTGCGTTGGGGAAATTTGGTAGTATACCAGTGTCTATGTCGAATGGAATACCCAATATAACGGTTCCAATATTTCAACGAGAACGGGGACCTAACAAGTGTGGATTGAGCATTTCGTTGGATTATCATGCTGGAGGCATACGCGTTGATGAAATTGCATCCAATGTTGGGCTAGGATGGGCACTAAACGCTGGCGGTGTAGTTACAAGAACCATAAGAGGGATAGCAGATGAATCTACCCTAAGTGATGCTGTTGGTTTTCTAGCGCCTGGACATACATTACCGGGAAGCGCGGAAGGAATGAGTTATACCCCTTTGGGTTCTACTTATTACGTGCCCGGCCGGATGATTTCGGACGGTAGATTAGATGGACAGATCGATGTGTATTCATTCCATTTTAATGGAAAATCAGGTAAGTTTTGGCTTGGAAAAAACGGTGATATCCAAATTACTCCGCAGCAAAAGCTGATTATAGAAAGAACAGTTGGTAACGGGTCTACTAGTTCCAGCAAAATTACGATCACGGCCGAAGACGGTTTCAAATATGAATTTGGAGAGGAGGAGACAACATTTTCCAGCAATTGGGCTATCCGCCAATTCCTTCCAACTTCCTGGTATCTTAGCAAGATACTCAGCCCAAGCAGAACGGATTCTATTATGTTCCAGTATGAGACATTTAGCGGAAGTTATACAGTTTCTAATACGGCATCAGAAGTTTATTCAAGTTTATCAGGCTATCTTGACAACTATCACCACTATCGTAACGCTCCATCCCCACCGTATTCATTTTCAAATGGTCCTGTGACCGAAGAGGGCTATTATAAGCGCTTAATAAAACTACTTCTCCCTGAAAAAACTGAGATTAATTTTACATATGATCTGCAAAACAGGACTGATTGGAGCAATGACAAAGCGTTAAAGGCTATTGCAATCAGCAATAGTGGCAGGATAAGCAAAAGATATCAACTGGACCAAAAGTATTCTTCTAATCGACTTTTTTTGAATAAAGTAATTTTAAAAGACGCTATTGATACAGTAGTGGGTAATTATGCATTTGAGTATACAGATGACAGCTTGCTTCCTGAAAGGTTAAGTGCAAACCAAGACCATTGGGGCTTTCCAAATAACAATCAGGATGGGCGTATGATACCTAAGGAATATGCTCTTGGCAAGACTTATGCAGGTGGTGATCGTAACTCGAACGGTTGGGCTATACGTGGATCCTTAAAAAAAGTCACTTATCCTACAGGTGGATATACGTTGTTTGAAATGGAACCTAATTGGGCTAGGGATACAATTGGGTTTAGTTTTGCGCAATATTACGTGGACGGATTATTCAATTTTCCGGGAAGTAATGGTTCATATACCGCTGAGAGCATGATTGGTGGAGTGAGAATGAGGAAAATTAGCGATTATGATGGCATAAACAGTGCGCCGGCGACCGTCCGCGAATATAACTATACTTATCCTGATGGGAAAAGCTCGGGGGTTATTGCCAATTATCCCCGCTATAGTAGTGTTGCGTTTTATGAGTTTGATTGGGCACGTCCGGGCGACAATCAATATCCTCCCACTGGATATTGGGACTACCCTTTCCAATTTTATCCGGTATCAGGTTATAACGAACCTTACACTAAATACCAGCCATTCAATGTAATCAATCGTTCTTCTTCATCTTTAAGCAATCTTTCATTTTCAATGGGAAGCCCGGTAACTTATAAGCGTGTGGAGGAAAAAATTTTAAGTGTGGATGGGACTTCAAGTGGAAAAACTGTACGAACTTTCTCAGCTTTCTGGGATTATGGTCCTCCGGCTAATTATTCAGATTTTGACTTTCCTCAACCGCCGCTTTTTGTATCAGATTGGCTTTATGGATTATTGAAAGCAGAAATGGTTTATGATAGCAATGGGCGATTAATCCAAAAAACCGAAAATAGATATGACCAATTGCAGGATACTAGCCTTCCGAGAAGGCTACAAAATTTCCGATCTGTTGCCACGGGACCTGTGAAATTTATCAGTGACATATATAATCCTGTTCTCGGAGGGGCTCCCCTTTATTGGCTAGTGAGCAATTTTTACCCGGCAGCAGGGCGTACACAACTCTCTGGTTCTACAACTACGACTTTTGATACAAACGGTGATTCATCAGTAGTTAATACGAATATTACTTATGATCCTCTTAACTTTTATCTGAGATCAAAATCTGTTCAAAGGAGTGACGAATCATGGGTTACCACTACCAATAGATATCCAAAGGACATGGTCAATGAGGGAAAAGATCCTAGTGGGGTTTATAGCCAAATGGTAAATCGCAATATTATTAGCCCGCTAATCGAGCAAGTTGACACTTTAACGAGAAGCAATGCCTCACAACAGCTGAAATGGGTAGGAATGCAATACTTTAATCCCTTGGGATCATTATATGTTACGAAGAGCTCAGCTATTAAAAATCAATCCTATCCCGTAGATACCATAGCACAATTCAGCGTGTATGACAATCGTGGGAACATCCTTGAACAACAAAAAGTAAATGACGTTAAAGAAGTTTACCTGTGGAGTTATCTTGGGCAATTCCCTGTAGCAAAAATTGTGAACGCCGACTTTGCTACAGTAAATAGTGTGATCACCCAGACCCAAATAGACAATGCTGCCGCTACGAGTGATGTTGCTTTAAGAACACTGTTAAATACATTACGTACAGATAGCAGATTAAAAAATGCGCAGATAACCACTTTCACCTATGATCCGATAGCTGGTATAACAAGTTCGACAGATACCAGAGGGCAAACTGTATTTTACGAATACGACAGCTTTCAGAGATTAAAAATTGTCAAAGACAATAATGGGAAAATTTCGAAGGTATTGGATTACCAATATTCCAAACCTGTCACTCAATAATTGATATTCCTTCAAAACTATGATATGAATAGAAAGATTATTTATATATCCGGCTTATTGCTGATGCTAAGCTTTAGCTTGCAGGCACAGAATAAGCCAAATGGAGTGGCGAGGCCAGCTGTAAACCCGGCAACCTTGCCGGTGCCGTATATAGGCAATTCCATTAACTATGTACGTACCTGGGAACCAGACATGCCGTTGACAGATACGGCATCCGTGGTTTCTTCCACCAGAAAGGTTAGGGAAGTTAAGCAGACGACTCAGTATGTGGATGGTTTGGGCAGACCACTGCAAACGGTTTCGAAAGCAGTAAGCCCCAATGGCAGGGATGTGGTGATACCCGTGGTGTATGACCAATATGGTAGGGAGGAATTTAAATATCTCCCGTATGTCCAGCAAACGGCCAGTGATGGGAAGTTTAAAACGGTACCGTTTTCGGCTCAACGGGATTTTTATAAGAATGGGGTGCTTAATCCAGGGGGTGCAGGTGACAGTATTTTTTACAGCCGTACGCAATTTGAATCATCGCCGCTGAGCCGTCCATTAAAGGGCTACGCTCCAGGTAACAGCTGGGCAAGCAGGCCGGTGGAGACTCAATATCTCGTTAATACGGTAAACGACTCTGTACGGATATGGAACATGGGGACTACTGTACCTGCGAGTACATCGAATTATGGTGCAGGACAACTACAGAAAAATGTAAGCATTGATGAACATGGCAGCCAAGTGATCGAGTACAAGGATAAGGATGGCTTGACGCTATTGAAAAAAGTTCAGATCGCCAACAGTCCGGGCACCGGCCATATGGGTTGGTTGTGTACCTATTATGTTTATGATGATCTTGGAAACCTCCGCTTTGTAATCCCGCCATTGGCTGTAGATGCGATCAAAGGAAGCTGGACGATTAGTACGGCCATAGCCAATGAATTGTGCTTTCAGTATGAGTATGATGCAAAGCAGCGGATGGTGGTTAAGAAAGTACCCGCGACGGGGCGTGTTTTCATGGTGTATGATGTGCGGGACAGGCTGGTGTTTACACAGGATTCTGTACAGCGTGCAAAATCTTCAATGGAATGGCTGGTGACTTTTTATGATGATTTGAACCGGCCAACGATGACGGCTATTTATACGGGAACCGCAACAAGGGATACGATGCAGGCCAGAATGAACCGTGCGCCTTTGTCACAGTCGATTTCATATATTGCTCCGGCAAAAGCTGATCTGGCTTTATACAGTCATGATGGCAGTCCTTTGTATGTTGCTACAAACAGCATCAGTTTCCTGGATGGTTTTGATACCAATTCATCAGGTGATACGGATACCAAAATTGACAGCACTGCCAAAGGGGATACTACGGTTATTACGGCAAGTAATCCATTGCCCAATATTCTTGCATCAGCCCTAACACCGTTGACTTATACCCTCTATGATAATTACAATTACTCCGGCAAGCTGGCTTTTTCAGGAATCGACACCGGAAAGTTGCTGGCAGCAGATACCCTCTATCCCGAACGGCTTCCGGTGACTAATGTGACCAATGGGCTTATCACGGGACTCAAAGTAAGGGTATTGGGTACCGACAAATGGCTGACGACTACCACCTATTATAACGATAAGGGCAGGGCCATACAGGTTGTGAGCGAAAATAATCTTGGCGGAAAGGATGTGATAAGCACGCTGTATAGTTTTAAGGGACTGGTGCTGAGCACTTATTTACGTCATCAGAACCCTAAGAGCAGCATCCCACAAAGCACCATGCTGACCTCTATGACCTATGATCACGGCGGGCGGTTAATGACTATTAGAAAGCGATTAAATGATGATTTGAGCCAGGAAAGGCTGATCGCCTCAAATAGGTATGATGAACTTGGGCAATTGCGACTGAAGCGTTTGGGGGTAAGTACTTCCGGAGCGGTATTGGATAGTCTAAACTACACTTACAATATTCGCGGCTGGTTGCAGGGGATCAACAGAAACTTTGTAAACAGTGGCAGTAACACTTCAAACTGGTTTGGTCAGGAATTGAGCTATGATTACGGGTTTGATTCTGTCCAGTATAATGGTAATATAGCGGGTGTAAAGTGGAAGACACGTGCTGATAGCGCCTGGGCATATGGCTACAGTTATGATCGCGGCAACCGTTTGACCGGAGCATATTTTACCCAGAAAAACGGGGGTAGCTGGGCGCAGGACAAGAAGAACTTTTCTGTAAGCAATCTGAGTTATGATGCCAATGGTAACATCAAAACCATGTTGCAAAAGGGAATGGTGGGTACTACGAGCAAGACTATAGACAGCCTTATTTATTCCTATGCCGCCAACAGTAACAAGTTGGCCGGGGTGCGAGACATTGATTCCTCTATTACTAAAGCTGCAATGCTGGGCGATTTCATTGACGGTAATACGGGTGCGACTGACTATACCTATGATGCGAATGGCAATATGATTGCAGATTTGAACAAAAGAATCGCATCCATTAGCTATAACTATTTGAACCTGCCAACTACGATCACGATTGCTGGTAAAGGAACAATCACCTATCAGTATGATGCTACTGGCAATAAATTGAGCAAGACGGTTATAGACAATACGGGTAGTACGCCCAAAACGACGGTAACTGATTATGCAGGAATGTTTGTGTACAGGCAGGACAGTATGGAACTGATCAGCCATGAGGAAGGACGTATCCGCCCCGTTTACAAGACCGGTCAGCCAGTTCAGTATGCTTATGACTATTTTGAGAAGGATCATTTGGGAAATGTGAGAACGGTGCTGACAGATCAGACCGATCTTACCATGTACGCGGCCACTATGGAGACAGAAAAAGCGCCTGAGGAAGTGGCTTTGTTTAGTAATATTGAGGAAAGCCGTGTGGAAAAGCCATCAGGTTATCCGGAAGATCAGACTACGGAGGAGAACCAATTTGTGGCATGCCTGAACGGGAAAAGTGGAGGAAAGAAGATTGGGCCTTCTTTAGTATTGCGTGTAATGGCTGGCGATACGGTACAGATCAATGCGAGGGCTTTCTACAAATCGCAAGGGCCGACAGACAACAATGCAAAGGCTCCTGTAGAGGATATGCTAGCCAATTTAGTGCAGGCTTTTGGGGGTAGTAGTGTTGAGGGTGACTTGCATGCATCAGAAGTTGTGGCTAATAATACGCCTTTTAACACCGATTTCTATAACAATGATTATCAACGCCTAATGGAGAAGAGTCAGGAAAATGGGCAATCTGATCGCCCTAAGGCTTATTTAAACTTTGTTTTATTCGATGATGATTTTAAATTAGTGGAGGATAACAGCGGGGTAAGGCAGGTTAAGGCTGATCCTGACGAACTGCAGGAGCTTGGTGTGGATAAGATGGCGGTGGCCAAAAGTGGCTTCCTGTATGTGTATACGAGCAACGAAAGCCAGCAGGATGTGTTCTTTGATAATGTTGTGCTGGGATTGAGTAGCGGGCCGTTGCTTGAGGAGACTCATTATTATCCGTTTGGTTTGACCATGGCGGGGATATCGACGACAGCATTGAAGGGAGTGAATTACGCGGCTAATAGGTTTAAGTATAATGGTAAGGAATTGCAGAGTAAAGAATTCGGAGATCAAAGTGGATTGGAATGGTATGACTATGGCGCGAGGATGTATGAGCAGCAGATTGGTAGGTGGCACGTTGTTGATCCAAGTGCTGTTACTTACCAGGATTGGACTCCCTATAATTATGTTGGAGATAACCCGGTGAATATAGTTGATCTGGATGGGAAAGATTGGTATCAGGATAAATCAGGTAATATAATATGGGATAATTCAAGGGCGACTACATTGATGCGCGGAAAAACAGAATATAAGTCTATTGGTAATACATTAAACTTTACTGTGAATAGTTACATTCATGAGGATCATGACCTCGGTCTTCCTGGCTTAGCCGGTGATAAACTTACAACAACTTTATCATTAACAGGGAACTATAATGACGATGGTGAATTTACAGGATTCTCGGCCGCTTTCAATCGGGAAACAGGAGCAACATTCGGGCTTTTCGAAGGCGCTGATGGAGTTGACGGCAAGCCTAATCAGGATGCTTATGTAAATACACTTTCGGATGGAACTGTAGTGGCAGGCTTTGAGCAACATACAGAAGTTAACGTATTGGAAAAACCGGGATTATTGGTCATGCACGGTCGAACTGTAGATGTAGCGCAAGATCTAAACATAAAAGTGGCTCCTGATGGGAAGACCACAGCAACAATTTTGCATGGAACATTTCCATCGGTAGATGTTAAGATGAATGGCGAAACGGCATATCAATATAGACAGCATTCATTTCTACTATCACATAGTGCAACGGGTGGGTGGTACGGTGTCGTTGGCAGAGATAGAGCTGGAGCACCTTATCAGCAAAAATCTGATGCGGCTAATTTGATTAATAGAGCGAAGCAGGCAAAATATATTATATTTGGAGGGTTTAATGCCGCTCCAGTTAATCCAAAAGGATATTCAAAAATACCATGGTAAAAGCAATTATAATTAGTTCATTCTTATTGTCGCCGCTATTTGCGGGCTGTTCCTTGTTTTTCAAAACTGCCAAAGTTGCAGTTGATAATGATTATCAGGGATGGTGTTTTATTATTCCGGTTAAGGATACTACCGCTGTCACTTTCAATGTACTTGACGGAGATATTTATAAGATGAACAAGGACGCTGTAATTTATGTTCCGGAACAACTTATAAGTAAGGGTAAAGATCTGCATATAGATATATACCGAAATGGAAAGGAAATGTCCGAAGACGTAAGGTATTTTCGACGTGTAGAAACCAGTCACTCAAACGATACTATTCGCTATCATTATTTTTGTTTCTATATACCGCGCGAAGACGAATTGAAATATAAAGACTATGATGTCTACTGGAGAGAAAAAAATGAATATAAAGATGAAGGCCGTAAGCGGTTTAATTCCCTTCTGGAAAACGGTGGAATAATATTCAACTAAAAGTTACTCATTCGCTCATCTTACTGATAGCGTATAATTAAATCCTTATCAAAGAAATATTCTGTTTAATAAACTGAATATCGTTTACATATTTTTATAGAGTAGACAAACAATCCCACGTAAATACCCGGGATTGTTTGTTTGCCCTATTTAATTGCCGTGGCCTTAATGAAAAATTAAAAAATTAAGAGAAATAAGAATAGTTGATATCGTCACGGCCTTATTGCTAGGCTATTACATAGTATCAGAACTGTCATTACTCTCAAAATGTGTATAGAAATCTGTATCGTACTGGAGGCGAGATGAACAGTCTGTAATGGACCTTGTAGCTAAATGATACTCTCTTATGAATAAATGCTATTTTTATATTTTGGTGCTTGTGCTGTTTTATGGATGTGAGGGACTTGATCGGTATAGCAAAAAGGAATTCAAGGGTAGCCGAATAGTTTGTGACCATGTTTATATGGAATACTATAGGGTTTTTGGTAGTGGGGCGTTTGGAGGTGATTTGCTCTCAGCATATCTTACTGATTCAACACATTTTAGAAAGTATTTGGGTACATTTGACGATGCTGAAAGCGGATATTCTTGTGACTGTCGGGGAGATTCGATTGTTGTAAACAAAGTAATAAGAAACGAACCGAAAATAAGGAAACAAAAGATTGAGGTATTAAGTCTTGCCGACCTTAAACGGAGTGGCAAGTTTGAGTGACAGCCAGAAGAGAATAAATGAAAGGCGCAGCAAGAGCTGCGCTTTTTTTATGCCGTCTTTTTGATACGATCGTTATTCTGAGTTCCTCTTAGGGTCTCTCCTGTATTGGATTTGATGGCTTTGCATTTGATGGCTTTGCATGTCTAGGATCATGTTGCATATTAGCATAGAGGGGGTGAATTAAATTGGAGCGGCGATAACGTTAAAAAAGGAGTGGCTCTGCACCACTCCCTTAGATAGTCATGTGAATAGTGCTGTGATGGCTTTAATAAGCATCCACAGCATTACTAATAATGGTGATACTGATAAGGAAATGATGATATTTCCGTGGTTCTTGAAAAATGTAATTTTCATTTTGTTGTTAATGTTTAGATTAGAAAAAAAGATTGGGGTTCGTTACTAGCTCAATTTTCATCTGCACATCTTTTTAACATCTAAAAACCAACCATAGATTGCCCGCCGCCTGGAGAGGTGGTGGGTTAAAGGAGTAGTGTCATAAATTGGATTTTTTATTTAATCAGCTATGTTTTTATTTCATTAACGTGGCGTTAACTGTTCGAAGATTCAAAATTGAGTACATTAGAATCGATTTTCCCTTGAAGTTTCACGGCTTATGATTGATTTGACTGCGACAAGGTCGCTTAACATTTTCATTACAATTATTTGATATTGGGATTATTTGTGATTAGATTTGATTTATCCCTACTGCAATAACTAGCTAATTAATGAACTGATGGGAGCTTTAAGGTCTCTTTCTGATACTGATTTGGTAGGTCTTTTGACGGCTGGGGATTCGGCTGCAATTGAGGAGATCTATGTGAGGTATTGGGAAGGGCTTTACATTCATGCCAGTAGATTATTAAGGGATGAAGCTGTTGCGGAAGATCTTGTTCATGACTTGTTCGCTTATCTGATTGATCATGGGAGTCACCTGGAGATCAATAGCCCATTAAATACGTACCTATACCGTGCTGTCCGCAACAGGGTAATTAATGAATTTCATAAGAGCAAATCAAGGCTTAAGTATATCGACTCTCTTAAGTCGATCTCGGGGAAAGGTGTAAACTCTACAGATCAGCTCATTCTCGAGAAGGAGATGCAGAAACGAATTGAAGAAGCAGTAGCAGCACTGCCAGGTAAAACCCGTGAGGCTTTTTTGCTTAGCCGGAAAGATGAGCTATCGCGCCGGGAAATAACTGCAGCTACGGGAACCAGTGAAAGTACGGTTAACAATCAAATTAATAAGGCATTGAAAGTGCTGAGTGCTAAGTTGTCATCAATATTCATTTAAAGCGTATTCAATTCATCTTCTCTTTCAATACTAAAAATTAGCCGACATCGAATGATTTAATACGGATTTATCCTATTTTGTAATCCTTATATATAAAGTCAGGGACAAAATATAGGTTTCCTTTTGTACGAGAAATGGCAACATATAGTTTGTTCTTCGTGCCGGGCTTTAATTTATGCAAGATCCCATCTTCCAGATGTTTCCAGCTGTTGCGGTTCATCACTACACATACATCTGAATAGTTATCTAAACCTTTCGATGCGCCCCAATTATTGCTGAAACATTTATATGCAAGATGCTCATCATAAAACAGCTTAACAACATTACTGTCTTTGAATAGCTTTTCGGCTTCGTTTTCCATAGATATGACGTACCACATTGATTTGTCGGTACGATTAGATTCAATATGAATGCCTAATTGTTTGGTAATAAATTCGCAAATCTCCGGATTACAACGATGGCTTTTAACTAGCGTCGTCGTGTCGATTGTTAAGCCCATAGATCTAAATTGTGCCTGATACATTCCATAGCTATTATGCAAACTGCCATTCGTCGAGCCATCTCGACTGGTGTCATATGTATGTTGATAAAAATCGCCTACAAAAAGCACATTAATTTTTGCCGATGCGATCACCCTTAATAGATTAAAGTCATTTCCTCCGAAATCCTGGATTTCGTCAATATATATGGAATCACAGAACTTTTCGAGTCTTTCCACAACAAGATGGTCAACTTTCTCATGAATCAGAAGTTTAGCGATCCTATTGCTGTACAGCCTATTTTTAGCATCAATAAAGTGACTCCGCTTTGCCAGCGGCTCATAAAGATTTGGATTTGGTTTCCAATTAATGCCACCGGCACTATATCTGTAAGATAGCACAGGTTTATAACAGTAACTGTACAAGAAGTTGAAATAGGTCATTACCGAAATATTACTGGGGATATATCCCCACCTCTTAATTATTCCATCCTTAAGATTTTCATAATTGTTTGTTGTGTATGTAAGGACTATCGCTCTTTTATTTAGACAAAGATTATCGACTATATATGTGGTCTTACCTGATCCAGCGACGGCAAAAATTACGCGTTTATCCATGTTATCGCTTGTTTTATATAGTCTGGGGCAATGATCTGCTGGCCATTTTTTGTCAGAAGCTCGAACGCGACCTCTGTTTTGTTAGCGAGCATATGTTCTTCAACAGTAAGAGTTCGGCGCCCATTCGCAAAGAGGCTGTCACAGACTGCTTTGTTGTCTTCATACATACACAATTCAAAAGTTCTACGACCGTCATCTGTATCAGCGAATATTCTAATATTTGGGGCAGTAAAATCTTTGTAATTATCTAGGCAATTTTTTTGATAACTTCCATCGTTATCAGTGATAACTGCAGTCTTGATTTTTAATACATCAGCAAGTTCCAAATACCTTTTGAAACTAGTTCCATCTACCGATATCACATGGACACCGGCCGAATCAAGAGAACGACCAGCACTATTTAAAAAGAACTCTTCCATTAGAATAAATTCGGCATCTCCTTCCACGAGGATAACTTTATTTGACAATACAAATTCAATGACATTGTTGTCAGGTGCTTTCATGAAAAATTCTGCCGTTTCATTCTTGACGTTCTTTAAAGATGCATTGATAGTAGCGTTGCTATTAAGAAGAATCGATTTCTTTAAATTGAGCCTGGTACTTATCAAGCTGTTGTGAGTGCTTATGAATAGTTGCTTATCATTAGTGCCCCTTATTTGATCTATCAGCTTTTTCATCTGAATATGGCTGAGATGGTTTTCGGGTTCTTCGAGCAAAATGGCATCAAGAGCGGTCCCTGTGCGCTTCAGGGCAAAGTCCGTTTTTATAAAGCATTGTTTTCCCTTTCCTTTATTCTCAATATTGATGTTACCCTCATTTAAAATAATATCTGTTGCTAGATTGGCCTTACTACTACTTCGAACACCAAACTGATAACTACCAGTGCGTGAATTTAGGCTTGATAAGACATTTTTGGAATAATCCGCCTTGTAGTTACGATATTCATTAAGATGTTTGTAACGTTCAACGTCTTGAGTCACGCTCTCATACATGTCTTTGACATATTTTTTAGTAGCATATTCATTATTGATTTGTGAGCTATCTATCAAAACATGCCTGAGGAATTTTCTGTAGCTAGTATATTGCTGCCCTGAAAAAGTATTGAAATTTATTGTGTAATATTCAAATGGAAAGTTTGCATCTTTTTGTTGAAGAATGAGATTAATTTCCTGGCTCAATCTATTATCAGGTTCACAACACAACTGTAATCCATCAGCCATTCGATGTTCCGAATTAAAATTCCCATACAAGTCGGGGTCGTTCTGATGATTAAAAAACACTTCAACAGTAAGTTTAGGCAATCCCGCATATTGTTTGGTTCCACTTAGGAAATTTGCTATCACTTCCTCGGTGAACAAACTTTCTAGGCCTAAAGTCTCTACCTTACTTCGACTTCCGCTAAGCACCAGGTCGATAGCAGTTAAAATTGAACTTTTACCAGCTTCATTGTCTCCAATAAGCAGATTAAGCTCCTTGTCAAAAGGTATAGTAATCTTTTGAAATCTCTTGAAATTTAACAAGTTAACTCTCTCAATAAATATCATATCACATGAATTTTTAGATAAGGTACTAGGTGTCGGCAATCAGTTGTTACGAACGAAAAGACTGAGATGTAAATTTTTAATAAAGTAATGTGTCAAAAACACTTCATTTTATTTAGTGACAGCCATAAAAATATTTTTTCTGCTCTAATAGATATCTCTCTTTATTTATCTGTATTGGTATTAAACAGTGTTATAAACTAATCTTATTATCCCAGTTGAGGCCCTGGAAAGTGAATACTATTGCAAATGACTGAACTCGAAATTGAAAACCTACTAAAGAAGTATCATGAGGGGCGGTGTACGCCTGAGGAGGAGCTTTTGTTGTATCGGCTCTATGATGAGTTGGATAAGGAAAATACTGGTTTCCGGCTTTCGACTGATCTGGAGGAAGTGAAGCAGCGCACGCTGGAGCGATTGAGGGGGCGGTTGGAGAACAAGCGGACGGGTAGCAAGCGTAAGTTATGGTATTGGAGCGCAGCGGCGGCGGTGCTGATACTGCTTGGTTTAGCTGCTATCCGTTATATGATCCCTTCCGGACCTGCGCCTGTGGAAGATATTTATGCTTTTAACAAAGCGCATGACAGGATGCCAGGCAGCAATAAGGCGGTGCTTACCCTGGCTGATGGGAGACAAATATTGCTTGATGATGCGGATGCGGGCCCAATAGCCCGGCAAGGTGGGGTAATGGTACAAAAAGAAGCTAATGGGCAGTTGGTTTACACAACCATGGGAGATCCCGGCCTGCGCCGGGATGACGAGGAGCGCCAGGATGACGGGAAGCGCTGGGATGACGGGAACAGGTCGAATGCAAAAGGAACGGGGTATAACACCATTTCTACGCCTTATGGCGGGCAGTATGAGGTGATTTTGCCGGATGGCAGCCATGTGTGGCTGAACGCGGCTAGCAGCCTGCGGTACCCGGTAGCGTTTAATGGAAATGAGCGGCTGGTGGAATTGAAGGGTGAAGGCTATTTCGAGATTACTAAGAATCCTGATAAACCATTTAGAGTTACTAGTAAAAAACAAACCATAGAAGTCCTGGGAACACATTTCAATGTGGCCAGTTATGATGACGAACCAATAGTGACTACGCTTGTAGAAGGTAAAGTGAAATTGACCCGTCGTGCTGATAACACGGCCCGTCGTACTGATAATACAACCCGTCATCCTGAATTTATTTCAGGATCTCGTTCTGGAGGGGATTCCGGCCTGCGCCGGAATGACGAGGGGGATCAGAATGACGAGGGGAATCAGAATGATGAAAAAGGCGGGAATGACGCGATCGTATTAAAACCCAGTCAGCAAGCAACGCTCTCTCCCCCGGCGAGAAATGCCGAAGGCAGAGCGGGCAAATTCATCGTGTCGAAAGTAAATGTTGACGGCTATATCGCCTGGAAAGATGGCTTATTCATATTTGACAATACGAGTATAAAAGACGTACTGCGGCAAATATCACGCTGGTACGACATAGAAGTGGACTATAACAGCTTACCTGAAAAACGCTTTAACGGAGAAATCAGCAGAGACTTCCCGCTGTCTGAACTGCTTAAAGCCATTGAAAAAACCAATCATATCAAACTAAAGATAGAAGGGAGGAAAATAACAATAGTACAATAGAACCAACCAAACCAACCAGAATCAAGTATCATCAATTGGGTATAGTAACCGGGTTTCGACTGGCATCGAAAACCCGGTATGAATGCTAGTGCCTGCAAATGATCAACACCGCTAAGTATTAATTATTGTTTCACCACTAACAATGCAAAATTATGAATTATTGCAACTACTGCAATGATGGAAAGCCGTTTTCTCTAATACGGCCTTCCACCAGGCGCTTACTTAAACAGCTATTGTTTATGAAATTTCTCATTTTATTTTCCGCTTTTTGGCTTCAGGTATCAGCCGCCGTACATGGGCAGCAGATAACCATGACCTACAAGGATGCGGCGCTGAAAGATGTATTGACAGCCGTGCGCAAACAAACGGGATATTATTTCTTTTACGAAACCAAATACCTGGACAATGCCAAACCAGTAACAGTAACCTTAAAAAATGTCCCTATAGCAACAGCGTTACAATCGATTTTCCAAAACCAGCCATTTGAATTTAACATAGACGGTAAAATGATTACCGTGCAACCCAAACAGCGGAACATTCTGCAGAAAGTGACCGATTTATTTTCTGTACTGGACATTCGGGGTAAAGTGGTAGATGAAGAAGGTAAACCGTTACCGGGAGCATCTGTGAAAGCTGGAGGCAAAGTTGCTATTACTGATGCGAATGGTAATTTTCAACTTTTAAGCATCGAAGACAAAGCAACGGTAGAGGTATCTTATATCGGCTATAAAACTGTTTTAGTACTTGCTTCTGCTGATTTTATGACTATAGTGTTGATGATGAACTCAGCAGATTTACAGGAAGTGGTTGTTAATAAGGGTTATTACACAACTAAGCAGGAATTGAACACTGGCAGCGTGGGGGTGCTCACTGGAAAAGATATTGAGAAGCAGCCGGTCAATGATTTTACAATGGCTTTGCAGGGTCGTATATCGGGGGTGTTAGCCACGCAAGCCACCGGAACACCTGGTTCTGCACTCAAAGTCAGCATAAGAGGCATTAATAGTCTAGCCAATGGTACTGATCCGCTTTATATCATCGATGGCGTTCCGTTTCCCTCCCAATCTCTTTCGCAATTTAACAATGCAACAGGATCTGGAGGGGCTAGATTAAGTCCTTTAAATAGTATTCGTCCAGAGAACATTGAAAGCATTACTGTATTGAAAGACGCAGATGCTACAGCTATATATGGTTCACGTGGAGCCAATGGTGTAATTCTCATTACTACGAAGAAAGCGATTGGCGGGACTACAAAAGCTAGTTTTAATGTTTATAAAGGGACTAATAAAATACCTCGCTTTATTAAACTCATGAATACTGAACAATACCTCACTATGAGAAATGAGGCGTTCAAAAATGACAATGCGACGCCAGCAGCGCGCGATTATGATATAAACGGCACTTGGAGCAAAGATCGTTACACAGACTGGCAAAAAGAATTGATCGGTGATTCGGCAGAGACTTGGGAAGGCAGGGGAAGTGTGTCCGGAGGAAATGAAAACACACAGTTTTTGCTAAGTTCTGGATATAGGCATGAAACGACGATTTTTCCCGGCGACTATAAAAGTAAAATTGGAACGGTGAGCCTAAATGTAAACCATAGGTCGGATAATAAAAGGTTTTTTGCTGTTTTGTCTGCTGCTTACGCAAACAGTAAATATGATTTGCCAACTTCTGATATCAGTTCTTTCATGTACATGGCACCAAATGCACCGAGCATATATGATGCGAAAGGAAATATAAATTGGGAAAATAATACTTTTGAAAATCCGATTGCGTCCAACTTACATAGTTCAACCTCAACTAGTGATAATTTAGTATCGAATCTTGCAATGTCTTATCAGATTTTAAAAGGATTGAGTTTAAAGACGATGTTTGGATATAACAACGCGAAGATTGATGAAAGCCTTATTATTCCATATACTTCACGGTTTCCTGGTCGTTTTACTGATGCTTCAGCTAGCAGAAGCTATACTAGAGGAAACAATGCGTTGGCTACGTGGAATGTTGAACCACAGCTAAGCTATGATTTAAGTTTTGCGGATCATCACTTTGAAAGTTTGATAGGCACCACATTCCAATCTACACGTCAAAAGAGTATAAGAATTGATGTGAATGGATACGGCAGCGATGCGCTCATTGAAAATCCTGCTTTCGCTACAAATAAAAATGTATCGGCTGCATATTCCGATTACCGCTATACTGCTGTCTATGCTAGGTTAGGGTACAATTAATATTATCTTCATCTTCTATTTAAATAGTGAATTCCTCTTCCACTGCCATGATTACTTCTAAAACATCTTCTTTTGTAACTTCCAGATCATCTATAAACTCAGCATTGTCTACAACTTTGTGATCTTCTACGCCAAGAACTTCATAAATAATTTCTATTACTTTTTCTCTTATATCCATGTGGGTTTTAATTTAATTAATTGTCATTAATAGTTTATTGATATGAAAATGGTGCACATGAGCGTGGTGGCTCGTTGTGGTATAAATAAAGGATTTGTTTAAACCTGCTATTTACTGAATCTATTCTTGTTAGTAGTTAATGCGATGTTTAATGCTGCTGTCTTTTTTGGTAGTGTTCTTTTCCTTCCTATAGAGCTTTGCTTGCGACGCTCCGTTCATCTTTCTCTTTTCTATTTAGCTTTTATTATCGTTTGCTCATTACTGTGGTAGCTCGTCCACTAAATGCGTGACGGGCTTTCTTTTTATTATTTGTCTATGCGCTTTGCAACCTTTCTCCCTATGGGAGAAAAGCCCGCAGGGAAAGAGGGTTATGTCTACTGTCTCCACCTCTCTGTCACATTCGTGACATCTCTCCCCCGGAGGCGGAGAGAGGATTGATCCAACTGATTTTTTAACTGATGTTATGCTGTGATAATGCGCTGAAGCGCTGCCCGCTTTGCGGTCAGCACTTCAGCCGGGAAAACTATTGTTTTCCCTCAAGGTGGGCAGCCGGGGAATCCTGCGTCTAAGGAACGACACGCCGGGAAGTGGTCACTGCATAATGCCATTTCTCTTTTGATTTTTCAGGGGCATGGCCCCCTTCGGGACTTATAAGTGCCCCAATCCCTGGTGGCGTGTCGTACCATAGTCTTGTTTTCACGGCAGCCCACCGTTTCGGGGAAAACGTTACGGGGGAGCTCGAAGGAGAGAAAAAATTGATTTGAATAAGCCCTTTTTGCTGGGGCAGTTCATTTGAAACACATCATTGCTTTACTGGTCGACTGACAATGAACACAGACAGGCATATGAGCTGGCTCAATCACTTTTGCCGATAGAATCAGACCTGGAAAAGCTAGGTTTCGGAGTGTATAGGGGTAGAACATTTTTTGAGGTTCCGGGGCATTTCAAAACATGGGTGAGGTCTGGAAAATGGGAGATCAGAGATACACTGCCTGAGATTAAGACTTTGATACGTGCAGACGTGATCAATTTTTAAAAAGTATAAACAATGTTGTTATGATTATCAATTTTCATTTTAATAATGGTGCCTCGGGTTTTCATTTGGATGGTGAAGCTGATGACAATGGTAATCCATTGGTTGTTTATGTACGCAAACAGTTCCGGTATTGGAAGAATTCGAAACCGACAGGTGTTTTATCAAAATAAAAGGACTCCGATTGTATGTAGATGGGAGTTTGGATAGACTTAACGGTAAATATTTGCGGCTGCATTGGAGATCTATCGGCGAACATGATTTAGCTGAACAATCGGCAACATTGATATTAAGAGAATATCCAGATACTGACCTGATTTCTTTTGGTGCGCATAAGGGCATTTTATTTACTGAAGATAAGGTGGGTTTTAAAGTGGTTAAGCCTAATAGCGCTGAATTCTATAAGGGAACGCTTGAAGAGGTCAGGCAGTTTATCGAGGACAATTATTGAGGTGCTGCGGTCTTTTCAATTCAACAATGATACTGTTATGGAACTGACAAATAACACGGAAAAGGGTAAAGTAATTTTTAAACGATGTAAGGTGGTTTTGCCACAGCTTTTGAGACTCTTAAAGGTTTATTCCGTAGCGATTGTTCATAATAGCGCACTGTGGGAAGCAAACTTGGGTGCGGAAGCGGCTAGTTTTTGGCTTGGGTCGGCGAAGGCTGTAACAAGGGTTTTAGATAGGTATGGGGAGGCGCTTTATAATAATGAGAACTTGTTCGTTTCGGAGTTATTTTCTAAACGCCATTCATTTTTGGTCTGCTATTTTATTCAGCATGTCAGTATTGATGTGATAAAAGATAGTGACTATCTGGATACGGTAAGTGAGCTTTTTAGAATGCCTCAGAATTGAGGCTGCTTTCATCTGTTGTTTGTTTTCATTTTTTTTCACCGCTTAAAATTGTAATGGTATGGTTGATACGCATCGTTCTGAGACTTTTATATCTAAGATGAAGATAATACATGGCTGCTTTCCTGATTTGATACCGCATATATTGGATCACATGGAGGCTCATTGTAATTATGTTATGAGCAATCGGGATTTGTTCAGAAAGTACTGGTTAGTTGACCCGCTGCTAAGTTTTGATTGGTGGATGGATTGCATACAAGAATTATTGGATTTGCTGAGGCAGCAACGTCGAAAATTGATCCGGAAAAGGAATTTTTTTGCGCTTGAAATTTTCGATTCGCCTTGCACTTATGCAGCTGGTGATTTTATATTCTGGGTTTGTCCGGGTTTGCTAAATAACGAACGATTTGACGCGAAGTTGCGCGAGTTGTTCCCGGAGAATTGCTATTAGTAACAGTGGCTTTTATCTATTGCTTATTCCTTTTTTTAATCTTCAAATTTTTAATTTATGAAACGCTCTAATAAAATCAATCCGGCTCAGGGTCTGATGTATTTTCCTACGCTTACTCATGATGCACCGCGTTTGGCTGCTTTGGTGAATCGTCACATGTGTAACGGTACGGCCTTTACGACGGAAAAGAAAACCGGTCTGGTGTTTTCTGGCATTCATAAGCCAATAAAGGGTCTATCATGGACACGCGTATTATTTCGTAAAAGTTCTGTTCCTGTTAAAAGATATAAACTTTCTGACATGAAGGGAGACGAACGTTTTTATCCGGCTTGTATGTCGGATAGTGTGAAGTTGAGAATGCTAGTGTTAGAATTTAGAACGGAACTACCGTATTTGGTTCGCCGCTTAACGGAGTATTGCCGGGTGATCATTGAGCAGGAGGATACGTTGAAAATGATCTGGCCGGGAAGGTTTTTCCAGAAGTTCAGAAAGTGGCTGAACCTGGTAAAGCGGATCTATTCAAACTTGACAGCCCAAAGGCTGTTTTCAGATTGATTTCGGAGGTGAATTTTACTTTCCTTTCATTCCTGGCCCGCTTAACATCGCGTTAAGTAACATGGCTCCTACTTCTTTTTCGTTCATCGTTTTCACATTTTCGTTTTCACTGGTTCAAATATGGGAAGTAGCGGTATATTTTTCCCTATAAAAAATCGTCGCGGATCGGGTGTAGGCGTGACTGTTAGAGATCGCGCGTTTGTCGGCTTGGATGGACACGGAATGACCGCTTTTTTAACAGCGTCATTTTTCTTTATTCCGACCGTATTTTATTAGGATTTTTCACGGTCTTTTTCGCTGCCGGAATGTGCTGATGATCCTTATCAAAAATCGAGGTGGATTGCATTGATTGTTAAACGCGCTTAAATTTGATTTCAGATACTCAAAGTGTGAGCAGTTATGATGAAGAGAGAAAAGGTATTTTTAGTTGCCAAGGGCAACTTTCTGAAAGCGTTAAACCAGTCTGGTTTATTAGCATGTGATTCCGGCGCCGCAGTAAGCAGGCCGGATACAAAGGATCAATACTGGTACATTCATGACCCGGACCGCTCCCGGCACACCGGCTGCGATTCGGGCGTTTTGCTACCCGGCAGTCTGCTATTCGTACAGCGGCCATGTTCCAGAGCCGCAGGTACTCCGATTTTTATACAGGTGAAAAATCTACCAGATGTCTCCCTGTTTTACAAACAGGACTGTCTTTGCTCCCCATTGTCGCAAAGATCGGCCCGTAGATTGCCATCAGGGCTTTTTCAAAGTTCAGACCTATTGCCATAGCTTTGACTTTCAATTTAATACCAACAACTACAAGGAAATATTTTTCAGTATTCTAAAATTGAGTCGTAGTTTTGCACAGAAATGGTCATTTCCGACCTAAGTTCTTTGTTGGTGAACTGGACAAGCCAGACTGAATTTTTGCGACATTCCGAAACACAAGATAGATAAGGGTTTTAAAATATTAGGAGGTTCCCAGCGGGATCACAAAAAAGCCGATTTCAACTAGAAATCGGCTTTTTTATGAAATTCCCCTTTGTTGACGACCACCGATATCGCGCAGTTTGGCCCTGATCCTCTTTCAAAACAGACTTCATATACACACAACTGAATTCGAATTTTTTATATTAAACCCATACCAATGAAAACACATGTACTTATAGTGCCTGTACTGATGGCATTATGTATTTTTGCAGCCTGCTCCAAGACAGATTCTGGAAGTCCTGATACAGGGACAAAAATAGACTCATCGAAATGTTTGCTGACTAGTGTGGACTACAAAAGCGAAGCTGAAATGCCCTACTACAGAGACCCCTTCACTTTGTCCTACGATAGTTTGAGAAGGCTTACAGGTATGATAAACCGGGGATTTACCAGTAAATATAGTTATGAGCCTGGTAAAATGGTCCAACGCGTGTTCTTAGGCAATAATACTGTTGATTCAAACCTGGTTGAGCGACTTATTTATGTGCTCGATCAAAATAATCGCGTACTGCATTATTCACGGGCCTACTACAATAAGCCGGATTCGGAAGATGACTATAACGGTAAAGATAGCATAAGCTATGTCTACGATGCAGAAGGATATCTTACTAACCTGAAGTATTATGTTGACGGAAGACTGCTTTCCGCAGAAACGATCTATACTTATCAGAACGGAAACCTGACGCAGCGCCGGGATATCCGATATGAATATTACAAAACGCCCGCTGTCGTAATTGGAGATGATTTGTATAAGTTTACCTACGACAATAGTGATTGGTATCCTGAGGCAGCTTACCTATATGAGCTGGAACTAGGCAATAACGCAACTATCATTACCGGCAAACCAAATAAAAATAACGTAACCGGTATTACCTGTAAAGTATACAACTTCTACAATCCTGAACCTTTTGCTTATACGTCCATTCAATATGCTTATACTACCTATGGTAAAAAGCTTATCAAGGCCGATATGACAGCAACCACTACAAAGGGGACTACAATAAAGACGCCGATTACGTTTGGTTATTTATGTAAGTGACCACACTTAATTTTAATGATAAATGATTTGCAGCCGGTAGAGGATTGTCTCTACCGGCTATTTTGTCGGTAGTCTAAATGTCATTACAATTTTCAACTGGAATGCGATCATGCTGTTCCTGAAAAGAAGGTTATCTTTACTAACTTGAAGAGGCACGCCCATCAGCGGGAGTAAAAAAATCATACAGGAAAAATGTGGTATTCAAAATATACTTTCTTTAATAAAGATGATGGATTGAAAGACGAAATACCTGATAACTATTTCCTTCAACCATATACTGAAGGAGAGTTTAAAACTATTTCTGATCATTCGAATGGAAAAAAAGTAACTGATTTTCAGATACCACCTTATTTACGATTACCTGAAGAATATAAGCAACTGTTAGCATATTCAAATGGAGGTGGTATTATAAACGGCGAAAGAGAATTTGGATTTTTCAGTCTTGAAGGGATCAGGGAAATGTATCTTACGTATGGGTTCTTAATCTGGGCTCCGGACTTTTTGCCGATCGCTTTGAATGGCGGTGGGAAATTTTACGTCTATGATTTCAGAAATCCTCAGAACGCTCCCCCTGTTCTTCTTGTTCCGGCAGGCAGTATTGGAGATGATGAGGGGTTTGTGTTTTTAGGCAATACACTTGATGAAGTATTGAGTAAAACAACAAATGTCGAAAATGAATTAGACAAAATTTATTCTCCAAAAGAGTTGTCAGAAAAGGAGAAGGAAAGACTAAACCTGAGCGAACAGCTCCGCAATATCAAACAAAAGAAGGAGTCAGGGGAGATAGACTTAAAAACATTTTTAAAAACGAAGCAGGATATAGATGCTCAGATGAAAAAACTTGAATTGTAAACCGGTAGCGTAAATGCGCTATACCGCTTAATTAAAATGAAGAGATAATGCATAATAATACAAGGGACGACGAGCAGTTTACTGACCTCGTTAATTTTTTAAAGAGGCAAACAGGTACTTATGACGTGCTGATTACCAGAGATACCCTGTTAGAAGGAGATTTAGGCGTAACAGGAGACGATGCGGAAGACCTGATAATTGCCTTTGGTAAAAGGTATGGCGTTGATGTAGATAACTTTTATTTTACCAGGTATTTTTATGATGAGCCAGGCGTACTTAATTATCAGGAGAAAATAATATTCCCCTTTTCAGTTGGTCACTTGGAAAAGGCAATAAATGCAGGCCGACTTGACGAAGAAGTAATAAACAGCTAGAGTAATGGGATATGCTTTTCTGCTGCTGACCAGGCAGTATCATGTTGTTCAGTAAGTAGTATGGCTCCATCCGTATTGCCAGGACCGTATTTAGCACATGTTGGGTATATAATAGGTACTACTACTTAATTACCTCCCCCAAAAACCACATCTTAAACATTTCAGCCTGCAAATGGTTAAAATGGTTTCACAACTCCCAAAACTACTATGCATGTTTTTAGACCCTTTTTCTTTCAATTGGAGAATTACCAGACAGGAATACTTCATATCTCTTATCATTTACTTCCTGGCATTAGCCCTGATTGGCACATTGGCTAATTTTTATCATGAATGGCTGGCGCTTCTTTTTATCCCGGTTATCTGGTTTTTGTTTGCGCAGGGGGCCAAACGGTGTCATGACCTCGACAGAAATATGTTATGGCAGCTTATTCCATTTTACTTTGTCTGGATGTTGTTTGTACCTGGGACTTCGGGAGCGAATAAGTATGGCATAAGTCCGGAGAATTTGACTGACTGACTTTCCTGCAGCCATGGTTTATGCTAAGCCTGCTGGAGAATTATTTCCAACTGCATCTTTTAAACTGGTGTTATAATTGCAGCTACAAGCCGTTATTAATAAGTCTAAATTTTTCCCGATGGACAATTTAACGGAAATATACCTGGGCTATTTAGGTTGTTTAAATGACAGGGATTGGGATCAACTGGCCAATTTTGTAAGCGCCGATGTAGTGCATAATGGAAAACGACTTGGTATAGCCGGCTATCGTGAAATGCTTATTGGCAATTATAAAGATATTCCTGACCTGCGTTTCGAACCGGAGCTTTTGGTAGTGCAGGATGCTTATGTTGCTTGTAGGTTGTTCTTCAATTGTTCCCCCATTGGCTTGTTTTTAGACCTTCCTGTTAACGGTAAAAAGATTCAATTTGTTGAAAGTGTATTTTATGAGTTTCAGGACGGGAAGATCACTGAGGTATGGTCGGTATTAGATAAAGCGACCATTGAAAAGCAACTTTAGTTGACTATACATGAAGTCATATGTCGTCGCTGATCACTCCGCTATGACCAATACTATCATAAAATATATCAGTAATAATTTTTCTGCGAATATTTTGAAATATTAATGAATGTATGTAGGTTTATACCATATTTGAGGTTGCAACAACATAAGAGGACCAATAAGAGACATAGTATTAAGCGTATGTTGCCCAATACCCATTAACTAATAAAATATAACCATGATTTTGATGTTGTAACAGACAACAACAGATCGCCCTATACGTACATAGTATAAGATTATCTCTATCAATGAAGTGAGTTATCCCTATTAGTGATGCCGGCCTATAACCGTATTCGATCTACAATCCTAGATACAGTTTTTCGGTAGCAGCACTATCAGCTTTACAGATAGGTTGTTTCTATACACATGTTTTCTTCTACGGAAGAACAGGAATGCAATTCCCTATACTTAAATATACAATCAATGATACTGGAGTTTGTTGCCAGAAGCAAGAAAGCGTTCGCGATCACGATGCTTGTCCTGCTTTATTGTGAAGCGATATTACCCTCATACGCTATTGCAGCGGGACGGGTAAACTATCGTCATTCTACAGGACGGAGGTTTTCATCATTACCACCTGTAAGACCTGGTCTACGACCAGGGACCGCCATTACAAAGACAATTGCTAAAGCAGGGGAGACTGCTGACTTTGGTGGCCCCGGTCAGCCTGAAAGTCAGTCTTTCCACTCAGTGAACAGTGACAACATGGTGGACCTTTTTACGGGAGATTTTTCCTATAGCATTCCATTACTGGATATAGATGGTTATCCGCTGGCGATCGGTTACAGCAGCGGTATTTCTATGGACCAGGAAGCGAGTTGGGTCGGATTGGGCTGGAATATCAACCCCGGTGCCATCACCCGTAATATGCGCGGTCTGCCGGATGATTTCAATGGTACCGATACCATCCAGAAAGCGTCTACCATGAAGGAAAACAAAACGATCGGTGTTACATCCGGCGCAGATGTAGAGGTTACCGGGTTGAGTAAATTTGTAGGCTTTGGTATTGGAGGGAGCATGGGCGTGCTGTATAATAATTACAAGGGGTGGGGTTTGGAAACCAGTGTAAATGCCAATATCAATGTGGGTTCACAGTCCATGGGGCGGTTTACAAATGGTCTTTCTCTTACTAATAGTTCGCAGAATGGATTGACGATCGGAACTTCTTTCAGTTATAGTTTCGCAGATAGAAGAGCAAGCGAAGACGGAGGGATGAGTGGTAGCGTATCTACCGGACTTGCTTACAATGCCCGGGAAGGATTGAAGGCCCTGACATTTTCCGCAGGACTGAGACAATATACCCAGGACCAGCAAAAGGCGAAGGAGACAGATACCCATGGTTCGGCTATCGCTTCCTCTATTTCCTTTGCACAGCCATCGTTTACGCCGGCTATCAACCTGGCTTATACAAATACACTCGTCAGCTATACAGCGAAAATCGGTTATGAAACGAAAGTAGTGCACCCTAGTTTCTTTGTAACAGGCTATGTCTCTTTACAGAATATCGCAGAAGAAGATAAACGGCTGGCGCTCCCTGCTTATGGTTATCTGAACTATCAGCAGGCGAATGGCAATGAGGGCGCATTGCTGGATTATAACCGCGAAAAGGAGATTGCCTATCGGGAGAAACCAGCGGTGCCTAATATCGCAGTACCGTCCTATACTTACGATGTATTCTCTATTTCCGGTGAGGGTACTGGTGGGATGTTCCGTGCTTACCGGGGAGATATTGGCTATGTGTACGATCATGCGATCAGATCAAAAGATAAATCTACCATCATCAGTACAGATGTAGGTATAGGTGATATCGTTCATGGTGGTGCAGATCTTGGTCTGACAAGAGCTTATACGCAGGTTGGCCCATGGACAGAGCAGAATCCTTTAGCGACTACCGTTGCATTTAAAAAGTCAGATAAAACATTTGAAGGTGCTTACTTCAGAAATCCCGGAGAACTGGCAGGGAATACAAAATCGTTCTATAATGCTATCGGTGACGATGATGTAGTAGCGGTGCAACTACATCAGCCAGGTAATAGTAGTCCTACGATAGAGGCTACGAATATGCTGAATACCTACCGCAATAAGCGGTTCACAGGCACGAAACTATTGACAAAAGATAATGTTTACAAGCCCTCACGCGATAAACGTAGCCAGGTCATTTCCTACCTTACTGCAGCAGAAGCAAGTATAGCAGGACTGACTAAATACATTGAGAATTATACTCCCAACGTTTACAGCCTCAGTAACTGTGGAATGATGTTCCCTGATGATACAAATGGCGATGGAAGCGGACTGAAAGGAGAGTATTTTAAAAGAAAAGATCTCAAAGACAAAGTATTTGAACGCATCGATACCGCCATCTATTTTAACAGTAAAGATGATATCAATAAGAATCTACCTGCAGGTGCTGCACGGTTAGATAATAACTTCTCCGCACGCTGGACGGGACGGATCAAAGTGCCGTACACCGGTGCTTATGGATTTGTCACCAACAGCGACGATGGGGTAAGAATATATCTCAACGATACACTGATCATCGACCGCTGGAATGATCATGCCAACAGAAAAGATTCTGCCTGGGTGAACCTTGTAGGCGGAGAACTGTACAATTTCAGGGCAGAATATTATCAGGCCGGTGGGGGCGTGATCATGAAAATGCAATGGAAATCTGCGCATGGTACGGTAGAAGTACCGATCCCTTCCGCTAACTATTACCTGATGCCTGTTAAAGACACTTTTGTGGTGGGAAATAATATCCTGTCGCGGGAGAAGCGTGTCAACGATTTCCGTAAACCAGACCATATTTCCGAAGTAAATGTGCTGAATGCAGATGGTCGTCGTTATGTATATGGTCTCCCGGTGTACAATCTGAACCAGAAAGACCTGGCATTCTCGGTGGATGCTGCCGGTGGTAAAAGGGCAGATGGTCTTGTGAAATATGTGGCAGGTTCAGATAATACCCTGAACAACAAAAAAGGAAATGATAACTATTTTAACAGTGAGGAAATACCCTCCTTTGCACACAGTTTCCTGCTCACTGGTATTGTATCGCCTGACTATACAGATTTGACCGGCGATGGTATTACGGATGATGATCCGGGTACTGCCGTGAAGTTTAACTATAGCAAGATCGCTGGTGTTAAAAATCCTCACCAGTGGAGAACTCCGGCGACTGATAGCGCTACCTATAATGAAGGATTACGAACCGATAACAGAGATGATAAGGGTAGCTATGTAACCGGAACGAAAGAATTGTGGTACCTGCATTCCATCGAGTCTAAAAATATGATCGCCACTTTCAAAGTGAGTGAGCGGGAAGACCTCATGGCAATGAATGAAAATGGTGTAAGACTCAACAATCGTCAGACGCGTAAACTGGATGAGATCAATCTGTATACAAAAGCGGATTTCCAGAAATATAAAACAGCTGCTAAGCCTATAAAGACCGTTCACTTTGAGTATACCTATGAACTATGTCCTGGTGTGAACCGACCGGCTAATACCGGTGGTAAGCTCACGTTAAAGCGTATCTGGTTTACCTACAATGGCAATGACAAAGGTAAACGGAACCCATATGTCTTTAACTACAATACCAACAATCCTGCGTATACCGGAAAGTCATATGACCGCTGGGGCAACTATAAGCCGGAAGCGCAGAACCCAGGTTATCTTAGCTATAATCCTATCACAAACGCAGAATATCCCTATGCATTGCAGGATAGTGCCCTTGCCGCAAGAAATGCCGCCGCCTGGACGCTGGATTCTATCATACTGCCATCCGGTGGCCGCCTGAAGGTCGATTACGAAAGTGACGATTACGCCTACGTTCAGAATAAACGTGCAGCACAGATGTTCAAGGTAACTGGCTTCTCTAACGGAATACCTGCTTCTCTGAGTGACCTGAGCCGATCTTTATATGGGTTAACAGATTATAGATATGTATCCATTACTGTACCTAAGGCCGTAACCAGCAAACAGGATATTTATACACGCTATCTTGAGGGTTTAAATGGAAAATTGTATTTCCGGCTGTTTGTACAGGTGCCTGCGGACAAGTATGGTGGAGGGGGAGAATATGTTCCTTGTTATGCGACCATCGATGGTAATGAGTATGGCTTCTATAACAGTGGCAAAACGATCTGGATCAAAGTGAAGGCCATCGATGCAGCAGGCGATACCGGAGATGCATTGAGCATATTTAGTCCGATGGCGCAGGCCGCTATTCAATACCTCCGTCTGAACCTTCCTTCAAAAGCCTATCCTGGTTCTGAAACCGGTGATAACGTCGGTTTTGCAGATGCTATCAAGATACTGTTGTCACAGGCAGACAATATCAATAGCACTTTCCTGACTTATAATGTGGCCGCAAGAGCAAAAGGCTGGATGCGGGATATCGACACATCCCGTACACTGGTGCGGCTGAATAATCCGGTTTATAAAAAATATGGCGGCGGACTTCGTGTAAAACGCATCCGCATCTATGACAACTGGAAAGCTATGACCAACCAGGTGGAATCTGTTTATGGCAGCGAATACCAGTATACAACCACGACTTATATCGACAGAACGCCTGTAGAGATCAGTAGTGGTGTGGCCAGTTATGAACCGATGATAGGGGGAGAGGAAAACCCCTGGCGTCAACCATTAGAATATGATCAGCAGGTGGCCGCCCTGGCGCCTGTGAACCTGGGTTATACGGAACTGCCAATGGGCGAATCGTTTTTTCCGGCGCCATCCGTAGGATATAGAAATGTACGGGTACGTTCCGTCAATAATAAGAATGTGCGGTCTGCAAACGGTTTTCAGGAAAATAGGTTCTATACCACTTATGACTTCCCGGTTATTACAGACATGACACTTACCGCCGATGGCAAGAAACGCTTTAAACCGGCACTGTCCAACTTCCTCCGCATCAATGCAAGACATTATGTAGCGATCAGCCAGGGTTTCAAAGTGGAATTGAATGATATGAATGGTAAACTGCGCTCGACGGGTGTCTATTCAGAAGCAGATGCAACAAAGCCACTGTCCTATTCAGAAAATTACTATAAGGTAGACGATCTTTCGGCAGAATTCAAACACCTGAGTAGCAATGCAACCACCATTGATCGCACGGGTGTGATAGATACTGCTGCAATGATAGGCAAAGACATTGAACTGATGCTGGATATGCGGCATCAGAAAAGTGTGACCAACTCCAATAACTTCAATGCGAACGGAGACTTCTTCAGCTTTGCCATTCCTCCGGTATTCCTTATTCCGACGCTCTGGAACCTTGCACAGCGAGAAGAGGTCGTATTTAAGTCGGTTGCCGCTACCAAGGTGATCAATCGCCATGGCATACTTGATAGTATAGTTGTTGTCGACAAGGGTAGCCGTGTAAGCACATCTAACCTGGCTTACGATAACGAAACAGGTGAGGTCGTGTTGAGTGCAACCCAAAATCTGTTTGGCGATCCTGTATATAAATTCACATGGCCTTCAGCATGGACGTATGATGGTATGGGTGCTGCATACCGGAACATCAATACAATTGTTAGCAATGTCTTTATCAGCAAGGGGAAGATCACGAAGGGCATCGACGCGGGAACTGAAAGTAATTATTTCACCGGCGGAGATGAGGTCCTGGTGGCCTCGAAGGTAAAAACAGGTGGTGCGGACTGTGCTCCCGAAATAGCCTTTTTCCCTACGGGCAAAATGTTATATGCTGTAGATATCAATGCACAGAAAGGCGGTACGCCTGACATCTATTTCGTAGATGCAGATGGCGTGCCCTTCTCAGGTAATGATGTTGTCATGAAAGTTGTGCGTTCGGGAAGGAAAAATATTTCTGTAACTGTTGGTGAGGCCACTATGCTTAAAAACCCTTTGGTGAAAAGTGGCGACAAATACCAGCTTGTGATAGACAATACTTCCAGGGTGATCAATGCAAGCGCCGTGGAGTACAAGCAAGACTGGAAAGTAACAGACAGAAAGAAACAAAAGGTGGCTTGCACCAATTAATCACCTTTTAAAGTGTACCCGATATGCTGCTTAAATGCAATCAATATCATAGAAGAAAAGAGTCTGTAACTGTCCTTATCTGTGACACTATGAAATATCAAATAATATCTAAGAATAAATACTTTTCCCTGCTGCTGGCATTGTTGCTCTTCACAGTGAGCAACATGAAGGCGCAGTGTACCTCGTGGGGCATCAGCGCGGTTACAGAACCTTCCCTGTGCGCCGCCAGTGGTAAGATCACGCTGTCTTTCACCGGTACAGGGTCCGGGAATGTGACAAACATGTTATACAGCCTGGACCCGGTTGTTGCAGGTGGTTATACCATTGCACCCAATACCTCTTCAGTATTTGAGAACATCCCTGCCGGGAACTATATAGCAACCGCCAAAGGTATCTGTGGGGGTAACACGGTATCAGCAACAACCAATGTGACCGTTACCGGTAACTATATCCCTTTTACAGCAGCCGCCTCACAGAACAGGGTAGCGATCTATCATTGTAATACGGGACAGGCATATGTTACGTTGAAAGATGGTAAAGCACCTTTCACAATCACCATTGCATCCGCCCCTGCTGGTTACACAGGCCCTACGTCATTTGTAAAGAACAGCAGTTTTCTGATCGATAGTCTCTGGAGCGGAGATTATACGTTGTCAATACGGGACAACTGTAGTTCAAGAGCCTCGTTACAAAATGTCACCATTACTGAATTACGGCAGTTGGCCTCACAGGACCTCAGTATTCCTGCTCCTGTAAGAGTGGCCGGTTTCTGTAACAAGCTGGCGGTCAGACCAGGAGGCGTCTTTGTTAACAGTCCTTATATCAATTATTATCAGACCAACTGGCTTTTTACCTATTGCACATCTTATGACGGCGGCCCGAGAACGGCCTACCGGAATGCGCGGAACAACGATACGATCACGCTTCCTGGCGGACAGACACTTGCAAATGCATATGGTAAAACAGTGACATACTATTATAGATCGCCGTGTGGAAATGAAGTAAGTATACCATATGTCATACCCGCACCATTTATGTCTACTTCGACGGCATTCAACTGTGCCACTGATTTTAATGCAGAGTATACCATCGATGAAAATCAGGCTGTATGTTATCCGGTTACTGTAACAATTAAAAATAATGCTACAAATGCCATCACTTCAGATGTGGTGAGCGGTCCTGTAGTAAAACGGTCCGTAAAAAATCTGCCCTTTGGTAGTTATACATTCAATGTAGTTACTGCGGACGGCCTTAAGCTCAGAGATAATTACACGATCACCGTCAACCGGCCTGCGACTAATCCGTATCAGATCAGTAAATTTCAATTCAGAGGTACATATGGGAATGATGGCGCGATCTCCCTTTCTATCAGCAGGGCAGGCACTGATCTGATAGATGGTACAACGGTCACATTGATCAGCCCTTCAGAGTATACATATACTTATAAGGTATCGGGAAGCAACACGAACTCGGTATTTGCAGACCAAACGACAGGTACGCCGGTCCGGAATTTCTATCCGGGAGATTATCTGTTCAGATTGACGGATACCTGTGGCACTTATGATCTGCCTATACAGGTGACAGAAGAGGATGTATATCGTTATAACTGGGGTTTCACTACAGAGCAAACCTGTACGGGACTGTATGTAATACCTACAGGTAAAGCTAAATACCGTGGAGCGGAAGAAAACACCTATTTCAAGATCATCCGTGGCCCCCAGGGTGGAGTAGGCTTTGATGGAAGTATTGTTCCGTCAGGCGATACGTTGTTGCTGCCAACAGAAGGCGCCTATAAGATAGGGGTATCTGCTTTCCCCACTATAATAGAAGATAACAGTATTATCGGTAATGGACTGAATGTCAAAACCATTGACTTTAAATACGTACCGCTGCAATTTGACGTGAATAAATCCCTGGGATGGATCTGTCCGGGACAACCGGATAATTCCGGTACCATACAGGCCTACGCTTTCGGGGGCAGTAAAGCTAATACCAAAGTATATACATATAAGCTGGCGGCACAGGGCCAGGGTGGTACAGGCCCTTTCTTAGCTACTAATACCACCGGACGTTTCAGCACAGCTATTTCAGGCGGCGCTTATCAGCTGATGAAGGACCAGAATTATGATATTCGTGTAGAAGATGAATGTGGAAGTGCTGCTGTACAGACAATAAAGATACTTGACTTCGCAACGGCAGAACTTGTCAAGGCAGATAAAGAGGTCTACTGTATAGGAGAAAGCATCCATTTCAGTATTATCAATCTGCCGGCTACCGCGATCACCTATGCATGGACCGGTCCGGATAATTTCACCAGCCCGGAACAGAACCCTACGGTATATCCTGTAAAAGAGACAAGTGGTGGCAACTACCATGTTGTCATCAACTCTGATATGTGCCAGAACCCGATCCAGGCGGACATAAATATTGAACTGGCCGCATATACCAGGAGCTGCTACAGTGTGATAACTGATGCAAGCGTAAACCCTTATGCCAATAACCTGCTTGGTAACTGGAAATTGCAGCGGACATATAGCTACTACGCATTGCGGACAGAAACCAGTACAACACAGCCTACCAATATCAGGAACGACGGTACGATCGCCAATTTCGTTTCTTTCTGGAAACAAGGCGCGTCCGGATGGACACCACAATATGATACCAGTCGTTGGGTATGGACGAGTGAAACCACCCTGTATAACAAGCGGGGAATGGAGCTGGAGAATGTTGATCCCCTGGGCCGCTATAATGCCGGTATCTATGGGTTTGACGATGCGCTCAATATGGCAGTTGTGCAAAACAGCCGTTACAGGGAATCAGCTTACGAAGGATTTGAAGACTATTTCTTTGGCACGACGGTCTGTGATACTGCCTGCAGCGGCGGCAGAAGCTTTGACTTTTCTGCCTATAAAAATGATCTGGACTCAACACAGCAACATACGGGTAAATATAGTCTGCGTATAGGCGCCGGTAAAAGCGCCGGTATCAGCGCGCTTGTAACACCAGTTGACAGCGCGACATTCAGTTTGTCTGCTATCAGGAGCGCGGATAATTGTACTGGCGGGAGACAATTACTGGATAGCATCCGTACCAATAAGGACGCCATCTTACCGGTATACGCTCCATTCGCCGGTAAGAAGATATTGATCAGCGCCTGGGTAAAAGAAGAAAACGGTTGTAAGGGATTGACCTATACCGGTAACAGGATGAATATTTCCATAAGAAGAGGGTCTACCGCTACGGTATTGATCGCAACACCCAGGGGCGGTATTATCGACGGTTGGCAGCGATATGAACAGCCGGTGGACGTTCCGGCTGATGCTACTGAGCTGATCGTCACCTTACAGGTGACAGGTACATCCACTGTTTACCTGGACGATCTTCGCATACATCCATTCAATGCCAATATGCGGTCTTTTGTTTACGATCCATCAGACCTGAAGCTGATGGCTGAGCTGGATGAGAACAATTATGCGACTTTCTATGAGTATGATGATGATGGTACGCTGGTCAGGTTGAAAAAAGAAACCGAGAGCGGTATCAGAATGATTAGAGAGACAAGAAACGCATTGATTAAATAATAATTACTGAAAGTCCTTTTAAATAAGATATTATGCATTCTTCGCGAGGAAAGAGCCTTTTAGGATTGATACTGATCATATTGCTGGTCAGTACAGGCCACAGCTTTGCTCAGACGACAAACGTCAGAACGCTTAGAAATATCCTGGATGGTAACAGGAACCAGTTATCTAAAGATTCTGTTATAACAGTACAGGATGATCTGTATTTTAATGCTGCGGCGATCAGTAAACTGGATACGCCATATAAGGTAAAGAACATTGTTACTTTCAGGATCAATGAGTATAGCAGTTACTATCTGCCGGCGCAATTCACCGCAACATTGACCGCTCGTATAACCTATACGCGGCCTGATCTTACCATTGACTCCGTTGATAGGACCTTTACTATCAATTATGATGTAGCTGGCAGTTATTCGAACAGAAGTAGTTTTGTATTTGCAAATGCGCACAAGGTATCTGCAAAGATATTGAGCGTTTCAGCACCAACAGGAGGGAACGTGATAAAGTCGTTGATATTGGAGAACGAAATGCAGGTCTTTCCGGTATATAAATTTTCCTGTGTCGATGATGCCGTGAAAAGCATCAGTGCGGCTAATACACCCAATACAGATTCCACTGATGAAGTGATCGTGAACTGGTCTGCTGCCGCTGGCGCAGATAGTTATGACCTGGAATGGGCTTATGTGGATTCCGCTGCCTATACTGCCAATAAATATGGTAATCCTGTTCAGCCTGTGCTGTTGTTCAGAAATAACAGCTCCCGCGTCACAATTACCGGCAATACCTACCGCATCCCGCTGCTGTATGACAATGGAGGTATCCTGTTTTTCAGGGTCAGAGCTGTTCAGGAAAAGAGTAGTACAGGCAGAATGGAAACCGTCTGGAGTTCTGAGTATACAGAGGGACTGGGACGTTTCAGCTTTACCGGTCACCAGCGAAAACTGAACTGGACAGCCAATATTGACTACGCAGAGGACGGCAAACGGAAGGCGGTCGTGAAATATTTTGATGGAAGTCTCCGGGACAGGCAAACCGTCACGAAAGATAATACCACCAATAAAACTGTTGTAGGAGAGACCTTGTATGATTACCAGGGGAGACCCGCCATACAGGTAATGCCTGCGCCTTCGTCACTAAATTCGGTGATCAAATACGCGCCTCGTTTTAACCGTGCATTGAATGGCGCTGAATATGATAAATCTAACTACGACAAGCTGAATACCCCTGCTGAATATGAAACAGCACGTGCAGCAGCTATGTCAAATACCAGCGGCGCTAATCAGTATTACTCCGCAAACAATCCGGACAAAAACGACGGTATGAACCAGTTCATTCCGGATGCAGGAGGCTATGCCTTTACTGAGACAGTATACACACAGGATAATACAGGCAGGATTAGCCGGCAGAGTGGGGTAGGCCCTGTCTATACAATAGGCAGCAAGCATGAAACAAAATACTTTTATGGCAGTCCGGGAGAGAATGATCTTGATGTGCTTTTTGGTACAGAAGCCGGCGACAAGAGTCATTACTTTAAAAACATGCTACAGGACGCTAACGGGCAGTATGCTGTTACCTACACGGATATGTATGGTCGTACCGTAGCGACGGCGTTGGCAGGTACACCTGATAGCGCCAGCGTTGATAACCTTTCTTCCAATGTCAGTTTTGCTGTTACGGACACTTTATCCAGGACTAATAGTAATATTATAAAAGACCTGGTAATGGAAAGCAGTCAGAGCCAGCTGGTGGCGCTCGAAGGAGACTATCAGTTTAAATATTCACTGACGCCGCCTGTGTTACAACAGAAGGACTGTAATAACAATACGGTTTGCTACATAGCCCGGTATGACCTTCAGATAAAGATTACAGATGATGCTTATAACCAGCATCTGGGCGGGAAGCCTTTCGATACGATCATTAGTAACTATACGGGTACTATTATATCTGATTGTAATACCCCGCAACCATTACAGGTCGCTTTTACACTGCGCTTGCCAAGAGGGAATTATGAGATCAGCAAACGGCTGACAGTCAACAGGAGCGCGATGGCTTACTACAGGGATAGCATCTTTATGAAGAAGAACCTATGTACGACGCTGGAGCAGTTTGTAAAGCAACAGCGGGATTTCCTGGTTAATACGGATTGTGTGCCCAGTTGCGCAGCTTGTCGTGACAGTATTGGTACCTGGGACTATTTCCGTAACAGGTATATGGCAGCGGGTGGTATTGCCGCAGTAGACACCGCGTCTTATCGTGGCGAGGCCCTGGCTGCATATGGCGAAGCACTAACTGCATGTGATGCCGTATGCGAATTGGCAACAGAAGCCACAGACATGTCGAATGCCCTGTTACTCGATGTATCAGCTCCTTCTGGTCAGTATGCTGATCCTGCAGACACGCTGAATATTTATTCTATCTTTTATCAGGTTGATGAAGAGAACCTGCCGCCATACAGACGGGACACAGTGACCTATCTCGATGAGGCAGGCAGACCCGATCTGGTGTATGATGAATTCAGTAACACTTACGTAGTTCCGCAGAAGTTGCGTCCGGAGCAATTCGCAGCGAAGTTCAAAGCCTCCTGGGCGCCTGCGTTGTTAAAATTCCATCCTGAATATTGTAAGTATCTGGAGTTTCAGAAACATCGGGCAAGCTATGCCTGGGACAGGGCGTTTGAAAAGGTAGACACGTATAAAGATGCAAAAGACAAAGGTTATCTGAACCCCACAGGCTTGCCGTTAACAGACGTTCCCTATACGGCTGTGAGCGATAATATAGATCCGCTGTCAAAGGAAAGCACAGATATGTACAGTGCCTTAAGGACGAAGCTGATGAATTACAATGCCAGCTCAGGATCGAATATACTGAGCATGTGGAGTACGGCAACTGCTACGGTGAAATGCCCGGGTACAGATGCCGCTTGCATAAATTCCTATAAAGTAATTTCGGCAGCATTTGATGAGAGCGTACTTTGTAAAGGCGATCTGGATATGGCATGGCGTAACTTCAGACAGCTTTACCTGGCCACTAAACGCGCTATTATTGATGAGAAGATCAAAAATGCGGCTTGCCCTGCAGGTGTGAAAAATCCAACTTCCGCCGTATTACTGGCAGCTGGAAAACAACTCAACTTCAATAATGCGGTGGACGCGCTCAACCAAAACGGACTTGGATATCTGAACAATGGTAATCAGACCGGTGCATCTGATGCTGCTAATCAGGCGGTACAGCAGCATTATGAAGATAATTGTAAAGCCTATGCAAAGGCATGGGTACAGCAACTCGCCCCTTGTAAATATACACAGGCGATGCTGGACATATTGGTCCCAAGACTGGTACAGGTATGTAAGGAAGGCTCTGATATAGCGCATCCTAATGGGGCCAGCTCTGTTGCTCCTGCCAGTACATATGCATATAAGAGTTTTCAGCAGGTACTGGACGAATTTAATAAACAGCAGGGCATATCTTCTTCTGTTGACTGTAATGAGTATGTCATTACTGCACCTGCGCCTTATGATAAGCAGCCTGGTTTCGGTAATAAACCAATTTATACAAAACCGGAGCCCTGCGAGTGTGAAAAGCTGAATAAATATTACGAAGAATATCTGGATGGAGGTGATCTGTATCCTGATTTTGAATCTTATCTGGATTGGGTAAAACACATTAAAATAAAGAACAAAGATGTTCGTCAGTTACTGGATGCATGTAATGGAAGCAGTAGCTGTACCTATTTTGAAACCGTGATATCGCTGCCGCCCGGATTACAATGTTACACAGGAGAGGCATGTGCTTCCTGTGGTGTGGTAAGCACGCTTTATGCAGAGTTTAAAGCAAAATACCCCACTGTTGAACCACAAAAACTGGAGCTGGATTCTTTTCAGCAAAAGAAGAACCAGTTTTTTGCCAACTACATGAACAATAAGCTCGGCTTCGGCAAGCAGGCATGGGAATATCTTGCTTTCCTGGATGGATGTCCGGCCGCAACACCTCCACCACCCAAACCCACTGTGTGTACACAGCTTACACAGATCAGAAATCAATTTCTGAGTATATATGGTTCGCAGATAGGGGATTCGGTCGATGTCGTGAAACATGTATTTGCGAATACCGTCACTCACATTATTTCTACAGATAATAGGAAGGCTTATCCTGCAACAGATGCCTGTGCGGCAGCTGTCTGGAAGGATAGTAGTAACAGATTTTTTGAGTTGAGAGATAACCTTGTGTTTGATATGCGGCTACTGGCGAATAATGCGCGGATTTTGTCCGCAGAGGTGAATCTCAGTGGAAAAGCAGTAGGGCCCTCCTTTGATTTGTTCAAAGAAATAAGAGGCTTTTACAATGTCTACGGAGGTATGCTGGCTTATTTGGAAAGACCATTAGGGCCCGTGGTACCCGGAGTGACAACTTTTGCGACCTTACCTGCGGTTACAAGTTTAAACAGAGCGCAAAGCAATCGTATGCCGGCAGCGCAAGGTTCCTTTTCCCAAAGATTCGACTGCACGCCTCTGGCAAAAGATCTTTATGCGGAATACCAGAAAGGGAAAAATTATGGTCTGATGATGAGATTGGATGATGCAACGGTAGCTTCTGGTCAGAACTATTCCTACGTTTTCAATTTCTCTCCTGTATTTACCTTTATAAGTACGCCGGACATCACTTTAACCTACCGCGCCAGCCTGTGTGACGAATGGGTCGCTACGTTTAATGAGTTGTACACACCCGAAGTGGCCGGACCTTTCTTTACAGCGCAACAGATAGATAGTATGTTTCTGGCAAATTGCGGGGTTAAATCGGGCTTTTGTGGCAGTAATGGTATCCCGAACCCTTCAGATGATCCGCAAGGCCCTAAGCTTTGCGGAAAGGCAGAACCGGTATTTGCAGCAGTGGACCTCAATGCCGTTAACAACTGTTCAGACAGTAGCTTTTTTGCCATCAGTAAAGGGACGGAGCTCTATAATGCTTACAGGGATTCTCTGCTCGGCAGCTTTAATCAGCAATACATCAACACTGGTCTGCAGGCAGCGAATAAAGAAGTCTTCACGGTAAGTTATACCACCAGTGAATATCATTATACGCTGTTTTATTATGATCAGGCAGGTAATCTGGTTAAAACAGTACCTCCGGCAGGTGTAGTGATCGACAGGTCCACTACCTGGGTAAACAATGTCAGGGCCGCACGGGCGAAGGGTCAGCAGTTAGTGCCGGCACATACGAAGATCACACAGTATCGCTATAATACCCTGAATCAGATCATTGAACAACGTACGCCGGATGCAGGTATCAGCCGTTTCTGGTATGACAGAAAAGGAAGAATGGCGGCATCACAGAGTTCAAGACAGACGCCACTACGGAAGTATAACTACTATGTATATGATGGCTTAGGCCGTTCTGTTGAAACAGGCGAACTGACAAGCGTTAATCCGCTTGTTTACTATAGCTACTTTGATGCGAATAGATTTTCAAAATGGTTATCAAGTGGGGGCAATACTCGTGCTGATGTGAAGAAAACAACCTATGACGTTGCTTATTCACCTTTGTCCCAACTGGTGCTTTCTGCGCGGAACCTACGTAACCGGGTTTCCTGGAATGCGACCTACACTAACTTTACTAATCTCAGTGCCGGTAACTATTCCGCCGCATCCTTTTATAGTTATGATATAGCTGGTAATATAGATACATTGCTGAATGATTATAAGATAGGGGGGATGGCAGATGCAGGGAACAGGTTTAAAAAGATCGTTTATAAATATGACCTGATCAGCGGTAAAGTGAAACAACTGGCTTATCAACCATCTCAGGCAGATGCATTCTATCATCGTTATACTTATGATGCGGAAAACAGATTGATCAATGTGGAGACGAGCAGAGATAGTATTTACTGGGAGAATGACGTGTATTATACTTATTACAAACATGGTCCGCTGGCAAGGGTAGTGTTGGGACAACAACAGGTGCAGGGAATGGACTATGCCTATACGTTACCAGGCCGCTTAAAAGGCCTAAACACTACTTCGGTCGGAGGCACTACGGATATGGGAAAAGATGGTGTAAGCGGCAGTGCTGTAGCGAGAGATGCTGTGGGATATGGATTATATTATTATGGCGTCAGGGACTACAGCCCTATTGCTGGTCAGATGCCTTTTGCGCCGGTTGAAGGTTCCGGTTTCAAACCCTTGTTTAATGGAAATATTGCGGCGATCAGTCGTCATATCCCGGCTATGGGAGAATCTTTACTGTCTGTCTATAGTTATGATGTTCTAAACCGTCTTAAAGGAACACAGGCTGTCCGCGGACTCAATACGGCAACCAATAAGTGGACGCCTTTAGCTATACCAGATTTCAAAGAAGGGATCACCTATGACGAAGACGGAAATATTTTGACTTACGCCCGTAATGGGAACAGCACTTTTGCTGGTAAGCTTTTGACGATGGATAATCTTACCTATACCTATAAGGGGGGTAAAAATCAGGTGGATTTTATAGCAGATACCGTCGGAAAGGATAACTACGATATGGATATTGACAGTCAGACAGCCGGTAATTATGGCTATGACAGTACGGGTAGCCTTATCAAAGACCTCGCTGGTGGTATTAGTAATGTTACCTGGACTGCATCCGGAAAGATCGGTTCTATTACAAAAACGGACGGTACCACCATTAGCTATACTTATGATGTGACAGGTAACCGCATCAGCAAAACTGTGGGTGGTATACAAACCTGGTATGTGCGCGATGGTTCCGGAAACGTAATAAGTCTCTATACAAAGGGGAATAGTACGATTAACGGAGGGGACCTTACACAGACAGAAACATACCTTTACAGCAGCAAGCGGTTAGGGATCGTTCAATGGAATACCGATGTGCAAAACGTAACACCACCGCAAATCGTCCCTTTGCGGGGAATAGGAAATGGGATAATCACTGGTTTTGTTCGTGGAAGAAAGTCTTTTGAATTGTCCGATCATCTCGGCAATGTGCTGGCAACAGTGTCAGATAAGAAGAAGGCAGTTTCTACGGATAGCATCAGCATCAGTTATTTTATGCCCGATGTACTTTCTACACAGGAATATTATTCTTTTGGAATGGGCATGCCAGGTAGAAGTAGTAGTAGCGACAAATACAGATATGGGTTTAATGGCCAGGAGAATGACAATGAGGTGAAAGGAGTTGGTAACCAGATAGATTTTGGAGAAAGAATGTATGATCCAAGGTCAGGAAGGTTCCATAGTGTAGATCCAATAGCTAATAAGTACCCTTTTCAAAGTGCATACGTCTTTGCAGCCAATAACCCGGTGGCATTAGTTGATGTTCGTGGAATGGGACCAGGAGACCCTCAGCAGCATAAGGTAAAAGCGGGGGAAACATTGGGAAGTATATCAAAGAAACATGGAGTATCAGTTAATGATCTCGCAACAATGAATAAAATTAAAGATAAAAATAAAATTTCCGTGGGGCAGATCCTTCAGGTAAATCCGGAAGCAAATTTTAGTGAAAATCCAAGGGGAGGATATAAGAATCCTAATAATGCCGTTGGAACTGAAGTTACGCAAAACTTTCTTTTGACGACTGCCGTTAATTTTGGATTAGGAATAGGACCAGAGAATTCAACAATCGTTGATGGTGGTGCATTAAATGCTGTTCAGAACTGGATTGAAGTGAAAAAAGCGGAACATATGTTAATTGAGAAGGTCTATCGGGATCGGACCGTAACTCCTGGAGAAGCACATTATGAATCATTTAAGGCGCCCGCTTTGCCCTATTATGCGTTAGATGCTGTAATACGATGGGAGACAAATAAATTTATAGGAAAACTACCCTGGGAGGATGTTCCTTTGTTTACACCCGTTTATGTGCTGGGTTCATTTGGTATGTCTATAAGGGTAAACGCCGATGGCACAACCGCTACTGTTTGCGTGTATGACTCAAAGACCAGGTCATCGGCCAGCGATAATACTGGGTTAGCAGGAGATAATAAGGCAAGGGTTAAAGGTGAAGATCCCGCTGGAACTAATACTTATCAGCGTTACCTATGGACTATATATTTAGAATCTTCTCCTATAGACATGAGAAAAGCAGTACAAGAGACCTGGGACGGTGTTATGAAATTTTAATGTATGTAAGCATGAATATATTAAAAGCCATCTGAGAAATCAGGTGGCTTTTAATAATAAGGCAAACGGAGCTTAAGTTGTTAGTTTTATGCCTGTTGAAGTCATCCCATGTACTATTTAAAACAAAGCGCATCCTATTTTGAAGGCGCCTGTTTTGACCTCAGCACTTTTGCATGAATGGTATTAAAAAACTGAGGCGTTAATCCCAGAAAGGTAGCGATATGTTTTTGCGGGATACGGTTCGCAAGTGCGGGAAAACGTTCCCGGAAGTAAATGTAACGTTCCTCTGCTGTCATGTACAACATCTGTAGGTTCTTCAGATGCTGATTGACCATTGATCGCTCATAAGAAAGCCGGAAGAAGCGCTCAAGCTCAGGCGTCTTTTTCATAAATTGTTCCAATGCCTGATGATTGATTTTCACCAGCTCAGAATCTTCCAGTGCAACAATATTACAATAAGAAGGGGCCATCTGCGTACGACTGTACAGATCGGATATCCACCAGTCCTCTATTGCGAAGTATAAATTATGCTCCAGTCCTTTTTGATCTGTAAAATACTGTCGGAGACAACCTTTGTTGACGAAATATTCATCTGTACAAACATCACCCTCCCGTAGCAGCAACTCCTTCCTTTTGATCGTCTCAATGCTCAGTAAATCGCAAAAAGCGGCTTCCTGTGCTGGTGTCAGGAGAACGTAACGTCTGATATTCCGAAGGATGTTGTCGTACTGCATATTTGATATGATTAAGTGCGGAGCGTAAAAGTTAACCCCGGCCGCTGGAAAAAATTAAGATATCTTATTTTTTTACATGACCGGACGGCAGACTTTTGCGTCATTAAATCTTGATGCCAATGAACAAATTTAAGGAAGAACGCGAAGCTTTTGAAGCTATAGGCAATAGCTATGCTGTCGCAGATGGGATCAACAGGACTGATGTAACGATCGCAGGTGTCCCTTGCGCCTGGTTTTCGCCAGAGGACGCCCCTGAGGATGATATTGTGGTTTATATCCATGGCGGGGCGTTTATCTATGGTTCGCTTACTTCACATGCGCCGCTGGTAAGTCATATTGCCCGGGCAATGGACCGGCGGGTATTGCTGATTGACTATCGCCTTGCTCCTGAACATCCCTTTCCTGCAGGTATTGAAGATTGTATTGCTGTGATCACCATGATCACCACTGAAAACCCCCGGATTACTTTTGGCATCATTGGTGACAGCGCGGGTGGTAATCTCAGTATGTCTGTACAACTTTTCTTCAGAGAAGCGAAAGTGCCGGCAGCAAGATACACGATCGTTATTTCTCCCTGGGTCGATCTTACCTGCACAAACGCCAGTTATGAGCGTAATAAAAAACAGGACATCATTTTATCACAGGCTTACCTGAAACAGTGTGCCACTATGTATGCTGCTGACAAAGATTTGTCAAACCCATATCTGTCTCCTGTCAACGGGAGCTTTCAGGGCTTAGCGCCGGTATTCATATTGTGTGGTACTTACGAGATACTGGAAGACGATGCTGTCAATTTGTATAAACGATTACTGGAATGCCAGGTGGAGGCGGAATTAATGTTGTTCGAAGCCGCATTGCATGTATGGCCATTCACAGATATAGTGAGCGAAGACTCGCAAAAGGCATTGAAAGATATGGCTGCTTTTAGTAATAAGCATAATCAATCCGTGTCATAATATTATTGTGCTGGTAAGTAACTGTACTGAGCTGATTAAACACAGCGTTTATAACAAAAAAGAGGGCGTCCATCATTGGTGAACGCCCTCTTATATTATATTCAAAGCAACTTAGTGCTTCATTATCTTGAAGGTTTCATTTTTATTATTATCTCCTACCTGTATAAAATATAACCCTGACGGCAGACCATCAAGTGACAATGTTTGTCTGTTATTATCCTTGATCTCAACAGTTCTCAGTAAGCGCATATCGGCGCCAAATACCTTCACCTGCACTTTGGTAGTAATAGGTTTGCCGTACTCCACGAATACGTAGTTGCTGGCCGGATTTGGATAAACGCTTACAATGTCTGGTTTAACAACCGGTGTTGCTTTAGGCAGCGTGCCCGGAGCGGCTAACCGTTGTTCTATTACGCCGCTGTTAAGTGCATCGAATGGGTTGATAAAGAACTGACCACAAAGCAGTTTTGGATATACTTTCTGGAACAGGATATATTTCTCCGCGTAAGGTTTGAAAGAAAGCGCTATCGGAGATACCGTAAGCTGCTTAGGACTGAGATTAATGATGCTCACCGGTGGCTGGTGTACTTTGATACACTGCTGATTGGTGGTGCTGAGATCGCGGATGAGCACATTGGTAAAAGTACTGGTATTGCTGGTGCTGCTCACGATGTAGTTTGCATTGGCCAGTATCGCAAATTTGTCCTTACCTGCGGCTTTTATCTCCAGACCATACCTTTCAGTATAGCTGGCAGTCTGCGGGAAGGTACTGAATTCCACAAGTCCCAGAGATCCTGGCACATAACGCAGTTGCAGGAAAAATACTTCTTTACTCACGGCAGTATAGTAACTCGTAGTAAAGCCGGTAAGATAAAGGAAGTAGTTTTCGTTGCCCAGATTGCGGATAACGAGGTCGTTGGATTCTTCTACGCCCGCATCGCCAACATGGAAAGAGCCTGTGATAGCGCCTGATTCTCTTACATCCATTATCAGCACTTGTCTGTTAACTGCCCCGGAGGAAGCCGTCACATCGGTAAAACCGGAGATGAAGAAGGCATCATTACCGGAAACGTTGGTCCGTTTCACGATCTTGGTACCTGCAGATTCTGTGGTAGCGCCGAGATAGGCGAAACCGGTAACAGGGATACCACTTGGCTGAAGACGGAGGAACAATACCTGGCGCGGGCCGCCGAAACCGCTGGTACACAACTCCACATAACCAGTCAGAATGATATTATTGTCAGTGGCTTCTGTCAGCGCCAGCGCGTTGGCGTTACAGGTAAAGTTGGTTGAGTACTGGTAGTTCCATACAAGCACGCCCGCGTTGGTAAGACGGGTTGTCAGTATGTTGATCTGCTGACCAGCCGGCGACGGACTATAACGTCCTGCAATGATCACATCGCCGTTAACGGCCTCGATAAGATCATTGTACTCGATAAGCGCATTGGCATTTGCTGTACTAACCGCGGAGAAGTGCAGTTTTTGTACCCATACAGGGTTTAGCAACTGGTCCAGGCGGATGATCACCGGGGTCGAGTACACGGGGATGCCATTGATGAGGTTAGGGGACTGGATCACGAAGCCCAGAAGATAATAACCTTTACCGCTTTTCATGCGGATGATTTTCTTTGGCAGCAGTGACGGTAACAGCTTGCCGGGTTCTGGTACGATATGCTCAGAGATGAAATTACCACTGGCGTCAAACTGATCGAGTGATAAAGAACTTTTCGTGGAATCCTGGTACACGTTGGCGCTCCATAACAGAAAAGCCTGTGGGGCAGAAGCGACGAATGGCGTGTCTACGACGAAACTGGTCGCTTTGTAGTGGAATTTCAATGCGAACGTGTTGTAATACTGCTGGTCCGCATTTTGTGCCTGGGTAGCGCTCAAACAAATAAGGCACGCAATAATAGACAGGTATAAGTGTTTTTTCATTTAGGGGATTTTAAAAGGGTTATCGTAAAAGGAGTGACAGATTATAAGTAAAGATAGGCAGACAGGGCTGTAACGGACATGCAGTCACGCAGTTGTCTCGTTCCACCTTTATAATTGTCCTATATGACCACCTGTTACGCCTGAACATTTGATAAATTGCCGCTGGCAAACATTCATTGCAACGCATATGGAAAAAATAGAACACATTAATTACATCAAAGTGCCTGTTTCACAGGTATATGAAGCACTTACTACCCAAAAGGGACTGGGTGCTTTCTGGACAACAGCACTGATCGTAGAACCAAGGCCTGGATTTATAAACGAATTTGATTTCGACGACAACTATGGCACTAAGATGAAGGTGATCGAATTGTCTGAGAATAAACGCATTGAGTGGGAATGTATCGCCTCCGATCCTGAATGGGTCGGAACGGGTGTTTCATTTGAGCTGTCTGAGAAAGACGGAGTTACAGCGGTAGTGCTTAAACATTTTAACTGGCGTGAATTAACGGAGTTTTATCGTTGGTGCAATTACAATTGGGCGATGTTTCTGCTAAGTCTGAAAAGCTATTGTGAAGATGGGGGAGGTACACCGTATCAGAAACGGAAGTTTTGATCGATCCTCCGGACGATAGTAATCGCACTGCCATACCCCAGCGTGCAAAGACCCGGCTTCTGATAGAGGCCGGGTTTCTGTTTATAGTGTGCTGCAGACGATCGCTTTCACCCGGATAACCATCATTATGATAAATAATATATATTTGTATGCTGTTGTTATTAGCATTTTTGAAATTATGTAGATGATTTGTAGTAGTGCTATAGTGATTAATCCCGCAACAGTATTATAGTTTTGAGAAAGTAGAACCCCTTTGACAATACGGTGTTGGCTTTATTTATTCTCATCTCAGGGAAGACGAAAAAGCGGTCCCTTATCTGCTGAAAGCAATCGAACTTTCATCCGGCCACGAACAGCTGAACGAAATGTATTCAAACCTGGCTAATTGCTATAATAATACGGGTCAGCTAACAGCAGCTATTGAAGCGGCGAAGGCTTCCATTGCTGTTAAAGCGGACTATTACCATCCCTATTATATGCTGGCATGCATCTATGTGAAGCTAAAACGTAGTGCTGAGGCTTTGGAGATGGTCGGCAAGGCATTGCAGCTTGATCCTTCTCAATACGATCAGATCATCAATGAACCGGACCTTACCGAATTAAAAGAAAAAATGACATCTTTGACTGCCTTAAGGCGTGCGAATGAATAACAATTATGGGTGACTATGTCGTGACCTGCGACACGGCTGTGCGATGCGGGGAAGCGCCATGATAACGATCGATTTTTAGCGATAGCAATTTTAAACATATTATATAACCTAACCTATATAAACCAACAAGACTATGCCGGTACTTCTTACCAAAGAAGCAATTTATCAGCGATTTGACATGAAACGTTATGATCCTATTAACCGCCTGGACCATGACAGAATAATTTACTTCGAAGGCGATACGATCATAAATGGCAACCTTACCGCGGACTGGGCCGAAGCCATATTAAAATCATTAAATGAAGATACTCACCTGGGCGACGTCCTGATCATGGTCAACGGTAACCTGACCGTTGAAGGCGATATCAATGTCGGGGATTATCATCCGCTTTTGCTGGTATTGGGTAACGTACATTGCGACGTGCTGAAAAGCGGCGATGATACGATTCACATCTCCGGTGATGCACATATCAGATATGCCTTCTTTGGAAATTATAACGATGGTAGTATCACAATTGAGGGCACAACCCATGTGCCGTATGTATTGAATTCAGACCACGATTCCAATATAAAACCGGAGGGAGCTATCCTTATCAATACCTATAGCGATCATAATGATTTCTTTGACTACGACTATACACTGGAGGTATTGCCCCAGGTAATGGTCCCGGCCACCTTTAACAAACATGATGAGTTTGATGAATGGCAGTTTATTGATCTGGTAAAAGCGGGCCAGTCGCCTTTTGTTGAAGGCACTAAACCTACCCGTCTGGTACATGAGGAAGAACTGGAAAGGATCATTGCAGGTAATATCGATGAAATAATAGAGCTGGATTTATCAGAGAAGAAAATGAAGGTAATTCCGGCCTCTCTTGCAAGACTAAAGCACCTTAAGAAGCTCACCCTTTCAAAGAACAAAATCAGCGAAATACCGGCGGCTATTGGTGAATTGCAGGAGCTCGAAGAGTTGTATATGTACGATAGCGGTGTTAAGACGATCCATGCAGCTATCGGTCAGCTGAAAAAGTTGCGGGTATTAGACCTGGGCGCCAATTACAACCTGGACGCATTCCCCGATGCGATGGGTGCATTAAGCAGTTTAGAGGTATTGAAGATCAACTATATGGCAATACCATTGCCCGATAGCCTGGCCCGTTTGGAAAATTTGCAGGAGCTCAGCATGTATGGCTGCTACAATCATGTGGATGCGCCAGCCCTTTTTCCGGAAGTAATAACGAGGTTGAAAAACCTGAAACGATTCGATTTCCGGGAAAATAATATCCGGGAGTTGCCTGAAAGTCTCCTGAATGTGCAAACGCTGGAAGAATTCCACTGGACAGGTAGCCGTACGCACGCTGACAGCTTCCCTACATTCACAGGTTTTAAAAACCTTAAAAAACTGGTGATCAGTAAAAAATTCCTTGCCTGGAAAGCAGAGGTCTTTGACATGCCTGCATTAGCGCACCTGGAAATAGACCGGAACGAGGAAAAAAAGAAATTCATTACACAGGACACCCTTGATCTCATGGAGGAAATGGCCCCTGATGAAAGCGATGATTTCCGTAAGGACCTGGAATGGATCAAACAGATCATGCAACCAGCGCCTAATGGCGGTTTCTCCTATATCCTTTCGCCCGGTATGCAACCGGAAGATTTGCAGGACATTCACAAACTACAACAATTAAAATACCTCGATCTTTCCTCCAATGGCCTGACCTGGTTGCCCGAGACATTTTTTGAGCTACAGCGGCTGGAACATCTCAACCTGAAGTACAATAAGTTTCCGGATGAAGTAAAACAAAGGATCAATACAACGTTCTCCGGTACTACAATAACCTGGTAGCTTTATTATGCCTATGCCTCAGCTGCTTACTACAACGGATCTTGACCAAATCCTATGGAAAATGATGAATTACCTGCAATCAAAACGAGTGAAAACCCATGAGTAATTATAAGACTATCCCCCTGGAAGAAGCCGGTCAGCTGATCAACACAGTGCCTGATGCAGATATGAAAGCGGCTATGCAGCGCCATCTGGATGCATTTGCCGGGTTTGTGGAAGAAGGATCGTCAAAGATCATTTTATACGAAGGCGATGTGAGCCTGCCTTACCTGGCCATAAAGGATGACATTGTAATGGTAAACGGAAATCTCACGGTGACCGGCATACTGGAAGACGCCATGGAAGTAAATATCTCCCTGATAATGGTATTCGGTCATGTAACGGTACAAAACCTGTTTACGTTTTCGCAAATCTGTATTGCCGGCGATCTGATCGTGCATAATGCCATCATTGCCGATTCCACTTATGATTATAGTCTGCATGTGGGCGGAAATTTAAAGGCAGGTCTTATCATTGAATATCACCACAGCTTTTATGTCCAGGGTACCGTAAATGCCGGGTATATGTATACGACGCACGCCAATGCTCCACGTGGTCCTTTACAATCGAATTTGCAGGATGCGCATTTCATTGATGAGGTGATCACAAAAGACGAACTGGACCTGGATAAAGCCCTCAAAAAGATAATGGCAGGTGTTTCTATTGTCAGAGATCATCATGAAGGAATGCCGGAGCACTGATCGGGCTATTTATAGCTCGGTGATCGACTGTTGCAGAATAGCGATCGTTTTATCCATTTCCTCCTGGTCCAGATGCCCGAAACCAACCCGTAAAGCAGTCACCTCTTTATTCTGATACAGCAACGTCCTCGGAATGAAGAGGTTGTTTTTCTCACACAGCTTTTTAAGCCGCATCAGGTTAACCGGTTGTTTAAACGACAGCCAGAAGGCGAGTCCACCAGTCGGTTGCTGAAATTGTACCCATTCGCTGAGGTGTTTTTCCAGCAATGCAGACATATAATCCCTGCGCTCCTTATATATTTTTAGTGAGCGCTTCATATGCCGTTGAATAGCGCCTTCCTCTATCATTTCTCCCAAAGCCTGTTCGATCATCACATCTCCCTGCCGGTCTATGATACCAAGGTATTTACGCATTTCTACCATCAGATTTTGCGGCGCTACGACAAATCCGGTACGGAACCCCGGTGCAAGGGACTTCCCAAACGAACTTACATAGATCACCATACCTGCGGTATCTACTGTCGCCAGCGGGAGCAGGGGCTGTTTATCGTAATGAAAGTCATAATCGTGGTCGTCTTCCACGATGACAAACCCGAATTTCTTTGACAGTTGTAACAGGGCCATCCGCCTCCGGGCGCTCAAACTGACTGTCGTAGGGTAGTGATGCTGGGGGGTGACGTATACCAGTCTGATGATATGTTTGTTACATAACTCTTCCAGCGCATCGGTATTCAGCCCTTCCTCATCCGTCGGTACCGTCAATACCCGGTTACTGGATTTCTGGAAGATCATATTGGCGGCAAAATAGCTGGGCGCGCCGACCACAACATAATCTCCCTGTTGTAAAATGATCTCGGAGATAATGAACAGGCTCATTTCGATACTCCGCGTGATCAGCAGGTTATTGATAGATATCTTGAACCCACGGGAAAGACGGAGATACTGGGATAACTGCTCTTTAAAATACCTGCTGCCGTCCTGGTTATAATAGCTCATTTTCTTCTGATTGCTTTTGCGCTTCATATTGGCGCTATACAAACGGGAAAGGTCATCGATCTGCGTGAGCCGGATATCAGGTACCCCATCATTAAACACATAGTCACAGGGGGCATAGTCAAACGGATTATCCAACAGCGGGGTTGTTGTGAAGGAAAAGCCCGTCATGGCCGGGTAACCACGGCTTTCTGTAGTACGGCCCTTTATTTTAGGCAAACGGGGCATGACCACCGCTCCGCGGTTCGGTTTTACGTCTATCCAACCCTGGGCATATAATTCCTCATATACCGAGGTGATCGTATTCCGGTGTACGTCCAGGAGGTCGCTTAAAGTCCTGGCCCCAGGCAGTTTGGTGCCGGGCAACAGGGTGCCGGACTGTATCGCCTGCGTCAGATGATTCGCTATTTGTATATAAATAGGAATATGAGAAGCACGTTCTATCTGGATAAAGCTTTTAAATGGAATCTCAACCGGACTATTCATAATATTAAAACTGGCACCTATGAACCTACCGGCAAGATATTACTTTTGGATGGAAACGGGATGATAGGGCCTCTATCCCCCAAAATAAATGTAAAATGAGTAAAACAACCGCATTACGCCACGACTGGACAAAAGAGGAGCTGTTGGCTATTTACAACAAGCCATTACTGACGCTGATATATGAAGCCGCATCCGTACACAGGGAGTGGCACAAAGCCGACGAAGTGCAGATATCGACGTTATTATCGGTGAAAACCGGTGGTTGTCCCGAGGATTGTTCGTATTGTGGTCAGGCTGCCCGTTATCAGACCGGCATCAAGGTGCAGGCCTTATTGCCGACGGAAACTGTGCTTGCACATGCACGTAAAGCCAAGGAAAACGGCGCGTCCCGCTTCTGTATGGCAGCTGCCTGGAGAGAAGTGCGTGATAACAGCGACTTTGACCGTATAATTGATATGGTGAAAGGTGTCAATGACATGGACCTGGAAGTGTGCTGTACCCTGGGTATGTTGACAGAAAGCCAGGCAGAACGCTTAAAAGACGCTGGTTTATATGCCTATAACCACAACCTGGATACTTCTGAAAACTATTATAACGAGATCATCTCCACCAGAAAGTTCGATAATCGTATCAAAACGATCGATAACGTCCGCAAAGCAGGTATTACCGTTTGCTCAGGTGGGATCATCGGTCTGGGTGAGTCCCATGAAGACCGTATCTCCATGATACTCACTTTGTCCAGTATGGAAAAACACCCGGAATCAGTGCCTATTAACGCACTGGCAAGGGTGAAGGGAACGCCGCTTGAAAATAATCCTAAAGTGGATATCTGGGACATGGTACGTATGATCGCGACAGCACGTATCGCAATGCCGGCGTCTATGGTACGTCTGAGTGCCGGTCGTATCGAAATGACCGAAGTAGAACAGGCCTGGTGTTTCATGGCAGGCGCCAACTCTATCTTCACAGGTGAGAGAGAAACGCTGTTGGTGACGCCTAATCCTGGCGTATCCGACGATTTACAGATGTTACAGCATTTAGGCTTAAAGCCGCTGGTAAAAGAACCAGCAACGGCTGAAGCAGCAAAAGTATAAGATTGAGAAACCCACCCCACTAAAAGACACAACACAATTAATTAAATAGGCAGGGGCCATGAAAAGATGTTAAGGGGATACTACTTTCAGGTGGTGTCCCTTTAATCAACCCACAACGAATTCCTCCATGAAATAATGCGATTTCTCCATTCCCTGGTACCGCATATCGTGTGACCTTTGCTATATCATATTTTCTTTCCAAAGGTAAGTGCTGAAGAGGCGCCCCGGCGGGTAACTTAATATTTCGCATATGGCAGACGTATTTCATCAGGGAGAAAGAGAAATCCAGACCATGGTCGGGGAAGCAGCAATGGCCGATCATAACAAGGTGATGATCGCTGGCTCGATCGCAAGAGGTTTGGTCAATTTTGTCGAAAAACAGCCTATGGTTATCATGGGTACCAGGAACCAGGAGCAGGAACTGTGGGCATCGATACTGATCGGTAACCCCGGGTTGGTTAAGGTGCCGGACCCGGAGACAATTATCTTTGACACCCGGAAACTTATCAGTGATCCTGCGGATATCTTTTATTCCAATATTGCGCATGACCCTGAAACCGGCGGCCTGTTTATCGAACTGGATTCCCGCAAGCGCATGCGGGTGAACGGTACCTCCAGGGTGGAGGACTCAAAAATTGTATTTGATGTACATCAGGCCTATCCCAACTGTCCGAAATATATACAACGCAGGATAATGGAGCTGCCGGAATATTTTGAGAAAACACGATCCAGGTCAACCGAAGGGCTTGCCTTAACACCCGCTATGATCAACTGGGTGAAGAACGCAGATACCTTTTTTGTAGCAAGCGCAGGCATGGATGGACACCTTGATGTGTCTCATAAAGGAGGAAATCCGGGTTTCATAGAGATAACTGAAGACGGCACATTGAAGATACCGGACTATCCGGGCAACAGTATATTCAACACTTTTGGCAATGTCCTGCACAATCCCAGGACAGGGCTGCTGTTTATTGATTTTGAGAACCGTCAGACCTTACAGCTGACAGGTACCGCCAGTCTGCTTTTTGATCAGACATCAGAAAGGGACCTTGCAAGGACATGGGGTACAGGCCGTTATTGGTGCTTTCATCCCGCACGCTGGATACATACGCTGGAACATCATCGCGTAGGATGGAACTTTCTGGAATATTCCCGGTTCAATCCACGACCATAATACTTCCGGAGGTTTTTAATTAATTTAGCCATACTTCAGCATGAACTGGCTTTTGACTGCAGGAAAAGCCGGAATGGGACAGTGAAGGCAGATTTTAAAAAGTATCAGTAAATCATAGTGACCAATGTCAAATCAGACTGTTTATACGCTTCTCAATCAACAGAACGGGAACCTTTCATTTAAGGTATTCGAGTTCGATAATAACAGTTATTTTGACCACATTCAACGCAATAATTACTTTACCATCATCATTGTGACGGCAGGAGAGGGCGTTGCAAAAGTAGATTTCTGCGAATATCCGTTCCAGGAAAACAGCCTGTTCGCCTTTTATCCCTATCAGCCCTTTCTGTTGCAGTCTAAAGGCGATCTGGTGGGTTATTGTATCCAGTTTCACCACGATTTTTTCTGCATATACAGACATCATAAAGAGATTGCCACCAATGGTATTCTGTTCAATAATATCTACCAGCAACCGTTTATCTCGCTGGATGAAAGTTCGAAGGCAAGTCTGCTCAACTTCATCAAAGAGATCATCGGTGAACTGAAAATAGATGCACTGAGAAGGGATGAGGTCATCGTTTCTTATCTGAAGATATTTCTGGTGATCGCCACCCGTATAAAACTGGAGCAGCAATCCGTGCAGGAAAATGAGGCGGCCAGCGCCAAACAGCTGCTGATCGTTCAAAATTTAAGAAATGCCATCGAAGACAATTTCAGGGAGAAACATGCGCCAAGTGATTATGCTGATCTGTTACACCTTACGCCACCTGTATTGTCAAGAATTGCCAAGACCCATTTCAAGAAACCGCTTTCAGAACTGATCTCCGAGCGTATCATTATAGAAGCTAAAAGAGAACTCTACCTGACGCCAAAAACGATCAAAGAAATAGCATATGAGCTGGGCTATGAGGATGAATATTATTTTAGCAGGTTCTTCAAGAGCAAAACGGATATTTCCCCACAGTCTTACAGGGAAACAGTTGGTTTTAACCGACTGGCGGGTTGAGCCTTAGCATCCGTTAAAATCCGCAGATACCATTTTTGCATCACTTTAAATGATAGCTTTGCAGAAACAGGAAGGGATTCTACATGGAAGAAACAATAGGATTACTGGACAAGATCAGGCATCACGATAAATTGTCGATCGCGCTGAATGAGAATTGTGCGATACCATTGCCTGATGACGTAATGCAGATTTTACTCAAGCCGCATCGTCTTTCTTTTTATTACTTTCAATACATTGAAAGCGGGTCTGCTACCTTTATTGCCGACCTGCAGAAATTTGAGGTGGGCGATGGTGAACTGGCCTTCGGCCTGCCCAACCAGATTTTTACCAAACTGCCATATGATAAACACCAGCGGCAGTACGCGCTTTCCTTTGATGAAGATACGCTGAAACTGTTGCCGGGTACCTATCAGTTCCTGGTCAATCCTTTTAATGTCAATTCCATTTCTTTTGACCCGGCCACACAGCAAAGGGTGAAAAACCTCCTGTCAGGTCTGTTTCAGCTGTTGCACGCTCCTGGCAGACAGCGGAAAGTAGAGGTCATACTGGCACATTTACATACGGTGCTGACCGAATTCAATACCGCTTATTTCGAGCAATACAAAGCCCCGGAAGTAGTAGCAGGGTCTAAGCTGTCAAAGTATATCGCTTTTAAACTGGCAGTCGAAGAAAACCTGACGGAGCAACATGATGTACAAAGTATTGCAGAGCAATTGGCGCTGACTTCCAATACGCTTTATGGCATCGTGAAAGAATTCGGCGGCGTTTCTCCGAAAGAATGGATCACCAACCGCCTGATGCTGGAAGCACAACGGAAATTACAATACTCCACCTTGTCAGTGAAAGAACTGGCCTACGAACTGGGTTTCAATGACCCGGGTTACTTCTCCCGTCTTTTCAAAAAGAGTACAGGTAAGAGCGTCAGCCGCTATCTGGCTGACTTGCAGGATTTGTCCCACGATTAAAATGATTTGTCCCTATCGTCCTTTTCGCTGCTGACTACCTTCGTTGCATCAACAAATGAAAGTAAAATGAAGTCAGCATTAGTCACAGGCGCCAACAAAGGCATTGGCCTTGAAGTGGCCAGGATACTCGCACAGAAAGGTTTTTTCGTTTATGTAGGTAGCCGCACACTGGAAAATGGATTGTCCGCAGTAGAAAAACTACGCGCTACAGGTTTAACTAATATAACAGCAGTACAACTGGATGTTACCAGCCAGGCATCTGTTGATGCTGCACGGAAAGAGATCGGTGAGAAAACCGATGTGCTGGATGTGCTGGTCAATAATGCAGGTATTGCCGGTGAATTTGAGCAATCTGCGCTCACATCAGCAGCAGATCAATACCAGGCAGTGTATGACACCAATTTGTTTGGCGTTGTGCGAACAACGCAGGCATTTATTGACCTGCTTAAAAAATCTCCCGCACCAAGGATCGTAAATGTAAGTACCGCTATGGCATCCCTCTCTATGGCTGCAGATATACATAACAGCAACTACCCAAAACGTTATGTCGTTTACCAGTCTTCCAAGGCGGCACTCAATATGTACACCGTACAGTTGGCGTATGAACTGCGTGACACAGCATTTAAGGTGAACGCGGTTTGTCCGGGATGGACGAAAACTGATTTTACCATGCAACAAGGTACCAGCACGCCGGAAGAAGCAGGAGAACGTATTGCTAAATACGCGTTGATCGGCGCAGATGGCCCAACCGCGAAATACATCAGTGAAGAATATTTCCCGGAACCAGCAAATTGTCCCTGGTAAGCCTTACTGGTACGATTTACGCTTTCAGTCAAAAGGCTTCAGATGCGAACACCTGAAGCCTTTTGACTGAAAATAATATCTCTGTAAATTATTTCAACTGTACATCCAGGTAAACAGAGTGACGTCCATAGGTCTCATAAAACGGCTTAAACACTACGTCATCAATCATGAATTGTAACTGCTGCGGATCACCTTTAATAGACTTACTGATATCATTCGCATGCAGGGTTATTTTACGCCATTCCTTTCTTGCTTCCGGCTCCTGTGCTGCCAGCAGGATGGGGCCGTAAAACAGGCTCGCAATGTTCTGTTGGTCCATGACAGGATCGAGATGGAACTGGAAAGGCATTTTTAGCGCTAATATGTCGCCATCTTTCCAATGACGGCTAATTGTCAGGTAAGTGCCCGGTTTAGCAGCAAGTGCTTGTTCCTTACCATTGATCTTTACAAAAAATCCTTTTGTCGCCCAACCAGGTACACGCACATTGATATCGAATTGTCCATCGCCTTTGATGGTAAGACGGGTATCATCTTCTTTAGGGAAGTCCGTTGTCTGTTCTATTGTCACGTTCCGCGTCGTCCATTGTAAAGTGGAAGGAATATAGAGATTTACATAGAGTGCCTGATCGTCCTTACTTTTAAAGTAGATGGTGTTCTGTAGTTTGGTATTGCTCTCGATAGCGGTGCCATTACAACAGGTAAAACCAGTCATGTCCGCATTGCCAAACTGTTTGATAGCGCCCGGCCGGAGCGGTACATGGTAGGTATTAGCAGGATTGTCCCTGGCAACGGAAGCAAGAATATGGTTGTACAAAGCACGCTCGTAATAGTCCATGAGTTCAGCCCGTTGCTCAAAGAGGAACAGGTCACTGGTCAGCTTCAGCATATTGTAAGTCGCACAGGTCTCGTTTTGTCCGCCGGAAGAGAAACCGTTTTCATACAAGGTAGCAGGCTGACTGACAAAACATTCCGCGTTAGCGGGATTGCGTGCCCCTGCAACCCCTCCGATGCTGTACATATAATCATTGACAGCTTTGTACCAGAAGTTATCCGCTATTTTATAGTATTCCGGATTATGCGAAGCCCGGTACATTTCAATACTTCCTACGATCTGCGGGATGTGCTGGTTCGCATGTAATCCACGGAAAATATCTACATTTTTGGCGAGGCCGTGCGAATGTGCCGTATCGCCGAAGAACACCCTGATATTATCAAATAACTGCGCTGTTTGCAGATATTGTTGTTGACCGGTAATCAGGTAAAGACGAGCCATCGCCTCATTCATGCCACCAAACTCACCTGCGATGTAGGTGTTCCACATCTTGATCAGCGTATCCTGTGGCACATTACGCAGACGCGCATATACCCAGTCACCCATACCACTGGCGATTGCCAGGGCTTTTTTATTACCGCTCACTTCGTATACATCCATCAGACCGGCCAGTATCTTATGCAGCGTATAATAGGGCGCCCATATCTGGTTCTTCTGTCCGCCGTACTTAGCGCCCTTTTCCAGCATGATGAACTGATCTGGCGGATAGGCGCTGATAAATCCTTTGCCCCAGTTCCAGTAGTCATTGCGGATACCTTCATTACTCAGATCGGAATCATATCCTGATTTGCCCGGCCCATATGGTACAGCAGCAGGATCGGATACGGACGCGCCGCCCGGTGTTTTAGGGTTGCCGGACAATTGGGACAGGTCATAGAGCGTGTTGACCATATAGTCCATTTTCTGCGCAAAATTCGCCTGCAGGGCCTTATCGTACCCGGTACTGGCATAGGCTTGCGCAATAGCCGTCAGATAATGGCCTGTAGCATGTCCTCTTAACTTGGTATCCTGACTGTCCCATACATCCAGTGGTTTGGCGCCTTCAGGCTGCTGCTGACCAAAAGCATGACGGAACATATAGAGAAAGGAATTAGGATCAGTAGTCGCTAATGTCCTGATAAACTTATCACGGTTTTCGACAAACTGGGTCTCATGACCATGTGCATCGTTTTTCAGGGAAACCTCTCCCAGTTTAAATGGCTCCAGCCTTAAAGTGGCAGCGTCGGATCGCATCACCTTTTTTACAGTAACGACTGCCTTTGGCTGAAAGTTCGTTCCCGGTACACGTCCTGTAAGGGTATACTGACCGGGCTGCAGTACGGCGCTGTTGTCTACAGGTGAAGGCCAGATCACACGTACCTGCGGGCCTTTCCTGTTATGCTGATAAGTGCCTTGTACATAAGCAGGCAGGCGGGGTAAATCCCCTACGCTTGTTGTTACTTTGACATCCGCTACACGCACTAAATAAGCATTGTATAACTGTGCTTCGGTTGACGGGAAATGAGGAAGATCGTCCTCCTGTTTCCCTGTTGTATTGACAACGCCCTCATTAATGCCCCGGCGTGAATTATTATAAATACCTGCAACCTGTCTGTTACTCAACGCAACACGATAAATGCGGAAATCATGTATCATCGCGTTCAGGTTCGGATCACCGGGTAACAGCGACTTCCCGATATAAAGCTGCTTTTTCTCAGCTGTCTGCTGACTGAATAAGGCCATTACGCCGGAGGGGATATCCTTTGCTTCACCCACCCGCTTACTGTCCACATAGGTGATCATCGCTTTCGAAGGGATATCTATCACAATGACTAAATGCACCCATTTATTCGTTGCTATTGCAGGAGACATTACGCTGGTCTGACTGCTTTTATCCGCCGCTATCACTGCCTGATAACCTTGCTGCGTATCTGTTCCTGTGGGTGCTGCAAAAAAATGCTGACCGGCATCCTTTCCGAAGTCAAAGAAACGTTGGCCCGTCTGGCCGGAACGCAGGTATATCCATCCCGATATGCTGAGTGATGCTATATCTGATAATGTTTCTCCGGGAAGTGTCAGGAAAGCATTGTTATTACCGGAAAGTGATAGGACCTTTCCAAAGCGGTCATCGTTGACAAATACTATTTCATTTCCGGGAGATTTGGCGTGCAGATTATTGCGCGACCAGTCCCTGAGATCTCCGTTAAAAACATAACGTGCTATCATCCCTGTTTCCCCGATGCCATCCAGTATCTGGTCGCCATTTTGTGCCTGAGCGGTATGAATACCGTAGACCCAGACGGCCATAAAAAAGATGACAGGTACGAATCTTTTGTACAATTTCATATAATCCTAAATTTCAATCAGTAACAGTGTGTATATCTATTGGTAATATCATGCCGCCTGCGTTTGCTTCGTTGGATAAGACTAGCAAGTACCATTATACCGGGATTATACCGGCATTATGCCGCTACCTGTCCGTTGGTGAGCGGACGGGTAACGGTCTAATGCCGGTGTAATATGGATATACAACGGACATCTGGCTTATACCCGGATGATATTAACCGACTATTCATCATTTTATAATTCGCTATGAAGCTATAAAGAATAGCCGCGTTCCTGTATGTATATTTTAGCTGATAATTAAACGATTTTAACAAGTATCCGATAAATACTGCCTATGCTGTTACGGACTTCCTGTTTCCACGTACCGGCATATAAAAAACGCTTCAGGTACTGAGTCCTGAAGCGTTTTTATGGTTTAACTGCTGTTTTAAGAATCTGTTATTATGGGAACTGGTATTTGACGATCATCATCAGCTCTTCCATGTCATTCATCAATGCCGGTGTTGCCGCGAGCGTAAATGCGGTATCCAGTTCAATGGCCATTGTTTCATTCAGGAACAGCGACCATTCCGGCTTCGGATTCAGCGTCAGTGCAGCGCCATCTATTGTGACACTTACGAGGGCAGGGGTGTTTTTAAACCTGGCCAACAGGATCACCTTATCGATTTCGGCGGCGAATGCCTGCATGAAATAAGGGAGTCTTGTCTTCGCGATCTGCATACTGACCGTACCGTTCTTTTTCAACAGGTTCCATTCATCCGGCATGTCATACCGGAGGTTAAGGGCCAGGTGAAGACCTGTTTCACTCAGCTGTTGACCGATCTCTGCCAGCTTGTCTTTTAAAGTATTTGAAGCCAGCGTTTTCAATGTACTGCCGCCTTCACGGGCAGTGTATTTGAGATGGACGATCACGTCAGCGATGGTGTTGTAATCGAAGAGCCGTACGCCTGTCGGTAGTTCCAGTCGCCACGTGCTGATAGCGCCGGTATATTCGAATGGCAGATAGCGTTCATCACGGAAGTTCAGTTCAAAGAGCCCGCTATCATTCTGCGCGTTACTGGTAGCGATAGACTGGATCGTACCGATATTGTACACGAAACGGTCATCATTGCCTGGCACTTCTTCATACGCGGTCTTATCATCCGTAAAACCAACTGCCTTCGTGGTATTCTTGCGGTATCTGTTATTGATCAATGATAGTTTCGCACTTACTGACGTGTATGGGCCTGCAATACATGGGAGTGTGATACTGACCGTTTTGATACGACGGAAGTAGTGGCCGGGATGGTCCATATCAAAGAGGGCTTCCGGTACCTGGAAGTCACAAACGCCGGTAGCACGTAGTCTGACAAGGGCCAGCGGATCAAGCATAGAGAGCGAGATATGTTTAGTGACCTCGTATTCCCGTTTGTTGGTATCCAGGTAACTGGCCTCCATCCGTTTCAGATCATAGAACAGCTGGTCGGCTGTCTGCAGACCTTTCTTCAGATTGTCCCAATAACCAAATTGCAGGAAGGTATCGGTACTGCCCAGTTCATGCTGATAGCAGCGTTCTGTCTTTTTGGATACATCATATGCCAGTTTGTAGGCTTTGAAGTAAACAGCGCTGATCTTGCCGATCATCCATTGGTAAAGGTCTTTATTGGTGAACTTATCCTGCATGAATGCATCGGTCTTCTCGTTATTGTCGATCTGTTGTTCCTGTGTTTTGATATCCGCTTCTGTGATCTCTACCCTGAGCTCTGCGGCGGTGATTTGCTGTTCGATCTGTTTTATTTCCAGTTTGGCCAGTCGTTCCTGTAGTTTCCAGTCGCTGAAACGTCTGTCAAATCCACCCAGGATAGACGCCCTGTTGGCCTCATAACAGGCCACACCGCTCAGGATGTTCAATACGCCTGTTGCGGCGTTAGCTGCCGCAGCCAGGAAGGTACCGCCAAAGGTCACGTCAACTGCCGGAGAACCGCCAAATCCATGTCCCCCAAGACTAAAGTCAGGTATTAGACCTAATACAGCGCCTGTGGCCTGTACGATCTGCGCTGCCATCTGGAAGTCGTGGGCTTCGGAGAGCTTATCAAGGTTCAGCTGTTCGCTGCCGGAAATACGTTCGATCGCTGTGAAGTAAGCATCTCTTTCTGCTGTAATGGCTTTGGTGCGGTTGAGCACCTCTATCTGTTGTTTGGCCTCTTTCAGTTGTACCTTTTTCATGTCCAGCATACTCTTGAGCAGCTTCATCTCCAGTTCATTGCGCAGCAATGCCAATGCTTCGGCATCTTTTTTCTCCAGCGCCTGTAGGAGAGCGTTGCCTAGTCCGCGAACCTCCTGTATCAGTTCCGTCGCTTTCTGCGACATGATGTTAAAGCGATAGTTTGGCAATGGCGCGTTCAATCCCGCGATGATACTCGAGAGATCAAGACCGGCAGCAGCTGCACGTACCAGCATACCAGGATCAATAGGAGGGGCAAAGAGCGCCAGTACTCTTTCGATGCCATCTATATTCTGGGAGTTGCGTATCTTGAAAAGCCGGTCTTCAATAACATCCCACCAGGCCAGCATCTGATCATTCGGAGGAACACAGAAATAGAGACTGGACATGGTGATCGGCGGTGGCGGTAGTTCATCGCCGCCATGTGGGAGTACAGAAAGGTCTGGTAGCAGGTTCTCAAATTCCAGTAACGCATTGCCAAAGGCATCCAGTTTTGGTTCCAGCTGATTGTAGGTTTCGTAAGGCACCTTCACAGCGGGTGGAATGATACGCGGTTTAGGGCCCAGCAGTTTATCCGCCAGGATGTACATTTGCGTTGCCTGGGTAATGGATTCCATCGTATCCTGCCGGAAGAGATTATCGCCCCATTGCACCAGGTTATCGATGTATTTCATCAGCGTCGCTTTCTGATAGGCTACCGGTCTGAAACGGGCTACGACATGCGGCATAAAGGGCTTGGTACGCCACTGGTCAATGGCAAACTCCAGCTCCTTGATCTCAGGTGTGCCGGGCGTAGCTATTTTGGTCACCAGATTGTCGATGCGTTGCGCCAGGTATTCTGGTGATAAGCGTTGATAGAACGGTTTGGTTACCCAGTATTTCTGCGGAGGGTTCCCTTCAAGCGCACCTGTCGGATTGAAGATATAATGGAACCATACCAGGGCCTCTTCAAAACGCTGGTCCCTGCTCAGCCTTGTGGCCAGCATCATCGGTGTATGATAGAAAAGTTCCCAGTTATAACTGCTGTAGCTACCATCGCTGTTGAAGTCTACGTCTTCTATCGGCAGCGGACCAGGCACCAGTGTAGTCGGTTGATAATAGTCTGCAAATTTGAAATTAGTGACAGTCAGTTGTGTCTCTCGCTTCATCAGGGCAGGAATACCGTCTTTGTAAAGCGTCTTCCGCATCATACACAACAGCGGATGATAAAAATTACGGAACTGTTCACCGTACTTCAGCTGTGTATAAACTTTCCATTCCGCAACGATGGCCTGGAAGTCAGGATCGGCTACGAGTTTGGCTACCAGATCAGCTGCCGGCATACCGGGATTGTCCTTGATGAGCTGTACATATTTATTGTACAGCGCTATCACTGCCTCCAGTAGCTTCAATACATCGGTGTACGTCCTTCTGATGGTAACCGGTGCTCCCGTCTGCGGGTCTTTATCCACGCCATAAAAGCCCGGAACGATCACGTAGTTGTGTTTACTGTCTTCAAAGAAATAAGGCAGTAAGGTACCCAGCGGTACTTTGATACCCCTGCCGCCGGCGTCTGAGATATTGGCCAGCAGCTTTTTCATGATGATCTCGTAAAGCAGGGCAAGCATGTCTACCCAGGTGAACTGGTGGGGGTAACTGAGCCGGAACCTGCTGCCGGGCGTTTGTGTCAGCAGATCAAAGAAATTAAAAAAGAGGAACGCGTTCCGTACGGAGAACGCATTGCTGGCATCCAGGTTTTGCTCCACATACCTGTCCGAACCCAGGAGCGTATCTTTGAAATCAGGGAAGAAGTCAGGAAAATAGGCGGGCTTGGTACCGGCAAGTTCAGGATATCCTTTACAGCCCGTCAGGTTAAATATGCCGTCTATTGTATGGGTTTCCTGAATGTATTCCACGGAGGTATGAAAGACCATGATCTGCTGAGAGAACTCAAAATACAGCAGGTTATACATGTCCTGGTCAAACTTGTCGGTAGTATAGTCGTCAGGTGTCATGATACCGCTCCTGGACACTCTTTTCGGCTGCCATTGTTTATTGGCGAACTGGCTGATGGCCAGCTGTATCTTCAGTTTCCGTTCTACTTTTTTCATTTCCGTTGGCGCACTCGGACTGGCAGATACACCAGGGATCGTTACCATATGTGTTGGATTGGGCACTTCTGTGAAGATCGGCCACGCCAGACAAAGCCGGTTATTGTGTACAAAAGCGAGCAGCTGATTGCTGGTGATATCGAGGTCTACTTTTTCCCACGGACTCCAGTATCGTTCCTGTTCAAACCTGCGGTAATAGTAGGTAGCAGGATCGCCTGTCTTAGTACGGGCGAATACATGAAGCGTATAGATATCTGCCTGATAATATTCTGCCACTACTTCCAGGAACGCGATCTCATCCAGTTTTTCGAGATAACGGATCAACGCATCTTCTGTCGTGAACTCATTGACCTCATCCTGTAACAGTTGTTCTTCCATTTCCGAAAAGAGGAAAGACTTATCGTCCAGTAGTTCTGGTTCTATCCAGTTTTCGGGATAGAGGAACACTTTTCTGTTGGCTTCCCATACCCGATAGTTCTTCATCCATTTCCATTGGTCCCAGCCGGAATCGCTGTTCCTGTCTGCTGCAGCTGTAGGCTCCAGCCCCATCAGACAACGTTGTACGAACAGCTGGATCGTGCCATGCGCCTGTACGATACGGGAAGACGGCATGATCGCCTCCATCTGTGTGTCAACGAGGTAGTAGTCAAACAGGTCAGTCGGCGTATATACGTCCGGTGTGGTAGCCAACAGATAAGCGACCAGCGCATTTCTTTTCCGTGGACGCACCGTATTCATGATCTCTTTCAGGGTATCTAACCAGAGGTCTTCTTCATACCGTGCTTTGAGCGTCATGCGTAACTGACTGGTATCGGTGCTGCTGAGTACCGGTTTGATAAATTCTTTGGCGATGGTAGCACTTGTGCCCAGGATACGCAAATCCTGCATAGCAGTAGCCAGTTTTGTCCAGGTCTCTACTTTGCGGTATTGTGTCAGGTTTGGCGTAGAGAAGCCAAAATAGAGATCGGCATCATCCAGTATAGCACGGTCATAACCATTCAGCAGGGCAAAGGCATCCAGCCATTGTTGGCGTGTGGTAGCGCCGTCCAGGAGAAGGGAGATGAGGGAAAAGAAGGTCAGCGGCTGTTCCGCGTCTCCCGGATTAGGTACCGGTGTGAGGGTATTCAATAAAGAGATGAGTTGCACGAAACTTTCCCATGTAGTGTAAGGGATCGGTGTCTGCGCAGCTGCATAAGGTATCCGGTCCGCTTCCAGCCAGCCCAGTGCAGCACTGTTGTTCAACAGCCATGCAACGGTATCGGGGTCCTGTTTCAACGCTTTTACAAAAGGGAAGAGTTTATGCAGTAACCGGAGGGCATTGTATTGTTGCGTAAATGCGGCAGGTGTAATGGCCGGTGGTACCGGTGGCTCATTTACTTTGTCGATCAGCGTATCTGACAACAGGATATCCCGCAGAAAGGCAGTACCAGGCGCAGGTTGTTTAAGTTTAGCGGCACTGAGCAGCGCTGTAACAAGCTCGTTTTCCGCCTTAAAGGTACTTGCCAGGGAAGTGACTAGCAGGTCTGTCTTTTCTGCCACAAAGAAGTAGGCTGACAATGCAGCGAAAAGCGCCTCCAGGAACGCCTTACGTGCGGCTTCCAGGTTGGCCGGAGGAGCCGCAACAATAGCAGCCTGTAAAGTCTGGATATTGGTAATGACAGCTGGTGTAAAGAAGGCCTGGAACTGCTCGTTGAGATAAGTAGCGGCAACCGGGTCAGGTGGAGACACCCAGGTGTCGTTTGCCATCCTGAGGACGTTATTGGTGATCTCTTCTGTGAACCCGGGCAGTTTCGCCAGTATGTTCTTTAGTGGCTCCTGCAATTCATCGGCTGTCAGTAATACATCATAAGGTGATTTGCTCGTATTGAATGCCTGCTGATAGCCGTTCTGTAAGGTGGTGAGGAAGGCGGTTATCTTCTCATCCGCTATTTCCAGCTCTGCAAGGTTATCTGCTTCATGCCGCAGCATGAATTTAACATCTGCAGGTTTTAACGGTGCCGCCTTACCAATGTTCACATGATTGATAAAATCAAGGGTGACAGCGGGTGTACTGAATACATCCAGTCCGGTGAGCGTAACATACAGGAGGTAGTCGCTTACCGGGAGTTTCAGCTTTCTGCAAAGTCTGGCTACGGCAAAGAGATGACTGATATTTTCAAAAGTAAGATCGGTATTGGCCATTGCACCGGTGATACGGCCGAGGTCCAGTGCAGAGAGTTGCAGACAGGCAGCCAGACTCACCGCATGATTAGCCAGCGTCGTACTGCCATTTACCAATGCCGGCAACAGTGTTTCATCCAGGAAACCGGTAGTGGCCTTATTGAGGAATACCTGCTGGTAGAGTGGTTTGATACTGGCATTGGGAATAATGGTATGCGGCATTTCACCATAAAAACCGATGAGTTCTTCTCTTTTGATGGCCGTACTTTGGTTGATGCTTTGCAGTTTGGATAATGTAACCAGACAAGCATCATCGAGTTTTTTATTGCCCAGCTTTGTCTGCATGATCACCTCATTCAATACTTCCTGTTTCCATCCTGTTAATTTTGTCAGTCGCAGAAAACGATGTATACGGTCAAGTGCTGCATCATCCAGACCAGCGATCTCTTTCTGTGTGGTATCACAACCGGTGTCCAGGTGTTGGATGAACAGTTTGTTATCCGGATTGATGAAGGTAAGTGAGAGCAGGTTATTCAAAGCCGTATAGGTCAGCCCTGTTTTCCGCAGCATATTGTCCACCACTTTCATATAGTTCACCGCGCTGGGTGTTCCCGTGTTCCAGTAGAGCTCCTGATTGGCAGCATCTGCATTTACAATGAGCTTACGTTCCTGTTCTGTAAGACCCAGGATTTCCGCGGCAATCGCTTCATCAGGTGGCGTAGCGCCTACCTGCAGGTCCTGCATAAGGGTGGCCCTGCTGATGCCAAAGCGGGAGAAATAAGCCTGCGCTTCTGTATGCGGCAGATTAAAAGGCAGGGTGAAAGCAAATTGTTGTGTGCTTAAAATAGTATAGGCATTCTCATTCACGTATTCCGGTGCAGCTGCCAGTTCTTCTGCGGATGCAAATGTCTGGTGCAGGCGTTTCACCTGCCACTGATTGGCTGCGATCGGAGAAAGCTTCAAAACAAACCCTTCATCCCGCAGATAGTACGCCGGATTGATCACAGGATCAAGCGGCTCATATACAAGGGCTTTATCTGTAACAGCGATCTTATTTGTATTCAGCAGTGTTTGCAGGGGAGCAGGGATTTTTCCATTAGCCAGTGCGCCGTTGTAGGTAAGACCTGCATCGGGGGCAATGGCTTCCTCCAGGAGTTCACAGACGAGGTCTATGTATGGTAACGGCGTATTGGCATTTTCACATCCCAGGTCGATCTCACCCAGGTCTGGTCTTCTTTCGAAGAGGACGTCTTTGGCAATACGTACAGGGGCATTTGGATCAACGTCCAGGTTCCTGACAGTACGTTTGTCAAGATACTGGAGCAGTTCTACGAGATAGGCCGCCGGACTGTACACCGACCGGCAATGTTCGCAGGCGCAGGCGTCGGATAACTGGAACAGGGTTTTAAGATTCGGGAAGTCTTTACTGATCGCCTTTAGTTTGGCGGAAAGTGTATTTACATTCAACGCAGCGATACCCATACTGCTGATGGTATCCTGTAGTTCCCCGGCAATGAGCATAGACGCTGCCTGTACATTACTGGCTTTGTTGTAAATAGCGGTCGCTTCTTTTTCAGAAATACCTGCGGCGGGGCCTACTTCGTTCACAAAACGTGATCTGCCGGTAGCGACAATACTTTGTGCGGAGTGTACTTTCTGGGAAAGCAGTGCCGTGGTCTTTGAATAGTTAGGCACCAGTTTGAATACACGTTGTACGGACTTCAGCTCATTTAATGCAGGTGCTGTCGTATCGACATCGCGTGTGCCTTTATCACGGAAGAAGGTATCTATATTGGAATGTTGCAGATCGAAGTCCTCATTTTCTGTCAACAGCTTCAATATGGCATCATGTTGTGGTACGGTCTTTTCTTTGGCCCTTTCCAGCTGTGCGGTGAAAGCCTGTGTAGGGTAGTCGGTTTCCATTTTCCGGGCAAGGGCGGAAGCATGTACTTTGATGAGCTCAGGGTCTACGTTCAGTTCACCGGAAGATTGCGTCAGCACATCCCGCCAGCCGGCACTGTTCAGTTTTGCGAGTTTACTGATATCCTGTGGCTTTTCGATCTTTTGTGTAGCCGCTACTGTATTGATGATCTTGTCGTTGAAGCCGAGTACATTGCCCAGTGCGACAGTTACCTGTGTACGTTTTTTATCATCCGCAGTAGCAAAGAAACTGGCAGATGAGATAGCGTCCAGGACTTTACTATAGTCCTCCCTGTTCGCATCAAAGAGTTGCTGCATTTCTCCCAGTTTATCTTTCATCAGGAAGTTTGTCAGCGTATCGGTGATCCGTTTCTTTTTCTCTTCCTGATCAAATTTGCGGGCTTCCTCGCGGTACTGACTAAGGATCGCCATGCTTTCGCGCAGTTGTGCCGCTACACGTTCAGGAATGATCTGTTCCTTAATAGCGCTTTTGATATCGGCATCGATCTGTTTTTCGTCTGCCAGTGCGGCATCATAGAGAATTGCTTTGGTGTCTGCATTGATATCTATCTGTACACGGGCATTAAATGCCTTTGCAAGGTCCAGTTTCAGCAGCGTATCCTTGCGTAGCAATCCGTAAAAAAAGGCGGCATCTATCTTTGATATTTCCAGCAACCGATGCGCCAGTACGATATATTGCAGCCTTTGTCCCGGGATGCCTGTTTCTCTTGTAAGGAAAGTAATATCGCGGGTTTGGGTATCTTCCTGTAGGGCAGTAAGCGGAACGTTCTCGATCAGTGGTGGTAATGTGCGCAGGATGGAGTCGAATTCGTTCTCCAGTGGTCTGACGGCAATACGCACCGTGATGTCCACCCTTTGTTCAGGAGGGGCATTGAAGATGATCTGGTCCATCGTCTGTTCAAACAGCAGTTGTTTACCATTGCTGTCGAATGCTTTGAGGGAGAGGTCTGCGTATTGTTTTTCCGCGCGTTTAAAGGCGTCGGGTTTATAGAAAATCTGGTATTTGCCTGCATTATCTGTCAGCATGTCTCCCAGCGGCTCTTCGGCCCGCAGATCGCGGTCGAAGGCTCTGACGAGTATATTGGGAAGGGGAGTACCCTGTACGTCGGTTACGGTGCCATATACTCTGTAAACCTGGTTAGGAGTATCTATCATTTTTTTCGGTTTAAGTATGAACGTATATGTTATGGATGTACGGTTGTATTTGGATTGGCGATACTGTTGCCGCCTGACCACTTATTGGCCTGTCTGTCGTACCAGTACCATCCGCTGTTATGCGGAGAACCAAAGGCATTGGGCAGCAAACTGAAGATGAGGCCGAAGAGTAAGGTAAGCGGACCATACAACAGGTTCTGATCTTCGTGTCCTTCTTCATGATCTGCTGTACGGAGATTTGACTGGGACAGGTAAATCTGTTGTGCTGATTCGTGTGCGTAGTAATCCTGTATACTGGTATTACCTGCTGCTTTGGCCGCTGCGCCTGATCCCTGGAAGAACACAAATGGCCCGAGGGTGACCGCTTCACTGAGTCCGCCGAGATTGAGAATACCACCATAGTTCCCGATGATGTCATTCTCGTTATTGGGGCCACCAATGGAAATACTGGCGTACTCCCATTGATCATTGGCTGCTGCCGAATCATTATGGATGGCCACGATCAGATTGCCTATGGTGAAGTTGAACAGGCTGAAGAGGAAGCCGGCTACTGTAGCAGGTAGTCCCCAGGTAAGGTGGCCGACCACCTCCAGGAAGTCTTCCAGGAAACCATCGTCTCCGGCAAACCAGTTCCAGAACTCAGTTGCTTTCTGTTTGGTCCATTCCCAGATGGCGCTGGCAGTTTCCTTTATCCAGTTCCAGGCAGTGGTAGCAGCACCCTTTATCCAATCCCATGCAGCGCTGGCGGCTCCTTTAATGCCTTCCCAGATAGTGCTGGCTGCCCCTTTGATCCAGTCCCAGGCAGAGGATAGCGCTCCTTTTATCCAGTTCCATACGGTAGTAGCGGCGCCCTTGATCCAGTCCCACAATTTGCCCAGCGCTTCGCCTATCCATCTACCCAGGCCTTTCAGCCCGTTCAGGATACTGTCTCCTATAGAACCGCCTGCGTCGCCTGATTTAGTGGCAGGGCCGTCACCTCCTTTAGAACTGCCATCACCACCTTTTGACCCGCCTCCGGAAGCATTGCCCGTTAGTGCGGTCAGGGCAGCCGCCTCCGTGGCGGCCTCTTTTTCCTTCTTTTCTTTGTTCTTCTTTTCGTTGGTCTCAATAGTAACCGCATCCGAACAACAGGTACCACTGGTATCTGCATACATGAGCGGATTATTTTTTGCATACCGGTATACATTGAGCCCGTCACCTATACCGATAGGATCAGCGCTGAGCCATCTGCCTAACCAGGGAAGATAATAGCGGGCGCTATGATACTGGAACCCGCTTTCCTCATCCCTTTCCATACCGGTATATCTATAGCGTTTATAAGCCGCTTTAATATCTTTATCAATGGCCTGGTAGGAGGTCGTACCGAAAGGATGATATTCCTCATAACTGATCACACGCGCGTCCTGATCTGTTTCGATACAGGCAGAACCCTGGTGATTATCGAACTGGTAGCGGACCAGTTGTTGCGGACCAGCATCATTGCCGGAGATGCGTGTCTCTATGAGCGCAATACGCCGCGCATCGTCCAGTATATGGAGCGTGTTCCGCTGCAAAACGGGCGTATTGGCGTTATCATATTCTTCGAATAATTCAACCGCGCCCAGATAAATACGTTGTGATTTCTTTAGGGGTGTGACGCCTTCCGCTGCCTGTCTTTCAGTGATCTTCCTGATCCGTTGACCGGCGCCGTCATATACATACCAGGTGGTTTCCGGTGTGCCGGCATTCACGGCTTGTGTGGACACGGCCTGCAGCTGGTCTTTAAAGTTCCATTGCATGAACGTGAGATGTGGCATACCGGTGATATAACCATGTGCCGGATGATGCGGATAATTGAAAGTCGTGACACCTGTGGTGGTAGAAAGCAAACGGTTACTGGCGGCATCTGTGGTGTATTCCCGCGTCCAGTCACCACCGGCCGCTGTATGTTTCATCTGCTTCAGGTTACCTGCTGCATCATACGCATATTCCTGCGTATAGTTCCGCCAGCCAAGGGCATTGCCCTGACTGTATTCCTGGAGGAAAGGAAGGTCATTGAAATTGTCCGACGGACCAAAACCTGCTGTTGCTGCATGTTCTCTGCCATCAGTGCCGGTCAGCCGGTAAATGGCATCATAACGGTAGCTGGAAATACCTTCTATTTTCTGGTTGTTGAAGAACACCACGGGGATGTTCTTATCCGTTATATGGGTGATGTTCCCACTTGGGTCGTACGTGTAATAATTATCCTGCAGCGGATCGCTGTTATTACGTTTTGTTTCCAGGCGGTTGAGCCGGAAAGTGAAGGGGTCATAGCTATACCGGGTATTGACATCATTGCCGTACACGATCCTTTTGCGTTGTCCTTTTTCGTTATAGTCTATGCTCTTCACGAAGAAGGTACCGTTCACCTGTATCTCTCTCAGCAGACTCATTTCATTATACCGGGGTTCCAGTATGCTGCCATCCGGGAAGGTGTGACGGGTGATGCGGGCAATCGCATCATAGGCGGCGGCTGTCGGATAAGTAGCTGCTTCGAGCCTTGTATCCGGATTGGGTGCGGACCAGTCCACCAGTTGCTTATAGTTCGTGGTCAGACGACGGTTATACAGTACAAGATTCCCTTTAGCGTCATAGTCCACTGATTCCAGTTTTCCGGCGGAGTCATAGGTGATATGCACCCTGCCCCGGAGGTTATGCTGTTTATTATCTGCAGCCGTTTCACCATAACTGGTCCTGCTGAACACATTGTTCAGCGGTGCAGGGCCATCTCCACCGGTAACACGTGAGTCCAGCGGACGTTGAAGTGCGTCATAGGTGAAGAGGAAGGTATGATTACGGCTGTCCCATGTCCTGATCGGTTTGTCTGTTACATTGCTGAGCGCCCAGCGTTCACCTGCGTCCATACTCTGCTGGTAACCTGCCTGTCCGAGCATGTTGTAGCGGTACCGCATCACCACATTATTCCGCGGATCGGTAATCGACAGGATATTGCCTTCAATATCCATAGTGGTGAAGGTGTTGTAAAACTCATCCGTACCATTGACCACATTATGCTCAACACCGAAGATGTCGCGGTTCAATGGGTCCAGGTGCATGGTAAAAGGCGTATTATTATGCGGGGCCGTTTGTTGTGCGGCTTCTTTTTCCCTTGCGGGGTCTTTGCCTGCGGCGATCAGTGCTGCATCTATTTCATTGTTGATACGTTTTGTGTACCAGTTCGACAGTATTACGTTGTCATTTACATCATACACGACCCGTTTCCAGGGAGTGAAGAAGGTACTTGTAAATGTTTCTTCCGGCATGACCGTACGCACTATCCTGCCCAGCGGATCATAGTAGACAATGGGGGAGATGCCTGTTTCCACCAGTTCCGGCTGTGATTCGTAAAATGGCGTGACAGAGAAATATGGCTCAAATTGTTTTACCGGTTTGCCTTTATTGTTTAGGACAATGCGGCCATTGCCCACCCATCTCAGTCGTTGTGGATTCTGTGCTGCCGTATCTACCTGTGTCACCGTATAAGTCCCGTCTCCATTCACGATCACCCTGGTGGCAATACCCGGTGCGGCCTGCATTTTTGCCATGACCGGCTGACCGGTACCACTGGTGTATTCGAATGCCATGAAGAGTTGCAGCGGATTGTCAGGTGATACGTCCGCATGATGTGTGGAGCGGGTGATCGTACAAACTGATACCGGCGCACCGTTGATGCGATACTTGTCGTAGTCGTATAGATAACGGATAGTAGCATGTTGCAGCAGACTGGCGGCGCCTGTCATGAGGGCGACGGAGTCTTCGGTGTTGAAGAAGGTGGTTATGGCAGATTGTTCCGCAGGTAACGTGAGTGCTGTTAGCCCTGATAGATCATCTGCTATATCCAGTTCTGCGATGCCGTCGTTGTTCAGGTCTTTGCCCAGGAAGGCCACGGCTTTCAATAAGCCAAGTTCATCATAAATGGACTGTGTAATATTATCGTTGCTGTCTCTGACAATGGCAGGTTGCAGTGTACGGAAGTCGAAAGCATCTACATGGGTGCTGTTCAGCAGCGCATCTTCCGTGGCATTGATCAGCAGAAAGTAGTCTTTGTAATAAGAGACTTTCGTTGCTGCTCCCGTAGGATCAGTATAAAGCAAAGGCGCATAGAAACGGGCTTTTGCATCCGCGATCGTTTCACCTGACAATACATTATGAATGATGCCTGAAGGTACCCACCAGCCCGGATTTCCTGTTCTCTGTACAAAATGTCCGCTGGTCATCAGCAAGCCTGCTTCTGCAGGAGTGATCTTTGGCGCAAAGACATATTGCAGCAGAGAAGGAGTAAAGGCCAGCTGATACTGCTGGTATTTAAGACCGACGGCTCCCTGCTGACCAAGCGCCAGTTCTGTTGTTAGGGTATCGTCCAGATAAGTAGTACACTGTTCTTCTATCAGTCTCCTGGAAGGAGGTACGCCTGCTGTTTGCTCATACAGTATTGCTGTGGTAGCAGCGCCAAGGATATTGTTGAACTCCGCTAACTGGTACAAGGCGCCCGTCTTCGGTATACCTGTCAGTTCATAACTACGGGAGGCAGCTGGTAAGCGCAACCGGTAGATAAGCGGTGTGGTAATATCATTGGTGAAGGAGAACTGGTTATAACAGATGAAAGTCCGGTTTTGCGCAGCGATGACCTGCGCGGGTAAGGTGACATCATTTTCCTGTCTGGGGTAGACGACCGCCGCTTTTTCAAGTACGAGGCCGAAGTCGTCCACTACCGTATTGAGCGTATGCGACATACGGGGATCGGACGTATTCCTTTCATACTGGATCGTGAGCGCTTCGCTTTCGGTGACGGTAAAGACCGCATTTTTGTTTTGGGCCCGTGGCTGCAACAGTTTGATGTGACAGTTGTGCGTGGCGGTGTAAAAAGGTGTAAGGCCTCTTTTTATTTCGTCATTTGTCGGATTCAGGAGCGGTGTATCCAGGGAGAACACTTCCTGCCGGAGCATCATGCCTTTACATATACGCAGTGCCTCGCGGTATTCTTCCGTGCTAAGCGTTGTGACCTGCGGAGCAATATTGCCGGCAATGGTAATAAGCGCATCCGGCAGTACGGGTTCTGTAGTGGCAACAGGAAAACCTTGCTGTTCAAGTACATTGTACCAATACTCCTGTTCATATTGTGACAGGATTTTTTCCCGGTTGATGAAGACGCCGGTATGATACCATGTCTTCGTCAGTACGGGCGACTGGAACAGTGTTTCTGCGCTTTCCAGCCGGGTGCCGGCATTGTTTTTCTGCCAGGTAGCATAGATATCGGAATCTATTTGCTCTACCAGGCCGAAGCCCCGGAATTCCCTTTCTGCATGATCATAGTAGCCATGGTGATAGCGGTATTCGGCGCTGAACTTTGCGTTGCTGATCTTGTCTTCCAGCAATGTTTTATGTACGACATGTACCGGGAAGGGGAGACGGGTGATCCAGGGCGTTCCTGCCTGTTTGTCTTTCAGGTAGAACCAGGTGGAGGTCTTGTAAGTGACAGTCGTTTCCTTACCCAGGTTATTTTTGTATTTCCTGAGCAGGTGCGGCTTTTTGCTGTCCATCAGATCGATGTACCGCATAGGGGCCTGGCTATCTCCGGGAAGATCGGATGACCATACGATACAGGCGGTGCCGGTACCCAGGAGGTCAACGACGGCGAGTTGTCCGGGTTTGCTGATGCGGAAGAAAGGATCGATCTCATGCGCTTCGCTCCAGGCGTTGCCGCTTAGATTGAGAAAGGCGCGGAACTGGTTCTTACCCAGGTAAATGAGATCGCTGACGCCGGTACCGCTGATATCCGCCAGTTGCAGATAGGCAGGATTAAAGTTATCAGGATGATCAAATACCGGGGCATTGCTCATAGTGACCTTCGCCCCGAAGTTGCCGTAGCCGGTATTAGGCCAGTAGCAGACTTCCCCGTTGCGTATCCTGACGATATCGGTAAGGCCGTCCCCGGTTATATCAGCCAGAAAAATGCTTTGCAGCGGATCGGAGAAAACAATTGCAGCACCCTGCTCTTCGTCGAATGGCTTTAGCGTTTTTCTGCGGGAGGCATATCCTTTTGTCCCTTTGGAGGGGAACCAGGAGAAAACATTGTCCTCGCTCATCACAATGTCAGGCAAGCCATCCCCATCCACATCGAAGAGCCGGATATTGGGGTCTTTCGGCCTTATATTGGCCCTTTCTTCAAATGGGCGGAACCTTGTCCATTCCAGGTCGTCAGACAGCGGGAAATAGCCCTGTAATCCCTCAGAATTGACAACGACCTGTTTGTTGCCATTCCCGTCGAGGTCCTGTATCGTGAGGGTGCCTGCCTGGATACCCAGAAAAGAGGGTTTAGGGATCACCGGACTGGCATGGGTAAACCGGACCTGGTGTGTTTCTTCCACATCGCCCAGGTTGCTTTTATAGTACCAGCCGTTCCCCTGTTCTGAGAGGATGCCCGATATTCCCTCGTTATAGAGGTCTACCCACTGATAGGCGCTGCTGATGCCTGCGGGCATATGCACGATGCTGTCGGGGGAGACGTTGCGGATATTTTTGTTCCACTGCAGTTCCTGGTATTCGAATTCCAGCGGGGGGAACGCTCTTTTTGAGTAGGTGTTGTTATTCCGGATATAGCCGGACTGTGTAACGGCAATGAGGTAGGTCAGTTCGTGTTGTCCGCTGTTGTTGATGGAAGCGCCTTTATGCGTCAGGTCAACCGAACGTACCAGGCAGGCGTCATTTCCCAGTTCTTCGAAGTAGTGGAAAAGCAATATCCTGCGGCAAAGCCGGTAGGTACGTATCTCAAAACCTGCGCGGTGGTCTGAGAAAGGGTCTTCCCGGCAGGGCCATGTATTATCAGGCGCCGGTTGCGGAATATTCAGATCATGGTCGCCGAAGTCGAATACCAGTTCAAAAAAGTAGCGTTCATCTTCCGGTGACTGTGGATCATATACATTCGCAGGATTGATGTAGTAAGGCGCCCGGTTAGCATATTTCACCCTTTTGAGATAACGGTTGGTGAAAGGTTGTATGGCAGGAGCGAGCCTGTTCTTTTCATGTGTGACCGAAGGAACGTTATCCCTGTTCTCTGCGGCATATTCGTATCTGATCCAGTTGCCCATACAGTCGAAGCTGAACTCTGCCAGCCATTTGAAGACCTTTTCCGGATGATGCGGGTCTGCCACTCTGTTGGCGCTGTTGCGGCCAAATAAGGTAGTGATATTATTACGCGTGGTGACTTTCCAGTAGACGCCTTTATCCGGATGTGCGATCTGTTCGATGCGCGAGAAACTGCCTTCTGTGCGCGGACGATAGGCCCTGATGGTGTAGTCGCCGGTAATGGTGATCTTCGGTTCCCATTTATCTGCGTTGAATTCCAGTACGGGCACCAGGTCTTCCATCCCGGAGAAGAGGAAGATATCCTCATCTGTGTAAGTGGGCAATTGTTTGTCCGTCCTGCGTTGTATAGCAGGCACCTCACAGCTCCATCCAAGACCAAAGACCGTATTCCCTCCACCGGAATTGTAGGACAATCCCATGGTGGGAACGAAACCATTCCTGGCAGGTGAGAGTGGAATGGGTATGCTGAATGAAGCAGTGCCATTGGCGCCGTTCACTTCAAATTTTTCGTCGATGGATTTAAGCGCCCCGCCTCCTTTAGGAAGATTTACCTGTGGAATTTGCAGTTGTATACTCTGTGACGCGCCGGAAGGCTGCGGTTTTTCCAAAGCAGTGTTTACAGGTTCATTATTGGTATCTTGAGACGATGGGACACGTGCATTCCTTTTATTTATGTCCTCGAACATAAAAGGCGTTGTGTTTTGGGGTAAGTAAATATGGCTATTACATGTTGGGGTGTAACTCGATCTTTTATGGCTAGTTACCTATCAATAATATTAAAAGTACGATGAGTAGTTTAATCTTCCAAATAAATCAGATGAAGGTATGATAGCGCTTAGTGATTGAGATACATAGGATTGCAGGCTGTAAATGATAGTGAGTGCAATCCATCACCGGATGTTGACCAGCTACAGGCGAAATGCGACCAGTTAGTAATTTACGCTTTGCCAGTAAGTTGATAATGCTTACATTAAGAAGCTAAGCTACAATGCAGGACCAGCTGCTTAGCATCGGACTATTACGACAGCTGTTTAATTCTTGTGGCAGTGCCTGAACAGACCGGTCGGAGTTGGCTGCTGTGAAGATTTCCTGTTAATGAATAAGGGTTTGTCGATGGCGTTAAAGCTGTTGTGACTATTGTCCGGTGATCGTCTTCCGGTGATTTTGCCCCCAACGGATCATTGCATCAATAACCTCTTTCAGTGTTTCGGCATATGGTGTTGAAGAGTATTCAACCGTAACTGGTTTTGTATTGCAGACGGTGCGGCTTATTAATTGATTCATCTCAAGCTCCTGTAGTTCCTTTGTCAATATCCTTGGAGAAATTCCCGACTCCCGTGATAATTCCCCAAAGCGCTTCTTTCCCTGATTGACCAATATTGAAAGGATAAACAACTTCCATTTTCCATTCACTACATACAGCGTATCCTGAATTGCGGAATGTACATTTTCGCATGCGACATCCTGATTGTCTTTCATATACTATCCTTTTTGTAACTACTTACATCTCTGTAACTGATTACAAATCTACTGCTTTAAAGGATAACCTTTGTGCATCATTTAAAACAATGGAAAATGGGAACATTTGAAGGTAAAGCAGTCGTTATTACAGGCGGGAATAGCGGCATAGGATATGCAACTGCAAAGGCGTTTAAAGAGCAGGGCGCATCCGTCATTATAACAGGAAAAAGAGACGGGCCACTGAAAAAGGCCGCCGCAGAACTGGGTGTAACAGGCAAGTTGACGGATCAGGCTAGTTTGCAGGATATTGATCAGCTTGTGGCTGAGTTACAGCATACTTTACATAAAGTAGATGTGCTGTTTATCAACGCAGGTGTTGCGTTCTTTGCTCCGATCGAACATACGTCAGAGGAACAGTTTGATACGATGGTCAACGTCAATTTTAAAGGGAGCTTTTTTACATTGAAAAAATTCATTCCTATACTGAATGACGGTGCAGCTGTCATCTTTTTGACTTCAGGAAATACAGCGCTTGCCATGGAAAACAGCGCTGTTTATTCGGCCAGCAAATCAGCGGTCGGTCATTTAGCAAAAATAGCAGCGAAGGAACTGGCCCCCAGAAAAATAAGGGTCAATACTGTCAATCCTGGTCCGACAGCAACGGAGATGCAGCACAAATTCGGATTTGATGATGCAACACTCGAAGCCATGAAGGAACATATACTCACGCAGGTGCCATTGGCAAAGATGGGCAGACCGGAAGATGTAGCCCGGATGGTTCTTTATCTGGCAGATCATACTGTCTCTTCGTTTATCACAGGAGCGGAGTTCTTTATTGATGGTGGTATGGCTTTATAGTAACATTAAAACGGTTTTACATGACAATGAAATGGCGCAATATTACAGGATGGGTATTGAGTGGTGTAGCAGGATTGATGCTGGGTGCTTCCGCGATCGATAAAATCGTAAAAAGCGGGCATGCATTGGAAATGGGTGCATCCTTTGGATTATCAGCAGAGATATATTCACTGTTAGGCATAATTGAAATTTTATCAGTAGCCTTGTTTCTTTATAAGATAACAGGCATTTTAGGAACATTACTCTTGTCTTCGTATCTGGGGGGAGCTATTGCTACCCATTTACAACATCAGCAGGATGTATTGTTTCCGGCGTTTTTTGAGGCATTGATATGGGTGACAGCAGTAATCCGTTTTCCGGAGCTGACGGGCAGACTATATAATAAGCAAATAATTTGACTTATTTTACTGGCAATTAGTTTTTGTCATTTATCATCAGCAGCTATCGCAGTCTCTGCAATAGCTGCTGATTGTTGAGTAAACCCGGTAACAAATGCAGTTTCGCTATTTCATGACGGCCATTGTCGTCCTGCTGTTTGCGGTAAAAGGTCTATCCGCACAGCACATTCCACGTATGTATTTCACTGATACGTCCTCAGGCAAACCTATTGCCAAAGACCCGAAGATCATACATTTCAAAGACGCGTACTGGATGTACTATTCCATACCCGGAAAGGCAGGCGCCGGCTGGCATATCGGCATCGCCCGGAGTACTGATCTGAAGGACTGGCAAAAAGCCGGTGAACTGAACGGCACGGAGGTGTACGAAAAAAACGGGTTGTGTGCGCCAGGTGCGCTGGTCCGTAATGATACGGTACATCTTTTTTATCAGACCTACGGCAATGGTCCTAAAGATGCTATCTGTCACGCTTATTCCACAGATGGTATCCATTTTCAGAAAGATGCCAGTAACCCTATATTCCACCCATCCGGTGACTGGAACAATGGTCGAGCGATAGATGCGGAAGTAGCCTTTTACAAAGGGCAGTATTTTCTTTATTTTGCTACGCGTGATCCGAAAGGAGAAGTACAGCTGCAGGGTGTGGCAACCGCCCCTGCCGGTACGGACTTCTCCCGGGAAGATTGGAAACAGGCCAGTGATGCGTCCATATTGAAACCGGAACTGCCATGGGAAGGTAAATGTATTGAAGCCGCTTCCGTGATCGAAAAAGAAGGTAAGTTATACATGTTTTATGCGGGTAGTTATAATAACGTGCCGCAGCAGATCGGACTGGCAGAAAGTACAGATGGCATCCACTGGACGCGCACCGCATCTGTTCCATTTCTGGCAAATGGTGCGGCCGGTGAATGGAATCATAGCGAGTCCGGTCACCCGGATATTTTCAAAGCAAAGGATGGAAAGTACTATCTGTTTTTTCAGGGGAATAATACGGGCGACGGACATTCCTGGTATTTGTCCAACCTGGAACTGAACTGGCAGCAACAGTTGCCTGTCATCGCTGCTCAGGAGACTACTGCACAGTCATTTAAGATTGAAAAAGGTAAAGACGTATGGCTGCTGACCTACTTTCGCCAGCGTTATCCGACCCGCATAGAAATCGATGCGCAGGGAAAGACGATTGAAGTACCATTACCCAATCCTATGCTGCTGGAGAAGATGCATATGGCTTTGTCCAATGACGGCCGTCACTGGACGCCTTTAAACGATAATAAGCCTGTCTGGGACCAGCATGTGCGTGATCCCTATGTTCGCCGCGGACCAGATGGTTTATGGCGGATATTATCTACCGGTGGTGGTGGTAAGGATAGGCAGAAAGTAGGCCCGAGTTGTCTTTATCTCACTTCACCGGACCTGATCCACTGGAAAGTAGAAGGGACATTACCTTTGATGAAAGACGTACGTAGCGGTTCCGGCGCTATACTGGCGCGGAATATATGGGCGCCTGAATGGTTTTATGATAAAAAAGCCCAAACGTATATTTTAATCTGGTCTTCTTCATATGAAGATGCCGGTTGGAAGAACAGTCGTCTGTGGTATTGTACAACGCGCGACTGGAAGACCTTCTCACCCGCGAAAGTATTTTTTGAACCACCTTATTCGGTTATAGACGGCACCTTACTGGAAAATCAGGGTAAGTATTACCTGTTTCATAAAGAAGAAGAATTTGGCGCTAAAACCGGTGAAAGAAGAGCGATCCGGGTGGCTGTCGCTTCAAATGTATACGGCCCTTATAAAGTCATCGAAGGCGATTTGAACAAAGGTCAGATCGTACCGGTGATCACAGAAGGCCCTACAGCAATAAAAGACCCGCAGCGGAAGGGTTGGCTGTTGTTATATGATTACTGTATGACGGACCGTTTCGGCGCTTCTTATTCCCCTGATCTTTATCACTGGACAGTAGAAGAAGATGTGACATTTCCGGATGCCGCACGTCATGGCTGCGTATCAATGATAAAAGCGGAGGAAGCAAAGGCGTTGATTGACGCATTTGGAATAGAAGCTAAATAATAATTTTAACGGCTGTTCAGGATACTCCACCATGCCAACCGTGACATTTATCACATTGTTTATTTGATAAATGTCATTGGGTCCGGGCATGCTGTTAACCGACCTTTGTCATGATAAAAAACAAATATCATGAAGTTAAAGAATAAGGTAGCAGTCATTACGGGAGGCAATAGCGGTATAGGATTTGGCATTGCGGAAGCATTCAGGAACGAGGGTGCATCAGGTACTATTGTAGGTAGAAACCAGGAAACCCTTGATCGTTCAGTAACAGCGTTAGGGGATAGTTTTATAGGCATCAATGCTGATGTAACAAAGTTTGAGGACCTGGAGCGTATATTTAAAAATACTGCCGAAAAGTTTGGTCTGATAGATACTGTCGTGGTAAATGCAGGCGGCGCTGTAGAAGGCGCGCAGATGGCATCTATCGCTGCTACGACGGAGTCGGACTATGACCACTATATGAATCTCAATCTAAAGAGCGTTTATTTCACCATCCAGAAGGCATTGCCTTATCTGAAAGACGGCGCTTCTATTGTATTGATCGGTTCTATCGCAGGACACAGGGCATTCCCGGGTCAGTCGGTATATGCGGCGGCGAAGGCGGCGGTGATCTCTTTCGCACGTGGTTTCTCGCTTGATCTGCTGGACAGAAAGATCAGGGTAAATGTATTGTCTCCGGGAACCATAGACACACCTGTGTTTGGTAAATTCCTGGCGCCTGAACATATTGACCATGTCAAGAACTTATGGGTGGATATCATTCCTGCAGGCAGGATCGGACAGCCTTCCGATATCGGGAACGCAGCTGTATTCCTGGCTTCAGATGAGTCCTCATTTGTGGTAGGCACCGAGATCATATCCGATGGAGGCGCACTGAGTATGACCATCCTTAAATAATTCAACATAGCATATGTATAGAAGCCCCGTTGATAGCGGGGTTTCTATATTGTACTCATAGTTGAAGCATATTTTCCTACACAGGAGAATGGCCGGTATTGCATTTTAACGTGATTATTCAGTTATTTTGCTATAAATATGCTGGCAAATGTTTGAGGTCTTCGAACAATATTTAAAGGAAAGGTCTGCGCTTACAGATAAGGAAATAGAACAGATACGTGCCGTTACAGTACCCAGACGGCTTCGTAAGAAACAATACCTGTTGCAGGAAGGCGATATATCTCATTACAACGCTTTCGTTGTAAAGGGATGCCTGCGGTTGTACCATGTGGGAGATAATGGTTTCGAACACATCCTGCGGTTTGCAATAGAGACCTGGTGGATGAGTGACTATGAAAGTTATAACTGCGGAAGCCAGTCAAAGAACAATATCGATGCCCTGGAAGACAGTGAACTGCTGCTTATTGATAAGAAAGATTTTGATATGCTGGTGGAGACGGTCGGCAACTTCAGAAGTTTAAAGGACAAACTGGAAGCAAAGAGCTATAATGCAAGTCAGGCAAGAATATTAAGCAATATCAGCGATACGGCGGAAAAACGCTATGAGAATTTCATGAAAACCTATCCTGATATCTATAACCGGGTGCCTTTGCATATGGTGGCTTCCTATCTCGGTCTGACACGGGAAACCTTAAGCCGTATCAGGAGCCAGTATACAAAAACGGAGAAGTAGATCGTAAACCCTTATTTCTCCATTACCCCTACATTTTGTAAATTAGTGTTACTAAAGAAATGTAAATACGCATACCCCCGTATTTAAAGCGCTGACTGGAGCTTAGGATATCGTTCAGTAATTAAAATAAGCTTCTGATGAAACACCACTACTTTGTAACACTCATTTCACTTTTATGCTGTTTTGCCTGCAAAAACAATATCAGGACAAAAGCCCCCGCTTCCCCCGGTAAAAATGCAGCTACGATTGCCTGTTATACCTCCCGGATAACAGATAAGGACTGGTATACTGCCGGTACGAAAGCGCCCGTCTTTAAAGGCCTTAATGGGATCGATTTTGTGATTTCAACGACCAGCAAAGAAGCACAGGCCTATTTCAACCAGGGCATGATGCTGGCCTATGGGTTCAATCATGCAGAAGCTGCCCGTTCGTTTTACGAAGCGACCCGGCTGGATTCCGGCTGTGCCATGGCCTACTGGGGATACGCTTATGTGCTGGGCCCTAACTATAACGCAGGCATGGAAGAAGACAATTTTACACGTGCCTATGAAGCAACGGTAAAGGCACAGTCACTGGCCGCAAAATGTACACAAAAAGAAATTGCGCTCATTAAAGCACTCGCATCCCGGTATGTAAAGCAAGCACCTGCCGATCGTAAACCCCTGGATATCGCGTATGCGGCAGCGATGAAAAAAGTATATGCGCAATATCCTGCCGATCCGGATATAGGGGCGCTGTACGCCGAATCATTAATGGATATCCATCCCTGGGACCTGTACGATAAGCACACAAAAAAGCCACATCCCTGGACACTGGAGTTAGTCTCCGTATTGGAACGACTGATGAAAGTCAATCCTGTTCATCCCGGCGCACACCATTTTTATATTCATGCACTGGAAGCTTCTGCTACGCCTGAGAAAGCCATGGCAAGCGCCCGCTTACTGGATACCTTAGTGCCGGGCGCCGGACACCTGTTGCATATGTCTTCACATATCTATATTAACACGGGTGATTATCACCTGGGGTCCATTTCAAATATACAGGCGGTAGCCGCAGACAGTAGCTATACTACGGCCTGTCATGCACAGGGGGCGTATCCGCTGGCTTACTATCCGCATAACTACCATTTCCTGGCAGCAACAGCTACACTGGAAGGTCAGTCAAAACTGGCCTGGATGGCGGCCGGCAAGTTGCAACAACATACGGCCACTGATATCATGCGATTGCCAGGTTGGGGAACGCTACAACATTATTACACCATACCTTATTACATCGCCGTGAAGTTCGGTATGTGGGATACCATTCTTGCGGTCCCTGCTCCCGCAAAAGATCTTGTATATCCACAGGCGATCTGGCGTTATGCCAGGGGAATGGCTTTCCTGGGAATGAATAAAGTGCAGGATGCTCAGAAAGAAGCCGCGCTGCTGGATACACTGGCGAAGGATACCACGCTGCAACAACTGACGATCTGGAATATTAATACAACGGCAGACCTTGTACAGATTGCTGCCAAAGTATTATCCGCAGGAATAGCCGCAAAACAACAGCAACACGATAAAGCGATTTCCTTATTGAAGGACGCCGTTGCCCGGGAAGATAATCTGAACTATAATGAACCTCCTGACTGGTTTTTCTCCGTAAGACATCAATTGGGTGCGGTATTGCTCAAAGCTGAAAAATACAGCGAGGCCGAAAAAGTCTACCGGGAAGATTTACAAACCTGGAAGAAAAACGGCTGGGCATTGATCGGACTGTATCGCTCATTAATTGCACAACAGAAAAAAGAAGAAGCACAGGAGGTCAGGGCTGCATTTGAAGAGGCCTGGCAATATGCTGATATAAGGATCGCTGCTTCCTCCAATGTTATAGACTGAGGAAATCCCGTTAAATGTATAAGTCTTTAGTTGAAATGTATTAGCTCCGCGCAGGCTGGTGATTGATCTTTGCCTTATAAAATCAAACAGCAATGGCAAAGACAGTATTCATCACAGGCGCATCTTCCGGTTTTGGCAAAGCATCGGCAAAACTTTTTCATCAGCATGGCTGGAACGTTATCGCGACAATGCGTTCGCCTGAAAAAGAAACAGACCTTCAGCAACTGGAAAATGTGTTTGTTGCCAGACTGGAAGTACAGGATGCCACTTCCATTCAATACGCGATAAAAGCCGGTATAGAAAGATTTCAGCATATTGATGTATTGATCAACAGCGCCGGTTACGGACTGATGGGTGTTTTTGAGTCTGCTCACAGTGAACAGATCAAAAACCTTTTTGACGTGAACGTTTTTGGATTAATGGAAGTGACCAGACAGGTATTACCACACCTGAGAGCAAATGGAAGTGGTACGGTCATTAATATATCTTCTATCGGAGGGGCAGTGGGTATGCCATTCGGCAGTCTTTATATCAGTTCTAAATTTGCAGTGGAAGGTTTTTCAGAAGCGCTTTCTCACGAACTGGCCAGCTTGAACATCCGCGTGAAAATAATTGAACCTGGCAGCATCGCGACCAGTTTCAAGGAAAATGCACAGATGATCAGTAATGAGATACCTGTGTATGACCCTATTATGGCATCCTCTTTCCCCCGTTATCATCAGCTGACGGAACACCTGCAAAAATCATCATGTAAAGATGTCGCGCAGACCATTTATGAGGCTGTCACAGACGGAACAGATCAGTTGCGCTATATCGTTGGCGCCGATGCACACTTCTTTATCGATATGAGATACGCCATGAGCGCACAAGCCTTTGCAGATCAGATGCGACACTATTTTATTGGTTAAATAAGGTTTGCCTATCTTTACTTATGCAGCAGCATATTGTTGATATACATTCGATCAGTGAATTGCATGAGTTTTACGGTCATGCTACACCAAAGCATCCGTTAATCTCAATTATCGATCTGAGCAATATTGACAGGGCCGGGTTACCGGAGAACATATTCGGTACGTCCTACCGGATGGCATTCTACGCGGTGTTCTGTAAAAAATATAAAGGCATACTGAAATACGGGAAATCGTATTATGACTTCAACGAAGGATCGTTGATGTTCATTGCACCGCATCAGATAGTTACGCCCATCAATGAAGCAGACCATGAATCAGGATGGGCGTTCTTCTTTCACCCTGATCTGATCAATACATCTCCGCTTGGCAGCAGGATACATGACTTTACCTTTTTTTATTATGATGTAAATGAGGCCCTGCATATTTCTGATGAAGAAAAAGATATATTGAATCAGTGCCTGAAGAATATAGAACGGGAATATGCACAGAACCTGGATACCCATTCACATACACTGATCCAATCGAATATAGAGCTGTTTCTGAATTACTGCGAACGCTTCTATGGCCGACAGTTCATTACCAGGATCAAAAGCAGTAAGGATATCGTACAGCGTTTTGAACGTTCGCTACAGGCATATTTTCAGCAGGAAGAGCTATCAGAAAAAGGTCTTCCGGATGTTAAGTATTTTGCCGGCGAACTTTGTTTGTCTCCCAACTATCTCTCCGATCTGTTGAAACGGAATACCGGTAAAACAACGCAGGAACATATTCACCTGCAACTGGTCGATAAAGCTAAAGCAATGCTCTGGAGCACAGATAAACCCGTTAGCGGTATCGCTTATGACCTCGGATTTGAACATGCTACCCATTTCAATAAAATATTTAAAGCGAAAGTGGGTATGTCACCCAGGGCATTCCGGGCGTCCGGTGAACGATCATGAAAAGTAAGACGCTATCTCTGAAATAATAAGACGGCGCTCCCGTAAACGAAGAAGCCGATAACATTTATCGTAACAGAAAATCTCCATAGAAATCCGGTATATCGCTGTCATAAATAGCCTCTGCTACCTGCCGGACAGGATAGCCCACTTTAACTATTTCGGCACATAAGGTGTCGTCACTAATGTGCAGGATGGAATAAGTCGCCTGTTTATCCTTTTCCTTACTTCGTCCGACGGAACCACAATTCACGATCAATATATCCGCAGCGTGTTTCACATAGGAGCAATGCGTGTGTCCCATGAATAAAGCGTCCGTTTTCCGCGCGCCCAGCATGGCCAGGAGTGCGGCTTCGGCATGTGACTCGAAAATGTACTCATCGTTGCTCCGCGGACTGGCATGCACCAGCAGCACGTGTTTCAGGCCGCTATTAGTTTTAAACGACAGTTCCAGCTGATAGGGCCTTTGTGCCAGCCATTGTTTGTTTTCAGGGGTAATGGTGTGTTTACTCCATTCAATAGCCTGTTTTCTGTTGGCAGACTCCATCTCATCCTGGTGCGCCAGGGGAATAATTGGTTGGTCAAAAGCGATACGTTCGTCATGATTGCCCAGTAAACAGGGAATGTTCCGTGACCGGACCAGGGAAATGACCTCATTGCCCCAGGGAGCGAAATCTACGAGGTCGCCCAGACAATAGACCTGAGAGATACCTCTGTTATCAATGTCCTTCAAAACCGCCTCTAATGCTGTGATATTTGCATGGATATCGCTTATTATTGCCAACTGTGTCATCTGTTATTATTTATTTGCTTTAAAACCCCTGTTCATCTTATGCGCCGCACCTTATCTGCCTGCACACAAGCATTGGTCCCATCATGCAAACCTAGCTGTTTGAAAGCGCCTGAATTTGTATATTCCGTCAATTATTTTGTATTTTCAGCTAAATTGAGACATGAAACTTGTACAGTTTGAACCGCTGTTTATCAGGCATTTCAGCACGACGACGTGGCCATTCCCCTTACACAGTCATAATCATTATGAGCTGATGTATATAGGGTACGGAAAGGGAGTGCATGAACTGAATGGCGTCAGGAGCCCGTATGCAGGGGAGACGTTTTTCTTTCTGTCACCCGAGGACATTCATGACTTCCGGATAGAAGAGGAAACTCAGTTTAATGTCATCAAATTTCTGCCGGCGATCCTGAAAGGAGGGACTAATTCCTCTGCAACGGATTACTGGGACCATCTCATCAGGAACCTGGTCAGAAAACAGCAGGCTATTACAGATATACAGTCTGAAGCGGGTCATATGAACAGCGCAAAGACGATGATCGGTCTGATGATCTCCGCCTGGCTGGATAATGATAAGAAAGTGACAGAAGTACATACGCATTTGCTGCGGGCCTTATTGCTCACACTTGATAAGGGGATGAGCGATGCGGACGATCATTATAGGGGTGACTATGCCATCAGCAAAATAGAGCGGATACAGAATTATATACATACGCATATCAGGCATCCTGAGAAACTAACCATGAAGCAACTCAGTGCTGCGTTCAGTACTTCGGAATCCGGTTTGAAAAGCCTTTTCAGAGATAGTATGGGCATGTCCCTGGGGCAGTATATAAGTTCCCTGAAACTGGAGATGATAAAAGAAAGAATGATAAGCAGCAAAGCCACTTTAACAGAGATCGCGCACGAATTTGGCTTTGTTGATTCCAGCCATTTCAATAGTTTCTTTAAAAAAATGGTTGGTATGGCGCCGCTGGGTTATCGCAAGCGAAATAACTAAATTTGTCATCTGTCCATCGGCGCCTGCTCCTGGTCAGATATCGTTCTGATATCAGTCATCCTTCGTCGATTCCTTCGTTCATGAATGAAAGTTCAATGAAGGATGACTAATATCAGGATAGGGAAAGGTACTTGTTATCCTCCCTTCACTTACAACCGGTTGATTTTTGCAAATCCCGGGACCACGTTTTATATCACATGCACACGTTTTGGCGTCCTATGCACATGGTTTTGCGTCCTGTGCACATTGTCCGGAAATTGATACATACTCTTCCTAATATTGTACCAGCAAGCAGCATTAACAGATTTTAGCAATACAGCTCACCATTTGGCACTGATCAGCTCAATGGCGTTTGTTAGATGAAAGGTTGCGGAGCTGCGTAGTTCTTTGACATACACATTTTCGATTTTTTTCAATATTCATGGGCACTCCCGAAAATTCCCTTTCTTTGCAGCATTAACGCGTAAAGATCATGGAACAAATAGAAAGCCTCATACAGGCAGGAAAGATAGCAGAAGCCATTAAAGAGGCGGAAACGGCATTGGAGCAGTTGCCAAAGACGGACTTTCACCAGGTGATAGGAAAGGACCTGTTGCACCTGCAACCGATCATGGGGAAATTTCTCAGTAATTTCTACGAGACAATGGAAGAGGAAGAATCTGATATCAAGGCGATTTACGTTCAGATGAACAGCTTCTCCGTGCAATATGAGCGTTGGTTCATTCACCTCTTAAGCTACGATACGGTGCCTAATGTAGGTAATCACGATTGGTTGAATGAGTTTACTGGAGAGTCGGAAAAGAATCTGACAATTACAGGTTTTGAAGCTCTACAGGCGGCCAATAAGGAGTACATGCAATCGGAAGGGTACAGGGATAATGAGCGCAGACAGGCTTGTGAACTGCATGAGTATATCGTGATCCTGCGTTTTCAGGAACTGGTAAAAAACACCGTAAACGCCCATAAAGGCAAAGCTGCCTGGGCGGATGTGCCGGTTTTTGTAGGCGCACATGATTTTGAGGACCTGATGCATGTAGTGGAATGATCCGCTACATACACCAGGAAATAATTTTAATGTTGAGGGACCGGCTCATATTGGTAATTAACCGCCCAGGTAATGCCATACTGGTCCTTCAACTGACCAAATAAAGCACCCCATGGGGCTTTGTCCAGCGGCATGTCAACAGCACCGCCTGCACCAAGCGCGTCAAATAACCTGCGGGCCTCTTCTTCAGACTCAGCAGATATAGCCAGTGAAAAGTCGTTCCCCTTCTTAAATTCGCCCATGGAGTCGGGGAAATCACTACCCATGATCGTATTGCCGCCGGGAATGGTCAGCGCCACATGCATGACCAGGTTTTCATCCCCTGGTTTGCAATGATCCGGCATACTGCTGAACCGCATGATGCCATTCATGAACTCACCGTTGAAAACGGATTTGTAGAAGTTAAAGGCAGCTTCGCAGGTGCCTTTAAAATTCAGGTAAGGACTAACGTTTGCCATTTATTGTAGTTTTTTGTTAAGTCTGTCTGGATACGCGGTAGCTGAGAAAAGATGACAATACAAAAATAGGTAGAGGGCGTTTAGGAGAAGAGGGGTGGAAGCGGCAAATTGCAGGGCGTAACAGGACAAAATTTTAAAAACACATACAATGAACCCTTATACCTGGCTTACGATAGCATTTTGTGCATCGTCCAATCTCGCCGAGTCTTTTCATTATGATAAGAGAGACCGGGAGTTTTATTCTATTCACCTCGGAGATTTATTTATGTTAAATGAGGATCTGACCCTGAATGAAAATGCCAGTTCATCAGACTCTCTTGCTGTGCAGCAATTAATAGCCAACAGAGTGCAGCGGGAAGATAAGGGAGACCCTGACATTGTCAACATTTACCCATTAAAAGCAGCATACAGAAAGGATATCATGCAGGCCTTTCTCGACCAGATCAGCGATCCGCAGCTATTGCGTATCCTGGAGCAAAGGATCATTAATCAGGACGGATCACAGCGATTCGATTTCTATCTGGGAAATGAAGCAACTGAGTCGGTTAAATCTGCATGGGAAGCATTCAAACAGGTGCGCCTGACCTTTTACATCGATCAGTTCTTGCAGGAGCATGGTATTGATCTGAAGGTTTCCCGGGTATGGGATGCGGATGAAGATGTGGAAGTGAACGTCAAACTGAAATAGTTTGATAAAGCGGTATGACGACTGGACCATTTTTGTATATTTATCCTGATATCTATTAACCCAGTTAAAATTCCGCCGTTTGAGAATCCTCTTTGCCATCATTAGCTGCGCATTCTGTTCGCTTTACAATTTACATTCAGCCTCCGCCCAGCGGCAGCCAAACATCGTGCTCTTTATTGCCGATGACCTGAACCAGCAGGATGTTGGTTGCTACGGGAATAAAGACGTGAAGACGCCCAATATGGACCGGCTTGCGGCAGAAGGTATGCAATTTAAAAAAGCCTATGCAGCATCTCCGATGTGTGCGCCTTCCCGGAGTGTGATGTTTACCGGATTGTATCCCTTTCGTAATGGCTCCCAGATGAACCATTTCACGGTAAGGCCCAATACCAGGAATCTGCCACAGTTCCTGCAGAAACTGGGATACCGGGTGGTGATCTCCGGTAAGACGGATATCTTTCCGCTACATAACTTTCCTTTTGAACGTATAGGAGAAGAGTTTGGCAAATATGCCCCAATTGAGAACAGGACCGATCGTAAAAAGGAAACGGTCAATATGATCAGGACACATTTCCAGGAGCATCCTGATCAGCCGATCTGTCTGATCGTGGCGCCCTGGATACCGCATGTGCCCTGGTTCCCGAATACGGACTTCGATCCGCAGAAAATAAAAGTACCCGATTATCTTGCTGATACAAAAGAAACGCGCAAGGCACTGACTGCCTATTACCAGAGTATTGGCGTGGCAGATAAGATGTTGGGTGAGGTCATGCAGGCAATAGAAGGCGCCGGCGCCGGGAACAATACGGTTACGATGTCCATCTCTGATCAGGGCGCGCAATTTCCCTCTGCTAAATGGTCAGTGTATGATCAGGGATTACGCATCCCCATGATCGTCAGATGGCCAGGGAAAGTAAATCCGGGTACGGTATCAGATGCGCTGGTCTCTCTGGTTGATTTAACGCCAACACTGGTAGACCTGGCAGGTGGTAAAGCGATCGATGGTTTGGACGGCGCTTCGTTTAAAGAAGTACTGCTCAGTAAAAAGCAAGAACATCATCCGTATATCTTTGCGGAAACATCCATGGAACCGCATTTCTGGTATAATTATACGCCTTCCCGGACGGTGATTACAAAAGACGGTTTTCATTATATCAGGAACTATCACCCGGGAGTACGGTTTATTACGCATATTGACAAGGTAGAGCAAAATGAGTTTTACTTTGACAGCTGGATAGCCGGGGCAGCTACTGACGCCAAAACAAAGTTCCTCCTTGACCGTTATAGCTATCATCCTCCTGAGGAACTGTTCGATCTGAACAATGACCGGAATGAGTTCAGTAATCTGATGACCAATCCCGCTTATTACAGCCGAATTAACGAACTGAAAAAGTTGATGGATAAAGAGTTGGGCCGACAGGGAGAAACGGCTGAAATGATCCTGAAAGGCCCCTTACCTGAATTCTTTGATCAAAGCTACACGATCCGGCAAAACGCCAGCGCAGCTGATCTGTCATTTAATAAAAAACTGTGGAACCCGCATGTACTGGTTGTGACGGCTTATCTGGATAAAATAGATAAAGGCGGTGTGATCTGTGACTACTTCAATAACTTCAAACTGTATGCTTATCATGATCAGATAGGGCTGGTATTGGCAGATGGTAAGACGATCAATAGCGATAAATTATCTGCTGATAAAGGACAGTTGTACATGACCTTGTCAGAGAAGGGAGAATTGGTCGTTAAGTTCAATCAGCAAACGGTCATCGCGCAAAATGTAGCAAAAGACCTTACAAAAATAAAAGGCGGTTATGTTAGTTGCGGGATAATACAGGGAGAGGAAATGAAAGGGAATCTGCAAAGTTATGATGGCAGGATCAGTGACCTGCGGTTTACGATGAATGAATTATCAAGAGAGCCTTAGCATATTCCTGTCGCCTTGCTGAGCATATCAATATTATCATGTGAAAAAAAGAAGGTAACGTTTTGCCCCGTTCATCCGTTTATCAGACTTTAAGCAATAATTTTACCACGTTCATTCCACTTTACGTGCAAACCCAATTCAACGCTTATGAGTCAGGAATACATCGAGATCCGCGGTGCAAGGGAGAATAATTTAAAGAATGTAGATGTCCGTTTACCCAAAAGAAAGATCAACATCTTTACCGGCGTATCAGGTTCGGGAAAGTCCTCTATTGTATTTGATACCATTGCCAATGAAGCACAACGGCAATTGTATGAGAACTTCAGTATGTTCATCCGGAATCTCCTGCCGCGTTACCCGCAGCCCAATGCGGACGCGATAGAGAAGCTGAGCATGGCAATCGTGGTAGATCAGAAACGGCTGGGAGGTGGTTCTCATTCTACGATGGGCACGGTGACAGATATCTCGCCTGTATTGCGCCTGTTGTTCTCCCGGATAGGAAAACCACATGTCGGTGCGTCCAATGTATTTTCTTTTAATGATGCACAGGGGATGTGTCCGGAATGTAACGGATTGGGGCAGAAGATGGGATTTGACGGGTCAAAGTTTTATGATCCGGATAAGTCGCTGAAGGAAGGGGCGCTACAGGTACCTGGTTTCGCGGGATGGGAAAAAGAGATGTATGCGAATACCGGTTATTTTGATGTAGATAAGAAGTTGCGCGACTATACTGAAGAAGAAATGAATCTGTTGTTATACAGTCCGCCGACAAAATTTAAACTGCGTATCGGCGGTGGCACCATGAATGCCACGTTTATGGGTATTATCGAAAAGTTCAACCGCTCTTACATCAAAAGAGATATTAAGACATTGTCTGAGCGCACGCAGAAGATGGTGGCCGATTATCTGCATTATGGACCCTGTCCGTTGTGTAAGGGCGCACGACTGAACCAGGAGGTACTGAAATGTAAAATAAGCGGAAAAAATATAGCTGCCTTGTCTGCTACAGAAGTTGAGGAACTGATCCCTTTTCTGCAGCAGATCAACGAGCCAGTGGCACAGCCAATGATCGATACGCTGACAGAACGTTTGCAGCACCTGGTGGATATGGGACTTGGGTACCTGAGTCTGGACAGGGCCACAGATACCTTATCCGGTGGCGAATCACAGCGGGTAAAGATGGTCAAACATCTTGGGAGTAGTCTGATAGACGTGCTGTATATTTTTGATGAGCCAAGTGTAGGCTTACATCCGAGAGATGTTTACAGACTCAATTCACTATTGACCAAATTAAGAGATAAAGGCAATACCGTAATCGTGGTAGAACACGATCCTGATGTGATCCGCATTGCAGATCATATCGTAGATGTGGGGCCGCATGCAGGCGCTAAAGGAGGAACTATTATGTATCAGGGTAGCCTGGCCGGTTTGCTCAAAACGGATACGCTGACCGGCAAATACATGAACCATCGTTTTGCCTTGAAGGAAACCTACCGCATGGCGACAGGGCATTTCTCCGTCAGCCATGCATCGGTCAATAACCTGCATAATGTGTCCGTTCAGATCCCGTCGGGCATCATGACGGTCGTTACAGGAGTAGCAGGTTCCGGTAAGAGTTCACTGATACATCATGCGTTCCTTTCTAAATATCCGCAGGCAGTGGTGGTAGATCAGTCGGCGGTAGGGACCTCTACCAGGTCGAATCCGGCTACTTACACAGGCGTAATGGACCTTGTCAGAAAGGCATTCGCCAGCGCCAATAATGTAAGCGCTGCGCTGTTCTCTTTTAATTCAAAAGGCGCCTGTGAAAATTGTCAGGGTTCAGGCGTCATCTATACTGATCTGGCCTTCCTGGAAGGGGTGAAGACACCCTGTGAGATATGTATGGGAAAGCGCTATAAGGAAGAGGTGCTTGCCTATCAGTTAAACGGAAAGAATATTGCGGAAATCCTGGAGATGACAGTGAAAGCCGCCAGTGAATTCTTTACTGTAAAAGAGATCGCTAAAAAGCTGCAGACGCTGATGGAGGTCGGACTGGAATATCTAACCCTGGGACAGCCATTGAGTACGCTTTCCGGTGGAGAATGCCAGCGTATCAAACTGGCCAGTGAATTACACAAGAAAGGGAGTATTTATGTGATGGACGAACCGACGACCGGACTGCATATGTCTGATACCGGGCGACTGATCGCACTGATGGACCGCCTGGTAGATGGCGGAAATACGGTGATCGTGATTGAACACAACCTGGATGTCATCAAGAACGCAGACTGGATCATTGATATGGGACCAGAAGGCGGACATAAAGGCGGACAGGTCATGTTTGAAGGAACACCAAACGACCTGTGCAAACAGGAAGGCTCCCATACCGGTTATTATCTAAAAAAGGCCTTGCAATAAGGCGACTAGCCACGTATAATAAAAAGCAGACCCCAATAGGCAAACAGGAGCAGTGCAATGAGATATATGACGGTATTGAGCGTAAAGGCCCTGCGGGTGAATGCTGTAATAGATGGACGGTTGACCGCCCTGATATTCGCCAGTCCAACAGGGATGATCAATCCCAGGAGTACGACAGGCAGGTAAGCAGCGATGTTCAGTATCGTTTTGCCCGGTACATAATAAGGGGCATCATAATAGAAGAGCGGCTGGTTGTTTTGCAGTATGAAGAGGTAGCCGCCAAGACCGACATTCATGATCAGCAGTAAGCACATGCCATAATGGGTCTGTATATTGATTTTTCCGTTGAATAGCACACCAGCGAGATAGATCGTCCAGTATATGGTCAGGAGCGCCAGTAACAGCTCCATCGCATACAGGAGTAGTTTGACAAAAGTACTGTTGAAGGGTGTCTTAAAATGGACAAACCGAAGATATTCGTGGTTGGGTGGAAACAGATCAGGGATGTTGAGCAGATGATTACCCTTTTTTAGTTCGTCCATCAGATCAAAACGAACGGCATGCGTGAAATCGTGATAGAAATACAGGTTTATGATACGCGCTTTCAGATCGTATATCACTGTGTAGGTGGTGCCGTCACCCATCTTATTCCTGCATTCGTGCATGGTGTCCATGACGGCCTTGCAAAAAGCCAATGTTGTATCTGAGTGGTGTGACAGGAATTGCTGTCCTCTCTGGTATCGCCCGATCTTTATTTCCGCCGGGTCCTTTATGGTAGAGGGACAGAAGTTGGAGATCACATATTTTTCATCATTGCCTATTATCAGGGTATCCGCCTCCATCACCAGGTATTTACCTGTGCTGTCTACGAAGAGAAATACGCCTGTATTGAATACACTTCTGTCATATTGATAAGCCAGTTGTTGGACTTCCTCAACTGTACCGCATCGTTGGAGAAGCATTTTCATAAAAGCGGTCCTGTCGTCAATTTTCTTTTTCCCTGCTGCTGAACGGAGTGGTCTCGGATAGACAGTGAATCCGTCGAATGTAAGACCGGCTTCATTTATTCCGCCCTGTGGGAACAGATCGCTGTGTCCTACGTAAGCTGCTCCATACTGACCATTTACGCCCTTTTCAAACCATATCTTAGAATTTACTTTCCAGGCATCTTCATTATTACCTGCCATGGTTTTTCCGTGCAACGTGATCTTAAACATGCTGCAGGAGGTAGCCGGAAAATAAGAAAGCGTTAAAATGATGGTAAAGAGAATGGACAGGGAACGTATCATATATCCGCTAAACGTAAATCTTACAGATTTATTTCATTTTATATATAAAATCGGCCCTGCCATTCTTCGTGGTGCGGTCGCGGTTATCTTCCCCAGGCAATAAATGCTGCTGTCGCTGCAAATACGATATTAATACCGATCAGGTGAGCTTCCCCTCTGCTGATATGAAAAATGCCGGCAATGATCATCAGTACCAAAATGCCATAGGCGGCGTACCTGGTCAGCCGGGGCCATATCCGCAGTATACCTGGTAATATCAGTCCCAGTGCGCCTGAGAGGTCCAATATCGCCGTAAAGATGACCAGTCCGCGGTGTTCAGCTGTCCATGGCCACATAGCTGCCAGTTCGGCGGCCGGCTTCAGTAATTTGGTGGCCGAAGCCCAGAGCAGTGTGGCGGATAAAAGTCCCTGTGCGACCCATAATAAGAGGTGCAGGGTTTTCGATGGAGATTGTTTGCGTGTCATATCGTTTTAATAACTAATGACGAAATTACCCTAGCTTTACTATCCAACGGATATTACTATCCCATTGGATAGCGCTATCCGGATGGAAAGTAAAGCGCATATTATGTTAGCAAAAGGTGGTTGTCCGAAGACAATGTTATCGATCAGCGATGCCCTGCAGGCATTGGAAGGTAAATGGAAGCTGTTGATCCTGTTCGCTTTATCTGATGGCGGCCCCAAACGTTTCAAAGAGATCTCCAGGATAGTGAACGGTATTACCGATAAGACCCTTTCCAAAGAGTTAAAAAGTCTGGAAGCGAATAAGCTGATCAGCAGAGAAGTATATGATACCTTTCCGCCCGCTGTAGCCTATACCATTACGCCACACGGACTGTCCCTGGAAAAAGTGCTGGATGAACTGCATTACTGGGGACTGTCACACCGCAGGGAAGTGATCGGTAAGTAATCAATATGACAACTTCAACGCCTTATCTGTCCACTTCCCCTGGTCCGGTATTCTCATTCTTTTTTTCAGGTGGTAATTTACAGGTATGGAAAAGATAAAAGAATACGGGAGAATAGCGATCGTCGTGGTATTGCTTGCCGCGCTTTTAATAGCAGTTTTACTGGAGTTTACATCCGCCGGACAAAGCGCTGCTGCCAGCTGCATTGTAGGGGCGCCCTGAATGACTATCATTGCAATATGACGCATAAACAGTTATCTGACATCATGCTTGAGACAGAACGGCTTGTCCTGATCAGGTATACAGCTGCCTACAGACAGCCATTGCAGGCCATTCTTTCCGATGAAAGCATCATGCGATATGTATTGAAGGGACCTGTTACGGCAGCCGGTTATGATGACTTTATACGGTCTTATTTCGGACATACCAACGATGCATTCGGGATGGGTATTTTATTGCATAAGGTCACACAAGAGCTGATCGGCTTTGCGGGCATTCATATCATGCAGATGGATGGCCGGGAACAGGCGGAAATTGGCTTTGTGATCGATCCCGCTTTTCAGGGGAAAGGCTATGCAAAAGAAATAGGCGAAGGACAGATAGAGGCTGCCATCCGTGGTAAGTATACGCAAGTGTATGCCACTGTTCATCCGGAGAATATCGCGTCTAAGGCCGTGATCCGGAAACTGAACATGCACCTGGTGAAGGCGGACTTACATATTCCAGACAGAGGGATCAGGGAACTTTATCTTTATGAGCAGGAACATCAATAGTTTTTAATACGCCGCTAACCCATTTATTGTGCAGGGTGCGAACCGGGCTTTTGTCACCATCTGCGGCCTGCCAATCCTCAGAAAATACAGTCGAAGTCTTTGCGTCCAGGCGCATATTCGCTAAATCTCCCGTTTCCATATGCAGACTTATTTTCCCCGTAAACGGATCTATCAACAGCAGATAACCACGTGACATGGCATAGCCATTGGAGATGGATCGCTGGATGTAAATGTCAGGTTGTGTATCGAAGTTATAATCAGCGTAAATAGCATGGAAGGCAATGGTGTTGGCGGGTAGTCCGTCCAGACTGTCCATGAGTTGCCAGGTATGGTCCTGCAGATGATAAAGCTTTATCTGAGCGGTGCTGTCTGTCGGCGAACTGACAGTCACCGCATGCTTTTCAGCGTTATTGAATAAATGGCCGGATTGAAAGAACAGGAAGGGTATACTTTGTTCCAGCGTGAGTGTGTCTGTTGTACGTGCGCTGTCAAGCAACCTGTATAGCGTATCTGTAATGACGCCGGAGGGGCTTAACATAGCCCGTTCTTTCTCAATGGGTCTGGTATTACACGCGGAGAAAACCAGCGTAGACAATATGATACAAAGGATGTAGATCGTTGGGATAGGCGGGCGCATAAGTGGGTATTTACAGGTGGCAATATACGGCAGAAGTCACAAACGCCCCTCTTAAATGTCCTATCTGCCTATTCATTTAATACGACCTTCCGGATATCTTTGCGATATAAAATTTAACGTATGTCATTTCAGGCTTATCTCGACAATATCCAGACAAAAACAGGCAAGACCCCAGCCGATTTCAAAAAACTGGCAGAACAGAAAGGTTTTCTTAAAAAGGGCGAACTGGCAGGTGGTGTAAAAGCAGGCGATATCGTACAATGGCTGAAAGATGATTTTGAACTGGGACATGGTCATGCAATGGCCCTTTTCGCCCTGTTCAAAGGGACCAAAAAAGAAGGGGATAAATAGCTTATTATATAAGCCTGAGGCCCCTGCTTATTTAGCAGGAGTCTCAGGGTCTTTACCTTCTATCAGGAACTTGCGCATATCGTCGATCAGCGCATCAGAAGTATTGGAATTAGTGAAAAATACATAGCCTGCTTTGAGGTCTTTGTAGACTTCAAACAGACATTTAAAATCACCGTTATTACCGCCATGACCAAAAGACTTGCCCCAGGGCGTTTCTCTTATTGCCAGGCTCATGCCCATATAAGTAGGGAAACGGGGCTGATCTTTCGGACCATCAAAGTTAAATTCGGAGTGTTTGGAAAGAATGGTGTTGTATGTTTCCGGCTTTAATCCTTTCTGTTCCATCAGGTATAGCATAAAGCGGGTAAAGATCAGCGCCTCTGTATGCATGGAGTAGGCCATACCCGGACTCTCCGGCAGCTCTGCACTGCTTGGACGCAGATTATAATGACCATTGGCCACTACACGTTGCAATGAATCATTCTTAGAGAAAAAGGTATGATATAATCCGATAGGTGTGATCACTTCTTCCTGTAAGACCTGTTCTACTTTCTTTCCCGTGATCTTTTCCACCACCATTTTGAGATATTCGAACCCTTCTCCGGAATAACCAAACGCAGTACCGGGGGTAAACTTGATGTCCAGTTTACCGTCGCTGTTCATAGAACGCCAGTTGGGGAAACCTGTCCGGTGCGTGAGTACGTGTCTCGCGGTGATCAGTTTATACCGGTCATCATATGCGATATCCGGATAAGGCAGATATTCATACAGAGGTTTGTCAAGATCGATGACGCCACGTTCTGCCAGTCGTTCTACTGCAAAAGCGAAAACAGGTTTGGTAACGGATGCTGCTTCAAACAAGGTGCTGTCATTGACCTTTTCGCCTGTCATGGTGTTGCGGACGCCATATGTTTTGTGATATACTACCTTGCCATCTTTTATCAGGGCAAGGGAGACGCCGGGAATGCGGTAATATTCCTGGTAAGTCTCAATGAACCGGTCTATCTGTGCAGCGGTGGAGGGCGTGAAATCAGCGAGTAAAACGCCTTTTTCCGGGATTATATCCGGCATTGGTTTAATGGACAATATCAGGTCGGGCGCCTTTTTATGATTGCCTGCCTGGGTAGTAACGCTCACCGGCGCTTTTTGCGTTGCTACATACAATTTATCATCCTGTTGAAGGTGGTCGTCGCCCAGTAATACCTCATATTTTCCGGGAGGAACGCTGGCGGAATAATTCCCCAGACTATCGACTTCCGCCGTTACCCACAGTTTAGGTTCATTGGCCGCTTTAAGGCGGATGACGGAAGGGAGTTTTACTTTACCAGGCGTATCCCACTGGATCTTACCGTTGATCTTTGACAGCTTTGCACCTGCGGGCAGGAAGACGATATCTCCCAGACTGTTTGGTTCCATGTACTTGGAAGCGCCCTTCCCCCAGGCGGACCAGGTAAAAGTACTATCCGGGTCTCTGTCGAATACATGGAAATCAAAACCTATGGTTTTATCTACAGCCAGTTCGCCGCCCAATTGGATACGCCATTCGTAGTAACGGACATTCCCTTTCCTGACCATGGCTACCTGCACTTTGTCCCAGTTAAGGGCGCTGGCAAAAGGATCATAAAAGGCGTTGTTGGTATTGCGCAGTTTCTTACTATACATGAAGGAGGCTACACCTGAACCTGAGAGCAAGTGACGGCCATCGATACTTACTTCCAGACCATCCTGTGTGTTCCAGCGTACATTTTCGCTGGTGTCTTCCATAAAGGCGTCGTCCGTAATGGTAAATGCGAGATAGAGTGATTGATGATCCAGGCTGTAGCCGATTTGAAAGAAACCGGAGAAATCAGCATCATCCTTTGGTTTGGTATCTGAGAGATGCATCGCGATGGGGAACTTTTCGATATTTTTCGGCCAGTCGGAAAAGTCGCCATCTACTGTGATCCTGCCAAGGGGATAGGCATATGCAATGCTACCATTGTGGGCGTACAGCTGTACGTTCAAAAGCAGGCATAAAATGCAGATACAGCTTGCTTTAACAGAGGTGAATAACATGATTGATAATTTATTGGTTAATCCGGGGCAGCGTCAGTTGTCTTGTGTAAAGACGGATGAGGAAGAAAAAGGTTGCATGTATGCATGTTTTTTTTTATATAACTTCGTTTTTTGTATTCCTGTACCAATAAAATAACAACTCCCTGATAATGAAATATCTGTTAGCCGTTTTGCTCTTTCTGACTGTTGTGCCAGCATTTTCACAAAAGGTTAATTCCCGCTATGAGCGCAGTAAAAAAGGCAATGCGAAATTGCTGGGTTCAGTTTTGCCGGTGGATGATATTATTTCAATCACGGTGACTAATTATGCAGGGAAGCATACACTAACTCAAAAGGAGTTGGTGGTTTTAAAGGGATATTTAAAACAAGCCCGGGAGGTAGGCGGTCTGACGGTAAAACCACAGCACGTTATGCTTGATATCAGGATGAAAGGGAACAAAAACGCAGGGTCTGTGTATACAACTGCCGGTTCTGTTCATTTCGATTCAGGCGCCAGGCAAACTAACAGGTACTGGGGAAGCTGGGATTTACCCGTAATGCTGAATTTTGAAAATTATAGATAAGATTTGTAAGGAAGCTGGAAGGACTACATTTTCCGTTTTACCCGCTCATAAAAGCCTTTCATAGCAAACTGCTCTTCGACCTCGTCTATCGCCTTCATGAGATTGTTCTGTGTGTCGGTCAGTTCTTTCAGGGCATCGGTCATGGCCAGCCAGACAGGCTGCATACGTGTAACAAGCGCTTTGCCTTTGCTACTTAACTTTAACAGGCGTTTGCGTTCATCATTTGCATCTTTTTTACTGTCTATCAGTTTCTCTTTTTCCAGCTCTTTTAACAGACTGATAGTAGAAGGGTGCGCATAACCTATTTCTGCTGCAAGTTCAACAACACTTATCTCTGGCTTGTGGTGTAGTGTATAGATGACGGGGAACCATTTCGGTTCAAAATCAATATTAAAGGCTTTATATATTTGCGCCCCGTCTTTGCGGAGCTGGTCACTTAAGCGCTGTAATCTGGTGGAAATAGCCAGTATCCCTGATTCGTCGATAATATTCATGACTGAATGCTTAGATGGTAAAAAATTTCATCCGCGGCCATGCGGGGAAAATAGACAGGTAGATCATGCATGGCAATCTGGGTAAACCCGTTTCGCTCATAAAAGCGTTGTGCTGCTTTTAATACGTTCACAGTACCAAGATAAACATCTTTTATCCCTTTTTCCCGGCAATAGGCGATAAGGGTCTCTAAGAGGCGCTGTGCAATACCAAATTCCTTCCCCCGGTATTCCTTTTTAACGAACATCTTGCGGATAGCTGCTGCAGCATGCCCGGTGTCGATCAGGGCAATTGTGCCGATCAGCTCTTCGTCTTTTAAGGCGCCCCAGAAATTGCCGCCGGGATGGGTGTAAAATCCCTCGATATCCAGGAGGTCCGGTTGGTCCTTCAGGGTAACAGGAACGTTAAATTCGATCTGCTGTATCGGCAGGATGAGAGCGATGATCTGCTGAGAATGCCCGTTAGACAGAGATTCAACGGTAAAAAGCGTATCTGTTGTCATAAGTTATATTATATGTACAAAACTACGTAGTTTTCTACATATATAAGTGATAAAATTAAAAAAAAGAAAGGGGGATAGGTGAGAATGTATGTGAAAATGAGGGTTTTAGAAGGCTATAACAGTCGTTCCAGCACACCCTTACGTTTGACCAGGTTCTTATAATCCCATTGAATTTTAGCGGCTTTATCCAGCCAGCGCTGTAGTAGTATGGTATCAACCTGTTTGACGTCTGTATAACGGGCTTCTGCGGCCTTAAAAGTACCTTCCGGCAGGAGGTCTGGTTCTTCAAAAGACTGTCCGCTCCAGAACAGCAGACGGACGCTGTCTTTTAGTTTACTGTAACCAACAATAGGATTTCCGTCCAGGAACCAGACCGGGTGCCGGTGCCAGATCTTACTTTCGGCTCCTTTCAGGTGTTTATTGATCTCTTTGTATAGCTGCCGGCAAGTAGCTTTGTCTGCCGGGGACATTGAATCGTTGTATGCCTGTATTTCGTTGTCCATATAGATGGTTTTATATCACACTGCCTGTATGGACAGGGCATGGTGAAAGATATTCAATGGATCCCATTTTGCTTTTATTTTTTGCAGACGGGGATAGTTCTCTTTGTAATAAAGGGTATGCCAGGGGATACCAGATTTGTTCCATTCGGGGCTTGCAAGATCGGTGTCAGGATGGTTGATCATCGCGCCGTCTGTTTGTGCATTAGGTACAGGTACGCCGCCTGTATCCGGAAAGAGGTCCCTGTAAAAATGACGTACCCATTCCAGACTGGGAGCCGCGCCTTCAGGTGTGATCCATCCCGTATTACAGGCCACATCCATGATACAGTCCCTTTGCGCCGAAGCCGTGGCATCCGGGGAGATACTGTTGACTTTACCGCCATAGGTTGCCATACCCAGCATCCCGCCGACTGGAACCTGGGCAGTCAGGTACTGATAAGCAGTAGCGATCTGTTTGTCAGTGAATGGCTGACGGAAGAAAGCGTCCTTTATTTTGGCCTGTACATTGTCAAAACCTGGCTGAAAGAGTTCCGGGAATGGATTGAGCGCAAAGCGTAACCAGGGACTTACTTCTATCTGTTGCTCGTAGTCTATTCCTATGGGGCGTGCAATAGCAGTCAGGTGTTCATTGATAAGCTGTATAGCATCTGAACCGGTAGCGAGTCCCTTCATTTCCAGTTTGCCAATATTCCGGTGATTCAGGAAAAGTATGCTGAATAAACGTGTGTTGGGCGTATCCGGCTGACTATACTGCTGACACCAGTTACCGAAATTACGTACGAGCAGTGCCAATGATGTTTCATTAAAAGCCTGCCATTCCCATGACACCCTGAAAGTGGTGATCTTATCCGGCGCTTTGGGTAATGCCGTAAAAGGCTCATTTCCGGCCGCTTCCGGCGCACGTAACCAGTAACGTGTTACAATGCCAAAGTTACCGCCACCGGCACCTGTATGCGCCCACCAGAGGTCATGATGCGGATCGGTGATTTCCCTGGTGGCAATAACACTTTTTGCTATACTATTAGCATCGACCGTGACCAGCTCCACACCATACAGATAATCTGCTGCCAGTCCATATTCCCGGCAAAGAAAACCAAAGGCGCCACCTGGCACATGTCCGCCAATGCCGATACCAGGATGCTCACCGGCAGGTAATACCACACCCCAGCCAAGGAATAGTCTGCGGTACATTTCCCCGACCGTTACACCTGCTTCCACTACAAAAGCCGCCTTATCCGTATCATAAGCAACCTTTGTCATCAATGACATATCAACGAGCACCTGCGCTGTTGGATCGGAGACAAAGCCTTCCAGACAATGGCCGCCACTACGTACCACCAGGCGGCGTTTACTGTCAACCGCATCCTGCACTGCTGCAATGACGTCTTCCGTAGAAGAGGGGATACGGATATATTCCGGCTTCCCTTCAAAACGTTTGTTGAAACGTTTCCCTGCAAGGTCAGCATAGCGTATATCGTCAGGCGTGATCTTTTCCACTGGCGTAATTTTTATAAGATGATGATTTGTTTTTCTGATATCTATAAAGTGAAGGAGCTATCTTATCTTGTAAGCATAGCGCAGGTTTCGTGGATAGTAAGTTACCTGTTTTATCTGAAAATAATGAACAGGGTAAACGTCCTGACAGAAAATGATTAATATTATCAAAACATTCAGTACTGATGACAGACTATAAACTGGAAGCGGCGAAAGCGGCTGCATTAATGATCAGCGCCGGACAAACGATCGGTCTCGGAGGGGGTAAAACAATTGCGTACCTGGTAGCACAACTGGCGGCTCAGCCGGCATTGCTGGCATCATTGACCGTTACCTCGTCTTCGTTCGATACGACCGCACTATTGCATGAAAAGGGATTTAAACTGGTAGCGCCGGCATTTATCGGCAGACTGGATATTTACTTCGATGGTTGTGATGTATTTGATGCAAGCCTGAATGCTTTGAAGAGCGGCGGAGGTATTCATGTGATGGAGAAACTGCTGGCATCAGCAGCAGATAAGTTTGTATTACTGGGTGATGAAAGTAAAGCACAGAAAACGCTGGAGACAAAATATCCTTTGGTGATAGAGTTGCTGCCACAGGCACTGGAGATCGTCAAACAGCGAATAAAGGCGCTTTATCCGCAAACGAGATTTGTACAACGTATGAGCACCGGTAAGATAGGGGCTTTGATCTCTGATAACGGGAATCTGCTGGCGGATATTTATTTTGATGCATTCCCTGATCTGGAACAGCTGGACATACAGGTGAAAATGCTGCCGGGGGTAGTGGGACATTCCCTGTTCTATCAGCTGGCGCAGCAGGCGGTGATTGCCGGTGAAGATGGCGTGAAGCATATATATCCTGCTGTTAACCATTAGGCCAATGGTCAACAGCAGGACAGCAATACGTTGAAAGCTTATAATGTAGCCATATCGATCACAAAACGATATTTTACATCGCCTTTTATCATTCTTTCGTATGAAGGCATGATATCTTTCATATCGATGAGCTCAATGTCTGACACGATATTGTGTTCTGCACAATAGTCAAGCATTTCCTGTGTTTCCGGAAGTCCGCCGATGGAGGAACCAGCCAGGCTCTTACGTCCGCCGATGATACTGAACGCAGCGATCGGAGATGGTTCAGAAGGCACACCTACACAGATCATCACACCGTCTGTCTTCAGCAGACCCAGGTAGTCATTGATATCGTGTTTAGCAGATACCGTATCCAGGATGAAATCAAAAGTACCCATTTGCGCCTTGAACTGTGCTTCATCTTTTGTAACAACAAAGTGATGGGCGCCCAGTGCTTTAGCATCTGCTTCTTTAGATGCGGAAGTGCTTAATACGGTTACTTCAGCGCCGAAGGAAACACCGAACTTAACCGCCATGTGTCCCAGACCACCCAGACCAACTACAGCCAGTTTGTGACCTTTACCCACTTTCCAGTGTTTCAGCGGAGAGTAGGTAGTGATACCAGCACACAGCAATGGTGCTACTGCCGCCAGATCAAGTTTTTCGCTGATCTTCAGTACGAAGTCTTCGTGTACAACGATGGTATTGGAATAACCGCCGTAAGTAGGTGTTTTGTGGTCCTGTTCGGTACCGTTATAAGTCTGTGAGTGACCATTGGTACAGTATTGTTCCAGTCCGTCTTTACAGTTGTCGCAGGTACGGCAACTGTCTACCAGGCAACCTACACCTACCAGGTCACCTACTTTATATTTCTTGACATGAGCGCCCACTTTAGCTACCTTACCCACGATCTCGTGGCCGGGTACCATCGGGAAAATGCCGGGGAACCATTCATTTCTTATCTGATGCAGGTCGGAGTGACAAACGCCGCAGAACTGAATATCAAATTGTACATCGTGATTGCCAACTTCTCTTCTTTCGAAGTTCCAGGGCGCTAAATCGGACTCAGGGGTTTGTGCTGCAAAAGCTTTCGCTTGAATCATGGTAGTAATGTTTTTAGTATAACTGCACCTGGCAATTAAATGTTTACGTGTTCTGTTTACGGAGGCAAAATTCAGTTATTAAAAGAATTATTACAGCACTTTACGGTCCATGTTTTTTGACTTTTACGTCCAATAGGCTTTTTTAAACGGGGCAAATGGCTTGACAAAAAAGGTCACCTGCTGTATCTGGACGTTTTTGCAAATAAATATGGACTAATTAGTCATAAAATGAGTCACTTGTATCGTAACTTCGTAGCTATCAAATTTTTATAGGATTGAACACAAAAGTATTGAAGATCCCGTTTGGATTGATCTCTGCCCCGCACTATCATAATGCATTGAAACTGGATGGATTGTCTATCGTAGAGTCCTGTTCGCATACTAACGCGACCAGTAAAAAAGGCGGTCAGTACCTGGAAGAAGCGATGCTGCTGGTGGTATTGGAAGGGACGAATGTGATCACGCATGGGAAGATGGAATACGTGATAAAGAAGAACGAGATGATCCTGATGAAAAAGGCTTCGCAGATCAACTACGATAAGATCGGTAATCCGGAGATGGGCTATCTGTACGAGAGTATGATGTTTTTCCTGAAGGAAGAGTTTATTATCGATTTTATAAAAATGGCCAGGATCGAGTCTGTGGAAACGGCAGAAGCAGCCAGGATTTGTCCGAAGCCTGTGAATGACCGCTTATTGAAGTTCTTTGAGTCGGTAAAGCCTTACTTTCATGACCAGGAGCAGATCGACGGTGGACTGATCCGCCTGAAGATGCTGGAACTGTTATATGACCTGACCAGCACTGACAGGAACCTCCTGCAGCAGCTGTTACAATTGAAACAACAGGTCTATGCCGATATTCCTACCGTCGTGGAAGAAAACTATGCGAACCCGATCTCGCTCAATGACCTGGCTTATCTGTGTGGCAGAAGCCTCAGTAGTTTTAAGCGCGATTTCCATGCTATTTACCATACAACGCCTGCTGCCTGGATACGTCAGAAACGCCTCACAAAAGCAAGGGAAATGCTGGCGACCGGTATGAGTGTGAAGGATGTGTGTTATTCCCTTGGATTTGAGAGCAGTGCACATTTTTCCAGGCTGTTTAAGGCGCATTTCGGGCAGTCGCCTTCTGCGAGCAAACAGTTGATATAGACGAAGGCTGAGCTAACATCATAAAACCGGGGCTGTCTTACGGAAAAGACAGCCCTGGTTTTCATAAAGAACCTATGTATTCTGTGTCCTTGTTTCTTCTCTTGTAATAAATTGTACGCTAGTACCGGGTCTGGCCAGCGCCACTTCATTAAAGCCCAGTCCACTGAGGTCATTGGACCAGATAATCGTTCCATCATTAGCATCGAGCGCATAAATGCGGCCGGAGCAACCGGCAAATATCTTATCTCCCTCGATCAGTACGCTAACGTCTGAACCATAAGAGCCTCCAAGTATTCCCTGACGTAGTTTGGTACGCCATATTTCCTGACCGTCATTGGTCCGGATAGCTGCTACGGAGCCGTTGCAGCCGATGATCAGTTTGTCTTGTTGCATAGATATAAATTAGGAAATGAGCGCTATTGTGCGGCAACATATTCGAATACCCTGGCAATCACCTCTGCGCCCGGATCAGGGATATCCCTCAATGTATTTTCAGCCAGATAAGAAGAACGGCCGAATTTCGTATTGAGTATCCTTTTGGTGCTTTCAGTGCCTTCACGCGCCTGTAAGGCTGCCTGTGCGACGGATGTATCCAGGGCGGCAAAAGCAGGTTCCAGTGCATCTATCATCGTTCTGTCGCCGACCTTTGCTCCACCGAAATGTTTTACGCTTTGTAGTCCTGCGGATAATGCCTTCCCAAGATCAGCTTCTTCTGCATAGGCACTACCTGCCGCTGTGAAGAGAATGGACAACAATACACCACTGGAACCACCCGCTTGTCTTGCCATCAGGCGGCCGATGGTCGTCAGGAGTTTATCTGTTTCATTCAGGGGCAGCTGGTCAAGGTGCGTGAGTATCAGTTTACCTGCCAGCGCAAAGGTTGAACCGGCATCTCCATCTCCGACTTTGGCATCCAGCATATTGATCTCTGTTTCGATGCTTACCAGCAGACTGCCAATGCCCTGTATCAGCGATCTCACAGCTGCATTGGAAGAGGCAGGGTATTGAATGGTAGGCGGTAATACCGGACTTTCCACCGTAAGCGGCGTTTTAAAGCGATGCAGCTGCCAGGCGGATGGTTCTGCATAAGATACCAGCAGGCGTTCCAGTTCGTCGGTCAACTGCAATACTGATATGGAAAAGCCGTTCATATTGATGGAGGACATCATCGGGGAGGGGCCGATAAGATAATCCACCTGTGCGGCAAAGGTGCTCTTCCGGAAGGAATTGACGAGCAGGCCCATTTCTACCGGACTGACGCCACCCATATTATTAAAGAGCAGGGCATAACGGCTATCGGGTACCGGCAGACTTTCCTGCAGCTTTTTCACAACGATCTCCATCAGTTTATCCGCCTTGTCATAAGGAATGATATCGATACCAGGTTCGCCATGGATGCCTAAGCCCAGTTCTACCTGGTCATCCTGCAAACGGGAATGGAATTCCTGTCCCAGTTGCCGGTATTCTGACAATGACAAACCGATAGAAGCGATCTGTCCGGCAACGGTATGTGCGATACGGCTCACTTCTGACAGTGGACCGCCTTCTTCTGCCAGTTGCCCGGCTATTTTATGCACAAACAGTGTTCCAGCGAGCCCTCTTCTATGTACTTCTTTACCCAGGGCAATATCATCTCCCACGATCAGCGTTTCGACGTTATAGCCTAAGGCGCGAGCCTGTTCTGCAGCCAGACCGAAATTCAGTCTGTCGCCGGTATAATTCTTTATAATGAGCAAACATCCTGCTGGTCCGGTGACCGCCAGAATAGCCGATAACACGGCATCCACAGAAGGAGAAGCGAAGATATCGCCACAGATAGCAGCGGTCAGCATGCCTTTTCCTACAAAGCCCGCATGCGCAGGTTCATGGCCGGAGCCGCCACCTGAAATAACGGCTACTTTCGACTTATCCCAGTCTTTTCGGACGACCACGCGTACCTGCGGAAAACTATCCAGTTTGGCCAACCTGGGATTGGTTAACAGGCCATCAATTGATTCATTTACGATCTGGTCAACTTCGTTTATAAAAAACTTCATGATCTTTCTTTTCAGAGGGTTATGTCCTGTAATCTTATCTTAAAATAAGAATAAAATTACCGATAACAATGCGTTAGGGTATTGTAATAATTATGGATTCTCTTTGATATATGCCATACCCTGTTCCGGAGGGCCGGAAATAGTGGTAGCTGATGGGGTATTTTACTTACATTTAATACATGATGTTCTATTCAATCGGTTTAATGATATGCTGCCTGGTCATTGTTCTCTACATGCGGCGAAAAAAAGAAAAGCAGGCAAAAGGACAAGTCCTGGCAGGTATTTACAAGACTTTACTGCATGATCATATCCGGTATTATCAACTCCTGGATGATAAGGAAAAGCTGCGGTTCGAAACATTGGTCAACGAGTTCTTACAATACGTACGTATTGAAGGCGTGGGTACGGAAGTCACTGATCTGGATAAAGTATATGTTGCTGCGAGTGCAGTAGTACCCATCTTTGGTTTTCCTGACTGGAAATATCGTAATCTCACTAACGTGATCCTTTACCCGGATACCTTCGATCATAATTTTCAGTTTGAAGGGGATGAGCGGAACATACTGGGCATGGTAGGTTCCGGTTACATGAACGGACAAATGTTATTGTCCAGAGCAGCTTTGACAAAGGCATTTTCTGATGCACCCGGCACTGAACATACAGCCATACATGAATTTGTGCATCTGCTGGATATGTCAGATGGAGCGACGGATGGCATACCGGAGAATCTGATGCGGCATGAATATACCGTTCCCTGGCTGAAAATGATGCATGAGGAAATGCGGCGCATAGAAGAGGGACGATCGGATATCAATCCTTATGCATTGACAAATGAGGCGGAATTCCTGGCAGTGGCTTCTGAGTATTTCTTTCAGAAGCCGGAGCGGTTCAAACAGCATCATCCGGAAATGTATGCGCAGATGAGCCGGATTTTTGGTCAGACGCCACCTGAAACGAATAACTGATATCCTTCTAAAATAAAGACCTGTGGAACTTGTTTTCCACAGGTCTTTTCGCTGTATATGGAGGATCAGCAGTAAGGCTGCTTATAGTTCACTGGATGGGTCCCAGAATAACTTTCTGAAGTTAACTACTTTGTCGTTTTTTACTTCGACGCCCTCTTTCTCCAAAAGCTTTTTACGGGCCGCAATACCGCTGGGTTCTCCTGTCAGTTGTCCCTGGCTGTTCACTACCCGTTGCGCGGGTACTTTCTTACCACATACGCCCATTGCATGACCGACCATACGGGAGTAGTTGGCCATCCCCAGTGCTTTGGCGATCGCGCCATAAGAGGTGACACGTCCTTTCGGTACCAGGCTGGCGATTTCGTAGACGAGCTTATTGAAGTCCGGGTCTGTCATAAACGGGCTGTTTTAAAGACCTAAAGTTAGTCTTCTTCTTCCTCATCTTCATCGTCGCCTTCATACAATATGTAATCCGGGTTCAGATCGTGCTTTTGAATGAAATCATCTTCCCAGTCAAGATAGGTATCCATGGGTAGGATCTCATAACTGCCAAGCGCAGGGTCTTCCAGATCACGCAGCATATTATATGCAAAATCAAAGATGGTCAGGTGGTCGAGTAAGGCCATCTGATTGAAGTCTTTCGGCGGAAAATTTTCCATGTTGAGATGACCGCTTTTCCCGATGATATCACTGGCAGCGGTATCTGATTTACCAAAGAATTCCTGCAAACACGCCTTCAGGATCACCAGATACGTTTCCGGGTCGAAGATGATGATATCACCTGATTCACTGCTATACGTTATACTACTCATTTTATACGCAACCTTTTAAGAATTTATCAAAGAGTTTTGCTGCCTTATCAGTGAAGATGGCCAGCTGATGTCCCAGTCTGCCGTCCGGCTGTAATTTCACCGGTTTCGGTTTACCTGCTTTCTTGCTGGCCTTAAGGGCGATCATAGGGCCTTCAACACCGTCAAAGTCATGCGCCAGTGTACCTGCTCTTCCCTGTTTAACATAGTCGGCCCATTCATCTGAGGCACTGTCAAATGTTTTAATATTCAGCTTGGCCAGTTCGCTTTCCGGTATATCGTAATGGATCACGGAACCACCATTTCTTACCCAGCTACGTGCCTGTTCGAGGTCATTGGTGACGTAGAAACCACCCTGACCAGATGGGTTGAAGTCGAGGTTAGGCCTTCCCGTTGAAGGATCAACCCCGCCCAATACACCTTTTGTTGCTCCCGGACTGGAAGTTGCGTGATAAAAGTCTACCAGACCAAACGGATCGAGTATGAGGGTCGGGCATCTGGAGTATTCATAGAAACGGCTGCCGCCTTCCAGTCTGATCGGGTCCTGACTGATATACAGTCCTTCCAGCGGACTAAAATACCGGAAACGATTATAGTACAAACCTGTTTCGGCGTCTTCATACTGTCCCTGCTGGCGGAATGGAATGAAGTCGCTGGCGCCGGCTAACTTACGCAGCTTTCCATAAATATCCAATTCCGCTTCCCATACCTTTTCACCGGATGCGTCATAGGCTTCTGCCGGTGTACCCAGGTGATCGGAAAGAATCGAATATTGGGCGTCTTTTGTCAGTCGGGCGACGGGTATTAGTGTACCTTCTTCGAATATCCAGGTAATCAGATTTTCCGCAGGCACGGGTTCAGGGTGTTGCTGCCGTACATCTCCCAGTTCGTCAATTTCAATAACAGGCCGCTCGCTGGCAGGATAATGCCATTGATGGAGTGGGACATTGCCGTCCCATACAAAGCGCGTAATCTGGCCTTTATATTGCTTTTCTATACGCCTTCCCAGGGCGTCGTAACGGAACTCAACGACTTTGCTGTCCGGGCGGGTCACTTTCTTCAGCATGCCATTGCCATACCACTCGTATTGCCATACTGCGTTAGCAGCGTTCAGTTCGATCTTTTTTATCAGGAAACCTTCATCGTCATAAATAAAACGGGCGTCCGCGCTTTCTGCCAGTTTGCCGCCAGGGCCGTATTGACGGTCATTCCGGGCCTGTGTGCGGTAAATATTACCTGTTTTATCCGGCAGGCGGTAGTCATACTGACCGTCTTCATATTGTGCCCAGGTGAGATTACCTGTATTGTCATGGCTGTATTTAACGGCTCCATGGGTAAGACCATTAACGATCTGTTTCAGTTGTTGGGCGGCATCCCAGCTATAATGCCTGCGACGAGTACTGTTGCCACCGACAGTGGCGACATGGCTTTCCGGCAGCCCCAGCTGGTTGTACGTCCGCTTGCTTTCCAATCCACCGGGTAGTATACGTTCGATTTCCTGTCCCTGTACATCCCGCAGGATATCCGTGTGCCAGGGATGGAGCGTTCCTTCCACGTTTGCCTGCATACCGGTGACCTCTCCCAATGGGTTGCGTGCTATCAGGATCGCTGCTCCGAGGCTGCTTTGTACCTGCTGACGGCGATTGTGTTTATCATAGGTACTACTGACCGTAAATTCATTCTGGTGCTCCTGTACGATACGTCCCATTGCGTCACGTTGCAACCTGATAGTGCTATGTTCATTCATCGCTTCTATCAGCTGACCGGAACGGTCATAGCTATAGGTTTGCCAGCTGCCGTCACTATGTTCTGCCCGGGTAACGCGACCATTGACATCATACTCATATGCTGTCCAGCGGCGGTTTGGCCGTTCGGTCCTTATCACCTGGCCTGTCGCATCGCGATGATAGTGTCTTTGTATACCATCAAAGCCGGTTTCATGGATAATGTCTCCACGTCCGTTCCGTCCCAGGCGGTATATTTCTCCTTTTTCGTTGATCAGACTGGTCAGCTGTTCGGCATTGTTGTACAGGAAATGAATTTTTGCGCCGTTCTCTTCGCGCATCCTCACACTACCTAATGGCGTATATGCAAAGCGCAGATGCCGGTTCCTGTCCCTTGCCTCTAATACCTCATTATAGGCGTTGTATTGCAGGTGCAGCTGATTGCCGTCGGCGTATAAAACCTCTGTCGTACGCCCCAGCAGGTCATAACGGAAGTGCTGCTCCTGCTGCAGGGGATTGATTGAATGGGTACATTGTCCCCAGGCATCATATTGCCAGGAGGACCGTCCTCCATTTTGCAGGATGAGTGCTGTAATATTATGATCTTCGTCGTATTCCAGCAGGGTACTGTTACGCTGTCTGTCTTCTACTTTTACCAGCAGCTTACCGGCATTGTAAGTGAAGATGCTCATCCTGCCATCTGCTTCTGTAAAGCTGTGCATTAGTCCCTTGAACGGGCCTTCCTCATAATACACATAGGAGCGGCTGCTGCCCTGTGCATCTACGCTGAGCAGGAGCCGGTCTTCCTCATCATAATTGAAGGAGACAGTGCTGCCGTCCGGGTGTATGATGCGGGTACGGTTGCCTTTTTCGTCATAGGCATAACCGGTTACATTGGCGGCTTCATCGATCTCCCGGTAAATCTCTGCATCTTCTGTGTATTCTGTAAACCGGGAGTTGCCCAGCGGGTCTTTTATCTGTGTGACCAGATAGTCTGGTGTATAGTAGTAGGTAGTGGTTTGTCCGAGGGCGTTCGTCACCAGGTTATAGCCTTCTTTCGGGTTGTATTCGATCCAGCCTTCCAGTACGCCTTCATCTCCCCAGGTATGCACACAACGCCCCTGACCATCGTATTCCCAGTAGAAGCTTTGTCCGTTACGGTCAGTTTTCTTTGTCATCAGGTGCTGATGATATTGTATCCGGGTAGCCTGTTCCAGTGCGTCGATGATGGCCGTCATATCACCAGCGGCATTGTATTCATACCGTACGAGTTGTTTCTGTTGACCACGGTGATGCGCACGAACACCTGTAATGCGTCCCTCGTGGTCATTTTCTATCTGCAGATGCCGTCCTGCGCTATCAATGATACGGCTCAGCGAGCCCCTGTTATTGTAGTGGAAACTGATCATGAACCCTGCCTCATCTGTGATGGAATAAAGCCGGTAGGCATGATCCCCGGGCTGCAGGGAGCGGAAGTGATAAAAAAGGCGTTCCTGGTGATTGAACAACAGGTATTCATCCAGATCGGAACGGGTGAGCGTCATCCTTTCAGAACGGTCAAATTCGCTGTCGCCAGGATAAGGTAGTCTGTCGAAAATGACCCTGCGGCCATCTCCTAATAATAAGCAGGTCGCTTCTTCCGCTGCAAAGTCCAGTACCCGCATATCATAACTTAAATGAGTACCATGTCCTAACGGTCCTTCATAGGTACTGTCACTGTTCCAGCAGCGGTCCCAGGTGAAGGGAATAGGGCCCGGCAGTGCAAAGTCTGTACCCTCGTATACGACAATACCCTGTACGAGATCTACCGGTTCAAAACCCATTTTACAGAGCAGTCCGCTGAGTTTGTTGCTACCCAGGCTCTTCTGCCGTGCCAGGTTGAAATCTGTGATCTTTCTTTTAGCCTTTTTAGCAGCTTTCCCCAGTTTCTTTAGGCCTTTCCCTAATCCTTTCATCAGGGCGCCAAAGCCAAAAGACATGACCAGGTTCAGCAATGCGCCCGCCCAATCCGGGATGTAGGGGCCGCCGACCATGACCGGTTTGCCGAAAGATAGCGGAATGGAAAAGGAGGTAGGCAGGTACATACTGGGAATAGGTTTCAGCTTCTTCCCGGGCTGTAAGGAAAGTGGAATACCGATATCATTACAGGTCATCAGCATGTGTCCGGAAGGGCTCATGAGATTTCCTTCCACTTTCACTGTCTTGCTGCCAAAGAAGTTCACGGAATCATGCCCGATCATAGGGGCCAGCAGAAAAGGGCCACCCATCGGAATATGAAATAATATAATGATAAGACCGGAGGTATCGCTTTTGCCACGGGGCACATGATTTACTTTAGTAGTAGCCCCGATAAAGGGGATATAGTCCATCGGATCGATGACCAGACCAATGTAAGGATGTGGCAATGGAATGGGAAAACCGAGCAGTATTACAATATGGATATCGAGTCCTATAACAGGTGTAAAGTGTTTGTTACTGACGAGCATACACGAACTGATTTTTGGGTCACTATGGCGTATTCAGCGGGTTAATGTCTGAATGAGTTAATCAATGGTTGTAAGATAAGGTTTTTTGCTTTTAATTCCTACCTTTAGCCTCGTAAAGCGACAGCCGGCATATGAATACCACAGATGCAAAAGCACTCTTAAAGACGCACATCAGCAAAGTAACAACGCTCACAGATGAGCAATTTGACTATATCTTCTCTCATTTTCAATACCAGCAATATAAGAAAGGACAAACCATCGTTACGGAGGGAAGACCGATCAACTGTGAATACTTCGTGCTGTCCGGTTGCCTGAAGTCTTTCTTTATCAACGACGAATTAAAAATGTTCATCCTCCAGTTTGCGATGCCGACCTGGTGGACTTCTGACTATAACGCTTTGTACAGCCAAAACAAAGCGACCATCAACGTAGACTGTATCACGGACGCTGAAGTACTTTGTCTCAGTAATGAAGACAGGGAGAAATTATGCCGGGAAATACATAATGTGGAATACTTCTTTCGCTGGAGGACCAATAAAGGCTATGTCGCCAGTCAGAAAAGGCTATTGTCCTTTATGAACAATAATGTTAAGTACCGCTACGAAGAACTGCTGGCCCTCTATCCGGAGTTGTATAACATCGTTCCTAAAAACCTCATTGCGGCCTACCTGGGTGTATCCCGGGAAACCCTCAGCCGCCTGTACACCCCTGAAAAGTGATCTGGATCACTTAATTCCAGATGTGATGTAGGTCACGCGATGGCCCCGATTTTCCGACGGACATTTGTGTTGTAATCAAAACGCAAACACAAAAACACGCAATAAAATGGAAAATCAAACATTTCAGATCATCAATGCACAAAGCAATATTGACTGGGTTGGTAAAAAAGTAACCGGCGCTCACAATGGTACAATTGGTATCAAAGAAGGCCAGTTGACAGTCAACGGTAACCAGCTGACCGGCGGTACCTTCGTAGTAGACACTACCTCTATCAAAATACTGGATATTGCCGATCTGGCCACCAACGCACAGTTCCTGGGTCACCTTGTTTCTGACGATTTCTTCTCTACACAACAGTACCCGGAAGCCACACTGGTCATTAAATCGGTGTCAGGTAAACATATTAACGGCGACCTCACTATCAAGGGTATCACGCATCCTGTAAGCTTTGATGCAGATGTAACCGTAAATGGTGCACAGCTGACCGCCAGCGGTAAGATCGTCATCGACCGTACTAAATACGACATGCGCTTCCGTTCCGGTAATTTCTTCAAAGACCTGGGCGATACCCTGATCTACAACGACTTCGAATTATCCATCACCTTAACCGCTAAAGCTGCTTAAGCAGCTTTAGCTCAAAACTTATCATCATGCCTTACGTAAAGATCGAAGTAACCCGTGAAGGTGTTACCAGAGAACAGAAACAGGCCCTGATCAAAGGGGTGACAGACCTGATCACTGATGTACTGAATAAAGACCCTCAACTGACACATGTCGTGATCCAGGAAATAGAACTGGACGACTGGGGTTTTGCCGGAGAGCAGGTATCGGTACTGAGGGAGAAAGGAATTACAGCAGATAAGAAGTAAACAGATAAACATTACATCATTTATAAAAAATATTCAGATGAAAAAGCAAACAGTTATAGTAACCGGCGCTTCACAAGGTATAGGTAAAGAAGTAGCACGTTATTTTTTAGAGAAGGGCGACAATGTAGTGATCAACTCTGCCACCGCCGAAAAGCTGGAACAGGTATACCAGGAACTGGGTGCAGGTGCTAACCTGGCAATGGTAGCCGGTAACGTAAAAGATAAAAGTACCGGTGAACGCCTGCTGGCAGTTGCACTGGAAAGATTCGGCAGTGTGGACGTACTGGTCAACAATGCGGGTATTTACGAAACAAAACCTTTCCTGGAAGTAGACGAAGCTTATCTTGATCGCTTCCTGAATACCAATCTGAAAGGTACGTTCTTTACCACCCAGGCGATCCTGCCACAGATGCTTAAACAAAAAGACGGTACGATCATTAATATCGGTACGCCGCTGGTATACCACGCATTGAGCGGCGCACCATCCACAGCACCGATATCTTCCAAAGGCGCGATCCATTCACTGACCCTGCAACTGGCCGCTGAATTTGGCAAACAAAATATCCGCGTTAATACCATCGCTCCGGGGGTGATCCGTACACCGATGCATGGTGAGGATGCAGACCAGAGCGCAGGTATCCATCTGCTGAACAGGGTAGGAGAAGTAGAACATGTGGCACAGATGGTATATGCAGTAGCTAAGAATGATTTCATCAGCGGTACCATTATTAATGTAGATGGTGGTATGGGCGCTGGTCATCATCTAAACTGATCTGATCATGAAAAAGCTTTTATTGACCGCTTTGCTGTTCGGTTTGATCCCCGCACTGAAAGCACAAAAATCTGGTAAGATGGAAAATAATAAGCAGGACTCACTCGCTATTGCTGAGGTACTGGAGAATGACTACTTTAAAGCAATCTATGTAGGCGATACGGGCAAACTGGGTAACGTACTGTATCCTGGCACCCTGCTCTTCGGAGACGTAAAAGGAAAGCCTTACGCCAAAAACAGGGAAGAATACCTGACAGGGGTGCAGAACCGTCAGAGCCCAAAGGATTCCGGTAAACCTTTTGAAGGTAAGATCATATCAATAGATATCATCAACTCTATCGCGGTGGCCCGGGTCATGGTAAAAATGTATGATTTTTTATACGACGAATTCCTTTCTTTTCATAAAATTGAGGGTCGTTGGGTGATCGTCAATAAGATGATGAGCGACATCAGTAAATAAAGCATAAATACTATGTGGTATCAGACAAAAGCATCGGAATTATTAGGTATTGCATATCCTGTTTTACAGGGGCCTTTTGGCGGTAACCTTTCCTCTGTGGAGTTGGTGGCTACTGTATCAAATGCAGGCGGATTAGGCGGTTTTGGGGCCTATTCTATGAGTCCGCAGGAGATCGTAGCTGTGGATGAACAGATCAGAAACGCCACTAATAAGCCATATAATATCAACCTGTGGGTGAATGATACAGACGCCGTTGACGGTACTGTTTCGGACGAACAGTTTAAACACACACAGGAGATTTTCCGACCTTACTTCGATCAACTGGGTATTGCACTACCTGAAAAACCAGCTATTTTCCGCTCAAGGTTTGAAGCCCAGGTAGCCGTGATCCTGGAGCGGAAACCACCGGTATTCAGCTTTATGTTTGGTATCCCATCCGCAGATATACTGGAACAATGTCGCCGGTCAGGTATTAAGACAATAGGCGCCGCTACCACACTGGATGAGGCGATCGCGCTGGAAGCAGCAGGTGTGGACCTGATCGTCGCTTCAGGGTTTGAGTCTGGTGGACACCGTCCTTCATTCCTTCAATCCGCAGAAGCATCTACAACCGGTACTTTCGTGCTGGTACAACTGATCAGGGAAAAGGTAAAGACACCGGTGGTCGCGGCAGGAGGTATTGCCAACGGTAGGGGAATCGCCGCTGCACTGACACTGGGCGCAGATGCGGTGCAGATAGGTACTGCCTTCCTGGCCTGTGATGAGTCAAATGCCACACCTTTACACCGGGAAATGCTGTTCTCTGATGCCGCCAGACAAACCACACTGACCCGCGCCTTTACAGGTAGATTGGGAAGAGGGATCGCCAACAGGATCACTTCGGCATTGAGCCCTGGTACAAAAGATATACTGCCCTTTCCCCTGCAGACGACATTCATGTCGGCCTTACGGAAAGCGGCCCTTGAAAAGGAGCAGTGGGATATGATCTACTTCTGGGGAGGTCAGATCGCCCCGATATTAAAACATAGAAAAGCCGCCGTATTGATGCAATCGCTGATTGAGGAAACAACAGCGTATTTCGGAGGTATAAAATAAACACCGCGGAGTGCTGCAACAGTCTTAGCGCCCCGGGAAAACGGATCTCAGTGAGGAGCCGGGTATGTAAGGATTATCTGTCATATTTACGAAAAGTAGGTATCGCCGGGAGTACCCGGACAGGTCATCGCATGCCCGGACAGGAGATACTGCATGGATGAGTTGTTGTCAGGTAATTGTTGAGTGTAATTGTAAAACATAATAAGATGAACAATTCAAAAGTATGGTACGTGACGGGAGCTTCCCAGGGACTGGGACTGACCCTTGTAAAAGCATTGCTTGCCAATGGTTACAGGGTGGCAGCTACCTCCCGCGATGCGCATAAAATGAGTAAGGCCGTAGGCCTCATAGATAATGAACGATTTCTGCCGCTGGTGGTCGATCTGAACAATGCAGATTGTATAGACGACTCTGTAGAACGGACACTGACCGCCTTTGGCAAGATCGATGTACTGGTGAATAATGCCGGTTATGGCATGACCGGTACCGTAGAGGAAACAAGTGCTGAAGATATCAGTCAGCTCTTTGCAGTGAATGTATTAGCCAGTATAGCGGTAGCAAAACGTATACTACCTGTGATGCGCCGCCAGCAATCCGGGCATATCATTAACATCGGTTCTGTAGCTGGTTTTGTGGGTGCTCCCGGATGGGCTGTTTACTCGGCTACAAAAGCAGCAATCGCCGCATTTTCTGAGGTACTGGCCAAAGAAGTCAGCGAATTCGGGATCAGGGTAACGGTTGTGGAACCCTCCGGTTTCCGTACAGGCTTCCTGACGCCCGCATCTCTTTCAAAGAGCACTGCTGATATTGAGGGGTATGAACTGGTGAGAAGAACACGACAGCAGTACCTGTCCATGGATGGACAACAGGCCGGTGATCCTGATCGTGCTGCCGCGATACTGATTGCACTGGCAGAACAGCCGGAGCCGCCGGTACATCTTTTCCTGGGAAGGGATGCATATGTCAGGGCTGCCAGAAAACTGGCCATTATGAAGGAAGAACTGGAACAGCTGAAAGACATTTCCATCAGCGCTGATTTCGATAAATAGATATTTGCCTGCTTTTCTGAGATTAGCTTTTTTCGGACGACGGCTATATCTTTGGCCTTTCATTTTAGATGTATTCATCCAAAAAGGTCCTATGCAGATAGCAATTGTTAACGACAAACTGATCATCAACGAAAAGGAAATCTTATTTCCGGCTAATATCCGGCAATTACAGGCTCTATTGGGTAATGCCCGTCATGTGCAAAAACAGTATAACCATATTTACACCTGGGACAATGACGGTATCCTGGCGTATTCCGGTAATGGTGAACTGGTAGAGGCTGTCCATCTGGAAATGTTCAATGACAAGTTTGATTTCTCTCCTAAAAACTTTTTTAAGGCGTCATTTGACATTAATGCAGAAGGTTACAATGTCGTGTTCATAAAAACAAGGAAACGGCTGAAAAAGGCTTCCAGATTCGATGACGGTGGTTCGTTGACAGTGGGGGATATGACCGTTTATTTTGATGCAGAAGAAGATAGGGTACAGGGCATTACTATCAGCGCATATGATCCGCCGGCTCCAAAGGAATATTCAGATAAATATCAATACCGTAAGATCGAGGGTGAGAAGATCGAATTTGCGGACTTCAATTTCAAGCTGGCGGTCATACAGCAACTGATGTATGAAAAGAAGCGTATTGAGCCTGTTTTTGATCTGTATGAATTCATTAAAAACCATTCCGCAAGAGAGATAGATATAGAAGAGGAAGGATATGCCTTTATTCCAGAGATAACAGCTTATTTTGAAGCCCTGGAGATAGATCGTAAGTATGCGGGAGAGATCACTGAAATATCCCAGGATGGGGGAGATGAGATCTACGGGAATATGTTACGTTTCTGGGATGGTGAAGACGATACGTTTAACATCAAAAGCTTTGAGGATACAAAGCATTTCCCGAACCTCAGGAAGATGCATCTTTTTTACGCAGACAATTTCGAAGAGATAAAGGAAGCACTCGCCGCCAGAAATATCATAGCTGAACCTATATAACTAAAAAGCCTGACAGCAATCCTGTCAGGCTTTTTATATTTACTCTCCCTTCATTCTCTTATCGTATACCTGTTGCCATTCATCCAGCACCTCGTCATAGCCTTTGCGGTCGCTAAATGCTGCCGGATTGTAAGCATCACCGGGTTGATGCTTTTTATGCAGTTCATACTGACTGGCATGAGCCGCTAGCCAAAGGTCAAAATGTAATGCTTTCATGGCCTTCAGCGTATACGCATAGTCTTTACCCACCTCTGGGTACAGCGGCATGCCCTTTAGTTTAGTATCATTCAGTATAGAAGGAATGTTGGCGATCAATACCTTGTAAGTCCGCGCAGAATCCTTTACATCAAACAGGAAGCTATTCGCCCCGGGCGTATGACCGGGATGATGGCGCATCACGATATTCATTCCTCCCAGTTGTATGCTATCGCCGTCATGTAAGATCCGGTCAGCTTTTACAGGTAAGAACATGCTGCCTTTCCCACCCATGACATAGTCTGAGTTCCCGCCATCTGCCAGCAGGGCCGCATCTTTCTCATTAATCATCATTTTTGCATGTGTCTGTTGTTTAACGGCCGCCATGGCGCCTACATGGTCGTAGTGCGCGTGTGTGGTCAGCAGGATGCGGATATCCTTAAAATTAAACCCCAGGGTCTTCATATGTGCTTTGATCAGCGTATCGGAGCCGGCTACCCCTGTATTGATCAGGATATGCCCCTTTGGCGTTGTGATCAGGAACATCCCCAGATCATAGGTACCAACATAGTAGAGGTTTCCTGCAATGCGGAACGGTTGGTAATCCGCCGACCATTCTTTATCGACATACAGGTCCTTTATCAGTTTTTGTGCGTGGCTCCGAACAGGCATTCCTCCGATCAGGGCCACTATGAAGGCGATGGGCAACAATTTTTTGTACAATGTCATGCGTCTGGCGTTTGAAGACTGCGAATGTAGCAAAAAAGAAAGCCACTGAGAACAGTGGCTTTAGAATGGCGTGATATATGGTTACCGCATTTATCGGTAAAACTATTATAATGATCGCTTCAGATAGGCGTCCAGGTTTTCCAGTCCCATGGTGAAGCCTTCCTTAAAGCCCATCTGAAGGATGTTTTCCAGGTCAGACAGCTGATTGAACTTTATTTCGATATTGACCACGGTCGTATTATCCGGCCGTTCGTTAAAGCTGTTATTCCAGCGCATACGGGGCTGAGCCGGATTTGGTACGCCGTTCTCATCACAGAAGGCATCGATACCGGCATAACTTTGTTCAGGATGGATCGTTTCATAGTCAAACAAACACCATTGTTTATCTCCCGCTGGTCCCACCATGGCGTAGTGCCATCTGCCACCTTCCCGTAAATCCATCGATTTTGTTTCAGCCCGGTAGGGTTTGGGCGCCCACCACTGGTCAAGTATCTCAGCATCTGTCCAGGCGGTCCATACCAGGTCCAGCGGGGCGTCAAATGACCGGTCTACCTTGATCCTGTTGTTTTGTTTGTCTACCACAAAATCAAAAAGGATTGCTTTACTCATTTCTTATTTTTTTTGAGGTTGGATAATACATTGTCAAGTTGGTCAAACCGTATCTCCCAGAGCTTACGGAATTGCTCGAGCCATTTGTCTATCTCTTTCATCTTCTGAATTTCAAGGTGATAGTAAATCTCTCTACCCTGGTGTTCCTGTTTCACAAGTTCACATTCTGTCAGAATACGCAGATGCTTCGATATGGCCTGCCGGGTCGAATCAAAGTGTTCTGCAATGCCGTTCGGAGTCATGGCCTGCAACGCCAGCAGCGCTATAATCGCCCGTCTTGTCGGGTCTGCAATGGCCTGGAATATATCGCGTCTCATTTCACCTTAGATTTTAAGAAACCAGTTGGTTGCAAATATATACGCAACCATTTGTTTTCGCAAATATATTTTGTTAAAGCTTATCCTGGTACTGGATGACATTGCTATCTTTACCTGGCAGGTCGATCCGGAAGTGATGGCGGCGGACTGAGTCCTGCTACTCATTGCCCTGCGTAAAAGTCCGTCCGCCGGGGAAATACCGCTTTTTAAAGCTATTTTCGGATGGCCTGCCAAACTATACCTCATGCAAAAAATCATCCTCTTTTTTAAAAAATACGGTTATTACATATTACTCTTCTGTTCTTTACTGATAATGTCAGAATTTGTGATACCACTTATCAGGCAGCATTACACCCGTGCAAGTATCAGCACTTTTAAAAGCCGGTATGGATTACCGTCCATACTTGTTGTATTTGTCGGCACCTTCCTGTATCAGGCCGTCGCCTTATGGAGGAAATACAGGAATAATACCGATATTATCAGACACCGGTGGCTGCGTATCCTGCTGGGCGCTTTTTTACCCCGGGCAATCGGATATACCATGCTATTCTTCCTGGTCCATAATGCGTTCGTCTTGTTTGCCCTGTTCATCAACAAGCTGTCTGCACACGGGACCACAGACAAAGCCTATGTGATACATTTTGGTATGGATAGCACCCGGAGCAAAGCATCCATGTTCCTTTCTGATATCGGCTCGAAAGAATATGCCCGGGATGAGGTATTGAAGGATTACGTCTACAACGCGCAACTGAAGAATTTAGACACCGTTCATGTAATTTACAAAACAGGGTTGCTGGGCATCCCGTTTCCCGATATCAACCATACAAAAAAATAGTAAGGAGAAAAGGACATTTTGAAATAACTTAGTCCGCACAATAGAGCTTTAGATGAAACGTTTTTTAGTGGCGCTGACCTTTCTGGTACTGTTTTTTGTCAATTATACACACGCACAGCCTTCCTATATCAAAACCTTTGGTGATCCAAAGGATAAACCACTGATCTTTTTGCACGGAGGACCAGGCAGTAATGCAGGTTCTTTTGAGGTCACTACCGCAGAACAAATATCTGCTATGGGGTATTTTGTTGTTGTATATGACAGAAGAGGGGAAGGGCGCTCTGTTGATCATGATGCGAAATATACGTTTCGCCAGACGTTCAGAGACCTGAATGCCATCTATAGGAAATATGATATTAAAAAAGCGACCCTGATCGGGTATAGTTTCGGAGGTCTGGTGGGGACCTTGTACGCTGAAAAGTATAGTGAAAAAGTATCTTCTCTTGTGCTGCTGAGTTCTTTGCTCTCTTTACAGGATACCTATGCTACTATTATAGCAAAATCAGACAGCATTTTTAAAGTCAAAAATGATACAATTGGTTTAAAAGCTATTGCCGCTACAAAGGAAATGGACAGCAGTTCATTTGTGTTCAGGACGTATTGCTTTGCATTTGCCACTCAAAATGGTTTTTTTAAAACACCGCATCCAAATGAACTGTCTGTCGCATTAAATAAAAAATTAGCCTCAGATACTACATTAACCATCCTTGGTCAATACGGTCGTAACAGTGCCGCCAAAGGATTTTTGTATAATGAAAAGTATACCACCCTCGATATCTCACCTAAATTAGAGCTTCTCAAAAACAAGCATATCAATATCTTCGCTTTCTACGGCAAGGACGATGGTCTCTTTTCTCCGGCACAGCTGGAACGTTTAAAATCCCAGCTGGGTAATGATCATGTATGGTACCTGGATGATTGTTCGCATGCCGCTTTTATCGATCAGCAGACGCTTTTCATGGAAGCCATCGCTTCCTGGGTCCGATAGCCTATTCGCATAGTGCTTTTGCGAACTCTTTTGTGGTATACGCCTTGAGGATTTTGTCCGCAACGCCCACGCCGCGCTCCGCTTCACTGTCAGGTTTGATCTCTTTCTGATCTTCCATATAACGGAGGATCTTACCATCTTTCACATAAAGACGATGCTCGATCTTGGAGTCCTGTCCATCGGCAGAACTACCTATCGCCACTTCATAGCTGAAAATAAACTTACCTGACTGGTAATAGTATTCCTTGGTCCAGCTGCCATCTCCGATAGCGCCGGTTTCGATGATCTTTACGATCTCTTTTCCATTGAAGAAATACTGTACGGCGCCATCGTCCGTACAACCAGCTGCTTCATAGGTAAACTTCTCGTTGCGTAATGTCAGCCCGTTAATGCGCTTAAATTCGCTTCTGATGGAGTTGATGTCAGCCTGACCGGCGGCTGGTGTCTGGGCCTTCTGTTGTGCGCTTATGCTGGCAAAAGGCAGGCTGCACAACAATGTCATCAGGGGCAGGATGTTAATCTTACGGTTCATTTCAAGTAAAGAATATTTGAAATATGAAGATAGGGCTAATTATTTAATTAGCCCTGCCTGTTTAACTTCCTTCTCTCCGTCAGGTACTTACGCACCGGAATATCGTACAGCACCATTGCCAGGTACGCAAATCCGATCAGTGAAACGACGCCGATACCCACGACCCATGCCAGCTGCGACGGACCAGGCTTATACTGGTTGAAATAGGCGGCAAATATCCAGATCACCATATAGTGCGTCATATAAAGCGGATAAGAGATCTTTCCGGCAAAATCACACACACTGTGTACTACCTTGTTGCTCACCTGTGCACCTGCGCCCAATGCCACCAGTAAAGGGAAATAAACCATCACCAGGGCGAGTTCTATGAGCCAGGGTTCTTTTGTGACAGGCATCAGCAATGCGAGCAGCAGTAATACCGCCATACCCGGAAAACCCAATTTATTTTTGATAATGAAATTGTACCGGTATACCAGCAGTCCTGCCAGGAAGGAATAACTGAGACGGGCACCACCATCCAGGAAGGTGCCGCCAGACCATCCGCCTAACAAGTTACCAGCCGTTTTTCCTGTATAGACCAGCCATATTGCAGCAACGACGGTCAAGCCCAACAGGACTTTTTTGGAGAATCTCCATAGGATGGTACCGTAGATAATATTGGCGATATACTCCCAGAAAAGCGACCAGGAAGGGGCGTTCAGTCCGAATAAATTGAAGTATGTTTCACCCATCACCGGGAAAGGGACCATCAGCATGGAAGCCAGTACGATCAGCGCAATTCTGCCAAAGGTATAGGTCTCCGGTACCGGTGCGAACGGATTAAAGAGAAAAGCCAGCAGGCCTAATACGCTGCCCAGTACCACCAATGGGTGCAGACGGATGATCCTTGATTTGAAGAACTCCACAGTCCCCATTTTTTCAATACGGTTGTCGTAAGCATAGGCAATTACAAATCCGCTCAGACAAAAGAAAAAGTCTACCGCCAGGAACCCGTGTCCGGCAAAATTCTTTGTGGCGTCCGTAAATATCACCTCCATAAAGTGGAAGAATACTACGAACACGGCGGCAACGCCTCTCAGTCCGTCGAGTATCTCAAAATGTTGTCTGGTCTGTAATAACGTCGCCTGTCCTGTTGGCGCTGTCGTGGTAGCTGTTTCGGTCATATTTATGCTAAAGGTAAAGCGTGGAAGATAGTTATCCCAGGTTACATATGCAAGCAAATTGCCGGCAATGGCGTCTAACATTGTTAAATGGTTAGTGATTACCTTTGGAGATAGTCGTTAAATAAGGTACATGAAAAATATCAGCGCAACGGAGACGCTCAAGGCTTATTTCCAAAAACGGGTACAAACGGCTGAAGAGGACGCCGCCATCTTCGCCAGCTATTTTGAGGAAGTACGGGTGAAAAAAGGCCAGTACATTGTACAGCCCGGATTTACAGCTCGTTATAAGATTTTCGTACTGGAAGGAACTGTGCGTGCTTTTGTGCTGGACAAGGAAGGGAACGACCATACCATCTCCCTCGCCATCGAGGAATGGTGGATCACAGACGTAAATAGTTTCGTCTACCAGCAACCTGCTACCATGTATGTAGTGGCCCTGGAGGACAGCCGGCTGTTACAGATCTCCCACGAAAAAGAGGTGGAGATGAGACGGCTCGGTCCAGTCTACGAATCCTTCTTCAGAATTCAATATGAGCGAAGCCTGGCTTTTCTCCAGCGCCGCATTATTACAAACCTCACGCTTTCCGCAGAGGAAAGATACCTGCAGTACTTAGAGGCGTATCCGGCTATTGCCGGCAGGGTACCCTTGTATGCACTGGCGTCCTACCTGGGAATGACCCGGCAGTTCCTGTCCCGGATCAGGAATAAACACGCGAAAAGGGAAACTGGTTTACGTTGATTTTGTAAACTGGTTTGTTTTTTGGCAGTCGCCGGGATGCCACCTTTGTCATGTAAATAAAAACAAAAAACATGGCTAAGAAATTAAACAACAAAGTGGCACTGGTAACCGGTGGCAGCGCAGGTATAGGACTGGCAATAGCGAAATTATTTGCTGCGGAAGGAGCAAAAGTGATCATCACCGGCCGACGTGAATCGGTGCTGAATGAAGCAGTCGCAGCGATCGGTAACGGCGCACTGGGTATACAGGCCGATTCTTCCAGTCTGACAGACCTGGATAGCCTGTATCAGACCATCGGTGAAAAAGTGGGTAAAATAGATATCCTCGTTGCCAATGCAGCAGTATATGTACTCGCGCCACTGGCGGCTTTTACAGAGGAAATGTTTGACAAGCAAAGTAATATCAACTTCAAAGGAACATTTTTCACTGTCCAGAAATCGCTGAATTACCTGAATGACGGGGCTTCCGTGATATTATTGTCATCCATTGCCAACGAAATAGGTGTGCCTAACCATGCTTCTTATTCCGCGACAAAAGCGGCTATCCGCTCTTTAGGCAGAAGCTTTGCTGCAGAACTGGTAGACAGGGGCATCCGTGTCAATGTACTGACGCCTGGCCCTATCGACACTACCGTATTTGAACAGGTGGCCTCTTCCCAGGCAGACATCGACATGATGAAATCCGCTATGGCTGCCATGACAGCCGTAAAAAGGATCGGTAAACCGGAAGAAATTGCCGCAGGTGCGCTTTTTCTGGCTTCCGACGATGCCTCTTTTATGATTGGGGCTGAACTCACGATCGACGGTGGTATCAAATCACTGTAGATTGTTTACGATAGCAACGGAATCTCTGAAAGCGAGGGCATATGCCTTCGCTTTTTTCTTACTTATCATGTCCGCCTGACATTTTTGTATGTTTCCTACAATTGATTGTTGCCCATCATTATTCTCTTGCCTCATTTTACATTTGATCCGTCAAATCAAAATAACGGGATCATGGATTTGTATTTAAAAGGAAAAACAGCAGTGGTGACCGGGGCCAGTCAGGGTATTGGCCGCGCTATCGTAAAGGAATTGTCCATAGAAGGAGTGCAGGTATTTGCCACCGCAAGAAATGAATCATTATTGAATAGTCTGAAAGCAGAAATAGCTGCCGCAGGCGGTATTCCCCCCATCACTTTTGTACAGGATTTTGTCGCTCCGGAGGGGCCTCAGACCATTGCAGCTGCTGCCCTGGCTGCCCTGGGACATGTCGATATCCTGGTGAATAATGCCGGCCGAAGCAGGCCGCTGGAAGTAATAGGGGAAGAGGATGCCTGGAATGCTTCCCTGACGCTCGATTTCGGGCATCATCGTCAGCTGACGCAGGCGCTGTTGCCGCAATTTATGGCACGCAGACAAGGGGCTATCCTGAATATCGCCAGCACCTACGAACTGCGTAGCATCAATGCCTCCGCCGTAGCGAAAGCGGCGCTGGTCGTATGGTCAAAACAACTGGCTGCGCAGTTAGGACCATATGGCATCCGGGTAAACTCTCTGCAGCCCGGTCTGATCGATACAGAGAATATCCGCCCTTTCTTTCAGGGGGATGCCCGGCAGCAATTCGCCGCACAGGAAATCCCTTTGGGTGATTTTGGCGAACCCCAGGATATGGCCAATATGGCGACATTCCTGGTCTCTCCCCGTGCGAAATATATTACCGGTACGGTCGCTGTCGTAGATGGTGGGATGCGTCATCATCCTTTCTGATCCCACACTTATTGCCATTCTAAAACCACGAAGGGCTGTCCTGCTTTATGGCGGACAGCCCTTTACTATTCAATAATATACTCAGCTCAGTTTTTCTTTAAAAAAGTCAATGGTCCGTTTCCAGGCCAGTTCTGCCGCCGCCTTATCATAACGGGGCGTAGTGTCATTATGGAACCCATGATTCACCCCCGGATAGATATAGGCGCTATATTCCTTATGGTGCTCCTTCAGCGCCTTTTCATATGCCGGCCATCCTTCATTGACACGGGTGTCCAGTTCCCCATAATGTAATAAGAGCGGAGCCTTGATCTGCGGTACCAGTTCGGTGGGTGGTTGCCCGCCGTAGAAAGGTACCGCCGCCGCCAGTTCCGGTATGCGTACGGCCATCATATTGGCGATCCATCCTCCGAAACAAAATCCTACCACACCGATCTTCCCATTACAATCCTTGTGGTTTTTGAGATAGGTGTAAGCGGCGATAAAGTCCTCCAGCATCTCATCCCTGTTCCGCTTACTTTGCAGCTCTCTTCCCTGGTCATCCGTACCGGGATAACCGCCCAGGGGCGTCAATGCATCCGGCGCAACGGAGATAAACCCTGCCAGTGCCGCTCTTCTGGCCACATCTTCTATATGCGGGTTCAGACCCCGGTTCTCATGCACGACTATGATACCCCCCAGTTTCCCTTTGGCGTCAGCTGGTTTGGATAATAAGGCCTTGATATCTCCGCCGCCTTTGCCGGAATTGTAATGTATATATTCGGATGTCAGCCGTGGATCATCCGCCTTTACCTGGATCGCATGGACGTAATCCGGCATCAGAAAACTCATCAGCGCCGGTAATGTTATGCTGCCAACTGCATAGACAGACAGCTTTTCCATGAATTCACGCCTGCTCACCCTGTTATGGGCATAGTCGTCATACAGGTCAAATACTTCCTGTTTGATCTCCTCTTTTTTAATTGCTCCGTTGTTCATGTAAATATGGGTTTGTCTTAAAGATAAGTAATCGCCACCCGTTCTGTAATAAAGTTTTGAATCATAAATGTAAATAAGACACTTATATTATTCCTGATACTTATCTGTCAATGAATACGCCATTTTTCATTTATATACAGGAAAGTCATGCGACTAAAGAAAAAAATCTTATTTTGACAGGCAAATAATACGGAATAATGCGGTGGACAATGATGTTATGGCTATGCCTTGCAATGAATGCCCTGTTCGCTGCCGGTGAGCCACTGAAAAATCTCAGTATAGAGAATGGCCTATCCAACAACGCTGTATTAAACGTTTATCAGGATTCCAAAGGGTTCATGTGGATTGGCACCTACGATGGCCTGAATCGTTATGACGGATACAAATTCAAGATTTACAGGAATAGGATAGGAGATTCCACGTCTCTCATAGATAACGGGATTTATACAATTGATGGAGATACTGAACACCGTCTATGGACCGGTGGCAGGAAAGGCATCAGTGTGTTCAATCCGGTAAATGAACATTTTTATCCTGCAACATTTGCCAACGGTCAACCCGTACAGGGAAATATTCATATCATCAAAGCAGGTAACGACGGACTCGTGCTCGTAGGCTCTGAAAATGATGGACTCCTGCAATTCAGTCACCAGCCCAATACGGGCAAACAGGTCCCCCTGGAAAATAATACCAGCTATGAGGTCACCGCTATCGACTTTACGCCCGATAAAAGCGCCGCATACGTATTTGTACAACATGTAGGGCTTTGCCGTTATGACTGCCGTACCGCAAAGATGACGGTGATCAGCCGTGTCATGACACAGGCCAATTGCCTGAAATTTGACAAAAAAGGGATGCTCTGGATAGGTACAGACCAGGGTTTATTCAGCTATAATAATGGTACTTTTTCAGCTAATTACCTTGAAGAGAACAGTAAAATAGTCAACCTCTGCGCGGATCGGCAGGGCGCTATATGGGCCGGTTCTGACGGACATGGCATCTTTATCGCCAGAGACGGTAAAGCAGAACACAGCAGCCAGGCCCTGACCAGTAATGCTGTCTATTCCATCTGTGAAGACAGGGAAGGCCGTAAATGGATCGGTACGCTGAGAGGGGGTATTAATATCATCGATGGACGTAAGCGTCTGTTTGAGCAATACGCATTTACAGGCACCGTGGAAAATTTCATCCTGTCTTTCTGCGAAGATGGACAGAAAGGTGTATGGGTGGGTACAGATGGCGGCGGACTAAAATACTGGGACCGCGAAAACAATACCTTTAAGATCTATAAATACAGCCCCTCCACTCCGGGCGCCATCAGCAGTAATTTTATCACCAGCATGGTGCAGGACGCACAGAGCGATCTGTGGATCGCTACCTGGTTCGGAGGTCTCAACAGATACAATCGTCAGCGGGATGCCTTTGAACATTTCTCCTGCTTCAATCCCTTTACAAAAGCGGAAGAAAATAACGTCTGGGGTATCTATCAGGATGCGCGAAAACAACTCTGGGCCAGCACGACCAACAACGGGACCCTATACCTGTTTAACCGGGAGAAAAATAACTTCGAGCTCTTTGATAAAACACTCGTCAATATACAATGCCTGGCGGAAGATCATCATGGCAATATGTGGGGCGGGAACTATTCCTCCCTGATAAAAATTGACCGCGATCACCGGCAGCATCAGATATTCCCCATCGGTAACACAGTACGCGCCATCCATGAAGATAAAAGAGGACAGCTATGGGTAGGTACGGAAGGCGGCGGACTGCTCCTGGTAGATGGAACTACCGGGAAATTCACCCGCTTTACAGAAGCCAACGGACTACCCAGTAATACCATCCTGCGTCTCCTGGAAGATGATAAAGGTGTCCTCTGGTTAAGCACCTTCAACGGATTGGCGAAATTTGACCCGGTACAACATACTTCGCGTAACTTCTCGCGTTCCGACGGATTACAAAGCAACCAGTTTGCCTATAACGCCGCCCTCAGGTTACGATCTGGTGAATTCCTCTTTGGAGGTATCAAAGGCTTCAATATTTTCACCCCGGACAGTATCTATGAACGCAGCAGTTTTGCCCCGGTGTTCCTGACCGGTATCCGTATCAATAATAGTCCCGTAGAACAGCAAACCGATCTAATCTCCGGCCGTTCACAGGATAATATAGAGGAAGTCACGATACCTTATAATAAGGCCGCCATCTCCCTGGATTTCGTTTCCCTGGAATATACTTCTCCTGATAAGATCAGTTACGCGTACCTATTGGAAGGCTGGGATAAAAACTGGAACGACGGTGGGGAAGCCAGAACAGCTAATTATACCCGTTTGCAGGAAGGCCGGTATACATTTAAGGTACGGGTGACCAATGCAGATGGCAAATGGGGCCAGGAACTGCAATTGTTGAAAGTGACCGTGTTACCACCCTGGTACAGGACGCCCTGGGCTTATATGGCTTACCTGATATTGATCTCCATGCTGATCTATGGATATATTCAATATAAATCCCGTCAGGAAAGACTCAAATATGAGATCAAACTGGCGCACCTGGAAAGCGAAAAGGAAAAAGAGATCAATGAAAAGAAACTCTCGTTCTTTACCAATGTCTCCCATGAATTCAGAACACCGCTGACGCTGATCATCAATCCGCTGAAAGAACTGAAAGACAATGAAAAACTGGGGGTCGTATATAGAAATGCCAGACGTTTACTAAGCCTTGTAGATCAGCTGCTCCTGTTCCGTAAAGCGGGTAATGACGACGAACTGAAAGTCGCCCGTCTCGATATCATTGCACTTTGTAATGAGGTATTCCTCTGTTTTACCCAGCAGGCAGAAACGCGGCATATCAGCTATGAATTTATTACTGCGAATGAGACGGCCGACGTTTACGCCAACTACGAACAGATAGAGATCGCATTGTTCAATCTGCTGTCGAACGCCTTCAAGTTCACACCGGATAACGGAAAAATAAGCTGCACCGTAACCTGTACCGATCTGGAAGTTGCCATCACTGTGACCGATTCCGGAACCGGTATACCCGAACATATGCAGCACCGCATCTTTGATAAATTCCAGCAGGGAGATAGCAAGCAGTCCGGATTCGGGATCGGTCTGTACCTTGTCAGACAGTTCATAGAAAACCACAGGGGTAGTGTCACTTTTAAAAGCACACCCAACCAGGGGACAGCTTTTTCCATCTACCTGCAAAAAGGAGCCGCTCATTTTGACCCTTCCCAGCTGATAGAAGAACCAGCCAAGAAATCGGCGATCCTGGACGAACTGATCGAAGAAGTGTATAGTAAGCCGGCCAAACCAGCCGTTTCGGAAGAATTGATCACAGAGAAGAGGACGATGTTGCTGATAGACGATAATGCGGAAATAAGGGGTTACCTCCGTCAGCTTTTTGCTGATAAGTATATCGTCTATGAAGCGGAAAACGGGACAGACGGCTTTGCCGCTATCGAAAAATACATGCCTGACCTGGTGATCAGTGATGTACAGATGGAAGGTATGGACGGACTGGCCCTCTGCCGTAAAATAAAGGAAACCGAAGCATTCTGCCATATCCCTGTCATTCTCCTGACGGCGGCGTCTTCTCCGACGGCCAGACTGGAAGGTATTGAAGGCGGAGCAGACGATTATATTACCAAACCGTTTGATAATGAACTGTTACTGGTAAAAGTGCAGACCATCATCAAAAACCGGAACCTGCTCAGGGAGTATTTCCTGGACCGTATCACCCTGAAGCGGACCGATCTGAAAGTGCCTGCGGAATACCAGGATTTTCTGAAAAAATGCATTGAGATCGTAGAAGCCAACCTTGGAAATGAAGATTTCACCATTAAAACCTTCACGCAGGCCATCGGTATGAGTCATTCCAGCCTGTATAAGAAGGTAAAATCCATCTCCGGACAAACCATTAACGCCTTTATCCGTTCTATCCGCCTCCGGAAAGCCGCCGTTTTGATGCTGCGGGAGAACTATACCGTCAATCAGGCTGCTTTTCAGGTCGGAATAGGAGATATCAAGTATTTCCGGGAGCAGTTTTTTAAACTGTTCGGTATGAATCCGTCCGAATATGTAAAGAAATACCGGCATTCTTTTAATGAGGACCTGAACATTGTCAAAACGGACAATTAATGGGGGGTAAAATATGAATATACCCCCTTTTTTAAGTGATTTACCCCCTCGATGAGTCACTTTTATCCCCCTAATTTAGGCATACAAATACCACGTAAACATAGTATAACCAACTATCTGTCAATTTTAAAGGAAAGTACGTTATGAAAAAATGCTTATCTAGGGTAGTGACGTCCGTGTCACTACGGCAATGGCTCCTTATCCTCCTTTTTTCCCTGTCCCAGATCCCTGTATTGCAGGCACAGAAAACCAGTGTGGCAGGAAGGGTGACTGAAGGGAAGGACGCTTTACCCGGCGTAAGTGTGCGGGTAAAGGGCACAAACCAGGGAGCGCTGACCAATGAACAGGGTCGTTTTACCCTGTCGGCAGCACCGGGCGATACCCTGGTCTTCAATCACATGGGCTATTCTCCACAGGAAATTATTGTAAAAGGCGGCGGAGCAGCTATTAATGTCTCCCTCGTGACCAGTTCTCAGAATGTAAATGAGGTGGTAGTTGTCGGTTACGGTACCCAGAAAAAAGCAACCCTGACAGGTTCCATTTCTGTGGTAAAAGGTTCCGACATTATTAAAAGTCCGCAGCCAAACGTATCCAATGCACTGGCCGGCCGTTTCTCCGGTGTGATCACCAATAACCGCTCCGGCGAACCAGGTTATGACGGTTCCAATATCACCATACGTGGTCTGGCTACTCCTGGTAGCAACGATGTATTGATCGTGGTAGATGGTGTGCCCGGACAGATCGGTGGACTGGACCGTCTGGACCCGAATGATATCGAAAGTATCAGCGTACTGAAAGACGCTTCCGCAGCAGTATATGGTAGCCGTGCGGCAAACGGGGTGATCCTCGTGACCACCAAGCGGGGTAAAACGGGTAAACCTGCTATCAGCTATAGCTTTAACCAGGGTTTTTCTTCTCCCACCAGACTGCCCAAAATGGCGGATGCAGCAACCTATGCACAGATCACTAATGAGATCCGTTATTATGGTAGTCCGGCAGGTGGTATGAACCAGCTCTATTCAGAAGCAGAGATACAGAAATTCAGAGATGGTTCCGATCCCCTGAATTATCCTAATACAGACTGGCAGAAAGAGGCGCTCAAAAGCGTAGCGCTCCAGAACCAGCATAACCTGTCCGTAAGCGGTGGTACCGACAACGTAAGATATTACGCTTCCCTGGGTATGATCAAACAGGATGGTATCTATAGAGAAGGGGTGACCGATTATCATCAGTATAACTTCCGCTCTAATATCGATGCAGATGTTACCAAACGACTGAAAGTAGGTATCTATCTCTCCGGCCGTCAGGAAGACCGTCTCTATCCGCAAACCGGCGCCGGTGATATTTTCCGCTCTATCTACCGCGCTTATCCGACCGTAGCTGCCCGTTATCCGAACGGTCTGCCTACTTCCGGTATCGAGAATAATAACCCGGTATTACAGGTAACAGACATCGGTGGTACTAATCGTAATCCGACGCAGGTATTTAATGGTATCCTGAAAGGTAGCTACGCCATACCGGGTGTGGATGGTCTTTCACTGGACGGTTTCTTCTCCGTGGATAAATCCTGGAGCTTTGCCAAATCATTCAGCAAACCTTACTCTGTATACCTGTATGACAAAACGGCCAATACTTATAATAAAACGATCGTAGGCGGAGCTGCTGGTGCAGCGACTTTGTCACAGGGACAGCTGAACCGCTCCCTGATCGTATCCAATATCAAACTGAACTACGCCAGGAAATTCGGTAAACATGATGTGAATGCCTTTATCGCTTATGAGCAGAGCAAAACTGCACAGGATAGCATGGGCGCATACAGAATGAACTTCCCGACTTCCGCAACGCCGGAACTTTCTCAGGGTGGCGCAGCTGCTACCGATAAGAACAACTCCGGTAACAGCTACAACTTCACCAGGAAAAGTTACTTCGGCCGTATAGCGTATAACTATGAAGAGAAATACCTGCTGGAAGCACAGGCCCGTATCGACGGTTCTTCTACCTTCCCTAAAGGCAATCAGTATGGTTTCTTCCCGTCTATTTCTGCCGGATGGCGCGTATCACAGGAAGAATGGTTCAAGTCAGTAAGTTTTATCAATGACCTGAAACTGAGAGGTTCCTACGGTACCCTGGGTAATGATAATGTGGGCCTGTTCCAGTACTACGATAACTATTCCTTCAACAACCAGTATGTGATCGGTAATGCTATTCAGCCGGGTATTGACCTGATTAAACTGGGCAACCCGAATATTACCTGGGAAACAGCAAAAAAACTGGATGTTGGTTTCAATGCGCAGGTCCTGGACCATTTCAATCTGGAGTTTATCTACTTCCAGCAGAAACGTTCTGACATTCTCGCCCTGAGAAATGCGTCTATTCCGCAACTCTCTGGTATTGTGAACCCGAATGGCGGTCAGCCGCTGGTGCCTTCCGAGAATCTTGGTAAAGTAAACAGCAAGGGTATCGAAGCCACCCTGGGTTATAGCAATAAAACCAATAATGGCATTCATTATAATATCGGCGGTAACATTACTTACGCAAAGAGTGAGATCATCTTCCTGGATGAAGCACCAGGTACCCTGGCTTATCAGCGTATTACCGGCAGACCACTGAATACTTATCTGTTGTACAATGCTACCGGTATTTTCAGAACAGAAGACGACCTGAATAAACATCCTCATCTGACCGGCGCCAAACTGGGTGACCTGATCTATGAAGATTACAACCAGGATGGTAAGATCAACGCCGATGATGCGACCAGGACAAAATATGGCAATATCCCTGAGATCACTTATGGTATCGTAATGGGAGCTGATTATAAAGGTATCGACCTGTCCATCGTATTCGCCGGACAGACACATGTAAGTCAGTATGTATTACCGGAATCCGGTACCATCGGTAACTTCTATAGCAGTTGGGCTGACAATCGCTGGAGCCCTACCAATCCAAACGGTTCTTACCCAAGAGTAGATGAAAGAGCCTCTTCTTCTGTGAATGGTGGTTTATACCAGAATAATTTCTGGCTGAATAATGCTTCTTTCCTCCGTTTGAAAAACGTGGAACTGGGCTATACACTGAATGCTAATCTGCTCTCCAGACTGAAACTTGCTGGCGTGCGGATTTATGCCAATGCATTTAACCTGTTCACCATTACCAAAGTGAAAGACTATGATCCGGAAGGTAGCAGCGGCAGCGGTCAATTCTATCCGCAGCAGCGTATCGTGAATGCAGGCGTGAACGTTAAATTTTAATCCGTAAAAATTCCATCGATGAAAACGAAGCACATTTTTTATTCCATAATAGCGCTTGCCGGCGCAACCTTTGCCTCCTGTAAGAAAGACTACCTGGATGTAGTACCGACAGACAGGGTGGCTGATGTAACGATCTTATCCGACTCTTCCCTTTTCAATGATTATGTGATCAACCGGTATATGAGTATCAAGCTCCAGGACAAGGAAGGAGAGGGCACAAACCCTGGTTTCGGCAGAGGTTTTGAATACGCTATGTGGTGTTCTGCCAGTGATGAGGCGATTTACAACAATGATGATAATACCTGGCTGATGCAGCGTGGACTGCTGGCGCCGGAGAATACAGGTATTGCCGGTACTATCTGGGGAAGAAGTTACCGTAGTATCAGAGAGTGTAACTACGGACTGAATAACATCATGCAGGTGCAGATGAGTGAAGGATTGAGAAACAGGCTGAGAGGCGAACTGCATTTTATACGCGCCTTCCGTTATCATGACCTGATCAGGAACTATGGAAAGGTCGTATTGACGGGAGATAAAGTATATAATCTGAATGATAACATGGCGGAAGCCAATTACACCAGGGCATCCATAAAAGAAGGGATTGACTATGCAGTAGCCGAACTGGATTCTGCGGTGCAATACCTGCCTGCCGCCAACGATGATAAATGGCAGCTGGGGCGTGCTACAAAAGGTGCTGCACTGGCATTGAAAGCACGTCTGTTATTGTATGCGGCGAGTCCGTTATACAATACAGGTACCTGGGAAGCGGCAGCAGCTGCTGCCAAAGCAGTAATGGACCTGACACAATATACTATCGCACCGGATTACGCTAAATTGTTCCTCAACGTGAACAATAATGAGATCATTTTCTGTCGTCAGTATGCGATCGGTGCGCGTCACGTATGTATGGAAATAGCAAATGGTCCTAATGGTTATAATGGCTGGGCAGGTAATTCTCCACTGCAAAACCTTGTGGACGCCTATGAAATGAAAAGTGGTAAACCGATCACAGATGTTACTTCCGGATACGATGCGGCTAATCCGTATGCCAACAGGGATGCCCGTTTCTACGCCAGTATTCTTTACAATGGCGCGAGCTACAGAGGCTCTACCATTCAGGGATATACACCCGGCGGAAAGGATAGTAAAGATGGTCCTTCCAACTGGAACTCTACCAAAACAGGTTACTATCTGCGTAAATTCATGGATGATAACAACCCGATCGACAACCCATGGGAAGTGGCTGGTCTGCAACCCTGGATCTATCTCCGCTATGCAGAAGTGCTGCTGAACTATGCAGAAGCACAGAACGAAGCCGCTGGCCCGGATGCGACCGTTTACGCAGCGATCAATCAGATCAGACAGCGTGAAAGCGTAAAGCAACCGGTACTGGCAGCAGGTCTTTCCCAGTCACAGATGCGTGATGTGATCAGAAGGGAACGTCAGGTGGAACTGGCTTTTGAAGAACATCGTTTCTATGACGTACGCCGCTGGAAGATCGCTATGCAGACAGAGAACGTACCAGCGTATGGTGTAGATATTACTATTGCAAATGGTAAGACAGTATATACGAGAAAAGAAGCTTTGAGCGGACGCTTGTTCGCCGAGAAAAATTACTGGTTACCAATTCCAAGAACAGAGATCCTGGCTACTAATAACAAGCTGGAACAAACTACCGGATATTAGCATGATAAGAATTTTTATGCCGGTGTTGATGGTCATTACTTTCATGAAAACTGCGGTGGCTCAGACCACCGCAGTTCATGTCAGCATCGACCCGGGTACGACATACCAGACGATCGACAATTTCAGCGCATCTGATGCATGGGCTGTACAGTTTGTTGGCAACTGGCCTGAGCAAAAGAAAAACGCCATGGCGGACTGGCTTTTCAGTACCGACACCACTTCATCCGGCACTCCCCGGGGTATCGGATTGTCCATGTGGCGATATAATATTGGCGCAGGCAGTGCTGAACAGGGAGACAGCAGTGGTATCAGGGATGAATGGAGACGTGCCGGTGAATGGCAAAACCAGTCCGGCCAGTTATGGTTCCTGGAGGCTGCCCGCGAAAGAAAGGTGCCGCAGTTTTTGGGCTTCCTGAACAGTCCACCGGTACAGCTGACCGCCAATGGGAAAGCGTTTGCAAATAAGGGCGTCAGCAATATCACTGCCGATAAATATGATGCAATGGCTACCTATGTCGCCGATGCGATCACTGGAATTTATAAAACCACAGGTATACGTTTTGATTTTGTCAGTCCGATCAATGAACCGCAATGGGACTGGAGTGATGGTAACCAGGAAGGTTGTCCTTACGATAATGAACAGATCAGTGGCGTGGCGAAAAGCCTCAGCAGGACGCTGACAGCGAGGAAGGTCAATGCAAAAATATTAATCGGGGAAGCAGGTAAACTGGACTATCTGTTCAGTGCTGCGGATAAACCCGCCAAAGGTAAACAGGTCTCAGCATTCTTTGATCCCACCTCGCCGTATTACGTAGGTAATCTTTCCAACATCAGTCACAACATTGCAGGACATAGTTATTTCACGACCTCTCCGGCGCAGGTGGCTGTGAGTACGAGAGAAGCGCTGGCGAAAGCTGTAGGGGCTGTTCCCGGACTGGGTTTCTGGCAATCCGAGTATTGCATCCTGGGGGACAATGCCGGCGAGATCAATGGCAGTAAAAGAGACTATGGGATGGATGCAGCTTTATACCTGGCCACCGTTATTCATCGTGATCTGGCCATTGCCAATGCAAAGGCATGGCAATACTGGCTGGCCATCTCACCATATGATTATAAGGATGGTCTGATATACATCGACAAAAACAAAACAGATGGCGATTATCACGACAGTAAAATGTTGTGGGCACTGGGCAATTTCAGCCGCTTTGTCCGGCCGGGCGCACAGCGCATCAAAGCTGCGCTGGAGGGAGATAGCACCCTTCTGGTCTCTGCTTATAAGAATACGGACAAAAGCGTTTGTCTCGTCATCGTCAACCCGTCACAGCAGGAAGTACGGCTGGACGCAACGGCTAAAAAGGGAAAGATCGGCCGTCTGCGTACCTATGTCACTTCCGACGCCGGTAATCTGCAACCCGTACCGGTACAAAACAAGATCATCATTCCTGCACGTGCCGTAGTTACAGTGACAGGCAGTATCAAACTCTAAAAGGACCGGCATGAAAAAGACTGGCTTTATTACATTACTCATTGTTTTTTCCTACCTGTTTTCCATCGCGCAGCAACAGCATACTTTTACCCTGGGGGATACGGCTTTTCTGCTGGATGGAAAACCATTACAGATGATATCAGGTGAAATTCATTACCCGCGTGTACCCAGAGAGTGCTGGCGTGACCGCATGAAGATGGCAAAAGCCATGGGATTGAATACCATCGGCACCTACGTATTCTGGAACGTACACGAACCTGAAAAGGGGCAATATGATTTCGCCGGCAATAACGACATAGCCGCATTTGTAAAAATGGCGAAAGAGGAAGGTTTATGGGTCGTATTAAGGCCCAGTCCCTACGTTTGCGCAGAATGGGAATTCGGTGGTTATCCTTACTGGCTTCAGGAGATCAAAGGGCTGAAAGTACGCAGTAAAGAACCGCAATACCTCGAAGCTTACAGGAACTATATCATGGCGGTGGGCAGACAATTGTCTCCTTTACTGGTGACCCACGGCGGTAATATCCTGATGGTACAGATAGAAAATGAGTATGGTTCTTACTCCGATGATAAAGACTATCTCGATATCAATCGCAAAATGTTCATTGAAGCTGGCTTCGACGGACTGCTATATACCTGTGATCCGAAGGCCGCTATCAAAAATGGCCATTTACCGGGCTTATTACCGGCGATTAATGGAGTGGATGATCCCTTACAGGTAAAACAACTGATCAACGAAAATCATGGCGGGAAAGGCCCTTATTATATCGCTGAGTGGTATCCTGCCTGGTTCGATTGGTGGGGTACAAAACATCATACCGTCCCTTATCAGCAATACCTGGGTAAACTGGATAGCGTACTGGCCGCAGGGATTTCTATTAATATGTACATGTTCCATGGCGGTACAACGCGTGGTTTTATGAACGGCGCCAATGCCAATGATGCCGATCCGTATGAACCTCAGATCAGCAGTTATGACTATGATGCGCCACTCGACGAGGCAGGTAATGCTACGGAGAAGTTTATGCAGTTCCGTAATGTGATCGCTAAACACCTGCCTGCAGGTACGACCTTGCCGGAGGTGCCTGCGAAAAGACCTGTTATCAGTATCCCTGAGGTCAAGCTTCCAAAGACGACCCGTATCTTTGATCTGTTGCCAAAGCCTGTCAGCAGTCCGACCCCGCGTACCTTTGAAGACCTGGGGCAGGCATATGGCTGGGTGATGTACAGTACGACCCTGAAAGGGGGCCGAAAGGGCCTTTTACAGTTAAAAGAACTACGTGATTATTGTGTGGTAATGGTAAATGGAAAAAGAGCAGGTGTATTGGACAGAAGATCAAAGCGAGATAGTATTGAGCTGGAATTACCCGCCGGGAAAGTAAAACTGGACCTGCTGGTAGAAAACCTGGGCCGCATCAATTTCGGCCCGTATCTTTTATCCAACCGTAAAGGTATTACAGAGAAAGTACTGTTTGATAAACAGGAACTGAAAGGCTGGCAGCAATATGGCCTACCGTTTGATCAACTACCTGCGGTAACAGCCAAAGCCCTTAAAACAGGGACAAATGCACCTGTCTGCAGACAAGGTACTTTTACGCTGGATAAAACCGGCGATACCTGGCTGGATATGAGTAACTGGGGAAAAGGCGCTGTCTGGATCAATGGTCATCACCTGGGCAGATACTGGCAGGTGGGGCCGCAACAGACTATTTATGTACCGGCAGAATGGCTGAAAAAAGGTACGAACGAGATCGTTATAATAGAATTGATAAAGCCGGAAATGGAAACGCTGTCAGGTGTCGATCATCCGATACTGGATGTATTACATCCTGAAGCATTGTAAGGGCAGTTACTGATCTGATAAGGCTTATGTATTTATCATCCTTCATTGGTCCTTCGTTCATGAACGAAGCACGAACGTAGGATAATAGATATCAAACAAAGCACAGAGCGAACATTGAACAATGAAAAAAAGACATCCTTGCGGGTGTCTTTTTTGTTAAAAGAAAACCCCGCACCAGGAATGGCCGCGGGGGGATACTATAAAACCATTAAAAGACACAACTATTTAAGGTTTCCCATCTCTTCGATCAGATCAAGGAAATATTGTAATGCGTTTTCTTTCTCTTTTGGTACATCGGCGACCATATCTACACCCACATAACCATCTTTGATACCGGTGGAGGTCATATAGAGGTTACCTGCGCCGTCGAGCAGTTTACGCATCTTTTCAGCACCGTCACCCAGTTCGCCTGCCGGAATAGCGGCGCCCAATGTTTTCGGGTTGAAGAACAGCGAGAAGTTGTTTTTGCTCAGCAGGGCTTTTTGTTCTTTGCTGATATTGCCTTTGAAAGAACCGCTCTGGATCTGACGGATATCCTTTATGGAAGTACCGATAAACACGATACCGTCTTTGATCAGGAAGTGCAGGTTAAAAGGCATTTTCTTTGACTGTTCAAGGGAGTAAACACCATTATCCTGCAATATTTTTTCTTTTTTGATACCATATTGTAACAGGCGCTCTATGATACGCGGATCATCGGATGAGAACATGTACAGGAAATCAGGCAGGGTTTCCGTTTTGGTTTTAACGGTATCCCTGTATTCGAAGGTTTCCGGGTCATAGTTATAAGAACTGTAGCTGACCTGTTGCTGACTGAGTCCGGATAACAAGAACAGGGCATCTCCCTTTACTACTTTAGCAATGGCTTTTTCGTCAAGGGCAATGGATAAGAATTCGCCGAAAATGTTCATTTCCTCGTCATACCTTCCATATATACCGTGGAACAGGGATGGTATTTCATTCACGTAGGCTTCGGTATTAAAAGCAATGCTCATAAAACCAATCAGACTATCGCTATTAACATATTTCAGGAACTTTTTGTTCAGTCGCTGGTCGCTGATCTTTCCATAGCTGGCTGCTTTCTGCGGGTCGAGGCCGATCTCACTGGTCAGGCGCATCTGTTCTTTACCCAGGTAGAGCCTGGCATTGTAGGAGCCGTACCCGCGCATCAGATAACCATATTTCATCAGCGTATAAGGCAGGAAAGAAGAGTAGACGCTCTGCATGTCGGTCATCCAGAAAGTGGCTACTGCCTCCGGGTCTGCGGTCCGTTTGTACCCCGGACTATTAAGGATGGAAGGCGTGTTCTCCTTTTTGTCGAATATCTGTAAGGCGTTGTTGGTCAGCCACAACAGGCTCACACTATCTTTGATACGCTGCCGCTCTTCATAGCTCTGACCTTCGTTATAGGTGTCGTTGTAATTGAAGTCTACTACCGGTGGTGGCGGTGCATCATCAGGTACTGTTGTCGGAATGGTATCCGGCATTGGCGACGGGGCTTCTACAATAACTGGTTCATCATAGGTAGCTGTTGCCGCAGAATCTGTGATCTCTATAGGTTCGACAGTATCCACGTAGGGATCACCAGCCAGTTCTATGCCATATCTGGCAGCTCTGGCTGAGTCGGCGAAGAAATTGTCTTTCGCACGGCCATAAGTGAGGAACAGGAACTGCTTATTCCAGGCCACTACGCTTTTAGCGTCCGGGCGCACGGACACGTTAATGCCGTTCTGTTCTAATACGGGTTGCTGGCTGCTGCGGAGCAGGGCTTCCACTTTACTGAGGTCTGCGATCGGTACCAGCACACAGGTATAATCGATGCTGTCCGTTAGCTGGTTATAGTAGTAACTATTCGCAGTAAGATCGAAACCCAGGTCTTCGATACTTTTGTAATCCTTTTTGGTGCTTTGGGAGATGGATTCCAGTAGTTTTTTCCCTAAAAGGGAATTGTTGACATCCTTCACTGTGGTGAGACGGAATAATTGTCCGCTTTTTATGGAAGCGACCGTGAATGCTTTTTCGGGGATTTTATAGGCTAAGTCCTGCGCGGAAGCTGTTAATCCGGTGCAGGTAGCAAGCGCTATCAATTGCAAAACTCGTTTCATGCTATTTTGATAATTGTATTTGATTGGAAATGTCCGCCTTACCACTCACCAGGTCATACAACGGAAGGCGCTGCATCACTGCCTGCTGGTTTTTGGCCAGTCTGGCTGCCTGGTTACTATAACTGCTGATGACGTTCTCGAACCGGAAGATGCTGATATAGGAGGCTGCTTTGAGCACTTCTTTGTCCTTCTCCTTCATTTTACTGAATTGCTCTCTTACTTCGTTGGAGTATTTATAGTCCCTGGTAAACTTCGCCTTTTCCTGATCGTAAGAATAGGTGGCGGCTATATTGGTGTTAACTTCATATTCGTCCAGCAGCTTTTTCGTCAGATTGTTAATATCGGAAGTATTTCTGAAAGAAAAGCTGATAGTGGCAATATAGTTATTAAAATCCGTTTGCTGGGTCACATTGCTGATCCCCTTCATGGTTTTCAGCTTCGCGGCAGCTTCCTGCATCTTCTCTTCGATCTCCGGTCGTCCCGGTACCTTATGTCCGCGGATACTGTCCATCATCAGGAGGGTGGCGATCTTTGTCTTACTCTGGCTGAAATTCAGGGTTAGTTTCATCGTTCCGGAGCCGTCTTTCTTTACCGTCACATCTTCGATCACTTCAAAACAGGAGCTACAGAAGATGGCCAATAGCAAAAGGCATACGATCAAGGGTTGTTTACTGAACATTTGGCAAAATTAAGACAGACAGGAGGAAATAAGAATACCGGGATACCGGTATTTTCGACCGCGCTGCCAGGAACAGGTTAATCAGGTAAAGACCCGGTATAAAGCCGGAGGGCTCTATACCGGTGTATTGGGGCAAAACAAGGGACCAAACGAATAATGTTACAACGGATGAGAGAGCACGAAGAAATCGTCTTTATAAAATGAACCCAGGGCAAAGATGTAATCCAGCGCATGATCTATGGAAGGATCAAAGATGATGGTCCTGCCTTTGAGATAGCCCAGGTAATAATCCAGCCAGTTGGTATAATGCTGTTTAGCCAGTTTATGCAGCACTTTCAGGTAGTCCAGGGCTTCTTCCTGTGTTAACCAGCCCGCATTAAATGCATAACGGGTGATCAGGCCTGCACGTTCAATATCCCAGGCTGCCAGGTCCCGTACGCCGTCAAAGTACGCCTTACTGAAATAGAGGTTATGTTGCGCAAATGGCTTCTCACAGTTGTCCTTGATACGCTGATAAAGCGCTTCGTCCGTCAGCTGTTCTGCTGAAATAAAGGCCTGTTTCTGCGTGACCGGTAAGGTAAGCAGGTCGGCGATCAGGCCTCTGGTATCGGCACTGTTATGGATACTCCAGGCGCCGTGCAACAATGGAATGAGTTGTTTGGAGGCCAGTCTTGACCGTAGTGTCAGCGAATCGCGACGCAGGTTACCTTCTATCAGTAAAGCGCCTATGTTCAGGTATGGTTCCCATCCGGCGGCCAGTTTATGCTGCTGATAGAACTCGTCGCGTACAGGTTTCGTCTTAAAGAATCCAAACATACTAAAGGGTTTTGTTTTCGTTGATAGGTCAAAGGTAGCAGCGGATAGGGATGCCTTTTCTCCCTAAATTCAACTAATTTTCGTAAAAACGTTTTGTCCTATATTTACGGCATCTATTGTAGAATAAAAGCGCAGCATTGATTCGTATATATATCATCCTGACGTTATGCCATATCTTTTTCTCTGGTAACCTCTCCGCACAACGGGGTGCTGATACATTGGAAGCAGCCCTGAGACGTCCCGGACTGGAAAAAGGCGAACGTATCTTTTTAATGACAAAATATGGTTCTGTCCTGTTCTTCAGAGACGAGAAAGCTGCCGCTTTCCGCGTTTTCCGGGAGCAGTTGTTACAGGCCCGTAGTATGCCTGATGGCAGATATGCGGCCTATACCTATGGCATCCGTGCCATGAGCCGTCGTATCGATGATCAGATCAATGCGGCCCACAAAGACCTGGACAGCGCTGCTATGTACGTCGCACATACAAAGGATATGCGGATGAAAGGGTACGTGGAATATTGCAGGGGATGGATGCAGAACCGCGATAACCAGGCGGCAGAGGCCGTGAAGAGCTTTATCAACGGGCTCCGGCTACTGGAAGCTGCCGGGACGGATGATTATAAAGGGGCTATTTATAACGAACTGTATAGCATCTACGCAGAGTGGAATGACTATCAGACACAGGAAAGATATGCGCGTCTGAATCTGACATTGGCGGCAAAGACCCGTAATCCCAATACGATCTTCAATGCCTATCGGATGATGGGTACCACCTTTGAGTACCAGTACCGGCTGGACACCACTTCTACAAGACCACTGGATTCCGCTTATCACTATTATACCAGGGCATTGCACGTCTTTGAAAAGAACAGACCGAATATGGAGTCTGCTTCTGATTATGCCTTTATTGCCCTGAACCTGGCGAATATCTTCACGCAGTTCGTCGATTATCATCAACGGGACAGTGCATTCTTATATACGCGGAAAGGACTGGAAGATGCGCTGAAGAACAAACAATACACTTTCGCAGCAGATGCCTATACGATCTTATCACAGTTCGCAGAACTGGACAAAGATTATAAAAGCGCACAGGACCTCATGGTACAGGCGCTCTCTTACATCCAGCAGGAAACCCTGTATGATAACCGGACACTGTTCACCATATTCAGACGGCTATCCGGTCTGGCGGAAAGGGACAATAACTACGTAGACGCCCTGCATTATTACAGGGAATACCTGAGGGTCTACCAGGAGGTATACGATGCGGAGAAAATGTCCGCAGGTAAACGCCTGGAAGCCCAGTACGAAGCCGAAAAGAAAGAAAAGTTACTGGCCTTTATGCAACTGGAAGCAACGCGTAAAGCAGGTGAAATAGACAGACTGCATTTCCGGGATGAACAAAGGGCGCAACAACTCGCCTTCATGGAACTGGAGGGAGAGAAGGACCGTCAGCAGTTATCACTGGCACAACTACGCGGGCAGCAGAAAGAACAGGAACTGTCCATGGCGCATATGAGGGCCCGGCAGCGTGACCAGGAACTCAAAGCGATCCGGCAGAAGATGCTGTACAACCGTCGCCTCAATACGGTATATGCATTGCTGATCTTAGCCAGTCTGGCGGCACTGGGACTCATGATATACGCCTATCGTGAACGCTCTAAAAGCATGCGGCAGCAAAGCAGAATGCATCACCTGGAGATACAACGGATCAATAAGGACAATGAGATCACTACCTTGTCCGCCATGCTCGATGGACAGGAGAATGAAAGGGCCAGGCTGGCGAGGGATTTACATGATGGTCTCGGCGGACTTCTATCAGGCACCAAAATAGAGTTGTCCGGTATGCTGCCGATGCTCGGACAGGACAGCCAGAAAAATCTGCTCAGAAAGACGCTGGGGCGGATCGATTCCGCCGTTGCTGAACTCCGCCTGGTAGCACACAACCTGACACCGGAACTGCTGGCAAGACAGGGACTGGCGGCTGCATTGCGTAATTACTGTGAAAGCCTCAGTAGCGACAAACTGGAGATCACCGCCCAGATCGTAGGGGTACACACAAAAATGGACCACGTAAAAGAGATAGTGGTGTACCGTATCGTACAGGAACTGGTCAATAATGTCATCAAACATGCTGCGGCATCTGCCGTACTGGTACAGTTGCAGCAGAACGGTCATCAGCTGTTCCTGACCGTAGAGGATGATGGAAAAGGATTTGATATTACAAAGGCGGGAAACGCACGTTCCGCCGGATTGCTCAATATACGCTCCCGGGTGGCTTACCTGAAAGGAGATATACAGTTTCATGCTGCACCGGGTGAGGGAACGGCTGTAGAGATCAATTTCCCGATTAACTAAACATATGGTAAGGATATTTATCACTGACGATCATCCGATCGTACTGGAAGGACTAAAGAACGTGTTGAATGCCACGGAAGGATTTGCGGTAACAGGTACCTGCTCCACAGGAAAAGAGACCCTGGAAGCCTTTCAGGAGAAAGAACCTGATATTTTACTGCTGGATATTAATCTGCCGGATATCAATGGTGTGGAACTTTGTGCAGCCGTAAAAAAGAAACACCCTGACGTGTATGTGATCGCGCTGAGCGTACATAATGAAGCGCCGATCATCAATAGTATTCTCAGACAGGGCGCCAGCGGGTACATTCAGAAAAATGCCCTCAGTGAGATCATTGTGGAGGCGATACAGGATGTGCTGAAAGGAGGGAGTTATGTTTGTGAACAGTCCAGAGAGATTTTACGCAGGCAGAGTGGTAAAGGAGGACTCACACAACTGCCTAAAATGACACGCAGGGAAAAGGAGATCCTTAAACTGGCCGCCGAGGGACTGACCATTGCGCAGATAGCGGAGAAACTGTTTATTAGTCCGTATACGGTGGAAAGTCACCGGAAGAACCTGATGGATAAGTTTGAAGTGAACAGCGTGGCAGCGGCCATTAAACTGGCAGGGCAATATGGGTTCCTGTAAGCGTATGATGATAAAAAAAGCCTTCCGTTTCAGCGGAAGGCTTTTCTCATTTGTTATTGTTCACTGTTACTTATTCGACAGGTTGATCATCGCTGATACCTCACTCACCGCCGCATCTTCTCCGGCAGTAAATCCTGTAAAGCGGAAACGGATATCTCCGTTTTTGTCAATCACGAACTTCGTAGGAATACCCTTCACCTCATAACTGCTTACCACTTTATTTTCACCCGTGTTCGGGTCTTTCAGGTCCATCAGTACCTGGAAAGGATAGTTATTCTGTGTGATGAATTTCTTTGCGCTGGCAGCCGCATTTTCTTCTTTCTCCCAGGTATGTACAAAGAGGAATTTCACATTCGGATCATCCTTGTATTTTTCCATGGCTTTTTTCATGGAAGGGAAGGAGGCTTTACATGGGCCGCACCAGGTAGCCCAGAAGTCGAGGACAACTGTTTTGCCTTTCAGGTCGGCCAGGGAAACGGTATTGCCATCTACATCTTTCAGCGTGAAATTGGGAGCTGGTTGTTTGATGATCTGTTTCGCCATTTCTTCCTCTATATTGCTGTTCAGATGCCCTTTCAGGGAATCGAGGTAGGTCTGGAAACCGTTGCCGCCTCTTACTTTGGTATAGGCTTCTTCCAGTTGCTTCCTGGTCACCGGGTTAAGCAAACCACGGCCTGCCAGCTTACTCAGTTTTGTATAGGCGGTGTCATAGTCGCCTTTGCTCAGCAGGATCTTCGCATACATTTCTACTACGGAAGGTCTTACCGGGTCTTCCGCTGTTTCGGCACGCTTGATGTAAATCAGGGCAGAATCGTATTGTTTCTCTTCATACAGGCAGGCCACATAGGAGCTCAGGTAACCGGGATATCCCATAGCGGCAAATCCGGCCCCGTTTTCATCCTTACGGGTGGTTTTAAATTCCCAGGCATCGTCCACTGCTTTTCTCAACAGTGGTTTTGCTTCTGCATAATGCCCCTGTTTGATCAGTCTTTCGGCGGTACCTGCCCATCCCTGTCCCTTCCAGAAAGGGGATTCAATGCTGTTGGCATACGCCAGCGCCTTCGGAACATTTCCGGCTTCCGTGTAGGCCATACCGACTGCATTGCGGGCATAATCATATACAATTCTTTCCGGCCCGAACTTCTTTGGCGGATATTTTTTGATCCAGGAAAATAGGAGCTGTTCTTTTTTCACCGGGTCTTTTTCATCATAGATCGTCTGCACGGCATTATTACGCTCAATAATACCCCCTGGGAAGCGTTTTTCAGCCGCTTTACGGATAGAGTCGGATACATTTGCCTTTTTCAGCTGATAGATGAAATTTGAGGCTGTAATCCAGTTTTCTTCCTTTTTAGTTTTTAGCAGGGCATACATTTCGCCTTCCAGTTGGGAGCGGTCAGCATCGCTGCCTTTCAGCAATGTCTGGTAATGCTTTGTAAGTGTGTCTGCTGCGGGTTTTTTCTGGGCATAGGCGCTTTGTATGCCTGTAACCAGTACAGCACTGAGTAATACGGGAATTGTCTTTCTCATATACATCCGTTTTAAGGGTCAGGTTTAGTATCCTAAGTTTTGCGTTAATGCAGGATTGGCCGTACGCTGTGCATCCGGAATGGGGTACAGGATATCCGTCACGTTCCAGGTAGCCGGACGCATACCGCCGATGACATCGTCTGCACGGGTTTTATCCGCCGGACTGACAACACTTGGCGTACGTTTCAGGTCAAACCATCTGTGTCCCCATTCTCCGAAGAGCTCTGCTTTTCTTTCTTTTTCGATGGCCAGCAGCACCTGCTGCTGGGAGAGGGTGTTGTCCAGCATTGGCAGTCCCGCTCTTCTGCGGATCGTGTCCGCATCCGCAATGGCGCCGCTCAGGTTACTAAGCTGTGCACGGGCCTCTGCCCTGATCAGGTATTGTTCTGCAAGACGGAGTACGACGTTGAACTCATTACCCGTGGTAGTGCCGGAAGGCAGTACGCGGAGCTTATACTTGGTCATCACTTTATAGTTGGTGCCCCCGATCACGGTCGGTGCTACCCAGCTGGTCTTACGCAGGTCGCCTTCTTCCAGACCGTTATACAGGGTATCCGTAAGACTGAAGGCCGGTACGGTACCACTGGCAGCTGCAAAGCTTCCGCCGGCGGCATCCGTATTGCTGGTATAAATAGAGACACCTGTCAGGGTAGCCATCTGCCAGATGATCTCATTGCTGGTATTGACAAAGGCGGTGTTCACATCAGGGCTCAGACTATAGATACCTGAACCTATCACCGTGCTGGCTGTTGCTTCGGCATTCTGCCAGTCTTTGGTATACAGGTAAGCTCTGGCCAGTAAAGCGTTGGCCGTCTGACGGTTTATACGGGCTCTCAGCACACTTGGATAGGTATCGCTCAGGAGGGCGACAGCGTCTTTCAGGTCTGTAATGATCCGTTGCCATACCTGTGTAGCCGGCGTTCTTGCCAGGGTGGCGTTACCAATAGGATCGTCAGTCAATGGTAATGGGACCGCCCCGTAATAGTTCACCAGGTGAAACAGGACAAAGGCTCTCCAGGTCTTCGTTTCTCCTAAAAGCTGGTTTTTTACAGCCGGAGTGAGGGAACCGCTTCTTTCTATACCCGCCATCATAGCGTTGATCTGCGAGAGGGTATAGTATGGATAATACCAGAGCACATTGGCAATATTGCTGTTGGTGATGGTAATGGCATTTTGTCTGAACTCATCGTAGCCGGGAGAAGACACGTTATTCTGGACTTCATTGGCAGAGAGCCCGGGCAATACGGTTGCCGGGAAAATAAAGGAACGTGTATTGCTCGCATTGTAGATACCCAGTACGGCACTGCTGGCGGTTGCATCAGATTCAAAGCTCTGGTCAAGACCTACCTGGTTGACCGGCGGACCGATCTCCACCAGTTTACGGCAGGCGGTGAATGTACATCCGGTCAGTAACAGGCCGGCAATGATCTTCTTATGTATAGAAAGCTGTAGCATGAAAATTCGGTTTAAAATGAACAGTTAACACCCAGTACGATCGTTCTCAGCGGCGGCAGGGCAATAGCGCCGGTCCCAAGTCCGGGGGCACCGCCGGATACGCTTGTCTCCGGATCGAAGATGTATTTGTTCTTCGACCAGGTGAACAGGTTCTGCGCCTCTGCATAGACTTTGAAATTGCTGGCCTTGATCTTCCGCAACCACCCGGACGGCAGATTGTAGGCCAGGCTGGCGGAACGCAGTTTCAGGTAACTGGCGTCTCCCCACATAGCAGTAGAACTGCTGTACTGTGTATATGCCAGGTAGATCGGCGTACCGGAAGTAGACGTAGCGGCAGGGTAGGTAGCTGCATCGCCCGGATTTCTCCATCTGTCCAGCAGGGAAGTATTCTGATTGCTTCTGCTGCTGCCGACCGGTGTGCTGAAACTGTTGGTCGATCCGTTCCTGTGATTGAACTGGAAGAAGAAAGAGAAATCGAACTGGTGGATCGTAAAGGAGTTGTTCAATCCTCCGAAGAAAGGCGTACCCGGATGGATGACCTGTCTGTCATTGGTAAAGTCGATCGCACCATCCTTGTTCAGGTCCGCGTACTGCGGGATACCCGTTGCCGGATCATAACCGGTATAGACATATCTTCTGATCAGATCAATTGGCTCACCAATAAGATAACTGGTCGCATAGAACGACTTTTCAATACCCGGGAATGAGATGAGCTTATTCTTCGGGAAGGTTACATTGAAGGAGGTCGTCCAGCTGAAATGCCTGCGCTTGAAGTTAGTGGTGTTCAGTTCCAGTTCGAGACCACTGTTCTGTACCACCGCGGGTAAGTTCACAGTATAGCTATTATAACCGGCCTGTGTTGGCAATGCGGCTGATAACAGCTGATCGCTGGAACGGTTACGGTAATAGTCAGCTACCAGCATGATCCTGTCTTTCAGGAAACCTAATTCCATCGCCAGGTCGAGTTTACGGGTAGTTTCCCATTTTACGCCGGGATTTGGCAGGGTAGCACGGGCCAATGCTGTTTGTCCCTGGTAGGTACCAGCGGAAGAAAGCAAAGGCAGGTAGATGTAGTTAACGATCTGGTCGTTACCGGTGGTGCCATAGCTGACCCTCAGTTTACCAAAACTCAGCCAGTCGATATTATCAGCCACAAAATTTTCCTGTGTAAACAACCATCCGGCGCCAATAGCGCCGAAATTGGCGATCGCATTCTCAGGACCGAACCTGGATGAAGCGTCCCGACGGAAGGTGGCATTGAGCAGGTATTTCTTCTGATAGTCGTAATTAACACGACCGAAGACAGAAGCATATTTATAGTCGAAGTAGTTGTTATAGCTGACAGTCGTAAGACCTGCACCGATAAGGGTATGCAATAAAGCTTCGCTGCTGTAGTTGCTACCTGCTATGTAGTTACCATTGGACAGGCTTCGCTGTATCGTTCCGCCGACCATTACATTCAGTTTACCCTGACCCAGGTCGCGGGTATAATCGATAGTCGGTTCTACGATATAGTTCTGCGTTTTATTGGTCGTAAAGTTGGCAGAACTGGTGGGGTTATTGGCCGGGTTCTGACTGGATGCCGGGAGCGTGGTATTCTGCTCTAACTGTGTGGTCGTGTAACCCAGGTTCACTTTCACATTCAGGTCTTTGATAACGGTATAGCGCAGATTCGCATTGGCAATGAAATTGGTGGTATTGCCATTGTATTCTCTTTTGAGCAATGCCAGCGGATTGCTAAAGCCCTGTGACCAGGCCAGTTTGCCCTGGTTGTCGTACAGCGGCATATTTGGCGGCAGGTTATACAGGGAAGTCAGGTCAGAACCAGGTAAGAAAGTCTTATCATAAGAATAGTTACCTGTGATCGCTGCGTAAAATTTATTATCCGCGGAAGTATGGTCAGCAGAGAGTCTGCCGGTCAGACGGGTGTTATTGAAATCACCATCGTATACAGTTGTCTCTCTGTGATAACCACCGCTGAACAGGAAATGTGTTTTCGCATCGCCACCGGATACAGACGCTTCTGCATTGGTATTATGCGCAGTGCCGCCCAGCAGGAGTTTTTGCCAGTCGGTATAGGCATTCTGGTCCCATACGGTCAGCTCGGGCGCATTGGCCGTATTAGGGGTAAGACCATCATTTTTGAAAGCTTCTTTACGCAGATCAAGGTATTCCTGCGTATTCATCATCGGGATGAAACGGCCTACTTTTCCCGTACCGGTATAGACATTGGCATTGAATCTTGTTTTTCCTGATTTTCCTTTTTTGGTGGTGATCAGGATGACGCCATTCGCACCACGTGCACCATAGATAGCAGTGGCATCCGCATCTTTCAGGATGTCCATGCGTTCGATATCGTCCGGGTTGATCATACTGAAAGGACTGATACCGCCATTTGCGCCGCTGGTACCCCAGGCATTCAGGTTGTCATTTACCGGCTGACCACCACTGAAGTTGGTGAAGGGTACACCATCAATGACATAAAGCGGTAGGTTACCATAACTAAGGGAACCCTGGCCACGGATCTGTACGACCGCTGCGCTACCTGGTAAACCGTTCTGTTGTGTGATCTGTACACCCGGAACACGGCCAGGCAGAGCGGCCAATGGGTTGGCTACCGGCTGTATACCGATCTCTTTGGCAGTAATGCTGCTTACAGCGCCTGTGTTCAGTCTTTTGGTAGTGGTGCCATAACCGATAATGACTGCTTCATCCAGTGCTCTTACCTGTTCCAGCAACACTACATTGATAGTGTTCCTGCCTTTTACGGCGATTTCCTGCGGCTGATAGGAGACATAAGAGAAGACGAGGTAGGCATTCTGCGGCACACGGGGAATAGTGTATTCACCCTGCTCATTGGTCATCGCGCCGAAAGGTGTACCGGGCACCACGACAGACACAGAAGGAAGCGGTCTGCCGTCGGCGTCTTTTACAACACCGCTTACCGTGATGTCGTTGCTGACCGCATTGGCTTCCGTCTGTGCTTCTTTGGCCCGTACGGCAATAAAATTGCCCGAGCGGGAATAAGTGAATGGTTGGTTATTGAATAGTTGTTTTAAAACGGGGTCAAGGTCCTGATTTTGCGCACTGATGTTCACGGGAGCCGCTTGTTTCAGCTGACTTTTCGTGTAGATAAAGCTTTGGCCGGTCTGTTTTTCGATCTGCCGGAAAGCTTGTTCCAGTGTACCGGACTTAATCGTCATACTGACTTTCTGTGCATAGGATTGTCCCACGAGTAACAGGCATCCCACCAGGATGCTAAGGTGTAAACATTTTTTACGAACATGTCTGACGGCTGACGAGCGCAGACAAAGCTGTTTCCATGACTTCTTTTCAGGCATAGACTCTGGTTGATTGTTGATGAATAAAGCCACCGTCGGGGTGGTTGATAATAGACAAATCTTTCCCTGCTCATAAAATCGCACAGATCTTATAAGGATAAATATCGCAGTGGTGCATGATCCTATCTGATCACGATAACCTTTCGGCCTTCGATCCTGAAGTGCACGAGATTAGTCATCTCCAGCAGGTTCAGTAGTTGAGACACCGGGACGTCTCTTGGAATACTGGCAATGAACTCATCGTTTACGTTCGTCTGATACTCAACCTCTATGTTATAATAGCGTTGCAGTTCAGTCATGATTGTCGGAATATCTTTCCCATTGAAATAGAAAAGGCCTTCCTTCCATGCCAGTACTTCTTTCATGTCTGCTCCAGTCGTAATTTGTACAGTGCCCTCATTGTTCACGACTGCCCGTTCACCCGGATGAAGCAGCTGCCTTGCATTGGTGGTGGAGATGGCAACTGCTCCGCTGAACAGGGTTGTTTCTGTTTGTTTATCCTGCCCGAAGGCTTTTATGTTAAAACTGGTACCCAGTACCTCTATAGTTGATCGATCTATGCCATTCTTTACTTTAAACGGTTTCCCGCTGTTGGCTGCTACTTCAAAATAAGCCTGACCGTTAACGGTCACTGTTCTGTCATTGCCGCTGAATGCGGCCGGATAAGTCAGCGTGGATGCTGCATCTATCCATACTTTCGTGTTATCTGTCAGGACGATCGCTATCGGCTGACTGCCAGCCGGTACTGCTATCGTATTAGTGGCGTTTGAATTGTCTTCGCCATTATACACGATCTGTCCCTTGGCATTCATGCTGACATTGATATTACCCTGCATAGCGAGGGTGCCTTTACCTGCGCTGTCCAGCAGTATTTTAGTACCATTGCTCAGCGTCAGTATGGCATGATTCCCCGCAGGGGCCGCTATGTCATTTTTAAATCTCTCCGCCTGGGGGGCCAGTCCCGCAGGTTGCTGCGTACGGTAATAATAATACCCGCCGCTTAATAATACGGCCATGCTGGCGGCGATCATCCATCTGCGCCATCTGACAGGCACTACACGGGCAGCAGGCTTTTCTATAACAGCCTGTATCCTTTCCCGGATCGTGTCGCCGAGCAGCTGCCGGTTGCCAAGTACGGTCTCATCCCATTCCGCTGGTGGCCGGAAGGCATTAAACAGACGGTTATATTGCATCAGTTCCTCGTCGGTAGCGGTACCTGATGTGATCTTTTCCGTCAGTAATAAGAGTTCCTCTCTGGTCATGACAAATGCATTCACATAACTAGGCAATTGAAAATGCCCTTACCCCTAAAGCCGGGGAAATATTTTTTTTAAAAAACTGCTCATTAATGGTAACCTGTCACAAAGGGGATGATCAGCAGGGCCAGCAGATGTGGCTCTACCGCTGCGCGGATGCGCTTTAACGCGATGGTTTTCTGTGCTTCGACCGTTTTAACCGAAATGTTCAGTGCCCCGGCTATCTGTTGATTGCTTAGCTGGCCGTCCCGGCTGAGCAGGAATATTTCCCGGCACTTTTCAGGTAAACTGTTGACCGCCTGCTGGATGATCGTTCTGAGATCAGTTAGTTCCAGTAATTCCTGAGGACCAGGAAGCGTGGCTATTGTGAGTTTGGATAATTCTTCGTAAAAATCTTCCCTGATGTTCCCTGACTTGATATAATTGGCCACCTTAAACTTCACTGCCGTTCGCAGATAGGAAGGTACCGTCTGTATATCCAGTTGATCACGCTTCTCCCATAACCAGGCAAAAATGTCCTGTACTATGTCCATACATGCACTCTGATCGCGTAAAAGGTAATAAGCTGACTGATACATAGCTGACCAGTGCCGGGTATATAGCATGTTAAATGCATCCATATCACCTCTCTTGAGCATCGTTATCAGCTCCAGGTCACTATAAGTATTATTACTGTTACCTCTCAAAGTTTCCCTCTTTCTGCTGCTAAAATATACAAACAGCAGAAGAATGCGAAAACATACAATAAAATATTATATCGCGCCGCTTTTCGAAATTGCGTTTAAGATAAAATGCTATCCGAAACGGTTAAAATCCTGACAGTGCTTTCGGCAGGGACATCCTACATTTACAACCGTAGCGAAAGTTTTGTGTGTTAATTTGACACTATAAATGTATTTATTTATTATCCCATATCAGACATGTAAAACCCGTATTGATTCTATGTTGTGAACTTTCAGACCGGCTTTTCTATACTGTTTAAGATTACCCTTTTCAGTTTTTTTTATTCTCTCAGATAATCAAACCCATAACCGTATGCTCAAGTTTACATGGACATCCGTCCTGTCGCTGTTCACTGCGTTTACTGCTTTCGCGCAGACGAACATAGCGCCACAGGCAACTGCAAGTACCTCTTATGTTTCCTCCTGGGAAACGATTACAGCCCTTAATGATAATTATACGCCGGCCAACTCAAATGATAAGAGTCATGGCGCGTATGGCAACTGGAACAATCCCAATTCCATTCAATGGGTACAGTATGACTGGTCGCAGGCATTTTCTGTGACAGCCGTACAGGTCTACTGGTTTGATGATGCAGGTGGCGTACTGACACCTACCACTGCTTATCTTGAATCATGGAATGGTACTGCCTGGGTGAACCTGGGTAATATTCCGCTACAGAAAGACGCGTTTAATACGCTCAGTTTTACGGCTACTTCTACATCAAGACTACGCGTATCCATGCGTAATACTTCGCAGTCCACCGGTCTGCTGGAATGGCGTGTAACAGGCACTCCCGTGTCTGGCGGTGGTAATGGCAACGCTTATGCCTGGCCTGTTTATTCTCCGACCATCAGCTATGATTTCCGGAGCGAATATCCGAACCTGCCGACGCCTTCGCAGATACTGAATGATTGTCCGCAGGTAGTAGGTACACAGTCTTCCGACTGGTGGACGTTCCGCTGGGGCCCAAAGAAAAAATCTGTCGTTACATCTGCTGCTATCACACCTATGCTGGCCCGTCTGAATAAAGACTTCCGCTATTTCCGCGATACCATGGGCTGGCCTGCGGATATCAGGGCAAGAAATGGCTATAAGAGCGCCGTATATCTCTATGGTTCCGGCCTCTGTACAGACAATGCAGATAGTACTGCTTTAGGTGGCTGGCAAAGCGCGGTGTATTACAATGGTCAGAACTGGCCGATCGTCCTCGCTTCTTACTATCCTGTATATGCATTTGACCCTGCCTATACGGGTACCGATGCAGCTTATCAGCAAAGCGCCATGACACATGAAGGTATTCACGCAATGCTGGCCGACCTGCCAGGAGTGAAGAATTCAGCCTGGTTCCATGAAGGCGGTAACGTGTGGTTTCAACAGACCGCCGACGCCAAACGCTCTAATAATTTCAGTTCGCTGGGCTTCCTGAACGGTACAGATTTTATCGCGCCTTTTATGCCAATAGAATGTTATTCCGGCTGGTTACAGGATGGTAGTTTTGGTGGCCCTGCGGCAGAAGGTGTGAACATGTTCAATGGCAGTCAGCAGATATGTACCTGGAAAACCTACTTAGGTGGTCACCAGTACAGTTCTTCTTTCCCTACCTTCCTGGGCAATACCCTGGGTGATAATGCCGTGCCATGGATTTGGAGATATGCTTCCTCCCGTGTGCTGGAAGGTATTGCCAGCGGCATTGGCGAAGCACAGACCCGTCGTCTGATCACTGAATACAGGGCTAAACAGGCACTGGTCGATTTTGGTAAATGGAAGAGCGCCTGTGTGGCATTGCTCAACAATGTATTCGGTAATTCCATCGGTGCTGAATGGCAGCCTTCCTGGCTGAACCCCGCACCATGGATCGCAACGCCTTATGCAAAGACCACGAACAACAATGGTACGCTCACGCCCGATACGACTACCTTACCTGGATGGTCCGGCGCAAACCAGGTCCCGCTGACGGTAACCGGTAGCACAGTTACGGTGAACTTCCAGCCGATCGGCGCAAATATGACGTGTCAGCTGGTATACTGGACGACCAGCGGTCAGCCGGTATACAGCCAGTATGTATCTTCCGGTAATGTGACATTGAACCTGACGACACCAGCGGCTAATAACGTCGTGATCGCGGTTATCACCAATACCAACTACCTCTATCAGGGTGAAACGACCAGAAAGACAAAGTATGACTACAGACTGCAACTCGTATCCGGCATATCCGGTGCAGCCAGCGTAAATACAAAATGGTACAGCGCCGCATTGCTATCTACAGCCAGAACAAGCGAAGCGATCAATACAGCTGCCGTACAGACAGGTATTGACTGGTCAACATATTGCAGCCAGCCTTTCACGGGGCAGCCAAGACACGAGGAATACAAAGTGATCACCGCACAGCCGCAATTCCAGTTGTTCCCTAATCCGGCAGCAACAAACGAAAGTGTACAGGTACGCTTTAAGAACCCGAAAGGCGAGAGAAGTCTGGTAACGATCTATACCTTATCAGGTAAAGTGGTGTTACAAAGGATAGCTACTACGGAACAGTTAACCGTGGACGGTAAGTCATTACATCCGGGTATCTATCTCGTGAAGATCGCAAATTCCGCAGTCAACGCGACACAGAAACTGATCGTGAATTAATTATACAGAACAGGAACATAGAAAAGCAGAAAGCCGCAGCACATCAGTGCTGCGGCTTTCTTTATGGATAGATATCAGCTCGCACGCCGGTGGAAGTTGATATCTATGATAAATTAAGGAAGGGCAATCAGTAGCTTAATAAATTGATCGATCTCCGCTGCTGTGTTGTAGTAATGTGGTGATACTCTTGCTACCCATTCGATGCCTTTCTGTGTGAAATCGATGATTGCAGACGACCTGGCGGTAGTATAAACATTGACGCCGTGTTCCTTGAAATATTGTTTGAAACGCTCTGGTCCCTGGTTCGTTATACTGAAAGTAATGATACTGCAGGGGTGTTGTCCTTTGTCCTGTAGTTGTATACCGGGTATATTGCGTAGCTGATCTCTCAGATAAGTGGATAGGAATTCATTGCGGGTCTGCACTTCCTGTATGCCGATATCCAACAGGTATCTGACAGCGGCAGTACTTCCTGCCATCAGCGCATAAGCTGTTTCCCAGTCCTCAAAACGTTTTGCGTCCTCCCGGTGTTTATACTCATGAATACCGGTCCATTCTGCGCCTCTCAGATCAGGGAACAATGGTTCCAGTCCGCTTTGCAATGCCTTATCGGAAACATATAAAAAGCCTGCTCCTCTGGGGCCCCGCAGGAATTTACGGAAGGTGCCGCTGATGAAATCAGCGCCCGTGGCGATGGCGTCTACGGCCAGTTGTCCGACGGACTGACACGCATCCAGCAGATATAAAGTATCATAACGTTTAGTGATATTGCCGATAGCGGCTACCGGTTGTACGAGACCGGAACTGGTGGGTACATGTGTGACAGATAACAGGCGCGGTTGATGGGTTCTGATCTTTTGTTCGAGGTCTTCCAGGTCGGTTTCACCAGAAGGCGTATTGCGTACGGTAATGATCTCTATACCCAATCTTTTCTGTAAAGAAATGAAGGCGATAAAATTGGAAGGATAGTCATTTTCCGTCATCAGGATAACATCTCCCTGTTTGAATGGTACGGCGGACAAAGCACGGTTGAAGCTGTCTGTCGCATTGGTAGTAAAGGCAATGTTTTCAGGCCGGCAATTGAGCAGCTTTGCCATGTAAACATAGAACTGGTCCAGTTCAGCGCTGTACCTGTCAGCAGTCTCATAACCACCACCTGTTTCTTCCGCAGTAATATAATCTCTGATAGCAGCAGCTACTACCGCCGGCATGAGTGCAGCGCCTGCATTGTTCAGGTGAATGAGCTGCTCACAGCCGGTCGTCTCTCTTCTGATCTTTTGGATATCCATATGGGTATTGCTTCAAATTGTATACCGCGATTGGATATGAAGATAGCGTTTTTATCAGCTGTCAGCGGGTGAACAGTCTTCTTCTGAACAGCAGTTCTACCTGGACCGGCGTTTTTACCGGCCAGTTTTTCTGTAAACCGGTATTGGTGAATGGAACGATCGTCCGCACACCTGTCTGCCATTTACCGAACTCATAGTACACCTCAAAGAGTCCGTTGATGCGGCTGCGTACCAGACTGTCCGTTTCGGTTTTTGTAGCAGCGCGGAGTATGGTCGCACCTCGTTTGTTCAGGGTATCTGCCAGTGTTTGCGATACAGTGGCCTTACCGAGCAGCGAGAGCTGTGCGCCTGCGCTTATTTTCAGGTGAGATGTGAGGAAATAATGCGCCTGTAAGGTGAAGCCTGTCCCGTGTTGTTTAACGACAGAGCGGATCGTATCATACTGCGGGAAGCTGCTGCCTGCTCTTCTGGAATGATACTCATTGGAGGGTAATATCGTGTTGATAGACGGCATTACATCTGCTGAGAGGGCAACCTTTCCCATGGCTCTTTCAAAACGAAGGGAATGTATCAGCAAACGCCAGTATTGTTGCTTGCCGTCAGGCCCTGTAAAGTAGTAGGTACTGCCTTCGAAAGGGACTGCAACCGGTAATTGTCCGTAGATATTCCAGGCGGAACGGATTTCCCGTTTATGGCGGGTCACGGCGGTAATAGGTAACGTGTTACGGTCTTTGCTGTTATGCAGCAGACGGATATTCCGGCTCTGGTCGGGTTGTTTCACAGGCTCCAGGGACCATCTGTTGGCCGTAACAGGTACAGACGGATCGCTGGTTGCCCTGTTCATGTCAGACGAAAGGAGATGACCTTCTTGTGCAGGGATGGCTGTCGCCTGTGCGTTATTGCTGGCGCTCATAGCTTTCGGCTTCGCCGTTTTTTTCTGCGGATAGTTACCAGCGAAAACAGGCTGCTGAGCAGCATTATTTGCACCGCTGGCTGCAGGAGGCTTGCCTGCTCCCGGCAGTTGCGGTGAACCAGCCCGGGGTGTTCTTTGACCGGTAGATGGAATGACCGGATCAGTACTGGCTGGTTGTTGATTGGATGATAGACCGGCAGGTGTCTGATTGCTGCCATTGCTGGCAGTTACAGGTGCCTGTGTAGTTGGTCTGGATGGACGACCGGTATTACCGGCCGCTTGTTTCTTTGTATGAATACTGGCCTGTTCTGCAGTAGCAGATGGTTTATTTGCAGCAGTTTCAGACCTTGCTTTGCTTCCCTCGGTCTTGTCAGTCTTCGGTGCTCCATTGGAAGCCCTTACAGCAGCTGCCGTCTGATCAATTTTACTGTTAGATGCTCCCTGGCTAAGCGGCGCGCGTCTACCTGCGCCTGTTGCTTTTGGGGATTGTCCTTCAGATGTATTATCACGCTGTTCTTTACGATCAGCTATTGTTTGCTCATTTTTGCCGCTGGATGCTTCCTGGTCAGCCAGTGAACGGCTGTCTGCGCCTGTTGTAGTACCGGATTGCCCTTCAGTTATATTAGTAGCGGAATGGTCTTCAGTCTGCGTCGGATTTACGGCTGATAGCTCATCCGTCACCTGACCACTATCCGGTAAAGAAGGCCGTATCACCGAATAGCTATTGTCACCTGCTAATTGTATGGAATCTGCCACAGGACTTTCAACCGCCGGTTGTATAAGCGCCGGATGCGTATCTTTTGTCCGCTGATATTGTTTATACAGCCACCAGCTGCTGACGCTTACGGTGACGGCAGTACCGGAAATCAGCGCGCCTTTTATGAGTCCTTTTATTACAGCAGAAACACCGGGTTTTGGTGTTGGCTTCGGAGCAGTGGGAGAGGAAGGCGTATGGACAGGCATCGCCTTATCCAGCATATGCTGCATAGCCGACCATCCCTGTTCCACTGGTGGAATGGGAACACCGCTTTCCTCGCTGTTAAAAAAATTATCGCTCAAATTTTGCTCAGACACTTTTAACCCTATTTTTTGTAATACTGTAATAAAACTGGTTTCAACCGCTTTCTTACCTCGCTCAGATGCCACTTGACCGTACCTGCGCTCAGCTCCAGCTGTGCTGCGATCTCTGGTATCTGACAGCCTTCCAGATAGAATAAGATGCAGATGGCTCTCGTCGCAGGCGGCAGGACGTCCAGTAGCTTGTAAATGTCCGCTGACTCCAGGGCGGTCAGCGGATTATCATTATCCGGAATGACAATATCGTCCACTTCCACATGTCTGGGCCCTCCATTGATCTTCAGTTTGTCCAGTGCCGTATTGCGTACGATCGTATAGACCCAGTTGAAAAATTCTCCCTTGTCGTCACTATACCTACCGATGTTCTTAAAAACCTTCAGCATACCATCGTTCAATGCTTCCAATGCGTCCTCCTGTACCGGGAAAAACTTCCGGCACAATAGAAACAACGCAGGGTAAAACCTGCGGTAAAGTTTCTCCTGACCGAGACGGTCATTAGCGGCACATAATGTTATCAGCTCCTTGATATCTTCCAACTGAAGGACTCCCAATAGGTATTATAAATTTTATTTCATGACAGCGCCGTTTCTGACGCAATATACCTGGACCCCCCAAAGGTGGCCCAGGCGTGAGAACAAACTGGCTATAGTATCTTGCTACGCACGGAAACGTAATACTGGAACGATATTTTGTCTTATTAGTTACAATTACAAAATAAATATGCCTTTTGCTGACCGGTTTATCTCAGAGATATACCACTGGCTCTCACTTTGCTCACAGGCGAATTATCGCTGCCCGCATTTTTAGATACCCTGTGACCCGTAGAATCCACTGGTGGATAATGCGGACGTGGCGTATCAGGATACTGTGGCGGATAATGTGGCCGTGGGGTATCCGGGTGATGTGGTGGATAATGCGGATGCGGGGTATCCGGGTGATGCGGCGGATAATGCGGATGCGGGGTATCCTGTGGCGGATACGGCGGATAAGGTGGATGAACGATCGTATCCGGAGGATGCGGCACCGTATCGTGCGGGAACGGTATCGTATCGTGCGGAATGGTGTCATGCGGGAACGGAACCGTGTCATGTGGTATCGTATCATGCGGAATGCTGTCCGTGGGTATCGAATCCCGGATGTCAGCAACCGAGTTGCGACCCTGGAATTTGAGTACTTCCTCTTTGGAGCACGCCGTATGTACGAGAATAAATCCCCCTACAAATAGTGTGTAGACGCCGAGTTTTTTCATAGAATTCGTTTTACTATCATAGTTAACGGTGAGTAATTGCCCAAAGGTTGGGTACCCAGCAAAATTTTTTTCTATCTTTGCGCCCGCAAGCGCAGTGGACAACAAATGCTGCTATCCTATACCTTATGCTTAATGGAAGAATGAAGAGAATCGCGTGGAAAACGACGAAAATTGTTTCGGGGTCAGTGCTGGGAATGCTAATACTGCTTTTTTTATTACCATTATTATTCCCCGGAGCGGTCTCTAAGAAAATAAAGACCTGGGCCAATAACAGTATCAGCACGGAATTGAACTTTTCAAAGGCAAGACTGTCTTTCTTTAATCACTTTCCTTCTCTGACGCTTACTTTATATGACGTCAGCCTGAAAGGCTCCGCACCTTTCGAACTCGATACCCTCGTAACCGCCAATGCGGTCTCCCTCGGGGTGGACCTGGGCAGTATTTTCTCAAAAACGCTCCGGATCGACGAGATATACCTGACCAATGGTAATATTCACGTCCTGGTGGATGGGGATGGGCGTCCTAACTATAACGTCTATCAGTCCTCCGCTCCGGCAAAAGAAGCTGCTGACAGCAGCGGCGCTTCTTTAAAGATCGAACGCATACAGTTAGACCATTGTGGCATTATTTACCATGACAAATCCCTCGGATTATATATCCGTGCCCGTGAAGTCAACTACCTGGGTAAGGGAGACCTGGAGTCTTCGCAGTTTGACCTGTTCTCCAAGATCAATATCGCCTCGCTCGACCTTTCCTACGGGGAAGTACCTTATATACAGTCTAAAAAGCTGAACGGTGACCTGATCACCCGTATCAATACGAAGTCGCTGAATTTCAGCTTTGAAAGAAATGACCTGAAAATTAACCAGTTGCCTGTTAAACTGAACGGGGCGTTCAGCTTCCTCAGAAATGGGTATAAAATGGACTTCAGACTGAGTTCAGGCGCTTCGACACTGGAGGCATTGTTCAGTGCCCTGCCGGCAAATTATGTGTCCTGGATGGAGCAGACTGAAATAAAAGGGGACGCGGAAGTAAGTGCCTCATTGACAGGTAACTATATCGCGAAGACGAACAAAATGCCTGACTTCAGCTTTAATATCAAGGTAAGGGATGGCGTTATCGCGCATTCCGGCGCTTCCAGTAAAGTACAGCAGTTACGGCTTGACTTTCAGACGAAACTGCCACAGATGAATACAGAGAAGTTCTATGTAAGCCTTGATTCGCTGTACTTTACACTGGATAAAGGCTTTTTCAGCTCTTCGGTGAATATGACAGGTTTGTACAGACCGGATATCCATGCCCGTATGGAAGCGGATATCGATATGCAGCAGTGGGGTGAGGCCATGGGTTGGGACAAGTTTGACCTGAAAGGACAGTTTCATGCGCACCTGAAAGCAGATGGCCGCTATGTCCAGTATGCGGTCAATAATGGCCCCGGTCATGAATCTGATGTAGCCATCAGCAGTATTCCGGCATTTGATTTCAGTTCCAGTCTGACGAATGGTTATATCAAGTTTGATAAGGTCAAAGAACCTGTGCACAATATCGCATTTGATGTAAAAGCGGCCTGTCCGGATAATAATTATGCCAATATCCGGATGGACGTCAGCAAGCTGAATGCAGAAGTGCTCAATAACTATATTAAAGGATATCTCTTACTGGCGAATGGTCAGCACCCACAGGTAGATGCGAACCTGAATGCGGTGCTGCACATGGCTGATGTAGAGAAGTTCTATCCATTGGATGGTATTGATCTGGGTGGTGATCTGAATATCAATATCTTAAGCAAAGGTATCTACAAACCTGCCGCAAGCCTGTTCCCGGTCACGACGGCAGCACTGCACATGAATAACGGTACCCTGCAAACGAAGTACTACAAACATCCTATTGAAAAGATCAATGTGAATGCGGTTCTGACAGATACCTCCGGTAGTTTGCAGTCCCTGAAAGTAGACATCAAGCCGGTTTCCTTTGCCTTTGAAGGTCAGACCTTTACGCTGAAAGCTGCCCTGGATAACTTTGACAACTTACGTTATAATATCCTGGCCAGTGGTGTTATCGATCTGGGTCGTATCTATAAGGTACTGGGTAAGGATGGTTATGATGTGGAGGGCATGATCAAAACAGAGCTGTCTTTACAGGGTACACAGGCCGATGCGATGAGCGGACAATACGCCAATCTGAATAATAAAGGTTCGCTCACTGTCAGGGATGTCACGATCACTGCTGCGCGTTTCCCTTTACCTTTCCATATCGAGAACGGTGTGTTCCGTTTTGAAGAAGATAAGATGTGGTTCGATAAATTCGACCTGCGCTATGGTCAGTCGGATATCCAGTTGAATGGTCATCTGTATAATCTGATCGGTTATGCCACGCAGAAGAACCAGCAGTTAAGAGGGGCATTTAGTCTGAAGAGCAACTACCTGCTGGCAGACGAACTGAAATCATATGGCCAGGAGGAATCAGACGGTACGCCAGAGCCGCCCCATGTAGTAACCATACCTGGTAATCTTTCATTGTCGCTGACCGCAAATGCCGAAAAGGTGCGTTTCAGTGGTATAGACATCTCCAGATTTCACGGCCAGCTAATGGTGGATAATGGTAGTCTGCAGCTGAACAGGACAGGCTTTAGTATTATCGGTGCGCCGGTGACAATGGACGCTGTATATACGCCGCTCAGCGAACAATCAGCCGCCTTTGATTATCGTATCAACGCAAGACAGTTCGATATTAAGCGTGCTTATAATGAGATAAGACTGTTCCATGATATGGCCACTTCCGCGGGTTCCGCGAGCGGTATCGTCGGACTGGATTATCATGTCAACGGCAGACTGGACGAGAACATGCACATTGTGTATTCTTCATTAAAAGGAGAGGGCGTGTTGTCGCTGAAGAAAGTAAAGGTCAAAGGATTTAAAATGTTGAACGCTGTAGGTAATACCACCAACCGCAAAGACATCAAAGACCCGAGTTTGTCAGAGGTCGATATCCGTTCTTCCATCGCAAATAATATCATCACTATTGAACGTACCAAATTGCGCATTGCTGGTTTCCGGCCACGTTTTGAAGGACAGGTCAGCTTTGATGGCCGTCTGAATATGAGAGGCCGTGTGGGATTGCCGCCGTTTGGCATTCTGGGTATTCCCTTCAATGTGACAGGTACACAAAAGAACCCGGTCGTGAAACTGAAACGCGGCAGTGCGAAGGACTCACTGGATAGGGAGGACGCTGAATAATATGCACAAGGTTACGAAGATATATATAGGCATCACGTCGTTATACCTGCTTAGCAGAATAATACTTATAGTCACGGGTATAAGCTTAAGAGGGCATTGGCCGGATAAGATCGTTTTTTATATATGGTTCCTTGCAACGGTGATATTACTGGCTGGTTTCAGAAAACTGAAATGGGTGAGTATATATGCCGGAATTTGGATGATTCTGTCAGGAATCTCTATATTGCTGCTTAGTTTCGCGATCCCATTTTTACTATGGTATATTTTCTCATTCAATTTTATGTGTGAGAAAGCGTTTGCAGAGGGCTATAGTGTACAGGTCCTGGATTATGATCAGGGACCTCAGGCACATGTCTTTAAAACAAATGGTCTGTTTGAAACGTATCAGGGAACGATACATAATACACATCATTACAGTATACCGCTTGAGCGTATAAAAGAGGCCATATCCATGAAGGTGATCGCCCGTCACGGAGAGGATATGGATATCGCATTTGAATTACCGGATATGACGGTTATTTGCTTCGTTGAGCGGCATGGGCGTGCAATGTCGCGGTAAAGGAAGCCCACTATCATTCTCTATAAATTTGTTATGATATGTTGAAATATAAATACTGTTCCATGCTGGTCATAGGATGTGTTTTATTACAGGCATGTGGAGCTCGTCGCATCCCTTTGACGGACAGCGAAAAAATGTTTACAGACTCGCTTGCTGAGGCGCTGATGGGGAAAGTGACTATAGAACACGATTTTGATGTAGTTGATCATAATAGAAAGGATAAAACGGTTGGATTAATTATCAATAATGCAGAACTACTGGGGATTTGTGAGCAGGATAGTGTGTATTTAAAAAAGTTGTCTGTGGCACTCGCCGGGAAGTTGTACAGGATACTTAATTATAAATCAAATTATTCTCATATTGAAGTATGGTTCCAAACATCTCCTGCGGCGGAAGATAGCAACACTGGAAGGCATTGTCGTAAGTCTGTCGTTGTAAGTACGATGCCGCCGTATGCATCTTATGTATCAGAATGGTACAATTCAGATGACTATAGCAAACGGAAAATGGATACTGTTCGGAGTAATGAAATAATCGAACGCCACTTGTAGCAGGTATGCAACACTGACTAAGATGAAGGAACGCGTCTGCCACCTGGCAGGACGCGTTCTCTGTTTTTATCGGATGCCTTTTCTCATGCAATGCCCTTCAGGAAAAGATTCACCTGTATCACGAATAGCTCCGGATATTGATAAATCGAACCATGGTTTGAGTCAGGATAAATGATCAACTGTGCATTCGGGAGGTGTTGCTGGAGGATGTAATTGTTCACGGTCGGGAAGATGATATCATCATGACCGCTGACGATCAGTACCGGCAGCTTGATCTCCTTCAGATAATCGTAAGACCCTTCGTGTTTAGTACCCCAGGCGGTGATAGCTGCCAGTTGCGCCGGTACCACTTTATCACTAATAGCGGGATCACGGTCCTCAACTCTCGCCCTGATCCTGTCCAGGAAACGGCGGCCTGCCTGTTGACTCTTTTCGGAAGGTGTAAAGAAAGTATCGAGTAACAGTTCATCCGCAGGATCATACGTTCTGCTTAAAATGTCCCATACCAGCGGACTGAATGTGTCCAGGCCTTCACCACCTCTTGGGCCTGAACCTACCAGTATTAGTTTTCGTATCAGGTCCGGACGATCTAAAGTCAGCTGTTGCGCTGCAAAACTTCCCATAGAAAACCCCAGCAGGTCTATTTGTTGCAGACCCAGTGCATCGATAAAGGCAGCCGCATCACTGGCAATATCGGCGGTATTGCTCTTAGGATCGCCTTCAGAACTTGAAATGCCGGTCGTGTTGAAAATGATGATTTCCCTGTCTTTTGCCAGTGCATCCATTACTGCCGGGTCCCAGTTGTCCATGGTGCCGGTGAAATGTTGCATAAATACCATTGGCAGCCCTTTACCGTTACCATAACGGCGATAAGCCAATTTGTTTCCCTTTACCTGTATGTATTGTGTCGGTGCCGTCACATGCGTATGTGTGCTCATTGTTGTTGATTTTATATTTTATTGGATCATGTACCATCTGACCACCTGTTTTCTGCCATGAGAAAAACGACGCTGCGCAGCGATGAACGGGCCTGATATTTTTGCTTCCTTTGATGATGCAAATGTAAATGAACGATTGTTCATTGTCCAAATCTTTACATTGTTAACCGATATATTTAAAATAATTACACGTGTACTTATCTATTTTATAATATATAATGGCGAAATAAATTTTCTTAAAAAATGAATGATCGTTCATTGTATATTTGCATAGTAATTCTTGGCAATGAGTAAGGGAAAAAATACAAGACAGTTCATTATAGAGCAGACAGCTCCGCTTTTTAATACAAAAGGCGTAGCGGCAACTGCGATCACGGATATAATGGAAGTGACTAATCTGGCCAAAGGGAGTCTTTATGTGCATTTTGCCAACAAGGAAGAACTGGCTTATTGTGCGGTGGACTATAACCTGCAACAATTCGTGGAGAAGACAGGCGCAGAGGCACAGAAGTACAGTGGAGCGAAGGAGAAGTTTTTTGCTTTACTGGACTATCTTGGCGACCCGTTGAATCCTCCGGTAAAAGGTGGCTGTCCTATGATGAATTTCGGGATGGAGGCGGATGACACCAATCCTGTGATCAAGGAAAAGGTATACAACACGATCTGCACAGTACAGCAGGCGATGACAGATATCGTAGAACAAGGTATGGCCGAAGGTACTTTCAGGAAAGAATGGGATGTAAAGGTTTTCGTAACCAAAGCTTATGCCATGATAGAAGGAGGCATCCTGGTATCGAGGGTATCGGGCAACAGCGATCAGATGGACCTGCTGGTTGGTTTGTTAAAAGCCGAAATAGAAGCTCAGGTGATTAAGAGCTAAAGTAATAGTATCATAAGTTATTTAATATCAGGCCGGAACATGTCGTTCCGGCCTTTCTTTTGTTATCCGGACGGGCCTGAAAACGGATAAGCATTCGCATTTTCCTACCGTTTGTCTACAGGTGTAAATCTTCTTATACCAGTAGGGGACACGTCTTATCGCTATTTTATAGATGTCTCATAGATGTCCCATAGATATTCCATCTCTATAGAGATAGCTCATGTATGAAATATCTATGGGACATCTATGAGACATCTGCCCGACTTGACCCGGGTCGGGTACACCCAAAAATTTTTGAGGGTATAATCCTGGTATAGGTTTACACGATTGTTAAATAATCCTGGGTATAGTCCTGATAAAGGTTTACGATCGTTTTTTTGATAAAGATGCTTGTCCCTCCATATCGAAGATTTACAGAAAAGCCTTTAGTGCAGGATTGGCTTTACAGATCGGGAGATTATTTTAACGGGAACTTTACATCGAACAAAAAAATACCCTGATCAGCAATTCCCTGGTCCGAAACCAGGATGCTGATCAGGGCATTTTCAGGCCTTTGTAAGCACTTTAAGCCCGTTTTGAGGTAGATATTACTTTTGCAGGAATTCATCGATCATACCGACCACTAAAAGCGGAATTTTACTATTCTTATCTGGAGCACAGATCTCCCCGATATAATCGCCATGACCACCCGGTAATATCGCGAGTTGTGCATGCGGGAGGGTACGTGTGAGCAATAGTACGTGCTCGCTGGTGATCACATCTCCATAACCATTGATTACTAATGCAGGCGCCTGTATACCCTTTATCAATGTATCGGGAATGTCAGTGAATCCGATCATACGTCTGGAGTCACGCAGGAACATCGCTTCCAGTCCTTTCGGATCAGGATTGATTTTCCGGTAGGCGTCCGCGAGTGGCGCCGGCATTTGTGCTAACGTAGCCTGGCCCATGCCTTCAAAGAACCCGGGAATGATACCATCTCTTCTGTACAGCGGAGAGGCCATCACCAGTTTATTGACCAGTTCCGGGTGACGGATACCTATCTGTAACGCGGTCGTGGCGCCATTGCTGAAACCCATGATATCAGCCTTACTGATCTTTAATTGTCGCAGTAGTTCGGCTACATCATCGGCATCCTGTTCGAAGGTCATCGGGCGGTCGATATCCGCGGTATGTCCATGGGCCTGTAACTCTATAGCGATCACTTTGTGATGCTGTGCCAGTGACGGTAACACGCGGCCATAAGTTGTTTCAATGGTAGAACCTCCGCCGTGAAGGAGCACCAGGGGCATACCTGTACCATGTATCTCATAATACAGTTTCAGGCCATTGACAGCCGCATAATGGCCTGCAGGGGATGTTTGTGCATTCGTCATGAAGGGAGTTATTATCAGGAGGGTTGTAAAGAGAATAATTGTTCTCAGCATGGTAAACTTGATTTTCAGATAACGCAAACTTAGCGCCTGAAATGATAGCAGAAGATGGCCGGATACGCCAATATTACTGTGCGATCCGGTCATCTTTTGACAAGCTTATTTACCGTGGAGGATAAAGCCCATGGTTGGATGGTCCTGATCTTCGTAATCATCTGGTGTGGAGACACGGCTGTTTGCATCAAAGATCATCCCTGTTTTGGCGGCATCGTAATGCGCCCATGGCTGACGTCCTTTTATGAAATCGCACCAGCGCTGATGCATCAGCGTAGCCAGTGCCGGATTTGCCGGTGGATGACCTTCTCCGGGGATATACCAGATATAGGCCAGTTCGTCGGCATGTGTCGCCGGTGCGCCATTTTTGGGCTGTTCAAACGAATACAGCCAGACGTTCTTACTACCGGCAGCCAGTGCTTTCGCCAGCCGGAAAGTATGTAACTGGTACATATAACGGCTTAACGTGATGATCGCAGCAGTATCTTTCGGACGGTCCTGTATACGTTTCCAGGCGGCATAACTGTACCTGTAATTATCGCCAAACCAGTCGCTCAGTGACGTAGAATCCGGTGTATACAAGCGGCGGTCCATATTCATAAAAAGGGTCGCTTCGGCTTTATTGGTACCCAGTAGTACCCGTACTTTTTTATTCGGATGTTTTCTGACATAGGCCAGTGCATCTTCTTTGATGATAAGGCCGTCTGTCACCGGACCAAAATAATTCGTGCCTTTCGGTCCGCCCAATATCTTCGCCTGTGCCGGGATCAGCGTAGTAGCAGGCAATTGTAGCAGCGCTGCCGGATCACTGATACCCAGGGTATCCATCAGCCGCTGCCGGATCGCTTTTGCAGTAGTGATATCACGGATACAGTTTACAGCCCCGCTTTCAAGTATCAGCTGCCGGAAACTGCCTTTTGCCGCAGGCGCCACCAGTAATGCAGAGATCAGTTTTGCACCGGCTGATTCTCCCATTACGCTTACCCTTGAAGGATCGCCGCCGAAAGCACGGATGTTCTTTCTGATCCATTGTAAAGCCATCATACAGTCCTGTAATCCGTTATTCCCTGATGTTTCATAACCGGGAATATCGCCCATATACAGGAAGCCAAATACACCTAAACGATAATTGATGGTTATACAGATGATGCTGTCTTTATCTGCGAATGCATGGCCATTCATACCGATACCGCTGCCGCCGGTCATACCACCGCCATGTACCCATACGACCACAGGCATCTTCTTAGCAGGTTGAACAGTGGGTGTGTAGAGGTTCAGTGTCAGACAGTTTTCGTCACCTCTCACGCCCTGGTTATCTCCGTTGTATTGTGCGGCAGGGGCGCCAAAGCTGGTGCAGGACAAGGTATCCTTCCAGGCAGGCATCTCAGCGGGCGCCTTAAAACGAAGGGCGCCAACAGGAGGCGCTGCATAAGGAATGCCTTTAAAAACGACAATATCTTTTTCGGCAGCGCCGCGTACATAACCGCAGTTTGTTTTGACAACAGTAGTGGACTGAGCAGAAAGCGAAAGCGCCGGTAGCAGGCACAAACAGGATATGAGCGTACGTAACGAGGAACAATTCATGATAATATCGGCTGTTAGTATCGCTCAAAATAAGACATGTTTTGATAAATAGGAATAAAAAAACCGCCATCATTGCTGACAGCGGTGGGTAATATACAATATGGGAATACTAACTTACCACGCGGCCGAAACCATCGCCATAGATCAGCTTTTGTGATTCATGGATGATCTCATGCGGTGAGCCGAGAGAGATCGCGCTGGCATCGTTCAATCTGCTGATCTCTTCATCACTGAGCGTTACCTGTAAGGAATCGAGGTTGTCCTGTAACTGAGCGACATTACGCGGACCAAGTATGGTCACGGTGGACAGTTCTTTTGGCTGATGACGCTGACGCAGCCAGGCCAGTGCTACATGCAGCATCTTTGCCTGGTGTGTGCCGGCGATATCAGCCAGCGTATCCAGGATAAGGGTTTCGCGGTCGCTGCTTTCGCCTTTTACCAGTAATCCGCCCCAGGCCACCTGCCGGTTGTCTTTATCTGTGGAAGGCGTACGGTATTTACCGGTGAGCGTACCACCTGCCAGTGGCGACCAGAAAGCGACACCCAGACCAAGCGCCTGTGCCATTGGTAAGAGCTCTCTATCGGGCGTACGTTCGATCAGGTTATATTCTATCTGTATACCTACGATAGGGGACCAGCCGCGCAGATCAGCAAGGAGAGAGGCATTCGCTATTTTCCATGCCGGATAATTGGAGAGACCAGCATACAATATCTTGCCGTCTCTTACCAGATCATCAAATCCACGGACCAGTTCTTCCAATGGGGTATGCTGATCGTCCAGGTGTGCCCAGTACAGGTCCAGCCGGTCTGTTTTGAGCCGTTTCAGACTTGCTTCGACCGCACGGACCATCGTCTTACGGCTATTGCCGGTGGTCAGCAGGGTAGTGCCGCCCATGCTGAATTTAGACGCTAAAACCAGGTCATCTCTTTTATCAGCAATAAAGCCAGACAGGAGCTCTTCTGATTCCCCCACCTGATACCCATCTGCTGTATCAATAAAGTTGCCACCGGCAGCTAGATATGCATCAAACACTTTCTTTGATTCTTCCGGCGTAGCGCCATGTCCCCAGCGGGTACCGAAATTTCCTGTTCCCAATACAAGCTCTGACACGCGCAGGCCTGACTTCTTTCCGAAGATCTTATAATTCATAAATTAGTCTTTTGAGTTAATTAATATATCTATATAACGATCGGTATATGAAAGTAGAAAATTTTTTAATGTAAGGAAATGCCCTGAACGGTCTCTTTTGCAGTGGTGAGTATTACATCGAGGAAGACGGGATTCTGTGTGGCTTTACCGATCAGAATAGCTCCTTCTATCAGGGCGATAATGGTGAGTGCTGTTTTTTGTGTGTCAGTATCTTTTTTAAATTCCTTTGCTGCGATCCCTTTCTCAATAACAGCGATAAGGTCCTGTTTCCATCTCAGTAAACCATCTGCTGCTCTCTTCCTCAATCCCTCATGCGTATCATCTGCCTCTACGGCAGTATTCATCATCGGACAGCCACCACCGCTGCTATCCATACTACCATAATACACGGCAATATTGGCCAGTAATTTATCCTTGTAGGTCTCACACTTGTCCATTGCATTATTGATGGCCTGCCTCAACCTCAACAGGTTATAGTCAAATACGGCATAAGCGATCTGCTCTTTATTTTCAAAGTTGCCATAAATACTGCCCTTGGTCAATCCGGTCGCCTTCTCCAGGTCCGTAATAGAAGTGCCGGCATAACCTTGTCTGTTCATCAGGTCAGCTACTGATTCTATAATGAATTGTCTGGTCGTTTCGGATCGCGGAGTGAATTTCATGATGCAAATATAACGATCGGTATATGATAGTTCTGTAATGGGATTGTCATTGTTTTTGGCAATTACGTTATAATTGGCGGGTGCATATAGCGGGGAATACCTTTTATTTTACCAGGCGTCTTCTAGGGAGGTGTTGGGCCGCCTGCTGGCGGAGAATGCAGATGACCAGTTCGAACTGACGCCGGTTAAGTACATGATTTAGCTTTTGGGGATGGGCTATGCGATGGGAACGCTGTTGAGTGGCCTCCTGGCGGAGAATGCAGATGACCAGTTCGAACTGACGCCCGTTAATTACATGATTTAGCTTTTGGGGATGGGTTATGGGATGGGAACGCTGTTGAGTGGCCTCCTGGCGGAGAATGCAGATGACCAGGCGAACTGACGCCCGTTAAGTACATCATTTAGTTTTGGGGATGGGTTATGGGATGGGAACGCTGTTGAGTGGCCTGCTGGCGGAGAATGCAGATGACCAGTTCGAACTGACGCCCGTTAATTACATGATTTAGCTTTGGGAGATGGGCTATGGGGAGGGAATTCTGGTGGAGCGGTAGCTTTTTGCAGGGGACGGGCTAAGGTTCGCCTGGTCATCTGCATCCTCCGCCTGATTAATAGTGTTTATTCCTTTGTTATTGTGCTAATCATTCATACACCATTATCCAATTGCGCATTAACGGCTTTTGTCATTGATTACTGTTATTTTTTGCCAGAAGCATCTTCAACCATCCATTCACTTAGCAGATGAGAAGAAGTTATAAACCAAGACTTAAATGACAAGCAGAAAGTATAGAAATGCATCAGTCGTGAAGCGAGGATAGCACATCCTTTAAATGATAAGCAGAAAGTATAGCAATGCATCAGTTGTGAAGCGAGGATAGCACATTATTGGTCAGGCGAAGGTTTCAGATGACCAGACGAACCTTAGCCCGTCCCCTGCATCCAGCTACTGCCCACCAGGGTTCCCATCCCATAGCCCATGCACCAACGCCCCATCATGTACTTAACGGGCGTCAGTTCGTCGGGTTATCTGAAACCACAGCCAGAACCCCAACTCACCTCAAAAAGCCGCCCATTCACAAACAAGCGTAAAGCGCAAATTTGAGGCTGTGTAAGCAATTACGAATCATGTAATAAAAGACCATAAGATAAATTAGATAAAAGCATCATTGAGAACGTGGGGAATAAATTAGCAGATTAGAACAGGGGCAGCATATACAAGACAGAGAACAGAGCAAGTAGGTGTCACAGCATGATTGAAGAACAAATGCGAATCGGTTAACGACAAGTGAGCACCACCTGTAAAGAGAAGAATAATAGAAAGGACTATACCAATGAACAAGGAAGGTGAGAAATTACTAATCAGACCCTTTGATATTCCGATAGCATGCACGTCGTTTATGCCAGACAGTGAATATAATACCGGCAACCCGCTTTCCCGGCAAACGCTAACTCCCAGAAGTGCGGACGCAGGAACAGTGAATAAATAATAACCCACTATTATACAACTATTTACCACCCCTCAAAAAAATAAACCGGAACTATTATGTAATTATGAAATCAATTTAATAATTTTAGTTGCAATCGATTGCCTTTTTATTACATTTGTAACTGAAGATCTATTATATATTCTGTAGAAGAGCTATTCCCTGAGACCAAAATCGACATCCAATTAAATCATTCCACGCATCATGACAGAGTCAGTAAACATAACAAGCACTAATAGCAGCTCCTGACATGCAAACGTTTGCATTCCCGGGACGGAATGCGGTTGCACAATGCCGGTAAAACCACCGGCACAGGACCTTTATTGTCTTTATCCGTTAAATATTTCCACGCATCATGACCAATTCAATGCACGTATCAGACATTAACAGCAGCTCATAATATGCAAACGTTTGCATTCCGCAAATGGAATGCTTTTCAATATGCCGGTAAAGTTACCGGCACAGGCCTTTTATTGTCTTCACCGGTTAAATATTTCCACGCATCATGACAAACACGACAAACATCAATAGTAGCTCTTAATATGCGAACACACGCATTCCCGGGACGGAATGCCTTTGCACAATGCCGGTAAACCACGGCACAGGACCCTCTATTGCCTTCACCTAAACACACAAAATGATGATCAATCATTTACCTCCTCCAAAGGGACCGGGGGTACGCTGGCTGCATGCCAGAAGTATCCTGCATGCCCTTATCCTCACCGCAGGATCCATTACAAGCGCTACAGCGAACAATGCTCCGGAAACGGCTCATGTGTACTTCCAGGACAATGGTACACAACAGCAGCAAACTATTACCGGACAAGTTACTGACGCAACCAATCAACCTTTGCCAGGCGTCAGCGTATCGCTGAAAGGCGCCTCTACAGGCACCGTCACCAATGCCAGCGGACATTATACGCTGAAGGTGCATACGACAAAAGGAACGCTCGTATTTTCCTCCATGGGCTATGTCAAAAAAGAAGTAGCCTTCTCCGGCGCGGCCAGTTTAAGTATCACACTGGAATCAGATCAGAAAGCGCTGGGAGAAGTTGTGGTAGTCGGCTATGGCACACAAAAGAAAGTAAACATGGTAGGCGCGGTCTCTGCTATTAAAGTAGATGAAAAGATCACCAGCCGCTCGCTGCCGAATACCTCTTCCGCATTGTCTGGTCTGGTGCCTGGTCTGTCTGTTACACAGAACTCCGGTATGGCAGGCAATAACGCTTCCAGCCTCATTATCCGTGGTCTCGGTACGGTGAATAATAGTAGTCCGCTGGTCGTAGTGGACGGTATGCCCGACGTAGACATCAACCGCATCAACATGAACGATATCGAGAGTATCTCCGTACTGAAAGATGCTACCTCGGCTTCCGTATATGGTTCCAGGGCCGCCAACGGCGTTATTCTCATCACCACCAAATCGGGGAAAGGACAAAAAAAGACGACGATCAATTTTTCAGGTGGTTATGGGGTAGAAGTACCAACACGCTCTTATGAATTCATGGCGGACTATGCCCGGGCACTGACCCTGCACCAACGTGCCGCAGCAGTCAATACGCTCCGCTCCAACTACAACTTTAAAGATGGTACTATCGACCAGTGGATGGCCATGGGCATGATCGATCCTTTACGCTATCCCAATACGGACTGGTGGGATGTGATACTCCGCGAAGGGATGATACAGAACTATAATCTCTCCGCCTCCGGAGGAACGGAAAACTCCAACTTCTTTATGTCCCTTGGTGTAATGGACGAAAGAGGGCTCCAGATCAATAATGACTACAAACGTTACAATGCCCGGTTCAACTACGACAACAAACTGCGTAAGAACATGAACGCAGGGCTGCGCTTCAACGGGAACTGGTCTAAATACCAATATGCACTGGCCGATGGGTATACTGATGATGATGCCTCTAATACGGCCGGATTTGACCTGCAATACGCGATCGCTGGTATTACCCCTTATGATCCCATTAGCGGTTATTATGGGGGTGTAATGGCTTATAATGAGGACCCACAGGCATACAACCCCTACACCGTTTACCAGAACATGCTGAACCGGCAGAACAGACAGGAAGCCAATGCTACAGCATACCTGGATTGGGAGCCGATCAAAGGACTGACGGGACGCGTGGATTATACCCTGAATTATTACAACCAGTTCCGCTGGAATGCCAATAATCCCAACCGCGCCTATAACTTCCAGACCGTCAGCTATGGCAGCCGGGTGTATGTAGGCGATAATGCCGGTATCGGCAACTTCACCAATACAGGTTACAAAACCATGTTGAACGGGCGTATTACCTATCACAAAACATTTGGCGTCAACCACGACTTTACCGCTTTAGGCGTATATAGCGAAGAATTCTGGTATGACCGTTATCAGGGTACCTCCAGGAATGACAGGTTGTACCCCTCGCTGCACGAAGTAGATGCGGCCCTGACGGATATACAGTCAACGGGGGGTAATTCCAGCACAGAGGGCTTACGTTCCTATATCGGCCGTATCAACTATACCGCTTTCAATAAATATCTCTTCGAAGCCAATTTCCGCTATGACGGCTCTTCCCGTTTCCTGCCGGGACAACAATATGGTTTCTTCCCTTCTGTAGCCGTGGGATGGCGCTTTACAGAAGAGAAATTCATCAATCGCCTGACCCGCCGCTTCCTGAGCAATGGTAAGTTCCGCGCCTCTTACGGCGGATTGGGTAATAACTCCGGTGTCGGTCGTACCGAACAACAGGCCACACTGGCAGCCAGTCATTATATGATCGATGGCACCATCGCCAAAGGTTTTGTGAATCAGAAAATGGTGAACAAAGACCTGTCCTGGGAATCTACCCGTGTACTGAACCTTGGGCTCGACCTCGGCTTCGTTGACAATCACCTGACCGCTGAGATCGACTATTATAACCGTCTGACCACCGGCATGAACCGTCCTTCGGAAATGTCTGTATTGCTGACCGGCGCCTACAATGCGCCCCGCAAAAACATCGGCGATCTGCGTAACCAGGGTATTGAGTTAAACCTCACCTGGTCTGACAGGGTCGGTCAACTGAGTTATGGCATCAACCTGAACGGCTCTTACAATATCACGACGCTCGAAAAATGGAACGAATTCCTGAGCAGGGGATGGACCTTCCTGAACATGCCTTACCACTTCCTGTATACCTATGAGGATAAAGGTATCGCACAGACCTGGCAGGACGTGTACAATAATACACCGCAGGGCGCTTCTCCCGGTGATCTGATCCGTAAAGACCTGAATGGCGACGGCCGTATCGACGGCAACGACATGAAGGCATATCCGAATGTGCAAAGGGACAGACCAACGACTATTCTCGCCCTGAATACGACCCTCTCCTGGAAAGGCATTGACCTGGGTTTCCTCATTACCGGCGCGACTGGTCGTAAGGACTACTGGATCAACAACTACAATAACATCAACTTCGGTGCACAGCGTTATGCCTCCACCTGGGACCACTGGAATAACCCATGGTCAGTGGAAAACCGTAATGGCGCATGGCCAAGGCTCAGCGGTAGTAATAACCGTGTAGAGACGACCTTCTGGCTGGATGATTTGAGTTACATCCGTTTCAAGAACGTGCAGTTGGGATACAATCTTCCTAAAGAATTGCTTAGCAGGATCGGGTTGAATAACTGCCGTATCTATTGCTCTTCCGAAAATCTCTTCACTATTACCTCCTTCCGTGGTCTTGATCCTGAGCTGAATGGCAACAGGAGCAATGCTTATCCGCTGAACAGGACTTATGGCGCGGGATTGAACATCGGCTTATAAAAGATATTACTATGAAGCAGACTATTGTAAAAATATATATCGCAGGCGCACTGTTACTGGGTGCCGCTTTGCATACGGGTTGCGTAAAAGACCTGCTGGACAGAGAACCGGCTACAGAACTGGGAACAGGCGCTTTCTGGAAATCAGAAGCTGATGCGACGTATGCCCTGATGGGTGCTTATGCGGATATCCGTCCGCTGTTTGACCGTGACTATTATTTCGACGGACAATCAGAATACCTCCGTGTAAGGGGCACCAGTACCGCCAGTGGTAACCTGCAGAAAGGAGACGCTTATAATGGCGGAGATTATAGTCCGTCGGGATATGGTGACAACTTCGACAAAATGTACGAACGCTTATACGGCGGCGTACACCGGGCTAATTATGTCATCGAGAACGTCCGTAAGATGCTGCCTGCTGCCAGCGGCACCGCCCTGGTACAACTGGAACGCATCGTTGGTGAAGCCCGTCTGCTGAGAGCGATGGTATATTTCAGACTGATCGCTATGTGGGGTGATGTGCCTTATATCGATCACGTCATTTTTGATAATGCGGAGGTAGCTAACCTTACGCGTACGCCTATTACCCAGGTAAAAGATTCCATTATAGCTGACCTGACCTATGCCTTTGAAAAACTCCCGGTGAAGGCCCCCGAGATTGGCCGTGCCTCCAAACCGGCGGCACTGGCCTTCCGGGGCAAAGTACAGTTGTACTGGGCCTGCTGGAATACCTATGGATGGCCGGAACTGGATACTTTTCAGCCAGATGCTGCTCAGGGTACGGATGCTTACAGGGCCGCGGCGGCTGACTTTAAGCAAGTCATCAATGACTATGGCCTGAATCTCTTCAGAGGCGGTGAACCGGGAGAGTGTGATGTATTGGGAAAAGCAGACAAACTGCCGAATTATTATTATCTGTTTACGCCGGTGGCGAATGGTGATCCTGAAATGATCATGGCCTTCAGTCATGGCGGTACCGGTACGAATCAGGGCGAAGAACTGATGCGCGATGTGGCGGGTCGTTCTCACGAGGGTTCACAATGCTGGGTATCTCCGCGTTATGAGATCGCAGACCGTTATCAGTCCACTATCACAGGCGATTTCGCAGATAAACTGATCCCGATGAATCCTGCGAATAATGCTGCTGCAAGAACAACGTTGAATTCAGCTGTCAATCCGCAGAGTTATACCAACCGCGACTATCGGATGAAGTCTTCCATTATGTGGGATTATGAGATCAGCGTGGGTATGATCTCATTGAAATCAACCGGCTGGGTGCCTTTCATTTACCGTACCTGGAATCAACCGGTAGCCATTGATGGCGCAAGTTATATCACCTATAATACAGATGGTTGTAACTCCGGTTATGTATTGCGTAAGTTCCTGCGGAACACTGCCGGGGTAGGACGTAGCGACGGCACCTACAATTACCCGGTAATGCGCCTGGCAGACGTGTTCCTGATGTATGCTGAGGCGACAAATGCAGTGGATGGTCCGCAGGGAGATGCTATTGCATTACTGAACAGGATACGCCATAGAGGTAATCTCCCGCCATTAGGTGCGGATAAAACGGCCAGTAAAGAAGCCTTCTTTAATGCGATAGAGCAGGAGCGTATCGTCGAACTGTTTGGCGAAGGCCAGCGCAGTTTTGACCTGCGCAGATGGAGGGCGATCGAAAGGGTATGGAACCCGCCTTATGGCAACGGCGTATGGCGCATAGATACCTATGGCGCACAGATGACACGCTATTTTCAGAATGTATCGGAAAGAGAGTACCAGCAATGTTACATCTTCCGCATTCCGCCCGGAGAACGTAACCGCAACCCTAATCTTACACAGAATACACCATGGCTCTAACCCTTCAATCCACAACAATGAAATACTGTTTAACGATCATATTACTCCTGACCGCATGCTCCTGGATGGGCTGCCGCAAAGAAGCCCCTATAGATGAAGATGGTCTGCTGATCACCACCCGCGCAGAATGTTATGTCAGCAATTTTGAATTATTAGGTGCGGATTTTCAGACGGTACGTACCAAAAATGCGGTGATCGATACGGTCGCCTGCACGGTAGATGTAACTGTTTTTTACGGGACGGACCTGAAGCATTTATATCCGCAGTTCACACTGGTGACAGATGCGAAGCTGGACCCGAAGATCACCGGATTTACCGATTTTTCAGACCTGGCGAATCCAAAGACCTACAGCGTGATATCGGGTAACAGACAGGTGAGAAAGACCTATAAGGTGAACGTTACCGTACAGCCCAGATAGTATTTACACTAAAACATTACACAAATGAAAAGTTATATCATGTCATTACTGGGGCTGTGTCTGCTGGTGACCGCCTGTAAGGACAAGGAATATGCCATCCCGGAGGCAAAGAATGAATTGCAGAACGATTGCATCAAGCGTACGCTGGGGCCAAATGTGGCAGGACTGAATATCGAGTTTGCCTACGCGATCGCCCTGCCGGCAGCAAAAGGAAAGATCGTCTCCGCACAGGTGGAAGCTTCCATAGCAGGAGAGGCTACGACTTACCTGGAACACCGGTCTTATTATACCAATGGCAGCGGGGAAGACGTAGGTATACAGATAGGTGATCCTGCGGTCAATGAAGGCAACAACACAAAGGTGAATTTCACCAAAGATACCAATGCCGTAACCCTCCGTTATTTCTATGTGATCCCGAAGTCCGCGCAGGGAAAGGAAGTTCGCTTTACCTTCTCCGCAAAAAGCAGCAACGGTGAAACGGTCTCCTATACAATGGGGCCCTATAAGATCTCTAAAATGGACATGGTACTGGACCTGCCAGTAAAGAATGCGGACGCCTGTTTTATTTCTGTGGCAGATATGGCGGTGTATACGGAAAAGGATGTTCCTGCGAATGCGGACAAGATCGATCTGGTGTACCTCTATCGGGCTATTACCGGTATCTCTTTTAACCATGCATTAGTATCGCCGGGAGCGAACGCGGAATATCTGCCGGACATAACATTGCCACCAGGCCTGAACAGGGATACGAAGATCAGGAAGACCTGGAACCTGCGCGATTTTCACCTGGCGCGGCTGCAATACGGTATTTATATCGATGACCTGGATTTCGAGCAACTGGATATGACAGGATCGCCTGATTACGTTATTAATCTGAAGTCGGAGGCAGGCGCCTGGGTGGAGACTGCCGATGGCAGGTATCGTGCTTATATTTATATGAATAAAGTAGAGGATAGTAAGAAAAGTGCGACCATCAGCATGAAACGTTATACGCTTAAATAATAAAGTCGTTATGAAAATGCCTGTTTTTTATGCCGGGGCCTTATTGATGCTGGGGATGATCATCTGCCTCTATAGTAAGGCGGCACAGTCGCCGCCACAGACCTACCTGCTCAAAGGGCAGCAGTTGCTGGATGCGAAGGAGAAGATCGCAAAGAACGATCCCGCTATGCAGCAGGCGCTGGTTGCTTTGCTGAAGATAGCGGACAAGTCGCTGGAGAACGGACCATATTCGGTGGTCTACAAAACGAAGGTGCCACCCAGTGGCAACAAACACGATTACATGAGCGTAGGGCCATACTGGTGGCCGGATGCTACAAAGACCAACGGATTACCCTATATCCGTAAGGATGGACAGGTCAATCCGGAACGATATGCTATCAAGGATGATGAGTACCAGAATGCCATTTCACGCGACGTATATTACCTCGGGCTTGCCTGGTTTTATACCGGGAAAGCGCAATATGCAAAACATGCGGCCGGTCTGCTCCGTACCTGGTTCCTCGATACGGCCACCAATATGCACCCGCACCTGAATTACAGTCAGGCGATACCGGGTATTACCGATGGCCGGGGTATAGGACTGATCGACACCCACAATGTGACCATGCTGCTCGACGGGATTCAGTTGCTGAAAGATTCAAAGGCCCTTTCGGCCGCAGAATACAAGCGGATACAGGACTGGTATAGGGCATTCCTGCAATGGATGCGTACGAGCCCGATCGGGCAGGATGAAGCAGATGAACTGAATAATCATGGCACCTGGTATGATGTGCAGCAGGTAGCGATCGCTTTGTTTACAGAGCAACCGGCGCTGGCAAAACAGTTGCTGGAAGAGCAGACGAAAAAGCGGATCGAAATGCAGCTGGAAGCGGATGGCCGTCAGCCGAAAGAGCTGGCCCGGACCTTATCCTGGAACTATTCCCTGTTCAACCTGCGGGCCTTTTTTGAACTGGCCCTGCTGGCGGAGAACGTACAGGTGGACCTCTGGCATTATGAGACGCCGGGGGGTAAAAGTTTGCTGAAGGCCTACCGTTGGTTATTGCCCTATGCAACCGGGGCCAGCCAGTGGACCTATCAGCAGATCAAGCCCAAACATGATGAGGAATTCCTGGAACTATCGGAGGTGGCTGCCCGAAAGTACCCGGAACTTGACCTCAGCGCCCTGAAAGTGCAGCACAAAGACTACCAAAATGACTTATTATTGCTGACGCACTGGGCGTACTAAAAAAATAGCGTTATGAAAAGATGGATTGTTTTAACCTGTATGCTGGCAGTCTGTTGTTGCAGACTGTCGGCCCAGCATCTCTTAAGTGGTCACTACACGCAGGCTGAACTGGCAGCGAAGCTTATCCCGCAGGGCCAATGGATGCCGTTCCCGCGTACAACGGACCGGGAGGGCTGGGAGAAGGCAGATACCGCTATCGGAGAGGCGGTCATCAAAAAAGCGGAAGGCTATATCGACTATGACTGGCCCACTATCCCGGCTACCAAATCCCTGCTGATCATCCGTACTGGCAACCGTAGTGAATACCAGGACATCGCCAATAAGCGGCGGGAAGTACTGGCTACTTTGCTGATGGCGGAACTCTATGAAAATGAAGGTCGTTTTATTGACCCTATCATCAATGGCGTCTGGTCTGTTTGTGAAGAGTCTTTTTGGGGCGTACCTGCGCATTTGCCGGGTTCCTTTAAGGGACTGATGGACGTGTCGCAGCCTTTCGTAGAGCTCTTCTCCGCAGAAACTGCCACGCTGCTGGCCTGGGTGGACTATTTCCTGGGGCCACAGCTGGACGCTACCTCTCCGCAGATCAGAAAGCGTATCTACTATGAGACGAACAAACGCATCTTTGAACCGCTGATGACTAAACCTCATGGTTGGATGCATGCTACCGTGAATGGCAGAAGACCGAACAACTGGAATCCCTGGATTTGTTCCAACTGGCTGAATGCCGTGTTGTTGCTGGAAAAGGATGACAGTAAAAGAATTACTGCCGTTGACAAGATATTGGGCGTACTGGACGAATTCCTGGACCCTTATCCTGCGGATGGTGGTTGTGATGAAGGTCCTGGTTACTGGGGTGCAGCAGCGGCTTCTTTATATGATAATGTGGCGATGCTGAACCTGGCGACGAACAATGCTTTTGATTATGTATATAATGATAAGAAGGTAGGAGAGATGGGTAAGTTCATTTACCGCGCCCAGATCAGTGAGCGTTACTTCCTTGACTTTGCAGATGCTGATCCGCAACCCAGGATGGCAGCCGGTATGATCTATCGTTTCGGGAAGGATATCAAAGACCCGGCGATGATGCGTTTTGGCGCGTGGTACCTGAAAGATGAGAATCAGGCTGCTGTAGGCGGTTATCATTTCTTCCGGCACCTCTTTGCGATCTTCATGCAGGATGAATTCAGACAGGCGGAAAAAGGGCTGGCATTACCGGCGGATGTATGGTGGCCTGACCTGCAGGTCATGGTGGCAAGAGACAAGGAGGGGAGTACAAATGGCTTCTTTGTGGCTGCAAAAGGCGGTAACAATGATGAAAGCCACAATCATAATGATATAGGCAACTATGTGGTGTATTATGATGGTTTACCGGTGCTGATCGATATCGGGCGAGGTACTTATACGGCCAAAACGTTTAGTAGTAAACGCTATGATATCTGGTACAACCGTTCCGACTATCACAATGTGCCTAGTGTAAATGGATATCAGCAGTCAGCCGGCCCACAGTTCAAGGCCAGGGAGATCATGTATAAGCGGAGTCTGACTTCCGCGAGTATGATGATGGATATCAGCGCCTCCTATCCGGAGGCGGCAGGCATCGAGCGGTGGCAGCGTAACATCCGGCTGGCCAGGGGTAAACAGGTCTATATAGACGATGTTTTACAGTTGAAGAAAGACGGTATTGTAACAGAACACCTGATGACGTGTTATCCGGTGGAAGTTGTGAAACCCGGCGTATTGGTCATTCATAGAAAAGAGGGGAATGTACAGAAGGACTTTTATCTGCGTTATCCGGCAGACGAGCTGGAGGCCAGTATCGAAAAAGTGCCGTTATTGACAGAAGAAGATGGTGGTGTTAAACAGAAATGGGGAGAGAATATTTACCGGATCAATCTGAACGGGGCCAGTATTAAGGCGAAGACGAAACTGGGTTTTACGGTAGGGTTACAATAAAAATGTTTTATAATGAGAAAAGGCCGCGCAACATAGCGTGGCCTTTTTTTTAAATAATAATATCTGTTTGTGAATGTTATTTTTTATAGATATAAGAAGGCGTTGCAGTAACGCCATCTGTAAACAGCACTTTCAGGTGATAATTGCCTGGAGGAAGGACTGTATTGGCTTTAATATAGACGTCATGGACACCGTGTGTAGTCGTGGTATTGGATATAACAGAAGCTGCATATATGCCGCCGTTTTGTTCGACAAACGATACTTTGTCTATTTCGCCGGTATACAGAGCGAAGAGGTGTGTATCGTCAGCAGACAGGAAGCTGGCCGGCACACTCGGACGGCCGGAAGCTTTGGTTAGTAATCTGGTCCTTACAGTACGGAAAGTGGTCTGCGCTGTCTGCCCGGTCTCAGATGTAATATACACCTGCAAATCTCTTCCGCTAAAGTCCATTAGTAATGGCTTTATATTTGTTTTTCCACCCGGAGGCGTACCTATTCCGTTAAAGTAGGTATTTGAAACGTCTTCGTCTTCTGTGATGTACAATAAACCGAAATAGACGGTATTGATGCCTTCAACGTCTGCGTCAATATATGCATCCGGCGTATCTCTGCTACACATTAAGAATTGTCTGAACTGATTTTCTGCTTCCGGGCTGACCAGAGGCAACGTTGCCCATGAAAGGAAATTATCCGAATTGATCGTTTTTATAGTATAGCGGCGGGTACTTCCGTCAGGTCCTGTTACATCGTAATGAGTATTTGTCAGTATAACGGCTTCGCCTGAAGCAGGGGAAATGGTAGCACCTGAGGCGACTTTTATAACAGGTTTTGATTTGTAAGCATTAAGAAAAGATAAAGATCCCGTCAGGTAGATCACTTTTTCATTTTCATCTATTCTTGTAGTATAATCCGGTAAGTTAAAAGACTCTATATACTGTTCAGTACGAACGTCGTCTTCTGGAGAAGTATTATCTTTTTTGCAGGAGACGAGCGCGACACAAACGACTAATAGCAGTCGGGAAATACTGCATGATTTCCAGGTAAATTTCATAGCATAGCGGGTTTGAAAAATAATAGGATGCAATATAAAAAAAAAGCCGGCAGGTTTTGGTGAAATATAGACATATTTCACGTGCCCCGCCGGGTTGCATTAATTCACTATGACTACTTGTTATGATTACACTCTTTACTATTATTTACCAATTATTCCGGCTAATTTCTCGGATAATTGTGTCCCTTTGATATTCCTTGCAACAATATTACCTGATGCATCGATTAATACGTTTTGCGGAACAGCACTTATATTATAAAGTTCAGCGACTTCATTTCTAAGGAACTTCAGATCGGATACATTGTAACCGCTCATTTTGTCATCAGCGATCGCCTGTAACCATTGCTCTTTACGTTCATCGAGAGAGACATTGATCACGACCAGGTCTTTCTGGTTGTAAGGCTTCACGATCTGTTTCAGTTCCTGGTTGTCCATTCTGGAGGTAGCTGACCAGCTGGCCCAGAAGTTCAGGATAACTACTTTTCCTTTGAAGGAAGAGAGGGTGATCCTGTTACCATCAGCATCTTTCTGTCCGAAGTCAGGAGCCGGAGCACCGATAGCGGTACGTTTGGATGCCTGTATCTTCTTTTCGAAAGCTTTACCTTTTGAAGAGGTCCTTGTTTTTTCGTTCAGTGCGTTGAACATCGGTTCGATCTCACGGAAGTCAACAAAGTTACCAGCATATTCTTCCAGGAGGTCCAGGTTGATATACATATCATTGTGCTGCTGGATGAACTCCTTCATACGCTGTTTCCGGAATGCCATTGCAGCGCGGAAATGCTCCATATAAGCTCTCTTTGCAGCCAGTCCTTTCTCAGTTACATCATTCTGAAGTGTGTTGGAAGATTCTGCGGTCAGTAATGACAGCTTTTCTTCTGCATCTTCCATGAACTTCAGATATACATCATAGTCATCCTGTGACTTAGATCCATTCGAAGTGAAATTAGCGATGCTTTCATCAGATGTCACCCACACGATGGATCCCGGTTCTACATATAGGTGTGCAATATCGCTTGCACTAAAAAAAGTCTGGTGTTCGCCGTCTCTGCTTACTGTCAGCAAAGCGTTGGTCGGATATGCAACGGGTTTGTCGAACGCGAAATTCCCATTTTCAACATCGGCGGAATCGTAAACAGTCTTACCATCATAAGTATAGCCGATATATACTTTCGCTGGTGCTTTTAATCTTCCTAGCTTTCCCTTGATCTGAAACGATTGCGACATCGCTGGCATCGCCATGCAGCAGGCCGCGAGAACCGTTAAGCATCTGTTCATCTGTTTTACCTTTATTGTTGGTTACACGAATTATCTAAAGTCTATCCAAAATTTAAACGCGAACTATCTTGAATGAACCTCTGCATATAAGACAACATTTAAATCACGATATGCGTACAAGGGTTAAAAAAAAAATTAAAGTATATAATTGGAGATTTTGTCTTTGTAGATATTAAAAGTATCCAAAATATGGTGTGTAATTATGTCTAACTGGTTTATTTCATGTGTGTTACGTAGAGAGTGGAGAAAGAGAGAAAGAAGGAAAAGAAATTTCCGGATAAAAAGAAGATTTCTTATAAACGATTGATTATTAGCTGTAAAAAAATTTTAAAATATTTTTTCTGAGAGCCTGCTTTCAGGCGCGCGAAGAGTAATAAAATTAAATTGGTTTTAAATATAAAAAATTGTTAAATTGTATCAAGAACGCGAACCATTTTTAATTATCTAAAGCATCTATCCCTATGAACAAGCGTGCATTATACCTTGTACTGACGGTATTTTTTGTAATGACATCTCTGGGTAATCTCATCGCCAGCCCGGAGAACGGCAAAAAAGGATTTACAGAAATCGGTCATCAGACAGACGGTAACTACTACTACACTTTTTACGCTGATCTTTCCAAAGATCCCAATGCGATAGCTTATATACAGGTGCAAAGAAATTCCACGGGAGAAATACTCCAGCTTGATAACTTTAAAGGCAAGGTACTTTTCGGTAAACCGCTTTTCAGCATCAAGGACAAAGCAACTGTATCCTTTTACGACGGTTCCAAACTGATTTCAAAAGATCTTACCGGTGTGATCGAAGGAGGCGTTAAGCCCTGATCACTTTTCCGTGAGCATATATACTGTCTTGAGCTCTGTTAGGTCATAACAGGGCTCAGGGTATTTTCGGGCATTACCGCTACGGTGGTAACGGATTGTCATGGCTTGTTGTTGGCATGCATAAAGGGTTGAAAAATATAACGTAATTCAACCAAACAAAAAAAAGCTAATTGCATTGGGATTTTCGTAATCTGCCTAACCAAATTCGACGTTATAACAGACCGGCTTCTGAGAAACCCTGCTTAAGAGAAAAAATGTATCTGACACCCAGTAGTTGACCTCCGTGACAGGGAACCACAACGAACATTTATCTGTTAAGTTAACAGAGAGGAATTAACACGTATCGACCAAAATTGTAAAACAGGCCATGACTCTGTAGCTTTTTTAACTATCATATCTAAATCGCACAAGCTATGCTTCTACCCAAAACCGGCTTGCTTGTATTGCTATTCTTATGCAGTACACTGGCCTTATTCGCGCAGCAAAACATCTCCGGTAAGATCAAAGATGCTGTGAGCGGGAAGCCTATTCCCGGCGTTACAGTCAGAATACAAGGCACCAACAGAGGTACCATCTCGGATGCTACCGGTGCTTATTCTTTGTCCGTCCCCTCCGGCAACGCCACATTACTCGTGACCTTCACAGGTTATAAGACACAGACCATTAAAGTAAGTCCGGGCGCTAACATCGGTGATATCACCATGGAAGAGGACTTTGCAAAACTGGATGAGATCGTGGTAACAGGTCTCGCTACGAGCGTAAAACGTAGCAACCTGGCCAATACCGTGGTCACCATCAATGCCAATCAGCTGGCTGGTACCGCGCCTGCACAAACCTTTGACGCTGCCCTCAGCGGCAAGGTGCCGGGCGCATTGATCACTGCCAACTCCGGTGCACCGGGTGGTGGTATTTCCGTTAAAATGAGAGGTATCACTTCCGTATTTGGTAACTCCCAGCCACTCTATGTAGTAGACGGTATCTTCTTCAACAACAGCAGTATCCCTGCTGGTCTGAATGATGTTACCGGCGCCGCTACAGCAGGTAACCCCAACAACCAGGATAACCCTTCCAGCCGTATCGCTGACCTGAACCCCGCAGATATTGAGAACATAGAAATCCTCAAAGGCGCCTCCGCAGCCGCCCTGTATGGTGCGAAAGCTGCAGCAGGCGTGGTGATCGTAACGACAAAAAAAGGTCGTGCCGGTAAAACAAAAGTGAGCGTTAACCAGGAAACCGGCTTTGCCAAAGTAAGACACCTGATGGGGGTTCGTACCTTTGACGCTGATAAAGCCGCTGATCTCGCCGGCGCCGCCAATAACCCTGATCCGGTCGTACAACAGCGCCGTCAGGCTTACAGAGACCAGTTCAACGCCGCAGCCTCCGCTGGTAAGATATATGACTACGAAAAAGAAATGTACGGCGAAACCGGTCTGATACTGAACACCGGTCTCTCCATCAGTGGTGGTAATGAAAAGACGACATTCTATATGTCCGGTAACCGCAGACAGGAGCATGGTATCGTAAAGAATACCGGCTATTTCAATAACTCCGCCCGTCTTAATATCGACCATAAACTGTCAGATCGTATCTCCCTGGGTGTTACCATGAGTTATATCCACTCCGATGCGGACAGAGGCCTGACCAACAACGATAACAACGGTGTGAGCTTTGGTGTGGCCCTGTCATCTACACCTACTTTTGTGGACCTGTTCCCGAACGCATTAGGTGAATATCCGCGTAACCCGTTTGCGGCTTCCAATCCGCTCGAAACACGCGATAAAATGACCAATAATGAGGTGACCAACCGTTTTGTAGGTGGCGCCAACCTGGAAGTCCGTTTGCAGCAAAGTGAGCATTCTTCGACTAAGTTCATCGGCCGTGGTGGTGTGGACTATTTCAACTATAAAACTGCTGCCTTATTCCCCCGTGATCTTCAGTTTGAAGAAAATGCCCTGCAGGGACACTCTATCCAGGGTAACACTAACAACACCAATACGAACCTTGGCGGTTTCCTGACCAATACATTCACGCCCAATGAAAATATCAGTCTGACCAGTACCCTGGGCGCTACCCTGGAAACCGGTTATATGGACAATATCGTTACTGCGGCGACCAACCTGGTATCCGGACAAAGTAACCTGGACGCCAGCGCTAATACCACCACCCGTCAGTTCAGACAGAAATACCGCGACAACGGTATGTTCCTTCAGGAAGACCTCTCTTTACTGGACGCGATCACATTGAGTGGCGGCGTACGTTTTGACCGTTCCACCAATAACGGTGATTACAAGAAATACTACGTATTCCCTAAAGGCGCCGTGTCCTGGAACATTGCCCGTATGAAGTTCTGGGACGTGAAAAGTATCCAGAGCCTGAAACTGCGCGCTGCTTATGGTCAGTCAGGTAACGTACCGCCTTACGGTAGTAAGTTCACCGCCATGCTGGGTAGTAATATTGGCGGATTACCAGGCGTACTCGTAGACAACCTGCTCGGTAACTCAGATATCAAACCGGAACGTCAGTCAGAGTTTGAAGCGGGTCTGGACCTGAGCGTGCTGGATGGCCGTATCACCCTGGAAGCGACCTATTACAATAAACAGATACAGGATGTATTGCTGCGTCACGCATTACCTGGTTCTTCCGGTTATGCGAACGAGTGGAAGAACAGTGGAGACCTCAGAAATAAGGGTATTGAGCTTGGTCTGACAGTGATCCCTATCAATACAAAGACAATAAAATGGAGTTCTACGATCAACTGGTGGCGTAACCGCTCTAAAGTGACCACATTGCTGATCCCTCCTTATGCGATCGGTGCGTTTGGTAACTCACTGGGTACTTTCTATCTGGAAGAAGGAGAACCGGCTACACAGATCAAAGGTACAGTAGGTAGTGAGCTGAAGCTGATCGGTAACTCTGAACCTAAATTCCAGATGAGTTTCTTCGATGAACTGACCATCCTGAAAAATATCTCCATACGCTTCCTGATACACTGGAAGAAAGGCGGAGATAATATCAACCTGACACAGTTGCTGACCGACCTTGGTCAGACCTCATTCGACTATGACGATATCCTCCATGGTCAGAAAGCTGGCGTGTACCGTACCGGTGCAGGCGATGCTTCTATCTATGTGCAGGATGCCTCTTATGTGCGTATCCGTGAGATCGGCGTTTATTATAATGTGCCGCTGCGGAACACCAATATTATCAAAGGCATTCGTCTGGGCGTGTCAGCCAATAACTTTTTCACCTGGACCAGTTACGTAGGATATGATCCGGAAGTGTCCAACTTCGGTAGTAACACCATCACGACCTCTACCAGCCGCGGTAGTAATGGTCTGTCTACCGGTGTGGACGTAACGCCTTTCCCTGCCTCCAAGAGAGGTAGCTTTCATATAGGCGTTGATTTCTGATCATTTTTCCATCTGTTAAAAATTATTTCATATGAAGAACTACTTCTCAATTATAAGTGCCGCTGTTGTACTCTTCCTGATGGGCGCCTGTCAGAAGGGACCGATCGACAGTCTGAATACGCCGGTAGTAGGTACTATTTCCGGCAATCCAACCAGGAGCGATCTGTTTAACCTGGTCACCGGTATCGAATCAGGTATGCGTATCAATTATGCAGGTTATCTCGATGGTGTCGGTGTGATAGGCCGTGAGATCTATCGTTTCTCTGGTTCAGAACCGCGTTATACTACTGACCTTTTAGGCGGTGGTACCAGGATACTGGATAATAACACTTTTTATCTGACAAACCCATGGGGTTCCCGTTACCAGGTGATGAGGCAGTGTTTCATCCTGCTGGACGCCACCAGGAATGCGCGTACTGAGATCGCTTCAGATGTCCAGAAGAAAGCGTTTTCCGGTTTCGCGAAAACCGTGATCGGTTATCAGCTGCTGCTGAATATCAATATGACCGATTCCAGCGGCGCCCGTATCCCGGTGCCGAATGGCGCAGCCCTCGGCCCGGTTATTACCGATCCGGCAATCGTACTGGATTCCGTACTTAAGTTCCTGGATGAAGGACAGGCCGACCTGACAGGATCGACGGTAATGTTTCCGTTATCAGATGGATTTGCCGGCTTCAAAGATGCCGCTGGTTTGTTGAAGTTCAACCGTGCATTGGCAGCCAGGGTACATATTTACAGAAAGGAATGGGGTGAGGCGCTGACCGCGCTGAATGGCTCTTTCTTTGATCTGAACGGTGCACTGAATACAGGTGTGTTCCATTTCTTCTCTACCAATGGCGGAGACATTGCGAATACCATGTACCTGGCGCCGAATACCAATGGTGAGGTGAGGGTCTCACATCCTTCTTATGCGGCGAACATTGTGCCTGGTGATGACCGGCTGGCGAAAACAGCCCTGCGTAATTCACCGATCAGCCAGAATGGTCTGACAGGTACACGCGACGTGGTGATCTGGAGTTCGCTGAACGCACCGATCAGTGTCATCCGTAACGAAGAACTGATCCTGATCTATGCGGAAGCCAAGATACAGAGCGGTTCTTTGCCTGACGCCATTGTTGCACTGAACCGCATCAGGTCATTGCATAATATGACGCCTTATGCGGGTGCGATCACACCTGCGGCCCTGATCACAGAATTACTGTATCAGCGCCGGTATTCTTTATTTATGGAAGGACATCGCTGGGTTGACCTGCGACGCTATAACTTACTCGGGACCCTGCCCAAAGACAGGCCTGATGATGATGTGTGGACGCGGTACCCATTGCCGCAGAACGAGAGCAATCTTTGATGTTTTGTTTAGTCAGAAAGGGTACCCGCAAGGGTACCCTTTTGTTTCCCAGAAGGCCCTTCTGTCAGTTCTACGTCATTCCTGTTTATCAAGTGAGATAATTTCCCGATTGCGTAAACCGTTCCCTTTTCGTCAGCTGAATTTTGTGGTTTAAATACTTTATCAACCACAATTAAGGGGAATGACAAGATTTCTATTTTTTATCAGCCTTTTGGTACTGTCAGTCAATTCAATCTATGCACAACAAAACGGGGGAACTATTACAGGTACCGTCACTACCAGTGATGGCAAGCCTGCATCCAATGTGACCATCCGGATTGAAAAGTCGAAGTGGGGAGGGATCAGTGATGAAAATGGGACATTCAGTATCAATAATGTAAGACCTGGTAACTGGCAGGTAAAAGTGACGGCCGTGGCGGTGGAAAGTCAGGAGAAGACCGTGACCGTTACCGCAGGGCAGACTGTTCAGCTGAACTTTGTCCTGAACGAGAACTCGGCGCAATTGCATGAGATCATTATCTCTTCTTACAACCGCAATAAAGAGAACCGTGTGGTGGCTAAAATGCCGCTGAAGAACCTGGATAATCCCCAGGTATATACCACTGTTTCAGCTGAGATCATGAAACAGCAGGGTATCGTCAATTACGACGATGCATTGCGTAACGTACCGGGTCTTAGCCGTACCTGGGAATCTACCGGAAGAGGCGGAGACGGCGCCGCTTATTTTGCATTGAGGGGTTTTGAAGCACAGCCTTCCCTCATCAATGGATTGCCGGGCCTTACTGCCGGTAATCTCGACCCAGCCAACGTAGAAGAGATACAGGTTATCAAAGGGCCTTCAGGCACCTTGTTTGGCGGTTCTTTTTATGCTTATGGCGGTATGATCAATACCATTACTAAAAAGCCTTATTTCGACTTCGGCGGAGAGGTAGGTTATAGCTTTGGCAGTTTTGGGTTACACCGGGTAACTGCTGATGTGAACGTACCCCTGAGCAAGAAAGTGGCCATGCGTATCAATACGGCCTATCATCATGAAGGGAGCTTCCAGGATGCCGGTATGAAGAAATCATTCTTCCTGGCGCCTTCTCTGACCTATAATGCCACTGACAGACTTTCCTTCCAGGTAATGGCGGAAGTGCTGGACGAAAAGAGGGCGGTGGCGCCTGTATTCTTTCATTCAGACAGGGCCACACCATTACGCTACAAGACTATCCGGGAGCTTAACCTGAATAATGAGCTCTCTTTTACCAGCAATGAACTGACCATCAAAAATCCCCGTTATAATATTCAGGCACAGATGCTGTATAAGTTATCTGACCAGTGGAGTTCACAGACAGTAGTTTCCAATGGCCGGGTGAAATCAGATGGTATCTATTCTTATATCTGGGATGATGCGCCGGGGGATGAGTGGTATGACCAGTATTTCCATGACGAGAACCAACGCACCAGTACCCTCGATATTCAGCAGAATTTCAATGGCGATTTCAAGATCGGGAAGCTACGCAACCGCTTATTGGTCGGGGTGGATTACTTCCGTAGAAACGTGGTAGATAAAGGCTCCGGATGGGCGGCTACCAGGTCGGTGACCGCGCAGGGGGATGTACGCTATTACGCTGATCCATGGAGCGGAGATACGATTGGTCCGCTTCCCCTGACAAAAGCCGCCATATACGGAGTGCTGTCCGGTACAGACCATTCCAACAGCAATATCTCCAATAGTTCCTATAGTGCTTATTTCTCGGATGTATTGAGCATTATGCCGGGTCTGATGGCGATGGTGAGTTTGAGAGCGGATTATTTTGACTCCAAAGGGGAGAAAGATACGAAGGACGATGATTTTAACCAGTTCGCCCTGTCGCCTAAATTCGGTCTGATCTATCAGCCTGTATTGAACAAAGTGTCTGTTTTCGCCAATTACATGAATGCATTCATTAATGTGGAGCCACAGCAGGTATCAGATGAAAATGGTGAAAATCCATATGTGAAGTCCTTCAAACCAGAGCATGCCAATCAGCTGGAATACGGTGTTAAGGCAAACCTGCTGGAGGACAAATTACACGCGACATTCTCTGTGTACGATATTACTGTGAGTAACAGGGTCATGCCTGATGCTACCAATCCCAATAACGTGACGCAGGGTGGTAAAGTAGGCAGCAAAGGTTTTGAGCTGGAGGTTAATGCTACGCCGGTAAAAGGACTGGACCTGATAGCAGGTTTCAGCCATAACCACGTACAGGTCAAGGAAGGTGCGCCGGATGATTTCTATTCTCAGCCCGGCCGTGCACCCGGCGGACAAGGGCCTGGCGACCTGGTGAACGTTTGGGCGAATTACCGCTTTACACAGGGCCCGCTGAAGAACTTCGGGCTGGGGATCGGCGGCAACTATGCCAGCCGGTATAAAGTGATCGATAACAGCGCCACAGGTGATTTTTACCTGCCAAACTATGCTTTGCTGAATGCGGCCGTGTCTTATAATTCGAGGCATTTCAGGGTTTCCCTGAACGTAAATAATATCACGGACAAAGAGTACTATATCGGTTACTGGTCTGTCAATCCGCAGCGTCCGAGAAACTATACCGCCAACTTTGCGTATAAGTTCTGATGCACGGATATAAATAATAAAAAACGGCGTAAGAGATATTCTTACGCCGTTTTTTTATGCCGGATATCCTTATTTCGGATAATTGGTCGTGATATGATATTTGTCTTCCATATCCCAGAGCCGGGCGCCCCCTTTGATGCCATCCTTATTAGTGAAAATATGGATGTTATCGTCCAGCGGCATGGTCAGTTCGTCAGCACTACCGCCCCCTATATACAAACGATCGTAATTAAACACCGTTTTAAGGGTTTGCAGCACTCTTTCCATCCTTTTATTCCACTTCTCCTTACCTTCTTCTTCCAGGGCCTTATTACCGATGTATTCGTCGTAATCGTGCTCTTTGGTAACAGGATGGTGTGCCAGCTCAAGGTGAGGCAGCAGATAGCCGTCTATCAGCAGGGCGGTGCCAAAACCGGTACCCAGGGTCACTGCCAGTTCGTAACCTTTACCCGAAACGACACCCAGGCCGAGTTGGTCTGCGTCATTGACCAGGCGCACGGGTTTCTTCAACAGGTCAGCGATCTGCTGGCCGAGGTCTATATTTTTCCAGTTTGGATTCCCCAGATTGGGGGCGGTATATACAATACCGTTGCGCACATAACCGGGAAAGCCGACCGATACCTTGTCATAGGCCGGTATGTCTTTTACCAGTGCGCTGATCGTTTCTAAAACGTCTTCAGGCTTCGCGCCTTTAGGAGTAGGCAGTCTTTTATAGTCCATCTGCCATTCGCCTTTGCTGTTGAGGATAGTGCCTTTGATATGGGAACCACCAACATCTATAGCCAGTATGTGATCGGATGATGCCATCGTGTTGTGTTTGTTTGGTGATGACGGTATTGTCACAAATACTGGGCCTGTATTTTGCTGCTGATGGTTAAGCGCCGGAAAATCAGTATATTAACTAAAAGAAAATGTAATATGACAACAAATAAGCAAACCGTGACCCGTTATATGGAGGGTTTCAGGAAAAAAGACCATGAGATGGTGATGTCATGTCTGACAGATGACGTGCTTTGGGAGATGCCGGGATTTTACCAGTTGGCAGGTAAAGGTGCGTTTGACCGGGAGATGGAGGATGATGCCTTTGAACCGGACCCGGATATCTTTGTGACACGACTGATCGAGGAAGATAATATCGTGGTAGCTGAGGGGAAGGTGCTGTCAAAAAGGAAAGATGGCAGTACGCTGGAAGCAGCATTTTGTGATGTGTTCCATATGGAAGACGGGAAGATCAGACAACTCACCAATTACCTGATGGAAAAAAAACAGGAGCTGGCTGCTGATCATTAAGATAGGTATCATTTATTCGTTGTAACAGTCCATTTTTTACAGTCCTTATCTTATTGTTTTTAACATGGGATTAACCGGGGAAAAATCCCCTTTTAACTCCGCATTAACCAATTTAACGTCCTTTATCGTTATCATTGTGCCCATTATCTCAGTAGAGAAATTTCATGTAAATCATTAAAAGCACCCCCCGTGTAGCAACCCCGGTGTTTTGTCATGTGATTTTTGCTATTGAACGATTTGTGTGTATCCCTTATTTATGGTACCCCTTCTATTTCTGTGTTAAAAATCCACTTCATGAGTAAGTATGCTATTGCTTTACTATCGTTATTGTTTATCGGAGCAGGCCCCGGCTGTATAGGGGAAAAGAAGAAAGCAACATCTCCAACTACGGCAGAGAAGAAAATAGATAAGATCAATTTTTTTATGGAAACGTCCGGCAGTATGGCCGGTTACTTGCAGGGCTCAACTGATTTTAGAAAGCGGATACCCAATCTGCTGGTGAACATCGAAGGAAAGATCGACTCCGGAAAGCTGAAATTACGCAACTATTATATAGCGGATTCCATTGTTCCGTTTAATGGCACCACGCAGCAGTTTATCAATGCGATTTCAGTAGAGCATCCCACAAAGAGCAAGAGCTCGGAAATGCACAGGATTTTTGAAATGATCGCACAGCATACAGATTCCAATGATATTTCCATCTTTGTATCGGACTGCATATTGTCCTATCCGGACGCTGTACTGCGTCAGAAAGGCAATGAAAATATCAACAGGGACAATGCAGAAGGAGAGCTGAAGGCGACCATGACAAAGTCCTTCCTCGACCTCAAACAGCATAAGCACATGTGTGCGATGGTATATGGGTTTAATTCCAATTTCGTCGGCAACTATTATACCTATCAGAATAAGGTCATCCCTATAAAAGGAGATGTATCCCGTCCTTACTATATGTGGGTGATCGGTAACAGGGAACTGCTCTCGCATTTCAATAGCCAGCTGAATGATCTGGAAAGCCTGCAACCTTATACGATGGCGATGGATTTTGGATTATTCGGGGAGCCCGTGAAGAATGGTAATATCCTCTTTAATTATCTGAGGGAGGGCGATTGGGCTATCAGCGATGATGGTCTTAAAGATGTAAGCGCATCGGCAAAAAAGCCCTGTGTATTTGCACTCGCAGCAGATCTTTCTTCTTTACCGGCATATGCAAAGGATACCACTTATCTCAGACAACATCTTGAAAAGCAGTCAGACAATCTTGACTACAGTATTGAAAAGATACTGCTGGCAAAGAATATCGATATCGGTAAACTCAAGAAATCAGAGATTGTCGGGGTACAGAAAGGCACCCATGTCTTTGTATTAAGAATCAATAACGTATATCAGTCAGGGAATGTCAGTCTCCATCTTCCCTTACAATATGATACCTCTTACAGGGCCTTATCGATCATGGATGACTCGAAAGTTACGGATATCAGCGGCAAAACCTTTGCATTGCAACATTTGATAGACGGTGTCAGAGAGGCATACCAAAACAATAACCAGGATTACATTGATATTTCCATACCCATAAAAAAATAATCTGTCATGTTTAGTTTATTGTACGAGCTACTGGGTGGTAAGAATAATAACCCCGTCTATGCAACAACCATCTTCCCGTCTGTAGGCCTTTTTACCATTATTTTGTCTGTCTTATTTGCAGTTATATTTTACGTATTGCTGGGCCGCTGGAGACCTGTGTGGGATAAGCAGAAACACTGGCTGATCACAATGGTCCTGCTGGCCCTTATTGCCTCGGGACTAGCCTATAGTCAGGCGCGGAACGGTACGGAAGATGATGCGGACGCTTATATGTTCACCTTCTCCATGATCAATGCACTGTATGCAGTGGTCTATTTTGTGATCCTTTCGCTGCTTTTTAAACGCGCGTCCATATTCGCTAAAAGAACTCCATTTTAATACCTGTATAAACTGTCGTATATGACAAGGAACATATTTGTTTTCGGTGTTGGCGGCACCGGAGCCAGGGTGCTGCGCTCCTTAACCATGTTGCTGGCATCGGGTGTGAAGCTGAATAATACTAACAAGATCATTCCCATCATCATAGATGTGGATGCAAAGAACGCGGATACCTCTCGCACTTTAAAAGCGCTTGAATCGTATAAACTGATCCGCAACAAAGGATACGGGGACAGGGAAGACACCCGTGAGGGCTTTTTCAATGCGAACCTGAATACGCTCAGTTCCATCAAGCCGGAAAGTGGTACGACGGAGCGGCTGGAAGACTCCTTCCAGTTGCAGTTCGATAACCTGGAAACCTCTTTCATCAAATACATCGATCCTGACGAAGAACTGGTCGGCGATATCAATATGGACTTCCTGGAAGCGCTGTATGATAATACGCCTGCCGGTCATCCGGACTATAGTCATACAGAACTGAACCTGCGACTCGATATGGGCTTCAAAGGGAACCCTAATATCGGCTGCGTGGTATTCAACAACCTGGCCTCCACAAAGGAGTTCAAGTTTGTCATGAAAAGCATCGGAGAACATGACCGTATCTTTATCATCAGCTCCATTTTCGGTGGGACTGGTTCTTCAGGCTTTCCACAGTTGGTCAGATTGTTGCAAGAAGAAGAACGTCTGCGGAATAACGTATTTGGCGCACTGACGGTCATGCCTTATTACAAGGTATCAGATGATAAAAAGAGCGCTATTAACTCAGACCGCTTCGACTCTAAAACAGAAGCCGCCCTGACCTATTACTCCAAATACCTGAAAGGGAAGATCAACTGTTTCTATCAGCTGTGGGACCATCCCCTGAAACAATATGAAAACAAGGAAGGAGGGGAAGATCAGAAGAATAACGCCCATCTGCTGGAGCTACTGGGCGCTACTGCCATCATCGATTTTGTGAACAGGTCAGAAGATTCGTTTAAATCCCGCGATAAAACGGAGTATTACGACTTTGGCATCAAACAGGAAGATCAGGTAATCGATGTACGTCATTTCTTTGATAAAACAAGGACGACCATCATGGAGCCCCTGACCCTGTTTACATATGCAAAGAAGCTGTTCCTGGAAGTGCTTCCGAAGTTCAGCAATGAGTCTTTCTATAAAGAACTGGAACTGGGGGCCCGGATGAAGAACGATATCTTCTTCCAGCACCTGAATACCTTCTTCCGGGAGCATTATATGTCCTGGCTACGGGAAATGATGGATAATGAACGCAAATTTCAGCCTTTCAACATAGGAGAAAATCTTGATTTTAATTCCATGGTGAGAGGCAAACCCATTGAAGTAGTGAAGATCATCGGCATCGTAAAGAATGGCGGTATTACAGAGTCATTTTTGAAAACCAAGTTCGGCGTGATCGAAGATGAACTCAAGAAAAGCATCCCCGATACAGAAAAGGAGAAACGTTTTCTGAAGCTGTTGAACAGGGTCGCAGCCGAGTGTTTTTCTAAACTGGAATCTCTGCCATCCATGAACTAAAATGAGCTATTTATGACGCCACATATCTTCAGAAAATATAAGGGATATAACCCCAACGAAATCAAATGCTGGACGCCCAGTACCGGCATCAATACCGAAAGTTTTGAAGTAGAGAACATTACCGCTTCCAAAGGGTCTTCCAAGGCGGGTACCGCTATCCCTTCTCCACTCGCCAGAATGGAATTGTTTGACACCGCATTTAACATCCTTGCTGCTGATAATATCAGCCTCGAAGGCAATACGATCTATCATCAGCTGGTATCTGACTGTCTGGATGTGTTACAGCTTATTTTCAGCAGTCGTCCGGATGAAATTGGCCCTGGTAAAAGGATTTGGTTCAAGGAATGGCTGGTAACGGAGAATATAGACAAGCTGAAGCAAAAAGGAGAGAAGCATCCTAACTTCCTGTTGGGCAAGTCGCTGGAACAGATTTTCTTTGATAAAGACAACGGCGCATTTACCAATACCGGCAGTATCTTTCTTATTTTCTATGAGAATACATTGCTGGGTGGTACTTCTCCGCTGACGCTGTTCTTTACCAGCCCCAACTGGAGCCGTAAGATCAGGGACGGCGCCATCATTAACATTCCACAGAGTGCCGACGGAGATGTCTTTTTTGATAAGGATACGCGTCCCCTGCACCTGCGGGATGAAGAGTTTGTGACCTATCTGTTCACCTTATGCAGACAACAACCGGAAGCCTTCAGAAAAGCAGCTGGTTTGCGGAAATATATCAATAAGGCGGTCGCCGGCAGTAAGCGCTTTGCGCATCTTCTACAGCAGGACAGGATTATCAGTCCGTCGGCTGTGCTGGATGATGAATACAGCACGATCATGACGAACATTGATAACAAACACCTGACTATTGGTGGATTGCATTATCATCGTCTGAAGGAAGGAAAGGAGAAGGAAAAAGTACAGAAATACAGCGACTTTATTATCAACGCGACCGTTGACAAATACAACAGACAATTCAACGAAAAGAATGAGGAAGTACAGGTCTATCCGCCATTAGTACTCATCAATGGGATGAATATCAGCGGGGATTATCTGGAAGAGAACGTACCCTGGAATCCCAGTACGATGATCCGTGATCTGTATCATCGTTCTATACCGCTCTATGAGCGTAAATTGCCACAGGGGTCAGGTACTGCTGTGACCTATCCTTTTATCACCACAGAAGACCTGCTGGAGGACTATCTGCTGGAAGTACCTTTCAATATCAATAACAACAGGTTCTTCTCCGGTTTCCGGGGCGATTTTAAATACCTGCTGCCTGTCAAGAAGGCTTATTTCAATTTCTTTACTTTTTCCGATCTGAAGAATGCCCTGAGCATCACGGTTACGAACGGGGTCGTAAAGGTCACGCTGAAGATACCTATCAAAAATAAGAAAGGTGCTAAGGAGATCCTATTCGTAAAAGAGTATGCCAGGCCTAAAGGCACCATCGTAGAGTGTCGTATGGGGCTGGGGATATATCCTTTTTACAAGGTGGAAAGCGATGCGCCGGCGTTAAAGGCCTTAAAGCACTACGATATCCTGCTGGCTAACCGTATAGAACAGGAGGGGCCGGAACGCGTATCCCTGCATTTCTATAGCTACAATAGACTCAGTCATCCCCGTAATGAACTGCCACAGAAGATGCTGCCAAGGTCTGTTTTTGATAAAGGCGGGGCAACGGCCAGTTCCAAATACTACAAACTAAAAGACTCCTTCGATTATATCGAACTGTCATATAAAGACCCTTCAGGCATCAGCTGCGAGGGCCTTATTATCCCTGATTTTGAGAACCGGACCATCAGTCTGAACCAGCATAAGGCATTTACTTTTGCGGTGGATTTTGGCACCTCTAATACGCATGTAGCCTATATGGATAATGCTACTGAGCTGCCACAACCATTTACCATAGAAGAAGCCGATCAGCAAATGGTGCTCCTGAATGCACCGGGTAATGATCCGCATCCCGGTGTACGTTTTGCCTTCTATGGGCAGTTCCCGGCAATAGATCAGACCCTGAGGCGCGAATTCCTGCCTGCCGTGATCACGGAGAAGGGACGCAGCCCTGTTTCCTTCCCATTTAAAACCGCTACCTGTGAGATCAGCAGTTTTGCGAAAGGGGATGATTCCAATTACGATCTTTTCAGTCATATCAATATCGGTTATTACATCGATCAGGAGGAAACCCAGGGAGATGTGATCTATACCACCAACCTGAAATGGCTGCTGGAAAATAACAATGACAATGCAAACAAGAACAGGGTAAAGTTCTTCCTGAAACAGTTGTTTGCACAGATCAAGATAAAGACGGTACTGAACAATGGCGACCTTGGAAAGATGCAGCTGGGCTGGTCCTTACCACTGAGTATGAGCATGGGCAACAGACTGACGCTCAAGAAGCTGGTGGAAGCTGCTTTTAAAGAGGTTTTTGAGGAAAGCGGTGCGCGTTTACTGAACCCGATACCGGAGTCCGTAGCGCCTTATTTCTTCCTGACCAAAACAGAGAATGCCCTGCACGATATGGCCAATATCGTCAACGTGGACATAGGTGGCGGTACGACGGACGTCATGATGTTTATGGAGTCTTCCGGTCAGCGTAATGACAAGTATATCAGCACCTCCTTCCGTTTTGCAGGAAATGACCTGTGGGGCAGCGGATTTAACGGCAAGGTGAAGGACAATGGTTTTATCACCAATTACTTTGAATACCAGCGCGCCAATAACATCTATCCGCCGAATGAGGCGCGATTCCTGACAAAGGCAAAAGAAGATGGCACCCTGCGTTCAGATGACCTGGTCAGCTTGCTGTTCAGGTATGATCAGGAGTTCCGGTTCAGTGACTCCATTGCTATCGGTCGCCCTGATATGCTGACGGTGCTGTATTTGCACTATAGCGCTATTGTCTATCATATCATTGAGATCATCGAACTGAAAGGATATCCTTTACCAAGGTACCTGTCCTTTACGGGGAAGGGAAGCCAGTACATTTCCCTCTTGTGCGGCGGAGGTAAGGAGGAACTCGAGGAGTTTACCCGCCTGTTGATCAATAACTATTCGGATAAACAATTACAGCGCTCATTCGAGGTGATATTGAACGCCAATCCGAAGGAGGTGACTGCCAATGGCTCCATCCTCTATGCACGTGCTGACAAGGCGGAAACAGAGCGATATAGTACACTGGCGGAGTTTGTACATCCCGGGTTTAATCCGCTGAAGGAAGCCGCCTTTGCAGAAAAGGTAAGGACCACAGAAAAAGGCGCTTTCCAGTTGCTGGATGTACAGAATATTGCCAGTCCGCTGAACGTGGCCGTACTCGAAAACCTCAACAACTTCCTGGAGAAAACACTGAACAACCGTGTGGTGATCGATTTCCTGGGAGAGTTCAATATCAAGAACCTTAAGGAAACGTATGAACTGCTGCGCTGGAACGGTGATATCGACAATGGAGAGGGACTGATCTATGACAGTTACAGAAAGGTATTGAATGATCTGCGTTCACGCGATCAGGAAGAACCGCTGCCGCAATCACTTTTCTTCTTTGCGTTCAAAGAGTCTTTATACAGATTGTCTAAACAAATTGTTGCTAAAAAATCCGCCTGATATGAAGAGATACATATTCATCCTACCCCTGTTTTTTTGTAGCATAATACTGGCGCAGACCCCGAAAGGTCCTGTTAGTACCATGAAGTTTAATATTATCAAACGTACGGTAGAGTTTTTGTCTACTGACACGGTTAGTTTCAAAGGTATTACTGCAAATACCTGTAATGGATGTGCTGATTATGAGAGCCTAAAGAAGTTCGCTGTGAAAATGACGAAAGTCGATAGCCTTATTGACAAATGGGTGAAGATTGAAGTCGGACCTGATAAGGCTGCGATGATCAAATTCAGTGAGACAGTGCTGAATAACATTACCAGGGGAAATGCCCGGAGAGAAAATCGTCTGAAGTCACCGGGTTTTAAGGAGTATCAGAAAGCAATAGCAGACATTATCGCCGGGAATGTCGCTCCGCCACCAGTGGAGACACCAGCTGCCACAACACCAACTACTACGCCACCGCCACCGTCTGTAGCTAAACCTGCAGAAGAAGCGCCGCCAGCTGATACAGAAGTACCTGTAGATGACAGAGATCCGACGGCGATATCCGTTAACAATGAAAATGAAAAGCTGCCATGGGTCTTTATTGGCGGTACCATTCTGGGCATCTTACTGGCATTATATTTTTATAGCGCGTTCCTTAAGGAGCGGAAGAAAAAAGAGGACCTGAAGAAACTGTTTGAGAAACAAAAAGAAAAGGCCGCTGCATTGGAAGCCGAGAAGAATAAGTTATGGGAGGATGTGAAATCCCTGGATAATAAGTTGCGCGATGCACAGGACAAATTTATCAAACTGGAAGAAAGCCAGGCCAGTGAACGTAAGCAATATCAGCAGAAGGTCAGGGAAGCCAGGGAGACGCCTGCTGAAACGCCGCCACCTGCCATTAATGTTTCGAAGGAATTTGTACCTGTTGTAAAGTATGCGCGCTACGCGGATAAGATCGATGGGTTTTCTTCCGAAGAATTACTGGATAAAGATGATAACGAGACCATTTTTGAGATCACGATCACGTCTCCGGCTACTGGCGCTTTCCGCGTCAGCAATAATCGCCAGGCGCAGCGCTATGCCTTGTCCAATGCCTCCTTCTTTTTTGGTAAGACCTGTCAGTATGAAGCATTCCCTGCGGCTGACAGTGTGATCGTGACGGATAAGCCGGGAGAACTGGTGCTGAACGGTGATAAATGGATGATCCGTCATCCGGCAAAGATCAGGTTCAATTAGTGTTGTAAAACTGTTATTATGAGAACACCAGACGAACTTGAAGAATATATCAGAAAACTGCTGGTCAGGAATAACCTGGATATCAATATCAACCAACATCCTGAACTAATCAGTGCTGGCAGGGACCTGGGGTATGACACAGGAGAACTGGCAGCGGTAGTAGGTCGTGTGTATGAAAGTACGGACTGGCGTCCCTATAAACTGATTGAAGATCAGGTGATCAACAGCTCATCCTTTTCACAGGGCCGGTTCTTCCATGAACATGCCCGCCCGATCATTGAAAGGGTAAAAGAAGATTTGTCGCCTGCTGAAGCGATCGCGTATATTATCCATATTATCAGCAATCAACCCAACCCATTCAGTCCGCGCTTACACCCTGCGCCGGATACCGGCTCTTTCCGGGACCCGTGGATGACGGATGATGCCTGGGATATGTATAAAAAGCAGCAACCGGTAGAATGGTGCGGTGTGGAGGTGATCACGCTTGAACAACTGGGAGAAGTATGTTTCAGTAAACGGGAGGATACCCTGCAGCTGATACAGAACAAGCTATATCTGCCGCCGACGGTCATGATGCTGACAAGAAGCGCTGCCCGTACACAGCCTTTTGAGAAGATCTTTGATGATATAAACGATGTGGAGACGCGTTACCTGACCATTATCTATCGTCTCTACAGTGAGTTGCCTTTCCGCTTCAGGGGAGCTATGTATAAAACGCTGGCCGATGTTATGACAGAAGCGTGTCAGTCGCATGAAGCGATCAGTCAGCTGGAAGCGGTTTATGCCCGGGGATATATCCATATCTGGCAGCAGGAGGCGCAAACAACATTGGCCGGACACTTACCGGCAGCATTAGATAAGAACGGCTTCCTGGAGCTCCTGTATACTGTTAATCCGCAGTATCCTTTCTATCTGAACGGACAGCACTATGACTCGCCGGCGCATCTGGTGACGGTTGCCCGGACCAGCGGGGCCATATGGAAAGACATCTTTCAGGCTATCGATAACAGAGAACTGCATGTCTGGTTCAGCAAACAAGGACAGGAAAAGTGGTGTGAAGGCATTGATCAACAGAATGCGGCGATCTCGGATTCCGGTTTCTATAACGACGAAGAACGAAAGCTGGCATCTGTACAGGCCTTTATCAACCTGGTGGATGAAACGGCTACATTGCCGGCAATAGTGGCCGCACCAAAAGAGTTGTCCTTTATCAATTCGGAGGCCAGTCATCTGATTGAGTCAAACGTCAGATTGCAATTGTCCAGTGACGGATTTGTAAAGGCGAGCCTGCGACTGGAGCCGGCTATTCCCGGTGTTAGTCTGGACAGATCGACAGTCAAATTTTACGGACTGGTTGACAACAAACAAACGGATATCAAACTGACGATCGATCCTATGCAGTTGCAGAAAGATACGCGTTATGATTTTCAGATCGTGGTGAGTTCTGTCTACCAGGAACTGCGCATACCGGTAGCCGTCTCTGTGGTTTTTCCGCAGAAAGCCTATATCACTGAGCTATTGAAATGGGGCGGTATGTCCGCTGCCTTCTTCCTCGTGCTCGGTTGGCTGGCCGGCGCTTTTCAGGGCGCTTCTTTTTACATGGCGATGCGGGAGTATCTGCCATGGGGACTGCCCTGGAGATATGTAGAGCCGGTAAGCATTGCTTATCTGCTACTCCTGGTAATACTGGGAACGGGATTATATCTTTCAATCCGGTACATCCGCCGGAAATATAAAACGAACCTGCATGACTAATATACCTGCACCCAAGAAAAACACTGGCTGCTGGGTTACGGCCGGGATATTCATTTTGATTGTTATTATAGTAAAACCTGTACTCATTCTGAGTATGAATTTTTTCATCTTTCTGCGCAGGTTACTGTATGCGGGCGATGTTATTTCATTTGAGGTCTTATGGACGATCACCGGTATGCTGGTTGGCGCTATATTGGGCGCATGGGTGGCAAAACGCCGGTATCGCCTGGCTGACAAATGGGTATGGTATCCGGCAGGCGGACTGGCGCTGTTTGTGCTGGTCTTCCTGCTGGTGAACAATGTGTAATCTTGTTTTGGTTTTTATAATTAAGAAGAAGAACAAAAGGACTGCTTTCGCAGTCCTTTTTTAATGTAGGGGGAAAGCATCAGCGCAGCACCGTTTTTATACACAGGGTAGCATTTATTTAAGTATATTAAACGACGGGTAAAGAAGAGCCGGAGATTGATGCAACATTTTACACCCCCTGTCGTCTTTTAATATAATAAACCAACAATGAGTAAGACACTTTTATGCGCTGCCGCCCTGGTGGCTTTGTCCGCTTTATGCCAGGCCCAGGACCAGACAGCTGCGCTCCGGGCATTAATGACCCGGGCCCACGTGCCGGGTCTTTCGCTGGCCTATGTCAAAAATGGCAAGGTCGCGCAAACCTATTATCTAGGTACCCGTAGCAACGATACCGGAGGGGACGTTGACGCCCGGACCGTCTTTCAGGCTGCCTCACTCACGAAGGTGGCTTTTGCCTACGGTGTGATGCACCTGGTAGAACAGGGGAAACTGGACCTCGACAAGCCCTTATCTTCTTATTATAGCTATCCCGATTTACAATATGATGCCCGTGCCGCAAAAGTGACGGCAAGAGAGGTATTAAGCCATACCAGCGGATTGCCCAACTGGCGGAACGGAGATACCCTGAAATTCAAATATAATCCCGGTGAACGCTGGAACTATTCCGGAGAAGGGTTCGTGTGGCTGGGAAAAGTAGTGGAACAGATTACCGGAAAGCAACTGAACGACTGGTTGGAGGAAACCGTCCTGCAGCCCCTGGGGATGGAACGTAGTGGTTTTATCTGGAAGAACGAGTTTGACCAGGACTATGCGTGGCCGCATACAGAAACCGGTACGACCTCGGGACGCTGGATGCCTGAAAAAGTAAATACGGCCGCTTCCCTGCATACAACGGCAGATGGTTATGCAAAACTGCTTTGCGCCCTGCTGGATAAGAAGGGACTGAAGCCTGCGACCTTTAAGACCATGCTGCAGCCGCAGGCCCACAGTCGGGTAGAAGAGGGGAAAACGGCCTTGTCCTGGAGCCTGGGTGTCGGCCGGCAGGAAACAACTGCGGGTCCTGCCTTCTGGCAATGGGGCGATAATGGCACTTTTAAGGCGTTTCTGATCGGTTATCCCGAAAAGAAGGAGGGACTGGTCTATTTTGCGAATAGTGCCGCAGGATTGACAATTGCGCGCGATATTCTGCAACTCTTTTTTGGGGGAGAGCAACCTTCCATTGCCTGGGTGACAAATGAAGACCCGGATATCCGGCATGTGGCCCTGCTGAACGACCTGCTGCATGGACCTTTTGCTACAGCGATCGCTCCTTTTATGAAAGGCAGCATACAGGATACCGCCGCATTGCCGGAATCTAAAATGAACTGGTTGGGATACCGTTTGCTGGAGAACCGTCGTCCGGAGTTGGCAGAACAGTTGTTCCGCCTCAATACACAGGCTTATCCTGATTCTGTGGACGCCTATGCCGGACTGGCGGAAACGGCGCTGAGAAGTGGTCGTCCGAAAGAAGCACAGCAATGGTATACAAAGGCTGCTTCACTGAAACCGGCAAAAACGAATTATAAACAAATGGCAGGGAAGCTGGACAGCACATTTGTGGAAGCCCCGGTGGCTGCCGACAGTTCGCTGACGTTTTTCAGACTGGGGGATTTTCCTGGTGCGAAGCTGGTAAGTCTGGCAGGTACCTTTAATGGCTGGAATGATCTGGAAGTGCCGATGCGATGGAAAAATGGCGCCTGGGAAGCCGCATTACGGCTGGCCCCGGGTACTTATCAGTATAAGTTCGTCATAGATGGCGTCTGGTTGTCAGACCCCCGTAATCCAAAGACACATGAAGGTGATATGAACTCTATTCTTGTCGTGACGGCTAAATAGTCCGGTGAGCGTCCAGCCTGGATAAGATCATTTGCAGTAACTCATCCGGGCTGGATTTTACATTGATTATGGGAATTTGCAGCGGAGAACCATAATGTTTCCTGTTCCGTAGCATGACCATCCGCTTCAGCAGATTTCGTTCACGCGTAATATATTCCTCAGGGTCCCTCAGATAGATAGTCAGGATTGGCTGGCCCCATATTTCTCTCGTTTCCACGTTTATGATCTCTTCCCATTTCACAGGTGTACTCCCCGCTACGCCGGATCTGTCCGTAATGCCTGCTGCGGTGATAAAGATTCCGTCAGAGGTCCGTAGTAATCTCATTACAACCAGCAGGGACGATATACCAAAAAACAATATTCCCAGGAGGCTCAGTATATTTTTTACATAGATAAGGGCTTTTGGCAGAAAAGTGCTGTCATTTTGTGTAAGGCTGAAACCGATCAGCAGTAAGCAGACACCACAGAGAAAAAGCACGAGTAAAAGACGGGTCCTGTTCAATGGTATCCGGATAGTGTTAACGTTGGGCATAATTTACGTTTGTGTCTGATCCTAAAATAACAAAAAAAACTAAATTGCGGTTAGTAAACAGATTGTTACCCCCGGCTACCTGTAGCTATAAAATGAGAAATATGCTTAGAAGTAATGACGCTGCCAAGTTCTGGAAATGGTTCACAGAGAGAAACGACGATTTCCGCTTTTTCAGAGAAATGGAACAGGACGAAATTGTGGCCCTGTTTGATGAGCTGACTGAGAAACTCCACCTTTATTGCACCAGCCTGTATTTTGAAATGCGTGTGGACGAATTGAATGGCGGCGAACTGGTCATCACGGCCAACTGCGATGAGTCCTTTTTTGATGATGCCGAATACCTGATCACGCAGGCCCCTGAACTGGAACGCTGGAAATTTACCGCACTGATACAGGCCGATCCGGAGAGCGCCCGTATTGAATATGCTGACCTGGAACTATCCGCAGAAGATATGTGGTTCTCCGCAGTAGAAGACCCGGAATCTCCCGCAAAATTAGACGTAGTCGTACATATTGATGACTATGAATATCTGAAGCAGAACGAGAACCTGGACGATGCTGTTTTTATCCTGCTGCAAAGTCTTCTCGGAGAAAAATCATTCGCAGAAAATATCAATGTATATCTGGTGAGAGAACTGCCGGAAGGCATGGCGCCAGCTGATTTTCCTACCTTAGATACACTCCCGGCCTACATTGCATACCTGAAATCTGAGAGAAATACAGCGCTTGGAAATATGTCCTGACGGGAAGTATCGCTTCTTTATTTTAGAATTGTATATTTACGTCCGGAACCATCTTTTTAAAAACCTGAAATGAAAACCTGTGCCCTCGACCCATACCGTTGACAGCCGGCCCTTGCTGCTATGATACCCGTCAACTCTTTATGACTGCCGTCTTTTCCCACTTAAAAACTATATATGAAACACTCTCTATTACTCTTTGCATGCCTGCTATCGGCGTGCATACTAAAAGCAGGTAACATTACCCTGCCGGCAGCATCCGCGTGGATCAGATACACAAATCCTATTCAATCCGGCAGCCTGACACTGGGTATCGAAACAAACACCGCAGGCGAAGGCTACACAGAGATCGCCACCGTCGATGGTGTACCCTGCAGAAAGATCCCTGCCGGAAAATTTATGTACGTCCGTGCTGACCGCACCGCTGTTCCTTCCACCGCAAAAAAAGTCATCCTGTCTATTACCTATTATGACAACAGTATGAACTTCGTGTGGCTGAACTATACCCGTGCAGGTAGCAACTGGGGCGGCGCCGATTTTAAGAAATCCAATACCGGTAAATGGATCACCCGGCTGGTATTCCTCGAAGATGCCGGTCTTGATGGCAGCATGGGCTATGGCGGTGATATCCGCCTGGGCTATGGATCAGAAGATACCTATATCAAAGACATTACCCTGTATGTTGGTTCGCTGAACCCCTCCGCAGAACCGGTCCCTGCCAGACCGAACAATCCCGCTTCTGAATTCGTAGGCAAGTCTTTCGCCGGTTATCAGCTATGGCATGAAGCAGGTCCGAAACCGGAGGACTGGGGTCACTGGTCCTACGACAAACTACCTGCCGCAGGCAGAGGAAATCATAACACGGAAACGTTCCCGAACCTGGCCGATTATGAGAACAATCCCAACATTCCGATGTACGCCACTAATTTCGCCAATCTTGGGAATGGTAAGCCTGCGAAGCTGTATAATTCTACAGATAAAGGCGTCATTGATGTACAGATGGCATTACTGCAAAGGACAGGTTTTGATGGTGTTGCCATACAACGGAATGCACCGGTTGGCAGAAATATAAAATATACTTCAACAGACGATTACTACGTTAATATCAAAAATGCGTGTGAAGCCAACGGCAGATTGTTCTATGTGATGTATTGTATGCCCGATCAGAACAATGGAGAAGTGAACTCAATTGATCTTGTAGAGGGTATTAAGCGCGATTGGGTGTACCAGATGGAACAAATCTACGAACTGACAAAATCAGGTGCTTATGCGACCGTAAACGGTAAGCCGGTAGTTGAGTTGTGGGGACTGGGATATTCCACGATCCTGGTCGACAGACTACAGGCCCTGGAGCTGGCGCAGTTCTTCAAGGACCGTGGTTGTTACGTGATCGCAGGTGTACCAAGGGACTGGCGTTTACGTAACGGCGGCTCCCGTACAGATTTTGAAGATGTGTACAAGGCTTACAATATGATATCGCCCTGGACAGTTGGCGTGTATAACGATACGACCGGCGCCGACAATTTCCGCACGGAATCCCTCATCCCTGACAAGCAGTATTGCGATCAGAATGGTATGGGTTTCTATCCTGTGATATTCCCGGGTAGCGCCTGGTCGCAACATGTACATGGTTATCCTAATGATACCCGCAGACTGGGAGGTAAGTTCCTGTGGAAGCAGGCCCGTAACATTAAAAGCGTTGGCGTAAAGTCCATGTATTTCGCAATGCTGGATGAGTTTGAGGAATCCACTAATATTATCAGTTCAGCAGTCGATTATTTCGATATCCCTACAGACCAGTACTTTGGTACTTTGTCGATGGATGGGATATGGACGTCGTCAGACTTTTACCTGCGACTGGCAGGACAGGCAGCCCGTTTACTGACCAGTACCACTACGCCTGCAGATGTGCCGGTCCCTTATTCACTGGGGCCTGTTTATTACAGGAACAGCTTTGAAAGCAGGGTAGCGAATTGTATCATCAATGAGGTGCCACAGAATATCATCTCGCCGATCGATGCCTGTTTTTATAAGAATGCGCTTTTGTCATCAGCAGGTGTAAGTAATACCACTGTAGCAATCGAGAATACGCCTGCGTTTTCTAAAAGCGGGGTATACACGGTAAAGATCAATGGTACTGCGAATGGTGCATCCAGCTATTATTATAAGATCGCGGAAACGAAGATTGCGGTAAAAGCCAATATGCAGTTGAGTTTCTGGAAATATACCGTTAACAATCAGGGACGTAATACCTCAGTAGACCTGACCTTTAAATCAGGTAAGGTACTGCGTAACCTGAGTGCTTACAAAGACAACAACGGTAGTGTAATGCATCCGAATGTGGCAAGAGGCACGGTAGGCAGCTGGTCGAAATTTACCTGTCAGATAGGGAAGGGAGAGCTGATCGGAGACGAGATCACCGGTATTAGTATCGCTTATGACAATGCCGCTCAGACGGGTACTTTTACGGCCTATTTTGATGATATTATCATTGAAGATGCACAGGATACGACCGTAACCAACCCTTCTCCGGCGCCGGTAGGCAGCATCATCTATCTGTACCATGATACCTTGCTGGTTTGTTCGGAGAATGGCACACAGGCAATGAACTGTAACCGTACAGGATTGGGTCCGTGGGAGAAATTTGAAGTAGTGGACGCAGGCAACAATACGGTTGCACTGAAGGGTAATAATGGTCTGTATGTAAAAGCAACCAGTCCGGTATTCTGTACTGGTACGACCCTGGACAGCACAACCCGTTTTAACTGGATTAACCTGAGCAGCAATACAGTAGCCCTGCAAAGTCTGAAAGGCCTGTATCTGTGTTCTGAAAACGGCACCAAACCGATGAACTGGGACCGTACAGCCATCGGAGGATGGGAGACGTTCAGATGGGGTACTACGACTGCGGCAAGACAGGCATATGTGGCAACTGCTGCAACGGAAGTGAAAGCGGTAAAAGCTGATCTGCGGATATATCCAAACCCGGCCAGGGAACAGGCTACGTTGTATTATAGTCTGCCGGCAGCATCCAATGTATTGATAGCGATTTACAATGCAAACGGTGTGCTGGTGAAAACGGTACGTCAGCAGCTCCCGGCAGGGGAACAGCGTATCCGGCTGGCGACGGACAACCTCGCGCCAGGTATTTATTTCGTAAAGACAATCTCTGATATAAAGATTGACACAAAGAAGCTGGTGGTGGAATAGTTTATTTCATCCCCGCTGTGGTTAAAGCAGGCCGGATACTTCTGTATCCGGCTATTTTGTTTAAAGGGGCGCGTTGACCAATATTTTCTGCCAAAATTTCCTGTTTGCCCAAGCATATGATATTTAAGTTCTTGTGTCCGGGAATGCCCGTCTGGCGGCAAGAATCTTTATAATAAATGTCCGATTTATATTACATTCTTGATAAATATGTGTATTTTTCGGCCCGGCAGCATAAATCAAACTGCCAAAATATCCCGAATACTGATAAAATATGAAACCTACAGGTGTTAAACTCCTGCTTATTACCATATCTTTCTTTTGTGTTTTTTCCTCTGCCAGCGCAGCCATATTTACTGTCACTACGCAGGCAGACAGCGGCCCCGGATCACTAAGAGATGCAATTACCAAAGCTAACAGCAACGGTACAACTGAGAAAGATTATATCTATTTTAATATTTCGGTGACTTCGCCGCTAAGGCCTGTCATTGTCATTAACAGCGATCTGCCGGCACTGGGCAGCAACATTGTGGTAGATGCATCTACACAGGCTTCTACCGTATATGGTGTCAGTACTGCCAGGGTGCAACTGTTACGTAATAATGACCAGGGAACATTTTATGGTCTCCGGATAGATAATGCTTCGGATGTAGAGATTTATGGATTAGTGATCGCTACCGCCGGAGTAGCTGGTGAAAGTTATGGTATCCAGATCAGTGGCGCCTGTTCAAATATTATCATTGGCGGGAATGGTAAAGGGAATGTTATCTATGGGTTTAAGTTTGGTATCTATGGCGTAGCTCCTAATGCAGACCCGAAGATCATCAGTAACCTGACTATACAGAACAATATTATCGGTATGCGGGAGGACGGCGTAATTGCCGCTGATGCATATTCCTGTTTTCAGCCCGTGCTGGTAACACACCTCAATGGCGTCACTTTTGGCGGTACCAGGGCTGATCTTGGGAACATCATTGCCGGTACGACATACGGTGTTGCACTTTCTGCGGATGCGGGCGACGTAGTCGCTACTTTTAACAAGATCGGTACCGATGTAAGTGGTACTGCAGCTACAGCATCTTATTTATTCAGAGACGATTATATCGCTATTTCCGGCCCCACGAACGGGACCGTGACAGTAGCAGATAACCTGATCGCAGGACAGAGTATTTATGGCCTGGGATTGTACGGTTTACGTGATGCAACATTCAGGGTACAGCGTAATAAAATAGGGACGGAAATTACCGGTACAGCAGTACTGGGGCAACGTTCTTCCGGCATACGCCTGATGGACTGTATGAAGGGCGTAATAGGCGGTACACTATCTGACAAAAATATCATTGCCGGTTGTTATGATGTGCCGGTAGTAGTTGTTTCGACCTATCAGGCGACCATCTCGCAGAATGAAATGTTCTGTAACAATAATACTTCTATTGTAACAGGACCTGCCAATAGTATACAGTTATTGAACTGGAACCCGGCAGACGGGAAAGCAAAGCCTTTTGTACGCGTGCTGACCTGCAATGCGACCACTATCACCGGGGTGGCCACACCCAATGCTAAAATGGAGGCTTTTATACCTTACAGATGTGGTAACGGACGTAAGTGTGATGGCCGTAATTATATTGAAACCTTTTTTGCCGGTGCAGATGGTAAATGGACCTATGCATTGAAAGGGCGTGATGGGGTGATCTTCTCTGCCACTGATGGCACCGGAGCTACATCCGATTACAGCAATCCGGTATGGAGCGAGGATATTACGGACAATATTGTACATACCGCCTGTGGCGAGAGTACGGGACGTATTATCAATAAGATATTATACAACGCAACACCTTTTCACTGGGAAGATGAAAACGGGAACACCGTGGGTACAGATACTTCTTTGCTGAACGTACCCGCGGGTAAATACCGGCTGGTCATGTATGGCGCCGGATGTAACAAACCGGAGTGTGTCGAGTATTCGCCTTTCTTTGAGGTAAAAGATATCAGCCCCGTGATCCAGACAGGCGCCATGACCATCGTTCCTGCAAGATGTGCAGTTAACAACGGCAGCATCGCCGGTATCCAGTTCCAGGGTATCAACCTGAAATACAACTGGTACAATGCCAATACGCCGGCAGTAAGTGTCGGCGCAGGCCCTACGATCAATAACCTTGCCCCTGGCAACTATTATATTACCATTACAGACACGATTAACGGTTGTACGGCAACCGGCGGACCATTTGAAATAAGAGCTGTAAATGCACCGGTGCTCGACGTGAGCGCCGTGCAGTTACAGAACGCGGTTTGTAGTCAGCCGACAGGCAGCATCACCGGATTAGTCGTAAACGGCACTGGTACGATCACCTACACCTGGACGGATGCTACGGGACAAACCATAGGCAGTACGGCCCAGTTGACGAACATTCCTGCAGGTACTTATACCCTTGCTTTTTCCGATCAATCTGGTTGTCCGGCAGCAAGTCCTTCACAACCATTTGTGATTACCGCGCCAGGAGAGATACTGATCGATCGTAGCGCTGCTGTTATCAAAGAAGCATCCTGTACGGTCAATGATGGCAGTATTACCGGCCTACAGGCCACTAATGCAGAAACGACCCGCTGGATGGATGACAATGGTACCGTGATAGGTACTGGTCTTAATCTGATGAATCTGGCGCCTGGTAATTATCGCCTGGAGATCACAAATGTTTATGGTTGTGCCCTCACCACAGACTTTGATGTGCCGCAACACGAACCAGATCTGATCACCGTTTCGCAGGTAAATACACAGAACCCGGTGTGTAACCTGAATAATGGTAGTGTCACAGGTATGGTCCTGGCAGGCGGTACGCCCGCCAGCTACCGTTGGCTGAACATGAACGACATGGAGGTCAGTACGGTGAAAGACCTGACCAATGCGGGGGATGGTATTTACAGATTGTACGTAAAAGATATTGAACAATGTGAGCAGCTGGTCGCCACTATTATCCTGAAAACGCCTAATCTGCCACGTATAGATGCGACGTATCTGTCCATCATCGATGACGTTTGTAGCATGACGTCCGGTGCGATCGCCGGTCTGGGAGTAAACGGAAAAGAACCGCTGTCTTATGCATGGCTCAATCCTGATAGCACGGTTATTTCCACCACCTTACAGGCACAATCACTGCCCGGAGGATATGACTATACGTTGCGGGTAACGGACGCTTATGGTTGTGTCGTATACAGTAATCCGCTTACTGTAAATGCAGTAGATATCCTGCTGCTGGCGCCGACGGTAAAAGACGTAGTGATCATGAAAGGGATGACGGCCGATATCAAAGTGACCAACCTGCACCAGGGGAGCTACAACCTGTTCCGTCCGGGTACGGAATGGTCTGAAACAAATACAACAGGAGAATTCAGCGTGCCAGATATTACGGGTAGTATCAGCTTTGGGATTAACTATCAGTTTGGGGAATGTGTGAGTCCGACGACCTACTTCAAAGTCGATATCATAGATGCAGTAAAAGTATATGCGCCTACCGCCTTCTCACCTAATGGCGATGGACATAACGATATATTCAGACCCAAAGGGATAGGAGTGGCTTCTTATAGCCTCTTCACGGTAATGGACCGCTGGGGTAACTGTGTATTTACCGCAAAAGATGTCAGTACCGGATGGGATGGCACCTTCCGTGGCAAAAAGGTAGACACCGGCGCTTATGTATGGTTGTTGCAGGGAATTGATATTCTGGGGCAGCCCGTACAGGAGAAAGGAGCTGTTCTGGTGGTCTACTAGCCGGTGGACCAAATAAAAAAATGCGTCCGGGGATTGCTCAATACAACTTAATATCGTTTTTTTGTTTAAGTATGTATCGATCTTTCCTTACTATATTTTTGTTACTCATTTTTAGTACTATAGGACGGGCGCAATCTTATTTATCCTATGGGCTGGCATTCAACGGACATGAAGCAGTGGCCGAGAAAAGGACTTCCTTTGAAATTGGTAGTGGCAGGCCCATATGTTTATCAGGCGTAGTAAGGCTGGAGTTTGATCTGAACTTTGTTTCCTATAATCATATTTATTTTGGTTACATCCTCCGTATTGTCAATGAGAACCAGAATATTGACCTGATCTATGATCAGCGGGCATCTCTTTTCCGGGTCATCTCCGGACAAAAATTCTTCAATATCTCTTTTGCAGCTGACGCTTACAGGCTGTACAATGACTGGAATAAACTGGCTATCACGCTGGACCTCAACAAACAGCTGATATCGCTTTCCCTGAATGATCGTCAGGCAGGAAGTACGGCCTTCGCCTTTAAGGGCAATTGCTTCCGTTTTCTCTATGGCGCCAATGATGATGAGCGTTTTCATACCCGCGACATTCCACCCATGCGTATCAAGGATATCCGCATTTTCAATAATGAGCGCCTGCATAACCACTGGCCGCTGGAAGAAGTGTCCGATACCCTCTGTTATGATATCAGCGCCCGTGAGCCTGCCAGGGTCAAAAACGGCGTATGGCTGAAGCCAGGGCATCAGTACTGGAAAATGGTCAGTTCTTTTCAGTTGAATGGTAATGCGGTCACCGGTTTTAACAGCAGAAACGAACAATTGCTGATTGCCGGTACGGACTCCATCATAACCTATGATCTCAGACAGAATCAGCATCCCCGTACAGCAAAGAGCGCTAAACAGGAAAACATCCTGATCGGTTGTCAGGGTATTTATGATACGTTGACCAATCGCTTCTATAATTTCTACATCGATCACCGGAAGCTGGCCACTTATGATCCCATCAACTCACAATGGAACAAGACTTTCCCCGATACCATCCTGACCGAGTACTGGCATGCCAATAAATTTGTTGCGCCGCTGGATACTTCGTTATATATCATCGGGGGATATGGTCAGCTGAAGTATAAAAATCAGGTGCAACGTTGTCAGCTGCGTACCGGCCGTTGGGATACCTTGTCTGTCAGCGGTAATTTCTATCCTCCCCGTTACCTGGCAGGTCTGGGGCTCAACGCCACCGGAGATACTGCCTTCATCGTGGGAGGCTATGGTAGTATGACCGGCGATCAGATGCTGGACCCCGGTGGTTATTATGACCTCTTTGCTTTTGACGTCCGCTCTAAAACGTTCACGAAACGTTTCAACCTGGACTCCGTATATGGCAGGTTCACGTTTGCTAATAGTCTGGTGATAGATGCCAAAAGACGTCAGTACTACGGACTCGTATTCCCCAAAGACAGTTTCAATTCCAAATTGCAGTTGATACAGGGTTCGCTGGATAAGCCGGTCTATAAGCTGACGGGTACCCCCATCCCTTATTCCTTTTACGATGTACAGTCCTTTGCAGACCTGTATTATGCGCCCGGAGCGGGTAAGCTGGTGGCAGTCACACTGCTGTATGCTGACCAGGAATTACGTCAGCGGGAAACCAGCGTGAAAGTCTATACGATCGATTTTCCGCCACTCGACCCGGAGATAGCAATATTGACCGTTCTCCCTCAAAAAAGCTTCCTATATAAATGGCTCTTATTCATAGGACTGTTTTTGCTTGTTAGCTCACTGGTTTTGTGGTGGTACAGCAGACGGCGGAATAAACAGCATCTGTCTCCTGTACAAGCCGCTCATTCTCCTGAACCGGCTCCGGCTATTCCTGATCCTATTCCTGAAGAGGCCGACTTTATAGCAGCTATTCCTGAACAACTCTTGATTACTGAAGAAGAACCTGATCTTCCGCCGGTGACACCTGTTGTTACTGCCGAAGAACCTGTCCTTGTTCCTTTACAGTCTGCTATGTCTGCCCGTTCGGCTATTCGTCTGTTTGGCCCGTTTCAGGCATTCAGTGAAGATGGTACGGAGCTGACGGGTCTGTTTACGCCCCTGATGAAGGAACTGCTCTTACTGATCCTGATCTACACGGTCAGAACTGGTCAGGGGATTACTTCGGATGAGCTGACAGAGATGCTGTGGAATGGTAAATCGGCTAAGGACGCTAAAAATAATCGCTCTGTTAACCTGGCCAAGCTGAAAAGCATCCTTGAGAAGATTGGCAACTGTATGGTTAATAAAAAGTCCGTTTATTGGCAATTTCAGTTCAATGAAGGACAGTTCTCTCTTGACTATGATCAGTTTGTCCATCTTACGAAAGCGCATGCTATTGTTGATCGTCCTTTGATGACCTCTTTGCTGAAGGTGATCGAATCCGGTGCTTTTCTTGCGAAGACCGAGTATGACTGGTTGGATGATATTAAGGCGGAGGTGAGTAATGCGGTTATTGATATGAGTCTGGCTTATCTCAAACAGGAGTCGGATGATCCTGAGTTTGTTATCAGAGTAGCGAATGCGATCTTCTTTTTTGATCGTTTGAATGAAGAGGCGCTGGAGTTCAAATGTAAGAGCCTTATCTTGTTGCGACGGTATTCTCTGGCTAATAATACTTATGAGAAGTTCATCAAGGACTATCGGGATATTTATGGCGAGGAGTTTTATAAATCCTTCAATGATGTGATTAAGGCATAGTTGTCTTCTTTCTCTGTTATCTTATTTTATTTATTGGGTATTGGGCTGCTGACTGCACTGGGTAATAGTGTTGGGGGTACCGCTTTGGTTTCAGGTAGGGCCACTGGCTGATGCTCTCTGAAGGTCTATGTATTTAGCGTTGGTGGTTGGGATGGGACTATTTTACTATTCAGCTTTTGTTGTAAGGTTTTGGCAAACTTCAGATAGCTAAGGCCAGCGTCTCCTACCTGAAACTGCCGCTGTTTGGTGGCTTACTCCTGGCATATTGGCCTTGGACGGCAGCGATGGTTGCTGACTGTTGTTTTTAATAGTGTTGGGGGTACCGCTTTGGTTTCAGGTTAGGGCCACTGGCTGATGCTCTCTGAAGGTCTATGTATTTAGCGTTGGAGGTTGGGCTGGGACTTTTTTACTATTCAGCTTTTGTTGTAAGGCTTAGGCAAACTTCAGATAGCTAAGGCCAGCGTCTCCTACCTGAAACCGCCGCTGTTTGGTGGCTTACTCCTGGCATATTGGCCTTGGACGGCAGCGATGGTTGCTGGCTGTTGTTTTTAATAGTTCTGGGCTGCTGCTTTAGTTGCTGACTGTACTTTGTAATAGTCCTGGGGGTACAGCTTTGGTTTCAGGTAGGGCCACTGGCTGATGCTCTCTGAAGGTCTATGTATTTAGCGTTGGTGGTTGGGTTGGTACTTTTTTACTATTGAGCTCTTGTGTAAGGCTTTGGCAAACTTCAGATAGCTAAGGCCAGCGTCTCCTACCTGAAACTGCCGCTGTTTGGTGAAGCACAACTAACCAGGACCGGTATGGTATGAATTGGCGTCTTTGACGGCTATATGTTGTACTTATCCTTCATTAATCTTTCATTCAAAAACGAAGGATCAACGTAGCATGACTATAGTCAAACTATTGGCAAGAGCTTTTGGCGAAGAGATAGGAGCAAGGAAACTCAAAGTTCAATATTTCAGAAGATAGTTGCTTGATTGACAAGGGCAAGTATCTGCTAGTTGTACAGTATCAATTTGTTAGCATACAACATATGAAAGGGGTATCCTCAAGATAACCAGATTGTTTGATTTAGGCAAATATTTAAAAAGGACGTTCAAGGGCCTGATTTTGAGCAATGATCAAGCGAAAATAGACAGGAATGATACAAGCTCAAACAATCTTAAATCAAGAGGCAACAAAGATAATGAAAGGTGCCGCACTCACTTTGCAGAGAATTCATACCAGGCTACAGTAATTACAAGCCTCAGCAATTAAACCATGGGCAATGCGGCTCAAATTGCGAAACCCAATACCTAAGGAGACAGCATCGTTCCGCGGAAGGTTTCAGGAGGAGACCAAGGGCCTTCGTTGTTTGAAGCGCTGCTGACCGACATCCCCGGCGTTCAATCATCCCTCCACTGCCAAATACGCCCTCCACCGCCTCATCGCGCGAACGCTTCAAAGAACACAGCCCGGGTCCCTCTTGAAACCGCACGCAGTGCCCCAACCTCAATCACCCCCAACCTCAATCACCTCCAGGCCCAATCACTCAGACAATCTACTCAATACCAAACGCATTCACCCAACCCGGTATTCATCAACATATGCTCATTCACCTTCAAATAATCCGATAAAACGTATCCAACACGCTTAAACCGTCACGAAATTTTCACAAATCTGAAAAAAAGTTGACCATTAACCCCCTCATTAACCCTTTTGTTAAACCTTTTTTAACCTCCCGGATAGTTTCTTACACCTTGATCGCCAATAGATGAATCTATGTCATGAGTGAATCAGCATAAAACTCTTTAATCCAGTTATGAAACCAAAATTCTACAGACCTCCTTGTTAAAAGGACAAAAGCAAAGCCGCAAATATGAAAAGATCCACGTATGACGCATGCGTCCATGTTATGAAAAGCAAGGGCGGAAATTTCCTGTTCGTCCAGCTATTATTCATCGGCGCTATTATTTTATCCCGACCGGGACAAACCACAGCACAAAAACGAGACAACGAAGGGGCAGCATTGACAAAAACGATCAGCGGACAGGTCATTGACTCCGCTAACGGAAATGTACTGGAAGGGGTGACTATCGGTATTGCCGGAACGCAATCGGGAGCTATTTCTGGGAAAGACGGACGCTTCTCCGTCAAAGCACCTGAAGGACAGACACATACACTGTATGTCCGCCTGGTAGGTTACCGGGAGATCAGGGTACCTTATACCGGCTCCGGTGCGTTACAGATACGCTTACCGGCGACAACCGCAGGCCTGAACCAGGTAATCGTTACGGGGTATAGTACCCAGAAGAAGGCAACCGTGACAGGGGCCGTTTCTGTGATCAAAGCCAGTGAGCTGGTCACGACCAAGAATGAGAACGTCATCAATATGATGACAGGTAAACTACCGGGACTAAGGGTAGTGCAGAAAAGTAGTGAGCCGGGGGCATATGACAACGTTTTTGACATCAGGGGAATGGGAAATCCCTTGGTCGTTATTGACGGGGTGCCCAGAAGCGGGAGTGATCTGTCGAGAATGGACCCGAATGAGATAGAGAGCATTTCTATCCTGAAAGATGCCTCGGCAGCTATTTATGGGGTACAGGCAGCAAATGGGGTGATCGTGGTGACCAGTAAGAAAGGTTCCCGTAACCCGAATGGTAAGTTTGATATCACGTATTCCGTGAACCAGAGCTGGCAGCAGTTCCTCAACGTACCGCAGGGGGTAGATGCCTTGCAGTATATGATGCTGAAGAATGAAAAACAGAAGCGTGATTTCGGTAATAACTTCTATAACCAGATGCCGCCTTCCTTCTCAGATGCAGATATGGAACTGTATAAAAACGGGACACTGAAATCTTCAGATTGGGTAGGGGAGACAATGCGGGAATTTGCACCGGAAACACAACATACGTTGAGCGTGAACGGCGGTAACGACAGGGCGAACTACTTCTTCAACCTGGGATATTTCAACCAGGATGGTCTGTTTCGTACGAATGATATGAACTACGACCGCTGGAACTTCCGCTCTAATATCAACGCAAAGATCAATGACAGGATGCGTGCGCAATTGCTGTTATCCGGTTATACTGATACTAAGAACCAGCCGGGAGGCAGAGGTGTATGGGAAATGTTCAAGTATACCTGGAACCAGCTGCCGACAGATCAGATCTATGCGAATGGTAATCCGCTATATCCACACCTGGAGCCTGACAATGCCAATCCGGTCGTAATGACGAATTCGGATATTGTAGGATCGCAGGCTTTTAAAAATAAGAACTTCCAGGGACAACTGGCGCTGGAATATGATATACCGGGTATCCAGGGACTGATGGCCCGTGGTATGTACAACTACGGGTTTAATATCGTGGACAATACCATGGTCAGAAAGTCGTATAGCTTGTACGAATATGACCGGCAGAATGATAAATACCTTCCTACGTTGGTGAATTCACCGTCTACAGTGAATCGTAACTATGGTAACAATACCGCGTCACTGTATCAGTTGTCATTGAATTATACCCGTCAGTTTGCCGCCAGACATAATGTAACAGGACTCTTATTGTATGAAGAGAACCATGCTACGGCAGACAACTTCTATGCACAAAGAGAGTTCTCATTGGGACTGCCTTATCTGTTTGCCGGTGACCAGACCAATCAGCTGGGTAGTATGGATGGGAACGGATTATGGGAGACAGTAAATAAAGGGCTTGTCGGCAAACTGAACTACGATTTCAAAAGCAAATACCTGTTTGACTTCAGCTTCCGTTACGGCGGTTCCAGCAAGTTCAAACCGGGCGCACAATGGGGCTTCTTCCCGGCAGTATCCGTAGGATGGAGACTGAGCGAAGAGCATTTCATACAGTCCATCCTTTCTCCGAGCTTCCTGAATAACCTGAAACTCCGCGCTTCCTATGGTAAAACAGGGGATGACAGTGCGACAGGCTTCCAGTATATCTCCGGGTATAATTATCCGTCACCGGGATACTTCTTTGGTGGCAATTATGTGAACGGGATGGTCTCGAGGGGTGTTGTGAACCCTAATCTGACCTGGTATACGGCTAAAACGCTGAACCTGGGTGTGGAGTTTGATCTGCTGAAAGGATTACTGGGTGGTTCGGTTGATTATTTCATCCGCAACAGATCGGGTTTACTGGCTACCAGAACAACAACACTGCCAGGTACTGTAGGTACTAACCTGCCACAGGAAAACCTGAACAGCGACAGGACAAGAGGTTATGAGATCGTGCTGACACACCGTAACACACTGGGCGATTTTAGCTATAATATTACCGCTAATGTCGCGTCTACACGTAGAATGATGCGCACGGTACAACAAACGAAAGCCGGTAACTCCTATGAGAACTGGAAGAACTCACAGGCAGATCGTTATACGAATATCTGGTGGGGTAAACAGTACGGCGGACAATTTAGTTCCTACGACCAGATCTATAATCACTCCGTTAATGCAGGTGGTGGTAACCAGGGTATTGTACCGGGCGACTATTACTACATCGACTGGAACAACGATGGCGTGATCGATGGAAAAGATGAATCACCTATTGCCACAAGAGATATTCCACTGGTGAACTTCGGTATGACTATCGGTGCTGCCTGGAAAGGATTTGACTTCAATATGCTGCTGCAGGGCGCTACTGATTTTTATGTAGAGTATGCCGAACAGATGGCTACTCCATTGATGTATGGACGTAGTGCGCTGACACCATTCCTGGACAGATGGCATACGGCCGATCCCCAAGCTGATGTTTTTGATCCGAATACCGTATGGGTACCTGGTAAATATCCTGCGATGGGATCACCAACCGCAGAAGGTACAAAAGCCGTACAGGATGCCAGCTATATGAGGATAAAAAGTCTGGAGTTTGGCTATACAATTCCAAAGAAACTGCTGAGCCGTGTAGGTATTACAAACCTGCGTGCCTACATCAATAGTTATAATCTGGCCACTATTACCGGCTTGCAGAACAGCGATCCTGAGCATCCGGGTACTGTTGCCAGCGGGGCAGACTGGAACTATTCCCAGGGCGGTTATAAATATCCTATGAACAGAACGTTCAGCGTAGGAGCCAGCATTACTTTCTAAACTGAAACCACATGAAGAGCAAGATATATTTAAGCATCATCACAATATTCACCCTGCTGATACAACCCGCCTGTCATGACCTGAACGTAGAACCCCTGAACGTGATCCAGGATAAGGACGTTTTTGGTACGGAGGCTGGTGTGGCAGGTTATATGGCAACGATCTACAAGGCTTTGCCGATTGAGGACTTCTTTTATCAGCAGGCAAATTCCGGATTTAACCGTGGATGGGAACAGTTCTATCATCCCGGTGCGCTTTGTGGCGAAATGGTAGGTCCGTATGGTAGTACATATGATGGCGCCGGTGGATTCGGTTACTGGCCTTATGGCGATATCCGTACGGTGAATTATTTCCTGGAAAATCTGCCGGTATTTGGAGTAGGATTTTCAAAGGAACAGATAGACGCCTGGATGGGGGAAGCCTATTTCTGTCGCGCCTATTTCTATTTCGCCCTGGTGAAACGTTATGGTGGTATTCCGATCATTAAACAGGTGCAGCATTATCCGGAGCAAAGTCTGGAAGAATTGCAGGTACATCGCGATAAGGAAGTAGACGTCTGGAATTTCGTTGCAGCTGATCTGGACAGCGCCTATAAGAAGATGCCGGAAACAAGTCCGAGAGGGCGGGCTAACCGTTACGTGGCTGCTGCACTGAAATCCAGGGCCATGTTATATGCAGGTACGATCGCGAAATATGGTTCGGCGAACTTTGTAGAAGGAGAAGCCAGAACACTGGGTTATGTAGGTATCCCGGCGTCTGCTGCACAGGGTTTCTTTCAACGTGCATGGGACGCTGCGAAACTACTGGAAGGACATTATAGTCTGTACCGTAAAAAGTCAGATAAAGAACAGAATTTTGTAGACCTCTTCCTGGATAAGGAAAGTACAGAAAATATCCTCGTACGCGATTATTCCCTTACCAGCAATACTGCACATAGCTGGGACGCAACGATGACCTGCCGCTTTATGACAGCTGATGGTCTTTCCCGTGCCTATCCTACACTGGAGCTGATAGAGCGTTTTAACGGACAACTACCCGTAGTGAATACAGATGGTACGCCACGTCGTTTTGATAATACGGCGCAGCTGATGCAGGGCGTAGAACCAAGACTGCTGGCAACCGTTTATTTTCCCGGCGCTTCGCTGAGAGGAAAACAATTCGATATGCAGCGCGGGATCTATGAACGCTTTCAGGGTACGGCTGCAGATGAGGTTGGACAGAACCCGCCCAACCGCCAATACAGACACCTGGCAGGTAAAACGGAAACCCTGTACGATGGCATGCGCATTATTGGTTTTACCGGTATCAGTACAGATGATGATAACCTGACCCGTACCGGTTTTTATGTAAGGAAGTATATCGACTATAACCGTGCACAGTCTGCCTGCGGATTGTACATGAGTACACAAAGCTGGATCGATATGCGCTACGGGGAAGTGCTGCTGAACAGGGCAGAAGCAGCGGTAGAACTCAACAACCTTTCTGATGCAAGGACGGTAATGAATGACCTGAGAGACAGGGCAGGGGCGCCGCAACTGACTGTAGACCCAACCATCGATACTGTCAGGAACGAGCGTTGTAAGGAACTGGCTTTTGAGAAGCAATACTGGTGGGACCTGAGAAGATGGCGTATTGCGGACAGAATGCTGGATAATACCAAGTACCACGCACTGATGCCGTATTATGTGGCAGATGAAAAGAAATACATCTTCCTGCGTGAAATGGAGCCCTTCCAGCGTTCCTACAACTTCGAGAAGAAGTTCTATTATGAGCCGATCCCCGGCGGTGAACTGGGCAAGAACCCTAATCTGTTCCCCAACAATCCTAACCATTAATTAAAAACTGAGTACCATGCGCAAGATTATAACAGGATTATTTATCTTACTGTCCGCCACGTTAGTGTCTTCCTGCTCCAAGGAGGATAATTATGACGGCCCGAATGCCGGGTTCAAAGGCCGGCTGCTGGACAACGATTCGAAAGAGAATTTTCTGACAGAAACAGGTGGTGTACAGATCAAACTGGAAGAGCTGAGCTGGAGCGCGACACCAACACCGCAATATATTCCGTCAAAAAGTGACGGTACCTTTGAAGATACAAAACTGTTCAGCGGCCATTACAGGGTAACGCCTGCCAATGGCGCTTTCTGGCCGGTAGAGGGAATAGAGATCGATATCAATGGCACCACCACACAGGATTTTACGCTGACGCCGTATCTTCGTATCACACAGTTTGAACACGAACTGCAGGGCACCACATTGATCATGCGCTGTAAACTTTCGGCGCCGAAAGAAGCGGGACTGCCCCGTTTACTGGATATCAAACCATTTGTCAATATCAGCGATTATGTTGGTAGCGGCGCTACGATCAGTCAGTATACTGATCCGAATAAAGTCGATATCAATGCCAGCTGGTCTGGTGAGATCGCTGCTAAAACCTATGAGATCAGGGTGCCGAACCTGAAATCAGGCAGAACATTTTATGCCAGACTGGGCGCACGTGTAGATGACAGCTATAAACAATTCAACTATTCACAAATAATAGCAATAAAAGTTCCATAACAGTAAATCAAAAGTAACAGGTATGCAGCAATTGAAGATCAGTCAGATGAGGGGAATGATCATTCGTTCTTTCTCCTTCGCATGTATGGCATTGTCGGCGCTTTCATCCAGTGCACAAAAGAACCCGTTTATCACAGATATATACACTGCCGATCCTTCGGCGCATGTATGGTCAGATGGCAGACTATATGTATACGCTTCACATGATATCGCCCCGCCACGGGGATGCGATCTGATGGACCAGTATCACGTTTTCTCTACGGACGATATGGTGAACTGGAAAGACCATGGAGAGATACTGCGTGCAAGCCAGGTGCCATGGGGTAGAAAGGACGGCGGTTTTATGTGGGCGCCTGACTGCGTATTCAGAAAAGGTACCTATTATTTCTATTTTCCGCATCCCAGCGGCGACGAATGGAATAAGACCTGGAAGATAGGCGTGGCAACCAGTAATAGTCCTGCGGAAGGATTTAAGGTACAGGGCTTCCTACCTGATCTGGAGCCTATGATCGATCCATGTGTGTTCATCGATGAGGACGGACTGGCTTACTTCTATTATGGCGGTGGCGGCGTCTGCAAAGGCGGAAAGTTAATGGACAATATGATGGAAATAGACGGTACGATGCAACCAATGGAAGGGCTGGTGGATTTCCATGAAGCTACCTGGGTACATAAGCGCGATGGTGTGTATTACCTGTCTTATTCTGATAATAATGACAAAGACGGTAAACACAATCAGATGCGGTATGCGACCAGTGACAGTCCGCTGGGACCATGGACTTACCGCGGTATCTATATGGACCCGACCGACAGCTATACCAATCACGGTTCTATTGTAGAATACAAAGGACAGTGGTATTCCTTCTATCATAATAGTGCATTGTCACATCATGACTGGTTAAGGTCTATCTGCGTAGATAAGCTGTTTTATAATAGCGATGGAACGATACAGAAAGTAGAACAGACAAAATAAGCTGGCCGTTCTGCCCCGTAAGAATGTCTTAAGCGCACCGCCTCCTGAACGTAAAAGAATTCCATCTTTGTTACAGCGAACAAAGCTTCCATTATTCATAAGTTTAGAACACTTAAAAACACGTATTATGGAAAAACAGGAATTCAGGATCATGATCAATGGTCCACGCGAAAAGGTGTGGCAGATATTGTGGGATGACGCTTCTTACAGGGAATGGACCTCCGTATTTGCACCAGGATCATGGGCTAAGACTGACTGGAAAAAAGGCAGTAAGGTACTGTTCCTGGATGCCGAAAATTGTGGCATGGTTTCGTCTGTTGCAGAAAACATCCCTAATGAGTATATGTCCATCGAGCACCTGGGTTACGTAAAGGAAGGAAAGGAGGATTTTGATAGTCCGGAAGTGAAACAATGGGCAGGTGCGCATGAGAACTATACATTGAAGAATGTAGACGGTCATACGGAATTGGTGGTCGATATGGACATCGCAGAAAGCCATAAGGAGTATTTTGTGAATACCTGGCCGAAGGCGCTGGAGAAAGTAAAAGAACTGGCGGAGAAGAATTAATCACGAATATCTATACCAGCTATCTTCTGTATTACAGCATTAGTTAATAGGTCGCTCCGTCACAGGGCGACCTATTATATTTACAGATATGTATCACATCTTACCTTTAATTCTTTCCCGGTGCTGTTTCCCCCATTTTTCCATGGCGACCAGGACTTCAGTTACACTATTGCTATATTCTGTAAGTGTATATTCTATCCTTGTAGGATAATCATCATAGACTTTTCGGGAAACTAACAAGTTTTCTTCCAGATGCCTTAATTCTTTCGATAAAACACGATTTGTAATTTTCGGAATTGATTGTAAAATTTCGTTGAAGCGATTGTGTCCGTTATAAATAGAAATGATAATAGGCAGTTTCCATTTGCCGCCAATTACAAAATGTGTGTCTTGTACAAATTTTATTTTATCTTGAAAATTCCACTCTTCTTCCTTTTTACGCTTATTCATTTTAAGTATCCTTTTGTATACAGGTAACAAAAGTATACCTTTTGTCGGTACTTTTGTTGCAAATAAATGACGGTTGATAAAGATGAGTAAAACTTGGTTTATTACAGGGAGCTCAAGAGGTTTGGGCAGAAGTATAACAGAAGCTGTTTTAGCAAAAGGCGACAACGTTGTTGCAACAGCAAGAACCCCACAACACTTAAATGATTTGGCAGATAAATACCCAAATCAGATCCTCACGATACAATTAGATGTAGCAAACAAACAACAAGTTCATTCTGCCGTAGCGCAAGCAATAAAACACTTCAGAAAAATCGATGTGTTGGTAAACAATGCGGGCTTTGGTATTGCAGGAGCTATAGAAGAATTTACTGATGAGCAGATGAAAAGTCAGTTAGATGTGAACTTATATGCACCTATCGAAATTACAAGAGCAGTGTTGCCTTACTTGCGTAAACAACGTTCTGGCAGCATTTTAAATGTGAGTTCTGTTGGTGGTAGAGTTGGTTCTGCAGGATTTTCTATGTATCAGGCAGCAAAGTTCGGTTTACAAGGATTTACCGAGGTTTTAAGTAAAGAAGTTGCCGCATTTGGCATCAAAGTTACGTCTATTGAACCAGGTGGTTTTCGTACAGATTGGGCAGGTAATTCAATGACTTATGCCGAACCAATTGATGATTACAAAAACATCCTGCAGTCTCTTAAAGATTATCTCAAAGACATTGTGCCGTTAGGGAATCCGGACAAAGCGGCACAAGTGATAATTGATTTGGTTGAACATCCCGAACCGCCAATACACCTGGTTTTGGGTTCAGATGCTGTGGCTATTTTAGAAATCGTTGATGCCGATAGAAAAGTAGAATTCGAGAAATGGAAATCCGTAAGCATTTCTACCGACTTTGATGATGTAGAAAATCCTTGGGCTTCTGAAAAGAGAAGACAGGATATTTTAAAGGTAAAATAATAGTCAGATAAAAAGAGGGAAAGATAGCCGTTGTGATCTGTGCATCCAAAAGCATTTGTGCTTTTATTGCCAGGGGTTTGCTGAGGAAGGTGCCAGTGCTGTAGTATTACGCAAGTGATAAAGCAAGCGCACAGAATATTGTTAATGAATTGGCTTTTTTTAGCAAGCAACGATGCAGCATTTTAGCCGATAGCCGTATCGGAGTTTCAGGAGGACTTAAACAAACAATTTTCACTAACTAATAGGAAGAATAAAATTATATTAAGATGAATCGTCAAAAAGAACAGGTTTGGTTTATAACAGGAGCTTCAAATGGTTTTGGCTTAGCACTGGTAAAACAATTATTAAACAATGGGTATAAAGTTGCCGCAACTTCAAGAGATAAAAAAAGTATTGAAGAGAAAATAGATAAGAACCCTGATTTATTAGCACTTACAGTAGATATTACCGATGATAACGAAGTAAAGGCGGCAATAGACGAAACGGTAAAAACTTTTGGGAAAATTGATGTTGCTGTAAACAATGCAGGTTATATGCTTTTGGGAGCATTAGAGGAAGTTTCTGCCAAAGAATTTCAGCAGTCAGTGGGGGTTAATGTGTTTGCCTTCCAAAATGTAATCAGGAATGTAATGCCTTATTTCCGACAACAGAAAAGCGGCCACATTTTCAATTTTGCTTCGTCTGCGGGTTATTCTGCCGATGCAGGTGCAGGAAGCTATAACGCTGTTAAATCGGCCGTGATAGGATTCTCTGAGGCATTGGCGCTGGAAGTAAAACCATTCAATGTGAACGTGACCATAGTTTCTCCGGGACTCTTCAGGACAAATTTTTTAGGCGCATTTCCGGTAGCCCAAAATAAAATTGAAGCATACGGTACACAACAGCTGGTTAATGCGATGAATCAATTTAACGGAAAACAGCCGGGCAATCCCGATAAACTGGTTAAGATTTTAATTGATATCGCAGGAAAGGAAAATGCACCATTGCATTTGCTGATGGGGAAAGATGCTTACCAAAGGGCCCTTACTTATTATCAATCTCAACTTGAAAAATTGGAAGCATTGAAAGATTTGAGTTCAGCAACAGACTTTGAGTAAACATGCTGAATTTGAACACAAACCCGAGAGATTGGGGTCAGAGAACAAACTGGCGCAACCTATGGTAGCAAGCTCGCTACCAAAGGTTACGCCAGTTTGGTTTTTGACCATAAAGATTTTGCGATGGCGAGGGTGAAGTAAGGAAATTCGAATCCATGGACAATAATCAGGCAGTAGCCCCAGGAGAACAGGCGCGGAAACGCTTTGTTTGATATTAGAAAAGGAATTGTTTCTTTACAAACTAAACGATGAAGTCTAAATATAAGATCGGGACGGCTTCTTTTTATTTATTCTGTTTTGATGCTCTTAAGTGGATTGGATACAGCTGCCTTAACAGACTGATGTGCGATCGTCAAAGCCGCAATAGCAACAGAGCAGCTTAGCGCGATGAAGAATATACCTGGTTGCAGGGAAATGTGGTAAGCAAAGTTGCCCAGCCAGTTGTGCATCAGGATGTAAGAAAGGGGAGTGGCTACCAGAAAAGCAACAGCGATCAGGACGAGAAACTCTTTTCCCAACAATGTTACAATGTCAGTGCCCGAAGCTCCCAGGATTTTTCGGATGCCTACCTCTTTATTCCTTTGTACAGCGGCAAATGCAACTAAGCCGTATAAGCCCAGGCAACCAATAACGATGGCCAGTATAGAAAAGATCTGGTAGGCGTTAAATACCTTCTGTTCCTGTTTGTACAGTGCCGCGATATGGTCATCCAGGAACTCATAATCGAACATCCCGTCGGGGTATAAAGTCGCCCATGTTTGTTCTATCTGGGTAAGTGTCGCATGCATACCTTTAGGATATAAGCGCGCACTGACAACATTAAAGCCTCTTGGGAACCCGATGAGGACACAGGGCCTTCTTTCCTTGTGTTTGGACTCACTCTGGAAATCCTGTACCACCCCATTGATAGTGACCTTATCCCCTGCGAACTGGATATTCATACCAATCGCTTCTTCCGGTGTTTTCAGTCCCAGTTTATGGAGCAGGGTCTCATTCACAACAACCTGTCTGAGTGAATCTTTGTCTCTCAGGTTTGATACATTGGTGCCTGCCAGCAGTTTGATATCGAAGAATTGCAGATAATGATCGTCTATGAACCTTACCTCCGTTACATCCTCTTTTGATACGCCTCTTTCCGGGCAACTGAATGGCGCAAAGTTGTTATTATAAGAAGGTGCAGCGGAAGAGAAGCTGATCTCTTTCACGCCTTTAATGTTCTTTAATTGCTGGCCGAGTACCTGTTGGGTTTCTCTGTTCATCAGCGGAATGGTAACGATCGCTTCTTTATCAAATCCCAGGTCCTGGTTTTTAAAGAAATCCATCTGTTTGGCAACTACCAGTGTCCCGATGATCAGCACCTGTGATACAAGGAACTGCACGAATACAAGTGACTTCCGCAGGTTCAGTCCGCCGGAGGTCTGTTTGCCTGCCCCCTTCATGGTCAATGCAGGCTGAAAAGAAGACTGGACAAAAGCAGGATAAAGACCTGCCAATAGTACGATCACTACGCCCAGCGCCAGCAGCAGGAGGTAGACGATCGGTTGGTTCAGCTGTCGGATGCTTATATGTACGTCCATGGCAGCAGCGACAGGTGGTAAGGCCAGGTAAGCGGCAATCAGGCCCGCCAGTATGGTACCGAATACCAGGATGGCCGTTTCACCGAGGAACTGTCTGATCAGCTGACCACGATTAGCCCCCAGTACTTTCCTTACGCCTGTTTCTTTGGCACGTTTCACTGCCTGTGCAGTAGCCAGGTTGATGAAGTTAATACAGGCCGTTATAATGATAAATATCGCAATAGCGATGAGGGCCATGTAGGTCTGGCGGGAAGCCGTTGTACTCTGAATATATCGCTGGTCAAAATGGATATCTTTTAATGGCTGTAAAGGCAGTTCGGCGCCTTCGGCAATCTCTGCGCCCCAATGGTCCTTAATAAAAGGCTTCATACGGCTTTGCAGTTTGCTGATATCGAAATCAGGCGGCGTAACGATGAATGTTTCTCCGCCGGCAATGGCATAGAACTCTTCCATTGCCCTGCCCATTTCCTTCTGGATGGTGGCAAAGGAGATCATAAATCCGAACACCTGGCTGGTGTTGGCAGGAAGGTCTTTAATAATGCCGCTTACTTTCAGGTCAAAATGATTGTTGAGACGTAGTACCTGTCCCATAGGGTCTTGTGAACCGAAGTATTTACGTGCCAGGCTTTCAGTGAGGACCACCGTATTTGGCTCAGAAAGGGCTGTTTTAGCCGATCCTCTGAGCCACGTATAGTCGAATACCTCCGGCATATACTGGTCGCCATAAGCGAACGCTTTTTCCTTGTAGCGGGCTTCGCCCACTTTTACAAAGGCGTCTGTCCGCGGAAGATACTGGGCCACCGTTTCCAGTTCAGGAAAGGAGGTACGCATAGCAGGCGCTATCGCCATCGATACGCTGGGATTATAATCCAGTGCATGCAGCGTAACCCGGTAGGTCCTTTCTGCTTTGTGGTGATGCAGGTCGTATGTCAGTTCATTTTTGGTAACGAGGAAGATGATCAGGCAGGCGGCAATACTCAAGGTCAGCCCTATAACATTCAGCGCTGCATAATTGAAATTGCGTTTCAGATTCCTGAAGGCGATAATAACGTAGTTCCGGAACATGCGATTGGTTTAAATACGGGTATGCGCTTACGCCGCAAAGCAGGTGCCATTACAGGAGAGTATCTGATAAACAATGTGTTGCAGATATGAGGCGCTTTGCCGCTGTTCGCTTTCGGTAAAGGAAATGTTCGCTTCCGGACATTTCTACTGCGGCATTTCGCAAAGAATGTCTTTATCCCACAAAAAGAAGGCAATACGGACCGCCTGTTCAAAAGGCAGCAAAGTAGTCCATTCTTCCACTATTGCGCCAAAAGTAGCCCTTTTATTGGCCATAGAAAGCAAAGGGGAGAGCTCTACCTCTTCGACATAGGCAATTTCCCGGTCGAGGTTAGGGTGCCGGATAGCCGTACGTAATTGCAGCATGTCGTCGATCACGCAGGGGACCTCTTCAAATACGAGGGACGGCGACAACTGCATCGTTTCATGCCATAGGCGGGGTAATTCCTGTTGTACGTTGATCAGCCGCTGCGGACCAGGCGGTGGCGGAGGGGTAAACTTGTTCTTCAGTTTTTCAAAGAATGGGGTTGATTGTCCCACTGCATCGACATATGGACGGGAGCGTTTCTGCCAGAAGGGATGTTCCTGTCCCGGCCAGGCCTGGGCATAATAGCCGCTCGTCCAGTGGGTGTGACTGGCAATGGACTCGATCATCTTATTTTCATAGAAGGACTGCGCCATGTTTGTCTGACCCGTTTTCAGAATAGTATTGATGGCGATGACCGCCTGCAGGGAGAAACGCATGGCTTTTTCCACACCGGTAGAAGAGAGCGGGTCCAGTGAAAAGGCGGCTTCTCCCAGGCGCAGGTAATTATCTTTCCAGGGATCGGTATGCGCGTACGTAAATACGCTGCAGGTTTGTATAACGGGGACGATGTTGTCTGCTGTGGCGAATAACTTCGTTGCAGCTAGTATGCCGCTGAACACCTTCGCGGGAGACTGTTGTCTGATGGTATCAGGGTCAGTAAAAGCGATGGTCCTGAATTGTCCTCCGGGCGTGGGAGAGCCCCATATCCATCCTTCAGGTATTGCTTCGATCAGGGTATCCGTGGGCATAGATTGTCCGGGTAATTCAGCCCACAGCGCGACCGTCTGTGGGGCTGTCAGTACCCTGTCCTGCATATGATTGCCACGACGGCCGCGGGCATCCAGTATAAAGTGCGAACTGATACTGAGGATGCCCGTGTCCGTTTTGAGTGCGGATGTCCATATTGCTTCCGTCCTTTTACAGGATTCGAAGCGGGCAGGCTGATAAAGTTGCAGACCCCGGCTGACTGCCAGTTGCAACAGGTCCTGGTCCAGTTGCGCCCTGTCCACCATCACACCAGCGCCACGTTGCGCCGTGTTGACAAGCTGTGGGGCAGGCGTATCCCAGATAACCTGTGCATGCAGCTGATGTATGTAATTACGTGTGTGAAGCAATTCCCCTGCATCCAGGTAATCAAAGATATTCCGGATACCCGGAGATAAGGATTCACCGATCTGCGGACGGGGAAAGGGTTCGCTTTCTGCCATTGCTACTTTATGTCCAAGGGAAAGAAGGCGTAAGGCGGCACAGGTACCGGCAGGGCCGGCGCCAATGATCAATACATCAAATGTTTGTTCCGGGGTCATATATGGGGTGTTATAGCTATCTGTACCAGTCGGGTGCGAGTCTGGAAATCCGCTCGTGTGCCTGCATGGTGTAATGCAGCCATCCACGGATGTAATCACAGGCAGTACGCCCTTTTTCCAGTACCTCATGATGACAGCCGCCACCGCAAAGATACCTGGCCCAGCACTGATTACAAGGCTCCTGTTGATGTACATGCCTGGAGGACAACCAGCCGTTCTGTAAGGTAGGATTTATTCCGTTATCCAGATCACCCATGTGTCCTGCGGGTTCATTCACAAAACGATGGCAGGCAGATAGTGCGCCATCCGCCGAAACGCCCATATACCCGGCGCCTGCGCCACAAGGATAAGGACGATGGGTGCCTTTGGCTATCTCCTTTAACGCATTGACCATATTCAGGAACGGGAAGCGTTTCCCGGAGATCACATGCTGCTCAAATAACAGTCCGCATTCGATCATCCCCTGTAACATCTGTTGCAGGTCTTCCGGAGACATTTCGCCTTTGCCATTGCTGGAACGCAACAAAGGAGAGAAGCCCACACTATGGAACCCCATGTCGATAAACTCCTGTAAGGTCTTTGCCAGGTCCATGTTCAAAGGGGTTACAGTGACCCTGGCAGATACCTGCATGGTACGTTGTTTCGCCAGTAAAGGCCGGATGTTTTCGATGATCTTCGCATAGGTGCCGGCGCCTCCCTTCATGGGACGTAAGCGGTCATGGTCTTCTCCTATACCATCCAGACTGATGGTAACTGCAAAGCCATATTGCTCAAAGAAATCCGCATCATCTGCCGTTAATAATGTTCCATTGGAGGTGAGCGAGAAATTGACCTGTACATCTTTTTGTCTGCCCTGTTCAAATGCATAAGCTGTCGCTTCTCTTAATGCATTACGGTTGATCAGCGGTTCTCCGCCAAGGAAGGTAACCTGCACTTTGCTACCGGGTGTACAATCTTTCAGTAGCAGATCAACAGACTGTTTTGCCGTATCGAGCGACATGTTCTTCATTGGGCCACCAAACTCTCCCTGGTCGGCATAACAATAAGCACAACCCATGTTGCACTTTTGCGCGATAGCAAGTGACAGCGCATATAGTTTGGGGCTTTCCAAAGGCCTGTCATCGATCAGCGGAGGTGTGTCCAGTCCGAGTGTGATCAGTTCCTTTGCAATAGCTGCTTCATCACCCGTTGTCAGCAATTGTTGTAAACGATCTGCAATAGAAGCAGAGACAGTATACATCCTGCTGCCATTGGCCACAAACAGCTGTGTATTACCTGCGGTAGGGACAAGATGGATTTGTGGGGAACGGGGCGGTGTACGTTGTTGTATGCGGGAGGCTAATTCACTGGCAATAGTTGCCAGTGAATTAGTGGTTGTATGTGTTGCTACAGGGTTCATTACTCGTCGATTAATGAAGGATTGGAATGTACCTGATCGCCTGACTTAGAAGCTTTGGAAGCTTTAACAGCCTGCGAGCCAGCCTGTGGAGGTGTCACCAGCGGGTTGCTGGCCAGTGCATCCTTCCCATCGATAATGAAATTCAGCTCTCCCTGCCAGTTAAGGAACAGATCATCATAAGAGAACAACCGGGAATCAGTACGGTTGTCCGGAATATAGGTGCCTGTGCGTCGTTTAGACAGCCACATATCTCCTTTACTCAGTCCGTTTTCCCCTGGTTGTACGTTCACGTAGTCCGGCCGACTGGCAGCCCAGTAATAACAGGCGCATTCCCTGTAATCATTCTGCCATGGTGCGCAGAGACCGTGTGTCAGTTCACCGGGACTAACGATCGCCGGATTGAGCGCAGCTGTTTTATTGTTAGCCGCATCTTTTGCCAGATAGCTGTTTACGTTAAATGTGATCTTGGGATAAGTGGTAGTATTCAGATCGTCCGCTGTTACCAACACCGGCAAGGTCGCTACGTCTGTGGTAAACTGCAGTTCTGCCGTCTGCCCCAGTTTTAATCCTGCTATCAGATTAGACCACTCCATGAAGGCAGCGCCATTTGGATTGTCTTCTGTTTTCAGGTGTACGTTATCTCCGCCGGGGAATACAGGGCCTTCGCCGCGTACCATTGTCGGCTGACCGTTAATACCGATCAACCGGTGGCCGGTGAGGTTATGGCCACTGTTATCTTCTAATACATAGTTGTCGTTTTCGCTGAGGGTGAGTCCATCGAAAGTATGACGCCAGAGGTTGCGGAAATCAAACTCAAGTCCGGGGAAACAGTTGGAGATAGCAGCTCTCGCAAGTACGCTATAAGGATTGCCCGCACCACGATAGAACAGCTGTGCTTTCAGGTCGGCAGCAGCGATCGGAGTACCCGGTTGTGGAGGCGCCGGTAGTCCGGGAGCATCCTGCCCGTTCTTAAACATGGCATCTGTAGCCGCCTTAATAACATTATTGATCATGCGATAGGTCAGTGTAAGTCCTCTTCCGTCCGCACCACGCATCATACCTGGCATTTTACTGCGTTCTGCATTGGAAAGATCGCCGATCTGGTAAGGTCTGCGCAGGGCAGAAGCAAACCAGGCGGCAGCGCCGGTACTAAGACCATTGAATACCCTTTCATGCAGTGTACGCAGTGCCAGGTTGTCGACAATAGAACTTGCCATGATAGGCTCGTACAGTCTGCCGAAGTCATTGGTGTCCTGTCTAACCATCGTACTCGCAACGTTCTCGCGGCCGTTGATAGGATTACCGTTCATGACAGCGGTATTCATCAGGGTGATGGACTCAAAGGCGCGGCGTACGATATCTTCTGCTTCTTCGATCGATACTTCTGCATCGGGATCAATACCGCTGAAGATTTGCTCTATTTCATCTGATACTGCACGGATAGGCAGGATATCAGGCGCATAGGCCGGAGGGCCGGCCACGATGTGCGCAGTGGCGCTGATAGTTGTACCGGAACCTTGTAAGGTAGCAGTTACTTCACCGTCACATTCGTCGTCCAGGTAGCCCCAGCTGACGTGATCGCCGTTGTCTCTGTCATAACCCGCAAAGATCTGTGCAGGCATGGTATATGTCGGATTGAATGCGGAGCCTTCCGAATATCCCTGCCAGCCACCGGCCGGATTATACAATAGCAGGTCATCATTGTTGATGATAGGATCATCAACAGTTTTGGTGTCTGTTATATTACGCTGTTTCGAAGTGCCATAGATTTTACCTGGCCCTGGCGTAAAACGGAAGCGCAGACCAGGGTATTTAGCAGAAGGTTTTACGTATTGTACAGTACCTAAAGGCAGCCATTTATTCGTCAGGAAGTTATCACACAAGCCTTTTAAAGGTTGTGCATCATTGCCGGTGATGTTATCAATTTTAGCGATGATCTTATCAGCGGCTTTGCCCGTACGACGGAACACTTTCAGGTTGCCGACATTGACAGACCAGCTGATGTTCTCCAGTTTGTAGCCATGTTTTTCGAGCAGGTCCTGTGTAACAGGAACGAGCGTATTGGCATCATCGCTGGTGATCGCATACAACTCCAGGAAAGGAGCTACGGGCCTTATGGTTACGTCTGTGTTCTGTGTGGAGTCGCCTTCTTTGAAAATGATCACCGGTGGTGGTGTATCATCATCCTTGATCTGGTTAGTCGATTGATCAATGGTGAGGGTAGGCTGTGGTGCGATCTGTCTGAAATCAAGTGGTTTGTTTTCAGGAACGACCAGGTCATAAGCGGCCACGGGTATATGGGACGCACCCAGTCGGCCTATCGCGATAGGAGGAAGTATACGTAGTGCTAGGATTGACATAACTTGGTTTTTTGCTGGTGACTTAAGCAGTGATTTCTGTAAGTTCATCTATTACCTGTAAGAGGCGCAGGTCAGCTTCTCTTAATGAATGCAGATAGCGATGATTATGATCAGCTGACTGTTGCAACAGTTTAGCGATCAGCGGTTGAGATGCCTGTATCAGGTCTTTATGTGTACGCCATCTGTTATGCTCTCCCATAGGAAGCGTAAGTGTGTAAGGCACCAGGAAAGGAGGACCGGCGAACTTCTTTTCATTTGGATCAGAGGAAAGTGGTAATTGCACCATTACGCTTGCGATACTACGGATATTATACATTTCACCAAAAGTAGAATTGATGATCATACCACGAGGCGCGATCGCACCTACATTATTAAAACCATCGTCCAGCAGGAAACTGTGTGTCAGGAAGTTCAATAACATCCGGTAACGTAAGTTGAACAGGTGCCCCCACGTCTGTGCTTCCGGATTGGTGATAAGATCCAGTTCATTATATTTTTGGTCCGGTTCATAGATTTGTCCTTCTGAAGGAGAACTGTTAGGATCATCGCTCGGGTAATCACCGCTATCAGCAGGTATTTCCGGGTTGATCGCGACATTTCTTGACAGCGGAAAGGTAGATGCAGTATCATGCATGATCTGGCTCAGCGTCTGATATACACTGAGGAAGCGTTGAAAGTGGGAAGGGGTAGGAGGGTGCTCATCTTCGGAGGCTTCTCCCTGTTCAGCGATCTCGCTGAGTGCTTTAAAGGCATCGTCTCTGCTGGCCAGTGGCATTACCAGTACATCCGGTGAACCGGCAGGCCCGCTTCCATCAGGATTGCCACGTTCACCTTTTTTATAGCCACGACCCCATTCGTCGAATTTAGCCTGGAAAGGGAAGGTCTCCGGCTGGAAAGCTTCATCAGATATGACATCCGGATCATTGATCAGTTTAAGTAATACTTCGAATAATGCGCCTACGGTATTAGCATGTGGTACTTCTGCATGTACCCATCTTTTGATCTCCTGCGCCCATTCGTCATCTTTGTCCAGCCAGCTTTGCGGAGCTTCTGCATAGACATACTTTGCCAGCGAACCCAGGGTCAGCGGTTCCAGCTTAAAAGGGAAGGGGTAAAAGGGGGTATCCCATGGATAGTCCTGTCTTTCAAAATGCAGCGGAGCGCCGATCAGTTTCAGCACATTCTGTACAGAAACGAAGTGCCCCATTTCTTCTTTAGCAATGCCGAGAATGACTTCCTGCGCTTCTTTGATCTGTTGCCTGTATGGTTCCGGGATCTGTGGCCCACCAAGACTATAAGCGGCGTACAGATATTGCAGCATCAGACCATGTTCAATTTCTGCATCGATACAAAGCAGGAAAGTAACATAGTCTTTGCCGTTGAATTCCGGCGGGATCCTGATAGGGGCTTCACTGGTTTCGAAGGTAGAGTAGTCCATGGACTGGATGCCATCGAAATTAGCTGATCTCAGTGCTTCCGTTCTGACTTTGTTGAGTTGTGCCCTTTCGAATACAGGGCCGAGGTAACGTTCAAAATTACGTTGCATGAGCAGTGGTGTTTTGAAGTAATTGTGAGTTGTTGGTGTGGAATAAATAAATAGAAGTTTTCACCTGCAATGTTGAGGTATCACGTTCGTTGTTCTGTAAATTTTGTAATAGTTATTTTGTTTGCTTCCTATATTGATTTGGTCCTTTCGAGGTGGTTTGAAAGGTAAAGACTTTTTTCTTAGCAGCCAAAATCAAAATTCAGTATCAGCTGTTATAACATGACTAACGCAGTTGGAAAATGAGGCATATATTAAATGCTTTGTATGTATGCGTTTACGTAGTTTATCTCTATAAACTATAACTGTAACGGTTACGCCGCTACTTGTCCGATTTTAAGTCTGTTGTAAATGTCTGTGATAGTAGTATGTCTGCTAAATAATATGTAATTTACACGCTCTCTAAACGATACTACTTATGGCTTCAAAAATTCCGGTTACTATCATTACTGGTTTCCTCGGTTCTGGTAAGACAACCCTCATACGTAACCTCATACAAAATGCAAATGGCCGCAGACTGGCCGTTATTGTCAACGAATTCGGCGAAATGGGCATTGACGGAGAAATCCTGAAGTCCTGCTGCTCCAATGAAGAAGATGTACTGGAGCTGAATAATGGCTGTCTTTGCTGTACAGTACAGGAAGAGTTCCTGCCTGTTATGCTGCAACTGATGGAGCGTAAAGACACGATCGATCATATTATTATTGAAACATCCGGTCTGGCATTACCAAAGCCATTACTGCATGCGTTCAACTGGCCGGAACTGAAACCACAGATCACTGTAGATGCGGTGGTAACAGTGGTGGACGTTGTCGGACAGGCAACCGGCGAAATCTGTGACAGAGAACGTGTACAGGCACAGCGTCTGGCAGACGACTCCCTGGACCATGAAACGCCTATCGAAGAACTCTTTGAAGATCAGCTGTCCTGCGCTGACCTGGTAGTAATGACCAAGAAAGACCTCGTTGAGGATGCACAGTATGAAGAAGTAAAAGCAATCATCGCCGGTAAAGTACGCCCGGATGTGAAGATGGTCGCTGCAGCTAACGGTGTACTCTCCGCAGATATCCTGCTGGGCGTAAACGCTGCCGCAGAAAATGACCTCGACAGCCGTCATTCTCACCACGAAGAAGACCATGCCAACGGACTGGACCATCACCATGATGATGATATCGACTCTGTAGTAGTGGACATCACCGCACCTCATACACCGGAAGCCCTGGTAGAAGCCCTGAAGGAACTGATCGAAGAATATGAGATCTACCGTATAAAAGGCTTTATCGATGTACCAGGCAAACCTATGCGTTTGGTATTACAGGGCGTATCTAACCGTTTCGATCATTACTTCGACCGTAAATGGAAAGACAGCGAAACCCGTAAAACCAGTCTGGTGATCATCGGTGATGAATTACACGATAAAGACCTGGCTACTATTATCAATGAAAAACTGACCGTAGTCAGCTAATTCCTGCATGCATCTTATTCCAACTATTCCGGGAGGATGGAACCCTAATGGCGAAGGGGTCTTCCATATACAGCAGCAACCGGGTGATATCGTATTCCTGTCAGCCGCTGACACGGAAATACACTCGCTGAACAATGCCTACAGGAAACTGTACATGACAGCAGACCAGGAACATCCATTGCCTTCCCTGCGTATTGCCAACCTGGTGTACCTGAAACAGGAACTGACCATTGACAAATACGTAGAGGAAGTCATTAGTAATGCAAAGCTGGTGGTCTGCCGGCTACTGGGAGGCAGGAACTATTATCCCTACCTCTTCGAAGCGGTCAGCATCGCCTGTGAACTGAAAAAGATACCCGTTCTCTTCCTCCCGGGATATGATGTGCCAGACGTGGAACTGCTCAATAGTTCCACTGTCGGCGTACATATTGCCGATACCGTCTGGAAATATCTCTGTGCCGGTGGTAAACAAAACCATCTGCACTGCCTTCGTTATATCTTCCATACCTTCTTTAACAGAGCATATACCTTCGAGCCTCCGAAGCGCCTGCCCGAACTGTTCCTTTTTGATACAGCCAAGGGCATTATTCCCGAAGGGGAAGCACATACCGTCTCCAGTCAGGCAACAGGAAACGTGGTGATCCTGGTCTACCAGACACATTACCTGGCGGATAATCTCGAACCGGTATATTACCTCGCGGACCGCCTGCGGGAAAAGCAGCTGAACCCGATCATTGCATTTGTCAATAACCTGCGGGACCAGTCCATCTGCGATGAACTGTTTGAACTACTGCAACAGCAGACAAGCTGTACCATCGACGCGGTGATCAATACCACCAGCTTTTCTATCAAATCATTGCTGGATACCAGCGACGAACAGTTCATTTTCCGTAAAATGAACGTACCTGTTATTCAGGCTATTTTTGCTTCCTGTACGAAGGAAGTATGGGAAGAAAACCTGTTCGGGCTTACACCGACGGACGTAGCTATGAATATCGCCCTGCCGGAAATAGACGGACGTATCATTACGACCGCCGTTTCTTTTAAATCTTCCCTGGGCCGCGATGAACTGACGGATTCCGATATCCTGAAGTACACTACCCATGAAGAAGGCTGCGCATTTGTCGTAGACTTTGCCCATAGCTGGGTCAATATCCGCTACAAGGAAAACAGAGATAAGCACATTGCGCTCATCATGCCTAACTATCCGAATAAGGATAGCCGCCTGGCAAATGGGGTAGGACTGGACACTCCGGCCAGTATCATAGAGATACTGCAGGCCATGAAGACGCAGAACTATGCACTGGGTAGTTTTGTTCCTGCAGATAGCAGTGAGCTGATCACACTGATCACCCACTATATCACCAACGATACGGATACTACACTACACAGACCTTATCAGGTAAGTCTTTCTCTGGAGCAATTCTATCAGCACTACAATGCACTGGCACCTGCTTTAAGAAATAAGATCAGTGATCAATGGGGACTTCCGGAAGATTCCCCGCATTTCAACCAGCATGAATTCATCATTCCTGGTTTCCTCTTAGGCAATACCTTCGTCAGCATACAACCCGCCCGTGGTTATAACCAGGATATTAAGGCGATCTATCACTCTCCCGATCTCCCGCCAACTTATGGCTATCTGGCTTACTACTTCTGGGTCAATCATGTTTTTGCCGCCGATGCCGTTGTGCACGTGGGTAAACATGGCAACCTGGAATGGCTGCCGGGTAAAAGCGTCGCACTGAGCAGGGAAACCTGTTTCCCCGCTGTGCTGTTAAATCCCATTCCGCATTTTTATCCTTTTATCATCAACGATCCCGGTGAGGGCACACAGGCCAAAAGAAGGAACCACGCTATCATTATCGATCACCTGATCCCACCCATGACAAGGGCGGAAAGCTATGGCGTGCTCACCAAACTGGAGCACCTGATAGATGAATATTATGATGCATATAGCGTCGATCCGAAGCGGACAGCTGTGATCAAAACACAGATAAAACAGCTGGTGAAAGAGGCGAACCTGGAAGCAGACTTACAAAGTTCTGTGAAAGATATCGACGAACTGCTGGTAAAACTGGACGGTTATCTCTGCGAATTGAAAGAAGCACAGATCAGAGATGGATTGCATATACTGGGTAAAGTGCCTGAAGGAGATCAGCTGACCGATTTGCTGGTTGCCCTGCATCGGGTACCGGTGTCCGGAAGACTGGGCATTACACAGGCTATTGCAAAAGACCTGGGTTTGTCATTTGATCCCCTGAACTGTGATTATCAATCCGCATTTGCCACAGCTGGCCAACATGCGCTGTTTGCTTCCTGTCGCATCAACGGTGATGTGATAGAAGCGCTGGAATTACAGGCGAGGAAGATCATCGAAGACCTCCGGAACAATATTGATATCGATACGACCCTTCCGCATACCAGAGAACTTTGTGCATTCATTACAGCAGATACTTTCCCTAAAGTATTAAGCACCACGGAAGAGATCACCAATCTCCTGCGTGGTATGGACGGACATTATGTACCATCTGGTAGTTCTGGTGCACCTACCCGCGGCAGACTGGACGTACTGCCTACCGGTAGAAACTTCTACTCTGTCGATGTACGCGCTATTCCTACACAGACGGCCTACAATCTTGGTGTAAAAAGCGCCAATCTGATCATCGACCGCTATATGCAGGAGCATGGAGATTATCCTGAAAGTATCGGCTTGTCGGTATGGGGTACCTCTACCATGCGTACCGGTGGAGATGATATTGCACAGGCACTGGCATTGATGGGCGTTAAACCTGTATGGCAGACGGCCAACAGAAGGGTCAGCGACTTTGAGATCATTCCTTTGATCATGCTGAGACGTCCGCGTGTAGATGTGATGTTACGTATCTCTGGTTTCTTCAGGGATGCATTCCCGGATGTCATTTCCCTGTTCAATGCTGCCGTAGAAAAGGTCGCATTGCTGGATGAACCGGCAGAGCAGAACCCTATCCGCAAAAGGTTCCTGGCAGAAAAACAGGAATGGCAATCCAAAGGACTGCATGAAGAGAAAGCGCATAAGCGGGCGCTGTTCAGGGTATTTGGTTCCAAACCCGGCGCTTATGGCGCTGGTTTGCAGGCTGTGATCGATGAAAAGAACTGGCAATCAAAAGAAGACCTGGCAAAAGTATATATCAACTGGAGCGGTTATGCATATGGTGCAGATCGTATCGGGGAGTCCGCACATGAAGTGTTCGAAAAGCGCCTGTCAGATATCCAGATCGTGATGCATAACCAGGACAACCGGGAGCACGATATCCTTGATTCGGATGACTACTACCAGTTCCAGGGTGGGATGGCCAATGCCGTACAGTCTGTAAAAGGAGAGCAACCATCGATCTATTTCGGTGATCATGCTCGTCCGGAGAATCCGAAGGTAAAATCACTCAAAGAAGAACTGCTGAAAGTATACCGTTCCCGTGTTATCAATCCTAAATGGATCGAAGGGGTAAAACGGCATGGCTATAAAGGCGCCTTTGAAATGGCTGCTACTATGGACTACCTGTTTGCCTATGATGCTACAACTGACCTGGTGGACGACTTTATGTACGAGGGTATTACAAAAGAATACCTGTTCAATGAAGCAAACCGCCAGTTTATAGAGCAGGTCAATCCATGGGCATTGAGAGATATGACTGAGCGTATGCTGGAAGCGGTCCAGCGCGGTATGTGGAAACAACCCGAAAAGGAAACGCTGGAACGCCTGCAGCAACTATTTGTAGATCATGAATAACTCATTCCGGCTGTTTCTTTCTTTTGTAAAGAAACAGCTGCCATTTTTCTTCTGCTACGCCTGCTTTATCCATTTCTGCACGTGCCAGTATAAAGAACAGGTCTGAGAGCCTGTTGATATAAGCAGAGATATATTCATCTACATGGTCTGCTTTCATCAGTGTGACCAGCAATCTTTCCCCTCTTCGCATCTGCGTTCTTACCACATGACATAAAGCAGATATCTCATTCCCGCCAGGCAGCAGGAAATAGTCTGACTTGCTCGTCATGGCAGCTTCCAGTTCATCGATCCATTGTTCGCAGAATTCAGCACCATCCTCCGGTTTAGGATTAGGGTTCTCTTTCTTACAATCAGATGGCCGCGCCAGGTGTGACATCATATCCATCATATCTTTCTGGATTTTATGCAGCTTTGGCTGCCACTCGTGTTCAGGTCCCAGTTTGGCACGTAACAACCCGATAGTGGAATTCACTTCATCCAGTGTGCCGTAACAGTTGACGCGGACATCGTCTTTGTCTACGCGGCTGCCGCCGAATAGGGCGGTGGTGCCACGGTCGCCTTTCTTTGTATATATCTTCATTCAATTAAGAATTAATAATTAAAAATTAAGAACTGGCAGTTAAAAGCTGGAAATATAAATTACGAATTACGAATTATTCTGATTAAGCCCTACCTGATAATAATAATCGTAAAATTGATCATTTCATAGAAAAGCAATATCGGATCAATTGTTAATCCTTAATTTTTAATTCTTAATTGGCTTCACGCAGTGAACCTATAAGTGCCGCCGTATGCAACTTTCTGCATCATGATCTCGTTCAATGGTACATTATTGAACAGATACATTGCCGAACGGATAACTCCTGCATGCGTGATTAATAACGCTCGTTCGTACCGTTGTTGCTTCAGCTCATGTACAAAATCAGCAAAACGATTCACTAAGGTCATCAGTGATTCTCCGTTAGGTGGTGCAGAGTTGATATAGTTATAGTCCTCCATCCAGGGATCGAGTTCCTTACGATCTATCTCATCCCATTTTCTGCCTTCCCAGTCGCCGAAGTTCAGTTCCATTAACCGTGCATCTGTCAGATGCTTAGTGTTAATGGCGGTAGCCAATAGCTTACATCGGGTCAGCGGACTGCTATACAACACATCATAGTCTGGCAGGTGCTGAATAATGCCGGCATGTGTGATGGCATAATCTGCCGGTAGTGGTACGTCTGTCTGTCCGTAGGTCTGGCCTTCCGGATAGTCGGGTTTGATATGTCTGATCAGATGTAATTCCATATTGCCAGTATGCCCATGTAAAAAATAACTTCGTTGAGTTGTTGTGCTGCACCCAGGCAATCGCCAGTATACCCGTTGATCCATTTGTTGAAATAACGGGACAGGTAGATGGTCAATAAGCCGCAGGGTATAATAACCAACAGGAGCAACCATGAATGATGGAAGCAGATGATCAGCAGTAACAAGGGAACGAGTCCGGTGATATTGGCCAGTATAAAGCCCGGCCAGCTGATCTTTGTTGCCAGTGGTTTGCTTTTGGAACTACTGTCGTCTTCGCGTGAATAAGCCATAAAGCGCAGGAGGTATACCGGCATGGTACGGCTGAAAGCATGTGCAGCGATATACAACAGGCAGAAAGGCAACAGCTGTGTATTGATCATTACCAGGGCCAGTTTAGCCAGCAGACAAATCTTCAGCAATAAGGTCATCGTGATGGCAATCACACCAAAGGCGCCTACACGGGAGTCTTTCATGATCTCCAGGATACGCTGTTTGGTCCAGCCACCACCAAAACCATCTGCTACATCGGCCAGACCATCTTCATGGAAAGCGCCTGTCGTCAGCAGTGTCGCCATCACAGAAAGGATGACCGCTGTAAAGATATCTTTGAACAGGGCATTCGCACCGGCAAAGATAACAGCGCCGATCAGTCCTACCAGTATACCCACCATCGGAAAGTAACGGCTGGACTTGTTCAGGTCAGCCATATTATGATCGATACGCGAGGGTACGGGTATACGGGTGAAGAACATCAGTGCAGTCAGAAATATGCGGACCTCTTTCTTCATAGTTATGCTTTGTTGGACACACCGGCCGATTCAAAGCTGGCCATTTCGTTCAGGAAGCTGACAGCTGCCTGTATCACAGGGTAGGCAACAGCGGCGCCGGTACCTTCTCCCAGTCGCATACCCAGGCTCAGTAAAGGTACTGCTTTCAGATGGGCGAGCATCAGACCGTGTCCCTGCTCGTTCGACTGGTGGGTGAACAGTGAGTAGTCCAGTACCCGCTCATTTATCTTTGAAGCGACCAATAATGCTGAAGTAGTGATAAAACCATCTACCAGTATCAGCATGCCGGATGCTGCTGCCTGTAACATGGCGCCACACATCATGGCTATTTCAAATCCACCAAAAGTACTGAGTACGTCCAGGGGTGTTTTTTCTATTTTGTTATGACGGATCATAGATTCTGCCAGGATCACTTTTTTCCTGATCAATCCTTCATCATCCAGTCCGGTACCTCTGCCGATACATTGTTCCAGCGGAATATCGCACAGCAGGCTCATAATCACAGCCGCCGCAGAAGTATTAGCGATACCCATTTCCCCGAACCCGATCACATTACAGCCCTGCTCATGCAGTTCTTTCACAATGGCTGCACCTCTTTCAATCGCTGTCTCACATTGCGCAGACGTCATCGCTGCTTCATGCAGAAAACTTTTGGTACCCATCGCTACTTTCGCATGTACCAATCCGGGATGCTGATTGAAATCAAAATTAACGCCCGCATCCACGACCTTGATCGCGATACCGTTCTGTTTTGTAAACACGTTGATGCCTGCGCCGCCCTGCAGGAAATTGAAGACCATCTGGTAGGTCACTTCCTGTGGAAAAGGACTCACGCCTTCATGCGCAACACCATGGTCACCGGCAAAAACAACGATGGTAGGTTTATTCAGCGCAGGGGTCTGCGTCTGTTGTACCCGGCCGATCTGTAAAGCCAGCTTCTCCAGCTGTCCTAATGAGCCGATCGGTTTTGTCTTGTTGTCGATCTTGTGTTGCAGTGCCGCCGTAATATCATCGTTGAGGGGGGCAATATGGAATGTAGTCATATCTGTTAAACTGGTTACTTGTGTTATTTGAGTGTCAGCGGTAGTCCGGATACCATCAGTGTAGCCTTGTCCGCCCTTTGTGCAATGTACTGGTTCATCCACCCCTGTAGGTCGGCGAACTTTCTGCCCGCATCTGTACTGGCATGTACGCCCATACCGATCTCGTTGGAGATGATGATCAGGTTGAAATCCTGTTGTATGAACTGTTCAAATTCCCTTTTCGCATCTTCCAATGCAGTAGCTACGTCATAGTGGTTATCGACAAAGAAGTTCGTCAGCCATAAGGTTACACAATCAAACACTACCGTCCTGCCTTCCAGCTGTAACTTACTGATATATTTTTCTTCTTCAATGTTCTCCCAGCGGTTATCACGGCTATCCCTATGCAACTGGATACGGGCCTGGTGGTCCTGGTCCCAGATACGCGAAGTAGCGAGATATACCGGATTATCGGCAATATCCAGTGCCTGTTGAGTTGCGTATGCGCTTTTACCGGAACGTTGTCCGCCGGAGATGTAATGTATCATCAATTAGGAATTAAGAATCAGGAATTAGGAATTTCTTATGATTAATGTGTACCGGGAACATACATGTATCTATAGTCAAACTGCTGTTTTATCTGATTACGAATTTCCAATTAAGAATTACATTGATTAGCTAACTCACAACACCTGATCTGTTTTCAGGCTAACCAATTTCTCATTCCTAATTCTTAACTCCTAATGGTCACCAGTTTTGCCTTGATCGCTTCCGCCAATTCCCCCGCCTTTCCCAACTTCACAAAACCAGTCTCATTATCTACTACCGTCGTCTCTCTGATGGCAGACAAATACTGTTTATAATATCTGACGGCTTCTTCGAAAGGCGTATCCGTATTCCCGGCGTTGATCTTACCATCGGTAAAGATGTACAGACTGGCGCTCTGCTGCCTATTTGTTTTCATCAGCTGATGCAACAGCGCAAACCCGGATCGCATATTGGTCTTACCGCCGGTTTTAAGTGCTGCCACCGCCTGTAGTAATTCTTCTGCATGCAGGGTAGGAGTTGATAATAACTGAGCCGTCCCATGATGCAATGCCACTGCTGCGTATTTTATACGCCGGGTTTTATACCGGGCAATGGTTGTTGCTACAAGGCCTTTGATAAAAGCGATCTGTTTGTCTTTCATCATAGAGCCACTGGAATCGAGCAGAAAACAAACGTATAGCTCCGTTTTTGTCTGTTCCCGCTTATACTGAATTTCTATTTTATCATGCGCCAGATAGTGCTTCAGTGTGGATAGCACTGAGACTTTCGATGTAGGATGAGCGTAAGAAGGTTTTTGTGTAAAGCCCGTTTTGCTATTATCCTTGTTTATCGTGGAGCCTTTCCGGGTATTCGCAGGACCGGCCTTCAGCTGTACGTAGTTGTTCGTTTTTGCGGCTTTCAGCAGGTATTCCTGCAGCGGATTGTCCGGTTTACTCAGTTCATTTTTATCCTTATCGAATCGCCCTCCTTTTCATCCCTGGGAGACTGCTGCTCTCTTTGTTGCTGAGGATTTTGCGATGAAGAATAGTTTTTTGAACGATGGGAGAGTACGAACGGCATTACTTTATGTACGTCATCCGTGGTGACGGATTTCCGGTGATGGAACGCCGCATATGCTCTTGCAGCTTTCAGCAACAGAATATCGGCCCGCAGGCCTTCCACTTTATGTGCGATACAGGTATCTGCGATCGTTGCCTGTATCATTTCGTCGTATGTAACTTGTTTTACCTGCTCCCTGGCAGTGGCGATCCTTTCTGCCAGCTGCTGCTCGGTGGTCTCATATTGAGCGAGGAACGCCGGCATGTCGGTATCGAACTGCAACCTGCGGCTCACGATCTGCATACGGTCGGTCCGGTCCATGGGTGTATGTACCGTGACACTCAGTCCGAAGCGGTCCAGCAGTTGCGGACGTAGTTCACCTTCTTCCGGGTTCATTGTACCCACCAGGCAAAACTTACTCTCAAACCAATGGGACACCGCGTCTCTTTCCAGGTGATAACCGCCGCTGGCAGATGCATCCAGCAGGATATCCATCAGGTAGTCATTCAGGAGATTGACCTCATCGATATACAGGATGCCATGGTTAGCGGTAGCCAGGAGGCCCGCCTGAATAGCGATCTTCCTGTCATTGATCAGGGTGTCTAATTGGACCGTACCCAGTACCCTGTCTTCTGTAGCGCCTATCGGCAGGTTCACAAAAGGGAAGTCCGGCAGACTACGCTGCATCAGGTGACTAAGTCCTCTGACGGTAGTTGTTTTACCCGTGCCTTTATCGCCCAGGGCCAGTACACCTCCAAGCCCTGGTTCTATCATGCAGAGTATGAGGGCCAGTTTGAAATCGTCCTGTGCGTATATCGCTGTAAAAGGAAATGATTGCATGAGATAGCTATTTATGCAAAACTGTTATATATCCAGAGGCAGCCTACGCCAATGGAGAACAATCCTACAACTGCGTTGAGTGATTTAAATGCCAGCTGGTTCCGCTCAATGAAGCGGGATACGGAAAATGCCAGTACACAGCTGTAAGTGGTCATCGCGGCTACGATGCCCACGCTTTGCAACACAATGATGCCGATAGCCGTTGTGGTATCACGGGAGGCCATGATCAGGGCTATGGCACAGGCGCCACCGGTACCGGCCAGTCCATGCAGCATACCTACCCAGAAAGAACGGCTTAAAGGGTTCATCGCAATTTCCTGCCCCTGTTTACCATGGATATGCAGGGCATTGTTGATATGTTCATGTTCTGAAAAGGTCTTGTGCGTGGCCATCATCTGCTTGAGTTTGTGGTTCCTGCGAATGGCGGAGATACCCAGCCATATCATCACCGGCCCCACTATCATTTCCGCATACCCGGAAAGGTCCAGCGGTAAAGCGGATTTCAGTAACAGCGCAAAACAACTGAATAGTATCAGCGTAACGGAATGCCCTAAAGCCCATTGTGAAGAGCGCCATATCAGCTTCGAAAGACTGATCTTATTACTGGCTTTTTCTGATGCCAGCACAGAAACGGCCGCCATATGGTCGGGTTCAAATGAGTGCTGTATGCCTAATAATAAAGAGTCTGTAAAAAGATATCCAATCATATTAAAATCTTAGAATAGTATCGTTTGCGTCAATCAGTAATATTTGTAAATCTACCGCCGGTATTAACGGTTTGCACACCGCGTAGCAGTATTCGGCCAGTTTCCTGAAGAAAGGTTCCTGTTCGGTGAACGGGAATATTTCCGTCAGTCGCCGGGCCATATTCAGCTCCAGAATAGGGGCGCATTGCTCATCGCTATATCCGCATTCTTTTGCCAGTCCGTGAATGAACTGTTTATCCCAGGTGGATTTCCCGCTATGGGTGTCCAGTTCGCCCTGTGCCAGTTTAGCCGCCTTACCCAGCATAATACCCATGGTTACCTTTTCCAGGGGAACGCTGCGGACCTTCTCCAGGGTTTCACCTATCCAGTTGCCATATTGTATAAAAGCGAATTCCGGCAGGTGGTCAAATCGCTTCCGCAGGATATTCTCGGAACGGCCGCCGGAGTTGATCACGATCTCCCGGCAATTATTGGCCAGCGCCACATCGATACCCTGGGTGATACTGGCGATATAGGCAGATGCGCTGAATGGTCTGACAATACCCGTAGTGCCCAGTATGGAAATGCCGTCTAAGATGCCAATACGGCTGTTCAGCGTCTTTTTGGCTATATTGACCCCATCCACGACAAAAACGGCGATATTTACCCCCTTATTGAGCTTATACTGGTGTGTCAGGAATAGGGCAACATCCGTCATCATTTTGCGGGGTACCGGATTGATCGCCGGTTCGCCGACGCCGATCGCCAGTCCGGGCAGGGTAACGATACCTACGCCTTCTCCCCGGAAGAATTTCACTTCCAGTGTATCATTGAAGGAAACCGTCACCCCGATCGTAGCCCCATTGGTCACATCCGGATCATCCCCCGCATCTTTTACCGTTGTACAGGTAGCCTGTTCGCCGTTAAAGGTGCAGGAGCTGATAGCAAAAGTTACTTTCTCGCCTAAAGGCAGGGTAATTTCCGCTTCGGAAACTGTTTCCTGTCTGATCAGGGATAACAGCGCCGCACGGGTACATGCGGTTGCGCACGCCCCTGTGGTATAGCCCTGTCTTAAAGGGCCGGCTGGTATCTCCTGCAGACTCATACCCCTAAACGATTTAAGTGTCCGATCAGCGAAGCCTCGTCCGTCACCGGAATAAATGCCTCCGGCAGGGCAGGACGCTGTACGATCAGTATCGGTATATTGTTGTCCAGGGCTGCCCTGATCTTGGTGGAAAGGAAGCCGGATTCTCCGCTTTCTTTCGTCAGGATAGCCCCGATCTGATGTTGTTGTATCAAAGCAGATTCCTGTTGCGGATCATCGCCCGGCATCTCCAGGATCAGATCATTCTCCGGAAAGCCTGCGGCCTTTGCCTGTGCCAGCGAGCTTTCTCTTGGTAGTATCCGGAAGATGGTCGCATGCTGCTGCCAGTAATATCGCAAAGGAGCAATAGTTTGTACGCCTGTCAGTGCCAGCAGTTTTTTAACCGGATGCTGTTCCAGCCAGTCGGTCGCTGCTTTATAAGAGTCCACATACCGGATCAGCGGATGTTCCTGTTTTTCAGGATAACTCCGTTCAAAACGGAACACCGGTAGCGAGAGTGTCTGTGCACCTGCATGGATCGTCTCATGAAGCACGCTGGCAAACGGGTGACTGGCATGCACAATGGCTGTTACGCCCTGTGTGGTGCAGAAGGCCTGTAAGTCTTCCGCTGTCATTGCGCCATGCCGGTATTGTCCATATTGCCCGCTTACAAAATCTATCTCTGTTTTGGTGGAATAGTAGTAAGGGCGCGCATGCTGCTCGAGTATGCCCGCTACTTTCTTACCTTCTGTCGTTCCACCAAAAACTAATATCATTACTTCGCTTTTAAGGCTTTACCTGTTCTGAAAGTGTGTTTCCATTCAGGACTGTACAAATGGGAACGGTTCTTTCTTGCACCGATCGCTACACCTACAATTACGAGGGTGGTAAGCGTCAGTTTATTCTCCCTGATGATCTGCGCCAGGTCTTTCAGCTGACCGGTATAAATTTCCTCATCTTTCCAGCTCACACGATACAATACCGCTACAGGTGTTTCGGGTCCGTAGTGTTCCAGTAACTGCTCCTGTACTGATTTTGCGATCGTCGCACTCAGGAAAATGCACATAGTGGCTTTGTGTTTCGCCATCTCGTTCAGCTTCTCATTCTCCGGTAAAGGCGTTTTACCCGCACCCCTGGTCAGGATGATACTCTGTACGACTTCAGGGATGGTAAACTCCGACTTCAGACTGGCAGCTGCCGCCTGGAAGGAAGAAATACCTGGTACGATATAATAATCCATCCCTTTTTCATCGAAGATGGTCATCTGCTCCTGTATCGCTCCGTAGATACTAGGGTCGCCTGATTGTAAACGAACGATCAGGTGGCCTTTTGCATAATGCTCTTCCATCAGTCCGACCTGCTCTTCCAGCGTCATGCTGGCGGAGTTTCTTACGATTGCCTCTTTCTTTGCATAATGTGTGATCTCTTCCGGTATCAGACTACCAGCATATAATATCAGGTCCGCTGTTTCTACCAGCTGTTTCCCTTTAAGACTGATCAGTTCCGCATCGCCCGGACCAGCACCCACAATAGCCACAACTGCTTTACGTATCGCCTGACTATCCAGGGCGATCGCAATGGTGTGTTTCTTGCCGGATGGCACAGTGATCTTCTGCTTCTCCAGTAGTAGTTCCTGATTATGGGAGGACAGCATGGCCGACGCTTCTGATACACTGTGTACGCCCAGTTTGGACATCACCACTTCAGATGGGTTCACTACCTGCTGTGTATTCAGTTCCTCTGCGGTATAAGTAATGAAAGGCACCTGCAGCTTTTCTGCTAAAGCAATAAAGGCCGTCTCATCATGTTTTACATCGATAGAACCAATGGTTTTTATAGCCGCAGGAGACAGCTGTTGTGCAGCTAACTGCTCGTACACAGATGCTTCCAGTTGGTCTGTTTCAATATCACGGGAGCATCCCATACCAGCATGTAATACCGGAGCATGGAAGTGCAGCACCGGAATAGAGAGGGTATAGGTCTTATAGGTGACCGCAATCAGTAACTCATATTGACTAAGGTCTATCTGCTGAAAATCATAGTACACATCTGTAAATGCCGGCAGACTTTTCTCCAGATAAGCTGTTCCCTTATCCTTTATGTCAAGTAATAAAGCAGTTCGTTTATTGTTGACAAACAATGAAATGATGCTGTTCATATCCGCCGAAGGCGTAGCTTTCCAACCAAACTCCTTCGCCAGTGTGTCCAGCGCCCAGAGCTCCTGGAGATCGCTGCTGGTCGTAATAACAGCCTGTGCGCCGATAGCGGCTGCTACTTTGCGGGTAATGTCATTGGCGCCGCCTACATGTCCGGATACCACTGCCTGTACAAAGCGTCCGTTATCATCCATGTTGATGACCGCCGGATCGCTCTGTTTATCCTGTAAATAGGGGGCAATGCTGCGTACACAGATACCCAGGGCACCAACAAAGATCAACGTATCAAAGGCGCTGAAGTTGTTTTCCAGGAATGCCGCGATACTCTCTATTGGCGTCGCTTGTTCATGTGCGCGGGTGCTCACCAGCAGGGACTTCGGGAACTCTGTCCTGATCCTGTTGCCCAATGCAACACCTCTGTCGGTACTGGCGATGATGACTGTCTTACTCATTTTATTGCTTTTCTGCTGTCAGGATAGTGATCGGATTGTGGGCATCCACCGTGATCACCATCGGTTCAGATAATGTATAGTTTAATTGTGCGGCTGCCGCGATAAACTGCGTTTTGCTGTCTTCTTTTACCGCATTGATAACGAGCTTCGCTTTTGCAGGCAGATAGTTGTCCAGTTGTGTGATCAATGCTTGCAGCCGGTTACCATGTCCACCGATAAAAACGGCGTCGGGTTTGGGTAAGGAAGTGAGGTCCTGTTCGAAGAAATCCCCCATTACTTTCCTGATCCCCGGTGTAGCATGTTTCCGTGTGTTGATCTCAAACAAGGCATCACATTCCGGTCGTTTCTCAAATGCAACGATCTGCAGATGCGGATACTGTCTGCGGGCCTCTATGGATACGGACCCTGTACAGAACCCGATATCCCAGAGGGTATGTCTTGCAGAAAGGTCCAGCTGCGCCAGACTTACCATCCTTATGGGCATTTTCGTGATCATGTTCGGCCGGCCTTCCAGGCCTTCGAAAGTGTGATCAGGTATACCGGCGGACAAAGACCTGTGGTGTTTTTTATTCAGCAGCACACAGTTGAGCGTATGTGCCTCGTAATCCCGCATGTCTTTCATGTGCTCGCCGAATACGATCTTTTGTCCGGGACCTTCCAGATTTTCGCCGATATACATCACATAGTTATCATACCCATATTCCACCATACGTGCCGCTATTGCAGCAGGTGTTTTCACCTGGTCGGTGAGGATACCGATACTTTGGTGTTGTCTGAGCAGGGCCTGGTCAAGTTCTTCCCAGGAACGCCCGTGTAAAGAGGTATTTACTACATGGGAGTAGACAAAGTTCAACCGGTGACAGAGCAGCTGTATGCTGTTGAAATAAGGTGATACCTGCAGGTCTGCCTCCGGATGGTACTTTTGTATGGTTGCTGCGAACCCATAGAACAGGGGATCTCCTGAAGCGAAGATCACGATGTCCTCATCATATGTTTTATACTGTTCGAACAGTGCCGGCATATCACTACGGATGTCTATCCAATGGTGACCGGCAGGCAGGTGTTTTTGTATCAGTTCATAGTGTCTTTTTCCACCGGAGAACACGCGGTAGTGCGGTACTATATCCATGGCCGCTTCCGGCAGGAGATAGTCAGGATTGTTTGATATGCCGATAACGATATATTCCACTACCTGTCTTTTACGGTGAATGCTGCATTGACGATACTGGCCGCTACGTTGCTACCGCCTTTTCTTCCACGGATGATCACGTAAGGCACTGTTTGCATGGCCTGCAGTTTGAGTTTTGATTCTATCACATTGACAAATCCTACCGGTGCACCGATGATACCGGCAGGGGAGAACTTATGTTCCTGTAACTGATCGCAGAGCTCAAACAGGGCGGTAGGCGCATTGCCTACTACAAACAGCGCATCCGGATGTTTTTCGATCGCGATACGCATGCCTGCCTGACTACGGGTCAGTCCCTCTTTTTCTGCTAATGGCAGTACTGCTTCATCATTGAGGTAACAGTAGACATTAGCATTATATTTTTTGATAAATTCTTTGGTGATACCCGACTGTACCATGGTCACGTCTGTGACGATCGTACCGCCTGCGCTCAGATAATCATGCCATAGTGTAATGGCGTCGTTATTGGACAAATACAGGTCTTCATATTCGAAGTCGGCAGTCGTATGGATACAACGCATAATGGCCCATCTATCTGCGTCGCTGACATCTTCGCGTTTCAGCTGTGCAGCGATCTGGCGGAAACTTTCATCCTGTATTTCCTGTCCGGAGGCAGGTTTTCTGGCCATATAGCCTCTCGGCGTCACGAGGTGATTGTTGAACTGGTAAGTCTGCGAGTTTCCGATCATCACCAGTGAAAACATATCTACGGACTCTACGTCCATATCACCCAGTGTTGTAATGGTGATCGTCTCTTCCGGTCTGGTGACCTGGCGGATGATCGCCACAGGTGTCGCAGGGTCTCTGTGTAAGAGGAATAATTCGCGGAAGCGGGCTAGTTGCCAGAAGCGTTTTTTACTTCTCGGATTATATAAGGAAGTTACGAAGTCACCGATAGCAGCTGCCTGTATCCTTTTCTCTATCACAGGCCAGGGCGTCATCAGGTCGGATAAGGAGATGCAGCAGAAATCATGTCCGAGTGGTGCTCCCAGTCTGCCTGCGGCAGCAATGAAAGCACTGATACCCGGGATGGTCTGCAAATCGATCGGTTTATCGGCACGTGTGCTGGCATATTGATAGACCAGTGAGGCCATCGCATAAATACCTGCGTCCCCGGAGCTGATCACTACCACATGTTTACCCGGCTCACAACGGTCCACGGCCAGTTCGGCACGGGCTTCCTCTTCTGTCAGGTCTTTCCCGATACATTCACAGTGTGCGGGCAGGAGGTGCTCAACGAACTGAAAATAGTAACTGTACCCGATGGCAATATCGGCAGTGGCCAATACCTGTTGTGCAACAGGCAGGATATAGTCTTTACCGCCGGGTCCTATGCCAACTACGCTTAACTTCATATTCTTTTTAAAATGAGTAGTGAAAAATAGGGGATGTCCCTGTTTTCCAGGTCGTTTATGTTTGTGGTGATGTATTGCTGTGTGGTGCCGAGTCTTTCGCAGTAGACGATCTGGACGCCTGTCTGCCGGATCAGGCTGCGGATGTCCTGTAATACGCTTCTGACCTTAATGAGTACAACGGTCTCAAACTCTTCCAGGTAGCGGGAGAGGGTGTCCCGGTCTTTCATTCTCGGCAGGATCGCGATCTTCTCATTGAGGATGGCCAGTGATGACTGGTGTTGTGCGGCGCCTAAGATAAAGGAGGGCACACCGGCAATGATCTCCAGTTCCAGCTGATGTTCCTGAATATGTTTCAGCAGATAGGCGAAAGTGCTGTAGAAGGAGATATCTCCTTCGCTGACAAATGCCACCTGTAAGCCTGCTTCATAATCAGCCAGCATCTCCTGGAAAGTAGTGGCATATGTTTGCTCTGCAGCTTCGCGGTCGTCGGACATTTTCAGGAACATGCCATGTAGTTTATCCGCGTCCAGCTGATAATGCTGTAATATCTGCAATGAATAACTGGAAGTACTGCCATCCGCAAGGAGAGAACCCGGATAATAGATCTTGTCTGCCTGTTGTAGTGTTTGCAGGCCTTTAACGGTGATCAGTAGCGGATCGCCGGGGCCTAATGATACGCCATATATCTTTCCCTTGCTGTTCATGTGTCAGATGCCGAGTATCTTTTTAACGGTTGTCAGAACGGTTTTCTTTTCACCGGGTTTTTCTTCTTCTTCGAACAGGATGCCTTTTACCGCCAGGTGGTGACCGACCTGTTCTTTGCCAACTTCTTCTTCAAAACCGATGATCTGCGTGCGGTATTTGCAGAGCTGACAGTTCATATCCGGACTACCTTCCTGTACTTCCCGGATGCGTTCGTCTATGGTTTGCAACAGCAGTTCATCGCATTCAAATGATTTGGTGGCGATGACCTGTTTGCTGGTCGTTGCAGCGAATTCTTCCAGCTGAGCATAAATCTTTTTAAGCAGTACGCCGGTGAATAAGAACACGGGTAATGCGACAATTCTTTTATAAGGCAGGTGATCGATGATCGGTAAATGGTCTTTCAGCAGCGGTTGTGTCACGCCGATGAAAGCAGTCGTAGAGAAACCAAAACCCAGACCTTCACCCAGCATACGGGTCATTTTAGCCACATCTGAGTTGGCGTCCGGATCGGAGGTACCTCTTCCTACCAGTAGCAGACAAGCATCCTGTCTGTCCAGCGGAGGATGTGCTGCTTCAGCTGCGGCTACCAGTTTCCCGGCCAGTTGCAGCATAGAAGGCGTAATACCGATATGTCTGCCCAGTTTGATACGCAGGTCCGGATATTGGGACTGCAGGGTATTCATTTCGAAAGGAATATCGTTCTTGGCATGACCACCGGCAAAGAGAATGGCCGGAATCGCGATGATCTCCCGTATGCCCGCAACATACATCCGCTCGACAGCTGCCGCATATACGGGGTGGGAGAATTCCAGGAAACCATAATCCACCATCCTATCAGGATAGCGTTTGCGCAGTAATGCCACCAGTGCTTTGAAGCCTTCGACTCCTTCAGGATCGCGGCTGCCGTGACCACAGATTAATATCCCTTTCATATGCCGGTATGTAATAATTGAACAGGATCAGGGTACTTGAATGAATAGTTCAGTCTTTGTTTGATCTTGTCTGCGTTTATTATTTTGAAATGAGGGTCGGCAGTAGCAGCGAATGTAGGCAGTTCCAGTCCGGCGACAGCGGCCGCCTGTGTGTAATATTCCCTGCGTGTCGGGTGTTCATCTGTGCAGGCATTGAATACATCGCCCCATGCCTGTTGCCGGATGATACCTGTGATGATACCGATACAATCATCCTGGTGGATAACGTTGATCGGCGCATCGCCGTTCTCTACATTCTTCTTGCCGGCCAGGAAGCGGCCAGGCATGCGATCGTAGCCGATCAGCCCTGCAAAACGTACTACTGTTGTCATAAAACGGATATTGGTACGCAGCATTTTTTCAACAGCCAGTAAGGCTTTCCCGCTGCCTTTGGAAGGCGTGGCGGTTTCATGTTCGAATACTTCTCCGTTCACGTCCGGGTAGACGGAGGTGGAACTGACGAACAGCACCTTCTGTACCGCACTTTTCTCAATCGCTTTCACGAGGTGTGCCATCTGTGCCTGATGATAAAGCACGACGTCTTCCCGGCGGGAAGGAGGAAAATTAATGATCAGTATTTCACTTTCCAGGAACCCTGCGATGTCATTACTTTCAATACCGGCTGCTGTGATCATGACCTGATAAGGCTGTATCTGTTGTTGTGCCAGTTCTTCCATTTTATCTTCCGAAGTGACGGAGCCTTTCACGGCATATCCTTCTTTTACAAGATGGATTGCCAGCGGAAGACCCAGCCAGCCGCAGCCTAATATGCTGATGGTATTTGTCTGTGCTTTACTCATATGTTGTTTGATCCTTAACGTGGGTCTGCCTCATTGGCTATTTCCTGTTTGGCGTATCTGTGCCGCAGGTACAGCTCCACGTATAAAGATATAATGATACTAATAAAAACGAGTCCGACAATATTATTCTGGAAATCATTTAGTTCGAGGGACTCGTTCCAGGCGCTTGCAATTTTATATAAAGGAATGGCAAAACACATGATCGTGATCAGCACATTCAGTTTAAAACGATGACTCTGGATCTTTTTCTGATCGAAGGTCTTGAGTAACTTGCTCAGCAACAGGGAATCGCAGGTACCGGTGATGGTCAGTCCCAGCGAGAATACTACGCCTCCCATGATGGCATATATCCATTGATTGGAAACAGATACGGCGTACCCGAATGCGGCGATCTGGGAGGAAGTATCAAAGATGAACCCGAAGATGATACCGGTGATGATGACGGTAAACGGGTTCAGGCTGTTGTTGAAGGTTTTAGGCACCAGGCGTTTACGGAAACTGCCTGTTTGTGCGCCGTCTTTACGGGTCAGATTGATCAGGTTGGAAATACCCATAAACAACAGCATTACTGAAGACAGCCATTCCACTACGATATCCAGGGCGGTTGGCATCTCAAAGTTATTCTTCAGTATACATAGGAAGAGGGCAATGGCGGTAACCATGATGCCATGTCCGAAAGTAAAAAGGGTGCCTACCCATCTTGTCCAGATACTTTTATGGAGATGCAGGCGGTAGGTATATCCGTCGATCACGGTAATATGATCGGGGTCCAGTCCATGGCGTAAACCAAGCACGGCCAGGACGATAAATCCGGTCAGATCCTGTTGTAAGATGTTCATCTGCTGGGTTTTTATTCGTTTGGCTGAGGGCTTTTGAGCGTAAGCGGTTTGGAATCTACCCCTTCAGCTTCCGGGAAATGCACATGTTCCATTACCAGTTCATTTTTCAGGAGATGTTGGGTCACGATCTCGCGGGTGGTATCCAGGTTGACGTTTTTATACCAGAGACCTTCCGGATGCATAAAGATCATCGGTGCCCATGTACACTGGCCCAGGCATTTGGTACGGACGGTGTGGATTTCATCGTTGAGGTCATGCTCCGTGAGGTGTGTTCTTAGCTGTACCGTGTTTGCGTCTGCGGCATTGTCTTTGTTGCACGTGCCTCCATTACAGATAAAAAGGATCTTCTGAACTTTAGTCAGATCTTTAATTGCCATACGACTGGTTACTTTTGATTAATACATTAATTACCCGTTAATGATTAAACAAGACCTCAGCAAAAAGATAGAAAAACAGGAACGATGTATACCGGACGGCATACGTGTCTACGTTCTCCCATGACTTTTTTCCCGAAGTGTTGGATAAACATGGTTTGTTGGCAGGTCTTCTGACTCGTTCTACTCTTAACGCCTTCCCATCCGATAGGGGATTATGACAGTGGCACTGGTTAAAAGCTGTTACAGAACTTACAGCAGCGGGAACTGTTTTGGGTTTTCACCAAATTCCCTTTTAATTTCAGCCGGCTTGTGACCGGACGAAAACCAAGAAACTGGGCCAAATGTAGGTAATTATTTGCTCTTTTTAGCAGGAGAATAGAACAGCGTGCAGTCAATCAGGTAGTTATGGCGTATATTATATAGGTCACGGTTATGATCAAAATGGTCAGAAATGTCACGGTATGATTGATATACATGACTTTGCGCAGTTCACCGTGCGCAATATCCCGTGTCTGTTCACCGATATAGGGTTTGACTACTAACTGGCCGTGGTAGGTATTAGGCCCTCCGAAGCGACAATACATGATACCAGCCAGGGCGGCTTCCGGGTATCCTGAATTCGGACTGGCATGCTGATGGCCATATCTGAAGATATAGGTCAGTCCGCGCCGGCTGCAAGCAACGAGTACCATGAGTAATGCCGTCATACGCGCCGGAATGAAGTTGGCCACATCGTCCAGTCTGGCGGCAAATTTCCCAAACCAGAAATATTCTTCTTTTTTATACCCGATCATAGAATCGAGGGTATTGATCATTTTATAGGTCATCATAGCGGGCAATCCGCCGATCGCGTAATAGAACAAGGGGGCAATGACCCCGTCGCTGAGGTTTTCAGAGAGGGTCTCAAAGACGGCAGTCCTGATCTGGTTCTCGCTGAGGTTTTTGGTTTCCCTGCCTACGATCCAGGAGAGGCGTTTTCTGCCTGCATCCAGTCCCTGGTTATTCAGGGTGTCAAAAACCTCCCTGCCTTCCTGTAACAGGCTTTTATTGGCTAAAGCAAAGAAGACGAAAATGCTGGTGAACAGGTAATAAAAAACGGGCGTCTGTATCCGCAGTAACCAATAGTGTGCGCCGGCAAAGAATAGCCAGCAAATAGTACACAGTAAGATGCTCATAACCATGCCCTTAAGGAAACGACTTTTCCCCTGATTGAGTGTTTTGGTGCCAAAGCTGATGAGATTACCGAACAACCTTATCGGGTGTGGCAGCCGGCGTGGATCACCTAAGGCCAGGTCCAGCAGATAACCTGCCAGCAGGGGGATGATGATTAAGAGATACTGTTGGTCCATGCCTGAATACCTTTTATAAGTAGCTGATTTTCTTCCGGTCTTTGCGTGGCGACCCTGAAATGTTGTGGACTGAGGCTTTTGAAATTAGCCGCGTCCCTTATCAGCAGACCTTCATTTTGCAGTAAGTAACGCTTTAGGTCAGCCGCTGTACCGGTGCTTGTCCGGGAAAGGAAGAAATTGGTATGGGTATCTCTGACCAGGATACCTTTGATGTTTTTCACGGCGGTCATCAGTTCCAGTGTATCTTTTCGCAGCCGGGAGATGGGTAATGCCAGTGATGCCCGATGCTGTGCGATAAATAGCCCGGCTTCGATGGCCAGGGCATTGACTGACCAGGGCATTTTGGATAGCAGTATCTGTTGAATATTGGCCGCATTACTGAGGATATAACCCAGTCGCAGGCCAGGGATGGAATATGTCTTGGTAAGTGATTTTATAATAATAAGATTGGGCAACTGATCGATCGCGCTAACCATAGAGATCACTTCTTCCGTAAAGTCAACATACGCTTCATCGATCACGAATATTGTCTGTGGATGTGCGGTCAGCAGCGCCCGGATAGTTTCAGGGTGCAATACTGCTCCGGTAGGATTATTCGGATTGCCAAAGAACACGATATCTGTTGTGAAGCGGGTAGCGGCATCCAGTTCATCGTAACTAATATAGTTTACGCTTAGGTCATTCGCCTGACAGGCATCTTCATATTCTGCGAAGGCCGGAATAGCGATAGTGACTGATTTTCTGCGAAATGCATGTGCTACCAAATAAAAGGCTTCCGTCGCACCATTGGTGACCAGTACCTGTTCAGGAGTGAGCTGGTGCCAGTCGGCCAAGGCCTGTTGCAGGCGTTGTGCATTGGCTTCCGGATAGTTGTTCAGTTTATATAGACAATCGGTCAGGTGCTGGCGTAATCCGCCGGCAAAACCTTCGTAATAGACATTTGAACTAAAATCGGCTTTAACAGGATAATTGAACAGATATCTGTCGTCTCCGTGCCCGTTGATCATGACTGCGTCTTTAATTGTCCGTAAATATATGCCATGTCGATATGTTCGCGCAGGTGCTGCGCCAGTTTATCGTATTGTTCTTCTTTAAAGGCGAGGTAGTCAAATGGCGCGCCGGAGGACTGTGTGGTATGATCTTTCAGCAGGTCATCTACAACAGTGGCATTGTCCAGAATACCATGTATATAGGTGCCCCAGCAGTTGTTCGTCAGCTGATATCCATCGGCATGACCAGTCAGCGTATTATTCAGCGGACGTGCTTCTCCGGTGCTACTGGTGAGTCCCATATGGATCTCATAACCTTCGCAGACAATTGCTTGTCCTTTATAATGAAACCGGCATTGTTCGGTTATCTTCTGTTCTGTCAGCACGGTGCTGACTGGCAGGATACCCAGTCCGGGCATAGATTCGATCATTCCTTCCACATGATGCGGGTCTTCCACGACCGTTCCCATCATCTGGTAACCGCCGCAGATGCCGATGACGGTTTTATTGTTTTTATGCGCCTGTACGATGGCTTTGGCTACGCCATTGTTTTTGATATCTATCAGATCAGCAATGGTATTCTTGCTGCCGGGAATGACGATAATGTCAGCTTTTTCTATATCAGCGGGATTGTTACTGTAGAAGAGGTGTACGCGTTCGTCTCTTTCCAGGACATTGAAGTCGGTGAAATTAGAGATACGATTGAGTAATACCACGGCTACATTGACCTTACCGGAAGCCAGTTTGTTGTGTTTATGTTCGAGTCCGACAGAGTCTTCTTCCTCGATATAAATATCCTTCCGATAGGGTATCACACCAACAACAGGTACGCCGCAAAGTTCTTCTATCATCGTTCTGCCGCTTTCGAAAAGGCGGGCGTCCCCTCTGAATTTATTGATGATAATACCTTTGACCAGTTGTTTTTCTTCCGGCGTCAGTAGCGCGATAGTGCCGTATACACTGGCGAATACGCCGCCTCTGTCGATATCTGCCACTAAATATACGTCTGCGTTGGCATGCAGGGCCATCCGCATATTGGTGATATCGCGGTGTTTCAGATTGAGTTCGCTGATACTGCCAGCGCCTTCCATCACAACGGGATCATGTTGCTGGCGGAGTCTGTCATACGCAGCTTTGGATGCGGTGAACAGCTCCTGTTTATTATTGCCCATAAAGTAATCATAGGCCGACTGACTGCCAACCGGCTTGCCCAGTAACACCACCTGTGAAGCCTTATCACTGGTAGGCTTCAGCAGCACAGGGTTCATATCCGTACTACAGGGAATACCGCAGGCTTCTGCCTGTACGGCTTGCGCGCGGCCGATCTCAAAACCGTCCGGCGTGGCATAGCTGTTGAGGGACATGTTCTGTGCCTTGAATGGAGCAGGATGATAGCCATCCTGTTTGAAGATGCGGCAGAAACCCGTATTGATTAAACTTTTACCGACATCAGATGCAGTGCCGGCAAACATGATGGACTTTAGTCGCTGCATAAGAGCACGAATGTACTATCTTTGGCCGAATGAAGCCTCAGTTTTTAATTGCAGCACCTAGTAGTAATTCCGGGAAAACAACCATTACACTGGGCTTACTACGTCTCTTACACAAACGGGGATTGAGCGTACAACCGTTCAAGTGCGGTCCCGATTACATTGATACCAAACATCACTCTCTTGCCGCGCATACCACCAGCGTCAACCTCGATACTTTCATGATGAGCGAAGCACATCTGAAGGAGGTGTATGGGAAATATACGGCAGATGCAGATGTGGTGATCACAGAAGGTGTCATGGGACTTTTTGACGGCGCCGATCGTATGAAGGGGAGTAGTGCTGAAATTGCTATGGTGCTGGACTTGCCGGTGATATTGGTGGTCAATGCAAAGGCAATGGCTTACTCCGTAGCCCCGCTGATCTATGGGTTTATGCATTTTCATCCGGGCGTGAAGATCGCGGGGGTAATTTTCAACTTTGTCAATACAGAAAGTCATTATCAGTTCCTGAAAGATGCCTGTGCGGATTTAGGGATTGCACCGTTGGGTTATGTACCCGCGAATGAGCACATTAAGATACCGTCCCGGCATCTGGGCCTGGCGATATCTTCAGAGAATGACTATGAGGGGATTATTGAAGCGGCCGCGGAGCATATTAGCCGTACGGTTGATGTTGACCTGATACTGGAGATGACGCGGAGACCCGCGCCTGTTCATACATCGTTTATTCGTGTTGAGAAAGGTGGTTTGCCGATTGCTGTCGCGAGCGATGAGGCGTTTAACTTTACTTATCTGGAGAACCTGGAAGTGTTGCGTAACGCAGGGGAGGTTAGTTTCTTTAGTCCTTTGCATGATACTGAGATGCCTGCGGCAGAGATACTATATCTGGCAGGTGGTTATCCGGAGTTGTATTTAGAGCAGTTATCTGCGAATGTGACGATGCGGGAGTCGGTGCGTGCGTTTTGTGAGAAGGGAGGGAAGGTGATTGCCGAATGTGGTGGGATGATGTATCTCGGGGAGAGTATTGGAGATAAGGAGGGGGTGGAGTATCCGATGGTAGGTTTTTTGGGGTTGAAGACGACGATGAAGGGGGCGAAGTTGTCATTGGGGTATAGGGTAGTGGAGATGGGAGAGAAGGTGTTTAAGGGGCATGAGTTTCATTATTCTACCAGTTCGGAAACGGAGGAATTGGAGCGGATCGGGAAGGTGTATAATGCGCGGGGGAAGGAAGTGGATATGGCGGTGTATAGGAAGGGGAATGTGGTGGCGTCTTATATGCATGTGTATTGGGGAGAGAGTGGGGAGTGGTTGAGTGTGGAGTGAGATTTGGGGTTGATTGTAATGTGAATGCTCAATTCAATTAATTAACCTCATTTAAAATGAGGCGTAGGTTTGAGTTCTGTTTTACCCAAGGCCTATTTGGTAATTTGTCAAGTCTGTCCAAGTAGAAAAATCATCTTTTTTAATGTACTTGTAATGATCGTTCTTGAAATCATAGAACCTGTCTACAAATGCAGGTATAACTTTTGCTGCTAGGGTTTCTTTCTCAAAATGTATTGGCTCAAATGAAAAAAATTGAAGATAGGAGTTGAAAAACTCATCATCATCTTTACTGGAAAAAAAGTCTTGTCTGTTTTTTATTTCGAGGATTTCTTCGTTTGTTAACCAAACACTGCACCCTAATTGAATTCCACTACGATGCAACTTGAAAATATCAAATTTGAAACGACCTTGAAACTTTTTTGCTTGTTCTGGAGCCTTCATAGGAAAATAGCTATTATATATTGTTTCCTCCACTAAACTATACGGAAAGGATAATTTTTCAACAATTTCCCTCAAACTAATAGTTAGATGAGAATAGCTTTTGGAAATGGGGTACTTGTCAGTGAAGTAGAACATTTTTATCTTAAGGTCAATTGCTTTTTTTAGTTTTGAAAACTCATTTAGAATCGATTTTATTTCAACCTGTTCTTTTCTTTCAGGAATTGTCTTTGTGGGCTTATTTAATTCTTCGAGACGATCTAGGAAAAATTTTTCTTGTCTAACTGTTATGTGATGAAATTTTTCGGAATCCATACTTATAAGCTGAAAAACTTCCATTAAATATATTTCAACTTCCTCGTCAGTTAAATCAATTTTGAAAGTTTCTGATAAATCTAAAAATAATTCAGGTAATTCTTCCTGTGCTTGACTTTCTGGTTCAATCGGTGAATTTTGAAATTCATCTTTAATCAAATCATAAATTGATTCTAATTTACTCTTGCTTAGATTCTTAATCTCCAAAAATAAATCATCAAAATCTAAGATGTCGCTGTCTTTGTTAAATTGGAAATGAGGTTTGGTCTCCGTAATTGCACCAGTCCAATTTTTCTTGGTACTAAGAATGAAAATTTTAATTGTTTTGAATTGCCTATAATGTTGTTTTTCGATGCAAGTCTTTAATGTTTCATTTATTTTTGATAAATCATTCTGGCTTGTAACCTGAAATGCAATTCCCATATTTTTTTCATCACCTAAATCAAGACCTGGAAAATTAGAGGTCTTTTTATTTAGTGGTTGCAAGTCAAGATTGAATACAATATTCAAAATCTTCATGACTAGGTTCTCCGAAAATATATGCTGATTTAACAAACCTAGTTTTGCCTTTGATTTAAGCTCTTCTCGAAAAAAATTCAAGTTTTGCACAATGAATTCTATTAATTTTCCACTTTTGATCATTATGGTTGACTTTTAATCTTTGGTTTATCATACGTGAATATATGTAAACTTGCAGGGTTGCAGAAAATATATTTTAGTAGGCCACAGGCTAGTATGGTGTCAAAGGGAAAGCCTTAGATACAAATTAGCTATGTTTTATTTAAAGCAGACTAAGGCTTTTGTGGCTTAAAACATATTTAGCTCAGTTAAAGGAGTTGTTAAAATCAGTCACCTCAAGTATTTTTTGATTTTCTGTAATCTTAATAAGTTATTCAGACATTTTTTTGGGTGTTGTAAAAGTTTAAAGGTGATGTGAAAAAAGCAGAGTAGCTACAACGGCTTCTCCGGAAAAAAATCTCTAATCGAACATCCAAATAACTTCGCAATCTCGTTTAAATGCCTGATATTATACTTATCCCTTCGCTTTGGATTTTCAATATGTCCTATAAATCCTTCAGAATACCCTAACGCCTCAGCCAAAGAAGCTTGTGAAAATCCTCTCTCAGCACGCATTTCCTTAACCATCTTAATCACATATAACTCAATCTGTGCTTTTTCGTCCATTTTTTTTGAGCGAATCAATATTTTATTTTTCAAAATAGCACAGTGACATGTCTATGTATTTTGTTTTTTTGATTATCTTTACAAAGTAATCATAATTATAGACATAGGCACTGTCAAATGTCTGTAATCATGATTGATTTTAAGCTGATTGTAATCAGTTATACACTGTTTGTGCGCTCTTTATTTCCACTACAAAGAGTAGAGATATTTTTAACTCCCCCTAATCATAATAGAACATTATAGAACTGGTCAGCAATTTCATGCTGGGAGTAAAAAAAGTTTGCTTGTTTGATCGTATTGGAATGCTATCTGCATTATCAGTATAAAAGATTTTTGTTCGTTTTACTACAACAAATTGATACCAGAAATGCCATAGACAAATATTTACGTTTATTAGGCCAGTTAGAAACATACATAACTAATATACGAATACGATAATTCTCTTTTGTTAACGCTTCAATTTACCAATATGCAAAACATCAACATCGGCCATCCTATTCCAGGTCCACTAAAACTTGATGAAACCAACACAGCAGAAACTCATATTCAAGACTTTCTATGGCAGTACTCACTTCCCGAATGCAAAAAATTTCTTTGGGACTGGCTGGTCGCAATTCTTCAAGATAAGGATACAAATGCCGGATCAAGTATTCTTTTCTATGAAAGTTTGCTTCATTTTATCGAGGCTTCATATCAAAAGAACGAACATTAATAGCTTTCAAACATCCATTTGAGACTATAAATGCTTAGACACATTTAAAGTAGCTAACTATTGTTTATACTAACTTATCATTAACAGTTTGCCTGATATTTAGTGTTTAAATAAACTCTATTTTCGCAGGCAGTAAACTTTAAAACATAAGTGCAATATGTCGGAAAGTCAATTTCAAACTATTCTATCAGCTATTCAGGAAATAGATGTTAAGGTTGGTTCATTTGGAGATCGATTAGACAACATCGAAGATCGAATAGACAAAATTGAAGAGAGATTAGATAAGGTAGACGGAAGATTAGACAAAGTTGAAGGACTCCTTGTCGGTATCAACGGTGAATTGAAGAGAATCGAATACTGGACACCTTACAATGCAAACGAGGATATCGTAGCTAAATTAGAAGCTATAAAGGCCCGTTAAATCACATTTGCCACACCCCTAAATATTCAAACCTTATCAGTCCCCTGATAAGGTTTTTTCATTCCCGCCTTCTCAACAAACAATATTCCGCCTTCTCAACAAAACACCCAACCCTCCTTTACCCCGAATTTTGCCCTAAACAAACCACTAACCAATGACCACCAGCACAAACAACTACAACGGTGCGCTCCAACACCCCATCGGCTCGGGTTTCGACGCTGCATCCACCGCCACAGACGTCATCAAAGGCATCCCCCTCCAGGGTAAAACAGCGATCATAACCGGAGGTTACTCCGGTATCGGACTGGAAGCCGCAAAAACACTGGCTAATGCAGGTGTACAAGTATACATCCCGGCAAGAAGCATAGAGAAAGCGGGCAATAATCTCACAGGCATCCCAAACATCACCGTATTGGAGATGGACCTGATGGACCCTGCTTCTATCGACGCTTTCTCGGAGCAGTTCCTGGCACTGAACAAACCACTGGACATCCTGATCAACAATGCAGGCGTCATGTGGACGCCGCTGAGACGTGACGCCCGTGGATATGAATCACAGTTCTCTACCAATCACCTGGGACATTTTCAATTGACCGCCCGCCTCTGGCCTGCTATAAAAAGCGCTCAGGGAGCGAGGATCGTGAACGTTTCTTCCTGGGGGCACCATATGGCATCTATAGACCTGAACGATCCGAATTTCGACCATCAGCCGTATGATCCTGCTGTATCTTATGCAAGGGCGAAGCAGGCGAATGTGCTATTCACCGTCGAACTGGACAAACGGGCACAGGCACACGGGGTAAGGTCTTTTTCATTACACCCGGGCGCTATTGCCGTGACCGATCTTGGCAGGGACATTCCTGAAGAAGGCTTCAGGGCTTTGGGTGTCTATGACGAAGATGGCAATTTCCGCCACGATCCTTACAACGGATTTAAAACACTGGAGGAAGGTGCGGCTACCACCGTTTGGTGCGCTACAAGCCCTAAACTGGCCAATATTGGCGGTGTTTATTGCGAGGACACAGAAGTCGCTCCGATCGACATGGACTGGCAAGGTTTCAAATCAGAGAAATTCGAAATGACCAAAGGCGTAACCGCCGAGGCGGTAGACGGCGAAAAAGCCCAACAACTCTGGGCATTGAGTGAGAAATTAACTGGTATCACATTTGCCGTATCCTGAGTAAAGAAAGGAACGCACGGATTCAATAAGAATTTGTGCGTTCCTTTGTACTATCAAAAGCGATCGATCATGTCATCATATTGGACTTTACCGCAGGAGATCATGTTGCCCTGTATACAGGATAAATACTTCCAGCATGAAGTCATTTCCGGGGACCACAGCTTCGGACATCTCATCTCCGGAGAAGTGAAAGCGAACATCGGCGACCAGATGCACATCCTGAAACCGGGGGATACCTGGTTCGTGCCACGTAACCAGCTGGCTACCTTTTTCAAGTCTTCCAAAGACGGTCAGCCCTACAAATCAGTAACGATCTGTATCCGGGTAGAGCGTCTGAAGGAGTATTACAGCCGTCATGAGCCTGTAATGGTGGCCGATCAGCACCACGGTATCCGGCAATATGAGGCACACCCGTTGCTGGAAAGCTTTTTCGGCTCCTTACTGCCTTATTTCGACCTGGAAGAAGGCGTACCGCCCGCTATCGTATCTGTTAAGATCGAAGAAGCCATTACCGTACTCCGTACTCTCGACAAAACGATCGACCGCTGGCTGGCTAATTTCTCCGAACCCGGCAAACTCGATCTCGCAGATTTCATGGAGAAGAACTTTATGTTCAATATGCCGTTGCAAAAGTTCGCCTACTTCACCGGGCGTAGTCTGACCACCTTTAAGACCGATTTCAAAAAGGCATTCCAGATAAGTCCGCAGCGCTGGCTGACACAAAAGCGCCTGGAACTGGCCCATTATCACCTGAGTGAAAAGAAACGCAGACCCGCGGACATCTACCTGGAAGCCGGATTTGAAAATCTTTCCCACTTCTCCTTTGCCTTCAAAAAACACTTTGGTTACTCACCTGTTGAGGCGACCACCCGTAGTGCTTATTAGAACAGATAGCTGACATGCACCATCGCCCTGTTACCTGCTTTTACCCGCATGTCAGCCAATTGCTGTGAGAGCACGGGTTGATAGTTCGCACCAACAGAAAAGGTCCGGAATGTCGCTTCAATACCGCCTGTCGCTAACAGCGAATGCCCGCCCGATACATCTACTTTATATTTACCTGCTTCTGTGTCTTTGGTCGCCGTCTCCAGCAGCACGCCGGCATTAGGTGCTACCGTCAGTTGATTGGCCAGACGGAATTTGTAATATGCCAGCAGATTCGCAGTGAACTTATTCCCATACCGATAGTCATACTTATTATTGGTATTCACCTTATAACTCACATTCGCGTTCACGCCAACATCCATCAGACGTACATCATACATTGCATTGAAAGTAAAGTCCGTACTGGCAGTGCCCAGCTGGAAGTTATTCGGCGTATCCTCATTCTCCTTTCGTTCCGAAGGCTCGTATTTACCGCTAGGGGCCTTGATACCACCTCCGATCCACAGTGACTGTACCAGCAGCTTGTCATGGAAAATGACATGCTTCCTGTCCAGCACCTGGTAATATCCCACAACGGCTATATCCCCGATACCGGACTTATTCATGCTCACTCCCTGATTCTCGCGACTGTTAAAATTCACAGGCACAAATCCTAAGACCCTGAAACGCTTACCAATATTCCATCCGCCCCAGACCTCCGTCGTCTGATAGGTCTCATCTGTTGTGAGATAGGATGTAGTACCACCCGGTCCCAGGTGAGAACGTAAGGTTTTATATTGATAGCGCACGCCCAGAAATCGTTGTTTAAAATCAGGCAGGAGACCAATATAATAACTGCCTACGCCACACCCGCAGATATCACAGGCCTTCGTCCCATAACACACGGCAAGCAGACAAATAATTATCGTCAATAGTTTTTTCATCGTCAGTCATTTACTGCGATTCCTCCGAGAATCGCTTGTCCGTAATAAAGTGCCGGTCATTGAGGGTATTGAGAAACGCTGATAAGTATTGTTTCTCATTCGCAGATAAAGGAATTCCCAAGGCACCATTCTGCCGGAGTAAAGGGTCCAGCGTCGCCATATCCTGCACCTCCGAACTATAATGGTCCAGGACCGCATTCAAAGTATACATCCTGCCATCATGCATGTATGGCGCCGTATACGCCAGGTTCCGCAGACTCGGGACTTTAAATTTGTACTTATCATTTACATTCAGCGTAACAGGATAACGTCCCTCGTCATTATTCGGCCCCCTACCAATGCCATTGTTGCGGAACGATTGATCTGTGAATAAAGGCTCTTTATGACAACCACTGCATTTCTGCTGAAACAGCTTGTACCCCTGCTGCTCTTCCTGCGTAAACGTAGGCCCCTGTTTTCTGATGACGCTGTCGTATTTAGACTGATCGCTGACAAGCATCACCATAAACTGTGACAACGCCTTCATCATCCTGGCCGTCGTGATCTCTTCTGTGCCAAACGCCTTTTTAAACATAGCCGGATACGGTGCGGTATTCCGTAATTTATTCTGCACGTTCTCTACCGTTTCATCCATCTCTACCGGATTAGTGATCGGTACGATAGGTTGCAGGTCAAGATCAAACACACCGCCATCCCACATAAAGGTTGTATTCCAGGCCAGGTTCATAATGGGAGGGGAGTTGCGGCTACCTAAACGGTCGTCTATCCCATGACTCACATCATGTCCGTGATGGGTGAACGCGGCCGTCTGCAAATGACAGAATCCGCAGGAAACTGTATTGTTCCTGGAAAGTCTTGACTCATAAAAGAGCTTCCTGCCCAATTCAAAGCCTTCCTGCGTAACGGGATTGTTCTCCAGTTTGTAAACAGGCGCAGGAAAATGAGCCGGTTTTTTAAATCCGATGAAAGCCAGGACATCGTCACTTTTACTACAGGCTAGTAGTAAAAGTGAAAATGCCGTGATCAGTATTACATGTAATCGATGCATAGTCAGCGCTAGTTTTCAGTATGATCATGCGTAAACATGTTGATATAATTCCCGGCGACTTTCGTACTGAACTCGCTGAACATAACCGTAGGATTGCTGGCAATACTTACCGTTGTTGTTCCATTGAACATCTTCAGTATATCCACCATCAGATGTACATTCGACTCGCGGTCTGGTCGTACTTTCGCAATACCGCCTGCCGTCAGATCGACCCTGATCGTTCTTACGTTATTTAAGGTCGGTGCATTGTAACCACCAAAGCCGCCAATGTGATACCTGAACTTATTTTGTCCGCTGGGATCAACAGGCGCTACACTGGAAGTGCCTTCCATTTTGAAGAAGATATATCCGCTGTTCCAGCCCCAATACATACCATCATCCATCCCGCCTGTCGGGTCAAGTACGCCTGTCCTTTTGCTGATATCCATGGTGCTGCGAAGACTGTCTACACCCAACACAAAACTTACAGCAGCATATTCACCGACTGGCACCTTTACCTTTACGAACTGAGACGCTGTATTGTCTTCCGCGATCAGAAAATAGCTGCTGTCCTGTGGTACAACGTATTCCTGTCCACCGCTGGTCGTAACTTTTATATTGCTGATAAAATAGCGGAGTAGTGACACTTTGAATGTTTCTCCGGCTGCGTTGGTGTAAGTGCCCGTGTTTAGTTGCAGGTTCTTGTCGCCTACAATATTGTCAAACTGAATAGAGAGCGTTGCTTTTTGATTCGTATCGATCGCCGGTGCGACATTGTCTTTTCCGCAAGAGGTAAATACGCTGGATAACAGCGCCAGTGTCGCAATACATTTGTTGGTGTGTTTCATTTGTCGGTTTATTTAATTGAATTGATGATGAGCGATGTCCCGCTCAATAGGGACAATAGTCTCCCGGTCCCGTACATGCGTTTTACGGGAGCGGATCAATGATGATAAATTTTGTTACGGATAGCGGCTATAATAGCTTGTGTGACATATGGGCAATACGATCCCAGTCCCGTATACGCGTGTGTTACGGAAGCCATCAAAGTATATATAGCCGGTGTTATTGAATATCCATCTGCAAAAGATCACTTGCAGTATGCATTGGTCAATAAAAGCAATAGTTATCCATTCCCGTATATGCGTGCATCACGGAAATAAACAAGTTGAATCGTATTGCAGATCATCAGGAATGATGAGACAATACAAGTCCTGATAGCAGTCGTTCATGTCGAACTACCACTAATAATACGAATCAAAAAAGAATAAAATGGAAAAGCTGATTAGCTGAAAGCTTAAGCTCCTGGCGGATGGAAGATGGTAAACGCCTGATCAACAGGAGTGCCGATACAAGCCGGGTTATTATAGTCGGTATGGAATGTTTTATAAGCAGGAGTGAGGTCGGCAACATAAAAAGCCGCATCGTAAAAGATCTCGCTTCTGTTGTCAGTCCTGCGTTCCGGACTATGCTGATCTCTTTTTTCTTCTTCGTTCAACTGCTTCTTCAAATGGCATCGCCCATTACAATGCAGTTGTGGTTTATCCTTATTGACACAGAGATTCTGCGCGATGTATGTCTGGTTCAGATAGAACTCAAACATTACAAAATAACGGCCGGAGAGCTGGCAGAGCCAGATCATCATCAGCAAGACCGTTATGAGTTGTTTGCGCATCAGCAGGAATACAATGGTTAATGTGGGCAAAGCTATTAATAAAAAGACTAAAATTCAGATAAAATTTAACTTCTTTTTCATACGCAGCTGATTTAATTTAAGTCGTTATCTCGCCAGTTCGGTCGGTGCATATCCAAATTGTTTCTTGAACGCAAAAGAGAAGTGTGATAAATCTTCAAACCCCAGATCAAGGTAAATATCCGATGATTTCTGTTGTTTTTTGGCGATCAGGAAATGAGCTTCCTGCAGTCGTTTGTATACCAGCCAACGGTTTGGTGTTTCGTTGAAGATGGCCCTGAAATCCCGTTTGAATGCCGACAGACTTCTTCCGGTCAGATAAGCAAAACGCTCGATGCTGACATTGAAGCGGTAATTATGGTTCATGAACTCTTCCAGGTTGATCTTCTCCGGTACGCCAAAATCAAAGAATATACCTGCCAGTTCAGGCTGTGATCGTAAAAGGATCAGCATTAACTCTTCCCGCTTCACATCCACAAAGGTCTCCATAATTCTTCCCTGTCCGTCGTAATAAGGGATCAGCGAGTGTACAAAATTAGGGATCAGTGTATTCTCCGTCAATCTGACAAATACATCGGATGGTATCGGTACTTCCCGGTTCGGTTTGTATTTGTCGAGGAAGCGTTTCAGGAATTCCTCATCGAAAACAATGACCACTTTTTCAAATTCGTTGTTCTCCTTTTCCTTGTTATACCGGACCAGACAATTCTTCCGCATGACACAGTATTCCCCAGGTCTGAGCGTATGCTGCGCATTGCCATCAAACCCGGTGATCGCACCTTTTCCGATGTAGATAAAGGTATGCTCACTGATATATTGTTCCGGAGAAATGGCCGGTCCGACAAAACAGGACTTTATTGCTGTAAATCTCATTTTATAAGATTAAGATCGATGAGGCTGTTAGCTGTTGCTAAGATAGCTTCTTCTGTACTTCTGGGTTGCCAGTTGAGCAGATTTTTTGCTTTCTGTCCGCTGGCGCCTTTTACCATTCCTAAAAGCGGTACCACCATTCTTACTTTTGGATTGAACCGGGCGGTGAATCTGATCAGCCAGCTGGGGATTTCCTTTGTAGGGACCATGTTTGCTTTTTCTCCCAGGTTCTTTCTCAGTACATTGGCAATGTCCAGCATGGAATAAGCCGGGCCGGCAGAAGCGATGAACCTTTGTCCGCTGGCAGCAGGAGAGAGCATCGCTTTCAGGTGCAGATCGGCTACATCTCGTACGTCCACAAAGCTGAAGGACATCTTCGGACAACCACCTTTCATACTACCATTCAGCATTTGTATAATACTCTGAACAGAGTGGGACATGTCTCCTGACAACACCGGACCAAATACACCGGTCGGATTGACGGTTGCCAGTTCCATACCGGCGCCTTCGTTTTCTATGAATTTCCATGCAGCTCTTTCAGAAACCGTTTTCGAATGCTGGTAAGGCGCTACGGTATCATCAATAACGGTCCAGTCTTCTTCTGTGTACAGACTGGTCTTATTGGTACCCATTCCCACCGCTCCGAATGCAGAGGTCAGCACAACGCGTTTTACACCCGCTTTTTTAGCGGCACGCATGACGAATAGCACCCCATTGCGCGCAGGGACCACAAAATCGTCGAGGGTCTTTGCGTCTGTATTTGGAGTAGGTGAAGCCACATGAATGACATACGTACAATCCTTCACGGCAGCCTCCCAGGAACGCTCGTCCTGCAGATCGGCGGTAACAAAAGACAGGGCATCAAAAGAGCGGATACCACTCTGACGGAGCATCGCTTTTACCTCGTCAGCTTTCTTCAGCGAACGCAGGGATGCACGTACTTTGAAGCCTGCATTTAGCAGTGAGATCATACAATAAGAAGCGATGAATCCGGAGCCTCCGGTAACCAGTACCAGTTTGTTGTTGTTAGAATTTTCCATTGTTTATCATTTACGCGATACAAAATTCGGGAGAAACCGGCGTTCGCCATTTTGTTGGAAAGTCCAAAATTGTTTTGTTGAAAGGGCCAGGAAAAAAGGGGTATTTTGGGGAGACCCGGAGCGCCCCAATAAGGGCTTTCATTACCGGTCTGATATTAGTTAGATACTTATTATCCTTCATTGGTCCTTCGTTCGATGAACGAAGGACCAATGAAGGATAATAAAAGAACAGACGATATCTCTCCAGTATAAAAGGGGCAGAAATCCGTATTTCCCGCACACCTTTTCTCTGCCTTTTGGCGTAAATTTGTATTGTATTCACGAGGACAGATACTGTCTCATTATTCACTTAAAAGTCTGTGTAACATTGTTTGAAAGGCGCGCCGTATCCGCGTCAGGATAGCTATGTATGTGCAGATAAGGGACTCCGCAGGATTTGTCAGAAAGGGGATATGATTATCAAACCAATTAAACAGCAAATGAGGATAGAAGTGACATACATTAAAAAAGGCTATCCACCGGCGGTGAATAGCCTTCTATTATGGCTAGAACAATTTCTCCATAGGTGGTTTTACACCGGCCAGCCGGAGGTAAACGGTCGTTTGTCCCCGGTGGTGGGTCTGGTGTTCGAACGCTTTTTCAAATGCCTGTTCTTTGGTAATTTCAAAGCGGTCCATCAGTTTGAACTTTTCGTTCAGCTGTGCAGGCGTCAGCTTTTTAATACAACTGATGGCAAAGTCATAGCTTTCCATCACTACTTTGGTAACCGCTTCTTTGGATTTGTCAGCCGTTTTCTCGGCCTCTCCAAAACCGAAAAGCGGCTTTTCACCAGTGGCAGCCGAAGAGAAACCATAATTGGCATCGGCAATGTGCAACATCTGCTCTGCAAAAGAGCGCATTTCAGGTGTTGGCTTGAGTGAATAGTCCTTGTCCGGCATCGCGTCCAGGTATTCTTTGGTATACGTTTTTGCGCGTTCCCATTCTTTTACGATATCATCAGCAGAAGTTTGTGCCCTGACGATACCGCTTATACCGAGGATGAGCAGCAGGGTCTGAAAAAAAGTAACAGTTTTCATTACGTGTATTTTTATTGGTGGCGAAATGCACTGGCATAAATTTAACACTGTTCGGTCATATTTGGTTTAACACAGATTACCGGTCTGATCTTTTCGCCTTCGTGAAAATGAACACTCCCAAAGAATTGTATCTTTGATGCAAGGCATTACTCAAATCTTATATGACGCTGGTTGAACCACTGATCCGATACTTTAAGAACTACTTTCCGCTCACTGCTAAGGAAAAAGAAGAGTTATCCGCCCGTTTCAGTGAGCGTAAGATCAAAAGACGGGGTTTCGTTCTGCAGGCCGGAGATGTATGCCGGCATTTTACCTTCGTCGTAACCGGCTGCCTGAAAATGTATGCGGTCGATGCTGCCGGCAAAGAGCATAATCTCCAGTTTGTCGCCGAAAACGACTGGATCACCGATATGGCCAGTTTCTATGCGGAAAAGCCAGGTAAGGTATACATCGAGGCTGTCGAACCGACTACCGTGCTGCAGATCAAACATGAAGACCTGATCTTCCTCTATATGAACTATCATAAGTTTGACCGGAACTTCCGGATCATTATCGAACAGAAGTATATCGCCTTACAGAACCGCTTACTCCTGAACATCAGCGCGACAGCAGAAGAACGATACCTGTATTTCATGGAGCAGTACCCACATCTGGCCAACCGCCTGCCCAATACGCAGATCGCCTCCTATATCGGGATCACCCCCGAGTTCCTCAGCAAGATCAGGAAAGAGCGCAGCTTAAGTTAATACGGCATTACCCTGCAGCAATGGTAGACACCAGGGTATGTATTTAAAGAGAATTAATACCCAGCGCCTTGCATATCAGCCTCTTTTTACTTACCTTCGCGCACTCATGAACAGGTATATCACATCATCTCCCGTTACTCCACCTTGATAGTTAAGAGCTAACTATCGTTTCCGCTCAGCTGTTACAGGTGAGCGCACTGTTCTATTCATACCATCTGTAATCACGTATTCATTTTACTTTTTAAACTTTCATTTTCGTGAAGGCTTACCTTAATTTATTTGACTTTAAACAAAAGGTCAATTACAAGACTGAAGTACTGGCCGGGCTGACCGTGGCAATGACCATGATCCCTGAGTCGCTATCCTTTGCCATTTTAGCCGGATTATCTCCGCTCACCGGTTTATATGCCGCCTTTTTAATGGGACTGATCACTGCTGTTCTTGGCGGCAGACCGGGCATGGTATCCGGAGGGGCAGGCGCTACCGTGGTCGTGTTGATCGCCCTGATGCAGTCACATGGTGTGGAATACGTATTCGCAGCAGTGGCACTAGCCGGTATCTTCCAGCTCTGCGTAGGTATCTTCAGATTAGGGAAGTTTATCCGCCTGGTACCACAACCAGTGATGTACGGGTTCGTGAACGGACTGGCCGTGATCATCTTTATGGCCCAGGTGCAACAGTTCAGGGTCAATACCGGTAACGGCATGGAATGGTTGTCAGGGCCTGCTTTATGGACGATGTTGGGACTGGTAGCCGTGACCATCGTCATTGTGCTTTTGTTCCCTAAACTGACCAAAGCCGTACCGGCCTCCCTGGTAGCCATCATTGTTGTCTTTCTCCTGGTATTGGGTTTGGGTATCGAAACAAAGACCGTCAAAGACATTGCTTCGATCAGTGGTGGTTTCCCGCCATTTCATATCCCGTCAGTACCTTTTAGTTTTGATACGCTGAAGGTCATTTTCCCTTATTCGCTGGTCATGGCAGGTGTGGGATTGATTGAAAGTCTGCTGACTTTAAACGTGGTAGACGAGATCACCGGTACCAAAGGAAGGGGTAACAAGGAAGCGGTCGCCCAGGGTACGGCCAACATCGTAAACGGCTTCTTCACGGGTATGGGGGGATGTGCAATGATCGCACAGTCTTTTGTCAATCTCTCTGCAGGTTCCAGGGCCAGGCTCTCCGGTATCATCGCGGCACTGACCATCCTGCTGATCATTCTTTTTGGTGCACCCGTGATCGAAAGAGTACCCATGGCTGCCCTGGTAGGTGTAATGATCATGGTGGCTATCGGGACATTTGAATGGATCAGTTTGCGGATCATCAATAAGATGCCCCGTCATGATGTAGCGGTAGGTATTTTGGTGGCATTGATCACTGTATGGCTGCACAACCTGGCATTGGCAGTACTGATCGGCGTGATCATATCCGCACTCGTTTTTGCCTGGGAAAGCGCTAAAAGGATTCGTGCGCGGAAATATACAGATGCACAGGGGATCAGGCATTATGAGATTTACGGACCTTTATTCTTTGGTTCCGTGTCTGCTTTCCTGGATAAGTTTGATGTACAGAATGATCCGGAGGAAGTGATCATTGATTTTAAGGAAAGTCGTGTAGCTGATATGAGCGCGATCGAAGCGTTGAGTAAACTGACGGAACGATATCACAAGCTTAACAAAAAACTGCACCTGCGTCACCTGAGTGAAGATTGCCGTTTGCTGCTCAAAAATGCAGCAGGTGTGATCGAGGTGAATGTACTGGAAGACCCTGATTACAGGGTTGCGGCAGAACCAAGATAAAAGCGCCGTATATATTATATATAATAAAAGGACGGGCAGCAAGGATGATTCCTGCTGCCCGTCTTTGTTTTAATGATCGCATTATATCTGAATGATCTTCGCCGGATGTTTGGCATATTCCGGGAATACATTGACGACCCAATCAGTATTGATCTTCATATAACTGGTGGTGGTGCCATCACTGCAACCATACCATTCTTCCTTAAGTATATCACTATCAATGACTAACTGCACCTTATTTTCGGTATCCAGTAATACGCCGAATATAGTGGTCGCACCCACGGTCGTCCCCAGCATGCTTAAGAGTAATTCCGCCGGCGCAAACGATACACGGGAGATACTAAGCGCACTGCTCAGGTCTTTGGTCACGAAAGGTTTATCCGCCGTCGTTACGAAAAGATAAAAGGCCGTCTGCTGACGATTACACAAAAAGAGCGTTTTAACCGTCTTCATTTGCAGTCGCTCGTCGATCTGTATACAGTCTTCCATCGTAATCGCTTCATCATTTTCCACTCTTTCAAATGCGATGTTTTGCTGCTCCAGTGTTGCATAGACCATTTGCTGTAATGGTGTTTTAAACTCCGCCGGAGCCGTCGTCATCACTTCACTTACATTGATCATAATGATATTTCCTTTCTGGTTTTTAACGATTTATAATAGTTCATCGCAGCAATCGCTGCAAGCATCACCACGATGCCGCTTATCTGTAACGGACTGACATCCTCCTTTAAAACGATATGCGCACAGATCACGGCAACGGGAAACTCGATCGTCATCAGAATAGCACTGGTGCCTGCACCGATATGCGGAATACCTGCTGCGAACAGGGCGGTCGGTATCGTCGTACCGACTACTGCCAGGAAGATCGCCCATCCCAGGAAATCATATCCGAAGTGATTTGCCACAACGATCGTTTTTGCATTGACGATAAAAATGGCCAATGCCGACCCCACCATGATAAATGTACTTTTCGACTGCCACCTTACATGCTGCGGTACCCGGCTGTTCGCAACAATATAAACAGCATAGGTCAGTGAAGATGCCAGGGCGAACAGGATACCCTGCCAGGAAAAGGACACCTCTTTCGCATGTAACAGGTGACCAGCCATCACTGTGCCGATCAGGATAAAGATAACAGTTATCCCTTCAGCTTTCCCCGGCTTTTGACCAAAAACGGCCCATTCCAGTAATAAACTGAACCAGGTGAACTGCATCAGGATCACGATGGCAAGAGAAGCCGAAATATAACTTACCGACTGATAATAGAGGAAATTGGTGATCCCGATGATACCACCGGTTAGTAATAATGATAACAGGTCCCTGCGGGACAAAGGCGTCCTTTTTCCCCGGAAACTGCTCATTAATAATAAGATGCCTAAGAATATGGCCGCTAGTAAGGCCTGTGAAAAGGCAATTTCCGCTGCATTATAACCATAGGAATAGATCAGGCGGACGAATGAAGACATCGTGCCATACATCACGCCTCCAAGAAGGACCATGAATGGATATCTAAAATTTTTCATTTCAAGATTGTGTGAATAGATATAAAATGATCAGTACCTGCCATGTGGCGGCTAAACAACCTTGAAAGACACAATAGATTGCAGAGAACATCCTGCCCGTTTGTAGTGACGGGCATCGGATAATCCGGTTATTCAGCCTTTAGGCTACCGGGGGAGGTGTGTTGGATGCGAAGAAAGAATATGTCATACTATTGAATATGGTAACGAAGATAGTAAGAAAATAACAGCTTGTATGTCTTCTTTTTATGTGCAGTGATAATACCTACCCTTAAACTAGATTAAGACTATTTATTAAGATGGTTTATTGTACCGGGTACCCGGGATGTACCACCTTTGCATCAAATTAAGACGCTATGCAAAGTCAGCATGAGAATCAGGCGATAGAAAAATTGTTATCAGATTTTGCTGCCACACTGAATGCCGCAACGATCCACCACATTTCTTCCTTCTTTACAGCAGATGCCGTGTTTATGCCAGATGGCTTTAGGATACTGAAAGCAGCTGATCTGCAACGTATCGGCAACGGATATCTGCAACGGTCTCATTTTCAGATCGGCTTTACCATAAAAGAAGTGGAGATGGGGCTGCCGTACGCATTTGTACGGGCAACTGCGGAAGCAACGCTACTCGACCCTGATACACAACAATTGATCACACAGCAGAGCCGGGACTTCTTTGTACTCAGAAAAGATAATGAGGAATGGAAGATATTCCGGTACATGTTTAACCGCGTGAAAGTAAAATAATAAAACACCTTATCATGAAAGCAGCAGTCATATATCATCCGGGTGGTCCGGAACAACTGGTTATAGAAGAAAGAGCGATCCCCGCAGTGCCAGCCGGATGGGTACTGGTGAAAGTAAAAGCATTTGGGCTGAACAGATCGGAACTGATGACGCGCAAAGGCATGTCGCCTGGTATACAGTTTCCCAGGGTACTCGGGATCGAATGTGTAGGGGAAGTAGCGCAGGACCCATCGGGTGAATGGAACGCCGGACAAAAAGTAGCTGCCTTTATGGGAGGCATGGGTAGGGTATTCGATGGCGGCTACGCCGAATATGCCGTACTGCCGAAAGAAGTCCTTAACGCATTTGAAAGTCACCTGAGCTGGGATGTGCTGGGTGCTATTCCGGAAATGTTCCAGACCGTTTACGGCTCCTTACACCTGGCGCTGAAGATGGCAAAAGGGGAATCTTTACTGGTGAGAGGCGGCACGTCGTCCGTCGGTATGCTGGCGATACAGCTCGCAAAAAGACACGGGTTGACGGTGACGGCCACAACACGGAAAGAAGAGAAAAGAGCCGCTTTATTAAAGAATGGCGCTGATAATGTGTTGATTGACGATGGTCATTTAGCTGCACAGGCGAAGTCGGCACAGCCAGGCGGATTTGATAAAGTGCTGGAACTGATAGGTACCGCTACGCTGAAAGACTCACTGCAATGTGCCGCACCCGGAGGGACCGTTTGTATGACGGGCATCCTCTCCGAACAATGGTCTGTTCCGGATTTTGCACCGATGGACTTTATACCTTCAGCTGTGCGTCTCACGATTTATAGCAGCGGACAAATCAGAATAGCCGCCAATAGCTTCCAGCAGTTTATCCGGGACGTAGAAGCCGGCGATATCCGTTTGAGCATAGGCGGCATTTTTACCCTGGAAGAAATAGTGGCCGCACATCAATTGATGGACAGCAACGTGGCCAACGGAAAAATAGTAGTACTTCCACAACACTAACACGAATGACGATGAATGCAAACGTATTATCCTGTCATATAGTTACAGACACGGCAACCGATCCCTTTGCGACGGATGTGCTGGACGGATTGAGTCAGTCACCTAAAAGACTGCATGCCAAATACTTCTATGATAAAGAAGGCGATAAGCTGTTCCAGGAGATCATGGCCTGTCCGGAATATTATCCTACCCGTTGCGAATGGGAGATATTTCGCGATAAGACCGCTGAACTGGCGAATGTAATGATCACAGGTGAAGCATTCGACCTGATAGAGTTAGGCGCCGGAGATGCAACCAAGTCACAATACCTCCTGAAATACCTGGTAGACCGTCATACGGCTTTTACGTATATGCCGATCGATATCTCCGGGAATATCCTCGACGAACTACAAAACCGTCTGGAAAAGGAAATGCCTGATCTTTCCTTACACTGCCTGGAAGGTGAGTATCTGGAGATGCTCGACAAAGCGACGGCTTTATCCTCCCGAAGGAAAGTCGTGCTTTTCCTGGGCGCCAATATCGGGAATATGGAGCGCCGGGAGGCAGTTGCATTTTGCCGTAGTCTCCGGGAACGATTACAACCAGGTGATCGGGTACTGATCGGTTTTGATCTGAAAAAACATCCGCGTATTATCCGGAATGCCTATGATGATAGTGCAGGAATTACGGCGAAGTTCAACCTGAATTTATTGAAACGGATCAACCGGGAACTGAACGCAAATTTTATAACTGAACAGTTTGAACATTATCAAACGTACGATCCGATGACCGGCGCCTGTAAAAGTTACCTCGTCAGTTTGTGCGATCAGCAGGTAACGATCTGCAAAAACAATTTCAATTTTCGCAGAGATGAGGTCATCTATATGGAGGTCTCACAGAAGTATGCGATAGAAGAAATTACCACATTGGCAGGCAAAACAGGCTTCCGGTCTGTACAAAATACCCACGATAACAGCCGCTGGTTCGCAGATGTGTGCTGGGAAGTAGTATGATCCGTAACGATCTGATTTTAAACACGAAAGAACTGCTTATTCAATACAACACTATAAGACAAAAAAGCGGCCCGCCATACAGCGGGCCTTTCTATTATCTAAGCCATTCATTTAATTCCTTCAGCACATCTCCATTGATCTGATGTCCTATATTGTTGTATTCATGATAACTTAATTGTACCCCTAGCGGCTGCAGGTAAGTTTTGGCTTCCCGGGCATAATGGATGGGTAAGGTGCCATCCTGTACGCCATGGGAAATGAAGATTTTCAGGTGTCCAAGCGCCTCGTTTTTCACCACACCCGGTCTGATCTCTTCCAATATCCTGCCGCTCAGTGCAATAATACCTTTCACTTCACCGGGATGCGTTAATCCGATGCTAAAACTCATGATAGCTCCCTGACTGAATCCACCCAGATAGACTTCGTCAAAATGGTATTGCTGTTTCATCTGCCGGATAAACTGTAATATAACCGTCCTGCTGGAAGCCTCCTGTCTGGTATCAAAAACGGGCTTGCCGGTAGAGAAATCGACATTATACCAGGCATATCTGCCGGGGCCGATAGTATATGGTCCACGGGCGGAGATGATATAATAATCAGCAGGCAGCTGTGCTGCCAGTCCGAAGAGGTCCTCTTCATTGCTACCAACACCATGTAAAAGGATGATGGCTTTTTTCTTTGCAGACGTCGTTTTAGGTTCCCGTACCAGGTAATGCAGGACCGGTTTGTCCGTCGTCAGCGTATCTGAAAGATGTGTGCTCATAAATAAGTGTAAGAAAGTCAGCAGTAAAAGCATAGCGGGTCTTTTAAGTCCGTTAACCGATCTTCACGGAAGTCATGGTCAATGAACCAGCCACCGCTTTGTCATTGAAGAAAGAGAGATCGTCTTTACCGCCTTTCAGTCCAAGCGTGTATATCAGCGGGAGATAGTGATCAGGCGTCGGGATGGCCAGCATCGCTTCCTTACCGAGTTTATCGTAATTGATCAGTGCTTTATGGTCACCCTGCCGGATGAGGTCTTTGAACTGGTCATTGATCTTACCCGCCCAATCAAAGGCAAATTGTTCGTTCAGTCTGTCCCAGGCAGCCATTCTCAGGTTATGCACCATATTACCACTGCCAATGATCAGTACGCCTTTTTTGCGGAGGGCAACCAGTTCTTTTGCCAGATCGTAATGGTACTGCGGATGTTTAGTGTAATCGATACTGAGTTGCAGCACCGGTATATTCGCCTGCGGGTACATATGCCGCACAACGGTCCAGGTACCGTGGTCGAGTCCCCAGTCATGGTCGAGCTCCACCTGCGTATTGTGGATCAGTTTAGCGGTCTCTTTTGCCAGTAATGGATCACCGGGCGCAGGATATTGCACGGCGAAGAGTTCTTTGGGAAAACCACCGAAGTCATGGATGGTCTTTGGAAAGTCCATGGCTGTGATCCTGGTACCTCTGCTCAGCCAGTGAGCGGAAACTACCAGCACCGCCTTTGGTGTAGGAATTTCCTTTGCCATCTGCGTCCAGCGACGGCTGAATTCAGTATCCTCGATACCGTTCATGGGTGATCCGTGCCCTATGAAGAGCACAGGCATCATATGTTCTTCTTCCTGTAAGTTATCTGTGAAGTGCTTAAATGCGGATAATGTTGTCATACTTAAAGCTCCTGCTGCTATCGATTTAATAAAATTTTTCCTTTCCATCTGAAACAGTCGTTTGTAGCCGTGGAGGGAGCTGGAAATCATGCATATATGTTCTCACGGGCGCCCTGTCCGGCTGATTGGATATACAAAGTTAACCGTAAGCAGGGGCTTATTCGTTGCTTTGGAGCAAGAAATTAGGGGGAGTGTTAACCAGGTTATTAAGCGGACTGCATGCAATCTAATGCTTCACTTTCCAGATTTTATCAGACGCCGGCAGATACTCCGGCAGCGCTGCTGATCCATACCAATTATACAGTTCAAGATCAAAAACACCCGCTTTAACAGCTGGATCGGTCTGTAAGAGTTCTTTCGCCGCATCGATCGTTCCTACATCTTTCAAAATGAAGATGCCGCGGTAGGTCTTGTCATTCTTTCCCAGGGGACCGGCAACGACCAGTTTACCTTCTTCCACCAGGCGGTTGATATTATTCATATGACCCCGGAAAAGCTCCTGGAGTTCGTTTTTATCTGTTGTGGGATTGGTGCCTGTTTTCAGGATGGCCAGGATGTAGCTCTTCATACCATAATCATCTGACCCCAGTTTCAGGGCGAGTTCCTTGTCATATTGCGGATTGGCAGTGCTGGTATCTTTGATGCCGTCAATACCCTGCTTATACATCTTAAAGGTTTCTCCCTTGCCTTTACCATCAGATACTTCCACCTGTATTTCGCTATCGCTTATTCTTTTATATACCAGTTTTTTGGGAAAATCATGCGCAGGATTTTCAAAAACAAGATCAGCACCTGCTTTACTTTGCTTAAACGAAACACTTTTACCACCATTCTGTCTGACTACAGTAGCGGTGTAGGTCAGCAGATTGTTCTTGCTGCGCAGATCAAGGTATTCGGAGACCTTCATGTTCCCATCCTTTAATGTATAAGAGAAACCTTTCAGTGTTTGCGGATTGAGACTGTCCCAGTGTTCGTAGAGGGAGGTGTTTCCCTGTTTCCAGGTGCCTTTCAGAAAGGACGGAAAGGAGGATTGGGAAAAAGTGGGGTGTACCAGTAAGATGAGAAGACTGGTCAGAATGTATTTCATGGCCGCTGTTTTTGTAATAACTTGTTTCAGCGCCTGCAACTGTCGGTAAGACAGCCAGGACACCAGCTAAATTAAGAAAAAGTGGTGGGTACCTGGCGTGCAAAGTATTCTCCCAAGACAGTAAACCGGTCAGTTAAGTTTATATTTCAAATCCCCGTTGGCCTGCCATATCCACTTTTTCTCAAAGCAGGATCAACGTTTTTTAGCGGTTAGCTTTCTGGTAATCAGTACTGCTGCTGTCGTAACAATAGCAGCAACTGCCACTTTCTTTATTAGACCTGTACGATTGTACTTCCAGCCAGCTTTCCAACCTTTCTCTGCGAAGATATTGGGGATATGTCCCTTTTTGAGGTCATCAGCGATTCCTTCTACAACATTAACGCGATCTGCCAGTAATAATGGAAGCCAGTGGAGATAACTGGACTCACTGTGTTTGAATGCATACCTGCGAATTTTGCCACTCCATCCTGTTGGCGGACAGGAAGTGCCGAAGACTGCACTTACCTCCGGGCGTTCGTTAGAATGGAGCACTTCCGTCGTAATAGGTTGTTGTGCAGGTCTTTCCCAATTAAGCCGCTGATGATCATCACCGGTATATTTTTTCATTGGGTAAGTAGGTTCATTGTCAGGGTCCGCGTCGACGCCCCAGCCTTTGATATGTGAAAATTTCTTTTCTAAATCCATAATTGAATGATTTATTGTCTTGCAGACGGTGGAATAAGAATCGGTTTGATACAGTTGTCCAGCTTAGCCGAAAATATATGATAGGCATCTGCCACTTCCTCCAGCGGAATACGGTGTGAGATGATCGCTTTAGGATCGATGTAGCCAGATCTGACATGTTCTATTAAACGGGGAAGTAGTCGCTTTACAGCGGCCTGGTTGGCTCGTATCGTAATTCCTTTGTTAACTACGTTTCCGATGGGGACAAGATTGTCCGTCGGACCGTAGACGCCCACAATAGACACGATGCCTCCTTTTTTTACGGAGTTGATCGCCCAGTGTAAGGCGGTTGCGGAACCAGCCTGTAGCATCATCTTTCTTCCGGTAATGGTTTGCATAGCATTCCCGGCCGCATCGCCGCCTACGGCATCTATACAAACATCAGCACCGAACCAGTCCGTGATCTTTTTAAGGAAAACGACGGGGTCTGTCATCGACCGGAAGTTGTATGCTTCACATTGCGCATATTTACGGACGAATTCCAGCCGATATTCAATATGATCGATCACAATGACCCTACCAGCGCCAAATAACCATGCACATTTTGCCGCCATAATACCAACGGGTCCCGCACCAAACACGATGACAGTGTCGCCTTTCTTAATGCCTCCCATCTCCGCCGCCTGATACCCGGTAGGCACGACATCAGTGAGTAGTACGGCATCATCAGGGTGCATGTCTTCGGGGATGACAAGTGGTCCCACATCAGCATAGGGCACGCGTACGTACTCTGCCTGTCCGCCGTCAAAACCTCCTGCTGTATGAGAGTAACCATAGATGCCTCCCACTGCGGTTGCCTCCGGATTGGACTCGTGGCAGTTGCCATAAAGTTCCTGTTTGCAGAAGGCACATTTGCCGCAGGCTATATTAAAAGGTACCAATACCTTATCACCCACCTTCAACTTTTGTACATCGGGACCAACAGCCTCCACAATGCCTATAAATTCATGTCCGAAGGTGGAGCCGACACGTGTGTCGGGCACCAATCCGTGATACAGATGAAGATCTGAGCCACATATACAGGACCGCAATACACGTACAATAGCATCCTCAGGATGCAGTATCTCTGGTTCCGGTTTCTGCTCTGCACGGACCCGGAAAGGTCCTCTGTAATTCATTGCCAGCATAAGTGTCTTTTAATGTAAGTGAAGTTTTCTGCTGCGTAGCTGCGGATGTAGCACGCTATAAAAAGGGGCCGAAAAGTGTGCCGGGAAATGACCCGCGGCGTTTCCAACGCCCGGGATGATAAAGTGAGGTTTTAGGTCACAGAAACGGGAAGTGGCCGTTTATTATTGGCTACATAATTGAACATCAACAGCCGGGGCTTGTTGGTATATTTTTCCATTGCCCGCAGGAAAACGAAGAAGCCATCCGGGACCTTTGGGGAGCGAACATTCATCAGGCCGCCCTGCGCTTACTTTTTTTCAGCAGGTCCCTTTGCATGATCTTTTGGATAAGTGTTTTCAACCTTGACTTATAATCGGCTAATAACCAGTCGGTGTAGTTCTTTGTGACCTTACCCAGGCATTTTCCATATTGCTTCACACGCCATTGTATTTCCTGTTCCAGTTCATCGGCCAGTTCAATGGCCTGAGCAATGGAATCACTGTTTTCAATACATATCATTGCCTGTTGACGGATAGCATCCCTTATGACAACCATCGGTTTCTGGCCGGCTTCTACTGCCTGTTGGTGTGCTGCCTGTATATCGAATGAAAACTGTAATGTATTCGGGAACCTGGCGCGGATATCAGAAGATATGACATGGCCTTCACCTGTAGAGAGGCTCTGTACGCGCTCAGTATATAATTCAGGTTTGTCAAAAACAAGCTGCCAGTCTACCGGACTGTCCCATTCACCAAAGCGGTCGATATTATTGCCCAGATCAATGATCGTAAAAGTTTTCTTTTTAGGCAAACTCCTGGAGCCTCTTCCGATCATCTGGTGATAAAGCGTCAACGAAGTGGTGGCCCGGTTCAGTATGATGGTCTGTACGGAAGGTTCATCAAAACCTGTCGTAAGGATGGACACCGAACTCAGGACCGCCCCTTTGGTCTTTTTGAACCATTTCAGAATTTCCTCCCGCTCTGTGGCAGATTGGCGATTATCCAGATGCCTGGCAGGGTAGCCAGCATCCTGGAACAGTTTACAAACATTTCTGGAAGTGAAGATACCATTATTGAAAATCAGTGTCTTCTTGTTTTTGGAATGCGTTTCATAAGCATGCAGGAGTAGCTCAAGCATAGCTTTTGAAGAATATAGCTCATCGGAGGTGCTGATGGTAAAATCTCCCTGATTACCTGTCTTTAATGAATTGAGTTCAACATCATAACGCCAGCTGGCCGGTTTGGCCAGATAGCCCTGCCCGATCAGACTACTGATACTTTCTCCTATCACCAGCTCATGGTAACTTTTATTCATGGGAAGTTCGGCATTCGAACTCAGCGGGGTAGCCGTGACACCGATAACGATGGCATTGGGAAATTTACGCAACAGTTTCTGAAAAGCATTATGATGTGCCTCATCGATAATAACAAGGCCAACGGAAGATGGATCAAACAGTCCTTGTTTAAGACGGTTGCGTAGTGTTTCCACCATGGCCACATAACAGTCATGTGCCGACTTATCGCGAACACGTCTTACCGTGCTATTGATGATCTTGTTACGGATATTCATCGTCTTCAGGGTTGCCGCCGTCTGACTACACAGCTCGATACGATGGGTCAGCACGATCACCTTTTGGTGATGGTGCGTGATATACCATTGAGCGATCTCGGAGAAAATCCTTGTTTTCCCTCCACCGGTAGGCAATTGGTAGAGTATTCTTTGACCGGCAGGCGCCTGTCTGAGTTTTTCAAAAAGTATATTGAGGTCGCGTTCCTGGTAAGGATATAGGTTACCAGGCTTGCTCACACGTGCATCTTGTCCCATAAGTCTTCCTTCTTTATTATTGTTCAGCCCCTTTACGTCAGGCTATTATTACCTTACATATCAAACCTGGGGCCAACGATGAGACAGGTGAATGCTGTGTGAGCAGCCTGCTATCTACATTATACTTTCGTCAATACCTTTTCATACGCTCGTCTTGGCGATCCTCTGAAATACACCTCGCCGCAATAGATATAGCCGCGTTTCTCAAATATCTTCATCATCGCAGGATTATCAAAATTGGTATCTGCTTTTACACTATATACCTGATGCTCAACGGCATAATCTTCCACAAACGCCATTATTTTTCCGGATAAGCCTTTCCCCAGATGCTCCTGTGAGATCGCCACCCTGTGTACCACTACAAAATCTTCATTTGTCAGCCATTTTCCTTCAATACCCGCATAGGCTGGTTCATCGTTGATCAAAACGGCCGTATAGCCGACAACTGTATCATCTTCTGTCAGCACGAAACCTATTCCTTTTTCGATGTCATTCCGCACAACGTCCGGGTTAGGATATCCGTCCTGCCATTGTTTACTGCCATCTTCTTTTCTGCGAATGATCGCCTGTTGAAGAATGTCCCATATCCGGGATTGATCTGCGGGAAGGGCTCTTCTAAATGCGTATGCCATTTTTCTTAGTCTGTTTAATGATACTACAACACAAAATTATATTGATAAAAGCCAGCGCGCAAAAGATATAAAGAAATACCGATACGCTGAACTGCTGGATCAGCCAACCTGTTATGAAGGGCGTCAGCGCCTGTGCGATCAGGGGCATGCGCGCCAGTTTGGAAATGATAAGGGCGTACTTTTCCTGTCCGAATATCTCCAGCGGAAGCGTGCCACGTAAAATAGAACGCATCCCGTTACCCATACCGAGGATGACCACGCCGGATATGGCAACGATCGGTGCGGTAGATAACAACAGTATACCCGCCATGATCGCTACGCCTGAGATAACTGCGGAAAACAGAGACGATTTCCGGGAAATCAGCAACTCCAATACCCTGACGCCTGCCTGACTAGGCCCAAGAAATGCCACCGTACCGATCACCGCTGTCATAGACATGCTTTTATCAGAGAGGATATCGATCAGGTGTACAATGATCCCGGTTGTCACCACGGCCCCGATCGTAAAATGGACCAGGAGCAGATAATATAACTTCCCTTTTAGTTCTCCCGATGTGGTCAATGTCTCAGGGGAGACGGTCCGTTTGTTGCGTGTAGTTCCCGGCTGCCGGAACACAAAGTTGTACAGCGGGAATATCGTCAGCAATAACATCGCCGCATAGATAAAACAGACGGTCCGCCAGCTATAGGTATCCAGCATCACCGATAACAGGTACCAGGAAATAGACGGCGCCAGGGAGGCGATCAGCGTCACCTGTACAATGACCTTCCCCGTACCGGGACCATACTTTTTGCCAAGAGAGGCAAACAACGCATCATACAATCCCATGCCCATAGCGATGCCGATGATGGTCCAGCTAATCAGGTAGAGCACAAAGTGCCTCGATAAGCCCATGAGTATCAGTCCGCAGGCCATGATTACGCCCGCATACTGTAAGATGTAATTTTTATCATAAGCGTCGATGATACGCCCTATCCGCGGTAATACCAGTCCGGAGATCAGCAGGGCCAGCGACAACGCACTGTATACCATCTGATAAGACCAGCCGGTTTCCTGCATGATAGGTTTGGACAGGACCGATAGTATAAAATAAGAACCTCCCCAGAGCAGGATCTGCGCAATCCCCAAAGCCGCGTTATTGGTATAGGATGGCTTCGCAATTTCCGATGGCATGATAGCACTTTCCATAATTCCTGACGCAAAGTTTGCGGAAATGTCTACATTGGCAAAACGTTATTTTTCGATGCGGGTCATCGATAAAACCGATTCTGTATGGAGCTGAGACAACTGAGATATTTCCTGAAAGCAAAGGAACTGATGAACTTTACTGAGGCTGCCCATAATCTGCATATCAGCCAGAGTACCTTGTCGCAGCAGATCAAGCAACTGGAGGACGAACTGAATACGCCCCTGTTTAACCGTATCGGGAATAGGATCGTATTGACAGAAGCGGGCGCTTTGTTTGCAGATTACGCGGCGCTGAGTATCAAAAAGGCAAACGACGGACTGGCGTTGATACAAGACCTGAATGCCCTCAGCACGGGAACGATCTCCGTAGGCGTGAGCTATGGACTGCGGAATATCTTTACACAGGCATTGGTACGCTTTACTACGGAGTACCCTAAACTGAAAGTCAGGGTCATTTACGGCGTATCTGATCACCTGATCGAGATGCTGGACCACTTCGAACTGGATATGATCCTGATCTTTAAGGACTTCACACCCGCGTCACAGTTCAAATCGGAAGAACTGTTCAGTACCCCCATGAGACTGATCACAGCAGCAAAATCGCCTTTAGCCCGGAAAAAGACCATTACCCTGCGCGAAATCGCAGATTTACCATTGGTATTAGCCACGCAGGGATATAATACCGGTCATTTTGTAGGTCAGATGTTCAAAGGGAAAGGGCTGGAACCGGAATTTTCCATCGAAGTAAATGATATCCTGACCATGCTGGACCTGGTAAGGACGGGTAACTGGCACACGGTCCATATAGAAACGATCATTTCAGAGAAGGATTTTGTCGCCATCCCTATAGCGGATAAAAATGTGATCCGGACAGCTACGATGGTCTCTTTGAAAGATGCCTATGAAAAAAATGCCATGAAGCAGCTGCGTATGATGCTGAAAGAAGTGATGATCTGATGTATCAATACCTATACCTGATTGAACGAATATCCAAATAAAGGAATGATTACAGTTAGTTTAAGGGACTTTATCCTGACGGGCAAATTTGGCCCTGTTACTTTGGGAATGACAATAGAAGAAGTTATAGATATACTGGGAGAGCCCGACGGGCTGACCGAATATGACAATGGCCACAGCGAGATATATTACGCCTATTATGAATTTTTCTTCCTGACAGAAAGCCGCATATTATACGGTATCCAGAATGACCATCTGGCGACCTTTCCCAACATTAAAACCGGTAGGGTAAATAATAAAAGGGATATCTGTTTCAGCAATGAGAAGTTTACTATAGATATCTGGTTCCTGAAAAAGAATCGTTACCTGATATTTAAAGATGTGTCAAATAGACTTTCAAAAGAAGAGATCGAATTTACAACAGAACGTCGATATGATTATTGCAGAAGTATCGACTTTACAAGTGAGGTGAAAATGGGTTTTAATGATAATAGCGGCTTTAGTTCCTATGATCCCGCAACCGATACCTGGACGCAGGAAGAGGTGATTCAGGATGGTGAAGACTTTATTCTTGATAGTATCACTTACTTTGATATGAACCTGACCAGCGGCATCGGCTAATATCTTCTTACACTGGTGCAATATTTGACACCGCTCTAAGGTGAGCAATAGACAACATCAAAAAATTAAAGGCCATTTCTACGCAGGCACCAGCGGACTGGTACTACCCGTCCCTAATAAACAGGCATTCCCTGCGGCATTCAAAGATAAAAGCAGACTAACTTATTACGCCTCCCTTTTTAACAGTCTGGAGGTCAATAGCTCTTTTTATAAAGTCCCCATGGCTGTTACCGTAAAACGATGGGCAGCAGAAGTACCGGACAACTTCCGGTTTACATTCAAACTCCACCGCGGTATTACCCATAATAAAGCGCTCGCTTTTGAAGATAGCCAGGTAGAAAGATTTATGGAAATCATTGATGCGGCAGGAGAGAAGAAGGGCGCTTTGTTAGTCCAGTTTCCGGGTGGTACGCGGTTCGAAAGCTTTGCACAATTTGAAAACCTGCTGCGGGTGATCCGGCAATGTGACCCACAGGAAAAATGGGACCTATGTGTGGAGTTCAGACATTCCTCCTGGTACATGGCAGAGACATTCGAGGTCTTATCTGAATACCATGCCGCCATGGTGCGTCATGACATGCCCAAATCCAAACCACCGGAACAGCAGTCCGCTACCGGCTTTGAATACCTGCGTTTTCATGGCCCTGCCGGCGATTACAAAGGAGGTTATACAGCGGATGAACTGAAGAGATACGCTGAGCGTATCAACACCTGGTTAAAGGAAGGCAAACGGGTGTATACTTATTTTAATAATACCATCGGAGATGCCCTCAAAGACCTTCATACCCTCACTGACCTTGTCAGGAGATAGATAGTTGTCTTGTTTCCCCATATAGCGGCATTTTTTACTAAAATGCGGACTGTGCCGTGCAAGTATGCCGGGTGCGCCGTACCTTCACATCAGCTATAGCTGATCCCACTATGAAATTGAATACACATAAGGCCCTGACTTATCTTATCGCACTCGTCTGGCTGATCAATGGCTTGCTGTGTAAGGTCCTGCACCTGGTACCGCGGCATCAGGAGATCGTTGCCCGTATACTGGGGGCAAAATACGCCGGACCGCTCACCATGCTGATCGGACTTTCAGAGATCGCCATGGCGATATGGATCGTCAGCGGATTTAAATCAAAGCTGAATGCTATCTTACAGATCATTATCGTGGGGACCATGAACATACTGGAGTTTATGCTGGTACCCGATCTGCTGTTATGGGGCAGATTGAATGCGGTATTCGCCGCTTTGTTCATGTTGCTGATCTACTTTACAGAATTCAAAACAAACCCCAAACAGACTTAACCGATACTATGTTTTCCACCCTTAAAAATCATCCCTTTCCTGTTGAAGCATTCTTTCAGAGTTCAGTCGTACTGACCTTCGCTGTACCAAAAGAACAGCTGGAACCCCTGATCCCGGAATGCCTGTCACTGGATACCTTTAATGATAAATATGCCTTTGTCGCAGTCGCCATGGTGCAGACAAAAGACCTGCGTCCTAAAGGATTCCCCGCTTTTATGGGGAATGACTTCTTCCTGATCGGTTACAGGATATTTGTCCGGTATAAAAACAATGCTGGCAAAAACCTGCGGGGGCTGTACATCCTCCGCTCAGAAACCGATAAGAAGAAAATGGAGTTCCTGGGCAATATCTTCACCCACTACAGCTATACAACGACAGACATCAGCCTTACCCGCGCAGGTAATATCATTACCTACGCATCCGTCAAATCGGCCTTCAGGGTAGCCATTGATGTGGCAGAAGAGAATGTCGGTCTGCCGCCACGATCTCCCTTCGCAGACTGGAAGGAAGCACGCCGGTTCGCAGGCCCTTTGCCTTTTACCTTCCGGTATGATGCAAAAACAAAGGAGGTCCTGATCATCGAAGGACAACGGGAAAACTGGATTCCCCGGCCATTGCATGTAGCGGACTACAATTTCGCCTTTCTGCAAACGCTGGACATCAAAGGAGCGGCTTTGGCCAACGCCTTTATCATCAATAACATTCCCTATTACTGGAAAAAAGGTAAAACCGAGATATGGCAGTAGGAAGAAAACCCTTACAGGGAGTGATGAATATCGTTCGTTTCAACTGGCATTTTTACGTCATCGCTCTGCTGCTGATGCTGATCGGAGGAGGCTTTGCTTATTACAGGCAGATACCGCTGCTGTTGCTGCTGACCGGACTTGCATTTATGGCATGTCTCCTTTCCCTACTGGTATCCATGTATATTTATGATCTCTCCGGATTATATACACTGAACTGGATCGCTCCCGCCAGCGGAGAAAAACTGATCGTCAATATCCACGCAGGATTTGATGAAACAAGCACCTTATTACAGGATAAATATCCGGAAGCAGCATTACAGATCATAGATTTCTATGATCCTGAAAAGCATACAGAAATTTCCATTAAACGGGCAAGAAACCGTTATCCCGGACTACCACAAACGATCACTGCTGAAACGCATCATTTACCGCTGACAGATGCCGCGGCAGATAAGATCTTTGTCATCTTTTCAGCACACGAAATAAGAGATTGGGAGGAAAGAAAGCTTTTTATGAAAGAACTGGCAAGAAGTATGCATACCGAAGGCCGGATTTATATCACCGAACATCTGCGGGACCTGCCCAATTTCCTGGCTTATAATATCGGCTTCTTTCATTTTTATCCGAAACAGGATTGGCTCCGGCTTTTTGAAGATACCGGTCTGCAATTGGAAAAAGAAATAAAGCTGACTCCTTTTATATCGACTTTTATAATCACGAAGAATGATACTGCACTTTAGGATAATAGGCGCATTGCTGTTAGTACTGGCAATGAGCCATGTGGTGTTTCCAAGATACTTCAGATGGAATGAAGAACTGAAGCCATTGAGCCTGATCAACCGCCAGATCATGACGATCCATACTTTCTTCATCGCACTGACAGTATTTCTGCTCGGACTATTGTGTCTTAGTGCTGCCGGTGAATTGGTAGAGACCGCCCTTGGAAGAAAGATCTCCCTTGGAATGGGGGTTTTCTGGGGTACCCGGCTGGTGATCCAGTTTGTTGGATATTCCTCTGAACTCTGGAAAGGCAGGACATTCGAGACAGTCGTACATATCCTGTTTTCCCTTTTATTTACCTATATGAGCGTTGTATTTCTGTGGGCTTATTTCCATTGAATATGTCATTGCAGGAAATCCAGGCGCCAGTATGCACCACTGCTATCTTTTGCCAGGATGGCGTTATCGTAAACGCAGATGATATCAGTGAGAAAAACACCTTCTTTCGCGTTCAGATCGACGCCCCGAAACTGTTTTCGGTACATACCTATCCCTGCCAGCAGAAACATAGGTAGCTGATGGCAGGGATAGATATGTAATGACACAAACAGATGGAAGGCCATACCGCCTAGCGGCACTGATAAATGATCTCCACATTTCTGAGAGGAAGAATACCAAAGTTTCCCGGATTTTTGTTGCTGAAATCGAGTGCTGTAGGCAGTCCTTTATTATTATAGGATCGGGCAGGAGAATGATTGTTACGGCTATAATCCTGACTCAGGAACTGCCAGATAGGATGCAGACTGTTGATATTGACCTTATCGTCATAATCGTAATTAAAAAAGCCGGTTTCTGCTCCACTTTCATTCGTCATCTTTGATAGGTTACCTTGTGCATTGTAATGGAAGTTGTATTCCCAGCGACCAGATGAGATCAGGCTCCTGTGTTTGTACCGGGTCATCCTGTTTTTACTATCATACTCATATTCATGGATATATTCCGGTGTATCTTTTTGGCCCAGAAAGCCGATTGTATACTGTGTATCGGCTTTGATACGATTCTTATAATCATAGGAATAACGAAATAAGCTTTCATAACTCGTAGGGTGGTTGTATAACCCCGCCATTTCTACCAGACGGTCGTTTTTGTCATATTTAAAAATATAGCGTGTACTACCGGTAGTGACATAGTTTTTGTCGATGGCAATCGGGTTCCCTTTACTATTATACCGGATGGTGATTGTGTCACCGGGATAGTTGAGATCCCCCATGATCTGATAAACGCGACATTCAGGAATAGCAGAAGGATTTTCTGGGTCTTTGATGCAGGCGGAATAGGAGAGACAGGCAATAACAAGGATGCAACGCATGAAGGTTGATAGCAATGCTTTCATAAGTAGAATTTAACGTGATGAAAAATGAGACCGTATAAAAACCAATCTTACGGTGTGGTGAAAAGGAGGTGTATGGGGTCAAAGGGAACGTGGTTATTCTGGTGTTGCAATGTTAATAAAAAAGTGACAGGGGTAGATAATAAATTGGTGAAGGAGGTAATTTGTCTGGTAAGCGATATGAAAATCTGATTATCATATCCCATTAAGGTTTCGTATACTTTAAGCTTATCAATAAGGTAATAAATAGCCGACAAAGATCTATTTATTTTATTTATGAGTACTTTCCTGACGTTTTGAAGACACTTTATAGCATTAGGAGGATATTAGACATGTGGTAAAACACCTAATAATATATTTGGTATCATTATTGGCATTAGTTACTTTTAGATAAATGTGATAATGCCTCTTACATTCTGCTGTAACCCGCGTTAGCTGATGTATATCGTTTTTTAAGCCATTAAGGGATTTTCTCATAAGACGCTTTTCCCCTTAAAAAGCATGTTAAGCATAATCGGTATTGTTTCGATGACTATAAGCCAGTGCGTGTCTGGTCGTTACTTTGGACCATCCTCAATTGTATCAAATTATTTGCTGCAGGTAATTGCATATACCACCCATAGGGTATAGAAATGGTATATAATGTATCCTGGTTCTTTATCCGGGATGTCTGCCCGGACGACATGTTTTATTTATCCCCGAATATTAGCTTGTATATCTACGCCAGAGAGGAAGAGGGTAATTAGTCCTTATTATTTACTTTGTCAAGTTTGAGACATGAAGCATATTGTACTGGTAGAAGACGACGAACCGATAAGATTCATCTTTCAGGTTGCCTTTAAGTCTGATAATTACCATCTGATCAGTTTAGAAAGTGGTGAAAAGATCATCAATGAAGAATTGGATGCACCTGATCTTTTTATCCTTGATAAACAGATTGCCGGTGTGAATGGACTGGACATTTGCCGCTTTGTCAAAAGCAGTGATAAATTTGGAAACGTGCCGGTAATTATCATTTCAGCGGATGTGGACATTGTTGCCCAGGCCAGAGAGGCAGGTGCAGACGATGCGATACCTAAGCCATTTTCACTACGTACCTTACGGGAAACGGTAACAAAATATAGTCCGGAGACTGTAACAGCGGTCGATACAGATCATTGAACCATCAATTATCTACAAAGATGGCTGTTTTTTATGTTGTCAGGAAGTGAAATGTATTCGGGGCATAATATTAGCCATTTCTCAATGTGTATTCATTCATATATCTGCAGAACGCCAGCCGGACTGTAAAAACCAGCTGATCGATGGACAGGAGAGATATTATTGTGATAGGGGCCTCAGCCGGAGGTTTTGAGGCTATCAAGCAGGTAGTCAGTGATCTGCCAGCTGATCTTGATGCGGCAATTTTTATTGTCTGGCATATGGCAGCAGACGTAAGAGGAATACTACCGCGGGTGTTAAATATGTTAGGTACGTTGACAGCGGCTCATGCGATAGATGGCGAAACCATCGTCAGTGGACGGATTTATGTTGCGCCTCCTGACAGGCATCTGGTGGTGGAAGCCGGCCTGGTGAGGGTCACACACGGGCCAAAAGAAAACCTTTTCCGTCCTGCTGTAGATCCGCTATTCCGTTCAGCAGCCGTTGCTTATGGGGCACGGGTGATTGGTGTAGTATTGTCGGGCGCACTGGACGATGGAACAGCAGGTATGTGGGCAATTAAGCAGCAGGGAGGGCTCGCTGTAGTACAGGAGCCTGCCGATGCACAGGTGCCTTCTATGCCTGTCAGTGTGATCAATACTGTAACAGTAGATTATATAGTCCCTGTAAAAGAAATGGGAGCTTTACTTAGCCAGCTCGCAAAAGAACACGCAGCTCCAAATGATACGCCGGAGTCAGACTTCACCATAAAGGCCCGGATGGAGGTACTTATCGCGATGAAAGACGAGGATACCAGCCGGGAACTTTTCAGACAGGGGCGTCTGACACCTTATACCTGTCCGGAATGTCATGGTGTACTCACTGCCTTATTGGAGGAACAGCGCATACGATTCCGATGTCATACCGGACATGCATTTTCAGCAGATAGTCTGCTGACTTCCATTACTACAGATATTGAAAAAAAGTTATGGGCCGCGATACGTAATATACAGGAAAGTACGCTGTTGTTGAATCACATTGGCGATCACTTTGCTGAGGCTAACGAAGCAAAAATAGCAGCTGTATATTTTACGAAGGCAAAAGAAGCGATGCTACGCGCGGCGTTGGTAAGAAGAGCCCTCCTCGATCACGAGCAGCTAAATATGGACAGTGTGAAAGACCAGGCAGATATGGGGTCCTTTTCCTGAGAATTTACGGATGCCCCTATCTATAGAAGTAAAACCTTATGTTTGTGCACTATTATGAAAGAATTTGATACAAGTTATGATAAAGACAACATCCTCGCCGGACGCCCCGATAGAGATGATCTGTTAGTGGTGGGCATTGGCGCTTCTGCCGGAGGGATACGGGCTTTACAGTCCTTTTTCGCGCATGTTCCCGATAATCCCGGTATGGCATATGTTGTCATCCTGCACTTGTCGCCGCTCTATGAGAGCAAGCTATCGGAACTGCTGCAGCAGGTGACGCCGCTTAAAGTTACCCTGATAACGGAGAAAACCAGGATACAGATGAACCATGTTTACGTGGTTCCACAGGATCAGCACCTTATGATGTCTGATAATCATATTCTTGTATCGAAGAATGCCGGAATGGAAGAACGGATCGCCCCGGTGGATATTTTCTTCCGTACATTGGCAAATTCTTTTGGTCCCAGGGCCGTATGTGTCATTCTTTCAGGAACAGGCGCCAATGGCTCGATGGGCCTGCGGCGTATAAAAGAATGCGGAGGTGCAGCTTTCGTGCAGAATCCCCGGGAGGCAGAATACAATGAAATGCCAAGAAATGCTATTGCTACAGCACTGGTGGATGACATCCTGCCGGTATCAGAAATACCTGAGAAAATAATATCTTACAAACTACGGCTTGGCTCTGTTGAAATCCCGGTAGATAGCGAAAAGCGGGCGGAAGACGAACAACATGCATTACGGGAGGTGTTTTCGCATTTAAGGCTTCGTACGGGCCACGATTTTTCGAATTATAAGCGCGCTACACTATTACGTCGTATAGAACGTAGGATCAATATCAGAAATCTTAACAGCCTGAAAGCTTACGCGGTCTATTTACAACATAATCCTGATGAGGTGACCGCATTGTTGAAAGACCTGCTTATCTCTGTCACCAATTTCTTCCGGGACAAGAAAGCATTTGAAATGCTGGAACAGGAAGTTGTACCATCGATACTGCAAAACAGACAAGGTGAGAACCATATAAGGATCTGGATCGCGGGTTGTGCTACCGGTGAAGAAGCCTATTCACTGGCTATGTTATTCTCGGAACAGGCGATGGGATCGATAGATGATCTGAGGGTACAGATCTTTGCGACTGACATTGATGAAGCAGCCATCGCTGTAGCACGTGAAGGATACTATACCATTAACGATGCCGCAGACGTTTCTCCAGAAAGGTTGATGCGTTTTTTCAACAGGGAAGGAGACGGTTATCGTATAAAAAGGGAAGTACGGGAAACAATTCTTTTTGCCAGTCATAACTTCCTGAAAGATCCTCCATTCTCGCATCTGGATCTTGTGTCATGCCGGAACGTATTGATCTATCTCAATCAAAGCGCTCAGGAACGAGTAATGGAAACTTTTCACTTTGCGCTCAAACCGGCAGGATTCCTATTGCTGGGACTGTCTGAATCGGCAGAAAGCGCGAGTGATCTTTATGCCGTATTCAACAGGGAATTTCACATCTTTCAGTCAAGGCGTATTGCACAAAGTAATTATCCTTTACCCGAACCAATGCCCCTTTATAAATTAACAGAACCTATTATTTCACCAACAATCGCAGCCCAGGAAAACCGGGTTAGGGAAAGAGTCATGATGAATGATCTTCATCAGCGCCTGCTGGAAGAATATGCACCGCCTTCAATGGTAATAAATGAGGAATATGATATCCTGCATTTGTCAGAACGGGCAGGCAGATATCTCCAGATTGCAGGCGGAGAGCCTTCTCAGAACCTGCTAAAACTCGTGCGTCAGGAATTGCGGCTCGAACTGCGTTCCGCTCTTTACCAGGCCGTTCAGCGACAGAGCGCAGTAGAAGCACGCGGACTGAAATTAACGATCGATGGCCAGCTGGAGAACGTCAATGTTCATATTCGACCTGTGTTCAGGCGGGAGGATGTAGCCAACGGGTTGATGTTGGTTATCTTCGAACAGCGCGTAGAAGAGACCGGAGATCTTCAGGTGATCCAGTCATCCGATGAACCGGTAGCCCGTCAGCTTGAAGAAGAACTAATACGTCTGAAGGCGCAATTGCGCGCATCGATAGAACAACATGAGTTTCAGCAGGAAGAACTGAAAGCGTCTAACGAAGAATTACAGGCGATGAATGAAGAGTTACGCTCAGCTGCCGAAGAACTTGAGACCAGCAAAGAGGAACTGCAGTCTATTAATGAGGAATTACGTACACTCAACCAGGAGTTGAAAGTCAAAGTAGATGAAACGACGATTGCAGGTAATAACCTGCAGAACCTGATCAATTCTGCCGAAATAGCTACGATTTTCCTTGACCGGAGTTTCAGGGTAGCCCTGTTCACACCACCAGCCCGTAATGTTTTCAACCTTATAGCTAATGACATAGGACGGCCTTTGTCAGATATCACCAACAAACTGAATTACGAGGGTATCCTGTCAGACGCGGAAGCGGTGTTAGAGAAGTTACAGACGATCGAGCGGGAAGTGACCGCAATAGACGGGCGTAATTACCTGATGCGTTTTCTTCCTTACCGTACTGAGGAAGACCGTATTAACGGAGTAGTGATCACATTGATAGATATGACCCAGCATAAACTGGCTGAAATCGTCCTGCGTGAAAATGAGACGTGGATGAATGGTCAGAAAGAAGCATTTCAGGCAGCCATGAACGGGCAGCCTTTGGAAAATTCACTCGCACCGCTTGTCAGGACGGTTGTTGATCAGAATGATGGGGAAGTACGGGCTGCCTTTTATATATGCCCAACCGGGCAAGATAAATTACACCTGGTAGCAGGTATGTCGGAAGCGTACGCCCGGGAGATCAATGGGTCGGATATCAGTCCGGAGTCAATGACCTGTGGTCTTGCAATGCATACAGGTGAGCCGGTAATTGCACACGATATAGAAGAAGATCCCCGCTGGGTAAACTGGCGACCTATAGCCCGCAAATACAATTACCGCAGCTGTTGGTCATTCCCGGTACGTACGGTGGGAGGGCCGGTATTGGGCACATTTGCGATGTATTTTACAAACCCCAGAATTCCTCAGGTGAGAGAACTGGAATTGTCTGGTCTGGTGGCGCATGCGGCTTCAATCATCATTTCCAGACATGTTGAGTCAATGGAACGTGCACAGGCAGAAGAAGCATTGCGTTTAAGTGAACAAAGGTTGACGAGTCTGCTGAGGATCCGTGAAGATTTTATAAGTGTTGCCAGTCACGAACTGAAGACACCTATCACCAGTATGAAAGCCTATGCGGAGATCGTTGAAGAAAGAATGATCGAAAGAGGGAATTATGAGGATGGAGAACTGCTTGGTCGTCTTAATGGTCAGATAGACCGGCTTACAACATTGATCAACCTGCTGCTGGATGCTACAAGGTTATCAGAAGGGCAGTTAAAGCTCACACTGAACGAGACTGATATAAACAAACTTGTTACAGAAAAACTGAATGACATAAAACAGGCCAGTCATCATCGGTTTGAAGTGGAAATAGGGGAACTGCCTATGCTCAGTATAGACGCCGAACGCATAGGACAGGTAATAACCAACTTACTGTCAAACGCCATTAAATATTCACCGGCAGATACCAGCATCCTGATAAAAACACTGCCTGAAAAAGATTTTATCAGGGTAATTGTCAAGGATGAAGGTTATGGCATCCCTAAGGAACACCAGCATAAAATATTTGAAAAGTTTTATCGTATAACGACTGATAATTTAGACACTTTCCCTGGCATGGGCCTGGGGTTATATATATCAGCGCAAATTATTCGGGGGCATCAGGGAAGTATAGAGGTAGATAGCCAGACCGGAAAGGGATCCACATTTTCCTTTACACTACCTTACAAAAGGTCACAAGTATGAAAACGATAATTTTGATAGAGGATGATAAAGCTATCCGTGATGTGTTTTTTTTAGCGCTCGATCCCGGTAAATATGAAGTCTCAACTTTCGAAACCGGCAGTGTTATACTGGAAAGCCGGCTGGCAGTGCCAGATCTTTTCATGCTCGATAAAAATATCGCCGGGACCGATGGGCTGGCGCTTTGTCGTTTTATTAAAGCAAGCGAGGTGTATAACCACACGCCTGTCATCATTCTTTCTGCAAGTGCCAATATCAGGGAAGTGGCAATGGCTGCCGGTGCAGATGATGCAATTTCCAAACCCTTCACCTTAAAGGCATTGCGTGACATCATTGCCCTACATATCAGTAAGTAATAAGGTCCTGTAAACTTGCCGATCATTAGGACAGTTTTGTCCGATACGAAAGAGCTGGCTTGTTCTTTGTTCGTCATCTTGTCGATTGCCGATGAACCAGGCTCTTTAATAATCAAATTATTCATATCGTTCAATGGAAAACTCGATACCATTCACAGCTATATATACAAAAAAAAGCGGTGAAGCGGGGAAATTGATCCACACCTATGATTGGTCTTCCACACCTCTCGGTCCTTTGGAATCATGGCCCCTTACATTGCATTTTTCGTTAAACATGCTACTGCACTCCGGACTTCCTATGGTACTTTTCTGGGAGCAAAATGCGTATTGCTTTTATAATGATGCCTTGATGCGCCGACTGCGGGAGGAAATAAAGGCTGTGGCTACCATCGGTAAAGCAGGTGCAGACGGATGGCCGGAAATCTGGCCTTTGATAAAGACAACAATTGATCTGGTACGTGAGAGTGGAGAAGGGACCTCAGATGATAATGAAGCATTTGCTCTTTATAGTAACGACGGTATTGCTTCCAACAGACATTATTATAGCCCAGTTTACGATGAAAACGGCGTGGTGTCAGGGGTACTCCTGACCATAGCCCCAACGGAACATGCGCCTGTCAGCAAGCCGATAGAAAATGTACAGAACTTTCGGGGGATTGTCGAACAGGCGCCTAATCCGATACTTGTGCTGAAAGGTGAAAATATGGTGCTGGCTATGGCCAATGAACCTTTGCTCAGCATATGGGGGGTAAACAGGAACGCTATCGGCAGGCCCATACTGGAAGCGCTGCCTGAATTGAAAGGTCAGGACTTTATGGAACTCCTGCTGGATGTTTACCGCAACAAAAACATCATAACTGGAAAGGAAAAACCTGTCACCTGTCACAGGCCGGATGGCTCCGTAGATACAGGGTATTTTAACTTTACATATCAACCGTATACGGAAACAGATGGAACAGCAGGCGGTGTACTGGTCATTGCACATGATGTGACTGGACAGGTAGTAGCCAGGAAAAGGCTGGAGGAAAGCGAGTTGCGGTTCAGAGCACTGGTAACAGCTACCTCGGACGTCGTTTATCGTATGAATCCGGACTGGACGGAAATGCAGCAACTGGTAGGACGGGGCTTTTTGTCAGATACCGTGTCACCTATGCAGAACTGGATTGAAAAATACATTCATCCGGATGATCAGGTTAAGGTCCAGGTCCTGGTCAATAAAGCGGTGGAAACACAAAGCATTTTTGAATTGGAACACCAGGTATTTAAGGTGGACGGCAGTATCGGCTGGACCTTCTCCCGTGCGATACCCATTAAGGACGAGACAGGTAAAATCATCGAATGGTTCGGTGCCGCAAGTGATATTACGCAGCGTAAGAAATTTGAACAGGAATTAGAAGCTACACGCGACGAATTACGTTCCAGCAAAAGACTGTATGAAGCCGTAACGTCCAGTACGCCCGATCTGATCTATGTCTTTGATCTTAATTATAAATTCATATATGCTAACCAGGCACTACTCAACATGTGGGGGCGCACATGGCAACAATCTGCTGGTCAGGGCCTGCTTGCCGTGGGCTACGAACCCTGGCATGCAGAAATGCACGAACGCGAGATCGATCAGGTAATAGCTACCAAAAAGATGATCAGGGGAGAGGTGGCATTCCCCCACGCTGTCATGGGCTACCGGATGTACGACTATATTTTTGCACCTGTATTGAACGAATATGGGGAAGTAGAAGCGATCGCAGGCACTACCCGCGATATCTCCGATCTCAAAGTTGCTGAAATTGCCCTGAAACATAGTGAAGAGCAATTCCGCACCCTTACACAATCATTGCCCCAATTGATCTGGACGGCTGATATAAATGGATTCTCCGAGTTTTTTAACCAGCAATGGTACGACTATACCGGTAGTCAGCCAGAAGATGCAGCAGGCAGGGGCTGGTTCTCATACGTACATCCTCATCATCGTACGGAATTATATGAGAAATGGGAGAAAAGTCTGAAAAGTGGCGACTCACTGACTTTCGAATTTCAGTTGAAAGCAGGAGATGGAAAATACCAGTGGTTCTATATAGTAGGAAATCCCATCAAAGATGAAGAAGGAGAAATACTGAAATGGGTGTCTGCCCTGACTAACATCGAAGAACAAAAAGCGGTGGAAGAGAAGCTGGAACGGTTAGTGAATGAAAGGACGGGGGCATTACAGCGCTCTAATGACGATCTTGAGCAGTTTGCGCACGTTGCCTCACATGACCTGAAAGAGCCTGTGCGTAAGATCAAAACCTTTGTCGATCGTCTTGAACAGGATAAGGAAACGAAATTATCTGAAAAGGGACGTAGCTATTTGAATAAGATCAATACGGCGGCCAACCGTATGTACGACATGATCGAAGGTGTATTGAACTATTCATCCATAGACAATGCAGAACAACCATTTTCCAGCATTCACCTCAACGAGATATTAAATAGTATAGAACTGGACCTGGAGATCCTGATGAATCAGAAAAAAGCCCACATCATATATGAAGATTTGCCAATAGTAAAAGGCGCTCCACTGCTGATCTATCAATTGTTCTATAACCTGATCAACAACTCACTGAAGTTTATCGGTCCTGATAGGCCACCACTTATTGCCGTTACGGCAAAACAGGCGTCAAGGCTGGGAATACCTTATATCCAGATCGACGTGAAAGACAATGGGATCGGCTTCGAACAGGCACAGGCGCAAAAGATATTTAACAGCTTCACCCGCCTGAATCCGAAAGATAAATTTGAGGGGACAGGTCTCGGACTGGCACTCTGTAAGAAGATCGTGGAACGTCACCAGGGGTACATAACCGCCAGCGGTGCACAAAATCAGGGTGCCGTGTTTAGTATATTCTTACCAGATATAAATTAGGAATTAAGAATTACTCTCGGATTATATTCTATAGACCAACATCTTGACTAACTAATACTTAAAGTGAAAGTGTTCTTCCCGACATGAAAAGAACCCTTCACTTTATTCATTCTTGTCAATCTCCGCTGCATTCCAATTCTTAATTCCTAATTAAAAAAAAGCCCTGCAGTCTGAAGTCTTTTCCCTTCATCCTGCGGGCTTTTTCATCTAAAACCTGTAACAACTAATAGCCGGGGTTCTGTTTAAACTGCGGGTTCGCCCCCAGAATATCTCTTCCTATCGGGAATATCGCGGTATGATCATCAGCATCCGGTTGCTTATCCCACCAGGTGCCCGTATTAAACACGCCCCAACGCACAAGGTCCGTACGTCTGCGATTCTCACCTAAAAACTCACGTCCCCATTCATCCAGCATTTCCTGGTCATTCAGCTGACTACCATCCGGTTTATACAGACTTGTAGACCCTTCCGGATAGTTACGCACACGCACGGCATTCAGTAAAGCAGCTGCGCCAGCCTTATCACCTGAACGATATTTACATTCCGCCAGTGAATAATAAATCTCTGATAAACGTACCTCCGCGTAAGCCGAAGTAATACGGTTAGGATCAGGTGTCGGATATACCGGATATTTGACCAGGAACACACCTGAATTATGGTCAGCATGGTTCATATTTGACTCTTTATCTGCCACCGGTTGACCAGGCTTAGTGCCTAAAAACCAACCCACCTGATCGCGTATAAACAATGGATAATCTCCTTTATTGCCACGCACCGTATCAGGAACGGAGTTACCATTAACGTTACGCTGAAAAGGCAGATAGCCATACAGGAACATGCCCTCACGTTTACTGTTGCCAAGATTTTTGTAGAGCTTCAGACGCAGATCATCCGGATAACGCTGAAACTTCACAAAAGGCTTACCCAACTGGAAATTGTATTCAACACTATCTACATTCCTGCCTGGCTGCAATGCAAATCTTGGATTCGACCTGCCGAAATCTGTAAAGCCACAATACAACGGCGCTGCATCATAGGTCATTGACCAGAAATACATACCGCCATCATATTGCCAGTGTGTACGGGACAGACTGGAAGGAAAGCCATAGATCGTCTCTGAATTCAAAGAAGTGTTCGTATAATCAAAAGGTGCATCCCAGCGGGTATCCAGTTGATAGCTACCATATTTACCATCGATGATATCCTGACATACGGCCGCACAATCCGCAAACCTGTCTTGTTTGATATATGCCTGCGCATTCAGATATAGCCTGACCAGTAAAGCGGCCGCTCCGGCCTGTGTCCATCTGCCAATACCTTTTTCTCCCAGTGTCTCACGTTTCGGCAGATCGGGCAGCGCCGCTTTCAGTTCATCCTCTATGTACTTGAACATATCGGCAGGCGCTACCTGCGGACCGCTCACCGTCGTGTTTTTTACATCGTCGACGATCACAATATTGCGATAGAAGTCAAACGCCCTGATATAGAACCAGGCACGCAACGTTCTCAGTTCTGCTTTAAAATCAGCCAGCTCTGTCGGCGTAACATTCAGTCTCGTCGGATCAGCGATCCCCTGCATGTCCTGCAGGGAGTTCGTTGCCAGTACGATACCCTGGTAGAATGCCGTCCAGGCCCCATTGGTGAACCCGTCCTGATTCGTCCAGGTATGATAGTGCATACGCTGATAATAGTTACCATCCTGCCAGTCACCCTGACGGTTATAGGTGCCTATTTCATCCGTACTGTTTTCACCTACCGCATAGGTATCATTCCCCTGGATACTCCAGTAAGCATGCTCAAATGGACGTAGGAAGTCTCTGATCACATCATCCCGTCTGGTGAGGAACTGCGACTCGTCCACCTTATCATATACACTTTCCTCCAGTTTTGTACAGCTGCCCATTGTCATTGCAGTGATCAACGCAGCATTCATTATATATTTTCTGTAAGTCTTTTTCATCTCTGTACCGGTTAATTGTTTAGAATGTTACCTGTAAGCCGCCCAGTAACTGGATCGTTGCCGGGTAGAAATTCAGATTGCCCTGCACACCTGGCGTTAAGCCGTTAATTGGGTACAGATCAGGATCACCTCCCTTAAAGCTGGTGAACGTATGCAGGTTGCTCGCCGAAGCATACACCCTGAACGCATGCAGGTATTTGGAATTCACTTCACGGCCGTAACCCAGTGATACGTTGTCGATCTTCACAAAAGAACCTGATTCCAGGAAGTAATCAGAAGCCAGGGCTGTGGTAGAAGAACTGGTCAGTTTAGCGTACTTGCTTTTCGGATCGTAGGCCGACCTCAGTGTATTGGCGTCCGACTGTGTAGCCGGCGTACCTACATAGAAAGCCTGCATGTTGAACAGCTTATAGCCAAAGTTGCCTCTAAGGAAAATGTTCAGGTCCCAGTTCTTATAACGGAACGTGTTTCCCAGTGAACCGGTGAATTTCGGCAGACCATTTCCCACAAACTGTTTATCATCTGCGTTGGTCTGGTTAGCCGTTACAATGCTGCCATCTTTCTTATAAGCCAGCAAAGCGCCATTCTCATTGACACCTGCTGATCTCAGCATGTAGAAGTCACCGATACGATGACCTTCCTGTAAACGCTGGATATTACCCGGACTACCAGGTGCAGGCAATCCCGCTACATCCTGGAAAGGAGCGCCCTGGTACAGTTTATTGGAGAAAGAGACAAATTTGTTATTGTTTAATGCTGTCGCAAAAGACACATTGTAAGTGAAGTCATTAGACTTTACCAAAGCGCCGTTCAGCTGGATTTCCAGACCGGTGTTCTTCATCGTACCTACGTTGCTGAAGGTCTGTGACTGTGGATTGGGTGGCAACGGTACATTGTAATAACCCAGGAGGTCTTTGTTGGTGCGTACGTAATAGTTCACCGAACCGGACACACGACTGTTAAACAGGTCGAAGTCAAGGCCTACGTTGAAGTTGATCGCTTTTTCCCAACCCAGGTTAGGGTTGATGTTCTGCGAAGGACCATACACCTGGTAAGTCGTACCATTGAAAGGGAAATAACCGTAACCACCGTATAACAGCAATGACAGATAGTTACCAAAATCCTGGTTACCGGTCACGCCGTAATCGGCTCTCAGTTTCAGGTCATTCAGCCAGCTGATCTTATCCTTCAGGAAATCCTCGTCTGAGATACGCCATGCGGCAGATAAGGCCGGGAAACTACCCCATTTGTTGTTTCTGCCGAATTTGGAAGAACCTTCATGACGCAGACTCACCGTCAGGATATACTTGTTATCATAATCATAGTTGATCCTGCCAAAGAATGCCGCCAGTCTGGAGTCATTCTGCGTGGAAGACACTGCGCTCTGTCCATTGCCTTTATCTCCACCGTTCCAGGTACCGGAACCTAGATTGTTCCACAGGAACGTATCAAATGGAAAATCATAGTTGTTGCCGGCAAACTGCTGGTAATTGAAGTAACTATAAGAATAACCGCCCAGGAACTTAAAGTGATTCCTGTTCAGGTTCAGCGCATAATTGATCGTCCATTCCAGGTTACGCTGGTCATTATCCTGCTGCTCCTGTGAAGCATAGTTCGTCTTTGTTACCTGTCCTGCATGCACAATGGTCGTCAGGGTAGAAGGTGAGAAGAACAGGTTTTTGTAGGATGAGCGGATATTGGAGATCGTCACCATGGAATTCAGGTTCCTGGTGATATTCACCCGGAAGGAACCGCTCATGTCCAGTTGTTTGATCTCTGCCTGACTCTTGATCAGCCTTGCGTTCTCCACCGGATTATTTGAGAAGAAGCCGGTATTGATATAACGATAGCCGGTGCTGTCGTAAATAGGCAGGGTCGGGTTCAGCGTCAATGCATTATTGAAGTTTCCCTGGTCTGCATTGCTGGTTTTCATATACCTGGGCGCAACATTGAAGGAAACGGTATAAACGTCTTCTTTGGAGGTGTGATTCAGGTTCAGACGTGCGCCATATTCCTTCTTGGACGCACGCAGGTCAATACCACTTGCATTCCGGTAATCAGCCGAAGCGAAATAGTTATCTCTGGCCGTTCCACCGGAAATCTGCAGGGTATGTTTCTGCGCATAGGAAGGCTCACGTGTCACGGATTTCATCCAGTCCGTATTACCGCCGTAGTCGATACCCTGTGCCGGATTAGCGCCAACACGGTATTTACGGAACTCTTCTGCGGTAAGCACATCAGGTTTCATGGTAAGCCGGTCCATACTCACATAACCGCTGTACACCATTTTAGAATCGCCGGTGCCTTTCTTGGTCGTGATAATGATCACGCCATTACTACCCCGCGTTCCATAAATAGCCGAGGCAGCGCCGCCTTTCAGCACATCGATGGATTCGATATCGTTCTGGTTGATGTTGTCGATATTACCGCCTGGTACGCCATTGATGACATACAGCGGACCCAGACCTGCACTACGGGAGGACACGCCTCTCAGCTGAATGCTGGGAGATGAGTTAGGGTCAGCCGTGGAAGTATTGGATACCGTTAATCCCGCTACCTTTCCCTGTAAGGACATCAGCGGGTTATTGGCGGCAACGGACTTCAGGTCTTCTGCCCGCACGTGTGTGATCGCACTGGAGACTTCTCTTCTGTCCATAGTGCCATAACCCACGCTCACCACTTCAACGCCTTTCAGTTCACGGCTCAATGGGGCCAGTTTTACAGATAAAGTACTTTGGTTGGCGATAGCAACTGTTTGGGTGGCATAATCAATGGAAGAAAAAATAAGTTCCCGGGCTTCAGCTGTAAGTGTCAACCGGAAAAAGCCATTGACATCAGTAGCGGTACCGGACTTAGTGCCTGCAATTCTGACAGTCACCCCAGGTAATGGACTGTTGCTGGACGAGTCAATAACTTTACCTTCTATGACCCTGTTTTGGGCAAGTACCGGGTAAACGTGGACTAAGATCAGGGCAAAGCAGCTCAGTAATCGTAGAATTTTTAAAAACATAACAGTCTACTTAATTGGTTCATAAACGCGAAATTTCATGGTTCATCGCTGCAGCTGATGAGTGTTGGTTCCAGTGCCGGTCATGGCATTTGAACTGGCTGACCAAATTAAGTCACGAATCAGGCGCGTGCAGCCGGAGCAGGGCCCTCCAACAGAAAAATCTAAACGTTTTTTAGAATTTCTTTCTGATAATCAATATCTTAGTCGGGTGTCTGTATAGAAAAATCTAAGGTTATCCGACAGGTTTTCAAGGCGTTACAGCGAAAAAATGGTGGCTTATTGATCGCCCCGATACCGCGGAACAGCCGGCAGAACAATACCAAAATCGTTTATACAGTTTTAGCTTGTCATCTGAAGAAGGGAAAAATTACGTACTACTTAAAAGAAGGTCTCAAATCCATATGGATAAATTATTAGTTGTTTTGTTTTTACTGTTTACAGGGTTCAATGGATATGCGCAAAACGGTAAATCTGACAGTCTGCTGAACGTGCTGAAGACAGAACTGGGAAGCAGCGGCCTTTACGATCAGGCAAAACAAACATATATCAGCCAGCTGAGGACTCAGCTCCATCGCACTGATACCAGGAACATCCACGCACAGTTTAAGGTATGTGAGAAGATCTTTGAGGAATATCATTCCTTCAAATTTGATTCGGCATTTGTCTACGTCAGGAAGATGATCGATCTCTCAGCACAATTTCATAAGACAGACGACCTGGTCCATAGCAAAATACTACTGGGCACAATTTTGCTGAACACAGGTTTTTATAAGGAAGCGTTCGATGTCGCTGATGACATAGATAGCAGCGGACTGTCCGATACGCTCAGGACAGATTATCTGATCCTGCGTGCCCGACTCAATGCCGGCATTGCAGAGTATAATAATGACGCCTACTTTTCCGGACAATATTACCGGCAGTCAGCGGCCGACTTTAAAACCGCTGAAAAAGTTACTCCATCCAACGCATTTGAACAGACCATCAACTTGGCCTTTCTGCCAGATTCGGTAAAACAACGGCACCTGACGCCCGACTTCTTCTTTAACACCATTATCCGCCACCAACTGACCTATCACGGTGTAGCTATGGTCGCCACCAGGATCAGCTATGCCTATACAGGTTACGACCGCATCATGTTCCTGGCCCTGGCAGCTATCAGTGATATCCGTTCTTCCACAAAAGAAACACTCGCTATATTCCTGCTCGGACAGGAGTTATTTAAGCTAGGCAAGACAAATGACGCCTTCCTGCTCATGCAGGAAGCATCCCGTAATGCCCGGTTCTATGGCACCAGGAACCGTGCCGTGCAGATTGAGACCATGCTACCGCTGATAGCTGGTAAAGTGATCGACCAGAAACAACACGAAAAAGACCGGCTCCTTATAGGTTTATTGCTCTTCCTGATCGTAGCGGTGGTATTGTTCTTCCTGCTGGTCATCTATCGAAAACAGATGTTACGGATCAAGGAAAATGAACAGATGATCAAAGAGAAGAACGGCGAACTGGAAAACGTAAACGGACAACTCTGGGAGTCCTCCAGGATCAAAGAAGAACTGATAGGCTTGTTTTTCAAGACTTGTTCCTCCTACATCGAAACCCTGGACAGGATCAAACAACGTACGCTGCATAATATCAAACTGGGCAAATACAAGGATGTGACCCAGTTCCTGGAAGACGTACAGGTAGATGAGGAAAAGGAGAATCTGTACACCATGCTGGATACGGTGTTCCTGACCATGTTCCCCAATTTCATTACCGCGTTTAATGCATTGCTGAAAAAGGAAGACCAGATCTGGCCCAAATCAGGCGACACGCTCAATGCCACGCTTCGCATCTTTGCGCTCATACGCCTGGGTATCAACGAACAGGAAGCCATTGCTAAAATATTGGGTTACAGTGTCAGCACTGTCTACACCTATAAGATGAGGGTGAAGTCCCGTGCGCTGGTGCCAGCGGGAGAATTTGAGCAGAAAATTATGGAGATAAAATTCATCGACAGCTATGTTTATTGACCACAACTGTACTAAATAAAAAAGTGATACCTTTTTTGAGAAGGTATCACTTTTTTATGTCGTTCAGGATGACTACAAGTTAGTCTCACACCGCCCATCGGTCATTTGCTACGGTCAGTTAACACATTGTCGCTATTACACAGTCAGTCTCACATCGCCCATCGGCCATTTGCTTCGCATCTGTGTATGGGGCAGGTAAGATGTTGTCGTTATTACAAAGTCAGTCTCACACCACCCATCAGCCATCTGCCTGGCATTTGTGCGCCGGTCAGGTCAGCATATGTCTTATTGAAAACGTTGTCCGCTTCAACGGATAAGCTGAGCATATTTTTGATCACAAATACATCTGCCTTTACACTGGCGATAAAGTACTCTTTTGTTACGACACCCGCAATATTTGCGGCAGACTGAGGATCGCGTACTTTATACAAACCATTCGCGCTGATGGAGAACAGTGAATTGCGGTACTGCAACATACCATTCAGCAGGAAACGCGCATGCGAAGAGATATAGAAAGAAGACTGTCCTTCCTGGATATCTGAGTACAACCAGGTGGTACCTGCTGTCGCAGAAACAGTATGTTTTTCCTTATAGGTCTTCGTCCACTGGATATCTGTTTCCAGTCCGCTGGTTACCATTTTAGAGATATTTGTCGCCAGTGAATAAGTACCGGTAGGGGACAGATTGTGTTTGTACGGCATATTCGCATATGGCGTAGTCGCCCAGTCAATCAGGTCGTTGTATCGACGCTGGAACACCGTAGAAGACACACGGAGCGTTTTACCAAAGTAATCAGCGCCCGCTTCATAACTAAAAGAACGTTCTGCTTTCAGGTCCGGGTTCCCGATCTTACCGCTGGTAACGATCGGTTTGTTATTGTTGTTATAGCGCTCGGTAAAGTCGGCATTACGGATGGTCTTACCCGCACTACCTCTTACCTGGAATTGACCGGTACGGTAACTGGCATTCAGCTGAGGCACCAGTTCAGCACCGCTGCGTTCATCCCAGTCCAGGCGTACCGCCGGACTCAATGTCAGCGCATCGAACAGGGTAGCGGTCATAGACACAAAACCAGCTGCCTGGTTCACCGTATGATTTCCCCTGTCGTTGGAAACGATGTTTTTCTGCTGGAACTGTCCACCGGCTACCAGGTTGAGATCATTGCTGAAAGCATGCTCATAGATCGCCAGGGACTGGAATAATTTACTGCGGTTGTCATTGGCTAAAGACACTGAATTGTACACATAGTGATCGTTCATGTTCTTGTAACCGGCCATCAGACTAAAAGCATCCTTACCCTTACGATACTGGAGGTTCAGCTGTTGCCACCAGGTGGACAGTTTCTCGCTGGCAGTATCAGAAGCGAAAGTGGTGTAGAAGTTCTGCGCGGCAAATTTGCGGCTGTCATAACTTAAGCGGTAGGACAGTTTCCAGTTTTCGTTGAAACGGTAACTGGCAGAACCGGATACAGTGTGCAGGTGGAAATAACCATCAATACCTCTTTGCGGCTGACCGTCCGCATTGTTGGTTTGTCCGCCGATATTCACCGCCAGCTTTTCCGTACTGTAATAAGCATTGGCGTTGGCGTTGAACAGACCATATTCGCCACCGGTTACGCCAGCCGTGATCTTTTTGGTGGGCGTACTGGTACCCGTACGGGCAAATGTTTTGGTGAGGATGTGTATCACACCACCTACCGCATCGGAGCCGTAGATAGCGGAAGAAGCACCCTTCAGTACTTCAATATGGTCGATCTCTGCCGGATTAACCGGTATATAGCTGCTGAAATGGCCCGTATTGGGGTCATTTACGCGTATTCCGTCGAGTATTACCAGCACCTGCTGAAAAGTGCCACCCCTGATCACAATATCACTACCGGCGCCCATAGGGCCTTTTGCCTGCACTTCTACACCCGGCAGATAACGCAGTACTTCGTCCACAGAGTGAACAGGCATTCTGGCGATATCCTCGCCTTTGATAACATAGAGGTTACGACCGGTTTTGGAGCTTACCACGGGATTGACAGTGGCGGTAACGGTGACTGCATCCAGATCACTTATCTTTTCCTGGGCCTTCAGTGTCAGCGTACAGAGTAAACTGGCGGCCACCGGCAAAGTTAATTTCGAGAACATTCTGTTAGGTTTGATATTGGCCGGCAAAGGTACAGGAAAAAAGCATCACTGCTGCGGTGAGTCTGGATGCAGAACGTGTGTTACAACAACCAAAAGGTCTGACTAAAGGCCCCGTTAGCAGCAATATCCCAGGCTTCCACGCGTACCCATTTCCTGCCCTTCAGCTGACTGCTAAAGCGGAAAGTCTTCTCCCCAAAGGCTTCCGTATCTTTCAGGGATATCTTTTCCCGGTATACCTTTTCGCCATCTCCGGAGATGATCTCTACGAAATTCATCGGGAAAGTCCACTGGAGTTGGAGGTCGATATTGGCGGTACCATTGGCTGGTAATTGTAAACTATCTCCTGAAATATGACCGTTCACCTTCAGCAGGGGCATCAGCACCTCTCCGGTGCTGCTAAAGAAGCGGCCGTACTGCATGGCATCCAGGATCGGCTGCCAGCTCTCCTTATAGGCAGGCCGCTTATCCAGCATCAGGTAGTTGACGTTCATATGTGCGTACATCTCATTCTGATGGGTGATAGTGAACAGGTCCGCCTCACTGATAACCGTCTTCTTCGTACCCCAGTTATTCATATCGTCCATCAGGTCGAGCACCCTTTTGCCAAGACGGGGTTGTGATAGATCGGCCGGCATCGCCTTCCAGGCCGCGCCCATAAATCTGTCGGATTGGAAGAAGTCTTCATGGTTGTAAATATCAGGCGTATTCACAGAGCCTTTCGTCCGCGGATGCGCCGTCCAGGCCAATCCTTTTTCATCTTTGAGCAATTGCAGCATTTCCTCTTTATTGCTGACGTGATAGACTTTACCATAACCGGGTTGTTCGCTTACATAAGGTTGCCCTGGTTTCCTGGACATGACCCAGTATACCGGTTTAGGGAAGATATCCAGCCAGTGTCCGCCAAAGAACTCATTGGGTTCTTCGCCGGGCAGGAGCAGGAATGTATCGTCAGACTGCTTCTCACACAGATCAAAAAGCGCTTTCAGCTGCGGCAGACGTTTCTCATCTGGTCCGCGGGGATCAGCGGTATAATGGAATTCCGCCAGGTGTACGATATCCACGCCCAGGTCCTTGAACACGCCGACAAACTCAGGATGCGCTGGTAAAGGCTTACCGGACATGATCACGTTCATCACATATTCATTATGAAAGTGACTGGACATGGTCTTGAATCCCGGTAATGTTGCATAGTGATCATTACGCGTAAATGCCTTCACACCGGAAAATGCAGCAGCATCGTCATCCTGGTTAAGCAGACAAAAGAAATTCAGCTGCTGCTGTGTACCCGGAGGCGCATTGAACCAGGGTACGAAACGTTTGTCACCCTGCAGTTCCTGCCGGATGCCGATACCATAACCAGCGACCATCTTCCGGTATTGATTGCCATACCAGGTGAAATCAAGATTGAATGCTTCATCCAGTGGGTAGAAATATTGATGCGGAGGCGGGAATACCGCTAAAGTACCCTGTTTGCCGGATGCCGCGATCGCCCTGTATTTTACTGCCTGATGACGGGCCGTATCATTGGCGGCAACGGTCATCTGTTGCAGACTATCACCCGTATTCATCCAGGACACATGCTGCCAGTCGGGCTGTGTACTGACCATACCTGCATCAAAGACGATCGCTTTAGCAGCAGCTTCTGTACTGATCACAGCGGCTACATTGAACAGCGGACTGCCATTATAGAAAGTCAGTTCCAGCGTACCGGAGAATTTTTCAACGGCAACAGGACCGATACTGGCAATAGTACGGCTACCTTCCGTTCTCACGGACACGGCCGTTTTCTGAATGTTCAACGGGTAACTCTGATAAGGCCGGTTCGGTACCTTGTCGAAGAAGATATTCCAGCCATTCTGTGACAGCAGGTCTCTCTTACCTATTGTGACTACAAAGGCAGGGTCTACATTGTGGGTGATCTCCTTTTGTCCCAGCGAAATGCTTTTAAAAAGTGGTTTACCGGGAGTGAGGTCCAAAACGATCTTCCCCTTGATGGATTCACCAGCCGGCCAGCTGACTTCCAGAGAAGGACCCTTTTGGGAGACTAGTGCTCCGTTCGTTTGCTTAAAATTTTTCAGATCGACTTTTGCCTGCGCATGGGCAAAAACGGTAACGAATAATGGAACTACGAGTAAAATGTGGAACTTCATGCATTGGGTTTATCCGCTCAATATAAGGCATAAGCACTTTACATGCAAACCCTTAGTGTCATTGTAACAGTTTTCATGTAGGCCCGGACGTGATCAATGATAAGGCAAGCATACCATCGTTAGCAAAACAAAAAGCCGGAGATATGATCTCCGGCCTCGGTCCAGTCGCCAGGTAACGGCAAGCAATGTCACCTGACCACCGTCACTACACCCCTGAACAGGAATGTAGTACCATCTTCACACATCGTCTCCAATGCATATACATAAGTGCCTATCGGCGCTATCTGATTCTTCCATGTACCATCCCATCCTGCGGTAGTGCTATTGATCGGGAAGTGATTTCTTTCAAATACCAGGCTACCCCATCTGTCATAGATACGCATCCATACCACCTCTTTTACACCGCGTCCTTTCGGATAGAAGCATTCATTTTTCCCGTCCCTGTTAGGCGTAAAGGCATTCGGCAGGAAGATGGCGCCCTGATCACAGGTAACCTTTACAAACACGTCATCCGTCGCCTTACAGCCAAAGTTGTTCTCTACGGCTACTGTATATCTGGTGGAGAGGTTCGGCAGGGCTTCTGTGGTCGCGCAGGTAGTACAGTTCAGGTACTCCGGAGGCGACCAGTTCCATTGCACAATATCAGCGCTACCCTGACCGCTCAGCGTCACGGGTGTGCCCGCCATTACAATACGGTCTGCACCGGCATTGATGGTAGGGGTAGGGTGTACGCTCACCACCAGCGAAGTATCATGCGTAAAGCAGCCATCCGCATCATAACCGGTTACCTTATAGGTATAGTCGCCCAGGGCCGTTAAAATGGCGCGTGGCGCCCCGCTATTCGTATTGTCCAGGCCTTCTCCCTGCCATACATAATGATCAGCGCCACCAACCCACAAAGGCAATACATGTCCCAGACAGATCGCCGTATCCGGCGTCGCCTGTATCGTAAATGGCAATACTACACGGATGCTGACAGCGCCGGTATTGCTACAATTATTGGCATCTGTGACCGTCACCTGATAGTCGGTACTCTGTGTCGGCGTTGCCAGGGGAGACGCTGCCTGCGGATCGCTCAGTTCTCCTGCAGGCGACCATTGATACCTGACACCACCGGTAGCAGCTAACGTGCTGGTATTACCCAGGCAGACCACCATTGAAGTGGCCGTCGTATTAACGGTTGGTTTCGGCAGTATGTTGATATTGTGATGGGCCGTATCACCACAACCATCCGGACTCATTACTGTAAGCACTACTTCCGCAGCGCCGGTCTTACTGTAGGTCTGATCGTCAGGCGCTTTTACTTCGCTGCTGTTACCATTACCAAACGACCATTTCCAGCTTACATCATTCACCTTTGTGACACTACCGCTGAAGGTCACCGGTGCATCCTCACACCCCTGTAAAGGGCCGCTGATGCTCAATGCCGGTTTGGGATAAGCATGTACGGTTTTCGTGACCGTTTGCACACAGCCATAAGCCGTCGTAGTGGTCAGCGTGAAGTCATATCCCTGTGTTTTATCGAGGTAGAAACGTGGAGTGGCCGTTGTGTCTTTTTCTGACTGCAGACTACCATCATACGTCCATTTATATCTCGCTTCTTTTTGTAACTTGTCAATAGAGTAACTATTGAACTTCGGCGTAAACGTGATCCATCCTTCATCACATACAAAAGCCGGCTCAGACGCCAGGTCTGTTTTCAGGTTGTCTATCACGATCGGCTCATCCAGGAAGGCCGTACCCTTACAACCTGACTGGTCAGAGAGGATCAGCCGTGGCTTGTAAATACCCGGTTCTTTAAAGGTATGTTTGATGATGGAATCCGTTGTCTCCATGACGAAACCGTCTGTAAAGTCCCAGGCGAAATTTACAGCGGCTGTTGCCGATACGCGGAACTCGATCTCCTTCGTAAGACAACCGCCATTAGAGGACGTTGTGATCGTTGCATAAGGCCCTTTTACCTCTACTTCATGCTCGTATTCATCTTCTGTGCCTGCATCACCCATTACTTTCAGCTTTACTTTATATTTTCCTGCGTAGGTGTAGGTATGTGAAGGATTCGCGATAGTAGAGAAACTGCCATCACCAAAGTCCCAGTAGGAACTGACATAGTTCACGGAGGTGTTCGTGAAACTGGCAATAACGGGCGGACAACCACTATTATTGACAAAGGTGGTCGTCGCTGTAAAACTGGCGCTCACGCTGGATACCTTTATCTGCTTTTGCGTACTGTCACTGCAACCATTATTGTCTTTTACCAGCAGACTGACGGTGTACAATCCTTTGTTAGGATAGTTTTTGTACGGACTGGTTTCGGTGGAGGTGCTGTTATCGCCGAAATCCCATTGATAGCTGGCATTACCACCTGTCTCTGTCGTATAGTTATAGAAATATACGTCACCTCCCGGAGGGATCAGGGATGCGCTGGGTTCAAAGTCAGCGTTTGGTCCGTTTACCTGTATATAATCGCCGGTGAAGGTACTGCTACAACCATCGGCATCGGTAACCGTCAGCCGGGGAAAGAAGTAACCGGATTTGTTATAAGTATATTTGAAAGGAGGGGCGGTGTACAACTTGGAAGGATTGCCATCCCCGAAATCCCAGCTCCATGTTTTGATGGCCTTTCCTTTGGAAATATCTGTCTGGTCAGTGAAGGTCAGTTCTGAACCACGACATTCCGGTTTCGTGGGAGAAAGGAATTTTGCGACCGGTCCGTGTACGTTTACGATCAGGCTGTTACTGGTGTCGGTGCAGTATTGCCGGTTATAGGCAATGAAAAGGATGGTGTCCTTACCGGGGGCAAGATTCGAGAAACTTGTATTAAAACTGCCATAGTATGATTTACCATCCGAAGAAGACCACAGGTAATTTAACTCATACAATTTTGTATCAATGGAAGTAACACTTGTTAGCAAAGATTCATTGGTACACAGTGTTGATTTATCGGCTGTAATCGTGATAGGTGAAGGCGCGATGATACTGACGATCATAGAATCAGTACTGGTACAGCTACCATCTGTAACGGTCAGTTTGACGAGGTAATCGCCTGTTTTATCGTATTGATGTTTAACCGAGGGTGTTTTTGTCGTATAGATATTCTCCTTTCCATCTCCCCAGTTCCATTTCCAGCTGCTAATGGTACCCAGTGACTGTTCATCGAAGCTGGCCATTGTGCGGTTCTCACAATCGATGTTTTGTCTGCTGAAACGGGGGAAAGGATTGACGGCGGTGATATAGGCCGTTTTGGTGATTGTTTCGTAACAACCATTATTAGACACCGTCAGACTCACTGTATAAGTACCCGGCCCCCTGTAGCTATGTGATACGTTCTGGGTACTGTGCTCATCGATGGTGCCATCGCCGAAATTCCAGGTCCAGGTACTGGCCACGTCACTTGTTCCATTAAAATGCACCCAGTTATTACCACAGACCTGTGGCGCCTCCGGAGAGGAAAAATCCGGTGTTGGCTTTCTATAGATATTAATTACCAGGTAAGAGGTTAAGGGCACGGTCCCTTTACAACCATTCGTGGTGACATAGGTCAGCATTACCGGAAAGGAGCCTTCTCTGTTATAGGTATGTGAAGGCGTAGGCTCCGTTGATTTCGGACTACCATCTCCAAAGTCCCATTCATAACTGACAATAGCGTCACCTGTACTGATCGCCGCACTGAATGCAGGTGTTAATCCTACGCAACCATGCGGTACACTCGTATACACCACGACCTCCGGTTTAACCACATTTACCTGGTGCGCGATAGAACTGGCACACCCGTTGGCGTTGGCAGCAGTAAGTTTAATATTGAAATATCCCAGGGTATTATAAGTAACAGTAGGATTTTGCAGGGTGGATGTTTGTCCGTTACCAAAGTCCCAGGTCCAGCTGGTCGCATCCGTTGACTGATTCGTCAGTTTCACAGTAGCAGGTACATCGCAGATCGCCGCCTGATCTGTCACAAATGCGGCTTTCGGTGCTACTTTTACAATATAATCCTTAGTAATGGTTTGATGACATTTGTCGTAGTCCGCCGTCATCGTCACCTTCACTGTACCCGCTCCCGCAGGATAAAAATTAGCTGTCGCATCATAGTCATTGATGTATCCTTTGTCCACGCTCCAGGTGATGCTGTTGGTCTGAGGAACAGTATTGGCAGTGAAAGTCGCGGTATTATTATCACAGATACTTGCAGGCAGCGTGAAATCTGTTTTAAAGTTGGCTACATTGATCTCTTCAGAAGTTTGCGTGCTGGTACAACCTTTATCACTGGTGACCGTCAGTTTGACCTTATAAATGCCCTTTGTAATGTAGTTATGCGTACCGGGATTCGCACCGGCAGCAGTACCCCCATCGCCGAAATCCCATTTATAGGTCAGGTTACCTGGCCCGATGGAACTATTGGTAATTGTCACCGCGCCGGGGGCTGTACAAAGGAATTTGTCTGAGACATTGAAACTGGCTTTCAGCGCATCAGCCACATTGACAACATTACTGATCTGTTTTGATGCCGTACAACCATTACTGGTGGTAATCGTCAGCGTAACCGTAGGTGATAGTACGTTGTTGTAGGTATGTACCGGATTGTTACCCGAACCGGTAGCGCCATCTCCGAAATCCCAGGTGTAGGCAGTGACAGTACCACTTACAGGATTTGATTTATCGGTGAAGGTGACATCGAGAGGAATACATCCTTTCGCCGGACTAACCGTAAAATCAGGCGCCGGTTTGGCCCATACCGTGACACTCTTCGTAACAGAACTGGTATTGCCTGCAGCATTCTTCACCGTAAGTGTTACCTGATAAGTACCAGGCGTGGTATAAGAGGCACTGGGGCTCTGCTCCGAAGAGGTAAAACCATTGCCCAGGTCCCATTGCCAGGATACAGGATTACCACCGGAGTTATCATTGAACTTAGTAATGAGACTTTCACAATCACTGGTTTTACTCGGAGTAAAGTCCGCATTTATTTGCGCGCACAGTGGAACGCTTAGCAAAAGCATTATACAAAGTACGGCACAGTTAATGGCAACGCGTAGCGTCGCCCTGGTATGAAGGGACATAACTCTAAAGTTCAGCACATGAAAAGTATGGCAAAAGTCCTAAATTATTGGCAATGAATTACATGTGCGCTCGTTAACGTTTTGTAAATCACAACAGGGATGCAGTGAATAATGAACACTTGTCTTTGTGAATGTTGTTTTAATGGGTAAGGTTTTTCGTATATATCAATGAGGGATCATCTGCCTGTGTGGATAAAAACAGGCATGATCATCCGTCAAAACAGGCAATAACGGCTACGTTGCCGCCTATTGTTTTTAAAACAGACAGCATTAGTGTCGTTCTTTTTGAAGATGATTATTCCATCTCTAATATAGCAGGTAGCTTTTCTGTAGCATATTCAATCGCTTCTACCGGTGACAGGAATCGCTTAGGAGTTTTATCTTCTGTTGTAAATACTTTCCCGGGCATTTTTCCCGGCTCATGCGAACTTGCTTCAATAAGTGGCTCCTGAGAGTTGTAATAGGCAACAAAATACTCCGCAGGCAGAATATTAGGATTCCCTTCCTGTGCGTCCACCGCTTCTACAACCACCCACACATCCTGTCCGTTAATACTTAGTTTTTCAGTCATAATGATCGTTTTGAATAAACACCACATAATTGTGCCAGTACTGTCAGATTATCTGAACAAGAGGATGGGTCGGGGTGCAACGGCCTGCTTTTATCAAAATAGTGGATGTTTATACACAGGATAGCGCCGCGTACCGCGTACCTCAAAAGGCAACATTCAGTTAACATTCGAAGTGTATATTGTGAATCTAGCACTTGTGTCGTATGAGATATAGCATCTGTTTTTTTCTCATCTTCCTGCTTTCCTGTAGTAACAGGCAAAACGCAGTTAAAATAAAAGGCTCTGACACAGAAGTTAACCTGGCCGTCGTATTAGCAGAGCACTTTTATAAAAAGAACACACATCGCAGCCTGGCTATTTCCGGGGGAGGCTCAGGATTGGGTATCGCATCCCTGTTAAACGGACAGGCAGACATGGCCAACTCCAGCCGGCCATTGACACAGGAAGAAAAAGACTTATTCGGAAAAAGGGGCATCGCACTCAAAACGGTTGTGTTTGCAGAAGATGCCACCGCCTTCATCGTACATAAAGATTTCCCGGTCGATTCAATTAGTGTGCAGGCGCTGGCCGATCTGCTAAGTGGTAAGTCCAGGACCTGGCAACAGGTAACAGGGCAATCAACTCCCGTAAATATCTATGGCAGACAGAATAACTCCGGCACCTATTCCTTTGTACAGAAGAAGCTGGGTATTCAGTTCAGCTCAGATGCCAAGGAAATGAATGGCAATGCCCAGATCATAGAGGGCATCAAAACAGATGAATCAGGTATAGGTTATGTCGGTGCAGGATATATCATGCATGACAGCGCCGGAGAACAGGGCGTGAAGGTCCTGCGGATCGCAGATAGCCGTCAGCAGAAGGCCATTTCTCCATTAGATGCCGGGGCCATTGCATCACACCGGTATTTCTTTCAACGTCCCCTGTATCAGTTTGTATTGAGCAGTTCCTGGGCAAAGGCATCACCATTTATCGACTTTGAGAAGAGTAAGGAAGGACAGGAGATCATCCGGAATTCCGGATATTATATCATTGATTAAATCTTGCGATATGAAACTAGCTGCCAGAGAAAGAACAGATCGCCTCGTGAAGCTGCTCTTCCGTGCCACCGGTTTACTGGTGATCATGATACTGGGAGGCATTCTGCTGATGCTGGTATGGAATACTTTTTCCTTTTTCCTAAAGGTCAAACCGCTCGATTTCATCACAGGCACCCAATGGAACCCAACCTCCGGTAATGCGCGTTATGGGCTTTTACCACTGCTGACCAGCACCGCCCTGGTTACCCTGGGCGCCATGATCATTGCGGTCCCGTTGGGGATCGGCACCGCTGCCTTTATCTCGGAATATGCCGGCAAGCGATTGCGGAGTATCTTAAAACCCCTGATCGAATGTCTGGCAGCAGTCCCTTCCGTAGCGATCGGTTTTCTCGGGATCGTGTTTGTAGGGCCACAGATCGCCAGTATGGCGAACCAGGCAAATGGATTGAACGCGCTGAATGGGGCTATATTGCTGGCCATCATGGCATTGCCAACCATCATAACGGTCACAGAAGATGCCTTGCAGGCATTACCGCAGACCTACAGAGAGGCCAGCTATGGCGTTGGCGCCAGCAGGTGGCAAACAGTACGTAAAGTGGTGATACCGGCTGCTGCGCCGGGTATTATTGCGGCGATCATGTTAGGTGTGGGAAGAGCTATCGGAGAAACAATGACCGTATTGATGGCCACAGGTAATGCCGCCGCTTTTCCTAAAGGCTTTTTTCACTCCGTACGCACCATTACAGCGACCATCGCGATCGAGATGGGAGAGGTGCCATACCAGACTACCCACTACTATGCCTTATTTGCCATCGCCGCCGTGTTATTCCTGGTAACGCTGCTGGTGAATTTAATAGGAGAGTATTTTGTCAACCGTTACAGAAAATATCAGGCCGCGTAATGAAAAAACTGTCGCCAATTATAGAGTGGTTTACACTCCTGTTTTGTACAGGGACCGTACTCGCTTTCCTTGTCATCATCCTGTATGATCTCATCAGCAGCGGGCTACCGGCTTTATCCTGGAAATTTGTGTCTGCGCTGCCATCAAATGGAATGACAAAAGGAGGGATTCTGCCCGCCATCACCGGCACGGTCATACTGACCCTGCTGACAGCTGTAGTAGCTGTTCCGCTGGGTATCGGCTGTGCTGTCTACCTGAATGAATATGCACCGGACAATTGGGTAACGCGGCTTATAAGGGCCTCTATCCGTAACCTGTCAGGCGTACCATCTATCATTTATGGTTTGTTTGGTCTGGCGCTGTTTGTGAAAGGCATGCATATGGGCACCTCCGTCATTGCCGCCGGACTTACCCTCGGACTGCTATCTCTCCCTTATATTATCTCTACCACGGAAGAAGCATTACGGCGTATTCCGGCCAGTACACGTGAAGCGGCACTAGGTATCGGTGCTACGCAGTTTGAGTCGATCCGCGATGTGGTGTTGCCTTCCGCCTTACCCGGTATCCTGACAGGCGTCGTACTGACATTATCCAGGGCAGCAGGTGAAACAGCGCCGATCCTGTTTACAGGTGTCGCGTTTTACATTACCGGTACATCCGGTTTCCTGAACCAGGAATTTATGGCCCTGCCTTATCATCTGTACATGTTATCTACGCAACACCAGTCAATAGTGGAAGTAAGACCACTGGCATATGGTACGGCGCTGGTATTGATAATAGTCGTATTCCTGCTCAATTTAACAGCATTTTATATTCGTTATAAGCATAGTAATAATGAGTGAAGAGAAGATCAAGCTGTCAGCAGCAGGCGTGAACCTCTGGTTTGGCAATAAACAGGTATTAAAGCAGATAGGTGTCAGCTTTCCCGAGAATAAAGTGACAGCGCTGATCGGCCCTTCCGGATGCGGAAAGAGCACCTTGCTGCGTTGTTTTAACCGGATGCACGACTTATCTCCGGATGCAAAGATCGAAGGACAGTTCCTGTTGGGAAAACAAGACCTGTACAACCGCGATATCTCCGTTACGCAGGTGCGCCGAAGGGTCGGAATGGTGTTTCAGAAAGCAAATCCCTTTCCGAAAAGTATCTATGAAAACATCAATTACGGTCTTAAACTAAACGATATACCAGCCAGGGAAAGACTGGGCATCATAGAGAGTGCGCTGAAAGAAAGTTTTCTGTGGGAAGAAGTAAAAGACGATCTGAAAAAGCCTGCTACCCGCTTATCCGGCGGTCAGCAACAAAGACTATGTATTGCAAGAACGGTCGCATTACGTCCGGAAGTGATCCTGATGGACGAACCCTGTTCCGCACTGGACCCGATCAGTACCGGAAAGATCGAAGACCTCATCAAAAAGTTACAGCAGCAGTATACCATTGTGATCGTTACGCACAATATGCAACAGGCACAGCGTGTAGCTGATAAAACGGTATTTATGTACCTGGGAGAGGTGGTAGAAGCAGGAGATACTAAAGACATTTTTGATCATCCACAACAGGAACTGACGGCTAATTATGTCAGCGGACATTTTGGATGATGGGTGCCGGATGCAACATTTGGCATTCCCCTGAATTTTTTGTAATCTACATAAAAAAGCAAATGTCTCTTGAAAAGCAATCAGTCCAGGTCATCGCACCTGACGCAGGTAAGGCAGTTTCAATGATGGGAGATTCCTATCGCATCGTCATCTCAGGTGCAGCTACCAGAAATGAGTTCGCCGTGATAGACATGCTGGTGCCACCTGGGGGAGGCCCTAATCCGCATGCACATAAAGACATTCATGAGTCCTTTTATGTGCTGGAAGGGGAAGTCGAGTTCATGACAGAAAATGGTCCCGTACACGCAACCGCAGGCACTACCGTTTTGATCCCCAAAGGAGGGGCCGTACATAATTTCAAAAATAAATCCGATAAAATTGCACGTCTCTGGTGTACCGTCGTACCGGCAGGTCTCGATCAGTTCTTCGAAGAAGTAGGTACGCCGGGTACCTTTGGTACGTTCCTGCCGCCTGCACCCCTGACACGGGAAGATATCTCCCGTCTGGAACATATTGCGGAGAAATATGGTCAGGAGATTTATCCGCCGGATTACTGGGAAGAAAAGCACTAGGTTACATTACAGACGCTCCAGTTTTCGCTGGTATTTCTGGGTGATAGCAGCCCATGCTGCACGATGCTGGTCGTTATCATAGATCGACTTCGCATATGCATAGGTATCTGCCGAAAAGTGCCAGCCGAATATATTCTCCAGATATTCCACACCCTCATCGATCACTCTTTTCAATACCTGTTCCTTCGATACGCCGGCTGCATTGCAGTATTTATCAAGCCATGCACCCCGTCCGGTCTTTACATAGGTCACCAACAGCTCTTCAGTCATATAGGCTACCGGAATACGCTCCATCTGAAAATCGCTATGACGGATCAACAGCTGCAATAACTCCGCTTCATAAAAACGTTCGGGTATGTCCAGATCGATGATCGCTCCTTTGGTAGCCGCCAGGTAGCAGATTTCTTTTGTAATGAGCGCTTCAGGAAGATAACGCAGGGCGATACCGCTGATATTCACCGCCTGTTCTGCGAGCTCCGGCGTGAGCAGGTCTGCAGGGAAATAGGCAATGGAAGAGACGGCCTTACTCAAAGCCTGCATACACAGCTCCCGTGTACTTAGTGCCGCTGGTACCCGCTTCAGATTATTATAATTTTGACGGACCTTTTTCTGCCAATAGTCAGCATCCCGTTCAACAGGACGAAGCACATATTCACCTGCTGCCAGATCATCCCGTAACTCTTCAAATGTAGTGGTCAGCTTATTATCCAGCAATGCCTGCAAACGAAGGGATATATGCTGTTCTTCTTCCTCATCTTCAAAACAGTCATTCTGCTCCGGACTCGCAGGATCATTATCGTTGTAATAGAATGCACCGATACGCTTTTGATCCGGCACAAAATGATAATCTTCTACTATCATGACCGGTGCTGTAAACAAGCCGGAACACTTCATCCACCCATGATTATAATGTAACATGACCACTTCCTCCGCCGTAACATGACCGCCTATGTACACAGGCGATCCACCTATCAGCAGACTACGGCATTGCACATCGCCCTTCACATACAATCCAGGCCCAAAGTCACCTTCTTCATTGATAATGCTGCCACTTACCTGTAGATTGCCATCGATGATGAATCCCTGCATGCCTTTCTTCAGTTTATCTGTATCCAGTAAAAAGTGTTCATCCAATACCAGATCACCTTTATACAGGTAGAAGTAGTCATCCGCTGCGATGAAGTCCTCCAGCATCTCCCTGCTTTCGTAAAGATGTGTATCGATGCCATAATTCGCGATGGCGTCTGCTACTGAGATGATATCAAAAACCGTATTCATGCCTGCAAGTTTCATTATTTATCGCTTTTTTCCAACCTGTACGCCTATGTGACGGATTTGCAATAGCATATCTTTTCAGAAGAAATCATAAATTGCAATGCATCTGCAACCCTATGTTAAAATACACCTATACCATCTTATTGACCATCAGCATGATCGGTCATACCAGTGCCCAGCTTCGCACAAAGACCAGCAAAGAGTCTGCACAAAAGGCCTTCGTCAACAATGAAACAGCCGAGAAATACAGGAAAAACTGGCGTACTGAACGCCTCCATGGTAAAGTAAAGACCATCCTGGAGTTTTCCTATAATGGCCCTGCAACAGATACAACAGACCCCGATTTTGACAGCAGAGCGTCCTTTCATTTTGCCGTCAACGGCAACCTTACCACACAAACTAGTCAAAGGGAAAGTGCTGGTCAGAGCCGTACCACTTACAAGTACAATAAAGACAACAAATGGACAGAAATGTCTTGCGAGAGCGGTATCAATGACTATACCAATTACAACATCTTTGACAATAACGGCTGGCTGATCGAAGAAGGAGAACATTATGCAGATGGCAGCACCTCCAATAAACTCGTATCAGTATATGATCAATCCGGAGGCGTTATTAAGACGACCATCGCGGGATTTGTTACAGACTTTAAAAACACCTATGATAAAGCAGGTTTGCTGATCGCACAACAGGCATTTGTGAAAGGACAGCTTTCAGCAACCAATACATGGAAATACGACAGTATAGGGCATGTCATAGAAAAGACCCAATACGCCGCAGACGGCTCCTTGTTATCAAAGATCACCACCACGTTCAACAAATTTCACCTCCCTGACAGCATGTGCATTATCAAAAAAGGTTATGCCGACAACATACAGGAGTTCCGCTACGATTCTACCGGACATGAGATCAGCCAGGGCGCCAAAGACCATAAAATGGACGTATGGGTACCTAAATGGACATTCAGCTACGAATGGGACGCGCAGGGTAACTGGACAAAGTGTATAGTGTATGATGACACGCAAGAGGTCGTGATCACTACGATCAGAAAGATCATCTATTACTAAAATCCGATCGTGCCTCATCGGCTGACATGTATACATCCCCGATATATATCCCAACCCATTTTGCCAATAGTAGACTGCTATCTGTTTGTAATCAGTGTCTTATGATGTTCGCGACTGCCTGCTCCATCCTCATAATACCAACAGTGTCAATTTTTTAGCCAATTGCCCCAGAAGTAATAAATTTGCAGCCTAAATAAAGCAAAACACCCGGTGGACAATAATCAAAGCAGGATTTCATATTTTCTGGACACGTCAATCAACCAGATCGCGCTACCGGAACGGTTTACCTTTCCCTTCTATTACGAACCACATCCCTTAACAAGGATCGCCGCCGCCGAGCTCCAGTATTACCTGGAAACACAGACCGATCTTGATCATAACTTCGGGCTCAGCCCGGACAAGGAAGGGAATATCATTGGAAAGATGTTTGGCGTACTGGTCGTACAGGATAAAGCAGGAAAGCTCGGTTATTTATCCGCCTTCTCCGGTAAACTGGCCGGCACCAATGATTACCAGAAATTTGTCCCACCCGTTTTTGATATGCTGGTTGAAGACAGCTTCTTCCTCAAAGAACAGGAGGTCATCAACAATATCAACAACCGTATCACGGCAATCAGTACAGACGAAAATTATGAACGCCTGAAGCTGGACATTGAGCAATTATCAGCCCAGGCCTCCACAGAGATATCCGCCTTTAAAAAGCAATTAAAAGATAATAAAGAAGACCGGAGGAAGCTGCGCGATGAATGGACAGATACCCTGAATCCGCAGGATTATGCCCTTGCCGAAGCTGACCTGGTCAAACAGAGCTTACGCGATAAACATGAGTTAAAAGAGCTCACAAACAGGTGGGAATACCGGTTAGGAGAGATGCGTACATGCCTGGAGCAATTTGAAGCCGATCTAGAGGCACTGAAGAACGAACGTAAGGAACGATCAGCCGCTTTACAGCAACAGCTCTTCAGACAATACGTATTCCTGAATAAGGATGGCAGAAGTAAAAGTCTGCAGGACATCTTTAGCGCTACACCTTTCGGTAAGCCACCTTCCGCAGCAGGCGAATGCGCCATCCCCAAACTATTGCAATACGCATTTGCAAATCAGTACACCCCCATTGCAATGGCGGAATTCTGGTGGGGCGCTGCACCAAAATCCGAGATCAGAAAACACAAACATTTCTACCCGGCCTGCACAGGTAAGTGCAAACCTATCCTGGCCCATATGCTCGAAGGCATGCTCGTAGACGAAGATCCATTATTATGCAGCCCGGAAAAAGTCGGCGAACTGGACATCATTTACCAGGACGATACTTTTGTCATCGTAAATAAACCTGCCGGTCTGCGTTCCGTTCCCGGCGTAACCATCCGGGACTCAGTCTATACCCGCCTAAAACATCAGTTGGGAGATATAGAACCCCTGATGGTCCACCGTCTTGACATGGATACGTCGGGCTTACTGGTCGTCGCTAAAACGCAGGCAGCGCACAAACACATCCAACGTCAATTCCTCCAACGCACCGTCAGCAAACGTTACACTGCCTTACTCTCTAAAGTGATCGACGGCACAGAAGGAGAGATCGACCTGCCATTAGCACCTGATCTCTTCAACCGTCCAAGACAACTGGTCTGTTTTACCACCGGAAAAAAGAGTGTCACCCGCTGGAAGGTAGTCGCCCGTTACGACGCAATGACTAAGATTGACTTCTGGCCACTCACCGGCAGGACGCACCAACTAAGGATGCATTCCGCTCACGAACTTGGATTAAATGCGCCCATCGTTGGCGATGATCTTTATGGGACAGCAGCTGAAAGAATGTACCTCCATGCGGCTTATCTTGAATTCACGCACCCGCAAAGCAGGCAAAGAATCAGTTTTGATGCAGCGGTCACCTTCTAATGATCAACCTGCTGAGAATTGAAATGAACGCAAGAACTAAAAGCACAAAGCGAAAAGCAAAACTGAAAAAATAACTGAAAAGCAGAATCAGAAAGCAGGACCAGAGAGAAAAATGATACTTAGAAGCAAAAAATAAAAATGAAAAAAGCGAGCAAATAAACTGAACTGATTGAAAAGTAAAAAAGAATTGAAAGAAAAGTCTCTAGTGATATCCAGTGTAATACCCACATCATACAACAGCAGTGTAAGAATATTCACTTCTAACGACCATTAATTAAATGGAATGCCTGATCCGCGGAGGGGTTGAGGTGGAGACAAAGGGCCTTAGCCCTTTAAGAGCCCGCCCGCCCAACACGACCACCCACCGCCCAATCGCACCCCTCGAAAAAGGGCGTCAGCCCGGCGTCCCACCTCAACCCGCAGCAACCACCCAAACCACAACAAACCACAACAAACCACAACAGACCACAACAAACAACCACAAACAACAAACCGAACAGGCATTTACTCATATCATCATATGAATCCTTACCCATTAAGCCTATCAAAAGAAAATTAACACAACAAATCTTTTCCCCCCGCTGTTACTTTTAATACATTCTCAACACCCCAATTTATTTTCCTTTCCGAACACCCCTACTTCAAAAGGACACAATTATACCTCACCTGTCAAATCCTCAACATGCGAACAGTACTACTTCTGCTGTTACTAGCCATTGACAACACCTACAGCCACGCCCAGACCTGCACTACCCCTTACCGCATCGTCATCCTCGGCTCTTCCACCGCCGCCGGTATGGGCGCAACTCCTAACCACGGCTGGGTCGCCCTCTACACACAATACCTGAAAGGCATCAACACTAACTACCAGGTATTCAATCTGGCAGTCGGCAACTACACCACCTACGATATTAATCCGACCAGCTACATACCACCAGCTTCGCGACCATCGCCAGACACCGCACACAACATCACAAAAGCCTTATCGCTACAACCACACGCGATCATCATCAATCTACCAACAAACGACGTCGGCAGGGGCTATACACTAGCCGAGCAACAGGCGAATTATCAACGAGTAGTGAGCGCCGCAAACGCCCGCGGCGTAAAGGTATGGGTGGCTACAACACAACCGAGAAATGACTATTCCGCGCAAATGGTCGCGAATCTGAAAGCCATGCGGGACTGGACGTTTTCTTATTTCGGCGACAGGTCCATTGATTTCTGGACAGGCATGAATGAGCCTAATGACTCCATCAAACGAGCTTATAGTTATGGCGATGGAATTCATCTGAATGACGCAGGACACTATGTGTTATACACGAGAGTCGTTGCAAGAGGTATCCCGGATGTGTTATGCAATGGTAACCCGCCACCACAAATACCGGTGGTGCTGACAGCCTTTACACTGACGAACAATGCAAACAGGTTCCGCTTAAACTGGACCACTGCATACGAGAAGAACGTAAGCAGATTTGTCGTAGAACGCAGCAGCGACTCGCTCCGGTTTTCGGTACTGGGTAACGTAACAGCAACAGGTAATGACAGCACTGGTAGATCATATACTTATCTGGATACCACGTTGCAGACGACGAAGCAGTTCTATCGTCTGAATGTGATCGTTGCAGATACCCATTATATCTATACAGGCATTGTAAGGGGAATTCCGACACAAACGCAGGTACCGGTGACATTGACGGCGCTTACTGTGAGTAATAATACCAACAAGTTACAAGTCAACTGGACGACCGGGTACGAAAGAAGTGTAACACGATTTGCAGTAGAAAGGAGCAGTGATTCGCTCCGGTTTGCAGTGCTTGCTAATGTCACAGGAACAGGCAATGAAACTACAGGAAAGTCATATACTTATCTGGATACAGCCTTACATAAAACAAAACAGTTTTATCGTTTGAATGTAATTGTCGCCAATACACACTACATCTACAGTAGTATCGTAAAAGGTATCCCGGATACCGCTTCCGGCGCCAATACTTACTTTAATATTACCAATTTCCAGGTACAGCCAAATCAGAATAAACTACAGTTATTATGGTACAGTAGTAATGAAAAGAGTACAAAGCAGTTTATCATCGAACGTAGCGCTGACTCGGCGAACTGGAACGCTGTCGGTACACTGGCTGCGGCAGGTAATTATCCGGGATCGCGCTTTTATAACTTTACCGATCCCAATATTTACAACCGCCTGCAATATTACCGGCTGAATATGGAGACAACGACAGGCCTTCATTTCTTCAGTACGGTGATAAAGGGCATGCCGGATACCATGTATACACAACCTTTCAGAATAGCGAGCTTTAGCGTTGTATTGCAGCAAACAAAGGCACTGCTTCGCTGGACGACCAGCGCTGAGAAGAACACAAAGAACTTTACAATAGAACGTAGTCCGGATGCCACTAGCTGGACAGCTATCGGTACCGTCAGTGCCGCCGGTAATGCAACAACAACAAGGTCGTATACCTTCCAGGACCCGGTAACACAAACGGGTGCCGTTTCCTACCGGTTGAACATGCTCACACATGATAACAGAAGGTTCTTCAGCAGCGTAGTAAAGATCACTTTCCCGGCCACGCTTAGCATAGCTGGTAAACAACGCTTCGATACTTACTATACGGAAGAAACAGGAACAGTGCGCATTGCACCGAACCCGGTAAGAGAAAATGCCTGGTTACTCGGATTAACAGCGCGCAATCACGATGTGCGGATATTCGACGCTTCCGGGAGAATGATATACTGTAACCCGCAGTTCCAGACAGGCAAAAATATTGATGCCAGTCTGTGGGCGAGGGGGCTGTATATTATCATCATAGACGAAGGCAGACATCAGCTGAAGCTGATGAAGCAATAGTTAAAAGCCTAAAAAGATGCCCTCCTTCAAGGCAGCATCATATCGCTTCTTCTCAAATTTGTAGAGGAAAGGGGAGCGGTGTGCACCAATATTTCTGGTTTCATCCAGCTTTTTGATGATGCCGGTTGAAAGCAACTTCCGCGTGAAGTTGCGGTTGTCCAGCGTTTTGCCCAGAATGGTCTCATACAGACTATGAATTTCCGGTAGCGTAAACTTCCGGGGCAGGAGCTCATATCCGATAGGGTAGTGATAGATATCTCGTTGTAATGCCTTCAGGGCTTCTTCAATGATCAATGCATGATCAAACATCATCTTAGGTAACTGTGCGACGGGCCACCATTCGATCGCTTCGTCAAAGGAAGCTTTTTGCACCGTCACGAGGGAAAACTCCGTAAGCGTGTAAAAGGCGATAGATACGCTATAATCCCGGATCCAGGCTTCTGTCGGTGGATTCAAACCTGCATTTTCAAATACCTTCTCTATGTCCAGCCACTCGTCTTTGATTCTCGTCGGACTACCAAACGTTTTAAACTGCTCAAGGAAAAGATCTTTTAAGCCCGTCCGCATAAAGGCGATATGATGTGCCGCTTCATCAATAGATTCCGTTTTACGGATGTAACCACCTGCTACCGTCCATTTATCCAGCAGCTTCGGCTTTTGCAGCAAGACCTTCAGTTCCCGGTCATGATAACCAAAGATCACATTGTCAACAGCCACATTCCTGACATATAGCTGTTCATCAAAATAAGCAGTGTCTAAATCGTTTGTACCCATATTAACAGTTGTGCGGTAAATATCTTGCTTTACCTGGTTCAGTGTCAGTTGTTTAGCTAATCGTCCCTTTATCAAAGTTATATATTCTGTCATTTTGACGAAATAAATTTTGCTGATTGACAAACTCCCCTTAGATTTATTCCGTCATTTATACGTTATGAAAGTGCTTGCTCAATCACACAGGATTGAACAGTAGGCGAATGCTTGTGCTGTTTAAATCCTGCTGTCTGCTATGTAATCGGAGCTTAACCCTGTTGATGACAATAATATCCGCGTTTAACCATCACGACAAAATATCAAAATCATGGTCAGGAGAGATCTATGGACTTTTATGCTGTTATCAGTTATTGGAACTTTCGGAACGATCTATGCCAATGCACAGACACTACGTGTGCTTGTGTTTTCCAAAACAGAGGGCTTCCGGCATTCTTCTATTGAACCAGGAAAAGCAGCGTTATCAAAAATGGCTGCTGATAAAAACTTTGCGGTCGACTTCACAGAAGACGCCTTGTTCTTCAACACCGCTAATCTGAAAAGATATAATGCTGTCATTTTTCTCAATACCACAGGCGATGTGCTGAATGATGCGCAGCAACAGGAGTTTGAACGGTACATACAGGCAGGAGGCGGATTTGTAGGCATACATGCCGCTACGGATTGTGAATACGACTGGCCATGGTACGGCCGCCTCATAGGGGCCTGGTTCCTCGACCATCCCATGCCGAACAACGTCCAGAAAGGTAAATACTACGTGACAGCTAAGAATAGCTTTGCCACTAAAGAAATGCCGGACACATTCCAGCGTATGGATGAGTTTTACAGCTTTAAACAGATCGATCCCAGTATACACCCGCTGATAAAGATTGACGAGAGAAGCTATACCGGCGGTAAGAACGGGGATAACCATCCGATGAGCTGGTACCATGATTTTGATGGCGGACGTTCCTTCTACACGAACATGGGACATACAGATGAAACATTCAAGGAAGAACTGTTTTTAAAACATCTGTACGCTGGTTTGCAATATGCTATGAGCGCCAATGCACCTGTTGCATTAGATTATTCAAAGGCCAAACCTGAAGAAAACAGATTTACCAAAGTCGTACTGGCTGAGAAGCTCAATGAACCCATGGAAATAGCTGTTCTCAATGACGGCCGCATATTGTTTATTGAGCGACATGGCGCCGTAAAGCTGTATACCATTAAAACCAAACAGTTAAAAACCATCGCGACAATTCCGGTAAGTACAAAATATAAAGACAGAGAAGGCAAAGAATCAGAAGCGGAAGATGGTTTATTGGGATTGAATAAAGACCCGAATTTTGCTACGAATCACTGGATATACCTGTATTATTCCGATCCGGCTAAATCGCAGAATATCCTCACCAGGTACACGCTGAACGGCGATGTACTGGACCTCAGATCAAAAAAAGTATTGCTGGAAATACCGACCCAACGTGAACAGTGTTGTCATACAGGTGGCTCAATCGACTGGGACAGACAAGGTAATCTATATTTATCTACAGGGGATAATACAAGTCCGCGGGCAACGACCTACGCACCCATTGACGAACGTGCTGCAAGATCGCCCTGGGATGCTCAGAAATCCTCCGCCAATACTAACGATCTAAGAGGTAAGATTATCCGTATCAAACCACAGTCAGATGGCTCCTATACAATTCCCGAAGGGAATCTGTTCCCCAAAGGCACTGCGAAGACACGCCCGGAAATCTATGTCATGGGTGACAGGAACCCTTTCAGATTAGCAGTAGATAAAAGGTCCGGCTTCCTATACTGGGGAGAAATAGGACCCGACGCCAGCGATGACTCGCTGAAAGGACCGGCAGGACACGATGAGATCAACCAGGCTAAAAAACCAGGAAACTACGGATGGCCTTATTTTGTCGGAGATAACATCGCTTATCCCAGGGTAGATTTTACGAACGAACAGGTGGGTGGCAAATTCGATCCTTCAAAACCGATCAATACTTCTCCCAATAATACAGGTCTCAACGAACTGCCTCCGGCACAAAAAGCATTCATCTGGTATCCTTATGGGGTATCCAAAGAGTTCCCGTTATTGGGGAGCGGCGGCAGAAGCGCCATGGCCGGCCCTGTTTTCTACAGCGAAGATTTTAAAAAGGCACAACGTGCTTTCCCTAAGTATTATGACGGAAAGCTACTGATATACGAATGGATGAGAGGCTGGATCATGGCCGTAACGCTCGACAAAGAAGGGAACTACGTATCAATGGAAAGAGTGATGCCCAGCTATAAATTCAGCAATCCCATGGATATGGAATTTGCCGATAATGGCGACCTGTATATGCTGGAATACGGGTCTGGCTGGTTTTCTGCGAATGATGATGCAAGATTGATCAGAATTGAATACAACAGCGGTAACAGACAACCTACGATCCGCATGTCAACTGATAAACCAGGTGGTGCTATTCCTTTAACGGTGAACCTTTCTGCCGCTGGTACCAGTGATCCGGATGGAGATACCCTGCAATATGTATGGAAAGTCACTTCGAGGAACGGTTACGCAAAGACCATCACCGGACAGGATGCAGCGATCACTTTTGCCAAACCTGGTTTATATAAAGCCAGTCTGACCGTATCAGATGGAAAAGGTGGCACATCTGTACAATCCATCGAACTGACGGCAGGCAACGAAGCGCCTGATGTCAGGATCGATTTTGGCAGGAACAATAAAAGCTTCTTTACGGTGGATAAGACATATGCCTATAAAGTCGATGTAAAAGACAAGGAAGACGGTTCTTTATCCGGTGGTAAGATCAAAGCTGCGGATATCGCTGTTAACATCGATTATGTAATGTCCGGACAAGACAATCCTGCGCCTCCAACCGGCCATAAAGCGGCCCCGGTTTCAGCTGTAAATACAAAAGGACTGAAGCTGCTCAATGCCAGTGATTGCAGGGCCTGTCATACTGATTATAAAAAGTCCATAGGACCGGCTTATTTCGCGGTTTCTAAGAAATACCAGGGAAACACCGGCATACTGGAAAAACTGGTCAAAAAGACGATCGCAGGTGGCAAAGGTGTATGGGGAGATGTAGCCATGTCGGCGCATCCGCAGTTATCCGCAGATGATGCCGCTGAAATGATCAAATACATCCTCGATCTATCCAAACCAAAACCTGCTGTTAAATCATTACCTGTTACAGGTACCTATGCAGCAAAACTGCCAACAGGAGAGAAAGGCGCTGGCTTATTTGTCTTTAATGCTACTTACACAGACAAAGGCAGTAATGGTCTGCCAGGTATCACCTCCGTTGACTCCATCACCCTGCGTAATCCCAGTATCAATCCGACGAAATACGATATTGTAAAGGACGCAACTAAGATGAGCTTTAGTGGCAACAGCTTTATTATACCGGTCCAGTCAGGTAGTTATATCGGGTTAAATCATATCGATCTGACAGGTATCACTGCCATAGATTTTATGGCCATGGCGCCAAAGGCACAAATAAATGCAGCCGGAGGTATTATCGAACTACATATAGATACCCCGGATGGTAAATTGCTCGGACAGACGCCGTTTATCGGTGACGCACCGGGAGGGGCTATGTTCGGCGGCAAGCCAACCCAGTTGGCGGTCGCGCCTACAGATGGCTTCCATGATATCTACCTGGTGTTCAAGAACAAAGACGCGGCGCCAGGATCATCGCTGATGATCGTGCTGAATACCACTTTCAGAATGGCTGATTAAATACCTTTATTAAACCCAAATTTCCATATTATGAAGACTGTAAAATCAATTTTTCTGTTAAGCACATTGTTCATCACAATGTCGGCGGGTGTCAATGCACAATCTAAAAGTGGTGCTGACTATTTCCTGGGTAAATGGAACGTACTGGTGAAAGGAACACCACAGGGCGATGCTAAAATGGTGCTGCACCTGGAAGATAAAGAGGGAAAACTGGCAGGGGAGGTACTGGATACTACAGGTAATCAGATATCTAAATTAGATTCAGTAGCCCTGGCAGGTGAAGAAGTAACAGTTTATTTTAATGCGAGTGGCTACGATGTTTATATGAATCTGAAGAAGAAAGACGAAGACCATGCCACCGGAGGTCTGCTGGGCATGTTTGATGCCCTGGCGGATAGGGTGAAAGCCTCTCGCTAAGTAGTTGGATTGCAATTATTTATAGTCGTATATATAGTCAGATAGTACTTACTCTGCCTTAGTGCTGCCTTTTGGAACGTAGCACTAAGATAGAGTAAGTACTATCTGACTATTATCATTTAAAAGAGATAGCCATAGGCGCTATCTGCCGCGTTCAGCAGTTACCCGGACTGACTTAATTTTACTAAATTAGTGCTTATAAACCGGCTATAACTCTATGCCTCAGGAACATAGTAAGGAACATACTATCCATACGCAGGCCCGTGCCATTGCGAACGACCCCAATAAGTCGGCAATCTCCAGGCCAGCGGTCCCGGCTATCCAGCGAATGAAGGATGATAAACAGGGAAAGGAAGATGCTTTTATGGAAGAGCTGACTACCGATGCGTCTCTACCTGCTAAATTTGTGTTACCTGCCGGGAATAACGCTGATAAGTCAACGTATACTGACACACAGCCGTTCCAGTTCAAAGCAGTCGATGTCCCGTTGACAGGTCAGTCGCCAGCGCAATCTGTAATTCCCTCTTTTCCCGTCATGCAGGCTAAAAGGATAAAGATTACGGTACCAGATAAAAAAACGAAAAAAGATATTGTTTTAACAGTTGATCATAGTGTACTGGTAGAGGCTGTCCAGCGTAATCAGGTGAATAGAAAGGGAGGTGTTTTCCTGAATATTGGTACGAAAGGAAATTGTTATGTGCTGGTCGATGATCTTATAGCTGCTGTAACAGCAGCTATGGACGTTATGGATGAGGAAGATGATTCGACAGCTGATATGAACTCACTGCTAAAAGACCTTGGTACCATCAAAAAGGATGAGAAAGAGCAAACGACAAAGCGTAAACGTGAACCATCACCCTCCGGAAGAAGCGAAAAAGTCAAAAGACAAAGGATTAAGGGACCAGATAAGAAGCGTAAAAGAAAAAAGAAAGTAGAGGAAAATAAACAACAGGTAGATGATGCCGTAGCTATTGAAAGTGGAATAAAGCCTTCCGGCGGAGAAAAAGCATTGAAGTTTGTCGCCTGGAATGCGAATCACTTTGGCAAAGGAAACGATCTGGACGAGAAGGGAATACGCAATAGTATAACGGATTTCGAGCCTGGTGGAGAGGTGAAGAAAATGACGGCGCTTACAGATTATGGTTTCACAGCTGCTAAAATTCAGGAGTTTCTGGACGTCCTGAAGCTATATGCCAATGAGCTACCGCATTTTACCAATACAACAGAAGTCAGTCTCCTGATGTATGCCGTCAAGTCGTTGAAGTATATACTAACACAAGAGCGCGAGAAAGAAAAAAAGGAAGAAAAGGAAGAAAAAGAGAGCGAAAAAAAGAAAAGGAAAGGAGAAAAGGAAGTTACCTGTTATAAGGATAAACTTAGAATCATTGAAACGATAGCTGGTTCCTTAAAAAAACACTACATGTTGGCACATACCAGGAACCTGCTTAAACAGCATCCCACCCTGATTATGGGTTTTAACGAAGTAGGTGAGGGCGTGCGAACGATAGAAGAGAAACTGGCAGGAAAAGAAAGTAAACGGACTAAAAATAAAGGTACACAGGTAATAAGAGGTCCCAGACTTCAGTCTATTACAATAAGCGTCAGGAAACTTAATACTGGGATCAAAGAACGCAATCAGAAGGACCAAAGTACGTATTTATATCAATTTGATAGAAAGAAGACATACGGTAACGCCGAGATGGGAGAGCACTATGAAATGTTTAATACGCTGGGTAGGGAAGACAGGTTCCTTGGCAAAGGGCAGGTAGAATACTACCCAGTAGCATTTAACGGTGAATTATACGAACATACAGGTTGTATGATTGCCAGTGGCACAGCGGTAAAGGAAGCAGGGCCTAATGAATTATGGACAAAGCACCCCTACCTGGAAGGGTATTCAAAATTCCGGCCAATTGTGATACATAAATTTGTGTTAAGAGACGATAAAAAAGAGAAGGAAGAAAAAGAGAGTGACGCGATGGATGAATCAGATAGTAGCAAGCGTAAAGAAATATGGTATGGCATGGTACATACAAGTCCGGACGGGAACGAGTTTGATAGAGTCGAAATTTATGATGAACAGCTTAAAGAATCAATACCTGCATTAAGAAATGTGGCCAGGAGTAATGGGGCGCAATTGATCATAGGGGGAGATTATTACATCGCGGAAGAAGCGGTGATCACAACTCCCCCCGTTCTGAGGGCTGAAGGAAATAAATATGAAACAGACGTAGATAACGTGACGATGACAAGGCCGGAGATCGATGAGCAGAAATTGGAACTTGGTAAGTCAATTGGCTGGTCTGATATCAATATTAAGGGAACAGAAACTAAGATGGACATTGTACAGGACACAAAGGCCGGGACAACAGGAATGACAGATACGAAGACGGATAAAATGGTTGAGGAAAAGACGGATGAAAAGGTTGAGCCGGTGCCTGATAAAATGACGGAGGCTAAGACAGAAGGAGAGGCGAAAGATAAGCCGAAGGAAAAACCGAAGGTCCATTTTACAGGAACACAACAAGAGATAAGGAATTTAGTACACCCAATAAAAAAACGCCCCTATAACTTTAAAGGTACGCTGAAAGAAGATGAGATGAAAGATGTGCGTTCACTGACAGGTACAAATGAAAATAACCTGGGATTGCAAAGCGCAGATTACTTTATAATAGATACTGCTTCCTCCAAGACCTACCAGGCAGGGGTCATTGATCCCGTTACCGGCATACCTTTTTACATGGAAAGCGATAACAGGGAAATGTCAGATGCCTGGTTTAGCTTTAGTGATCACGTGCCTGTTATGCTTGTGGTATCTCCGGATGAGCATGACGAAGCCGTAAGCGGTGCATTCACCAGCAACAAAGGTTATTTTAATAGTGACCCTTTTAGTTTGAATATTTTTGACCTGAGATATCTCCAGGTATCCAATGTGATGGCACATATCCTCGCGTATGAATCTTCTTATCCCAAACAAAAAGTGGATGCGCTCAAAGAGAGTTTCGAAAAATTGAAGCAAATACGAAAATTAGGTAAGCCCGTGGAAGAGGATCTGATAATGATGAACACATTAAAAGCAAATGCGGATAAATTACTGGCCAGTAAAAATGATAAGATAGATATTTCTACCGGTATGTTCGAAGTCTACCAGGCTAAAGAAGCATATTTCACAACTGTACTTTATCAGATATGGTCGGATATCACCGACATTAAAGTGGGGGATGAGAAAGAGGAACTCCGTAATCATATTCAGGATGTACGTATGATCATCAAAGAGGAAAAAATACATACAGCTTATAGCAGAGGTCTGGAGGGAGTGAATGAAGAAAAAGCAGCAGCGCTGAAACTACTTGGTGTTTATCTGGAACAGGGGACTTTGGATAGGATATACCAGGAGTATGTGATGCTTGGAGGGGATGAAGATAACATGGATGAGTTTGTAAGGGTTAAGGCAGAAGCGATAGATGAGTTGTTACAGGGGCTTACGGTACGTATCGGAAATTATATAGACGGTATGGAAGAAGAAGAACCGATGGATGGCAAAAAGGGACGTGAAAATATTAAAAGCAATTATAAACTGCTGACGGAACTGCTGGGAGATAAGCGAACGACACTTGGTCTGCGAAAACATCATGACACGGGCTTTCCCGGTGATGTATATGATGATGACCGGCATGAGTCCTCAAAGGTGCTTGTGGACGAAGGCGGAATACCCAGCGGCGGCAGCGATTGTTTTCTCAACTCGGTGTGCCAGTTACTCACACTGCCGGTATATCAGGGACTCGCACTGGACAATGAGATACGTAAATTTCTCACGAAAGTGGATACAAAACAGAAGGTGACAGGAAAAGATGTTTGGGAGTTGCGCCTGTCCCTGTATACATTAAACCGGGTGAAAACAATGGGTAGACAGGAAGATGCAGCCGAATTGATGGGTAAATTGCTGGATGAAATTGATCAGAATAAAATAAATGATCCCGAACTTTACTGGGATATGTTTAAGGTGATCGGCGCTGATAAAAGGAAGATCATCAACGCAGAAGAGATACCACGCGACAAAGTGATAGATAACAGTATCGTGCAATGGAATAATGGTGAAAAGACCACCGAGCACGCAGGAGAAAATATGCTGAACATACCAATAGATAGCGCATCCGGATTGATAGAGTGGTTGAAATCTCCGGTAAAAAATACTTTCAAACCGGATTACAATACGCCCAACACGATAGAATGGGCTGCTATGAACGGGAAATGGTACAGTCTATTGCAAACGGAGGACAAAGTTATTTTCAAACATCTGCCCACAGTGCTCACAATAGCGTTGAAACGGTTTGATAATAACCTGCAAAAAATTGAAAAGGCATTCATCATGCCGGACACATTTGAAGTACTGAAGACCGGCGGACAAAAAAGAAGCATATGGAAATACGGGCTACAGGGGTTTGTCTACCACCAGGGTCATACCCGCGAAACAGGACACTACTGGACACATAAAAAAGAAGGAGATAACTGGAAAAAAGCAGAAGATGCACAGGTTGGACCTTCAGATATGGACCTTTTCGGTGGAGAAAGGTCTTTCTATCATGATGTCGATAAAGCATACATCTATACTTATTTACATATTGGTACGACCGAACTGAAGGATGAAAAACCTCAGGATAATGATATTCAAATGGAGATGGATGATAAACATACAGGCAACAATCAGGATGAACAAGTAGATAATAAAACAATAAATACAACAAAAACCGATATGGAATTACAATAGTGAATCTTCTTACTGAGATCGGAAAGATGTAAAATTCCTTCTTAAACCTATATACATATGACGAATCCCATATTGTTAATACTCATGGTGCTGTTGCAAGCCACCGTCTTTGCGCAGACACAACCCCAACGCACCGGCAAATACCTTGGTGAACAAGCACCGGGTATCACCCCGATCATATTTGCGCCTGACTTTATCTCATTGCCGACTCAACATGAATTTGGCTCCATATTCTCAGCCAATGGACAGGAATGCTATTATGCAGTTGACAGGGACGGCAAAGCGGAGATCAGATATACCCGGTTAAACAAAGGACAATGGACAACACCCGTAACAATACTCTCTGATAAGGTATACAGCTACAACGACCCGATGTTGTCCCCCGATGAAAGTAAACTGTTCTTTATATCTGACCGCTCCACGGATAGTAGCGGCAAAAAGAAAGATTATGATATCTGGTATGTGCAAAAGAATGGTAACCGCTGGTCAGCGCCGGTAAATGCGGGTCCTGCCATTAATTCTTCCAGACATGAATACTACGTCTCTTTCGCGAAGAACGGAACAATGTATTTTTCGTCGAATAAGCATGCGGAAGCCAATAGAACAAACAATTTCGATATCTATGCTGCCCCCTCCGCACAAACAGGATTTCAGCAACCTTTACGCCTGGATGAGACCATCAATACCGGACAATATGAAGCCGATGTATTTGTAGCTGCGGACGAATCCTATATTATCTTTTCTGCAGCACATACCGATGGACATGGCGCGGGAGACCTTTACATCAGTTTCAGAAAAGCAGATGGTTCATGGAGCAACCCAAAGAATATGGGGGATACGATCAATACACCAGGTCATGAGTTGTGTCCTTTTGTTACTGCAGATGGAAAGTATTTATTCTATACCAGCAGGCAGGACATCTACTGGGTAGATGCTAAAGTCATAGATACATTCAGATAACAGCTATTCCTGAATAGAAAAACAGCAGGGAATAATACCCTGCTGCTGCTTTTATATATATAGTCAGAACGATTATCTCACGATTGTTACCGTACCATTGAACATAAAGGTGCCGCCTTCTTCACAGATCGTTTCAATAGAATACACATAAGTACCGATCGGTGCTACTTCATTCTTCCAGGTACCATCCCATCCCGCTGTAGCCGTATTGATCTGGAAGTGCATCCTTTCAAACACCAGACTGCCCCATCTGTCAAATACACGCATACTCACGACCTCTTTCACACCCCGTCCCTTAGGATAGAACCATTCGTTCTTCCCATCCCTGTTAGGAGAAAAGGCATTCGGAAGGAAGATCGCGTCCTGGTTACAGGTCACTTTTACCAGTACATCATCGGTCGCCTTACAACCGTATTTGTTTTCTACTTCTACGACATAGGTAGTGGAGAGATTCGGCATAGCCTCCGGTGTCGGACAGGTAGCACAGTTCAGGTACTGTGCCGGTGTCCAGTTCCATTTTACAATATCCGGGCTCGCTCTTCTGCCCAACGTAACAGGCTTGCCTGCCATTACCGTCTGGTCCGGACCGGCATCGACGGTCGGCGGTGCATGTACAGTTACGGCAACCGATGTATCACGTGTAAAACAACCCGCCAGGTCATGGCCGCTTACTTTGAAGATATAATTACCTGCCGCCGCAATAGAAACATTCGGTGCTGCGCTGTGCGTATCGTCCAGTCCCTGTCCTTTCCACTCATAGTTATCCGCACCATCGACCCTTAATGTCAGTGATTCTCCCAGACAAATGGCCGTATCAGGCATCGCACGCATATCGAAAGGCTGTACTACCCGAATGCTCACATCACCCGTATTGACACAACCATTGGCGTCAGTAACAGTTACCTGATAGGTTGTATTGACCGTCGGACTTGCAACAGGGGCCGCTGCATTGGAGTCACTCAGTTGTGCTGCAGGTGACCACTGATAGGTAACGCCGCCCGTTGCACTGATCGTGGTATTGCTGCCCAGGCAGAGGATATTGTTCCCGGCATTGGTCGTAACCACTGGTTTAGGTACGATATTGATGCTATGGTGAGCCGTATCGGTACAACCATCTTTTGTAGTAGCGATCAGCTGTACATCCGAAAGACCGGATTGCTGATAGGTCTGCTCAGCAGGTTGCTGCACATTACCGGTACTACCATTGCCAAAGCTCCAGTTCCAGGTCATATCCCGGGGATTTGTCACATTGCCGCCAAAACTTACAGGGGCGTCCACACAAGCTTTAGCAGGTCCTGTGATACTTATCTCCGGTTTAGGATGAACAGCGATCTTTTTGCTGACAGTCTGCGTACAACCATAAGCGGTCGTGGTGCTCAATGTGAAGTTATATTCCCCGGTTTTATTCAGGTAGAAGCGGGGCGTTGCTGTAGTATCATTTTCTGCCACAATACCGGCATCGTAGGTCCATTTATATTTGGCTTCTTTTTTCAGTTCGTCAATAGAAAAACTGTTGAATGCCGGTGTAAAGCTTACCCATCCCTCGTTACATACAAACTGCTGCGATGGCGTCATCTCTACTTCCAGTTTGTCTATGACAATCGGGTCCTTCAGAAAGGCAGTGCCTTTACATCCTGCCTGATCGGAGAGGATCAGACGAGGCTTATAAATACCGGGATTCTTAAAGGTATGCTTGATAGTAGAATCTGTTGTTTCGTTCACGATGCCATCTGTGAAGTCCCATGCAAAATTAACGGCCGCAACAGCGGTTACAGTAAACTCAATGTCTTTGGTCAGACAACCACCCAGTGACGAAGTCGTAATTGTCCCATACGGGCCCTTTACCTCCACTTCCTGCTCATAGTCATCCTCATTGCCCGCTTCGCCGATGGCCCGCAGTTTGACCTTATACCTTCCGGCATAAGTATAGGTATGCGAAGGATTGCTGATAGTAGAGAAACTACCATCGCCAAAGTCCCAATAGGAATCGACATAGTTGGTGGATGTATTGGTGAACCGGGCGATCACCGGTGGACAACCACTATTATTCACAAAAGCGGTCGTCACTGTAAAACCAGCACCTACACTGGATACCTTGATCTGCTTCTGCGCGCTGTCTGTACAACCATTATTGTCCTTTACGAGCAGTTTAACAGTATACCTGCCTTTATCAGGATAGTTTTTATCCGGACTGAATTCCGCAGATGTGCTATGATCTCCGAAGTCCCAGTGATACGTCGCCGTACCGCCTGTCTCCGTCGTATTATTAACGAACCGGACATTGCTACCCGGAGGTATCAGCGAGGCACTGGGCGTAAAGTCAGCGTTAGGGCCATTCACCTGTATGGAAGGACCAGCAGCAGTACTCGTACAACCATCCTGATCGGTCACCGTCAACTTCGGATAGTAAATACCCGATTTGTTATAGGTGTATTTAAAAGGAGGTGCAGTAAATACCTGAGGGGCTGTGCCATCACCAAAATTCCATGACCACGTAGTGATCGGTTTCCCCTTTGAGATATCCGTTTTGTCAGTAAAAGCAAGTGTTGCGCCGCGGCATTCAGGAACACCGGGAACGAGGAACTTAGCCGTCGGTCCGTGTACTTTCACTACCACCTTGTTACTGGTGTCAGGACATCCCTGTACGTTATACGCTATAAAGCGGATGGTGTCAGCACCAGGCTGCAGTTGACTAAAGGCCGTCCGCTGATAATCTGCACTGTTCCAGTAAGCAGGCGTTCCATCTGAAGACGTCCATACATAAGACCATACATTTAATCCATAGATATTTTTGTTAATGGCGGTTACGCCTGCATTCAGCGTATCACTGCCACACAATGTTGTTTTATCTGTAGTAATGGTAATAGGAGACGGCGCATAGACAGTAACGTTCATGGAGTCTGAACTGGTACAGCTGCCGTCGGATACAGTCAATTTGACCTTATAAGTGCCGGTTGACTTAAAGTCGTGTTTCAACAGGCTCTTTTTGGTCGTGTAAGTTTCCTCCTTTCCATCTCCCCAGCTCCATTTCCAGCTGGTGACATTACCAGTGGATTTATCCTCAAAACGGCCTTCTGTGCGGTTGTTACAATCCACCGACTGCATTACAAAACGGGGGAACGGATTGACAGCAGTGATATAGGCTGGTTTGGTTATTTTTTCTGTACAGCTATGATTTGACACTGTCAGCGTAACGGAATAAGTTCCCGGCTTCTTATAACTATGTGTAGTATTCTGAGAAGACCCAGGGGCTGTGTTGTCTCCGAAGTCCCAGGACCAACCATTGCCCACGTCCGTTGTACCATTGAAATGCACTGTATTGTTACCACAGATCTCCGGTGCTTCCGGAGATGAGAAGTCAGGTTTAGGTTTTATATATACTTTAATAGCATTGACAGAATATAGGCTCACGGTACCTTTACAGCCATTTTTAGATGCATAGGTCAGCGTAACGGGATAGGTGCCTTCATTGTTATAAGTGTGTGTAGGCGTTGCCTCCGTTGATTGGCTGCCATCTCCCAGGTTCCACTCATAACTGATAATACTGTCACCGATGCTGATATAAGCGCTGAAACGCGTTGTTAAGCCAACACAGCCTTCCGGCTTACTGGCGTATGCAAAGACTTCCGTTTTGGCCAGATTGACCGTCTGTTGTACAGCGGCAGAACAGCCAGTGGTGCTGCTGGCAATGAGTTTAATATCAAAAGGACCTAAGGTGTTATAGACAGGAGCAGGTTGTTGTTGAGTGGATGTTTGTCCGTTACCAAAGTCCCAGTGCCAGCTATTAGCGCCTTGCGAATTGTTCGTCAGTTTCACGGTAACAGGCGCATCACAGATCGGTTTTACCTCAGTAGTGAATGCTGGTTTTGGTGCGGCAATGATGGTCAGTTCTTTGGTAATGCTCTCTTTACATTTCCCATATTCGGCGGTCATCGTCACCTTTACGGTACCGGTACTGTCAGGCGTATATTGGGCAGTAGCGCCATTGCTGATGATGCTGCCTTTATCAACACTCCAGCTGATATTATCAGCAACAGGGGTGTTGTTGGCTGTCAGGGTTGCGGAACTGTTTTCGCATACTTTGGCAGGCGCCTGGAAATCTGTTTTGAAATTGGCTACATTAATATCTTCAGATGTTTTGGTGTCAACGCATCCTTTATCGCTGCTAACGGTGAGCTTAATATGATAAACGCCTTTCTTCATGTATTGATGCGTGCCAGGGTTATTCCCTGTAGCGGTAGCGCCATCTCCGAAATCCCATTTGTAGGTCAGATTACCCGGACCTGTGCTGGTATTGTCAATGGTTAATGCACCAGGTGCTGTACAAAGGAATTTATCAGACACTTTGAAATCAGCTTTCAATGCTGCGGATACATCTACGATCTTACTGATCCGCTTGGAGGCAGTACAGCCATTACTATTGGTGACGGTCAGCGTGATAGTAGGAGATAAGGCATTATTATAGACATGAACAGGGTTACTGCCATTACCGATAGCGCCATCTCCGAAGTCCCAGGTATAGGTGGTGATCTTACCATCTACAGGATCGGATTTATCCGTAAACTTTACCTCCAGTGGCATACATCCGGTAGCAGGACTCGCAGTGAAATCCGGTTTGGGTTTCTCCCATACGGTAACAGTTTTTGTGACGTTACTGGAATTACCGGCGGCATCTTTTATGGTAAGCAGCACCTTGTAAATACCCGGGGAGGTATAGGCTGCACTTGGACGTTGCTCATTGGATGTAAAGCCATTGCCAAAGTCCCATTGCCAGGAGATGGGATGGCCGGTTGACTGATCAGTAAATGTGGTTATCAGGCTTTCGCAGTCGCTTGTTTTGCCTGGAGTGAAATCCGCCTTTAGTTGAGCATGGACAGAATTGGTTAAGGACATAGCACTCCAAAGCAGCGCAAATGCGAGGGCATTGCCTGACATGGTCATGGTTTTGAAGGACATAGTATATGGTTCGGATATGAAAATAACGAAATTCCAAGTTCCGATTATAGCACACAAGTGTTACATTATGAGTGAGTTATGAGCAGTGTTGTGCAGCGGGTCTAACGGTAGAGTATGTTTCCTTTGTCAGTTGATTGAATATGTGCGCTAAAGAGATATTCTAAATATTATATGCTATTTCATTGTTAGATGTCCTAATCATTATTTTTTTGTATTTCGGCAAATAATGTTTGCTTTTATCCTGATATCCAGTGTCGGAAGGATACAAAAAAAGGAAGTATCAAAGATATCTCTGATACTTCCGGTGGATGATTTGAGCTCGATATATGGTCATCAGCGGATCACCGCAAGGTTCTTTTCCCTGAAATCATTTAGTATGATCTTCTTTGCTCAGAAACCGGCATGATTGGGGCCGATAGCAGTAGTATCCAGATATCCGGTGATCGCATCCAGTTTCGTTACGGTAACTCGCTGTAACAGGATATAATACTCATCAGAATACTTACCTTAGTGCCCCGTATGAAAAAACTGATCTCCATTACAATGCTGCTGTTTAGTTTAAGCAGCTACTGCCAGCGCGTATATTATATTAATCCTGCTACCGGAAATGACCAGAACAGCGGTACTACCTCCACACAGGCCTGGAAGAGCTTTAAACGCCTGGAAACACTCAGTGCAGGTACTACAGTAGAAGTGCTCGGAGGTGGTACATTTGACCAGTCTATGGTGATCAGGGCCCAGGGTACGCAGCAAACTCCCGTAAAGATCAGGTTCGCACCAGGCAATTATCATTTCCTAAGTGATCATATACAGAAAAGACAGTTACATATTTCAAATACGAATGACCGGCCCTATGAGCCCAAGGCCATTGCCTTACTCTTCGATAGCTGCCGGTATGTGCAGGTAGAAGGGACTGGCGCGAAGGTGATCCTTCATGGAAAGATGATAGAGACCTTCGTCAACCATTGCGATCATATCAGTATCTCCGGACTGCGCTTTGATTATAACCGTCCGACAGTATCCGAGTTGCAGATCACGGACGTGGGAGAAGGGTATGCAGACGCCCTGATTCATCCTGATTCAAAATATAGTATCAACGATAGTCTCATCACCTGGACCGGAGATGGCTGGCAATATCAGCCAGATGGTTACTGGCAGGTATTAAACCCACAGACCAACGACTTATCCCGCATGGATATGCCGATGCAGGCACTTCGTTTTGTACAACTGAAAGACAGGGCCGTCAGGATCTACTTTAAGAAAGACGTAGGATTTAAAAAGGGACTGGTCTATCAGAACCGTGACGTAACACGTGACTGTGCCGCCTTTTTTATGCAATACAGCAAAAACATTCAACTCGATGACATCCGGCTTTATTTCATGCACGGTATGGGCGTAGTAAGCCAGTATTGTGAGAATATCCGCATGAACAGGGTAGTGGTTAAACCTGATGCGGAATCGGGTCGTACCTGCGCCGCCTGGGCGGATATCCTGCATTTTGCAGGCTGCAGGGGCAAAATCGAGGTAGCCAATGCCTATCTTTCTGCTGCGAATGACGATGCCATCAACGTACACGGTATCCATCTTCAGATCACTGACATTCAGCAGGGTAACAAAGTAAAGGTACAATTCGCCCATGGACAGACCTTTGGTTTTGACGCATTTGCCACTAATGACAGCATAGCGCTTATCGGCAGGGAAAGTCTGCTGGCAATACAGGATAACCAGGTACAGGCCGTAGAAAGGCTCAACGATAAAGAATTTCTCCTGACGCTCTCCAGGCCTGTTCCCCCCGGAGTGAAACCCGGCGATGCCATAGAGAACGTCAGCGCCACGCCGGAAGTCTGGATACATCATACGACGATCAACCGGATACCTACCCGCGGTATCATGACCACCACCCGACGTAAAATACTGATCGAGAACAACCGCTTTGAAAACACCCGTATGAGCGGAATATTTATCAATGACGATGCTTCCGGCTGGTTTGAGTCAGGGATGGTGAAAGACGTGACCATCCGTAAAAACGAATTTCGCCATTGCGGAGCACCAATTATCAGTGTTCACCCGGAAAATACTGTCAATGGTAAGACAGCCGTACACAGTAACATAAAAGTGTCGGGCAATACTTTCTGGTTACATGGCGGCAATTTACTGGAAGCGAAGAGTACCAGTAACATAAAGATCACAGGTAACACCGTTTACAATGCATCGTCAATAGATAGTGTATTAAAATTTGTTGACTGTTCCGGTGTATCCGTGTCTGGTAACAGATTGCAGCGGAACTAATCATAACGCACGATATTTTTATTATATTATAATTATATATACTTTGGGTCATTATGACCCGCGTTAATCAGCACCTATACCTACTGGTTTTGCTGGGCCTTATCCTGTTTCCACGTATCTCATTTGCACAGTTGCAGATCAATGCAATAACGAGTACTCCCAGTACCTGTTCAAATAACGGAAGTATTACCGTTGATGCATCTGCAACATCACTGCCAATGCTTTATAGTATAACAGGAGGCCCCGTTACACAACCTGAACAGACACTTCATGTATTCAACTCTCTTCCACCCGGCACCTATACGGTGACCGTTACTGACGCAGCATCGAACAGTACCACCGGGACCGTAACCATAGGAGGGAACTATCTGCAACCAGATATGGAACCGGTTAAAAGTCCGCCGTATTGTATCGGTAGCAGCACCGGACAGATTATCGGGAACAGGATGGCCGGAACAGGCAATGGTCCCTATACCTGGCAACTCCTGGCGCCCTCCCCGGTCATTACGCCGCCACAGGCGTCCGATACATTCAATAACCTGCCTGCCGGCAATTATACTTTGCGGCTAAGCGATGCCTGCGGAGGCTTCCGGACCATCGTCGTCACACTGTCTGATCCGCCGCCCAGTAATCTCACCTTTCAGATACCGCCGCAGATCAATATGGTCGGTTGCGATTCCGCAATGATAACCATGTACATGCGTGCGGACCTATACCGTTTCCCGCTTACGCTGACATTCGTCACTACAGCAGGTACTTTTACGACCACCACGCCTACACGGGTAGATACCGCCAACTGTTGTAACTATTTTACCCTTGAACAACTCGTTCCCAATTTCACCTATGGCAATGCTTTACAGATAAGTATCACAGACAATTGTGGTTTCACTGTCGCCACTCCGACCTACTATGCCAAGTCATTTGTTTTTTGTCCCGTATTCACCTCACACTTTGCAGATTGTATCTTCAAAACCAATGTTAACTATGATATGAACAACCGTGGTTGTGATGTCCCCGACAGAGTGTTTACCAGTATGAAACCGCCGGTGATATACTCGGTTACAGACATATTGACAAATACGGTCGTTGATGCAGATACCTTACCCGGTTACCGTGCCAATAACGGTTACTTCCAGGCAGGTGGCTTCTTTACAAAGGACCTTATCACAGATAAGACGTATAACATCGTTATCCGGGATAGCTGCGGACACACCTTTTCTGAGCAACTCTATGTACCCGCTCAGGCCAATCCTCCGGCGCCTGTAATAATTAATAAACAATTATACAGGGACGGATGTCTGGACTCGACCGCTGGTCTGTCTGTCAGTGTTGAGTATTTCAGACGGCAACCCCAGCTGGTGCTCTTATCCGGCCCATCAAGAATGGGAAGTACAAAGCCAGGTTATGCCTACGAAAGCGCCTATTCCTATCCCGATACATTAGAGATCACCGGCGTCGGCACACATAACTATGCGTTTGGTATCAATAATCTGTCGGCGGGTACTTACCAGTTCAAAGTAATAGATAGCTGCGGATCAGAAGTGTTTGATAGTTTCACCATATTACCTTCCGAGGTAACTGACTTCCACCATGACTTCAGTTATAAAAAAGGCTGTCTCGGCAGGAACGAATTACACTATACCATTACAGCTGCTAACGGCTACATGCGTATCAGGAATATTACGACCAATGTCGAAACATTTAAGTACTATCAGTCGCAGAACTTTGACGTTCCGATACGCGATTCTGTCATGAACCTGGCGTCCGGAACCTATGAGGTGAACTTTGTTTACTCGCCTTATTTCGCCTCTAACAGGCCGGCAAACAGTATTCCGGTGCCCTGTCAGCAGATAGTAGATACCGTGGTAATTGAAGGCTATCAGACGCCTACGATCATCGCGCATAACTATATATCCTGTAAACAGAACGCCTTTCTAGAGATCATTGCCGACAGTACGAAAGGCGTGCCGCCATATGAGTACGAGATCGTCGCCGGACCAACTCTTGCGCCTATGCAGACGAGCAACTTTTTTGCCGTCAATACACCGGGAACATATACCGTCAGGATTTATGATATCTGTGGCAATGCGTCTACCGCACAGATCACCGTTACGCAGATCGTAGTACCGCCGATCAGGGTATTGCCTTACTCCTGTAACAGCCAGCAGTTAACTTTCGGTTCATCTCCGTTCTATACCTATAGATGGACAGCTCCCAACGGGAACGTATTCACCGGCGATACGCTGACTATTAATCCTGTCACACCCGCTGATATCGGTACCTATAACATTGAGCGTATCACAGATATTAACGGCTGCCGGGATACATCCTACAGCACTTACCGTCTCGTAGCCGCCAACATATATGAACGTATAGAAAGTATCTGCCCCGGCGGCAGCATCACGATCGGCACACATACCTACAATAGTACAGGCGCATATACTGATACGTTGAAGAATGTAAGTGGTTGTGATAGTATCGTGTTTCTACAGCTAACAGTTCTTCCGTTGAAACGCGATACATTATACAGGTCTATCTGTCCGGGCATGCAGTTCCCTTTTAACGGCAAACTCTACGGCACTGCCGGTATCTACAGTGATACATTGACCACTGCCACTTGCGACAGCATCGCCACACTCGTATTGTCTGTTACGCTAAAGGAACAAACGATCAGTATCAGCATATGCGAGCATACACAGTACGATTTTAACGGTAAGCTGTTGACGCTGCCGGGTATTTACCGCGATACATTACCTACTGCCACCTGCGACAGTATCATTATACTCGACCTGTCGGTATTGCCGTTAAAACATACCACATTCGATCATACGATCTGTCCTGGGGATCAGTTTGATTTTAATGGTAATATCCTCACAACTGCAGGTACCTATGCAGACACACTGAGCACTGCTACCTGCGACAGTATTGTAACGGTAAATTTGTCCGTCGCAAATCCAATAATACAGATCACCGCCAGTCGGCAGACGATCGTAACCGGAGAAAGCATACAACTACAGGCAACTGACGCACTAAGCTACTCCTGGACGGGAACGGGCGTTACCTTCAATAACAACACGATCTACAATCCTGACGCAACACTTACCGCATCAGCATGGATATACCTGCAGGGGACCAGTAACCCGGACGCTTGTATGGTAGCAGATTCTATATTTATAAATGTGATCGACAGGGCTACTTATTGTGAAGATACCTATATCTATATGCCTACCGCATTTTCGCCGAACGGGGACGGTATGAATGATGTGTTCCGTATTATCAGTAAGAAGATAGTGCTGAAAACCTTCAGGGTATTTAACCGCTGGGGTGAACTGGTATTCGTTACAACTGATCCGGATACCGCCTGGAATGGGGAATATAAAGGAAAGAGACTACCAGGGGCCTATGTGTATTATGTCAGTTATACGGACTGTATGGGAGAGACGCGGTTGATCAAAGGAACGATTACGATGATACCTTAAGAAAAATCCCGGAGTAATCAGCTCCGGGATTTTTCTTAATACTTAGGTGCTTTCCCATTTTTGGGTAAGAACCCCCTCATTGTAAGCTATGTAATAGCTTAAGAACATGATTTTTTACAAAGTTTACATTTCTATTTACAATCCAAATTCATCGGGCCGAAAAATATCAAATTAGATTTGCTGAATCAAAATTTGATAGGATGATGAAATATACACTTAAGAGACACGCGCACATTTACACCTTGTTCCTAATGTTGTTTTTTTGCACTTCCAGTGAAGGACAAAACAAACAAGACCTCCCGAAACAAAATGTCAAGTCCGAAGCTGAAGATTCAACCATTTCCCAGGTGCCTAATAGTATGGTTCGAAATATAAAGCAAGCCAGGAACGGAGACATTTTGATTGCTTCTTTCCTGGGCGTGTTCCGGTACGATGGAAAATCGTTTACCAACTTAACAAGTGAAATAAACGTCCCCAGCTTCTTCGATGTGCTGGAAGATCGAAAAGGAAATCTTTGGTTCGCTTCCAGAGACTCAGGTGTCTATTGTTTCAATGGTAAATTCATTCAACATTTTACAATAAAGGATGGCCTTGCCAGTAATATGGCGCTTCATCTTTATGAAGACAGAGCCGGTAACATTTGGTTCGGAGCAACCCGTTACGATGGGAAGTCTTTTCGAAATTTCACCACAAAAGATGGATTTCCCAGTAGCAATGTTCGTTTACTTCTTGAAGACAAAACCGGTAAGCTTTGGTTTGGTGGACATGGAGAAAATATGTTCGTTTATGATGCCCGCCTGAATGGCGAAGTTGGGCAGGGAAAAACATTTACCCTTTTAAAAAACAAAGATGGCAAAGCGTTTAACGGTGTTTGGTCAATAATCGAAGATAAAAAAGGAAACATTTGGTTCGCTGAAGATGGTCTTTTTCGCTATGATGGCAAAACTTTTACGAAGGTGTCGCAGACAGGTGCTTATGCCATAATCGAAGATAAAAAAGGCAATATCTGGACTAGTTCAGGGAGTAGCCTTTTGTTTTATGATGAACAGTCCTTGTTCAATATAAACCCAACTGTAAAAGAAATTAAAGTGGCAGGAGAAAACAGTGTTTTGTTTGGGATTATACAGGCAAACGATGGAAGTATTTGGGTTGGAGCGAGGGGTCCAGAGAGTAAAGTGTATCGTTATGATGGAAAGACCATCACGGACTTTAGAAATAAAGACGGTCAGAAATAATGCGTATTGCTGAACTTGAAATCAATTGTCAATTATTATTAATCAATAGAATCCTTTCATAATGAAATACAACTGGATATTTTACTTATTGCTGCTTTGATTTAGGCGCCTGCCTTTAAAACTGTATCGACCTCACATCGACACTTGACGCACCAAAATATCCCAATGCGCCATTCGATATATTGGAAGGCGGATTGGACGGCGTACCCGAAGAACCTCCGTTCGCTTGCAGTACATTGAAATAGTTATAAATATTCCTGTCTACATTTGCCATAACGACTTTCACGATATCTTCCTTCTGTATATAAGCACTGTCCATATATAATTGATGTTTGACGAAATTCCCATCGCTTAGCCGGTCATCCAGCGCATAAAAGGCCTGGTAAGGCACGTCATTCACCAGTAAAGAAAAGACGTAGTAATTCTTCACATTAGGAGGGTCCTGGAAATTCACCTGCGGCAGATTCCTGGTTTCCTCCAGTATCTTTGTCTGCGTAAATGAAAGGCCCTTCATCGGCACCAGGTCAGGCATTGTAGAAGTGGCCGTATATTCCTCGCCATCGACATTCACGTAGAGCTTATAGGTATGGCCGATCTGACCAACGAGATAACCTGATATGTAAGCGCCTTTCTTAATGGGAGACTCGTAGAAACGGTATACTTTATTGTCCGTACTGTCCAGCACATAGACGTTTGCGCCGGAAACAGGCGGATAAGTGTTCTCTGCGTCAAATGGCACCGTCCGGTTGATCCCGATATAATAAGGGTCTCCGCCATTCGTGATGTTCCCCTGAATGACGATCTGCGAAGGTGCAGACCTGAGTTGTACGTCGATATTTTTGGTACAGCCAACCAGTAATGTGATCAGCAGAACGGATGTAAAAATAGTCTTCATACTAAAACGAGAAATTATAGGTGATAGAAGGTACCCAGCGGAAAAGCGCTGTCTGCCGGGCAATTGTGCGTGCCGGGTTCGCCGGATCATTCTTGAATTCTATGATATATGGATTCTGTTTTCCGTAGGCATTATATACAGAGAAGTTCCAGCTGCTGTTCCAGCCTTTTCCCTTTTTAGCATCTATCGTAACGCCTGCATCCAAACGATGATAGGCCGGCATACGATAGCCATTCCGCTCTGCATACAGAAATACCGTTTGTCCGTTGATCTCGTACTTACCACTCGGAAACGTCATTGCATTACCGGTATTGTACACCCAGTTGGCCGAAAGGGCTACTTTCCTGCTTAACTGGTAACTGGATACAATGGCAAGATTATGCGTCTGGTCCTGATGTGCCGGATACCAGTTTCCTTTATTGATCGCATTTACCTGTCGCTCTGTGCGGGATAGTGTGTAACTGATCCATCCTGTCAGCCGGCCGGACTTCTTCTTTGCAAAAAGCTCCAGCCCATAAGCCCTGCCTTTGCCATACAGCAGTTGCGACTCGATATTATTGTTGATCGTCAGCGCCGCTCCATCTTTAAAATCGATCTGGTTTTGCAGCTGTTTGTAATACACTTCGCCGGACAGCTCATAACGGCCATTGCGGAGATGACGGTAGTAGCCGAAGGAAAGCTGGTCCGCAATTTCCGGCTTTACATTCGGACTACTCAGTATCCAAAGGTCTGTCGGACTGGTAGTCGCAGAGTTACTGATCAGGTGAACGTTCTGTGTATTCCGGGCATAGGCAAATTTTACAGAACTGACACTGTCCAGCTGGTAACTTGCGGCGGCTCTTGGCTCCAGGTTAATATAGGTCTTTACAAGTTGTCCGCTGGAATACTTGACAGAATCGGTAATATCCCCTCTTGCATCATAAGTATAAAAATTCCCCGGACCGAATACATTAAAGACAGACAGGCGCAACCCATAATTCACGCTCCATTTACCCATATTTTTTTCATGGTTGATATAAGCGGCACTTTCAAGCGCATATTTCTTATCCAGTATGTTTGAATTATAATTAGAGGACTCGGTCGCATCAAGGATACCAGGATTCAGATTATGATGCGTGGTCGTAAAACCGAAGTTCAACTTATCATTGCCCGACATGAAATATTGCAGATCTTCTTTCAGTGAAAAATCCCTGATCTTCGAGATGATCTTCATATTACTTGCGTTATCTGCTACCTCTATGTTATTGTTGTAATCGCTGTAAAGCAGGGTCGTATTGGAGAAGAGGTGACTATTGAAATGATGGTTCCAGCGGAATGTTCCTGTCGTATTCCCATAGTACAAGGCCAGTTGGTCCGATAACTTCAGATTGTCCTTCCCGTTGTAATAAGAAATAAAGATCCTGTTATGATCATTCAGGGTATAATTCGCCTTCGCATTGATATCATAGAAATAAAGTTTCGATTGCTTGACGTCCTTGTTGTCAGAGAGACTCAGAAATACGTCAGCATAGGTACGCCGGCCACTGACGATAAAGGAACCTTTATCTTTTACAATAGGCCCCTCCAGGTTCAGCCGGGATGCGATAATACCCAGACCGCCGCTACCATGGAATTGCTGGTTATTGCCGTCTTTCGTCCTGATATCTACAACAGAAGAGAGACGGCCACCATATTCAGCCGGCATGGCGCCTTTATACAAGGTAAGGTCTTTGATAGCGTCTGAATTGAAGGTAGAGAAGAAGCCCATTAAATGCGTGGCATTATACACAGGCGCATCATCTAATAACAACAGGTTCTCGTCAATATTGCCACCCCGTACATAGAACCCGCCGCTGCCTTCACCGGCAGACTTTATACCCGGTAATAACTGTATCGTTTTAATAATGTCCTTTTCGCCGAGAAAGACCGGCACATTGGCCATTTCAGCCGTGCTGAGTTTCTGTAAACCCATCTGTGCCTTTGCCAGTGTATTATGTGCGCTTTCGGATGTAATGATTACTTCTGATAGTTGTCCGCTGACAGGCATCAACGAAACATTTCGGGTAAGATCATTCTTCAATGCCACCGCGATCGTATCGGGTTGATAGCCTGTATAACTGACAACTAATGTATAAGGTCCCTCCGGAACAACGATCGCATAGAAACCGAAATTGTTGCTGCTGCTGTTATACCTGGATTGCGGCAGTATCCGTATGGAGGCGCCTATCAGGGTTTCCCCCGTCGTCTTGTCGCGTATGATGCCACTTATTGTATGCTTATGCTGGGCAAGGGCTTGTAGACTACTTATTGTGGAAAAGAATAAAGCCAATACAGCAATTTTTTTCTGCATAAGATTGGGACCGTTTTGTAGGTATGTGTTAGTTGGCCGGCACAATTTAACATTAAGGTTGTATATGTTATGTTAAAATTAAATATGCCTCTTACTTTTTCTTATCTCCTTTATCCACTGCGCTCAAAATTATTTGAACTTTATTTACCTTTCCTGTGTTAACACAATAACTCAGATAATCATCGGTCATCAGTTTTCAGGCACTACACTGTAGCACATTAGTTTTTAGCACCAAAACCTATTATCAGACGAACCACGTTTTATGAAAAGATTTTTAACCCCGTTGTTATGTATCATAACAATCCCTGCCTTTGCACAGGATAGTATCGTGCCGCGTCGGTACTACGCACAACTGGAGGATAAGACGCAAAAAGTCAATTCCCTTATCCGTAAAAAGACCCAAAAGTCACTAAACTGGCTGATCGGCCATGAACAGCAGATGCGGGCAAAACTCAACAGATCGGATCCCGCTGCGGCCCATCGTATTTTCGACCGGTCTATTGACAGTCTGCAACGTCTTAAATCCCTGTCCGCGGCCAATCTCACGGCAAAAGCAAAGCTCGGGCGACAGTACAACAGCTATCTCGATACCTTACAGGTAGCCGCGAAATTCTTACCTGCTGCCGCTACCTTACAACAGAAGGTCGGCCAGTTACAGGGCAGTATCGGACAATCAGAACAAATAAGCACCTATATCCAGGAACGACAGCGGGCATTAAAAGACCAGTTGGGACAATACACGATGTTTACCAAAGACCTGCAAAGCCTGGGTAAACAGGCCTATTATTACCAGGAACAGGTAAGGGAGTATACCAGCATCTTACAGGACAGGAAAAAGGCCGAAGCAAAGGCAATGGCGCTCCTGCGGAAATCGTCCGCTTTCAGGGCGTTTTTTCAGCAACATTCCGTCCTGGCGGAATTATTCAGCGCTAATAGTGACGTCAACGCAGAACAGGCGCTCGAGGGATTACAAACCCGTAATCAGGTGGAACAGCTGGTACAACAACGTATAGGCAATGATCCCGGCGCCAGACAGGCCATTACGGAACAGGTCAACCAGGCGAGGGACCAGTTCAATGCTTTTAAGGAGAAATTCCCCGTGCTTAGTAATTCGGCGGAAATGCCCGATTTTAAGCCCAATCAGATGAAGACTAAGCGGTGGCTCCAACGGATGGAATTCGAGGGAAATATACAGTTCCAGAGGGCCAGTAACTGGTATCCTACTATAGGGGATATCGCTTTACAGGCGGCGTATAAGTTCTCCGGTAAGGGTAGTGCCGGTATCGGACTGGCCTACAAACTCGGCTTAGGCTCGCTTGACAGGATCACCATCTCAAATAAAGGCGTTGGTATCCGGTCTTTCGCGGACTATCGGATCAAAAACGCATTCTCCCTGAATGGTGGCCTGGAAATGAATCACTACGCAGCATTTTCCCATATCGCACAATTAAAAAATTGGAATGGCTGGCAAAGAAGCGCTTTGCTGGGCATGCGCTATACCTATAAGGCAAGCCCGAAACTGAAAGGCAATGTTACTGTGCTGTATGATTTCCTTGCAAGACAACAAGCCCCTTTCTCCGAACCCCTGAAGATCCGTTTCGGCTACTCAAAGTAAACCTCATTGTGATCACCTAAATAACTCCACTACATGTCGTTGTATCAGTCCCTGCCGGGAACAGGCCGCCTGTCCGGTTTTATCACCTTATTATCACTATCGCTGTTACTGCTGACAGTACTATCCACCCAGGCCCGCCAGCAACCACATACGCTTCCCCGGCTGATTCCCCGTTCGCATGACGCTGTTGCTGTCAATAATGCCAATCGCATCCCTGCTTCAGAAAGTACCGGCATCGCCGATGTAAGCATTCCCCTGGCAGACCTCCGCATCGGCTCCTTTGCATTACCCATTACCCTTCGTTACCATAGCAATGGACTGAAGGTGAATGAAGTGCCTTCTTCCGTAGGCGATGGCTGGGCTTTGCATTACGGTGGTATGATCAGTTTTCAGCAGCATGGTCTGCATGACTTCAAAACCGCAGGTCTCTTTGATGGTGGCGTCGCCTCCACTTCCATGACCAATCTGAAATCGTTCCTCCGGGGCCATATGAGTACAAGTCAGCAGAAAACCTGGCTGGATCAGCTGATCAACGGTACGGCGGACGCTGAATTTGACCAGTACCAATACAGTTATCCCGGCAAATCCGGCGCCTATTACTACGATACGCTCATGAGCGTAGTGACCGTCCCGAAGAATGATATCCGCGTATTCCGGTTGAACAACGAAATACGTATCCTCGATAATCAGAACAATAACTACTACTTTGGTACACCCGAGCAGAGTACTGTGACAGATGCCTCCCCCTATGGATATACGCCTGCCTTCGACGATATCGCCACCTATTATTTATCCAGGATAGTGACCAATGAAAACAGAACGATCCTGTTCCGGTATAGAAAGTATAGCTATTCCGTACAGCAACAAAAAGCGGTTGTCGCATTTTCTCCGGTAGCAGGTGCCTGCAGCACGGATAACGGTCAGTCGCTTTATACACGTACCGTCCAGATCAACTGTCTGTTGCCGGACTCCATCATCTACGATCAGGGCTATGTTAAATTCGCGATCAGCAGTACTTCCCGCGAAGACATCAAAACACTACAGGATACAGCAGCGATCCCTGCTGTCACAGGACTGAGCATCTTCGCCGGAAATAACAAAAAGATAAAAGACTACTCCTTCCTGCAAGGGTATTTCGATACCAATAAACGATTGAAATTAGCTGGTGTACAGGAATGGAATGGCGCTGCGCCGGATAAGTTATGGCAGTTCCATTATTACCAGGAACAGGGACCGTTCCCGGCCATGTCTTCTTATGATCAGGACCACTGGGGATATTACAATGCTGCCGGCAACACCGGCATGGTCCCCGACATAGACTATTCTTCCCTGATACCAGGTTGGAATACGCCTGCGGCAAACTATGGCGATCGTGCTGCTGATACAGCCGCCCGCTATGGTATGCTGCAAGCTGTTATTCATCCTACTGGCGGCAGTACGGCTTTTGAATATGAACCCAATCAGGTCAGGGTGGAGGACTACAATACACTCACTACGCTTTCTCCTTTCCTGACAGTGCCGGGTGGTACGCCGGTACCTTATGCAGTGGGGGGCGTACGCGTCAAGACGATTATTACCAATGATAGTATAGGTACGCCCTCCAGCTATCGGCGCTATCAATATGCTGATAGTCTGCATCAGGTGGCCTTCCTGGATATTCCTTATTACATCGCGAATATGGAATACAACAGGGATAGCGCAGGCGATTGTCTTTCCTGTGGTCAGTCGGCTACTGTTTTTGACGAAAGCGTCCGTCCGCTGGATGCTATTCCTGTTATTTACAGTCACATCACCATGTCTGATTCCAGTGTGGCAGGGAGACAGGGTAAAACAGAAAGCATCTATTTATTACCGGAGGATCATACCGTCAGCAATACCCCGCCATATGCCACGCCTGTCAATACTGCCTGGCATATCGGTACACTGCTTAGTAAAAAAATATACGCCCTCAATGACAATACCGACGAACTGATAAAAGAATATCGTTACACTTACAATGAACTCAGTGAGAAATACGTCACCACAGGCGTGCGTACTAATTACGCACAATACTGTGCGCTCAATACACCGGATAACAACAACTACAATGTTTCCCTGGCTACAGTCTTCTCAGATCGTTTTTATCTGCAGCAATCAAAAGAAATAGATTATCTGTCAGGAGAAAGTCTGACGAAACAGACGGACTACGCTGTCAGTGGTCTCCGGCATAACTTACCCTCTATCATCAGCTATCCGGATAGCAAAGGAGACACTATCAAAGAGCGGATCATTTACTCCTGGGATTATGATACCACGACTACGACCGGCGGGGACGCTTTAGCGATCCGTAACCTGGGCAGATTAAATGTCCTGGCGCCTATTGAAAGAATACAAACCCGTACCATCAATGGGGTGGAGCATATTGTCGGTGCTACCTTAACCAATTACCGGACAGACCGTCCTTTTCCTGACAGGGTCTATGAGTTGAACGTACCGGCCCCTATACCATTGTCTGCCTATACCATCAGCAGGATCAGTGGTAGTTTTGTGAGAGACAGCCGCTATGAGTTGTTCACCACCTTTAATACTTATGACAACAACAATAACGTGACAGAAAAGAGAGGCGTGGATGGTATTCCCATTGTTTACCTGTACGGATATAAACAGCTATATAAGATAGCAGAGATTTCTTATGCAAGAAGATCATATGTCGCCTACACCTCATTTGAAACGGACGAACGTGGCAGTTGGGGATATTCCGGTACGCCGGTAGTGGATTCAACATCTCCTGTCGGTGAGCGTTGTTATGACCTGTCCAGTGGTACGTTCTTTATCTCCAACCTCACAGTACCTACCTCTGTGCTCACCTACTGGTCTAAGAGCCCTGCGCCATTCACATTTCCGACACAAATTCCGTTTCAGGCTTCTGTAACCGGGCGGACCGTGAATGGATGGACTTTTCATATGCATTGGCTGGCAGGACAGTTTACAGAAAATATCGTTTTCCCTTCTTCCGGTTTCGTGGATGATGTAAGACTATTCCCGCTGAGAGCACAGATAAAATCATATAGCTATCAGCCGCATACCGGCCTGACAAGCGAATGTGATGCCCGTGATAATATCACCTACTATTCCTACGATAAAACAGGACGGATCAAAATGGTGCAGAATGGAGATCGCGCGATCCTCAAACTGATAGACTACCAGTACATGAAACCTATTACAGAATAACCCCTTCACATCATTCTATATGCGTACATATTCATTTATCATATTGCTGTTGGTGTTGGGTACAGGGCAGCGCGCTGTCGCCCAGAATGTGCCGGTTACGGTTACCCCTTATACACCTGTCACACTGCCGGTGCCTCTGGCATACGAACGTACCACGATCAGTTATATCCGCACCTGGCAGCCGAACATACCTATTATTGATCCGGCGGTTGTGCGATCTTCCTTCACGGCCAGCAGGTATGTCAGACAAACAACGGAATACCTCGATGGACTGGGACGAGGTTTACAGATCGTAGAAAAGCAGAAGAGCCCTGCAGGTAAAGACCTTGTTACACCGCTATTGTATGAAGCAGACGGCCGGGCGCATTTTCAATACCTGCCCTATGTGGCGCAAACGGGTAATACAAACGACGGCAGTTTTAAATCTGACCCTTTTCAGGACCAGCAGACATTCTACAATAATGCTTCCCTTAATCCCGGTGTAAACAATGAAAGTTATTTCTTCCATGAAACAACATACGAGCAATCACCTTTGGGCCGTGTAGAAAAGACGTATCGTCCGGGGAATGCCTATACAAAGGAGGCAGGTAATAAGCCTGCACAACAGCTTTATCAGCTTAATACCGAAAGTGACTCCGTATTGATCTGGCGTTTTAACGGAACGGATATCTTGCCTGTCACCAGTCAGCGATACGCGCCTGGAACACTCCATAAGCAGACGACGATTGATGAAAATGGTACACACCAGGTAGCATACACCGATATGGAAGGACATGTGGTCCTGCGTAAACAACAGGCAATCGAATCGCCGGGAACAGCGCATCATGGTTGGGCATGTACTTATTATGCATATGATAATATGGGCCGTCTGGGCGTCGTATTATATCCTAAAGCAGTGCTGGCGATGCAGACTGACTGGGTGATCACCAACGGCATAGCGGACCAGTTATGTGCCATCTACCGCTATGACGGACGTGGAAGAAGGATCATTACCAAAGAACCAGGCATTGATTCCCTTGAGCAGATATACGACCTCCGTAATCAGCTGGTGCTCTCGAGATCAGCTGTGCTGAAAAGCAGGAATATGTGGCAGCTCTACTATTATGATGAGGTAAAAAGACCCCGTTCCACCGGCCTGCTTGTCAATACCGCATCACGGGACTCCCTGTTAAAACGGATCAATGCCGCAGCATACGATTCTTCAAAGCCTTATCCGGGTGTAGATACCTCTACAGAATATGCGATGATGAACAGGAACATCTATGATGATTATATGAGTAATGCAAACGTCTATTATTCCGGAATAGAACCCTTAAAAGTAGAAGGAGGCAGTAATGTATATTTTGAACCACCGCCTCCTTATCATACGAATCTGCCCCACAGACTGCTGACACAAAAGATATTGACCATACCCGGATTAAAACGGCAGCTGCTCAACCGCTATTTTTATAATAATACAGGCCGGCTTAGTCAGACGGTATCCGATAATGTCAGATATGGTCTGGATATCACGGCTTATATGTATGACCTGGAAGGTAAACTGGTCTGTACTTACCTTACGCAAACGAAACCCAATCTGCTGACGACCCCGGCGGCGCAATTGCTTACGATCTATCATTATGATCCTGCCGGCAGACTTGACTCTATCACCAAAAAATTCAATGACAATCCTGCATTGCGATTATCGGTAGTGGAGATGGAGTATGATGAACTGGGCAGAATGAAGACCAAAAAATTATATGCCAGCGGTAGCAGTACGCCGGTTGAGACGCAGACTTTTGAATATGATCTGCGCGGACAATTAACAGGTATTAATAAACCATTTGTCAATACCCCTAATAGCACCGATAACTGGTTCGGTCAGGAGATTTCCTATGAAACTGGCTTCACCAATAACTACTACAACGGGAACGTCGCCGGTATAAAATGGAAGAGTGGCGCCAATGGTACTGCACGTGCTTATGGCTATAGCTATGACCGGATGAACAGGTTACTGACAGGTGATTTTAATCAGCAGAATGACGGTAGCACCAACTGGACAGCCGATAAAGCGGACTTCTCGCTTAACGGTCTGTCATATGATATCAATGGCAACATCCTGTCTGTGAAACAGCGGGGGATGAGTGGTATGGCCATACAGACAATTGACAGTCTGGAGTACGGTTATCTGGAGAACAGTAACCGCCTGCGCTATATTACCGATCACACTAATAATCCGCAAACGATACTGGGTGATTTCAGGGAGTCCGTGAATGATGACTCCCCGGACTTTGCCTATGACCCGGGCGGGAATCTTGCAAAAGATAACAACAAGGATATCGATAGTATTATCTATGATCAGAACAATAAGCCTTCTGTCATCTTTGGGAAGAAAGGGATGATCTATCTGCAGTTCAATTCCGAAGGAGAGCTGCTCACGAAGATCATTCTCGATACCAGTGCGCAACAAGGGACAGCAAGAGTGATCTATTACGCAAATGGCTTTGTATGGGAACGTGACACGATACGCCTGATGACACATGCCGATGGACGTATCCGCCCCATTTATAAGACCGGTCAGCCGGTAAAATATGTCTTTGAAGCTTTTGTAAAAGACTATCAGGGCAATGTCCGTGCCTTACTGGGCGCTAACCGGGATACCGCTGATTACTTCGCTTCTATGGAGTCTGCCAGGAGCGGCGTAGAGAATGCCTTATTCAGCAATATTGATAATACAACAGCGCCGCTGCCTACGGGTTATCCGACAGATAATACCACCGATCCTAACGAATACGTCTCCAGATTGAATGGCGTAGATGGCGCGAAGATCGGCCCCTCGCTGGTATTACGTGTAATGAAGGGAGATACGGTCTCCGCCGTGGCGAAGGCTTTCTATAAGAGTACGGCTGCTAATACTTCCAGCAACACAGCGGCCAGTATGTTATCTGCTTTATTACAGGCGTTCAGTAGTGGTGGCGTATCGCAGGGCCCGCATATGTCAAGCGGTCCGAATTCTCCGCTGGCGACAAGCTTCAGCAGTACAGATTATCAGAACCTGCTGAATCAGGAGCCTGCGCAGAATGAGCCTACGTGGCCTAAAGCCTATCTGTCATTTGTTTTATTTGATGATCAGTTTAAGGTGGTACCCGGCAGTAGCGGCGTGAGACAGGTACAGGGCGCACCTGATGCACAGGTGAATGTGGTCATGCCACAGATGATCGCTGAACGATCTGGCTTTCTGTATATCTATCTGAGCAATGAATCGGCCGCGGACGTATACTTTGACAACTTTGCTGTTCGTCATCAGCCCGGGTCCTTACTGGAAGATACACATTATTATCCCCTGGGACTGTTGATGGAAGGCATCAGTTCAAAGGCTTTAAAAGGTACGTCATACCTGGATAACAGTTATCGGTACAAGGGGAATGAACTGCATAACCGGGAGATGAGGGTTGGCCCCGGACTGGACTGGTATAATGAGCATAACCGGATGTATGATGTGCAGACGGGCAGGTGGATTTCGGTGGAGCCGTTTACGGGGAATGCAGGAAATCCTTATCAGTATTTATGGGAATAAGCGGACCAGTTATATTTTATAAAAGCAGCACGGCAGGATAGTACCTGCCGTGCTGCTTTTATAAATATACTACGGATAGCTGTTGTTATTCCGTTAACATCTCAGATTGGTTCCTGAAATCACTGGGTGTCATACCGTTCCATTTTTTGAAGAAAGTGGTAAAATATGATTGTCCGGTAAATCCAAGTTCGGCCGCTATATCAGCGATCGTTTTGCTTTTTTCATGTATCAGTGAACATTCCGCCCGTAGTAATATCTGCTGCCTTACATAAGTCTTGATGGTCACTCCGAACCGTGCTTTAAATTCACGGTTGGCCTTCTTTCCGTTCTGGAAGGCGATCTTTTGCGTCAGCGTACTTATTTTTATATCCGCGCCTATGTTATCGTCAATTTCTTTTTTGATAATATCGATCCATTCATCTTTTTCAGATTGCACTAACGTGATAAAGTAGTTATAGAACAATTTTCTGATGCTGAGGTCCAGAAAAAGTTCCATTGCTTCTCCCTCTTTCTGATGTTTTTGAATCTGTTCCAGGATGCTTGTCACATTAATGGATAGATCAAAGTAGGGGAGTACGATGCCTTCTTCGGAACGTTTACATTTGCTTTCATATATTTCGCGGAACTGTGGGTGTGTTCTGAAGAAATCTTCAAAGAAATTGGTCGATACAGAAATATATACCGCTTCGTACCTGCCTACGGGAAAACGGGCTATATTGGTGCCATTGGCGGGTACATAATAGATGGCCTGATACAGCTCATTGAGTGGTACAGGCCCTTTACCTGACAAAGTACAGGGGACATTGCCCCGGAGCGTCCCATACCAACATAATATGGGTATCTCTGTATAGGGCAGGATATCAATAGCTATTTTAATCACTGCATTTAGCCAGCCGATTATAAATGAACGCCCTTTTAATACTTCCATACTAAAGGAACCAAAGTCACCATTGATGACCGTGCGGGTAGCTCCCTTGATATTGGCTTTTGGGTCTTTTTCTTTAGGAGCGGTGCTTTTGAGTAAGTGTTGGTGTTTAGGGGAAATCTTAAACTCCATCAATCCTGGTCGTCTATGCACAATGTGAACATTTTAAATTATTGAATGTTTAGTTGCGCTTTTAATGGTTATATAACATGGGTTTTTAATTAAATTTTTATTACAGGCTCCAATAGCGGTACAGACTGAGGATTCAGCATTATTTTCCATACGGTGAACACAACTCCCGGTATGTCGGTGAACATGGCGCCCCCTGCCCAGGAAACGGTACTGTAGTTAAAATGATGGTGATTGAACAGTATTACGGCGGACAATACAAGAATAATGGCCAGTATGACGATCGCCGCATAGCCAATGATTATTTTTAACCGGAACCAGCGTTGTACATGTAGCTCATTCTGGTTAAATGTCTCCCTTGCCTGACGCAGGGCTTCTTTGGCCCTGGAGGACTTGAATGGTTGGTAGCTCATAGCTGTTAGATTTTTGTAATTCTGTTTTTTTTATGAACAGATGGTTGCAAAGTTGAAGAAAGGAGCAGAAAAGCCTTTTTAGTTTTGTTTCGAATAATTTTCACAAGTTCACTACTTAAACTCCATTGTCATAGCGGTTTGGGGAGGATCAAATAAGCCCCGAAGCGGCATTTTCCGGGTTTATTATATATCATGTAAAAAAAAGCTCTTTTATAACGCGATGATATTAAAAGACAATATGTTTTCTCCTTTTTCTATACAGTCTATCTATCCCGGAAAACAGTCATCGGGGAAGGACAGGGTGTGAAGTTCGGCATGTCGTAATTAGCTTTTTTGCAAAATTTCTATTATATTTCGAAAACCGAATATTTCAACCAGGTTAACGAACCAGATGCGCTACACCATATTCTTTATTACCGGTCTTATATTAATTGGCTTTTCACTATATAAACTGAAGGCCCGCATTGATTTTGTCAGAAATGCAGAACGGGCGACCGGTGTCGTTACATCCGTGACAGTGGACGATGGCGCATATTATCCTGTCTTCACCGTTACTACCAAAGAAAACGACGCCATTGTCTATCATCATCATAGCGGCAGCAATCCTGCCAGCTGGGCAGTGGGCGATACCGCTGCATTCTTATACAGTCGGGGACAACCATCGGAAGTCATAAGAAAGACCTATCAGGACCTTTTTGGCTGGTCTATCGTTTTTATGGTGATCGGTTTACCACTACTGATTATCGGGGGAGGGTATTATTTATTGAATCCACAACGTCAATTTTCGGGTCAGACCACTATTTGATACACCACCATCCGGCTGACCAATTAACCATATCAAACCACACGTTATTTGTCATGATTATCTGTCTTGCTTTTATCATAATCGGAGCTGTCCTCCTGGCATTTGCCCTTCCGGCGTTTCGGCGTTCGAGGACATTCGTAAAGAATGGGAAATGGGTGGAAGGGACTGTTACAGAAATCCTTGAAATGAAAGGAGAGGACGGTCCTATTTATTCTCCGATCTTTGAGATCGTTGTCAACGAGAAAGAAAAGATCAGGTATGAGGGCGCCAACGGTTCTTCGCTTCCGGAATGGAGAGTAGGGCAGCGGGCTGCATTTGTCTACGCTCCGGGAGAAACTCCTGCTGTAAAACGCCTGGGCTACTGGAGTTTCTTCTGGCTACCCTTATTGCTGCTGTCTATCGCAGCAGATTTTATTGTCGTTGGGGCCGGTTATTTTCTCTTAAAAGAATACTTTGGAAGATAATATCCATATGTTCGCCGGTTCTTTCTGCGGAGAATCTCCATCTGAGATTTGGAAAATGAAACCATAGATTTGGCAAATTCCGTTCTCCGTGCATGTTCCAATTTTGTGATACAAAAACAATATCACATGGAACTAAACGGAAAAGTAGCGCTCATTACCGGCGCATCCAGCGGCATCGGAAAAGGAGTGGCTATCGCATTTGCAGCTAAGGGCGTAAAAGTATGTCTGGCTGCGCGGAGAACAAATGTCCTGGAGACTGTCGCAACTGAGATTCAGCAGGCCGGTGGCGAAGCATTGGTCATTGAAATGGACGTAACCGACAAAACGAGTGTAACCAATGGCGTACAACAGCTGCTCCATCATTATGGCAGCATAGATATCCTGGTAAATAATGCAGGTATCATGCCGACAGCCGATATCGATACCTTTAAAACAGCTGAATGGGATGCCATGGTGGACATCAATATCAAGGGGGTATTAAATGTCACAGCGGCCGTTCTACCCGCTTTGATCAGACAATCGTCAGGACACATTATCAATCTTTCTTCTATTGCGGGACGTAAGCTCTTTAAGGGACTGGCCGTCTATTGCGCTACAAAGCATTTCGTATCGGCTTTTTCTGATATCATGCGGATGGAAATTGGCAAGAAGCACAATATCCGGGTAACCAGTATTCAGCCGGGTGCTGTTGAGACTAATCTGTATGATCAGATTACGGATGAAGTGTATAAGAAGGGAATGGAAGATTTAAGGGAACAGATGACTTTCCTGTCACCACAGGATATCGCCCATAGCATGATCTATGCATTGGAGGCGCCGGGACATGTAGATGTATCGGAATTGTTTATCTTGCCAACCAACCAGGAATGGTAATATCTATATCAAAATCATTCGGGCATGAAGATAGACCTTCAGTTTAATAGCATCAGCGCGTTTCACCATTTTGCCGGTTTGCCGCAACCGGAACATCCCCTGGTTAGTTTAATAGACTACAGCCAGGTGAAGTACCCGGTGGAATATGATGAGATCAGGCTGGTGCAGCACTATTATTCTATCGGACTGAAAAGACATGTTGGAAGAAAGTTTAATTACGGACAGGAGGCATATGATTTTGAAGCGGGCATACTGGCGCTGGTAGCACCCCAACAGGTCGTGCAACTGGAAATTGATCACCAGGCAGCCGCTGATCCCTCCGGATGGTTGCTGCTGGTACATCCTGACTTTCTCTGGAATACACCGCTGGCCTATAAGATAAAGAAATACGAGTTTTTTGGATATGCGGTGAATGAGGCGTTATTCCTCTCAGAGAAAGAAGAAAATACAATGGTGGAGGTATTCAGGAATATCCAGCGGGAGTATCAGGCTAATATTGACAGGTTTAGTCAGAATATCATCATTACGCAGATCGAATTATTACTGAACTATACAGAGCGGTACTATGAGCGGCAATTCATCACACGCCGAATTTCCAGTCATCAGGTATTGTCAAAACTCGAAGCCTTGCTGACCACCTATTTTGAGTCAGGGAACCTGATCCATAAAGGGATACCCAGTGTGCAGGAAGTAGCGGACGCACTGCATCTGACGCCTAATTACCTGAGCAGTCTGCTGAAAGTGCTGACAGGCAGAAGCACACAGCAGCATATTCATGATAAACTGATCGATAAGGCGAAGGAGATGCTTTCTACAACGCAGTTGTCTATAAGTGAAATTGCGTATGAGCTGGGGTTTGAGCAACCGGCTTCGTTCAATAAACTGTTTAAATCGAAGACAGAGGTATCGCCTTCCGTATTCCGGTCAAAATTTAGTTAATGTAGATAAGGACAGTTATTCGCGTAACTGTCCTTATCGATATATACTACCATTTTCTCAATCCGAGCAGTTTTTCACCAAGTTCGCTTAACTGCGCGATAGGGTACTGTTTTTCTCTGTGCAAAGGATCACCGGGAAAAGCATATCCTTCAGGTACCATCTTTTCCTGCCAGGAGCGGATTCTCCATTGCCTCATTTCCTCGTTATCCTGGTCGGCCGGCATCATCGAGATGTATTGTGCGATACGTACTTTGTCTTTACTATTATTAACACGGATACCGTGCGGCTGCAAACTGTTAAATATCAACAGATCGCCTGCCTCCATCTTTACCTTGGTAGGCGTAAAACCGGTGGTATCAGGTTTGAAATGATTGCGGTCTTCCGGCTGGGTCAGTTTCCAGGTATCATAGCTGCGGAATAGCTCCGGTATACATTGAAATCCACCCATATTTTCATCTGTCTGGTCAGCCAGCGCCAACACGCCTTGTACGTTCTGTGGTTTGGTTTCCGGGTCGTAGTCCCAGTGAATGAACCCTTTGTACTCATGCCCCGGACGAATGGGGAAATTCAGGTTAGCCCGGTCGATCGTCACCCATAATTCCTCCATGCCCCATATATCAGCGAAAGCCTGATGTATTTTTGGGAACTGCCGGTTATCCCAGAGATACTGGTGATTATATATCTCCACCATGCCGGTGTTATTCAGTTCAGTCATTTTCATGGGCAGTGTGGGTTTGTACCAGGTGTCGGGGTCTTTAGGGTCCTTGTTTTCATATTCCCAGAGGAAATCCGCCAGTACCTGCACCTGTTCTTTTGGTACTGCCTGTTTGATAACAATGTACCCGTTCTCTATCCAGAATTTCCAGTCTTCTTCGCTGAGTACCCTTAGTGGTGCGCCGTTTTCACGGGTGTTGAGTTGGTGCCTGCTGCTGGTGGCGACAGAAGGATTACCGGGGATCTCTTTATGGGCTTTATTTTCACCCGCGACACTGGTTAGTACATTTTCCATATAACGTGTGTTTTTATTTGATTTGATAAGTCAAAATTGACGATAATCTCCGGCTCTCTATCTCTCCGGAATGACCACTAATTGCGCTGTATTGACTATTTTTGTAAAAATGATTGCTATTGCAGACTAAAATGGAGCAATATGAAGATCAAACTGGAGGAAATCATTATCGCGCCTGGTCGCTCATTTAAGCTGTTCTCACCCAGCCTGCGACATCACTTTTACTGGCATTTTCATCCTGAAATAGAACTGGTGTATGTGGAGGCATTGAGCGGTATCCGGCATGTTGGACAGCATATTTCCAGTTATGTGGCGAGTGATCTGGTGCTGATCGGACCGAATGTACCTCACCTCAATTTTGACTACGGATTGGAGGTTGATTACAAACAGATCGTTTTACAACTGAAACCTGATTTTCTGTCTTCCCTGGTTGATCCTACTGCCGAATTTGCCGCTATTGGTGCGCTTATGGAACGATCTTATAAAGGGCTTTCCTTTCATGGGAAGACGAAAGAAGAAGTGGTCACGCGACTTCGCGCTTTACAGGAGAAGGATGCTTTTAGTTCGTTATTGGGCGTATTGGACATCTTTCAGATACTTGCCCATGCTGATGAGGTAGAGGTCCTTAATCAGGACGATACAACCGTTAAATGGCTGTTGAATGATAAAGTGCGTATGGGTACTATCTACGATTATGTCAGCGAAAACTACGATAAAGACCCTGACGTAAATGTGGTCGCTGAAAAAGTCCATCTGAGCACCGCTGCTTTCTGCCGTTATTTCAAACGCCAGACGAATATGACCTTTACAGACTTTTTAAATCAGTACCGTATCAGTCAGGCGAAGAACCTGTTACTACAGGGGAAAAGCGCAGCGGAGGTTTGTTATGAGGTGGGGTTGGAAAGCACGTCTTATTTTAATAAGCTGTTTAAGACATTGGTAGGGCTGACACCGGCGGTATTTAAAAGAATGCATCAGCATCAGTAGGCGTATCGAAAATCAATACGCAGTACTATTATTGATATTTATTATATCTTGTGCTGGTATGAATACCTTACCGCACATTCTTCGAAAGAAAATATCCCTTTACGCAATGATCCTGTCGGGAGTGCTTGTCTTAGGATTAGGATGTTATGCTATTACTCCAATTATCAAATTACCTGAAATCTTCCTGATGTTGTTCCCTGTTTATATATGGGAAAATATTGCGATAGTGAATAGTACTTATGCTGTCATTTTTTCCTCATTAGGATTGCTGACAGGTTTGATCTCGCTGTTATTTATCTGGGGTTATGCGTATCCGGAAAAAGAACATTATGGAAGGCGACTTAAAATATGGCTGATCTTATTTAATGCCTTATTAGCCTACAGTCTATTGGAGGCTGCTTTTATCCATATATATGCGATCCCTGCTGTGCGTGGGATACGTCCCCCGACAGAACCCAACTATTATCCGGCGCCATATACTGCTATTGATGAATTTTTTAGTCAGCGGGCATATACGGCGCCGCTTTATAGCTGGTTATTTGTTGCGTATATAGTTATGACAGCCGTCTATGCGACCATATCGATAAAAATGTTGCGCTTAATACGTCGCGTTAGGAACGCAGAGGCTTTGGAGAAGGACCTGAACGGTCTCTTAAATACAGCAACAACCAACAGATTGAATGATTAGAAAGTAGCTGTGAAAGAACGGCGTTAATCCTGATATTAGCTTCAGTTCTTTCACAGTTGCTTATTTTACTTACAAAGTTCCAGTGCCTTATTCAATATTTCATCCTCACCACGAATAGCTCCCTTCAATGTTTTATTGACTATCACATCGATTTTAACCCCCAATCGCTGATTAGGCGTATGGTCCGGATAATACTCTGCAAAGCCGGAATAGAAGGTCATATAGTCGCCAGGCAAAGGGATTGTAACGGCCATCCCATTTGCACCAGCTGTCGTCCTGCCAATTGTAATAGCCTTTGTCACACCCTGGATCGCGATCGGATTCCATTCACCCTGACTTTGATTCCCTTCATCTACCAGCAGATAGTATTTTTTGTTTTTCAGATAGGGATTGGTGTTTGGTTCGATAACAGCGTAATCGATCAGCGTTTGCCGCTTCAGCAGATCAGGGCTCGTTACATATGGGAACAGTTCATAAGCTGCGGTGTCTGTTTTTTTTGCAATGTAGGCGGCAATATTGGTCCCGATCCTGGCATCTTTCGGGTAACCACGCGCGTCGATAATGATCTTCGCGCAATTCTTTAGTAATACACTAATACTGTCCAGGTCTTTTGAATAAACCTTGTTCAGTCGCAGGTAGCCGATATTTCCCGGCAACACCTTACAGAAAGGCGGATTCGTGATCGTGACAGTGGCCTGACGGGGTACTTGTCCCCATAGGTTGTAGTACATGTTCCTGTCGATCCTTTTAAGTGTGATGTTGTACAGCTTTTTATTCCTGCTCACGCGTACGATCGCAGTGCTGCCAATACTACCTGCGGTAAACCAGGTAGCGTATAATTCTCTGTTGAAGCCGGATTCATTGGAAGCTACCAGTAGCGGCTTCCACTTTTTGATAATCGAATCTACATGGATATTATCAATGGCAACAACTTCATCTCCGTATTGTAAGTCCGACAGCGCTTGTCGTTGTGTGGTGTCAGGCATGATACTGGTGACGTAAATTTTCCTGTTTATCACATCGCAGACAAAAGGCAGATTGCCATCAAGAATGCCTTTGGGCGAGCGTCCGCTCTTTGTATTGTACAATATAGCATGGCCGTCGCTGATGGCGGCGGTCAGTTCCATCAAAGCCATAAAGTATTTCTCTTCGTCGTTTGCTTTTAGAAAGATATCGATAAAGCGGGGCAATGATCGCTCCCAGTCAACGGAGATCAGTTGTTTATTCGGACTAAAGAAGTGTATGGTATTCCAGAAATTGAAGAGCCCCAATAGCCGCAGACTGGCATCCGGTGTGCCGGCTGTGCTATGCATAGTGGCAGGTGTACGGATATAGACAGTATTTTCAATGTGCTTTGCAGATGTATTTCTGATAGCTGATGTAAACAAATTTGTCGCGTCATTTATTAAAGTGCCGTTGTTGTCCGCCTTGATTATATCTGGCTGCATACCAGCGGTACCATCTTCATAGATCATCTCTGAGCACCTGATCTTAGCGGTGATCCCATCCGGGAGTTGCATTTTGTAGAAGGAACCATATGCGTAGTCCGGGAGTTTGTCCTCAACGACCAGATAACATAAGTTGCGGTTACGTAGTGCCATCAATGCGCTGACGATATTGACATTCACATATTGGTTGATGATAAAGCAGTAACGTTTGCCCGATATCTTTTTATTGCGATCAACAGCAATATAGCTGCCTTGTGCCGCATTTCTGAAACCCATATTTACCTGGTAGCCGGGTATATTCCCGTCTTTATCCGGCATCATGAGATTAACGCTGTGTTGGAAATCCTGCCTCATTAGTCCTTTATAGAAAAAGGACCTTTCTGTCGGCAGGATCATTGTAGTATCAATGATACCAGCTACCAGGGGTTGAATGAACGTGGTGTATTGCTGCAAACCGGGTTCATAATTGAACGTATCGCAGCGTAAGTCAAGGATGATGTCTGATGCTGTATTGTTCCGGAGGACGGAGTCGATTTTTAGGGAACTGCCGGATATATCCTGTGGTAAAGCGATATAAAGTACGCCGCCCGGCAATTGTTGCTGACTGTAGGATTTTCTGCTGTTATGTTTCCTTTCAATGTCCGTTGTTACGATACCACTTTGTGGATCGTGCAGATCGGCCAGCATTCCTGTAATACCTGTTTTGAAATTAGTGGCAGAGGGATTGGTAGTGAGCGGACGGATGTATTGCAGAAACAGGCTATCACTGTTAAGTTGCCCTTTTCCCATCTGTGGATGGAAGTAATTGATAACTCCCCATGCCTTGCCAAATGCTGCGATCCTGTTAAGTTGCTGCTCTTTTTCTCCAGACGTGGTTTGTGCGTGGACTTTAAATGAGCATAGGCTGCCTATTGTTATCATGATGGCCCCCAATGCCCGTAAATTTACGGTGTACGACATGTTACATTACAATTATAGCTTAAAAGTAATGCGACCGTCTCCGCAGAAATTGTAAAAATCATGCAAATCCCTGGTTGGTCCTGATCCATACCAGTTTTTCCTGTTCAAGACTTGCCATTGTTCGTAGTTGCGCAGGACGCAGGCCTGACAGCAGCTTTACTTCTTTGTTGAAGTGTGCCTGATCATAGTAGGTGTTGGCGTGCGCCACGCTGGTGAGTTTCCCTTTGTTTTCCTTGTGCAGGAGTTGTTGTAAAGTTTTCCTGAAACGAACGGTTTGGAGGAATGTCTTTGGATTTTGTCCGATCTCTTTTTTAAATAACCGGTAAAGCGTGGATGGGGCCACAAGACAACTTTTGGCGATAGCATCTATATGAAGGTGATCATCTCTTTCGCTTAGCATGAGTTCCATGGCAACAGATACCCTCTGGTCGCGGGAATAAGGATACAGCTTCTTTAATAAGAAGTCTTCCAGGATCAGTGCCCTTTGATGGAAGGATTGCTCATCGAATAGCTTTTCGGGTACCCATTTATCTGATGATGAGAATAGCTGTTCAAAGGCGTTGTCCGTCTGTAGTAGTTCCTCATAAGGCGCGCGCGTAAATGCCCGCAATGCACCCGGACGGAAGAGTATACAAACCTGGTCCAGGGGGGCGTTGAGCGCTGCCCGGAAAGGTTTATCATGAAATCCGTACAGCCGGCTTTGATAGTAAGTACGTCCGCTATCGAGCTGGCATACGTTGTAGGTTGTTTGTCTGGTGTAATGAATGGAGCTGTTTGCGTAAATAGCCAGACATAGATTGGTGTTAGGAAAAGTGGTATACTGTACCGGACTTGCATCCGTCTTGGAGAAGAAGATAAAGGACTCTATCAGACAGGCTAATTGCGGATGTCGAACATCGATAACTGCTGTTTTCATGACGGCTAGGTTGGTGTAGTGGAATTGTTGGTTTTGATAGCAGGCGTTGGCTGCTATAGGGCAAATGTAGTGTATTGAGGGTGGTTTTCAAATAAGGAGGGTTAATACATCCTTCAGTAATTACACTTTAGTTATCTGTGAATTGGTAAGCTGATGTTATTGATATCGATATCGATAACCAAATATGCATATGGATATTACGCGCTAAATCAATCCACATTTGCGTAAAACCCGCACCCCTAATTCGGCTAATTTTGCAAAAAAAAATCACTATGGCAAAAACAAACAATCCGCTGTTCATTGGCTATAAGTTGTCCAGTGGCGCATCCGACAAGCAATTCATCGTCAAAAAACGAAAAGGTATTGCTACCATCTGCAAATACCCCGACATGAGCAATGTAGTTCCTTCAGATTTGCAAAAAACTGAACGGTCCAGATTTGCTGCAGCCATCAAATATGCAAAAAGCATTGTGCATGATCCTGTGCGGAAGGCGAACTACAAACGTCGTCCCGGCAGTACGGTATATCACAGTGCTATTAAAGACTTTCTGGGGTGTTGATTGCTAATCGCCTATGTTTGCTCACTTTGATGTTACGAAAATTCGGTGTGTTATTTATCTGATGTTTATTCTCTTTCATTCATCCTTCGTTCGCACAACGAAAGATGAATGAAGAAGAACAAAACACAAATAGACATCTGCACGTTTTCGCGCTTTCACGTGTACACGTTTTTGCGTCCTATGCACATGATTCTGCGTCCTGTGCACATTGGTCATTTTCGTCAGCATAATTGAACTATTATTGTATCCGCGATCGCGATCAACAGGGCTGCGCGAGCAACAGGAGAGAGGCGCTTCCTGTTAAACGGTAATAAACTTTTTGCTACCTTCACCGCCATTTTTATACATCATTATGCCTGTATCTGACTTTAAGCGTACTCCGGAAAATGAGCTCTGGCGACTTGTCAGGGAAGGCAATGTATCCGCTTACGGGGAGTTATATGAACGTCACTGGGAAGCCCTTTTTGAGACCGCGTACTGGCATTTGTACGATAAGGCAGCAGCTAAGGATATCGTGCAGGAAGTCTTCGTGTATTGCTGGCAGAAAAGGGCGCAGATAGAGATCAACGAGTCCGTCGTTGCTTATCTCCGGGCTGCGGTGCGTTTTAAGGTATTGAATTATCTGAAAGCGGAGAGCGCCAGGGATAAATATCAGCAACTGGCTGGTCAGTCTTTGCCTGTCATTACGCATACGACCAGTGAGTATATGGCGGAGGTCGATTTGCAGGCCAGCTATCACCGCGAACTGACCCGTCTGCCTGACAAGATGCGGGAGGTCTTTATAGATAGCCGTGACCACGGATTGTCTATAGAAGAAATAGCCGAAAAAAGGGCTATATCTCCGCAAACCGTTAAAAATCAATTGTCTAACGCCTTGAAGAAACTTAGAAAGGCCCTGGGCAATTTTTATATGGAATAATTTTTTTTCCCTGTATAGTACTTTCCCATTTCGAGCATTGTCTATTAAACGTTGACTGTATGAAACAACCTGAACAGCATATCATTAACTCCTTGTTAGAAAAGCACGCTCTTGGTATCCTTACACCGGAAGAAAGAGTACTGCTGGAAGCTTGGTATGCTGATTTCCCGCAACAGGGGCAAGTATGGGCCGACGCAACAGAAAAAACGGCCATGAAAGATGCGCTGAAAGCTGAGATATTTGACACGATCGCCGCTGAAGAGGTACGCACGATAAAACCGCCTTTGCGACGTATCTGGTGGCAGGCTGCGGCAGTCATTGCTGTGTTGGCCGTTATATCGTTATTATACAGCAGGAGAACACCGGAATATGAGGTCGTGACGGCTGCCGCGGGTAAAGGCATCGTCAGACTGCAATTGCCGGATCAATCCGAAATGTGGCTGGAACCCGGTACTGTTGTTCGTTACCCAAAGGACTTCGGTAAACGGGACCGCGAACTGGAACTGGAGGACGGAATGGCCTTCTTCTCCGTAAAGGAACAAACGGAACATCCTTTTATAGTGCATATGCCAGGCGGTGTACAGGCGAAAGTGCTTGGAACTGGTTTCACTGTAAAGAAATATGCGCAGTCAGCGGACCTGGGCGTAATGGTGAGTGCCGGCGCCGTACAGGTGTCCGATAGTACCGGTGTACTGGGCATATTAAAGGCCGGACAGCAATTGCATTACCTGCTGACCAGTCACACCGCTACCCGGACAGAAGAGACCGTGGAGGACTGGCGCGAGGGGAACCTGTCCGTCAGTAACGCTTCCTTTCAGGAAATAGCCCGTATCCTGGAAAACCGTTACGGATTGCAGGTGACGTTCAATGCAGCCAGTGTGGCGTCCTACCGCTTTACGCTCCGTATCAACAAACAAGACACTGCTGCAGACGTGTTGGAGATGTTGAAAGATATCAGCGGACTTACCTACACGCTCAGCGGAAATAAGGTGATCATACAGTAATACCTGATACATATTGTTTAACAAAACCGGCTGCAATGGCGGCAGGGAAGCCTATGTTCCTACAAAAAGTAACTATGCGTCATTTTATAACTGTTTATTTATTATTCGCCTGGCTGACTGTGCATGCACAGTCAGCCGGTCAGAAAATTAGTATCAATATTCCGGCAGGCTCTCTGGAAGCAACCCTGAAGCTGCTGGAACAGAAAAGCCGGACACCCATATCCTACGAACTTACACGCGTAAAAGGGATACAGGTGAAAGCGCACCTTTACATAGATACACCGCTGGAAAAAATTCTGACGGATATCCTGAAAGGCACGCCGCTGGATTATAAACAGAAAGGCGGTAATATCCTCATTATCGCACGTCCCGCCAGTGTCAATACCCTGAGTGGTTTCGTGGAAGATGCTGTCAGCGGAGAAAAACTGATCGGCGTTTCGATCATCATGACACAGCCGCAGGGAGGTACAACTACAAATAACTTTGGTTTTTATAGTCTGACGGTACCTGGAGATTCATTACGCCTGCAGATATCCTATATCGGATATAACCGGTTGGATACTGTCATCAGTATGAATGGCGATCCGCGTATTAATTTCAGGTTATGCACTGGCAGCAGACAATTAGAAGCTATTACCGTAAGCGGGACACGCACAACCCGGATACAGGAATCGTCACAGATGAGCAGTATTAATCTGCCCGCCGCGCAGGTACGTTCACTGCCACGTTTGTTGGGAGAACCCGATTTGCTGAAAGCATTACAGTTGATGCCCGGTGTAAAACAGGGAACGGAAGGGTCCAGCGCCTTGCTGATCCGCGGAGGAACACCCGATCAGAACCTGATATTACTGGACGGGGCGCCCTTGTATCATCCGATGCACCTGCTGGGGATATTTTCAACATTCAATACCAGCGTGCTCAAAGATGTAACGTTGTATAAAGGCGCGTTTCCGGCTCGTTATGGCGGCAGACTGTCATCCGTAGTTGACATCTCCACCAAAGATGGCAATATGTATGAACACCATGGAGAATTTTCAATCGGACTACTGTCTACACAGTTAACGCTGGAAGGACCGCTTAAAAAAGGGAAGACATCCTATGTTATCTCCGGACGTCGCTCTTACCCGGACCTGATTGCAAGTCCGCTGGTAAAGAGCTCACAGGAGGACCTGCAGAAATTCAGTCTTTTTTTCTATGACCTGAACGCAAAGGTCCATCATCAGTTCTCTGAAAGAGACAAGCTTTACCTGAGCTTTTACATGGGGAAAGATAAACTCAGGATCCGGGACCGGTACTCGGATGATATTGAAGGTCCGGCAGACAACTATGATCTATCAGATTTGAATATTCAATGGGGAAACATCACCGGCACCTTACGATGGACGCATGTTATTTCTCCTAAGCTCTTTGCCAACACGATGCTGATAGGCAGTAGTTATAAGTTCAATACCGGTATTCATACTGAAAGCAAATACGATTCCGATGCCAGCAGCAATACACTGAAGCTGAATTCCGGTATACGTGATTACGGTGTGAAAACAGATATAGACTATCGCCCCGCGCCGGCGCATACTATAAAGATGGGAGCAGCTTACATGTACCGTAAGTTTACACCAGGTATCATCCGTATGAAGCAGACAGATGGAGATGACACGATATTGGATTCGGTGAATAATAACCGGAATATCCCGGCCGGTGAAATAGACCTGTATGCAGAAGATGACTGGGAAATAACTTCCCGCCTGAAACTAAATGCAGGTTTCCACTGGAGCGGCTTCAGTGTCCAGGACCGATTTTATCAATCCCTGCAACCGCGCGCCAGTATGCGCTTCCTCTTGCCGGGTGATTGGGGCTTAAAAGCTTCCTACACACGCATGACGCAGTACATTCATCTGTTGGCCAACAACTCTATTTCATTGCCTACAGACCTTTGGGTGCCTGCGACGAAGAAAGTCGCTCCGCAGCAGGCAGACCAGTTTGCGCTGGGACTTGCACGTAACCTGTTTCGCAACAGATATGAGTTTTCTGCAGAGGTTTATTATAAGAAAATGCGGCAGGTGGCGGAGTATAAAGACGGTGCAGAATATCTTACAACCAGCAGGGGAGATACCTGGCAGGAACAGATTGCCTCGGGTACCGGTAGGTCCTATGGACTGGAAGTATTGCTGCAGAAGAAAACAGGCCGGCTAACCGGTTGGCTGGGATATACCTGGGCCGTCTCTGATCGTAATATTCCAGGCGTCAACTATGGTCATACGTTTTATTATAAATATGACCGCCGGCATGATTTCCATCTGGTGACGATCTACAAATTAAGAAAGAACATAGAGCTTTCCGGTAGCTGGACTTATCAGTCAGCAGCTCCTTTCACGGTCCCGGTGGCCCGATATGAAGGAACGACTGGGCCGGTATCACCCAATGATCCGAATAACTGGCCGCCAACTGTCGATTATATCAATAACCGGAATAATGTAAGAATTGCAGCCTATCATCGTCTTGATCTCGGCGTCAATTTTATCAAACAAAAGAAGAATGGAAATGTGCGTACCTGGAATATCAGTGCATTGAATGCGTATAACAGAATGAACCCATTCTTTTATTACGTGAAAAATTATTCGGATAATAATGCGAAAGTCACGCTTAATGGCCTCGTTTTGTTGCCACTCACACCAAGCTTTTCTTATAGTTTAAAATTTTAAGTATGCAGATAAAAGTCCTGTTGCTGTTGTTATTTGTATTCACCATTAGTGCCTGCGAAAAATCTTTTAATGTATCTATTCCGGAGGAATCCAATAAGCCGGTCCTGAACCTGCTGATGAATAAAGACAGTGTAATGATTGCCAGGGTTAGTTTATCTGCCCGCCTGAATGATAAGGGACCGCGGGAGATTAAAGACGCGGTTGTCAATCTTTATGAAGACGGTAATTTTAAAGAAACACTAACAGCTTACGTTCAGTCAGAGCGGACTTATTACCGCAGCAAGACTCTCGCAAAAGCCGGCGCAACATACCGGGTGTCGGCTGCTGTTACAGGATATGATGAGATTTCCGGTAGTGACAAGGTCCCGGATACTGTGGCTATCGAAGGCATCAAGATGACCATCACGAAAAATGATGCCTGGGGCAGCAAGGCCGCCATCAATGTTCAGCTACACGATGATCCGGCCATACAAAACTATTACCGTATAAGATTGTACCAGATGGTTGATTATGAAAATGGCATAGGTGATACTGTACATTTGAAATTCCCGCAATACTTTGAAACAGGGGAACCTGGGCTGCCCATATTAGAAGACGATTCGCGTAGTGAATTCTATACAACAGATGCGTTGTTTAATGGTCGTAGTCCGGTGTTTGTGTTAAAAGCTGACCTGTATAATAATTTTAAAAGTCTTATCGTAGAAATCAGTTCGCTTACTTACGATAGCTATAACTATCTGAACAGCGCTTACCTGGCACGCGAGAAAAATGATGATGGGCTATCGGAGCAGGTGATCGTGTATAACAATATTATAAAAGGATTTGGTATTGTTGGTGGCGTAGCGCAACGCGAATATGAATTGCGGAAGTGATATATGTCCGCTTCCGGACATGATAATACCGAAAGCGGGCATTTCTATTTAATGGCTGTATTTATAAGTGGTTAAAAATGAATGGTTTGCTGTTTTTGTATCGTTTTTGATGCATAGATACCCAATAATCCTGTCCAATTATGCTAAAAAACTATCTCAAAACCGCATTCCGCAGTCTTTGGCGCAATAAGCGTTATGCATTACTCAATATTACCGGTCTTACCCTGGGTATCACAGTTTGTCTCGTGATCTATGTGATCATTCAGTATGAGCAGAGCTTTGATACTTTCCATACAAAGAAGGACCGGATTTACAGGGTGCTGACAGTATCGCCGGGAGAAGATGGTAATACCAACTATACACAGGCGGTGCCTTTTCCCATACCAACTGTATTGCCCAACGACTTTACAGAATTTGAGAAGGTAACCGGTATTGTACAAATGGGTAAGAGACTGGTTACGCTGGAAGACGGGAAGGGCAATATTCAGCAGAAGTTCAAACCACTGGTATATTTCCTGCAGCCTTCGTTCTTTGACATATTTGATTATAAATGGTTAGCTGGTAATAAAGCCACTGCCCTGAACGATCCCAATGCGACCGTGCTGGCACGGTCTACTGCGGAGAAGTATTTCGGGGACTGGCATAAGGCAATGGGAAAGGTGATCCGGCTTGATCAGCAGTTTAATCTGACAGTAACAGGCATACTGGATGACCCGCCTAAGAACACGGAGTTTCAGTTTGAGATGGTGGCGACTTATGCTATGATGAAAATAAATGAGATCAAGGATTGGGTAACGATAGACGATATTCATAGCTGTTATGTCCTGCTGCGTCCGGGACAGGACGTGGCTAAGATAGATGAGCGGCTGGTCACTTTTTCGAAGAAGTATAAAGACCCGAAAAACAAGGCTATACATATGCTGCAATCGCTGGCGGGTGTGCATTCAGATAAACGTACCGGAAACTATATCGGTCGCGTGGTACCACCTGAGCGGATAAGGATGTTATGGATGATCGCAGCATTTATTCTGCTGATCGCCTGCGTGAACTTCATTAATCTGTCTACCGCACAAGCGGTGAACCGTGCACGTGAAATTGGGGTGCGCAAGGTGCTTGGCAGTAACCGCTGGCAGCTACAGACGCAATTTCTATCTGAAACGGCTATACTGGTATTGCTTTCACTACAACTGGCGATGATATTGGCGCTATGTATACTACCGTTCATCAGCAGCGTGATGAGCCTGCCCCTGGGCGCAGGTATGCTGACAACCGGGAACGTATATATGTTGCTGTCCGGCATTTTCGTGGTAGTTACCTTGCTGGCAGGCTTTTATCCTTCTATCGTAATCGCGGCATTCAATCCGATCAATGCACTCAAAAGCAGGATCGCCGCCAGCAGAAAGACGGGAGGTATTTCCCTGCGCCGGGGACTGGTGGTTTTCCAGTTTGTTATTACACAGGCGCTGATCATCGGTACGCTCATTATCCTGCAACAGATGAACTACTTTCAGAGGCAATCCATGGGTTTTACCCGGAAGGCCATTGTGAATGTACCTTTCCGTAATGACAGCGTGGGTAATGCAAAAATTCCGTATCTCCGCGACCAGTTACAACAGATCAGCGGCATACAGGAGGTGAGCTTTTCGGATGCGGCGCCGTCCAGTGATGGGAATTGGTGGACAGGCTTCAAATTTGACCATCAGACAGAAGATGTGAAGTTCGCCTCAGTGACCCGTTGGGTGGATTACAACTTCATCAACACATATGATATCAAACTTGTAGCAGGTCGCAACCTCACCCGCACAGACTCCGTACGTGAGTTCCTGGTGAATGAAACGTTGGTACAGAAATTAGGGCTCAAACCGGCAGATGTGCTTAATAAAGAAATGGACGTATGGGACGGAAGGATCAAAGGTCCTATTGTAGGAGTGGTAAGAGATTTTACTGCCGGTACATTGAAAGAGGCAATGGCCCCTGTATTTATGAGCAATATCAAAAGGCGTTTCAGCAATGCAGGTATCAGACTGGCAGCGGGCGCCGATGCACAAGCCTCAATGAAGGCGATCGAAAAACTCTGGAATGACAACTTTCCTGAACAAATCTTTGAATACCAGTTCCTGGATCAAAAGGTAGCAGAATATTACAGAGAAGAACGGCAGCTGGCGCATCTGTACGAGATATTTGCAGGTATTGCCATCTTCCTCAGTTGCCTGGGATTATACGGTCTGGCCTCATTCATGGCAGTACAAAGGGTAAAAGAAGTAGGTGTGCGCAAAGTACTCGGCGCAACACCAGCACATATTGTATACCTTTTCTCAAAAGAGTTTATGCTGCTGATAGGGATCGCCTTTGTCATAGCAGCCCCGCTGGTATGGTATTTCATGCATAACTGGCTTAATAATTTCGTGAACCGGGTAGATATCAACTGGGGCGTGTTTGCGGCAGGAGGGATAGCGGCGCTGATCATTGCCTTGCTGACGGTAAGTTCGCAAGCCATCAGAGCAGCCATGATGGACCCGGTAAATAGCTTAAAAGCAGATTGATGAATAGATAGCCTGCCTGTCTACCCAACGGCCAGACAGGCAGGCATAAATCTCTTATATAGCTGTTTTGATGGATCGTATTCATTTGATTTCGGGAGAGATCATATCGTATTCCCGATATATCGGGGCTTTACATTTTTAGCAGTTATCTATATCGCTGAACAATAATAAATTAGGGTGTGGTATACGGTTTGAAAGATAGTTATGGAGAATACTACGCGTATCACTTCATGATCAATAACCGTTATGCAAAGCAAAGCCACAATCTATACCATCAAAGAGGACGTATACAACGCGGTCGAAATCTTCACAGGCCCTGGTATCCAACATTGGGACATTGGGCCCTTTTTTAAGGGAAGCTGTTTATCGAAAGACCACCTGCTTCTTTTTGTCGAAACAGGCCAGTTAGAGATACAGTTTGGACATACCCGCTCTCTTGTAGAAATGCAACAGCTTGTTTTTGTGAGAAAAGACACCTGCTTTCATTATCAGTCATGCGCATCCCCTGTCAGCATGATCGTATTTGAACTAAAGTATGATATCATTATCGGATTTGTTACCATGCTCAATCTTCAGACAAGCGGAGAGGGTAATTGTTTGCCGCTGCTCACAGGTGATGCCAGCGAAATATTAAGAGGATATATGTCCTCACTGCAGCTTTATTTTAAGGAGTATCCCAACCTTTCTGCCAGCCATGCCAGAATGAAGCTGGTTGAGTTGCTGATCTGTCTGTCTGCTAATGACCGGCTGTTTTTTGAGCAGTTGTTGTTTGTAAAGGAAAATGCCCGCCCTGACATAACCCGTCTTGTGGAAGAAAATCTGACGAACGCCATTTCGCTGAATCAGCTCGCGCGATTAGCCGGTAGAAGTGTTTCAAGTTTGAGAAGGGATTTTATTTCCACCTACAATATGCCTCCATCCCGCTGGATTCGCCAAAAGAAACTGGAAAGAGCAAAAGAGCTATTGGTGCATACGGATATGACAGTAACAAGCATTTGCTATACACTGGGATTCGAAAGCGTGGCCCACTTTTCAAGGGCCTTCAAATCCTATTTCCGCTATTCGCCCTCCGGATTGAGAGATGGAGTTGCTGTGGTGACTAACCTGAATGAAAAGCGCATCTTTCAATAGCCCTATCAATTGATCATAAATAACACATCTCATGTACACACGCACAATCGTACAATTGGTGGAAAGTCCACTACATCGCGGTTTTCTGGGTGAAGGACATATGGCGGCGGCTGTAATCAACGCAACTGATTTTTTTCAGACCGATCCTTTTATTTTACTGATGGACGATCGCCTTGACCTGGCCGGTGGGCCTCCGGTTGGAGGACCGCATCCGCATGCAGGTTTTGAAACAGTTACACTCGTGCTAAAAGGTGATGAACGGGACTGGATAACGGGTAGTCTTGAACTGATGACTGCCGGGAAAGGCATCATTCATTCGGAAGTCATTACTGCGAAGAGCAGCCTTCGTATTTTGCAAATGTGGTTGGTGCTGGCGCCGGAGAAGAGATGGATAGCACCCGCCTGGCAACAGCTGTTACCCTCCATGGTCCCTGCTATAAAGACGACGCAACTCAATATCAGGGTGTATAGCGGTAACAGTAATGGTGTCAGCTCCCCACTCCGGAACAATACTCCGCTTATACTGGTAGATGTTGTCATGGAGAAGATCGCGTCATTTACACAGGTCCTCCCCGCAGCCTACAATGCGCTTGTCTATGTGATTGAAGGACATATATCGGTTGGCGAAACAAGTATTGGCGCCGGACAGGCCGGATGGTTGAACATACCCGCCGGCAGCGGGGACAGTGAAATTATAATTACCACAACAGGACAAGAGGCCCGGATCGTTTTGTACGCAGCAGAACCACACCATGCGCCTGTTGTCAACCATGGGCCTTTTATAGGCGATTCGCGGGATGATATAGCCCGTTTGTACCAGGAGTACAAGGAGGGGCGTTTACCCCATTTGAATGAGCTCCCGGAGAGCAGTAAGATCGTATATGGATAGAGCTGTATGCTGGTGGTTAATAATCTCCTTTTTTTATGCCCAGGCGTTTCATTTTAGATTCCAGGGTACTTGGGGGAAGGTCCAGTAATTTTGCAGCTCCGTTTTCACCGCTGATCTTTCCCTTACATCTCTTCAATGTGTGAAGGATGTAATGTCTCTCATACTCATGCCAGGTTTTAACATCGTGATCGGCATTTAAGACGCTTTCGGAGGGAGGTTCTTTATATTGTATCTGCGGTTGTAATACGGCTTCTGCGAGTCCCTGTTGCTGGACATTATACAATAGTACCAGTCTCCGCATGGCGCTTTCCAGTTCCCGGACATTTCCCGGCCAGGGATGGGTAAGCAGCTTGTCGGTAACAGCAGCAGGAATCTCAAAGGGCGCCTTTCCTTCCGCCAGACAAAACTTATCTTTAAAATGATTGGCAAGCAACAAAATGTCATCTCCACGTTGCCGTAAGGGAGAAAGATAGATAGGGAAAACATTTAAACGGTAATACAGGTCGATCCGGAACCTGCCTTCGGCCATCTCTTTTTCCAGATCACGGTTTGTTGCGGCTATGATCCGGACATTGATCTTAATGGTATCATTGCCTCCTAATCGCTCGATTTCCTTTTCCTGAAGTGTTCTGAGCAGCTTCGCCTGTACATCAAAAGGTACCTCACCTATTTCGTCGAGAAAGAGGGTCCCTTTATCCGCCTGTTCAAACTTTCCGATATATCTGCCGGCTGCACCGGTGAAAGAGCCCTTTTCATGTCCGAATAAAATGGATTCTATCAGTGTTACCGGCAAAGCGGCGCAATTGACTTTAATAAATGGTCCTTTCTTCCTGGGAGACAAGACATGCAGCGCCTGTGCGATCATCTCTTTACCTGTGCCGCTCTCACCCAGGATCATCACCGCAGAATCAGAGGGCGCTACCATTTGTACCTGCCGCATTGTTTGTTGCAGCGTTGCACTCTGGCCAATAATCCCCGGATAGTTGTCCCTTTCCACCGATCCGGTATGTATCAGCAGATCATCCGGCAGTGCTGCATCAGATGAAGGATCGGGTAATCTGTTTTCATGCTGGTAGATGGCAATTTCCAGCATAGCGAGTACATCCTTTTCTCTGCATGGCTTTACCAGAAATCCATACGGGCGGGTTGACTTTACCTTATCAAGTGTGCTTTTATTCGAGTTGGCAGATAGATAAAGAAACGGGACATGCTGACGACGTAGCATATGTCCGAGATCAACTCCGGTTGACGTCCCTCTTAGAAAAATATCGATCAGTACAAAATCGGGACGTTCGTTTCTGAGCGACAAAAGCGCCTGTTCAACGGAGTTGGCAATCCCGGAAACTTCATACCCGGCTTTGGTTAGCATCCGTTGCAGGTTTTTAGCTTCAATGAATTCATCTTCGACTATCAGTATTTTTCTCATGAGCATGGGATTGAAGCGTTTTATTGTAATCTATTGTTGGATAGGGGCGACCGCACTTTGAAACGAATATAAAGTGTCGTTCCCTCAGCGCCAGATTCGATCTTTGCAGTTCCGTCAATGTCTACGGCGAGGCCTTTGATCAGACTAAGCCCCAGACCGTCAGTATGCGCGTCACTTGTTGCATCAAATCCGACACCATTGTCGGCAATCAGCAAGTTGACAAAGTCGTCGGTATCCTTTTCACATGAAATGGTAATTTTCCCACGTTTGTTATTATCCCTGAATGCATATTTCATGGTATTCGTAAATGCCTCATTGAAGATAAGTCCAACCGGCATCGCCTGCGATACATCCAGCTCCACATCGTCTATGGTCATTTGTATATCTATGGATTTGCCTGCAGGAAAAGCTTCTTTGAGATGTTGGATCAGTTCCGGCAGATAATTTTTCATATTGACCGAGGATACATTCTCAAACTGATACAACTTCTGATGCAGGAGGGAGGTCGCAAATATCCTGTTCTGACTGACCTGTACGGCTGCCAGGGCATCATCCCCCAGGTAATCGGCCTGCATTTCCAGCAGACTTACAATTGTTTGCAGGTTGTTTTTTACACGATGATGCACCTCTTTGAGCAGCCATTCTTTTTCATTGACCAGCTGTACCAGCTGATCATTTTTCTGGCCGATCAGCTGCAGGTTCTTTTGTTTCATACGATATTGGTTGTAACCAAGTGCACCAATGATCAGCAATAAGATAATACCGCCTGAAACGATATTACGGGTCTGCCTTGCCTGTTTCAGATTACCTTCCTGGATGAGCCCCTGTTGTTTCAGGATTTGAATATCCTGGTCCTTTTTTTCTGAAGCGTAGCGGATGTTGGCTTCCTGGCTTTTGAACCGTTGACCTATATTCAGTGCAGAGTCATAAAGTGTCATGTATTCTCTGATCGAAAAAAATGCGTCATGGAACTTTCCTTCTGCGGAATCGAGCGTAAACTGTAATCCGGAATTTTCAAGTGTTGATACAATAGAAGTTCTACCTCTCGTATATTCAATCGCTTTCTGCAGATAAACCCTTGCCAGTGGACGTTCCCTTTTTCGAAGCATAAACGGGCATATTGCTGAAATCCGAAGATATCGGACATTTGCAGGTGTTGAGACGGTATTTTTTCTACATAAGAAAGGAATGGTCGGAAATATTTTTCTGCTGAATCATACTGGCGCAAGCTTCTGTAAGCACCTGCTATATGTATTGATATGTTGATACTATCTATTTTGCCTTCTGGTGGATATTTCGCCAGCATCTTCCTTATGAATACCAGATATTCATTTGCTTTATTTAAGTATTGCATAGACTTTCCAATGTCTTCCAGGTTGGCATACCATAAGATCTGTGGCTCAATTGCATGTCGCTCGATCCCTTTGAAGTGCCACTCATTCGCCCGCTGATATTCACCCAAACCCAAATAGATGGACCCCATTCTGGTACATATCATGCTGTAAATACTAGAATCTCCGGTATTCGCCATGTTCGCGAGCGCACTGTCAATGTCAAGGGTTGTTCCAATGAAGTCCGCCCTGTGATTCTTTAAATAGGCCCTTACGTAATAAGTATCCATAAAATGCCGGTAGCCACTTTGCTTTTGCATGATTAATAACTCTCCCAGCTTTGCTTCTGCAAGCGCCCAATCCGAAGAAAAGTAATAAGTGATCATATCACCAAGGGCTGCTATGGCATGTTCTTTCAGCTTCAGCTGCTGGTATGCCGCCAAGGCTTTTTCCAGATTACCGAGCCGCTTGGCATCGTTGTATGGTAGATGCAGCGCCAGCTGATGGATGGCAATAGCATTTCTTTTTTTATCACCGCCATTCTTTAAGAGAGCAGCAACTGCGGTAAATGTTTCCGCGCTTTTCTGTGCTTCGCCTTGTTGAAGATATAGGTCGCCGGCTACGGCATCACATTCTATCAGCCACTTTTTCAACTTTAGTGACTGTGCATATGATCTTGCCTGAGATATATAGCTGGCTGCATTTTCAAGATCGGAGGGATCATTGCCTGGCTTATGCAGATAGTATAACGCCAGTTCCAGTAACATGGCTACCTTCTTTTCTGTGGCTGCACCAGGGATCGATTGCAGCACCAGTTCCGGGTCATGCTGATTTAGCCAGGCAACTTCCTGTTGAAGGTCTCCGTTATTGATGGTTTCATCATATGGTAACAGGATATTAAGGTTGTATATTTTGCAGACGTATCGTACGCAGCTATCCATGTCCCATTGCCCCTGGTTCACGACATAAAAAAAACGCCCGATGTTTGTGGCAAGCAGACGCTTTTGGGATTCGTTATAATGATTGATTGTCGTAGTAAGTACAGTCGACTGTGCATGCACTTTCGACAATAAACAGCTGAGAAGCAGATATGTAAAAAGTATTCTTACCATAAGAGAAGCGCTTACCTAATGTACAAAATATCTGTATTTCAGGCAAGAGCGTTGGGTAGAACTACCTACTTCGCAGTTGTAATATCAATTCTGTTCCATATGTCGGTGAATTCAATTGTATCAAAAAAGGCGACTACTTCAGTAATCTTTCCTTGTTCCATTTTCATGTACCAGGAATACATGTTGTCATAGGGTATGTTTGATTGACCGGCGTATTACAGATCGTTCCCAGGTATAAATAAGAGGAATGATCCGTAACACGCCGGCACTATATATTGTTCTTTAAATGGTCACATCCCAGGCTTTTTCCTGGTGTTCTTTAAGCATGTCTTCGACGAACTTCGGTACCACGTTCCTGAATTTACCCTTGTCTGACGGTACGATATTCACCATCGCGCCGATCATTTCCTCCGGATCGAGCCTGCCCTGCGGCGTTCCTAACAGAGAATCGAAAACGGCCTTCATATCAGCCCGTTTAGTGAAATGCTTACTATCATCGAGCCAGCGGAAAGGATTGTCCGCCATTGTTTCATTATATCCTGTCAGGTAGGCGCCCGGATTGATCGTCTGTACCTGGATGCCGTATTTCTTTAATTCGGAAGAAAGCGCTTCTGCGATCGCTTCCAGTGCATGTTTGGTAGATACATAGATGCCGTATCCATCAGGAGTGAACAAGCCGCCCATAGAGGAAGTAAAGACTACTTTCCCCTTTCTTTTTTCACGTATCAGTTTAGCGATGAACTGTTGTACCAGATGCAGCGGAGCAAAAACATTTGTTTCAAAGTTTTTACGCACCAGGTCAACCGGGATCTCGAAGACCGGTCCGGCTTCACCTATACCGGCATTACTGAGCAGAATATCGTAATCCCAGGTGAGTGCGTAAGCCACATCATATGGATCGAGAAGGTCCAGCTTTTCCACCCGCAGGTTCTTTTCCAGGTTGAGATCTATTGCTTTCTGGCGAAGCGGGGTAACCTGTGGCGAGATCTGAACGCCTGCAATGACTTCATGTCCCAGTTTAGCTAAACCGATGGCTGTTCCTTCTCCTAAACCGGAACCTGCGCCGGTGATCAGAATTTTTTTCTTGTCGCTCATAATATTGCAATTGTTATTGATGAAAAAATGTGGTGAACTAAATAGTACTGCCAGCTGTTGCAATTAGTAGGTCCTGGGGTACAGCCCCTCCGGAGATACCGATGTACCCGATGATATCCTTGTTACTTAATATAGGCAGGCCACCGGGGAAGCCTACCAGTCCGCCGTTGGTCTGTGATAGTCCGTAGGCATGTGCTTCTGGTTTGAGGAATTCGCCCACCATTTCAGAGCTTGTCCGGAAGAGCATCGCAGTTTTTGCCTTTTGCAGGGCAATGTCTATTGATCCGATAAAAGCATTATCCATGCGGACGAAGAACTTTAAATATCCGGCTGTATCAAGAATGACGATGTTTACCGGCACCTGTATTTCGGTCGCCTTTAATTCTGCCTGCCGGGCGGCAGTTTTCGCTTGTTCCATTGTAATTTCCATGGAATATTATTTTGGGTGAATGTTCGTCTGTCTGACGGTTGCCGGGTTATCCGGACTCATATCCGATGATATAAAGTTGCGAAGCAAAATCTGCAAGCTGTTTACCATTTGATTCAAATGTGTTGACTGATTAGTGCATCACTGTATTATGGCTTTTTCCGGAAAAATTGTATGGTGCCCATGATGAAGAAGATGTTCAGTCCACCGTTTACTTTGTCCCGTTCGCAGGCATAGGACATATCAAGATTGAACCAGGGTAGAACATCACTGGAAATGCCTGCCGCTATACGGTTACGCATCCATCTTTTCTCATTGATCAATATCCAGGCTTCATCAAAAGAATAAATTCTGGTTTGGTGTAATTTGCCCGGCAGCGGCCATGTCAGCCGTAACCTGTTCCTATAGATATGCATGTCCGCGGCATGCTGCCGGAAGCGGTCCCAGATGATGTTCCTGTCCTCTATGATAATACTGTTCAGCTTTGTTGTCAATATACAGCCGGTCATGAATGCGTGTTCAGGAATAACAGGACCTGCCGGTGGATGGTAATTAATATATAGGTAAGCCGGATTGAGTATTACATGTTTGTTGATACTGATATAAGACTGTAAATAGAGCAGGTGGGTATGTTGGTGGGTGGATAATGCATATTGTGCAGAGAGCTTAAGCCGCTCCGAGTACTGATAGGTGATCCCGGGAATGGTCCAGGCCGTGGTAGTGGGTTGTTGCTGGCCGTAAAGGTCTATAGTGGTATATATAGTCAGCCATAAGAGAAAGCTGGCCCTGAGCAGGCAGTTGGGTTTCAGGCTTTGGGAGGTAACTGTTGAATAATCCTGCATAACCAGTGTTTCGTTACCACAAGGTTATCCTTTATATGCAAGGCGGGTTATGCAAATTGATCCAAATTGTTTGTCAATTTCGTTCAGAGAGCCGCTATTTGCATTCCTTAGTATCTGTCTTAAATATCTTCCCCTCGTGATCGGTCCATACATATATAGCGACCGTTGCTTCATTCCCCTCCGTGCGTTCTATCCTGTACATGGAATTAGCCGAAAGGCGAAATAGCTTATTCTCTATTCTCATCAATGAAGATACCGTCGTTATATAGTATTTCGCACCTATCTCTGAAAGAGGCATGCCTGACGGAATAGGCTTCATATAATCGATCCAATAGATCGTGATGGCTTCCTCATCAGGAATTGATTCGTTCTGCAGGGTAATCTGACCGACGCCTTTGAAACTGCATGACCGGACACGCTGCGCAGCTACATCAAAATACATGGAGTTGCCAGGAGAGGTACTGCAGGAACAGAAAAGTAATATACTAAGCAGGAAAATAGGTAAGGTCTTCATAGGTGATCTCAAGATAATGTATTATTAGCTACAGTGCATCACTCATCCTGGTGTTTGCAGCATAACTTTTTGTTGCTATCTTGGCTGCCATGTTCAACTTCTTCAGAAAAAAACTTAAGTCCGATACCTCTTTACTGGAAGCATTGCCTACCTATGCAAATAAAGATAAATATTTTGTACGGGTAGCACACTTCATGGAAATGAATTATTATCAATCTACTATAACAGTGATCGACCCCCATGGGCCACGAATGATCACGATGGACCCCTGGCCGGAAACGATTTTCCTGAACGCAAACGGGAAACTTACCGTGAAGGAGTATATTGAAGAAACAGCCAGAAGCTATAACGGCAATGTGCCAGCCCTGCTGGACATGTGTATTATTGAAGAGCTGGAAAAGCTGGTATTTGAATATAGGATCATTGAACTGACAGATGTACCTAATGCTATCAGACCTGAATTTGAGAAACCGCGACCAGGCGCTAAGAAGTAGGCTTGTGTCATCTGAGAAACTGTATCTCAGACCAATCGCCATCCACTTTAGAGAAGCGGATAAATATATCCGGTTTGATCAGCCGAGGAAGCCGGTTTTAAGTGAGCAGTCCTTACCAGCAGAAAGTAAGGCAAGCGCCTGAACCGAAGGCTCAGGGCAATACTTCAAGGTTGATCAACCAGTCTGTTTTCCCGTTCTTTTCCCCGTAGGTCAGTCTTACCTTATCACCCGGATGTAGAGGCGCTTTAAAGTGTTCTATCAGATCACCGGTGCCTGTTCTGTACTTTTTTACATGTCTGTCGCTACTGTCAGTACTGACAGCATAAATGACAATACCAATCACTTCCCGGATGGTGGTTGTTATCACTATCTTATTATGGCTATTACTTATTCGCTGTCGCCTGGGAATGTAATAAAGCAGTACCGTCAGTAAAAAAGGGACCAGGCAGAAGAGAAGGATGCCGGGCAGCGCTGCTTTTCCGAAATCTTTCGTAGCGGCATACCATATTCCGCCTATCAGCACCAGCAAGCCTGCACAACCCAGGCGCATACCAGCTCCGTTTACCAGATCGCTTTTTTCTGCCTCAGTCAGCGGTTGTGTGATCTTTTGTGTCAGCGGATCATTGTAGCTGATTTTCATCAGGTAATGCTCACCGTTCTTTTCTATCAGTTCAAGTGTGACGGGGATGTTCAGCATCGCATCTGCATGCTCGATCTCGTATTTATAATGCCCGATATCATAAAACGAGGGATGTACGATCGAGACGTACGTGTCTACAACAAAACCGTCAAAATAATAACGTAACTGGTTCTTTTGAAAGATTTCCATACGACGCAAAGTGCCCGAAATGACCTTTTGAGTGCCGTTCTTTAATGGGTATGGTATGATCACAGGATAGAGTTGATAATGCGATATAGGTGATTAAAGCGCCTTAAATATAGTAATAACGGTTGTTTTTTGACCGTTGTGAGGTATGATTTATCTGGAACATTTTTTTCCGGATGAACATTATTTTGGCGCCTACTAAATGAAAAAAGCGATACTTTGGTACCTTTAGTCAGGAAAATTAACTGTCAATGTAGCACTAAACCAGCTGTTGTTATTCCACGTATCTGTCATGCGCTTTAGACGTATGCCTATATCCCGTATGCGATACATTTTATTAAAATTCCACCTTATTTCAAGATGACCAGCTTACGTCGATCACCAAAACCTTATTTGATAGCGATTATCTGCTGCTGCTTTTTTATGTGTGCCAAAGCACAACGCCCTGTGTATATTGATCATACAATGGGCGAGTATATATTTACCTATGGAGAGATAAACTGGCTGGAAGATCGCACCGGGTCCATCAGTTTTGACGAGATAAGGAGCCGGGACGCAGCAGGCACATTCAGGATCAATACTGATTATTATCCAAAGAACTTTAATCCTCATTCTGTATACTGGTTTAAAGTACAGGTGACTTTTTCTGATGCTATTCCCAAAAACCAGCGCTTATTTGAGTTTTATGATCAGACTATTGAGGAACTGACGGTTTATTTGCCAGATGTACATGGAGATTATACGGAGCTTCATTCGGGAGCGGCTAACGTGTTCAAAAACAGGCTTTACAGACACAAGAATTTCGAGTTCCTGATACCCGAGATGTCCAAAGGCACTTATGTATACTATGTGAGGATCAAGTCTTTAAACGAGATCAATTTCATCATGGTATACCGGTCGATAGAGCGGTTCATTAACTATGCCCTGGTCGAATATATCACTTATGGGTTGTTCTATGGGATGATACTCGTTTTCTGTTTATACAATCTCCTGATGTTGCTGGCCACCCGTCTCAGCCATTATCTTTATTATGTATTGTATATCGTGAGTGTGGGCGTTTATGAGATGAGTACCGACGGTATTGCTTTTCAGTTTATATGGCCGGATACGCCGGGATTGAATGAGTATATGTATGGTATCTCGTTGTATTGTATGAGCATATTCGCCCTCATTTTTGCCAGGACCCTGTTACGGGTAAAAAGGCAGAGCCCACTGCTCTATAGTCTGATCAACTGGACGATCGTTATAAGGACCGTTTATTTCCTGGTTTGTCTCTTTGCCAGGAGAGAATGGTTTATCTATAAATTCCTTGATTTTATACCCCTCTTTGTTGCGTTCTTTTCTGGCTTTGTGATCTGGTGTAAAGGCTTTAAACCCGCCCGTTTCTTTGTACTGGGGAATGCCATACTTTTTATCGGCGCTATCGTCAAACTGATCACCGTATTAGGTTTTGTGAAAGGCTTGTCAGGCGTGGTAGGTCATTACAGTATGGTAATCGGTTTTGTGATGGAAATGGTACTATTGTCTTTTTCTATTGGCGATCAGGTGAGACTTCTCAGAAAAGAGAAGAAGCAGGCGCAGGATGATGCCTTCTATCACATGCAGCACAGTCTGAAACTACAGGCATCCGTCAATCAGCAGCTGGAGGAACAGGTCGCAGCACGTACCCGGCAACTGGAGCTTCAATCCATGGAAATACATGAACAGGCACAGGAGATCGCGCGTATGAATAAATTGCTTGAAAAAGACAATGCGGAACTAAAGACCAATATCGAAAAGATCACCGATGCGCGGATAAAATCGGCGGAACTTACGTTTGAAGAGTTCAGTCAGAAATATCCCGACCAGGAGAAGTGTTACAGCTTCCTTGCCGACCTGAAATGGAATAAAGGGTTTACCTGTAGAAGATGCGGGTATGCGAACTACAGTACCGGTCGCAAACCCTTCAGCAGGCGGTGCAACAAATGCGCCTATGAGGAATCGCCCATGCATGACACGATATTTGAGAACAACCGGATACCTATCAATAAAGCTTTCTATATCGTATACCTGGTATTTACTACTAAAGGCAATATTTCTTCCTATCAGATTGCCGAGAAAACTGACATGCGTCAGGGTACCTGCTGGGCATACGCATCCCGCGTAAAGACCCTGCTGGATATGGAATCAGGCGCCTCAAAAAAGAGTAAGAAAGGTAGCTGGACCGATCTGATAATGAAGACATAGCGTTCCCCAATACCTTTCCTGTTAAAACTGAAAAAGTGCGCCGATCGTGACTTGTTTTGCATTTGTAAATGCGCCATTAAACTGTGTAGTCTGAACGGTGCCGGATTCGAGGAACAACTGATCTGTACCTGTTCCGGTTTCGGCATGACGCCAGGCGCCCGATACCAGCAATGATAAATAAGACTTTAGCCGGAAGATACCTGTTACAGATGCGTTCAGATCAAATCCCCTGGCATGGTGTTTAAAACTGACCGGGTGCTGAAAGGCGTCAATCAGGTTCCAGTCTGCTACGGCATTATAGTTCATCTGACTGTACTGCAATTCTCCGGTGAGGGCCAGCCGGGAAGTCACCTGGTAAAGACCGGAGAGTCCGCCGGAAATTCCTTTCCAGCTGGTATTATACGTACAGCGGAGGTTTTTTTCTCCGGGCACATATACAGCATGGTCTAGCAGGAGTAAAGATTCCTTATTAGCGGCATATCCTGCAAAGACAGCCAAACGTATACCTGGTCTTTGCAGCAGATGATACCCTCCATAGAGCCGGAGGGCTGACAGATGTCCTTCATCAGCGTCCAGTTGCGCGTGGTAGCTGGGCAGTTGGCGGTCATCTTCCGCATAATCGGTATCCGTGGCATTACCTGAGCGGATGAAGCTGCGGGACAGTTCTCCTTTTATAAAAAAGCGGTTGTTGAGATTGAATTGCCCTTTTGCGGCAACCAAAGGCCCGTTTAAAGCACGCCATTTCACTTCGGATAGGATATTGGGTGATTGTCCGCTGCCGTTACCCGCTATCGACCATTGCAGATCAGCTGTCTGGTAGCCGCCAGTTACCGCAAACTCCACTAAAGGAATATTACGCTGTGCCTGCACAATGACAAAACTGAACAGGCATATGCTTTTGAGTAAAAAGAATTTCATAGCGTATGATGAAGCGTACCCGCCGGGACCTGGTTCCGGCGGGTATGCTCAATTTAACAGTTTAACTTACTGATTGACGCCAAAGGCTTCCCAACCAGATATTGTGGCACGGTTACAATTCATTGGTTGTGTTCCGTTTTCGGAACTTACATACTGACCGTTGCTTCCTCGGAGAGATATTTTACCATCAGCATTGACAACCCAGTCAAATTTTTCCCAGTCGCCAATAGTAAGACGGCTACAGGTCATTGCCTGTGTACCGTTTTCTGATGACACATATTTTCCCTGGGACAGGAGCGCTATTTTGCCTCCGCCAGCATCTACCACAGAAAAGGTTTCCCATCCGGAAGCAGTTGGCCTGTTACAGTTCATAGCCTGAGTACCGTTCTCGCTGCTTACGTATTGGTTATTAAAACCTTTCAGGGTAATGTTCTGCCCTATTGGTGCATTAGGCGTAGTAGTAGCGCCTGACCATTTAAACGTGGCCGCGGCACCGCCAGGCAGTGTATAGGTAAATGACTGGCTACCCCATTTCACTTTAAAAGAAACATTGCCGCCACCGTTATTGAATGCCAGCAATACTTTAGAACCATCGCTGTTTCTGAAAGCGGTGGTCTGGATGTTGCCGGAACTGTTGGATGCAATGCGTACTGCTCCGGGACGTACGAATTTAGAAACGTGCCCGATGATATAATATCCCACACGACGTACAATGTTGCCACCGTCGATAGTCACAGCGCCCATTGATACAGTGCTGCCACCTGGTGTATGAGGGCCACCCTGAGAATCGCTGATCAGGTTCCATTCCAGTACTGTTTTGGACCAGTTGTTCAGTGAACCGATCACCACGTTCTGTATGTGCCAGGAGAGGTCTCCGGAAAAGCTGCCACCAACAGAAGTATATTGTTCTGTGAAATAGACATTCTTATTCGTGGCATTCTTTACGGTCGTCATCGCGGATATATTACCGCCATACAGGTGAAACGCGGAACCATCCACATAAGTGCTGTTATTGGCTACATAAGTAGGATATTCTGTGTTGTCACAGTTGTGATCATAACAGATGATCTTACAGTTAAAACCGGCGCCACGTAATTTAGGGCCGATATAGTCATTGATCAGACCAAGCTGGTTCTCTTTGGTAAGCGTCATGCTGGGCTCATTGTAAGGGTTCAGCGGTTCGTTCTGAGGGGTAATGCCCCAGATCTCAATGCCCTGTGCCCTCATGGCGTTCATATAGTCCAGCCAGTATTGACCATAACTTTCATAGTTTTCCGCCTTCAGCGTGCCGCCAACAAAGGAGCCGTTTGTTTTCATCCAACGGGGAGCCGTCCATGGGGTTGCCAGTACTTTGATAGCCGGGTTGATCGCCAGGATCTTTTTCAGAATGGGAATGGTATAGGTCAGGTCAGGACCAGATAAGCTAAAGGAAGCGCCATCGCGATAGGTATAGGAATAATCACTCAGATCGGTAGCACCCACGCCTATGCGGACTACCGAAATACCGATACCGGAGGAAGGGCTGAAAAGCTCATTTAACAAAGACGATTGTGCAGCTGCTGACAGGTTGTTGATCAACTTGGCGCTACCCTGGGTCAGGGTATATCCAAAACCGTCAATCCCCTGATAAGTAGTTCCCTCGTTCACTGTAATTGTTGTGCCGCTGGTGCCGGCATCAGGTGCAAATGTGACGTTACCTTGTTGTTGCAGGAGGGCACTCTGGTTGCCGGTAGTCATCCAGATGCTGACAGATTCATTCGCCCTGGCAACTGTCTGACCGCCATCGGCTTCATCTGGTGTATTAATGTTCTTTTTACATGCATAAAATGCAATACAAAGCATGCCTGCGGCGGCAAGCCGAAGATAAATTTTTCTCATTTTGTGGATTTTTACTGGTTAATAATTGGCCGATTGATGTTAGCTCAGGCAAAGCCTGCTAAGTCATAGGATCTGATATTTATGGTTAAAGGGTACATATTACTCTTCATAATCGTGGACGTGGATAGCGATAACAGTGTGAACGCTCAAATTTATCGAAATAAAAGTCAATAAAACAAAGAAATATTCTCACAAAATGCTGATTATCAATAAATGAGAGTTTGGTCTAATTCACTTAAGACACATGTTGCAAATAAAAATAGTCGTTGAAAAACATGACTTTAGATTTGTGGATTTTTGGGGTAATGGCACTTTTAATACACTTAAAAAACATTTGACTTCTTCTCTGGTAAGCGATCTTTTGTGTGTCAGGTTAACCCACTTCGCCTGCTTTCAGGCAAATCTTGGCGACATTGCTTACAATCGCAGAAGCCCCCGTTGCTTTTTCAAATTGCCTGCTATATCAAATAAAATGACCGCAAAAAGTATTCATCTTTTTGCGGCCATCGCTATAAATCAGTTGATGATAATGCTCCTTAAACGGCTTTATTCCACTTAGGGAATAGTCCGAAGATATCCTGGTGCTGCCTTAATAAGGTCTTCTTCAGCACTTCCGGACAATCTTTATACTCCGCATCTTGGGTGACGTACCAGTATATGTTCAATGCCTCAATATTTTCTCTGCTCATCTGTTTAGGCCAGGCGATATGCGCCGGTGTTTTTCCAAACTGATGACCGTTAATAATTTCATCTTTGAGGCCGCCTAATCCTTCCTTTCTGACGGAGAGGGTGCCGTCTTTCTCAATTTTACCTGAATGGCCGATATAGACGAGCTCAACTCTTCCTTTTTTTAGTGCATAGATAACATATACGCCACTTTTATCAGCAGGCGCATTGCATACTTTCTGCAAATCCTGTTCAGGTGTCAGGAAGAAGTGGTCTTGTGTACTGTATTTGTCTAGTATGTCAAACATCCTGTAAAGATAGAGTATCCCATCGAATCATCATGCATCTCTACTTTAGCATAAACAAGACATAGAACAAGAGTAAGTCCTCTTTTTGCAGGGACTGTAACAGCAACTTCATGGCCTTGCTCATATGCTTTTCAATAGCGCTCTGGGACAGCTGCATACGTTCCGCGATCTGCTTATAGCTCATGCCCAGTTCCCGGTGCATTAAAAATATAGTACGGCTTTTTTCGGGTAACTGCGCAATGGCCAGGTCCAGTTTATGCATATCAGGCTGTGTCAGCTCAGCTGCCTGTACGGACAGCGGTGGCATCTGGTCCAGTGTTTCCATCCAGGTTTCAGGCAGCCTGGCTTTTTTGCGAATAGCATCTATCAACAGGTCTCTGGCTACCTTTTTGACCAGGGGTAGCAGGTTTTCGGTGTCCTGCCAGTTGCCCATTTTCAGCCATACCTTCAGGTAACATTCCTGCATGATATCTTCTACGAAAGCACTGTCTTTACTGTACTGCGAGAGGAAACCATAAAGCTTGTCACGGGTGTTGGCAAAAAGGTAATTGAATTGCTGTTCTTTATCAGAGTAACTCGTCCCCATCATATATTCAGATGTTTTAAAGGTATGACCTCCATGTTACGTAATTGTTAAGCCTGCGTAACTGCATTGAGGTAAACGGTCGTTTTTACGGGTTAGCTGTAAAGATGTCAAATACATGGCCTTAGATCCCTTACAATTACAACGTTGGATAGATGGAACCTGCAATGATGCCGAACGTGCGGAAATAGAAACGCTGCTGACTGCACAGCCACAGTTACTGGATGAGCTGTTGAATGAGAGCTGGGATAAGGCGGATGCGATCATGCCGGAGGAAGCCAGCGACCGGTTGAAGGCGGCCCTTCTGACAAAACTGAAGCTGCGGGGCCGTATACGCTCTTTATTATGGCGTGCAGCGGTAGCGGTAGTAGTAGTTGGCGTCATGCTGACATTACGCTGGCAGCGGCAGACGGATTTACCTGCCCCAACACCGGATATAACTATTCAGTGGAATACCGTCGTAAACACGCACGCTAATATAGTGAAGATCACTTTGCCGGATAGCTCGTCCGTATGGCTACACCAGAAGGCGACATTACAATATACCAGCCATTTTAAAACGGACCGTCAGGTCAAACTTTCCGGGGAGGCATTTTTTGATGTAGCGGCCAATGTACACCCTTTTACACTGACAGCTGGCAGCTTGCACACCACCGTATTAGGCACACAGTTTAATGTAGAAGCTTATCCGATGGAGCAGATGACACGTGTGTCGCTGTTAAGCGGAAAGGTAGCGGTGAGATCAGCTGCCGGGGAGGTCGTATTACAACCAGGCAAGGCGCTTATCGCTGACGAAAAGGGTGTACGGGAAGAGTCCGTAAATGTACTGTTCAGTAATGCCTGGACGGGCAATAGTCTGGTATTTAATCACCTGCCATTAGCGGATGTGTTAAGACGTATAAGCGACCATTATGGAAAGCATATTGTGTTCGACGCTCCATTGCCAACCGGCTTATATTTTAATTCTGTATTACCGGGGGATGATCTGAAGGCTGTATTATCCAACCTCTCCTTTGTATATAAACTGCACTTCCACCAGCAGGGGGACACTTTGCGGGTGACACCATAAAAAAAATCCTCCGCAGGCCAGCGGAGGACATCGCAAACATTTACTGTTTACTAAAAAACGAATGATGATCAAATGTATTACTTTTTTAACCAGGTACCAACGAATGTCGACCTGGTTATTGGGCCTGTTGCTGCTCACGCAGCATCTTTGTGCCGGTGCTGCCCCGCCGGGGAACAGCATTACCCTACACCTTAAGAACGTCAATCTGGCCACCGTATTGGCCGCTATGCAAAAGCAAAGTAGTTATGTGTTCTCATTTGATGAAGTTCAAATGGGAAGAATCCCGGTAGATGAAATTAGTTGTAAGCACGCGCCACTGATGGAAGCTTTGGCCCTGTTGAAAGATAAATCAGGTATCACCTGGTCGGTGATCGGCAATAATATTGCCTTCAGCATGGCGGCGCCGGTACAAAAGCAACAACCCGGCGGATCATTACGGGGACGTGTAGTGGATTTCGAAACTGCCCAGCCTCTACCTGGTGCTACCGTACGCGTGGAGGGCATTTCCAAAGGGGCTATTACGGACAGTGCAGGGTTCTATATTATCAATGACATAGCCGCTGGTAACTATACGCTGGTATTTTCCTACGTCAGTTATGCCACCAACCGCCTTTTTAATGTGAAGGTAAAAGCGGGTGAGCGCACCAATGCAGATTTTAAACTGCAACCGGGCAATAACATGCATGAGGTGGTCGTAAATGGGCTGAGCCGCAGAAAGGTGAATAATACTTCCGATGCGACGCTGACAAGTGAGATATATGATGCACATACTGTATTATCTGGTATTTCCAGTGAACAGATCGCCCGTACGCTGGACCGTGACGCGTCTGAAGTGGTAAAACGTATTGCCGGCGTCAATATCTCCGAAGACCGTTTTGTGATTGTGCGGGGGCTCAATAAGCGTTATAACCTGACCTTTCTGAACGATGCCATTGCGCCTGCCTCGGACGCCGACAGCCGTGCATTTTCATATGATGTGATCAACAGTAACGCGATCGATCGTATACTCGTTTATAAGTCGCCTTCACCTGATTTGCCGGGGGAGTTTGCCGGCGGACTTGTAAAGATCTACACCCGGAAAAGTCAGCTTACCCGCCAGGTGGACGTACAGGTGAGCGCGCAGTACAGACCCGGTTCCAGCTTCAACGACGTATGGTCTTATGCAGGCAGTAAAACCGACTTCCTCGGCTTTGATAATGGTGCACGCAGTCTCCCGAAGGGTATCCCGGCAGCAACAGCATTTAACCATTTGTCTGCCGCTGATAATGCCGCCCTATCCCGTCAATTCGCTAATAATTATGTAGCAGACAAACAGTTTCACGCCGGGCCTGATCTTCGGTTTAGCGCTAACTATTATGATGCCTGGAAGATCGGTGGAAAATACTTGAAGAATCTTACGGCGGTCGCCTATACCAATACGCACGAACAAAGGCTTACCACGCAAAACTCCTATGGCCGTTACCTCGATGGTAACATACAACAGGGTATACATGGTGCACGACTGTCCCTGATACAGACCAATGAAATGAGCATACATAAAAATCTTTCATTTGAACTGCGCAACTTCGTCAATCAGGGTGGACAGCGTATTACTGCCGAAGATTATCGGGTACTGGAAGATCATCCTGACTTTGAGAACCGGCATGTCAATCTGTATTATGTCAGCAACTTCATTTATGCCGGTCAGGTATCGGGGAATTATCAGTTTGGCGAAAAGAATACCCTGCGTGGTAACGTAAGCTATTCCAGTATCCACAAATCAGAACCGGATAACCGGGACTACACCTTCTCCCGCAGACTCAATGCAACAGACGAATGGGCTTTGTCTGCAGGGCGTGTGTCGCGCTATCTGCTATCACGTAGTTTCAACGATGTAAAGGAAAACGCCTGGCAGGGCAATCTTGACCTGCATATGCAGACAAGATCATGGTTGTCATTTAAGAGCGGCGTCTTTTTTGAACACCGCTGGCGTGATTTTAACAGCCGCACCTTCGTATTGAACAATGGTGAAAATCTATATGATCCCAACCTCCTGATCAATGCAGGCGAAGACCCCGATCTGGGTAACGGCAAACAGCAATCAGGCACACCGATCACGGTATATGAAAAATACCTGCCACTGTATTTTACCAATGATCTGTTTCGTGACAATGGTACCGGATATCGGTTTTTCGAGCGTACTTCTCCTAACAATCAATATTTCGCCGACAATACCCTGAGTGCCGGTTATCTGCTGGCAGACCTGAACTTCCTGCAGGAGAGACTGAATATTTTCGGTGGTTTGCGCGTGGAACATAACCGTTTCCGTATCCTGGGAGCCTATACAACAGGACTGGCAGCTTATCCATTATCAGTAGACCAACCTATTACTTCTGTGCTGCCTTCCGTAAATGTCTCTTTTAAAGCGGATAGCAGCTTTATTATCCGTGCAGGCTATGGTAAGACCCTAAACCGCCCGGAGTTCCGTGAGGCGGCTCCTATGCGTTATGTGGACTACCTGAATCAGGAGAGCTACAACGGTAACCCTTCGCTCACCACTGTTAAGATAGATAACAGCGAACTGCGTTTTGAATGGTACCCCAAGAGCAGTTTGCGTAATGATATGGTCAATGTGGGGTTTTTCTATAAACAACTGGACCGGCCGATAGAACGCCTCCGGTATGTCGTATCAGAAGGCTTTGACCAGTATTTCTATACCAATACAGGTAAGGCTACCGTCTACGGTACAGAACTGGAAATCCACAAAAACCTTGATTTCCTGCCGGTAAGCTGGTGTCGCGACCTGTCCGTGATCGTTAATGGATCATTCTTCCATAGCAATGTAAAAGTGCCTTCTATGCCACAATACAGTGGGTACGCAGGTACCCGGGAACGACCTATGCAGGGGCAGTCACCTTATCTGATCAATGCTTCATTGAACTATGAAAGTATTGTCTACGGCACGAAACTCTCTCTGACGTTCAACCGGGCGGGCGACTATATCTATGTGGTCGGGTCTAATAAAGATGCCGGTCGGGGTGATCCCGATATCATGATGCACGCGCGTAATCAGCTGGACTTCACTTTTCGTCAGCGTATTAACCGTGTGCTCAGCATGAGCGCGGGTGTGCAGAACATACTGAATACGCCCATACTCATGTATCAGGACTGGAAGCGTAACTATCATTACGAAGCGCTGGAAGGTAAGCCGCCTGCCTATGGAAATGGCTTCGATGGCGCCGATATTATCTACCGCCGCTATTACCTGCGGCCTTATTATTCATGCTCACTCAATATGGTACTTTAACATGCGTAATCTTATATTCTTTTTTGCATTGTTATTTTTCTCCTGCAAAAAATATGAAGCCAGACTGGAGCAGCAAAATCTTTCTTCAGGTATTGTGCAGGTCACTCAAAACGGATCGGTGGGCGTAAACGGGGCAAAGATCGGTGAAACCGTCACGGTGTATGCAAAAGTGGGAGAACCAGGAGCGGACCTCCAGTTCTTTGCCGGTGGCGTGGCTGCCGATGTGATATCGCGCGGGAGCAGACAGCTCATTGTACGACCGGAGACCGGCGGCCAGACCACCGCTTTACCGGTCGATACCTTTGATATAAAAATTCCGGCTGCGGCAAAGATCGGCCCCGGTACCCTATACTTTTCCCTCGATGGGAAAAGCACAGCGGCACTCCCTTTCGAGATTTTCCGGCCAGATATTCTGGTGCCGGGGAAATCGTTCGTAGACCCATTTCTGTACACCTACATGGACAGTGTAAGACAGGGAGATGGTAGCTATAGCTATATGCTCCCTGATCAGCTGCGGGATGGAATGGTCGGACAGGCAGTGATCAACCAGGTGTCCAGCCTCGCTTATGATGCGAATGGCAATACATTTTACTTCATTGACCGGCAGCCTGACGACAACTCTTATCGTATCCGCCAGTTGCGACAGGGACAGGTAACTACGATTGCTGGTGGTGGGAATAATTACCTGGCCACCACCGCTTCTCAGTTAAAACTTTCTGCGATCGAAGACCTGAAACCAGGCCCGGATGGATGGTTGTATTTTTCAAGCAAGTTCTATACAGACCCCAATGCGGTTACCGGTTTTACGGCCCGTCATGCATTGATACAACGACTACAACCTGCTACCGGGGTCGTAGAGATTTTAGTGGGTGGCAAACGCATTATCGAACAATACTTTTCCCGCCCTTATGATGATTATACCGGTATCGAAGATGGTCCCAGAGATTCGGCAATGGTGATCTATCCCCAGTCCTTCGCCTTTGATAAACAGGGTAACCTCTATTTTCTGGATGGTACGGCAGAATATGCCGGTTCTGGTACCCTGTTGAGGCGTTTGAATAGGGACGGTACCCTCGAAACTGTACTGGGTAAGATCGGTAAAGAGGTGTATGACTATGAAGACGTGGATGGTGTGCTGTATAAAGTGCCTTTTTACTATTCCCTCGATGAGCATACAGATGGTTTTGGCGATGCCGTACGACTGTCTGGTGCATCCGGCCTCGTACTGGCAGGTAATGGTAAACTATACATCCCAAGTAGTGGGGCCGGCTGGCGTGAAAACATCGTAGAGGTAAATCCGGAAACATTGGAAGCTGCTACCATCGTAGGTATGCCGCAAGGTCAGCAGTCATCGCTGCGTACCGGTACTTTCCGGGAAGTGGACCTGGGAGGTATTACCTCCTTTGATGTGGACTTTGATGGCAATATCCTGTTTGGTCAGAACATTATTTATAAAATGAACTTACAGGAGGAAACCATTGCTAAACTGGCCGGTGGTGGAACTTACGGCGGCGATTTACGTGCGCTGGTAAAACAAAGACAACCTGGTGAAAATGCAAATCTCACCGGCAGACTGAATAAAATCGTATTTGACCAGTTTGGCAACCTGTATGTGGGCTTCGATTATAATATACCGCCGACAGACATGAAGATCAGTAAGATCGTGATCGAACATTAATCTTTAACTAACCGTATGCAAATAAAGAAACTATTACCGCTGCTGCTGATGTTGTTCGCCTGCGGAAAAGAAGCGACTATAAAACCGCCTCCTAAGGCGGCCTACCTGATGTTCTACAACGGGGCGCCCGACTTTTATAATGCAAAGAGTATGGTGCTGGTGAATAATCAGCATGCCGGACAACTCGCCTATAATGACAATGGCCGTGGGCTGATAGGTGCATATAATGCCTCCCTTTATCAGTTCACGGATACGGGTGATTTTCGCATCGCGTTTTCTGACAGTACCATTAAAGCTGCTAAGATAACGGAGGGTATTTATCACTTCGCTGATAAAAAGCATTACACCATATACCTCGCTGATAGTCTCGGTTTTTATGAAACCATGTATACCAGTGATGATGTAAACCCTGATCCCGGCATGGCTAAAATTAGGTTGTTACACCTGAGTCCAGATGCCGGTACTGTCTCCTTACTACTGGATACATCAGCTGTACAGGGTATACAGGAGTTGCATTTTCGGGGGGTAACCGACTACATCCCGGTGTCTCCGGATGTAAAACCAGCCATCAGGATCATGAACGGTGACAATCAGCTGGTGCGTAAGTCGTTTCCGCTGGAAGCCGGCAAGTGTTATACCATGATACTGCGGGGGTATAACAATACACCGGATGGCGATGTAAATAAAACGCTCAATCTTTCTACCATCATTAACTTCTGATCCATGCTTAAACGAATATATATCCTGTTACTGCTGATAGGATCTTTTGCCTGTAAAAAGGAGGAACAGGCCACTAATTCAGTAACGATCATAACACCCTTAATTACCAGATTAGCCCGTACTGCCGTCCAGGCAGGCGATACGCTGCGTATCTACGGACAATCACTGGCGCAGAAAGATTGTATCACAGAAGTATTCATTCATGATCGTAGTTGCCAGGTGTTGAATAGTACCAGTGATAGTCTGATAGTTGTGGTGGGCACACAAACGCTTTCAGGCGTAGTGAAGGTAACAGTAAGCGCCGGACAGCAGTTCCAGAGTGCCAACGGACCGCTTATTGCAGTAAATGGTACACCCGTATTACAAAAGTTCTGGCCGCTGTATGGCATGCCGGGAGATACCATCGCCCTGGTTACGGCACACTTTAGTACCAGCTATAACGACAATGAGATCTACCTGTTGGGACAACGACTTAAGATCGTACAGAACAATGGTATTGATTCCATCTGGGTGGAAGTGCCTGCCGCTATGGGAGCAGGTCCGTTTTCCTGGCAAACCTTCCATGGCCCGATCTTTCAAACCCGGGATACGTTTACGCTCCGGCAAAAGAGTTACCCGGCTGCTACAGTGATCGGATGGACACACCTGGACCCTGCTTTTACATATGTAGACACCTTGTTACGTGGTTTTGATGCTCTGGCTTCCAATAAGGAGTATCTGCAAAAGGCATTTGACACGACACGTTTATATATTCAGAGCGACAGTCGTACATACACGATCTTTTTGCCGGCAAACGGCTTTTATTATGGTCAGCAAACGTCATTAGCTGCCTATCTGGATAAGGTAAAGGAAAAATCGTACCTGTACTATCAACCCCTGTTAACAGCCATTATCCCTGGCAGGAAACTCTTTTTTGGGCAGCTGCAGGATGGCGATATCTTTAAAACAGCTGCTACGCAGGATGTTGCATTTCCAGGCGGTGATCCTAACCTCTTCAACCAGGTACAGATCATGCGGGAGAATGGGCGTACTTATGCTTTTGTTGTGGGTATAGATGGCGGTACAGCGCCACGGGTGGAAATCCTGCGCAGTCACATGGTGGGTAATGCCTGTATTATGGAAACGAATGGAGAGCTTGGCTCGCTTCCTATGTAAATCCAATAACGCAGCAGGGCTGGCTCCATTGCCGGCCCTGCTATTAATGATTATATGGAAATAGCGATCTTACCAGTTATTTAAAATGTAAGCATTTTCGCCTGTTCAGGAATGATCAGTTTAACATGCAAAGGGTTGTACGCCTTTAACTGCTCCCGGATCAGCTGTTCACGGTTACCACCTGGTTTCATGTGTGTGATCACTACCGGGAAGTTCTTCAAAGTTTCCGCTCCGGCAAGGGAGGCTAAATCCTGTAGCTCCGACATCAGCCAATGTGGGGTAAGATGACCAAATAATTGCTTATCCGGTTGCTCATTGGCAAAAGACACTTCTATAAAAATAGCCTTTAGTTTTTTCGACTTTAACAGCGGTGCTGCCTGTTGCCAGAGCAGATGCATCTTATCAGCATGTTCTACCGAATCCGGACCGGTATCGCCCAGGTACAACAGATAGGCGTCTTCACTGCGGACGAGGAATGCCGTACTCTGGTATGGATTGGAATGGCTGAGCGGATAGGCCGTTACCTCCATGCCTGTATTTTCCAGTGGCGCTTCGACACCTGGCGTAAGGGTGGTATAGTGATATTTACCAAGCGCGGGTTTATCGCCTTCATTGGTAAAATTAGCCCAGCTTTTCCAGGTGAAGTATTTGTCCTTTAAGATATCAAGACAGTAATCCAGTCCGTAAATATGCTTCGTGCTGTCGTCCGGAGAATTAATGATCATACCTGCGAGGTGGTCCAGGTGACCATGAGAGATCAGAAAACCTTTCACATTGCGCTTTAAGACCTCCGATGCTGTGCCGTGCAGCAGTTTTGCCTGTATGGCCTTTTCGATACCAAAATGTACTGTGCCGGCGTCCAGACATACATACTCATCGCTTTGCTGCGGAGCGACCATATAAGCAGAAAGATTGCTTTCATCGGTACCGCCCTTTACGCCAAGTGGTATCACCTTGAAGGAAGTTTGTGAATAGGCAAATTGACAGAGCAGGGTCCCTGCTAATGTAAGCGAGGTAAAAACGGACTTCATATAGTAAAGTTACCTTATTATTTTGCTAGTGATCAAATAATGTACGCCCGTTTTAGTTCAGGTATCGTTCCAGTATTTTAATCACGTTTTCCTTTAATTTATCGTGCTTCAGGTCATCGTTATAACCTATAGCAGCATTGAAATGAGTGCTCCCCTTATTACCACATAATAAATATTTAGGCCCGCCCAGTTCAACGGAAATAGGGGAGTATTCCGTCTGTACGGTCATGACAACATTATCATCTTTGTCCGCTACATAAAAAATATGCTTGTTGTAAATCTTACCCTCACTTTTATTCTGAAAACGCTCGAAGGCCTGTATATGGTACTCTTTCCAGGTAAACTGCTCAAAGCAGAACCGCTCAGTCAGATTATCCTTCAATAAGCCCTTATCATGTGCTTTATACAGTTTGTCCTTGTAGGGCTGTGCCTTTTCATATTCCTTACGGGAATGGTATATCTGAATGAGTCTGGCATAGGTAGGATAATCGTCGGGTGATAATTGCAGCAGTTCCAGGAAAACGACTTCCGCCTTATCATAATTTCCCTGCATGGATTCGAGCAGCCCTATATTGTATAGTACCTGAACGTAGGAGGGAGACTGTTTGGAAATGTTGTTCTTTGCCTCATAGTAAGCTGCCAGTGTTTTCTTATCTTCCTGTTGATCCGAGTATATCTGTGCGATCATAGAATAGGGCCGTTCGGGACATTTCGGCTGTAAAGTCGCCTTTTCAAAGGCCTCCAGCGCGGCCTGTTTTTTCCCCTGAGCATAGTACACGTCCCCCAGTGCGCTATATGCCTGTGCAAAATCAGGCTTCAGTACGAGCGCCTTCTGAATACAAAGGGTCGCTTCGTCAAATTTACCCATATACAGGAGTGTCAGCCCTTTGATCTGTAAGGGTTCCGCATCTGTGGAGTCCTTTTCTATCGAGCGGTTGACGAATTGCAGGCAGTTGGCGTCATCTGCTTTCATATAGTAGGCCAGACCGATATAGTAAAGCGATCTGGCAGAATAGTCTTCCGTGCTTTTCCCATATTTTGAGATGATTTCTTCATGTTTGTTATCGTCTAACAAAAGTTTCAGCTCCACCGCCATCTTGTCCTGGGCGAATATGGCTGTACTAAAAAGAGTCAGAATGATGGTGTGTACGATCTTATTCATGTTGGTATATTAGCAGCAGTACAAATGAAAAACACGCCATTGGCTGGCTTTGCGGTCGCCTGCAAAACAGTTGGTTTCACTTTCAAATGTACAGTTTGGCGTTGGTTTCAGGCTTTATATCCGTAAAAATTAACTTTTTCTTGTATACACCGGAGGCTAAACGATAAAATGGCCCACCGGTATCTCTCTCTGACGGTAACTTAATAAACTGCACTCCTAACTAATTGACATTGGCAACAATACAATAGCAAAAAAATAGATATCAAAAAATTACCTTTGCTTCCTTATCCAAATACCCATGAAACGTTTTGCATTGTTATTCCTATTTCTGATGGGGGTATTTTCATCGTCTGTAGCTACCCCGCCGGGGCTCTCTGGTACTTTGAAAATCGGTCCGGGGAAAGCCTATCCAACACTAACTGCAGCTATAACGGCCTTAGTAAGAGAGGGCGTCAGTGGTCCTGTAATACTTGAATTGCAGTCAGATTATACCAGTTTTACAGAATCTTATCCGATCAGTATTCCTGCCATTCCAGGCGCAGGCGAAGCCAGCCAGATTACGATCCGACCAGCGGCAAACGCAAGATCATTGTTTATCAGATCGCTTAATTTTTCTGGAACTTTAGAATTAAACAGCGTGAGTTATCTCAATATTGACGGCCGGCCGGGAGGCGTCGGCACCAGCAGTCAACTGAGGATCACCTGCGATCAGCAAACCTTTCCTGCTATTGCTTTTAAGGATGCCTGCTCTCATAACAATATCAGATATACGGAAGTGACCGCATCGATGATCAATGGTGAAAGTGGTATCATCAACATGACCGCCTCCGGTGGTACTGGTAATACCTACAATAATATTGAAAATTGTGAGATACATGTTACAAAAGGAAAGTCTATTTATAAGGGCATTGCTTCCATAGCCGGTAAGGGCAGCAGAAACAGTTTTAACACTGTTAAAGATTGCAAATTATATGATTGCGGAGGCTATTATATATACCTGGGCGATTATAACAGTGACTGGCAGATTACTAATAATGATTTCTATATAGTTGATTATAATAGTTTTAACTATTCAGCGGTCTACATTACCGACGAAACCGGATCAGGTTACAACATCACCGACAATGCCATTGGTGGATCAGCGCCTGATTGCTCAGGTCAGAGGCCTGATATTTCCGGATTAACTGCTATCTGGATACAGACATCTCACAGTGGTTTTAACAATATCCTGCGTAATAAAATAGCCAATGTCCGGATTATTACCGGAGATACCTTTTCCCCATTTGTAGGGATATATATGAACGGAGGGAACTTCAACTGTACCGGGAATATTGTAGGGGAAACAGATAACACAGGTAAGAACATAACTGTGACGTATGAATATGATGGCTTTGTGGCCGGTATCTCAGCCGGTGGACTTTATGGGTCTGTAGATACCTGTATCATTAACGGCAACAAGGTCGGAGGTATCAGTTGTACGCAGAAAAAAATTTTAGATAAAAGCAAGGTATTCGGTATAACGACTATTGCGAAAGCTTATTCGGAAATCAGGAAGAATTATGTTGGTAGCGCTGCTGTCAAAAATAGCATGTCTATTGAAGGAACTACCAATTATGGCCTCGTAGGTATAAGCGCAACGGTTGGTAATGAAAAAGGTATTCCTACCAATATAGTGAGCGACAACTTTGTTGCGAATTTAAAAGGAGCTGCCGCCGGGATAGAAACAAGCGCTGCTGCCAACTATATTACCAATAACACGGTCAGGGACCTGAGCTTAACAGTAACAGCTCCGGAGTACCGGGCATTATACGGGATCAATTTAAATGGTAGAACTCCCGTCGTCAATAATGAACTGAAACAGGTGATATCTGGCAACGTCGTACATTCTCTTACCATGGAAAATGTAGAGAATTTTATAAATTCAAGCAGGTTCGTAGTAGGCATCAACGTTGATTATATACCGAACGTCCTTGTTGAACGTAATCTTGTGCATAGTCTCGCCAGTTCTACCGATGAGGCTTATAATAAATATATCAATGGTATATCTGTACGTACCAGTAATAAAACTACCGTAAAAAATAATATGGTAAGGGTCGGCATTGATGCACAGGGGAAAAGTATACCAGGCGAACAGGATGAAAGTGCTGTCCGTATCTACAGTGAAGGCGCTGATGTAATGAATAACTCTTTATTTGTAGAAGGGAACGGTGACAACTATACTGTCGCACTATTCATCAGCCCCGGGAAAGAAAAGGCAAATGTCTACAATAATATACTTGTCAACAACAGTACTGTCAATCCGGAAAATACACATTATTATCATGATAATTACGCGCTGTTCTGTGATAAAAACCTTTCCGCCAACTACAACGATTACTATATCAAACCGGCGGAAAAGTCACATGTCGTAAGGTTCATGGATAAAGACTATGATAATATAAGGGCCTGGAGGAAGGCAAGTGGTCTTGACAGCAATTCCTTCGTATACGCGCCTAATTTTAAAAATGCCGGGGGAGATGCCAGCGTAGTTGATCTGCATATCGCAGGCCCATCGGCTGTAAAGGGAGCTGGTAGTTACGACAGCAGCGTGGCGGAAGACTTTGACGGAGAGAAAAGAGACCCGTCCTCTCCGGATATTGGTGCAGATGCAGGTAATTATGCTTACCAGGATGGTGAGGCGCCTATACTGACGCATGAGGATTTTATCGGGCAACCGGTTAAATCTAACTATACCTATCGCGTAAGGATCGTAGATAAAGTTGGCGGGATAGATGCTACAACCGGCAAAGCGCCGCGCATGTGGTTGAGAAAGAGTTATCCTGAAAAAGGGAACTGGTTCAGTGTAGAAGGTAAACAGCTTTCAGGAAATGCTATTGAAAGTATCTGGGGCTTTCGCCCTGACCTGTCTAAAGCCGGAGCAACGCTTTCACCGGGAGATTCGCTGGAATATTATTTTGTAGCGCAGGATAAAGGGCCTGTTATCAATGTTGGGTACTCGAATATTGACAGCACCAGCCATACTGATGTGAATACCCAGCTGAATGCCCCGGTAAAGCCATTACGCCTGATCGTGTATGGCCTCTTCCCGGATACCGTTTATGTCGGTACAGGGCAGCAATACACCTCTCTTAGTAATGAGGACGGTTTTTTCCAGGCAACAAGCAGTATGTCATTTGATACGACAAAGGAAAATGTCTATGTCATCATTACATCCGACCTCCTGGAAAAGGGTTTTTATCCGATGAACAATATAACGAAAAGTAGTTGTAAGATCACGATCTGCACCAATACTGCCGTGCAAAAGATAATCAGTAATGAGAACCTGCCAGGCCAGCGTCCGATGCTTACCTTAAGTAAAGTGAATAACCTGACCATAGACGGTCGTGTCGGTGGAGCGGGCAGATATCTCCGTTTTCAGAACCTGGATATGATGAAAGATTATGAGACCACGGCAATGACGATCTACGGAGCAAGCGAGGATATAACATTCACACATCTCGAATTCGCAACTAATAATACATATTACTACGGGTCAATTTATTTTGGCGGCGAAATGAAAAGGCTGCTCATAGAAGATAATCTGTTCACTGATATCCCGGTTAAGATTAAGTACCGCGAAGCGGGCCTTCCAAGGATCGGTATCAGATTTGCAGGTATTAACCTGGATAGCGTCACTATCCGCAATAATGATTTCTCTAATTTTTCCGTCAACGGTATACTTGTAGAAGGCACCATAGCTCCCGCTGGCCAGGTATCTATCGACAATAACCATTTTTACTACAATTCTCCTGTTGTAAACAATGAGAATCCGGTGGCAATCCAGGCTAGAACCAGATATGGTACGCTCAATATCACCAATAACAATATCGGAGGTTCTGCAAGGTTCTGCGGAGGGACCAGGTGGCCGATGATTAACGATCCCGATAAGACCAGAGAAGGAAAAGGTTACTTCTTTACCGGCATAGATGTGGCCAATACAGGAGGTAACGTTTCCATACAGGGCAATATTGTTTCGCAGGTTGCTATGCCTCCTTTTGGCTCGTTCCGGGGCATTTTAGCGATCGGGGACAAAGTGTACATTGGTAACGAGGAAGGGAATAGAATTGGTAAGCCAGGTATAGATTCGAGTGTTTTTACAGGTCGTATTGCAGGTATCAGCGTTGATCCGATAAGCACTGAGGAATCATCTACAACAGCCATTATTTCAAACAATATCTTTACAAACATTCACGCAACTGGTCATCTGGAAGCGATCATGTTCGACGATCGCGAACTTATTGCCAGAAAAAATCAGATATTCTCAGTTTCCTGCGGTGAGGGGAAGATTTTCAAACTCACTTTGACAAAAGGTATCATCTCTGAAAATGTTATCAGAGATTGTAAGTTTGAGGATAAAATATGGAACGCATATGCTACAGTTATCGCGATATCACAGCTATGGTACACTTCATCTACAGGGGAACTGGTGGTAGAACGGAACAAGATCAGCAATTTGTTGTTCAATAATGCTACATCAGTTATTGGTATAAAAGCCGATAATACCAATGCCCTTTTCAAAAATAACCAGGTAAGTATCGGAACAAATTCCTCAAATATCGTTGAGTTAAGAGGTTTGTATTTTACAGGTGATGTCACACGGAAAGCAACCAACAGGATATTAAATAATACTGTTTACCTCTGGGGACAATCGTCCGACGCCGCCGGTTCCAGTGGCATTTACATTGAAGATGTAAATGCACAGCAACAATTTATGAATAACATCATTTACAATAACAGAAGTGGTGGTACAGGCAGACATTTAGCATTATATGCGACATCAGCCGATCTGCGGACGTTTGCGGAGACGGCGAACAACAATCTCTATATCACATCCGGGGAAGCATTGAACAAACTGGGGACCATCACCACATTCGACATGGAGCGTTGGCGCCTGATCAGTGCAACGGATGATGCATCATACGCGGCATCTGTTACAGCTATTCCACCCTCGGAGTTGTTCCGCTCTGTAGATGATAACCTGGATATCAATACCGCATCGGCCAGTGCGTGGCTTGTCAATGGTAAAGGCATGCCGGTGAAAGATGTCTATGATGACTTTTCTGATAGCTCGCACGTACGCTCGGTAATGATAGCTACCGGCGCGACGGACATTGGCGCAGATGAATTTAGTACTTCCACAACCCCTCCGGCGCTGACAGTATTGGGTGACCATATCCCCGGAGGTACAGAAACAATGTTATATAATGGCCGCGTGATCGCATCCCTCACATGGGGTACCGGTGGTACGCTTCCCGTACTTGATACACCAAGGTTCTATAGTGGCGAATGGCCAAAAGATGCGACCAATAACGGCACCATTACGACCGCCCGTTTCATGAACGGATATTGGGATATTGGTGCAACAGGAGGTAGTAACTACTCCTACAGCCTTACGTTAAGCTATGACTCATCTATGCTGGGGATGATCACAGATGTTTCCAATATGGTGGTCAATAAGCGGGAGCCGGGTGTCTCCGGTAGCTGGAAAGCACTGACGCCATCTGTCGTTGATACCCTTGGGAAAACTGTGACGATATACAACCAGACATCCTTCTCAGAGTTTACCCTGACAGATTCTCTTGCTACAGCGACCAAACCTGCACAACTGGCAGATATTCAATTGGTGACAGATGGTGCTGCGCAGACCCGATCCAATACAGTATATGATCTCCGGTATAAAGAGGCCAACATCGGATCAGGGTACTCCCTGGCGCATAAGGTGCTGGTTTATCTGTCAAAGGATGATCAACTGACACCGGAAGCAAACGGGGATAGTCTGCTGGGGACATTGAATGCCGGTAGAATAGCGGCCGGCGCAAACTTCCTGACAGATAAACTTGCCCTGAAATTTGGCTGTGAGCTGCAACCGGGACAATATTATATCATTGCGCAGGCCGACCCCGAAAACACGTTCCCTGAATCAGATAAGTCTAATAATATATCCAGATTCAGGCTCCAGTTACTGCCTGCAGGCGACGTAAGTTTTAGCAGCGACAAGGTAAAGGTTTGCGCAGGGGAGATGGTTTCCTTCACAGCCAGCGGCGCAGATAAATTTACATTCTCCGGAACATCGGTCAGCAATGTGAAAGACCTTTCCTTTGAGGTGAATACCACCGCTCCCGGAAAATATACCTATACCGCCACCACTGCATTGAACGGTTGTACAGTCCTGAAAAGTGTTGATATCACTGTCAATGATAATCCGCAGGTAACGGTAACGGGTCTTGCTGACGCTGTGTGCGAAGGACAAAAAACAACGCTTACGGCCAGCGGAGCCTCCAGCTATGTATGGAGAGGTGAAAATGTATTCTATACCGGTAAGTCTTTTGAACCGATGCTTTCCGGCGCCGGTACCTATTCATTTATGCTGACCGGTACAGACCAGAACGGATGTAAAGGAACAACTACAACGACCATCAGTACAGGCAGCGTAGTAACACCATCCGTAAGTATAGATTACTCAGGTTGTCCGGGTAGGGTCCTGTCATTCCAGGCATACCCGGTAAACGGAGGTGATCTGCCGCAGTATAAATGGTATGTGAACGATCAACTGAAGGGGACTGGTGCGAACTTCACCCTGAATAAACCGGAGAACTCGATGGAGGTATATGTAACAATGAACTCCAGCGCTCCTTGTACAGATGAGGCAGAAGTAAGTTCTGCGCCGACAAAGATAAACTGTGTGATCACCGCCATTCCTGAAATAGATGGTATGGAAGCATTCAGTATTTATCCTAATCCGGGAGAAGGCCTGTTCTATGTCCGTACAAAACTGAATACGGCCAAACAGGTAAAACTACTCATTGCCGATGGTACGGGAAATGTTATCATGGTAATACCTTCCGTTGTAAGATATGGAGAGGTGGTGATCCCGGTAGACCTGCGGAATAAGCCCAACGGACTATACTATATCCAGGCAACAATAGGGAATAAGACCTTTACCAATAAAGTAATTAAACTCTGATAGAAAAATTTCCGGCATTTTCGGGGTTTTAATTATTTTTACGCCCAAAGCTGACTTTTGGGTCAGGAACATTAGCAAGGCGGACGTGCGTTACTATTACAAACGTCCGGAATTTCATGAAAAGCGTTGATAATGAGAGCCAAAAAAGAAAATGTACGGGAGGTATTTCCCGCCACTATTGACAGGTTAATAGAGCGGGCGCAGGACGCCGGTGTAACTTTAACTGAAGCAGCTATCGCTGCCGAACTTGGCATCCCAATGGAGGCATTTAATATGTATTACCAGAAGGACAAGGCGCCATCTGAAATATTCGACCTGATGCGGAAGACCTACAAGCAGTTCATCGGCAAGCTATACATCGAGCGTGTCGTGCTGACTGATGAAGTGGACGAAGCAGATCCGGATGATGAAGATGAGGATTGATAACTATTGAGTTATTATTAAAATAGATATTATAAGTATGGAGGCCTGCTCTTTGGAGCGGGCCTTCGTATTTTGCCTGATACTACCAGACATATTCCTATCGGCTGTCAGCAAAGGATTTGATGAACTCAGGTTTAATTTCCATCTAGCAGACGACGGTACACAGGAACAATATGATGAGATCGTGGCACACGTCCGCAGGTTTTCTCCCGGTTATAACACCATCGCAAACCCGGTGGTGGTTATACATGATGGGCAGTTATAAGAATAAAGCTAATAAAATGGCCGGATCAATTGATCCGGCCATTTCAATTATAATTTTATCTTTTCAAATTCGTCACTCAGTTCTATTTCTTCTTTCTGTTTCAGTTTCTCGATCTTCGCGACTACCTTCTCCAGATCTTTTCTGTAGGCCGGATCAAATCCCATGGCTTTGTACAACAAGAGTGCCTGTGTTTCATAGAACACGTTCAGGACGCTTTTATCCTCAATGGGTGCGATCGTCTTCATCGTTGTTTTAATATGATTAAGACCCTCTTTCACGCCTGCGAGGTCAGTTGCTGTCAGATAATAGCTGTAAGCCAGGTTATTATTAGCGGCGCGTAGCGTAGCACGGATAATATTGAACTCTTCCAGATAATCCCACAGCGTTATTTTTCCCAGTTCAGTTATGATACGGCGACATACGTCATAAGACGCTTCTTCCCGACCTGCTTCATAAAGGGCATAGCGCTGGTGGTCCCATACATAAGCCCACCATTTCATTTCTGTGCAATTTGAGTCGGTTAGCATTTTTTCCAGTTTTTCCAGTAATGCAAGTGCCTCATCATAAAATCCGGTTTGTACGAGTGCCGAAGCCTCCTTCATTTGTTCATCAAACAGTTCTTTATTGAACGGATAGATGTCATGGACCGGCAGCAACTGGAAAGACGCGTATGGGAATGTCAGTTTGTATGATCCATCAATATTGGCGGTTTTAGCGATCTCCTGTGACTGCGTGAAGTATTCTTTGGCAGTTTTCACATTTCCTTCCAGGAAGTAACTCCAGCCGATGTAATAGGTCGCCTGATGATGGTATTCGTTGTTGCTGTCTGGGGGAACGGCAGCCAGTTTTTCCCTTGCAGCGTCGTAGTTTTTGTCTATGATCAGACCTAAGCCCCAATGCATCATCAGATAGTCATTGGAGAACCTGTTCTTTCTGTTCTTAAAGCACCATTCAAACACGGCTGTATATATCGCGTGCGGAATGTAGTTCGTCAGGTTATTTTCCCTTACGAGCGCATTGCCACACGTTTCAACCGTACGTAGCGGAACAGGCACGAATTTGATGTTATCAGCCCCCTTGGCAAGCGCTGCATCGCAGACCTCCCGGGTACGCATCTCTAATGGAACGTATTCCAGGGCAGCCCCATACCTTGTTGAGCAGGCATCCATACACATTTCCTTCGTGATAAACTTTGCCGGAACGTGCGCAAAGTCATAGGAATCTCTCTCTACAGCGACATCGCAGATCCGCTGTGTCTTGAACTTATCCGGGAGGTTGTACAGATGTTCCTTGTCTTCATTTTTATCCAGTGCTTTGATGATATAGTCTTCTGTCCAGAAACAGGCCCATACCTTACGGAAAGTATCGTAGTCGAACTCTTTCCTGTTATCATATTCACTGACCTTGTCCTTGTTCTTTTCCCATCCGTAGGATATTACTTTGTCTGCGAACGCAGGAAGATGTCCCAGGTGTTTTTTGTAGTAATCATAGTCCTGTTTTCCGACATACTTTGCATTTACATGATCAAAAACGTCAATGCCAAATTTGCGTACCATTTCGCCCATTCTTTCAATAGAGGAAAGAGCGCCATATTTCCACGCATCTGTGTCATAACGTTCCACGATGAAGGGCCACATAGGATCGTTACCGTATTTCTCAACAGCATGTTCATAGACTTCCTTATCAACCAGTCCCGCGCGAAGATTGGTGATCGCCAGTATGTGCGTTTCAATGGCCTGTTTGATATATTCATTCGAGGAATACTTAGAGGGGAGCTCTTTATAAGGATAGTTCCCGAGAATTCCTCCGGCAATCAGGGCTATATTCATCCGCTCGTCCTGGAACTCTTTTGGCACCGCCTCATAGCTATGCTGATTTCGACTTACCGCATCAAAACAAAGGGCATAGTTTAGCTGATCTGCTGGTAAAACGGTCAGGTTGATGCCTTCGGGATGTATCCGGAGCAGTTTTTCAGAAAAGAATCGTGCAGGAATATCTTTATACTCCGCAGGCTCCGCCCTTTGTACAGCATGGAAAACGATTTCTTCGGTCAGGGATGCCGGGTCGAAAAAGGCGATGATGCTTCCGGTGATATCCAGCTGTCCTTTCGTCCTGTGGTCCAGTAAGGCATGCATCATCTCCGTGGTCCTGAACGCAGGCGGTATTTTGCTGATCTTTGCATAGATCCACTGAAATGGCGATACGCCAACTCTCTCGTATAGATCAGGACCATAGGTTTTGAGGGTTTCAGTTAAGAAATTGTCCCAGTATTCCTGTCCTTTCTCCGTGGATACCGGTTTTTTAGTATCCCAGTCTACCGTCACGGGTTCACCAAATATATAGGTAAGGTCTTTGTGTGCTGTGTAAGGTTTGGCTTTATCGTTTGCGCTAAGTGCCTGCTGATACCAGGTGTCTGCCTTTCCGGTATCTCCCTGAAGGAAATAGATCAGTCCCAGTAACCAGTAGTTGCTGAAAAAACCTTCAATATCAATGGATTTCTCCAGATAAGTTTTCGCGGCTGACAGTTCTCCCATATAGATCAGCGCCTCTGCGATGATCCTTAAATAGAAGTGGGTATCTTTTTTTCTGGCAATGCCCAGCTGTGCCCATTCAATGGCCTGGTCGTATGCGCCTGTCCGGATGGCGGAGAGCCCTCCCTTTTGGAGACACTCAAATTCATACAGCACATGTTCTGGCGTAAGCGGGATACCTTTGGCATACAGTTCCATTGCCTGCGCATAGGCTTTCTGACTGTACAGCAACCTGCCGGCAGCGCTGTAGGCAGGATAATACCCCGGAGACTTAGTGATCGCTTCTTTGTACGCCTGGTAAGCGCCGATGATATCATTTTCTTCTTTTAGTGCCGCTCCTTTTTTCACTAACCTGATACCTTCTGCTGTTACGCCATCCAGAAAAGGATGCTTGCCTGCTTTGACAGCTTCGTAGAAGGCGGTGTAATTGATATCCATGGAGTCATGCCATGATTCCTCGATCCGGTAGCAAAACTCCGGCTTGAATACATAAGCATATTCATGCCATGCCAGCAGGAGAGCGTCTGTTTCGTACGTAACCAGGTCATCGTAATTATATAGCGCAGTGATGACCGTTTCAGGAGGAAAAGTGAAAGAGTTCAGGTCATAGAACCAGGAGAAGAAATACGGTACATGGAGCGCTCTGTGTGGTAGGGCCCTTAATACTTCGTGATCTTCCGCAGTAGCAAGCGCTACATATCTGATTGTTTCTTTTCCAAGTGTTTTCTGGAGATAGCCAAGTGCCAGATAATCAGCTGTGGTATTACCGGTTACATAATATTCGGACGGAAGATCACCCTGAATATTCAGATCACCACGTACGATGATAAAGCCACGGGTAGAAAGCTCTCTGTCGAGATGCAGATCACCATCATGATAAAGAAACCCTTTTTCTTCGATGGTTTCTTCGAAATATTCACGTTCGCTTTCGTAGTTATATGAATAGCTGTTGTCTTCATCATCCCAGAAGTCGAACAGCTGATCTACGCCCAACAGTGCAAGTACCTCATCATAAGATACTTCTCTGAAACCATCCTGGATCGCATTGGAAACCTGTATTTCAGCGGGCGGATTGGTGGATGGCGTCTCTATATCAAACAAACCAGCGCTCTTGACGATCATCATGCTGAATTGCGGTCTTATGCTCATGATCGGGGCCATCGCGGCTTCAAAACCCTCCTTATTCGTGTGGCCGAACCCTTTGGGGAAGTAGATCATGTGTACATGTCCCGAAGGATCACCTACATATACGCGTGTTTCCGTATCATCTCCCACTTGTCCGAGTACCCAGAAGCACTGGCTGAAATAATCCATTTCATTTTCCAGCAGATCGAAGTTCAGTTTGTAGTGGCCCTCGAAGAACTTAAAGGTGTTATACAGGTTATTGGCCTGCTCAAACTCATCATTGAAAGCATAAACGTCACAGATGAAATCTCCTTTAACGAAAGAAAAATTTCCTTTTTCAAGCCAGTATTCCACGTAATCGGAAGGCATCTCAAAGTCGATGCAGTCTTCCATCGCGGAAATGTTGTCTTCATTTACGGGGGTAATTTCCGGCTTAACGTCAGGATAATTTTGTTCCAGGTAATCAGCTACGGCCAAAAGGTTTTCGTACAGTTCTACAGGTATTACGAGTCTTTCTGCAGGGGCGGGGGCTACATACCCTTTTTTTGTCTTTTCCGCGATCAGTTTGTCAGCGGCCTTTTTGCATTCTTCTTCGGAGGCAAATTGTTTCGTTTGGGATTGTCCTGTTGTGCCAACTTTTCCATATTGTACAGTAAGGTCGGTACCATTCGTTTCAATGTCCCAGAATTTGTGTGATTTTTCATCCTGGTAAATAAACCTGGCTTTCATAAAAATATGTGTTTTATAGGGCTTTTAACTCTAAATGGTTTGGGGTGGCAAATGTAATGTATAAAAAGCGAATGGCATAGTCATCAGACTACGCCATTCGCTTTTTCAGTTAGAATCCCTTGACAGGATTACGTTTATTGTTAAAAGTTATTCGGACCTTAATGCTTTTACAGGGTTCATCAGCGCAGCTTTAACCGCTAGCATACTAACCGTCAGCAGCGCCGTAGTAACGCTTAATACACCTGCTATTCCGATCATCCACCACTGGATCGTTACCCGGTAGGCGAATCCTTGTAACCATTCCTGCATCGCCCACCATATAGCAGGTGTGGCGATAAGGATAGCGATCAGTACCAGTTTTACAAAATCCGAAGATAACAAGGTAACGATGTTAGTGACGGATGCCCCCAGTACTTTTCGTACGCCGATCTCTTTCACCCGCTGTTCGGTCGTATAAGTGGCCAGTCCGAATAAACCCAGACAGGCAATGAAGATCGTCAGTCCGGCAAAAGCGGCAAATAACTCTCCAAAGCGGGCATCCTGTTTATATTGCGTATTAAAGGACTGGTCCAGGAAATTGTACAGGAATGGACGTTGTGGCGCCAGTGTGCTCCACGTCCGTTCGAGTTCTTTTAAAGTCTGCGATAAGTGATCCGTTTTTATCCGGAGAGATAGCTTATTCAATGATGACGGAGGCGCCATTCTCATGGCAAGTGGTTCTACCTTTTTATGCAGGGACTGATAGTTGAAATCTTTTACCACGCCGATCACCGTTCCTTTCCGGCCCCATTGTTCAAAACGTTTACCCACGATATCTTCCGGATTGGAATAGCCATACTGTTTCATGGCAGCTTCATTGATCAGGAGTGAGGCCGTATCGTCTGCCGGGAAATTACGTGAATAGGCTCTTCCTGCGGCCATTTTCATCTCATAGACAGGAATAAAGTCATAGTCTATCTCATACATGGCAGGTGTTTCACTTTTCATGTCACCGCTTTTGGATTCGATATGCGTGGTGCCATTGGGATAGAAGTCACCCGGCACAGCCCTGGATGCTGAAATGGATTGTACCGCCGGATTTTCAGCTAATGTGGCCTTAATCGCCTCTACGGATTCATTCACCTTCTGATCGCCACCGTAATCGATGACCAGCATCTGGTCCTGACGGAAGCCCAGTGTATGTGACCGCATATGCCGCAGCTGGGAGTAGACGATCATGGTGCCCGCAATCAGTGCAACTGATAAACTGAATTGTACCACTACCAATCCCTTCCGCAGGGCAACGCCTTTATTTGATGACCGGAATTGCCCCTTCAGGACCTCTACAGGCCTGAAACGGGATAATACCCAGGCGGGATAGCTACCGGCCATTAATCCGAGCAGGAAAGGCATTAAAATAAGTACCGGCGATATCTTCCAGGAGAGTAATAATGAATAGGTGAATGGTTTGCCGGCTATTTCAGCAACAAAAGGTAAGGTGATGATAATGAGTATGATGGACAGCAATACTGCTGCGAACGAAATAAGGATGGATTCTGTCAGGAACTGGTATATCAGTCCCTGCTGATAGGCGCCTACGGCTTTCCTTACCCCGACTTCCCGGGCCCTTTCCATAGAACGGGCGGTAGAGAGGTTCACGAAATTGATACAGGCGATCAGCAGGATAAACAGTCCGATCACGGAGAATATATAGACGTTTGACAGACTTCCCGTCGGGCCCGGCTGTCTCAGTGCTTTTGAATGCAGGTAGGCGGCCGATAAAGGCTCAAAAGCGACGGTATACAGGTCATTATTGTTTTTGGGATAATGACGGGACACATAGCCCGGGATCCGGGCTTCCAGGGCCTTAATATCGGTCTGCTCCGGTAAAAGGAAGTAGGTGTAGAAATCTATATATCCCCATTCATTAAATATCTCCGGCCGCCATTTGATGAAAGTGGTCATAGACACCAATGCATGAAAGCTGAGGTGTGAATTGGCGGGAACGTCCTCCATCATACCCGTAACCGTGAAGGTCTCCTGGTTCTCTACACGGAGTGTCTTCCCCACAGGGTTCTCATCACCGAAATATTTCTTTGCCATGCTCCTGGTCAGCACAATACTGTTAGGCGCCACAAGCGCTTGTCTGGGATTGCCTGCCAGCATCTTCCAGCTGAAGACGTCAAAAACGGTGGAATCGGTAAATACCACGCCTTCTTCCTGGAAGTGTTTATCACCGTGTTCCAGCAGGAAGGTATTCGGACTTGTAAACTGAACGGTCTTCTTTATCTCGGGAAAGTCAGCAGCCAGCGCCGGAGCGGTTGGCGCATTTCCCCATACCTGGTATTGTTCAGGAGCAGGAGCGGTGTTTTTATCAGCGTCTTTTGCATTCCGATAGGAATGCAGTACCCGGTATATCTGGTTAAAATTGGTATTATACCGATCATATGATAATTCATCCTGCACATATAGCATAATCAGTATACAGCAGGTGATCCCAATGGCGAGACCTGTTATATTGATAGCCGAATAGGCTTTCTTTCTTAAGAGGGTGCGCCAGGCAATTTTAAGGTAGTTTTTAAGCATAATGATGTGTTGGTATGATAGCGGCAATCTTAGTCAGGAAGCAGGAACAAAAAGACTGCCACTTTCCATACCGGCTGCTATGGCTTGTCTTTAATTTTCCGGATGTTTAAAGTGTTCATATACGGACATTTAATCCGGTCGGAAATGAACAGGCATAACAGGAGGGATACTGGCTGATATCCGGTTTGTCTTTTGTCAGATAAGGGTTATTCTTCGTTGATCCTTCGTTCATGAATGAAGGATCAACGAAGAATAACCCTTATCTAAGCGGCATCAAATAACGTTCACCGCCTTTTCTATTGTAAGATAGCAAATATCATGGGTAAGCAGACAACAGTCAGAGACCTTCATCCGGCTTATCACTTAACTCCTTCTGTTTATCTGCTTTTTATTCATCGGTATAAAAAATATGTAATCACGCCTGCACATCAATCCGTTACTACTACTGATTTTCCAACTATCTTTCCTTTACTGGCTTCCTGATAAGCATGCCTGATCTCATTAAAAGCATACGTCTTATCTATCACGATTTTCAGGTCTTGTTTTGCCAGGTTTGATAATGTATGCAACTTTTCTGCTGTAGGTTTTAGTATCAATACTTTCAGTTTTTTTCCGGAGAAAAGGTTATTGAGAACAGATCGCAGCAGTACAAGTGGGGTAGGAAGGGTAGTAATAAAAGTAGCTTTCTTTTTCATCAGCTTTTTAGCAGCTGCAAAAGACAATTTCGTAGAGAGGTCAATGATCGTATCGAACCGCTGATCAATATCCCGGATATCTTGTTTGGTATAGTCAATGACCTGGTCAGCGCCCCATGTTTTTGCCAATGTTGTTCCCTGTGTACCAGCTACCGCCGTCACCCTCGCGCCGCGTTTTTTTGCGATCTGTATCGCATATATACCAATGCCGCCGGTAGCCCCGTTGATCAATACTTCCTGTCCCTTACGGAGGTTGGCCAGTTCGTCAATGATCTGCAATGCTGAAAGTCCGGTTACCGGTAAAGCAGCTGCCTGTTCAAAAGAGATATTAGCAGGTTTGGGCGCAAGGTCAGTTTCTTTGACGAGGATATAATCCGCCAGTGCACCGCCTTTGAATACATCCATCAGACCAATAACCGCATCGCCTGTTTTAAAGCGGGTGATATTGCTGCCAATGCTTTCTACAATACCTGAGAAGTCGATGCCGATCGCTTTGGGGAATTTTGATCCGGACATGAGTTTCATTTCTCCACCGTAGACTTTCCAGTCCAGCGGATTAATAGACACTGCTTTTACCCGGATAAGCAACTGGTCTTTTGCAGCTACCGGTACCGCATTTTCGATTATTTCCAGTACGTTTTCATTGCCAAACTGTTGATAGATTACTTTTTTCATAGCACGTTGTGATTGATTTTTTAGAAAGAAAAACCCGGCAACCCTGACAGCTGCCGGGCCTTAAGGTGAATCATATGACAGGTGTAGTTAGTTTAATACAGGATAATCTGTATATCCTTGTTCGCCAGGTGCATATAAGGTCATATAATCCACTTCATTTAAAGGGTCGTTTTTCTCCATCCTCCTCATGAAGTCAGGGTTGGCCAGAAAGCTTCTGCCAAAGGCGACCAGATCGGCAGCGCCGGTTTGCAGCTTAGCTGCAGCTGTTTCAGGTGTTAGTCCGTTACAGTAGATAAGCGTATTGGCGAACGCACTGCGTATTGCCTGATGCGTCTTCTCCGGAATGGCAGGATTATCAGAAATATGTAGATAAGCGATGTCTAGTTTGCCTAATTCAGCACTCAGATAGGCATAGGTCTGATGCACTGCTGCTTCGTCATACGCCGGCATATCACTCAGCGTAGAATAGGGGGAAAGACGTACGCCTACCTTTTCTGCACCGATAGCCCGGGCTGTTCTTTCGGCTATTTCCAGGGTCAATCTGCTGCGGTTCTCTATCGATCCACCATATAGGTCGGTTCGATTATTTATATACGGATTGAGTGATTGTTCCAGGATATAACCGTTCGCACCGTGCAGTTCTACGCCATCAAAGCCTGCTTTCAGGGCATTTTCAGCGGCCCTGACAAAGTCACTGATCAGCTGCTCAATCCCTTTCGCATCCAGGGCCGTTGGTACAGCATGTTCCTGCATACCTTCTTTATCAGTGAATATCTCACCGGCTGCTTTGATATCAGACAGGCCAACCGGATGATATCCTTCCGGCAGATTGGCGATATGCGCGATCCTGCCTGTATGCATCAGCTGTAAAAATATCTTCGATCCGCTTTCATGTACGGCCTTTGTGACGGTCTGCCAACCTGCTATCTGCGCTTCGGAAAAGATACCCGGAATGCGCGGATAGCCTAATCCTTCAGGGCTGGGCGATGTACCTTCGGTAACGATCAGACCCGCACCGGAGCGCTGTTTGTAATAGGTGGCCATCAACGCGTTCGGTATATTGCCCAGTGCCCTGCTTCTGGTCATCGGGGCCATTACAACATGATTTTTTAACTGTAACTGGCCCTTTGTATAAGACGTGAATAACTGTTTCATTTTTGCGATGTTTTTATTTACATCACAAAGTTGCATCTTCTCCGGGGCGGCAAATAGCGCAAAAAGGCGGAAAAATAGTCTTAAACGACGGGGAAGGAGTATCGCTGCTTTTTAGCAGATAAATTAGGAGTAGGAGAATTTCTTGGGGTTCAATCCATAGTGTTTTTCAAACACCCTGCTAAAGTGGCTCAGATTGGAAAAGCCCATTTCATAGCCTACCTCTGCAACAGAATGTTTGCCTTGTTTTAACAGGAAGGCTGCTTCTTCCATTCTTGCCTGCTGGTAGTAGTTATAGATGGTGGCGCCAAAAGCTTGTTTGAAAAGCTGTTTGAGCTTGGTTTCGCTCATGGCCGCAATTTGCGCCAATTCGCGTAATACGGGCGGCACGCTAAGGTCGCGGATGATCTCATTGCGGATATGGAGTAATCTTGCCGCGTCCGCATTATTGATATGCTGTTGTGGCGTATTCTCACGCGTTGACAGCTTATGGAAAATCAGGTATAGCAATTCCTGTACTTTGATCTGCACATAGAAATGACTCAGGTTATCCTGCATATCGACAGTGCTCAGGTTTTTCAGCAACAGCTTTGTTTCGGCTGTCATCTGCTCAAAGTAAAGAAAGGAATTACCACTGCCTGTGATGGTCTGTAATGTGGAATTCAGCTGATTGGAAGCTAACAGGGAGGACAGGTACAGAGGTTTGATCGCGACCACCATATAATGGATAGAATGGTTGGCGGGAAAGCGGATGGTGGAGCTCAGGTCATTGGATGTTACCTGGATCGCTGAATCTTCCCGCTGGGAAAATTGTACATACGGGTCATCATTATAGGCGATACCCAATGGCTGCTCATTGCTGTAGAAAAATATGGTGATAAGGTCATTCCCCTGACCGGAGGTATTACGTTTGATGACAAGATCTTCTTTTAATTGATACCGGTGGATGGTGATCTTGAAATCCGGACCGAAATCCAGTTTGGTAATGGCCCCTTCTCCTAAATATACAGGTATTACCAGCACATTGTCATTGACCGTCGCCCCGATATGGCGGGCAAAGTATGTCATAAAATCAAAATCGGCGGTTGCGGAAAAGCTGAATATCATCCCCTTGGCTTTTGGCTACTGCAGCAATTTATAACTTTAAACTGAAAATCAGGAACATGATCATGCCCCTGATGCTATCTGTATAGGTATTCAGTTTCGTTCGAAATATGCCGGAAAAGCGGGATAGCATCAGGATGTGCGATATGCGCATCCTGATGCCTGTTTGTTAAGCCTGCTGATATTTGTTCTTAAATTCTTCGACAAATTGGGACAATTTCGTACTGCCGGTTACGACAGCACCTTTGTCAAAGAAATCTTTTGTAATGGTCCCTGCGCTAACACCCTGACCTAATTCGGTGATCAGGCCTGCCAGTTCAGCAGAAAGACCTGCGGCTGTCATTCCCTGTTGTAACTGCTCATCCGGGATAAAAGTCCAGGATAATTCCGGTTTACCGATCGCCTGGCCAAACAGGGTCGCTACTTCATTGCCTGTTGAAATATCGCTGACAACATATTTTACTTCAAAGCCATTTCCTGCCTGTTGCAGTTCATGTACGATGGCAGTTGCAAGATCTCCGGGAGATGTCAATGCCAGCTGAACGTCTCCACCATAATTATTTCCAAAGATGTTCCTTGCTTTGATCAGCGGAATATCCCTGAGAAAATTAACATAGAAGAAGCCCGATCTCAATACGGTGATATTGACGTCTGATAATTGTTTGAATAGTTGTTCTACGCGGTGTACACCCTGTACCGGACCGGTGCCCTGAGTCGCATCTGCACCAACACTACTGAGGAAAACTACGCGTTTGATACCGGTATTGCTGATCGCTTCCGCATATGCCTGTCCTGCCCGCGTTATATTGTCAATCATATTTGTCTGCCCCATCGCCGGAGGCATCATTGCATAAATGGCGTCGGCGCCTGTAAAGGTGGTTGTCAGGAAGGAGGTATCAGCTATGGAGCCTACAGCTGCTGTGGCGCCTAGAGCTTCAATAGCGTTCTTTTTATCAGGATTGCTGGTGATAACGGTTATGTCATGACCTGCCGCGATCAATTGCTTTACTACGGGAGTGGCTACATTACCCAGTGAGCCTGCTGTTATAATTTTCATATCGTCCTGTTTTTATTGATTTAGTGTTGTTTTATGAACACAAAGGACGGCAGAAAGGCACGCTTAAAATAACCGGAAACGACTGGAAATTAGTCCTTTCCGACAAGCATGAATTTGTATCAGGTATTGCAAATTATTGCATACTATTGCATGTTGCTGCAGAATATTGCATATTTGTATTGTTTACCCGGAGGCATCCGGGACCGAAAACATGAAACAACTTAGTATATGAGAATAGACCACGTAGCTTTCTGGGTAGCAGACCTGGAGGCCATGAGAAATTTTTACCTGACATATTTTGATACCACCTGCGGGGAGCGCTATGTTAATCCGGTGAAGAAGTTTTCTTCCTACTTCATCACCTTTAATGATGGTGGGAGCAGGATAGAGCTGATGCATAGGGCGGATATAGGCGCCAATAGCCAACACCGTGGTTTCGTTACAGGAATAGCTCATATTGCTATTACGGTGGGAGACCGGCGGCAGGTTGATACAATGATAGCGAATTTCCGGGCGCAGGGCTTTAAAGTTATAGGAGAGCCCAGGGTAAGCGGAGATGGATATTATGAAGGGGTGATCCTTGATCCGGAGGAAAATGTGATCGAATTGCTTGCTGAGAATTAGAAAACCTGTAGAAACAGCCTGGGTTAGGGATAATTATGGAAAGTTGGCTGTAAGCTATCGGATTAAATTAAAACGGCTGGAATATCAGGATAATGCGACCTGGGCAGTCATGGATTATTCTAATGTCCAGAGCGCATTATTGTCGACTGCACTATATAACGTGATGTCCTCTTCATTCATTTGAATACGAAACAAACTTTCATTTGCGATTTGCTTCGATGCCTGCATATAAAATATGCCATCCAGCATATGAATGACAATGGGTATGATCGCGCGGCGGTCTATTAAAAGGGCATTATTCACAAACCTGAATTTAAATTGTTCAGTTCTGTCATAATAAGTTCTGCTATGTAATCGAGCGTATATATCACCTACAGTCATAATAGAAATTTAAATTACGGGAAAAGAGGATGATCACTTTTCCCGTAAATGCTTTTATATAATTACCAACGATCATTGTAAGACCTGGCTGGTTTTTCCTCCCTTGGTCTTGCCTGACTCGCAGCAATTGTTTTCCCATCTACTAAAGAACCGTTTACTTCTTTAATGGCTTTTTCCGCCTCAACATCGTTGGGCATGGTAACAAAGCCAAATCCTCTGCTACGGTTTGTGAACTTGTCAATGATGACATTTGCTGAACTCACAACGCCATATTTGGAAAAAAGATTAGTTAGGTCCTCTTTTCCAAGAAAAGGACTGAGGTTGGACACATAGATATCCATATTATCGTCTATTTATTTGTGAAAAATATTTGAATGAGGTAACGCAGGTGGTAAAAAAGAAGACTGTGAAAGAAACTAGGTTACTAGTGCAATAAACTCAAACTATGATCGTGATAAAGGTATGCTATATTTAAACTGCCACCTAATTTATTATTTTCATGGATAAACGGAGGGGTAACGGTTCAAATTTATTCTTACCTTCCATTACAAACATGCCGGCTCATAAGTCAGGCAAATTAAGGATTTAGATCATTTAAAAGTCATTGAATGGCCCGTTTAATAAAGAACAAACACGAGCAGACTTTAGCTAAAAAACCCACTGGTATTACAGGTTTTGATGAAATTACGGGAGGAGGGCTGCCGGAAGCGCGCCCATCACTGATTTGTGGTGAAGCCGGTGCCGGGAAGACACTTTTCTCCATCGAATTCATTATCAGGGGCGCCATCGAATTTGAGGAACCAGGTGTTATCATGACATTTGAGGAGAAGGCAGATGACCTTGAAAAGAACGTTCTTTCGCTGGGCTTTGATTTGAAAAAGTTACAAAAACAAAGTCTGGTCTGGATAGACCATGTACATATAGACCGGACGGAAATTGAAGAAACAGGCGAATATGACCTGGATGGTCTATTCATCAGGCTTGGTCATGCCATTGACACTATCGGCGCTAAACGGGTTATGCTCGATACTATAGAAAACTTATTTAGCGGCTTATCTAATGAGGGTATTTTACGTGCCGAGTTACGGCGATTGTTCGGTTGGTTGAAAGAAAAGGGCGTAACAACCATTATTACAGCGGAAAAAGGGCAGAACTCGCTTACCCGTCAGGGATTGGAGGAATATGTATCTGACTGTGTCATTTTGCTTGAACACCGCGTTATCAACCATATTTCCACAAGGCTTTTGCGCGTTGTAAAGTACAGAGGTTCTTTACATGGCACGAACGAATATCCGTTTTTAATTGACGAAGAAGGCTTCTCTGTTCTTCCGGTCACTTCATTGAAACTGGACAATAATGTGTCCTCTCAGCGTGTTTCATCAGGTATTCCTTCGCTTGACGCGATGCTGGGAGGGAACGGATTTTTCAGAGGTAGCTCGATACTGGTTTCTGGTACAGCGGGAACGGGTAAAACAAGTATTGCTGCTTACTTCGCAGATGCATCCTGCAAAAGAAAAGAGCGCTGCCTGTATTTTGCATTTGAAGAGTCTCCCAAACAGATCACCCGTAATATGAGGTCTATTGGTATAGATCTTCAGAAGCATATGGAAGCAGGATTACTGGAAATTCATTCCTCCCGGCCAACGTTATATGGTCTGGAAATGCACCTGGTAGCTATGCATAAGACCATCAGGAAATTCAAGCCCCGCATGGTTATTATTGATCCTATTACGAACCTGATAACGATCGGTTCCATGTCCGAGGTAAAGTCGATGTTAATACGTCTTATTGACTTTCTGCAATCGGAGAATATCACGGTAGTATTCACTGCCCTGGTATTCGATAAGGAAGCGACCACCCAGACGGATGAAGGCGTATCTTCCCTGGTGGATGCCTGGGTACTGGTACGGGACCTTGAATCGAACGGAGAAAGAAACCGCGGGATTTATATCATGAAATCCCGGGGAATGGAACATAGTAATCAGGTCAGGGAGTTTGTGATAAAAGATACGGGATTGGAGCTGATAGATGTTTACCAGGGTCCTAACGGAATTCTTGTTGGCTCCGCCCGCAGGGCACAGGAGTTAACGGAAGCCACAGGCGTGGAATTGCGTACACATGCAATGAGCCGCAAGGATCGTGAAGTGGAAAGAAAACGCATGGTATTGGAATCGAAAATAGCTTCGCTGAGAGAAGAGTTTGAGTCCGTACAGGATGAGCTGAACAGGACCTTCCTGGAAGAAGAGTTAACAAATTCCATTATGGCGAAAAACAGACAAGACCTCAGTAACAATCGTACTAACCGAAAACCGGCCAATGGTAAAAGGAAATAAAGAAAAACAGCCGGTAGCTTCCCCGCGCGCTAAAAGCGCTAAAACACAGAAGGAGAGATGGCAGCTCCGGTTATATGTTGCAGGCAATACGCCTAAATCTGTAGCTGCGCTCGCTAATCTTAAACGATACTGCGAGGTGCATCTTCAGGGCAGGTATGAACTGGAGGTGATCGATCTGCTTGTTCAGCCACAGCTGGCCGCCGGTGATCAGATACTCGCTATTCCGACGCTTGTAAGAAAGGTTCCTGTTCCGGTCCGGAAGATCATCGGAGACCTGTCTAATGAGGAAAAGGTACTGGTTGGACTCGATATCAAACCTGTAAAAGTTTAATATGGCATATCAGCGAAAACAAGACAAAGAAGATGAGGATACGCCTGAATATATGCTTCGGTTATTTATCACCGGCAGTACGCCCAACTCAATCCGGGCGGTCTCAAACATCCGTCAGATATGTGAAACATATTTAAAGGGAAGGTATTCCCTGGAAATCATCGACGTCTACCAGGAGCCGGTATTAGCGCAGCAGGAGCAGATAGTGGCATTGCCATTATTGATCAAAAAGCGGCCGCTGCCACAGCGTAAATTGATCGGTGATTTGTCAGAAGTGGAGAAAATATTAAAAATACTGGATGTGAATAAGGATAATGGATAGTAACGGTAACATACAAAACGATCTGTTGGAAGAATTGGCTGAGACACGCCGGCGCCTTGCAGAGGCGGAAGATATCATTGAAGCGATCCGCACGGGTCAGGTGGACGCCCTGGTTGTACAACAGGGGAACTCGCATCAGTTGTATACATTGCAGACAGCGGACCATGCATACCGCATGTTCATAGAAAAAATGAACGAAGGAGCCGTGACGCTGAACAGAGAAGGTGTTATTCTATATGCCAATTCGCGATTTTCAGAGATGGTGGCGCTTCCGTTAATGTATATCATTGGTCAGCACTTATACAATTTTGTGGCGCCTCATTCCCGCTTATTTTACATGGATTTATACGAGTCTTCCTGGCGGGAGGATGCGAAGGGAGAAGTAGATTTGTTTCGTAACGACGCATTTGTTCCGACACAGTTATCATTGAACCGGCTTGAAGTTGCCAGTGAAATGTCTATGAATATCATCCTCACTGATCTCTCCGAACAGAAAAACACGCAGCGGATACTTGAAGATAATAACCGGCAGCTGGAGCAACTGAACAGAACACTTGAATCGAGCAATCATGATCTTCAGCAATTTGCCTCAGTTGCTTCTCACGATCTGCAGGAACCCCTACGGAAAATACAGATGTTCGGGAATTTTATAAAGGCAGCCGATGTTTTGCAGTCAGGCGGTAAGGAGTATAATTACCTTGAAAAGATACTGAAATCTGCCGAGCGCATGAAGACATTGATCATCGATGTCCTCAATTATTCAAGGTTGTCAATTAATGATGGTGAATTTGTTCCGGTTGAGCTCAGTGAAGTCGTGCAGGAGATCCTGGAGGATTTTGAGTTGGTCATTAAAGAAAAGAATGCGCAGATCAGTATTGCCAGCCTACCGGTACTTGAAGTGAATAAGGGCCAGGTCCGCCAGATGTTTCAGAATCTGTTATCCAATGCATTGAAATTTTCAAATCCCGGTGTCGCCCCGGTTATAAAAATAGGGGGCTGTTTTCTCGCTGATAAAAATTTTGATGGCCCTGAAATGCCGGATGGAAGCTATTATATGATCACTGTAGAAGACAATGGAATTGGTTTTGAAGAAAAATATATACCTAATATATTCGCGCTTTTTGAACGACTGAATAGCAAGGAGACGTTTGAGGGAACAGGCATTGGTCTGGCCATTACGAAGAAAATAGTGGAGAAACACAACGGTGCTATTCATGTCAAAAGTAAGGTAGGGTGCGGAAGTAAGTTCCAGATCATTCTGCCTGTAATATACAATATCAGCTAACACAATGTCACGTATAAAAATACTATTAGCGGAAGATGATGCCGACGATATGGAGATGTTCTCAACTTTCCTTACCAGGCGCGATGATGTCGGCGTTTTCGCCTTCGCTGAAAACGGACTTGAAGTAATTGAAACTTTGGCGGCAATAAAAGAGCCGGCTGCTTTACCGGATATCATCCTGCTTGATCAGAATATGCCTAAACAAAATGGACTTCAGACGCTTAAATTGTTAAAGGAGCACCTGATCTATTCGTCTATCCCGGTTTTTATTTATTCTACTTATGCAGATAACGCGCTGCAGGAACGTGGCATACAGGCAGGCGCCATGCAGGTATTTTCCAAACCTTATACTATGCAGGGATACACCGAGATGCTGGAACGTATGTTAAGTGTTATCTCAAAATCATCATTTGATAAAAATATTAAATAAATATTTGTCACATTACCATTTTCTTAACATTTAAAGTGCTACCTTCAGAGCATCACTTCACCCGGACTACTCTTCATATTTCCATCTATCAAAAAGCATATTTGAGATTTATTTTCAGCGTCCTTCAAACAAATCTCTGATATGGTCATTGCCATCTTTTTCATTGCTATCTGGTATCTGTCATTGTTCTCGCAGACTTTTTTTCAGCACAGATATGCCGCACATGGCGCTTTTACGATGAGTAAAAGCTGGGAACGTTTCTTTTTTATTGTTACTTATATTACGCAGGGATCATCGTATATGAGCCCGAAGGCATATGCCATCATGCACAGATTGCATCATGCACATACAGATACGCCTCTTGATCCGCATTCCCCATCAAATTCTTCCAACGTCTTCTCAATGATGTGGGATACAAGACAGGTATATCAGGACGTTCTGCATCAAAGGATAGACGTGGAAGAACGATATACCAAAAATGTGCCTTCCTGGGATAGTTTTGATCGCTTTGCTAATAGCGGATTCTCAAGACTATTATGGGTTGCGCTTTACATTCTGTTCTTTATGGCCTTTGCTACCAGTCCATGGCAGTACCTGCTTTTGCCGATCGTCGTATCCATGGGAGCTTTTCATGGCGCCATCGTTAACTGGTTTGCTCATAAGTATGGCTATATTAATTTCAAATTGAAAAATACATCTATGAATCTGCTGTTTGTGGATGTATTGATGTTGGGAGAATCCTATCACAATAATCATCATAAACGTCCTGCGTCAGTCAATTTTGGCCGTCGCTGGCATGAGATAGACCCGGTATATTATATGATTCGTGTGTTATCATATTTTAAGGTAATTAAGCTGGTGAATGTAAAAAACTTATCTCCGGTTATTAGTCACTAAGTAGCGCTTTATATTATACAGGCGAAAAAGGTCAGTGCAGCATGCACTGACCTTTTTCGCTTTTACCTGTAGTCCCCAAACCGGGGAAATTGCCCTAAATGAATGTAGCTCTCCGGACAGGCAAAAATAGATCATCACGTGTACAAAAAAATATGGTATCCGGATTATGGCGAGAGGTGCGGCATCACGTTATGTTCCAGGGATTAGAACGGCAGCATGGCATGCTACCGGTATACTATTTGAGATGAAATTTATTGCCCCTCATGCGTTTGTGCCACGTATAGGTTTTGGTGTCCGGATTGAAATACAACCATGAAGCCTTTTACCAGAATAAGTATTTAAACCCTTAAACATACACGATGGAAGATCAATCAAAGTTTCCGGATTTAACGGATGCTGAGAGACGAGCTCTTGAAGAGCTCATGCCCGAAGAAATGAGCGAGATCATCACCTCGGGCATGAAGCGACGGCATTTTCTCAAATTAATAACATTTACAGGGACAGGCTTACTGGCTACACATCTTCTGGGCATCGAGCAATTAATGGCCAGGAGTACAACGGTTACTCCGCTACCACCTACCATCATCGAAAATGGGATAAATGTTTCATTTAAAGTAAATGGTAGTGCACAAAATCTCCTGATAGATGCACGCATGACCCTGCTCGATGCTTTGCGCGAGCGCCTGGAACTGACAGGTTCTAAGAAGGGTTGCGATCATGGCCAATGTGGCGCCTGCACCGTCATCGTTGACGGCAGACGTGTGCTGTCATGTCTGACGCTTACTGCTGCCTGTGAGGATAAAGAAGTGACTACTATCGAAGGGTTGGCTGACGGTGACAAACTTCATCCTATGCAGGCTGCATTTATCAAACATGACGGGTTCCAGTGTGGCTATTGTACGCCAGGGCAGATTTGTTCAGCTGTTGCATTGATGAGCGAGGCCAGGAACGGAGAAGCCAGTTACGTTACCAGTAATGTCCGGGAAGCTGGCAAGCCAATGGAATTGTCTGAAGAGGAAATACGTGAGCGGATGTCAGGAAACATATGCCGTTGCGGGGCTTATCCGAATATCGTAGATGCCATTCGCGAGGTGCATGGAGATAAAGCGGTTGCCCAGGTTTGGCAATTTGCTGACGGCACCATTTGATCATACCAAGTAATTGTCAATCATGAGACCATTCAAATATTCGAATGCCGCAGATCCGGCTGCTGCCATCACGGCGATATCCGCGAATACGGACGCTAAGTTTTTAGGTGGCGGAACTAATCTGTTAGACCTGATGAAGGAAGATGTCATGCATCCTTCAGAACTGGTGAATATCAGCCGTTTGAAATACGCTGATATTAAAAAGACCTCAAACGGTATTTCAATCGGTAGTACAGCGACCAATTCCTTCACCGCCAACCACGAAAAGGTCAGGAAGGATTACCCGCTGCTTTCCATGGCGATCCTGGCTGGCGCAAGTGCACAGATACGGAATATGGCAACCAACGGAGGGAATCTTAATCAGCGCACACGTTGTACATACTTCTATGATGTTAGCATGCCCTGTAATAAACGCAAGCCGGGATCAGGTTGCGGAGCCTTGAAAGGGATCAATCGCAATCATGCAATTTTTGGGTGGTCTGAAAAATGCGTAGCGGTCTATCCGTCAGACATGGCGGTAGCCCTGGCGGCCCTTGATGCGGTCATACATGTGCAAACTGGCAACAATGAAGAACGGACCATCCCGTTTGCTGATTTTCACCGGCTACCAGGCGAGACACCTGAAGTAGATAATAATCTTAAACAAGGAGAATTGATCACTTCCATTGAACTGCCGGAAAACGATCTTGCCGGACATTCCTACTATCTGAAAATCCGCGAAAGATCATCTTATGCCTTTGCATTGGTGTCAGTTGCTGCGGCGATGTCACTTGATGGTAATAAGATCAAAGATATCCGCATTGCCCTGGGAGGCGTTGCACATAAACCCTGGCGCGCAGTTGCCGCAGAAAAGTTGCTGACAGGCAGGGATGCCACAGTCGCAAATTTCCGGACAGCAGCAGCTGCGGAGTTAAAAAATGCCAGGCCATTGTCACATAACGGATATAAGGTGAAGATGGCGCAGGACGCGATCGTACGTGCGCTTTCCAATGCCATGAACGGCGCGGGTTATGGTATGGAGGCCGGCCTGGATGATAAGCCTGAAAACAGGGTTTAGAATGAGATTTTCAACAAACTAATTTTCACATCATGAGCGAAACCGGAAAACCGATCAGCCGTATTGATGGCCGCTTAAAGGTCACAGGCAAGGCTACGTATGCAGCGGAATTCAATCAGCCCAACATGGCGTACGCGTTTCCTGTGCGCGCAACGATCGCAAAGGGACTCATTGCATCCATTGATGATGCAGCCATAAAAAAAGAACCTGGCGTACTTACCGTGATCAGCCATAAAAACGCTTTCAGGTTAAAACCTATGGATATGCAGGCACAGATGAAAGCAGGCGCCGCATTCCTGGGAGAAAACCTGCTGCCTTTACAGGAAAATAAAGTGCATTACCTGGGGCAGTTCATTGCGGTCGTAGTAGCAGAAACATACGAACAGGCCCGTGCTGCCGCCTATAAATTGAAAATACGCTATACGGAAGAAAAAGCGGCTACTGATCTTCCGTCTGAACTTCCAAAAGCAAAAAAGCCAAAAATGTTCATGGGTGAAGAAGCACAGGTAAACGAGGGCAAGACGGCTGCTCCGCTTGCTGCATCATCTCACAAGGTAAGTCACCAGTATTCTACGCCCGCCGAACATCATCATCCTATGGAACCACACGCTACCGTGGCTGTATGGGAGGGCACAGAAAAACTTACCTTATACGATGCAACGCAGGGCGTAGGTATGACAAGTGCTATTGCTGCTTATTTCCTGGGATTAAGACCGGAAAATGTGCTTGTGATCGCGCCATATGTAGGTGGTGGTTTTGGTAGTAAAGGATTATGGCTACATACATTGCTCGTGGCTATTGCTGCGAAGGCAGTTTCCCGCCCGGTAAAACTTGCGCTCACCAGGCAGATGATGCAGACAAATGTGGGGCACCGCGCCGCAACTATCCAACGCGTAGCCCTGGGAACGGATAAAGCAGGAAAATTGAGTGCTGTTCGTCATCATACGGACTCCTATAATAATCTCACTAATTTTTTTGAACCAAGTGGAAAACAGTCACTGGTGCTGTACCAGGCGCCGGTGCGGGAAGTGACGTATAATATAGCTACACTGAACCGGGGTACGCCGACATTCATGCGGGCGCCCGGAGAAACACCGGGAACATTTGCCCTGGAATCGGCTATGGATGAGATGGCGTACGAACTCAAAATGGACCCTGTGGAATTCAGGATCGCCAATCATACTGCAAAAGACCCAATGAAAGGACATGACTTCTCCAGTGATTTTCTGGTGGACTGTTATCGTATAGGTGCGGAAAGATTCGGCTGGTCGGCCAGGAGCATGGAACCTAAACAACAAAGAAAAGGAAAATACCTGATAGGATATGGTATGGCTACTGCTACTTACCCCGGGGGGAGAAGTGCCGCGTCCGTAAAGGTAATAATGACCGCAAAGGGAGAGGTGACGGTAATGACAGCGTCCATCGATATCGGGACAGGGACATATACCGTTCTCGCTCAGACAGTGGCCGATTATTTGGGTGTTCCGGTAGACCGTATTCAGGTGAAGATCGGCGATTCCAGTCTTCCGGCCGCACCTCTGGCAGGGGGCTCGCAAACAACCGCCAGCATTCATCCGGCGGCAATGGAAGCCTGTGTCCTTTTAAGAAAGGAACTGGCAACCTTAGCCATTGCAGATCCTTCTTCAAAACTGAATGGTCGCAGACTGGAAGAGATCAGTTTTGCAGATGGTAAACTTGTTATCACTGGCGATGAGAAGAAGAGTGATGCCTATACGGACATTATAAAACGGGCTAAGCGCACTGAAATGGAAGCCTGCGCAACTACCCAGCCTGTATCAGGTGCGGGTATGACAGTACCCAGTGCGCTATGTACACCAAGGGAAACTCCTCCTGAACAGAACAGTGATATCAAACAATATGCTTTTCATTCATTCGGCGCTCAGTTTGCCGAAGTATGGGTAGATGAGGATTTTGGTACTATCCGTGTGAAACGCTTTACCAGTGTACAGGATGTAGGACGTATCATGAATGAAAAAACAGCGCGTTCACAGATTATAGGTGGCGTGATCTTTGGAATCGGTGCGGCCCTGATGGAAGCTACGGAATACGATAAACGCTGGGGTAATCCGGTCACACGCTCCCTGGCCGATTATCATGTGCCCGTGAACCTGGATGTGCCTCCGATAGATGTGCATTTTATCGGTAAGCCCGATCCGCATATCTCCCCGATAGGCGCAAGAGGCATTGGAGAGATAGGTATCACCGGTGTGTCAGCAGCTATTGCTAATGCGGTCTTTAACGCTACCGGGAAGAGATTACGGGACTTGCCTTTAACGCCGGATAAATTGGTGTGAGGTCGGCCTATTAGTTATTGATCGACTAATGAACATCTCCGGATATAACTAATAACGTATAAAATCAGAAAGCCGGCCAGTTTAATCTGGCCCGGCTTTCTGATTTTATACGTTATATCATCTAATTTTTAATAAATTTCTTTACGCTGGTTTTACCATCTCTGAATAGCTTTATCGTATATAAGCCAGGCTTAAGCGCAGATACATCGATACTATTACCCGGCATGACCGTATTGATGACGATATGACCCGATATATCTGAAACCATTACTTTTGCCCCGTTCATTTCGCCGGAAGTGAAATAGAGCGTCCGGGCAACTGGATTCGGATAAAGCCTGAAGTCCCTGTTGTCTGCTTGAATGATCTTTGGTGCAGCTGTTCTGGCCCCTCCGGATTGTACCAACCGCCATTGGCCGCAGGTCTGATTATTATTGCCCCATTGACGGACATTCGCGCCATTGGCTGTACTGGCGTCGGCTACTTCAGCGATCCTGCCACTATGTTTGGCAATAAATTTATAGTACCCATCAGTAGTGGGCACCAGTACGAACTGCTGGTTAAAACCTCCCACATAATCCCATTGATGTATATTCGCCCCTTCGTTCTTACTGACAGCGTCTACATCCAAAGACTTGCCGCTGGCCACGACCTTGATATTGTATGTTCCATCTCCCAGATGTATCAGCTGGAATTGCTGATTGGCGCCACCTGCATATTCCCATTGCTGAATGTTACCGCCATTTTGCTGTACCTGTTCGCCTGCCAGGTCCATATATTTACCACTGTTACGGTTCTGAATGAACCAGGTACCGGCTAAGGTAGTCGCACCGGTAGTGCGGATGCGCAGTGACGAAACCTTATCATTCAAACCATCGGCTACTAAGCAAGCCACGTTTCCCCTGTATGTCCTGGACGTACCGGTAAAGTTGTAGTCATCGTAGACCGTCACTTCAAATCCTTCAGCCACGGTAAGGCTTGACAGTACGTCGTTGTCTATGCCTAAGGACTGGAGTCTGCCCAGGTCATAGTCACCTGCTTCCAGGCCATTGGCAAAGCCTTTATAGTCACAGTCATTGTAGAAATTGGCTACTTCCTGCTGACTTTTGGTGCGAATGCCAAAGATGGTGTTGACCCTGCCGGCAAGCTCTTTCAGGTTGATATTATTGTCATTGTATACCCAGTAGAAACCTCCTTTGGAGTTACAGTTGTTTTTGGCCTGGGTCATCTTGTTAATGACCGTATTACTGTTCTCATAGTTAAGGTCTCCCGTATGTAGCTGAATATTGTTGATATTCCAGTCACATGGGTTATTACCGGCGCCTCCTTCATACCACTGCAGGTAAATTCTATCAACAGCGCCACTACGCTGATTATTGACGTTAGTAGCGACGCTTTGCCAGTAAGGCTTGTTTCTGTAAGGGGCAAGTGTGGTTTTATACCCAATGTCTGCCAGCATCACATGAAATGCGGTAGCCGAATTAACATCATAGGCCTCTTCATCATCATTATTGATGGCATCTATGGATGGTATGGCTGTCTTTAATGCTTTAAAATTCCGGTAGAGGATACTTCCGGTTCCGGTGCCCTGACTGGCAACCAGGTTTTTAATATTGGTGTAGGAATGACTGCCCCAGCCACCTACGCAGGTTTCTACCCTGGTAATGGACGTAACGCCTGTTTTCAGCGCATTTACGTCAGCGATATAGTTTGGATTGGTGGAACCGAAAACATAGGTCCCGTTTGAGCAGATGGTTTGTCCGTCAGTAGTCAGGTCACCATTCGGCTGCACGGTAACATCGAAGAGTATGACGTACGTAAATCCGGAAGCCTTCAGGTCAGTGATCGTATGACTTCTTTCTCTGCGGAAATGCCCGCCGACATAAATGCCCGATTGCGCAGAGACATGTTCGCTGACCGATAGCATGATCAGCAACAAAAGGGCACACAGTGATTTAAAGTTAATTTTCATAACATTCGTGGTTCTGTAAGGGTTTAAAATTGATTGATCAGCTAACAGTATTGACATTGATAGCTAAAGCGATGTATGGAGCGGGTGGGTGAACGAAAATACCACAAATTGTGCTATCATTACCTGATTTTATTTATTGCTGGTCCGGCCTGACTTTCATCTCTTTGCATTGGTTAAATTATACTGACATGAGAATAGTAACGTTAGAGGAACATGTATCATTCCCGGAAATGACGGCACTGTTGCCGGAGGAAATATTGAAAAACAGGAAGCAATCGGCTGCCGCAGCACACATGCAGGAAAAGCTGGCAGACGTATCCGGTGAGCGTTTGCACTCAATGAGAGCTACTGGTGTATCCATGCAGGTGCTTTCGGTAGAGAACACGGACGTTTATCTCCTGCCGGATAGCCTGGCGCCGGCTTTTGCGGCAAAGTACAATGATTTGCTGGCTGATAGGATAAAAGATCATCCGGATGCATTTACGGCATTCGCCATGCTGCCAATGACAATGCCGGAAGCAGCAGCCGATGAACTGGAACGTACTGTCAAAACATACGGCTTCCGGGGCGCTATGATCAAGGGAACGATAAACGGCGCATTCCTGGACGCACCTGCATTTGCGCCGGTATTTGAGCGTGCGGAGAAACTGGGTGTTCCGCTGTATATCCATCCTGGTATCCCGCCGAAAGAGGTGATCGATGCCTATTACAGTAATGTGGGGGATACAAAAGGACCCAATGAGGCCATTGCCTGTTATGGATGGGGATGGCATTCGGAAACTGCGATACACGTCCTGCGTCTTTTAGCGGCCGGTATCTTCGACAAATACCCTCAACTGAACATCCTCATCGGACATATGGGTGAAATGCTGCCTATGATGTGGGAAAGGTCAAACAGGGTCTTTCAGCCAGGCAATGGAGGGAAAAATAAGCGGACGCTGATCGATACCTTCCGGGAGCAGCTTTATATTACGACCAGTGGTATATTTACCCAACCACCACTACAGATTGCTATAGACACCGTAGGCGTCGACAACATATTATTCTCCATAGACTATCCTTTCAGTACGCATCAGATGGGGGTTGATTTTTTACATAACATCCGGCTTCCTGCGGACCAGGTAGCTAAAATCGCCCGTGGAAATGCGGACCGCATACTGAAATTTTAATGTGTAAAATCGGGAAAGGCTACTTTTGTCCTATGAATCAGGTGCCAGTACATAAATTACAGGACAGGAGCAGCCTTGGATTTCAGCTGAAGTCATTCTCCCCGGAAAAGACTGACTACCCGCAACCTGTGGATACCGGCGCACATCGTGACGATCATTACATATTCTTCGTCGTGACGGAAGGGTCGGGGACGACTATCGTGGACTTTGCAGAAAAGACGGTAGGCCCTGGTCAGTTGTATTATATCCTACCCGAACAGATACATTATCGCATTATATCACATCAGGCAAAGGGATGGTTTATCGCTGCGGACCCCGCCTTGGTCCCTCCGGCATGCAGAAATATTATTGAAAGCTGGCTGGGCAGCCAGGAGCCGGTTACACTAAGGACTGATGAAATAACGGATTATGACCAGTTACTGGGGGTGCTCCATCGCCAGACATCCGGACACGGGGCGTCTGAACGGATATCCGTACTGCACGCATTGTTAAGCGCTTTCTTTGAGATGGTCGCCAGTACGATTAGCATATACGCAAAGGCGGAAGCAGGTAACTCAAGACCCGCCATACTATCGATGACGTTTAAGCAATTGCTGAAGGAAAATATAGGCGCATATAAAAGCCCTGCTGACTATGCCGAAATGTTACATATTTCAGCGCCTTATCTGAACGAGGTGGTAAAAGATATGACGGGGTCTACCGTTTCTTTCTGGATCAGATTTACTATCGTTACGGAAGCTAAACGGCTGTTGTATTTTACCAGCCTGAGTGTGAAACAGATCGCTGCCGGTCTTGGTTTTGAGGACCATTCTTACTTTTCCCGTCTTTTTTATAAAGAAACAGGTATGACGGCGCTTACTTTCCGCAAAAAATTCAAAGGCGACAATAAACCTGAAAAGGAGATCGGATAGTAAAAGCGCTACATTGGCGTAGATGATTTAACTTTGATTTTTACAAATGAAGGTTATGAATAAGGTTTCGCTCAATGAACTGGATGACCGGTTTGCCAGCGGCTCTTCTCTGGCGTTAAATGCCCTGTTGCCTGAAGGTATCCAGGATGAGATCGGCCATTTTAACGTATTTGATATGCAGGATATCAGGCAGACGGCGCAGGACCGACCCAGTGAACCGTATCAATGCCGTACTTTCTATAAAATAAGCCTTTTACAGGGCTATTCCCAAATCGGGTATCCGGACGGTATTATACAGCTTTCGCAGCCAACACTGGTTTTTACCACCCCCAAAATGCCGGTTACGTGGTTTCCCGAGGAACGTCAGTCAGGGATGTTCTGCGTATTTACGCCACAGTTCCTGCATCCAACCAGGAGCGGTGTAGTGGTGGACGAACTGCCTATTTACAAATCACCGGAACATCCTGTATTTCAGCTGCAAAAGAAGGACATAAAAGATGTAAAGAACATCTTTGAGAAGATGCAGGACATGATCGCGTCTACTTATGCGTATAAATATGACCTGTTGCGTGTGTACGCCCTTGAGCTCATTCACCTGGGGCAACAGCTACAGTCAGCCGTCATGCTGCATCCGAACCATAGCCATTTTGCACGCACCACCTCTTTGTTCGTGGAGTTGCTGGAAAGGCAGTTCCCATTGGAAAATCCCCATCAGAAGATCAAACTACGGGCTGCCAAAGACTATGCGGACATGCTGTCCATACATGTCAATCACCTGAATAAAATCCTGAAGGAAACGACAGGCCTGACAACCTCTGCGCTGATAGCGGGAAGAATACTGAAAGAGGCACAGATCCTGTTACGGCAGACTAACTGGACGATCGCCGAAATTGCGGATAGTCTGGGCTTTTCGGACTTTGCACATTTTGCGAAGTTCTTTAAGAATGAAACTTCTATACCCCCGGGGGCTTATCGCTCACAAGCAAAAAGTTTGAATTATACATAAAATGGATTGCGCCTGCCATTGTGTGGAATTAGCATTTCCTGGAATTTTGTACTGTTTTTAAATCAAAATAGTACAACAATGAGCGATTCAAAAATTGCATTGATAACAGGCGGTAGCCGGGGCATTGGTCAGAATATTGCATTGAACCTGGCGCAAAAAGGCAACGATATAATCATTACATACCTCAGTAACAAGGCGAGTGCAGATGAAACCGTAGCCGCTATTCAGGCCCTTGGCCGGAAGGCGGTTGCCCTGCCGCTTAATACGTCAGACATTAAGGGCTTTGATGCCTTTGGGGAACAGCTAAGTAAGGTATTGAACACCACATTTGGAAAGACCCGGTTCGACTTTCTGATCAATAATGCCGGTACAAGTTTGCAGTCACCGGTGACAGCTACTACAGAAAGCCAGTTTGACGAGATGATGAACATTCATCTGAAAGGCGTGTATTTTCTGACACAAAAGATGATACCCTTATTACAGGATGGCGGAAGGATCGTAAATATCTCATCTGCCGTGTCCAGGATCAGTTATCCCGGGGTTTCCGTGTATGGTATCATGAAGGGTGGGATGGACGTGTATACACGCTATCTGGCGGCTGAACTGGGTGCAAGAGGCATATCTGCGAATGTGGTAGCGCCGGGCGCTATCTTTGGAGGCGGAGCGATGGAAGACAACCCTGATATGCGCAGATTTGTAGAGGGCATAACAGCACTGGGACGTGTGGGTTTGCCAGATGATGTTGGTGGTGTAGTGGCTTTCCTGTGCAGTGATGATGCTAAATGGGTGAACGGCCAGCGTATTGAAGTGACCGGAGGTGTCTCTTTATAGTTATGTTTGTTTACAGGAAGGCCTTTGCACATGCAAAGGCCTTCTTCATTATTTGCATTGCAGGTGATAGGGCAGACTTTACTGATTGCCCGTCATGCCGGCTAACATTTTCCTTAAACCTGCCAGATGAAGGTCTGGATAATCAGAATATTTATAAATAATATTTCCTTTTGTGTCAATAAGAAAAACCTCCGGATAGCCATGTATCTGATAAAGTTGCGGGATTTCCTCGTCATTAACTACATGTTGCCAGTCCATCTGCTTTTCTTTAATAAATTCCCGCACTTTCTCCACTGGTGACCGGGACGCTATTGATATCATTTCCAGTTGCTCCTTGGGGCATTGTTGTCTTATCTCCCTCAATGTGGGTATTTCATCTATACATCCTCCGCACCAGGTACCCCAGAATACAAGTAATACATTCTTCTTCTTGTAAACCTCTTCCAGTGCAAGCTTGTTGTTGTCAATATCTTTTGTTGTGAAAGATATTGCCTTTTTCTTCTCTTCTAAAACAAGCCTGTCCTGCAGGTACTTTTTAACACTGGCGCCTTCTTCACTGTTTCTGAAGTTTGCCGGAAAAATGGTATTAAACCGCTCTAAAAGCATATCGGGAGGAAGTAGCGTGCTGGTATACTTTTCAAACAGTATAAACGAACTATAGGCATTGGCGTGACTGGAAATGTACTCCAGCCGCTTATAATCGACAGCCAGTTTGGCTGCTGTAAGTCTTTTGTAATCAAGGCTGTCCGCAGGTTTCCAGGTGGGCGCTAACGAGTCATAGAGTTGCAGATAAATATCTTTGACTTCTTTTACATATTCGTCTGCTGCCAGAAATTCCTGTCTGGGGTTTTCTCCGTTCGTCAACGTATAATTGCCAAATGGATTTGCTTTATCGATATGCTCAGGGAATGTTACTGTCACCGGTTTTTCCCCGGCGAATATTGTCGTAGCAGGCCAGGAGTCACCCGACACCAGTTCTGCCCGGATGTGGGCATATACCGTGTTGTAACTATGGGTAATAGTGGCTTTGTTCTTGTCGTAAACAGGAGTGAGGCTTACATTGTCTCTTGTTTTATGGTCATAGTAGGAGAAAGATAGCTGTTTCAGTATAGTGCTATCAGGGACGACGAAAGATACCTTAAATTTTTTCTGGGCAAATGTTAATCCAGGACAAATAAGGATCATGAGAAAACAAACGATAGGCTTCATGGTATTTGTATATGGGGCTCAAGATAGAATGATCGTATTAAACTGTCAACGTATCAGCTGTTAAAAGTTTTGTAAAGACTTTTAACGGCCGATACGCATATGTAAGCCGGTTTATGGAACAGGTCAGTTAAAAGACTGTCTGAAATCCAGCGGACGCTGATTGGTTTTGCTTTTAAATAGTTTGTTAAATGATTGCGGATGTTCAAAACCCAGTTGATAAGCGATCTCACTGACGGATAGTGCTGTTGTAGAAAGCTTTTCTTTTGCCTTGTCGATCAGTTTTTCATGAATTAACTGTTGTGTTGTTTGTCCGGTGAGCTGTTTGAGTAAACTGCTCAGGTATTTAGAAGAGATGTTTAACTTACCGGCCATGTATTGCACACTGGGTAGCCCTTTAGATAACAGTTCTTCGTTGTTGAAATAATCCGTCAGTACTTCTTCCAGTTGCGCTAAGACCTTATGATTGGTGATTTTCCGGGTGATGAACTGGCGCTGATAAAAGCGTTCGGCATAGTTCAGCAATGTCTCCAGATTGGAGATAATGATATCCTGACTAAACTTGTCGATATTGGACTGATACTCGTTGCTGATATTTCTGATGATGTCATTGATGACTGTTTCTTCTTTATCAGAAAGGAACAAGGCCTCGTTTGTCGAATAGCCGAAGTACTCGTATTGCTTGATTTTCTTCGCCAGCGATGTATTCCACAGGAAATCAGGATGTATGAACAGCATCCAGCCTTCAAGGTTGGCCGGTACCCCGTTCTCTTCACCACGTAATATCTGCCCCGGTGACATAAAAGCCATCAGGCCTTCGTCAAAATCATATTTCTGTTGACCGTAGAAGAGGTTATCACAACCTCTTTTCATGGATATCACATACAGGTCAAATATAACGGCGTCAATATCGGGGTGATTTTTCAGCCCTTTCAGATCGACAAGGGTAATCAACGGATGATGTGGCTTCGGGAGTTGCATCAAACGGTGTATTTCCGTTACGGATTGAATCCTATATGGTTTTGCATGTGCCATACTGCAAGTTAGTTTAATTTTTAAACGGATATTTCAGGGCGATCATAATTAGCGGCATGGCCAAAAACGGTATCTCTATCATGACCATTTTGAAATTCCCGGTCCTTGATGCCATAGCCATGATGACCACGATGGTGATCGCATTCAGCAGATTACCTAAGAAGAAGGTTTTGGGAATAAGCATCAGTACGCCGATCGCTATACTTAATAAGCTCAGATAGGGAATGGCAGGTTCGCTGATGCCCAGGCCGGACATCATTTTAAGGGTTTCAGGGTTGTTCCTGTAGTTGAATGCATCCCAGGCATGTTTGAAACTTAGTGATGCGGAGATGATCAATAGTGATAAAGAAATGAGGCTTCTTATCATAGCTGTTGTTAGTTTAAGAGATAGTTATTTGCAATTGCAAACCTGTTATCGCGGTATTGCACGCGTTTCCTGGTTATTAAGCTGTCTGAATTTTTCAAATTCCCGGTGTCCGAATTTCATCAGCTGATTGGGTATTACCTTGGTCAGCGTTTTTATCACTTTAACCAGGAATGGTTTGATTTCCGGCGTATCTTTCCGAAGTCCCTGAATGGCGACATGTACCATTTTGTCTACGGCCATCATCTGACGCGGATCAGGTTGTAATACCCAGTCATTTTGCAGATTGGTAGTTACGCCCGGAGGGATCAGTTCCATGACCTTTACGTTTGTCTTGCCAAGCTGAAGACGCAGCGCCATGGTATAAGCGTGGACCGCTGCTTTTGAGGCACTGTAGACGGGAGCTACAGAATAGGGCATAAAAGCAATGGCAGAGGATACATTCACGATCGCAGCTGCCTGTTTTTTCATAAGATGGGGCAGGAACTGGTGTACCATCTGTATCGTTCCTGAAAGATTGATATCAATTTCACGGGTAATGTCTGCCAGGTCTTTACTGGCGTCCTGCAGATCGATGAGCCGCATTTCTCCGGCATTATTGATGATCATGTTCAATGCCGGAAATTCCCGTGTAACGTCTTTATATAGCTGCTCAATGTCTTCCGCCCTGCTAACATCGCTTTGAAAGATGTGGATGGCGGGAAAGCGCCTTTTTGTTTCAGCCAGGGTTTCCGGATTTCGTCCCGTGACTATGATCGTCGTTCCTATTGGGGTCAGCTGCTTCACCAGTTCCAGTCCGATACCGCTTGTGCCACCGGTAATAAGCACTGTGCTGTTTTTTAAATCCATGAGTTGATATTTTGTTATTGCAAAGTTCAGCTGTAATAGCCAGGCGGGTGTAGCCAAAAGTCACCGTGTTGTAGTGAAAAGGAATATGTTTACCGGTTTGACTACAAGATTTACCATTTTCACTACGTGGCTTCCGTTCGGGTAGTAGAATTTTGCCCTAAAATATTAACGAATGCAAAAGACGATTTTTGTTACAGGCGCATCAACAGGAATAGGCAATGCCACTGTTAAATACTTCGCAGAAAAGGGCTGGCGTGTAATAGCGACCATGCGTAAACCGGAAAATGATACAGTATTACATTTACTGGAGAACGTAACCATTCTGCCATTAGATGTTACTGACATCCACCAGATAAAGGAGACTGTGGAAAAAACACTCGCACTCGGACCGGTAGACGTGGTGTTTAATAATGCAGGTTATACGCTATTAGGTGCATTGGAAGCGATCACGGATGAGCAACTGGTGCAACAGATGGAAACCAACTTTTTTGGAGTAGTAAGGGTTACCCAGGCTTTTATTCCTTATTTCAGAGAGCGGAAGGAAGGTCTTTTCATTACGACCACTTCCAGTGCCGGACTTGCAGGTTTCCCGGTGAGTTCCATGTATGATGCCAGTAAATGGGCTTTGGAAGGCTGGAGCGAGAGTCTTTCTTATGAATTAAATGAGTTGGGAATAGGTATTAAGAATATAGAACCGGGCCTCGTGGCTACGGAGAATGGTAAAAGTGCTGTGATCGCTGCTCATCCGGCTTATGAAAGCTTGTTAAACAAGTTCCTGGCTGCCATCAGTTCAGGAGCTGGTGTCTCAACAGCAGAAGATATTGCTGCAGTAGTATATGAGGCTGCTACGGACGGTAAGAATGTTCTTCGCTATGTATGCGGTGAAGATGCAAAAAGTCTGTACGCACACAGGCTGACTGTAGGGGACGAAGGTTTCAGGGATTACGTGCGCCAGTTAATGGTACAGGGATAACCCATATTTTATTAAATTGCCAGTAAATACAGGAATATTTACTGGCAATAACTTTTTGAGAAAATGAAAGGAGAACAAAAGAACAAGCCGCGTGTATTCAACTCCATTACGGAGATCCAAAGGGCATTCGGATTGCCGAAACCCCTGAACCCATTGATCAGTATACTGAATTACAGTAAAGTGCAGATCACTGATGAGATGCTGAGGCCATCTTTTGTGATGAACTTTTATAATATTACCTATAATGAGTCAGTCGGCTGTAAAGCAAAGTACGGTCAGACCACTTACGATTTTGACGAAGGAGGCATGATCTTCACTTCTCCCGGACAGCCGCTCAACATTATGCATACGCCCTTTTCGGATGCAGGGTTCACCTTGCTGGTCCATCCGGATTTCCTGCGGAACTATCCATTGGATGCTAAGATCAAAAACTATGCGTTTTTCTCTTATTCGGTGAATGAGGCGTTGCACTTATCAGATAAGGAGCGCCTGATCATCAGCGCCATCGCCAAAAATCTGGAAGATGAGCTGGAAACAGCCATTGATGACCTCAGTCAGGACGTATTGATCTCACAGATCGAGTTAATGCTGAATTATAGTCAGCGTTTCTATAAACGGCAGTTCACTACCCGGAAATCCATCAATAACCAGGTACTGGAAAAACTGGAGGCGATATTAGATAACTATTTTAGTAATCAAACTGCACTGATGAAAGGTTTACCGTCAGTACAGTCGCTAGCGGACCAGTTGGAAGTATCGCCCAGATACCTGGGAGACCTGTTAAGGTCACTGACCGGACATAATACGCAGCAGCATATACACCTGAAACTGATTGAGAAAGCCAAAGAGATATTGATGATCAGCGATCTTACAGTAAGCGAGATCGCCTATCAGCTGGGTTTTGAACATCCTCAGTCATTTAGTAAATTTTTTAAGTCCAAGACAAACATGTCCCCGCTGGCGTTCAGGGAGCATTTCAATTAGAAGGAATGTTATGCTATATTGTGGTTATTGCAAAATGATCTGCAGTAATACCCTTGTTGATCTTGTGTACTTAAAAACAAATTATGATAATACGTCGTTGTGCCACGTTGTTGTTGTTCCTGCTCACATTTTTTCAGGTAAATGTGTCCTATGCTCAGCCAAAAACTACCGCTGGAAACCGTTCCCCGAGGATCGTCAATATTGTAAACTTTATTCGTTTACTGGAGCCACGTGATGCAGCTATCACTGAAGATGTACTCTTCAAAACAGTTGAAAATCAGGTCGCATTAATGAAAAAGTATCAGCTTGGCGGCACCTTTTTATTGCAATACGATGCCTTGATAGACCCCCGTTATCAGCAGTTGCTGAAAACGCTGCCGAAAGACCAGTTTGAAATTGGCGCCTGGTGGGAACTACCCAAACCGCTTATCGAAAAGGCGGGTATCAAATGGAGGGGTAAATATGCCTGGGACTGGCATTCAGATGTAGGCTTTTCCGTTGTCTATACACCGGCGGAACGCGAGAAGATCATCGACGTTTATTTCAACGACTTCAAAAAGATATTCGGATATTATCCAAAATCAGTCGCCTCCTGGGTGATTGACGCACACTCGCTGGCGTACATGTCAGACAAATACCAGATAGTAGCTTCCGCCAATTGTAAGGACCAGGTAGGGACCGATGGGTTTACACTTTGGGGTGGGTACTGGAACCAGGCCTATTATCCGAGCCGTATTAATTCCTATATGCCGGCCCAGCATGCCGAAAAACAGCTTCCTGTGCCCGTATTCAGGATGTTAGGCAGTGATCCTATCAGGCAATATGCGGATGGTAGTACGGTGACCACACTGGAGCCGGTATACCCATATGCAGGCGGAAATGAACAATGGGTAGACTGGTTCTTTGATATATTCTCTAATGATCCGGCGTTGGGTTTCAATTATACACAGGCAGGTCAGGAGAATTCCTTTACCTGGGCAGGTATGCAGAAGGGGCTGGAGATGCAGATGCCCATTATAGCACGTTTAAAACAAGAGGGAAAGGTACGGGTACAGACAATGCAACAGTCAGGTCGTTGGTTCAGGGAAACGTATAAGGTTACACCGGCAACGACTTTTACCGTAACCAAAGACCTGGGAGAAAGCGATAAGAAAACACTCTGGTACAATAGTCGATTCTATCGGATCAATCTTCTCTGGACAGGCGGACATTTACTCATTGATGATATTCACCTGTTCAATGAATCAGTACCGGACAAATACTTAAAGGAGGTCACAACGGAGAATAAGAGCTTTTTCTATACACTGCCTGTCGTAGACGGTTTTCAATGGGGTAAAAAGGACCATCCGGCAGGTTTCCGGTTAATGGAAATAGCAGATGGACATGAGCAGGAAATAAGCGGTGGCAACCCTGTATTTAGTAATACGGGGCAAAGTACTGCACATGTTTCCTGGTCTGCTGGTAATGGTAGCTTCGAAATTGATCTGCAGGAGGATAAGTTGATCATTACAGGCGGTAAGAATAAGACCACAAACTGGTTCCTCGATCTTCGCGTTGCAGACAATGCAGGTACTGCCTTCCAAAGCGCCGATAGTAAGCGTGCGACCTACACATTTAACGGTCATACTTATTATCTGGAGCTTATACAGGGGAAAATGGAAGTACATGTCTCCGGTGGCTTGTACCGGATCACACCGGATCAGGGAACGATTTCCCTGAAAATGAAAGATGAGTAATGACATGCACTTATCATAGAAGTACAAAAAGGTCGGATATTCCGACCTTTTTGTTTTATACACGATATAACCTCATTAGAGTAAATTCTCCTGCGCTGCCTGATGTACCGTTCTGACAGTAGGCTGGAAGCCCAGACTACGCGCAAGTGAAGTATCTGTGCAGAGATACCACGGGTTTTCAAGGGGCGCAGCTGATCCATCCATAGTTGTGCCTACAAGCTGTAATAACTCATAGACAGACATTGGTACGTCATCTGAGATATTGACGGTACGTCCATCAAAAGTACCTGTCAGCGTCATATCCATGGCAGTAGCGATATCACGATGATGGATAATGCTCATTCGCTGCGCAGGATGCCATTTGCCAGGGATCACATGTTTTGGTAACATTTCAAGATGGCCATCCCCGTCGCCATATACAAACGGGAACCGCAGGATAGACCAGTTCAGCCCACTTTCGCGTAACTCCTGCTCTGCGGCGACTTTACTGGCGGGATAGGCATGTTCGGGAGTAACGGTATCATCTTCCCGTCCCGGATGCGGGTTGTTTGTATTGTAAACGTGGGCTGTACTAGCCATAATAAAGCGTGCAGCTGGTGCGTGGGCTTTTGCCGCAGCAATAAGGTTACGCGTACCTTCCAGATTGCTTTTCCAGATCAGGTCTGTATCCTGTGTACGGAATACTGCTGCCAGGTGGATGATGGCTGAGACATCCTTTACCGCTGCCGTGAGTGAAGCGGCGTCTAATAAGTCCCCTGCTACGGGTATTGCGTCACCTGGAATACTTTTCCCGCTGCGCACCAATGCGCGACAATTCCAGCCTGCTTTTATGAGCCTAGGCACAAGACGGGCTCCTACAAGACCGGTCACGCCAGTTACTAATACATTTCCTGTTTGTCTGTTCATATCTATGGATTTATTCTATGAACAAAGCTCCTAAGATAGCGGGAGGGAGGGCTGGACGAAAACCGACAACTTCAGGACAAATCCTGAAAAAAGCCGGCAACAGTTTTACCGGTTACTTTTTTAAATAATCTTGAAAAATAATCGGGGTCATTGAAGCCCAGTTCGAAAGCGAGTTCTTTTACGGAAGACAGTTCTCCATGGTACAGGCGGCGTCTGGCTTCCAGTATCAGGCGGTTTGTGATGAACTCTTTAGGAGAGAGGCCGGAATAGTGTTTAACGATCTGGTACAGGCTATCAGTACTCACGGTCAGTTCCTCTGCGATCTCCCTGATACTTGGGTGGTTGATCAGGTTGTCCTCAACAAACATTTTAAAAGCGATAAACTTGGCAAGCCTGTCGTCAGCAGGTTTCTTATCGTTCGCGAAATAGGCAGTATTGATCTCCGTCAGTAAACTATTGAGATGGGCCAGAATGAGTTCAGGATCGGTATCTGTGGTACGTAGTAAATTTTGCAGTATCTCAAAGATAGCCTGGAGTCTGATAGCGGCATCCGGCGCGAAACTTATCTTCTGCTGATTGAGAGGGTTGAGCAGAAAGCGATATTGCCTGGGTAAGCGGGAAAGGCATTCTTCATAAAAGCCCAGTTTATAATAATCTTTCCCATGTGCAGCAACCGGAAATTGCTGAACCTGGTGTGGCAGAAAGAAAAGCAATTCATGCTTACCGATATCGAACTTTTCCAGATCAACACTGCGCCTGCTATGTCCATCCAATATGAACAGAAAGAAGTAGTAAGGCAAACGTTGTGTAACCCCGTATTTTTCGACGTCTGCCTGCGGCAGGTGGCCAAAACCCGGAGAAACGATACGAATAGGCAGCTGGCTGTTCTGGCTGAAATCCTCGCGTAAAGAATTGATATTGCGCATGCCTGGTGAGTAATTAATTGTAAATGCTAAGGTACACGTTAGGCCGTAAAACGCAAAAGACTCACCAACATGTTGATTTTAAGCCCAAACCTGCTTAACTTGCTTTATTATTGTGTGATCGATCATTTATGTCTGTATCCTTCAATTTTGGCAGTAACAGTGAAGCTGCCTTTCCAAACATTTATGAAATATTTGAGGACGTCCCATTCTCTGTGGCTGTACTGAGAGGGCCTGACCTTATTATTGAATATATCAACCGTCTTAACCTTTCCATCTGGCGTAGTACAAGAGAAAGTGTGATCGGGAAGCCCTTGTATGAGGCCAAACCGGAACTCCGCCGCGACGTTGAGCCTATTCACCGGCAGGTGCAGGAAAGCGGTCAGCGTTTTCATGCAGATGAAGTGCCTATTGAGATCATAGATCATGATGGGAAACATCTTCATTATTTCCAGGTAAGTATTGACCCTATTAAGGACAAAGACGGGCAGATCATCGGGCAGATAGCCACTTCTATTGACGTGACAGAACAGGTGCTGTACAGGCAACAGCTCCGGAAAAGTGAATCACTGCATAAGGTGGCAGAAGAGGCCCTGAAGAAGAGCGAACAACACCTGGAGATATTGCGCAATGCAGTGCCGGCCATGATCTTTTACCTGGACAAGGAAGAACGTTATCAAACATACAATGATACTTTCTGCAAATGGTTCCACGTTGATAAGACGGAAGCCATTGGCAAAACCGTACGTGAATTCATCGGAGAAGCTGCCTACGCCGTCGTGTCGCCACACCTTAAAAAGGCCTATGATGGAGCGGTGGAACAATATGAAATAAAAGCGCCCACCAGAGCAGATGAAAGAAGATGGCTCAATATCGTCTATACGCCGGATAAAAACGATCAGGGGGAAGTACAGGGCGTTATTGTACTCGCAACGGACGTGACATCTTCCAAGCTGGCAGAAATGGCTGTACGCGAGAGCGAACATCGCTTTCAGAACCTGGTCCGGGAAGCCAACCTGGGTATTATGGTGTTGTCGGGCAAAGAGATGATCGTTTCAGTGGTCAATGAGGCATATGGCAGGGTGATCAGCCGGAGTGTTGATCAGTTATTGGGGAAACCGCTTTTTGACGTTATTACGGACGCAGATATACAGGACCGTCATCTTTTAGAGAAGGTACGTATGACAGGAGAATCCGTTTATTTATACGATACGCCTTATACGGTTGTTGTTGAGGGTGTTCAGCGGCAGCGATACCTGAATGTGATCTATCAGGCATATAGGGAAGCAGACGGACAGATTACCGGTGTGGTCGTGCTGGCGCAGGACGTTACCGAACAGGTCATTGCCCGCCGGAACCTGCAGGAGGCTGATGAAAGGGCCTCTCTGGCGATCGAGTCAGGGGAATTAGGCACGGTGGAGGTCAACCTCCAGACGAAAGAAGTACTGTTGTCTCCCCGGGCAAAAGAAGTGCTTGAGTTATATGCAACCACACAACTGACAACCTATCTGGACAGTCTGCATCCAGACGATCAGCTATTATGCAAAGAAGCCTATGAAAAAGCATTGTCAGATGGCCACCTGGAATACGAAGCAAGAGTGGTCCGCAAAGATGCTTCTATACGCTGGATAAAGACTAAGGGACGCATCTATTTTGATGATGCCAATAAACCCCTGCGGGTTGTGTCGGTCATCCAGGACATCACCGATCAGAAAATCTTTTCAGAAGAACTGGAAAGACAGGTAAAACAACGCACAGAAGACCTGCGGAAAGCCCATGAGCTTTTACTTTCTTCTAATGACTACCTGCAACGCATCATCAATATATTCAGTGCGCCGATGCAGGTATTACAGCCGATCGTTGATAATGGTAACGTCATCGATTTCATATACAAACTTACCAATACAGCCTATGCCGCGTATACGACGTTCTCGCCGGAGCAACTGATCAGCAAAAAAGTAAGTGAGGTCTTCCCTGGCTATTTCCAGACCGATAGTTTTAAAAACATCCGCGAGGTAGCCATGACCGGCCTGACCAACACCTGGGAGAACCATTACGCTGCCGACGGACTGGATATCTTCAATCTGATGAGCGCAGCGCTGATGAACGACGATGTGGTGGTACACATGACCGATTTTACAAAGCTGAAGAGTTTACAGCTTGAACTACAGCGTAAACTGATCGAACTGGAACGCTCTAATGTCAGTTTGGAAGAATTTGCGCACGCCTCATCTCATGATCTGAAAGAACCTATCCGGAAGATTCAGTTCTTTACCGATCAGTTGAAAACAGACCTGCATGAGCAGCTCAATGATAAACAGCTACGCTTATTTCAGCGTATTGAAAATGCCTCTAAACGCATGGCCAGTTTAATCGAAGATTTACTGGTATATTCTCAGGTGAGTGAACGCCCGTTGGAAACAGAGTCCGTTAACCTGAACGAGACGATCTCCATGGTACAGGAAGACCTGGAGTTGATTATCGCACAAAAAGGCGCGCAGGTCCATATAGAAACGCTGCCCGTCATTAATGGCTATAAACGGCAATTGCAGCAACTCTTTCAGAACCTGGTCAGCAATGCGATCAAATATAGTAAAGCGGATACTGTTCCTGTTATCAGGATTTATTCAACGGTTGTAAATGGAAAGAGCATTAATCTGGAAGAGGGGACGATGTATCATTGTATAAGCGTTGAAGACAATGGCATTGGTTTTCAGGAGAAACACGCCGATCAGATATTTCTGATGTTCCAGCGACTACATGCCAAGGGAGAATATGCCGGTACAGGGATAGGGCTTTCTATTGCCAGAAGGATCGTAGATAATCATCATGGTAAAATTCTGGCAAAGGGTGTGCCTGATGCAGGAGCGACTTTTTATATTTATCTGCCGGTATCCTGACTAGCTCCTTTTCCTCAGCCTGCTAAGTGATTGTGGGGTGATCTGGAGATACGATGCAATGTATTGTAATGGGACAGAAAGGGCAAGATCAGGGTATCTTCTTACAAACTCCGCATATTTCTCTTTAGCGGTGCCAAAACGCAGGTAATCGGCATCCTTGATCTTATTGAGAAAAGTCACTTCACCGATCATTTTCGCCAGCATAAACAGCTTTGGAACATGATCACACAGGTCATGCCACGTCGTCCGGTTTATTACCAGTATTTTCATATTGGTCACCGCCTGTATACTGACAGTGGCAGGTAAGTCCTCATAGAAGCTTGGGATATCCATCGCGAACTGATTCACCCGTAAGAAGTGCATGGTCGCTTCACGGAGATCATCGGCGCCGATGTATACCCGTGCCACGCCTTCATCAATAAAGGCCATTTCGGAGCCCCGCTGATGCTGCTCTATAAAATGATCACCCGCCTTCAGCTGACGGAGTACAAACGCATCAGCGACCTTACTGATCTCTGCAGCATTTAATACTCCGCCAAACGCCAGGCTCTTTGATAAGCTTTCTGTCATGTCTATTTTATGAGATTCAGGGAAAGCAGGCTCTCTGCACAGGAGATGATCGCCTCTTCGTTACTGATAGGTTCCCAGCCGAGCATATTCCTTGCTTTGGAGCTATCTGCTTTGCGTACCTTACCCAGATCAAGCATGACAGGTTGTAATGACTTGTCAAACCAGCTCAGCAGGTGTGTAAACCAGATCGGGAGTTGCCCTTTAGGAATCTTTCTTGTTGGATACTTACTACGCAAGATAACGGCAATCTCTGTCATCGTCAAAAATCCGGAAGTACCGAGGAACCGTTGTCCGGCAGCAGCCGGGTTTTCCATTGCACGAATTAACAGGTCGGCTACAGACCTGACATCAGCAATATCAAATCCTATCTTCGGAACAGCAGGCAAACTACCGTCCAGCATTTTCAGGATGATCCCTGCTGAATTTCCGTAGTCCCTTTCCAATGCGGGGCCTAATATGGCGCCTGGAAGTACCGTCGTCAGTTCCATTTGCGGAGTGGATTGCTGCATATAAGCCCAGGCAGCTTTTTCTGTGATGACTTTACTTCGGTAATAGGTGTTCAGATCATTACGGTTATTTTCGTCTGCCCAAACGGATTCATCAAATGTACCATTTTCCATTCCTCTTGGTTTGCCATGCAGCACACTACTGGATGATGAAGTCAGCACAACACGTTTGACGTTATTTTTGGCAGCTGCCTTCAGGATGGCCAGTGTTCCCTGTTTTGCGGGCAGGACCACATCATCCTCATTTTTAGGTGAGATCAAAGGGAATGGTGATGCAATGTGTTGAATGAAGTCTTTGCCCCTGGTTAAATCATGCCAGATGGGCTCATCTGACAGGTCTGCCTCAACAAATTCCAGGTTGTTAATGTAAGGGGTATGTTTACCAATAAGCTGTTGTAATTCGTTGATACGGCTGGTATGCCGGAGGGTGCCCGTAACCTTATATCCTTTATTTAAGAGCTGAATCGTCGCATGAGACCCAAGAAATCCGGAAACGCCGGTCAGTAATACTTCTTTTGTCATTCTTTTTTTTTGACAAAGGAAAATATACTTGCCGGATGTATCGCTTAACAAATGGTAAGAAATAAAACGAAGGGCAACAAAGTTGTCTATCCTTTCTGTTGTTTCAGATCAGGATAACGGGCAACGAGTTCCGCATGTAAAAGGCGCATACCATTTACATACGTAGATACCAGGATTCTCTTTCCTTTTCCCTCGTGAGGAATGATATGCAGATAATTCCAGGCAAACTTGAATCCTTTTATGTTTTCCAGCAGGATTTCTCTGTTGACAAGTCTCGATACTTTACGGACGCTGCGATTATCCCAGAAAATCTTTTCATTTACCTGTAAGATCGCGCAAACAGCAAAGCCAATAGCAATAAGTGACAAAGGTAAAATGAACAGGATACCTTTTTTGAGAAAGGGGTTGAAGAATGAATAAGTCAGCAGACTAACAAACACACATATTAAGGCGCTGAACAGGATGTAAGTGGCATTTCTCCAGCCGCGGGTCAGGTAAAAAACGTCTTCCATGTAAATAGCGTAGATATTTACTGTAAATATAAATCTTGCCCGGTAAAATGCAACTTTTAATATAGCCGCCTCATTTATTTATGAGGCGGCTATATTTTTATTATTTATCGAGGAAAAAATCCAGTAGTTCTTTCTGCACCTGTGCGGTGTTCTCCTGTACTACCCAATGTCCTGCGCCTTTGATATTGGCGCCCTTTACGTTTTCTGCAACCAGTTTACAATGCTCTTCCAGGAAGGCAGCACCGAAGTATTCACCGCCCATAGCGAGCAGTGGCATCTTCAGTTTGGTTTTCATAAATTCCAGATTGTCCTTTGCGTCCTGCTCAAAGGCACCAAACCAATGAAAGGCGCCTGTAGTAGAGCCTTTTGTCGTATATGCTCTTACGAACTCATTTACCTCTTCAGGCGTGAACGGGTCTTTTACATGACCCACTACCGGCCAGAAATTGGTCAGGAAGAGGCGTTCTCTGCCAGCCACCAGTTCACCGGAAGCCGGGAAGGAGAAGAAGCCGAACCACCAGGCAGCGCCTTTTACCTGGCTCCAGACCGGCTCAACGCCAGGTAGTAATGCATCCATTAATGCCAGCTTTGTCACTTCATCGGCATACTGCGCGGCGTAAGCATAGGCTACCATCAGACCAATATCATGCCCTGCCAGTTTAATGTGATTATAGCCCAGTTCTTTTACTACGCCGTGTATGTAGGTAGCCATTGTTTTTTTATCGTAACCACTGGCCGGTTTGCCGGATTCACCCAGGCCCGGGAGATCAGGTGCTATTACAGTAAAATGTTTGGATAATTCGGGTAGCAAACGGTTCCACATGTACCAGTTCTGTCCGAAGCCATGCAGTAAGACAAGCGGTTCCCCGGACCCGCCAATCACGTAGTGAATGTTTATACCATTGATCTTTGCATAAGCATGTTTGAAATTAGCCGGTGGTGAAGCCGGTTTGTTATCCTGAATGGAATTACTACGGGCGGGTAGTAAGAAGGCAATGACAAATAAAAGCGATAGTAGTTTTTTCATTAAGCGTTGTTTTAAAATTGTGATGAATCAGGCGTGTTTATTCAGCCATTCCAGGATATAGTCGGCATCCTCTTTCCAGGTGGTTTGACCCAATACGAAATGATTCCTGCCTTTGAATTCTTTATAGTCCGTTACGGAGTCGCTATTGCGGTATTTCTTATAATTCGCGTAGTTCAATGACGCGGGTATCGTATGGTCTTCACTGCCGGCAGTCAGTAATAAGGGGGCATGTGGCGCCTGAAAGTTAACCTTCGCAGCTGCGGTAATGGTATCCCTTACGATCAGCTTCGATTCAGGAATGGCATAGTTGTAATAGGCTTCTTTCTGCGCGTCACAGTCCATCCCATTTGTAAAGGCATATTTCCACTGCTCAAAAGACATCAGAAAGGATTTACTGGTAGGGGTGAAGAATCCGAGTGGCCCCCAGCCAGCCTTCAAAAATGAAAGTTTAAATGTCATTATTCCCTGTGGCGGTACTGAATGAATGGCCACGCCCGATTGGGCCAATCCTCTTTGTAACAGCAGCTGGGTAATAAGACCACCTATTGAGTGACCGATCAGAATAGGTTTTTCAGGCAATGACCTGATGATGTGATCATAATGTTCAGTTAAGGCAAGGAGTCTGTTTGCAGCAATATCGCTATTAGGATGACTATTGCGCAATGCTTCGGCTGAAGTATTTTTATGAGGCCAGGGAGGCACGATCGTCCGGTAACCTTTACTTTCAAAATGGTTTTTCCAACCATCCCAGCAGCTATGATGAACAAAAGCGCCGGTAATGAAAACGACTGTTTTAAGATGAGTTTTTTCCATAGAGAGAATTATTCTTTCTCCCGCGCCAATTACAATGCCTTTTTCTTAACTAATTATTGATCAGTGTTTTGTGCTTATGTTGCTTTGGCGCCACCGTGACATTTCACGGTCTGACAAATGATACCTTGAAATGTCGCAGTTATTACTTTAAATTTATGCTTAGGTGCAGCACATGATAAAATTTCTCCTATATATTTTTTTTGCCATTTTATTTTTCCTGCCCGCACAGGGACAATCATTATTCAGAAAATCGCCCATCGAATTACGTCAGTTATTAGAGAAGAGTGGACGGGATAGTAGCCGGATCGTGATATTGCATACACTGAGTAGAATTTACCTCAATCAGACCTTCAGCGATAAAAAAGAAAAACTGATGGATACGGCGATCGGTTTTCTTGATGAAGCTATCCGATTGAGCGACACCTTGCATTTAGGACGTTTCCGGCGTGACGGCATGCTAATGAAAGCAGAAGCTTATATTGTCAAAGGAGATATCCCTGAAGGTGAAAAACGTTTTTTTGAATTGGCAGCTATATATCATAAGGATGGCGATATTGGCGGAGAAGCGTATACCCTGAAGTGGCTGGCCATGAATTTAAAATGGGAGGGAAAGGATACCAGCCGTATTCCCGTTCTGTATGATAAGGTCATCACATTATATAAACAGACCGGTGACCTTAATGGTGAGGCTGACGTGCGTACACAGCTGGCTGATTTCCATTTGTTATTGAAGCAGTTTAATTTGGCGGAGAAGGAGTTGCTGCGGGCGTCGGCACTGTTCCGGCAGACGGGGAATGAAAGGATCTCGAATGTATATTATCTGCTTTCTGTTGTTAACAGGTATCGCGGTGCATATGAGAAGTCACTTTTATATGTGACGAAGTGTATTGAAAGTACAGCACGTAATCATGATACGGCGGATATTTCCTTATTTTATGGAGAGCTTGCCCTGGTCCATGATGAATTGGGTAATACGGAGGAAAGTCTTTATTGGTACAGAAGATCACTGCAAAAACGGCTGGAGGAAAAGATAGAGAGAGGTGTGATATTCAAAACGGCCAGCTTTATCGTCATTCAGCTGATTAAATTAAATAGAAACAGGGAGGCCCTTGCCTCAATGGATAGTCTGGTGATGGGAGGCCCTCCACAGACGCAATATGAAAAAGCTGTTTCCGCACAAAACTATGCTTATTGTTATGACGCGTTGAAACAGTACGCCGTTGCAGAACATTACTTTCTGGAAATGGCAGGATACCTTAAAGATTTTTCCTTCGATCAGGAGGAAGTCATCATAAGTAATAAGGATATTGGACGATTCTATTTGCAACGGAAGCAGTTTGAAAAAGCACATTTTTACCTGGACAAAGTACTGTCTCAGAAATGGCAGATACGCTTAAAGGATCAGAGAGAATTATTTCAGATGTTGTTTGTCGCCGACTCTGCACTGGGTAATTATATTGCTGCCATTAATGACCTGCAGCAATATCAGTCTATAAACGATTCGCTATACAATGAACGGAAGAGCAGACAGATAGAAGAGCTGACCATTCAATATGAGACAGATAAAAAAGAACAAAATATCCGCTTGCTGGAAAAGGAGAAGCACCTACAGCAAAACGAACTGGTAAAAGAACACAATACAAGACGCTGGATAATAGGAGCGACATTCCTGCTGATCATCATCATTGGATTGCTATTAAATTACTCCCGGCTGAAAATCAGAACGAACAGGGCGCTACAGGTACAGCAAAAGGTAATTGAGAAGAAAAACGAATCCTTACAGCATCTGGTAGCCGAAAAGGAATGGTTAGTGAAGGAGATCCATCATCGGGTGAAAAATAATTTTCATATGGTAATGGGGCTTTTACATACACAGGCAGCTTATCTCCAGGGAGAGGAAGCCCGGCAGGCAATAACAGAAAGTCAGCAGCGTATACAGGCGATGTCGCTGGTACACCAGCGGCTGTATCAATCGGAAGATTTGTCGGCTATTAATATGGTAGACTATATCCATGAACTGATAGATTGCCTGAAAGATAGTTTTCATACAAAACGTACGATCCAGTTTAACCTTCAGATAGACCCCGTCAACCTGAACGTGACTAATTGTATCCCGATTGGCCTGATCCTTAATGAAGCAGTTACGAATGCGATCAAACACGCTTTCCCGGATAAAGAAGGAAAGATTGAAATTTCTTTAAAAAGAATGGACGAGCACCATTTCCTGCTTATTGTCAGAGACAATGGAATTGGGCTGCCGCCTACATTTGATGGGAAAAAGCAGGCCTCCATGGGAATGAAGTTAATGCAGGGGCTCAGTGATGATCTTGACGGAACTTTTCAGATAAACAGTAATAACGGAACAGAAATATCGCTTGAATTTATAGTATGAAAGAACACATTCTCATAGTGGAAGACCAGTTTGTAGAAGCTGATTATTTGCGTCTTTTGCTGGAAGGCGCAGGCTATAACGTTACAGGCATTGCACGCTCGGTACCTCAGGCGCAGAAAATGATCAGGGAGCAAAGACCTGACTTTGTTCTTTTAGATATCTTCCTGAAAGGAAAACAAACCGGCATCGATCTGGCGAAACTGTTAGCTGCAGATAATATCCCATTTGTGTATCTGTCAGCTAATTCGAACGAGGAAATATTGACTTCCGCAAAGCAAACGCAACCCTATGGTTTTCTTGTGAAGCCTTTCAGAGAGAAGGATTTGCTGGTAGCGCTTGAAATAGCCCGTTATCGTCACATGCATAGTACCGAAGCCCGTTACCACAAAGAAATGGAGTTACGTAGCGTACTGAAGACGATTCCCGATGATACCGGCACCTGGTCACAAAAGATGCTGACCATAGCCACAGCGCTGCAAACTTATATCCCATTTGACCTTATCACTATGCAGTTCGATCCTATACAGACGCTTGGTTTTCTGAGAATAGGATTTAATGAATACCAGGCTATCGGCATTGCGGAGTTGGCGACCATTACCGGAAAAAAGATGGAGGAACTGATGACGCTGCAATTACAGCGTCCGGTGACAGAGACAGCCGCGATCTATGATGAGGCTGATTTTCTGGGTATATGTAAACAATCCTCCTTGAAGAAATTATTTGCAGGCACATTCCGGCTAAAAACTCATCTGGAAATGCCGATGCAAACGATCGACCGAAAACCTTTCAGTCTCGGTTTATACAGCAGAAGGTCGGATGTTTATTCCACAGCGCATATCGAATTGCTGGAAAGAATGCAGTTCTCATTGATGCAGGCAATTGAGAAAATCAATGAAGCAGATAAGTCTCAAGTGGATATCAGCGAAGGAGAAAGCATAAATACCATAGAAGGGTTTGAAGGGATCGTAGGTAAAAGTCACCTGTTGTTGTCAGTATTTGATCATATCTCCCAGGTAGCACCTTCAGATACTTCAGTTCTTATATTGGGTGAGAGCGGGACAGGCAAGGAGAAGATCGCCAACAGCATACATGAGTTATCGCCCCGCAAGGGACAACCATTTGTCAAACTGAATTGTGCTGCATTGCCCGCAGGGTTGATAGAATCAGATTTATTCGGGCACGAAAAAGGTGCTTTTACGGGTGCGCTTGAGCGGAAGATCGGCAAATTCGAAAGATCGGACGGGGGAACGATATTCCTGGATGAAGTAGGTGAAATGCCGCTTGAGTTACAGGTAAAGCTGTTACGGGTCCTGCAGGAGAAGGAGATCGAAAGGGTAGGCGGAACAGAGACGATAAAGGTAGATGTAAGGATCATCGCGGCTACTAATAAAAATCTGGAGAAAGAGGTTGCTGAAGGCCGTTTCAGGCTTGATCTCTATTACAGATTAAATGTTTTTCCTATCATCCTGCCGCCCCTGCGGGAAAGGAAGGAAGATATACCATTGTTAGCATATCATTTCATGCATCATTATGGCCATAAGGCAGGCAAAAAGATCAATAGTATATCGGAGCATGTCTTGCGGAAAATGATGGTGTATAACTGGCCTGGTAACGTCCGCGAACTGGAACATTTGGTTGAGAGAAGCGTTTTGCTGGCAAAAGGAGCTGTTATCGAAGATATGCTGTTACCAACGGTCGAAGTAAAGCAGGGTCCCATAGGGCAGGAAGAAAAGACAATGAAAACGATCGTTGAAAATGAAAGGGATTATATTATTTCTGTACTAAAGAAAAGCAATGGCCGGATATGGGGACCGGGGGCGGCAGCTGAGGTGTTGAACATAAACCCGTCCACGTTAAAGTCGAAAATGAAAAAACTGGGAATAAAGAAGGAGTATATTGAATAGACAATAAAGACCAGATAATAGCCTGCCGGCAGTTATCGTATACAAGCACTTTAGTAGTCACTTCCCTACAGCTATTCGGTTGTCTTCTAATTGTTTGATTGTAGGGCTGTTACATTTGAGTGTTTGACCAAAACAGACACAAATTCCTGATCGTTACACTGATAAGTTCTATTTCTTCGAGTATACCGTATGTACACCGTTATTATGCCGGTATCTGTACGCTCAGGAGCGAAGCGGTACCGGCGTAATGACGGCGTGATAGGGTGGTAATTCGTAGAAACAGGCATTATATGGTCCATGGGCCTTAACTGCCAGGCAGCTGCATTCAAATTAAGTAATTTAGCAGCAGAAAATCCGCGTCTGTACTTAGTTAAGTAGGTTTTCCATTGTTCACCTAAATCCGTTTCTAATGATAAAAATGTTACCTCTTTTATTCATGTGTTTTGTTGTATTAACCGGGACCGGCAAGGCAGGCATTCATACTGCTATGCCCGAAAGGGTAGCGGACTGCCGGGAGTGTGCGGATGTATATGAAAGCAATAATGTTTTTGATTCCGCTGCGCTGATCCCCATGGGTACTTACATCGGCGGCAGGATTGAATCAGAGGAAGACCAGGACTGGTATAAGTTTACACTTTCTTCTTCTGGTTCGATCCTTGTTGATGTGACCAATCTGCCTGTGACAGAAGATGATCCGGATGAATACATGGTGGAGTTATGGTCATCAACAGGCGTTTTACTGCATGTAAATCCCTATGAGTATGAATTACCCAGGATACATCTCAACTATTATGGCGCGGCGCCAGGTACCTATTACGTGCGTATCTACAGGGCCAGCTGGTCGGTGAATATCGGGACGGACTGTTATCATCTGATCATCAACTCACAGCTGTCTCCCGGCATATGTGAGGATTCCTACGAACCTAATAATGATATGTACGATCCACCACTTATTCCGCTGAATGAGGAAGTGATCTCAAAAGTTTCATATAGCGGTGATCTGGACTGTTTTAAGTTCAGAACAACAGCGCCTAATACCTTCTTCAGGGTTAAGCTGCGCAGTCCGGAGCAAAGGTTTGAATTACGGCTTTATGATAGTACAGATACGTTCTACGAAGTGGCTTACGACTACACACATGACTTCGAAGATAGTGTAGAACTTGATATTGAAGCCTGGGGAGCGAGTACCTATCACCTGGTGGTAGAAGGAATGTATGGGGCGGCGATCAATGGCCGCTGTTACAGTATTATTGTCACACCGCGTTACGCTCGTTACGATAACAAGACTACAGCGATGGCCCGTACTATTCCCAATGCACCTGCACCGGTTTTCAGAGTGTATCCGGTGCCTACTACAGGGACGGTATATATGGAGTTAGAAAGTCAGGAGGATAAGATGCAGTATCTGACTATCACGGATATGCATGGAAAGATACTATATACCCGGACTTACCGCCTCGTGAAAGGCTTTAACAGAGTTGAAGTGCCAATGCCTCCTGCGTTGCCCAACGGTGTCTATCTGGTGACAGATGGAACGCATACGAAGAAAGTGGTGTTATTACGATGATATATGTAAAAGAAAAGCGGTCCTCTTTTGCCGCTTTTCTTTTACATGTCACCTCCTTCACTCTGCGACCTGTGTTGCTTTAGGTCCCTGCACTGTTTTGGGTAAGCAAAACAACAGGACGCTCAATAGGACCAAACACCCGATATGGACGATCAGACCATAGTGATAGGCCAGTTGAACATCTTTCGTAAGACCGATAAAGTAATAAAAGAGACCACCGATCAGACAAATGCCCAATGCTGAAGATGTTTGCTGGACCGTTGAATAGATACCAGCTGCAGCCCCTGCGAACTGCACCGGTAAGCTTCGGAGGGTAATGTTTAACAGTGAGGGCAAAACAAATCCGTTGCCTAAACCATACAAAGCCTGCAAAGTAAATAACACCAGTACATTTACTCCTGGTTTAAAATAAGCGATCTGTAAAGCGAATGTAAGTATAACAATGATAACGCCTACCTGGAGCACCGGTGTACCGTACTTAGGTATCAGACGGGCAGCTGCAAAAGAGGATAGGGTAAACAGCACGCCTGGCGCCACAAAATACAGACCGGCTGCAAGCGGACTGAGACCCAGACCGTTCTGAAGAAAGACAGCACTTAACAGCAGATAGGACGTATGCATGATGAAGTGAAAGAATACGGCGATAAGACCGATATTAAGATCGCGGAATTTAAACAAGGCAATATCAATGAGAGGCGCGCTGCCTGCCGCTTTCTTGCGCTGCTGATCATAAAAGAAATACCAAAGGATCAGGCCTGACAATATCAGTAGGGCAAAACTCCACCAGGGCCAGCCAGATTCCCTGCCCTGAATAAGCGGATAGATCAGGCTGAAAAGCGCCAATGTCAGGATCAGTACACCAGACATGTCCATTTTTACACCCTTGTGCTTGTCAGTTTCAGGAAGATATAGATAAGCAGCAAGCAATGAAACAAGCCCTATAGGCAGGTTAACAAGAAAGATGAGTCGCCAGCCTGTAATAAAGAAATGACCGCCGGCAAAATAACCACCCAGTACCTGTCCGATGACAGATGCCAGTCCGAGTGTAATACCGAACCAGCCGATTGCCTTCGAACGCTCTTTAGGATCGGAAAATAGTATCTGAATAAATGCGATCGCTTGTGGGACCATAAATGCGGCGCTGACACCCTGGAAAAAACGCATCAGGTTCAATTGATCGGGTGTTTTGGAAATTCCGCATAAGCAGGAGAAAATAGTGAAGCCGATCATTCCCCAGAAAAAAGTGCGCTTACGCCCATAATGATCACCCGACCGCCCTCCGGTGATCAGGAAAGCTGCATAGCCGAGCAGATAGGAGGCAATTACAAGTTGTACCTGTGCATCCGTTGCGTGAACGCCGGATTTAATAGACGGAATAGCTACATTGATTATAAAAACGTCGATAACTGACAATAAGGGGGCAGTCAGCACAATTACCAGTGCCAACCACGGTGAAATGGTTTTATTCATAAAATTTATATGCTTGTTTTTCTGAAGATACAGGGCAATACAAGGCCTGTCCCGGCAAACCGGAACTATGTATCTGTGATATTACTAAGTTGATTATTACTGAAAGTGGCTTCGCTTAAGCCAGTTTGCGTATGACGTTTTTAGCTTTTTCCAAAGCTTCATGAGATTTTGTGACATAGGCCATCAGTACACCTGATTCCATCTCAGCAAAGATGATATCAGTGAACTCTTCATCATTAAGCAATTTGTCCTTTGGACGGTCAAGCTGTTTGACAAGGCTGGCTATTCTTGCTTTAAAGTCAGTTTTAAATTTTGCACCCCGTTCAAGTACTTCCATCTCTTCTTTCGGCATTTCAGAGAGAATCTTATTCCAGGGGCAACCGCCATATTCTGATTTGATCTGGCGGGAAATCCTGTAATCAACAAAGGCGATCAGCTGATCGAACGGGTCTGTGATATCTTTGGTAAAGGCATCTAATCCATCGAACCAGCGCTTGTAAAGTTGATCTATATAGGCCAGCAGCAAATCGTTTTTTGACTTGAAATGGTTATAAAGCGAAGGTTTAGAAATGTTGGCCTCTTCAATAATCTGGTTAATACCGGTAAGGTTGTAACCTTGTTTATAGAACAGGCGTTCGGCAGTCTCCATTATTTTGTCTATAACAACAACTGGTTTCATAAGACAAAGATAATACTTTTAGTAAACTGACAAGTCTGTTAAATTAAAATTTGCTAGATTTGCTGTCACGATGAGCCTATTCGGGACACGTGGCATTTTTCAGATGACGATCTGGAATGATTGCAGGGGGGAGTGCAGATAGTATGTAGATGTTGTGGATGACAGATACCTGTCAGGATTTGCTGGTTAATTCCCTTAAGGCATCTCCCGCGATCCATTTGGCCGGCTTGGTATCCTGTAATAATATACGTTCTGCACATTGTATGGCTAAGGGGCGCAAGGTGTCATTACGCTTACCGATTTGCCGTAATGCCCAGTTAACGGCTTTCTTTACAAAGTTGCGATTATCCCAGGCTTCCCGTTCTATGACAGGGAAGAACTGAATAAATACCTTATCGTTCGCTTTCTTATCATGTACGGCTAATTCGGCCATCAGTACAAAGCCGGCACGTTTAACAAACTCTTCTTCATGTTTGCTGAACGCAAGCGCTTTCTCTATAGCGTAGGGTGTACGGTCGAACAGGTTGCCGCATGCCTGATCGCATATGTCCCAGCTTGTAAAATCTTTTGTCCAGCTATCAATTAACTGAGGTGTAACCAGTTTTGGATCGGCAACTAATGATGCCAGGATACGCGCCTCGTGTATGCCTGTTTCCCATAGTTGCAGGGCTAGTTCATGATCTTTCTTTATTATTTTCGCCAGTTTCCTGACCTCAGGTATTTTAACGCCAAGGGCTTTTGCATTATCGATGCCAAAGCGTAGCATACCAGTATGATATTTGGCGTCTGCTTTTTCTTTGAGCAAGTCTATGATTTCGGTAACGGGCATTATTTCAAATTTTAGTAGCGTTGAATACAAGTTTATCCACCCAAACCCCATAATTCAGGAACGCATTCAATGCCCTCTATACCACTTTCCAAAAGGAGATTCTTCAACTCCAAAGATATGCGTATCATTGCCGAACCGTCCCTTATCCAGAGCTTCTTACCTGAACATTCATCGCCAACGGGACCATCAAAATCGATTGGAGTATTTGGTACGATGCGGTGATACCCCAGCATGTTTGCATCTGTGGGCCGATCATAAATAACAACGGGGTGATGTTCAAACTGTTCACCTACATGTTCAATAAAAAATCGCAGCAAAGCCTCATTTACAATAATGAACAGTGGAGAATCAAAAAAAGGGGGCCAACTTCCCTGTTGAATAGTTCTATATAATTCTTTGGAGGAATTAAATAACGCCATCGATGTTGATTCGGTCTCGTCAATCCTCCATACTGGTGACAAGGGATCAATAGGCATAATATCGCTAAACTTAATCATCCGGCCAAGATACAGATAGGTCATCAATCAGCCAACTCTCTTATTTGCATTTACAAGATCAGGTAAAAAAGAAGGCTAATTGATCAGTCAAGTACCGACAAAGCAGTTGTTGCAATATCCTCAAAAAACTGCCGGTCGTTCCTGAATTTTGCATATACCCGCATTCCGGCTACTGTAGTGCAAATAAAGTGAGCAAGCGCCCTTGGATTTTTAGATGCGCTGATCGACTTGTCTTTCTGACCTTTTAGAATGGCCTGATATAAGGCATCTTCAATAATCGTATTATCGTCGCAAATCAACTTTTTGGTGGGCTCGTCATGAGGGGCAAGTTCCACCTCGCTGTTAATCTTAAAGCATCCTTTCGAATGCTCATCATTAACGATCTCAGATATGATCATCTGGAACAGATTAGCTACAGCATCTTTAACAGAGGGATTGTTATTCAGTATAGTTGTTATTCTTGCTGTTCCTTCCTGTTGATAAAGGTCAAGTGCTTTTAGATAGAGCGTATGTTTATCGCCAAAGCTATGGTAAATACTGGAGCGCCCTATACCGAGTCCGTCTATAAGATCATACAGGGACGTAGCGTTATAGCCTTTTTGCCAGAATATGGTAATGGCTTTCCGCAGTATCTCATTCTCATCAAAGTCTTTTGTTCTCATATCAGAATAGCTTTGCCTTTTTTGGGGGCAAAGCTATTACTTTTAAATAGATTTGTAATATTGCACTATCGTATCCCGCCACTGGCTAATATCACTTCGCCTGTAAGCCACCTCGATTCTTCTGAAGAAAGAAACGCGGCAACCAATGCGACATCCTCAGGCACGCCTACCCGTTGAAGCGGGGTATTATTCACCATAAAAGTTTCTATTTCGCTGCCGATAAATCCGGCAGTTCTTGCTCCCTCTGTGTCTACCATTCCCGGATTGATCGAGTTGACCCGTATCTTTCTTGCTCCGAGCTCTTTGGAGAGTACACGTGTAATGGAGTCAACAGCGCTTTTAGTGGCTGTATAGATCGCACTTCCCGCAGGCTGATTACTGGATATAGCAGAGCCTATATTGATGATACTGCCGCCTGTTTCAGGAAAGTGTCTGGCGGCAGCTTTTGATGCAAGCAGAACGCCGAGCACGTTTATATTGAACTGGCGTTGAAAGCTTTCTTCAGTTACTTCTTCAAGCGTTCCCCATTGATAGATGCCGGCGTTGTTTACCAATATGTCAATTGCGCCATAATGTGCTATTGTGCTGGCGAAAAGCTGGTCAATGTCAGCAGATTTCGACACGTCTCCCTGTATAGCGATCGCTTGTCCACCGTTGTCTGTAATACTGGTAACCACCTTTTCCGCATCTGTCTTTGCGTTTGCATAATTTACCACTACTGATGCGCCTTCAGCAGCCAGCTTTTGCGCAATGGCTGCTCCTATTCCTTTTGAAGCGCCAGTTATGATGGCGACTTTGTTTTCTAGTCTCTTCATATTGTTTTGTACCATTTGGTCTACAAAGATATGTTCTAATTAGACCGATTGGTTCAATTAGGGTTATTTTGATAAAATGATGACAATTCGATAGGAGAGGTGTGACCTTGAGATTTGTGCTGTCTGCCTGGCGGGACAGGCTATTTACATGCATAGAATCGATGACATCAGGTCGGACAAGCTGCCTGGAATTACTTTTGCTCCGACAAAATCATCCGGTCTTATCAGCAGGGCTTCATCATCAGTAGTACCTGTTATGTCTATCCATTGCTTCAGCATATCGTTATCATCTAATATGATCAACTGAATAGTAATACCTGACAGCGACTTTACATGGTCGCATTCGGCCTGCCAGTTATGCGTATTATTCGCTATCAGCGTAAACTGACCTTTTATCCAGTCGAGCGATGAAAGGGTATGAGACCCATTCAGCCATAAATGGGGTACACGCGTCCCAGGCTCTCCGGCGAAATAAGTAAAGGGGACATCAGCCGCTCTTATTACCGCAGGTGACAGATAACCATAATTGGGTAAACCGAAAAGGTTTTTCCCCTTTGTAATCATCAGCGTATCGTTTATCAGACCGTTTTCATTGGCTAGTTCGCCGGAAAGAGTGGCATAGTAAGCGCCTATGGGCTGCCGTTCTGTATTGTAAGTATCCAATAAAGCTTCGCCTGCCAGATATTTCAATACTGCTGCCAGTTTCCATGCTAAATTCTGTGCATCCTGTATACCAGTATTTGCGCCCTTACCCGCATAAGGCGTCATGGTATGTGCAGCGTCTCCTGCAATAAAAATCCTGTTTACACGCATATGGTCGGCGATCCGGACTGTCAGCTGCCAAGGTAAAACAGCAAGAATAGAAATTTTCAGGTCAGGAATACCCAGTATGCTTTGAAGCATAGGGATTAATTTTTCTTCCGGATAATCTCTGACTGTTTCACCTTTTTCGGGATAATATCGCAGGTGAAATGCCCATTTGTCTTTATTGTTGATAGTTAGCAGGAAGCCAGTTAACGCCGCATTATCGATCAGGAACTGACTGAATTCCCTCCCTGCTACGATAGCCGCCAAATCAGCTTCAAAATAGATGTTTAGGAGATCGGTTCCCGGAGCATTGCCGGACGTTGGTATGTTCAACTGTTTTCTGATCGTACTGTTAGCTCCATCTGCGGCAATCATATAGTCCGCAAGAACGGTATATACTTCCCCTGTTGTCGTGTTCCGGACCACGACTTTGACTTCATTATCGTCCTGTTCAAATGATAACAGCTGATGATGAAAGCGAAGGTCCTGTCTGCTGAGCTGTTCACGCATAATCGCCTCGCTTATATCCTGCGTGCAACGACACATTGACGCTGGCGATTTCCCTGTTAAGACTTTCATCTCATTTTGGGCTTTCACCAGCTGTGCAGGCGTCATTTTATCAACAAGAGAAGTGGGGTCCTGTAAAGTTTTCATCAGATTGTCTCCATGCAACACACCCCAGGCAGGCGCCAGCGCTTTTCCTCCTTCCTGCAGCGCTTCACTGAGACCTAATCCTCTGAAAAGCTCCATCGTTCTGATATCAATGGTCCTGGCCCGCGGATAGATGGACGTACCCTTGTGTTTTTCTAACAGGATAAAGTCAAGCCCCTGTTGTGCTAAAAATAAAGCTGCGGCCAACCCTGTAATACCTCCACCTATAATTACTACCTGTGTTTTATTCATGTGAGTCATTAGTTTTTATTTGTTAATGCAAATATCTATGGCCGAAGAAAGATAAAATAGCTACTTTGGGTCAAATAATAGTCGTAATAGTTCATATTATGAAATTGACATCGAAGGAGAAAAAGACAATTCCGAAGATATCGGCCAGGTCATTTGGTGCTAAGCTGGAGAATGGAATAACGCGTATTCCTAAAAATATCGGTGTAGGTTATATAAAGGGATTTATCATTAATCCCAGGCTAAGGTTGATAGTGCGGCAATATGAGTTGAAGGAAGAATGGATACTGGACAGAGGGATCAGTGAGGAAACGAATGAATTTGTCGTATTCACATTTCAGAACGTTTATCAGTCCAGAGAGGCTATCAGCAATCATAAACTGCAGCCCTCATCTGCCGGCACATTATTACCGTCGGTGCGGGTAGCTACTACCGATTTTAATTATGAGCTGCTGCCTGCTAATAAACAAGTGAATTCGATCGTTATTACAATACATGTAGACTATCTGAGAGAATTGTTGCAGGCGAAGACCGGGAATACGCTCTTACAAATAATCCTTGCAGGTAAGCAACCTTTTCTGTTTGAAGAAATATTATCACCCAAAATACAGGAGCTGACCTCCGAAGTAGTAACAGCAGCGCCTCCAAAGGAACTACAGGATTATTATTATAAAATAAAAGCGGAGGAACTCATCTATTTATTGTTCGTTGAATTGCTCAAAAGACAAGACACTTCAATGCAAAAGCTAAATGCAGCAGATATAAGGAAGGTATTGGAGGTTAAGAACACAATTCTCGCAAATATTGACACACCTCCGGTGATCGCTCACCTTGTCAAACTTTCCGGTATGAGTGAATCTAAGTTAAAACGGATTTTTAAACAGATATTTGGAAACAGTATTTTTAATTATTATCAGGCTTTTCGTATGAAAGAAGCGGCATATTTAATTAAAGAAGAAAAGATGTCGGTGTCGGAAGTGGGGTACCGTTTGGGGTTTTCCAACCTGAGCCATTTTACACGATTATTTGAAACACATATTGGCGTGAAACCAAAGAAGTATTCGCTTAGCGTGTAATAACCATATACTTCACAGCCGGGAAATCGAAAACGTGCAATAAACTTTCGTATCTATAAGGAAGTTGTCTTTCGGATATTTGCCATCGTTGCCCTGATGCTCCACGACGTGGCGATACAAGATGAGCGCATCATCAATTTTTTAAAAGACCCTGATGATGACGGAGCGAGAATACGTGGTCAGCTACAGCAACATAATAAGATAGCTTGACAAGAATTCTGGTATTCAAATGGTAATCCTTTTCAGCAATTGGTCCCGTCGGTTTGAGACAGTACCGCTGACTTCAATTACATTGATGCCGAGGTCCCATATCCAATTATCAAGTATATCATTGACTTTGTATCTGAGTTTGGGTAAATCCGCTTGTTGGTTAGAGATCAAATCAGGGTTTTCTATTGAAACGAAGACAAGAAGGTCTATTGTGGAAAGCATTGCCTGAGCGGTTTCAAATAACGATTCAATATTTCTGGTTTGATCGATAGCATGTATGTACGCTAAGATATCAATGGGACATCTGTCAAATATGGCATTTGAACCGGCTTCTTCGATTTGCTGCACCGAGTATTCAAATTGTTTTATGAAATCTTCTACATCAGGTACTTCTAAAAAGAGATACCCTGATTCTTCGAGTTCATAATAGGGCTCTTTATTGAGCGTGTATCCAGGAAGATGTTCAGCAAGGTCTTCTGCCAATGTCGTTTTTCCTACTTTATGCGCACCTGTTATTGCGATTCTCATGTATATAATCCTTTGAACTAAATGTTATTGTTACCTGCTAATGAAGCGTATTTATTATGTCTGGTTCAGATCAGAATGTTATTATGAATTCGTCTTCAAAACCAAAGGCCTTCACGTCATTTGCTTCCATCAGACGCTTAAAAGCAGCTGATACAACGATCTTATTGTCATGAGACGATCTGACTATGTCATATTCAACGTCAAATTCTTCTAAGGGTCCCTTAGCCAATACGATTTTCTCAAAATCATAGGAACCATCTACCGGACTTACTTCAAAGACCGATCTTTCCAGGTCGTAGCATGCTACTTTTGTGTATACGTTCATGACATAAAAGCCAGTGATCAATTGACCCTTATATAAAATATCACTTTCGAATAGTTGAACTTGTTGAGGAAAATGCAGATCAATGATCTCTTTCAAATGCGTGCTAATAAGAATGCCTCCGGAGACAGATTCGATCGCATCAAATGAAGCGAGTATTTCTGCAGAAACGTCGATATTCTCTGCATCGGTATAATGTAAAGGGCCGCTTATACGGGCAGCATTTACGAACTTACCCAGATCAATATCATTATCGACAGTCGGATTATTAGTAGCGAATTTTAATGGATAGTCCTCTGCTGTAGTTATACTAAGAAAATGGCTCATAAGTGAAATACAATAATATGATACTATTTCATTTTAACAAACAAGAAAGAAACTTAATACTTTTTTATATACTAACCAAACAACATCCCGGGATTATTGAGGTCCTGTTCTTTTTCTAATTGCAAAAAATACCTGCGTTATAACGATAGTATTTCCATGTTTAGATAGTTCTTAAAATACCAACTACTTGGTATTGTCTGCTGATATTATTTAAGACACCTTTGTTTCCAGGACAATAAGCCAACGGCATACTAATATCGAAACCAACGGTAGCATCATATCGTTCAACCACGTTTTTTTACCTCATAAACACTCGTTATGATCATTAACCAAGTAACTGCCATCAGAATAGGTAACAAAATCGAGGTTACCATATTCGCGGATTTACCCGATACCTGTAGAAGGGCTAAAATTACCGATCATTATCCCGGAGGAAATATAGTATATATCCGCGATCCGGGAGAAGCGCAGGTATTCATTACCGAGTCAGGTGAAACAGACCATAATATTTGTCTGGATGTTTTAGTGCCCTGGGTGGGGAGCATAGTGTTTGAAGATAAGGAACATGAGGAAGTCGGTATTTATGTCAATAATAGGAAAACACTGTCTGTGAAGATAGGGGGAGATATCCGGTATTCCGTGTATGAACTGACCGGAGGCACTGTTCCGCCTGATCAGGAGAAGCCGTTATGTTACATTTGGCCTGATATAGGAACTGGGCATCACCCGTTTGAAAGAGTATTTGGCCCAGATAATTACAAAGCCTGTTCAGAATGGGTATTGCGTAAGGATAGCAAATTCTTATTGGCTGTAGGGGGAAGTGAAGCGCCCCGGGGGTAGTTAAGATTGTCTCACCTTCGTCACATCGTTGTTCTCTGATTGACAGGACAACAACAACTGATATAAAACAAACACCGGTGATAATTTATCGCCGGTGTTTGACAATTAATCGTTTTATAAGGCAGTCATTTATGCTTTCTTATAATGCATACATACAACGCCATTGGTGAAAGTCTTTGAGCTTGCAAGTGTGAGCGGTGTTTTCTCGCCCACGTTCTTGAATAGAGGTATGCCTTTTCCCAGTAAGATAGGGTTTACAAATAACCAGAATTCGTCTATCAGATCATATTGCAATAATGAATGTGTTGCTGAAGGACTTCCGAATATCAGTATCTCCGTGCCTGCCTGTTGTTTTAATGCCTTTACGCGGTGTTCCACATCTTCGCCGATGAAAACTGTATTGGCAAACTGTTCATTCTGCATACTCTCAGACAGCACGATTTTTCCCGCTTTCTTATACCAGGCGGAATGCTCAATGTCGTGCTTACTGGCATTCGGTCCGTCACCCGCGGTAGGCCAGTAACCTTCCATCATTTGCCAGGTAACACGACCGTACAAGGCGGTATCACTTTCTTTGACACGTTCACCGACATGCTCAAATATTTCCTCATCGACCTTTATCCAATCCATCTCACCATTAAGACCGGCTACATACCCATCCAGAGAGACATGAAAAAACGAAACAAGTTTACGCATACGATCCTCGTTATAAGTTAATTATATTTGTTTACGGACAAACTTACGGCGTGTATCTGATTTAAATGATGGCCAATCGGGACAATTATGGGGGCGGTTTCTGTCATATCGGGTTAAAGTTGTCATCTTTGTTCAATGGTCGGTGTCTCCTAAACCGCAGAGGAAGGGGGCATAAATGTGTTGGATAAATGCAGGGCCTGATATAAAAGATTACAGGGAACATTGCAATACTTAGTCTGAAAAATATTTATTTTGCCATCGGTAACGCTACATATTGATTTATATGAAATCACTGCTGCTGATAACCAATCTGCTAATATATTCTTGTATACAAATAGCTGGAAACGGACAAAACAACAAATCAGAAAGGATGTTTACTGAAAATGATATTTTAGAAGAATTGGACCTGATATCTCAGGGAATGTTAAGCCCGTATCATCCTTCTGGTGCGGCAGAGGATGTTAAATATACCTTCTTCCTTGATCTTGAGCATGGCTATTGTGAAACTGCCGGCAGCAGGATTCATTTGTATGCGGATTCCACAAGGTGGGCCATTGTATTTGAAAAAAGCGGTTATCAGAACCGTGGGTTTTCAGCGGAGGTAGAACTCGACTATGTCGGTAATTGTATTAATTACCCGGTGACTAAATACCCTGAGAGGAATTACATTACTAACTCGGTCAACATAACGCTTATCGATGCTTCCGAATTTGAAAGAATTGAAAATAAAGAGGGAACTGAAATGGAGACTTTTGAATTGATCGATCCTGATACAAAGACGATTAAAGTTCGTGATACGGTCCTCCCTTTCGACAACGACTACGGGAATTATGAAAAAGCAGGTGTTAAAGTGAGAGATTATGACAATCCCCGGAAGCTCATTGGCTTTGCTGATCTCGTTCGGTATTTAAATGAAACGAATCGTTTTGTCGTTAGCGCAACGCAACATGATATCCGACAACAAATTCCTGAGGATTTACCCTGGCTAATGACGATTGACCAGTTTCATTTCGAGAGTCCTTATGATAAAGAACAAGTGCCCAGCAAACAGGAAACTTTCCAACTGATAGCTAAGGTACTGGTTACGAGGAACACGAAGAACTGGCAACCAACACAACAGGCAAATAATCATTGGAAGAATTGGGAGTCCGGGCATTTGTAAGAAAAAGGATGTCCCGAACTACATTCATATGATTATAACGGACTTATTTGAAACAATTAACCTGGATAGATGAAACGCTTTATTGTTTGTAAGAACTGTGGAACCAGAGTTTCCGGTTTACTGGATGGTACTGTAACGCTGGATTTTATTGCAAAAGCTGAGCAGGAATTACTTTCGGCAGGACAGTACGGTATCGATGACAGTGGTAACTACTATATCTCTACATCAGATAAATGGAACTTGTCTTATCATCCTGACAATAACAGGATGAGTGGATGCTGTGGGCCCTCACCCGAAGGGCTACCCAACTTGTTGTGTATTTGCAAATCGGAGATAGGCAGAGAGGTCACAGATTGTTGTACCGCTCACTACATTGTACTGTACAAAAAAGGAATAGCGATCGGTGAGGATAATACAGGTCTTATGGAAGAAGTATTCAATTTACCCGTTGACGAAGATATCAAAAGCCAATATGAGCTATTGATCCGATTTGGCGAAACTGAGGCTGTTTTAAATGCGCTTAGGCGTTAGATGGGCAATAGGCCGCGGTTATTATGATAATTCCGGAGGATTTCTTCAGACTCCGCTTTCATTTTTTCAAATGCGCTGACAAATTCGGCACAGCGGCTCTCGGCCTTAGCACTATCTTTTTTAATAAACCCGGCTCCCTTACCCAGGAAATCATATCTGCCCTCGTAATCCCACCATAGTTCCCAGGAGCATCCCTCAATATTGGGTAAAGCCACTTTTAAAAATGCATATTCCGCTGTTTTGAACGTAGCCCGGCCGAAGGCGATTTTCTTCAGATTTTGTAGCTCAAGCAGCGGGAGAAAAGCTGGGAATGCTGCCTTGCTTGTAATAAATCCGAGTGAGAAGACTTCCAGTCCTGGTAACCCTTTTAGGAATTCAAAGTTTTCAATTGGCTGATTCCAGTCAAGCGTTCCGCTGATATATAAATATCTTAAGTTGTCAAGCCCCTTTAATCCATCAAAAGCAGTGACTCTACGAAGGTTTTCTAAATGTAAAGACCTTAACTTTGGGAGTTTTACCAAAGGAGTCAGGTCAGAGAACCCGGATACGTATTCAAGTACCAGCTCTTCCAGATGAGGTAACGAACTGAGAAATAAGATGTCAGCCGTGCGCAAAAATGTTATTCTTAATCGCTTAAGTTGTGTCAGTTTGGATAAAGCCTGGACCTGTTCCTTAGATGGATCGTGTAAGGTCAGTTCTTCAAGATGGTGGCATTGAAAAACCTGTTCCCAATTTTCGTGCGTCTTGCTGATTGTCAGAATTTTCACATTTTCCTTTTCAGGAATATCAACGTCAGCCATATACGCATATCGTTCTCTGTTTGGAATGATCGTCCAATAGTCAGCTGTCCTGTCCAGAGAATCTCCAAAATGATGCTTCATTGGTATAATTATTTTATTGCTGAGTGGTCGCTATCAAAATAACAACTTTTCAGCAATAAAATAATTATACGAATCTGTGTATTATTAATTTTTAATGAAACTGCCTGTAAGAGGTCGGGGGCCTGAAATCGTTATAAAATACATACCAGGCTGTAATGATGAAATATCCAGGGTCTGTTGTTTTCCGATTACATTCATTTTTCTTACGCCGGACAAATCATATATCGTGATCAATCTGCCATTTATTTCCACACCAGAGAACTGAATAGTATTCGTAGCTGGATTGGGATAAATTCTGAACGAATTTACTTTCGCCTTTTTTAGCATAGGCGCTGCAATCTCACCTGGATGTAATACGAACTTCACAGCATCGGCAATGACATATCCATTTGCTGAATCATTCCGTATCAGTACATTTCCTGTAATCCCCGCGGCAAAATTGTAGGTACCGAGGTATTTCCAGACGCCATGATCTATTTGCTGATTGATCCGGTAGCTATTACTTCCACCGTCGTAATTGATATCCACGGGGGTATTAGCGGCTCTGTTTGTGCCGGACGTCCAGCGCATATACACATCATATGCTCCCGCTACAGGAAGGTCGGGGGTAAAACGTATGCTTTTGCCACCAGTGGTACCGGTATTCCCGTCTGTCATGTAATTGGTGCTATAATAACCAGGCGCGGAAGTGCTGCCGGTCCACGTACCGGTTGCTACCGCAGCGATATTATCTACAGTTACCATGTTCGCTGAAGGCATATCTGCTACCACGTGTCCGGGAGCACTTTCTACCGTACTCATTGACGAGATTCTGTAATAATAGGTGTTATCGTTCGTTACACTGGCATCTGTATAGGTGATACCGGTAACACCTGAAGCAAGCAATGTATAGGGACCTGTTATTGCAGTGGACCTATATATATTGTAACTGGTGGCGCCGACAGCGCTTTTCCACCAGTTTAACTGAATTACCTGATCTCCTGCGTCACTTGTCAGATACATGGGCAAATCGGGTGCATATCCGATATTATCGGTAGTCACTGATACTTCCGGACCATCATTGATCGCGTAGTAATAGGTCGTATTGGCCGTTAATCCCGTGTCCGAGTAATTGGTCGCCGTAAGTGAATCAATGACTGTATATGGTCCGCCACTTACTGTAGCACGTCTTAAGACGCCGGTTGAATCAGCAGGCCATGAGATATTAACGGCAGTGGGAGAAACGCTGTAAGCGTTCAATTGCGCCGGTCTTGGTTGTCCATCTCCTTTTTTATCGGCAAACCATTGCTGCATAAACTGTCCCTGGTTCTCTCCATTCATCAGATTCCAGCTCCAGTCAAAATATTGCGGCTTCCAGTAGTTGTCAAAAATATATCCTGTCCAGCCGATCTCAGGGTGTGCATCTATATAAGTCCTGAAAGGTGTGCCCCAGGCCGTGGTGGTGCCATGTGTCACACCATCCGAATAATTACTGTTGTCATTCCAGCCAAATTCAGTGACCATTACCGGAATTGTCTGCGCAGCAGTACCGAATTTAGAATTCAGATTGGCGGTCGTTGCAGCTCCCTGATTGGGATAAATATGATACACATATACGAGATTGGCCCCGGTCATAGGATTCGCAGCAGCGCTGTTCACCCTTGTACTCCATTGTGGTCCGCCCACCAGAATGATATTCTTCGGCGCAACGGCCCTGATCGTATCGATCACCAGTTGTATATAACTTTTCCATGTCGTCCATACATCCGGATTAATGGGCTCATTATATACCTCAAAGAGCACATTGGGTACATTGGCGTACCTGGGCGCTACATATTTCCAGAAATTCATTACAAATACCTGCGGGATGCCACCTGGTCCGTAATTGGATACAAAGTGCAGGTCCACAATGATATATAATCCCTTGGCAATGGCCTGCTGCACATAGGGATCAATGATATTTGCAAAGCTTTGTGCAGGATCGCTGACCTTCGCACAGGTAACCTGCAGACGTACAATACGCGACTGCCAGCCCCGGCCGGCATCTGCCTGCCATTCCAGCATCTCACTGACGGGTTTGGTGTTACAGGTGGTACATTCATTATTATGTTCCGGCGCCAGAATGGATACGCCTCTCATGGTGACATTGTTGCCGCTGGAATCTTTGATGCGGTTACCGTCAACATACAGCCAGGGAACCTGCGCGTGAGCCGTAAAACAAAATAGAACGAATACGAATAGTAGGTTTTGGGTTTTCATATACAGTGGAATTAAGTGTAGAACAAACAATACATGAATTTAAGGAAAATTGGTCAAACCAAATGGATGCTTTTATGCTAATTGTTCATTTCTTCTCTGCATAGGCAGAGAAGAAATATATCAGGAAATGAGACCATGATCACCGAAGGTTGTCTCGTTTGCTGATGGGGACCAGTTATATCAGTACTAAACTATTTGCCGAAAAACTGAATCAGCTCATTTGCTAATAATTCCGGTTGTTCTTCCTGTACGTAATGCCCGCAATCGGGGATAACCGCACCAGTGATATCAACAGCGAGCGGTTGGGTCATAGTGTAAGCAAGCTGACCGAGCCCATGTTCACCTCCTATAGCCAGTACGGGCATTTGCAGCGGATGTTTTCCGAATGTTTTGTTATCATCGATATCCTGTAATATGGTGCGGTAATAGTTAAACCCATTGCTCATTTTACCGCGTTGACCATAAGTCCGGTAGTATTCATTGATGGTGTCATCGTCGAACACCTCTTTTTTGAAGGATGAGTTATGATAAAACCATTGTAAATATGCCCTTTCCTTTCTTTCAGCAAGTAATTCAGGCAGGCCGTGTACCTGGTGGAAGGCAAACCACCAGAGCGCCTTGTTATTGCGAGGTAGTAAGGGTAGTTTCTCAAGATATTCGCCAACGGGAGGGACATCAATGAGGACCAGCTTTTTTACTTCCTGACCGAATTGTGCGGCATAGCTATAGGCAACGGACGCACCCCAGTCATGTCCTACGAGGTAAATGTCATTGTAACGATGTGTTGTCATCGTATCATGGATAATCGCTGATATCGTTTTTTTGTCAAAAGAGATAGGAGCAGGAGCATCGCCTAGTCCGGGTAGATCAGGGGTGATAACCCGGTACCCGTGTTCTGCTAAGAGCGGCGTTACGAACCGCCATGAGTAACTGGTTTGCGGATATCCGTGCAGCAGTAATATGACTTTTTCATTTTCCATTATTTCCTGTTTTTTTGCAAATCTAACTTCGCCCGTATCTTTAGACAAGTACTTACGGGAAAGTTTGGTACTTACTTTGAGGTAAAAAATATTGGTTTTAAATGGTTTAGGAGATGGAGAAAAATTCAGTTTTATATAAAATAGGGAAAAAAGTATTTCAATGTCCGGTAGGGTTAGCTACGAATGTGATCAACGGGAAATGGAAATTGCAGATACTGAATTTGCTTTCGCAGACAGCGTGTATGCGGTATGGAGATTTGAAAAGAGGAATTGACGAAGTGTCTGAGAAGATGCTGATCCAGCATTTAAGGGAGCTGGAGGGGGATGGGTTGATAATGCGGAAAGTATACGGTGAGGTGCCGCCTAAGGTAGAGTATAGTCTGACGGAGATAGGGAGGGGGATCATTCCGGTGATAGATGAATTGAGAAAGTGGGGCCTGGGGTTTAAAATTACAAATGAATGAACATGCAGCAGGATACGAAAGTTACATGGAGGAATAAGCTTCATACGACTATTTACGAATCGAACACGTTGGCAGGTAAGATATTTGACGTCGCTTTATTAATTCTGATCATTCTGAGTATCGCGGTTGTAATGCTCGATAGCATTCAAAGTTACCATCAGCGATATGGCCAGGTCTTTCATATGGTAGAATGGTCTTTTACCTTTTTGTTCACGTTGGAATATATCCTTCGTTTGATAAGTATTAAAAAGCCGTTACTATATGTTACCTCTTTCTTTGGCATAATTGATTTGCTGGCGATTCTTCCATCTTACCTGAGTGTATTTTTTATTGGCGCCCAGTCTTTATTGGTGCTTCGTGCATTACGACTATTACGAATATTCCGCATTTTCAAGTTGACCCATTTCTTAACGGAGATCGATTTTCTGAAAACAGCGCTTTCGAGCAGTCTGAAGAAGATCACCATTTTTATGCTGGTCGTGCTTTTTACGGTAATTATTCTTGGATCGGTCATGTATCTGGTTGAAAATGGCGAAAACGGTTTCGCCAGCATCCCGGATAGTATATATTGGGCCATCGTGACAATTACTACAGTTGGCTATGGCGACATTGCTCCGGCTACTCCGGTAGGGAAGTTCATTGCTTCCATTATGATGTTCATTGGCTATGGGATCATCGCTGTTCCGACAGGTATTGTAACAAACGAGATGGTAAATGCTACAAGACTCAGGAAGCACGGGCATGAAACCTGTCCCGGTTGCGGAAAGGAAGGACATGACAGTGATGCGGTACATTGTAAATATTGTGGTGCTTCATTGTAATCAGATATAGCAAAAGGCGTCATTAATGACGCCTTTTGCTATATCGTCACCTACTCTTTGGTGAAGCTACCCAATGACTGCATGACCGGAAGATCATTGAGTACAGCAGCATCTGCTATGGTCATTTCCGTAACAAAAGAGGCTTTTGGCGTACGCACTTTTTTCATATTCACCAGCCAGTCGTTTTCTGCCTCGCGATAGCCCAAAGGTAATAATACGGTGCTCTTATAACCTGTTCCTTTTAACTGTAACAGTTCATCCAGCTTATCAGGCAAAAAACCTTCTATAGGTGTTGCGTCCACTTTTTGTTCTGCTGCTGCGGCAATAGCTAAGCCAAAAGAGATATAGCTTTGTTTGGCGGCATGGTGCGCCTGCCATTCCTGTCCTAATGGACCATAAAGCCCCAGAATAACTCCTTTATAGTCATTCATGGTATCGTGTGGCAGGCCCCGCTCGTCCATCATATGATTGAATACCTGGCTCACCCGTTCCTCGCTATAACCATCCCAGGCTGCAAATACAAGCAGATGAGAGCAATCTGTTATCTGGCTTTGGTTATACGCAATCGCTTTAACTTTTTCGAGTAAAGCTTTGTCGCTTATTACGATCACTTTGTACTGTTGTAAACCGGAGGAAGAAGGCGCCAGACGCGCTGCTTCTAATATATAATCCAGCTTTTCCTGTTCTACGGTTGCACCGTTCATCTTCTTGGTAGCATATCGCCAATGTAAATCGTCCAGTAAGCTCATTTGTGCTAATTTTTGACAAAGCTAAAGAAGGTTTTAGCAATTTAGTACCTTCGTAGTCAATATGTGTGGTGACATTTGAGTCACCCAGATGACAAAAAAGTAACCAGATAAGCGTATGCGGAAATCGAACTTAATATATCCCGGCGACAGCGATTGTACGAAAAGAATGAGAGCCATTGATGATACTATACACGTCTTTAGTGGTAAATGGAAATTAGCCATTATCTCGCATCTCTGTGCCAGACAGATGCGGTATTCAGAGTTATTGAAAGATCTCAACGGAATAGCAGGAAAGGTACTCAGCAGGGAATTAAAAGACCTCGAAATGAATGGGCTTATTACCAGAGAAGTAACGGCAGGTAGTCCTGTAGCTGTATCTTATGTACTTTCGGAATATGGTAAAACTTTAAAAGCGCTGATCGACGCCATGGCAGAATGGGGATTTAAACACCGGGAGAAGATATTCGGCAAACAACTCACGGAACAATAATCCTGATCATTCGGAAATGCTGCGCTAATGATAAAAAAGGAATTTACAGCGCATATGAATTCTTCTGCCTGAAAGGCTTACTGAACAATGGTATTCATCTACTCTCTGCTGCAACTATTCGTGATCTTCCGCGTCTTTGTTGCCAACAAATCTTATCGTATACTATGTACAGGACTACCCTACGACCGCGCAATGCAGGACACTGTACACTTCAGGCAAATTATGAAAGAGGGTTATTTTGATAAATCCAGCAAAGTCATCGGGGAGATAAGTATTAGCAGAAAAAAAGCACTTTATAGTATCTATACTATAGTTCTTCGACGTTAGTGCTTCGTCTTTGAAGCCAGCGCTAACGTAGAAGAACTATACAAAAGCAAAGTAGAAACACCGGTATCAGATAAGGCAATTATTGAAGGAAAAACAATTATAGCTCATTCATTAAAATATCATCTTTTTTGTAATTACCTGAAGATTAGGGTGTAATCAGTATTGCCGATTTTTTCCGGGTAGGGGGCGTCCGATAATATAACCGATCTTGGAAATACGATATAAATTTACTTACTTTGTAGTACAAAGTGCTTTTATGAAGACCGAATTAAGAAAAACGAAGAAAGAAATAAGAGCCTGGATCGCCTTTTTTATTATTGCCCTTAGCCTGAGCGGGATCACGGCATTTGCTGTTGAAACTGAGCTGAGTTGGGTCTGTTCATGGTGGCCTGAACAGGACTCTGGCTTTTATAAATGGTTGTATATCTGTTACCAGGCGATAAAAGATATGAATGAACAATATCCTTATCTGGCTTATGGTTATGACTGGTTGGCCTTTGCGCATGTTGTCATTGCGACAGCATTTATTGGTCCACTGAAAGACCCTGTAAGAAATATCTGGGTAATTGAGTTTGGTTGTATCGCATGTATCGCAGTTATTCCGCTTGCCCTGATAGCAGGATATATCAGACAAATACCTGTTTTCTGGTGTGTGATCGACTGCGCTTTCGGTGTTATTGGAATAATTCCCTTGCTGATATGCTATAAGAAGATCAGGCAGTTGGAAAAGGTTGTCGCTTAAATAAGGCTATCATGAGGACATTTGTAGACAAGACGTCAATTGTCAGAAAAATATGGAGCACGACAGATATAACACTTTTCATATTTGCCGGCGCCTCTGCTGAATTTGCCTTGAACAAGCAGGTGGACTGGCTCTACTTCACTGGAAAACTTCCTGGTGACCCTATAGGCCGTTTATTCTCAACAGTAAAATATGCGCAGCACATTATTTTCAAGGAAGAAAAAGAAGCTATTTCTTCGATTGAGAAAATAAATACAATACATCAACATGTCGAATCAGCTCGTGGTCTTAAAATACCGAATGAAGGTTATCAGGATGTATTATACCTGCTGATCTATTATTCGATCTCTTCCTTTGAATTATTGGAAAGAAAATTAAACAATGAAGAGAAGGATGAAATTGTAAGGACCTTCGCCAGAATTGGCCAGCAAATGCATATACAGGATATTCCTGCTGATTACAGTGACTGGAAAATGACTTATGAACAACAGGTCATCCGTAATCTTTTGAAGAGTTCATTTACCGACAATCTTTTTCAGCAATACAGGAAGCATTTAGGCGCTTTCCGTTATTTTCTGCTGCTTGATATCCAGAGAATGTTGTTGTCAAAACATGTGAATGAATTACTTGGCCTGGGGCGTCCACGATTTGTTCAGTTACTGGTGCCCTTTTACAGAATGGTCCGTAAATACAGATTGCATGAGCAACTTATACTGATGATGGTACCCCGTAAGTTTATAAAACAGGTAAAGGAGATGCATCGGCCGGTGTTATCTAAGAAGTAATGAAGCGGCAGATTTGTTTGTAGTATGATGTGGCTGGACTTACAGCTTCCAAATACCTGTTTTTGTTAAAACCATACTAAAGTCATATATGGGCAAATGATATGCGGTTTATGACAGATATCTTTGCTTCAAATGCCTATAGCTATGAAAAAACTATTGTTACTATCATTGCTTGTTTTACCACTACAAGGATTTACACAAAACGCTCATACATACGAATCGGTCTGGCACAAACTTTCAGAAAGATGGGAGTGTGGGTCACTGGATAGTGTTATGGTAAAAGCCACGATCTTTCAGCATCATTTTAAGAGCCTGAAACCAGCTACCAAATGCTACATTTATCCCGATACAATATACTACTCAGATGGATATACAGCGATAGGGCATTGCATTGCTGTCGCTAATCATGGAGATGAGCTACAAACTGGAGATTGGATATACTATTATCCTTCCGGCAAAATATACGCTAAGGGAAGTTTCGCAATTGGCGGAATTACTGAATGTCAGGCAGGAGGCCCCTCAGCGTACTATTATAACTATAAGATCGGTCAATGGAAATATTGGTATGAAAATGGCCAACTGTTGTCAGAAGGGTGCTACGATCCTCATAAAGTAGTCTGGAAAAACAATTGTGGTGCAGATACGGTCCTGCAATCTAAATTGACCAGACAATGGACCTTCTATGATAGTTCAGGGATTAAAACGGATAATTTCGGGGATGGCGCCATGAAGAAGATCGATAACCGGCATGAAGGGACTTTTTATTTAGATGTATTAAGGTTATCTGCAATTCCTGACAACTCTTCTAAATGATATACTGAATTCAACACTGAGCATCTATTTATTATTATCCGGCCCCCGAACAAGCAACTAGTATTCCTTATTTGCTGGATACACTCCCTTCTGGTTACCTGGGTGATGAATATATAAATGGTGGATTTCTCTTTCCACCTTTGGGGTTAATACTACTATTTTTAATTGATAATCATTATCTTATATCCACCCTGAAGTTGTGATTTCCAAAAGATCAATAAAATATTTCTATATTGTTGTCGTGAATACTATATTTGCGACAACAAAAATATTGAGCAATGAGAAAATTAGAATTTGCATCCCTCCAGGTCAGAGACCTTGCCGCCTCAAAAGAGTTCTATACTACTAAGCTGGGATTTGAAGAAGCAGGAATTCCCAATCCTGAAGCCTGCGTATTTAAATACAACAAGGGAGAGGCAAGTTTTGCCATCAGAACACCTATCGGCAACCTGGAAGGGAAAGAACTGGGCATCGGTGCATCTCTCTGGTTCGCAATCGATGAGGAAATAGAAGACCTGCAAGCCCGGTTATTAGCCAAAGATGTGACACTGTTAGGACCGGTCAGAGAAACACCTTTCGGAAAAATACTTATTGCTAAGGACCCGGACGGATACAGCATCACCTTTTTGAAGTCAAACTAATCACATGGGTATGAACAGGGATACAAAATACTGGATCATTGTAGCCTCAAAGGACCATGTCAAAACCGGACAGACGGAAGGAATTGCCCAAACCTGTCATGGAAAGGCGTCGCCTTTGAAAAGAATGAAAAAGGATGATTTCGTTATCTACTATTCGGGTAAACAGATATTAGGAAGGCCGGCGTTGTGCCAGGAATTTACCGCTATAGGAAGGGTTATGGATGACGAGATCTATCAATTCCAAGTGTCTGAGGATTTTTGCCCATCAAGACGTAATATTGCGTTTTTACCGGGTAAGGATGTTTCTATTTTGCCGTTGATTCCCGAACTGGATTTTATCCATAATAAGAAGAGCTGGGGCTATCCATTTCGTTTTGGCTTTCTGGAGATCAACAGGCATGATTTTGAACTCATTTCTTCACAGATGCTACAAAAAGACGATGCCGAAAAAAATAGAATTTCATTTTAAGAAACCTGAAGACAGTCCGGGATATCTGCTGGGGCAGCTCACCATGTTATGGCAGCGTAAACAAAAGCGTGTTCTGGACCCTTTGGACCTGACGCATACCCAGTTCGTACTGCTCTGTGCATTAGCCTGGTTATCCCGGGAAAGTGATAAGGTCACACAGGTCGATATTGCCAATCAGGGTAATGCGGACAGGATGATGGTATCAAAGGTATTAAGGACACTGGAAGAGAAGAAATTCATTACCCGGCATGAGCATCCGACAGATACCAGGGCGAAGACGATCAAACTCACGCCGGAAGGAGAGAAGGTATTGCAAAAAGCCATTGTCAGTGTAGAAAATGTCGATCTTGAGTTTTTTAATAAGTTGGGAACGGGTTTGACGACCTTTAATGCAACGATGGCAGCACTCATTGAACAAAACAATCAGGAGATATAAGTTAGGCATATGTAAGGTTGCCATTAGACAGTATTAACAGACCACATTCAAAAACAATATGTCATGGAAATTATCAGGAATGGAGCACAGGCATCAGTGAAAGGGCCAGAAGATTGGTTTACCGGTGCTGTACGTATTGATCCCCTATTTCAGAAAAAAGCGGCCACAAAAGCGGCCGGAGCACTGGTTACCTTTGAGCCTGGTGCAAGGACAGCCTGGCATACGCATCCTGCAGGCCAAACATTGATCGTTGTCACTGGTCTTGGATGGGCTCAGCGTGAAGGAGGGCCTGTGGAAGAAATCAGACCGGGAGATGTAATCTGGTTCGAACCAAATGAGAAACATTGGCACGGGGCTTCTCCTGATAAAGCAATGAGTCATATTGCCGTGCAGGAAGAGGTAAATGGAGAAGTGGTTACCTGGCTGGAACAGGTAAGCAATGTTCAATATTCAAAATAACGGGTCATTACCGGAAACAAATGAAAGTTATTACCCGGAACTTATACATTTAAGATATTACATTCATCCTACATTATATCAATGTAGGATGAATGTAGTAGCGCATTGACTATATCGGTCAATGCGCTACTTATTTCAGATAGTTATCCTCAGATCATTTGTTTTTGATCTTCTCTCTATGATTCAACCCAAATAAGATCAGGGCATTTATAACAGGCTGGGTTTCACCGGCATGATCAGTAAGTGTATAGGATACTGTAACCGGTTTCGTATTATTCACCGTTCGGGTAATCATCAGATTTTCCTCTAACTGCTGTAATTCTTTCGACAATACTTTAGGTGTAATCCCCTTTGACGTTTCTAATATGTCTTTAAATCGCATCGTGCCACGATGATATAAATTAGAGAGAATACACACTTTCCACTTGCCACTCAATAACTCAATAGCATCTCTGAGTGCTAACCGTTTATCAATGGAAGGGTTTGGTTCACATTTTAAATTTTCCATGAGTATAGTCACTTTCCTTAAGGTAACGGATAGTAAAATTATAGTAATTGTCCGATAGTTTTGTGTTGATTAAAACTAGTATCAGCACTATGGGAAATAACAGCGAACACAGTTTGTATGGCAGGAAAGTTGTGCTATTAGGTGGCACTTCCGGATTTGGTTTGGCGACAGCAATAGCCGCGGCTCATGAAGGGGCAATAGTTATAGTGGTTTCCAGCAGTCAGGAAAAGGTGGACAAGGCCTTAGCCGTACTGCCAGAAAGCAGTACAGGGTTTGTTACTGATCTTAGAGAGGAAAAGGAAGTAGCGGAGCTTTTCGGAAAGATAGGCGAATTTGATCACCTCGTTTTCACAGCAGGGGACGCTCTGCAGTTTGGTGACTTATCCGGATTGAACATTGATGCGGCTAAGCAATCCATTCATCTACGTTTCTGGGGAGCCATCATGGCAGTAAAGCATGGAGCACCCCTGATAAGAAAAGGAGGATCGATTACCTTGACGACGGGCGCGCTTGGGAGAAGACCTCGGAAAGGAACGGCGGTTGTAGCAGGAATGGCGAGTGCTATCGAAGGACTTACCCGCGCACTGGCCATTGACCTTGCGCCTGTACGGGTGAACGCAGTCTGCGCCGGAACGGTAAGAACGAATCTATTAAAACATATGTCCGGACCCGACAGAGAGCAATTCTTTAACCAGGTTGGAAGCAAACTCTTAACGGGGAAAGTAGGGGATGCTGAAGACCTTGCTGAAGCCTATCTGTATTTGATGCGTGGGGCCTTTACAACAGGTCAGATATTGGTCGTTGATGGTGGCAGTTTACTTGTATAGGAATTCAATTTTTTGTACCATTTGAGCGGTCTGTTGTCACCTGTAAGTTACCTGGTTACCCCGTTGTTACTGTCACTTTTGGTTCCAAAGTAGCCGGAATAAATAATTGTATACTAAGTTTGCACCGTAATAGTACATGACTTAATCATGGATGATGAAAATTCAGAAAGCTATTAGTCCGCCGGTTAGATAGTATCAAAGTGCGCTCATGAGTAACACACCTTTATAGCATACATCCATTTACATAATTAATACTTACTTAGATATGGCTCTGGATAATAAGGAAATACTATTAAAAGCAAATGCTTGCGTCAGTAAAGGCGATAACGAAGGGTTTCTGTCTTTTTGCACGGAAGACATAAGATATGAATTTGTTGGCGATAGGGTCTTATTGGGAAAGGAAAGCGTCCGGGAATACATGAAAGAGGCTTATACAGAACCGCCGGAATTTGACGTTGAAAATTTAATTGCTGAAGGTGACTTTGTTACAGCAATCGGAAAGATCAGCATGAAAGACAAAACCGGGAAAAAGGTCGACTATTCCTACTGCGATGTCTGGCGTTTTCATAATGGTAAAATGTCGGATTTGAGGGCTTTTGTCATCAGCATTTCTTAGCAACCTTTTTGATGCCTGATATTAGTTTGGTAGTGAGCGCAGGCTTACTCCCGAAAGGATCGGTATGTGCGGTAACCAGCGCAGCAATAATGTATGAGGGAGCGTCTGAGGGAATATAACCGAAGATTTAAACAGCATAATATATTAAATAGAATAAAAATGGCACAGAATAATTATAGCGGCGCATTACAGAAACCGCTTAGCACAGGATTTAACGCAACGTCAACTACCAGCGACGTAATTAAGGACATTGATCTTACAGGAAAGATCGCCATCGTTACGGGGGGTAATACGGGTATTGGCTTGGAAACAGTCAAAACGCTTTCCAAAGCAGGAGCTACAGTGATTGTACCCGCGAGAGGTATAGAAAAAGCCAGAAAGAACCTGGAAGGGACCAGTAACGTAGAGATAGAGGAATTAGACCTGATGGCGCCTGAATCTATTGACCGCTTTGCTGAAAGATTTCTTGCTTCCGGCAGACCATTACATTTGCTCATTAACAATGCGGGAATTATGTTCGTGCCCTTACGCCGTGACGCAAAGGGGTATGAATCGCAACTTGCGGTTAACTATCTTGCCGTATTCAGACTTACTGCCAGGTTATGGCCATCGCTGAAAAAAGCGAATGGCGCCAGGGTATTAAATGTTTCTTCACTGGGGCATCATTTCGCACCTTTCAATTTTGAAGACCCGAACTTTGAACATCGCGAATATCAGACCTTACAGGCTTACGGACACTCTAAAACCGCTGTGAATCTGTTTTCTATGGAGCTGGATGAACGCGCTAAAGCATTCGATGTAAGGGCATATTCAATACACCCTGGTAATATCTGGGGCACAGAGTTAACCAGAGAAGCGCCATTGGAGATATTACAACAATTTGGTTTTTATGATGATAAAGGCAATCCTGTACAACATGTGCTCGATTCACTTAAAACTATTCCGCAAGGTGCGGCAACAACCATTTGGGCTGCTACCAGTCCGCTACTAAATGAGACAGGCGGCGTGTATCTCGAAGACGTTGATGTTGCAGCACTGGCTGTTGATCCGTCAGTGCCAAACGGTGTGAAACCGTATTCATTAGACGAAGCGGCGGCTAAGTCATTGTGGAGATTGACTGAAAAATTAACTGGCATTACATTTAATATAGGCTAGTTTTTTTTGGTATTACACAGGTATCTGGCATCTAACCACTCGTATTTAGATGCCAGATTCTTCGCTGAATTATATAGTCTTTACTATTACAGCAAACGCCTCAGAAATATGCCGTTATTTATTGGTAAAGCTCCTGTGCCACCTATCTGCACAAGGTCAACCCCTAATCCGAATTGCCATCCTTTATGGCTTACACCTACTCTTATATATTGATTGGCAAAGTTGTACCTCCACCTATTTTCGTAGTTAAAATTATAGGAGCCGATAAATTGTGTAAACAAGCTCCAGGTGCCCTTTGCATTTAATCGCGGAGTGTAGGACATCAGTACGAAAAGTTCACTGTTAGGAGAGCGGACTGGCTCAAAGGACCCGAAAGCAGTAAAAGAGAGGTCCCCGATATTCCGACTATAAGCGATGGCTATTTGTGGCATAAAACCATCGTTTGTGACGTACCCGCCACCGCCGACACTAACTCCTTTGGCAACATCGTAAAAGAACAGCGATTGACCCGTAAAACTGCTTTTATCGCGATCGGAATAGGGTGTTTCGTACCGCAGATACCCAAAATAACCAAACCGGCTCGTAGAATCAAGGTATTTGGTCATATACATCTGATGCGCAAATGCGCGATGCCCTGCAAATACCTCAACTGGTATATCAGCTTGTTGGGCAGAAGCAGTCTGCCAAATGGTGAACAGTGTTATAAAGTTAATAATGAGGGCCGGTCTTCCAAAACAGGCCACTAAGTACAGGTTTCGTTTTTTCATTTTCTTGATCTATTTATACCAGGAGTGTTTTAGCGCTCCGGGGAATTATCAGAGATCACCGCTTTTAGCTGGATTTGACAGGTATTCAGGTTATTGAAAGCCTATTTACATGTGTGAATTCCACGCAAAAGAAGGGAGCTCTTTGCTATTCGGGAGCAAAAATAGACTGGAAATGAGCCTTAAAACAGGTACATTTGGAGTATAAACAAGTAGAATCAGTGTATGGTACGGGAGAATCTATATCAGTCTGTTCAGGTGTATTATGAAACTTCTGACAGTTGTACCCGGGGGGACAAACAACTCAATTTCTTTGAACTGTTTTATGTGCTTTCAGGTAGGGGAGCGCATATCGTCAACGGTAATAAAGTACAGTTCAATGAGAAAGAACTTTTTCTGCTTACCCCCAATGACCTTCATAGCTTCGAAGTGGATGAATTTTGTGAGTTCCTGGTGATCCGCTTCACGCAGCACTATGTTGCCGAATTCCAATGGAAAAGTATTGACCAAATGGAATGCGTGCTTTTTCATGCATCTCACCTGTCTGAATCAATTTTGAAAAATCCGGAGGACAGTGAGGCGGTGGCATCGCTCATGCAATACCTGCTACAAATCCTTCAGCGGGATGATCTGTACAAGGAAGACCTTATCAGGCATCTGGTCAATGCCGTCATTGTAATCGCAGCGCGTAATCTGTCCATCATCAGGCCACAGCGTATGCTGGAAAACGTAGATGAGAAGATACTGGAAATAATAGATTACATCCAGGTCCATATCCACAAACCTGATATGCTAAAGCTTGAAGTGATCGCTGATAAGTTCCGGGTATCCAAAACCTACATCGGCGCCTATTTCCGTAGGCAGGCGGGGGAATCGCTACAACAATATATATCAGCATACCGTATCAGGTTGATCGAACACAGGCTACGATTTAGTGCTAAAAGGATTACTGAAATTGCGGAAGAATTTGGGTTTGCGGACGAGAGCCATGTGAATAAATTCTTCATGCGCCATACAGGGGTTAGGTTGAAGTCTTATAGAAAGCAGAATAAGACTTAGGCTATATATCTATAAGAGGCCGTATACGCTGGTAAACGTCCCCAAATGACAGCTGAGATAGGGAGACAGTTGCTGGCATTTGATAAATTACATCTGTACAATCTATATTTGATCTTACAAATAGGAGTTAATATTCAGGCAATGGACAAAAAAGCAAAAAATATCCTTTTTAAAACCTACTGGAAAAATGGGTGGATCGATCCGAAGTTGCAGCAAGTGGCCCCGGCCGACTTCGCATATGCTAAATCCATGGGATTAATGTTTGATCCATTGACAATTTCTCATGATGAATGTGTAGAAGAGATACTTACAATACTGCCCACCATAACAGTTGAGAAAGTCATAAGTGCTTTCCTGAGCAGTCTTTCAACCCGTCAGCTGGAATTGCGTTCAGGGCTTGCCTCTTACTTTATTGCGCAGCAAATACCACCCCATAAGTACGACAAGGTTGTCAGTGGACATGGCTATCACCCTTTCTAAGGACCTGAATTTTGAAGGAGATACGATCATATTGGAAAATAAATGGACAGAAAATGGCAAAACATGCTATCTGGTAAGGATTAATAATAAAACTGATGATGGCCAGGAAACATCCTATGCATATGCCCATTGATGAAGACATGAGATTCGTGCAATGGGAAGGATGTAATGTCAAATGACCTACGAAAAGGTAAGATGAAAAGGTACTGAAGGCAATGTCTGCGTTTTACTCCACAGCTGTTTTTTATGGTTAAACTATAAGTTGTGAGGGATGGATATTTGCCCTGTAGCCTTGGGGGTCTTTTCTGTTTTCCATTTAATAACATAGTACACCGCCTTTGTGGGGCCTGCATTTTTAATACCATGCATCTGGTTGGATGCCTGGAAAATGACCGAGCCCGGGCCAACGCGTTTTGTTGTCTTGTTTACCGTTGATTCAACTGTTCCCTCTTTTATAATGATCAATTCTTCGTCAGGGTGCTGATGGGGAGGATGGGGGGCTTCTCCGGGATTCAGGGTAGTCACGTGAAGCTCCAATTCATCCAGCGTTGGTGTAGGGGCTTGCAGGAACTGCCGCTTTTCTCCTGTTTTGGTAGCTTCGACTTTGATTTTATTCCAGTCATATATTGTAGATGATAAGGGCGCCTGCTGATCATTATGTGCAATGATAGCCATTGGTATGCACATTATTAGTGCGGTGATGCATACATAGGAGAGTTCTCGTTTTGTCATTATACGTGGTTTAGGTATAACTAATTTACAAAACGTTGTTTACAGATTCACCAGGATTTTTTCATTTTTTAGGCCCGGGAGTGAATATATAAGGAAAGCGAAATTGTCATTACAATAAAAAATGCTAAGATTGTAATAATAATGCGTTGCTTTTATCTTGAATCCTAAATATTTATACAATGGGCATATTCGACTTATTCAGGAAAAAACAACAGCCTCAGGCACCAGTGCCTGTCCCCACAACAAACAGAAGTGTAGACGGAGTAGAATTGGTAAAAAAACTGGAAGACATTGGGTTCTTTAAATACACTGACCCAACTGCTCTGCCAAAGTTCAAACTGGAAATAGCCAATCAGTTAAGTGACCAATATTATTGCCCTGATGTTGACCATTACGACTCCCCAAGCGATTTAAGGCACTATTTTCTCGATGGAGAAGACCTGTTCGAAGAAGGTGGGATACTAAGTTCATTAAAAGAGATGAAACCACTGTTTGAAAAGATGAACATTCAAATGGAGATATCAGATCATTTTGAACAATATGATGTAATTAATAGCTGTCTGGACCATCATATTACTATCAACGGGAAGAAGTATATTATTTTTGAGAAATTTGAGGGGTACGGTTGGGGAGAGGCTGCACAGAGATTTGCGGATATCATAAATGACCAGCTGCAGTTGCAGGGCACAGATGAAAGATTTTATTTAATACTTTCGGGAAATGATGGCCGCGCTGTCTTTCTGACCGATCAGCAATTTGACTTACTGAATTCGATAATAGAAAGCCGATATGAAAAACCTTTAAAAATTCATGAATGGTGTGAATTGAATCAGGTGACGTATTATCAGGTTTGTTAGAGATATCAGTAGGGGGATATCTAACTTATTAATCACCTCGGCAAATGTTTTATTTTATCCAATATAAGCCGGGAAAGTTCCACTTCTCGCTTCATACCTATTGCACTAACGATACCTGTACTTGGGAATTTGATTCATGGCGTAATTCCAAAGACTTTTTTCGCATACGCTGGCAGCTAAGCCTACTCTTCTGTCGTGCATACTTTTTATAATTTTAACAATTGCCTTGTCAAAAAGAACCTCCTTTTTTTCGGAAATAGCTACATGTTTATTGGCTGCTACGCGTATCGTTGCAGGATTATAGTAAAGGTATTGGACAGAATATGCTTGATTACTACTTTAGAGTGGCGGGTGAATTTATATGATGCTGTGAAATTAATAGTTTGATGATATATTTACACCAAAATTTAAAAATCAATGTTTTCTAAGCTCAAAACCATTCTGACACTACTCATTTTCGTCACAACAGCCGTACATGCACAACAGTATGCGGGAAAACTTAAGATCGAGAAGCTGGTCGACACTACTGTCAACTCTATCGGCCAGAAAATAGCATATCCGCAGTTTAAAGATGCAAAGGTTACAATGGCGAAAATTACCTTTCCTCCAGGGGAGACTACAGGATGGCACAAACACCTGATCCCTGTATTTTCCTATGTACTGGAAGGTACATTGACAGTTGAAATAGAAGGGCATCAGCCTGCTGAATATAGTAAAGGTGCCAGTTTTGTTGAATCTTATGATACCTATCACAGAGGAACAAATAAGGGCGATACGGATGTCGTGTTATTTGTAGTGTACCTTGGTGGCGACGGACAGCCGCTGGCAGTTAAGAAATAATGAGTAGAAGCTCATCTGTTTTTTCCGATCAGCCGCCTGCCTGGAAAATCATGATTCCTGGCAGGGGCTCATCGCGACTAATATGATGCTACAAAGCATAAATACTAAAGCAACCATAATCTGTACGCACACCTAGTTGTCGGGTATCGATAAATTTGATTTGCGCACTTTTCACACAATGCTGTATCGGAAAACTATAAAGAAACTGCTTGTTGATAAAGTCAAATACGAACGCGGTAGTGCGCTGTTGACAAACCAGCAACGATTGATCTTCATTGAAACAAAAGTTCCTCAAATCCTTTGAGTAAGCCGGAATAGCAAGGCCTTCGTAAAACACTTCCTCCCCGGTAGTTACGTTAAGGAAGTGTAAGTGACTATATTTCTTATGGACAATAAGCTCACTGCCATCGGCAGTCCAGGCAAGGGCTTCAGCCATTTCAAACGACAATTCCAGGGTTTTGGCCAGCTGTCCGCTACTCGTATCTATCAAATCCACATTGTGCTCCCGGTTATGCATGGCGAGTAGTTTCCCGTCGGGCGACAGGCTACCGCAAAAAGGTATAGAACCGTTAATAATTTTTACCTCGAGAGCGGCTTCGATTCGTCTGCTGTCAGGAGACCTTTGGAGATAATAATGAGGGTGGGTAGCGTAGGCCCTGCTACCCGCTGCAACAGACGCAAAACTGGCGGGTTGTTTGAGATGATCGGTCAACTGTGTAAAAACGCCTGAATTTAAATCATAGTCATAAATGTAATGATCAAGGTCCAGCAGCAGTTGGTTGGCAGATGCATCATAACAAATTTCCCAGGGCAATACCTTTGGCAAAGCGATAAGCTCTTTGATTACCCCGTTATTGTCGATACGCAGCAACTCTTCCTGTAATCCAATTTCGTTGCCGCCGGAGCGATAAACATAAATGCCCTTTGGAGTGGCTTCGAATGAAAGGCAGCCTGTATAACCGCCTCCTATAAAAAGATGCAGTAACGGTTCTCCGGCAGCTGCATGATCAGCCCGCAGCACAGCGCCCTTCTTCAGCAACTCCCATTCTTTCTTAAAAAACAACTGACTTGCTGCTTTAGCGTCCGCAGCTGACTTACTGGTCGTTTTAATCTTACCTCCTGTGTTAGTCTCTGTCGTGAAGACAGCGTCATCACAACGTAATGTGATTTCCTTGCCCGTCTGTGTATCTGATAAAATATGTAGCATGTAACACGTTATTAGGTGTAATTTAATTTAGGAAGCGTCTTTTGTTATCTCTTGATATAACTGTACTCGATACCGAATTTCTCGCCGGATAGCGCGCTGGCCTGCGAAGAGGACAGGTTACCATTAGCATCATATTGATTAACAAAATTAATTGTAGAAGTGCTTCCACTATTATTCCTGATAGTAAGACTTGCCAGACTGTTTTTGCCTACAGAAAGTGTGTTGTCATCCTGATGTATAATACTGATGATATAAGGATTGCGGGAAAACACTTGATAAAGCGGATTAGGATGATTGTCATAAGTGCAGGTCAATTCTTGCGTTGTTGATGTTGCCTCATCGAAATAACTATCGAACCGGTGATCAACGATCTTTAAAGGATTGCCATCGCTATATGTGAGTTCCGTATAGCGGACCATCTTAATATTCGCCTCATATACGGTATCCTTGCTTCCGAACAGGGACGCCTGATCATTATTGAATGTAATAAAGAGGCTATCTCTGAGACTGTGATTGACAGGGTCTTGTTTGTAAACGATGGTTTTATTTCCCGTATAAGCCAGAGAGTCCAGCGCTGTGAGTTCATTACCTCTGAACCATCTCACTGAAATACATTGCTGCCGTTCATTATATGCAAATTGAATACGTTGCCGCCATTCCTGATTTTGTTGCTGCTGCATAAATAATGCTGATGGCGTATTATCGGCATTGTACGCAATACTGTCAGCAGCAAATCTTTCATTGGTACCACTGTTAGTGGAAGTATAATAAACCACAGCCGGCAGATAAGCAGGTTTCGAAGGATCAACATCGGGGCCGTCATTCTTCTTACAACCGGCCAATGAAATAAGAGCTAATACTAATAATTTGGGGGCAGATAGTGTATTCATGTATGTTTTATTGTTTAGCTTGCTTTAAACTTTAAACGTTCAACTGTAAATATCCTTTTTCTCGGGTTCTTTTGGATTGTTGATGACGAAAATTGCTCTTTTTTAAAAGACCAACAAATTATTTTTACGAGTGGTCGGTCTCCGGGAACGAGGGTGTTGTAATTTATAGGCGTGTACAGTACTGTCCGAATAACTATGAATGATCGGGCCCGTATTTGGTATTATGCGATGTTCTGTACTAATTTGCAGTAAATGCTGACTTATGATAACAACCTCAGATAGCTTCTCGTATATTCGTGCCGATAGTAGAGGGAAACCATATACTATCAGCGTCAATTTTATTACTATGCCGCAGTCGTATGAAATATCTCTGGCTGAGCCTATTGATATTATTGCCGTGACAGTCCTTCAAATAGACGAAGAAAGCGGATTTCAGGAGCTTGATAAATATTACATCAGGGAAATAAATGGAGAATTGTCAATTGGCATGATGAAAAGACAGCAATTTAATCCTATAAAAAGTCAGCCACTTGATGAGCTAATGGAGCTGGTGTTGGCTAAGTACGCAGATATTGTCAAGGAAAAGGGTCAGTGATGATGTCTCTATCCCGGGCGCCAGGATGATATGATACAGCTTAGTCCTTTTAGTTAATATTACGTTGGACCCCAATAGTCTTATGTCGCCATATTGCGATAATATTCGTATCAGCGTGTTCCTCATCTGGATATTTTTCTAATAGTCTCTTGTTGATGTCGATGGCCTTTTCATATTTATCAATTAAGCCAAAATGATTCAAGTCTGATGGCAAAAAGACTTCGTCAAACCCTCCGCAATTTGTCAGTGCACTTGTATCAAAATATTGGTCCAATAAGTCATACCCTAAAAATTCATAGTCTTGGATCCTGATCAGATCGCAGTTCACGTCAGGATTGATGCTGACCGCAAGCAAATTGAAAGTATCATTTTGCTGCATATTACTCAGGACAAAATCTACCGATTTGAAGAAACCAGTTTGATAACAGTCAGTTAATACGGCATAATGCCAAAAGACTTCTGAATTACGATCACCTTCTACTAATACTTCATTTAGTCCCTGATCAGTAGAAACCAGTTCTGTAAGTTGTGATAGTCTGGCCCAGTTTATATATGCAGTCCATGCATCTCCATAAGATGTATCAAATTTTGCTCTTGCTGTATATAGTATTGTTATTTTATCGGTGTCATTCATAATAATGTGTTTACGAATGGTGCGCTACCGCGTATTATCTTATTTATGCGGTGAGCCAGCACCCGTATTTTATGACATTGAATGTAGAGAATATTTTGAAGTCCGGGTATCATATTTTGAATTAAGCGCATTAATTTTGTTTGATTAATAGATGATCACGCTGAAGGTTATTACCATCATTATAATAGTCAGATATTAGTTATCCTCCGCTAGTGCTCCGATCTCAACGGAGCACTAGCGGAGGATAACTAATATCTGACTATAGAAAGGGATCTCATAATAAAATGCTCGCTGGGATCGATACGAATAAACCTCATCAATACGGGGAAAGGTGTGTATTGCCAGTACAAATATACGCTATGCGAAATGAAGGTGGGGCGCATGTTTTGATGTATTTGATGGTATTACAGGTAAAATAGCTGAGAAAGGTCTGATATGGCTTTATAGCCTATTCAATTGGAATATCCCGTCCCGGAAAAATATAAAAATTGAAAATAACAGAATAGGACTTAAAATGTTATATGAGAAGGTCCCTGCAGTTTTAGGGATTCGGTGCTGACAAAAGTCTTCAGTCAATAACCTGATACAGTTGTTGATAATTCTCAATAAGATCAGAAAAAATACATTATTAAAATATAGATTATTGCAAGCGGAATGATGACAGTTCTGGCTATTTGTCTATAGCCAATATAGGCGCCAAAATAGTCAGCCAGCGGATCTATACATAAGCAATACGCAAAGAATCCCCTTATCATCACTGGTGTCAGAAAGCCGTCGATGCTGCCATTGCCTTTGAAGTAAGTGTATACCATTCCCAGGTGAATGGCCAGAGCGAACAGTTGTTCGGCATATATATAAATCCAGCCCCACAGCTTCTTCGGTTTGGATAATTTGTAAAAGGCCCAGGGGATATATAACAGTGAGAAGAATTTCAGGAATAGGTAAAGGCTTAAATGACAGCTTTTACAATGTACATAATCAACCAGCATGTTGAGTGTTCCTGCAATAGACCATGCATAGAAAATAACAAGGAGGATCAGTAGGAATTTTACCCATATAATGGGGTTCTCTTTTTTAATCGAATATATAACAGGCTTCAATACGGAGGCATTAATACGTTAAAAATAATAAATTTATCTATTATTTTCAGTTTCTATAGTTATGAGGCTTAGCACATATCTGGAACTGTTATTTTTCTTTGATCGTTGTTTTAGAGGTGGTAGTTGATGTTGACCGGTCCTGGTAATAGCCACCGGTAGTTATTCTTTCATCAGCGTAAAGATCGGCGGCATAATAGGAAATTGTTGATGTCATCCGGTCTTCCTTGTTATAATACTGCCATTTGGAGGTATCGGCCGCCTTGACAGCTGTACCTGACGCGCTATCTTGCAGCGCATTGCTCGAAGTCTTGGATTGGGTTGCAGTCTTTTTGTCTTTGTTGAAGTGGTCATTACATTTGTCAATGGCGCCAATTACAAATAAACCGGCCGCAATGGAAATCCAGATTTGTTTTTTTTGTGGGCATAAATATAGGGATATCTGTTTAACAGAGGGCTAATGTAGTATTTATATATTAAAAATTCATATCTGAACTAATGCTTTCCAAAAAATATCAGTTTATCGGGTACAGAGAAATAGGGCAGCCCAAAGCAGCGGGCGTGAGGTGTGGATATTTTCCTTAAGCGTTGACTTCAAGTTTATAGCCTTTTCCACGTATAACCGTAATGTTGATATTCGGATCAGGCTCCAGTTTCTTCCTGAGTTTTGATATGAACATGTCCAGGCTACGTCCCACAATAACACCCTCATCTTCCCAAATCTCTTTTTGTAACCGGCTTCGTTCTATTGTTTCGTTAGGAGATAAGGCGAAAATCAGCAATACACGGGTCTCAGTTGCGGTTAGGTCTGTTGGTATTCCATTAATGATGAGCTTGCGGTTCTTCTCATCAAACAAAACTGCGCCCAAAGTAATCAAGCTCGTATGCTGAGGGGACGCAGGGAGGGTTTCGGGCAACCCTACAGGTACAACCTCAGGTAAAGCCACTGGCTGCTTAACAGACCGAAACAGAATAAAACCAACAAATGCTAAAAGGGGCAGGCTTCCTAATAGATACCCTTTTTGGGCTGTATTTACGCTTATCGGCTTGAATTTGATGTTGATCAGGTAACACGCCCTGGGCTGCTTTCTTCCTTTACAGGTCACAATATCATCCTTGCTATTCCTGGATATAGCGTATCCATAAGCGATGCTGGAGTTACTACAGTTCAGGACGTTAACGACATAATCCTTTGCGAGCGGGTCCCGGGCCAGTAAACGTTGGGTAATACTGATCAGTGAGTCTGGTAGGAAGGCAAAATCATGCTCAAACCCGATTTGATATTCATTTTCAGCGATCTTGTTTACGGGGAGCACCCTTGATGTGCTGTCACCCGATTGTAAGAGTAGTTCATGTCCGATCCTGCGGAATAAAACCTCTCTTCTGGAGGTTCCAAAATCGTCATTATTCTCCATACTGAAAGCCACAAAACATACAGAGACAAACAGGAATAGCATCAATCCGATCAGGTACTTACGCTTTCCGGAGAGGTGTTTTTGACTAAAATGCATGATTGTCAATTATTTATTTACAAAGTTTACAATTCTATTTACAATTCGGATGCCTTGCGCTGGAACATATCAAAGTAGATTCGCCGAATCAAATCCTGGCCAGGTATGAAAAATAGACAAATATCTAAGTGTTTACTAAAAACGAAAAAGGAACCAGCATTGATCGCTATAGAAATCCTGCCTGTGTTGCCAAAATAAAATAAAATCAACTATGAAATATCTAGCCTTGTGTAATTTGTTTTTAATGTCTGTTTTTTGTATTTCCTGTGGAAGACAAAACAAAGCAAACAGCTCAAAAGAAAATGCCAGGTCCGAAATGAAAAACACAGTGGCATCTCCCAGCTCGTATAAACAACATATTCATACCAAGTATATGTATGCTGATCCCATAGGCGAGCACCTGATCATACAAAATAGCTTTCCAAAAGGTGGATTAAGATACACCGACCCTAAGGGAGATGTATATATTTATGCGATATTCTGGACGCGTATTATCAATGAAACAAGCCGTCCTTTTGAATTAGCGATTGATTTTCCCGCAAATCCATTTGAACTTCCATCTGCACCCGGCAGCCATTTTAGACTATTTCTTCCTACTGATACAATGACACATGAAAAGGAGGATTTGTTTGACTATGGTCTGCCGGTTTCAAAGTCTTTAAATAAAGCTCTTCAAAAGGCGCCTTCGTTAAAAATGACCATTCTTCCAAATGAATCGGGTATGTTTTACGTCGCAACGATTTCTGATAAAGGAGTAAAGGGTACTTTGCGAACAGGGCTTAGTCTAAAGGAGCAAGCTCTTTTTTACAAAATCAACGATAAAGAAATTTATTGTGGAAAGATCAACTTAGAAAAATTGAAACTACAGGAGTAACAAAACTCAGTGGGCATTGACGCGTATCAACAATAACTGGGTTCGTGGCAAAACCGCGTGAAGAAACTTGTAAAAATATCAAACCCGACCCCATCAGCCGGGTTTGATATTTTCGTTGCCCATAGCGTATTGTGGCTTTACTTCAGCCTCTTACATCACATTGATAATTCATCAGGGAGCTCAAAACCCGCCTCTTTTGCTGCCATAATATGTACTTTTGCTTTATCCGTGTCGATAAAGCCCTCTTCAAACAGATATATTCTCGCCAGTTCGATATGCGCCTTGTCATAACCACCGTCTATTGCTGTTTGATAGTAACCTATTGCTGCTTTTGTGTCCTTTGCTGTGGCTAATCTTTTCTGGTAAAAATTCCCCAGATTAAACGCACCTATCTCCGAATCGTCCTTTTGGTAGTACCGGAGCGCATTTTCAAAATCCCCTTTTTCCTCATACATGGCCCCCAGCGAACCGTTATCCGGTTCACCTAATTTTTCTGCCTCATGATAGTGGAATAATGCCAACTCGGGATCTGTCTCATAAAGCAGAAAACCCAGGTTATTATGCGCCGATGCCATACCATCTTCAGCTGCCTGAAGCAATAGGTCGATAGCTTTATCCATATCGGGGGCTGTTCCTATCCCATACTGGTAGCATAGGCTCAATCCGTTAAGCGCATTTGTATTACTGGCAGCAGCTCCCTTCTCATACCAGTAGAATGCCTTGTCATCATCGACATATCCTTCTATCATGTAATAGATATAGGCCAGGTTGTTCATCGCATAACCAAGTCCCTTTTCAGCAGCAAGTGTGTAATGATAAATGGCTGAGGGGTAATCTTCTCTGTTATATGCATCTACACCGATATTATATAATTCTTCAACCGGTGTGTAGGCGTCTGTAACCGTGTTTTCATCAGGTGTCTTTGCATATGCCAGGAGTCTGGTGCGCACTGTTTCATCGTAATAGAAACTGTAGCCTTCACTTTCGGCATCCTGTTGTGCCATAGCCTTATTGGCTCTTGATATACCATATTTATCTATGAGGTATACCTCCTTTTCCTTGAAGGCCCAGGCAAAACCCTGGGGAGGGGCTTTACGTACTATCAGCTCGAACTGATCACCATCTTCAGTAAGACTGTAAAGACCATCTTTCTGCAGGATGACCAGATCCTCATGTAACGGCGCTATTTTGTCATATTTAAAATCGATGATCACCTTTGCATCTTCGGCTAATATCCCCCAATTTCCATTCTTCTGTGCAATGTAATGACCATGATACCCAAACTTGTTAAGGGTTTCGTAGATTGGTTCAACGACAATCTTCCCCCAGGGATTGATTAGTCCAAGAAGACCATTGCGCTGAATGATCGCCAGATCAGAATAATCAAAATCATAAGCATTATCCCATTCAGGAGGCGCTATTATTTCCCCTGATCTATGCACATAGCCATATTTCTGCGCCTTCATTACGACAGCAATCCCTTGTTCGCTGAATTCATAAAACTCATCAAACTGAGGATACAGCAATATTTCTCCTCCGGAGGTTTTTAATCCCCATAGCCCATTCTCATTGTAAATTTCTTCTTTCTCGCGTTCCTGATAAATATGTCCCCATCCATAATGATAATCTGGGTGATTAAGCAATGCAGCAAATGTCTGAAATGCCATACTTACATGTTTCAGCTTATTGTAAGCCAACAGGGAAATATCATTGTCATCCATTGTGCTGGTGATCACAGCATTGTTAAATGCGATATCCGCCATCCAGATAGCAGCTTGCTCATCATGTGGGATCTCTTCCATATTGAATGCGTCCCGGGCATCCATGCTAAAATAGGGGAGTGCCAAACCATCCAGATATTTGAAGAGCGTTTCTTTACATGTTGTGAAGATGCTTTTATTGCTTATGAGAGATGAAGTGGAATCAAGAAAGTTGTAAAACCTTTTCAGGTTTTCGATACCGGATTTGGCATCATAGTATAAAATATTATTTTCAATAAAACCGCCACTTATTAGTAAAGGTTGTAATAGTAGCGGCATCTCATATCCCCATTCCATCATCATTATATGTTGATGATCTGATCCTGATGGAGAACTGGTGTTACTTAAATATACGCTGTGCGACATGCTGCAAAGGTAATCAACGGAATTGTATCGCCTGCACTATTGTAAAACGGAGACAATTATTGATAGTTCGTCATCTTTATCAACGACTTTACATCATAAATTATGATTTTCCTGCCTATTGTACCTACAATTTTATCATTCTTAAGCTCCTTTAATATCCGCACCACATTCTCTTCAGTGGTGGCAGTCATACTGGCCAGATCTTTACGGGAAATAGTGATGCAGATATCGCCTGTGTCATCTTCAGACAATTTATATTTTTCTCTCAAAACAATTAGTGAGATAGCCAACCGCTCCTTCGCAGAGTGTCGGGCTACGATCGACAAACTATTTGAGAGAACGCTGTATTCATGGCTGAGTGCCCCCAACAGGTGTCTGGACAAATCGGGTGACGATTCTACTGTTAAAAGGAAAGTATTTCTTGGAATAAAAGCGATCGTGCAGTCTTCGAGAGTAGCGGCAGAGTCCGGGTAAGTATTGTCTGATAATACGGAGTGGTACCCAATCAATTCTCCCGCATTTGCCACATATATGATATGTTCATTACCATTCCTGTCCTCCTTATATTTCTTGATTTTCCCTTCTTTGATATAATAAATACCAAAAGCAGGATTATTCTCTCTAAAGATGATCTGTCCTTTCCGGTAAAATTGCTCCACCGCATCTGATAATAACATCTCCGTTTCATCTGCAGTTAGGCTCTCCAGTATTGATCTGGACCGGAAAATCCATTTATCTATGGGAAAGATACCTTTTAAACTCATATCAGGCGGAATATAATAAGTGAAAATTGATTTTTATCAATTTTAAAATTGACTACTTGCAAAGTTAATAAAACTTTAAGTTGATAATTTTGTGGAATGAACACGCGACATCATAAAGGCGAACTTTATTATACCAAAGATCATGAATGCATCAATTTGAATGATAATCCTCCTACGGTGTATATTGCTCCGTCCAAACTGACCGACACTAACAGTATTAAAAAAAATCATAAGGCAACATTGGAAGAGACCTTTTTAACAAATGATAATTTTGATGAGTTGTACCCACTTACGGTACGTACATTGTCGCGACTACATTGGACACCGGTTGAGATAGCTCAAAAAGCTGGCAGATTTCTGGCAGCTACCCCCGGCGCGAAAATTCTGGATATAGGTTCCGGAGTTGGTAAGTTCTGTCTGAATGCCGGCTATCATCACCCTGATTGTGAATTTTACGGAGTGGAACAAAGGAAAGGTCTGATAGCAGTAGCTAATGAGGTCCGGCAGCAATTAGGAATTACCAATGCGACGTTCATCCATGCAAATTTCACGCAACTTGATTATTCAAGGTTTGATCATTTTTACTATTACAATTCGTTTTACGAAAATCTGATCGATGAAAGCCTGTACATTGATAACAACATTGAGCATTCTGAAAGTCTGTACGATTATTATACAGAATATCTATATAAAATTCTGGACCAAAGACCAGAGGGTACCCGCCTTGTGACATTTCAAAGCTCGTATGAGCGTATTCCGGGAGCTTATCGTCTGATAGAGAGTGACGTAGATACTTTATTTAACTGTTGGATTAAGGCCCGATAGAGATCGTCCATTTATTTTCGCAATCTTTGCACATATATTGACGCGAATCTATAGTCCTTTCCTATGCTACGTACTTATTTTCTTTTGTTATTGTTTATCATATGCAATGACGTCTTTAGTCAGGATAGTACTTCTCGTAACATGGATAGTGCCTCTTTACTGACAGATACGGGTTATGTACTTTATTTGCCGCCTCATTTCATGGGGTTGTTTGTTAAAACGGCCGATACAAGTCTCTTACATGCATTGGAGGGAAATACAGACTTGCCCTACTTTATGACTTATAATGACGATTTTAAAAAGTTCTACATAGACCGGGATTTCGGTCTTGCGAATTTTATAAAAGAAGATACGGCTATTCATATGTATTATGAAAACAAACCGTATTCGAATAGGATAATTTATTTTAGGGCGATTATAAGCGTAAGGGTACCTGATAATAATTCAGGACAAATGGGAGATAGACCTGATTTATATACCCTGAAGAATATTTACACGGATAAGTATACACATCTGCATGCATATGTCGTAGCAGACTACGATGTTGTGGACTGTATAGAGGTAAAGCCGCTATGACATATATGGCGTTTATTGTTTGTCATTATGCATAAACAAGTGGGGGATTGTCTTCCGAGGTTTTTAGAATAATTAATTATTTTTCTCCTAATTTTATCGCCTTATTGGTTATTATTATTAATGAAGCATAGACAGCTTCCAAATTTAATTACTTATGGCTCTTAAAATTACAGATGAATGTATTTTCTGTTCTGCTTGTGAATCAGAATGTCCAAACAACGCGATCTATGAAGGTGGCGTAGAATGGGCGATAGCTGATGGCACAACAGTTAAAGGTGATTTTGTGCTGAAGGACGGCTCTATTATTGATGCCAGTCAGCGCAATGCTCCCCTGTCTAATGACCTGTATTATATTGTTTCAGACAAATGTACAGAGTGTCAGGGTTTTCATGAGGAACCCCGATGTGTAATTGCATGCCCGGTTGACTGTTGTGTGCCGGACGAAATGTACCAGGAGTCTATAGATGAACTGCTGGCAAAGAAAGATAAGTTACATTTTTGATCGGAAGTATAGAGAATTATCGGTAGCTGGTCGTCAAACATCATCGATGGCACGCATACTGAATCTAAATGGGGCGAAAAGGCTAATTGCTTTTTCGCCCCATTGCTATTATGTAGCTAAAAATAAACAGCCGCCGTCTCAAAGAAGGAGATGGCAGCTGTTTTATGATGATATCAAAGTATGCTGTTTATTCCGTTTTTACCAGTTTAAGCGTTGCAGATATGCTTTTACTGTGCTCATCGTAGATCGTCAGCAGATAAATACCCGGATTAACAGGGAAGCTCAGCTGCGGGTTGGATGGATTGATCAGTTTTGTACTGTATAAAACCCGTCCCTGCATATCTTGCAGGGTCAGGATATAGCTATGTAATGGTGATAATCCTTTTAAATAGACCTTATCCTGAAACGGATTGGGGAATGGCTGGATGGCTTTATCCTCAGCTGCAGGATCAGAGATGCCGGTAGCGATGTCCCTGGTGACCGTGATGCTGTCTATTGCTGTGAGGGCGTTGTTGCACTGTTCGCTGCTACGCATGCGTACGAACAGCTTGTTGATGCCTATTTTAAGCAGTTGTGGCTGCATTGTTAAAGTGACGCTACTACTGTCTTTTTGCAGGATTTTCGTAAACGCCTTATCACTTGCAAAGGCATACAGGGGATTGTTTCCTCCGCCGGTAATGTTAACGGCAGTGAGTACTATCGGTTGGCCAAGAGCTATGATGGTAGTCATGTTGGCGGTAACATCCACCTGTGGCGTAACGGCCTTTTCAAGTGTAAAGGTTACCTCTTCTGATACCGTGGCTGCTGACTGCGCGGTAACTGTCACTTTCAGCAGATGCGAACCGCTGCTCAGTGATTGAAGATCGAATGTGAAACTACCATCTGCTGCAACTGTAAGTATTGTGCCATCCAGTTTAACTGTTGCATTGGCCTTATATGCTGCAGGAGGAAGGCTGGTTATGCGGCCAGTAGCTACACCTGCTGCATCGCAATAGGAACTCTTTAGTCCGGAAATAGCCGGCTGTGGCAGCTGAATACCCGGCGCGAAATTACTGTTATTCAGCAGCAACGCTTTCGGATAACGTTCGGTCCCGCAGATGATATCCTGATCTCCATCCTTGTCCACGTCCAGGGATATAATGCTACCTGCGTAGGCATCATGCCTGGCGGCGGGATATGCGATATCTTTATAAAAGTAGTTGGATCCCTGGCTATAGTAAGTTTTGCCTTGTGTAAAGATATCTGGTAAATAGTCCCCATTCAGATCAGTAACGGCCGCACTTGCATATTGGGGAGCGCCTGTCCGGTATTCAAAATTATCGTTGCCATGGTTTTCAAGCATACCGTCACTGGTAGCGATATCGAGGTCTCCGTCATGGTCCAGGTCTGCCCATTTGAGGAAATTAGCATGATTAACAGGTCTCATCTCATACCGTTTATTTATCGATACCAGCTTACCCGTCCGGTCATTTTTAAAGATTTCCACTATACCACCTGACCAAAGCGCAAGGTCCTTGTAACCATCATCGTTATAGTCAGCCAGTGCTAACAGATACCATTCGTCAATAGGGCGTTCCTGACCCTCGTTGTATAGCAGGGTAAAATCATTTCCATCCCACCTTGAAACAATATTGGGCGCTACGACCAGTTCGTTTTTCCCGTCATTGTCAAGGTCTGCCATAGCGGCTCCTCTTACAAAAAGGTTGTAACCAGCTGGTTTTGCGGAGGCGTATACGTTTTTAAAAGTATCATTCCCCTGATTTTTGTAAGCTTTTAATGCCTCGCCACGCGGGTCATGTACAATGATGTCTGTGAGACCGTCATTGTCATAATCTGCCCATTGATACACCGGGTTTTCTGTGCCCGGCGGATTGGTATCCAGCAGTAGATCGGCTACCATGGTAAATTTGGGTATCCATTGATATTTCATACCAACACCCGCCCTGAAGTAGGAGTTGTTGTTATAATCCTCGTTGAGATCAGAAAGAATGCCTGCCAGCAAGAGGTCTGGTATCCTGTCTCCGTCAAAATCGCTGATCAATCCATCTCCGTTCTGGCTCATAAGCGGAAGCGGAAAAGTTACAACAGCAAAAGAGTCGCTACCCATATTTTTGGCGATGTAGCTGTATTCGTATTGGTTCAGCACCAATACATCCTGTTTGCCGTCTGCATTGATATCTCCCCAGCGTACATGGCTATAGCCGGAGTTAGGTAGGTTGAACGCGGTAAAATTCCCATTACCATTGTTCTTATACACTCCAACGTTATACCAGTCTCCCAGCAGGGTATTTGTACCTGTCAGCAGGAGATCGGCATCGCCGTCGCCATCATAGTCCTTCCATTCGAGCTCACAATCGTACATCGGGGGTAGGTTGTGCTGCAGTTTTTCAAAGGTATTATTACCTTGATTGATATAAATGCCTATGGGCATTACCTGCCAGCCGCCGTCTTGTCCGCTGACGGTAATGTCTGGTTTAAGGTCGCCGTTAATATCTGCAAAACGAATGTCACCCTGAACAGAAGATGCGATCAGGTTGTCTGAAAGAATATCCGTTTCAGTGAAAACATTATTGTTGTTGATAAACAGGTTCACCACAATAAAATTGCCTGGTTTCCTTACATTGAACAGGAGGTCCATATCGCCGTCTCCTTCAATATCCGCCCAGTCCAGTGAAGAGTTATCTGTTACGGGCACGTTCACAGGTTGTTCCGTAAACACGCCGTTTCCGTTATTGAGATATAACCTGAAGATATAGTTCCCGGTGGAAGAGGAAAACCCTGTGTAGGAGATATCAATTCTGCCATCTTTATTGTAATCCAGCAATTTCAGCGTACCCTGTGTAACTGGCGTAAAGGTCTGCGTGGAGGGGATAAAAGTACCATTTCCGTTATTGAGGTAAAGTCTGGCAGTAATAACATTGATGCCGCCGGTTTCGCCTGTTATGAAGACGTCCATATCGCCATCGCTGTCAAAATCAGCCTTTTCCATATGGCAGTTCTGCCAGTTCCCGATGGAAGTCAACACTCTGTCTTTGAACAGAAATACAGAATCTTCACGGGTATCATTACGAAATACAGCGCCGCCACTTATTATATCCGGATCACCATCCCTGTCATAATCAGCGGTATCCATGCCGCCGCGCCTGAGCCCTGTCCACACCATGTCCAGCTTTGCTTCCAGCGGATCAGGGTTATAGGTATAAATGTGTGTGGCCCAGCCTTTGCCTGTTTCCGGTTTCCAGAAGGAGGCTTTAAACCGGAAAGTTAAACTGGGACCAGTAGCTTTGTAGGCCCAGGGAAACCCTTCTACTTTACCACTGCTGATAGCACCCAGCAACGGTGCATTTACGGAGCTGCCGTCAAAGACCTCCAATACATCAAAGTCGTCAGCAAAGCCCAGACTATCAATGTTCATACAAAGAGGGCCACCTGTAGTGGAGGTGAATGTCATCGTTTTAGTGCCTCCGGTATATCCTGCATCAGGACCACCTTCATCAAAAAAATAACATTCATCTGTTGTTACAGTTGTATCCTTCATGTAGTAGGAAGGGATATTTCCCGACTGTGCAGAGGACCGGGTTGAACAAAAGCAGGCGGCTAGTGCGGCCAGGTAACAAAAATATTTCATGGTAGGGGATTAATCGAAAGGTTAATGTAAATGTATGCATTTATTATTGAATTTATGATACGATCCATCCGGGATGGGTTAGAATACCGGAGCATATTGGTGGGCTTATTACTACCTGACTAAACAGTGTTTAATGGGAGAAATGGAGATGGTTATGATCGATGAGTATGGGAGATAGGCATAAAACAATAATCCCGCTCCAGAGCGGGATTATTGTTTTATGCGTGATAGCGAAATATTTCATGCTCTATAGCGTGATTTTTTTGAAGTACAACCGGTTACGGTCTATAGAGCCCGAAGGAAGTATTTTTTGAGAAAAACCGCTTGCTCCGTTATCCACTACGCCAAAATCATCATCATTCGAAATAACAAGTATGTTATCTGGTAATAGTGCCAATCCTTCTGCTTTATCATGCGGGTATACAGTAGGCAAGTCTTTTAACAGATCGAGTACAACGGTCTTGGTAACGGGAGTTATGCCTGCCCCTTTTAAACCGGCAACGTCATTCAGCTCTTCTACGGTCTTTCCATTGTACAACTTACCAGTAGCGCCATTGGCGGGATCAGAAATATCTGTAGCATTGCTTAAGTCTATCTTAAATACCTTTTTGAAAGTAGCGGGGTTAGTTGCAGCGCTGCCAAAAAGACCATCACGCTCAAGCGTTAAAAATGTAGTGCTGTTCACAGCTACTATTTCGCTTACTCCTGTGAGACTTGTATTATCCATCAGGTAGGCATATTGTTTGGTAGCTGCTGTGGCAATGTCAAATGTAAGTATCCGCAAAACGGTAGAATTAGCAACAGCAGTTTTGGAAGGATTATACATTGGGGATTGCATAATGCCGACCAAAGTTTTGCCATCAGGTGTGATCGTTAACCCTTCCATTCCACGGTTGGCCCTGCGGTTAGTAAATACTGCGGGTAATTTACGGTTGCCTGTGCCGCTGCCGAAAGGATTGATGCGTTCGATAGTCTTCCCTGTTGCATCGAGATGTACTATATGCGGGCCATATTCGTCGCTTATCCAAAAAGTGCCATCTGCGGCTGCCACTAATCCTTCTGAATCGATCCCATCCGGACTGGGGGGCAGTATGTTCCCGTTCAGATCATAGGCGATTTCTCCGGATGCACCCATGCCTGCCGGATTAGGAAGCCCATTTAACTTGTCGCCTGCTGCGTTCTTTAACTCTATTACCTGCTCCAGGATCAGTTTACCATCTTTCAGGCGAAACTTTCCGATCTGCGGCGTGAAATCCGGTTTGCCAATAATAATTGAATTAGCTACCTGTCCCGCCACGTTCGATCCGCGGTCTGTGAGCATATAAAATACATCCTTTTGCGTTGGGTCTGCAGCTACTGCTGATCCATACCCGCCATTATATACCTTGACCCCTGTGGCAGTAGTAAATAATATGGCAGGATTATCTGCTTCTGCCATATCAGGGTAAACGATGGTTGTTGCCGCATTGTCATTCTTTTTACATGCATTTAATGATACAATTGCCAATGCAGCCAGTGTAATTGCTTGATATTTCATTATTACAATTTCATTTGCCAACAAAGTAGCTATTGAATGTTGCCCGTATGTTAAGGATCAGAACATTACCAGTCCGGCTAATCGTCGATGTGACGATGACTGCATTGCCGCTAATAATAATGGCGCTGTAATCACCCGATTACAGCGCCATTATTATTAGCGGCAGATAATACGCAGGGACACGTATCACCATTGCAGGAGTCACTTACTTACCCTGCAGGTTTGCCAGGCTTGCAGGATAGCGTTCTCCCTGAATGCTGATGCCGTCCAGCGCCTTTTTGATATGGGCTAAATCATCATCGCTTAAGGAGATGCTTACACAGCCTGTATTTTCTTCTAAGCGAGTCATTTTTGTGGTTCCCGGAATCGGTACGATCCATGGCTTTTGCGCCAGTAACCATGCCAATGCAATCTGTGAAGGTGTTGCCTTATGCTCTTCCGCGATCTTTATTACAAGGTCAACAATGGTTTGGTTCGCTTCGCGGTTTTCCTTGCTAAAACGAGGAATGACATTTCTCCAATCGGATTTGTCAAATTCAGTGTTCGCATTCATCTTACCCGTTAAAAATCCCTTTCCCAACGGGCTGAACGGAACGAAGCCAATGCCCAGTTCTTCAAGCAATGGAATGATGCCTTTTTCGGGTTCGCGCCAGAACATAGAGTACTCGCTTTGCAGAGCGGTCAGGGGTTGTACGGCATGCGCCCTGCGTATACTTTGTTCGCCGGCTTCACTCATACCGAAGTGTTTTACTTTACCTTCGGCAATCAAATCTTTTACGGTCCCGGCAATATCTTCAATAGGCACATTCGGGTCTACGCGGTGTAGATAAAATAAGTCGATACAATCGGTTTGCAGATACCGGAGCGAGTTTTCCGCCACCTGCCTGATGCGTTCCGGGCGACTATCCAAGCCGTCTGTGTTCCTGCCGTTTTTAAAGCCAAACTTGGTAGCGATGATTACTTTATCACGTACATGGTGTAATGCTTTTCCTACCAATTGTTCATTGGCGCCTTGTCCATACGCTTCTGCGGTATCAAAGAACGTAATACCCGATTCATATGCTTTCTGAATGAGTGCAATGGCATCGTTTTCATTTGTCGCCGGACCATAACCATGGCTTAATCCCATGCAACCGAAGCCAAGTTCGGACACTTCCAGTCCTGAGGTTCCTAATTGTCGTGTTTTCATTTTGTATGTTTGTGCTACAAAATTCTGAAGGATAGGGGAACTGTTTTGTATACAGATTACGGGGTTACCTACCAATTTTACTGATCGGGAAGGCCAGAGTCAAAAAGGAACTGTAATTTTGGAGTGATAAAAGAATAAGGTATGGAAGACATTGTAAGCATTACCAGCATTGCGCAATACAATACCATGCGGGGCTTTACTACCAAACATCCGCTGGTTACGGTGATTGATCACTCGAAAGCGCTACCGATGCCCGCCAGGTCATTCAACTTTGGTTTGTATGCGGTAGGTCTGAAAGAACTGAACACTGCTCAATTGCGTTATGGAAGAAAGCACTATGACTACCAGGAAGGCAGTCTGATATTCGTAGCGCCTGGCCAGGTGGTAGGTGTGCAACCTGGTGTTGAATCGTTTACCCCGCAAGGCTGGTCATTGCTCTTTCATCCCGATCTGATAAATGGCACTCCGTTAGGGAAACATATCCAGGATTATTCTTTCTTTTCGTATGATGTAAACGAAGCGCTTCATCTGTCGGATAAAGAGAGGGGTATTGTGATAGACTGCCTCTCAAAAATCGAGTATGAGCTTGATCAGAACATAGACAAGCACAGCAAAAGACTGATTGCATCAAACATTGAGTTGTTGCTCAATTACTGCATACGTTTTTACGATCGTCAGTTCATTACGCGCGACAATGCAAACAAAGGAATTCTGGAACGGTTTGAATATCTGTTGAAGGGCTATTTTTCATCCGATAAACCGCAGAATGAAGGCTTGCCTTCTGTAGCTTATTTCGCTGAAGCCCTGCATTTATCACCTAATTATTTTGGTGATCTGGTGAAGAAAGAAACCGGCAGGTCTGCCCAGGAATACATTCAATCAAAAGTGATAGATTTAGCGAAGGAGAGAGTGTTTGATAGGAATAAATCCGTGAGTGAGATTGCCTATGAACTGGGCTTTAAATACCCACAGCATCTGACCCGTTTATTCAAACAAAAGGTAGGCGTTACGCCGAATGATTACCGGACAATGAATTAATATTTGAAGGCAATTACCACAGCGTGGGTCTGACAATGCCATCCTGAAAACGCTCCTTTAATGGAGCTGCGACAACTGTTATAAAAAACGACCAGGCTGGATATATCAAGAGGGTATAACATCAGTTTTGAACAGCATGGTCATAATAAGTCTTTCCCGCTCGCTTATTAAGCGCTGAAATTCCTTTTCTGATACACGGAATAGTTTTTTATAAAGGGGCGCCATAATTAATGGGTAGGACATGAGCGAGAATAAGTTCATCAAAAAATGAATGGGGTCCATCTTCTCGATAGCGCCTTTTTCCATTTCATCAGTTGCTTCTTTTAAATAAGACTTCACGGGTTCTGATTGTATGTTCGTGATCAGTTTTTTACCGAAAGTATTGATTTCAGTGATAAGGAATGTTTCCTGGTAAGGAAAAGCCATCATATCTTTCAGAAAAACGGTGATGATATTGGCTGTCTTTTCCCTGAAAGAGGTTTCTGCCAACATACATTCATCCAGACGCTGACTCAGGCCCTGCATTGCATCCTGAAATACAGCAGCGATCAGTTGGTCCCGGGAACGAAAATAATAGTGCAGAGCGGTCCTGTTAACGCCGGCGGCATCTGCTATTTCCTGCGTAGTGGCGTGCAGTTTGCCTTCTGCAAACAATAGTTGCTTGGCGGTATCTTTTATAAGCTGCTCCGTACCCGTGTTTTTAAGCGGCATGTTTTCTTAAGTTAAAGTTATGCTGTAATTAATCCCAATCTCGTTGATGAAGTATTCGTCATGTGAAATCACCAGCAAGGTACCTTTAAAATTCTTTACTGCCAGGGTCAATACGCCCAGGCTCTGCACATCCAGGTTATTGGTAGGTTCATCCAGAATGAGTACATCAGGCGCCTGATTACTTACCAGCAGGCAACTCAAAGATAATTTCATTTTCTCCCCACCACTTAAGCCTGCGCATTTTCTATCCAGATATTCCGGATTAAACTGCGAAGATACGAGTAGTTGCTTTAGTTCGTCTTCGTCAAGTCCATACTTATTATAGGATTCAATTTGTTGATAAATACTTAGTGTTGGATCTATGGCAGAGTAGTCCTGGTCAAGATAGAAATACGAGAAATCGGTACTGTTATAGCTGCCGGTAAAGGGTTGCAGTTCGCGTGTGATAATCTTTAATAAAGTAGTTTTACCACTTCCATTATCACCTTCAATCTGCACTCTTTCGCCCGATTTAATTTGAAAACTAAGGTTATGCCATAATTTACTTCCGGTGTACTTGAAGTTGACGTCTGTCATTTCTATGAGCAATTCTCCGGGTGCTCGTTCGGGTGTCCTGATATTGAATTTTAATAATTCATATTCCTCGATCTGTGATTTGGTTGCGTCAATGATATCCCGAAGGCTGGCTATCTTTTCTTCATGGGCATTCAGCATCCTGGCTGTGCTGCGCTCTGCTTTGTTTTTTAACCCACCGGCGATGATACGTGGTATTGAGTTACTAAGTCCCACTGACCTGCCCTTGAGTTCCTGCTGGGCTCTTAGGCCCCCCATGTCTTTCGCCTTTTTTTCTGATTCCCTCAATGCTTTGGATTGGGTGTTTAACCTGGTGCGAAGGGCATGTACCTTTTCCATTTTTTTGCTTTGATAGAAGTCAAAATTGCCACCAAATACTTCTATACCTTTTTCATTGAGTTCCAGAATTTTGTTCATGAGGTTCAACAATGACCTGTCATGACTGACGATCAACATGGTAGACTTGCTTTGCATGATCATATCGTAGAGCTTTATCCGGGTTCTCTTATCCAGATGGTTGGAGGGCTCATCCAGTAAGATAAGCGCAGGACTGTTCATTTCCATAGCAGCCAGGAATACTCTCGTTTTTTGTCCGCCGCTCAAACTCCCAAGCAAACGATCTTCAGGCAGATAAATCAGTCCCCATTTCCCGAGTGCCTGTTTTACCCTGTTTTCAATGTCCCAGTTATCTCCTAATACTGTAAAGTTTTGTACATCAGTATCTCCGGCCAGAATTGCCCGTAATGCTTTTAACCTGGGCTCTGCACCCAGTGCCCTGGCAACAGACCATGTATCGTAGTCGCCCAGATGTTGTGGTACGTACCAGGGTTGTTCCGGACTGATGATCTCCCCGGCTGTTGCCTGCAATTTTCCTGAGATGATGCGCAATAATGTTGATTTTCCCACACCATTTATTCCAACTAAAGCGGCTTTATCCCCATCATTTAAGATGAGGTTCAAATCCTGGAATAGCTCCGCATTATCTGGATGAATATAACTCAACGATCGAATAGTTAGGCCCACGGGTCCTCATTTAGATGTTAATGCTTCCGTCTTACAGTACAAATATGCGATAAATATTATTTTGTTAGACAAAATTGTTAAGAAAAAATAAATACAGCATGAACCCACTATCGCGTTTGTTCAAAGCTCATAATGTGAATATTATAAATAAATACCTGGCTATTAGGTCAACTGTCTGCGGCTAACCCTTCAAAAATATATATACAAGTATGTGACAAATGTCACATTTGCAAAGTGTCATTTGACTTCGTCCCGGCAGTCTGTCCCACTGTACTTTTGTTCAGGCAATAAGTAATTATCGTCGTTTCCATAAACTTTTAAATACGATATACCATGGATTTACAAACTAGTAACAGCAACGCTATTTATTACCAGGACGCGGGTACACTGGCTAAGATGATACGTGACGGCGACATCTCACCGGTTGAGGTGGTAAAGGCTCATCTGGGCCGTATTGAAGCGTTGAACCCAGCTGTTAATGCGATCGTAGCGATTGCTGGCAACGCAATTGATGCCGCTAAGGAGGCCGAGAAAGCAGTATTAAGAGGCGATGAATTGGGGCCCCTGCATGGTGTGCCATTTACGGTTAAAGATTCAATCGACACCGCGAACATTTTGACACAACGTGGTTCTCCGATCTTCAAAGGCCGTATCCCTGACAACGATGCGACAAGCGTTGCACGAATGAAGCAGGCAGGTGGTATTCTGCTGGGAAAGACCAATATTCCGGAGTTTTCCTATTGGATAGAAAGCGATAATCTGCTCAGTGGCAGGACAAATAATCCCTGGGATTTGTCCCGCACGCCTGGTGGTTCCAGCGGTGGTGAATCCGCAGCAATTGCGGCGGGGATGTCACCGATTGGTCTTGGGACCGACCTCGCTATCTCGGTGCGTGGTCCTGCGGCACAAACTGGTATTGTGTCCCTCAAAGCGACACACGGTCGTGTGCCGATGACTGGCATCTGGCCACGTGTGCCACGCAGATTTTGGCATGTTGGCCCGATGGCGCGTAGTATCCGTGACCTTCAGATTGCATTCGGCGTGCTTTCCGGCCCCGACGGCCTTGACGGATTTTCAACGAGCACTTATCTGTCAGGTGCTGCTATTGACAATACACCCAATCGTAAGTTACGCATAGGTTGGATGGTCGGACCCGGCTTTGGTCCCGTTGATCCGGAAGTAGTAAAGACGGTTGAGGCAGCGGCGGAAGCATTGAAAAGTTTAGGTTTATTGGTGGAACCAGTCAATATCCCTGCACTGGAACGCGACTTTGCGCTTGATGTATTCAATCGCTTACATGTGATGGAGATGAAAAGGGCGTTTCGTGAAGCAACCGCTGGTCGCAACCAGGAAGAACTTTATAAAATGTCAAAAACGATGCTATCATTACCCGATACATCCATGGAAGACTTCATAGATGCGGAGCAGGCAGCCGAGCGTTTAAGAGACGGGTTCGCCGGATATTTTAGCAGGTACGATGCGCTGCTCACGCATGTCTTGCCAATTCCTGCCCATAAGCATGGTGTAGAAGAGTTTGTCATCAACGGCCAGAAAGTAGATGCCACGTATTTGCAAGGCGCGACCGTACCTCTCAATGTGACCGGTCTGCCAGGTATTGCGATGCGCTTCGGCACAAGCAATGAGGGTTTACCAATAGCTGTGCAAATAGTGGGAAGTTGGTTTGCAGAATCGACTATTCTGCATATTGCTTCGCTGCTGGAAAGCATAAGCCCTTTTCGTGATCTTCACCCCGCTATTTAACCATACTCAATTGAGAAGTCACCGGATAATAAGGGTTAACTTAATATTGTCATACTAAAAAGGCAGAACAGGGAGTGCAATCCTGTTTTGCCTTTTGGCACGTTATGGAGGCCCCTCAAAGTTTGGCGTATTCTCTTCTTATCCGGCTTAATGTCTCTCTTGACATCCCTAAATAAGACGCGACCATATGTAAAGGTACCTTGTTAAATACATTAGGATAGGTCTTTTGAAATTCAAAATACTTTTCCGTAGCATTGGAACTTATCAGCGAAAAAATCCTTTTTTGACTTGCTATGTAGGCGCGTTGAAGGAGTTGATCATTAAAAGTTTTCATGGCAGGACTAATGCGCAGGATTTCGTCCCAGGCCGCTTTTGTCCAGATGATGGCAGTACTGGACGAAAGCGCCTCTATATTATATTCTGACGGTTTTTGGTAAATATAACTTTCCATGTCAGTCATCCACCAATTTTCGATCCCAAACCTTGCAGTATGCTCAACACCTTCCTGATCTGTTCTGTATAACCGAAGACAACCCGATGTAATAAAACAATTCATTGACCAGACTTCACCTTCATGCAATAAGGATTGGCCTTTTCGCAATTTTCTTTCAGTGCACATTTCTCTTACCATAGTAAGGTCGGCTGTCGATATGTTACTGACCTGCTGTATATATCGTTCAAAAATATCAAACATAATTTATTGGCTGTCTTTTTGCGTACTTCTTTGCTCGTAAGGTACAAAATAACGAGGACCCGCGGCAATTACGCCAATTGACAGTTTTGACGAGATGTACTTTAAATAAGAAAGACCACACCCGTATGTGAAGGCATGGTCCTTTATAAATGCGTTAACAGGTGATCAGTTCACCGGCAACTTTTTCCTCATTCTTAGCAATACGTGTGCATATATGGATCAACGGAATTTAGATGAAGATAGCGCCTTTATGTAGAAGTTGTTCGTCCGCTTTAGCTGGTCTGTTTATAATGCGCCGCTTATTAAAGTATGAACCTGGAACAGCATATGCTATGATTGTCATCTGATCTCAATAATCTTCAAATATCCGATTTGTTTTACCCGAATTCAACCAGTAACCAACAACGGCTGTTATAAGACCAGATGCCAGGGATAGAGATATAGTGAGAATGTTTTCCAGATTCATTAAAATTTTATTCTTTAAGATATTGAACAAAAGCCCTTTGATGAATGTTGAGACTGTTGCTAAGCAACTACATCACAGGAAGATAGTTCAGAATGTGTATTTAAAAAATACCAGCTACTTGGTATTTTTGGGCGTATTGTAATATCTACATTTGGTAAATTAAATATCAACCATATACATGTGAGCCTCCACATTCAGAAAAACAAATAAACACAATATTTAAATCAGAAGTATTGCTTATCAGCACACGGACATTGTATTATTCAATCAATCAATCAACTCTTCGTTATGTACAAAATATTATTTGCGCTGATTCTTTTTCTGAATTGCGTACCTATATCCATATCGGCCCAAAAAGTAAATCGTACACAATTCTACTCAGTCTGCAATAAAAAGTTCCCTCAATACAAACTTCACGGAAACCGCAAGCAAACTATTGAGATGATATTTGACTATTGGGAGAAATCTTCATACACTGACCCACGATGGTTAGCCTATATTCTGGCGACGCTGTACCGTGAAACGGCAGGTACGCTGAAGCCTGTGCGTGAAGGAATGTGTGACACAGATGAATGCTCTATAGCCAAAGTTACAGCTTACTACAATGCAGGGAAAATCGCGGCGAACTACGCAAAACCTGATGAATACGGACGTTCTTACTTTGGGAGAGGATATGTTCAACTTACCCATAAAGGGAATTATAAGCATGTAGGTCAAGTCCTTGGATGGGGAAATGAGCTGGTCGAACATCCTGAGTTGGTTATGGACAAAGACAAGGCAACGGTGATTTTAATCGAGGGCTCCGTTAAAGGACTCTTTACAAAGAAAAAATTATCAGACTACTTCAATGATACGATTACAAGCTGGGATAGTGCAAGAAAAATTGTCAATCCCGGATCGAAAAGGGCACAAATAACAGGACAATACGGAAAGGACTTTTATGCGTGTCTTCTGGGCAATTAGTCACCTCAAAATGCCGTAATCTGCAATACCGTAATAGTTAACTAAAATACACGTATGTTTAGACCATTTGTCGCATTTATTATCCTTCTCATCTCTTTTAAAACATCCTTCTCCCAGAAATTTAAGACTGTCGAAGTCAGTGTATTTAAAGCCAAAGAAGGGAGACAGACAATTCCAAAAAAAATCTTACTGATAAAAAAGGATCAAACAGACAGTTCATACAACACACTTATTCTGTTTAAGACAAAACTACAGGTAAATACTGATGGTACTCCTATATCTTATCATCCCGATGATCTGGAAGGGAGAACGAAAGCCATCAATAAGATAGGAAATGGAGTGGCTGTATATAAAAAAGGCGATGTCGACGCCAAAGGTCTTCCAAACAATCGATTTTTTACGGGGCACTACAAAGAATCATTGGATATCTTCAAACAATATTGCGCCTCGAATTATGAAACAATACCCGATAGTTTTAGCATAAAATGGGATAATGTATTGTTCCCAATAAAAGAAGGAGATAAAAAGAAGCCCTGTGTTTTTAAAACGGGGGATCATATTGGCTATTTCGCATCAATGACCAAGCTAAAAAATGAGTTACCTAAAGCAGATAGGGGAGAGTGCGATTGTAAGAACCAGGTAGACCCGCTAAAAGTGAATGCATTTGTAATACCTCTGGGTAAAAACGCATTAAAGAATTACCATGCTGACACTGGCGATCTGTTAATTGCCTATAATCCAAAGAAAGACACACTTGTCTATGCCATCATTAATGACGCTGGCCCCGCTAATAAACTCGGTGAAGGTTCCGTAGCTTTAAATAAAGCCTTGCTAAAAAACAGTGACCCTGATCCAAAAAATATATCAGGAACAAATAAGTTGGCAACTCCAAATGAGATCCTGATAGTCATTATTCCGAAATCCAGATACTTCAATGTTATAAGACCATTTAATAATGAGAATGTTAGGCAGAGAGTCAAGGATATCCTAAGTTCAATTGATTTGGATACCGAAGAAAAAGTTATAACGTTTCTTAAGGAATTTAGTAAAAATCTGGATTGACGAATGATAGGTACCTAATTAACAGCCTATCGTATTCTTAGTGCGCGAATTGTACTTCTCATTAGTTATGATGGTGTCAATGCGGGCACTGTTTAATGTTATTCCGTGATCTTCGCAATATTTGTTAGCATAAGCTCCGGCTTGACACAATACTTTACACTATCCCATCCCGTGGATCTGATCGAGTATATTTTAAGCTGGAGACCTCAAAAATACAAACTAGTTGGTATTGTTATAGCAATTTATCTTGGGCATCTTTATTATGCAATAGCAATTCCATTTCTCATACAGCCCAAATTAACAGAAAATGAAACTATTCACTATTGGAGATAGCATTTCGCAAGGCTTTATGTCCGGCGCTGCCGCGAGAACTGATCAATCCTATTCCACTTTATTAAGTAAAATTTTAAATGTAGACGATTATTGTTTCCCGGATTGGCAGAAGGGAGGACAACCAGTGAATATTGAAACTGCTTTCAGGCGGCTTGAGAAACGGTTGGGAGCAGATATTGCCACGCCATTTGAGTGGCCTATTGCTTTTAATATCATCAACCATTACCTTGATGAGGTAGAAGATTATTATGAACGTGGAGATGGATGGCCGGATATATTTTCCGGAAACTGTTATCATAATGTCGCTGTGAGAGGTTTTGATGTGTCTTCTCCATGGATGATCAATCCTAGGTTATGCCGTAATTATATCAATGCTTCACCAGGAGTAGGTGACGGTAGGTGGGGATTAACAGATGAATCGTTGCTCAGAACAGCTGCTCGTGTACTCGAAACAGGTTCTGAGGGGAAAGTAGCTAATCCCACACAACTAGACTGGTTGAATTATCATCACAAGAAAGATGGCGTAGAAAATCTTATTTTATGGTTAGGGGCCAATAATGCCCTGGGAACTGTCACCAACTTAAGAATCAATCAGACATCTATAGATGGTACAGCCTTTCCTAATGGGCCCAGGGAGGTAGATTTTGATACCAGGCGTAAAAAGAACTGGAATTTATGGCATCCTGAGGAGTTCAGAGTGGAGTATCAGTATTTGATAGACCAGGTATTAGAGATTATGGAGAACGGCCCTCATAATTACAAGATCTTTGTGGGTACTGTGCCTCTTGTCACGATTGCCCCGTTGATCAAAGGGGTGGGAGGGCCACAAGACAGGACTGACATAGCTGTCACTGAATGGTATGTTGCCACAGATACACCTGCCCCTATGGGTAAAAGCCAGCTGGCTGATCCTGAAGAACGTATAGTTTCTTACGCTAAATATTATCCATATTTTGCTTTTGCCGATAATTTTGATATGTCTTTACCTCACCTCAATTTAACACAGGCATTACATATAGATAATACTATCAGGCAATTTAATCGCATCATTCAGGAAATTGTAGCGGTTGCCAATGAAAAAATTGGCGCCCAACGAATCTATTTAGTTGATATATCTGCTGCATTGTCGCAAATGGCGTTAAAGAGAAACAACTACGCACCAGTCTATAAGTTTCCTGCTTTTTTTGACTTCGCTTATCCCAAAGTAGATACACGTTATTATAATACGACCCGCAGTGGCGAAATTAAGGCCGGCGGGCTTTTTAGTCTGGATGGGGTACATCCCAGTGCAGTGGGACAGGGATTAATAGCATATGAGTTTTTGAAAGTTATGAAAAAGGCAGGTAGCTTTACCGGAGATGTAGAAAAGGCGTTGGACTGGTCTGCGATTTTTAAGGCAGATGCTCTTCTGAGCAATCCGATAAAACTTATGAGTGAATTATACGATAATATTCATTTAAAGAAATGGCTATTTAAAATGATCTCCTAAGTTTTATAGTCCTTACGAATTATTACAAATTACATCGCCTGCCTGGCTATTTATTTCGAACGCAAAGACAGTTTCCTTTGGTTCACAATTCTTTAAACACACTATATAATTGTTTGCCAGGGCATCTTTTGAAATGTTAGTTAAACTAAATTGATGAGGGTATCCGAAATAAGCCCTAAGTCGCTTTTGAAGAATATCGGGTATTTAATTGCTTAACCGGCAGCATCCTGGACGAAGAATCTTTAGCTGAGAGCAAAAGCTGATGTCCTATACCACACAACGAAACCTCTAAATGCTTATCAGGAATTTCATCTGTTTATTGATAGAAGCAACACTAGCAATTAGAGTGAAAATAATTATGACTGAAGAACCGAACCGAATAAATGCCTTCATACCTGCAAAACACACCATTACCCCCCGGTTTTAGTCCGTTTACAAACCTTTTACACATCTTTTTACAATTTTTTACAACGAAAAAGCTTTGAGGTAGTTGAGGTCTGATAGCTTTGTGCTATTGTTTCACCAAATCATTTCCAGTCATGAAGACCGTCTATAATCTTGCTTTCCTGTTCTTTTTGCAATTCCTCTTTTCCTGTAATTACGCGCCTGCAATTCCTCAGGCATCCCTTATGGCGGATCGTCCCCATAATCAGAAGACAGCTCCCGTCGGAACTGCAAAGATCGTTTTTAAATCTACAGATGGTGGACAAACCTGGCAGGACATCAGCAAAGGACTGCCCGAAAATTTGAGTAAAGATAGTATCCGGGGAAATAGCTTCTTTGTGAATGACAAAGGGCTATTTTTAAGGGTAGGAAGCGGACTGTATCGCAGTGCACCAGATGCCACAGCTCCTTTCTGGACCAAAGAGACTTTCCCTGACGGACAGGGCAGCGTTGCTCCTGGTAAGTCCGGGATATTTCTCTTTAATTACTGGGGTATAAATTTGAAAAAAACAAACGGAATGAGTGTATGGTCGCCGATATTCGAAAATTTCCAGGAGCCAAGAATACGCAGTGTTTTTGAGACCGCCGGTGGCACAGTTTTCATCGGCATCGACAGGGGCCTTTTTAAAACTACTAACAATGGAGAGACCTGGAAAGATGTCCATACCGGAAGCCTGGTGGGGAATTTGGCAGAGTCGAATGGCGTACTGTTGGCGATCAGTATGAGAGGGATAATAAGGTCGACCGATGATGGCGAAAACTGGGAGGTGGTGAACAGTGGGGGCGGTGTGGCTTTCGATGTAAAAGAGATCAAAGGTGGATTCGCTGCTATCACTGCTAGTTCAGCGTCTGATACCAGGGGGCTAAAGACATCCTACGACGGCGGTAAAACCTGGCAGTCCATTGATGTCGGTCTTCAGGGCAAAGTTTTTAAGGACTCAATATGGCGGACCTGGAATGATCGCCCTCATGTCAAGGCTTTCATGGCTTCAGTTATCCAGGTTGGTGAAAATTTATTTTGCGCATATCCTGACGGCATCTTCAGATCATCAGACAATGGAAGAACTTGGGAATTGTTACTTTCTTCGGTAGAAGATAAGGTCTTCAATTTATTTGTATCAGGCAATGTGATATATGCCATACCAAGCAAGGGAGGATGTTGAAATTCCAGCTTAACATTCATGTATTTTATGTATTCCCGGGTTCTTGCCACTGATATTTTCGTATAACTAATCTCTTGCAGGGCTGACCTCCGGGATTCGGGTACAGGATTTTCATTTCCGACTATTTTATTATTGAATACGGCTATTTTATTGGAGAATGCAGGGGGAACTTTGCATTATGCAACCGACACCTTCTTTTTCCCGCTACCAGCGGTTCGTCATTTTTGTACTGGCCGTTACCCAATTTACCGTCGTACTTGATTTCATGGTGATCTCACCCCTGGGCGACGTGCTTATGAAATCGCTTTCTCTGCAGCCGCAGGCCTTTGGCTTTGCGGTGTCCGCCTACGCCTTTAGCGCGGGCATTTCCGGCCTGCTAACAGCGGGTTTTGCCGACCGTTTCGATCGGAAGAAATTGTTACTTTTTTTTTATATCGGCTTTGTCACCGGCACGGTATTATGCGGTTTTGCCCATAGCTACGCACTGCTGGTGGCTGCCCGCATCGTTACGGGTTTATTTGGCGGCGTGATCGCCTCTATTTCCATGGCTATTATCACCGATCTTTTCACCCTGCAGCAGCGCGGGCGGGTGATGGGGTATGTGCAGATGGGCTTTGGCGCCAGCCAGGTACTGGGCATTCCCATTGGACTATTTCTGGCCAATGCGCTGGGCTGGGAAGCCGCGTTCTGGATGATCGCAGGGTTGGGCATGGTCGTGGTGGTGCTGATAGCGCTGCGTTTCCGTCCTGTGACCGCGCACCTGACCGTGCAACAGCACAAACCGGCATTGACCCACCTGTGGCATACGCTTAGTAAAGGTCCGTATCGCCTGGGTTTTGCGGCTACGGCTTTGCTATCGATCGGAGGGTTTATGATGATGCCTTTCGGCAGCACCTTTGCGGTAAATAACCTGGGATTGACCAACGAACAATTGCCCCTGTTGTTCATGGTATCCGGAGTGAGTTCTTTGTTCATCATGCCAATGGTGGGAAGGTTGAGCGACCGGGTTGACAAGTTCCGCATTTTTACCATCGCAGCCATCCTGATGGGCATTACGAGCGTGTGGTACACGAACCTGGGAGTAACCCCGCTGCTGCCGGTCATGGGGCTGAACGTGGTGATGATGATGGGCATCATGGGCCGCATGGTGCCTTCGGCCGCACTCACCAGCGCTATCCCGGCATTGGAGGATAGGGGCGCGTTTATGAGCGTGAACGCCTCGTTACAGCAGATTGCGGGTGGGGTAGCTGCCGCCATTGCGGGCTTTATCGTTACTCAACCGACCAAAGGCGCACCATTGGTGCATTACAGTACACTGGGATATGTAACGCTGAGCATCTCTCTCCTCACCATATGGCTCATGGTGGGTGTAGACAGACTGGTAAAAAAGAAACCGGCAGTAGCAGCGGCCTAAAGCTTATTCTGATTTGCTGGTGAAAACCGAAACACTTACTAAAACAAAATACTTATGCTAATAGCAACTAAAAAAGTGGCCATCATTGGCGGCGGCCCGGGTGGCTTAACGCTGGCCCGCCTGTTACAATTGAAAGGCGTGGATGTGACCGTGTATGAAAGAGATGCAAATGCCGAAGCCCGCGTACAGGGCGCCACGCTTGACCTTCACTTTGAATCGGGCCTGAAAGCCATTAAGGCCATGGGCCTGCGTGACGCTTTCCTCGCCAACTATCGCCCTGGTGCCGAGAAGGGGCGGGTGATCGATAAATATGGCAAAATCATTTACGATGAACATCATACTGACTTCGAGCCGACGATGGACGTGCTGGACCTGGACAGTGAATATGCCCGGCCTGAGATAGACCGGGGGCCGTTACGCAATATTTTGCTGGACTCTCTGCGACCTGGTACCGTGGTATGGGACAGCCAGTTTAAAAGCATGGTACCGGTAGGCCAAGGCTGGAAGATCGAATTCAAGAATGGCCACACCGCTACCGCCGATATCGTGATCGGTGCAGATGGCGGCAATTCTAAAGTGCGCCCGTTCGTGACGGACATTCTCCCCAGCTACGCAGGTATAGTGATCGTGCAGGGCAATATGGGGCACGCTGCTACCACTGTGCCCCAGGCTAGTGAACTACTCAAAGGCGGGAAAGTCTACGTGCATGCCGATGGCAAATACCTGCACATTTCCTCCAAGGGCGATGGCAGCATAGATTTTTACTTCGTGGAAGAAAAGCCGGAAGGCTGGTCGAACAACAGCGGGGTAGATTTCTCTGACGGCCGGCAGGTGCTGACCTGGTTCCTGTCTGAAACACCGGGCTGGAATGATGTATGGGCGCCTATGTTCGAGAAGGCGGACTCGCCCTATTTATTGCGCCCGCAATATTGCATTCCCTTCGATCAAAGCTGGGAAGCCCATGCCAATGTAACGCTGCTGGGCGACGCGGCTCACATCATGCCACCCTCCGGCGAAGGCGTGAACCTGGCCATGCTGGATGCGCTGGAACTGAGTAAAAGCCTTACCAGCGGAGAGTTTACTGATATTACAGCGGCCATAGCAGCATATGAAGCGGCCATGCAGGAAAGGGGAACTGCAGAAGCGCGATCTTCCATAGAGATGAGCCAATGGATGCGGGCAGATAACGCACAGGAGCGACTGTTGCAACTGTTTAACCACGTGGAATAATATATCTTTTTTTGATCTGTGGATGGCCGGTTTTTTGCCGGCCATTTGCGTTGGTCGCAACGCTTACTGGCTTCGCCTCTGGCTATGGTACACAGGTAATCAAATATCTGCTATAGAGATATTTTGCCACCATGTAGACCCGGATGCCGGATGGTCAACTCATGTAAGACCCGAATAGGGGATGTTAGCCCCCAAAAAAAGCCACTCCTGATGTGAGTGGCTTAAAACATTGCCCCGTAGCGGAGCATTTCTCATTCCTTCATAAATCCCACCATCGGTATGAGTCTGCAATCGTCTATCGCGGCTAAGCGAAACGGTTCTGCATCATTTCTGTAACCATCACTCTCCGCTATCAAAAGGAAGCTGGCAAAGTCAGGGTATTCTACCAGTAATACATCGTCCCACCACTCATTATCGGCGATGGCCAGTCTGCCCGATACATTACCTCCCCACGCGAGTTTGATACCCTCCAGTTGCAGCTTCGCTGTCAGTTCCTGGAAGGAAGGAATATATTGCTGGTAATAGATCTCACGGCCACCTTCCGGCTTGAAGCGAAGCAGGTTCAGCATCACTACAGGGGTGTTGGGAGGAATGTTACAGGCGGTTTCTTTCAGACCTTTATGGTCAATCGTTGTTATTCTCATGTTTGATAGTTTTAAGACTACAAATAAACCATTAGGTGCGGAGAATAAAATATAACTACTTGAAGATTTTGTAACTGCATTTGTCTTAAACTGTGCTGTCGACTGAATCAATTACTTTTGTCAAAACGTTCCTGATGTTTGATGCCATTTTTAAGAACTTCGCACTACATATTAATCTGGAGGCAACCGAAGTGGAAAGAATATCTGCCGCGTTGCAGGTGAGGGATGTACCTAAGCATACCTTACTGCTGGAAGCAGGTGCCACCGCGCGGAATGTTTATTATGTGGTTAGCGGATGCCTGCGTCTTTTTTATACCGATGAAAACGGTGATGAACATAATATTTCCTTTTCTCCGGAGAACTGGTGGGCTGTAGATATCACCAGCTTTTCCATGCAAAAACCGGCCTTTATGAGTATCGACGCGCTGGAGGATACGACTGTCTGTTACCTGAGTTACGATGCAATGGAACAATTGTATCAGGAGGTGCCCAAGCTGGAACGTTTCTTCCGCATTCTCACACAGAATGGCCTGTATGTTTATCAACGCCGCACCATCTCCAATCTGTCAGAAGCGGCAGAATCAAGATATAAACGCTTCCGTAAGCGCTACCCTGATCTGGAATTGCGTATTACACAAAAGCATATTGCTTCCTATCTGGGCATAACACCAGTATTTCTAAGTATGCTGCGGAAGCGCATGTAATAAAAACGTCCGAAGCATTACATTAACTAAATGGAGCAAAGCATGTTGAGAACTGCATTTACATTCGCCTTAAGGTAGGAGGGTGCCACGCAGTGGTTGTGAGCAATAAAAAGACCCACGTTGTTTCTGCAGACAGTCTGAAAAACTGTTAAAATATCCGCGGATAAATTTGATAGTTAGGAAATTATACGCCACTTTTAGTTATGCTTAGACAATCAGGTTTTCATAAGATAACAAAATGCCTGCTGATATGTGTCTCAGGCGTTTTTTTTGCAAGCTCCTCGTTAGCCCAAAGTACATCCGTAAAAGGCTTAAAAGACTACTATAGGGGCATGTTTCCCATCGGTGTAGCTGTTTCCCCGCGTGCCTTGCAGGGAAATGAAGGACAGTTCATTATTTCACAATTCAACAGTGTCACCCCTGAAAATGATATGAAGATGGGCGTTATTCATCCACGTGAGCATGACTATGACTTTAAAAGGGCAGATGCTATTGTTGACTTCGCGGTGAGGAACAGGATGAAGGTTAGAGGCCATACGCTTTGCTGGCATAGCCAGGTGGCCGGATGGATGTTCACAGATAATAAGGGTGATACAGTATCCAAAGCAACCTTATTGCAGCGTCTAAAGGAGCATATTACAACAATTGTAACAAGGTACAAGGGAAAGGTATACGCCTGGGATGTGGTCAATGAAGCGATCAGTGACAGACACGGCGAGTTTTACCGCAATTCAGCATGGTTGCGGATCTGTGGCCCTGAGTTTATTGAAAAAGCATTTGAATGGGCACATGCCGCAGACCCGGAGGCAGTGCTTTTTTATAACGATTATAATGAGATAGACCCCGATAAGCGGACAAAGATCATCCGGATGATAAGGGAATTGCGGAACAAGGGCGTACCGGTCCAGGGCGTTGGATTACAGGGGCACTGGGCTATTAACGAACCTTCCGGGGATCAGTTGGAGAAGACCTTTGCTGATTTTGCTGTTTTAAAGATTCCGTTGCAGATCACGGAACTCGATATTTCTGTTTATCCGAAAGAGCACGAAGCCCGGGAAAGGCGTGCGAATGACTATGATACCAGTTTTACAAAAGAGAAAGAAACAGCCCAGGCGGCACAATACCGGGTATGCTTTGAAATATTCCGTAAGTACAAAGCATTACTGACCGGTGTGACTTTCTGGAATATATCAGACAGGCATAGCTGGCTGGACGATTTCCCCGTAAGGGGCAGAAAGGACTATCCTTTGTTGTTTGACAGGAATTTTCAGCCTAAAAAAGCCTTTCAGGCCGTTGTCGATTTTTAGATGCAGTTGATACGTATCCCCAGGGTATTAACATAAAAGAAGGGCGAACAATTACTGAAAAAAGATTGCATCACATGCTAATAAATTATGAAAATAGGATGCAGACAAATTGCAGCACATAATAGTAATTTAGTTATAAGTTAACCTGCAGGTCCTGATAATAACCCTATTGAAAATGAAAACCCCAAGAGATGCTGCAATATACCAGCCTGGAAAAGGCATTCGAGCTGCTATTAAAGGAAAATGATAAACTGCTGACAGCTTCCGGAGTGAAATTCATAGACGATCATATATGGCTGAGGTCCGGTGAATTTAAGCCCACACATGGCTGGCTGATTTATTTGTCGGTGAGAACAGCAAGTTTGCAAGCCCTGCTCAATGACATACTTCCAATACTGAAGGACGGTAATACACCTTTCAGGATCATCAGGAACGAGCATGAGGCCTACAGGCTGAATGCCGGCTTGTATGGACCGCATCTGATCGGAAAGGGAATCCAGTTTCATGCCCGGACAGAAGGTGAGGGCCGGCATTTGGTAGACAAATTGTTACCCCTTACAAGAACGTATGCGGGATGTATTATTCAGGATAGTATACGGATCTCAAATATTATTTATGCCCAAGAGGTCGGTAACAGGAAGCCGGGACCAACAAAAGCCCCCTTTCCATTTACAGTGGAGAAAAAATACCGGAAGCCTGCATCCAGGAAATTCGTCGGTCTTTTTTATCTGCCGGTAGAAGAGCTGAGCTATAACCCCAAAGGAACTATCTACAAAGGGTTTAATTTTAAACGCCCCTTTAAATGGTGCCTGATCAAACAGGGCAACAGCCATACAGGTGATGATCATTTTGGCAGGGATATACGGGATAAGTTACGCTGGCAGAAAACGGTGATCAAAGCCCTGGAACCACATGTAAGGACCCCAAAATTTATAGCTCTTGCCGAATATGAGGCATTTTCCTTTCTCGTCCTTGAATACGTAGAGGGGATGCATGCAGGTCAGTGGTTGGAAAAGATCAGGCAGGGGAAAACCTGGAAGGGCCTTGGCACTGATAGAAAGAAGATCATACTGGAAGTCTACCTATCTATATTATCACTTGTAAAGGACATGCATGATGCCGGTTACGTACATCGTGATATCAATGAAAGGAATTTCATCGTTGACGGCGGGCGCAAAACATACATCATTGACTTTGAAATGGCCTGCTGCCTGCATGACGGACTTCCTGATCCTCCTTTCACATTAGGTACGATCGGGTATATGTCGCCGGAACAAATGAGCTATATGAAACCCCATTTTGGCGACGATGTGTATTCGCTCGGCGCCCTGCTTGCCTATTTCCTGACGGGAGAGCTACCTGAGCGGCTCTTTTTCGGCGAGATGTATACAGTCAGGGGAAAACTGCAGGAGTATGCTGTGGAGTCCCGCCTGGCAGATCTGATCATAAAAATGACCGATAACAACCATTTAAACAGAGCCACGATGAACATGGCTATAACCCAAATGGAAGACCTGATCACCTTTTACTCATAAAATCACTGCTATGAACTGGAAAAGAGCCATCCCCTTTGTTACATCCCTGATGTTAGTGCTGTTGTTTACCTATACGGCATTAGACAAGCTTTCTGACATGAGCATCTTTGAGTACGGCCTTAAAGCACAGGTGTTTCACAGTGCGATGATCCCCGCATTGAAATGGGGTATACCACTGACGGAATTGCTTATAGTAATACTGTTGCTGGTGCCTCCCCTGAACAGGACCGGTATTGTGGCCGGCACGTTTCTGATGCTGGGCTTTACCGTTTATATTTTATTGGTCCTCTCAACAGTCTTCAGTAAAGTGCCCTGTGCCTGTGCCGGCGTTTTCAGAACAATTACCTGGCACCAGCAACTGGCACTCAACCTGATCGTACTTATTCCCGGAATGTTAAGCACGGCTTTCATCTGGCGCGGCATGCGCACCCGAACAGTGTAACGGCTTTATCATATTTGTTCATTCTAAAAATCAAATCTATGAAGATCAAACTGTCTAATGTAGTACTGGTGTTCGCTTCGCTATTGGGTATAGCTGCTGTCACCGCTAAAGAAAGAAGAGAGGAATTCTATTATGAAAAGGATGGAACCGGTGAATGGTTCATCCGTGCACATGGTGGTGCTCCCTATGATCCAACCTGCTGCGTTTCAGGAGGGAGTTCAGCCTGTTTTTATATTATCCCGATCGAGTTTATGTGGGCGCGTGTGGACGAAATAGATCCGGCAGCTGTTACACCGGTTGGCACTAATCAGACCGATTCCTGCCGTTAATTTGCAAGACCTTATTGTGTGAAGGGTACTCTTCATACAATAAGGTCTCTAACGCAAAGATAGATACTGAGTTCATAATTAGTGTACTCGTACTATTCTTTTTAGGGATAATACCCTGGGCTAAACAGCATGGTGCTTCAGGCATAGTTACTTCTATTGCGGCGGACAATATTCCTTCAACCAAACTGGCTACGAAAGTGGGACTTACCAAAATTGGTGAAGCAGCAGACGGTAGACGAAGTGGAGGGTGTTGAACATATTTAACTGACAGCGGCACACGGAAACATTACTATGATCCAATATCCGGGAGTTTATATAAATTTGATACGCTTAGCGACAGTTAGATTTATTGTATCTAAAAAGAATAGAAATCAGGAGTAGATACCGCTAAATTCAGCATTATGAATAAGAAAACCCTCACCAACACCATTATATATAAAGATAAACCTGCACAGGGGCATCGTTATTTTTCTATTTTGGTATTATTTACGGCTATGGCCACTGCTGTAGCATGGTTTATAGGACTTTACTTCGAATCGATTGACTATAGATCTTCAGCCGACTTCGGTTTTTTAATTTTTGTTTTTTCCCTTGCCTGTTTTTTGGGATGGCTTTTATGGAAAAAAATAAAGGCACTAGTAGATATTGGACGGGAAAAACCACTGATAAAAATTCATGATGATGGAATAGCTATAATGGATGACCGGTTTAGGCCCTGGACCGATATTGAATATATCAGGTTAGTAAGTCGTTTCGATCAAAAACATATCGAATTAAAATGTTTGAAGGAAGAAAACAATATTAATTATATGTTGTACAGTCCATGGGAAACTTCAGAGTTTGAAAATTTCGAGAAACTCAAGGAAATTCTTGACATTTTTATGGTTAAAGTACTAATTGAGAAATAGTGATTTTTTAGGGTTTAATATTCTTGGGTTTTTGTCTTTCAAGCTTGATTGATATATCTTTTTATAGAAGATGAAAGATTGGCATCGTTTACCCATGCTGTATACGCCAGATACGGAGGGAAGAAGGTACTTTTCCTGACGGATAGCATCAGATCAGCACCCTTTATCGGCTGTGTTTTGAAATGCAGGTAGCGCAAGGGATGATTACGCAGGCAGAGGTGGACGCACAGAACCTTGACAATATTTAAAAGCAAAACCTTAGTATCTTTATATTTAAGAATGCATATAACTATGAAATTAACTGCTGCTATATTAGCCCTGCTACTACCTTTAGCCACCTTTGCCCAGGACCAGGACCAGGAAGAAACCTGGAAACCCGCAAGTGCGGAAAGCAGCGCCTACCGTGAATACAGGCTAAAAATGACCACTCCGCCATATGGCCTTGCCAAGGTGAAAGGGCTGATCAAAAAGAATACGGCAGATATGGAGGACTTCACCATAATGAGTTCTAAGGACTATATGTCCCTCACGCTCCGCGAGAAATTCACCTACCACATGATCAATCCGGAATCATATAGCCAGAACTGTGATGTTGAACCGCCCATCCAGGATGAGCATAAAAAGATCTTCGGCCACCTGCCGGACAACTACGCAGAACTGAACTGGAGTGAACGTCAGCGGGACTTTCTGCAGGCCAACCGGGATTCTGTTATGGAGATCATCAAAGAATCTGCTAACCGCAGTAAACGTATAGGACTCAACTACAAAATGGCGTTGGTAGAGATCAAAGCGGTTGAGATGGTCCCTTTCCTGGTGGAGTTCTTCAAACGCGATCATAAAGACCTGGACATCCTGACAGTACTGATGGAGTTCATGGCAGAAACAAAATATGAGCCTTTTGTCAAATCAGTATCTTATACCAAGCTGTATAGCAAGAACAGTACTTATAACGCATACCTTTTATTCAACCAGGCCAATGAAGACCTGATCATACAACGGGCCATGGGTATGTACAATGCTGCTAACTAATGATATTCTCACTACTGATAAATTTATTCCTGTCTGATACGTCTTTCGTGCAGGTTCCCGCCGGAGACTACCGGGTCGGTGCTAAAGGGCATGCCCTTAATCCCGCCAGAGAGGTCCATGTGGATGCCTACGCTATCGGTGCCACAGAAGTCACTAATCAGCAGTTTGCAGAATTTGTAGCCGCTACGCATTACGTCACTGATGCGGAGCGGCTACACAATGCGATGGTCTTCGAACCAGGACTGAAGGAATTCCGCTGGCTAGAGGACAGTACTGCCTACTGGCGATATCCTAACGGGGTGAGCCGTGGTGGTATTGACGACAAAATGCAACATCCTGTTACCACCATCAGTTACAATGACGTTCAAGCCTACTGCGAATGGGCACAGGTAAGGCTCCCGTCCTTCGAAGAATGGGAGATCGCTTCCCGCGCAGGCGCCAGAACCACCTATTTTTGGGGAGAAGACGGTCGGAAGATCGGTCGTTACGCCAATATCTGGCATGCACATGACCATCTGGAATCAGACAATTCCGACGGATATATGTATACTGCTCCTGTCGGCAGTTTCCAACCCAATCGCTGGGGGCTGTACGACATGTATGGAAATGTATTCGAGTTTTGTGAAGGGCATCTCAAAGACGAGAAAACGGTACATGCGCGGGGCGGCTCATGGTGGTGTAGTCAGCACTCCTGTCACTATTTCAACTCCGTAGATATTGGGAGGGTGCATAGAAGGGCATCCTTTAGTAATCAGGGCTTCAGGGTGGTCAAAAAGTGAACCTCCCGGCTCTTGCGTAACCGGCATGCTCATAATTTGCGTTTAAAATAAGATAATTACAGCCTTCGCCAACCGTTAACTATCCATTCATCAATAGGCGCTCTTTTATGAATGGAAGAAGCCCCATCATTTCTGATTATTTTTCCACTTTTCTATAAACCTCGTGGTAGAATAAAATCGGAGTTATAGCATATGAGTCACTTTTGTCCGTCAATCATTTCTTGCTTAAAAATGATATCTGCAACTCCCTGCGCAATCAATCCTGCATTTGTTGGCTCTGAATTAGTTAGCACAATAACTGCTGTACGTTCATCAGGAAATCTGAAATACATCGCCCGGAAGCCCGGCAACGACCCACCATGAAAAACGGCTTTTCTGTTTTTATACCTGGTAACATACCACCCATATCCATAATTAACAACGCCGTTGCTCGTATCAGCTGGATTGGTTTTGGACAGGTCCTGCCACATCTGCGGCCATCTTTCCTTTGAAAATATCTTTCCTTCCTGCATCAACATTTCCCACTTCAACATATCATCGATATTTGACAGAAATGCACCGCTGGGCCTAATCGCCACGTAATTCAAGGCATTAACAACAGTATCTCCGCCAAGGTGGACATATCCACCTGATCTGTCGTAAACAAGATCATGCACTGAAGTTACCCGCGTTTTCTGCAACCCATTTTTTTCGAAGATCTCTTTCTTCATAAACTCAGAAAAGCTTCGTTTATCCAGTTGTCTGATAATGTCTGCAAGCATAAAATATCCCAGATTGCAATATTGCCAGTTGCTTCCGGTTGGAAAGACCAATGTGTCTTTATACGCGGCCCTGATAAGAACGGAATCTGATTGTGTGGCCATTGCATCGAAAGCAGGGGATTCCCGTATCAAACCGGATGTATGATTCAACAGATTCCGGATAGTGATTGCTGACCAATGTGATGGCGCATCAGGATAAAATTTTGTTATCGGGTCATCTAACTGTAACTTACCTTCCTGAATGAATTTCAGAATGGCCACTGCAATCATCTGTTTGCTCACAGAGCCGAGTTTAAACATTGTGTTTGTTGTGACCGGAACATTAAGTTCCAGATTTGCCTGTCCATATCCCTTAGCTTTAATTACCGTCCCATCCTTTATCACTCCAAGGGCCAGGCCTACTATTCGTTGCCTCGCCATGGAATTTTCAATAAAGGTATCAATCCTGTCATTTTGAGCATACAGCTCTTCAGAAGAGAGCTGTAATAACATGACAGCAGCAAATAAAATCTGCATTTTAACAAAACGATTGTTTAATGAAGAGAACATAGTATTGGGTTTAGTTATGTCATGGGGATTCTTGTGGTCAACTTTCAGTCTGATATAATTACTGATAAATCTATGCAAATAACCGAAGAATACAATCGATTTGCTTATACAAATTGATAACCAGGTCCAGTAGCGGAACAATCCCGAACCACCTATTTCATTCTCAGCAATGTTTTACGGCTACTTTTGGTATCAAAAAAATGGACCATGCCCATCAGAAACTCGGGCATGATCCTCAATCATTTCTTAACTATCTTCGGTAACCCTAGTCGTCCGCTATTTAAAAATGTTCAGTTCCTCATTATAAACAGGACTTTCTATGCCCAGAAAATTTAAAACACTGTGAAACACATAATCTTGTGACAATGAATTTTCAGTTTTAATTTGTTTTAAACTGTTATCAGATGTCCAAACTATAAAAGGAATGTCATATTGTTGTTTCGGCGCCAGGCTTAAAGGCAAACCATGCATGTATAGATTTTTCTCTCCTAAAGATTCGCCATGGTCGGAGATAAAGATCATTGCACTTTTATATTCCTTTAGTTGTTTTAAATCTTCAATCACATTGTATAAAATATAATCGGTATACCCAATCGTATTGTCATAAGCATTGACCAGCTCTGTATTAGAACATTTTGCTAATTCAACGCTATTACAGACTGGCTTAAAAGTTTCGAACTGAGGCGGATATTTTTTGCTATACTCAGGTCCATGACTTGTACTTGTGTGCAATACTATCAGTACCTTATTTTTTGTACTTGCTGCTATTTGCTCTTTCAGGTTATTCAAAAGAACTTCATCGTAATCGCATCGATCGCCTTTACAATCTTTCATCAGCGCCTCTTTGTTCAGATAATTTTTTATATGAACAGGTGGTTCTCCCCAGTTTGTAGTTCTCCAGACAACCTCTACGCCGTTTCTGTATAAATAATTGGGCAAAATCTCATATAAGTCGCCGGTATTTTTATGTTCTAAGATACATTTTACACCTGCAGTAGTGTAGGTAGCGCAGGAGGTAGCATTAAAATGAAATACATCAGCGGTTTTCGAAAGAAGTGGATTTGTATTTTTACTGTACCCGTATAAAGAGAAATTTTCACTTCTGGCGGATTCGCCTATCACCAGGACTACAACCGATTTCCGGTTATCTTTTATGGTAGCATCTGGCAATAATATTTCTTTTTCATTTTCCTGGTGTTTATGTATAAAAAACAGAGAAAGATTTGCTGTGTAACTCCATGGCATTGCAAGCCCACCTAATACTTTTGAATTTTTATCAACCCACAACCAATTTTGGGAATTGGCAAATACTACGGTTAACATAAATAATAAGGTAGCCAAAGCGATGACTGAAAATTGCTTGAATGTTACACTTACTATTTTGGCTTTAATGATAATAATGCCGGGAATAACACCAAGCAGGATTATATAGAGCAGTAATTTTATGGAAAAAAAACCAGACGCCTCAGCATAATTGGTATTTACCACATTACCCATCATCTCTGCATTTATTATAGTACCGTAAGTATTAATAAAGTAAACTGCAATTGCGCTGGTAATAAAGAGTAATGCCAGGATAATTTTTCCTACAAAGCGTAATAGAAAGAAGATCAAAAAAAAGGCAAAAGCATTTGCCACCAGCATTAGAATAATAAAACAAATAATAATCGTGATGCCGTTAAAACTTGTAGAATCAACATTATTAAAAATAAATTTGAAAAAGGGAAAATGAAAGAATAAGAAGTTAAGACAACTTATTAATAAAGAAAAGGGAACGATTTTTATATTATCTTTTAATAACCGCATAAGCCATTTTACAAAGTAGAATAATTAAGCAAATTAATACAAAATATAATATTATCATCTTTTTGTTGATTTATACAAAAGACCAGAATGGCATAAAATGCAGAACCCGCTCTTAGAGCGGGTTCTGCATTTTATGTGCCCGGTAGCGGAATGTTCCCGACGAATGGGTATTGATTGCTAACAAACTATATTCCGCCATACAGTCAAATCAGGCTGTTTCATATTTCCTTTCTTTTGTCATACCATATCTGCTTCTTCCAGCACCGTACTATACACTTTCAATCCTGCTACCCAGGTTTCCACCACCTCGATATTTCGCATGTTCATAAATGGGTTCTTCATCGTCAGTGGGTCCTGCGCCAGTACGACAAAGTCCGCAAAGTTCCCGGCCTTCAGCGATCCTGTCCACTGCTCTGCATAACATTGCCATGCCGCGTCGTAGGTAATAGCCCTCAGTGCCTGTTCGTGCGTGATACATTCTGCTCCATTCAATACGCCTGCTTCGTCATCCGCCTCCATTTTCCTTGTGATAGACTGCTCCATCATTCTCAATGGCCCCAGCGGACTTACCGAATTATCACTATGCAACGTGATCCGCATACCCTGTTGCAGCGCACTGTTACAGAGATCCAGCATGTTTGTTTTCTCCCCAAAAATCGCCTCCTGGAAAGCATATCCCCAGTAACCCACGTGCCCGATCAGGAAACTTGGGGAGACGCCCAGATTTTTCATGTCTATCAGGTTTTGCTGTGTTGCTAAGGAGCAATGTTCTATTCTGTGTCGCACCCCTGACGAAGGATCAGGAATAAATTCCTTAAATGCGTCTATCGCAAATTGAACGGCGCGATCGCCATTCGCATGGATCATCACCGGCCATTGTTTAACCTTTACGATCTCCTGCATCAGCTGCCGGAAATCCTTCGGAGGAATCAACGGCCTGTCATCGTACTTGTCTGCGAAATTGTACACACCATAGTTATGAGCAGGATTACATAAATATGCGTCGGCCTGATACCCTGTCAATCCCTGGTTAGAGCCATCAGTGATTACTTTCACATGACTCTTGTAGATGTCCTTGTATACGGTTGGCGGAACAGGGAAATCCTTTATTTTGCTCAGGTCATCCATCGAATTACATACTTCGGCTGCGCCGATACGAACAGTTCCCTTGTTCACCGCCAGATATGCTTCCAGTATTTCCTGCTGTCCCTTGTTCATACCCGCATCATGCATGAAGGTGACGCCTCTGGAATTAGCAGTGTCAAAGATCTGTTTTAAATAGATGAATGATTTCAGGAAAAAGTCTGCTTTCTGCGATGGCGGAATGGCTTTCAATGCAGGCGTCATCCCAGCGCTTTCCTGTAACTGCCCCTTTGTTTTCTCTTTGTAGTCATTGAAGGAAGAGTAGGTGTTTAACAGGTCAATGTTGTCCGGGAAATTCCAGATGAGCCACAATGCTTTTGTATTTACATACAAAGTGTGCATAGATGCTGCGATAATGCACACCGGCGCATCTGTGGTAATGCTGTCCAGCAGATCGATGTCTATCGTTAACAGCTCTGTATTATTTTTTAATAAAGGCATCAGCGCCGGATCAAGACCTGAACCGAGGAACCATAACGTAGGGTCCAGGCTGCTTAGTTTTTCTGCCTCTTTAGCAATAATTTTGCCCAGGGTGTCAATGTTGTAGTCGGGTTTCAGTATCTGGCCTTCAAATGCATCCAGGTTTGTCCAGCCCATTAACATAGCTGTAGGAACGAGATGAATGTGTGGTTCAATTAGACCGGGCAGTAAGGTTTGGCCCTCGTCCAGTATTCTGCTGGTATACCCGGGATAGGTATCATTCATAAATGCGGCTACTTCCTCTTTGGTGCCTGTCTTTACTACAACGCCTTCTGCAAAGCCAATGGCACCTACAGATTCAACGGCTCCATTGATCATAGGACGGATAATGCCACCGGTGACCATGAATGGTTGAGTCTGTTCTTCTTTTTTAAATGTCTTTTGTTTTGGGAGCTTTGCGAAATTTTCAGGAGTGAAGAGCTCATCTTTCAATATTTTCAAAATGGGGTTGCTACACGCACAATGTGTGCATCCGTGGTGATGGTGGTGTTCCATATGATTTGAGGATTTGGTTATTCTACTGCAAAAGCACATGGGAAATAACACGGGATTGGAATTTTTGTTCACCGGACATTTATTGCCCTTTGTTAAGTTGTAGCTATTATAAATTGATACCCATTTGCCAGTAAGCCATAAACTATCAGGCGCAATTTAAAAACCACTAATAAAGTTATTACCTATACTAAAAGGCATCAGAGAAATAATTGAGAAAGTAAAAGATGGAGAGACTATTAGAGACGGTTGCCCTGATGTGGTATACACTTTTTCTAATTCCAATTCTGACAAGTGGAGATACAAGATTTGTATATGAATATGCTACAAATATTCGAACCTAAAAATATTGATTATCGATAGTTTATTTCATGTTCCCGATTGAAGGAAGCACGTAACGAAGTCTATATCTGAATTATAGATTTAGTGACAACGTATCCTTGAGTTAGCATACACTAGATTATATTATATATCCTTTATTAACCGCTTTAATGATCTTAATATATTTTATAATTTATAAATATTATTTGGGTTTCAGGTAAGGTTTCTAGTAAATCATATTCGACTATTTCTTGTTCTTAGTCTCAGTGCCAGATAAGGATACATTTAAGATATCATATCATCGAGGCATATTGTCGCAAATTGTGAGTTGAAATCCGACAAAAATTACAATCTGCAAAAAATACAAACTGGTTGGTATTGTTTATGCCTTCAAATTTCTGGACCTTTATTAGATTATCTATGTTTTATACTGAGTTCTTAAAATTCTGTTTTTCATGATAACCAGTTAACTGGGCTACAATCGAAATCAAGTTACCATATATGGGTGTCAATTGGAATACTTTAACAATGGAATATTTTATCGCTGTTATTAACATCAAAACATCACCTGTACGGTATCTGTGTATAACTAAGGGAGAAGTAATGAGATACAAAATTTGTTCACCAGAACCTAGCTGTATAGCATCTGTAGCGACAATTGCTATCGATTTTCGTTGACTTTAGAGGCATGATTTTTACGGTAACAGATTTAACATTCGTAAAATGTTTAGAAGAGATTTTATAAAAGGAACAATCCTTTTGAGTACGGGGACATTTTTCTTCGACCAAAAGTATTTTAAGTTGTGTGATGTAATTGATAAGAGCTCAACTAGTGATCCATTATATCTTCGCTATCCGACGCAGACCGGCGTCTGTTCGTCAATTGTACTAAATCAATTATGGAAATATTATGAGTTTCTAAAAGGATATTGGGAGCTAACATCCTTTTCCTCTATAACGGATGTTATTACATTTAGTAGAATTCTGGATGAGAAAACTAAAAATAAGCCCAGTTATTTAGCCGAATATAATTGCGCTGCATCTCTACTTTCGAAAAATGTAAGTAATAATGTTGCGGAGTACAAAGACTTGGCATTTATTAACCCTGAAGTATATATGAGGGAATTTGTCACAAAGGAATTCTGTAATTTGTTAATAGCGACGGGAGGTTTCAAGAAGTTTGGGTATCTCAACTATAGCGGATTTGTAGGGGGACGATTCGACAACCCTACAGATATTCCTTATCGAGTTAACTTATCTCAATATGAATAAAAAATCAACTAATATTTTAATAATTGGATCTGGCGTTGCAGCCGGAGTGATTGCTGAATCATTATTAGACAAAGGAATAGGCCCGGTTACCATTTTGGAAGCGGGTGGAGAAGTTGAAATGAGGAATCATCGGATCTGGCTAGATATGATAATGACAAGAGATAAATCTAAGTATCCTTTGGCTGGTTACTCTGATAGAGCAGAAGATTTTATAAGTGAAGGTATTGAACCTTGGGATTTAGTTGGTGGCCGTCTAATTGTTAAAGGTGGATCAACAATGCATTGGGGGGGATGGTGTCCTAGAATGAAACCGGAAGACTTTGAACTAAAAAGTCGTATCGGATTTGGAGGATTGGACTGGCCATTTAGTTACACAGAACTAGAACCATACTATGTAAAGGCAGAACATTATTTGCAAGTTGCAGGTGATTCAACTTATAATGATCCTCCACGAAGTGCAAGCTATCTTTATGAAGCACCACCTTTCACTTTAACCGACAATTATATAATACGAGGGCTAGATGAGTTGAATATTTCCTACATGCATATACCCATAGCTAGAAATGCACGGCCAATCAATGGAAAACCGGCTTGTTTAACTACTGGAACCTGCGACTATTGTCCTATAGAGGCAAGGTTTACCGGTAACCAGCCTTTAGATAGATTAAAGAAGAAATATAATACAAACAAATTTATATTAGTTACTCATGCCGTGGCTACAAAGGTTTTGGTATCAAGCAAAAAAAAAGTTTATGGGATTGAGTGTGTGGATATGACAACTGGTGAAACTGAGATCTATGAAGCGGAGAAATTTTTCCTGTGTTGCGGAAGCCTTGAAATCCCGAAATTACTCCTGCAATCCATTTCAAATTATTGGACAAGGGGAATTGGAAATGATTTTGATCAAGTTGGAAGGAATATTGTTGCAAATCCGTATTTGTACATGAGAGGAACGGCGGAAACAAATCCATACAAATTACAAGAAGAACTCTTTATACCCACTCTTGGATCAAGACATTGGGATACTCCTGAATATCAACGCGAGGGAAAGTTTTTTCTTAATAGAGCCGCCCAGCCGGACAATAAATTAGGTGAAAAATTGACAAATGGAGTATCAATGAGAGATATGCAAAATGCTACTATCGGTCAACAGCAATTAGAATTACAAGGAACAATTCAGACTTTCTCATATTCTGAAAACAGGGTTTTATTAGATAGAGGGAAAACTAGATTGGGATTGCCCAAAACTCGAATAATTTCGGGGAAAGCAGTTCTCGAAAGTAAGATACGTTGCAATGTTTTTTCCAGAATGGAATACGTTTTGAAACATCTCGGTTATAAAACTCAAGGTGGCGCTATCTATCCCCAAAGAGGAGATCATGCAATGTGCACGACAAGAATGAGTGAAAATCCCGCCGATGGTGTGGTAGACTCTTCCTGCAAAGTCCATCAAATGGATAACCTTTATATTATGTCCAATGCTATATTTCCTTCAGGATCACCTGCTAATCCAACATTGACTCTTGTTGCCGTAGCATTACGATTTATAGACAAATATTTTTAGTTAGGTTCCTGTCGAATAACTAAACGATTACTATCTAAATCAAAGAACATCGCCAGATATACCTCTTTTTCTAATTCTTTATAGGTCCCACAGCAACTCCATTCTGCTCTAGTTCCTTTTTTTTAGAGTGAATATCTTTAACTACAAAAGTGACATTCACTCCTCCGGATCCATTGCCTTTAGGTGATTTTAGTCCCAATTCGGCATTAGTTACACCAGGAATATTAAATTGAGTCCATTCGGATGTTGTATATTTCTGATTTATGGATAAGTGAAAATTCTTAATATACCATTATGTACTTTCGGAAAGATCAGCAACATCTAGCTTAACCATTTTGTATTTTTCTGGTGATTGATTTTGTTGATTTTTACATGAACAAAAAATAATCATTAAGAACAGAACGTGTGCGACTGTTTCTAAAATGGATAGATACTTGACGTTTGAGTTATAATTGGACATTTGGCTAAACATGATATTTAATTTATCTCGGTTTGGAAATAGAAAATGATTGCCTGATAAAGAAACAAGAAAATGATCAAAATGGTTTGGTCGACTATCATACTTTATTGACACATTGGAAGGTTGATAGATTTCATGTAGTAACTAAGAAGAGGCGGTGGTATATCTATTTGTAGAAAGTGACGCGACTATCAATCTTGGTCTAACTGATACCAACCCAAGTTGTCTTTGTATTCAACGATCCTTGATCCTAACTTCTTTATCAGCGAAATATCAGGATGGTTTTTCGTTTCGAGTTTTTCTATGTTATATTTAAAGGTCCATCTAGGATTGCGGACTCCGCTATCTAGTAAGTGGAAGATGGCAGACAGCGCGTCCATTCGGTAAGAAGGTTGATACATAAATCTGTAAAACCATAAACAAAGAATATTGTCCAATAAGCAAGTTACGCTTATTGCTTTTTCCAGGAATGCTATAGCTTCTTCGAATTTATCATAATAAAAATGCAGATCGGCAAGATTAGCGAGGATCGTGAATTCTTCAAAAAACGGCTCCTTTAAAGGTCTGGTATTGATATAGTGTTGATAACTGCTACTTGCCTTTTCAAAATCATCGAGGTGATTTTTATATATGATTCCCAAAGTAATATGATCTCTTTCAAAATCGATTATTTCGAGGTTGAGTATTCTGATCGCTTCACTGTAATTTTTGTCTATTGTGCATAAGAGAGAAGCCATTTCAGTAGATACTTGTTTAATAACGTCATCAGGTATTGCGACAGGGATTCGTTGGTAAAACTCACTCGCTGTTTTTAAATCATTTTTAATTTTGAGATAGTAGTTAGCGATCTTTATAAGATAGACAGGGTTTAAAGGGCTTTTTTCAAGTTTTGAAAGCAAATTGCTTTCAATTGCTTGGTAATCTCTCATTATGTAAAATAGTCCTTCCATCTCTAATTCATTTTTCTCTTCCATCGAGATAGTAGCATAAACCTTCAATGCGATATCAATGTCTTTTTCGAAGAAAACAAGTTGAGTGCATATATAAATTTTATGTTGAACTAGTAAATGATCGTTTTGTAAGACCTTCATCAGGTAGGCAACACCATTTTCTTTTTCTTTCCGGGTTTTTAAGAGGAACAAAGCATAATAAAAATTGGGTGTGTAGGAATCTGGAGAGTATTTGATTGCATTCTTATATAGAACTTCACAAAGATTAGCATCCAGATTATTGCTAAATAGGAAATTGGCATAATTTAATAGAAAAGTGTATTCATCCGGCATCTGGACAATCGATTTGGAGAAAAATTTGTCGGCGCGATAGATATCTTTTTTGTACAATGCTAGGTAATTGGCATATTCATTCAATACCAATGGATATTCACTTCCGTATTCAATAGCTAGATTGAAAGTTTGTTCCGCCTCTTCGTGTTTGGACTTTTTCAATAATTCCTGTGCTTTTAAAATAAGCAAAAGCGGAGCATTCGGAAACTTCTCCAACGCTTTTTGGATGAATGACAGCTTATCCAGTTTTTCTGAGACAAACAGATTTATATATAAGTATACACTAGCTGGCTCACCCTTACTTTGTAACATATAATTCACCATATCAGTTGTATCAGCAACTAGGCTTTCAACACCAAGCCGGTTCGAGATCTCTGTATATTGGAGAGTCAATTTATTTACGTCTAGATCAAACCTTTTTTTGATGATGCCTTCTAATGAATCCAACTTAAAGACCTCCATCAACTGGTACATGATTTCATCAAAACCGGCTATTTCAACCAGGGTAGAGTCGGATTGCTTTGCAAGAAGATCTATGATTTTCTTTTCCGGGAAGCTATTCCTTCTGTAACACCAGAATATTTTGTCAGGAAGGTCAATTTGCATTAAATAGTCCATCAGACTTCCATCATTCCCAGCATATCCAAGTACTATCGGTATATATTGATTAAAGACTTTGTGCAGTGGCTTTTTCCAATTATCTGCAAGGGTATTTATTTGACCTGGCTCGCTAAAAGGATTATAAAATAGGTCGCGGTGGATTTTTATGATCAGTGGTCGGTCAGATGATGGCTTTGCATAGTTTGAAAGATCTTCGTGGCCGCAAACGAGCGGCTTTTTTGAGGTATAGTAATACAATGATTGTTCAATTAAGGAGTCGAAGTTGGTGGTAATAACGACGTTGTTTCTTGTATTCGCCAGAATTTGGGATAAGATAGCATAGCCTATTGACGGGTTGGCGTCTTTCATTGCTTGATATAAAAAGTCGAAAGCGGACTGCTTGTCGTTTTCAAAACGTTTCAAATATATATCCGAATATTTGGATCCGGGGTTGTTTTCATCTATCTGGCAATCTTCTATCCACTGCTGGAACTTCGGAAAGGTTAATCGTTCTTTGATTTCCTGGAACCATTTTATCGCGAATTCCATACCCGTCTGGATATTTGAGTTTCTCGAAGCACCGGCTCCCAAGATAAAACAAAACTTTCTCTCCGGGTTTACTATAATGTCCGAAATAACATCAATAAATTCTTTGGCAGAAATGTTTTTCATATAATACGTTTAACCTTCAAGTTTTGGTAAACGAATACTAGGCGGGAATAGGACCTTACCTAATAAGCGGCAGCTGCGACTTCTATTTTGCTGCATATATATCTTCGAACGACAAAAAAAGGAGAGCGGGAGTCTATTTGTCAGATTTTTATATTGTACTGTCTTTATGAGTACCTAGCAACAATGGGAAATTTGTCTGCTTCATCTATTCGGCTGTCGACATGCAAAACTCCTGCTAAAAATGCTAACTTTATAAAGTTCTTTTTAACCATATGAAGATAAGGGAAAATCGTGTCTTTTTGCTCCCATTTTTAAACCATTTCATTACCTTTTAAATAGTCTTGACTTCTCCGCTGTTAGGTGATTTTAGTAGAAAATCAACTTTTCCCAGGACTTGTAGTTAGCTTTTTAAAATAAGATATAGCAAAAATTCTTTCCATAAACCCATACAACGAGCTAGTCCATTGTGTAAAAAAGGATTCACCAGGCCATCATCTCTGAAAGTTTATTTGACGATGTGCAGAAAGTATTGAAATACAAGAAACGTAATGTACGAGTGAATTCCTTCACAGAGATTGTCGAACATTTATATTGTGAGGTTTCTGACCTGAATGAGGCTGTTGTTAAGTAGTTAAGTAAAATATCAGTCAATTCTTCTGTAGTTGACTACTATTGCCAGCTAATCCGGAACTCGTTAAAGTAGGAATGATAAAAGTGAAAAACAACAAAAGGTTATAAAGATAGAATAAAAAAATTAAGCTAGCGGCTACAAAATAGTCCTTCCTTACTAATCGATGGTGATTCTACGGAGGTGAGCTCAAAGAGGTAAAATCAGACCTTCCCAATACCATAAAGGATTTCGGGGGAATCAATATCTTCCTGAAAGAGAAAAATATTGTTCCGCAAGAATATAAGGATTAGATACTTTCAAAGGTTTTTTGCCAGACATTCAGGTACAGCATTTCCCTATTCGAGGTCATAAGGTTGCGTTATGTATTAAACGCAGGCGCTGGGGAGGTACAATCCACCGGAGAAATTGTAAGCAGAAATTGGACGTTTGTGTGAGCAGGAGCAAGAATGACAACGATTCGGGCTTTTTTTAAAATGGATATTTGGATAATTATCTGATCAGCCTGTACAACTAGGCCATTTTTTTAAGTTGATGGCAAACAATTACAGCAACAGTATAGGAATCATCTAAGTGACTACCGCAATGGACTCAGAGGGATCATGCTGAACAGTGGATGGTTTTTGAGCAAAATTTCGGCCTCTATCTGAACATTGATGAAACAGCATTCTCCAGCGGAGAATTATATACTATATTCACAAACAAGGCTGCAAGAGGACGCAGGGGTTCTATTGTAGTGATGATTAAAGGGATGCAAACAGATTATCTAATTAGCATCTTAAACAAGATCTCCAAATCCTTTCGCAGACAAGTATTAGAGGTGACAATTGACATCGCAGCAAGCCTGAATTTGGCTATCAGACGCTGTTTCCTTAATGCTCAACGCGTAATTGAACGTTTTTATGTGCAGCAACTTGCCTTTGATGCAGTACAAGAAACAGATATAAAATACAGATGGGGAAGCTCTTGAGGAAGAGAATAAAGCCTTTGAACAGGCTAGAAGGTAGAAGAACCCATATCGAGCAGAATTATTGCATAATGGGGGATGCTGTTAAACAACTATTGGCCCGTAGCAGGTACCTATTGTTCAAACAGCGAGATTATGGACTAGAGAGCAACAACAAGCGGAGCTATTATTCACCAGTTATCCTGTTATACAAAAGGTCTATCAGTTGTCGTTAGGACTAGGAGATGTATTCAGAATATGCACCAGCAAAGAGCTGGCTTTTAAAAGGCTTGCATTATGTCACAACCAGGTGAACACATCCGGTATCTAATCCTTTAAAACGGCCTCCAGGACTGTATAAAATCACTACCAGGGGGTCCTCTACTTCCTTACAAATCGGGCTACCAATGCTGCCGCTAAGTCGTTTAATGCGAAAGTAAAATCCTTTAGAAACGCGATGAGATGAGTTCGGGACATTAATTTTTTTCTCTTTAGGCTTGTTAAACTGTATGCCTAATGACATTTCCCAAGTTTTCAACTTGACTCCTAATAAGCAGGCCGAGAAAGATCCTGACAACCCTAAAATGGAAATGTCTGAGAACATCTCCGACATTTCCGCTTGAGTGCCCGGAACAGGATTCGAACCTGCACACCTCAGAGGAACTGAATTCTAAGTACAGCGCGTCTACCAATTCCGCCATCTGGGCAACTACACCCATCCACAACATAAATCTTTTTTAAATTAAGCCTTTTTTCAAAACAAAAAAACCGACTCTCTTCAAAAAAATCCCGCTAAACACACAAACTGAAATACCATAACCAACACGGTTATACAATACAAACAATCCCCTGCATCATTTGTGCATTTAAATATTGTAGAAGAAAATTCACCCACGACAATTGCGTAAAAACCGCATACCTGATTGATCTATTTTTACCATAAAAAAAATGAAAGCAAAAACAAATAACCCACTACAGTTCCTTCAGGTATTCATTTGATAATACTTGTTCTACGTTCATCCTCCATTCATGAACGTAAGCTGAACGTAGAACAAGTATTATCAAATAAGGTTTTTTTCGCGGACTTCGCAGTGAGATGATCACCAGGTCATTATTTTTCCTAAAATTGTACATTGAATCTTAACCCGTCCGAATGCCGGACAAATAATTAAACCACAAAAAATACAGTTATGTATTACACAAACCCTTTAACTACCAAAGTAAACCCTATCGCCAACATTTCTATCACTCAATATCTCCTGTCCGCCCCATCCTCACTGCGACTTCGACTTAGTCTCCTTCCTGTCCTTCGACTTTTCACATCTTCCATTTCTCACCGCATCGATTTTACATTACCTAACTTAATCCGACAAACCTTATGTACAAGCCGATATTACTCCATATTAAGGATACAACCCGTGAAAAAATAGAAAATGAAGAGATCGCATTTGTCAGCGTTAAAGACAAGCATGTTATTGTCACGCTTATTGATAAGCGAAAGTTTTTAGTAAGAACCAGCCTCCGGCGATTTGAAAAGAGACTTCCCCCTGATCTTTTTTTTCGCATACACAAGAACCATATCGTCTGCCTTAAGCATATCAGGTATATCGACACAGTGGTCACTATGAAAACCGGTGATCCACTACCTATCAGCAGAGAATTAAAAGAACCACTCCTTAGTAACTTTGATGTCTTTTAAAATTCAGGTACCCGCGTTTTTGCGTCCTGTGCACACGTTTTTGCGTCCTATGCACATTGCAAAAAATCGTTGAAATAATCGTCCTAATATTGTTTCAGCAATCGTGACCAACGGGTCTGCGCCTAAGACAGGAGAGGGGCGCCTCTTGTCTAACCTGGAGATCATGATTGTGATTAAACAACATTATTTAATCACAAAAACTGATTCACAATGGCATACGTAAAAGACAATATATTTATCACCGGTGTATCCGGTACAGTTGGTAAAAAGATGAATTTCCGCGTCAGGAAGGGTAAGACAGTAGTAGCTGTAAAACGTGGTCCTAACACGGTACCACCAACAGACGAACAACAGGAAGTACGCGAACAATTCGTTATGGCATCTTTATATGCGCAAAGCGCTATGAAAGACCGCACTGTATCAGAAGGCAGCGAAAGGTGGTCAGACCGCCTATAATGCAGCCTTCAAAGATGCGGCGAAAGCACCGGTCATTAGTAGTGTAGATATAACCACTTATAAAGGAGCGATCGGAGATACGATAGACATCTCCGCAAGAGATGTCATCCCGCCTAAATCCGTAACAGTAACCATCTCATCACCGACAGGAACTGTATTAGAACAAGGCGCTGCTATTATCGGTGCAACTGACAAACGCATCTGGACTTACAAAGCAACCGTCGCCAACGCGACATTACCCGGTACGCGCATAGTAGCTACCGCAACAGACTTGCCAGGTAACGTCACAGAGAAGGAAGTTGTCATCTCCTAAAATGATCATTGGGCGTCCGCACACAGCGGACGCTCTTTATCTAACAATTAAGCTAAAATATCATGCGCAATAAACAACTGACAACTATACACGCCAATATCAGGTTCGTCATTACTGATTACTACAGGGGCGCTATCAATGACGTCATCTACATGGTGATCAGAAACACCGCCAGGGTGTTCGTCAATATCATCTCGGTGGAAGGCAATATACTGGAGTCCGGTCAGGCCAGTAATAATAACAACGTCTGGAGCTACCATACCCTGATCCCTAATCCGGACTTTCCAAGTGCAAAATTGCACATCCAGGCAATAGACGAGAAGGGATATCAGGAAGAGAAACTGGTCCCGTTTTTCTGATCCGGCTATGGAGGAACATCCGGACAACTGCGTCCGGATGTTTTTATATCTTTGCACCTTACAAACCATCGAATACTATGGCCAACCCATATATATCCCTGTTGCGGACAGCCTGGCTTTATGCGCGAAAAGAACGGAAAAGGTATGTATTGGTATATGCCATGTTCGTTGTTTCCGCCGTCATTAATGCATTATATCCCGTACTATTGGGATGGTTTATCAGCAAGATACAACAGGATACACAGCAGGTGCTGCATTACGCATTCCTGTACGCAGGTAGCTATTTTGCCCTGAAACTACTGGAATGGGCGTTTCACGGTCCCGCCCGTGTAATGGAAAGGGAACTCGCTTTTAATCTCAGCCGTAACTTCCTGCAGGAACGCTATCACCAGGTACTGCACCTGCCGGTAAAATGGCATCAGGACCATCACAGCGGCGCTACCATCAACCGTATACGTAAGGCCTACGAAGCATTGAAGACCTTTTTCGATCATGGCTTTATGTACCTGCGGGCAGTCGGTAAACTCATTTTCTCCGTAGTAGCGATCGTCTACTTTTCGCCTCTATTTGGTAGCATCGGTGTTGCGCTCGGTATCATTACCATCTGGGTGATCTTTAAGTTTGACAAACCCTTTATCCGTACGCTGGATGAAGTGAATGAAAAGGAACACGTGGTGTCCTCGACATTGTTCGACAGCCTTTCCAATATCATGACGGTCATTACCCTGCGATTGGAAAAGAGCATGGAAACAGGTCTCCTGGGAAAAGTACACCAGATCGTTCCGCCATTTAAAAGGAACGTCCGGATCAATGAATGGAAATGGTTCGTGGCAGATGTGCTGATCACCGTTATTTATTGTGTGGTAGCTGTTGGTTATATCTTACAATACTGGCAGCCCGGACAGGTGTTTTATATCGCCGGACTCGTCACCTTGCTGGGATACGTCAATCAGTTCACCAGTGTGTTCTATGACTTTGCCTGGCAGTACACGGATATTACCCAATACAACACCTACGTACAGACCGCCGCTAATATTGACGCCGCATTTAAAAAGCAACACCGTCCGGATGCACCGACAGATTTGCCGGATACCTGGCAAATGATCAGTATAAAGGACCTGAACTTCTCTCACCGTGAGGAATATGCGGAACACGCACCGCAAAGCCTCCACGGACTGAACATTCAGATTACGCGAGGTAAACGTATTGCTTTAATAGGGGAGAGCGGCAGCGGAAAAAGTACCCTCCTGTCATTGTTGAGAGGATTATATGACCCGCAGCCGGGGATGGAACTGTCGGTAGATGGAAAGGCATATGACATGGATACGCTCAATGAAACCGTCACCCTCTTTCCGCAGGAACCGGAAATATTTGAGAATACGATCGCTTATAATGTCACCCTCGGACTACCGTTCAGTGAAGCAGAGATCGAAGAAGTATGTGAAGGCGCACATTTTACGGATGTCATCAGACAACTACCCCTCGGACTCGAGTCTGACATCCGGGAGAAAGGGGTGAACCTTTCCGGCGGACAAAAACAACGGCTCGCCCTCGCCCGTGGTATACTCGCCGCCCGGGATAGTGAGGTGGTACTGCTCGACGAACCAACCAGCAGTGTAGATCCCAAGACAGAGGTCATGATCTATACCAAGTTGTTCAAAGCTTTTGCAGATAAAGCGGTCATCTCATCGATCCATCGCCTGCACCTGCTCACACACTTCGATTATGTATATATACTCCAACAGGGGAAAATTGTCGGCGAAGGAACTTTTGAGCACCTGAAGGAGCACAGTCCTATCTTTCAGGAACTCTGGAAACACCAGAAAGATACCATGGGCAAACATTATCAATAAGCATTAACAGGTAAAAGGTTAACTTTAATCTGCCTCAAAATAATAAGGCGCCAGATGAAAAGAATATATTTTCTGTCAATTTTGTTATCCCTGCTTACACCTGTATTGTACGCCCAGGAGCAGCAATCATTTCCAACATCAGAAATCTCCGTAGGCGCTCAATACGCCATCCCACTGGGAGATTTCAGGGAAGGCAGGGCTACCTTCTTCGATGTAAAAGACCCGGGATACAATTATGGGATCGGAGGGGCCGTAAAATACCTGTTTAGATTGAACAAGACTTACGGATTCTCGCTCCAGACCGGCGCTATGCGGTACCATCCAAAGGAATCAGCAACGAATACCAGCGGCGGATTTACAGCGATCCCCGTTAAAGCAGGCGCGCAATTCAGGTATAGGTCCTTATTCGCAGAACCACAATTCGGGTTCACCTACTTTGCAGATAACCATACCTTCTATCAAAGCGGATCAACTACCTACGGACTGACCATCGGTTCATACATCACAAAACATATTGCAGTTTCGGCAAACTATGAACGCTGGAATAAAGGTGGATTTGCCGCCAGTCATGTAGGTGTCGGTGTAGCATATGCTTTTTCTCTCAAAGGACTACATACCGTAGACAGCGTAATGAGGGAACGCACACCGCCACCTTACAGGGTACGTCCTGTATATGATAAAACCAGTGAAGACTGGCACACACAGCGATCCTATAAGGCCCTGGGATGGGTATCCATCGGCGTCGGAGTGCCACTGACATTACTTGGTCTTGTGACCGCCATTGCCAGTACAGAGACAAACAGCATCAAGCCCGCCACTTATCAGTGGTTAATAGGCTCCGGCCTGGTAGTCACCTCGGCAAGTATCCCTTTCTTTATCCTATCCCACAAGTATAAAAAGCGAACTATCAGGCCGCTCTGATAAACAAAAACACCGGAGAAGCAGTTTCTCCGGCGTTTATAATCCCTTTACTCGAATCTTTTTTGTGCATCCTGTGTCACAGGTGTGAAGAGGTTGACCAGATTCCCATCCGGGTCCCTGAACAATAAAGAACGATTGCCCCAGGGCATCGTAGTAGGTACCTGTACCACCTCCTTACCTGCGATATCGGCAACCGCCGGATATTGCTCATCTACATTATCTACCTGAAATTCAATAATAACGGAGCGGTTATTGGCAGGAACAGCGATGGGCGTTTCTCCGAAAAAGGCCAGCGTACGCGTACTGCCGATCGCCAATGCCGCACGGGAGGTCTTTAATTCAGCGAAATCGTCGGTAAACCAGGTAAATTTCGCTCCCAGAGCGATCTCATAAAAATTTACCAGGCGTTTAATATCATCGGTAATGATGCGGACTGATGAAAGCGTCATGTCTGTTGATTTTGTTTAGAATGACACAAAATAAAAGGGGGCCAGTGACAACCCTATGTCAGTAGCCCCTAAAAAAAAGCCAGTACCTGAACAGGCACCGGCTTTTTCGTATTTATTCATTATCAAATCATTGCTTGATGATCTTCGTCATACTTACCTCTTTCGCTCCATTTCTGATCTTCAGAATATAAACACCTGTCGGTAACGTAGAAATATCCAGCTGCGTGTTCACCGGATTCATTTCACGGCGTAATACCACACGGCCATTTACATCATACATCATTACGGAAGATTTTCCTTTGAAACCTGTCAGATTAACGTTCACCACATTATTAGCAGGGTTCGGGAATACCGCCACTTTAGGCACATCACTGTTCACCACGTCCGTACTACGGCTGGCAGTACCTAACTGTACGCGCAGGGTATAACAGGAGGTAGCGCTGTTCGCGCCATTGTAACCATAGACCTGTGCATAATAAGTACCCGGTGTCATATTTCTGCTGATCGTTTCACTGCTGGTACCACCCGCCTGTGAAATCGCCAGCTGTGTACCGGCACTGTTCAGCAATTTCAGGTCATAGTCGCCAGGTAAGGTACCCAGGGTAATAGTGATCGTACCCGCCGTAGTGATCACAAACTTGTAGTGGTCAATATCACCGGACGGACTGATAAGACCCGTAATATCCGTATTAAATGGAATAGTAGCTGCACCGGCAGTCGTACCATTGGTAGCAGTATCCAGGTTGTTCGCACAGGTTGGCGGTGTCAGGGTAGTGAACTGCGCGCTCGCATAAGCGCCATTACCATCAGCACAATTTGTTCTCACTCTCCAGTTGTACGTGGTAGTAGCGGTCAATCCGCTCAGGTTCGCAGATGTTGCTGTAGTTCCTGTCTGAACATTGATCCAGGTAGCGCTTGCAGCTGGTTTATAATCAACATCATAACTCAACGCACCGCTTACGGCCGTCCAGTTGATAGCAGCTGCCGTAGTAGTTACGGACGTACTGGTTAAACCGGTAGGTGCGCTACAGGAAGCACTCGGCGTAGTGGTTAGCTGGCCAACAGCATAAGAACTGCTATCGCTGGCGCAATGTGATCTTACTCTGTAGTCATAAGTATGTCCTGCCAGCAGACCTGTCAGGTTAACGCCTGTAACAGTAATTCCTGTCGCAGCATTGGTCCAGGTAGTATCAGTAGCAGATTTGTAATCAACATCATATGATACAGCACCACTTGCAGCTGTCCAGGTAATAGTTGCACTCGTAGCGGTAACCGCTGAATCGCTCAGACCTGTAGGAGATGTACAGGATGATCCGGATACGATCGTGAAATTGGTATTGGAAATATCAAAGAAGATATTCCCTACGGATTCCACTTTTATTCTGGCCGTCGTTGTCGGTGTGTTAGGGATGATAACCGCCTGACTACCATCATTCGGCGTACTGCTAACTAAGGTACTGAATGTATTACCGCCATCCGTAGAGATGGAGATTTTTACATTCGCACAGCTCACCGGAGAAGCGGTAGTATTGGCCACGTTCCAGGTGATATTCTGCGAAGAATTACCTGCCCAGGAAACGGCCGTATTAGGAGCGGTTACAGAGAACGGTCCGGATGTATTGCTCACCGTCACCGTCATATCAGAGAAGTTGGTCTGTCCGATCGTTACCGGCGCCGTCGAGCTATAAGGGGCATTATCCCTTACGGTTAAACGGAAACGTAAGGTCCTGGACACGGAGCTCAGTGCCTCTGTATTTGCACCGGCATCACCACCGGTTAAAGGGCCGGATACTAAGTTGCCCGCAAGGATAGTGGACAATTTAGGGAAATACCGGGTAGGCGATGTAACAGGAGGCAATGATATCCAGTTCGGACCGGACGCCTTGGTCGGACTCGCCACACTGCTGGAACCCGTCTGGGAAGAAGAAGCATTGTCATATTGCTCCCAGGCATAGGTCAGCACGTCGGATGTATTGGCATCCGTAGCAGAACCGGTCAGCGCAAAAGGCGTGCTGATAGGAATGGTGTAGTTACCACCTGCGCTTACAACCGGCGTAGCGTTATTGGCTGATATAACGGTCGTTACAGGACAGCTCTTGCCAGACAGGTTTGCCTGGATCTGCGCAATAGAAGCCGCATGGAAAATATCAATAGAATGCGGTGCCAGGTCCTGACCGGTGATACCGGCATACCCCATGATAGTGATACCTGAACCAGGTTCCATATTCACGCCTGTACCTTCATTGCTCATAGAGAACGTGTGGTTGGCGCCTAACTGGTGACCTACTTCATGTACCACATAGTCGATATCGAAATTGTCGCCCTGTGGGATCGCATCAGCAGGAGAGGTGAAACCGCTTCCTTTTGAATTATCAACACAGATACAACCGATACAACCGGCGTTACCACCGCCACCGGAAGCACCAAACAGGTGACCGATGTCATAGTTGGCAGCACCGATCACTGAATTCAGGGTATTCTGTAATTCGCTGTTCCAGGCGCCACCGGCTCCTGAACTGGCAGAAGAATAAGGATCAGTGGAAGGGTTGTAGTAGAAGACACTGGTGCTGGCAGCTACCAGGTTGAGATGGATCGCAAGGTCCTTTTCATAGACGCCGTTACTACGGGTCAGTGTAGCGTTTACAGCCGCCAGTACTAAGGCCACCTGTGAAGCGCTGGTGGCGCCAAAGTAATTGGAGTATTCCGCAGTCACTGACTGGGCCAGCCGTAAAGTTTTGGCATCACCGGTTGATCTGCCTGCAACATCAGGTATGCGACTGTCTATGTCAGTCGCCAGTTGCTGCTCAGGTGTGGAGCATTTCCACGGTAAGGTATTCGCTCTTTTTTTGAATACAGTGTATACTGTATGGTCAGCGGAATACGGTTCGATAAACTCACTTTCTTTTCCGGTACGGAATACCATGGTCTGTATTCCCTGTGGAGATATGCTCAGTTTTAACGTGGCATACTTGTCGGTAATACCCTTTCCCGAAAAGGCTCTGATATCCGGGAACCGGGCCTGTAAAGCAGGTTCGAAGTTGGATGCTTCGGTAATTTCGAATTGTTCGATCTGTCCATCGGCGTTGGGTAGAGAAATAATGGTGGCGTGAGCGGACTTATTGCCAACCGATCTGAATGCCTGATCCCTGAAAGGGGTAAAATTGAGATCAAACAGTTTAAACTCAGTGGGAAAAGCAAGACGGGCAACAGCTTTATCGGTACTAATTCTGGCGCCGTCAGTGTGTGGCCTCCAGTAGTCCTGTGCAAACGACAGTGTACTGCACAGTAGTGCAGTTGCGAGGAGTAGAAGTTTTCGCATTTTTACTCAGGGTTTAATAATTAAGAATAGTAGTCTTCATAAATGTAAAAGAACTCGCTGCGGCGGTAATTGTACCGGCTCGCAATATCCACATGCCTATAGGCTATTTTGAACAATAGTCGTAATGGCTGCTATTCCTGAAGGGCGCTCAATATCATATATCAGGTAAAGCAGATGAGATTGGTTGTATACTGCTACAATAGCAATGGCCCTGCTTTGCAGCAAGGCCATTGTCTCTTCTTCGGATAATTATATAGGTGAGCTTTATTGCTTAATTATCTTCTCCCGGAACACGTTGCTACCGTTCTGAATCACCACAAAGTATATGCCAGCTGTCAGTTTGCTAATGTCGATCGACTGCTGATAGTTGGCTATGTTTCCGGCTTTAACCGCCTGTACTAAGCCTCCCTGCAGATTCATGAGCTGTATGTAAGTAGGCGTCTGACTGTCCAGGCCCTGTAACTGCACGAAGAGGTTATTCACGACAGGGTTAGGGAATACTTTTACGGCAGCAACGGTAGCTGATGGTACTTCGGCTTTGCTGGCGATTACCGGGGCGGAAGCTGCCAGCAAACCAGCGGAACCCGCGCCACCATGATACACAAAAGCGGCGCCTTCGGCGGTTTCTCCGTTGGCATATGCAAATGCACCTATAAGTATATCACTGTAATGATCTTCATTTACATAGCCCGCACCGGCTACGCTATATCCCAATACAGCCCCCGGCTGGTTAGATTCGATCGTGGATGCAGGTACGGGATTAATACCGGTGGCGCGGCCATAATATACAAAGGCCATTCCTTCACGTGGCTGATCATTTTCCAGATCAGGGGCTCCTACAATGATATCCGCATAACTGTCATTATTGACGTCTCCTGCAAACGCGACGTCGAAGCCGTAATGCGCAGCTTCAGCATTTCCTTCGAGGATGGTCGCCGGCGTTGTGTTAATGCCTGTGGCGCTGCCATAGTATATAGATACGACGCCTTCATCGATCTGGTCATTAGCGTGATAGGGCATACCTACCAGGATATCGGCATAACCATCACCATTAATATCCCCATCCGCCGCCAGCGAAAGATAGCTTTCAGATGTTGTACTGGGCGTTACTATGTTGGCAGGTGTTGTCGGGATGCCGGATGGTCCGCCAAAATAAGTCATCACTTTATCTTTGCTTGTCACTGCCATATCATTATAGCCATCATGATTGATATCTCCTGCGCCCGCGACATTTTGTCCAAAATACTGGCCCGCCTGATTACCTTCAATGACTGTCCACGCCGTAAATGATACACCCCATTCATTACCATAAATGATGGTCACAGTCCCTTCATCGGTTTGTCCGTGTGAAGCAGCAGCAGAACCTACAAGGATATCATCGATCGCATCCCCGTTGACATCCCTCGCAATGTCCAGGGACGTTCCGAAACGGCCATATGACGGATCACCATAAATGGACTCAGGCGTGGTCGTAAGACCGCCGGCTGAACCATAATAAACAGCTATACCGCCCTGCGGGTGGTTAGTGTCACCTCCATTTGTGACTACATCATCGTAACCATCGGCATTGACATCTCCGCCACCTGCCATTATTAAGCCGTATCGATCAGCGCCGAGGGCAGGCTCCAGTAACGTATATTTGGTCGGGTTGATCCCACGTTTACTGCCATAATAGACAAATACGACCCCATACTCGCCATTGGCTACCTGATAACCTCGTGCTCCCAGTAAAATGTCATCGAAATTATCACCGTTGACGTCTCCGGCGCTGGCTAACTCCATGCCCAGTATTGCCCCGGGCTTATTACCCTGTATAAAAGTGCTGGCATTCTGTGGCGTCCCGTTCAGGACAATGGGATCAATCGTAATGGGGTAGACTGCCTTTTCAACATCTACCGCTATCTGTACCAGGCTATCGTGAACGGAAAAATGTGCCGGTAATATAGTGCCGTTCGCGTCCCATACTTTCAGGTCATTATAGGACAACAATTGCTGCCCCTTACGGAATGTCAGACTGGTCTCATCACGTTTGAACGTCTGCCAGCCTTCAGCTGCCTGCAATTGTACACTAAGTGTACGTGCTTTTACTACCGGTTGCTGGATGATAAAATTCTGGCGGATACCCTCGTCATTATTGACATATTCAACGGTATAATGATTGTCATGATTGAATTGTACGGTACCATCATGCATCTTAACGGAAGTCTTTGCGGCAGGCTGATACAAGGGCTGACCATCCGCAGTTACTCCTTTCACGGTTAATCCGAATGACCATTGCTGTTCCGTATTGCGGGGCGTAATATGCATTTCCTGACCGGTGTAGGTTGCCAGCAGATGATGCTGACGGTTATTACTCCGGTAGATACCGGCATTGCTTTGCCAGTTGATAAAGTATTCGCTGCGCGTGATCTGTGTCTGTAGCTGATCCTGTAAGTTTTTATCTATGACAGGGTCAGTACCGGCATATGCTGTGCCGACGGCAAACAGCAAGCTGCCTAAAAAGTAGCATTTTTTCATAGTATCAGTAGATTATAAGCACCCCTGCCAGGAGCAGGGGCGCCATATAGGTTGATTATTTATTGTTTAACGATCTTCTCATAGAAAACCTTTTCGCCATTCCGGATGATGAGCAGGTATGCGCCAGGGGCCAGATCGCTGAGATCGATCGACTGCTGATAGCTCTCTACACTACCGGCTTTCACCGTTTGTACGATTTTTCCCTGTAAAGTCATGATCTGTATTGCTGTAGGCGTCTGGCTATCCAGCTCCTTCAACCGGACAGACACGCTGTTGACTGTCCGTTTAGGGAATACCTGTATATTCGACGGTGTGGAAGGAGCAGCAGGTGTTTTCTTAGTGGTGGTAGTCCTGGCCGCTGTTGCCAGCAAACCTGCGGAACCCGGATCACCATGATAAACAAAGCCGGCGCCTTCTAATGGTTGTGGGTTGGTGAATGCAAAAGCGCCGATCAATACATCACTATAACCATCCCCGTTTACATCGCCTGCACCTGCTACACTATAGCCGAGTATTCCGGTATTCTGATTCGATTGTATGGTGGATGCCGGTACAGGATTGATACCACTGGACCTGCCATAATAAACATATGCCATCCCTTCGTCTTCCTGACTGGGGTCGTTGCTTGCGGACGGTGCGCCTACGATGATATCCGCGTGGCCATCATTATTAATATCTCCCGCAAACGCAACTGACTGTCCGAAAGAGGATGAATCAATGAGTTGTGTAAGTATCTGGACAGGTATTGAATCGATCCCTGTAGTACTGCCGTAATAGACCGCTACAACGCCTTCGTAGTACCCAGCAGCCGGATCGCTGTCTCTCCCTACAATAATATCCGTATGACCATCGCCATTGATATCTCCGCCTGCTGCAAGGGACATGCTGTTGGTCACGATCGAACTGCCAGGTGTTGTTGAGATACCGCCAGGTCCGCCGAAATATGCTAATACCCTGGTATTATCAGCAACTATAATATCATTGTAGGAATCACCATTAATATCCCCGGCGGCTGCCACATGGCGCCCCAAACCCCGTCCGACCTGCGCGCCTTCAATATCTGTCCATACGGTATATGCTGGTCCCCAGAAGCCACCCGGAATGATGGTCACGATGCCTTCATTGTTTTGCCCCTCTGACGCATATGCAGAGCCTACAACGATATCATCGATAAAATCTCCGTCAAGGTCTTTGGAGATAGTGAGGGCGTTGGCGAACCAGCCCCGGTTAGGAAGACCATATATGATCTCCGGTACATTGATCACACCCGCCGGAGAACCATAAAATACAGCAATACCATTGACACCCATAGTGCTGTCAAAAGGAGTAGTGGTTATGACATCATCAAATCCATCACCATTCACATCTCCGCCACCGGCTATCGCGATGATGTTTTGTCCGCTGAATATATTGACTACCAGCATCGTATTCCTGGTAGGATTAATACCCCGGTTGCTGCCGTAATAAACGAATAGAGCGCCCTGTAAGCCATTTGCATGCTGGTATGCCGGCGCCGCCAGTATCACATCATCATAAATGTCCCCACTGGCGTGACCCGCTGTAGACACTGCGAATCCCATCAATGAGAAAGACTGATTATTCTGTAGAAAGGTGTTAGCGTTCTGTGGGGTGCCATTCAATACAATCGGATCGATGGTGATAGGGTAGGCCGCTTTTTTGACGTCTACCTCTATTTGTACCTGATCATTCTTTATGGAAAAATGGGCGGGTAAAATGACGCCGTTAGCGTCCCATACCTTCAGATCATTGTAGGAAAGCTGTTGCTGTTCGTTACTGAATGTCAGACTGGTCTCACTACGTTTAACCGTCCGCCAGCCTTCGGATGCCCGGAGCTGTACACTGAGTGTTTGTACAGGTACTGCTGGTTGCTGAATGATAAAATTCTGGCGGATACCTTCGTCATTATTGACGTATTCAACGGTGTAATGGTTGTCATGGTTGAACTGTACGGTACTATCGTTCAGTTTAACAGAAGTCTGCGCAGCGGGCTGGTACAGCGGACGACCATCCGCAGCGACTCCCTTTACGCTTAATCCGAATGACCATTGTTGTGGCGCATTCCGGGGTGTAATACGCATTTCCTGACCGGTGTAGGTAGCCAGCAGACTATTCTTACGGTTATTACTCTGGTAAATGCCGGTATTGCTTTCCCATTGGATAAAATATTCGCTACGGGCGAGTTGTGCTTCAATCTGATTGAGGGTGCCTTTTTCAATGACAGGGTTGGTGTTTGCATGCACTGAGCAGACAGCAAGCAGCATACTGCCAAGCAGGTAAAGTCTTTTCATGATGAGGTATTTGTGTCGTATATAAGGTTATAAAATATAGGGTTGACTGATGATGATCGTGGTGAGGCAAATGGTTGAATAACTGTAATAACGGCATTACTGACTAATGCGGTTATTACAGCTATTCAGGGGGACTGACTTATTGTTTAATGATCTTTTCGCGGAATACCTTACTGCCATTCCGGATGATTACAAAGTAGATACCAGGGGACAGTCTGCTGATATCAATAGATTGCTGATTGCTTTCTATATTACCTGTATTTACAGTTTGCACGGTGGTTCCCTGTATATTCACGATCTGAATGAAAGTAGCTGTTTTGCTATCTAAGCCCTGCAACTGAACGGAGAGATTGTTGACTACCGGGTTAGGGAATACTTTTACGTTAGAAGATGCAGGCGTTTCAATCTTCGCATTTGTCTCCGGAGCTGTAGTGGCCAGTAATCCTGCAACGCCGGCACCGCCATGATAAACAAATCCGGCACCCTCGGCATTTTGCCCGTTGCGATATAATATGGCGCCGACCAGCACATCACTATAACCATCGCCATTAACATCACCGGCACTTGACACACTGAATCCCAGTGCTGCACCCTGCTGATTAGACTGTATAGTTGATGCCGGAACAGGATTAACGCCATTCAAACGTCCATAATATACAAATGCCATTCCTTCCTGTGACTGGTTGATGTTGTCGCTATGCGAAATAGAGCCTACAATTATATCACTGAATGAATCGTTATTTACATCTCCGGCAAATGCGACCTCACGACCGTAGGAGCCAAGTGAATCCACATTTCCCTCCAGTATGGTAGCGGGAGTAGAATTGATACCTGTAGTACCACCGTAATAGATGGATACAGCACCTTCATAAGTCTGGTCATTGGAATAAAATGCATTACCGATCAGTACATCGGTATGACCATCACCATTAATATCACCACCGGCTGCGAGAGAAAACTCCGCATTCGGAAGAGGTATATCGCTTAATGTCATAGAACTGGCAGGTGTCATTTCAATGCCGGAAGGTCCGCCATAATAAGCGAAAATCTTATTATCTGCTGCCACGACAATATCGTTAAAGGTGTCGCCATTGATGTCTCCGGCGCCTGCTACTTTGGTTCCTAAATGCAATCCGGCCTGATTACTTTCAATGACTGTCCATGCACTATTTTCCACACCCCATGGATTCCCGTAGATGATCGTCAGGGCTCCTTCCTGTGTTTGTCCCATGGAGGCGCCAGGTGATCCAACAACGATATCGGCGATCGCATCTCCGTTCAGGTCTTTTGCAATAGCTACGGCTCCTGCAAAGGAACCATAGACAGGATCGCCATAAATGACCTGGGGCGTCGTCGTAATACCAGCTGAAGCTCCGTAGTAGATGGCAACGCCGCCCTGGCTATGCAGACTGTCATAAGGCGCAGTTGTTACCACATCATCGTAACCATCATCATTCACATCTCCGCCTCCGGCCATGCCATTATAATAGTTGCCACCGACAGCGTTAGGTCCGAGCACGGTGCTTCTGTTTGGATTAACACCACGGTTACTGCCATAATAGACGATTACCGCACTGTGCCGCCCCTGAGGGAACTGATACCCGGGCGCAAACAACATAATATCATCATAATTATCGCCATTGACATCACCTGCCGGCGAGACCTTGAATCCCATCAACGCACCTTCCTGATTGCTTTGTATGAAGGTGTTGGCATTCTGTGGTGTGCCATTCAACACAATCGGATCGATCGTAACCGGGTAGACCGCTTTTTTAACATCTACTTCAATCTGCAGCTGGTTATCATGTACGGAAAAATGAGCGGGTAAAATAGTGCCTTTTGCGTCCCATACTTTCAGGTCATTATAGGAAAGCAGTTGCTGCTTATTACGGAAATCCAGACTGGTCCCGCTACGTTGAAACGTCTGCCATCCTTCAGATGTCTGCAGCTGTACACTGAGCGTATGCGCTTGTACTGCCGGTTGCTGAATGATGAAGTTCTGTCGGATACCGTCTTCATTGTTAACATATTCAACGGTATAATGATCGTCATGATTGAATTGCACCGTGCCTTCATTCATTTTAACAGCAGTTTTGGCGGCAGGCTGGTAGAGCGGATGACCATCCGCAGCTACTCCCTTTACGCTTAATCTGAACGACCATTGTTGTAGTGTGTTTTGAGGCGTAATACTCATTTCCTGACCAGTGTAGACAGCCAGCAAAGTATGCTGACGGTTCGTACTCTGGTAAATACCGGCATTGTTTTCCCGTTGGATAAAGTATTCGCTACGCGTGAGTTGGGTCTTTATCTTATCAAGCGTGCCATTCTCAATAACAGGATCAGTATTCGCATGTACTGAACAGACAGCAAATAGCATGCTGCCAAGAAGGTAGAGTTTTCTCATGATGTGGGTAATTGTGTCTTATATAGGTGATAAAATATAGGGTTGATCGATTATTGCTGAGGTGATGTAACGGGCTAAAATGTATTGTAAATATAATGAAAATAATCGATAATAAATGAGGGAAGTACGGCGTTTACTGTCTTATTTCTTCGTTAATATTCTTCTTCTTAATCTACTCAATGTGGCAGGTGTCAGGCCCATGTACGAAGCGATCATATGCTGCGGGACTCTGTTCACGATCTGCGGATATGTACTCACGAAATTTTGATACTGCTCTTCTAACGGTAACCTGAATGTGGAAGTAAAACGCTTTTGTAAAGCGATATAGGCGTTGGTGATGATCAGGCGCATATAGGTCTCATATTTGCCCAGTTGCTGTAACAACGCTTCATGTGATTGTTTGCTGATTAAAAGTAGCTCTGTGTCTTCTAATGCATCGATACTCTGGGTCGCGGGTTCACCGGTGAGAAAACTATAGAGGTCCGCGATCGTCCATCCTTCTACGGCAAATTGTGTAATCCGCTGATGACCATTTTCCTCCGGCAGGTACATGCGCAGCACGCCCTTTTCTACAAAAGCGATCTGCCGGGATACTTCTCCCTCATGCAGCAGGAACTGCTTTTTCTTTATTTTCCGGGGAACGAGATGCGCTTTTATGATCGCCGTTTCTTCTTCGGTTAAAGGCACTTTCTCGTTGAATCGCTGGAAGAACAGATCGTGGGTCATGGAAACTTTATTAGAAATGAAGGGCGGTGGACTGCTTGATATTGGTGATCACAAATGAGCTCTGGATTTTGCTGACATTGGGAATGACCGCCAGTTTTGTCGTGATAAACTCGTTGAACGCGTCCAGGTCTTTTACCACCACCCGCAGGATATAGTCAAATATACCCCCGGTTACATAAGCATCGGCCACCTCTTCCAGGGCAGTGACCTGTCGGGAGAATTCCTGGACATAATCCAGGCGTTGGCTGTTTAAAGAGACAGATATAATGACAGAGAAATTGAGCCCTACCTTCCTGGGGTCGACAATGGCCACATATTCCTTTATATAGCCCTCATTCTCTAGTTTCTTGATCTTGTCATAGATGGCGCTACGCGACATGTTTAAACGCGTTGTAAGGTCTCCTATGTCGAATTTCGCATTCTTCTGCAATATCCTCAGCAGCTCCAGTTCCTGTTTATTTAGCTGTTCCATCGGATTTTTTCCGCCAAGGTAAGCAAAACGAAGAATCTTTCCGTACGGAAATCAGAAAAAAGGCATTCTGCCAGGACATTTTCCGTAATTGCCGGTAATGCCTACTACTTAATTCAAATTCCTATAATTTTATCCGCACAAAATGCAGTTATATGTCCAATGTGTTTATTCTGAATGATGTTGAGCGCAGAGAGATCCTGCCCGGTTTTCAGGCAAGATTTGTCCATACGGACAATATGACCCTGAGCTACTGGGACGTCGCAAAAGGGGCCGTATTACCCCTTCATCAACATATACACGAGCAGGTGACACAAGTAGAGGAAGGCGAATTTGAACTGACAATAGCAGGAGAGACGCGCGTGTATACAAAAGGAATGATAGCAGTAATTCCCTCCATGGCCGAACATGGCGGCGTAGCCCTGACAGATTGCAAAATTTTCGACATATTCAGTCCGGTGAGGGAAGACTACAAAGCCCTCCGATAATCTCAGCTAAATCATGCGGATCGCTTGTTCCCCAGACTGCATGCATACATGCGGACAGGAACAGGCATTTCCAAAAGTACCATTGATGAAAAAGTACATACTATTTGTCCTGACTGGCGCGGCCAGTTACGGGATGCTCTCTTCTTTTGCCAAAACGGCCTATCGTGAGGGATATAATGCGGCGGAGATCACTTTTGCGCAGGCAGCTATCGGTGCATTATTACTGTGGATGCCGGTGCTTGTTAAAAGGATCAGAGAAAAACAACCACCTTCTCTAGCAAACTGGCAACTATTACTCGCCGGTATGGGCATCGGCATTTCTACTTATACTTATTACCTGGCCGTCCAGTACATTCCTGCCTCTCTGGCTATCATACTACTGATGCAGATGACCTGGATGAGCATATTCATGGAATGGCTGCTTTTTAAACGGAAACCATTGACGATCGAACTATACGTCACGGCCGTCATCCTGATAGGGACAGTGCTGGCCGGTAATCTGCTGCATGCGGGTACATTTACGTTCTCCCTCATCGGTATCATATATGGTTTGTTGTCCGCATTAACGTATGCAATCGCTGTTATCTGCACCAGCAGACTCGGTACAAAGGTGCCGATGTTTGAAAAGAGCGCTATGATGATCACAGGTTCGGCGGCTATCATTTTCATGATCAATTTCAATACGCTCTGGCACAGCGAACATTTTGACGGCAGACTCTTTCAATGGGGGACCTTCCTGGCGCTCTTTGGCACCGTGATCCCACCTGTTTTGTTTACGAAAGGAATGCCTAAAATAGGTGCAGGGCTCAGCGCCATACTGGTGACAATGGAACTGCCGGTAGCCGTGCTCTGTGCGCATTTTATACTGAAAGAGGAAGTGAACTACCTGCAAATCTTTGGTATACTGCTGATGCTGGGCGCCATTATCTACCTGAACATCTGGAAGGAGAAAAAGCCGGTAGTGGTAACAGCGGTAAGGGAATTCGCAGAAATATAGATCGTCCTGAATGCCCTGCTTTATCCGTACCTCGCGAAACCTTAAAATGGCTGTTCCGGAATTATCCATTACCTTTGTACATGGATATCAACAATCAATCAAACTACTGGGATAAGGTCGCCGACCAGAAAGTATTCACCCACCCACTTGATCTTCCCCTCTTTCAGCAACACGTCAGCAAAGATGCTACCATACTCGACTATGGCTGCGGATATGGCCGTATCATAGCAGAACTACTGGCAGCAGGTTACACGAACGTCACCGGTGTTGATACTTCGGAAAAGCTGGTCCGACGTGGACTGGATAACAAACTACCGCTCCGGCATGTGGATAGTCAGGATGCATTACCTGTACCGGAAGCCACTGTAGACGCTGTATTGCTCTTTGCAGTACTCACCTGCATACCTACTAATGCAGGTCAGCAACACCTCATTGACATTTTGTACAACAAACTGCGTCCGGAAGGGGTCATTTATATCAGTGATTATTACCTGCAGGCCAATACGGACCGCTATACCTGGTATGAAGGGGATAAGGAGAATTATGGTGTTTTTACCTTACCGGAAGGCGCTACGCTTCGTCATCATCCCAGGGAATGGATACAGACACTGTTGAAGCGCTTTACCATACTGGATGAACAGATCATCCCTGTAAAGACGATGAACGGGAATCCGGCGGAGATATTCCAGCTTATTGCCCGGAAATAGTCAATTCCTTTTCAAAGCAGACACTATCCGGCAGGTCTGTGTACGGCGGATAACTTGGTATACGCTTATACCCGAGCCGCTGATAGAGGCCTAATGCCTCCTGCTGCTGACTACCGGTTTCAAGGACGGTTTTCCTGAAACCCAGTTCGACTGCCCAGCGTTCCAGTTCCTGCATCAGCAATTTACTGATGCCTTTCCCTCTTGCCTGTTCCTGCACAAAGACCCTTTTTACTTCTACGGCTTCTTCATCATAAGACTTGAAACAACCGCAGCATACAGGTACATCATTCAGATAGATGATCACGGCAGTGTCCAGCAATTCCAGCTTATTATGCTGGTCATAAATATCCATAATGTCGCCGTTGCGTTGGCGCAGGTCAACATCCAGTTCGTGTATGAGTAACTGGAAATCGGCGTGTGAGCTGGCAGTTCTTTGCAGGGTGATGTTATCCATGATGGTGCGAAGGTAGCATAAAAAAAGGGCCGGATCATGCATCCGGCCCCCTGTATCTGCAGCAATAAAAATCTCAACTTCCTACTACAAAATGATATTGTCCGGAACCCACTTCCAGGGTTGTTACACCCTTATCGGTACCGGCTACTTTTATGTCTTTCTGACTACTGAGGGGCTGTCCGCCTTCCACTACCTTATTGCCATCTTTCACCGGTATATACACCGTCGCTTTAGTATTGGCCGGAATCTCCACATCAAGCGATAATTGTCCGTTCTCCAGTTTCCAGGAAGAACTGATCTTTCCGTAATAGGTCAGCAGATTGGCGGATGCCTGGGTCAGCGTACCTCCCGGATGTGGCGCAATGGTGATATGCTTGTAACCCGGCATATCTTCTTTTGTATCGATCCCTGCGATCACTCTGTACATCCAGTCGCCGATGGCGCCATATGCATAGTGATTGAAAGAGTTCATACCGGGTGTTTCAAATGTATGATCAGGCTTCTCGCCATTCCATCTTTCCCAGATCGTGGTAGCGCCCATTTTTACCGGATATAACCAGGACGGATAGCTTTCCTGCAATAACAACGAATAAGCCAGATCGGTGTAACCAAAACGGCTCAACACATGACACAGGTAAGGCGTACCCAGGAACCCGGTGGTCAGGTGCGTATCATAGCTTTTAATGTTCTCAGCCAGGCGACGGGCTGCCTGTGCACGAAGATTCTCCGGTAGCATATCGAAGTTCAGGGCCAGTACGTAGGCGGTCTGCGAACTGGATACCAGTCTGCCGTTAGGCGTCAGGTATTCTTTACCAAAAGCCGTTTTGATACGCTGTAAAAGCGCCGTATAGCTATCTACGTCAGCCTGTTTGCCCAATACTTTTGCCGCATTGATCAGCAGTTGTGTGGAGTGTGCATAGAAACACTGTGCGATCAGGTATTTATCAGTAATAGCGGCCCTGCCGTCGTTGTCGTCATCCGGACGATAGAACAGCCAGTCGCCGAAATGGAAACCGGTATTCCATAAGTCCTGCGGACTGTTTTTATGAATATATTCCACCCAGGATTTCATGCTCGGGTACTGCTGTTCCAGCAGCCGTTTATCGTCATAAGCCAGGTACATATTCCATGGTACGATAGTCGCTACATCCGCCCAGCCGGCAGAACCCATGGCGTCATTACCTAACACATTTGGAACGACAAAAGGAACGCTACCATCCGCTCTCTGATCAGCCGCCACGTCTTTCAGCCATTTGGCAAAGAAATTATTCACCTGACGGTTAAATGCGGCCGTTCTGGAGAATGCCTGCGCATCTCCTGTCCAGCCCAGACGTTCGTCCCGCTGCGGACAATCAGTTGGCACATCCAGGAAGTTGCCCTGTTGTCCCCATTGAATATTATGCTGCAACTGATTGATGAGCGGATGAGAACAGCTGAAGGAGCCTGTTGCCGGCATATCGGAATAAAGCACGACAGCTGTGAAATCCTCCGGTTTTATGGCGCCTTTATAACCTGTTATTTTTACAAAACGGAAACCCTGGAAGGTGAAATGCGGCTCAAACTGTTCCACACCATTCCCTTTAAAGATGTAGGTGTTTTTCTGTTTGGCCAGACGCAGGTTCTCTGTATAGAAATTACCCGCTTTGTCCAGCACTTCCGCATGTTGCAGTACGATACTATCTCCCGCATGTCCATTCACACGTACCTGTACCCAGCCCACGAGGTTCTGACCAAAGTCGATCACCTTTTCACCAGCAGGAGTGGTCAGTATTTTGAGAGGCCTGATCTGTTCATGTTTTCTGATAGGCTCGTTGATAGTGGATATCAGCGTACTTTTAGTCGTATCAGGACTTAACTGTACTGCTGCCCAGTCCTTGTCATTATAGTCAGGATTGCACCAGCCCTGCTTCTCTTTGCGGGCATCGATCGTTTCGCCATGATAGATCTCCGAATAGAGGATGCTGCCGGTGGATGACTTCCAGCTGTTATCAGAAGTGATCACTTCTTCCGTACCATCCGTATACTGGATATTCAGTTGAAATAACAGTCCGATACGTGAGCCAAAATGATTCCTGCTATCTCCCCAGGCGAGGTACCCGCTATACCAGCCTACACCAAGCGTGACACCGATGGCATTATTGCCCTGGCGCAACAGGTCGGTCACATCATATTGCTGATACTGTAATCTTTTGCGGTAAGTGGTCCAGCCGGGCGTCAGGAAGGCATCTCCGACGCGCTGACCATTGATACAGGCTTCATACAGGCCACGTGCCGTGATATAGGCAGTGGCGGACCGTATCTTCTTAGCGGCATTGAAGGTTTTGCGGAACAGGGGACTGGGTCTGGTCAGACTATCCAGTTTGATACCCGGCTCAATCCAGCTGGCTTTCCAGTCGGATGACTGTAATAAAGCCATCTGCCATTGTGCGACCGGGCTCCAGTCAGAAGCTCTTCCGTTTTCATCCCATATCCTTACCTGCCAGTAGTATTTCTTACCGGAGGATAGTGCATCGCCCTGATAAGGGACGTGTATGGACTGATCTGAAGTGATCTTACCACTTTGCCAGACGAGTTCTTTACCCTGATTCAGTTGTTTGGGGGAAGTGCCTGCCCTGAGTTCGTAGGCGGACTGCCGGATATTTCTCCTGGCGCCGGACAATTGCCAGCTGAAAAGGGGATGAGCTACATCGACTCCATCCGGATTATGCCGATTCTCGCAGAGCAGCGAATCGACCTTTGTTTGTGCGGAAGTATCCGCAACGGAAAATCCGAGCAGGAGGCATAAAAGACCTGTTTTGTACATGACGCGGAAATTGTGGTTAGTATTTAAGAAGCTGAATATAGAGAAAGTTCATCTTAAACTGTCCTGTACTGTCCTATTGTTGTCTGGGATGAAGCGAATACGATTCCCGTATTTACTACACATAAACCAGGTATTTATACGCTTGTCAGAAAATAGCGATTAAAAGACCTTTGTATCGGCGGGACAAGAGAATTCCAATAACGTTATCAGGACACAAGTTTTCATCACAACAATAGCATTACCCCAAAAACGCCAGCCCCCAACAGTAAAATTTCCATTGTCATGTGATACGCCGTGCGCTTCGCAGGGTCTTATCACGCATTCCGTTTCTAACCTCAAAAATCAAACAACATGGAGAAAGCAATTCTGACAGACAACCTGCCTGAAGAACAGGTTAAACTGTATATGGAAAACCGTAAATTATTATTGTTATCTAAATTTCTGCCTCAGCAGACGGCCAGCATTACTTACTGGGAACAAGTGCGCTGCGTAGGCTTTAATCCGGATGTATCCCGGCTGGAAGCGGTGGTCAGCGTGAAGCAGGCTTACGGCTACAGCGGCGGGTTATGTAGCGGCGGCTCTCACGAGTTCGTTCGCTTCTTTATAGATTATCATGATGGCGCCGGCTTTCAGGATGCAGGCGTTACCAGTTTTAAGGTAGCGGACATTCCTGATCCTGCGCCACAAACCAAACATCCATTGCATTACATGGTGTACCTGTTCGTGAATGATGAGGCACACCGCCGTTTCACCAACTGTGATACCGCCATTATACCTACTGTAAGGGCTGTCCTTTCCTGGAATACAGTGCCTTCTATAAACCCGAATGACATACCCCATTTCGGCAACGTCGTAGATGCCGACATCCAGCTAAAAAGAAAACGGATCATCATCTGGGCCGACCTTATCAAGGAACTGGGCATCCAGGAAAAACTGGATATTCTGCCACATATCGATGAGCAGTTCCAGGTGCCTGTGATCGATAAACCATTGCCGCCGATCGAGCAGCATTATAAAGCTTATAAGTCCGCCGGCGTGGAAGATCAACGTACCTTCTTCAGCAGTATTTTGCCGAATATACCGGAGGTAGCCAGATTCCAGGGCCCTGAACCAGCATATGACCTGGAGGCTGTCAGCAAACTGGGTATCAAGATCGCAGACCTGACAAAGCTGGTCCTGAGCCCCATATTTGATAACAACAAAGCCAATGTGAATTACGAGGAAATGACCTGTGTAGGTCTGAACACCAATACCGATACACTTGGCGCGGTCATTAAAGTGAAGAAATCCAGTGGCTTCAGTGGTAATATGTGTACCGTTGGTTCTAAAGAGCATGTGGCTTTCTGGGCTGACTGGAATAATGACGGCAATTACGATGAATACCTGGGTACTGGCAGCGTTGTGGTACACGATATCGGTAATATTCCGAAAGATGGGCTGTACTACAATGTGGCCCTGCCGGTTGATCTTACCAAACGGCTGAAAAGCTGCGAAACACCGAATATCGTCGGGATACGTGCGGTGATGTCATGGCAGACTTTACCATCTACGACAAATCCGAATACATTGAATTATTATGGTAACCGTATCGATATAAAGGTACAGGTAAGACCAGGCCAGCTGGATGGCGGTAAACTGGGTATCAACCTCTTTGATGTGAATGGCGTCGCTATCAGCAACATCGACCAGGTGGCCATTTCTACCAGGGGATTGGCTTATTCAGGCGCGAGTTTCCCGAGTGCGGCCTATCCTTTTGGCGGATTGATCAAACTGAGTGGGATGCTGACCAACAGCGGCGCATCAGGCACCACTTTCTATAAAGTACAGTTCCTCGATACCAGCAGCGGCACCTGGCAGGATGTGATGGATAAACAGAAATTCCAGATCATCGAAGGCAGTGTACAGACGCTGCATGACCAGGACCCTTCTACAACAGGAGGCTGGCTGACCTACCTTCCCGCTGTGCCTGCGAAGGCAGAAAAGCTTTCCCTGCTGGCATTCTGGGATAGCGGTAGCCGCAACGGATTACATAAACTAAGGGTGCTGTACACCAAAGACCCATTGTTTAATCCGGTGAATATCAATTACTCTTCCGAAGTATTTATCTATCTGGATAATACCGGTTTCACTGTTAACGGCGCGCCTTCCACTACACTCGATCCTGGCAGCACATTGGATGTGATCATTGCCGGAGGCGATTGTAAGTTCTACAAGAAAGGCGATATCATCAGCGGTCAGCTGAAGGTGCTGGACAAATACTTCAGCGGATGGAGTTTCAGTCTGCAGCCTGCGGCACATATCGTACCACTGGGTACGCCATTGAGCACCTTTATTGCGCCGGCCTCCAGAACGGTGGTGAGTCTGGCGGATAATGGCGACAATGGGACTGCCTTCACGATTAATACGCAATACCTGCAATCCTGCGGATATACCATCCGCCTGAGCGCAACAGACAGGTCGCTGTTAGGGTATAAGATCGTCTTCCTGGACGGCTCTTACATCTACAACCTGACCAGTCACTATGCGGAAAAATACCTGGGTTTTGCGGTGTTGCCGTAAGACAGGGAATGATCAGGAAAACGCACGCGGGAGCAGCAAAAGGCTGTTTCCGCGTGTTCGTGTTAGCTAAAACCGTAAAATATCATTTTTAAATTCAGTCAATGTACTGACCTTTGCGGTGAGTTTGGATCAACCGTAATGGGAACAATGACAACAGGAACAGCTAAATCTACACCCGCAAAAGCCGAAAGGGGCAGTGTCCGCTTCCGGCGTATCAAGAACAGTATTTTTCTATCAGGGCTTTCTGTGTTCGCCCAGTTATATCTTTTTCAGCCCGTATTACCGCTATTATGTAAGGAGTTTGGAGTGACCCCGGCACAGAGCAGCTGGGCGGTATCAGCGTCTACGATGGGTATGGCGATGGGTTTATTTATCTTCTCCTTCAAGGCAGACGCGGTACCGCGGAAGCACCTGATGGGCTTTGCTATGTTGGGGTCAGCGGTACTGACCTTATTATCTGTCTTCATTCATAATTTTCATCTGCTGATAGCGGTTAACTTTCTAAAGGGGGCTATACTGTCCGGCGTGACGGCTGTAGCACTGGCTTATTTATCAGAAGAAGTGGCCAGTGCTTCCATTGGGCTTGCGATCAGTTTATATCTGAGTGGCAATGCGATCGGAGGGATGGCGGGACGGATCGTGGTGATGCTGATAGCCGGTTGGGCAGACTGGCGTTGGGCAGCGGGGTGTATCGGTACATCCAGTCTGATACTGGGATTGTTCTTTATAAAAAGGCTGCCGGCCTCCAAACATTTTGTAGCGTTACCGGTGAATGTTGGTCAGAAATGGCAGCAGATGGGTTCCTTTTTCCGGCAACGTGTGATGGTGTTGGTCTATTTTGCTGCTTCATTGCTGATGGGCGCTTTCGTGAGTATATATAACTATACGGGCTTCCGCCTGGAAGGACCGCCGTTTTCATTACCGCATTATGTGATTGCGGGTATATTCCTGATGTATACAGTCGGTGTATTAGGGACAATGGTCGCCGGAAGGCTATCAGACAGGATTCCGCCTGCAAAACTGATCAGGGCATTTATTCCTGTTATGGGAGCAGGTTTACTGCCGATGCTGATACCGGAACTGATCTCCACTGCCGGCGGATTGGGGGTGTTTACGTTTAGTTTCTTTGCGACACATACATTGGCCAGCAGACTGATATCACAGGAAGCAAAGGAGGGAAAGAGCACGGCTACCTCGTTGTACTGGTTGTTTTATTATGCCGGTTCATCGTTTATAGGTACCGCCACTGGCGTTGTACTGACAGGTTGGGGATGGGAATTGTTTATTGTGGCTTTATTAGGATTGGTATTAGCAGGTGGAGGGCTGGTGTTCAGTGCGGGCAGAAAACCGACTGTTTAAGTTTGCGTTAAGCATAAGCATAGTTGAAAAGAATGATATATTTTCGATGTTATGGTTACTGTCATACAAGATATAGATCGTATAAAAGAAATACTTAAGCAGTATAAAGGTTGCCATGCACAGGTATGGGCGTATAGCGTGACCTTTAGGCGTATGGCGATCCGTTTATGGATGGATATGCATAGCGAACAGCTCCTGCTATTTACAGGAGGCACATTTTATATCCAGGGCTTTATTGATAGAGAGAATGCGAATATTACAATAGGGAAAGAGACCGATGAATATCGCGGCTGCATCTACAGTGTAATTGACGAAAGTGCTGGTTTTAAAGTGCTTGCCAATAGTCACCTGATGATTATTCGTGGAGATTTTAGTGAGTTTAATATGCACTTTGACAGTCTTTTTGATATGGAAAAGGCTATTTTTGAATAAACCAGTTTATTCTCTCAGTTGTAACACATTAGCGCCAATCTTTTCATCCTTTACTCTTTTAAACCGTTTGTCGTGTACAGTGATCATGATCTCAACGGATCCTGTACTGACCGTTGCGCCAAGCATATGACCGCCATAGGCCTGAAAGGTGCTGTCGGTGACAACGCCATGTGCATGAATGGATACGGAATCCTGTTGCCAGGCGATACTCCCCTGCATGCTGGCCAGTTCTACGTTATCAAATGACTTTGGGTCATATTGCTTTGTCTGCTGATTAAAAAAGCCAAATTTCGCATTTACAAAACCCATTCCGGTGAAATTTGCTGCCGGGAGCTTCTCCTTTAGCATGAATGCTTCAAGTTGGGCAAAAAGGTCATCACCCTGCTGTAATACCATCAGGTATCCTGCAGGTACTTTTACATAGGGAGATTGTGCGTTAGCTGCCACTCCGATAGATAGCAGCTGTACAAGGAAGTAAGCGATCTTTTTCATAATACGGCTTTTCACTTCATCCAGGACGAATAATGTGCCATCGATGAGGGCAGGCTATTCCTTTGCAGATACTTCCAGCAATTCTTTCAGATACCCGCCCCATATTGCAGGCAGGGAATTGGTGCCATGGCCGACGGTTTTGTCCGTAATAGGCAGCAGGATATAACGACCACGCGCTACTTTTTTTATCTCTCTTTCCATTACACCGAGTTCCGCAGGATTGATCTCGTCATCAGCTGAGTTGACGGCATATACGTTTGCCTTTATCTTAGACAGATAAGGAGAGGGATCATAAAAGCGGGACGCTTCCAGGGCATAGATAACGTCATTGGCATCCAGGGAAGCGAGATTAGCTCGTCTCATATGTGATACGAGCGTGTCTGCAGCGGCGCGTGTAGAAGCGGAGTGCTGTAACTGTAGCGGACTGCTGTTCATGAAGAAAAAAGAGGACAAAGCGCCTGTGAGCCCCAGGACAGGTTGTGTGCTGTATTCCCCGTTATTCCAGGCAGGGTCCATTTTGATCAGATCGATCGCCATTTTACGCATCATCCTGTTACGACCTGCAATAGGTGCAGGCTGGCAGGCTAATGGCATGAGCGCATCCGTAAAATCCGGATAAGTGTAGCCCCACACCCAGGCATGCATGGCCCCCATGGAAGTGCCCAATATCAGGCGGAGATGGTCGATCCCCAGGTGTTTGGTGATCAGTTCATGCTCAGCAGTGACCATGTCATTGTAGGTGTAATTGGGAAACTGCATATGCAGACTGTCACTCGGACGGCTCGATTTCCCATGACCGATCGCGTCAGGTAGTATAATGAAATATCTGGTAGCGTCCAGTAACTGTCCCGGACCGAATAATTCGCCGGCAAACTGCTTTGAAAGAAAGGCAGTGGCTGAAGAGGTAGTGCCATGCATGATCAGCACCGCATTGGCTATTTTTCCATCCTTCCCTTTTTGGGGGGTGCCAATGGTATAGTAATGCAGGTTAAGTACTGCCAGTTCCTGTCCGTTCTCAAACGTGTAATGGGGAATGGTATAATTACCCTCCCTGGGTTTGGGATAGGTCGTTTGTGCAAATATATTGACAGATAAAAACAGGGAGATGAGCAGCGTATACGTTTTCAGCATGGCGATCGTATTGGTTTACAGGAAGCCGAAAAGTACCCATAATAGTGCGGTTTTTATAACCATCCGTAACATTTACCCCGGAGAGCAGGGATAGCTCAAAATTCGGCTTATAAAGGAGCAATAAATAAAAAATCCCGGACGTGTGATACGTCCGGGACCTCAAAAAAATGTATTCCTGCAAGCAATTACTGCTTGTTAGCTTCTTTTTTCTTTTTAGCGTGATCAACGATCGCACCGATACCAGCACCTGCACCAGCACCTACTACAGTACCGATAGCCGCACCTTTCACACGGTCGTTCTTGTTGATGATCGCACCTGTTACCGCACCGGTACCAGCACCTACAACGGCGCCTTTAGCAGTGTGGCTCCAGCCTTTTTTCTTCTCAGTAGTAGTTGTTGCAGTGGAAGCAGCAGGAGCGCTGTTATCTCCACTGTTACTATTACTGTGATTTACAGTTGCCGGTGCACTGCTTGCGCGTGCTTTTTCAACTGCTTTCATGGAATCGATCGCCTGTTGTTTTGCTTCGTTTACAGCGTTTGCATTATTAACAGAATCTACAGCCGCCTGTTTGGCGCTTTCGATAGCTTCTTCCTGTGACGCTTTGTTATTACAGGCGAATAGCACCGTTACGGTTGCTAAACTCAAAAATAACTTTTTCATAGCCTGACTTTTTATGGTTTATCAATTTATACAGTACAGTAGACAAAACTATGCCATTTTTTATGAATCTTCCTAATTATACTGGAAATTAATTTTATGTAGATAGTGGTTTTTTATTATCCGTTTTATTTTCAAATAATTATGTTTTTATGACGGTCCTTTTGTAACCCCAAAAACGTCTTAACTGATGAACTTTTCCCTCATCACAAAACAAACCACTATGAAGAATGCCATCGCATGCCTGTTACTGGCAACCCTGATTGCCTGTACCAAGAAAGAAGACAAACTACAGGAAACGCCTGATGCCCAACCCGAACTGGCCATCACCAGTTACTATGTCAACGGAACTTCAGGCAATGACGCCAATGCCGGCACGACTGCCGCAACTTCCCTGAAGACGATCCAGGCCGCGCTCAATAAGACCACTGAAGGAGCAGGCAGTACTATTTATGTAGCGGGCGGCACCTATAAGGAACGGCTTAACTGGCCGCATTCCGGGGCATCTGCTGCGGAACCTGTTACACTGACCAACTACAGTGGCGGCACCGTCATACTGGACGGCGTAGGTGCCACAAATAGTACACAGAACGCTATGATCAACGTTAGTAGTAAAAGCTATCTGAGGATCAATAACATCCGTATCGCCAACAACATCAGGAGCTTTGCCTCCGGGATTTATGTCAGCGGTTCAGGTACGGACGTTCAGATCACTTCCTGCCGTATTTATAATGTCGGCTGGACAAGCGACTCTACCGCTGTACCTTCTTCTGCGAATAATGCCAATCCGCTCGTAGTAGTTGGTACCGGACAAACCGCCTATTCGCAGATCTATGTCGGCGGTAACCAGATCTATGCCTGTAACACCGGTTACAGCGAAGCGCTGACCATGTCGGGTAATGTCAACAACTTCCTGATTGAGAGCAACATTGTACACCATATCAAAAACATTGGTATAGATATGACCGGACATTATAGCTGGACAGGCGCACCTGACAGCGTGAATTTTGCCCGTAACGGGAATGTGAAAAATAACGTGGTTTATAACTGCGTGTCTCCGATTGCCACCAGTGGCGGTATCTATGTGGATGGTGGTAAATGGATCAACATCGAAGGGAATATCAGTTTTAATAATGGCGCAGGTATCACGGTAGGTTGTGAGAATGCGAACAACACGGCGGAAGGGATCAATATCCGCAGCAATTTTATTTACAATAATAAAGAAGCCGGTATTGTAATCGGTTCGAATGCAGCAGGTAGTAAAGTGGCCTGGTCCTCAGCCACTAACAACACCTTGTTTAAGAACTATACCAATGGCGGATGGGGTGGAGAGATCAGTCTGCAGAACACAGATCATATCACCCTCTCTAACAATATCGTACAGTCAGCCAGTAACATTGTGGTGATTGCCCTGCTGGGATATACCAGCACCAATCTCGCCATGAACTATAATAAATATTATACGGCTTCCGGTACAGCGAATACGATCACATTTGACTGGGGAGGTATTAATGGTACGACTTATGGTTCGCTGGCTACCTTTAAGAGCGGTACCGGACTGGATGCCAGCAGCACCTATGGTATCCCGTCTTTTGTAAACAGCACACTGGCTACACTGAACCTTCATCTGGCAAGTGGCTCGGCCTGTATTAACGCCGGTGATCCTGCTTTTGTGCCTGCATCCGGAGAACTGGATATCGACAAGCAGTCACGTAAGCAGAATAACAGAGTGGATATAGGCGCAGACGAAACAGCATTATGATACGTGTAGAAGTAGCTGGAAAGAAAAAGGTCCGCAATTGCGGACCTTTTTTGAATTTATTGGGATGGTAGTTTATGCGAATTTACGAATTAATAAATGCGCCGTATCTTTTTCTATATACATTCCGCGGGTTATTTCAATTTCATTTGCTAACGGCGCCTTATTTTGATTACTGCTATCAGGTTGTTGTTCAAACGCAGATACAGAAATAATATTGTTATCAAGACATTTCGGACAATAGTGTATCGTTACCTTAACGATCTCTCTCGTTCTTGCATAGATAGGCGCCAGCTTGCTATAGTAGCTCACTTCCGGCAGAAAATTATATACATGATTTTCACCGGCGCCACCGAGGACCGTATAGAAGGCGCTTGTCTCTGTTACAAAAGCATCCTTCTGATCATAGAAGCGGTCGCATCCTTCACAGTAATATTGTTTGTCCTCCAACAGGAACTTAACCGGCAACATAAAAGCAATAAACTCTATCACATAAAAGAAACCTGCCAGTCCGCCGCTAAAAGGAAAACGTCCCGCCGCACGGTTAAAATGATCTGTATCGATCTGTACGGTCCGTCTTGCGATGATCTCAAAAGTCGCAAAGGGATTAAATACACCCTCCAGGAAACTATATCCGAAATGCCATTGTTGATTATAGAAAGTCCACTGGGCTGACCATGCGAGGTAACAGAACAATCCTGCCAGTGACACGTTCAATATATGGTGCCTGCTTTTACTGAAAAGCCGCAGCAGGGTAAAAGCGACTATACTGGCACAGAGCACGCCAAAGAGGAAGATAAAGTTCAGGTAAATAAAAGAAATAAAGTTGGTGAGAAAGTAAAACAACCAGCCGATCAGTACAGAAAGAGAAATACCACCAAATAAGGAAAGTAACAATCGTTTAGGCTTAATCAATCCTGAGGCCTTATAGAAAGTACCAGCAGTATGCATAGGGATATGGCGTTTGAATAAAGATAAATCTGTATGCAAGATAAGAAGGATAAGTATAGTTTTTTTGTATTTTTAGATAGTTAACATTTTAAAGCAGCTAAAGGGAGACAGCGGGTTTTACGCATGCAGCCAGATACCGATACCGAACTGTTACAGAAAATGAGGCAAGGCGACGAAAGCGCCTTCCGGCAGCTATACGACCGGCATAGCAGGCAGGTGGCTGCGTTTGTTTTCCACCTGACACATTCCGCCGTTGACGCAGAAGACATTCTCCAGGAGACGTTCCTCACACTCTGGACCAGCAGGGAGCAACTACCCGCTATCGTCAGTCCTGCCAGTTATATCTTTATCATCGCCAGGAATAAAACCCTGGACCATCTCCGTAAAATAGCCCGGCAACAGAAACTGGTAGACCATGTATGGGCAAATATCTCCGCTACGGCAGATGCCCTCGAACTGGAACTGGATGCCAGGGAAAGCCAGCAATTGATCAATACTGCCCTTTCAAGGCTCAGTGAGCAGCAACGTACCATTTTTCGCCTGAGCAGACAGGAGGGACTTGACCATGCCAGTATCGCCGATAAACTGCATTTATCCAAGAGCAGGGTTAAAAATGTACAGGTGGAAACACTCCGTTTCATCCGTCAGTTCCTCTCGCAACATGCTGAATTTCTGTTGCTTTTATGCCTGATGAGCAACTTCTGAAAAAAATTGTCCAAAACCACGGTCCTTTATTCTCTCACGTTCGTCTTTATAACTATATGCCTGATCACCAACAAAGAATTGCTTATTTATTAGCACGTTATGCAGACAAATCATGCAGCCGGGAAGAGCTGGATGAACTGTTTGCCGCAATTGGTCAGGGTAATGGTCCGGAAGGGCTTGAACAGTTGCTGGAGGATGTATGGCAGGCAAAACATCCTGCTCCGGAGATTGATTATGAGGCGGTCTACCAGCAGATCAAACCCGTTGTTCCCATACGGAAAACCGTTCCCTTTAAAAAGATCGCTATTGCAGCGTCACTATTGCTGCTGGCTGGTACCGCGTACTGGTTATTACCGCACAAACGGACATCCAAACAGCCACTGGTGTTAGCACAGCCTGCTCAGCAGCGTATTCTGCCGGCAATTAATAAGGCTACACTAACCCTGGCCGATGGCACTACGGTCCCGCTGGACAGTACAGGTAAACAGTTGATCCGGCAGGGAAAAGTGGCGATCAGACAACAAAACGGACAGCTATTATATGCCAGTCAGCCAACGGATGGCAATATTCACTATAACAAACTGACCACGCCAAGGGGAGGACAATTCAGGCTCGTATTGCCTGACGGCACCAAAGTATGGCTGAATTCCGCTTCCATGTTACGTTATCCGACCACTTTCTCAGGAAAGGAGCGCGTAGTGGAACTCGACGGACAGGGATACTTTGAGATCGCAGCCAATGCGCAACAACCATTCAAAGTAAAGGTACGTGACATAGAGGTGCTCGTATTGGGCACAGACTTCGATGTAATGGCCTATGGAGATGAAAATTCAGTTAATACCACATTGCTCACCGGTAGTGTACTGGTGAAGGAAGGCAGCACAAAACAATTGTTACGGCCCGGACAACAGGCAGTAGTAGACAACCAGGATCATCAGCTGACAGTAAGAACAGCTGACATCAGAAAAGTAACCGCGTGGAAGAACGGCATGTTTGTTTTCAATGACATGGCTTTACCCGCCATCTTAAGAGAAGTAGCCCGCTGGTACGATGTAGACATCGTTTATAAGGCCAGCCCCGGAGCGGAATTATACGGAGGCGGTATAGGAAGGGACCTGCAGCTGGCAGACGTACTGGCCCTGCTGGAAGGGAATGGCTTTAATCATTTCAGGATTGAAGGTAGAAAAGTAATTGTATTACCATAATTAGTATCAACCAGGAAGGTGCTTTGATAAAACCGGAGATGCTCGCAACACCTCCGGTCAGTTATCTGGCATCCTCAATAATCGCTGTAAAGACCATTTAAGTACTACCAAACACTGCAAAAGTATGCAATTCGACTGTTATGTACAGGCCCGCACACTGCGCGGGCTATCAACCAAAATTTGCCTGGTTATGAAACTGACCACGTTCCTGCTACTGGTGATCATCCTACAGGTGAGCGCCGCAGGATATTCACAGAAAGTGACGCTGACGGCCAGGAATATGCCGCTCCGTGATGTGTTTACCGAGATTATCACACAGACAGGCGTATCCATCGTATACTCTGAAAATGTACTGGCCAACACGGCCCCTGTCACTTTCCGCGTCAAAGACGCCTCCGTACGTGAAGTACTGGACCTCTGCCTCCGCAATCAGCAGGTCGTCTACGCACTCGAAGGAAAAAACTTTGTCATAAAGAAAGTCATACCCCTGCCTGCCGGCGTCACGTCACAGGCAGATACGACCATTACCGTTAGGGGAACTGTCAGCGCTGCCGCCGGCGGACCCTTACCTGGTGCGACCGTATTGGTCAAAGGCAGCCGGAAAGGTACCCAGACAAACGGAGAAGGACAATTTACCCTCACAGGTGTACGCAAACAGGACATCCTGATCATCAGTAACATAGGATTTACTACCAGGGAAGTCGCTGCAACTGAACAGGTCACCTTACAACTCGAAGAAGATACCCGCAACTTTAATGAGGTCGTTGTAGTCGGCTACAGCGATAAAAAGAAAAGTGAACTGACCAGCGCCGTCAGCGTAGTATCAGCCGAAAAACTGAAGGACGTTACCACCAATGATGTGGGTAGCATGTTACAGGGCAAGGTTGCAGGTCTACAGGTCGTGAACAGCTCCGGTGTACCGGGTACGGCTGCCGAACTGCGACTGCGTGGCGTATCTTCTGTCAATGCCTCCCAAACGCCGCTCTTTGTAGTAGATGGTATTATCGGCGGTAACTACGATCCGAATGACGTTGAAAGCATCACAGTATTAAAAGACGCCGGCGCTACCGCGATGTATGGTTCTCAGGCAAATGCAGGCGTTATCATCATTACGACCAAAAAGGCCAAACTGGGAAAGACCCGTTTTGAAGCCAAGGTCACCACCGGCTTCCGCAAACCGGATTTCGGGAAGATGGAAATGATGAATGGCAGTGAACTGTACGATCGCCATAAAGAGTTTTACCGTGACTATATCCCCGGTACTGATAATAACTCTTATAAAGTAGATATTCTGAAGTTCTACGCCGAAAGACCAAAGCCCCTGCAACAGCAGAACTATAACTGGCTGACCACTATGTTTGGTACCGCCCCGGTAGAAAACGTTTATATCTCTGCCAGCGGTACCTCCGAAAAGAGTGAATACTACACCGGTTTGTCATATTATAATGAGAGAGGTACTTTCATGAATACCGGTTTCCAGCGTATCAATCTGCGTGGTAATTCCACCTACCATTTCTCTAAAAATGTAAGTGTTACCAATAATATCAATATCAGCGGTTCTACCGGTAACAGCTACAATTATGAGGACGTTTACTACGCTTATCTGAACATGCCCTGGGACAATCCCTACGACGCCAACCGTAATCCGGTATATGTAGACGGTAACGTGGGCTTCAAATGGTGGTCCAGGGATAAGGTAAACCCGATCCATACCATCAAAAACTCCAATCATCCTTATAAGAACTTCGACGTCAACTACGATCTGGGGCTCAATATCAATATCACCGACTGGCTGTCTTTCTCCAGTAGTAACCGGGCGGCTGTCAGCTACAATAAAGGATCAGATTATTACTCTCCGGTAGTTGCCGGTCTGTATAACAGCACCGGTTACCTGAATGAGCTCAGTACCTTATCCTATGGCGTTATCTCCAACGACCTGTTGAAATTCAATTTCCACAAGGGAGATCATACCATCAGCGGTTTGGTCGGTATTGCTATTGAAAACAGCAAAACAGAGATACTGGGCGCTTCCGGTAAAGGATTGCCTGAGGGCTTGTCCGTGCTGAACGTAGTGTCCAACAACCAGCTGGTAACCGGCTCTTATGACCAGGCCATCATCCAGTCGTTTATCTCACAAGTGAGTTATGGCTACAAGGATAAGTACTTCCTGACCGGCTCCTACCGTGTGGATGGATCGACCGCTTTCCCGGCCAGTAACCGTTATGGCTCTTTTCCGGCAGTATCTGCTGCCTGGCAGATCAGCCATGAGGATTTCCTGGTGCACAGTAAACTGTTCAGTAATCTGAAAGTACGTGCCAGTTACGGGGTGACAGGTACACAGGATATAGGTTCGTCCCGTTACCTGGGATTGTACGCATTGAGCAGTCAGTATAATGGCGGAACAGCGGCAACGCCTTCTCAGCTGCCAAGTCCGAACCTGACCTGGGAGAGTAAAAGACAATTGAACGCCGGACTGGATATCGGCTTATTTAACCGCATCAACCTGACAATTGACGCCTATAATAACGTGACGGACAACCTGCTCTTACAGGTGCCGCAACCACTTTCTGTAGGGTTTGAACAACGCTGGGAGAACGTGGGTAAAGTGATCAATAACGGTATAGAACTGGGCATCAATACGGTCAATATCAAGACGGAGGATTTTGAGTGGACCACTGATTTCAACATCAACTATAACACCAACAAGCTGAAGGAATTACCCAGCGACATTACCCGTACGCAACCTACCTGGAGCATCTCTCAGATTTATCGTAATGATGGTAATCTGTACGAATTTTACATGCCCAAATGGCTTGGGGTAGATAAGGAAACCGGGGCGCCGCAATGGGAGGTGATCAACAGGGATGCAAATGGCAAGGAGATTTCCCGGTCTGCCACTTCGGACTACGCCAGCGCCACCTACCAGGAAGTGGGTGCTGCTTTACCAAAATTACAGGGAGGGTTTACCACACAATGGACTTATAAGAACCTCTCCTTAAGCGTCAATGCCTACTACCTGACAGGCAACAAGGTATTCAGCAATAGTCTGCGTTTTGTGATGAATGATGGCAATGAGCCTTACTACAACCAGATCAATCTGCCTTCGGGTTACAAGATATGGACACATCCGGGTGATGATGCCACAGAGCCTAGTCCGCAGAATGCTGCCAACTCCACAGAAACCTCTACCCGCTACCTGAAAGATGGCGACTTCCTGGCCATCAGGAATATCTCGCTGTCCTACAAACTGCCAAAAGCCTGGATGAGCCGCTGGCATATGGATGGCGTAACACTGTCGCTGACAGCAGATAACGTGTACACATTCACTAAGTTCCTCGGACAGGACCCTGCCACGACGATCACCTCCGGCAGTTATGTAATGCCTGGCGTATCGGATTTCAAGTATCCTAATAACCGTCAGTTTCTGTTCAACATCAACATCAGGTTCTAGTAAACTTACAGCTCATGACAACCAGATATCTTTTGCTCATACTTGCTTTTCCGCTGCTGTTTGGCAGTTGTCTGAAAGACGTGAACCCCAGCGATTCACTGACTACCGGTACGCTGACACAGACCGCACAGGGATTAAAACAGGCCTTGAACGGCGCTTATGCCTTATTTAAAGATCACGTGGAGTTTAATGGCACCACTGATCTGAATAATATGTACCTGCGCCAGTATTTCCAGATGAGTGATTTCGCCAGTGATGATATCGTATGCGCACAGACCACCACCGATCCGCTGTATTACAGCTTTTCGTTGAACCATACGCCTACACAGACGAATAGCCGCTATTTCTGGTATATCTCCTACAAGATCATCAACGACGTCAATACAGTAATAGAGGCGGCAGAAGCTGTCCAGAACCCGGACGCCACGATAAAACAGTTACTGGGAGAATGTTACTTTATGCGGGCTTTCTGCCATTTCAACCTGGTAAAACTATATGCCCGTCCTTACACAGAAAATCCCGCCGCAGATGGCGTCATACTACGTACTTCTACCAGTGATCCTTCTACCAAAGCGCGATCTACCGTAGCTGAAGTCTACGCATCGGTGATCGGGGATGCAGAGAAAGGGGCTTCCCTGATGCAACAACAGCGTGGCGTACAGTATGCTTCACAGGAAGCCGCCTGGGCATTGCTGTCAAGGGCGTATTTGTATAAAGGCGTGAATGACAGCACGATCTACTATAGTGATAAAGTTATTAATTCAGGCAGGTTCGGGCTGACAGATACGACAGGCTTTAAGACCATGTTTGCCAATGCAACGGGTAGTAAAGAAACGATCTTCTGTGTGGCTTTTACGGCGGTAGATGATTATGGGAAGGCGGGTTCTATTGCCTCTATGATCTATTCTGATGGTAACTCGGGCTGGGGAGAGGAATTTGCTTCGCAATCGCTGCGCGATACCATGGCTGCTTATCCGGAAGACGCCCGTTGGGCCTATATTCTTCCGCTGAAGGACGGTAGTGGCAATCTGCAGAAAAAGAATGGTATTGAGACTTATTATATTATGAAGTTCTCCGGACAGGCTGGTAGTCCGACGCTGAGTTCCCCCATCATGTTCCGCTTAGCGGAGATGTACCTGAACAGGGCAGAAGCCAAAGCGAAGGCCGGGAATACCACCGGTGCTTTAGATGACGTGGACTTGATCCGGAAAAACAGGGGCTTACAGAATGCCTTATATGGCGGAAAGGTCCCTGCCGGAAAGACTGCCCTGCAAACCGTACTAAAAGAAAGAAGGATAGAACTGGCTTTTGAAGGGCACCGCGTATATGACGTTTATCGTAACAAACAGGCCATGGACCGTACTTATTGGGGCTACCACCTGCCAGGACTGAAAGAGTCGGATATAGACCTCAGTAAACGTCCTGCAGGCTATGAGAATATGGTCATCAACCCGAACAATAAACGGGTGATCTACTACATTCCCATCGATGAGATACAGACCAATAAACTGTGTTCGCAGAACCCATAATTCACCCTTAAATGCCTGATCATTATGCAACTCAGATATCTCTTTTTAAGCATTATAACAGCAGCATTGCTCAATGGATGCAGTGATGATGACAAAGTAACACCGGATGCTGATCTGTTCTACGAAATCAGTATTAACGGGAATGATGTCACTTTTAATAATAAGACCTCCGGCGCAGTCTCCTACAAATGGGATTTTGGCGATGGTACGACCTCTGACGAGGAAAGTCCGGTACATACTTATCCGGGAAAGGGAAAATATGTTCCCACCCTGTACGCGACGACAAAGGAAGGCAAGGTGACGGAGGGGTCAACCGTTGTTTATATCGCGAAGTCTTCCCCGGTGAAAATGAATGATAATACGCTGTCCGACTGGGATGAAGTGACCGATTACCAGGTGAATTCCGGTGCGGGAGAGACCTATTTCAGGAAAGCTAAATTCGACTATGACGCGTCTTATGTATACGTGTATCTTGAAGTGAATTCGAAGGCTGCCAATGCCGATATTTATGACTTTTATATGGATACGGACAATAACCCCGGCACCGGCCTGATAACAGGAACATTCCCTGACGGAGGGTATGACGTATTGCTGGAAGGCGCTGTATTGGCTGACTGGTTTGATGCGTTCTATCATAAGGGCGCCCAGAACGCTTTTACATTTGATGCTTCCGGTGTGACGGAGTTCGTTACAGTTGGTGCAACACAGCAGGAGGGAAATGTGCTGAAGTTTGAGTTACGCCTGTCCCGCGCAAAACTGAAAGGATTGGCTGCTACAACGGCCCTGCGTTTAGGTATTCAGGCCACGAAAGGGGATTGGTCAGCCACCCTGGGCAATATGCCTGACGGAAGCACTTCCGTATTGATCAATTTTGAGTAATATGTGTGTGTACTTATAGAATGCAGGATAGTGCAGCATGGGCATGTCCGCAAAGAGTTTCCCGAAAATGGAGGCTTTTTGCGGGCATGTATGTAAATACTAAATATCAGGAAATACAACGTTATGGAAAAACAGACCGGTCGTTTATTATCGCTGGATGTCATGCGTGGACTGATCATGATATTACTGGCAGGAGAGAGCTGCCGGGTGTATGAATCGCTCCACGAATGGAATGACAACGCCTTTATTACACAGTTCTTTCATCATCCCTGGCACGGCCTGCGCTTCTGGGACCTGGTACAGCCGGCATTCATGCTGATGGCGGGTACTGCGATGTATATTTCTTACCAAAGTAAGCTTAGGAAGGGCGCTTCCTGGTCGCAGAACTTCAAACACATCCTCATTCGTAGTCTGAAGCTGTTCCTGTTTGGAACGGGCTTACATTGCGTATATGCAGGCAAACTGGTATGGGAGCTCTGGAACGTGCTGACGCAGTTGTCTGTGACGGGCATCATTGCCTATCTGGTCATCGGGCGTTCCTATACGTTTCAGATCGTCACGGGATTCCTGCTGATATTACTCAATGATACCTTATACCGGACGGTCCTGGTGCCTGGCTTTGATCAGCCATTTGTGGAATATCACAATTTTGGCGCTTATATGGATACCTTACTGATGGGCAAGATCAATCAGGATGGCTGGGTGGCGATCAATATTATCCCGACAGCAGCGCATACCATATGGGGCGTAACAGCGGGTAAACTGTTATCCTCAGCCATGGATAATAACCGTAAAACGGGCATATTAGCGATAGCGGGCGTTATATTGCTCATTTTAGGGTTTAGCGTGGACATAGCTGGTATCTCACCCATCATCAAAAGGATCAGTACCGCAGGCTTTGTAATGGCATCTGCCGGATGGGTATTGCTGATACTGGCGTTTTTATACTGGTGGATCGATCTGAAAGATCACCGGCGGTATACCTGGATACCCGTAGTGGTCGGTATGAATGCCATATTTATCTATATCTTTTTTGAAACAGTAGGCGCACAATGGGTCAACGGGGTCGTTGCGATCTTCATTCCCTGGCATATTGCGGCGGCATTTGTTACCTGGGGGCTTGAATGGGGTTTGTGCTACTGGTTGTATAAGAAAAGTATCTTTTTCAAGTTATAGGAAAAGGGCTGTTCATCATGATGAACAGCCCTTTTTGATTATTTATTCTTTGACAGCGGTCTCCGCCGGAATGGGCGTAACCAGCTGGAGGCCTTCCAGGAAAGCAATGGTACCGGGAATGTCAAAGCTGGTATGTAATACATATTCCACCTTTAGCTCAACAGGCAGATAAACGCCCCATTTGCTTAAAGGAAAAGCATCAGGCATGTCCTCGAACAGCGATCTTACATGTTGTTTTATGTTAATTATCTGGTGACGCATATTTTCCACCAGTTCAGACAGGCTGATACGAAGTTCACTTAATGTGATCTTACTTTCCCTGTCATCCAGGTCCACGTCAATATGCAATGTCTTGATAAGGAAAAATAAGGTTTCATTGATCTTACTCCCTGTGAAGGTATATATATCGATCTCCTTATGCTTTACGATAGCAGGGCGCACCGGCGAAAGATGATCCAGTCTGAAGTCCTTGAACAACAGTTTGATCTCATTGACACTGTCAATCGCGCTGTTGTCTGCCTCATCTTTATTCAGCTCGGTATTCAGCAACTCCATCATTTTCTGGCGTATACGGGGATGTACATCTCCGCTGCCGCTGGTGAATACCGGTTTTTTGCCGTCATTGGTGGGGATGACAAAGACCTTCTTCGCCTTCATGTCGATATCTGCGATTTTCCATATCCTGGCGGCTAACAGTATGTTGTCATTTACAGCCAGCCATGGCGTTAATTCGAGTTCACCGATAGCAACGCCTGCGTGAATGACCTTTAGCATTACAGCAGACATGAACATGGAGTAAAAGTCCCGGGAGGTCGTCAGCTTTTCTCCTTCAACCCCTACGATCAATTCTCTCCGCAGGTCTTCTATGTATTCTGCCTTGATCATATAGTCCAGCAGGAAGTCTGCTTCAGCTGCGCTAAACCGGCTGAACACAGGATTATTATGCAGTTTCTGCAACAATACCTGTCTGGATAAACCATTTGTTTCTTTCAGAATGGATAATGTCTGATGAAACAGCAGGTCATATGGCTTTTCCGGACTATAAACCGGTTCGACAAACTGCTCCTTGAACAGTTCCCAGCAGGCAAATGACTGTAGGGTAGACCAGTGTGCTGTCGCGTATAATAACAGCTGACTTTCATGACCCTCTCTTCTGCCGCTACGCCCCACCCGCTGGATGAGGGAGGCGATAGAATGCGTAGCGTCTATCTGTATCACGGTTTCTACGGTACCGATATCGATACCAAGTTCCAGCGTAGACGTACAGGCAATACAAAAGTTATTGCGCTTGTTGGTCTTGGCAAATTCTTCGACATATTCTCTTAGCTCTTTATCAACGGCGGAGTGGTGTGAAAAGAAATAAGGGTGTCCTTTCTTCCTTTCAGACATGCGTTTGAGCTTCACGGCTATTTCCTCCGCATTCCCGCGGGTATTCGGGAAAATGAGTACTTTATTATCCTTTACCTGATTATACAACTCTTCAATAAATGCAGGCGTGTATTCAGCGTCCTGCTTGATGTATTTGAAACGGGCATTGATCCCTTTCGCTGTAGGATCGATAAGAACCTTTGTATTAGCAGGATCGCCGGTAAAACGCTTTGGTTCTTCATAGTCGCCTACAGTGGCAGAAAGACCAACAATACGGGGCTTCTTTTCAGCTGCAAGATCATTGATCCTCGAAAGTAAGGAACGCAGGTGCATACCTCTGTCGCTACCCAGGAAAGTATGTATCTCATCTATGACAATAAACTTCAATCGGGAGAACAGTGCATTGGCATGTTCCGGATGATTGGTAAATAACGACTCTATTGACTCAGGCGTGATCAGTAATACACCTTCCGGTTGCTTTAACAGCTTCTTTTTGGCCGCCTGATTTGCCTCTCCATGCCATCGGGTGATACTGACGTCTATATAGCGGCAGAGGTCTTCTACACGCACAAACTGATCATTGATCAATGCGATCAAAGGGGAGATATACAGTACCTGTACACCAGGCTCTTTGAAGTTGACTTTAGAAAGGATCGGAAGAAAGGCCGCTTCGGTTTTCCCGGAAGCCGTTCTGGAAACAAGTATATAATTGTCTTCTGTACCCATGATCCGCTTGATGGCGGCGGACTGGATAGGCCGGAAGGACTCCCATCTTTTATCATTGATATACCGTCGTATCGGTTCTGAAAGCAGGGCAAACTCACTCATATTTCCTTGATGTTTTCAACGTCTTCCTCTATCGGTCTTTCGTCTTTTACCTCGATATCGGCAAAGAGTTTTGCTTTGTCAAAACCAGGGTTTTGCCGGAGGATGCTCATGATATTCAGAAAGTCCCTGATCACTTCTCTGGGCGTAAGGAACTCACTGGCGCCAGGTCTGTTGAACAGTTCTTCCATGAACAGTTGTATGTCTTCACTGGTAATGTCTACGTTGGTTTTATAGTTGATGTCAAATACCTGTTTCAGCTTTTGCAGTAAGACAAATATCTCTGTTGCGTTCAGCGGCATCAGGCGGATCACTGGTTGAGCGAAGTCCCTGATTTCCTGTGACTCAAACTTGTTTGTCTCCAGTCGTGATTTCAGCGCATGGTAACTGAACAGGCCTCTTCTTTCATTTTCCAGGAACTCACGGGTGCCGGCGAAATTGAAGAACAGATTGCTGACCTTCCCCTGGAAACAGTCATTGTAGATACTCAGTATTTTCTCATAGTTTTTCTCCCGCATGACAGCAGTAGGGATTTTATAGAGATTGATCGCCTCGTCCAGGTTGATCATAAAACCGCTATAACCGATACTGACGAATAGTTTACAGAAGTTCTTCAGCATATCATAAAAATTATCATCGCCGATGATATCTCTTACGCCCAGGTCTTGTCTGGCTTCCGTTTTTGTATGATATTCTCCTTTCAGCCAGCGAAGGGCGTTCTTGCGGAGTATTTCGTCATCTTTGATATAGCCCTGGTAATACTTCATGATCACCAGCCCGAAGTCAAAACCACCTACGTCGGTCAGTTCGTTGACCGTGCGCATGATATAGTCCTGGATCAGCTTTTCGTATTGCTCATTCCTGATATCCTCAATAGGGATATTATTTTCCTGTGCTGCTTTGGTAATGATCTGTTCGATCCATTTTTCCATCAGGGTAGACAATGCGCCGCCTTCAGGTTTGGTTTGTATGGCCAGGTTATCGATGATCGCGGTGTATAGCGCCAGGGATTTACCATCATTGGCGTATATGCGGTTTTGCGGCGTGAAATCGGCATTGGCCACCACAAACTTCTGCTTCATGGCAACGGTATTCAGCAGGTGCATCATAAATGATTTACCTGAACCGAAATCACCGATCCAGAACTTGACCATGCTATGTCCGTTTTTGACGTCTTCCAGGGCATTGATAAATGCCTGTATTTCTGCTGAACGGCCTACTGTGATGTGCTGTACGCCGGTTTTGGGCACAACGCCGCCCAACAGGGAGTTTATAATAGAGGTAGCTTCCCGGGGTTTAATGTTTTCTATCATACGGTAATGGTTTGAAAATAGCTTTCGGTGATGGTATACGTATCGTCATATTCCTCGATAAGCAGGTCGTCCAGCACCTCATAGCAACTGCTATTGATACTTTCGATCAGCTGATCGCGGAAGAGTTTTCTTTCCTTGGCAAAATGGCCGACCTTTTCTGCGGGCAGGGAAAAGGCGTTTTCCTTGAATACGGACAGTAGCTCTTCCTGATGAGTATTCAGTACAATGCCTGCTGCAAAGGCCATGGCGTTTCCCGTATTTATTTCTACTACCGGCGGCAACAGGGTGATTGAGGCTACAGGTGGTAAACCAGGAGTTTGCTCAGGTTCGTCGTCCTGTAAGAGCTTATTCAGGCTTTCTACGGTTTCATTATGTGCCGAGATCACTGCTTCGATAGCAGCTGCATCCAGTTGTACGGTTTTTCTCTTTTTGGCGAAGATACCAGGTACTTCTTCCAGCGCCGCTTTCAGATTAAGCGTTTGTATGAGGTTACCTGCCACTAACTCAAAAGACTGCTTTTCCTGTTCTGTTTTAAAGAGGCTTTTATGGATGTTTTTAGGCAGTTGTTTCTGGTCCGCCTTTTCTGAACGCAGATCAGCATGCAGGTACTTCAGATAAAACCTGACAGCATCCTGCCGGTCGTAGGAAGCAAAAAGTTTGGATGCTTCAAAGAAGATGTTTTCTTTTTGCGGATTGTTGATATTCAATGCCGCCAGTTGTATTACTTCGCTGATGCATGCAGCATAATTGTCCTTGTTGACCTGCTGCTCGATCTCATCGAAGAATAAACGCCAGCGCGTATTGTTCTGCGCATTCAACTGAATTTCCGTGACCCTGTCGGCAGGAGGGATGGCTTTTTCTCTGCTGATAACCGCTTCGGCCACAAACCGCCCTATCTGATCTTCAAATGCTGCACTGTATTTATCATAAGGAAAATCCTCGTTCAGCTTTCTCTTCTGCCGATATTTCTCCCGCACCGCGTTTTCCGCTCTTTTGAAGATGGTCAGGTAAATATCGCTTTCCAGCCTTTCCCGGTAATACACAGCATCGTTCTTTGATTTACCCGGATAGAGCACCTGCATGGCGTTATCGGTCATGTCGCTGATACAGGTCTCAAAAGAGCTGTCCTTTTGTTTATATTCCTTATCAATCGATTTGATACAGGCCAGGTATAAACGAATAACGGCAATACAACAGCCTTCTACTGACAGGAAGATATTATCCGGGTTCCAGAACTTATTCAGCCATTCGGCCTCCCGCACATTGAGGTAGAGTTTCTCTTTGAAACGATGTCCCAATTTGGCATTCTCTTCATAATAGCTGGGCGTATTATCAGTAGCCGGCGTATCAGCAATAACAGCAGGTGCAGGCGCTTCGCTATAATCGATCCTGCTACCCTCCTGACTGATATCGATCACATCGATACCATTATAGGCCGGAGCAGGGGGGACAGGAGGGGCTGTTGCGCCGGCAAGCTGTTGCCGTTCCTGATGATAACTGATCACCTGTTTGTAAACGGTGGCCAGTTGCTGTTCGTCATAATGGTCCGTCAGCAGGAGGTGGAGCGTACCTTCAAATAAACAGTCATATTCGTAGGGAATGACCCTTACAGGCGCAATACCGGTATATACCTGTTGGTGTAATAAAGCTTTGTTTAAAAGCGTGATCTCATCCTTATGGAGCAGGGAGACCGTTTTATTGGCTATCTCGTAAAAGTTCTCTTTCGGGTTGTCCGGAAAACCATAAGACTTGAGGTAATTTGTCCATTCCTCCCTGAAAAATGCATCCATCATTTTGTACAATCTCGGGTATTAGTAAAGGGATTATCTTGTTGACACTTCGTACGTGGTTGTCTTGCTTCCGCTAGTTTAATATTAATTTTTGAGTAATTCGTTAATACCTTGTTAACGAACTGTGAAAGTCAGCTGATTACCTGATAGGAGAGAATAACATATGTGGCTATATTTGCAGCAGATACCTATACTATGAAATTACTGAAAACCATTCCTGAACACGTTCACATCCTCCGTGATGTACATGGGAAAGTATATACGACCATCAAAGAGGACGATGGCGCCCGCTGGAATGCAACTATCCATGGTCTTTCCATTCATAGATTATTTCCGGAAAACAGGGAGCTCTCTCATGCCGGTACAACAGCTGACGGAAAAATGATTTTCCAGCGTTCAGAATCATTGCTGCACCGTAGACCGTCCGTCAATCAGCTATCATCATTTGATACAGCTACCGGCATATGGTCGGGCCCCCATACCGCTGATATTGTTTTATATGGGGCCGCATCAGGACTAAATGTATTCAATGGAATAAGACTGAACGGCGCCGGCAATTCCTTTGTTTTATATGATGTGATTACCAATCAGGACCGCCTGCAGATAGATTTTGATAACATGATCTGGTGCGTGTATGGTAATGAAGACATGATTTTATTAACTGAGCATACGCGCGATGAAGATCTTGTCATTTATCGCTATTCCAGAGATGGGCAACGCCTGTGGTCCGTTAAAGTTGATGATGTACTGACCAGAGGTACGGTTAATAATAACCGCCGGGCCACCACCGTCTCTTATATACCTGCATCCGATCTTTTTGTATTTTGTTATCCGGGATGTGTGCTGTTTGCCCTGGATGCTGCTACCGGTGAAAAGAAATGGGACTACCTGGTTGAAATGCCAAGACCTTATAGCGTAGTGCCGGACGAGCAGAGTCTTATTTATATAACAAGAACGGCATTTGACAGACAGACGAAGGTCAATGTTCCCTGGCTCACCGTACTGGATAGCAGCAGCGGTACTTTGGTGCTGGAAAAGGACCTGTCAGCCACTGTCTTTGATGAACCGGTACCGGCAGGGTTTTATGAGGTTAAAATAGCTGTATTGAACGCATTCCTGTATCTGACCATACCTCAATTGGGAAAATTGTTTAAACTGGACAAAAACACCGGCATGCTCATCGACAGTTATGCGCATACGAAGAGTTTTCAGCGTGATACGGTCATGCAGGACGGTCATCTGATATTACTGGAAGATAATGACACCTTCGACAGGGTGCTGGTAATTGAATTATAAATAAGATATACGTTGCAGTGATCTGAGCAGAGCATAAACACGTAACAATTTCTTAACCTTCCCTGCTGACGGTACACACTTCATTTTACGGTTCTCTTATAAAACAACGACAGCGAAATGAAGCGTTTCTATGCAATCGCAGGCGGACTGCTGTTAACATTGTCAGCCGCCGCACAAAAGGTAAACCACGTAGTACTGATCACCATTGACGGCTTCCGTCCTGACTTCTACCAGGATGCTTCCTGGGGGATGAACAACCTTCGTATGATGAAGGACAGCGGGGTTGCCGCAGATGGTGTAAACTGTGTGTTCCCCAGTGTTACCTATCCGGACCATACCACCATTATTACAGGGGTAAAACCAGCTAAACACGGTATCTATTACAATGCGCCTTTTGAAGAAGGAAAGGCCAGCGGCAAATGGTACTGGTATTATAATGCCATCAAGGTGCCAACACTGTATGATGCCGTACATGCGGCTGGTAAGACCAACGCGAACGTGATCTGGCCGGTATCTGTAGGTGCGCCGGTAGATTATAACATTCCGGATGTTTGGCCACTGGGTAAAAATCCTGACAGAAGAGTTGCTACTGCTGCGGCTACGACACCTGCTTCACTGTGGCAGGAAATACAGGATAATGCCACCGGACAGCTCGGTCCTGAAGACTTCACCATGGTAAGGGAAGAACTGGTAATGGACGAGAACGTAGCCAGAATGGGCGCTTATCTCATCACGAAATACAAACCCGCATTTACCACCTTACACCTGGCCTGTGCTGACCACTACGAGCACAAACAGGGCAGAGATGGGCTGCTGGTAAGAAAGGCAGTGGCTGGTGCAGACAGAGCGATCGGCACCATATTGGAAGCACTGATCAGAGCAGGTATTGATGATAGCACGGCTGTTATCGTTACTGGCGATCACGGATTTGTAGATATCAAACAGTCATTTTCTCCTAACGTACTGCTTGCTGAAGCAGGACTGATCAAAGATATCGATAAAGCAGACTGGAAAGCCCGGTTCCATGCCTCTGGAGGTTCTGCATTCCTGCATCTGAAAGATAAGAACGATAAACAATCACTGGAGAAAGTAAAAGAAATACTCGCTCACCTGCCAGCCGATCAGCAGCAGTTATTCAGGGTGATCGACCGCAAACAACTGGATGCGATCGGTGCTGATCCGAATGCTGTACTGGCACTGGCGGCTGTTAAGGGCGTAACGATCGGAGGCGCTGTAAAAGGTGCGGTACTGAAAGAAGCAAAAGGCGGAACACATGGTTATTACCCTGATTTCCATGAAATACAGACCGGCTTTGTAGCATATGGTCATGGTATTGCTAAAGGCAATCACCTGAAGGAAATGGACCTGACGGACGTAGCGCCGCTGATCGCAAAACTGCTTGGATTACAATTTAACACGGCCGATGGTAAAGTACCTGCCGGTGTGCTGAAATAATTGACCCTGCCTGTGAGAAACCCAATAAAAAAGCCTTAAAGTTCTTCATTGAACTTTAAGGCTTTTGCCTGCAGGCAGAAAAGGTTTACTGGGGTTGCACGTCAAAACTCACCATCCAGTTGATGTCAAATTTGTCGGTGACCATACCAAATAACGGGGCCCAGAAAGTTTTATCCAGGGGCATTGTGACTTTACCACCGGCGGCCAGTCCGTCGAAGATCTTCCTGGTTTCTTCCTCAGAAGTAGTGGAGATCGCAACGGAAAAGTTACTTCCGATTTGAATGTTTCCGTTCTCCGGACCGCAATCACTGCCCATCAGGATGTCTTTACCGCCCACAGGTAATGCTACGTGCATAATTTGTTTGGCATACTGAGGATCAACACCTTCACCAGGCATGTCCCCGAACCTGGAAATCATTTGGAATTCTCCGCCAAACACAGACTTGTAAAGGTTAAACGCTTCCTCGCAGGTACCATTGAAAAGCAGGTAAGGATTCAATGAAGCCATATCAGTTTATTTGAGAGTTATACAATACGTTAAAATTACCATGATCTCCGCTTTGTAAAGAGGGTTGAATAAGACATAGACACGGTGAAAACAGGACAAGTTTATTGTCTGTCCCAGAAAGCAGGTGGTTCTATTCCCAGCGCCCGCAGGTATACATATCCCTGTGCCCTGTGATGGATCTCATTATCGATCCAGTAAAACAGGATGAAGTGAATAGGTCCTTCCCATTGACCGAAGGCCAGATCTATCTCATGAAAACGTTCAACAGGTACCTGTGGCCATAAACGATTAAGCTTTTCCGTTAGTTGGTCCCAGAGCGCCAGCAGATCGGCTTTCGTTTTCGGACCACGGCCGTTTTCATACGTAGAAAAGTCGGTCGACCATTTACCGGTAAGGATGCCATCAATACCAGGGTCACCCATACTGATCATTTCCAGCGCCAGTTCTGCGAAAGGACGCATGCCGCCAACAGAAAAGGAAAACAGGTCTTTCTCCGGGAATGCTTCAATGACCTTACGGGTTAAGGTACGGTGTCCCTGCCAGTGAGTAAGCAGTTCCGCAGGGGTAATAACAGATGGTGTGCTGATCAGTTCCTGTGTCATGTTCAGATGTTTAGTAGAGATGAGTGTTTTGCTTGACAATACAAAGAAAATCAGGCGGAGTGACAGCCCTATGTCAGTAGTATTCCGGAGCTATGAAAAAAACACAAATAGGAGGGTACGGGTTCACCCGGAGGCAGGAAAAAGGCAAAATAAGCGCCATCTTATCGTGATGCTTGATTATAAGCAAGTTGGAAATAAAGCGGCAAATATGGGTTGTTAATTCACGCCCTACAGGTAATGTGGATAACTCATATGTGGATAACTTTTAAATTGAGTCGTTTGGTTTTTAAACCGCTGACTATCAGATTTCATTACCAGAGTCCGCTGCCTTACTACATGTGAAGCATATATTATATTACAGTACGCATTTTTAATATTTTCATATTATTTATACTTTTAATTTTAAAATAGTAATATTTTTTAGCTATACCACATATGCCTATGAACACTCTCTACGTCTCCTGTTACATATCGATGGGAATGGAGAATGGGGCTTTTTCAAACATTAAAACCTTGTCCGTCAACTAATAGTAGCGCTTTGAATTTTGAACTGTTGGTCGACTATTTACGAAATCCCTATTGATGAAAAAGCTTCTAATACTCCTATGCCTGTTCCTGGTTGGTGCATTTGAAATGGTGCATGCTCAGACAGTGTATGTCAACGTACCGGACACGGTATGTATGTCTACAACCAATGCAACAGCGAATCAGCAGAAGTTCTCAAGTATGAATGCAAGAGTAACTGGCGCCGGTATTACCGTGACACAGAAAGCGACGTGGGAGATCACGACGCCTAACGGTAGCGATGCCGATTACGAAGTACTCTATTCTGAGAATGCAGCTGCTGACAAGCCTACGAAACTCAAAAACACCTCCACACTGACTTTGCAGTTCCTGGTACCGGGTAACTACACATTCAAGGCCACGATGACCTATACCGGGTCTGACGGGGTGACCAGAACAGTGGTAGAGACAAGAATGTTGCATGCTGTCAACTGTACCATTACTACCTGTGGTGATGGCTCTTCAACAATGGCAGGTTTTTCGGAAGATTTTGGAGCAATGAACCTGGGGGTTGACCGTAGGAACTATCCGGTGGATGGTGTGGTATTATATAACTACCAACCTACCGGAGCATTGACAGAGGATAATTATGTGATCTCAAATAACCCAAGACTGGCAAGCGCTAACTGGGCGAATGTAACTGACCATACCGGCGGCTTCCGTGGCGGTATGCTCGTAGTGAATTCCTCTATTACACCGCGTCAGTTCTACTCAAAGACTGTCACCGGTCTTTGTCCGGGTTCTATATATAACTTCAGTGCCTGGTTGTTAAATGTCAATACGGTAAATGACCTGACAGATTGTGGTGTCTATCAGTATGCAGGCGTTACTTTCAAAGTGGTAGACGCCAAGACGCCAACAAGGGTACTGAATGCATTTGATACCCGTTCTGTATCGATGATGTTAGGCGCCAAAGGTCCTACCTGGCAACGCTATGGTGGAACCTTCGTCGTACCATCGGACGTAGACTCTGTAATAGTATATATAGTAAATAATAAACCGGGAGGTTGTGGAAACGATATCGCCATTGACGATATCGAATTTTCTTATTGTAGCCCTAACATCGTTTCGGAAATAGATGGTGATAAACAAAGCCTTGCAGAGGTATTGTGTGAAGGTGCACCTATTACCCTGACTTCCAGCTACGCGCCCGCTGATTATTTTACCGATCCGGTGTTCGAATGGCAGATGAGTGATGATGAAGGTAAAACATGGTTGCCTGTACCATTTGGAACAACTACAGGTAATAAACTGATTATTGGCGACGGAGAACTGAAGGGCACACGGAAAGTGGCGTCCGATTATTTGTTCCGTACCATTATATATGAAAGAGGCAGCGATCAGAGCACCTGTGCATCTCCTTCTTCTGAGATCAGGCTGACCATCCTGCCTATGCCAAACCTCACATTGACTGCCAGCCAGGTGTGTGCAGGCGACAACGTCGATCTGGAGGCTTCCGGTGGATTTGACTCCTACAGCTGGAAAGATTTGCCTGGTTATACTGGTACCACCCGTACGATCGTAGTGGACAAGGATACGACGATCACGGTATTTGGTTATGTGAACTATGCAGATGGTCATACCTGTCAGGATGAAAACAGCATTCCTATCAGCACCGTACGTTCTCCGGTACTGGATGTTTTTGTATCCACTTCAAATGTTTGTATCGGCGAGTCAATTGACATGAAGATCAACAGCGTATTGAGTGGTTACAATATTCACTGGTTCAGAGGTCCTGACGCAGGCGGCAACAAAGTAGCGATGCCTGAGTACGATGGTCTCACTGAGATCACCCAGTACCAGATCGGTTCAGTTGCTGACAGCGTATTCAGTGTAGTGGTAAGCGATCCGGCGAATATCTGTACGGTAGAATCAAAACCTATTATTATTAAGTCATCTATCACACCGATCACCCAGCTGAAACCTAACCAGAATACTTTCTGTGCAAGTGCTAATGCTTCGGGTAACTTCACCGTGGAAGTAGACAAGGTAACCGGCGCCGCTGGTACCTGGAGAGTGGAAGAGATCTTTGGCCCTGCAGTAACTGACGACGTAATTGATGATTATGTAAGAATCCTGCTGCCATCTGCTGAAAGAACAAGGGTGACGATCAAGAAACCAGGTACTTCCGTAGTACTGTCCTGGACACTCAGAACAGCTGCTAATTCAGGTTGTACGACCGTGGTGCTGGATACCCTGAACCTCCTGCTCGATCCGACCTACTCAAATGCCGGTCCGGATACGACCCAGTGTGGTACCGATAACGTCTTCACCATGAACGCCAGCAAACCGGCTCCGATCACAGAACTGTACGGTGCGGCTGAGGAAAGAGGTAAATGGAGACTGATATCCGGTAACGCAACAATTGCTTACGATACTGCTTATAATACAACTGTAACAGCACTCGATCCGGAAGGTGACGTAGTCCTGAGCTGGACGATCACTAACCTCGGTGGTTGTGTGGCGAACAGAGATACAGTGATCCTGCATAAGATCGGTAAACCGATCATCAGACTGGCAAGTCCTGCGAAGGCTTGTACCAGCAAAGGGTTCTTCATGCTGGATACTTTATCTACCAAAGGTACACCGACAATATATTCTATTGCAGCTGCCACACCGGCGATGCCAGGATTTATAGCGGTGAACAACCAGCCATTGTCATGGCCGCTGCGGGTAAATATCCCAACCAATCTGGCGCCGGGTACATATAACTTTACCCTGAGCTACAGAACGGCTAAAGCGGGTTGCGATTCTACCGTTCCATTTACTGTGAATGTAGAAACTGCGCCAACTGCTGCAACCAGCATTACTTCCAGCACTACGGGCGTATGTGGTAGCGGTTCCGCTACACTGACCGTAAATGGTGGCGGTCTTGGTCTGCAATCTGACGGTGTTACACCGAATGCCGTATGGGCATGGTATGCGGGTGGTTGTGGTACAGGTACCCGTCTGGGTACTGGTCCGACCATTACCGTACCATTGACCGCTGTAACTACTTTCTATGTAAGAGCTGAAAGTCTGGGCGCCTGTGATACAACTGCCTGTGTGAGCACAACAGTTACCTTCACCGGTATGCCTGCTGCTATAAACGCTGGTCCTGACCAGTCAAAATGTAATACCACTGCCTTTACGATGGCGGCAAGCGTAGCGACGCCTGGCACAGGTACATGGGTACTGCCGGCCGGTACGACTGCTACCGTTACTCCGGGTCAGAGCAACAATCCTGCTGCTGTTATTAATGTACCTGCGGGTATCACAGTAGATGCGGTATGGAGCGTGACAAATGGTACCTGTGTGGCGAATGACACCGTAAGACTGATCAACTATGCATTACCAACGCTCGCTAATGCGGGTCCGGATAAAGCACAATGTGGCAACACCGCCTTTACCATGGCTGCAAATGCACCAGTAACAGGTACAGGTGTATGGTCACTGGTTGCTGGTAGCACTGCTACGATCACTGCAGGACAGGCCAACAACCCTGCAGCGGTGATCAATGTGCCGACCGGTTCAACAACAAGAGCTATCTGGACGATCACCAATTCCCTTTGTACAACAAGTGATACGGTCGTGCTGACCAGCACCGCCGGACCAACCACTGCAAATGCCGGTCCTGACCAGGCACAATGTGGTAATAATAACTTTATCATGGCCGCAACACCGGTGACTACCGGTACGGGTACATGGACCCTGCCTGCTGGTAGCCCGGCTACCATTACTGCAGGACAAGCCAACAATCCGAATGCGACCATTACTTTACCAATAGGCGCTAGCACCTTTGCAATATGGACGACCTCCAGTGGTACCTGTACCACCGTTGATACCGTATTACTGAGCAACGGCTTAGCGGCAACCGTAGCTGCTGCAGGTCCTGACCAGGCACAATGTGGTAACGGCGCCTTTACACTGGCCGCCAATACCGCAACTATCGGTACCGGCACCTGGACCGTAGCCTCTTCAACGCCTGCAGGTTATGTACTGCCAGCTGGCGTAGCTAACAATCCGACAGCTACCCTCAGCCTTCCTGCCGGTACAACAGTCGTATTACGCTGGACGATCTCCAACGGTGGCTGTGCTACTGCTGATGATGTGGTACTGTCTAACAGTCTGGCGCCTAATCCTGCTGCTGCCGGTCCTGACCAGACAAAATGTAACGTGGCTGCCTTCACCCTTGCTGCAAACAGCGCAGCTGGTGGTACAGGCAGATGGGACGTGATCTCTCCGGCAGGTTATACTTTCCCTGCTGCGGACGTAGCTAATCCTACCGCTAATATTAATATACCTGCGGGTACCCAGCTCACACTGAAATGGACTATTGCCAACGGCGGTTGTACTACAAGCGACACCGTGTTACTGGGCAACTATGCACAGCCAAATGCTGCTGCTGCAGGTGCCGATCAGTCCCAGTGTGAAGGCCTCGACTTTATCATGACTGCCAACAAACCATCTGTAACAGGTGCTGTTGGTCTCTGGACAGTGGTAAGTGGTTCTGCCACTATCGCTGCCGGTCAGGCAAGTATGGATACCGCACACATCACATTAGCATCGGGTGCTACAGCTGTTTTACGCTGGTCTATTACCAACGGTAGCTGCACAAGCTCAGATGACATCACTTTAACAAGCATTCCTAAACCTACAACTGCGACCGCCGGTCCTGATCAGCAGCATTGTCAAAATGCGCTGTTCAACATGACCGCCAACACACCGGTAACAGGTACTGCTACATGGAGTCTGCCAGCCGGAACAACTGCAACTATTCCGGCTGCTGACAGAAACAACCCTGCCGCTGTTGTAACCGTACCTGCGGGTACAAGCGTTACACTGGCCTGGGTGATATCCAACAGTACCTGTAACTCGGTGGACAGTATCACGCTCACCAACAGCGTAATGCCAAACAACGCAGTTGCCGGTGGCGACCAGGTACATTGTGATGATGCGAATTTCACAATGAATGCCAATAATGCTTCCCCGGCTGCCGCTATCGGTACCTGGAGCCTTATCAGTGGTAACGCCACCATTGCTGATATACATAGCGCAACATCTACCGTAACTGTTACTGCAGGTAATACGGCTACTTTACGCTGGAGCATTACCAACGGATTATGTGCTTCCACCCCGGACGATGTAGTGCTGACCAACCAGCCTGCTATCCTGGGTAATACCATCACTGCTGATCAGGTACTTTGCGCAAGCGATGCTCCTGCTGCCCTGAGTGGCGGCACCATCAGCGGTGGTACCGGTACTTATACCTTCCAGTGGCAGGTAAGTACTGTTAGCGCGATCACCGGTTTCACGAACGTAATGGCTGCAGATGGTACAAATGAAGTATTTACACCGCCAGCTATTGCCCGTCATACCTGGTACAGACGTGTGGTAATGTCCGGTGCATGTACAGGTAACATCAGTAACGCAGTAATGCTCACCCTGATGAACATTCCACCGGTAGTGATCTCCGTTCCTGATCCGCTTTCTATTGATTGCGCAGGCGGTGTTGATCCTGCTACCAAATTCGGAACGCCGGTATTCAGTCATGCGCCATATGATAACGAACCACTGACGATCACCTATAATGATGTGACCACGGTAATAGACGCATGTGCGACAACTGTTACCCGTACCTGGACAGCTGTTGACCGTTGTGGTCTGAGCACCCAGGCACAACAGGTGATCACTATCACAGATAAAACCAAACCAGTATTCACTACAGCAGCTCCGGCTAACGTAACAGTGAATTGCGATGCGGTGCCTGCTGCCGTGTCTTTGACGGCTACTGACAATTGTGCGGGTACAATGACGATCGCGCCAATTGAAGAAAGACAGGATGCCGGCGCAAGCTGTCCGAGCAATTACATCCTGGTGCGCAGATGGGTGGCTATCGATGCCTGTGGCAACAGAAGCGATACCCTGATGCAGATCATCAATGTAAGAGATATGACGCCGCCGGTATTCGATGCGCCTGCTCCGGCTAACATTACAGTTGATTGTGATAAAGTGCCTGCAGCTTCGCCAATGACAGCTACGGACAACTGTACGCCTGGCGTACTTACCGCAAATCCGGTAGATACCCGTAAGGCGATCTCCGGCAGCAAATGCACCGAAAACTATCAGCTGGTGCGTACCTGGACCGCTACTGACCTTTGTGGTAACAAAACAGTACTGACCCAGACCATCACCGTACAGGATACCATCAGACCACGATTCTCCGTAGTCGTACCTGCTGCTGTCACTGTTGATTGTGATAAGGTGCCTGGTGTAGAAAGCGTAACGGCTACAGACAATTGCACAGCGAATGTATCTGTGAAACTGACCGAGACAAAACAATCATTGTCAAGCTCTTGTCTGAACAGCTATAAACTGACCCGTACCTGGATCGCGACCGATAATTGCGGTAATACCGCTACCATGCAACAGGTAGTCACCGTTCAGGATACCACTAAACCGGTATTCGTTGTAGCGCCTCCTGCTGATACGACCGTTAGCTGTAACGCTGTACCGGGTCCTCCAACGACCCTGAGAGCAACCGACAATTGCGGTACCGTTAAGATAGCATACACACAGACACGCGAGACCATCCCTGGCGGATGTGCGGGTAACTACCGCCTGATCCGTACATGGACAGCGAAAGATGCTTGTAACAATGCCACTATCGCCCGTCAGGTGATCACCGTAACAGATACCACTGCACCTCTGATCGATCCGGCGCCTGCCGATATCACTATCGGTTGCAGCGACGCCATCCCGGGTGCAGCTGCGCTTTATGCGGTGGACAACTGCGATGTGAACTTCCCTAAGAAAGTGACCATGGTACAGGACCCGTTCGTAGTTGACAAGTGTAATGGTTACACGATCGTAAGAAGATGGAACATTTCAGATGCCTGTGGAAATGCGGCTATTGAAAGAGTACAGACGATCACGGTAAATCCATGTCCGAGACCGGAACTGGACCCGAACTTACCGGCGAACTGCTCTTCCAATACCAAATTTGCAGTGCTCTTAAAGAATAAGGTAAACAAACCTAAATTCACCCTGATCAGCGTGATCCCGGCTACAGCCGTAGCGACGCCGCTGACGCAGAACAGTAACGTATTCGACCTGAATGGCGCTACACAGGCTACCTTCGCTGTGATCGACGGTAATACCGGTTGTTCTTCTGACACCGTAACCTACGATCTGCAGTATATCGAGAAACCGGTAGTAGACCTGGGTGCTGATGTAGCAGTATGTAATGGTGGTTCCGTAACACTGGATGCTGGTGCTGCTAATGCCGGTTACAACATCCGCTGGTCAACAGGCGCCAATACCCAGACCATCGTGGTGAACACACCTGGTAATTATTATGTGACCGTATTCAACGGTATCTGTGCAACTACTGACTCTGTGAAACTGAGCGTGAACAATCCGCCGACCATCGATATGGCTGATACCACTATCTGTGAAGGCAGCACACTCCGTCTGGATGCGACCACCTCCGGCGCAACCTATGTATGGAGCACCGGCGAAACAACGCCTTTCATCGATGTCTATATGCAGGGTACTTATACTGTGGATGTAACGCTGAATGGCTGTACGACACACGACGAACTGGACGTAACGGTAGCGACTGCGCCAAACATTACCCTGACAGACGATGTTGAGATCTGTCCTAATGAAACAGCAATGCTGACAGTTGATCCGGATGGTGGCAGGGTACGCTGGAATAACGGCGACATAACCAACTCCATCGTGGTATCGAGACCAGGTGATTATTGGGTAGAAGTGAACCGCAACAATTGTGTTGTAACTGATACCGTGAAAGTAGTCCTGAAGTCTCAGCTGGATATCAATATCGGACCTCAGCGCGATATCTGTGCCGGTGGCCGCGTAGTACTGGATGCTACCAACGACGATGCAGTATCCTACCTGTGGAATGATGGTGATACCAACCCTATAAAAGAAGTAACAACGCCTGGCAGATATACCGTTTCCGTAATGGACAGGTTCTGTTCTGCGATCACCATGGATAGCGTGGATGTCGTAGTAGCAGGTATCCCGCCATTCGATCTGGGCCGCGATACGACCCTGTGTCTGGACAACGTCCTGAACCTGAAAGTGGATGCAGGCGCGGGCAACCAGGTACGCTGGCAGGATGGTACGACAGGAAGCACCTATAAAGTGACCAGCACCGGTTATTATACCGTAACAGTATACAACGATTGTGGTTCGGCATCTGATCAGATAGCAGTGACCTTCAAACCTTGTGAACCTGAACCGGGTTTACCGACCGCCTTCACACCAAACGGCGATGGTAAGAACGATGTGTTCAGACCAGTTGTCAAAGGACCAATGTATGACTATGAGTTAAGCATTTACAACCGCTGGGGTACCCTGGTGTTCCGCACCGTTGAATCCAGACTTGGATGGGATGGCCGTTACCTGGGAGCACTTGTAGATAGCGGATCGTACATATGGGTAATGGGCTACAAAGACAAGAGAGATGGTCCGAAGATCGTCCTGAAAGGACAGATCACACTGTTGAGATAAGAAGAAGTGTAAAGTACAATAGGCAAAGGCGTCCCGGGTTGATCACGGGGCGCCTTTTTTTAATTACCTTTGCCGGTTTTACGATTGGCTATGGATAACAGAATGTTGTGGAATGAACGATATACGAAAGGGTTACCTTCTCTGGAAATACCAGACCCGTTTTTTGTGCAAATGTATGAGCAGCATATCGGCAAGGCATTTCCTGACGGTGGGGTTGCCTTAGACCTGGCGGCAGGTACAGGCAGGCATACCTTATACCTGTCAGCGGCTAACTGGCAGGTCAGTGCAGTGGATATTTCAGATGTGGCCATGGAAAGACTGGCAGAGAAAGCTGTCGGTAGTGCGGTGCAAACGACCTGTGTTGATCTCGCGGAATATTCCTTCCCGGTGGCTGCTTTCGATCTGATCGTGTTGTATTATCACTTTGACCGGGGATTGTTCGGGGCTGTAAGCGCCGCGTTAAAGCCAGGCGGCTTACTCATTAGTAAACAGGCTGTTGGAAAACCAGCAAGTCCGCATGCATTACAGGAATATGAGTTGCTGCGGCTAACGGAAGGACTGGAGCAGATCACTTATGCGGAGAGACCGGTAAAAGAAAGGGGAGTAGCGGAGTACCTGGGTCGTAAACCTTTTTAAATAAGAAGCGGACGTCTTTATTAAGACGTCCGCTTTCGTTTATTACTGATTGATCCTGAACTTCTCAGAAGCACCAATGGTAGTCTTTGTACAGGTCATACGGGCCAGACCGTCTTCTGCAGACAGATAAGCGCCGTTGTTACCTTTAAAAGAAATCGTACCATCACTGTTACTGATCCATTCAAACTGTTCCCAGGGGCCGATCGAAACACGGTTACAGTTCACCGCCTGTGTACCGTTCTCAGAGCATACATAGTTACCCTGATTACGCAATGCGATCCTGCCACCGCCTGCATCCACTACCGTAAACTGCTCCCATGACTGTGCCACGGTACGATTACAGATCATTGGCTGTGTATTGCCTTCACTGCATACATACAGGTTATTGAAGCCTTTGATGGTCACCGTCTGACCAATAGGGATCACGGTGCCACCGGGAATCGTTGGCGTCGGACGTACAGCCGTCAGGGCGATCTGTCCTTTCAGCATACGGCCGCCATCGCCGGTCAGACGCAGGTAGTAATCCGAAGAACAAGCCGTACCATCTTCATCCAGGGTACGGAAGCTGGAACCTGCCGGTATCTGGCTGCTATTTTCCGCTGTCTTGGCGATCTGGTTACCCTCATTGTACTCATCAAACATAGAGATGTAAATACCCTGACATCCCAGTCTGATCATATTATAGAACTGACGCCACATAAAGTCGCCATGTGCGCGTTGTCTTTCCTGTAAATCGCCTGGTAATACGCATGGCTGATAATCAATACCGTTCGCATTACAATAAGCCTGGTCCGGCGTATTGACATTGGTATAGAAATTATCCGCATCATTGACATTACCGATACGTCCTACCATCCATGGAGAGATCATATTCAGCGCTTTGTAGGTGTTCAGGAAGCCTGGTCTGGAATCGCTGGTCTCATTCCGCCAATGCGTAGGGATACCGCCGATCACATAGCAACCCTGGCTCTTAAACCAGTTGATCACTTCCAGACAAACAGCTGCCGACCAGGGGTGATTGTCGTCATTAAAACCGAAACCCCATATACATACCACCGGCTTGCCATTCTGATAAGCGTAGGCCGTTGATGAGGTATAAGCGGACATTTTGTTCGTCCAGTCGGTCTTGATCTCTGACTGCATGTTTGTCCAGCCGCTCACATCATACATGATGTAAAACTTACGGCCATAGGCTTCTGCTGCCGTTTTCACCTTAGCGGTAATGGCATCCCTTACCGGACCTTCCTGTCCGTTAGGGTTGAAACGCTGTAATGCGGCCACGTCAATGTTGTTCTGCTGCATCCAGAGGAAGTGGGTATTTACCGTCTGGTCAGAGAAGGAAGAGAACAGCTTTGCGGGTTGTCCATTGTTCAGCGCAGGCCATGCGGTCGTGTAAGTGTTGCTGTAATCCCTTACATCAGGCCAGGACTTGATACCATTGTTGGTCGCAGAGGGTGACTGGCCCCAGTTCTGCGTCCAGTGCCACCAGGCATTGATAGGAGAGCCATCTCCTGTACAGGCAAACCAACCCTGGTAGCCGACCGTGATTTTCCCTACCACGTCTCCTACGGGAGACGCCTGGGCATTTGCCAACATATTTTTTGTGCCGGAGAGTGTGTCAGCCTCATTGAGGCTTTTTTTGGTACAACTGATAGCAAAGAGGAGACTGATCGCTACGAGTACACGATTGCTGATTTTCATAGTATGTGTGTTTTGTTCGGAATTTACCGGTAATGGATTTGGAGAATGAGGGTTTAAAAATCAGTAAATAAAAAGTATATGGTTACAACGTGAACGATGGAATTATAGGATGCGTTACTTAAACGGCAACACGCTCCGGAATATTGTCAGCAGCTATAAGATAATTTATGATATCGCAAGAACCGGGTTGAATGCGACTGCTGGCAGCTCTACCTTCGATTTGTCAAAATTAGTTTATTATGCATCTCCGTTCCGAACCTTCCATTCTTTACTTTGGTACGCCCGTGGTGCTGATCAGTACCTGCAATGCTGATGGCTCCTATAATCTCGCGCCCATGTCTTCGATCTTCTGGCTGGGGTGGCGTTGCATGCTGGGACTGTCCGCTTTGTCAAAAACCACGGAGAACATCCTCCGGACAGGGGAATGTGTACTCAATCTGCCTTCCGTAGAACAGGTAGCGGCGGTCAACCGGCTGGCCCGCACCACCGGCAGCGATCCGGTCCCTGCAGGTAAATTGCAGAAAGGATACAGATATGAGCGGGATAAATTCGCTATAGCTGGTCTGACACCCCTGACAGCAGATACCGTATCGGCTCCCAGGGTATCAGAATGCCCGGTACACCTGGAGGCAGTGCTGGAAGGTAGCTACGGACTGGCACAGCAACACGAGGCTCAACGAGGCAAAATACTGACATTTGAAATGCGTATCACCAGGGTACACCTGGAGGAAAATATATTGATGGACGGGCAGGAGCATAAGGTGGACCCGGATAAATGGCGGCCACTGATCATGAGCTTCCAGGAGTTCTACGGGCTGGGCGATAAACTGCATCCTTCCACGCTGGCGGAGATCGAAGAGTCGCTTTATCGTACACCTGACATTGCACGTGCCCGGTTATAACAGCTTCTTGCACATTCATTTAACGCCAGTTAACAGATGGCAATACGGGCGCTGGATATGGGTATCAGTAGTAAAAAAAAGAGCCCTGAGAACAGGGCTACACCAGATAAATTAACGTAAACAGATCATTTAGTTTCTTGTCTCCCGTCGGAGTATATCTTGAGTTATTTATTTATAACTACTCTTCCATTTTAGGATACAGACTAACTAATTCTTAATTCCTAATTTCTCCCAAAGTTAGCCCATCTGCACCTGTCAGAAAATCACCTAAATCGGGGAGACAGATGACCATTCTGGGTGCTTCCGGCAGGAAGTATTATACGATACGTTGATTAATGGCCAGCGCAACTGCTTCCGTCAGGGAAGCCACATGCAGCTTTTCATAGATTTTCTTCACATGGCTACGCACCGTTTCATAGCTGATATTCAGGTCGCTGGCGATCATCTTGTAACTTTGTCCGTTAACAATACAGGTCAGCACTTCCTTCTCCCTGGCCGTCAGATTATAGCTATCATTGTTCGGTTCCGGCTTCTGTACTGCACTTTTCTGTAAAAGATTGAGTACACGGCGGGCGATAGAGGGGCTCATCGGTGAACCACCTGTTTGCAGTTCCTGTATCGCGTCGATCAGTCTCGTGTTCAGGTGATTCTTCAGGATATAGCCTGAAGCCCCGGCACAGATGGAATCAAATACCCTGTCGTCATCTTCAAATACCGTCTGAATGAGTATTTGTACATGCGGCACTTCCTTTTTAAGCTGTTTTATGGCCTCAATACCACTGATTTCCGGCATTTCAATATCCATCAGCACAATATCTGCACTGCAGTTCAGTACATCGTTCACACAATTCCGGGCATCGCTGAAAACGCCTACCACCTCGATGGAAGGAGCCGTATCCAGTAACAGCCTGATGCTATTGCGAATGTTTTTGTTGTCGTCAAAAATGGCAACGCGTATACTCATGTTTCGTTTTTTTGTTGTTACCCGGGTGAAATCAGGTAACCGGAAAGCTTAATTTTAAATATGTCCCTTTTAATGGTTCACTTTCTATACCCAGGTCGGCGTTCATTTCGCTGGCCCGGTGCCGGATATTGCTAAGACCATTACCAGACAGTGTCAGCACATCCGGGCCCTTCACCGCATCATGATCAAATCCTATACCGTCATCTTCAATATCCAGTTCCAGCATGTTTTTATGGTAACTGATATTGACTTTGATAAAGCTGCAGGCTGCATGTTTCAACGCATTGTTGATGGCTTCCTTGAATATCAGGTAGAAGTTCTTACGTTGGTTCATCGCCAGGTTCAGGGCTTCTATTTTCTGGTCGCAGCTGAAGATGAACTGGATCTTTTTGGCCGTACACAGCGGCTTTGCATAAGATTCCATGCGTTTCACAATACTGCTGACATGGTCATTCTTCGGATTGATCGCCCACACGATATCCGACATTTCCGAGATCATTTCGTTGGCCGTATGACCTATGGTGTTCAGCAGTTCTTTCAGCTGTTCGGTCTTTTGCTGATCGTTATAGATTTTAGCTACCTCACTATAGACGGATATACCGCTCAAAGTAGAACCTACGCTGTCATGTAAATCCTGCGCAATACCGTTCCGGATGGCATGTCTCTTCAGCAGTTCATTGATCCGGTAGCGGTACAGCAGGTAAATAGCCGCCGCAATGACCAGCGTGCATACCAGATAAAACCACCAGCGGGTCCAGAAAGGAGGGATGATGGTGATATGCAGCGTTGTGACCCTGTTGCCGAATACGCCTTTCCAGTTGCTTGCCTTGACCAGGAAAGTATAATCACCTCCTTTCAGATTCGAGTAATAGGCAAAATTCCGTTTCCCGACGTTGTTCCAGGTCTTGTCTACACCCGCCAGCATATAGGCATACTGTATATTATCGCCGCTGAATTCCGGTGCGGAAAACTCTATGGAGAAATAGTTCTGTTTATAGTCCAGTTCAATGGTCTGTTTTTGCAGCAAACCACTATAAGAGTTATTGAAAATCTTAAAGTCGGTCAGATATACGGCTGGTTCGACATTGATCAGGGAGATCATTTTAGGCTGAAAACTGAGGTAATAGTTCGTGCCGCCCACATAAATATTTCCATTATCATCCTTGTACATATAACCATTGACGCCACCGTCTTTTTTTAGTACCGGCGGGTCATAACAGCTGTATATCTTCGCCGCCGGATCATACTTATGTATATGTCCGTTGCAGACCATCCACACATTACCATCCTTATCTGTTTGCAATCCTTCGGTCAGGTTACTTGATTCAGGAATATGCTGCACCTGTTGCGTATGCACGTTGAGGTAATTCAATCCACCGCCATAAGTACTGACCCAGATATTTCCGGCCTTTCCTTCCAGTACATCATATACATCTTCATTGCTGGTACCTGTCAGGTACTTCACCTGCTGACCATCCTTCTGAGGCCAGTCACCCAGGCCATGCCGGGTCGTGGCCAGCCAGATATTACCATTGGCGGCTTTATACATTTTACGGATCAGGTTATCCCTGATATTATACTTTTTTAATATCGCATGGACGGAGTCACTGCGTGTCACCCAATGCTGATCTTTAAAGTCATAGTAACTCAGATAATGCCCGTAAGGTGATACAATAAGTACAGGATGCGTACCCATGGTATCTTTCACAATAGACACGATCCTGGAGGACAGCAGCTTTTTCATCACCGGATCACTTTCCGTATTAGGAAGCGTAGACAATGTCTTTTTGAGTGTATCATATACAAAAAGCGTGTAATCAGTGCCGATATAAAAGGTGCCATCGCTATCCCGGAAGAACTTGGTCACACTTAAAGGTTGTCCTTTCCAGCTTAGCTTTCTGTGTTCAAATGACTGCTTATCGGGAGCTTTGATATAGATCCCGTCATTGGTGCCTATCCACAATCTGCCACCGGCATCTTTGTAAAAATCATAGATGCTGATGTCTTTACCCGTTCGCGGAAGAAAGACCTGTTTAAAAGGGTAGTAGAGGGGATTATGGTAGCTGATGCCGTTATTCGTAGCCACCCAGACGATATTATTCCTGTCAATATAGACGTCATTGATATGGTCATTGACGATCGAACCATCTGCAAAGGGCTGATGCTGGTAATGCGAAAAATGACGCTGTGCCGGGTCGTAGACGATCAGACCGGAATCCTTTCCACCCATCCAGATACGATGCCCTCTGTCTTCCGCAAAAGCATTGATTTCGTCATTCGGAAAGGAGTTTTTACCATGTGTATAATGGAACGATTCTTCAGTTTTCCGGACATGATCGTAGTGATACAGGACCTTGTCCCAGGCGCCGTACCACATATCATTATTATGGTCGCGGAATAATGCTGTAACGGATACGTGTGATAGTTTCGCGTAAAGATCATCATAACGCCTGTCGTCTGAATACTTCAACGTACGCGCATTGATCTTTAGCAATCCACCGCCTGCACGGCCCACCCATATGCTGTCCTTTGCGTCCATGCTGAGTGACAGAATAGCTGTGGTGCCGGTTTTCACCGGATGTGAAAACTCGCCTGTCTTTTTATTAAATCTTCTGGTACGATAGTTACCGGTACCCACCCACAGATAACCGTGTTGATCATCCACGATCGCATTCACATGATTCTCTGGAATACTTTTCTCACTGCCGTCCGTATAGCGGTATTGTCTGAATTGTTTATCCGGGGACTGGCTATAGTCATATGCGCTTAAACCACCATCCTCTGTTGCGATCCAGATCATGCCATTCTCGTCTTCAAGCAGGTCGCTGATGATATTACCCGATATGCAGGTCGTATCTCCGGGGGTCTTTCTGAATACAGTAAAATACTTACCGTCGTATCTATTCAGTCCGTCCTCTGTGCCAAACCATATAAATCCCCTTTTGTCCTGCAGGATGCAGTTAACTTTATTGTGGGAAAGCCCGTTTTCAGTCCTTAGCGTATTGAAATAAGGCGTCTCTTGTTGTGCTCTAATGGTTTGGGTTAACATGATGATCGTTACCAGTAATAGGTAAGCTTTTCTCATGATAGGTTCTTTCTCTGCTGATTTTGTTGCATCCTCAAAATTAAGCGTTTAATAATATTAATTTGTAACCGGCTGTTCATTTTTTAAGCTGTCTACGTTAATTTGTTATGCGTGTTATAACATACGCTTTCCTATAATCTTTAACAGTAACGGATTTCATCGCATCTTTGTTACACAGAATCGTTTAATATTGAGTAGAATTTAATATAGAAAATGAGTAGTATCCTCATCGTTACATTGGAGATGGAAGAAGTGTATCAACGACATTTTAGTGATCTGCGCAGCAAATACTTCCCTGCGCATGCTAATTACCTGGACGCACACATTACATTATTCCATCACTTACCGGCAGGTGAAAGTGCGATCACAGCAGCCCTGGAGAAGGCCGCACAAAGAGCGCCCATGACATTGAAAGTAGCAGGGATCGTACATTTTGGAAATGGGGTCGCTTACAGACTGGAATCGGAAGCGTTGGGGTTACTACATGCAAGTCTGCAACAGGCATTTGAACCATGGTTGATCAGACAGGATAAACAAACATTAAGACCACATATTACAGTACAGAATAAAGTGACGAATTTTAAGGCACAACAACTACACGAAGCCTTGTCGCAGGACTTTACGCCTTTTGATATACAAACGACCGGTTTGAAGACATGGCGTTATTTACACGGGCCCTGGAAAGCTGAAAAAATGTTCCCGTTTACAACGCCATAATACTACTTAATGTAGTATATTGCTATTCCTCTTTGCTATCTCCTGAAGATAGTCAGACTATACTTATAGTCCCTTAGCACTCCCTTTTTAACGTAGCACTAACGTAAGATAAGTATAGTCTAACTATAGAATTGTCCTTCTGATGGGCCTACAAAACCACCATTTATTAACTATTTATGTAATCCCTTTTTTCTCAGATAAGCCAGCAGTTTTTCGGGATAGTTCGTCTGAATGGCGTTAGCATATTTTGCATCCTTCCGTAACTGGTCAAAACCACTGTTCGCTGCCTTTTCTTCCATATCATCATACTTCCCCAGCGCATTTGTCCATATCCTGGAACCATTGCTGGTGATCTTTTGCATCAGGCTATCAGAATAGAAAGAATCATCTATGTGAATAGCAGGGAATTTACCCTGTTTCTCACCCACCTGCCATATCTCCTGTATCTCTGCCACATTATGCGCACGTGGCATAATAGGAATAGCCGGGTTCCAGTCATGCAGCAATGGCGCATAACGATGATCATACAAAAAGAAGAGTACCTGAGACTCCATATGGTTGGCTACGATCAGTTCGATCGCCTGTTGTGCAGGCTCTTTTCTGCCTTCTTTAAAGTCTACGTCCACCATGATCTTACCCTTTGTCAGTTTCAGCAGCGCATCGAATGTCGGGATTTTTTCAGTGGTCGGCTGACCATTATACAATAACGGGAATTGCTGTAATTCTTCATACGTAAAGTCCCTTACTTTACCCGGATGTCCTGTTACACGTTTGATATCCGCATCGTGCATCAATACCAGGATATTGTCTTTCGTCTCCCGGACATCTATCTCCGCAATGTCAATGCCCTGGGCGATCGCCTCTTTTACTGCGGCCAGTGAGTTCTCCGGATATTTACTGTGCGCTGCACGGTGTGCGGTCACCATGATATGCTCCGGATGATGATAGAACTCATCCAGGATAGCGTCTACCGGTTGTGGTTGTTGTGCCTGAGCGGATACTGTGCCTGCCAGTAACATCAGCAAAAGATACTGCTTCATATATTTCGTCTGTTTTTAATGTTTTACTAATAACCTGTGTTCTGTCGAAAATCGTTCGTGGACAAGTCTATCTGTTCCTGCGGAATAGGACGCAGTACATGATAGGCTTTGATATTGGCAGCATTCGGATTATACTTTGCTGCTCTCTCCAGTAATTTACCGGTACGCGTCAGCTCCATCCAACGGTCTTCTTCGCCACCCAGTTCGCGGGCGCGTTCATCCAGGATTGCATCTATATCCAGTTGCGCAGGGCTCAGCTGTGTGAGGGTCGTACCCGCTTTAGCGGCCCTGTCCCGCACCTTGTTCAGCCATTTTACGCCTTCTGTATTGTTCTGTTGCATCATCAAAGCTTCTGCTGCGATCAGATAAGTTTCAGAAAGCCTGTACACAAAGAAGTCGCGGAAACCGGAAAGGTCCTGTACGCTGGAACGGGTCACGTCATCATGCTTTTTAATACCCCAGTGCATGTTATCCGTATTCGGTGCGATCGTGGAGGTCACGCCCGGACTGATCGTCCATACAACAGTATCTCCGATCTTCTTACCGGCAGGTAATGTTGCGGTATTGTTATAAGTCCAGATGTAACGGAAAGTGACGTCAAAACGGCTGTCATTCGCTTCAAAAAGGTCCCTGAAAAACGGCGTAGGGCGGAAGCGGGTATAAGGACGGCCACCTTGTGTCAGATCGCGCTGTAAACCGGCAAACTGGTCATAGGCGGGCGTAAAGAACGCATGTCCTGAGTTGCCCGGACCATTGTACAACGCGTTGTTGAGATATTGTACGGCAAAAACGATCTCATTATTCACCTGGTTGCTGTAATCAAACACGGCCGCATAAGTGGATTGCAGCTTATTAGGGCCATTGTTGATCACTTCCAGCGCTGCATCTGATGCGCCTTTGTAATCCTTTAACAGCAGGTCTATTTTTGCCAGCTGATGTAAAGCGGCCCCTTTGGTGACGCGGCCATATTCATTGGTCGTCCAGCCCAGGTTATCTGCGGCAAATTTTGTATCCTCCTGCATCTTGCGCCAGATCGTATCTCTGTTGACCCTGCCGGCGTCTGTTACCACACCTTTGGTCTCATGCTCAGAATACACGACATCGCCAAACTGTAAGGTAAGCCAGTAGTAGTAATGCGCCCTTAAGAAGCGTACTTCCGCTTTATAGCGGTTTTTAAGCGCAGCGTCCATATCCACGGCATCGATCTTGTCGAGCACTGTGTTCGCAGTATTTATCCCGATATAACAGCCATTCCATATACGGCTCAGATAGCTGTTGTTCGGATTGAAAGCAGTAGAATAATCGTCCATGAATTTATAACTGCCATCCTTTCCATGCTGAAAGAGGTCGGTGCCCATTTCGGTAACCGTAAATCCCTGCTCTGAACCATATAACTGGCGGAGGGAACTATATACGCCGCTCACACCGTTGCTGATACCGGCCGCATTACTGAAAATGGCTTCCGGGAATGGTTTATAAAGTTGCTTTTCGTCCAGGCTGCAGGAACTGAAACCGAGTACGCCCGTCAGCAGCACAAAGAGTGTTTTGTATGTATTTCTCATTTTCTGATCGGTTTAATGATTAAAAGGAAGCGTTCAGTCCGATGGCATACATCTTCACCGCAGGATACATCGCACGGGTACCATCCGATTCAAACTCCGGGTCCTGTCCTTTGTAAGAAGTGAAAGTGAACGGATTTTCAGCGCTGAGACTCAGCCGAAGGTTCTTCAACCCTGCGCCACGCAGCATACTGGCTGGCAATGTATAGGACAGTGACAAATTTTTGATGCGTACAAAGCTGGCATCGCGGTATTGCAGGGTGTTACCCATAAATACGCTTTCCTGGTTCTTGTCAGGACGCGGGTTTTCATTCGTCGGATTTTCCGGCGTCCAGTAGTCTACGTCCAGGTTATTGTAGCGGCCTGCCAGACGGTTGTTGTTATTGTAAAACTGAGAGATCGTCAGGTAATGCTGTCTGGTGTTGATCACCGTTGTCAGCTCCAGTCCCTTGTAAGAAAAACGGTTGGTGATACCACCTGTCCAGGAGGGCGTTCTCGAACCCAGGACCGTACGGTCTTTATCGTCCAGCACTTTGTCATTATTGATGTCCTGCAGTTTGATCATACCTGGTTTATAGCCATAAGTAGCAGCCTGCTCTTTCTCATTCGTCTGCCAGATACCGATCTTTTTATAGCTGTAGATAGACGTGATCGCTTCTCCGATAAACCAGCCATTACCGATATCATCCCTGCCATCGCCATAAAGCCGGATGATGTTGTTCCTGTTGGTCGCGAAATTGAAATCCGTTCTCCACTGGAAGCCGCTTTTCGTTCTGATATTAACCGTAGAAAGCGTTATTTCCCATCCTTTATTGCGCGTAGCGCCGATGTTCTGCAACACTTTGGTATAACCGGTGCTACCAGGGATACCACGTGTGAGTAACAGGTTATCTGTATTGGCGATGTAATGTTCGATCGCACCGGAAATCCTGTCTTTGAACAGACTGAAATCAATACCTGCGTTGAATTCCTTCGTGGTCTCCCACTTCAGGTCCGGATTGGAAATAGTGGATGGAATAAAACCGCTGGCGCCGGTATTACCAAAAGCATAAGGATTAGGCGCGAGTATGCTGAAAGTACCGTAAGGCGGGATGCCATTGTTACCGGTCTTACCATAGCTCAGACGCAGTTTTAAGGCGGAAACAGGGGTTACACGCTGCATGAAAGGCTCGGCATCTATACGCCACGCTAAAGCGGCAGACGGGAAGGATTCCCATTTATGACCGGCAGCAAATACGGACGAGCCATCTTTACGGGCGGTCAATGTCAGCAGGTAACGGCCTTTGAAGTCGTAATTGATACGGCCCATATAAGACAAGAGCAGGCTTCTCTGGTAATCACTGGTGATCCCTAACACCTGTCCGGCAGAAGACAGGTTATGATAACTCTGTGTTTCATAAGGCAGCTGATTGGCAGTGGTACTGGTGCTGCTCAGTTCCTGTTGCTGAGAACTCTGTAAGAGGGTCACATTCAGGTGATGATCTTTCCCGAACATGCGATCGTATTTCAGGATATTCTCGATAGTGATGGAGGTTAATTCACGATCAGCTACACTCGCAGCGGGCGTACCACCCTGGTTGGTGGTAGTCTGACTACCGGCGAATGCGCCATTACGGTCGTTCTCTATCTCCGGACCCACATTCAGTCTGTAACTCAGGCCTCTGGTAATATCCCATTCTCCATAAAGGCTGCTGAAAATGCGGGTTTTGTAGGTCTGGTCGGTATAGTTTTTAATATCCAGCAATGGGTTCACACGCTGTCCCTCGTCATTGTTAGGCCGGAACAGCAGATTCCCTAAACTATCATAAGCGACACCCAGCGGGTTATTACGCAGCATATTATCAAAAACGTCATTGCTGACCGTATTTTCAGCAGAACGCGTCAGGAAGGAATAGACCCCGAAACGCAGGTGCTTGCTGACCTGGTGGTCCAGGTTGATACGCAGGGAACCACGGGAATAATCCGCCTTCTCTACTACACCGTTTTCCTTGTAATAGTTGAAGGATACGGCAAACTGCGTGCGCTCTTTACCACCCGTTACCGATACCTGGTGATTCTGTTTGGAACCAGCCTGATACACGAGGTCCTGCCAGTCGGTAGAGCGGCCGGTAGCCAGTGATTTCAGGGCGATATCATCAAACAGGGTAGCATCCGCAGGATAGGCATTGTTCGGATCATTCGTTCTGGCAGCTTCTCTTCTCAGCTGTGCGAACTGCTGACCATCCATCACGTCCAGTTTACGGGTGATACGGGTAGTACCATAATAGGCGTCATAAGACACGTTGGTCTGCCCTGCGGTACCCCGCTTTGTGGTGATCAGGATCACCCCGTTTGCCGCCCTGGAACCGTAAATAGCGGTGGAAGAAGCATCTTTCAGGACCTCTATACTGGCGATATCGTTCGGATTGATCTCATTCAGATTGACATTCGGACTATTGATCGGATCAGTGCTGGCCAGGGGAATACCATCCAGTACGATCAGGGGAGAGTTACCCGCATAAATGGAACGCTGACCGCGTAATACGATACTGGCGCCTGCTCCCGGCTCATTTCCGCTATTGGCGATATCCAGGCCTGCCACCTTACCTTTTAACGCCTCTCTAGGGCTGGAAACCGGCTGTTCTGCGATATCTTTTGCTTTCACGGAAGCAACAGCACCCGTAACATCGCTTTTCTTCTGTGCGCCATATCCGACTACGACCATTTCGTTCAGTCCGCGGATATCCGTAGTCAGTGTCACTTTCATTTCTTTTTCCACGGATAGTTCCCTGGATTTATATCCTGACATGGAAAACACCAGTGTTTCGTCATCTTTCACGGTCACAAAGAAGTTACCGTTACCATCGCTGATAGCACCTTTGTTACTCCCTTTGATCAGGATGGTCACACCTGGCAGCGGAACGCCATTTTCGTCGGTGATCTTTCCTTTTACCTTTTCTTCGTTGCCAGTGATCTCATTAGCCGCCTGCGGACGTTTAGCCCCTGCTTTTTCCATAATGATCACCTTTCCGTTACGGATGTTATAGGTCAGGGGCAGATTGCGGAGCAGCGTGGAAATCACGTCTGCTACCGACTGGTGTTTTGCATCCACGCTGACAGCGGTGTAGGGAGAAAGGAGTTTTTCGTTGTAGATAAAAAGGTAGCCACTTTTCTTTTGTACGATGGCCAGTGCTTCTTTTAATGATTTTCTTTCGATGGTACAGTCGATCGTCTCCTTCAGAACAGGATCGGATGTTGTTTGCTGATGGCCCGCAGCAGATAGTTGTGCGGCCAGCAGTACGGGAATGATCAGGCAATAGCCTGCCTTTGCACGCCGCTGAATGAGCGACATGACTTTGCTGGTACAAATTTTCATACCTTTGCGCTGGTTTTAATTTTGATTAAATCATGATGAATCCAGCCGGGAAGATCAATATGTGATTGCAGTTACTGATTGATGTTTCCCGGTCCTGACCGGTAGCGACCCAGTTACCGGTTTTTTATTGTGATCGTTTATTAAACACGATGTTGTTCCCCTTCCTGTTGTAGGTTAAATTATTGGCCAGGCTCAATGCTTCCAATACTTCCTGAATGCTGTCGTTCGCGGCAAATCCTGCCGTTACTTTGTAGGCAGATAAGGTAGTGTCCGCGAAGGAAATATGTACGTTATATTTATTCTCGAGTAATACGGCGATCATATCCAGCCTTTCGTTATTAAACAGGAGCTGATCTGTTGTCCAGCCACTGATCGCAGCAGCTTCTACGGTGTCTTTTACAAGGTCTTTTATACCTGTATACAAGGTGGCTCTTTCGTCCGGTAACAATATCATTGCATTCGCATCTCCATCCTGTGTGACGGCTACTTTTCCTTCCTGTACGCTGACCTGTACGAAAGGCAGACCGGCATAGGAGCGTACATTAAAAATAGTACCCAGTACCCTCGTGTGTAAGTGTCCGGATGTGATGATAAAGGGGCGTGTGGCATCTTCTGTCGCATGAACGCAGACCTCTCCGCTAACCAATTCCACCCGCCGCTCATTCCCTTTGAAAGTCGCCGGATATCGTAAGTGACTACCTGCATTCAGCCATAGTTCTGATCCGTCAGGTAATTGCAGGTGACAGGGAATATTTCCTTCCGCATACATATCTTTCCAATCCTGCTTTAGAGCAGATAGTAAAAGATATAACAGGTAACCTGTTCCCAGCAGGAACAGCACGGCGGCGGCTATTTTCCATACCGGCATTATGCTGCGGGTACGCGGAGGTTGCAGTTTCTCCCAGATTTGTTGCTGCGCTGCGGCAATCTGTTCTTCCGCTAATCCGGAACGGTCCTGTTCACTTTGGTTTTTATACCATGATTCAACCCATAAGCGTTCTTCCGCGGTACATGTACCGTCAATATAAGATCGTATTAATTGCCTGAGTGCCTGATTATCCATATAGTGCCGCACTTTCGTGTGCGTACATATAAATGACAGGGCAAAAAGAGGGAGGGAGTAGATGAAGTGTATTAACTTAATGTTAAGCGAAGAAAACGGCTAAAAAAGCATGAATATGAAATGCACCAGTTTGTGTTTGAGGATACGTACCGCATTGCTGACCTGCTTTTTAACGGTATCGGGTGAGAGGTCGAGATGTTCGGCTATTTCTCTGTGGGAGAGGGTGGCTTTACGGCTCAGTTCAAATACTTCCCGCATTTTTGCAGGCAGCAGACTCACTTCCTTTTCTATACAGGAAATGAGTTCTTTTTCGTTTAACTGTTCTATTGTACTGGTATCTGTTTCTGAAATGAATTGGCGGAGACTGTCGAGATGATGCTGGTAGGAACGTTGACTGGAGATAAGGTTTAATACCCTGTTGCGCGTACTGACGTACAGATATGCGCCAAGCGATCCGTTGATCTGCAGGGTGGCGCCTTTGGTCCACAGATTGGCAAATACTTCCTGTACTACGTCCTGTGCATCCGCATCGTTCTCCAGCATACGGCATGCATGCTGATAAAGAACAGCGGAAAAGCGGCTGTAGATCTCTCCGTAGGCCGCTGTGTCGCCATGCTGAAATTCCCGGAATAATTGGTTGTCATCCCATTCACTTACTTGGCCTGACATAAAGCAGCATCTTTGTTTACGTGGCTCAAAAGTAATAGGGCTGTTGCTAATTCTTATATTAAATAATTGTGAGCAGACGGGAGGGAGGCACTGAAAAAATGCCTGCATAGGATATTAGACCTATGCAGGCAGTATATCATCAGCTAAACATTAACATGTAACATCTCCAGCATTTTTTCCGCATGTGCATTTCCGCTCAGAAAGCCTCTGAAGCTGGCTTCGACCTTTCCGTCCAGTCCGACGAGGAATGTTTCTCTACCAGTCAGGAACAGTACGTTCTTAATACCAAATTGCTTCAGCACTTTATTACCCGGATCGCTCAGCAGTGTAAATGGTAAGCGGTGATGGTCCTTAAATGAACGGTGACTGTCCACGCTACCGGCATTGATACCGATCACGATGGCGCCTGCATCTGTAAAGTCGGCGTAACTGTCCCTGAAGGAGCAGGCTTCTTTTGTACAGATACCGCTTTCATCTTTCGGATAGAAATAGATCACCAGCTTTTTTCTGCCGATATAATCACGGATATTAAATGTCTGACCATTTTCGTCCTGTAAACTGAAATCAGGGATACGGTCGCCGGTAGTTAATGTTTTTGTCGTTGCCATTGCTGTGGTTTTACTGTGTTTGTAATTGATACAGCAAAACTACCAGCACTGGCGCAGAAACATTTTAACCTAGGTTAAAATCATTGTTTTGCCAGATAATTATCGATCGCCATACCTATTTCCTTCGTTTCAGGTGTTTCATTATCTGTCCCGTCCTCAAACCAGTGGTTGGCCCCTTCATTATCCTGCTTCAGGAAAAGGACCAGGGTCTTACCGGGTAAATCGACCTTAAAACGGTGCTTATCGGCTTGTTCGATCGTCAATGGGCTGTTGTTGTGATCAATGGTGAAAGTATTCATGTGTGCCTGTTTTTATGATGAGTGGTACAATCATTATGCCTGTTTCATCCTACTATTCTGAGGGGGATGTATATTTGCAGGATATCTAAATACTACTTATGACCAGAATGCTAATCGCTCTGATGCTGATGCTCGGTTATGCCGGCATGGCTTCAGCCCAGGAGCTGTATGTACCCCGCAACATCAAAAAGGCCTATGCCAATAAGACAAGATCAAAGAACGGACAGCCCGGTGAACGTTACTGGCAGAATAAAGGCCGTTATGATATACAGTTAAAGGTAAATGCGCCTTCCGGCGTAGTATACGGCCAGGAGAACATCCGTTATATCAACAATAGTCCTGATACACTGCGCAGTCTGGTAATCCGTCTGATCTGTAATCTGCATAAAGTAAATGCGCCCCGCTCCGGCTATGTCGGCAGGGACTTCCTGACAGAGGAAGGCGTAATTATCGATACTTTCCTGGTGAATGGCGCTAATGTGCCTTTTGACAACGATATCGCTACGGTAGGTAATGTGAAACTGCCAGCTGCGCTGAATGCAAAAGACAGCCTGGACCTGCATGTCAGCTGGCATTACACGCTATCCAAACAGAGTGGAAGAGAAGGTAAAATAGACAGTACTACTTTCTTCCTGGCCTACGCTTATCCACGTGTTTCTGTATATGACGACTACAATGGCTGGGACCTGATCGAACATATGGACAGGGTGGAGTTCTACAGTGATTTCAATGATTACAATGTGGCCGTAACAGTGCCTAAAAACTATGTGGTGTGGGGCACAGGCGTATTGCAGAATGCTGCTGATGTGTTACAACCGGAGATCGCTAAAAGACTGAAAGGCTCTTATACAGCTGACCAGCTGATGCATATTGCCAGCAAAACAGAAATGAGCAGTGGCAAGGTAACGCAGCAGAAAGACTGGAATACCTGGAAATTTACCGCTTCACATATTGCTGACGTTACCTTCGGTACCAGCGATCATTATGTATGGGATGCTTCCAGCGTAGTGGTGGACAGCACCACCGGCAGACGCACCAGCGTTCAGGCCGCCTACGATGATGCTGCCGAAGACTTTCACCATTCTGTGGATTTTTCCCGCTATGCGCTGGACTGGTTCTCCCGCAACTGGCCAGGTATGCCGTACCCTTTCCCGACGATGACCGCTTTCCAGGGTTTTGCTGATATGGAATATCCGATGATGGTCAACGATGCGACCGTAGGTCAGCAATTAGGATTTGCACAGCTGGTACAGGACCACGAAATCGCACATACGTATTTTCCTTTCTATATGGGTATTAACGAAAGCCGTTATGCCTTTATGGACGAAGGCTGGGCGACCACCTTCGAATACCTGATCGGTATTGCGGAGAAAGGAAAAGCAGCAGCGGATAGGTTCTATCAGTTATTCCGTGTGAGGTCTTATATCAATGACGCTTCTGCAGAAGAAGATCAGCCGATCATTTCACAGTCTCACCAGTTAAGCGGCGCAGGTTATGGTAATAACGCTTATGGTAAACCATCCCTGGCTTACCTGGCCCTGAAAGACCTCCTGGGCGATCAGGTATTCCGTAAATCACTGCATGCATACATGAACAGCTGGAATGGTAAACACCCGATGCCATGGGATTTCTTCAATTCCATTAACACGGCTTCCGGTCAGGACCTGAACTGGTTCTGGAATAACTGGTTCTTCAGCAATAACTATATTGATCTGCAACTGGCAGACGTAAAAACAAAGAAAGACAACGCAGAACTGACCGTCCTGAATAACGGCGGATTTGCGATCCCTTTTGATGTGGTAGTGACATTTGAGGATGGTAGCAGCAAAACAATACACCAGACGCCTGCGGTATGGAAAAACGGCGGTAAACGTATTATGGTGAATGTGCCAGTTAATAAGGGTGTGACTGCCGTAAAGCTGGATGGTGTTATCTATATGGACTATACTCCAGCAGATAATGAGTGGAAAAATTAAGAATTAACAATTAAGGATTAAGAATTATCGCGGAGATCTCCGCTGCATTGAATTCTTAATCCTTAATTCTTAATTGATTGATAGGCTTTAGGCGTTGTACCTTCTATCTTCCGGAACACCCGGATAAAATAATTCACATCGGTAAAGCCGCATAGCTTACTTACATCGTAGATGGAGCTTTGCGGCTTTGCCAATAATTCCTTTGCCAGTTTGATCCGCTCTTTGTTGACATATTCCACCGGCGTGATCCCGAACTGTTCCCTGAACCACTTAAAGAACAGGTTCCTGCTCAGATAGGCCTTTCTGCTAAGGGCATCCACCGCGATCTTTTCTGTCAGGTGTTCCCTGATATAGTGCAGTACGAAATTCAGGCGATTGCCATTATTATCTGCTACACTGCCTTCTACGGCCTGTCCCAGCTGCTGACTTTGCAGGAGCCGGATCAGTAGTTCTTTCAGTTGCAGATCAGCATAGATATTCTTGGATTTATCCTCACTGGTGCAGATACGGATCAGTTTATTGATGAGTTCTGTGATCTCATGATTATTCTCAAAATGGTACTGGTGGAAGGAAAGCTGCCAGTTCTGTCTGCCTTCTCCGCTGTTATAGTAATTATTAAGATAATCCACGGTTTCGCGGATATAGACGTCATCGATGGCGAGGGCAATACATTGCGTAGGATTCTCGGCGGTGGCCTCCGGAAAGTCAATGATCATTGTTTCCTGCGGAGGTACTATGACAGTTTCTCCCGGCAGGTAATCAAAGGAAGGTTTATCGGAGAGATGCATGACTTTTTTACCTCTTATCATACTGGTGATGACAAGGTCATTGAAAGTGAGCGGTACCTGGTACGCCTGCTCATAACTTTCAAAAATATTCAGTTCACAATTGCGGAGATTGAACACGCGTCTGTTCTCCACTAACGTCTGTAACTCACGTGGAACGGTAAGGTCAATTTTCTGCAAATAATTTTTTATCTGCATAAGAGTAATCTGTTTACTATTAACAAGTTAACCAAAATTCCCGCCTTCTCAAAATTAAGGTACGATCGTGCTATAAATAAGTACAAAAATATCCGCGTCTTGTGCTTAGTTCATGACCTTAGCAGTATTATTTCATGTTAAACCAAATTCCACTATTATGAGCATTGCAACATCTGCTGCCCCTTCAACCCTTGCGGCACGTCCTGAATTTAAACCCAGGTATGATCATTTCATAAACGGAGAATGGGTGACACCATCCAGCGGTGAATATTTCGATAACATTTCCCCAATTGATGGTAAAGTATTTACACAGGCTGCGAGGGGGAATGCTGCGGATATTGACAAAGCCATCGATGCGGCACATGCTGCATTCACATCATGGGGTAAAACAGCTGCTTCCTATCGCAGTAATCTCCTTCTCAAGATCGCACAGATCGTAGAAGACAACCTGGACTACCTGGCTGTCGTTGAAACAATAGATAACGGTAAACCGATCAGGGAAACCAAAGCGGCCGATCTGCCGCTGGTAGTTGACCACTTCCGCTATTTCGCCGGTGTGATCCGCAGCGAAGAAGGCACCATCAGCGAACACGATGAAACTACCGTCAGCATCAATCTGCATGAGCCGATCGGTGTTGTCGGACAGATCATTCCCTGGAACTTCCCGCTCCTGATGGCTACCTGGAAAATAGCACCCGCACTGGCTGCCGGTTGCTGCGTAGTGGTAAAACCTGCTGAGCAGACGCCAACCAGTATTATGGTGCTGATGGAACTGATTGGTCAGGTGCTGCCAAAAGGCGTACTAAATATCGTGACCGGTTTTGGAGTGGAAGCAGGTAAACCGCTGGCCTCTTCTCCCAAAGTCCAGAAAGTAGCATTTACAGGGGAAACGACCACCGGTAGACTGATCATGCAGTATGCTTCAGAAAACCTGATCCCTGTAACCATGGAACTGGGCGGTAAAAGCCCGAACATTTTCTTCGAAAGCGTAGCTGACGCAGACGATGACTTTTTTGATAAAGCAGTGGAAGGAGCGGTATTATTTGCCCTTAACCAGGGTGAAGTATGTACCTGTCCCAGCCGTATACTTGTACACGAACATATCTACGACCGTTTCATGGAGCGTGTGATCCAGCGTACAAAAGCCATTAAAATGGGCAATCCGCTGGATGCGACCGTAATGATGGGCGCACAGGCTTCCGAAGACCAGTACCAGAAAATCCTCAGTTACCTGGATATTGGTAAACAGGAAGGTGCGGAAGTACTGACAGGCGGAGAGGCCTTCCTTCAGAACAGCGGACTGGAAAATGGTTATTATGTGCAACCGACCCTGCTGAAGGGAAACAACAAAATGAGGGTGTTCCAGGAAGAGATATTCGGACCTGTAGCCTGTGTGACGACCTTTAAAACTACAGAAGAAGCCATCGCCATCGCCAACGATACCCTGTATGGCCTGGGCGCCGGTGTATGGACCAGGGATGCGCATGAACTGTACCAGGTGCCCCGCGCGATCAATGCCGGTAGGGTATGGGTGAACTGTTACCATGCTTATCCTGCGCATGCACCGTTTGGTGGTTATAAGAAATCAGGTTTTGGCAGAGAAACGCATAAGATGATGCTGAATCACTATCGTCAGACCAAAAACATGCTGATCTCTTATGGTAAACAGAAATTAGGTTTCTTTTAATGACTGATTAAGTGTTAAAAATAAAAGATTGAAATGCAGTGAAGACCAGTGAATAGCGGCTTCTATTATGCTTAAAAAAGATATCGATGCAGATGTTTGACTCGTAAGGTCCTGATTTCCTGACTCCTGCATTTCTTTCTTATCCTTGATCCTTAACACTTAATTTCCAACTGATATTCATGACCGCTCGAATCTTAGCAACAGCCGAAGCCATATCCTTGATCAATGAGCTCCGTCACACGCATGGCCCCCTTATGTTTCACCAGAGTGGGGGCTGTTGTGACGGATCTCAACCGATGTGCTTTCCGGAAGGGGAGTTTAAAGTGGGCGCATCGGATGTATGCCTGGGCGAAGTCGCCGGGTGTAAGTTCTATATGAGTGCGGACCAGTTTAACTACTGGAAACACACGCAGCTGATTCTGGACGTCATCAGAGGGCGTGGTAGTAGCTTTTCACTGGAAATTCCGTTGGGGGTCAGATTTCATACCCGTTCCCGGATATTTACTGACGAAGAAATAGCGGAATTAGAGGGACAATCGCACTCCTGAAATTGAAAAGTCCTGTCAGTATAGACCGACAGGACTTTCCTTTAACACAACTTTATTTGATATCGTTATCGTCTTTGCTTCGCCGAAAAGCATAGAAGACGTTTATGGGACAGGGGACTTATCAAAACGGATGGCTTTCAGGTCAAATCCTCCCGATTCGGCGGATAAGCGGAGGGTTTGACGGCCATTCTTTAGTGGCACGTTATTGAGTGTGTAGGTCTGCCATGCACCATTGGTGTTCTCTTTTGCAGGGATCACCGTTACCTTTCCCACCGGTTTACCATCAATGCTCAGCGCCAGTTTACCCGGCGTCTTACCAGGAGCCGCTACAAAAGAGATGTTGTATTTGCCTTTCAGCAATACAGATACCGTATACTTCATCCACTCTCCGGTAGCAATATCCGTTACATAATACGTATCCTTTTCTGCGGAATCAGCAACGATGTCAATACCGTCGTTACGATATGTCCTGCCACGGTTACCTCCGGTCCATTTTGCATTGGAAATACGATAGTTGGCCGTATCTGTATCAAAATAGGCTGCACGTAGCGCCCCCAGGTCATAATCTACCGCTTTGATCTCACCTTTGTTATTGATATTGTTGGCTTTAAATGGAAGCGTTTTATCACTGAACGGCTGGCGAATCATCGCATCGATCACATCCCTATGGAGGATGTTACGGTTGATATTTGCGCCCCTGGCAACTTCCATCAGGCCTTCGTAGGCAATATCTGCGGATGGCGCACTGGCTTTACCGCTGACATAGTCTATTACACGCATGTAATTGTCATTTGCTCTGATCTCCAGTGGATTATTAGCGCCCAGTTTCTTCAATGGCCACCATGACCAGCCAATATTGTTCTTTTCAAACAGGCGGATCGCTTCCGTAAACCATACATTGGAGTTTTCACCGGTTTCGCCCAGCCATACCGGTACATTGTATTTCTGGCGGAAGTCCAGGATATGCTGTATGGATTTGGTATCGTTGAGGTTCCAGTATTTATGGAAACTCAGTACCATATTTTTATCCCAGGTAGGCAGGATACCATTGTAATTATTTCCCCAGCCATTTCCTTCGATGATGATGATATGGCGGTCATCTACTTCACGGATGGCGCGGGTAATATCCTGCATGAGTTTTTTCAGGGGAACGTTGTTTTGCTCTTTCAGCCCGTTTTTATCGCTGTCCGGGTCCTCAAAACCATAGTTAGGCTCATTCAGGATGTCGTAAGCACCGATGTATGGCTCATTACGGTAGCGTTCTGCCAGCTTTTTCCAGAGCGCGATGGTCTTCAACCGATCGGGCTCACTTTCCCATAAAGAAGGCTTGGAGCCGTCTCTGTCAGAGATATTCAGGTCGTTTCCCTGTCCGCCTGGCGCTGCATGCAGGTCCAGGATGAGGTACATCTGATTAGCCTTACACCAGGACAATAAACTGTCCGTCAGGGTAAATCCCTTTTCCAGCCAGGTGTTTTGTCCGGCGACAGGCTCTTTATCAACCGGTAAGGTGTACAGGTTAAAGTGCATGGGTAAACGAACGGAATTAAATCCCCAGGCTTTCAGGGAATCAATATCCGCTTTGGTAGTGTGATTGTCCAGCCAGGCGTCATAGAACTCCTGTGTTTTCTCCGGACCGATCAGTCTTTCAATACCAGCGCGGATCTTGTATTGCTGGCCTTCGCCATTTACGCGGAGCATGTATCCTTCCTGGAGCATCCAGCCACCCAGGCCGATCCCCCGTAACAGTACATTTTCTCCTTTTTCATTTACGATTCTGGCGCCCTGGGCTGCAAGAAATCCCTGGCTCCATCCCTGTAATGGTTTGAGGGAGATGGATGATAGTAATAATAACGTGACGCTTTTAAATAGTTTCATAACCAATTTATTATAACGAATAAAATTGACACGGTAGAAAATAGGCATTTATGGGAAAACAGGAAAGGAGTTTAGTGAGCAGGGCTACGACGTTCCAGTAGCCAGCCGATCGCCAGTCCGAGTGCACAACCGATAAAATAACAGACACAGTCGCTCAGGGCAAAATCATAGCCTAATATCAGTCCGAAGGGGAAGGTCCTTCTCAGGTCCACGATCCACGGGGCTTTATACAGTTGTTGCAATTCAATGGCGATACAGGCGAGATAGCTGATAACGCCGATTTTCAGCAGTTCTGTCACCGGAAAGAGAAAGCGTAAAAGGAAGAACAGGCAGGTGGCATACAATATATCGCCGCCATACACACTTATGATGAACGGAAAATAACCGGGATAACGCCGGGTAGCCAGGCCTAGTGGGATTGTCAGTAAAAACAGTACGAAATAAAGGAGGACTTTCCTTGTTTTGATAGGGCTCATATAGCCAAAGATAGGAAAGATTACAATGTTTCAGCCCGCATCTCGGCGACGGAACGGAGGTATGCGGTGGGTGTCAGACCAGTGATTTTCTTAAAATACTGATTGAAGGAAGACTTGGCTTTGAAACCACAGTCAAAAGCGAGGGTAAGGACATTAACGGGAAGCGCCTTGCTGCTCATGAACTGCATCTGTTGAATGGCACGTTCGATGCGCATTTCATTAATGAACTGGTAAAAGCTTTTTGAAGCATAGGAATTCAGTGCTTCAGAAAGATGGTATTTGCTGATGCCAACGGAACCGGCCAGTTTATCCATGTTCAGGTCCGCATCAGTAAATATCCTTGTTCGTTGCAGGTGTTGCTCCAGTTTATCCATGATCTCGCGATGCTCGTTAGTGGAGAGCTGTGTCCTGCGAACGTGGGAGGATGGTGCAGCTATAACTTCCTCAGCTAAGCTTTCTATCAGCACATTTTCCTCCGGATTTTGCATGATCGTAATAAATGCCGGTATCGGTTCAATTTCCACCACGATTTCCGTTACACCTGTCAGACTTATTTTTTCCGCCGGTATTTGTTCCTGAATAGTTTGTACGATGCTTGCCGACGGAACTACCGCCACATATTTATAACGGATAATGATAAAACACACGACCAGTAATATCGAATACACGATATCCCGGCAGAAGATCAGGTCTTTATCTTCCACCCAGTTCAATGCATGTATCGCCTGAAACACAAGCGATACAGCGCTGATCGTCAGCAGACAATAGGAGATCCATTCTATCAGTTGTCGCTCCTGTGGTTTCTGTTGCAGATATTTCCGGGCAACGGCAAGTGCCAGCAAAGGGAAGAAGGTGCCTGCTGCCAGCATACTCCAGGTTGAGGTCTGGTTATAGACTTCCAGCGCGGCATATCCTGCCTGCAGAGAGAATTCCAGGACACACACGACGGTCAGGTAACCGATCGCACCTAATATGAAAGGGATGAATACATACCATCGCGATGCGGGTATGAATGATTCGTCTTTGTTTTTGAGTGCATATAGATAGAGCAGGGGGCCATAACAGAAGCCGATGAAGGTATTCATCTGGAACCGGATATGTGCGTCACTAACAACAGTATAGATATAGAATTTCGTTGCCAGATGGGCGGCAATACATAATAACAGCAAAATAAGCAAAGCGTCTGCCTTGCTTTTCAATCTGTTCGTCCATAGTAATAGAACGGCTGTAAATGCCTGAAAAGTCCCTATTGCAATAACATAGATCATATGTGTGCTCGTGTCGCTAAAATATAAAAGCAATGTTATCACAATGTTATCATGATAGAAATCAGGAGTATGGCGGGCCCGTTTGTAAACATGATTTTGAAAGACACTCACTGTCTTTCAAAAGGCTATTGAGTGAAGACTGTCCTGTCACAGCGAAGGATTTCAGATGGAGCCCATGACGGTAGCTCCTGAAGTATGCCCACCATCTAATAGGAATAAAATAGACGAAAAACACTGTCTCCCGAGAGGTTATTGAATGAAGACTGTCCTGTCACAGCGAAGGATTTCAGATGGAGACCCTGACGGTAGCTCCTGAAGTATGCCCACCATCTAATAGGAATAAAATAGACGAAAAACACTGTCTCCCGAGAGGTTATTGAATGAAGACTGTCCTGTCACAGCGAAGGATTTCAGATGGAGACCCTGGCCTTAGCTCTTGAAGTATGCCCACCCGCCTGATAGGGGTTAAATAGACATTCCCAACGCCCAACACGACCTCCCAAAGCAAAATATATAGGAACTTCAAAGAGCGTCAGCCAGAGGTCCCATCTGAAACCGCAGCGTAAGACCGAAAAACTAAAAGAGAGCAAACAATTACAAACGAGGAAGCCCCAAATTGCTAACCACATCAACCACCAAAACCACCATTTTTATCCCTCACAAAAACATTCCGTAACGATTTCTTAACCTGATTTAAATATTTGATTTTCAATCTTTGTGCGTACGTCTCGACTGAAAAGAACGTCTACAGGTAGCATTCGTTGTATACGGTCGCACAGGCATTCCGGATACAGCAATTTTGTGGAAAATCATACGACATGTATTTTCTTTTTAAGCAGAGAACAACACAGGTAATACCGCCGGCCAGACTATTATTATTGTCAGCCATGGTATTACCCGCGGTGTTTGCAAATGCGCAGACAATTAAAGGAACAGTGTCAGGTAAGGAAGGACAGCTACCTGGTGCATCAGTACAGAGCCCTGCCACAAAACAAGGCACTTCTACTGACCTGAATGGAAGTTTTACCCTAAACACACATACAACAGGCAAAGTGAAGGTCCTGGTATCTTATATAGGACATACACCAAAAGAAATAGAACTGGATATTAAAACCGGTATCAACGATGCCGGTGTGATCATATTGACGCCTACAGAAGGGCAATTGGGCGAGGTACTGGTAAAAGGTACGATGGCGCCTTCTCAGATCAAAGCCCTAAGTATCAAAAAGAATTCCCTCGCTATTATGGACGTGATCGCGGCAGATGCCATCGGCAAGTTGCCCGATCGTAATGCCGCAGAAGCTGTACAGCGCGTACAGGGCGTTGCCGTAGCCCGTTACCATGGCGAAGCAGATGCGGCGACCGTAAGGGGTACGCCTTTTGCCTGGACTTCAACTATGTTTAATGGCAGTCGTCTGCCAAGCGCGAATGTAACCGGCGGACGTAACTCCGTCCTTGACGCAGTTCCTTCTGAAATGATCCAGTACGTACAGGTCGCCAAAGCCCTGACGCCTGATATGGAAGGCGATGCGATCGGTGGTAGCATCAATTTCATCACCCGTACCGCTCCGGCAAAGCGACAATTGAACGTCAGTGCCGCTGGTGGTTACAATACCTTCTCTCAGAACGGCACCTATAATGGTTCTGTTGTATACGGCGACCGTTTCTTTAAAGGTAAACTGGGTGTAATGGTAGCAGGCGCCATATGGGACAGACAATGGGGCACCGACTCTTATGACATCGCGTACAATACGGGTCTGACCGATCCAACTCAGCAGAGATCCATCAGTACGGTGATGCTGAAAAGATATATGGGCCGTCGCCAGACCTATGGTGGTAATGTAGGATTGGAGTACAAATTCAACACCAGCAATAAGATCTATTTCCGCGGACTAATGGACAAGTTCAATGATATCCGCCCGGTATATGAATCTTATGTTGACTATAATAACAGCCGTTACCAGTATAATTACCGTTATTCTTACTACCAGACCACATTAAATGGAGCCGAATTGGGTGGTGAACATCAGCTGTCTTCCCGCATCAAAATGGACTGGGCAGTGAGCGACTATTACACCAAATTCTTCCTGGAGACACCGCCGACCAACAATAACAAAGGCTTACCTATTGCTACCTTCCGTCAGAAGATCAATGGTGGGTTCAATAATCTCTCTGCTGACGGCAAACGTTATTGGGGATTTGACTCTCCGGATGGCATTGGCGGTGATCCCCTGCATTTTGACGCTGGTCTGAAAGACCCTGCCGAAGTAATGGACGCTTCTAAACTGACTTTACAGCAGCTGGTGATCTCTCAGCTGGATACAAAAGAACACGACAAGACCGCACAGCTGAATTTTAAAGTCAATGTGGCTCCTAAAGTGAACCTGAAATTTGGCGGCAAATACCGTCACAAAGATCGTACTTCTACTTTTGGCTCTAATATCGTGTACCTGCCGGGAGCCGCCCTGGGTATCCCTAATTCGCCTGCATTGCTGACACTTTCTCAGTTACAGCGCACAGCGTTCCCTGAAAAAGCGGGTTTCTTCACGAAACTGAAGAGCAATCATGATAATATGATGATGGACCCTATCACCAAGGAGCAGCTCTTCAATCTGTACGATCCGGCCACGCTGAAAGCCAATGGTTTCGGTGATTATACTTCCGCTTCGAATGCAACTAACCTCTATACCGGTACAGAAAACGTGGCAGCTGGTTATGCGATGGCTGAAATAGATGCTACTGACAAACTGAAGATCGTAGCTGGTGTGCGAAATGAGTATACTTCACTGAACATGCAAGGTTCCAAAGCGAGCAAAGATGCCACCAGTGGCGCCACCGAGATCAGCGATGTAGCTGTAAAAAACAACTACAATGCGTTGCTGCCTATGTTGCACCTGAAATATGCGCTTAATGACCATGCGAACCTGCGAGCAGCTTATACCCGTACTTTTATCCGCCCAAACTTCACCGACCTTACACCTGGTGAATCCATCGATAATTCAAAATCACCTGTAACCATTACCAGGGGGAATCCTGCTTTAAAACCGACTTTCTCCAGCAACTTCGATGTAATGGGAGAATACTACTTCAATAACATCGGTTTGTTATCCGGAGGTGTGTTCTACAAACAGATCAAAGACGTGATCTTTTCAGACAGGACCACCTATAACGAGAATGGCGGCAGCTATGTACTGACCCAGGCCAGAAACCTGAATGACGCTAAACTCTTTGGTTTTGAAGGCGGTATCAATAAACGTCTGAGTTTCCTGCCAGGTATCCTTGCTGGTTTGGGCGTAGAATTTAACTACACCTATATTCACTCAGAAGTGGACGTGCCAAGAACCGGTACTGGTCTGTCGGACAAAACAAGTCTTCCGAACCAATCGAAAAACATCTTCAACAGCATCCTGTTCTACGAGCGTAATGGCGTCATGGTACGTCTGGCGGGCAACTACCGCGGCGCTTCCGTAGAAACGATCAATCAGGCCGCAGGTAAGGACTTCTACGTATGGACGGACAAGAACTTCACCATTGACGCCTCTGCAACTGTGAACATCACCAAAAGTCTGCGTGTATTCGTAGAACTGAATAACCTCACCAATGAACCCCTCAGATTATACATGGGCGACAAACGTCGTGTAACCTCTACAGAGTGGTACGGTAGCCGCGGACAGGCGGGTATTCGTTGGGATATCATCAAATAACTTTCTCAAAAAAGACTAAACAGCTGTAATATGAAAAAATTAGTATTGGTCTGCGCCTTGCTGGCGCCGTATATTTCCTTTGCCCAGTTGGCAGATAGTTCCAACCGTGTTGTAAAAATGCAGGGCACCGTTAACTTTCGCGATGCCGGTGGCTACGCTACCAAAGACGGTAAAACTGTTGCCTGGGGTAAAGTATACCGCTCTGCGGACGTAAGCAGGCTGACAGAACAGGACCTGGCTACACTGGAAAAACGTAATATCCACACGGTGATCGATTTCCGTGGCGTTAAAGAATCCGCCGCTGCTCCCGATCATCTGTTACCGGGTACTAAATATACCCTCAGTCCGGCGGGTAGTGATAGTCTGCCAGGTGCAGGACAGATCATCCAGCAGATCAAGAAAGGTGGCTTCCTCGAGAAATTCTACAGCAATACAGCTCCACTGGGCGAACGCTACAGACCTTTGTTCCAGCAGTTGCTGGAACTGCCTAAAGGCGAAGCGATCATGTACCATTGTACCGGCGGCCGTGATCGTACCGGTATGGCAACAGCGCTTTTCCTGTATGCTCTGGGTGTACCACAGGAGACAATCGAAGCTGACTATGTAGCCAGCAATGTATACCTGGAACCGATGAATGCCCGTATGTTCAAATCATTTACAACAGGCACAGGATTGGATGAACAGACCGTTCGTAAAGCAATGGAACTCAGACCAGAATATATCAGGGCGATGTTCGCAGCGATCGTAACAAAGTATGGTTCCGTAGAGAACTTCTTTGAGAAAGAACTGGGTGTCGGAGCTGCGCAACTGAAAACGTTGAAGAAAAAGTATACTATCTAATACAATACTGAAACCCTGATAAAATGCCCTTATGGGCATAGATGATATCGCAGGAATTGCTATCCGTATGGAATTAGTGATTCCTGCGATTGTTTTTGGGGCATTGTACTGAGTTCATAGAGAGGACTCAGTACAATGTACGTTATCTAAACTTGCTTAATGACCTCCAGTCATTGAGCCATCCATCAAACAGTAAACAACCAGAACAGCACAATTGCTACTGTTTCGGGCGTACTATCAGACTATCTCTATCAGCGTCACCAATCACCGCTGAAGTATTACGCCCCTATAGAATAGGACAATACTCCGGCTGCTTTAGGCCTTACTATCAGACCATCCCATCAGTGGCACAAATCATCGCTGAAGCAGTCTGCTCGCCATAGAATAGAACAATACTCCAGCTGCTTTAGGCCATACTATCAAACCATCCTATCAATGGCACAAATCATCGCTGAAACATTCTGCTCCCTATAGGCAGTTACAACCCTGCAAATACCTTCAGCATACTCCCAACATCTAAGCAATTCACTGATTAATAGGATGCTGATATCTGTAATCAAAGTGTTTGATAATATTCCCGTCGACATCCTTGACCGTCGCCAGCCGCTGAAAACCATCATACTGATAATATGTTACACGACCTGCCGGGTCAGTCTCACTGGTTACACCTGCCTGTGGAGAATAGGTATATGTATAGACCTGTGCATGACTGCTAGCAAGCGCTGTCCTGACCTTATTGATCTCATCCCGTAATGCCTGATCAGAAACAGGGTTATTGAGCACACTGGTATTTACCAGTCCGGCGACCTCATTATAGGTCGTACCAACGATACGGGCTACGGGAAACTCATTACGATATCCCCATAGATATACTTCATGTACATCGTCCGTTTTCGCTTGTTCCTGTAGGTGACCATCAGTATCATACCGGATAAACTGTAACCGGTTTTCCATCGGCCCGTTACCATTGATCAGTTCTTTTGAACCCGGGGCAATGAAAGTATGGAAGAAACCGAAGTTTGTTTTGTCCCTGTAAATCTGCATATTATCACGCGTGATGATCGTTTCTATTTTCTCATTCAGGATATTCCTGACGATCATACTGTCATATACCGTTGTCCCCCTGAAGTCAGCCGGATACTTGTACGTTTTAGAAAGTATACTGAGGTCGCTGTTAACAGATGTCTCATTGATTATCTGTAAATTATACGGATCGTATTGATAGCTTACTTTGCTGACGAGTACATTCCCGTTGCTATCATAGGTACTATCCGTTCTGGAGCGTAATATCGGCCAGTATTGATATATCTTATACATACTACCAATAAAGCTCCATTTACTGCCTTCGGGGCAAATAGTTGTCGGATAGCCATCTGATTTACAGATACCGATCTTCGCACCCCATATCCAGGCAAAATGCGTGTTGCCAACTGCATTGTTCATAGTATATTCATTCGTTGTCGTTTTAAGAACAGTACCTGCAGCATTGTAGATTTTGTGTGCCAGTAACAGGCCTCTCAAATCTTCTTTACTGGATTTGGGTGCATAGGGATATCCGTTGCCACCTTCATCATACAAGCCGGTAATCGTATAGAAAAAATCTTCCCGGCCATTTTCTCCACGTTCACCACTAAGTATACTTACCTTGGAATAGCCCACAGGAGAACCCTGCGTTCGTCCAAGAGAGTTTAACGAAGTGGAATATCTTGTAAAATATGACAGATCACCTGTCTTATATGGCTGTCCTCCGCCTTCCGAAGTCGAGACATTACAATAGTAAGCAGTGAACGTAATATCCTCATACTTAGGCAAATCCAGCAGTACACCGGATGAGATGCTATCATTAAGTATGTATTGATAACGGCGGACAATATCATTACGGTGATTAATCCCATCAAACAATGTTATCCGTTTTATCCTGTTACCACCTGCCATCCTGCTATACAAGGGAGAAGCAGGAGAGTAATTGTACTTCTTATAATACACGCTGATCCTGGCTTGTTCTGTAATGAGATCACGTCGCGCGATAAGATAATACCGCTGTCCGCTGTTTAACGTAAATGCCATTGTAAGTGTCTGATTACGTGAATCACCTGCGGCTGCTTTCAGGCGCCAGTTAGCATCATACACCAATACTTCTGCCAGCGCATCACCAGCGATCTTTCCTTTTACAAAATAGGTAATGGTCGTTTTTTGTCCGATAATATCGGGCACTACGATCGTCACAGTATCAGCGGCTTTTCCTGATGTTGTTCTGACTTCGTTCGTATTAGCGGTGAGAGCAGCGTCTGTCATAACGGAGTCTGTTCTCCCCGGCAAATACTGATATTGTGCATTATAATACGAATACCGGTGAGGCTCATAATCAAACGTTGCTATGCCTCCGGTAGGATAATTTATCGTCTTTAACAACCCTTTCTGCATATAAATGGAATCCGGGTCACGATTTGCACCTGCTAAAACATTGCCCATATTGTCATTGTAAGCAGGTACTAAAGTGCTGTTGTTTTTCCCATTAAAATATCCCCAGTGATCCTGCGCCAGTGATTTTTTAGAGGGCAGTGCCTCCGGGTCTATATATGAGAACAGGTATTTCAGTGTATCGATACCGCCTGTTTCGTAGAAAGAGGACAATAGCATTCGTTTACTCAAAGGGTCTGATTTTGCGGCATTTGTATATTGCTGATTGAATAGGAACTTTTTATATAATGTTGGTCCGGCATAAATATCCATCCCCGTCAATCTGTATTTATTACCTGAGTTAACATCCCTACGATCCTCACTGATTGTAAGCTGTATTTTCCCGCCGTTATAAGTAATACTGTGCAATATGTGCGTATGTAAGGTCTGATAATTCAGCGTGTAACTTTCTCTATGGGTATCCATCAGACCACCACCTGAACAGGGTGTATAGCTTTGTCCCGGTAACAGATCATAAACGGTATAGGAGGGTATCCCGTCTTCATAGGTGTATGTTACCGGTGTATAATCGAATGTGATACTGTCCCGTAAAGTAGCAGATACTATTCTGGTAAGAAACCATGCTGAGTTCCCCGCATTGACGCTAATCGCATCTCCCGGATAAGTTTCCGAACCAGTGGACGAATGTTCTATGCTCCTGAATTCATATCTGTTACCATCTTCTGTTATGATGGTAAAACCGACGGTCTGATTACCTGAAAGTTTCCATGCTTTATATGGAGAGAAGAAAACCTGTCCATTCTTATCGAAGAACATTTTTGCAGTATGACCGCCAAAATTGAGGAAATAAATGTCGGGCGAAAGGTCCATTCGTCCTTCTCCGATATCTTTTTTGCTACAGGTGCTAAGGCCATTAAGCCAGTTGGTAGGATTGGCGTCTGTATAAAGCGGCAGCTTTGTTGACCTGGCGGCAGCAGTATAACCGGGTGTGGTAATCAGTTCGTCATTCCTTCCCATAGCTGACCTGGTAATGATGCCACCTATTGAAATATCCCAACCTAATCCGACCCAGTTACCTTCCTGATCAACAGGAATTCCGCCGCCACCAGTGTAACTCAGCGTTACCGGATGGCGAAGCGTACCTGACTGGATGACTGTCAATGGAAAGCTGATATTGGCCGTACCGCTGTAAGTACTGACCGGAATATCTGTGACCTTAACGAGTTCACTGGCTGTAGATGACGGCTTGTAGACAGTCGTTGGAGCTGTCATGTCAAAAGACGACCGTTCCTGTGCGTAGCTGTAATTGTTGCCAGCTACCAATAACAAAAGCAGAAAACATTTCCGGAGAAATGAGCAAACAGTTAGCATAACAATCTTTTCGGGACTTTAATTTGATGCGGTTAACCTGTACACAATGGCGCAGGCGGTTAACAGGCAATATGGTTAAGAAAAATGGTGCGACTGTTTCATAGGCTAACAATGTGTGGTGCTGAAACAGTACGACAGCGAAATAAGGGATTTTTTTATTACAAAAACGTTAACCCAATGTGAATGAAAAAAAAATCTTCGCGCATCAATGGAAATACCTTGCAACGATCCGGAGCTATATAATTTAAACCTATATCAGGACTATACCTAACTGCATCCCGAAATATATATACCAGTCCGCAACATTTTCCCTTTCGGTAATACTTTTCATGGATGTCTCATAGATGTCCCATACATATCCCATATCTTAAGAGATAGCTCATGTATGAAATATCTATGAGACATCTATGAGACATCCTACCGATATCACCCTGCTCTGTTGGCCCCGCCTTACACCGCCGGTATAGTCCTGATATAGGTTTACACTGACCTGACATTTGACAAATCCTTAGCTGATTTATACTATCTTGCCTATGATGAAAATAAAAGCCATTATTACAGGGGCGACGGGAATGGTAGGAGAAGGCGTGTTGCTGGAATGTCTGCAAAACCCTGATGTAGAAGCGGTTCTGGTTATTAACCGGAAGCCTTGCGGTGTAACGCACGCTAAATTAAAAGAGATTATCCACCAGGATTTCCTGGACCTGTCACCCATCCGTGCGCAGCTAACCGGGTATAATGCCTGTTATTTTTGTCTGGGCGTGTCTTCAGTGGGCATGGACCAGGATACTTATTACCGGCTTACCTATACGCTGACCTTGCACGTGGCGAATGTGCTGAGCGAACTTAATCATGATATGACGTTCTGCTATGTGTCGGGTGGTGGTACCGATTCGGCGGAGAAAAGCAGGATGCATTGGGCCAGAGTGAAAGGCAAAACAGAGAACGACCTGATGAAACTGCCGTTTAAAGCAGCCTACGCTTTTCGTCCGGGGTTTATCAAAAAACTAGAAGGACAACAATATGTACATAAATTCTATAAGTACATAAACTGGCTGTTCCCGATTGGAAGATTCCTGTCTCCGGGAGGCTTCTGTACAATGAAAGAACTGGCCCATGCTATGATGCAGGTCACGCTACAGGGATATAAAACCCGGGTGCTGGAAGGGAAGGATATCATTGTAGCAGGAAAGGCACATATGGGTATTAAATAAAGCATACAGAAAGTGGTGATATCGAATGTCACCACTTTTTTTTACGTTAACCTCGCATTAACTTTTTTTTGAAAAAGATTACGTTATTTCGTTTCCGTTACACCATTACGTTTTACTTATGACACGACCATACCATTGCCTATATTGTTAATCCGGTTTTCCAGGAGGTTATTTATTAATCATTGTTAGTTCCCAATCTGCTTTTTTATGCAGTCAATATCCATTATTTGTACACGCGTCACGCGGTTTATGCGTGTGACGATGCTGACGTCAATATTGACGGTGACAGCCAAACAACATTTACTGGCACAAAACAAGCCAGCTGCTACCAGGATACCTGTTGCCAAACCAGCTTCCTTGCCGCCATCTTATTCATTGTCAGCGGTGAACAGCATACGTAGCTGGACACCTTCCCGGCCATTGACAGATCCGGCACAGGTAGTTGCCAGTTCCAGGACGGTGGCAGAAGTTAGCCTGGAAACCCGGTATTTCGATGGTTTTGGACGTTTATTACAAACTGTCGGGAAGCAGGCCAGTCCCACGGGCAGAGATTTGGTTATGCCCTATGTGTATGATGCCTTTGGCAGAGAACAGTTTAACTACTTGCTTTATACACAAAAAAACGGGACACAAAACGGGCTGTTCAAGCAAATGCCATTTAATGTACAGCAGGACTTTTACCGGGATATTGGCTTATCTCCCGGGACGGGTGCTGATAGCATTTATTACGCACAAACTTTGTATGAAGCATCGCCATTGAACAGGGAGATACAGACATGGTCTCCTGGTAATGCCTGGGCAAAAGAAGGGGGTGACCGGCCTATAAAACAACAGCATCTTATCAACACGGTCAATGATTCAGTGCGATGCTGGCGGTTGTCTTCCGGAACCATATTACCAGTAAGTGGTGGTATATATAATAACGAAAGTCTGTATAAAGATGTGACGGTCAATGAAGCAGGCGTACAAACAGTTACTTACCGTGATCTGGAAGAACGGATCATCCTGACAAAAACACAACTCGCGGCCAATCCGGGAAGCGCGCACATGGGATGGCTTTGTACCTATTACGTTTACGACAACATTGGTAATGTCCGCTTTGTGATCCCGCCCAAAGCCGTAGATATCATCAGGGGGAATTGGGCTATCTCCGCCGCGTTAGCCAGTGAACTGTGCTTTATCTATCGCTATGACAATCGCTCGCGTATGATTGTCCGGAAGATGCCAGGCGCCGATAGTGTGGAGATGGTCTATGATAAGCGGGACAGGCTTGTGGCCAGCAGAGATGGCATTATGAAGGTTATGGGACAATGGCATGCCTGCTGGTATGATCCGTTGAACAGAGAGCAGAAAACCGGATTGATCTATCTTGGGGATAGCAGAACAGCATTACAGCAACGTATTGACCTGATATCCCCCGGGACCCAGGATATGTTTTCTTTTGTCAGCGCTGCTCAGGTCCGCATGCTGACAAGCACCTATTACGATAACTATAATTTTCCTGATAAGCAGGCTTATATAACTACCGATCTGGCAAAATTATCCGCAGGGAGTAATTTATATGCGGAGACCTTGCCAGCGTTAGCCAGTACGCAGACTAAAAATCTGACAACAGGTAAGCGTGTCCGTATAGAAGCAACAGACCAGTTTATTACATCGTCCGTTTACTATGATCATAAGGGGCGAGTTATTCAGACAGCTGCCAATAATATGACTGGCGGGCGGGATGTTACCAGTACGCGTTACGATTTCAGTGGGAAAGTCCTGAGTACCTATCTGCGGCATACTAATCCCCGTAGTCTATCGACACCACAGACGACCGTGCTAACGATGTTTGATTATGATACCGGAGGCAGGCTGGATTCGATAAAGAAACGTATCAATGATGATATGGCGAATGAGCGAACGATCGTCGTCAATACATACGATGAATTAGGCCGGCTACGCACCAAAAGACTGGATGTAACAGGGACGAATACGCAATTGGAAACATTACAATATGAGTATAACACAAGAGGGTGGTTAAGATCGATCAACGGAGAATTTGTGAATACGCCCAATTCCACCACTAACTGGTTCGGACAGGAATATTGTTATGACTACGGTTTCGAGAGCACTGCCTACACGGGTAATATAGCGGGTATTAAATGGAAAAGCGGGTCTGATGGTATTGCCCGCGCTTATGGTATGGGCTATGACGGAATAGATCGCCTGATATACGCTGATTTTACACAACAACGACCCGGTAGTAGCCTGTGGACCAAAGACAAAGTCGACTTTTCTGTTACCGGATTGACATACGACGTAGCAGGAAATATACTGTCCATGAACCAGAAGGGCTTGAATGGCACTGCTATCAAAACGATTGACAGTCTGAAGTATGGCTATTTTGCAAATAGTAACCGGCTGAATTACGTTACGGACAGAACAAACGATCCGACCAGTACCTTAGGAGACTTTCGGGAACAGGATAACCGGGAAACACAGGATTACTGGTATGATCCTAACGGAAATGTGGCCAAAGACAGGAACAAATCGGTCGACACCGTATTGTATAACTACCAGCAACTGCCAGCTATCCTGCTGGCGAAAAACAGGAAAGCATCTATCCATTACCTGTATGCTGCAGGTCAGCATGATCTGCTTGCAAAAATGGTCTCCGATACAAGCGTACTACCACATCTGTTCCGTGTAACAAATTATATAAATGGTTTTCAATATGAACAGGACACCCTGCGGTTCATCGCCCAGGAAGAAGGACGCATCAGACCTATATATCAGACCGGTAAGCCCGTTCAGTATACGATCGACTATTACATAAAGGACAATTTGGGTAATGTTCGGATGGTACTTGGTTCCAGGCGTGATACGACCATCTACCGGGCCACTATGGAAACGGCGACAGCCGCAACGGAAAACGCGCTCTTCGGTAACATAGAACTAACACGGAGTACCAAGCCTGTTGGATATCCGGAAGATAAAACGACAGCTGCAAATGCCTATGTCGCCAGATTGAATGCTGTAAACGGACAGAAAATAGGTCCGGCGTTGGTACTACGTGTAATGGCAGGAGATAGTATCCGGATAGGAGTGAGGGCCTTTCTGAAAGATCAGGGTGCTTCAAAGAGCAGCGTAAATGCGCAGGAGATGGCTACTGCCTTGTTACACGCATTGAGTGGAAATGCGGGAAGGGAAACCAAGTTCGATGTAATCAATAACATCACCTCATCCGCAGGTATCACTGGTAATATTTATACGCGGTTAAAAGAAAAAGACCCCGCTGAAAATCTGCCCGATAACCCAAAGGCTTATCTCTGTTTTGCAGCATTTGACGAGCAGTTCAACCTCATCGGTCAGAATGCGGGGGCAAAGCAGGTACAGCGCGCGACGGATGTTCTGCAAACGCTGGTATCACCTTCCCTGCGAATACAAAAGAGCGGATATATTTATATTTATACCAGCAATGAAAGTGCGCGGGATGTATACTTTGATAATCTGACAGTTACACGGATCAGTAGTTCGTTGTTAGAAGAGACCCATTACTATCCTTTCGGGCTTATCATGGCCGGTATAAGTTCTTCTGCATTAAAAGAAAATACGTATCCGGTAAATAAAAAACGATACAATGGCATCAAGTTTAATACAGATTTAGACCTGAATGAGTACGATGCCTTTTACAGAACATTAGACCCGCAGACTGGCAGATGGAAACAGATCGACCCCAGGATTGAAAAGATGGAAGCATGGTCGCCCTATGCTTCGAATTTCAATAACCCGATGCGTTACAGTGATCTGTTGGGAGATGAACCTAATCCAATAAAGGGATTCTTTCAGGCATTAGGAGCGCTGACCAATATCATGGTAAGCAATATATCGCGGGTGGCTACCGAAAACCGGAAGGAGAATATGGCGGTCGTCCGGAATACAGTTAATAAGGGAATTGAGAATTTTAAGGGAAGGATAGCTACTGGAACGACTACTCCGCAGTTGATTTATAAAGAGCTGAGAGAGAATCCCCTTGCAGCTATTACTGGTTTGGGAGGTTTAGAACTGCGGGGTGCGGCATTTGCGGCAGAAGAGTTTGTGGCGACGTCTAAAGTAGCGAATGCAGGAGGGAAGGTGGCAGAAGGGGCGGAAATGGGGGCGAAGGTGTCGGAAAAGCTGAATGGTGCAGGTAGGGCAGCTAAGTACGGAGCTGGTTGGGATGGTAAAAGTTTGAATGAGGCTATTGAGAAGTTTGCGCCGGGAGCTGAGGGAGTAGCAAGTGAAGCTGGAGGCAAAACACTTTTTCTTAACAAAGAAACAGGAGTACAGATAGTATATGATAAAGTAGGAAATTATTTTCGAATACAGGACACGAAGATAAAAGCACAAAGAGTCTACCTTGATTGGAATGGAACATTGCCAAATAATAAAATAGTTAATGGAAAGCAAATGGGAAGATCAAAAGGAGAATATAACCAAGCAACACATTTTAGAAACGTTGACTAATTTTAAGTATATGAAAACTATAATAGTACCTAAAGATAAAGAAGCTGATATCCTGTTAGATACAGATGAAGCGGCTGCGGAGCAATTAATTACCATTTCATTTAACGATACCGAATTTAAGGAATTGTGGGATGCCGGTATTTTTCATCTGATTAATGAGATGACCAATTCCTTAATAGATGTTTATGAGGATGATGCGATCAAGGAAAAATATAAACTTCAATTAGTTCTTGACAGCAACATTTTTGAAATATCAGTAGCGACCGACAAGCTAAGTCAAATAAAAACTCTCTTCCAAGAAGCCCTTCAACGAAATACAGGCGTCTACTTCTATTTTTGACATCTATCAAAGGTTAATTGGTCTTCCTACCAGATAAGCCATAGTCAATACCACACTCTCTGCGACGATTAATTAAAAAGATAATCGTCGCAGACAATCACCCATTCCCCTACACGAAGCCATCCCTCATTTAAGCAACCTAACCACCACCATTAAGTTTGATTTTTACAACCACCTAACCATCCGTTATTTCTTTAAAAACATAACGAACACGCTGTTATCAACCATATCCCTCCTTCTTAAACTTTGAAATTTATAGTTATCTGTTTGAATATTACAATTCTCATAATGCCTCTTCGAACTAAATTTGCTTTTAAACGTTAACGATTCAGGAAGCAAAGGTCAAGTTTGATAAGGATTACCCGTAAGGAAGCCTGCGGTACTATTACACCGTATGCGGGTTTATTCGCTGTCAATCCCCCTGCCGCACGTCAACCTATTTAGATCTATTATTTACAGAAAAGCAATTCTTTATGGTTAAGCTTAAAATCAACCAGAAAGAGTATTCAGTGGACGCCAGCCCTGACATGCCATTATTATGGGCATTAAGGGATGTACTGGGATTGACTGGTACCAAGTTCGGTTGCGGAATGGCGCAATGTGGCGCCTGTACCGTGCATTTGGATGGAGAAGCAGTACGTTCATGTGTGACACTGGTGTCAAGAGCCGTCGGGAAAGAAGTCACTACCATTGAAGGACTCTCTGCAGATCCGACCAATTATCTGCAAAAGGCATGGCTGGAAATCGATGTACCGCAATGCGGTTATTGCCAGTCCGGACAAATCATGTCCGCAGCAGTATTATTGAGAGAAAATCCAAATCCTACAGATGAAGACATTGACAACGCAATGTCCGGGAATATCTGCCGCTGCGGCACCTATCCCCGCATAAGAAGGGCTATTCACTTAGCCGCACAAATGCAGCGGGAAGGAGGTAACGGAAAATGAGTACAACAATGAACACAGGCAGGCGTAATTTCCTGAAAACCGGCGCCGTATTGGGTAGCGGTCTCCTGATCTCATTTACCATTCCTGGTGCAAAGAAGGCTGCCGCCGCTGGTGCAGCTTCTATGCTGGGCCCTCAGAGCGGAGCTGCATTTGCCCCCAACGCCTATCTGCATATCACTGCTGATAACCAGATCCTGGTATACCTCGCCCATGCTGAAATGGGACAGGGTATCTGGACCACCTTATCCATGCTGATCGCTGAAGAACTGGACGTAGACGTCAATAAGATGGTAGTACAACACGGTGACGCATGGAAACCGTATAACCATACCTTGTTTGGTATTCAGATCACTGGTGGCTCCAGTACGACCTATTCTGAATTCGACAGATATCGTAAAGCCGGTGCGACCGCCAGGGTTCTGCTGGTAGAAGCGGCTGCGAAGAAATTCGGGGTTAGTCCTGCTGAATGTAAGACGGAAAACGGCGTAGTAACTGCCGGTGGTAAAACCGCTACTTACGGCGAACTGGCCACTGAAGCTGGCACACTAACGCCTCCGGCAGACGTACCACTGAGAGACGCAAAAGACTGGAAATACATCGGTAAAGGCGTTAAACGCCTGGATACACCGGCTAAAATAAACGGTACTGCAAAATTCGGTATGGATGTGCAGTTTCCGGGAATGCTCACAGCTGTTGTATTGCACGCCCCTGTTTTCGGCGCGAAAGTGAAATCCATGGACGCAGCTAAGGCAAAAGCGATCCCCGGTGTAAAACAGGTCGTACAGATCCCTTCAGGGGTGGCTGTACTGGCGGACAACTACTGGGTTGCCAAAAAAGGCCGCGCGGCATTGAAAGTTGACTGGGACCTGGGTCCAGGTGCACAGGTTGACTCCAAGGCCATGCTGGCAGAATATAAAAAACTGGCGCAAACGCCTGGCGCTCCGGCCAGCAAAGCAGGTAATGTCGATACAGGGATGTCCAAAGCGGCTAAAACAGTCGAAGCGGAATATAGCTTCCCGTATCTGGCACACGCCCCGATGGAACCACTGAACGTGACCATCGAACTGAAAAACGGTCAGTGCCAGATTTGGTGTGGTACCCAGATGCCAGGTATGGACCAGGTTGCAGCCGCAAAAGTACTCGGACTCCAACCCGAACAGGTAAGAGTGAACACGACATTCCTGGGTGGCGGTTTTGGCCGTAGGGCTACGCCGGCATCCGATTTCGTGATCGAAGCAGCACAGATCATCAAGGCAAGTGGTAAACCACTCGTGAAAATGGTATGGACACGCGAAGATGACGTAAAAGGTGGTTTCTATCGTCCGGCTTTCGTACACAATGTGAAAGTTGGTCTGGATGCCAATGGTATGCCGATCGCCTGGCAACATAACATCGTCGGACAATCCATCATGGAAGGCACCCTCTTCGCCGCTATGATCAAGGATGGTATCGATGCCGCCTCCGTAGAAGGGGTAGCTGATTCTCCTTATGTGGAAGCAGTCCCTGACAGACTGGTAACCCTGCACTCGCCTAAAAATGCAGTACCTGTACTCTGGTGGCGCTCTGTTGGTCATACCCACACCGGTATGGTCATGGAAACCGTCATCGACGAACTGGCGCACGCCGCCGGCAAAGACCCCCTGGCATATCGCCAGGAACTGCTGAAAGAACATCCGAGACACCTCGCTGCGCTGAACCTCGCTGCTGAAAAAGCAGGATGGGGCAAACCCGTAGCTGCCGGACGATTCAGAGGTATTGCCGTACATGAGTCCTTTCAGAGCTATGTAGCGCACGTGGTGGAGATTTCCCTCAACAGCGACGGTACCATTAAGGTACATAAGGTGGTGAGCGCGATTGACTGCGGACTGGCAGTAAACCCTGACGGTGTAAGGGCACAGATAGAAAGTGGTATCAATTTCGGGGTATCCGGCGCATTGCTGGGAGAGATCACCCTGGAAAACGGCCGCGTACAACAAGGCAACTTTAACGATTACGTGGTATCAAGGATGTTTGATACGCCGGCGGAAATAGAAGTACATATCGTGGAAAGTACAGGTAAAATGGGCGGTGTCGGTGAACCCGGCGTACCTCCTGTAGCCCCTGCTATTGCCAACGCATACTTCGTTGCCACCGGCAAACGCCTGAGAGATCTGCCTTTCAATAAGACGATCCTGCAGGCTTAAGCATTCGTCCTGATTATTTACACGTAAAGCGATGTTATGGCACAATCAACTAAAAACCAGAACTTTAATAAAAGGAAGGCCATTTACCTGCTGTTCGGTGTAACGGCAATTTCCTCAGTTGTAGTATCTTTCCGTACGGATGCGTTCAATTTGGTCCCTAAAGAGGAGAAAGTGACGCCACCAGTAACGGAAGCCGCAGAGCCGGACAGTATTATCTCTAAAAAGGCCTTTCTGCAGGCTTATAAGGTGTTGATGCACCCGCGTTGTATGAACTGTCACCCAACCGGCGACAGACCATTACAGGGTGACGACAGCCACATACATACCATGAACGTACAACGTGGCGTGGACGGTAAAGGGCTTTACGCCATGAAATGCTCCAACTGTCACCAGCCACAGAATACGCCAGGTCTGCACATGCCGCCGGGTAATCCCAACTGGCACCTGCCGCCTGCTGATATGAAAATGGTATTCCAGGGTAAATCTCCGAGAGAGCTGGCGCAAACCATGCTGGATAAAAATCTGAACGGCCACAAGGACTTCAAAGACCTTATCGAGCACGTGTCCAAAGATTCTCTCGTAGGTAGTGGCTGGAATCCGGCTGAAGGCCTGGCTCACCTGCCAATGACCCGCGCAGAATTTGTGAAACATTTCAAAACATGGCTGGATAAGGGTGCTTATCTGCCGGAGAAATAAAGAATGAAGGAAATCGAGGATATCATACGAGCGTACAAAGCATCCCGGCAATCGGGAAAAAAGGTGGCATTAGCAACCGTTGTACACGTGGAAGGTTCTTCTTATCGTCGTCCGGGTGCGAGAATGCTCGTAACGGAAGACGGCGAGATGACCGGCGCTATCAGCGGCGGATGCCTGGAAGGGGATGCCTTAAGAAGGGCATTGCTGGCCATCATCCAGCAGCAGAATAAGCTGGTGACCTACGATACAACGGATGAGGATGATGCAAAGATCGGTGTACAGCTGGGTTGCAACGGGATCGTACATATACTGTTCGAACCCATTGATCCCGAGGCCCCGCACAACGCTATCCGCTTGCTGGAACAGGTGCTGGAGAAACGCGAGGATGCTGTATTAGTAACTCTTTTCAGGTTAAACCAGGCTGCTCAGCAGCCTGGTACCTGTCTGCGCTATTCTGGTAATACCTTCGCAGGCAGTCTGGAAGAGGGTGAGCTCAAAACCACCATCATGAACGATGTGCTGGAAGTGTTCAGCACCAGACAGGGAATGGTAAAACAGTACGGTGATGAAAAACCGGCCCTCCATGGATTCGTGGAACTGCTGAAACCTCCTGTTTCCCTGGTCATCGCCGGCGCCGGTAACGACGCTATGCCACTGGTAGAAATTGCCCGTATACAGGGTTGGCATACCACTGTGGTAGACGGAAGACCACTCTATGCCACTCCGGGCAGATTCCCGGGAGCAGACAGGGTGATCGTCAGTAAAGCGAAAGAAGTGCTGGACAAAGTGACCATCGACGAAAGAACGGTATTCGTGCTGATGACGCATAATTACAACTATGACCTCGCACTGCTGGAATTACTGCTGCAAAAAGAAGTAACTTACATCGGTACGCTGGGTCCAAAGACAAAGCTGGAACGCATGCTGGATGAACTGGCAGCCAAAGGCATCACCGTAAGTGAAGAAGACAGGGCCAGGATCCACGGTCCCGTGGGCCTGGACATAGGCGCAGAAACAGCTGAGGAAATTGCATTGTCTGTGACGGCTGAAATAAAAAGTGTACTTTCAGAGAGGACCGGCATTCCTCTCCGGGATAAAAGCGGGCCGATACATACTTTGTAAATCGTATGGATATGGAAAAATACGGTGTAATCATTCTGGGGGCGGGTAATTCCTCCCGCCTGGGACAACCGAAACAGTTGCTGATGTACAAGGGTAAAACCCTGATCTGTCAGATGGCAGAGGAAGCGATAGCCGCAGTAGGAAGTCCCGTTGTACTCGTAACAGGTGCAAATGCACCCCAGATACTGGAGAAATTGTGCGGATTCGCCATCGAAATAGTAGAGAATGAACAATGGTCGGAAGGTATGGGATCGTCCATCAGCACCGGAATGAAAGCCATCGCCAAACATCCCGGTCTTGCAGGCGTCATCATTATGGTATGTGATCAGCCCTTCGTGAATGCAGCCCTGCTGCAACAACTGATAGATCAGCAGACGATCGCCGGAAAAGGCATCATCGCCAGCACATACGATAATACAGCCGGCACTCCCGTTCTTTTCAGCAATACTTATTTTGACGCACTGACCGCTCTCGAAGGACAGCAGGGCGCTAAAAAGATATTACAGCAGTCTACCGACGACCTGGCACTTGTGCCATTTCCGCTAGGCGCGCTGGATATAGATACCGCTGAAGATTATCAGCGATTACTAACAGGGCAAGTTGCAAACTGATGATAATTGATTCGTATAACCGTGTGCATGATTACCTGCGGATTTCCCTGACAGATAACTGTAACCTGCGGTGCTTTTACTGCATGCCGGAAGAAGACTATGACTTCACGCCAGCTTCCCGGTTAATGCAGGCCGACGAAATAGCCACTTTAGCCGGCATTTTTGCCGCCAACGGTGTCCGTAAGATCAGACTCACCGGTGGTGAACCGCTGGTAAGGAAAGATGCCGCAAAGATCATACTTTCCCTTTCCCGCCTGCCGGTAGAACTGACCATGACCACCAACGGCGCAAGACTACATGAATTTACAGACGTACTGACTGAAGCCGGCATAGGTTCCCTGAATATCAGTCTCGATACACTACAGGCAGATAAATTTATGCTGATCACCCGCCGTGACCTCTTTCACCAGGTGAAAAGCAATATCGATCTCCTGCTTAATATGGGCATCCGTGTGAAAGTCAATGTCGTGATGATGAAAGGGCTCAATGATAATGAGATCAACGATTTCATCGAATGGACCAAACATACGCCGGTACATGTGCGCTTCATTGAATTCATGCCGTTCAGCGGTAACCGCTGGACAAGCAACAAGGTCATGTCACTTCAGGAAATCCTGCATACTATCAGCGCTGCATATGATTTCTTACCTTTGAAAGGTGGTGCGCACGATACGGCTAAAGGATTCATCGTACCCGGACACGCCGGTACATTCTCCGTGATCAGTACCATGACCGAACCTTTCTGCAGTACCTGTAACAGGATGCGGCTGACGGCTGACGGCAAACTGAAAAACTGCCTCTTCTCCAAAGGAGAAACTGACCTGCTGACCGCCCTCCGGAACAAGGAAGAAATACTGCCGCTCATACAAACGAACATCCTCAGTAAAGCAAAAGAACTTGGTGGACAATTCACCGGTAAACTGGAAGATGTACATGCAGAACTGATCGAAAACAGGAGTATGATCACCATCGGCGGATAAACAATAACCATCATCGATATACACGTGTAGCCCGGACAGTGAGCATCGCTGCACACAACCAAAAGCATTAAAAGAACAACCGGCATCTGAATCATGGAAAAGGCAATCAAAGACATCCTCTCTAACGGCGTTTTAAAAGTAAATGGCAGCTTATGGCTGGAAGGTAACGGCAAACGTTTCTTCGGTCCGGGACCAGTACAATTACTGGAACTCATACAGGAAACCGGCTCTATCAACCAGGCTGCCAAACGCATGAAGATGTCTTATAAGAAAGCCTGGGAACTGATTAATAATCTGAATAGTATGGCAGGCACGCCACTGGTCATTACCAGTACCGGCGGGGACAATGGGGGAGGTTCTGCTATTTCTGAAGAAGCCCTCCAGCTGATCGCTTACCATCGTGAACTAAGGGTCCGGTTCAGCAAATTTCTCGAAGAAGAGACACAACGCTTAAAATAACAACACGCACATAGCACATCCTCCGAATGTGCTTTTTTTACCTGCTCGTTATATCTCAAAGGATACAACGAAACAAATAACTATTATGACCAAATATCTAATCATCGTCTCCGGCTTTGTCAGTACAGGTGCGTACGCACAGGATGCGTCTTCCATACAGAAAGACACAGCTGTGAAGATATTATCAGAAGTAACCGTATCTGCCTCCCGCACCAGGGAAAGCCTGCTCCGTTCTCCCGTGAGCATTCAGAAAGCAGGTGAACAATACTTTCGTATGTCTGCCGCACCTTCTTTCTATGACGCACTCGAACACTTACAAGGCGTACAGCTGATCACCCCAAGCCTGGGATTTAAGGTGCTGAACGCGCGTGGCTTCGCCAATACCACTAATGTGCGTTTTGCGCAACTCGTAGATGGAATGGACGTCGCATCTCCACATATCGGTGGGCCTATCGCCAATGCGCTCGGCCCCTCTGATCTGGATGTCACTAACGTAGAGATATTACCGGGTGTAGCCTCCGCCCTCTATGGCATGAACACGGTGAATGGTCTGGCGAATATTTCGACTAAAAATCCCTTTACCTCAGAAGGACTAAGCATACAGCAAAAGACGGCCCTGACTCACCTGGGCGATGCCAACAGCGCCGTAAAAGCCTATACTGAAACAAGTATCAGATGGGCGAAGGTGATCAGTCCGAAACTGGCCTTTAAGATCAACGGTACCTTTAATCAGGGCTATGACTGGGTGGCTAATGATCACCGGGAACTGAACGGTCAGGCGAATGCCAGTACCGGTTTACTGGGAAAAGATAACCCGGCGCAGGACCCCTTAAGTAGCTATGGTAATGAATCCTCCGATAGAAAAACCATTAGTCTTGGTGGCCGCAACTATGTTGTAGCGCGTACCGGTTATGATGAGAAGGACGTCGTTGACTATGACCTGCGCAATATCAAAGCAGATGCAGGGGTCTATTATCAGCTGAAACCAGGTATGACATTGACATACCTCTATCATATGGCCCTGCTGGACAACGTATACCAGCGCGCCAACCGTTTCCGTCTGGAAGATTACCTGGTACAACAGCATGGTATACAGTTCCAGTCCAACAGCGTACAGCTGAAAGTTTACCTGAACAGAGAGAATACAGGTAATTCCTATAATCTCCGTTCTATGGCGGAAAACATTGACCGTAACTATAAACCGGACAACCTTTGGTATGCTGACTATACCGCTGCATTCAATACCGCCACAGGCGCAGGCGCTACCGTTGCTGACGCACACAGACAGGGTAGGATAGCAGCTGATGCTGGTCGTCCTTTACCTGGTACGGAAGCCTTCTCTAATAGTCTCACGAAACTCGCCCAGGTTAACAACTGGGATATCGGCGCGGCCCTGAAAGTAAAAGCCAGTTTCATTCATGCGGAAGGACAGGTAGACCTTACCCAGGACCTGCTGAGCAGTCTGAAAGAAAAAGCCGGTTTGCAGATACTGGTAGGCGGCGATCACCGTACTTATATCATTGAACCGGATGGCAACTATTTCATCAATCCAAAAGCTGGTAAAGAATACACCAATATTCACTATGCAAAAACTGGTGGGTTTGTATCTGTCACCAAAACACTGTTAGATGGTGATCTGAAACTGGGCGCTATCCTCAGAGGTGATAAGAATGACTATTTTGATTTGATGATCACGTCTCGCTTTACAGCAGTTTATTCGCCGGTAAATACACAACATTTCAGAGCCTCTTACCAGAGCGGCTACCGCTATCCGAGCATCTTTGAAGCCTATTCTAACGTGAATAGCGGTGGCGTGAAACGTGTAGGCGGTCTGCCGGTTATGTCACAGGGCATCTTCGAAAATGCCTGGCTGGCATCGTCTATCACTTCCTTCCAGCAAGCCGTGCTGAATGACGTTAACAGCGCCGGACTCACACAAAACCAGGCGATCGAAAAGAATAAAGGCCTGTTGAAGAAAAACCCTTACACCTATATCAAAGCCGAACACGTGAAGTCAATGGAAATAGGCTACAAAGGTATTTTCGACGAGGGCAGGTTCTTTATCGATGCAGAAGCTTACCTGAACAAGTATAAAAATTTTATCGCACAGGCGAATATGAATGTGCCGAATACAGCCGTGGCAGACTCTATTCCTTATGCCCTCTACAACAAGAGCAAACAGAGTCCTTATCGTATGTGGACCAACTCTCAGACGGAAGTGAATAACTACGGTGGTAGCCTGGGCCTGACCTATACCGAAAAAGGCTATGTAGCCAATGCAAATGTGACCTATGCAAAGCTGAAAATGTCAGACAAGGAAGACGGACTGGAAGATGGATTTAATACCCCTTCCTGGACGCTGAATGTTTCCGTGGCAAAAGAGCGCATATTTAAGCATGCAGGCGCCGGTATTTCCTGGAAATGGCAGAGCAGCTACTACTGGCAGTCCTTCCTCGTAAATGGCGATGTAGATGCCTATTCTACCGTCGATGCACAGGTGACGTATCTATTTGACAAGATCAATTGTAAGGCAAAACTGGGCGCCAGTAATCTGTTGAATAAGTATTACTACTCCTTCCTGGGTGGCCCGTCCATCGGAGGGATGTATTACCTGACATTGACATATGGCATACGCTAAGAAAGACTATTCTTTTAAATAGCCGCCAAAATCGGCTACAGATTCCTGCGGATTTTATGCAAAACGATTTGAGTAAGACTATTTTAACGTAGATTTATGTTAGATTAGTCTTATCTCAAATTTGATAATATGGAAGCCAACGCACACAGGAGTCAGGGATTTGTTGGATGTGACGGAGTAAGGATTGAGAATGGTAATTTTAAAGTACATGTAGCCAGTAATCAATATAAAGCCGCTTCACCATATATCCGCAGGGATTTCTACAAAATAACATTGTTCAAAGGTATTTCCAGACTGCATTACGCAGATACTGGCATCCTCATCGACAGACCCGCACTGACATTCTCCAACCCACTGGTGCCTTATAGCTGGGAACCTATCTCAGACCACTGGAATGGATTCTATTGTCAGTTTACAGAAGAGTTCATGAACATCCATGAACGCAATAACCTCTCATTCCAGGATTCTCCCTTGTTCAAAATAGGCGGTAATCCGGTTTGTTTTTTGTCTGAAGAACAGTACGCCAACGTAGCGTCGCTTTTCAGAAAAATGATCGAAGAAGAGGCCACCGATTATGTACACAAGTACGAGGTTATCAAAAACTATGTGAACCTCATCATCCATGAAGCATTGCGTATGCAACCGGCTACGCCTGTCAGCAGACCCACCAGTGCGGCAGTACGTATCACGATGTCATTCATGGAACTACTGGAAAAACAATTCCCGGTACTGACACCTTCACAGGCACTGGAATTGAAAACGGCAGGCGATTATGCAAAAAACCTGGCGATCCACGTTAATCACCTCAACCACGCGGTGAGAGACGTAACGGGCAAAGCCACTACTGTGCATATCAGGGAACGTATTATTGCAGAAGCTAAATTATTGCTGAGAAATACAGACTGGAGTATTGCAGATATCGCTTACGCGCTGGGGTTCGATTATCCGGCTTATTTCAATAACTTTTTCAAGAAACAGACGGGGATGACACCCCGTTCTGCCAAATTAGTAACAACAGGAAGTATCTAAGCTACTTCCTGTGTTGCTGGTGACAATATCTCTCTTACCTGTACGAGACGATCGTAAAATACCTCGAAAATTCCCACCCCCTGTCTCAATTTCATGATCTGAAGGTGACTGAACGCAAAGGCTTTCAGGTCTGTAATGACCACGCCCGGTCCTAAAGTAAGTGTCTGGGGTAATTCAGCTGTTTTGAAAAATTCTTCCATCTCCTGGATCTCTTTGTCGGCATATTTCATCGCGCAAAGATAACCGGAACAGTTATTTCTTTTAATTTTTTTATCTTGGCAGCGCTATTATTAACCTTTTGACCCTGATGGAGCTGATAATCAATATAAAAGTAGCGGGACGGAAACATGCCATACTAGAGAAGAAGCCGATAGAGATTGATGACATTGGTAGTACCCCTACAGTTCGGGAACTCATCACCGCCGTTGTAACCCAACAGGTGATCGCCTATAACAACAAACCCTTCGAAAAAAATGTGTTACCCTTTCTTACCAATGAGCAGATAGAGGGACAAACTGCCACTGGTAAAGTCGGATTCGGCAGCATTTACAATGAACAGAAAGCAGACCTCTCCAAAGCGCAGGAAACCGCATTACAGGCCTTTGAAGATGGCATGTTCGCAGTTTTTGCAGATGATAAGGAATTAAGATCGCTCTCTGACCATTTTGTATTGCAACCAACCACCGTAATCACATTTATCCGATTAACATTTCTTGCCGGTAGCTACTGGTAACTGAAAAACCTTAAATTTTTAGAATGGACATTCACCAATTCTTGCCCACCAAGATTATCCCTGATTTTGAAACAAACCTTGTTTCAACCCTGAAATCCGTGTACGATGGAACTTCCAGCCATGAACTGCTAACAAAAAGGACCGCAGAAATTGCCCTTCAGCTGATGGGTAAATTGCAGGAAAAAGAACAGGTTAGCTTTGTGTCTTATGCCTTGACGGCTGATCGCCATGAGCGGATCGCTGAATTGTTACCCACCGGAAATGAATGGGACAACGAAGAACTGTACAACCTTTTACGTTTTCTCTTTGGCGATGAAAAAGCAGTGTATGTAAAACATGCATGGAACAAGTTTCCCAACCTGATGTACATGTCCGGTTGGAACCGCCGCTCTTTCCGCGCACCTGAACGAAGAGAAAAATACCTTCCCAATCAGCTCACCTTCCTGAAAGGGATCATGCTGCAGTCACACAGTTGCGGTATCGACACGCATTACAAGTACGAATGCTATGATCTCACGATCAGAGAACAGATCATTGTAGACCATGAACATGATACGCAATACCTCTATCATATGTGGGCTGCTGCGATAGACCTGGGTAATGAAGAGATATTCAAAGTATGCGAAGACATTATTTACAATAAAGACCCGGAAGGCAAGGTCAGCGATGGTATCATCAGAGCGCTCCTGTTAAGCGAACGCGAAGATGCCTGGCAGTTAGTGGAAAAACTGCTGTTGTCTGCACAAAGGCAGGAAGGATTACGGCAGATAGTACTCGAAGCACTCGACGATTGCAGTACCGGCGCTTTGAAGTACATGATAAAAGTAGTCGTAGACAACAAACTGACCCGTTTCTCCTCAGTTGTAAGAGCACTGGACGTATGGGCCGGTATCAACTGGGAAGCTGAAAAAGAGTCCGCTGTTAACCGTTTCCTTCAGCAGGCACATACTTATCTGTCTGATCCGTCATTGATCCCGGCAGCCATGCAAAGTGCTGATTTCTCCGATATCTACATGGCGCTCTGGGCACAGGGAGTATATGATGTGGAAAAGACATTGCCTTACCTCCTGGAACTGGCAAAAGACCCTTCCTTTCAAAAGAGATGTATCGCCCAGCAGTTTGTGGACGAAACCAGTTACGGCGCCCTCGCTATGGCGGTAGGACGGATAGGTATCGAAGACGAGCACCTGATGGTAGTGGCCCTGGCAGTAGCAACACTGGAAAACCCTATCGCCGACTATCCTAAACATTACAATACGCAATTCCCTGATCTGTTTGACAGATTGAATAATATCCTTTTACGCTCACCAGTCAAAGAGAAAACTTATGATAAGATGCCTTTTGACTGGATGCGTAATGACTATAAACGGAATAATGTCCTCTCAGCCATGATACCGCTGATATTAGATCAGCAGGACAGACTGGACCTGATGATGTCGCACTTTGAGGACATGGATCTGAATGTGAAAGAGCAAATGACCAGAATGATCCTGAAGGGATATGCCAAAACATACTGGGAAGACCCGGAGAAACTGGAACCTGTTACCAGTTTCCAGCGCGGCTTCAGCATGAGGATCATCAGAGAAAGAGGGGAATATTTACAAAATGCCGGTTTCAGGGTACTCACTACAGTCGAACTCACCGGAGAAGAACTGAAAGTATTCAAAGACCTCCTGAAACGCAAAAGCGGCGGCATCCGTAATCAGATCATCGGCATCCTGTTGAAACAACCGGAAACACTCCTGATCAGCGTACTGAAAGAGCTGCTGGAAGGGGACGGTGAGCAACGTCTCGCCGGACTCGATATCGCTTTACAGCTGCAACAGCAACAGCGCCTGTTGGATGCCCTGCAACCATTACTGGAAGCATTCAGAAGCAGAAAGAGTATTCCGGAGAAGGAGGCTATCATCCTCGGACAGCTATCCTCAGAAGGGACCGGCGCCGTGGTGTATGACAGCAGTAATGGTTACGGATTGTATGATCCGGCAGCTATACAGCCGACTGTAACACCTGTTCCTGATCCGAACGATTTCTATCATCAATGCCTGGCCCAGGGAGACTTCGGATTGTCACAGTCAGCGGAAAAGGTTAAACAGGCCTTGCTTGACCTCTACAAGCTGTTTATTGAGAACAAAAACTTCGAATACCAGGTAGAAGGCTATAACAACAATGTTGAGACGGTATTACTGGGACAGCTCTTCTCCAGAATGTCGAGAATAACTGAAACGACGCTTTCGCCTGAAGAAGAATATGCGACCTATCCCTTACCGGAACTCTGGAAAGGCTGGTACGAGCAGTCCGGACTAACACCAAGAGACCTTTATATTCTGAGTGAACTGACCGTGCAATCCGAGTACGACGGTTTTACGGAGGAGAATCAGGTGGCGAAACCATTCATCGCAGAGCTCATGGCCTATATGCCTGAAAACATGCCGAGCGAATACGCCTACCGGTGGTCGAACCCGTTACTGCAGATCATGCAGGCATTACAGCTCATCCATCCTTTCACAGAAACGGAACCATTCCTGGTAGGTGCTGCAGCCGCAACCTTTGCCGCTTTACCGGAAGATATATTGAAAGCAACTTTCGACGCCTACACTTACTATAATGGTGGAGATGGCTGGCAGCAGGATTCCATCCTGAACTGGTATATCAACAAGGTCACGATCAGTCAGCTGCCGGAAGAACTACTTGCACGCTGTTGGGATTTATATCATTGGCGTCAGTTCAGCGGTCTGCCCAAAAACAGCAAATATTATTTACCCCCATTGGACCTCTTTGGCAGAGCCTTCCAGCGCGGAATGATCTCTGAAAGTGAGATGTACCGTGGTATTCTCTCTGGTGACAATATCATGGAACTTTCCAAAAGAACGCGCGCGCAGCATGAAAAAAGCTATTTCGAAAAATATCCTTTCTTACGGGATATGTTCATCCGCGTACGGGAACACCTGCTGGACATAGAACTGAAACGCGGCGATACCGCTACGACAGTAACTGATTTCGTGAAGGAACTGGAATCACTGGAAGGTATCAACCGTTTTGCGGACATCCTCGCAGGGATGGGTAAAACCACACTGCACAAAGGCTATATTTATTCATCCGAAAGCGAAAATAAACAGCAATTGTTCAGCACCCTGCTGAAGAGATGTTTCCCGCTGGATACCGATACGGACGAACTGTTTGCAGCCGCTATGAAGCGTATCAAGGTAACAGAGACACGTTTGCTGGAAGCGGCCGTATATGCACCGCAATGGCAGAAATTTGTGAGCAAATACCTTAGCTGGAAAGGACTGGATACCGCTATCTGGTGGATGCATGCGCATACAAAGACCTCTACTTATGCAGAAAAGACGCCTGAGGCAGAAAGTGAGATCGCACGTTACTCGACTATCGACGTACAGGACTTCAAAGACGGAGCTGTCGATAAAGAGTGGTTTGAACAGGCTTACCATGAAATAGGGCAGGAGCGCTGGCAGAAGGTCTATGATGCGGCTAAATATATCAGCGATGGTAACGGTCACCGCAGGGCGAGACTCTATGCAGATGTAATGACCGGCGACCTGAAGATCAAGGAAGTTACACAGAAAGTAAAAGATAAACGTGATCAGGATTACCTGCGTGTATATGGTCTGATACCATTGAACAAATCCAACGCAGAAAAGGATATTCTGGACCGCTACGAGTACATCCAGCAGTTTAAAAAAGAAAGTAAACAGTTTGGCGCCCAGAAACAGACCAGTGAGGGCACTGCTATCCGTATCGCCATGGAAAACCTGGCCAGGAATGCGGGTTACGCAGACCCACAGCGACTGACCTGGGCCATGGAAACCAAACAGGTACAGCAAATTCTCTCCAAGGAAACACAGGTACAATACGATGATGTATTGATAGGTCTTATTATCGGGGATGATGGTGAAGCAGATGTAGTAGCGTTCAAGGACGATAAAAAACTGGCCGGTGTGCCTGCCAAATACAAAAAGGACACGAAAGTGCTGGAGCTGCAGGAGTTTAAAAAGACCCTGAGAGAGCAATTCCGCCGTTCCCGTAAAGCACTGGAAGAGGCCATGGTAAGAGGCGATGCTTTTGAGGCGGAAGAATTGAGCAACCTGTTTACACATCCGGTTATTGCCAGACACCTGGAGAAACTGGTGTTCATCACCGCAAAAGGACATGGTTTCTGGAAAGACGGTGCCTTGGCGCCCGCTAAAGGTAAATCGACCAAAGTTGCTGCAGACGAGAAGGTACGTATCGCACATTGCGTTGATTTACATGCTAATAACAGCTGGAGCGAATACCAGCAGTATTGCTTCGAAAAACAGGTACAGCAGCCGTTCAAACAAATCTTCCGGGAACTGTATGTGCCAATAGCCGAAGAACTGCAGGAAAAGTCCATTTCCCGCCGTTATGCCGGTCACCAGGTACAACCATCCAAAACAGTGGCATTGCTGAAATCGAGGGGCTGGAAAGTGGATTACGAGGAAGGTTTACAGAAGGTATTCCACAAGCAGGGCTTTATGGTGAAGATGTATGCACAGGCGAACTGGTTCTCTCCGGCGGAAGTGGAAAGTCCGGTGCTGGAAGAGATCGTCTTCCACAATATCAAGACCTGGGAGAATGTTGCTTTTGAAACGATCGATCCGCTGATCTTCAGTGAGGTCATGCGTGATATCGACCTGGTCGTAAGCGTCGCACATGCTGGTGGCGTAGACCCTGAAGCGAGTCATTCCACCATTGAAATGCGCACGGTATTGCTGCAGGAGAGCGCCAGATTATTCAAACTGGATAATGTCACTGTCAGCGGTAACAATGCGAAGATCGTAGGAGAATACGGCGAATACAGCGTACATCTGGGCAGTGCGGTCGTACACCAGATGCCGGGTAAATACCTGTCCATCTTACCGGTGCATTCGCAGCAGCGTGGCAGACTATTCCTGCCTTTCGCAGATGACGATCCAAAATCGGCTGAACTGATCTCTAAAGTGTTGTTACTGGCAAGAGACAAGGAAATTCAGGACCCGACCGTCCTGCGTCAGCTGCGGTTTACGAATTAGCCACTATTTCGTCATCATCGGCAAAAGCGGCAACGCGGCCGATCTGACCGTCCTCCAGTTTGACTTTTATACCCCGGGAATGGAAGGTGGCGGAAGTAAGAATGCTCTTAACGATACCATACGTCAGCTTACCGCTACGCTGGTCTTTTTTGAGAATGATCGCCACTCCCAGTCCCGGGTATATATCTTTTCTGTACTGACCGTCCATATTTTTAGTAATTGTGGACGCAAAGGTAGGCATTTTGCAGGATCATAAAGGGAAGGAGACACTAAACACCGCACCATGGCCTTCCTGGCCCTCCGCAGTGATCATCCCGTTGTGATTGTTCATGATCTTTTTACAGATGGCCAGTCCGATACCGATATTGGACTGATTCTCCTTATTCAGGCTCTGGAAAATCTTGAAAATAATGTCGGCATACCTGTTATGAAAACCGATACCGTTGTCACTGAAGGAAATAATATGATGCTGCGACGTTTTATGATAACGGATATTCAGTTTCAGCGGTACATCTTCCTTTGAGAATTTCAGGGAATTGGATATCAGGTTGGAGAACAGCTGTTCCGCCTGATAAGGTAATACGCTCAGTTGCGGTAAAGCATCCGTCGTAATGACCGCCTCTTTCGCATTGATCTCTTTACGGTATTTCCCCAGTACCTGTGTCAGCGTATTATTGAGGTTTATTCTCTCAAAATCTTCAGTAGACTTACTCATCGTTGCAAAAGACAGCATACTGTCCAGCAGCAATTGTATTTTAGAGGCAGCATTCTGTATCTTCACCAGCGAGTCCTTATACACGTCCAGTGACACTTCCGAATAGAAGGTCCTGGAGGCGAAAAGCTGTATTTTACGCAGTGGTTCTTTCAGATCATGCGCGCTGATCCAGTTAAAGTTTTCCAGTTCTGCGTTGGCTGCTTCCAGTTTTGCCGCCAGTGCTTTATAGCGATTTTCCTCTCTTCTGATATCTCCCAGATGGGCCTGTTTTTGCAGGTTACCGGCCAGACGCGCAGCTGTCGTTAACTCAGGTGCGGCCCATTCTTCACTATAGTGTTTTACGACTTCTTTCCAGAGTTCAAATGACTTACGGGGGGAGAGTCTGGCGCCTTCAGCATCCATTACAACGGCCTTACTCGGATTACCCGCCCAGTTGATCGATTTCTCCATCTCCGGACGTAGCCAGAGCGCACAGCTTTTGCCACCTGAATCCAGTGCATGGTAGATCAAACCGGCTGCTGTATCATTCATCGTTTCGGCAGGAGGGTAGACCTCTACCAGGTGATCGGTAGAGAATTGTCCGCTGCTGGCATGTTCTTTCAACCACCCGAGTAAAGGAAGCAATTCCTCATCAGGAGGAACTTTACCATTCCTCAGTATAGTATCATTCAATACGATCACAAATCCCGAAGCCCGTATACAATCTTTCAGCAGCGGATTATGATAATGCTGCTCGATAAAGTTATCTCCTGTAGACATCAGCTCCAGCAGGGGCTGTGTATTGTTTTCGATATATTGCGCATAGTTGTATTCATCAGCTGCCTGTCTGACCTTTATCTGGGACATGAAAAAGTATCCCTGTAACAAAGCCGACAGCCGGGTATAATGCGGAATATTTTTCTGCGAATAGTGGTGACAGGAGATCAGTCCCCAGAGTTTATTATCCTGTAAAAGAGAGATCGTAAGTGTTGCCTTGACACCCATATTTTTCAGATATTCAATGTGTATGGGAGATACACTTCTGAGAATGGATAAGCTAAGGTCAAGGTGTTTCTCTTCCTTTTCATTAGCAATGGTATACAGCGGAACAGGCGTATAATCTACATCTACGATCATGCGCAGCATATTGGTCAGGTAAAGCGCCCGGGCCTGTGCAGGAATATCTGTATGCGGATAGTTATGCCCCAGTAAAGGCAGCCGGTCTTCCTTTTTTGCTTCAGCGATCACTTCTCCGTTGTAATTCCTGTCAAAACGATAGATCATTACGCGGTCGTAACCGGTAATGGCTCTCGTTTCCTGCGCAATGGACTGACACAGCTGTCGCAGGTCATGCGCATCATTCAGATAAGAAACGAACTGTTGCGTTTGTTTATAGAGATTAGGCAGGTCCAGACTACCATCAGGGAAAGGTTCAAATTCCAGGATGACCGTACTGTTACTGATATGCGGTTTAGTGTTGTATTTTACATTGTTGATGGTAAAGACAAATGGCTGGCTCTGGTCGAAAGTTGCGGCTGTCAGAAACTCGCGTAGCAGGTCTTCCTGTTCTGCGCTACATAACTGCTGCAGGGGTTTACCTAAAAGCTGCTGATGTGTGAATCCTGTATAAGCTAATACATTTTCGCTGCTATATCGGATAAGCAGGGAATCCGCTGCCAGCCCGAGTAAAAAACCATGCTCCTGGATACAACCCGGAATGTGGATCGGTTCACTTTCACAATTCAATAAGTTGATATTATCCTTATTGACAATACTTCTGATATTCATTAACACATTGAGATTGTTCAGGAAAAAATTTTATTTTCAATCCCGTAACTGGATTCGAAGAATGACTAATTACAGCTACAAATTCACTTGCCGGTGCATCCAAAAAATCGCATATAGGTATTGATAAATAGTCAATTCGACATCTAAAATAGTGAAAATTCCTTCTCATTGTTAACTTATTCCCAGCGGCCACAGGCTTTCTCTCAATACGACCCGGTATGATTTTACTCATTCTTAAATGCCACATTATGAAAACACTAACAGGACTCCTAATGGCCCTGATAAGCCCATTGTTGTTTGCCTGCCAGAAGCAGGTCGTTGTCGAACAAACACCCAAACTATCCCTGGAGGGCCGGCAACAGGCTGCTGTAGCGGCTGATACCTGGGAAACGGTGATCGACAACACCAGCTTTGCCAGTTATACCGCTTTTGAAGCAAACTGGAACTATCTTTACCCCTGGGGTTCTGATCATAACGGTACGGCCCGTATGTATGGCAGCGCCACTGATCATAACCATATCTATCTCAACAATGGGGTATTAACCATCAAAGCAACACGCATCACCTGGAATGAAGGAAACAGCAGCTCAGACCCATATCTGCCCATCCGCTACCATTCGGGTGCTGTCAATACCAAAGAACATATAGTCGTTAATGATCAGTTTCCCAACTGGGAAGTAAAAGGCGATTTTCAGGCGCCCGCTGTCACTGGTTCCTGGCCTGCTTTCTGGCTGACCGGCGTAAACAGCTGGCCTCCGGAAAGCGATATCATGGAATTCAAAGGAAATGCCACGAACTGGCAGAATACGTTCCGGACACCTAATGATGTATCCAGTACACTGACGACCGTCGCCTCACCGGGCAACTGGCATACCTACCGGGCCTGGATCACCAAAGTCAGTGCGACGAACGTAGATATTCACTATTACATAGATGGTGTATGGAAAGCGGTGCATAACGCGAATTTTGTGGGTAAACCGCTCTATGTGATCATCAATATGCAGATGGAGGGCTCCAGTGGAAGTCCGGGCCCGTCGGCAGATACCTACCTGAATGCCAGGAATATTTATATAGGAAGAACAAGGGCCTATTAAAAATGAGCAGCCTGTGGTGTTATATAAAAAAATGATTATGTTTGCCGGACGCGGCAGCTGTGTCAGCTGTTAACCCTCCAATTTAATTGCACCTGCCTCCATTACTAAACCTTATACCTAAGAGAATGTACATGCTTGAATTATTTCATCGGAATACCTGCAGGGACAACGGACTGTCCGGTTACACTTATTTGCCCTTTATCTCGGCCGGATAATAGATATATCCTTATGAGGCTTATTTAACTATTCTCCTTCGTTCATTCTTACCTTTTTCAATGTAGGATCAACGTAGAAGAACTATACACTGACTATTGGCAGAATAACCAGCCACACATTGATCATATTGACAAAATTACTACAGATGTCCTGTAGTAGCGCTGCATTATTGCACAGCGTCATGATCAATCATTTCCAGAAAAGACACAACACCTGCTAACCGATGAATGACACTAACGATAAAATAATACGCCCGATCTTCCTTATCTCCCTGGGATTGATTTTCATCATGTTTATACTGGTGATGATCAATCAGCCTGATGAACCCGATGTAGATACACCTGTAAGACAGGAAACAACAAATGAATTTGTAGAACGATATATAACCGACTTCACGCAACTGGGAGCAGCCTTCGATAGTTGTGGTTTTTATAAATGTGATTTTAACGCCGATTACGCTGTAAAGCGCGACAGCTTTTTGTTTCTGTCCGATGACTCCATATGTCGTGCGCAAGTAGTAAGCGGTCTGCAAAAACTGTTATACAGTGCAAAAAATAAATATGGTTTAGCCTTCTTCGCACACCGTAAGGATGCAAACTTTTATCGCCTGGTAATGGGTACCAGCTCCAATTTTTCAGTACTGGTGATGCTGGGCACAGATAGTATTCCCCACATGGAACTTATCGATGATTCCACGGTTAACCAGCTGTCTGGATCGGTTGAAAAGAGAAAAGCTACATTGAAGGAACATGGCGTCACGCATGTATCCGGAAGGGTATGGGTGGATATGTAGCAAAATGGAAACAGCAACAACATTGTTATCGCGCTGTCACTGCTATGATAGCGCCAAAATCGCCGTTCAGTTCATTGGGTCTGCTGCTTTTCAGGTACATCTTTGAAATGGCGCCATCGAGATACAGTGCATCTTTACATCCGAAGCGCTCTTTAAAGATGCTGGCAAAATCAAAAAAAGTGGTCTGTGCTTCTTTTGAGATAATGAAAACGACATTTCCATTGGGTAGTATGCCTACGCCACTTCGGAGGTTACGATTGACAGATGCGGGATTGAATTTCGCGTTGATCGTTCCTTTGCTGATCAGCATAGGGCCAGACTGTGTCGCATGTACAACTTTACCGTGCTTACCGGATTTTTTGATATAATCACTGGTATTGGTGACATGTGCCCCAGTATGATCGAGATAGAACACACCATTGGGCTGCATATAGAAATTACCCGGCTGGTCCGTATCCGTGTCAACGGGCCGAAGTTCCTTTCCCTGTGAGATGAACAGACCTACCGGCACATTATTCTTCATAAACATTCCTCCGTTGGTGATCATAAGGATATCTTTCTTTTTTTCCTGCAATACGTCCTTCAATGCCTGAATAGACTTATAAGCGGTCTGATCTTTTGATAACCAATGGAGGGAGATTTCACTGGCAGACGGGGCCACAACGATAGCGTCATATTGCTGGCCATTATAAGTGAACGTACTTTCTCCGATATGATCGTCGAAAGTAGTAGTATCATTTCTGTGAGCAGAGAACTCCTGAGCCGGATACGCATACTTGCCAGACTTGCTTTCTGATGAAAAAAAGAACGGTAATGCAAGTACTAAGAAGGAAAATAAACGGGTCATTGGCATCATGTGTTTTCAAAGGGAATATAGCATTTTCATCAATAGCCGAAAGGAAAAAATTGCCTTTCCACCGAAATAGGTAGCATCACTTATATACGAGGTATTTGTAAAAAAAAGCATATCCGGAATATTGAATGTTTAAAAAAAGCATTATGTTTGCGTCATGTTGGGAGGTAAACCAAATTAGGGACCTTTTATACAGATGCAGAGATATATAGTCCTTGTCTAAATGAAGTATTGTTAGCTCAGCACTCTTATACCTATTGTTATTTGCTTTGTTCTTGAATAAACATTAAATAAATAGTCACCTTTCCCGATTGATAATATACTTCCAGGGGGATTGTTTGAATTCTTACCCATTGTCAAGTGAAATTATTGACGCGGAGAGACGTGGATTTTTTGCTATACCGTGAAATATTTGTTATTCCTGCTTATTGCTACTTTGACTGCTGTCAATGTTTATAGTCAATCTGCGCTAAAGACGCCGGTCAATGACTATTACGCAAAGTGGAAGGTAAAAGTGCCTAAAAAGCAACAATACCCCCAGTTTGGCGACAGTCTGTTGTATTTTGCAAGTGGTGACAATAAAACCCGTACTTATCTGCTTGTTCCCTTTATACCCACTGGTTATGATACAGTTGTAGGTATTTATGAGCACAATAAAAAAAGACCACAGCCGATCACTGTAACCCAACCTCGCCATCCGCTGCTGAAAGTACACGGCAATATCATGTATGATCTCTTTTATCAGTCCAGTGTTGACACACCTGTTGTACAAAAGGATGTCTATCAGCATACGTTGCAGACAAGCCTGGAACTGACCTATAAGGACCATTATCCGATAAGGCTGAACTTCTCGACCAGAATGGGCAACTCTTCACTATACAGAAGTCTGACCGATTTTAATCTTCAATTTACCAGCAGGGATTTCAAAAATGGCATGTTACAGAAAGCCAGGGGATGGGATGCCCGTAAGTACGCGCAACTGGACGAATTGCAGAAACTCAGGCTACAGCTGGAAGAAAAACAGCTGGAGATAAATAAACTGAAAGGCTGGAAGAACGATCCGGCTATGATACAACGTGTCATAGAAGCAAGGGAAAGAGCTTATTACGCACGTATCAAAGACTCACTGGCCGCCTTAAAAAAGGCGGATGGACAGTTTTCCGTTCCGGATGTCAGCAATCGCATACCAGGTGGACTTAAACTGCCGGGCAGCTGGGGAGATAAGCGTGAGAGCGAAAGTGAAAAGGCCGATTCTACACTGCGTAAACTGAACGACAGGTACGCCGCTACAGATAAAAAACTGGATTCTTTGCAGCAGGAACTGGAAAAGCTGCAAACCCTGTATAAAAAGCAGGAGCAGCTTTACAATAGCAGAAAGAACGCATTAGCAGATGTACTTGCCCGTAGTAAGAATAACAAAGAACTGGCGGAGAATCTGAAAGCGATGGGCCTGCCGGATTCTGTGTTGCCCAAGGGGTATAAACATTTACTTGCTATCAGAACGGTCGGTATCGGCAGATTGCTCGTAGACTATTCCGAACTGACAGCAAAAAACATCAGCATATTCGGTGCACAGGCAGAGTATAATCCTGATTACTACGTAGCTTTTGCCACTGGCAAGGTAGACTACCGTTTCAGGGATTTTATCTTCAGCGAGAACAGGTCAAAACAATACCTGAATCTCGTACGCGTGGGAAAAGGCATGCGGGACGGCAACAATGTGATACTGACCTATTACACCGGCCGGAAACAGGTATACAATTTCAATACCGTACCGGATGGAACGACAACTACGGCCAATCTGAACCAGCATATCATGGGTTTGTCGCTCGAAGGAAGATGGCAGCTGGATGAAAACAATTACATCACCGGAGAGATCGCCAAATCTTCCCTGCCAACCTACGCAAGACCTCCGGGAGAGCATGAGAGCGCAGCAGATGGCATCTTCAGACTGAGTGATCATTCTAATGAGGCATATGCTGTAAAGGCCAGTTCCCTGTTGCCCCGGACCGGTACAAAGATCAATGGTATGTTTAAAATGATGGGCGCCAACTTTCAGTCCTTTAGTCTGTATACGACCGGTTCTTCCCAAACAGGATGGTCTGTAAAGCTGGACCAACCCTTCTTTAAACAACAGCTGATGCTGAGCGCTGGTATAAGAAAGAACGATTTCACGACCAGCTATCAACAGACGAACTATTCAAGCAATACGGTTTTCAAAAGCATCCAGGCCACCCTGCGTAAAAAGAGATGGCCGGTGTTATCACTCGGTTATTATCCAAGCTCACAGCTGACTAAGATGAGCGACACCAGTTATGCGGAAAACCTCTTTTATAATCTCGCCGGTTCTGCCAGTCATTTCTACCACTACAGGGGTATCATGATGAGTACCGTTCTGACATACACACAGTTTTATAATAAACAGACAGATACCAGTTTCCTGTATTTCAATAGTAAAAATACCATGCTGACGCAAACTGTATTTGTCGGAAAGTTCATTGTAACGGGTGGCGGTTCCATCGCCGTTAATCCTGAGTATAACCTCTATACCGCCGATGGCAATGTGCAATACAAGATGCGTAGCTGGCTTGAGATAGGAGGTGGCATGAAGTATAATTATCAAACGATATATAGCCTGACGCAGATCGGTTATTCCGGCAATACCCGGATAATCATCCCTAAAATAGGGGAGATCGCTGTGATGGCAGAAAAAGCTTTTATACCAGGGATGCAGAAGCGCCTGGTATCCAGTAACAACGGAAGAGTAACTTATATAAAGACATTCTGATTACGATGAAACGTTTAACACCATTATTAGTATTATTTGGTTTGATGTTCGGAGTGAAGGTCCGTGCACAGGTTAGTATGACCGCACAGGTACCTCCTGAAGGTGTATTGATGAAAGCACAACTCTGGAACATTGCTTTAGTATCTGTTTCCGATGCGCCTGTCACCGTAAAGGTCATGATGCGCCTCATCGATGTAAGCACCAATCAGCCTGTACTCACGGGCATATCCAGGGATATCACACTGGCAAAAGGCGCTAAACAGCTCCAGGCCGGCGATCTGTCCCCTGTGCAGTATGAGTATTTATCTGATATTGCTGACAGAAGTCCGAATGGACTGTTGCCGGTAGGCAACTATCAGGCATGTTACAGCATCTATATCCAGGGCACTTATAAAGGCGACCTGATCTCGGAAGATTGCGTACCATTTGCCGTAGCGCCGGTTGGTCCGCCATTATTGAATACGCCTGCCGACCAGAGCATTCTTGAGTCTTTCAATCCGCAGTTTACCTGGTTGCCACCATCTCCTGCCAGTCTGTTCACTAACCTCAACTATGAGTTATTGTTGACTGAAGTGAGAAATGGCCAGTCATCCGTAGAAGCGGTACAGCAGAACCTGCCTGTATTCCGTCTGCCATCTACCAAAAACCTTTTCGCCAATTATCCTTCATCAGCCCTTTCCCTGGATACAGGCAAACTGTATGCATGGACGATCATTGCCCGCAATGGAAATGCTTTTGCTGCGCAGACAGACGTATGGACGTTCAGACTGAAGTCCACACTGATAAAAAAGGAAGCGAAGGAAGATACACATATTCAGCTCAGAAGAGAACTGGATGGTGCGGTAGCTGCTGTAACGGGTAATGTGCATTTCAACTATACGAACGCTGTCAATGACACGATCGTAAAATATGAGTTGCTCGCCCTTGAAAGTGGCAACACTGTCCTTGCTGCCGGTGATATCACTGTAGTGCCGGGCGACAATATGCTGGCATTTCCAATAAGAAGAAAATATAATCTGCAGGATGGTAAGAGTTACCTGCTGCGTGTGAAGAATTCGAGGAATGAGTATTTCCAGATGAAGTTTGTTTACACCAAATAAAATTGATCGGGGAAAACATATCCTATACCTATAAATAAAGTTCGAAGATGATATTGGCTCTTGCTGCTAAGAGGAAGAAAACGTTTGCGTGTACCATGCTGGCGCTGATGTATTTTGAGATGATAATACCCCCGTCCACTTCACGGGCATCTGTTGTAAATACGAATTATAAGGACGAGAATAACTACCGTAAGAATAGTGCCGTTTTCAAAGGCAGCAGCGCTGAAAAGCCTTTCTCACCGGGAGAAGAAGCTGCTATAAAACCACCCGTTGCTGCAAACAGGCGTTTCACGCCACGTAAGGCTGAAGGTGGGCCTACCCAGCCGGAAATGGCAGAATTCCACTCTGTTAATGGTGATAATATGGTCGACCTGTTTACAGGCGATTTTTCCTATTCTATCCCATTGATGGATGTAGGTGGTTATCCGATCGCGATCGGTTATAACAGCGGTATTACTATGGACCAGGAAGCCAGCTGGACCGGATTGGGATGGAACCTGAACCCTGGTACGATCACCCGTAATATGCGTGGTTTACCGGATGAGTTCAACGGAACGGACTCGCTGACCAAGACGCAGAATATCAAACCGAACAAAACGATCGGCGCTAACGCAGGTTTAAACCTGGAGATCGTCGGTCTCGACCAGGACATGCTGAAAGCCAGTCTAAGCGGTAGTCTGGGCGTACTGCACAATACCTACCGGGGCTGGGGCCTTGAAATGGGTACAGGGGTAGGTTTACGTACGGCTAAAGCTGGTGCGGCCGGTGGTTCAATGAACCTGGGGTTCAATAACAGTTCACAGAACGGTCTTACCATTTCTCCAAGTCTGTCCCTGCGACTGTCAGAGAGAGACGCTGCTGAGAAAGGCGGTTTTTCCGGTTCACTGACAGTAGGATCTGCTTTTAATTCCAGGGAAGGAATGAAAGCGGTGCAATTCTCCGCCGGTCTGCAGAAGACCAAAAAGGACGAGAAACTGAATAAAATGCGCGAACGCGGCGGTGGACTTACCTCTACCAGTATGTCTTTTGCGTATCCTTCCTATAGTCCTTCCATGTCATTACCGTATACGAATTCAATGACGACCGTATCCCTGAAAGTGGGATGGGAGGCAACGGTTGTACACCCGAGCATCTTCTTCAGCGGATATGTGACCAAACAGGAGATCGATCCGGCTGACAGGACCCTGATGCTTCCGGCATATGGATATCTGAACTATCAGAACGCGAACGGGAACCCATTGACCATCCTCGACTTTAACAGGGAAAAAGATATTACCTACAGAGAGAAACCCGAACTGCCCAATATTGCGGTACCCAATTATACCTATGACGTATTCACAATATCCGGCGAAGGTGTAGGTGGCAGCTTCCGTGGATACAGGAGCGATATCGGTTATATCTATGATCATAAATTCAAGACAAAGGATAAATCTAACAGCTTTGGTGTGGACGTGGGTTTCGGCAACATCGTACATGCCGGAGCGGACGTTACCTATACCCGTTCCTTCACCGAGAATGGCCCATGGACAGTAGGTAACCCTTTAGCGTCAACAGTTTCCTTCACTAAAGGCGGCGGACTCGTGGAAGCGGCTTATTTCCGTAATCCGGGAGAGAAGACCGTGAACACAAAGAAGTACTATGACGCTATCGGCGGAGAAGATGTGATCGTACCAAAATTATTACAGTCAGGTCCGGATATCAGGTCTGCCAATTCCTTCATCCGTTATAAAGATGGAAAGCTGAAAGAAGATATCCCGGTAACGCCTGCATCTGTAATAAAAACAGAAAGAGACAAAAGAACACAGGTGATCACCTATATGACAGCGAAAGAGGCAAGTCTTGTGGGACAGTCCGCTTACATAGAGAATCACCTGCTGAATAAATTCAAGCTACAGAATGATTGTGCGGTGAAGTCCGTAAACGGTGGCGAAGGTGATCAGGAAGTACATGGTATGAGAGCAGAGTATTTTGTAGGTACTGAGCTCACGAATACCAAACTGACAGAGCGGATCGATACCGTATTCTGGTATGACAATTTCGCTGCTTTCAAACTGGATGGCTCCAAGTTAAAAGATGATGGTTTCTGCGTAAGATGGACCGGACGTATTAAAGCGCCGGTAACTGGTAAGTATGAGATCATGACCGATACAGATGATGGTGTAAAGTTGTTCATTAATGACTCTGCATTTATATCAGACTGGAACAGATATGCATTGAACCATGCGACGGTCAATCTTGAAGCAGGACAGATGTATGATCTGCGCATAGAGTATGTCAACTATATGTTCAGGGCATACATGAAATTCAGGATGGTGAGTGGCACCGACACGATAAAGCTGCAGGACCTCTTCACACCGGCGGTCGTACATGAGACCTTTGAAGCGATCCCGGATACGCTCATCAACGAGAAAAGGATCACCGGTATGAGAAAGGCTAACCATATTTCTCAGATCGAGGTGCTGAGCCCCGATGGCAAAAGAAATATATACGGGCTGCCGGTATATAATATAAAACAAAAGGAAACCAGTTTTGCTGTAAAGAACGAGAATGGTAACGCACAGGAAGGGATTGTCAGCTACAATCATGGCATTGATAATACCGTAAATAATACGAACGGGAATGACTGGTTCTTTTCTTCGGATGAAACCCCGGCCTATCCGCACTCATTCCTGCTGACAGGTATCGTATCTCCCGATTATCAGGACCTCACCGGTAATGGTATTTCCGATGATGACCCGGGAAATGCAGTCAAATTCAACTATACAAAAACAGCCGGAATAAGTAATCCATTTAAATGGCGTACACCTTATTCCAGCGGTGCGAATTATAACGAAGGACTGAAGTCTGACACCCGTGACGATAAAGGCAGCTATGTGTATGGTGAAAAGGAAATCTGGTATCTGAACACCATTGAGTCCAAGAACATGGTAGCCACTTTTGTACTGGGAGACAGAAAAGATCAGCAACCCATCGCTGAAAACGGGCAGAAGATCGCAGGTAGCGGTCAATCTAAACGTCTGGAAGAGATCAACCTGTATACCAAGGCTGATTTCATGAAATACAATACGGCAGCGACACCTATTAAAACGGTGCATTTTGAATACTCTTATGAGTTGTGCAAAGGGTACAACAATACAGGGGTGGATTCCACTTCCGGTAAACTCACCCTGAAGCGTATCTGGTTTACCTATAACGGTAATAAGAAAGGCCGTAAGAATGCCTATGTATTCAATTACACAGGAAAAAATCCTGGCTACGATCATAAGTCTTTTGATCGCTGGGGTAACTATAAAGACCCGGCTGACAATCCGGGGTATACCACTGCCAATAAAATCTCCAACAGTGATTGTCCGTACGCGGTACAGGACAGTACGAAGGCAGCAGCGAATATGGCCGCCTGGACACTTGATTCCATTGTATTGCCTTCCGGAGGCCGTATGAAAATCACTTACGAGAGCGATGATTACGCTTTTGTACAGCATACCCGTGCCGCCAGGATGTATAATATTGCCGGCTTCTCATCCATGAAGCCAACGGCTATGGGACAATTGTCGGCGAAATTATATGGAAGCGAGGGCGATTACAGCTATGTAGCAGTAAACGTGCCCGAGAAGGTCGCTACAGATAAAGAGGTATATACAAAATATTTATCTGGTCTGGATGGCAAGATGGCTTTCCGTCTCAGTGTAAAAATGCCGTCCGACAAATGGGGTAGCGGATATGAATTTGTACCTGCATATGGCTCACTCGCTTCCGGTGAGTATGGCTTCCTCAATGAAGGAAAGACGATCTGGTTCCGTGTGAACAGGGTGAATGAGAAAGGAGAAGCAGGAGGAGACCTGACCCCGCTGGCAAAAGCGGCTGCACAGTTCCTGCGTTTGAACCTGCCATCAAAAGCCTATCCGGGTTCTGATGTGGGAGATAAACTGGACCTGGTTGATGGCGTGAAGCTGCTGACTTCCATGGCGGATAATGTGATCAATACATTACGCTCTTTTGACGCAACTGTACGCAGTAAAGGCTGGGCGAAAGACATTGACCTGAGCCGTTCCTGGGTACGTCTGAACGTACCGGATTATAAGAAATACGGCAACGGTCTGCGCGTGAAGAAAGTAGTGATCTATGATAACTGGAAAAACATGACCGGACGTAAAGAATCTATGTACGGTACCGAATATGAATACACCACGCTGATGGATATCGACGGTGTACAGAAAAAGATAAGCAGTGGCGTAGCGACTTATGAGCCTGTACTGGGTGCAGAAGAAAACCCGATGCGTGTACCGATAGAATACGGTCAGCAGGGCTCTTTGTGGGCGCCTGTAAACATGGGATATGTAGAAACACCGATAGGTGAGTCTTTCTATCCTGGTCCGTCCGTAGGTTACAGTTCAGTGATCACCAGGTCTATTAATAATGGCCCTAAAGTGAAATCACGTACTGGTTACCAGGAGCACCTGTACTACACTGCTTATGATTTCCCGACATTCTCAGACTATTCCATTTTCAACCCGGAAACGAAGAAAACGCATAAACCAGGACTGAAAAACTTCCTGAAGATAAATGCACAGCATTACCTGACAATGAGCCAGGGCTTCAAGGTGGAACTGAACGACATGCACGGTAAGCCAAAGGCAGAGCATACTTATGCAGAAACCGATACGGCAGGTTCACCGGCCTCTTACACCCGTTATTATTATAACGTTGAGAACGACACCAATGTCGTGAAGAAACTCAGTAACACTGTGCTGACCATGGACGCTGCTGGCAAGATCAGTACAGACCTTACGATCGGAGAAGATGTGGAAGTAATGATGGACATGAGACAGAGCCAGATGGTGACCAATAGCGTAGCTGCACAGCTGAACGTGGAAGTGATCACATTTGGTATTCCACCGGTATTAGGTATACCTACCGCGATGCTGATACCACAGAGTGAGGAAAACCTTTTCCGCTCTGCTGCAGCGATGAAGGTGATCAGCAAACATGGTATTCTCGATCGTACAGAGGTGATGGATAAAGGCAGTAAAGTGGTGACGAAAAACCTGTTATATGACGGCGAGACCGGAGATGTGATACTGACAGCTACACAGAATGAATTTGGAGACTCCGTTTACAACTTCAGTTATCCTGCAGCCTGGATGTATGAGGGGATGTCAGGGGCTTATAAAAACGTGAACGCGACACTGGAACATGTTTATATCAGGGACGGCAAGATCATTTCAGGCGCTTCCACACAGACGGTGAATGATTTCTTCTTTTCAGGAGACGAGATCCTCACCTTCGGAAAGAACAAGGTGAATGATGATGATTGTAATCCGCTTGCGGCTACTTTCCCTAATTCCGGCAGAATATGGGCGGTTGATGCAAATGAGCTGAACGGTGGCGTGAAGAACATCTACTTCCTGGATGAAAACGGCGCACCTTATACAGGTAATGATGTAAGTCTGAAAGTATTCAGATCAGGCAGGAGAAATATAGCCGCCAGCGCGGGTAGCGTTACGATGATGAGGTCTCCGCTGGACCTGGTGAACGGTAAATATACCCTGAACATCAATAAGGATAAGAAGATCATCAATGCCAGCGTAACTGAATATCAGCAGAACTGGCAGGTACAGGACCGTAAAAAGCAGAAGATCACCTGCGCTTATTAAGCTGAATACTGAAAGAAAAAGATATGCAGATGAAAAAAATATTTGGATTACTGGTGGCCTTACTGAGCATCGCGCATATTGCCGGCGCCCAGCAACAACCCACGATCGACTCTTCAAAACTGCAGGGTAGCTGGATGTTATTCAGTGTTCAGGCAGAGATATATGCACAAAGTGATGACCGCTTACTGGATAAACGTGTGATCAACCCGCTGGCGGGAGATATACAATGGAGAGCACCGATTGCGACCAACGCTTTATTTCAGGGTGATTCGTGTCTGTTAGGCGGGTATTTCTCCTCTTTTAAAAAATTCTCTGTTAGTACGGACGGTATGCTGATGACAAGGGAAAAAGTCCAGGCAAATATGCCTGAGCTGATCACGGCTTATCCCAGCTCGCTCTCACAAACCGGTGTACTGACCATAACACTACCTGCTGCTAACTATCAGGACCCTGTTAAAAAATGGGCGGTGAAGATTGTGTACCAGTGTCAGTTTAAGCGTAACTGATCAGGGGTGGATAAATATTGAATAATACATTACTTAAGATTCGATGATATTTAGGAACAGGCATAAATGGGGAATGATCATCTGTGGAATGGTATTTCATTTCCTATTACTGAATAGTAAGCAATTGCACGCACAGTGTAGTGCATGGGATGTAACTGCGGTGACCGAAACTTCCACCTGTGCTGCAAATGGTAAAGTGACCGCGTCCCTGACAGGTAGTGGGGCTTCTTCACTGACAAATGTGCTCTACAGTCTGAAATCAGTGACCGCTGGCGGTTATGGGGTTGAACAGAGTGCATCCCCGGTATTTCAGAACGTACCGGGAGGTACTTACAGAGTGGTCGTACAGGCCATCTGTAATGGCGTGTCTACCCAGGACAGCGTGCAGGTAAGCGTGGCTACCACCTATGTGGCAATGAACGTTACCACAAGACAGGACCGTCTGGGTTTTATGAATTGTAATACCGGTAAGGCGACAGTTATTATCTCCGGCGGACGGGCGCCCTATACCATTAATATCAGCGGAAAACCGGCAGCCTACATTGGTCGTACTACGTTTTCTGCCAATGGTAATCTCGCGCTGGACAGCCTGGTTACAGGTACATACACAATATCGGTGACAGATGCCTGTTCTTCAACAGCGAACACACAAACACTGACAATTGGTTCAGTTGTAAGTGCGGCAGGCTTTGGGTTCAATCTCTATCAGACCACACCGGGCAACTGTAACGTTGTTTCCATCAGAGACCTTGGTACAAGTGATGCAGGCCTGGCATCCTACCGGCTGGCTGGTACACCGGTGGAAATGTCTTATACTGTAGGAGGCGTTACTTCAACGTTTAAGGCGGCTAATCTGGCGCCTGATTTTATTACGCTTCCTGCCGGGAAAAGTATAAGCGACTATATAGGCACGCCGGTACAGATCAGTTTCCGGGGCCCTTGTGGGGATATTGTGACTACTTCGGTCAATCTCGGCACCCCTTCGGTATCGAGGAACTTTGAATATAACTGTGCGATCAGTTTCAGTATGAACTATATTGTATATTCTGCTAACTCGCTTTGTTACCCTATATATACAACACTGAAAAACACCCAGACAAATGAATATCGTTACGATACGATTACTGCATATACCAACTCGATCGTAACACGTAGTATCAGGGACCTGAGCTATGGCAGTTACAACTTATCATTGGCAGGCGCCGATGGCAGACCGATAACGGCAGGTAATGTCGGTAATATGACGGTTAATCCACCAGCGAATACTTCCCCTTACTCTATTACCGTACAGGATGGATGGGGAAATATCGGTAATCAGGGGCACGCCATGTTCAGTCTGAACAAGACTTCCTTACAAACGGCAGGCACCAAGATCGAACTGGTTAGTCCGGCGAGTATGGCATATTCATACCTTTTACCCAACGGTGGCGCAACGAGTTATTTTATCACAGAAAAGGCCGGTGGCTCAGCGACCTTATTTGAAGTAGGCTCCTATTTATTCAGAATAACGGATAACTGTGGCTCGTATGATATACCCGTGACGGTAAGAGAGCAGGATGTATACCGTTACTCCTGGAGTTATACTACACAGCAAACCTGTAACGGACTGGTAATGAATCTGGGTGGTAATGCTTACTATCAGACAAGAACTTTGCCTTTGTATTATAAAATAATGTCGCCTACCGGATATCCTACGATCGCTTCTTCCGGTCAGACACTGACATTGCCACTTCCGGGCACCTATAAAATTGCGGTAGCGGGAAGTTCGCTTACACCATCAGACTATGGCGCACTGAACACATTTACGGTTGTATATGAGAACCGTGCGTTGGGCGTAGATGTAAACAGATCGATCGGGTGGGTATGTCCGCGTCAGCCAGACAACCAGGGTACTATCTGGGCGTATGGTATCAACGGCAGTACTGCCAATAACGGAAAATATACTTTCAGGCTGGCGGAAGAAGGAAAGGGTAATACCGGCCCTTATCTGGCCACTAATCAGGATGGCGTTTTCAGTACAGCGACTTCCGGAGGCGCATATACCTTGTCAGCCAATAAATCTTATGACATAAAGATCGAGGACGACTGTGGGGCCGCCGCCGTACAGCCTATCAAGATCATAGATTTTGCGACCGCGCAGGTCGTATCCGCAGAAAAAACGGAGTACTGTATCGGAGAGACGGTTAGGTTCAAGGTGATCAATCTTCCGACCACTGCTACCAAGTTCTTCTGGAAAGGGCCTAATGGGCTGAAGGCACAAGGTAATCTGGTGATCTACAATTTCCAGCTGAAGGATACCGGTACCTATCGTGTAGCGATAACAAGTGATATGTGTGCTGATTCGATCATCGGTACTGTGAACATAAAAGTTGCGCCTTACCTCAATGTATGTTACAGTGCCGTAACAGATACCAGCGTAAACCCTTATAAATATAGTCTGCTGGGCAACTGGCGTCCGGTGCGTAATTACACTTATTACACCGCCCGTGCAGAATCAGACCCTAATCAGGAGACCAACATCAGAACGGATGGCGCTTACGCAGATTTCCAACCATTCTGGCAGATATCAAATGGTAAATGGACAGCTAAGAAACAGGAACAGTGGGTATGGACATCAGAAAGCACCATTTTCAATGCGAAAGGATTTGAGTTGGAGAATAAGGACCCGCTTGGCCGTTTCAACGCAGGTTTATATGGATATGGCGATGCGATACCGACAGCGGTCGTGCAGAACAGCCGTTATCAGGAGGCTGCATTTGAAGGCTTTGAGGACTATTACTTCGATGCCAGCAATTGCGAAACCGTTTGCCCTGGAGGACGTCGGTTTGATTTCACCAGTTATAAGAGCAGGATCGATTCCACTCAACGGCATACGGGCCGCTATAGCATCAGAGTAGCACCGGGAGATACCGTCGGAGTGATCAGCAGTGTGATGTCACAGCCTGAGGCATTTGGTCAGCCAACATACAATGAAACAAGCATTAGCTGTAATGGCGTGTCTTCAACGGTACTCAAAAGTGTGCGGGCAAACAGCGAACTGCTGTTACCTTCTTTTGCACCGTTATCCGGCAAAAAAGTGCTGTTCAGTGCATGGGTAAAGGAGACACAGGATTGCAGCTGTACTTCTTATGAAAGCAACCAGATATCGCTGGCGGTGACCAATAGCACCAACGGCGGTAGTACCGTACTGAAGATCAAACCTTCCGGCGCTATTATCGATGGCTGGCAGCGCTACGAGCAGGTAGTAGATGTGCCTACGGGTAGTACCGGGTTCTCCGTGGTAATGATCGCGACAGGTTCAACGATCGTTTATTATGATGACATCCGTATTCATCCTTACAATGCGAATATGAAGTCATTTGTCTATGACGCGAGAAATCTGCGCATGATGGCCGAACTGGACGAAAACAACTATGCCACTTTCTATGAATATGATGACGATGCGACCCTGACGCGTGTGAAAAAGGAAACAGAAAGAGGTGTGAAAACCATCAAGGAAACAAGAAGTGCCTTAATTAAAGAATAAATCCAATAAGTAATATGAAATTGTTGAGAACAGGTTTATTGTTGCTCACGGGGATACTGGTGAGCTATGTAACATCTGCACAGGAGCAGGGTGATACTGCGAAGTTGTATGCAGAAATGAAGCAATTACAGGGTATTTATCAGCAAAGTCCCCTTTCATTTGATATCAGGTATACCTATACAAGTGAACAGCATCCGGAGACAATACTTGATTCTCTCAGTGGCCATATGGATATTTCCGGCCGCAATTATCATTACAGCATCTCTACCACTGAAATGACGGCAAATGAGCAATATGTGGTAACGCTTTTCAAAGAAGATGGCATCATGTATCTGTCTAAACCTTCGGCTGTCAGTCCGGTAGACCCTATCGAACAGATGAGGGCAACCATGCAGGCAGCGGGGATCAGCAACTGTGCTGTAGCAGAAAATGGCGGCGTTAAAACCATCCGCGTCAGTTTTAAACCAGGTATGCCATATAAGGAGTTCAATATGGATTTCAATAAAAAGACGGGTATGCTGATGGAAATGAAATATGTCTTAAAGACCACCATGCTGATGGAATCACTGGGCGGAGAAAATACGGACAAGATCATTGCGCAGTATGGAGAGTATGCAACTGTACGGTGCTACTTTACAAACTACCAGCCATTACCACAGGTGACGGATGTTTTTGACAGTAGCCGCTTTTTCTACAAAGCGGGAAATGAATTCAAAGCGACGGATGCCTATAAAACGTATCAGGTATTTGTAGGCACACCGAATCTTCAGTAAACAGAAAAGGTCAAATTATTTTCAATAAGATGATGAACAAAGGAATGAAGCAGTTAATACTGCTGTTCAGTATTGTTTTTGCAGGCAGCCAGGTAACGGCGCAGAAAAACGTTTATCAGATCCGCGCGGATAGTGTGCGTATCTACAGTGGTTGTGACACTGCAGAACTGATCATAGAAAACAGAACAAAGGATACACTGGGCTTTCTGTTCAATAAGGGGAAGGGACGTACGGAGTTTCGTAAACTGCAATTACAGACAGTAGGCACTAACGCTATTGCGATTACCGGGCAGGATACCCTGCAGTTGGGAACTATTATCAAAACGGCGGTAGATACACTATATACATCTGGTAATACCCTGTATTACAGGAAAACCGATGGTACTGTTGTAACGGTGCCGCTTGACCTTAGTGCCTGGGGCGATGGCAGATATGATCTGGTCGTGTCCAATGCGGTCAGTATTCCGAGTGGCGGAAGCAAGACCTGGGCATCTCATTATGCAAATAAGGTAATTGGTTATGATGCTTATTCGGCTACAGATATGCCCGCCTTGTCAGATCAGGCATTTCAGAATGCAGGTGGCAAAAACTATTACAATGGCCTGCTTTTCAAACGTGGAAACACAGGGTTTGACCTGGCGGTAAACTGGGATGGTGAATTACTCGGTCCCAATGGTGCGTTCCTGAGAACGAAAGACGATACGAAAAATGACTGGAGTGCCTGGCGCGAGTTAGTATTTAAAGACTATGCGGACAATAAGTACGTTAAACGTGCTAATACCGCCTGGACAAACTTAAGCGGTCCCGGATGGTACCGTATTGCGGTACACGGTGATGCCGTACAGGGTGCTACCAACGGCTCCCGTGCTTATGCAAGGTTTATTATCACTGATGGAACACCCAGTAATCATCAGACTGTTGAATTTAGTGTAAGTGTAATGTTCAATGAACAGCCTACTATTAAATTGATCAGTAATGGGATGTTCCACAACTTCCCATTCCAGGGAATACGCGTGATCAGAGGCGCCACTTATGAAGGGAACGCTATTGAAATACTCACCACCAGACCTGAAGCGCTGAGTGTAAAGGCGGTAATGGTAGATAATGAACAAACTGCCGGATGGTCACTTGTTAACTGGCAGAAGATAACCACTTCTACGGGATATACTGATGGTTTACCAACTGGTATGACGCAGATGAACTATGTGCTGAATTCAAATGTGGTAGAAGGTGTTGTCGATGAAACAGGCGAATACTGGCAATTTGTGAGAGGATTTGGTATGATGACCAATAGAGGTTATCGTACAAGAAGTTCACTGGGACTTGTTGGCGACTATACTGTGAATTCCAGTAATCAAAAGATCATCTGGACGATAGGTGATTCATTTATAGCCAGTACAAACTACTATGGTCTTGGCTATGAATATGGCACCCAGGTGACACCAGCGGCGGCTGATCACCAGATCGTAATCGCTGAAAATGGCGTAGTGGCACACCGGTTCAATATGAACGGCGGTGTTAGTCTGAAAGGTGACCTGAAGACAACCGGATCGACTACATCCACAGGCTTCTATCAGTCATCCTTACGTTCTCTGAAGAAAGATATCACCCTCTTTAACGGCGATGCGCTGAAACTGATCAGTGGCCTGAAAATTTCAGAATTCACCTATAAAGACGATAAAGAGGAAAACCGTCACGTGGGCATCATCGCAGATGATAGTGACTGGCATTTTTCTACAAAAGCACATGACAAATTTGATAGTAACTCTGCGATCGCTATCACGATGAAAGCCGTACAGGAACTGACAGAGAAACTGGAAGCGCTTAATAAAAGAATTGATGAACTGGAATCTGCGATCAATAAGCAGAATGCGGATAAAAAATAGTCCCCTTTACCTGAATTATGAAATTGAATAGAAGAGTGAAACGCTTATTACTGTTATTTGGAATTCCTTTTGCTGCAACGCAACTGATGGCGCAGCAAAAACAGGTGTATCAGATACGTGCGGACAGTGTGCGTATTTATAGTGGCTGTGACACAGCAGAGCTTATCATTGAGAACAGAACAAAAGATACACTTGGTTTCCTGTACAATAAGGGAAATGGACGTACTGAATTTCGTAAACTGCGTTTACAGACAGTAGGTAGCAATGCGATCGCTATTACCGGACAAGACACCCTGCAGTTGGGAACAATTATTAAAACTGCTGTCGATACACTTTATGCGTCAGGGAATGTATTGACCTACAGAAAGACCGACGGCAATGTATATGCTGTTACTATAGGGACCACGGAAACATTGCAGACGGTAATGGCCAGAGGCGCCACCACCAACCTCGATATGACCTTTAACAGTGTCAGTGGTAATCCTTCCAATGGCCTTAAATGGCAGTACAATACCGACATCTGGAGAATCTTTGCAGAATCAGCACAGGACGATCCTCCTGGTAATCTTGTATTTCTTGCGCAGGACAACGCCAATGAAGGGTGGATATTTCGTCATGATGGCACTTCTACAGGCGGTCTGAAAACGGATATCTTGTCCATAGGCAGGGACCGTCTCAAATATAAAGATCAGGACCTGTTTCATGCAGGTAATCTGAACCCTGTAAGAGGCGGTACGTTTGAAACACCTCAACCGGACTGGAATACACTGGTGAACTACAGTTTTGCCGGTTCTATAAATGGCTCTAACAACGCACCTGTAAATGATGGTGGCTGGTGGAACGTGATCGCAACGAGACATAGAAATGGAAGTGGTGATGGCACCCTCTGGGGTATGCAGATCGCCAACGGTATGACGGCGCAGGCGAATCAGGGTAAGATTTTCTTCCGTAGCCAGACCAATGGTACCTGGAATACCTGGAAAGAATTCTGGCACACCGGTAACCTTACATTCCTTACCAAAGGGGGAAATACTCCCCTGAAGACTGAAGCAGATGGAACGCTGGGAATAGAAAACTGGATCAGGATCGCTAACAGGGCAGGTGTGAGAACGGTTGATGGAGGGATGCTTTATCAGAATTCCGGCTCCAGCTGGGCGCTGCGTCCAACTATGACGCCATCTACCGGTGTGGCCTGGCTGGACATGCAGACAGGAGATGGTGTGAGTCAGGGAAGTTTGTATGCATCAGGTGGCAGTATCGGCTTTACCGGTCCTTCAGGCACAAACTGGAGACTGAGAACAGACGCAAGCGGTAACGCATATGTGACCGGACAGGTAACAGCGACCGGTTTTTATCAGTCCTCCCTGCGTAGTCTGAAAAGAGATATCAATCCGTTTACCTCAAATGCAACTGATATCCTGAAAACGGCGCAGGTCCGCACTTTCTATTATAAGGCGGATAGCGCAAATACTAAGCATATCGGTTTTATTGCTGACGAGTTGCCGGACGAAATGGCGGCGCCGGAGCGCAAAGGTGTGGATGAGGCTAATACGGTAGCATTGCTTGTAAAGGCATTGCAGGAGATGAATGCGAAGATAGAAGCGCTGGAATTGGAAGTAAAAAAGTTAAAAGAAGAAAAGAGTTCGGCTAAAAAGTAGAAATAGCATGGAATTGCGTAGGATCGTTATGTTTAGCCTATTGCTGGTTGTAGCAGGCAGGGCGGGGGCACAGAATTACCTTGTTACAAGACAGGTAATTAATCAGAAAATTCAGGATGGTACGTTCATGCAAAAGACAGGTACTACCATCGCAAATGATAATCAATGTATAGATGTAACTGAGGCAAAGGCCAAGTTATATCTGAACGAGGTAGTATTACCTACAAATGGGCGTATGCCATGGTACCAGGAACTGGACCCGTTGAAATCGCTTCCATGTACAAGCGGACTGACCTTATGTGCGAAATCCAACGCGCAGTATGGAGCTTGTGGTGCATACATCTATAATCAGGGCTTTAATAATTCCCTGACGGTCTTCACCAGAACGAAGCTGACAAATGCGATGTGGAGCGGCGATGCTACAGCATGTGGTATTACAGTGTCTGCGACAGGACCAGGAGGCGGTTCCCTGTCAACAGCAAAAGTTGCTGCTATGTCGAAAATGACAGCTACTGATTCTTCACGTACAGGTGCTTCGGATTCTTCAATAACAATAGCTAACCGGGCAGATACCTCAGCAATCCAGCTCAAAGCGGCCCGCGTGCAGGCACTGGCAGCAGCAGCGATCACGGGCCCTTTTAACGGCGCAGCAGTATGGCCATGTACGACTACGGACAAGAAATGGGTCTATTTTGAAAGGACCATCAATGTACCTGCGACAAAGACGTATTATATGGGTATTGCGGGAGATAATGCTTTCCGTTTTTCTATTAATGGCTGGAAGGTGATTCAGTTCGGAGATAGCAATAGTAGTGTAGAGGCGTTCAAGATCTGGCATATTTTCCCTATTGAGTTAGGCGCTGGCATTATTACACTCCGCTTTGAGGGGTATAATACTGAGGATGTGGCTGCTTTAGGCGTTGAATTTTATGATAATACAGCGGCACAGATACAGGCGGCTACGAGTCGTAGTAATCTGAAAATTATGTTTACCAGTGCAGACCTGGTGAATAAGGCTATATGTCAGTAATAGACTGACAGAGGCGATATTATACACATTGAATAGAGTATACCGGACCTATGAAATTAGAGAGGCAAATTATACGATTCCTGAAAGGAACATTGTTAATGTTACTGGCATACATGCCACAGTTAGCCCATGCGCAGACAGGTAAGCAAATTACCCTGAAGCGTATATTGGATGGTGCGAAAGGACAGTTGGTAACTGACTCTGCAACAACAGTGTCAGATACAGCTTATTTTAGTGAGGCGCTTCGTAACAAGCTGGATACACCCTATCAGGTAAGGAACATTATCACATTCAGTATTAATGAATATTCCAGGTTGGTGTTGCCGGATTCTTTCCGTGCAACAGTCAACCTGCGTATTTATTATACACTGGCAAACCTTTCAGTAGATTCAGTAGACCAAAGTCTTTCGATCAATTATGATACGGCGGGCACCTATACGATGCGTAGCAGTTTCGTGTTCAATGGCGCACATCAGGTGAAAGTGAGAATTTTGAGCGTTACGTCTGCTGCATCGGTAGATATTTTGCCTGCTTTGATGGTGATGAATGAAATGGAGGTCCATCCCTTGTATAAGGTGTATTGTACAGCAGATGCTGTAAAGGATCTTAGTCATAATGCGGCTAAGGCAGATACAACCGGAGAACTAGAAGTAAGTTGGAGTGTAACGACCGGAGCAGATGTGTATGACCTTGAATGGGCGTATGTGGATGAGAGCGCGTTGTCGATGGGACGATATGGCAATCCAGCCAATCCAAATTCCGCATTGATATTCGAAAACAATACCACCCGTGTAACAACCTCTGTTAACAGTTACAGCATTCCATTATTATACAATGAAAAAGGGACCCTCTTCTATCGTATACGAGGGGTGCAGGAACGAACTGGTTATCAACGGATAGAAACAAACTGGAGTTCTGATGCTTCTGGTGGTCTTGGTGTTTACCAATATGCTGGTCATGAGCCTTTATTGAACTGGCAGTCAACTATTTACTTTGCTGAGGAAGGCAAGAGAAAAGTGAAAGTGAATTATTATGATGGAAGCCTCCGAAAAAGGCAGGCCATTACGAAAGACAACTCCACAAATACTGTAATTGCACAGGAGGTTTTTTATGATTATCAGGGTCGCCCCACAATACAGGTATTGCCAGCTCCAACCTTGAGTGGCATACTTAAATATGCGCATGACCTTAATATTGGATTAAATGGCGCTGAGTATGATAAAAATTCATATGACTCATTAGGTACGCAGGAAGAATATTTAACGGCATCTGCTGAGCCAATGAGCAATACTTCGGGAGCGAACCAATATTATTCTCCAAATAATCCTGACAAAGGAAAGGGTATTAATCAATATATACCTGATGCCAATGGATATGCATATACCCAAACAGAATATACTGCGGACAACACAAACCGGGTTTTACGTCAGAGCCTTCCTGGAGAAACATTCAAGCTAGGTAGCGGGCATGAGCAACAGTATAGCTATAACACGGCGACAAAAAGAGAACTATACTCTCTTTTTGGCACAGAGGTCGGAGACAATACACATTATTTCAAAGATGCTGTGACCGATGAAAATGGTCAGACATCTGTGAAGTATATGGATACACATGGACACATTATTGCAACTGCTTTAGCTGGTTCTCCGGAGAATATGAGCATGGAAGATCTACCATCTAAAGAGACAGTGACAGTAACGGACTCATTATCCGGAGCAGATAAAAATACTATTAGTGGTACCAGGATAAGCAGCCGGCACTCACAGCTCGTCACAGAAAGCGATACCTTCAGGTTTACTTATCAGTTAATTCCTCCTGTATTACAGAAGAAAGATTGTAATGGTAAACTCCTATGTTATACCGGTTTATATGATCTGGAAATCCGTATTACAGATGACGCTTATAATCAGCGGTTTGCTGATAAAAAACCTTTTCAGAAAATCCTTAAAGCCAAACTCGATAGTATCAATGTTGACTGTAATCAGCCTTCAAAACCTATCGAAGTTTCCTTTGATGTATATCTAAAGAAAGGTAGCTATGACTTCACCAAAACGCTTACTATCAATCAGGCTGCGATGGATTACTATCGCGATAGTATATTCCTGAAGAAGAGCATATGTACCAGTTATGATAAGATCCTGGAAGAACAGAAGGCAAGACTGCGTACGATCCAGTGTGTACCGGATTGTGCTGGCTGTCTGGCTGATATTGGTGACTGGGAATCTTACCGTCGCAGCTATATGAACGACAATGGCTACGCCATAGCAGATACGGCTAACTACCGTGGTGAAGCCCTGGCATCTTATAATGCAGCGGTGGCTTCCTGTAACCTGCTCTGTGGTAACGGTACAGAGACCGATGCTATCCGTGATGCAATGCTCCTGGATATGGCAGCACCATCCGGGCAGTATGCCATCCCTTCTGATACCGCTAATGCCTACTCTATTTTTTATCTGAACTTTAAGGATACTACTTATACTTACATGGACACTTCACTGCATTATCTGGATGAAGCAGGACGTCTGGACAAGGTATATGATGCCAGTATCAATCAATATGTTTTACCTCAGCAGTTACGTCCGGCAGAGTTTGCTGCGGCCTTTAAAAATTCATGGTCAGCAGCCTTATTACACCTGCATCCGGAGTACTGTAAACTGGTAGAGAAAAATAAGTATCGCAGCAGTGAAGTGTGGAATACCAGTTTTGAAGCTGTAGACACCTATGCAGAAGCAAAAGCGAAAGGTTATCTCAACCCAACCAATATCAGTGGTATATCAGTACCGTTCACAGCAACAAATACTGATCCGTTTGTCCTTAATACTACTTTTAAGACACAGCTGGAAACACAGATGAAGAATTGTAACAAGTCCGGTTACAATATCTGGAGTGTAGCGATGAGTTCTGTGAAATGCGCAAGTATCGATAAAAATTGTCCTGAGCTATATAAAAACGCAGCTGATGCGTTCAATGAAAGTAAGATGTGTGAAGGCGATCTGAACATGGCTTGGCGTAGCTTCCGTAACATGTACCTGACTACTAAACGTAGTGTGATGGATGATTATCTCAAAAACATCAACTGTGGAGCAAAGGTATCTGATCTGCTGACAGCAGGTAAACAACTGAGATTCACATCGAGCAATGATCAGCTGGCCAATGCAGGTTTAGGCGGGCTAACAGGCGCGCAGACAGAAAAGGAAATGAAGGCTTATGCGGACACAGAGGAGAAAAAGATGTATGCGGAGAACTGCAGCACTTATGTATCATACTGGGTACAGCAGTTGTCTGGCTGTTATGATACAACCGAGATAAAAACTAACATCATCCCCAAACTGCTGGAAGTATGTAAAGCAGGTGCTGATCCTGACCATCCGATGGGCGCAAGTTCAGTAAAACCAGGCAGCACTTATCAGTATCGTAGTTTTGAGGAAGTGATCGATGAATACAATCGTATCCGAGGACGTAACAAGGATATGGCATGTAATGCAGATGTGATCACCATGCCAAAACCTTATGACCGTCAGGTGAGCTATGGCGATCAGCCGACATTTACACCACCGACCAGTTGTCAGTGTGAGAAGGTAACAGAACTAAAGCGTGAATACACGGCGATGAAACGTCCGCTGGAGACCTTTGCTTCTTATATCCGTCGTAAACGCGGTGTAACGATCAGTCAATCTGACCTGGATATACTGGAATCGGCTTGTAATGCATCCAATAACAACAGTACCTGCAGCTGGTTGCCTCAGCAGCTGACATTACCATCCATTTTCCAGTGTAACGTAGCTCCTGCCTGTGCCACATGTGATGAAGTAACAAAACTCTATACTTCATTTAAAACAACATATGGTATAACACCTGTCATCATTGAAGAAGATAGTGTACAGGATAAGAAGAATGAGTTCTTTGCCGCCTATATGAACAACCGGTTGGGCTTCGGCAAACAGGCATGGGAGTATCTGGCCTTTATTAATGACAGCTGTAAACAGACGGCAGGCAATGGTGTCACAGTGTGTAAACCAGGTGCAGGGAAAGGCAACCCGCAGGTAAGCACATATTCCAATGGCTCAGCAGACGAGATCAATGATATCTTACGCAGTCGTGATAGTGGTTATGTACTGGCAGGCTGGACACGCGGTTGTAGTGCTGGTCAGGAAGATGCTTATCTGATCAAAACCGATAGGACGGGTGCGGTGAAATGGTCTAAGACCTATGGTGCAGAAAATCATGAAGAAATAAAACGTATCCGTCAGACTTCCGACGGTGGTTATATCGCTATCGGCTCCACCAATTCTTATTGTTATGACAATGGAGTAATCCTGGTAATGAGACTGGACAGTATCGGAGGTGTTATATGGAACAAAGCCCTTGACCTGGGTACGGCCGGCTATACAGGCAAAGGAACGGACGTGATAGAGACCAGTGAAGGAGAGTATGCCTTTGCAGGTCAGGGATTGCCTTCTAAATGGGTAACCGGTGTATTGACCGCCGATGGTACGCTGAAGTGGACGAAGATACTGTCTTCCGGCGATCGTAAGGAACAAATGAGCCTGGTGGAGAATGGCGACACCCTGGTAGCGGGCACCGCGATAGCGATAGGAACGGCCAACTATGATGCTGTAGTATTGAAGTTCAATAAAGCGGATGGTAGTTTACTGGAGATGAGTGGTTACAAAGGAGAAGCAAACAGTGATCATATACCTGGAACGATATTGAAAACGCCTGCAGGCTATAAGCTGGTAGGCGTAAACAGTGCAACACTGGTAGACGTTGCCGGTAACGGTGAGATCACCTCTGCCAGAAAAGTGACAGCACCAGGTAGCATCATAGCAGGTTCAGTAACGGGAGCAGGCATGTCGGATGGCAGCCTGCTGTTATCCCAGTCAGTGGCAGGTAGCACGGGAGGCGCTTACTGGCATAAAGTGGGTAGTAACAATGGTGTATTATGGAGCAGTCATGTGCGTGTCAATGGCCAGGAGTACCTGCGTCATGTGACAGAGACGCAGGACGGTACCCTTGCCGGTGGTGGCGTAATGGATGGTAAAGCGATGTTAATGATCGCCACGGCAGCTGGTAAAACCGGCTGCAAGGATACTAGCGAAGTTGTAAACAGTACAGACATACTGTCTTCAGTTATACGCAAAACAATCCCGACCCAAACGATCACCGATCTTAACCCGAACTTTATCAGTGCAGTGGCCCTGAATGAGAAAGCATGCAATCCTGTAAGGAGTATTACCAGCTGTCCGGGAGTCGATAGCTGTTATATGGTCAATGACCTGCCGTTAATGTGTGGTAATCTCGGTGTGTTCCCGAATGAGCCAATAGAGCAGACGACAGCTTGTTCCGATAGTACATTCTTCGCCGAGAGTGCAGCTGCCGTTTTATATAAAGTCTATACAGACTCTGTAAAAAATGATTTCGATGCAGCTTATATGCGTACGGCACTCAAAGCTGCGACGCAGGAAAAGTTTGCAGTAAGATATTCGACCAGCGAATACTATTATACACTTTACTACTACGATCAGGCGGGAAATCTGGTTAAGACAATTCCACCTGCTGGCGTAGTTAAAATCCAGCGTGATACATGGATTGACAGTGTGGATGTGGCAAAGGCCGCTGGTCGAAAATTAGTGCCGCCGCATACAATGGCTTCTGAATACAGATACAATTCATTTAACAAGGTTGTATCTCAGAAAACTCCGGATATGGGTATCACTTCGTACTGGTATGATAAATTGGGTAGACTAGTGGTATCACAAAACGCCAAACAGCGGGGTACAAATGCCTATAACTATAATATTTATGATGGTATTGGACGGGAAACTGAAATTGGAGAGCTTACTTCTGCTACAGTGATGACACAAGCTATTAGTCAACAGCAGACAAGTTTTACTAACTGGCTAAACAATGTTGCATCCAGTAAAAAGCAAATTCTCAGGACTACTTATGACAATGCTTATCCATTCTTTAATCCGGGTGAGTTCAACGGTCGTAACTTACGAAACAGAATTTCCTGGACTGCATTATATAAAAATGCAGATTCTATAAATACTGGTGGGCACAGTGTAGCAAGCTTCTATACCTACGATATTCATGGAAACATAGATACCCTTTTACAGGATTATAAGGAGGGTAAGATGGCCAGTGCCGGACATCGTTTCAAAAAAATGAGTTATTCTTATGATCTGGTAAGTGGAAACGTTCATCTGATGGCTTATCAGTCGGGAGCTCCCGATGCTTTCTATCATCGTTTTACACATGATGCAGATAATAGGATAACAAATGTTGAAACAAGTCATGACGGTGTCTATTGGGAAAATGATGCATATTATCAGTATTATAAACATAGTCGGAAGGCGCGTACGGTAATTGGACAACAACAGGTACAGGGTATTGATTATGCCTATACACTTCAGGGCTGGATAAAAGGTGTCAACAGCACATCACTCACTCCAGAAGCTGATCAGGGTGAGGATGGGAAATCAGGCTCCATAATACCGAAAGATGCATTTGGTATCTCATTACATTATTTCTTGAATGATTACATTTCTATCAATGCTAAGAAGCCTTTTGCAGGTGTAACCAACGGGTTTAAGGCCCTTTACAATGGAAACGTTGGCGCCATGAGCCAACATCTGGCTGGAATAGGTAATCCGTTAATGTATAATTATAATTATGATGCGCTTAACCGTATCAAGGGTATGCAGGCTTCCGGCGATCTGAATGTCGCAACTAATACATGGAACGGTAGTGTGCTTGAAGACTTTAAAGAGTCTGTATCCTACGATGGTAATGGTAATATTATTACATACAATCGAAACGGGAATAGTTCCTTCCAGGGCAAACCTCTTGGTATGGACAGCCTAACCTACATTTATCGTCCGGGTACTAATAAACTTGACCATGTTAAGGATGCTGTCGGAGATATTAACTATGACGATGATATCGACAATCAAATAGCAGGTAACTATGCTTATGATAGTATTGGTAATATGGTTAAAGATATCGCAGCTGGTATTAAAGAAATAACCTGGAATACATTCGGAAAAATTTCAAGTATCATAGGAACTAATAATGACACTATTAATTATACTTATGATGTTTTAGGTAACAGGATAAGCAAGCAAGTACACGATACTGTTACCTGGTACGTACGAGACGCGAAAGGCAATGTGAAAAGCACGTACGTATTGTCCGGAGAGAAGAATGTGACATTATCGGAAACTTTATTATATGGTGAAGGACGTCTGGGTATAGTGTATCAAAATCAATCACTTAATAACGGTGCGGAAAATCAGGTATTGATGAAGGACCTTCGTTTTGGAAAAACGATTAACTTTATCCGAGGCAGAAAATCCTTCGAGTTAACAAACCACTTATCGAATGTACTGGCGACAGTATCAGATAAGAAATACCTCGAACTAATCGGAGATACGCTTAGATATAGGTTTGATCTGATATCCGCCAATGAATATTATCCATTTGGCATGCTGATGCCAGGTAGAACATATTCGGCAAGGACTTATCGATATGGATTCAATGGCAAGGAAAACGATAATGAAATCAAAGGCCAGGGTAACCAGCAGGATTATGGGCTTCGGATATATGATCCGCGCTTAGGTAAGTTTTTATCGGTAGATCCATTGTACCAGAAATTCGCTTATTATTCTCCTTATCAATTCGCGGGAAATAAACCGATCTGGGCAGTTGATGTTGACGGTGGAGAAGAGAAGAAGCAAACTTCGGACAATATGACGGCCAACGATTATAGGACGTTTTATGGTAAGATCGATAATCTGTTTAACAGCATAACTAAACTATATGAAGCTGAACAATTTGGGCTTACAGGAGACCAAACAGTCAGACTCGTAAGTACAGTTAATGAAAAGAAAGATATCATTGTAAAGGCGGGAGATCCAACAAAACCACCGATTATTATTTATAAAATTGGTGACGGTAATACATGGTATGGAAACAACGTTGACGCCTCATTTTACAGACCTGAGATAGAATTCACTGACATTATATTTTATGGAAATTCCGATAAAATATACGACGGCAAAAAAGGGTTCCAAAATATTCTAAAAATGTTGAAAGAGTTTCCAAATGCGACAGTTAGTATTAATGGCAGATCCAATTTACCAAAGGATTTCGTTATCGGGAACACGATTAAAGGCGTATCAGCACCTACATCAACAGAGGCGCTTGTTAATGCGAGAAGAGATGCTATTATCAAAGAACTGGTAGAGACCTATGGCGTTGATCCGTCAAGAATTACGACGTCGGTTGTTCAATACGATCAAAAATCGAAAACCAATGCAGATGGAACAAAAACAATGGCTACTTCGACTACTGTTGTTATTATGACTAATGATGACAAACCAGCTGAGTATATAAAAGCGGAAAAGGAAGTGAGAGAGCAAAATGTAACAGGTTCACAAAATGCTAATCGCTCAAATCAATAATTTTCAAAAGATTGATATGATTAAAATATGTACAGGGGTATTAGGAATTTCCGTTCTTCTATTGAGTTCCATAAATTGTTTGGCACAGAAAAAGATCAGATTAGTTGATCTTGGGGTAAAAAAGAAGCAGTATTTTAAAAGATTGGATACTATTCCCTTTACAGGTACTGCATATGCTGACTATTTATCTGACGAAACAGATAGTGAGTTAATAATCGAGAACGGCTATTGTATTAAACATAAAAGGCTGACCAAATCAGGATTTCTAATTTCATTGATCAGTTATGCTCCAGGGCCTGATGGTGAAATGGATGGAGAATACCTTGAACGAACGCCAAAGGGAGATACATTGTCGTATGGTAAATACAGCAATGGTAAAAAAGAAGGCCAGTGGATTGAAACACAAGATGAGGTAAAGTATGTGGCTATCTATAAAGATGATGTGAGGCTAAGTTCAAAGAAGGTTGTACGCCGGAAGGAGTACTGATCAAAAAAAAGCAGTTGATTAATTGTTGTCTCTAACGAATCAGCGCCTCAAGGCGCTGATTTTCTTTTTAATGCAATCTCGTCCATATCTCCGGATAATTCACCACAAATCCTTCCTCATCCACCACTACCTCCGCCGTAAACCCCGAAGAAAGACTCTCATACCGGTACCTGTCTTCCGCCAACCTCGTATACCGCTGTTTCGCAGGCTTTACATCCATAGTCGGCAGATCAAAATACAACACAGTAATTTCCTCAGATGCTCCCACTGACATTTTTAATCTGTTTATCGGTAGCGTATTCGTAAACGGCGTTAGAGAAATATCTATATCAACACACGCATCAAATATCCCATGAATGGTTCCTTGTTTATCATGCCAGCGGCCATCCCGCCTGATAAACTGTAATTCCTTCTCTGCATAGTCCAAAACAGTAATATGCACACTACTCATTTCCCACTGTGTGTTTGTTTCGATCTTATAGCGTATATGTAGCGGTTGTTCGTTCACCAGACCGGTGATATTACCTTCAATAATAGGAGCGGTATCTGACTGGATATGAAGATATTCCAGCGTGTTGTAATAAATCCCCTTCCAGAGAATGCGCCGTATACTCATAAAATAACAGTTTTACTGAAGTTACGTTTTAAATTAGCTATTTTTGCCGCCCATGAAAAAATTAACTGTTCCTATAGCCCTGCTTGTTTTCGCATTGGCCTGTTCCGATGCAAAGCAAGTAAAAACTGTAGCAGGTAAGGGCATTACAGATACGGCAACGTATATGCGCATTGGCAATCCGGATACCGCACTTGCCATTTTTATGTTCAGAGAGTGTTATCATTACGACTATCCGCTTCAACGCGAAGAGTATATCAGATGGGAAACAGCACGAGAGAAAATACATCCGCTGATCGTTTCTTTATTTGGTACGCATAAGGAATTTGAGCAACGCAGTCGTCAGATCGATGCCAATGCAGTACGCTTTCTAATTGACGCCCGCAAAGAACTTGCGATGAGTGCTGACGAGTTCAATACCATCAGCGACATGATGGAATTTGAATATCTCACAGGTAGAAAAGATAGTGTCCTGAAAGTATTGATGGAAGGCATGCTCGCGGATGAAAAAGTGAGCGATGATGAGAAGAGTACTTTGAAAAACACGCTCGAAAGTATGTAAAAAGAAACGTCATGAAGTCATGCAAACAGCATACTTCATGACGTTTTACCCAATAGTCTTACTAACTGATCTTGAAATACTAAGGCGACCTCGATATTATTCCGCCTTCAACACATTAACCGGATTTTTCCTTGCCGCATTGAATGCTTCCCATCCCACCGTCAACAGTGAAATAAGTACAACGATCATTGCAGATAACAACAACATCCACCACTGAATGTTGATCCGATATGCGAACCCTTCTAACCATTTATTCATTGCGATATAGGCTAATGGCATCGCAATAAGCGATCCGATGGTGACCAGCCTGATAAAATCCTTTGCTAACATAGCGACCATACTGGTGACCGAAGCGCCGAATACCTTCCTGATACTGATCTCTTTATTTCTTGCAGCTGCTATAAATAGTACAAGTCCATATAACCCCAGACAGCCAAGTAATACCGCTACCACTGTAAACACCTGGATCAACCCCAGTAATATATTTTCTGTCAGATAAAACCGCGCCAGCATATCATCTACAAAACTCATGCTGAATACCTGATCAGGATAAAGTGTCTTCCACACCTTTTCTATGGCAGGAATCGCATCAGCATTACTTATTTTTATCGCAGCAATACTGTATTCAGACGGAAAGTTTAACAGCATAACCGGACGCATCACATGGTGCAGGTCCTGCGAATGGAAATCCGCCACTACACCAACAATGCGCTTATCGCGGCCCCATATATTGACCCTTTTACCGATCACTTCTCCAGGAGAAGAGAGTCCCAATTGCTTTACAGTCATCAGTGACACTATCGCCTCATCATTGAGTGTATCATTATTGTGAAAGTTACTGCCTGCAAGTAATTGCAAACCAAATAACCTTGCATAGGCAGTATCAGCGATTTTCACATTAACAGGAAACCCTGCTTTACGGGTTTCATAGGTAAAGGGGACAGGATCATTGCGGAAGGAGGCGGGGATTTCGGCTGCCAGGGATACCTGTTCAACGCCGGAGGTATTTTCGAGCAACTGACGTAAAGTCTCCTGCTTCCCATTACCGGCAGCGACTGGTATCGTTAGTATTGCTGCTTTATTAAAACCCAGGTCCGTTTGACGGATATATCTCACCTGTGCGCTCATCACAACAACAGCAATAATAAAGAATTGGGTAATGAAAAATTGTGTAACAACCAATACCTTACGCAGAGAAGCACCCCTCGTTCGGGTGCTGGTCACACGACCCTGCAATACTGCAATAGGGGTAAAACGGCTCAGCACCAGTCCCGGATATAATCCCGAGAGTAATATGACACCAGCTATCAAAGCCAGGAACCAACTCAGAAAACGTGGTTTAAACAACCATAGCACAGACATATCTGCGCGTAACACCGACAAGGCATTGTTCAACCAGGGAAGACACAGTTGTACAATGATTACAGACATTATAACGGCCGCAAATGTCACCATCGTGGTTTCGATCAGGAATTCGATAATAAGCTGCATACGGGTGCTGCCGATCGCTTTACGGATATCTGTTTCTTTAGAACGTCGGATCGACTGCGCGGTCGCCATATTGATAAAGTTGATACAGGCTGCACTGACCAGCAGTATACCGATCACTATCAGTACATAAAGTAAAGGACGGGGCACTGTGCCACCGTATTGTGTATTGTGACTAAGCTCGCTCAATGGAAATGCCTGAAAGTGTAGTAAGCGGGCCTGTTCGGAGGAAAGGTATTGCTGATTGATCTTCCGGAGTGCCTGCTGTAATTGTCCGATGGATTGTCCTGGCTTCAGGGTAACAAAACAGAGCGCAGGCGTATTGTTCCAGTCGGCCTTATCGACGGCTTTCTGCGGCTGCGAAATAAGGTTATAGGATATCATCATGTCGTATCCCAGTCTGGTATTCGAAGGCGGATCACCGATCAGCCCATTTACAGTCAGTTCCTGCTGGTTATTAATACGTAAGGTACGGCCAATTACATCTGTGGTTCCGAAGTATTTAAGGGCATACTGTTCAGATAATACAACCCCATCAGCAGCATCCAGCGCCGTGTGCTTATCGCCTGCTTTCCAGTCTACGTCAAACACGTCAAAAAAGCGGGACTCTGTAAAACAGATATTACGCGACTCATCGAATTTACGTGTACTTCCGGGAAGGGAGATAATTTGTCCGAAGAGCGTTTCAAGGCGTACCGCAGTTTCCACAAACGCAAAATCCTCCCTTAAGACCTTTCCCAGGGGACGGGGAGTAGCATCAGCATGAAAGGTATTTTCCCGCTGAATATCTGTAACGATCCAAAAGGTCCTGTCTGCTTTACGGTGATAGCGGTCAAAACTGAACAGGTAGCTGACCAGCAGGAAGATCAGGATACCACAAGATAAGCCTACGGTCAGACCGATCACGTTGATGACAGTTGACCGCCGGCTGTTCCAGAGACGGCGGAGCGAAATACGGCAATAGTTGCTCAACATAACGAGGATATATTTATGTGTACGTACTATTACTATAGATGATCCGCCGCCTGTTTTCCATAAAAATTTCTGTAAATCAGCCCGCTATATGGCCATTGCCAGTAAGCGGTATTGGATCTCTGCCGCCTTTTGCAGGAGCGAGGGGTCTTTTACATAATTGACAATATCCAGCGGCTCACTGACCAGCTTCTCTTTATAGAGGGTACCAAAGTCATGGTATTGCAGATCAAAATTCCAGTTACAAGAAAGATGATCAAATATTTCTTTATTAATGGTTTTCAGTTTCGTATGCTCTACTACCATATAGGCTGCTGCAGGTAGTTGCTGCAGGTGCTTAAGGATAGCTTCATTATAAGTGATCCAGACGGCCAAGTGTTCATCACAGTATTGCTTTAACAGTTTTTTCTTCCTGTAGGGCTTTTTGAAATATCGCCAGATCAGTTTTGTGATCAGGTCACTTTGTTCATATTTCCAGGCATGTAGTGTATATAACCGCTGCACCAGTGAACTCACCACGGTTTTATAATCACGCAGGATGACCAGATAACGGGCGTTAGGTAATGTCTCCCGGTAAAAAGGCAGAAATAGACAGGTCCGCGGGTCTTTCCATCCCCATTGCGTATTACCTGCAGCTTTACGATGCAGCAGGGCTTTCAGAGAGGTACGCTGCGCAGTGGTAAGCGCCAGGGGAGATGCAGGCGCCAGTCCGTCGGAGGGTAGTTCATGTTCCGTCAACACCTGTTGATGATAGTTATAAAAATCAATATCCTCATAGTGGCCATCATTGTTGCCGATGCCAGCTCCAAGGAATTTGTCCCCTACATGTAAACCGCATTTATACAGCCATTGTGTAAGCAATGAGGTGCCCGAACGGTGCATGCCCGTTATAACCAAAACGTTATTGTCCATATGTCTGTTCTATTAAATTGAGGCCGCGTGGCTGTATCTAGTCTCCTGCTTTTTTACTGCCTGCTGAATAAATTGGAAAAGTGTGTTAGTGCATGTCTGAACGCTGTTCCTATCTGTCCTTAAATGCAGATCAGGATGCGCAGGCGCCTCAAATGGATCATTTACGCCCGTCAGATTATTGAGCTTGTCAGGATGGTGCTCGGGTAACAGTGCTCTTTTGTATAGTCCTTTTGTATCTCTCGCTATTAGTTCATCCAGGGTACAATCAATATATACAGTTTTTACCTGCGCATATTTCATGGCCAGTTCGCGGCGTACCGCATCATAAGGATTGATGGCGCTGATAATACAGGTAATGCCATAACTGGATAAACGGCTGGCCACAAAACCCAGCCGGCGGATATTCTCACAGCGGTCCTCTTTTGAAAAAGTCAGATCTCTGCAAAGGGATTCGCGATAAGCATCGCCGTCAATAATTTCGATAGGAATTCCGCATGTGGAAGCTTTCTGTTGTACGCTTCTGGCAATAGTTGTTTTTCCTGCGCCTGATAGGCCACATAGTTGTATAATCATCGCATATTGATTTACAGGTTGAACAGCTGACAGTAATATCAGGGTAAATGGACAGATGTTATAGGCGAATGGCAGGAATATGAGTATGCTAGTGCTCTTTGCTCGTGTGCAGTTATAGGATAATGGTGGGTCACATATAGTGCTCGTATGACAGTGATGCTAATATAGTTCGTTTAATGCCAACGGGTAACAAATTATAGATGAAATGCAAAAATCTGCCGATGTACGGTAAATTTTTTCAGCAATAAAACCCGCTTTTTAAGACATCTTTTGATATCAATTGCACGATGTGTATATCTGTCCACATAATTTATTGACTTTTATTTATAAGCCAGCTTTTCTTTAAAAAATGTCAAATGAATATCAATTTTTGTTACTTTACTATTAAATGTCCCACCGACAGGATCATATATAGCCCTACAACTCAATTCATTTAACCCAGCTAATGCGGTATGCAGAGAAAAAACAGTTTATCAAGACCTGCATTTGTAAAGAACGCAGGATTATTAACCGCCGGATGGCCCGTTCTATCATCATTACCTGCCATTGCAACAGAACAATATATCAACAATGATATTGGCACTGCCGCATTACAATGGTTAGGCGGCATTGCACCCACAATATCCGCAGGCAGCACCTGGCGTACCCTGGCCCAAAGGAGCTGTAAAGAAAGAGGCCGGATTTATACTGTCTGCTGACGGGGGAAAAACCCTGAATATGCAATCCTGGCCCCTGGCAACATGGCCGGACGGTTCCATCAAATGGAGCGCCCATGCGATAGGGGCCGATAAGGGACGCAACACGGATAAGCTGACCTTGTCTGTGGCCGGAAATAGCCCCGCTAAAGGCGATCTAAAGGTTAGCGAGCATCGTGACCACCTGTTGATAGATACAGGCGTTATACAGTGCGAAATTGCGAAATCCGGGCCAGCACTGGTGCGGACAATGAAACGAAAGGAACAACTGATAGCCATGGAAGGGAAACTGGTACTGCTGACGCAGGATAAACCAGATGAAGGGAACGGCGTCTCGCCGCAACATGACATCTTTGAAAGTAATATTACCCGTGTCACATTGGAACAGGGAGGTCCGATAAAAGCAGTGGTAAAGATCGAAGGAAAACATCTGAATACAGAACAACGGGCCTGGTTGCCGTTTACGGTACGGCTCTATTTTTATGAAGGTGCAACATCTATCCGTATAATACACACAATCATATTTGATGGGGATGAGCAAAAGGATTTTATCCGCGGACTGGGCATTCGTTTCGCGCTCCCCTTAAAAGATGAAACCTATAACAGGCATATTCGCTTTACCGGTGATGACAAAGGCGTTTTTGCAGAAGCCGTAAAAGGCCTGACAGGGTTGATTTAATGCATTCTTACGATGCAGACAGGCACGTATGGCCCTATGATGTGGGTGGGTTCGCATGGGATAACTCAGAATTGTCGACCGATCTGTGGCTTTGGTATTATTACCTCCATACCGGCCGTAAGGATGCTTTCAGGATGGCAGAAGCAATGACGCGGCATACAGGAGACGTTGATGTACATCATATCGGACGTTTTGCACCACTGGGCTCCAGGCATAATGTGCAACATTGGGGATGTAGCGCCAAACAATTGCGTATATCTACCGTTGCCAACAGAAGATTCTATTACTATCTTACAGCAGATGAAAGAGTGGGTGATCTGATGTATGCCGAAATAGATGCTGCGGATACTTTACGCACGATCGTACCGGGTCGTAAAATCGGTCAGCAGCCGGGTGATCCTGATGGGAAATAATGATCCGCAACTGGCCAAGAGAGCCTGGGAAGAGTTCTTAGGAGGGGAGGCCGGCATACGTAAACTATCCAGAGAGGTACGTACCCTGAATGGCCCCCTCGTATTAAATGCGGTAGCAGAGGCAGATAATATTTCTACCAATGCAGTAGCACAATGGGGATTGACAGCAATGGCCTTGCTGGATTATGTAAATAAAGCATATCAGCTGTAGATGGAATTGAGTATTTCCATTACAGTGACCCTGCACCATTGCAGGAAGGCTATTTTCTGGTTTCCGTTCGACCTGGTCGAGACAGGGGATCAGCCAGTTTTACATCACCTCAATACAATAAAATTATACAGTAAATCGCTTAAAGATCGCCTTGGTAATGATCTTACAATTTTCGGCAAGCTGGTCTAAAGTGCAACTCAGCATTTCCATGTTATATGGAAGATTGTCGCGCATCTCCATGAACTCAAGGCACAAACCACATTGATCCGTGACATCAGGATTTCCTTTTAATTGGCTAAAGAGTTTATCTGCCATCGTTCTGTCTCCTCCGAGGAAAAATCTGCCCAGATTTTCATGTCCGTCAGATGTCTTCAGGTGTAACAAAATGTGAAAGGTTGTTTCCATACGATATGTCATTTAGGCCATTAAAGAAACTGACTATAAATTTACCAATTTCAGCCCGGACAGATGTCACTCAACCCAATTTTTACTCTTTTTTATGATTTGATTTGATTTGATGAGGTTGCCGGGGTTATTATCACCCAGTAGTTTACCCCATGGTTTTAATCCGTCGATATGGTCAAAAATGATCTTCAGAATGGCCACAAATGGGATGGACAAGAACATACCGCTAACGCCCCACAATGCACCTCCCATCAGCACCACCACTATAGAGATAAGCGCATTGATCGATACTTTTGAGGCTACTACTTTTGGTACAATAAGGTGATTATCGATGAACTGTATCAGCAGGTAAACACCAACTATCAGTAAGGGGGTAGTAAAGTTATCATTGGTCACTGTTGCGATCATAACAGGCAGTGCAATGGCGATCAATCCTCCGATATAAGGTATCAGGTTTAGGATAGCGCCGATAGTGCCAAGCAGTATGGCGTATTTTACCCCTAAGATCAGCAAAGCAATAGAATTGAGTACCGCTATGATAGCAGTTTCAATGAGCAGTCCGGCGATATAACTCTGGATCGCGCCCTTCGTCGATTGCAATACATCCTGGACATGATCTTTATGTTCGGGACCGAAGCTTTCATATATAAAATTGACTAACTGATTCTTATATAACAAGAGCAGAAATGTATAAACGGGTAAGAGAAAAAACACGCCCAATACGCCGAAAATAGACCCTAATGTATGCCCAAGGTATTGCTGACCGTTATCTGTCAGTTTGTGCAGCATATCGGTCTGTTTTTCCATAGAAATACCGAGTTTTAATGCAATCCATTGCTGCAATTCTCCCATTAGTTCCTGCGAGCGGGTTTTCAATGTAGGGACCAGTTCCCCGAACTGACTGATCTGTGAAGATAGAAAATAAAAGAGGCCAGCCAGCACCAGTGCTGCGATCAGCAGGCTGAGGGAAATCGCCCACACTTTGGGAATCCGGAACCGCTCCAGTCTGTTACAAAGAGGATTCAGCAGAATAGCAATTAATCCTGCGAATGCAAAAGGCACCAGGATTTCTTTCAACAAAAAGAGAAAATAGAAGAAGAGGTAAAGGCCGATAAGGATCAGGGGCGCTTTAATAAGGAACGGGTACTGTCTGTTAGCGTTAGCTTGCATATGATATATTTTGGATCAGCTTGTATTGATCCCTATACCTTAATCATGCCAACTTCTGCAGCAGTACCCGTAGTAAATACCTGTATATGGTTATACTATAGTCAGACTATAGTTACCCTCCGTTAGTGCTTCGTTCATAAGCCAGGATTGGACGTAAAAGAACTATAGTATAAGCAACATAAAGGATATCTATAAGATTTCAGCCAGTTTGGTGTCGAGCAGCTCATAGTTTTCGCCGCCGCTGCCGAATCGCGCAATGATCATTCCTTCAGGGTTGATCAATATCTGCGTTGGCACTGCGTGTACACCGTACATGCTGTAGATATCACCTGGTTGTGGTTTGCCATCCTCTTTGAATTTATTGGCGTCGAGTCCGCGGAGGATATTCGTCCAGATGCCAATACCATCTTTGTCGATCGCTTTTTTCCAGTCATCCGGTTTGCTGTCATTATCAGCAATACCAATCACGGCGAATCCCTTGTCTTTGTAGCGGGCGTAAAGCTCTTTCAGATGGACATTGTTCTTCCGGCAGGGCAGGCACCAGCTGCCCCAGAAGTCCAGCAACAGGTATTTACCCTTGAAATCAAGCGGTGTAACGGCCTTACCGTTGACGTCCCGCTGACTAAATAACTGCGCCTGACTACCCGGTGCACCATTCTGGAGTTTGTTCAGAATGTCGGACAGCTCTTGTCCGTAAATGCTTGTTTGCAGGAAAGGCGCGAGCTTGCCAATGTAGGATTTCAGGTCGCCGGGTTTCATATAAGCGGCGAAGTAGCGTAGTTCTGCTGCCGTTACATAAGAATCCGGGTGAGAACGGAAGAAATCATAGCTAACCTCGCGTGCCCTTTCTTCGAGGGGCGCAAGACTGCCTTTGGCTACATCAGACTTGGACTTCAGTGCGGCCAGCTCTGCGTCCGATTTTCTGGACTGAATGGCGCTCAGGTACTGTTTGTTGGCGTCTTCCAGTGATTTGGCAAGGGGAGCGATCTCTCTTTGTACATCTGCCCTGGCGGTCAGCAGCTCCTGGTATTCGGTCTGGGAGCCTGAACCGGTAACGGCAGCGTCTTCGAAGGCCGGAGACTTTACATTGATCGTCATCTGACCCGGATCAAGGTAAAAATTATAGCCATCTTCGCCATCACTACTGATGGTCGCCATCACAGGTTCGCTTAGCATGCCTTTAAAGGAGAAACTGCCATTTTTAATAGCGCAGCTGTCCTCCATGTAAAAGCCGTTGCCGTAGCGCAGGTGTACAAATCCGCTGTTTTTCCCAGTAATAGTGCCATCTAACTGGAAAGGTCCCTTTTTCTCCTGGGCCATAGAATGCGTGGTTACAGCAATGCCTGTAACGATAACAAGTAGTCGTTTCATAGGGTCGTGGTCGGAATAATGATTAATGCGTACTTAAAAAGATTTCAGTTGTGTAATCGGGGCTGAATATAAAAACTTTTTTTAATAAAAGAAAGAGGGATTATGAGTAGAGCTGTACTTTCTCTATCATTTCTATGACATTGGAGACCTGCAGTTTTTCGAAAATCCTTTTCTTGTAGGTGCTGACAGTCGATATCTGCAAACTGAGTTTATCTGCTATTTCAGCCACACTGGAGCCTTTAATCAACAGCTGCATAATATTATTTTCACGGCTGGACAGACGTTGAATAGGATTTGTAGCGCTTTTCTTATTAGTGAAGTTATTTAATAATGTCTGTTTCAGGGTAGGACTGAGGTATTTTTCATCTCTCAACAGCGTTTTAGCTGCATTTTTAATTTCTTCTATACCCGTTTTCTTGGACAGGAATCCATCAGCACCTGCTTCCAGGTATCTCCATCCAAATATCTGTTCATCGTAGCTGGAAAAAATCAGGATACGGATATCAGGATGGCGTAAACGAATCACATCCAGCATCTGGTGATTATTTCCCCCTGGCATATCGATATCCAGGATGACAAGATCAAATTTTTTAGTAGATAATATCTTCAGGGTGTCTTCAAAACTGCCCGCTTCACTGACCTGCGCGTCGTCGATTGACTTCTGCAGGATAAGTGTAGTGCCGTAACGAACTACCTCCTGATCATCTACAACAAGTATATTAGGCATAGTAAGTAATTGTGTAAAAGTACGTTACAACGCTTAAATAAACAAAGCGTGCAATATACTGTACCAGATTTTGTAGTAAAACTACTACATATTAATACAAGTTATTCTAAATAATTAAATCAAACAAGTATATAAATTTGTAACATATGAAAACCGTCTTTTGACACCAAACTAGTATATACCTATGAGTGATCCGGGAAACCCTGGCAATGTATCCCGTTCCTATACAACTTCACCAATTATTTTCAGATGAAATTATTTCTACGTAAATGCTTGGGCTGCATTCTTTTGTGTTGCCTTTTCAGTATTTCTTTATTTGCACAGACAGGACCTGCGGGCGTTAATAACGGCGTTGTGTTGTGGCTGGACGCAAATGATGTACTGGCAGGAGCGACTGCACCCGCTTATGGCAGTACGCTTACTACCTGGTATGATAAATCAGGTAGCGGGCATAATGCTGTCAGCTCAGGAGCTAACCCCGTGATTTACAATAGCGGCGGCGCCAATGACCGTCCTGTTGTTCATTTTAACCGGACATCTGCCAGTGCAGGTTCGGGTATGACTGTTAATGGGATGGATATAAGAGGCGGTACGCTGGCCGACGTAACCATCTTTGCAGTATACCGGCCAGGGACGAACGATGGGAATGCGCAGGCAGTCTGGGGAGCAGATGTCGGGGCCACCCAGCAACGCTACTTCAACAACAAGGCTGCCACCGGGACGACGGATGCCAGTTTGAATACAGGAGGGACCGCGGTCGTCATACCCGGCGGCGCAAAATCCGGAGAAACGAGACTAGTAACGGCCGTCTACAGTAAAGGAACAAGTAATGCATCTGCAGTTTACCTGAACGGTAAGCTGATTTCTGCATTTACGGACAACACTGCCAATGCCACCGGCAGGGCTGATCTGAGAATAGGTTCGGATGGAGATAATAATTATTTTAATGGTGATATCAATGAACTGATCGTTTACAACACGAAACTGAGTGCATGTGACATAGAAAAGATCAATATTTATCTTGCCAATAAGTACACAACGGATTTTACCGATATGGCGTCTAACTACACGCTCGGTATTCCTTATAATAATGATATTAACGGTGTAGGTATCCGTACCTCTGCCTGTTCAGGCACTTATAATATGAGTGCCTCTTTCAGTGGTATCCTGTCGGTGACCAATCCTTCTCAGACCAATACCAATGTGGTACTGAGCTTTGGTAATGACCGCGCAGGGTATGGTTCGTCTTCACAAACCCCATCTTCCCACATTTCCCGTCTGCAACAGGTATGGAGAGCCGACCTTAATGGTAATATCGGTACCGTGGATGTTTGTTTTGAGCTGACAGGACTGGGGATCGATGTATCCAACTCAGGTAACTTCGCCCTGCTGATCGACAAAGACGGGGATTTCAGTAATGCCACCGCCATCAGCACAGGTATCACCACCCTGGTGAACCGTGTATGTATATCTGGTGTAAACCTGACCAAGGGTGATTACTTCACCCTGGCAACAAAAGCTGCAACCAGCGTTGCTTCGGAGATCACTTCTGCCAATGAAGGCATTCAGCAGAAATCTTTGTTTACCGCCCCTACAGTGATCGATGATCAGATCCTGGTAAAGGGTGCTTCCAACGTAACAGACGGACGTGTATATATAGATACCGGTTTTGTATCCGGTGACGTGCTCTCCTGGGGAACATTACCATCCGGGGTGACAGCTGCCTATAATGCGACAACCGGTGTCGCTACTTTTACCGGTTCTGCAACAGCCACCGCGTGGCAGGCATTTTACCGCACGGTAATGTTTAGTACGACCAGCGGTAATACAGCTAACAGGACCATACGTTTTGTGCTGGGTAATGTGGTAAGCTATACCGTAGGCACCAAACCACACTACTACGAGTATATCACCACAACAATGAGCTGGACAGCGGCGAAAGCGGCTGCAGAAGCCCGCACCCTTTATGGGTTACAGGGTTATCTGGCGACCATCACGGCACAGATTGAAAACGACTTTATTACCTCCAAACTCTCCAGTGATGGATGGGTAGGTGGTTCGTGTGACTATCTATATGTCAATAGTGCTGTTGGCCATACTGTCTTTAATGACCAGGCATCTGCTTACGGTGCTTATTATTGGGTAACCGGACCAGAAAAAGGAACCGCTATTTCTACAGGACTGGTGAACCCTGTGGCGGTGAATGGCGCCTATATGAAATGGAACGGAGCGGAACCAAACAACTATCAAAACACAGATGAGCGTTACATGCAGCTCTATTCTACTAATCAGGGTAGATGGAATGACCTGAACAACTCAAACAACCTGGGTTATGTGGTGGAATATGGTGGATATGCTTCCGATCCGGTATTGAATATTGATTATAGCAGGGTAGTGACGAATGCACCTCCTGCTCCAAATATCGTTTCTATCACGAATGATACAGGGCTCAGTCTAACAGATACCATTACCAACGATGCTACTTTGAAGTTGAACGGTACCGGACAGGCTTCTGCGACAATTAACGTGTACAGAGCTGACCTGGGGTCTACCTCACTAGGTACGACTACCGTGGCTTCAGATGGTACCTGGTCATTTGATTATACCGGTACGAGCCTGACAGATGGTACATACTCCTTTACCGCGACAGCAAAAACAGGTAGTAATACCAGTGCTGCAAGTCCTGTGTTCAAGGTAACAGTGGACCTGACAGCACCTGCTAAACCGGGAAGACCTACACTGGGAGCAGCATCTGGAAGTGGTAATGCCACCAACGATCAGACGCCTGACCTGACCGGGTCTGCAGAGCCAGGGTCACAGATCAAAGTATTTGATGGTGGTACCCAGATTGGTACAACTACTACTAATGCAGCTGGTGTCTGGACAATTACAGCGCCAAACATGACGGAATCGCTCCATAATATCACCGTAACGGCAACAGATGTTGCTGGTAATACGAGTGTGCCAAGCGATCAGTTCCCACTGACAGTAGACGTTACAGTTCCGCCGACTCCGCCTGCACCAACACTGGTAGGAGGGATCGGTAATGTTACCAACGACAATACCCCGGACATTAAGGGTACTGCGGAGAAGAACAGTACAGTAACTATATATAGTGGTACTACTGCTGTAGGAACTACCAACGCGGATAACAATGGCGATTACACATTCACTTTCCCGACACTGGCAGACGGTTCCTATACGATCCGTGTGACCGCGACTGACGCAGCAGGTAATACCAGCGCGAAAAGTGGGACCTTAGTCTTTACTGTTGATACGCAGGCGCCGGCAGTGCCAACACTGACTACTGCAGTCAATCCTACCAGCAATAATACGCCGACAGTTACAGGAAAAACTGATCCGAATACCAGTGTAACCATATATAAAGATGGCACCGCCGTTACAACGGTTACTTCCAATGGCAGCGGCGACTATACCTATACTTTCAGTCCGGCGCTGGCGGATGGTACTTACGCGCTCACGGCCACTGCAAAAGACGCAATCGGCAACGTGAGCAACGCAAGTACTCCACTGAACCTGACAGTAGATGCAACAGCACCTGCTGCACCGGTGATTACTACCAGCAAGCTGATTACCAATATCAATACGCCGGTTATCACAGGAACTGCTGAAGCTAACAGCACTGTAACGATTTACAGAGGTGCTACGCAGGTTGGTACCGTAACTGCTACTGCTGGCGGCACCTTCACTTATACATTTACAACACTGGCTGATGGCACTTATGCCGTATCTGCAACTTCAAAAGATGCAGTTGGCAACGTAAGTCCGTACAGTAACATACTAAATATTACAATAGACACGCAGGCGCCACCAGCTCCTGTAGTGACTTCCAGAACAACACCTGCGAATGACAACACACCTACGGTCATCGGAACAGCCGAAGCTAACAGCATAGTGACGATCTATTCAGATGGCGCTATTGCTGGTTCGACAACAGCCAATGCTTCCGGTGCATTTATATTCACCTTTACAGGTACGCTGTCTGACGGTCTGCGTGCGATTACAGCAACAGCAACCGATGCAGCAGGTAATACAGGTCCTGCAAGTGCTGCGCTGAATATCATGATCGATACACAGGCGCCGGCTACACCAGCAGCGCCAACGTATGCTGATGGCAGAGCGGGTGGACTGACTAATGATAATACGCCTGATATTAAGGGAATTGCGGAACCAGGTAGCACCGTAACTATCTATGTAGATGGTGCTTCAGTGGGTACAACTACAGCTGATGGGGCGGGTAACTATACTTACACTTTACCGTCACGGGCGGATGGTGCGCATACAGTAGCGGTAACAGCGACAGATGCTGCGGGTAATACCAGCGGTATGAGTCCTGTGATGAACTTTACAATAGACACACAGTCACCTTCTGCGCCAACAATTACTACAGCGAAGAATCCAACAAATGATAATACGCCAGATGTAAGTGGTACAGCAGAAGCCAACAGCACCGTAACCATCATCGTAGATGGTACATCTGTAGGCACTACTGCAGCTGATGCAAGTGGCAATTATACATTTACCTTACCAGTACAGGTAGATGGTGTTCATGCAGTAACCGCAACATCAACAGATGCAGCAGGCAACACCAGCGCACCAAGTGCTACCCTGAACCTGAAAGTAGATACACAATCACCTTCAGCGCCAACTATCACCACGGCCAAAAATCCTACGAACGATAATACGCCAGATGTAAGTGGTACAGCAGAAGCCAACAGCACCGTAACCATCATGGTAGATGGTACATCTGTAGGAACTACTACTGCAGATGCTAGTGGTAATTACACATTTACTTTACCAGTACAGGTAGATGGCACCCACGCAGTAACCGCTACATCAACAGATGCAGCAGGTAACACTAGTGCACCAAGTGCTACCCTGAACCTGAAAGTGGATACACAATCACCTTCTGCTCCAACAATTACTACAGCGAAGAATCCTACAAATGATAATACGCCTGATGTAAATGGTACAGCAGAGGCCAACAGCACCGTAACCATCATCGTAGATGGTACATCTGTAGGCACTACTTACGCTGATGCAAGTGGTAATTATACATTCACTTTACCAGTACAGGTAGATGGCACCCACGCAGTAACCGCTACGTCAACAGATGCAGCAGGTAACACTAGTGCCCCAAGTGCTACCCTGAACCTGAAAGTAGACACACAATCACCTTCTGCTCCAACAATTACTACAGCGAAGAATCCAACAAATGATAATACGCCAGATGTAAGTGGTACAGCAGAAGCTAATAGCACCGTAACCATCATCGTAAATGGTACATCTGTAGGAACTACTACGGCTGATGCTAGTGGTAATTATACATTTACATTACCGGTACAGATAGACGGCACCCATGCAGTAACCGCTACATCAACAGATGCAGCAGGTAACACTAGTGCACCAAGTGCCACCCTGAACCTGAAAATAGATACACAGGCACCGGCTGTACCAACAATTACAACAGCGAAGAATCCGACAAATGATAACACACCAACAGTAACAGGTACAGCAGAAGCTAACAGCACCGTAACCATCATCGTAGATGGTACATCTGTAGGAACTACTACTGCTAACGCAAGCGGTAATTATACATTTACCTTACCAGTACAGGCAGATGGCACCCATGCAGTAACCGCAACATCAACAGATGCAGCAGGTAACACTAGTGCACCAAGTGCTACCCTGAACCTGAAAGTAGATACTCAGGTACCTACTGTGCCGACTATCACTACGGCTAAGAATCCAACAAATGATAATACGCCAGATGTAAGTGGTACAGCAGAAGCCAACAGCACTGTAACCATCATCGTAGATGGTACAGCTGTAGGAACAACTACGGCTGATGCTAGTGGTAATTATACATTCACCTTGCCGGTACAGGTAGATGGCACCCACGCAGTAACCGCAACATCAACAGATGCAGCAGGCAATACCAGCGCTCCAAGTGCTACCCTGAACCTGAAAGTGGATACACAGGTACCTACTGTGCCGACTATCACCACGGCTAAAAATCCTACAAATGATAATACGCCAGATGTAAGTGGTACAGCAGAGGCCAACAGCACCGTAACCATCATCGTAGATGGTACATCTGTAGGCACAACTACTGCTGATGCTAGTGGTAATTACACATTCACCTTGCCGGTACAGGTAGATGGCACCCACGCAGTAACCGCTACGTCAACAGATGCAGCAGGTAATACCAGCGCTCCAAGTGCTACCCTGAACCTGAAAATAGATACGCAGGTACCTACTGTGCCGACTATCACCACGGCTAAGAATCCTACAAATGATAATACGCCAGATGTAAGTGGTACAGCAGAAGCCAACAGTACCGTAACCATCATCGTAGATGGTACATCTGTAGGAACTACTACTGCAGATGCTAGTGGTAATTACACATTCACCTTGCCAGTACAGGTAGATGGCACCCACGCAGTAACCGCTACATCAACAGATGCAGCAGGTAACACTAGTGCACCAAGTGCTACCCTGAACCTGAAAGTAGATACACAGGTACCTACTGTGCCGACTATCACCACGGCTAAGAATCCTACAAATGATAATACACCTGATGTAAGTGGTACAGCAGAAGCCAACAGCACCGTAACCATCATCGTAGATGGTACATCTGTAGGCACTACTACGGCTGACGCAAGCGGTAATTATACATTTACCTTACCAGTACAGGTAGATGGCATCCATGCAGTAACCGCTACATCAACAGATGCAGCAGGTAACACTAGTGCACCAAGTGCCACCCTGAACCTGAAAATAGATACACAGGCACCGGCTGTACCAACAATTACAACAGCGAAGAATCCGACAAATGATAACACACCAACAGTAACAGGTACAGCAGAAGCTAACAGCACCATAACCATCATCGTAGATGGTACATCTGTAGGAACTACTACGGCTGACGCAAGCGGTAATTATACATTTACCTTACCAGTACAGGTAGATGGCATCCATGCAGTAACCGCTACATCAACAGATGCCGCAGGCACCAGCACTCCAAGTGCTACCCTGAACCTGAAAGTGGATA